>Ga0207671_10000008_pt1 | contig 798229 bp, 827 predicted proteins | sample KBSC24metaG_FD_184352 | JGI IMG/M metagenome (GOLD analysis project Ga0207671, IMG submission 184352) | Corn rhizosphere microbial communities from Kellogg Biological Station, Michigan, USA - KBS C2-4 metaG (SPAdes) (version 2) | ecosystem: Host-associated > Plants > Roots > Rhizosphere >...
CACCGCTTGTGCGGGTCCCCGTCAATTCCTTTATGTTTTAGTCTTGCGACCGTACTCCACAGGCGGGATACTTAACGCGTTAGCTTCGCTACTGAAGGGGTCGATACCTCCAACAGCTAGTATCCATAGTTTACGGCGTGGACTACCCGGGTATCTAATCCGGTTCGCTCCCCACGCTTTCGTGCCTTAGTGTCAGAAATGGTCCAGTAACCTGCCTACGCCATTGGTGTTCCTTCTAATATCTACGGATTTCACTCCTACACTAGAAATTCCAGTTACCTCTACCATTCTCGAGACGAGCAGTTCGAATAATAGTGTGTACGGTTGAGCCGCCACATTTCACTATTCGCTTACTTGTCCACCTACGCAACTCTTTACGCCCAGTCACTCCGGATAATGCTTGCACCCTACGTATGACCGCGGCTGCTGGCACGTAGTTAGCCGGTGCTTATTCATAAGTTACCGTCATATTCTTCACTTATAAAAGCAGTTTACAACCCGAAGGCCTTCATCCTGCACGCGGCGTCGCTCCATCAGGCTTTCGCCCATTGTGGAAGATTCCTCACTGCTGCCTCCCGTAGGAGTCTGGACCGTGTCTCAGTTCCAGTCTGACTGATCATCCTCTCAGACCAGTTAACGATCGTGGGCTTGGTGAGCCTTTACCTCACCAACTACCTAATCGTACGCGGGCCACTCCCAAAGCGGATAAATCCTTTAATCCGAAGATCATATGCGGCATTAGCTACCCTTTCGGGCAGTTATTCCTCACTTTGGGGCATGTTCCCACGCGTTACTCAGCCGTCCGCCGCTCGAGTACCCCGAAGGGCCTTTCCGCTCGACTTGCATGTGTTAGGCGCGCCGCCAGCATTCATCCTGAGCCAGGATCAAACTCTCCATAAAAATGTTTCTATTTCAAAACAAATGACTCAATATCTCCTAAGAGACAATTTTAGACTCACAAATATATAAATATATTTGCTTCATCAACATAATAAACTGACGATGATTTGCACAACTAAATTGTCAAAGTGTCTGTTTACTATTCAACTCCACGTTGGAATCGCCCCAATTAATTACTTAAAGATTGCGACCAGACTTAAACAATCATACTCTCTTTACTACAGAGTAGTCAAGGGTGTTTTTGCTTAGGATACGCGCAAAGTTGCTATGTAGACCCAATAGACAATAATTCCACACATAATACCAAACAAAACGCCTGCAATAACCTCAGATGGTACGTGACCTTTGGCGACTCGTGGTATTTTAGCTTTACTACCTGTCTCTTTAATTATCCGAATAAGTGCTTCACCTTGTTCACCAGATGAGCGACGAACCCGCAGTGCATCGTGGGCGATGATAAGTGTCATTAGTGCGGATAGGGCAAATAGCCCTGATGGTATGCCGTCGATGAATGCTATCACTGCGGTCAGCGCAGTTGCCGTGGCCACATGAGCACTTGGCATACCACCAGATATAAATACCTGCTTTTTGAAGTTTAGCTGCTTGCCCTTTGATAGGGCAAGCGCGTATTTAACAGCGTGGGCACCGAGCCAAGTGATGACTATGACCCAAATGTAAGGTGATAGTCCTATCATGATGGTTACTCTCCAACCTCTTCTTCGTCTTCATCGACGGCAGCGACTTGTTCAGGCATCAGACCGAGCGATGACACCTTGTCGCCTTCACGCATGCGCATGATACGAACACCCTGTGTGGTACGGCCTAGGGTTGGAATGTCTTTCAAGGCAACACGAATTGCCTGACCCTGGTTAGAAATCAACAGTACTTCGCTGGCATCGGCTTCAAGTGTACGAACGGCAATAATTGGACCAGTCTTCTCTGTTACAACAGCAGCTTTGATACCGACTCCACCACGTTTGTGGGATGGGAAGTTGGCGACCTTGGTAGCTTTTCCATAACCATTTTCACTAATAACCAGCAGGCTTCGGCCATCATCATCAACAATATCCATGCCAACTACTTGGTCGTTAGGTCGCAGACGAACCCCACGAACACCACGGGCACTTCGACCCATTGGACGAGCATCTTTCTCGCCAAATCGGATTGCTTGACCAGCAGATGTTGAGATTATTACATCGTTTTCACCTGTCGTCTTTTGAATCCAGCGTAGTTCGTCGCCTTCATCAAGCTTGATAGCAATCAAACCATTAGTGCGAATGTTAGCGTAATCCTTGAATGGAGTCTTTTTAATGGTTCCCTTGGTGGTTGCCATAAATAGGTACCCATCATCTTTGGCGTCTTTCTCGTGTCGGATGATTGACGTAATGCGTTCTTCGGGTTGCAAGTTCAAGAGGTTAACAGCGGCAACACCCTTAGCAGCTAGGCTTGCAGCTGGTACTTCGTAGGCCTTCAGGCGGAAGATTCGTCCCTTATTTGTAAAGAACAACAGATAGTCATGAGTACTAGCTGGAATCAGCTGATCAATCACATCCTCTTCCTTGGTTGTCATACCACGTTTGCCCTTACCGCCACGGTGTTGACGGTGGTATTCACTGACAAGTGTTCGCTTGATGTAGTTTTCAGTAGTTAATAGGATGACCGATTCTTCTTCAGGAATCAACTCTTCGTCGCTAAATTTACCAAGTTCACTATTAATCATCTTTGAACGACGTGGATCGCCGTATTTTTCTTTCATTTCTAGCAGTTCTTCTTTGATGATACGCAGAATTTCTTTTTCATCAGCTAGAATTGCTTCAAGTTTACTGATGAGGGCAAGTAATTCCTTGAGCTCTTCTTCAATCTTGTCACGTTCTAGACCAGTCAAACGACGTAGTTGCATCGCAAGGATTGCTTGGGCTTGAATCTCTGACAGGCCGAACTTCTTTTGCAGTCCTGCTTGAGCCTCTTCGGCCGTTTTACTGGCACGAATCAGCTTAATAACCTCGTCGATATGATCAAGTGCAATCTTGTAGCCTTCCAAAATGTGCGCTCGAGCCTTTGCTGCCTTCAGTTCAAACTCGGTGCGGCGACGCACAACAATCTGACGGTGTTTCACAAATTCGCTTAGAATCTCTTTCAGACCAAGTGTTCGAGGCTGGATGCCATCAACCAAGGCCAACATATTGTAGTGGAAGCTCGTTTGAAGCGCAGTCATTTTGAACAACTGATTTAATATCTTTTTAGGGTATGAGTCTTTGCGAAGTTCGATGACAACACGTACTTTGCCACGAGCGCTTTCGTCGCGTAAATCGCTAATAACGATCTTTTTATCCTTATGTAGTTCAGCTATCTTCTCTATAAGTGTTGCTTTATTTACACCATATGGCATTTCTGTAACAACAATTTGACTACGACCTTTTTTGGTTTCTTCAATTGCTGTGACAGCGCGAATTGTGACGCTTCCACGACCAGTTTGGTAGGCCTGTTTCATTGGCAGACCACCATAAACAATCGCTCCGGTTGGAAAATCTGGACCCTTAACGTGCTTCATCAAATCATCTGCAGTTACTTCAGGATCGTCGATTAAATCAATTGTTGCATCGACTAGTTCACCAAGGTTGTGTGGAGGAATACTAGTAGCCATACCTACAGCAATACCAATCTGACCGTTCAGTAGAAGGTTTGGCAAACGTGCAGGTAAAACAGATGGCTCTTGTTCGGTACCATCGTAGTTATCACGGAAATCAACGGTATCTTTATCAAGATCTGTCAGTAACTCGTTGCCAGCTCGCCCTAGACGCGCCTCGGTATACCTTGATGCGGCTGGTGGGTCTCCGTCCATTGAACCGTAGTTACCTTGACCATTGACCAGTGGATAGCGCATAACCCAGTCCTGAGCCAGACGAACCATCGAGAGGTAGATTGAAGAGTCACCATGCGGGTGGTATTTACCCATCACGTCACCAACAATACGCGCGCTCTTTAGGAATCGTCCGCCTGGACGAAGGTTCTGCTCACCCATCGAGTACAAAATACGGCGGTGAACTGGCTTCATACCATCACGAACATCCGGTAAGGCTCGATCGACAATAACGCTCATTGAATAGACAAGGAAGTTGTCTTCCATAACGTTTTCAACAGTTAAGTTCTCGACAACACGGGAGTGAACCTGTGGTGTAGTAATTACATCATCCTCAATTGGTAATTCATTTTCTTCCATAATTTCTTCGTTATCTTCATTCATGATTAGACATCCAGATCAGCGATATTAAGTGACTTAGCACGACTTTGGATAAAGCCTTTACGGAGGTCAACTTGATCGCCCATTAACTTTGTAAATATTGCGTCGGCTTTTTCGGCGTCTTCTACCCTTACCTGAATCAGCACACGGTTCTCGGGCTTCATAGTCGTGTCCCACAGCTGTTCAGCATCCATTTCACCTAGACCCTTGTAGCGTTGCAGTAGTGTAATGCCGGCCTGCTTATTAACGTCATCCGTTGGATCAACCTTTATATCTTTGGCTTTACGCTCGGTAATCATGCGTTGCAAGATCTCGTCGCGCTCTTCGTCACTGTAGGCGTATTCTTTCTTTGTCCCTTGTCGTAGGAGAAATAGAGGTGGCTTGGCAAGATATACATAACCGCCATCAATCACCTCTTTCATATACCTAAACAAAAAGGTCAACAGAAGTGTCGAGATGTGACTACCGTCAACATCGGCATCGGTCATGATGATAATGCGGTGATAACGGAGGCCAGAAATATCAAACTGATCGCTAATACCGACACCCAGAGCCTTGATAAGGTTTACAATTTCAGTATTGCCTAACATTCTATCAAGTCGTGCTCGTTCAACGTTTAACACCTTACCACGAAGTGGCAAGATAGCCTGCGTACGACTGTCACGGCCAGATTTAGCCGATCCACCAGCTGATTCACCCTCTACGATGTAGAGTTCTGACTCTGAAGGGTCTTTGCTGGAACAATCTGACAACTTTCCAGGCAGACTAAGGCCATCAAGTGCACCCTTGCGGATAACATTGTCACGTGCGGCACGTGCAGCTTTACGAGCTCGGGCTGCGAGTAGCGCTTTGCCAACGATTTTTTTTGCGACATTAGGATTTTCATCCAAATAGTATGAGAAGTACTCATTCATGACTTGTTCGACGTAACGACGAACCTCAGGATTACCCAGTTTATTTTTTGTCTGACCTTCAAATTGAGGATCTGGCAGTTTTACAAGGATAATCGCAGTTAAGCCTTCGCGGATATCGTCACCAGTTAAGTTATCTTCTTTTTCTTTCAGGAGCCCGCTCTTGCGTGCGTAGTCATTAATTACACGGGTCAATGCCGAACGAAACCCAATCAAGTGTGTTCCACCCTCGGGGGTCAAAACGTTATTCGCGAAAGGTTTCACGATTTCAACGAATGTCTCATTATATTGCACAGCGATTTCGACCATTGAATCTTCGACTTGTTTCTCAACATAGAAAATACTATCCGTCGTGACATCCTTACCAATGTTTAAGTGCTTAACGTAGCTTTGAATACCACCTTCGAAGTAAAAAGCCTCGCGTTTGTTCGTTCGATTATCAACAACTGAGACATATGCACCCTTGGTGAGGTAGGCTTGGTGACGAAGATAATCGACAACCCACTCGTAATCAAAGGCTATTCCTTCTTTAAATATGGTTTCATCAGGATAAAACGTAATTGAAGTACCGTTTTTGCGATCAGTCTTACCGACTTTTTTGAATGGCACCTTAGTGGCGCCGCGTTCGAACTCAATGCTGTAGAGTTCACCTTCCTTAACAACTTCGGCCACAAAACGTGCCGACAAGGCGTTTACAACGCTTGACCCAACACCATGCAGACCAGAAGAAACCTTGTAGCCACCACCACCAAACTTACCGCCCGCGTGGAGGACCGTTAGTACTGTTTCAAGAGAACTTAGACCGGTTTTTGGGTGTTTATCGACCGGGATACCGCGCCCATCATCTGTAATCGTGATACCGCCATCTTCTAGAAGGGTGACGTCGACACGCGTTGCGTATCCTGCAATTGCTTCATCGATTGAGTTATCGGCAATTTCCTTAATTAAATGGTGTACACCATCAAAACCCGTACTACCTATGTACATACCCGGACGTTTACGTACTGGCTCTAGCCCCTCTAGTACCTGGATTTGCGACCCATCATAAGAACTATCAATTTTTTGTTTAACCACTAATTTGCTCCCTCACTTGTTTGTAGCTATTTACAATACTACCATTATACCGAACAAATTGTGTTCACTCAAGCTATTGCCTGAACATATTTCTTATGCTAATCTGAGCACAAGAGGTAATCATAAAAATACAAAAATATGTTTAGAAAAATCGTATCGAATCTCTCATTCAGCCCCGCATTAGTGGGCCAACTTGGGTTTTACGCAAAAAGACTTCGTAAAGAACAAGCAACGAGGCGCGTAGGTTTAATTTTTGTTGCGCTTGCCCTCGTCGTACAGTGTTTAGCCGTCTTTCAACCACCTGAAGCAGCCAATGCCTCAGGACCAAATGATTTCGTGAGCGGTGGTCTTGGACTAGGCGCTAATCGAAGTATTAATAGATTTTTAGCTCCTTACGATGCAAACACGAATAATCTCCACGACATCATGAACTATATGGGTATTTCGCGAAGTGAAATCGCAAGCTCTACCTATAGCTCATGGATAGTAGGAAATAAGTATTCTTGGGGCTTTAACCCTACCTTTAGCTATGCCCAAGGGGAAAGAGCCGTCAATATTACTGACGCAAACGGAAATGTAGTCAGAACCGTATATGCTAAGCCAAACAAGCTCTTAAACGGGGCAGGCACACGAATATACGGCTGGATTGGCCACTCAAGTCGAGTTGGTTGGTTTGCCATTATGCAAGCTTGTGGCAATCTCGTAACCGACATTGTTCCTCCACCACCGCCACCACCACCTAAGCTATGTATTTATAACAATAAGATCCTCGCAGATAATGCAGATTGTAAAGCTTGCCCTGGTAACGTAAACATTTGGATCAAAGATACAACCTGTATCCCAAATATCGTTAAATCAAAGACAGCTATCAACAATACCCAAGGTGGAGTAGATGCTACGACTGTCACTGCCAATGGTGGCGACAAAATCACATATACAATCACTGTTCAAAATACAGGGTTACTTGCAACTGCTGTTGATCTCCAAGAGCCACTTAAGGATGTACTTGAATATGCCAACGTAACTGACGCTGGTGGCGGTACACTTGATACCACCACAAAGACTCTTAGCTGGCCAACTATACAGCTAGCGCCTGCTGCCAAAGAAGCACGTACATTCTCAATTACAGTGATTGACCCCGTACCTACGACCGCACAAGGTGTTAGTGATCCCTCATCGTACGACTGTGTAATGGTAAACGTATTTGGTAACGCTGTTTCAATCAAGGTTACCTGCCCTACACCAAAAGTTGTGGAACAAGTTGTTACCCAACTACCTCACACTGGTCCAACCGAGAATTTGATCTTTGCCGGCGTCGTACTAGCTGTTGTGACTTACTTCTACGCACGAACGCGTCAGGTTGGTAAAGAAGTTCGTCTTATACGACGTGATCTTAACTCAGGAACAATTTAAAAGGTGGGTATATGAGCGATAGTCCAGAACAATTAGAAAAGGGTCAAGAAGTAAAAATTGGGTCACCCGAGGCTGCTCTTGAACAACAAGAGAAGTTAGCAAATAGTCCCGAAGCAACCGTTGAGAGCCCTCGAGACATCGAGGCACGAGCTGAACGGGCTCAACAAGAGGCTCTCGAGACAGCTATTAGTGTCGAAGCCGGTAGCAAAGAAAAAGGTAAAGTAGCCGAACCACAGTCCTCTACCCGTCGTGGTCCTATTTCAAAAAAGCAAAAAGAGGCCAGCTTTAAGCGTCAAATGAAAGAGATTCAGGCCCAAGAGCCTGTTGCTAGTCGTGCCTTTAGTAAAGTTATTCATAATAAGGTCGTCGAAAAGACGAGTGACGTTGTTGGTTCAACTGTTGCCAGGCCAAATGCGATACTCGCTGGTGCAGTTACAGCTTTCATACTAACGCTCGCCGTATATGTAACGGCAAAGATCCTTGGTTACCCATTGTCTGGTTTCGAGACGATTGGCGCATTCATCGTCGGTTGGGCGGTTGGCCTCGTCTACGATTATCTCCGAGTTGTTGTTACTGGTAAGAAATAGTTTTTCGATAAGTCATTCAGATTAGTGAAGGCTCACTGATACTTCATCTTGGGGGCCGTCATGACGAATATGAAGCCTGTTTTGATCCTCGGTAGTTACTTCTGGAGCAACTACATTATCACTAGCAACAGGAGGCATCTCTTCTGGCACCTGTGGAGCATCAGGTGCAGCTGTGGGCAATGATGGCTCCGTAGGAGCACTTACAGGCACAGCGGGCTCTACAGTGGGCTGAGAGGGTGCTATTTGCTGTCGTTTCGCCAGCCAATCATCCAGGAACGATGATCCACTACTTACCGCTGCAGCAGGTTCACCAGCGGGTCGAACAGCATTCAGTCGCTCTTCTTGTGCTTTCTTTAGCGCGTCAAGCTTCGCTTTCTTGGCTGCATCACCTGCACCCAACCTCGCATACACTTCTTTTTCAACTTGCGCACGTGGTCGTCCGTATTTAGCTGACGACAACTTCTTTAGCGCATCAATCAGTTGAGGATTACTCTGCCCCATTGGCGGTACCAGCGACATACTAAAAGCGGCTGACGGAACGTTATTAATCATGACAGAGGCAATCGTTTGGAAGTTTGGCAGTTTAGTTAAATCTTCTGCGTCAAACGTCGGTGCAAATTTCTTAACCAAAATCTCGGCATCGGTAATACCAATTCGTCCACTAATAACAGTACCGATATTTCCAATGATAGCTTCCCTAATCTTATCTGTTAACTGCGTCAAAAACTGGTTTGCTAGGACAAGGTTCAGGCGGTATTTCCTGGCTTCAGACAAAATAGACTCAAAGCTGTCTGTCGCAAAGTTTTGGAACTCATCTACATATAATGCAAAGTCTTGTCGTTGGTCCTCTGGTATACTAGCCCTTCCCATAGCAGCCGCCTGGAACTTCATAATAAATATCATTCCCAGTAGTTGTGAGTTCATTTCACCCATACGACCCTTTGAAACGTTGACGAGTAATATCTTTTTATTATCCATAATATCGCGCAGGTTAAATCCGCTCTTTGTCTGACCAATAATGTTACGCATCATATCGTTGGACAAAAAGGCGCCAAACTTACTTGTAAACCAACCAAGCATTTCTGATTTGCTGGCCTCACTCGTCTGTGCCATCTCTTTGTTCCAGAAGTCGAGCACTGATTGTATAGTCACATATTTCAACTTCTCATCAGCAAAGGCCTGATCAATAAACACCTGTTGAACATCAATAAAAGCTGCGCCGGCTGGATCGCTCATGATAGTGAGGGCGGCATTACGAAACCACGTCTCGAACCGAGGACCAATAATACCAGTGTGGCCTGGATCATATAGACGATACAGCATAGCAATCGCCTCTTGAATTAGGAAGTCGCGTTGATCAGGGGTTTCAAACTCAAACAAGTTAAGCCCTATTGGGTTATCCATATCCGCTGGATCAAAGTAAATAACGTCTTCAACACGTTCTTTTGGCACCATACCAAGAAGTTTTTCGGCCGAGTCACCGTGCGGATCAATGAATGCAAACCCTTTGCCATCCATCATGTCCTGATACGCCAAGTTTTCGAGTAGTCCCGACTTACCTGTTCCTGTCTGACCAATCATATAGGTGTGACGACGACGGTCGTTTGTACTAAGTCTAATCTGTTTCTTGTTGCCCCTGAACTCGTTATAGCCTAGCAAAAAGCCCTCATCCATAACTTGTGTCGGACCGTCGACCTGTTTGGCCATCTGACGTTCAACTTGTGACGTTGGAATACTTGTCTGATCTGGTAGGTGAAATAAGGTCGCCAGCTCAACACTATTTAGAATGTTCTCTTTGACCGCCTGCGGGAAAAATCGAAAGATATAAGCGGTTACTAGTTCCTCAATATTTTTGGCCATTGCAAATTTAAAGCCATTATTTGAAGCTGAATCAAACAAAGCAAACGATGAAACAACGTTTTTTAGTAATGCCTGTGCCTGTCCAACAGTGTTAGAGGATACAACGACACGTATCAAGACCTCGTATCCAGCCTGCCTGGTCTTTTCTTCAATAGCATCCACCGTACCTTGTTCTAAAGAAGAAAGTTGTGACGACATTTGCGTCTCTGGGTGATCTTCGTGTCCAGGTGGTTTCCACAGGGCGCCCATAATGCCAGTCATACTAAATCCACCGCCCGATTTATGTTCAGTTTTGTCTTTCTTGATTTTTTCTACAGTTTCAATAGAGTGCCTTGTCCAACTTTCATGCGCTGGACGAAGCAAAAACTGGATAGCAATACCATCGTCTCTTGATGCCGTAGAGAGAGCATTCAAAAGTGCACGTGCGGCGTCACTTTTTGTCTCTTGATATGTCGCAATCGGATATACAAAGCTCTTTTTTAGAGTAAATTCTCCTCCGATTGTTCCGGTCAGTTTTCCGGCTTGGTTAAAAATATTTCTCTCGTCAACCTCTTGTAGGCGTGCAGATGGGTATGCCGCTGCAACCGCCTGACGTACGACATCAATCAGCACAGTTGGAACAACTGCGTAGTAGTGAATGAGTCCCCCATGAGCCACAATCTCAAGCGATAAGTGGCGTTGTCCATAGATTCTGCTCTTAAAACCTTTCGTCGCAGTACTAGAGATAATGTTATACATTACCTGAGCTTGGGAAATAACTTCTTCGGTAACATCGCGTTCATCTCGACCGTTATTCTCTAGGTCGTCGCTTGCTGGTGGAATATGAATATACAGCGACACCATTTTAAGGCCTCGTTCGTAATTTTTAGCCTCACGTAGCGTTTTTCGATACTGAGAGATAACAAAGAAGGCCACCACGCCTACAAGCACCGCAACAATTAGTGTTGTAAGAGCAAAACCTAACATAGCCTATCCAGCCAAGCAGGGCCTAGTTAGCCTCACCTAGCTCCCTCCCAAATCGTTTCTTCTGGTACTCTTTTTGTAACTGAGTAACTGCATTTTCTTGCTTATACGGATCATCTCGAACCTCCGCAACAATCTTTTTTGCCCTGTCTACCCATTCTTTTTCAATGAGATCATCATCACTAGCCACGATAGGACTGTCGATAGCAGTTGAGTCATCGCTCGTTTGGTCATCGGTTGTTGTAACTGGCGTCGGCATCACTGGAGTAACAACACCTGCAGCGTCTGATCTTGCCGCCGCTTCGGAAGCTTGTTCTGTCTGTTCTGCACCAGTCTCTAAAAGTCCTCGTTCGGGCTGAGGCAACTGAGGCATATGCTCGACAGTTGACCCGTACTCTTTAGGGGCTTGCTCTGGTCCAAGTTTAGGTGCCGAGGTCTCTGGTTCCATATCTGTAATTATAGCATAGTGCTATCCCGCTTATGTAAGTAAATATTAACGAATTCTTTTTGTAATATAGACGCATCCTATCACCACAAAAAGGATAATTAAGATAAATTCATATAGCCCTATTGAACCGACAGATTGCAGGCCTATGAGCATGATTGGTGCTGCCGCAATAACTGTTGAGTAGTAGTATGCCACCTTAAATGGCATAGCGCTCAGGGGTTTTTTAACTGTAAATGCTGTGCTTAAATGCGCCACCAGACGACTACCTATGTATAAAAAATAAGTCATCACGCCAAGTGATGACAAATATCCAAGAATAAAGACAACGAGTATTCCAAATGGCCCAACAGTAGTAGGAGCCGTTACATTCAGTAGCAATACGAGCAAGCAAAGGCTTGTTATTGTCGTTATGGCTACTATTTTCTGCAACATTGTTATGCTTACTATACCACAGGGGTGGTAAAAGTTTGAATTAGCCCGAGCGACAAATGTAATGTTCGGATTGAAACTGGTCGCTCCTATATAAAAATTTGAGCCGTTAACCGCGAACCACCTGCCGCTGCAGGCTTGTACTGACCCTGCTCCCATAGGGGGCATATTTGGTCTGTACGGCTGTTCCTCGGCGCGTCCGATTTTCTCTCCGACACCATCAGGGAGAAAATCGGACACACTGGTACTAAGCAAAGGCTTCACGCCGTTTGGCGGAGCGTCGGTAACGCCAACAGATATACAAAGGTGCGTGATTTGCATGTGCAAGTCATTATGTGTACATCGTGTCGTTACCGAATGTCCGTCAAAGGATGTGGTGTGTTTGATCCAGGTTGTAAAGGTGTTTTTTGGCTTTGTTTTTGTGTTTGTAAAAGCTTGTTTTTACGATAGCATAACCGTGTTGGATGGTCAATATTTAGAGAGATACTATTGGTGTATTTATTACGTTTATTAAATATGAATTTCTGTTAAACAGATTACGATGTTAAGTTACATACTTTATTACAACAATGTGTATATTACAACAATTTAAGCATTTTTCTTCTCTTATTTGATTTTTTGCGCTCATTTCTATGTATGTAGACGTATTTTTCATCTTAATCATCAATTCTTTTTTATTCGATATTACCCATTACAGCTGTACCCAAATCCAAGACACTCCATGATCTTAATGATTAAAAATATCAACTTTTTTATTTACGTGTGTTTAGCGTTTGGTTTTTGAGATATTCTAAATGCCTGAAAATATTAAAGACAGCAAATAGCATCGTAGATTTTCTCGAACAAATGAGCACCCGTCCGAACATGGGTTTGAGTAAGCCTGTTTATTTATCTTGCCTTAGCTAGTTCATCAACCTATTCGAGATTATAGGAATTTAAAACACAACTTTCTGCATCGATTGTTCTAACAAGCCTTTACCAAACTCCAGCTAAATAAAGCGGCAACCTGCCATCATAACCTTCACTAGATTTCCAGCATTTTGGACACAATAACCAGTTTATATATGCCTCCGAATATATCTAAAATAAGCAGATAGTTAAAACTCATGAATTTACGTTCGTAGGCCATTAACAGATAGTAAAACTGGTCTTATCCACACGTGGTATTTTTTACTAGACATTTTTGATAATTATCATTGACACAAGCGGTATGAGGGCATATTATAGGGGTAGCTCCTGAATAAAAAACTTATACAGAAGCCCAAAATAAACAGCAAACCAAAAAACTCCACACTAAAACAACCGTTCCTCGCAGGCGGTTGTTTTATTATGTCGATTGGTCGCAATTATTAAACAAAACACCCACCAAATGGTGGGTGTCCTATATCAAATTGGTGGAGCTGCCGGGCACTGCCCCCGGGTCCGAAAGGTAACTGATTATTCGTCTACAAGTTTAGTTTGACTTGATTCTTAACGACCATCAATGACTAAAAGCCAAACCCACAATATCATGATTGTCGCGCAATAAAATGTTTTGATTAAATGTTGCTGCCCATTCAATCAATGATCGACATGCTTTATAACACCCCTTCTGATCTATGTCGCCTGTTAAAAGAGATGATCTAGTGTTTTAAGACTTAGATTGTTGCGTATGCAAAAGCACGAGGGGCAAAAAGACCCTGTACCTTAGCGATAACGCGATTAATTGTGTTTGCAATTAAATTGTGTGGGTTACGCCCACGGTCGACTTGCAAAATAATCTGTTAAAATCCTTCCGTCGAAAGCTAAAATCAGCCCCAACGTAACAGATTGATTATAGCATAATTTGCATGTAGAAGCTAGTCATGCTTAAATTAAGCTTAAGTATGGTGGCGAGGGTTACGACAGTTGCACCGATTGGCTTCGACGGTTCTATCGTCGAAGTAGAAAGCGATGCGACCAACAACCTCCCTTCTTTCCAGATAGTTGGCCTCGGTAACAAGGCTATTGATGAAGCAAAGGAGCGGGTTCGCAGCGCAATTACCAACTCTTTCCTAGAATTCCCTAAAAAACGTATAACAATCAACCTAGCACCGGCGGAACTTCCCAAAGATGGAGCCCACTATGATTTACCGATTGCACTTGCCATCCTCTGTGTAAGTGGTCAATTACTGCAACAAGAGCTTGATAATGCAGTGTATGCTGGCGAGTTGGCCTTGAATGGTAACCTGCGTCCAATCAAAGGTGTTATTAACCTCGCTGAAACCGCCAAACAAGCTGGCTACAATCGTATATACATACCTGCCAGCAATGCTAGACAAGCAAGTTTAATCCACGATATAGAAATTATCCCTGTTAAATCTATCAAGGACCTGTTTCTTCATCTTAAAGGAGAGATTGTCATTACACCGTACGTCAGACCTGATGATCTAACTGTCACGCCTCATTTGTCGTCCCCTCTCCTCGACGACGTATACGGTCAAGAACAGGCCAAACGAGCGCTTATTATAGCTGCAGCTGGACACCATAACATCCTTTTGACCGGCTCTCCTGGGGCGGGTAAAACCATGCTTGCTAAGACACTTGTTAATCTGTTGCCGGCACTTACTGAGCATGAGCAGATTGCTACAACCAAAATTCACAGCTTGGCAGGCGAAGCAGATGGAGAAATTATTACCAAACGCGCCTTTAGGTCGCCGCACCATACAGCCAGCCGAGTATCAATGGTTGGGGGTGGCAATCGCCCAAAGCCAGGCGAGATTAGTCTTGCTCATTTAGGGGTATTGTTCCTAGATGAACTACCCGAGTACCCCCGGTCAACCCTAGAGGCATTGCGCCAACCTCTAGAAGATAAAAAAATTGCAGTAAGTCGTGCCAGCGGACATGTTACATATCCTGCAGACTTTATGCTAGTAGGTACAATGAATCCTTGTCCGTGTGGGTTTTATGGTGATAGCTCTAAAGAATGTTCATGTACAAGCAATCAAATTTTAGCTTATCAAAAACGTTTATCGGGGCCCTTGCTCGATCGTATTGATTTAGTCGTGCATGTTTCCCGAGTGCCAAATGAGACATTACTTAATATTATATCGATGAATAATTCACAACATATGGATGCGGTAAATCTCATCAATACTGCTACTGTTGTCCAACACAACAGATATAAAAGTAGCGTAAAATACAACGCTTCTATTACAAATACTCAAGTTACAAAGCACATTCCTCTTGTTCCAGAGGCCAAAAAATTACTCGCTCAAGCCGCCGATAAATTAGCCCTTAGCGCTCGAAGTTATTTCAAGGTTATCAAAGTAGCCAGAACGATTGCAGACCTTGAAGGTGAAAAAGATGTATTAGCTGCCCATATTAGCGAAGCTTTGCAATACCGTGGTTAATAGGCTTGAACTACCAAGCCGTATCTGGTAGAATAGCTAGCGAGTAAACGCTCAAAAGGAGACGACGATCAGTACATCAATTCGTATCAATGAAGCAATTCGTGCAGATCAGCTACGTGTTATTGGACCTACTGGAGACCAACTTGGAATCCTTAGTCGAACTGAAGCACTCAAGATAGCCGAAGACGCTGGAGTTGACCTTGTTGAAATCTCTCCTAATGCAGATCCTCCTGTGGTAAAAGTCATCGACTGGGGTAAATACCAGTATCAAAAGATGAAGGAGCTACAAAAAAGCCGCAAGAATTCCAAAACCGTAGAGCTTAAGCAAATGCGTATGGGACTCAAGATTGGGGCAAACGATCTGGAGATAAAGCTTCGCAAGATTCGTGAGTTTCTAGCCGAGGGACACAAGGTAAAGATATTGGTAGTATTTCGCGGACGTGAAATGGCTCACCAAGAACTGGGATACGTAATGATTGACCGAATCGTCGCAAGCCTGGAAGAGTACGCAATTGTAGAACAAAAACCTCAGATGGCTGGCCGTAATCTGAGTATAGTCATAAGGAGTAAGTAATGCCAAAAATGAAAACCCACAAAGGAACCGCTAAGCGGATCAAAATTACCAGCACTGGTAAATTGACCCGTCGTCGCGCATTTGGCGCACACTTATTGGCTGGCAAAGGCAAAGGCCGCAAGCGAAATATTAAAACCACTGCCCTCGTTACAGGTGCAATGGCTAAAAATGTTAAGAGAGCGTTAGGAATTTAAGTTATGCGAGTTAAAAGAGGCGTCACAGCACGTGCAAAGCACAAAAAGATATTAAAACTTGCCAAGGGCATGCAACACGATCGAACTCGTTCGTACCGTTTAGCAAAACAAGCCGTTATCAAGGCGCTGCGTTATGCATACCGTGACCGTCGAAACCGACGTCGCGATCTACGTGGAACCTGGATCACTAGGATTAATGCCGCTGCCCGCGAACTAGGTACTACCTATGGTAAATTAATTGCTGGCCTTAAAGCTAGTAACATCGAGCTGGACCGTAAGGTTTTGGCAGAACTTGCCGTCAGTGAGCCAAAAGCATTCGCCGAAGTTGTTAAATCAGCTAAAATCTAATCGGATCTGTATTACAACAAAAAATCGCTCATATAGAGCGATTTTTTGTTAGGCAGTACACCGATAAGCCGGGTTCTGTCGAGGGTGATCATCTATCTAGCCGAGTAGTTGCCTACCCAGTCAAGCGGATATCGGCCTGCGGACGAGTAGCCCTTAATGCAAACCTCCTTGCAGCTAGCAGGGTTTACCTCCACGCCATGTCGCCATGGAATGCTGTGAGCTCTTACCTCACTCGTTTCATCTTTTCCCGTAAGGGTAGTTTCGTTTCTGTGGCACTTTCCCTAGAGTTGCCTCCGGTCGCCGTTAGCGACTGCTATTACTCTACGCTGCCCGGACTTTCCTCTTATACCCCGAAAGGTACAAGCGATCACCTAATGAACTGCCTATCAATTAGTATAGCAAATTAAGCCAGATCGTTTTGATGTTCGTCAAGAAACTTATTAACCAGACTATCGGCCATCATGTTAAGTTCGCGCGGAACATGACTAAATTTTACGCTCTCGAATTGTTTCAAAAGTGTTTGAATCCGTTCATTAATAGGCCATAGCTCCCTATTCTTGATTTTATAGAGTCCTTTTAACTGATTAACAACCAGCATGCTATCAATTCGAAATTCTAATAGCTTTATACCACGCCCTACAGCACGTTCTAGCCCCAAACGAACACCATGATATTCTGCTTGGTTGTTGGTTGTTATACCCAAATATTCACCACCTTGGTCTATTACAGTTTCGCCGTCGACAATAACAAAAGCTGCTGCCGATGGTCCTGGATTGCCTCGTGATCCTCCGTCTGAATATATTATTATGTGTGATTTTGATGTTGAAGTTTTTACATCATTTATCATACCATTTGGTCTATGGGTTTTCACTGCATCGGAGTTGATGTCTAATCCTAACAGATAGAAAGCACTGTCGCGAAGTTCATTTTGTTGTATTTCTGACGTCTTTTTCCATTCATATTTATCATAACTTCGCCCCGGCTTTAGTGGCTCGTCAGTACTTACTCCATTAATAGAATAGACAATAAAAATATGTTGTATATCACCCTCTTCGCGATTAGTCATGGACATAACGTCTTTCAAATTAACGTCCTGCACGTCCAGTCCCAGATCATTCCGAAGGTGGCGGCGCATGCCGTCATCGGGCTGTTCGTTATCATCAAGCGTGCCACCAGGTAGTTCATACTTACCGACAATACCAGGTCGTCCTTGTGACCGGCGAAGAAATAAAGTCTGACCATCGTTTTGGATGATTGCCTGTACCACAACTCGCTGTTTCATTTCGATTGTTCTTTCTGTTTTTGTATCATGCTTATGATTATAGTGTAGCACTAGGCCCTAGGATTTTACGAATCATCATGTGGTCGGGATGACAAGATTTGAACTTGCGACCCCACGGCCCCCAGCCGTGTGCGCTACCGGGCTGCGCCACATCCCGAAAATACAAAAAATCCCAGGGGTTGCTTTCGACGCTTGATATTCCCAACCGTAAAGGCAAGGTGGGTACCCGCAAAACATCTCCACAGAAATGAATAATTTTGAGTTCCCTATCTATATGATATTCAGGAAAATCATGCACGCCTAGGCTTACCCTGGGATACTATCTATTATAAACCTAAATGGCAAAGATGTGACTGAAGACAGTAATGAAAAAGTTTATTAAAGTAGCCATAAAGCTTCCAAGTGCCGATCCCGCCAGTAGTACAACGGCAAAAACAACAATAAGACCGTAGCGCTCAATAAACTCCATACCCCGTTTGACAAATTCAGGCGCCAGAGCATATAAAACCCTTGATCCATCAAGAGGCGGAATTGGTATCAGGTTAAAAATAAAGAATCCTAAATTAACAGAGACAAAAGCCCCAAATATCTGACCCTCAATCCCTTGGGTTGGTGTTCCGACAAGTGCCCAAATCCCAAAGCTAATAAAGGCGATAACAAAGTTCGTCAGCGGTCCAGCTAGTGCTACTAGCGCAGCACCCCACTCGCCAAAACGAACGTTATAAGGGTTAAATGGCACAGGCTTAGCTCCCCCAAAGATAGGTAGCCCTGAAACAGCCAAGATTATCGGCAAGATAATAGTCATAAAAGGATCAATATGCTTAATCGGATTAAGGCTCAGCCGCCCCTGTAGTTTTGCCGTGTTGTCACCTAGCCAATAGGCCACAAATCCATGCATTGCCTCATGGAATGTCATGGAAAATAAAATAACTCCCAAAACAATAACAATATAGACAATATCAATACTCATTAACCCCATTATACAGTGATGAGGTTAAAAGACCTCGGGTCCTGTCGACCGATTTACCCCTTCTTTTGATTTTTCTTTTAGAAAACATCAAAAGTGGGTGTTGCCCCATCGGACGCCACCCGTTGTTACAGCTTGACTATTGACGATAACAGAGAAAAACGCTACAATGGCTAGTACTGTTAAAAATAAGTGGAAGAAATGTTATGGCAGCACGCTGCGAACTAACCGGCAAAGGTAAACAATTTGGCCACAATGTGAGCTTCTCTTTGCGTCGCACTAACCGCGTTTTTAAACCAAACCTACAAAAAAAGACATTTGAGTTCAACGGACAGAAAATTACTATGGTTCTTAGCACTCAAGCAATTCGCACGCTAAAGAAAAAGGGCATTCTCGCTTAATTTAATTGGTCTAGTTATTTACCCCTCGAAAGAGGGGTTTTTATTTACTAACTTCTCGTAACTTCAACAACCGTAAGGGTAGCTGGAATACTGGAAATACTTTTAACTTTGTACTTACTGACTGTTTCTAGGGGTGCACCAAGTTCACTAACGAACTGCTGCAAACCATCTTGGACCACTTCGTACTTCAACGCTTTATCCTCATAGTGAACAGGAATGACTACTTTTGGATCAATCTTACCAACCAAATTAACAGCGCCAGTGGAGTCGAGAGTATAGCCGTTACCACCGATAGGTATAATCAGAATATCAAGAATACCCAACTCTTCAAGTTGATCTTCGCTGAGTTTTTCATATATATTACCAATAACACCAATACGAACGTCTCCAACTTCGATACGGTACATGGTGCTAAGAAGCGCTTGGCCCTCGGCGTCCAGATGACGTTGTGCAGGGATGCCTTTGATATCAAAGTCTGCCACCCCATATTCGCCTGGCCCTTCGATGACGAGCCTTGCATCCTGACCATTAACCGCAAAGCGAGCTTCGGTTGATAGTTCAATCGCATCTTTAACTACAAGGTCTTTCAGTCCAACAACCGACAATTTAGGATCAACAACGATTGTTGCTTTTTTTGTTGTTATGACAACTGTATTACCACCTCTGTATTCAATATCAAACATATTACTTATTCCCCTTCTATTTCTGGTCTAACAGAACACTGTCTTTATCAACTATTACTGTATATTTACCATTTAATATCTCTGTTATAAACCTATCACGGACACTTAATCGGTAATAGAACTCATCGTATGATAGCACGGTGTAGTTGATATCACGACCCTCACCTTTTTCAATTACCTTTATAGCTGACTTTACCTTAACAGGTGATAAGTTACCTACCAGCACCACATCTACTTCGCTCGTTGATCCGCGTACCAATACGCCGGCAAATAAGGCCAATCTCAGCCCAGGAATGGTGCGGATGATGGTTGAGTATTCATCCGATGAAGTTTCACTCGATACAGGAGCAACATTTGCCTCAGCAACATTATCGCCAAAAATAGCTCGAAGCGGCACGTAAAAATCATAGCGCTGGTTCACTTGGTAGTAGAGTTTGTTATCAGCACTATCGCTCGTGATAATTCCTACCTCTAACATATTAGAAAGCTCACGACGAACTGAATTAATTTGTTCATCGATTTTGCGTGTTATTTCGCGTACATAGAAAGATTGGCCTGGGCTATTTAAAAAGAGATGTAACAGCTTTACCCTTGTCTTTGAGCCAAATAGTGCGTCAATCATACTCTTTCCCTCTGATAACTTTCGTGTTCTATAATAACACGATTATATAGTAGTTGCGAGCCGGTCAAACAAATATGTGTTCGCTTCTACAAGCGTCATCCAATGAATAAACTTATTACGTCGTAGCCACGTTATTTGGCGTTTAGCAAGACGCCAGTCTGCTGTGATCGATTTTGCTTTTAAATCATCGAGTGTCGTGCGATTTTCCAAGTATTCATGTATCAGCGGGTACATATTTGACTTCATTGCTTCAACTTCCCAACCATACTTTTCGCCCAACTTTATTGCCTCGTCTACGACTCTGTTTTCTAACATTTGTTCAATTCTGTGTGTAATTTGCGTGCGTTGTAATATTTTGTCTGTTGTTATTCCAACAATGATATTTTTATAAACTGGCACAGAATTTGATGTAATCTCTTTGCCGAAATTCTCAATTGTTCGTATTACATACCGCTTATTTTTATAATTTTCAGGGAGGTTAATCTGATGAATCTTACAGTAGTCGTACAATTCTTCTAATGACATCTGTTGTAATTCCGACCTCAGTTTTTTATTAACACTCGCACCGAACTGATAGTCAAAAAGTACCGCATCAATGTACAGTCCGGTGCCACCGACCAGTATTGGCAAATGACCCCTATTTTTGATTTCAGCTATCTTTTGGTCGGCGTATTTTTTGAAGTCCGCTACAGAAAAATGCTCGTTTGGACGCACAAGGTCTAGGCCGAAGTGCGGAACAAGCTGCTGCTCAGCTTTACTTGGCTTAGCAGTACCTATATCCATGCCTTTATATACTGTTCGTGAGTCTGCACAAATAATTTCGCCAGAAAATCGCTTGGCTACCTCTATCGCCAGGGCAGATTTGCCGCTCGCAGTCGGACCGACAATCACAACAAGTGGTTGCTCTAAAGCTTTGGTTGCCATCGAATTTCCTTGAAATTATCGACAATATGATTGGTACAAGTAATTCCCTCTTGTATAAGCAGCTGCGCTTGGACTTCCCTGCCGCCATGAAACCCAGATGCCAGACCACCAAAACGATTAACTAAACGGTGCCAAGGTAAATCAGTGTTGCCGTAATGCGCAACACCGCCAACAATTCGAGATGCATTAGCGTGTCCAGCAAGTCCAGCCAGATCTCCATAGGTTGTCACTTGGCCATACGGTACTTGAGCCATAAGTGCTTCAATTTTTACACGAAAGTTAGCGTCAACCATGACTATAGATTCTGTAAATAATTAGCCAAGGCTTCGAGTTTGACTTTCTCTTCGCCAGACTGAGTACGAATACTCACCTCTCGGTTATCTTTGTCTTGTTGGCCAACAATAAGTTGAACTGGGATCTTCCAATTGGTTGCTTCACGGATTTTTTTGCCAAGAGATTCATTACGATCATCTAGCGCGTAGCGAAGCTCGTTGTACTTAATTGGCTTCATCAGCACAACTCTGGCAAGGACAGCCTTTATCTCGTCAACGTAGTCTAAAACTGTGTCATTTATAGTAAGAATTCGAATCTGCTCGGGTGCAACCCAGAATGGAAACCACCCAGCGGTATGTTCAATAAAGACACTTAGGAAGCGCTCAATTGACCCTAAAAGTGCACAGTGAATCATCACCGGAGTCTGGGCGTTACCTTCAGCATCGGTGTACTGCAAACCAAAGCGTCCAGGTTGCACAAAGTCGAGTTGAACAGTCGCAACTTGATGTTCACGACCGATGGCATCTGTCGCCATAAAGTCGATTTTAGGACCGTAAAAGGCCGCTTCACCGTCTTGCTCGAAATATTCTAATTTGTTAGCGATAACAGCAGCCTTCAGTTGCGCCTGAGCTGAGTCCCACAACGATTGTTCACCAAGGTATTTGTCGGTTCCATCACGGTACGACAATCGGACGCGAAGCTTCATATCGATTGTGCTATAAAGTTCGTTGGCGCTCGACAAAAGGTTATTAATCTCTGTTTCAATCTGATCAGGACGGCAAAATACGTGACTGTCGTCCTGCGTTAATGCGCGAACACGGTTAAGTCCACCAAGTTCACCAGTTTTTTCGTCGCGATAATCAGTAGTCGTTTCCAACAGACGTACTGGTAAATCCCGATAACTGCGTGGCTTGCTGGCATAAATCTGAGTGTGGTGCGGACAGTTCATAGGCTTAAGCGCCATCTTGTCATCTGTTTCCTGACTTGTGACGAGGAATAGTTCATCCCCAAACTTTGCCCAGTGTCCAGATGTTTCATAGAGTGCCGTTTTAGTAATATGCGGTGTCCAAACTTTTTCAAATCCAAAACCTAAGCGTAGTTGATTAGAATACTGAGCAAAAAGATCACGCAGAACCGTTCCACGAGGCGTAAACAGTGGTAGTCCGGCTCCAACCAGTTGCGAGACAGTATAAAGATCTAGATCCTTGCCTAACTTGCGATGGTCGCGTAACTTAGCCTGCTCTAACATTTCCAAATAGTTGTCGAGTTCTTCTTGAGTTGCAAAGGCAACACCGTACAAACGCTGCATTTGAGGATTTTTTTCGTTACCTCGCCAATAAGCACCAGCTACGCGCAGAAGTTTAAATGCTCCGACATCCTTGGTGTTTTTAACATGAGGGCCGCGACATAAATCAACAAAGTTGCCGTTTTTATAAAATGATACGTTTTCGACGGCCGATTCGCCATCAGTCGCCAGACCCAATTCATTCACGTCCAGGTCTTTGGCGATTGTCGTACCAGATCGCTTCAAATCATTGAGAAGCTCTTCTTTATAGGGTTGTTTGTTCTCTTTTGCCCAATCAATTGCCTGGTCAATCGGCATTTCAAATCGCTCAAAATCATCGCCGTAATCAATAATGCCCCGCATTTCTTTCTCTATTTTAGGAAAGTTAGCCTCTGATATCTTGATTTCGCCCAGGTCAATATCATAATAAAACCCGTTGTCGACCACTGGCCCAACGCCAAATTTAGCCTCTGGCCACAGGCGCTGTACGGCTGCTGCAGTGATGTGCGCCAGACTGTGACGCATTGCATGTAATTGTTCGTCATCCATATTGTCACTATTTTATCACGAATGTTGTCCCCCGCCCCTGTATCTGATAAACTAATCTAGCTTGGGTCCTTAGCTCATTTGGCTAGAGCGCCTCATTGACGTTGAGGAGGTGAGAGGTTCGAATCCTCTAGGACCCACCAAGAAATTATTTTATTCTAGCTACCGAAAGTAAATGTATACAGCGTAATGCCACTCGGTACCCTGAGCGTCACTGTTGATGCTTTAGCAGATGGTAGCGATACGATATGATAGAGCCTCGATTGATCAACCAGAGCCGATCCGCCAGGCGCATCGCTACCGTAGCTGCCGCTATCACTACTTGGCAGACTTACATTCACTGTCTCAGCTGCCCCTGATGGTGCTGCAACAACATACACGTCCTTGGCGTACGCACTAAAGGTCAGCGTGGCATTGTTGCCTTTACTCGTAATAGATTGGCCGTCAATTTCCCAATTACCACTGAGTGTCCATTGATTCTGAGCTAGCAAAGACGCTGGGGCAAATGTCGCAGTCGCACCCGTTTCATCTGATATATCTGGAGTACCCGCGTAGTGTTGGGCTCGATTTGTACCAAAGTATGTCTCTGGAGACTGACTACTGCTAATAGGCACGTTAAACTTTGTGGTTTGTAACGGTTGATTAATACCAAGCAGCTCTTGGATAGCTTTTTCGGTAGTATCATACTCCCCTTCGCCTAAACTGATGTAGCGAACATTTCCCTGTTTATCAATCAGATAATCGGCCGGCCAGCTGTCATTTTGATAGGCATTCCAGGTTCCATAGTTATTATCAAGTGCGACCGGATACGTAATACCATCTGATTTTACCGCCGCTGCTACGTTATCAGGATTATGTTCAAAGGCAAATTCGGGAGTGTTTATGCCCAGTACAACAAACCCGTCCTTTGCATAGGTTTGATACCAGCTTTCTATATAAGGAAGCGTTCTGATGCAGTTAATACAGGAGTAGGTCCAAAAGTCGACCAATACCACCTTACCTTTTAATTGTGCCAGTGTTAGTGCTGGACTATTAATCCAGTTGGTAAGCCCCGTCAGTTCGGGGGCTGGTGTTGGTTTGACATTTAGTACGCTTCCCGACGTCGGCGCTTGCGATGTTGCAATCTGGCTGTGCTGCGAGGATAAAAGAACTTGTTCTATCTTGGTTTCATCAAATGGCAGTCGATTGGCCAGCCACGTTTCGGCGGTAATTTCGAATCCTGTAATGACCGCTATGCCAATTAGGATAAATAGTATGCCCAGTAGACGTCGGAACAAACTGTGTGTGTCAACCGCCCAACTCCATCGTTTAATAAACTTACGTCCTGCAAGCGACACAACAAGCAGCGCAAGCGCGAGGCCGATTGTATAAACAACCAGATAAATTAATCCTGCCAGAAAACTCTTTGGAAGTATTGTCGCCAAGATAAACGCGTACGTCGGGCTACAGCTGGCAAAAACAGGACCCAGCGCGATACCAATGAGGATCGCACCCGTATATATGCCTTTATTACGTTGGCTCTCTGATAGGAATCGCTGAGAGGCAGCTTCCCAGTTAAGCCGAATCATTAACTTCTCCCACAACTGAGGAAAAACAGCTGCAATACCTAGGCCAATAAGCAATATTCCCGATAGCCAGCTCAACGCCTGTGGTGGCACGTCAATTAGTATCGTGCTGACCTTTAATAACAATGTAAAGAAAATAATCGAAAACATCAGCGAGATGCCAATAACATACGGTCTGGCTTTTTGTCGTGCGTCCCCACTGATAGAGCCTCCAATAACAACAGGAAGCACAGGTAAGACACATGGAGCCAATATAGTCAGAATTCCAGCTATAAAACTAATAAGTAATAGCAGCATGGCGTCATTATACAGTACGTCCTACCAATCTAAACTGATAACACTTTAAGCTCACTTACCCACCTATTTAATAAGTTTTCCACCCGCCCACCATGAGCAATAATCCAATCTATATATCACCATGTGAATATCAGTGTGCATACTGTACCATTGACAATTATGATTGCTTATGCTAATATGTATGTATGGTTAAGAAACAACAGATTGACCCCCTCCCTCCACTCTCTCAACTTGAACGCTTTGTTCTGGGTTTTGAGTACGACAAGACTATCCAAGAAGTAAAGCGTGAAGTACGCGTACGTACTGACAAGAACGCCTAAATTAATCGCTACTTTGAACAATACCCTGCTCTTAAACAAAGCAGGGTATTTTATTTAGCAGCGCGAGAGGTTATGAACTTTTTGCAGGGGCCTTAGTGGCTTTAGTGGTCACATCGAACTTTACGAGGTAACGACCAATGAATAAACGGGTCTGTGCGTTGAGAGCAGCCAACGAGAGGTATGCAATAGCTGTAATAGGCATCAGAACCCATTGCAACACCATACCAATCGTACGCGTGCGCTTATAGCGTTCTGGACGTGGTGGTAGCAGCTGAAATGACATAAAGACCATTACAATGATACCGACCAGAGCAACCTGTTGTACGGTACTGACGACGTCTGGTAACTGATGTGCTACGACATCTCGATAAGCCTGCTGGTTGATAAGCAGTGGCACCCAACCACCGGCAGCGACAATTATAGAGATACTCGCAGCGGTAATATAACCATCAAGGGCGCGAACAAACCATAAAAAACCCGCCCAAAAGGGTACGTTCCTCTTTGAAGTAAAAATATGCGTTGCAGCGTAGGGAATGTCCGAGGCTCCATACATCCAGCGTCGCAGTTGAATAAACTGCGCTTTAAGAGTTTTTCGATACGTAACATCCAGAACAGCATCCTGATAAATCGGCACATAGAGCGCGCGAACATAATAATTTCCACTAAAGTGAAAATAGCTGCGCCAGAACTGATGACCGTCCTCTACTACTGTTCGTGTACTCCAAAAGCCCATTTCGACGAGTGCTTCCATTGGTTGCGAATGGGCGGCAAAATTGCGCAGGATATGGGGTCGCATTGAGCTAATGATACTCCAAAAGGTATTACCGGTAGCCACAACACGCATCGGCGCGGGGACGTCCCAAATATTGTTGGTAAACATCGCCACTGGTTGAAACGCCATGTGCTTGCGATCTTCGTTCACCACAAACTCATAAGTAAGGTAATCAAAGTAAGTCGGATGCGGATGATTATCCGAATCCAGTGTGGTGATAATGACGTTTTTATATTCGATACCCTTGTCGGCACACCACTTTTGCATGTATTTACCGGCGTAGGTGATATTACCACCCTTGCCGACAATCTCGTCAGGCAGATCACGAGGGTGTTTTACTAGTATAAAATCGTGGAACTTCGAGGCATATTTCTTTTGAATCCGTGCTGTCGTTTCTTCGATGTCTTCCCCACCACGCTCTTCGTATGCAAGAACTACAATCAGATGTGATTTGTCATACGTCGTATTAATAAGGGACTGCATTGTCGGTTCAATAATACCGAACGATTCGTTGTACGCCGTGACAATAACCAAGTTGTAGAGGTCAGAAGGCTTTGGAAAGGCGTCTGGATCGGCCGATGCGAGACGCAGATTGTCGACGTGTTCACGCATTCCAAAGACTCTTGATCGAGTCGCTTTATGAAGCTCGTAGGATTTATTTGGATCTTCAAAATCCCCCAGCCGTTTAGCCCAATCTACTTTCATCGTATTAATCAGACGGCTATGTCCTAATAATGTGTGGTAAACCACTCCTACCGCTCTAACCAACACCGTAATGATGATGAGCATCAGGTAAATGGCAGCTAGCAGTGGTGAAATCAGCGACAATATTATCAGCAGGATGAAAGCGCCATAACTGAGTGTGGCTGGCAACATCTCAAACAAACGATACTTGAGCGTACGTTTGCCAAGGGGTAATTCAAGATCAATCATGTGCTATATCGAGCAAGCGTTTATATTTATATAAATATTAATGACTGCGTACGCCGTGGCCCATGCCAGAATAATAATCGCAAAGCCCAACCAAGCAAATAAGATAGCCAGTGAGTGACCTTTGATAATCAATAGCTTCACCGCAAGTGCGATATGTATTGCAGCCGCAAACAGGCCAAATGCACCAAAGCTCAGCAAATAATACCATTGGTCACGGTATAAATGTGTAATACCAAACGCTGAACAGTGTGATACCAACTGAAGTTCGCTCGGATGAACACTCACCCCAATGTAAATCGCAAAACTAATCGCCAGAAGCGCAATAACGGCAGACAGTATTAGGAGGTAGCGATCAGCAACCAATAGTTTGAGAGAATCTTTTATAACTTTTTTCATAATGATATATGGAGCCGCTGTCCGGAATCGAACCGGAGACCTACGCTTTACGAAAGCGCCGCTCTACCAACTGAGCTACAGCGGCACGCTAAGCGATCACCCGTTATTATATCATCTTGAACCCCGAAATTAAACGCCTCCTCCCCTGTTGCCTCGTAGGCCGAAAACTGTTAGAATACGGAAGCTCACTCGAATATATGTGCTCGTAGTGAAGGGGTTATCACGCCTCCCTGTCACGGAGGAGATCGCCGGTTCAAATCCGGTCGAGCACGCCAAGTATTTACAAATACCACTAAATGTGGTATTATTTTTATCAAATGATAGATAGAGGCGAACAAGAGCATCCAACGCTCGACATTTTCCTACCTCTCGATGCTCCTGAAATACAGCGTCAAAGTGAGGCTTTTTCTGTTTCCCTCAATGACGCTGCACATTTTGACCGTGAAGGATTTAGTGGTGACATTCTCCTGGACAAATTGATTGTCAGTGGCGTTAACGCTTTACGTATAAATGTAGACGGTAAACATCCGCGCAAGCGAATGCTCCCCGGAACGACTCGTATTTACTTCGTCATCGATGGCACAGGAACTTTTACGCTTAACGACGATACTAAAGAAGTCACTCCAGGTGATCTGTATGTCATCCCACCTCTAAATGAATACGAATATGAGGGTACTATGACGCTGTTTGAATTTAATGCCTCGAAAAATAACGTTTTTGAAGATGTGGTGGTGGAAGAGGCAAAAGTTCAAACCAAGGAAGACGAGCTGCAGGCACTCGAAATGGCCAATGCAGTGAGCCGAGCAGGCCAGTTCTCAGAAAGACACTTGGCCCATACAGCATTTAATCAAGCACTGGGCGATATTTTGGCACATGGACATGTGTTGACTAGGAAAGATCTTAGCGAGATTAGCACCCATTATGATTTTTCTGGGGCAAACCCGGACTTCCACCTCTATACTGAATTATCAAAACAGACTTTGAAGTCTGCGGGCGTAGATTTGACAGTAGCAAACTACAGGGGTATTGGTATTTACTATGACTCAAATTTACCAGTTGACGAAACAGAGATGTACCACGTGAAACGACTTATCGATGAGAAAAAGGAACACCAGGCAATAGAGCGTGGATTCACCCCCAAGTACCCTACCGTTAAAGATGATCGTGCACTTTTTTAAAGTAAATTAGCATATATCCATTTCGCAAGAATTTATCACATTGACTTAATACCATATTTGTGGTATTATTTTAATATATGACTAAGTATTCTGCCCTCTTACGTTCTGGCGAACATGTCGCAGACGTCACTTCCCCTACTCACGGAAGTCAGGAGTGGGCTTACGGATATGGCTTTGGCGAAATTGTGAATAGCACTCACGATGCTGGAAATTCAGTTGTTTTAGATGTTGAACCAGGTGGTGCCGTTGAACCTGTTTTAATTGAAAGCGACATCACACTTACCGTAAGCGTCTTACAGGGAAAGGGGTACGCAGTTGTCTACAATGGCGAGAACGAAGAAGGTGTACAAATCTTCGAGCTTAATAATCATAAAGAACCGCTGGTACTTCGAAAAGGTGACGCTTACTACTACCTCAACTCAGGAGAGGATGACCTTATACTTCGTGACGATAGCACACCCGCATTCAAAGACGGTGACGAAACCCAACTCTCTGTTGGCGAAGGTCGTGCTATAAGGCTACCCGTCGAGTTTTGGCGAAGTTTTGATATAACAAAATAGCTCCATACTTGCTCCATTAGGGTAACCACGAATATTGACTTGGTACCACTTTTGTGGTACTATTTATTTAACAATGACAGAAACAAATATAGAAACTTCAAAAACCCCTGCACCCGAAATGGAAAGCGCTCCATCGATAAAGCTTGGTGATATTACTGTCATTAAGGGACATAACTTCGACCAGGTTTCTCTCCTGCTACCTCCTACCGGAGCAGATGCTGCTGCCGGAGCCATTGCCATTGTTCATGATGTAAATCCTATAAGCGGAAAGGAGAGTATCCGATATGGCAGAATGGGCACTATCGACGAAAAAACTGCTCTAGAAATCGTTGATCATGTCGCGTATGAAGATGCAATACGTATAATCGCCCACAGCCTGGATGGCCTGTACGACAACGAAGAGCCAAAACCTTGGGCTCTAGAGTGGGCAATGCGCGAATATCCCAAGCCTGAAGCTGATGAGTAGCTATTTGCTAAAACGCTCCGCAACAAAGTCCCAGTTCACGACATTCCACCAAGCGTTAACGTAATCGTCACGCTTGTTTTTGTAATCCAAGTAGTACGCATGTTCCCAAACATCTAGGCCGAGGAGTGGTGCAGGCTGGTTCTGCATCAAAGGGTTATCTTGATTCGCTGACGTTATGATCTGAAGATCTGGCTGCAGCCACGTCCAACCACTTCCAAAGACAGCTAAAGATTTTGTTGTAAATTCGTCGACGAATGCTTGAAAAGTACCATATTTGGCGATGATACCACTGGCTAGTTCCCCTGTTGGCTCGCCGCCACCATTTGGTGACATCCATTGCCAGAACAAACTGTGGTTATAATGTCCGCCACCGTGATTCTTGACCGCCTGGCGAACGTTTTCAGGCAGACTTTCAATGTGCGCCAGTAAATCGTCGATGGAGCGCCCCTTTAGATCTGGCGCACTGTCGATCGCAGCATTTAATTTATCGACATAGGTTTGGTGGTGTTTGTCGTGGTGAAGTTGCATGATGTCTTTGCTAATGTACTTGCCCAAAGCGTCATAGTCATAAGGTAAATTTGGTAGTGTAAACATAGTTTTTACTCCTTATTTAGTTATCTTGAGGAATGGTGATGTAACGTGTGATCTTATTGGCCTTTTGCAGACTTGTTAGCTGATTATTGAATGCTGTCAGCGGAATTTCGATATATTCGTAACTTACCTGAGTGCTGTTACTGTCGAGCAAGCGGATATAGTAGTATCCATCCCCGGCAGCAGTTGTTGTTGTTTTAATAACACCAGAGACTTGACCCTTTTGAAGGCTGCTAGCTGCAGCGGCAAGTCCACCATCTTGGTTGCTGTTTGGAACTAGCCCAGGCGCACCATAGACAACTTGATTACCACCTAAGGCATTTGTGCTCTTCACGATTGCCTGAAAGTCGCTGCCCTGCACTTTTACTTGTGTACCGATTGAATCACTAAGCTGCTTCGCAGCTGTATCAACAGCAAAAGCAACTTTTTGGCGAAGTAATTCTGCACTCAGAACATGGCGATATTCATCTGGACTCCAGCCCAAAATGTCTAAAATTGAGGCATCATAGGTTCGCTGTGATATCACACCATCTGATGATTGGCGTTGTGTCGTCAGGTAGGTATCGATTTCAGTGTCACTGACACTAAGATTGAGCTGTTTGGCTAGTTTAGCACCATAGGCGTCGGCAATAGCGGCTTCCATCGACTTTTCCTTGTGGTAGTCTTCTTGACGTTTGCCATCGGCACTATCCAAATTAACCTGCCCTTGCTGTTGCAGATTATGTAAGTCGCTACGATATCGCATCAGATAATCACCGTAAAGCACCGGCTGTCCGTCGATATTTGCTACAGGAAGAGGCAATACCCTAGTCACGTTATAAACAAACGTGCTGGTATTTTGCGCCAGATAAAGCTGCCACCATCCTACAACCCCCAGGACAATAATCGCTACAATACTGATAATAATCGCGTTGATAACAAGTCTGTGACGAGCGTATTGAATAGGATATTTAAAACGTCGGCCGCCAGCCAAAATGCGTTCGCGATGTTCGGCGACTGTCTCGTTGGTGATACGTGATGATGTCTCGACGTTTTTCTTGCGAAACTTAGATAGTAACTTCTTCATGATCTCCTTGCTGTTTGACGGCTTTATTGACTGCGTTTTGCAGCTTGTTAAAAGTCTTGTCTGGATGTTCTACTTGATGAATTACCAAATCGCCAACAAATGTCTGAATAACAATGGTGCCAAACTGGAAAACTTCACCTGTGAATCCTGGTATATTATAGCTTATGTTTTGAATCTTGGACAGGTGGAGCTCGATCACATCCTTACCAAAAAGACCGCGTTGGGTAACTTGTCGAATACGTTGATCGGTCACAATATAAATCGTGAAATACCACAAAATAAAGTGATAAAAGAACAGTATAAGGCCAAGAGCGAAACCGCCGACCGGCAACCAAAAAAGCTCTAGGTTATTTTGCCAGATAAGTGGTGGGATTGCCGTAATGACGAGCGGAATCAAAAGAAGATAAAAACCTTTGCGCATAGCAATGATATGGCGACGAAAAATGAAAAGAAGCTGCTCGTCGTCACGCTGACCATCAAAGTCGAGCTGTTTTTCGGATTCGTCGTCTGATGTATCTTCTTTAGTCATAATTTTGGTACCCCGGGCAGGAGTTGAACCTACAACCTTATCCTTAGGACGGATCTGCTCTATCCAGTTGAGCTACCGAGGCATAGTATGAATTATACCTGCAAATAGAGCTTTTTGCTTAGGGATCAACTGGATAGAGCTTGCTCATTATTTCTTTTTCGCTTCGCTCAGGCAGTTGAGCTACCGAGGCTCATACTTGATATTGTAGCATATAACAGAGGTGTTAGCGGGTGAACTTTTCGTTCAAAATACTGTAGTCGTATAGTTCATCTTCAGAGAACCAGTGTGGAATTTCCTTTTCGGCATCGCTCGTATCACCTGATGCATGAATAAGGTTTGGAATCCCCTTATTGTGAGCATCACCATAACCGTAACTCATGTGTGAGAAATCACCACGAATCGTACCGGGGGCAGATGATTTTGGCTCTGTCGAACCAACTAATTTTCGTACTAATTCGACAGCCTCCACACCTTCAAGTACCATGGCAATAACGGGACCTTGACTCATCATATCAAGGACATTATCGAACGTTGCTTGGCCTCGACGAGTAATAACCTGGCCAATCTCCTCGTAGTGTTTATGGTAGTGTTTTTGGTCAGGTGCAAGCATTTTGATACCAACAATTTTGAGGCCTACGCGTTCAAATCGGGTAAGAATTTCACCTACAACACCTCGTTGTACAGCATCGGGCTTAAATAATACTAGTGTTCTTTCAACATTGCTCATTAATTTACTCCTTATTTCGTTCCCTTTATTGTACCAAAAGTACCACTGTGATGATAGCGGCCAGACCAATGCGATACCAGCCAAAAAGAGCCAGGCTATGACGCGAAAGATAGCGCATCATAAAGCCAACCGCAAATAGTCCCGCAATGAATGCCGCCAGGTTACTAATAACAAGTGTTGAGAGGTGTGACATCATATATGCGCGCTCGGTCGAGCCGGCAAATAATTTCAGCATAACCCCTAGCATAATCGGTAGCGAGGCAAGGAAGCTATATTCTGCAGCCGATGCTGGACTCATTCCAGCTAGACGACCACTAATTATAGTGGTACCCGAACGAGAAACCCCAGGGATAAGGGCAAACACCTGCACAATACCGATTACAAGCGCGCGAATTGGACTCAGCTTCTCGCCGCTTTCTACTGCGGTCGCTTTTGGAAGCTTTTCAACGAGTACCATCACTATTCCTACCAGCGCCAAGGCAACCGTTACCACCACGATACTTCCGAAGAACCATGATGAGTTAATGAAGTCTGATAGTAAATAACCAACAATTCCAGCTGGAACTGCCGTAATGAGGATGTTACGCGCAAGTGTTACCCTTTTTTTGATAAAAATATCATGCAGGATAGACATGATCTTCTTGCGAAAGTAAATAATCAGCGCAACAGTTGTACCTATGTCAATAAATTCAAGAAACAGATGATCAGAGGCCCCAGAAAATACTGTCTGAGCGATTACTAAATGACCGGAACTACTGACCGGAATAAACTCCGTCAGGCCCTGAATAATACCAAGAATGATAATTTCTATCGTATGCACTCACCTATTGTACCGACTTAGACGTTTTTAGGCTATGCTTATAGTATGTATATTTCAGAGTTACTTCTTGAGTTCATTGAACACCTAGAAGTTGAAGGTGGGCGTTCGGCGCGTACTGCCGAAAATTATACGCTGTATTTAGAGCGCTTTGTCGAATTTACCGGTGATGTTACTGTTGATAAAATTACATCGGATATGATACGTAAGTATAGGCTCTGGCTGAACCGTTATAAAAATGGCAACGATGACGAACTGGCTACAATCACCCAAAGTTATCATCTGATAGCGCTTCGTGGATTCCTGGGATACTTATCAAAACGTGACATACCTAGTCTGTCCCCTGATAAGATTGAGTTGCCAAAAACTGCACGTAAACAAGTCACATTTTTGGACTACGACGAGATAGAAAGACTGCTGGCAGAAATTGATACCAGCACGGAAGTAGGCCTTCGTGACCGAGCAATTATTGAACTACTTTTTTCTAGTGGTCTACGTGTGTCAGAGCTGGTTAACCTTAACAGAGACCACATTAATACCAAGCGACGTGAATTTATGGTGCGTGGAAAGGGCCAAAAAGATCGTCCTATCTTTATTAGCGAAAGCGCCGCTGGCCACGTCGATGATTACCTTGCAAAACGACAAGACACCCTGCCCCCCCTCTTTTTAAGTTACAGCCGCAACAACATTGTCAGTAACAGTGGTGATTTTAGACGACTAACTGCGAGAAGTATCCAGCGAATCATTAATAGATACGCACGCATGGCGGGTATCACTAAACACGTTAGCCCGCACACAATGCGACATAGTTTCGCAACGGACCTCTTAATGAACGGAGCAGATCTTCGTAGCGTCCAAAGTATGCTTGGACACAGTAATATCAGTACGACTCAAATTTATACTCACGTCACTGATCAGCACCTCAAAGAAGTGTACGAAAAGTTCCACAGTTCGTAGAGCATATTACGGCGTACAGGTATCTGTATAGTCAGCTGGGTTATCGGTCACCGAGAAATTCTTGCAGAAATTACCCGAAACCTCAACTGCTGCTTGAGGATATACACCGCCTAGAGCTTCAACTCGACTTTGCACTCGTCTGAATAAATCGTTAGCTCGCCCGGTTGAGTCGACCTCTGGCTGAACACCATTAAAGAAGACAGGCGTTCCCTTGGAGCCACCCGACAAAAGCGTCACTTCATAACTTGAACTTCGATATAGTGAAGTCAGATCAAGATACGCCGTCGGTGTTCCGCCATTTACAGGAGCAGGCAAAGTGATTGTTGCAGAGCATGCAAAGCCGCCTGACGTTAGTGTGGTGTCGCAGTGGACGGCCGTTGGTGCCGTTGGCGATTTTCGTGTGTTACTGGCAAATGTAAGTGGCGTTGAAACAATCGCTGACGGATACAAGAATAAAGTATTGGCATTGCTGATACCTTGGCCATTGGTGCCACCATCAAAGTCGCTGAGATTAAAGCCATTGCTACCAAACTGCATTAACTGAGCCCGCATAATTGAAGGTTGGTTTGGTGATGCACTTGATATCCAACTAGACTGACTAAGTAACGGCGTACCTTGAGCAACGGTCGGTACGTTCACGTTTTTGGTAGAATCTTGCAGATCGTTTGCGCTAAACCAATCGATCCGTACCGTATCAAAAGACGACACCCCAAAGAGTGGTATAAGTTTACTCGTATCCTGATTGAGCAATGATTTGTAATTAGGAGTATTCAGCACCACCTTAACACAGGTATAAGCTTGGTCAAAAGACGTTACATCACCACTTGATTGTTGTATCTTGACCTCATCATTCTGTGGAGTCACGACGCCACTAAGTGCTACGTTACAATCAGCAGAATCCAAATTCGCTTTGTCGGTATTACAATTTGTCGCATCTCCATTCTGACAGGCTAATTCATACTGTAAAATGGCGCGCTTGGCATCTTCAACTCCTGCTTGGGCTGAATCATAGGCGCTCTTTGATAGATCAACTGCGGACGCTTGTTGCTGATTTTGAACCATAAGACGGATGAAACCAACCGTCACAACAGTCAGCAGTAGCGCAGTAAATACCACGATAAATAGCGAGACGGCTCCGTGTTGACGATTTTTCATATGCGCCCCTGTCTTTCTCATACTATTCTACCGTGTTTCCGGCTGCAGCCACAACGTTAAATTGCTGAACTGAACAAAATGCAACGTCAGATCCAGATACAGTTGGTGCCTTGCAAGCGCTACCATCGGCGATGAGTGCTGTTAAATCGTTCGTGCCAATTACAAATGTAATATTGTAGAGTCGCTCGCCAGTTTTACTATCGAGAGCACTGGCCTCTGAGGTGATTGCGAAGCTATGAACAGCCAGGTTATGATCCCCTATATTTAATAGTTCGACGGCGTTTGTTGGATCAATGTTCGAATTTGGCGAACTACAGTAAATACCACCCCCGTCGACTACTTTGACAAATTTAATTGGGTTGCTATTAGCGGTGAGCGTTGTAGGTTCACCCACGTATAAATTACGAGTAGGTATTGGCAACACTCCTATTTGTAGGGCGGGTCCGTAGTTCCATATGTAACTATAGTTACCCAGGCATAACCTTCCACCCCAAGTTTGTGGAACATACTTACTGCCTGCCCCAGAAATCGTAAACGGCGCACTTCCATTGATACTTTGTTCCACATCGGACGAAATCGTCTGACCTGCCTGCCCGACATCCTTGAGAGTGATACCGTGATTATATATGTTAACAATTTGCAAAATCGTAAGAGCAATCGCAATAAGCAAAATCGAAATAAATGTCATCGCCAGCATCAGCTCGATGAGCGTAAAGCCTCGTCTTTTATCATCCGCGTGGTTCATATAACCTCACGATCGTTCCAATTGTTACTGGTGGTCCATTGCCCGGCCCGTCCCAACAAGCTAGGATATGGAAATCTATATAGCCAGCACTCGCTTGATTTTTGTCGCCACTGACTGCGGATGGAATTGCTTCAATCCATATACCCTGAGCAGAGGTAACACTTGAAATGCCATTACTGTCTGTCTGGTAGTTCACTTGAGCATATGTAACAGCGGGCTGTAGTACGTTACCGATAGCTGATACAAATTTGGCGCCGTGCGCATTAATAATAAAACTGCCACTTGGAGGAGTTGGGCACACTGTGACGTTGCTAAACTCAGTCGGTATTTGAACAGGCGTTGATGTAATGCTTGCAAGCATCGTTGCCCACTCCTGTGCTGGACCAGCTGGATACTGCGTCTGGTTTGTTTGATAACTGGCGACGTAGGCACTATTCATAAAGCGCAGTGCTTGGCTTTGGGCATCTATTTCTTGGCGGACGATTGTTATTTCAAGTGCACGCTGAGAAGTTGCAATGCCTTGATTCATAATGGCGAGGCTCCCGACAGCAACCAAGCTAAAAACAGTGACGGCGAATAATACCTCAATAAGCGTGTCGCCTCTTTGGCGCCTATGGATGCGACCTAGCATGTTGAAGCGTCACCCATATCGTTAGACCTGGTCTCAATAGCGGTTGAGGTAGCGGCATAGGCATCAATGACAACTGCTAAACCTCCGGCGAATGGCCCGCCAGAATCAATACACAGACGCCGTTGCGCTTGGCCTGGTATTTGATTGCCTCCCTTTATAATATTGGTGAGGGTTGTTGGAATATCGTCACTCGTAAACGTATAGCTTATGCCGCTTTCGGGAGAGCGAAGTATCAAGATAGCAATTGTTCGAGGCGTCGTTGCGCCGGGTTTACTTCCAGAACCACTTGCTGGCCAGGCAATTTGAGTCCCCCACTCAAGAGTTTTTGTCTCGCTACTGCCAGGTAGAAGCGATAGTTTATAAGCCTGCAAATCAGCAATATCGTTAGCGTACGTTGATGGATCAGTATTGTTATAGCCAACAACACCCGCTGTAGTTATCGTGTCATTAACAATAGTGACATACCTTCCAATCAGTACGCAGTCGCTTTGGCCACGTCCGCTCGATGGTGCGCTTGTATCAACCGTTACAGCTGCGTTCGTATTACATGTTAGGGCACCTGTCGGAGGTATATTCGTCACATTTGTTGAATCAAAATATTGATTTTGGAGTGTCGACTGAAGAGAGATAACACTATCATGATAGCGCTGTATATTAATTGATGTGCCCGTTCCTGCTAAGATCGCGACGATAAGGACACCGCTAATCCCCAAGAAAAGCATCGTTTCAATGATAGTAAACCCACGTTCAGAAATAGCACCCATTTAAGGCACATTATACCATAAGCGGATAGCAAGAATAAGGGCTACACGAGGGCTGCAAGGTAGGCTTGGATCAGATATGGACCAGCTATTGCTGCAATAATCGCACCAACAATAAGAAGTGGTCCAAACGGAATGTGCGTTTGACGTTTTATTTTACCCATCACCATTCCCGGTATAACCCACAAACAACCGATAAGGTTAGCAGCAAATAATGCGACAAACGCCAGCTGCCAATCCGACAACAGAAGCGCCAAGCCTAAACCTAGCTTTATGTCACCAAACCCTATCCATTTACCTTTGGACACAAGGTAGACCAAAAAGTAGAGACCGCTAAGAATTATTATTGAACCCAAGATATTAGCCAGCGTTTCTATAATATCCGCAGACCCTACTACACTGATGATACTCGTCACCAGTCCAATGCCAATCAGCGTAAACGTTACCTTATCAGGTAGCAGCGACCACTTGGCGTCATATATTGCAAGAATCGCCATTGCGATACCAGCCACAAGCCAAAGGATAAAGCGTGCAATTTCAAATCCTGTCGTGAGGCCATAAGGCCAGAAAGCATACGAAAGGACAAAGAATAGCAACAGGCTTAACTCGACAAGCGGCTCCAAAAAACCAATCGGCGTATGACACTGACGACACTTCCCCTTCAAGGCTATCCAGCTGACGAGAGGGATCAAATCATACCATCGTAGCGTATAGTCACAGTGCAAGCACTGCGAACGATCGTTTAAGACACTAGATTCAGTTAATTTTTTGAGCATGTGATATTCAGCCTTGTCATATGATTCGCCTGCTGCTTTGTCTTCTTTTAGCTGGCTAGCACGTAACCTCCACGCCAATGCTCCAGCAAAACTACCAAGGCAAAGACCGACAAGAATGAGCGCAAGATATATCAAGAATTGTTGCATTGGTTTAATCATAACAGTTTTCGATTTAAAAGAAAAACCCCTCCGTGACCTGGAGGGGTTGTCTATTATGAAGCTAGTTCAGACTAGTTATTGACGCAGTAAACACCGCCGCCTTCAAGCTTGATGGCAATCGCAACTTCCCTGCTGCTGCCCGCTTGAACATCCTCGCCATTACAGGTTGCACTACCAAATACCCAAACCTCACCGCTGTTAGATATCGGATCGGTTGGTGTTGTATAGACGGTACCCTTGTACTTAAAGATGTAGCTACCAAATGATGGATCTTGGAAGCTGTCATTTCCAACTATAAGATAGTCTGCCATGAATTTTGCCCATCCGGCGTCCGAAGCTGGTGGTAAAGCATTGCGATTATTAGATTGATAACTAGATAAGGCCGTTTCGACTCGTCCCATGTCATTTTTACGCTGTGTATCACGCTGCGTACGTTGCAAAGCTGGCAATGCAATAAATACCATCAAGAAAATCAAGCCCGCGATGGCGAGAACCAACACGACTTCGATAATTGTAAAACCTTTTTGTTTCAAACGTTTGTTCATAGGAACTTTTTCCACCTTTCGTATGAACGTTATAACTTCTTTGCGCTAAGGCGCTTATGTTTATAGTAGCCCATCATTGCCTCATTGTCTAGGCACTTATGCCATTTACCAAACTATAGATTGGTAGCAAAATCGCACCGACCATACCACCAGCCACAACTGCGAGTATTACCATTAGCACTGGCTCAATTGCTGTCGAAATAGTTCGAATTTGCTCATCAAGCTCATCCTCATATACCTGTGCTACTTTGCCCATCATCTCATCGATACGGCCAGATTGCTCTCCAATTTTAATCATCTGAGGCACCAGTGGCAGGATATATTGCTCGGGCTGAAGCGCAGCCGAAAGAGCTTTACCGCCTCTGACTTTTTCAGAAGCGCGAGTAATACCTTTTGCAATCACTGTGTTATTAACAGCAGTGGCGGTAATCTTCAACATATCAAGCATACTTACGCCACTACCCAGAAGTGTTTGACCGGTCCTTGCGAATCGGGCCATATATAATTTACGAAACATTGCACCAAATATAGGTGCCTTAATTTTGAACGTATCTTTAAACTTAATACCATTCTCGGTCTTGAGGTATTGGACAAAAAAGTAAACACCAAAACCGATAATAATAATTACTAGCCACCAAAAGTGTTCGATAAAGTTGGCGACATCCACCATAATTTGAGTAATAAATGGAAGCGTCTTTTTCAGGTCATGGTAGAGTTTTTCAACTTGTGGCACCACCGTAAATAACATAAAAGCCATCACGCCAAATATAACGACCAGGACAATCAGTGGATACGTAAGAGCTCCCTTGATCTTGCTGGTAATGGCAGCGTCTTTTTCCTGTTGATCAGCAACGCGCTGCAACGACTCGTCAAGCGTACCTGACAGCTCACCAGCTGCAACCAGAGCGATAAAAACCGGGTCAAAAACTCCCGTATGTTTTGCGAAGGAATCTGACAGTGTTTTACCACCTTCAACCGATGCTGTAATTTCTTGAATAATAGATTGTAGCTTTTTATTTTGGCTTTGCTCTAGGACCGTATGCAAGCTCTGTGCCAGTGGTAGCCCGGCACCAATAAGGGTTGCAAGCTGGCGCGTAAAGACAATTTTGTCTTTTGTAGTGATACGCCCACTCAGCCTACTGAAGATATTTGCATCGTCTGCTTGTTCTTTAATATTAAGAGGTGTAAATCCTTGTTTAATAAGAAGGTGTGCCGCCCCACTTTCAGAGTCGGCCTGCAGGGTTGCCTTGATAATCTTGTTTGAGGCTTGATCGCGCGCCTCATAGGCAAACTTCTTCACGAATTTAGCCTCTCATTAATCTTTCAAATTCAACTAAATCAACAGCAAATTCACGAGCGTTGTCGTAGGTCACGGTGCCATTTTGAACAAGCCCAACCAGCGTCTTGTCCATTGTTTGCATACCTTGGTCAGAGCCAGTTTGAATAACAGCATCCAGTTGATGCGCTTTACCCTCGCGAATAATATTACGAACAGCTGGATTAGCGACAAGTATTTCCGCTGCAACTACTCGTCCGCCACCGATCGAAGGCACCAAACGCTGCGAACAAATTGCCATCAAAATATTTGAAAGCTGGGCACGAATTTGAGGTTGCTGGTGAGGAGGAAACACATCAATCATACGATCGATTGACTGAGCGGCGCTGTTGGTGTGGAGCGTTGCAAAGACCAAGTGACCAGTTTCAGCAATCGTAATCGCGGCGCTAATTGTTTCAAGGTCACGCATTTCTCCGATCAGAACAACGTCAGGATCTTGACGAAGACTTGAACGAAGAGCCGCGCTGAACGAATAGGTATCATAGTGAACTTCTCGTTGCACAACAACAGACTTTTTAGATTTGTGGGTAAATTCAATTGGATCTTCAATGGTAATAATATGCTGGGCGCGCTCGGTGTTAATCTTGTCCACGAGTGCTGCAAGGGTTGTTGACTTACCACTTCCCGTTGGGCCAGTCACCAGCACCAAGCCTCGTGGATAATCAGCAAAACCAAGCACAACACTTGGCATACCAAGTTCGCTCAGTGTCTTTATCTCGTTAGGAATAAGGCGCAGTGCGGCAGCTAAGTTACCTCGTTCGTGATAGGCATTGACGCGAAAACGTCCCAGCGTGCCAAACGCAAAGCTAAAGTCAAACTCTTTATCCTTTAGTAATATCTGTCGTTGGTCCTGGTCCAAAATTGCAAAAATAAGTGTTTCAACCGCCTGTTCATCAAGTGGGTTCACTCCACCAATAGCAATAAGCGAGCCATCAATTCGTAGCATTGGAGGTAATCCGACTTGAATATGAAGGTCAGAAGCGCGTTTGCGCACTACTTCTTCAAGCAGTACTTCGATTCGTAGTTCTTGGTTATTCATTTCTTCCCACCTCTTTCTTTATGCCGTATCTGCCGCGACTCGGTTAACTTCTTCAATTGTCGTAATGCCTTGAAGCGCCTTGAGATATCCATCTTGGCGCATCGTAATCATTCCCTGCGAGACAGCCAAACGCTGAATCTCTGAACTAGTTGACCTGGCTACAATTAAGTTTTGGATATCGCTATTCACGTCCATTACCTCGTATAGTCCAGCTCGTCCACTATATCCGTGCGGCGATTGCGGAGAATCGACACCCTTGACTAAAGTATAAGCGCTTTGACCCGCTAGAGGCAAGTCTTTATAGCCTAAATCTTGAGCGACTTTCGCAACATCGCCCGATGTCTTTGGTAGCAGGTGCCCAACAGTCGTTAAAATATTCTGAGTTTCAATTGGATTTGATTGATATGACTCACGGTTGGAGCCAACTCGTCGCACCAAACGCTGTCCAATAATCGTATTAACAGTGCTGGCTATCAGGAATGGTTCGATACCCATATCAAGAAGACGTGGCAACACACCAGCGGCGCTATTAGTGTGGAGCGTGCTAAAGACAAGGTGTCCCGTTAGGGCTGCTTGGACCGCCAGGTTTGCGGTTTCACCATCACGAATCTCTCCTACCATCACAACATCTGGGTCTTGACGAAGAATTGAGCGTAAGCCAGTCGCAAACGTCAGGCCAACATCAGCATTAACCTGAATCTGATTGACACCGTCCATCTTGTACTCAACAGGATCCTCGAGCGTTACGATGTTAACCGTGTCATTCTTAATTTCCTTAATCAGTGCGTACAAACTCGTCGTTTTACCACTTCCGGTTGGGCCAGACGTCAGAATCATGCCGTTTGGATGTTTGATTCCCCGACGAATCGCGCGCAAAGCTCGGCCGGCGTATCCCATTTGTTCGATATCAAAGGTGTTACCTGACTTATCAAGCAGACGAATAACCACTTGCTCGCCCCATACAACAGGGCTAATGGCGATACGAAGATCGACTTCTTTGTTGGCAACTTTCACTGTGAATTGACCGTCTTGTGGCACGCGGTGTTCATCAATTTTCAAATCGGATAAAATTTTTATTCGGCTGACAAGCGCTGGTTCGATACTCTTTGGCAGTTGCATAATCTCTCGTAGTACCCCGTCAACACGACAACGAATTTTGAGAGTTCCCTCCAGAGGCTCAACGTGAATATCGCTAGCCCGAGATTTAACGGCATATTCCAAAATCGTACTAAGCGCCTTACTAATTGGCGAATCTTCGACAATTGTTTTAACGTCCCTATCGGTATCAAGGCTAGCTTCAGCTTGGCTCGCTTCGGCAGCTTCGCCCACACTACTAAGGTCAGTTTTATATTGATCCAGTACATGGCGAACACCAGCTTCTGATGCCATAAAGACTTTTAGTGGTCGTTCAATGCGATTAGCAAGATAGTCGACTGCCTGGACATTATTGGCATCAATCATGGCGACAGCCAGACGGTTTTGTACCTCGGCAAGTGGTACTGCCATAAAGCGCTCCGCAACATCCTCAGGTAATAACGAGAGAATACTTTGATCGATAACACTGGAAGTTAAGTTCACATACGGCACGCCAGACACCTGTGCAATGGCGTGAGTCAGCATTTCGTCGTCAACAATATGTTGTTGAGTCAAAATGGCAAAAAGCGGTTGGTTTGACGCGGTTGACTTCGCCTCGGCATCTTTTAAAACTGACTCCGTCACCAAGCCTTCGTCAATCAGTAAACTGATGAGCTTTCCCTGAACGTCACTTGTTAAGAGTGCCATAGGGTCATGCTCCTACTGTGTTCCTGTTGTTGAGCCTGCCGTACCATCAATCTGGACTTGAACAGAAGGATTAATCGCAGAACTGTTAAAAATGTCAGGGTCTGGCTGAACGATAGACGAACTAATCGGTGCGATCGTTTTGACTTTCACGCTCTGACCTGATAGTCCCCCGAAAATACTGCTGGCAACAAAATAAGCAACCAACATACTCACCGAGGCAATTAACACAATCATCGCTATATCTGTTTTTTTCATGGCTTTACAACCTTATCTGTTAGTTGAACGGTACGGACTGGTTCGTAGAAAGCTCGGGCTTCGACGGTGAGTAGTTGATTAGAACCCTGACTTTCAATCTTGAGAGACGTCACGTCAATTGTTCGAATTGAAAGCTCCAGATTTGTCAGTACTTTTTTGAGCGCTGTATCAGGTCCGCTAACCGAGAATCTAAATGTAATTTGTGACTGATCACTGCTACCGGACGTGGGTGCTGCCTGTACTGTCGTCGTATCAGTCGAAAGTGACTCAACGCCAGCTACAGGATCAACTTGCAAAGTTTCAAGCGTCAGACCTGGAATACCCGCTAGCAGCTTGTTCTGAAGTGATGCCCCAAGAGCCGGTGAGTTTGCGTCCGATGGCAGCGCATCCAGAATTACCTGAACAGGTTGGTCGGTTGGACTGGCCTTTGAATCAATCAGTGCTTGATTTGTGTCCAGAACTCGAACCTGGGCCTCTAGATCAGCGATGTTATTATTATCGGTTTTAAGCGTTGCAATTGTCTTATTTTTTTCAGTCTGTATTTTGGCATTAAAGATTATTTTTTGGACCAAAAATATTGATGTCACCGAGGCAATACCGACAACAACCGACACAATTGCCACCCACATAAACATAGTGCGGTTAGCCTTGGCAATTTGCGTTCGCTTACGAATGGCTGCGTCTTTAGATTGCATCTTATTGTCCCCCCGTAGTTGTCAAATCGGCGGCTCGAGCGGCAAAGACACTTGTTGGTACACCTAGGTACGAGTCGGTCGCATTGCCGTTAGCCGAAATAACTACTTTAGCGTTTTTAGACGAAGGAGAGAAAAGCTCAGGAGCATACGTAAAGCTCAGCGTAAACCTCAGTACTTTCGCACCAGTTGAATCTTCACCATAACTCGTGTTGCCAATACTGACCTTAGAAGCAAGCGTTACTTGCTGTTTACCTGTAGCGTCGGTAAATTGCACGCTTGCGCCGTCAATCGTCTTTTTAAATACCTCGACAGCCGCATAACTATTGGCTGCCTGACCATCGATTGTAATTGTAGAGGTCGTTGAGTCGATTGAAACGTCTGATATTTGAACAGCGTTTGGTGCTGGTGGAATAATAGCCGCCAGGACATCAAAAATACGAGAATCGATGTTTTCTTGATCATGAAGTGCCGATATTTTTGTTAATTGATTCTGAATCGTCAGTGTTTTTGAAAGATCCTGAACACTTGCCAGTTGGCTTGCACCCTTTTTAATATCACCATCAGCAACAATTCCCTGGGCAAATTGAACACCAAAGGCATAAATTGCGAGGAGCGTTACGATACCAGCCGCGACAACACCAATAATAATTGAAAACGAGATAACGGTAGCACGTACACGCTGAGCTTTAATCAGTTCTTGTTTGACGTCAGGGACAAGGTTAATTTCAATCATCACCCGTTTCTCCTCTGCGCCAGCCCGATTACGGACGCAAATTCAAATGCAACAGCGGCAAGTTGTTGTTGATCAGCCTGGGCAACACGAATTTTCTGCCATGGATTGGCCACGCTGGTAGCAATCCCCGTTCTGGCGGCAACATATTCACCAAACTGCGGCACAACAGCAGAAAAACCAGACAACAAAATTCCACCTACAGGGGTGTTGGGGTATCTCGTTTGGAAGAACTTGATTGATTTGACCAGTTCGGCTGCAAAGTTATCAAGCGTGCCTTCAATAGCGTGGTAGACTTGACCCTCTAAACGATCGGGCGCCAAGCCGAATTTTAAAATAAACTGACGGGCTTGGTCTTCTTGAACATTCAGATTTTGAACGGCTGCTTTAATCAGTGATTGCAGACCCATCGGAATCGCCCTTACCAGCCGCGGACTGTCTCCGTATGTAATCGCTAGATCAGTTGATTGTTCGCCAACGTCGATAATAAGGCGGGCGTCTTTGATTCCAGCAGGCAGCAGCGACCGAATCATTGCCAGCGGATCAGGTTCGGCAGCAATAACATTTAGGCCCAAGCTTTCGATAAACTCCAGACGTTCTTCGGCGTAGGCATTGGCGGTGCTCGCCAACAGTACTTCTTGTTGTTTAGGGTCATGAAGCGACTGACCCAGTAGCGCCCAGTCAATTTTCGTCTCGTCGATTGCCGTCGGAATATATTGGTCGATTTGGTATTTAATAGTACTTTTTAGTTCTGTCTCGCCCATTATTGGCACGTCGATAACAGTAGTAAATGTCTTGTTTGAAGAAAGTCCTATGGCGACATTCTTCTCTTTAATACCACTCTGCCCTATCGCCGTCATAATAACCTCACCTAGGTGACGTTGACTCTCGGCCGATCCACTTTGACTTGTTTTCTCATCCAGAGGTGCGTAGCCGTAGTGTTGTAGACTCCAGCTGTCAGATCCAGTTGAAGATAATTGCACAACTCGCACAGCGTTCGTACCGATGTCGAGTGCAAAAAAGTCGCCCACGCCTTTTAGTAATGCCATATTGGTTCTCATTATACCTAAAGCGTAAGCGTAAAAGCAAGCGTAGTCTGTAGATTATAGCCTTGGTGGTAATTCGGTTGTGTAGGTTGTTTGCAAACGACCGGTCTCAATCACATGAGCAGCCGTCCACAGATAGGCATCTGGTCGTAAATTAAACACTTCTCCGGGCTTGCCACTATCGACACCCGTTTCCGAGCCAGCTGTTCGCAAAAGATCCAGGCTTTGCGCTATAACGGGGCCATTCACAACCAGCTGTTGATTACAGGTGTTAACAGTAAGATTCAATTTTTTACCACCCTGCGACGATACGCTTGGGAAAGGCGGAAATGCTGGGAACGACAGATAGTTAGGATCGCCCGACGTGAACGTACAAGTCGAAATGGTTCCGCTACTAGCAATTAGCCAGGCATCAACTTGTGTGACACTATCTGCAATTGTTATATTGCCAGCAATAATTATCAGTTGTGGAATCTCACCTATGGAACTATAGGGGCCATTGGCATAGGTAATATTTCCTGTAATCGTTACGTTAGCATTTGGTGCATTCAAGACAATCCACCTGCCAGCACCGATAGTTGCAGCGTTTAGTGTTACGTTACCGCTCGCTGTAAACAAACCTACTTTTGAGGGGTCTGACAAGTCGTTTGGACCAATCGTTGGCGTCAGATTTGCCCCGCTCGTCACGACAGGAAAACTAGCTGCAACGTCTGGTATCGACGAGGCGTTCGTGTAATTCCCGATTGTGCCATTGTTCTTACAACCGGTGCTATCGGCAGCGTTAGTAAAGCTAAGGAGGCTCTCGCTACAAACCGTAGCATTTGCTAGTCCCTGTCCCGAATAGGCCGACCCTGAACCAATACCAATAATATTTTTTAACGCAAAAATCCCATACTCTACCCACGAACCGAATGTATTACCGCTACGTGTGGTTGTACTGGTCGTAATATTACCAGACCCTAATAGGTCGCCGCCCCACACTTGCACCTTTGGTTTCTTAGCAATGACAACACAGGATGGTGCACCATGCGCCCAGCTGTTGTTAGTATCAGTATCCGAGACCACCTTAACAGACAAGGCATAACACACTTTGGTGCCAGCTGGCTGGCTGCCCAGATCATCCGTCACTTGTGTTAAATTCGTTAACCCCACTGCGTAGGATTGACCGCTACCGCTCCCAATCGACGTCAGACCGTGACCATAGTACACAGCTGGAATGCTGGCACTAGTTCCTGCGCCGGGATAGCTTTGGCCGCTTGGCACAACGAAGCGCGACAATTGCCATTGAGTGCCTCCACTACTCATCGTTCCAGTATTATTAACGGTTGGGCTGACAACCACAGTGGTATTAGCCTCACTTGAATTAGGATTGACCGACGTGCTCGGCGTCAAGCTGTAGTGACAAGTCGTATTGTAGTAAATACTGCTAAATGGCAAGCGGAACTGAAGGGTGTTGTGCGAAGCAACGTTATCAATTACAAATCGGTAATTGTGGTTTGGGTATGCCGTCCAGCTGTAGGTTGCAATTCCATTATTACCCAGTCCAGCGGCATTAGCCTGTGCGAGCGTGCTATAGAACGCGCTAACGGGAGTTGATCCATCCGTATCATCTATAACCCGAACTTGGAAGGGCAATGGCTGAATACCGTTATTGCCAACATCTCCGTCATAAATATTTGCCGACACCGGTTGACCACCCGCAGCCACCGTACAGTCCGAGCCAAACGGAATTTGATAGGTATACCTATGACCCGCTGTGTAGGTATGCGCCACCGCGAATGATCGGTCACTTGCGCTCTTTGATGCGTAGTAACCGATAGTGGCACCATTTGATGCCGTCAGCCGAAATTCGTGGATACCACCTTGCATCAGGTGGGCATAGACCATTGCTGTCCACCCCCCGATTGTCTTGTCGTAGCTAAAACTCGATGCTGGAATCGTGAAGCTACAGTCAATTCTGCACCAAGTACCACTACAATTACCGTTCAGACTAATGCACGCAGCAGCCATCGTCCCAGAGAAACCACTAGATGAATCGTTGGCTGTGACGGTGATCGTTGGCTTGTTTGTCGTACTGCCATTAAACACATAGATCGGAATATTCTGATCGCCCGCACCCGTCACGTTGACATCCTGTTCCAGCACATAACGCACCGTATCCTGCCCACCAAACCAGTCGGCATTTGGACCAATATCAACCTGAGCAAAAACATGCTGTATGGTCACAGTGTTCACCAATGCAAATACCAACAACACCCCAGCAGTCGTGACAACATGACGAAGTGATAGACGGCGCTTCCTAAGGCTAATCATATGCTCGAATTATACCGTAAGCACTATGCAATTACCATGCATACGACGCTATCTTTTAGAGGTCAGTCTGGTAAAATAGATTGGTATGAGTTTATCTATCGGAATCGTTGGACTCCCAAACGTCGGCAAGTCGACCTTGTTTAATGCGCTCACTAATAATGATATTTTGGCAGCCAATTACCCTTTTGCTACTATCGAGCCAAATACTGGCGTTGTCGCTGTCCCTGACTCGCGTTTGCAAGTTCTGGCAGACCTTTATAAATCGCCAAAGGTCATTCCAGCAACGGTTACTTTTGTCGATATTGCGGGTCTCGTTGCCGGTGCCAGCAAGGGCGAAGGTTTAGGTAACAAATTCCTGGCGAACATCAGGCAATGTGACGCCATTATTCATATCGTTCGCGCATTCGAAAACAGCGATGTTGTCCATGTTAATGACCGCGTTGACCCAAAGGCTGACATCGAAATTATCAACACCGAACTCATTTTGGCCGATATTCAAACTATTGAAACTCGCCTGCCCAAAGTCATCAAAGAATCAAAAGCCAATCCAAAATCACGTGCTGCGGCTGATTATTTACAAGAACTGCTGGATCATTTAAATGCCGGCACACCACTCTCAAGCCTGCCTTCTTTGAGCGCAGAATACATCAGCGATCTTCACTTACTGACGGCAAAACCAGTGATTTATGTCTTTAATGTCGATGAAAAAACGCTTGTTGATGAAGCTAAAAAGGCCGAACTATCTGCCTTGGTTGCGCCTGCCCGAACAATTTTTGTATGCGCTCAGTTAGAGGACGAAATTAAAGGTTTAACAGAGGCGGATGCAATTGAGCTTCTAGAAAGTTATGGTGTCAAAGAGACCGGACTTGGTCAAATGATTCACGCCGCATATGATATCCTGGGCTTACAAAGTTACCTCACCGCCGGACCAAAAGAAGTCCGCGCTTGGACCATCAAAAAAGGCGCCACTGCCCCACAGGCTGCTGGTGTTATTCATGGTGATTTTGAACGTGGTTTTATCGCAGCAGCTATTGTTGACTACGACGACCTGATCGCAGCTGGCTCAGAAACCGCCGCAAAATCGCTAGGTAAAATGCGCACCGAAGGCCGTGATTACGTTATGCAACCCGGCGATATCGTCGAGTTCCGCTTTAACGTCTAGGTTATTTGAAGTACTGTTTTTGTTTGTGAAAGAATTTTTCGATGTTAAAGACGTTGTGACCACCGTGTGATTTGGCAGCGGTATCAGGCAGCGTAATCGTAAGTGGTTGGTTGGATGGTCCTGGATCACCCAGCACGTAGTCAGGATTACCCGATATAATGATAGCGACAAAGTATGTTCCATCTGGTAGCGCATTCGTTGTCTGATCATAGTGGCCAGATCCAGTAACTGTTACTTGACCGAGAGAGAAGTTATCACCTAGCGCCATATCAACCGTGGCCTGTGTTGCGTTATTTGCCAATGCATAGTCAAACTGTGCGCGAATCGTATTATTATCTGACACATCGATACTTACATTCGACACACTCGCCTGTGCCGTAGAGGTTATTGGCACATCATTATTTTTAGGTGCTCCGGTTGCATACGTCGTACCGATAAGGGCAAATGCACTGACTGTAATTGCGATAACAGCCGCGACCCCCATAATTATCATCGCTGGCTTGCCAATAATTTGTTTTTTTGCGTTTACTTTTCTTTTAGTACTGGTTTTACTTGTACTTTTTACTGTTTGTTTTGTTTTAGTCATAACCCCGTTATACCACTTGTGCTAATAAAAAGTAAGTACTTGCATCGTTACAGTCCCATTTTCCTTTGCAAGGGATTATCCCTTGCACTATCTTTTTAGCTATGTCCGACACGTGAAACTGAAAATAACCTGAACAAGGGATAATCCCTTGCAAGCGGAAATAAGGGGTTATTTGAGGAAAAGTGGAAATGAAATAGCGGAAATAGCTGAAATAGTTGGCTTTATTTGATTGGTTTCAGCAGGTAAAATCGTTCTTGGTTGCCTTTGGCGCCGGCGACGTCGCTGTCACGTTTGTCGATAATGACAAACTTCTCTTTGGCCCAGTTTTCGAAATCTTTTAGAATTTGGCGGCGGATTGAATCGTTTTTAATAATGCCTTTGTTGGTTTGATCCTTGCCTGCCTCGAATTGTGGCTTTACCATGGCGACTACCTGGGTGTCTGGACCAGACAAGTTCTCGTGCAGATGCGGCAAGATATCACGCAAGCTGATAAACGATACGTCGATGACGATAATGTCAGGCATTTTCTTTAAATGAAAGTCGCGAATGTCCGTTTTTTCGTGTAGTTCAATCTGTGGATTGCGACGAAGGCTGGGGTGAAGTTGGTCTGTACCAACATCAACGGCATAGACTTTTTTAGCGCCGTTCTTCAGCGCAAAGTCGGTAAAACCACCGGTACTACTGCCCACGTCCAGTACTACTTTGCCTTTAAAGTTCAGCTTCAAAATCTCGGCGACTGACGCCAGCTTTAACCCAGCCCTACTGACGTATTGAGTTTCGGCCATTAGTTTAATAACAGAATCAGGACGCACAAAAAGTCCTGGTTTGGTCATTACACGGCCATCAACCGTGACTTTGCCCATCTTTATCCAACTTTCGGCCTGCGAACGCGTTGCGGTCATGCCCCGTTCGGTCATGACCATATCCAGGCGCAGTTTGGTCACGTTACGCTTTCTTTCGTTCTCGGTATTCGCCAGTGGCAGTATCGACAGAAATGACGTCGCCAGTTTTGATGAACGATGGAACTTTGACCACTAGGCCAGTTTCGAGTGTCGCGTCTTTTAGCACGCTGCTAGTTGTGTCGCCTTTGGTAATGCTCTCGGCATAGGTAACTTCCAGATACACATTCTTTGGCAGTTCAACGTTGGTAATAATACCGTCAAACGACTGCAAACTCAGACCTTCGCCTTCTTTCAAATATCCCGCTGAATCTTCTACTAGGTCTGCCGATAATTCAAACTGTTCAAACGAATCTGGATCCATAAAGTGATAGCTGGTGCCGTCGCTGTACAAATATTGCACGCTGCGGCTGGTGACATCTGCAGAATCAATCTTTTCCTGACCTTTGAAAGTCTTTGGAATAACGCTGCCATCGATGAGGTTCTTTAGCTTTACGTTCACAATACTACCGCCACGACCCATAACTTTTTGGTTATAGTCGGTCACACGGTACGGTTTGCCGTCAATTTGAACGACAACGCCTTTTTTCAGATCAGTTGGCGAATAGTAAGCCATATAACTATCCCTGGGTTACGAATGGTAACAGTGCAAGGTGACGTGCACGCTTGATAGCAACCGCTAGTTGACGCTGTTGTTTAGCACTTAGGCCAGTTTTGCCGATTGGCTCGATCTGTCCGTAAATGTTGATGAATCGTTGCAGAGTTTTGACGTCTTTGTAGTCAAAAAATGCTGGGGTGTCTTTTTTAAATCGTTTAATAGCCATAATTTTCTCCTAGAATGGGATCTCACTTAAATCAATAGGTTTGTCGTCGATATCTTCGATAACGACATCGTCAGTTTTCTTGCTGGATGCTGGACTTGATGACCCAGCTGATGATGAACGTGCAGATGAACCGCCGCCATTGCCGTCGCTAGGACCGTCCAGGAATGTAACATCAGTTGCAGTTACTTCTACGCGGCTGCGCTTTTTGCCAGTTTCTTTGTCATCCCAGCTGTCTTGGCGTAGGCGTCCTTGGACCAATACGCGGCGACCCTTGGCTAGGTACTGCACGACTAATTCGCCCAATTTTTCCCAGGCTGTTATTTCAAAAAAGTCCGCTGCGTCGCTGTCGCCACCACGATCAACGGCCAGGCTAAAGCTAGCGATTGTTTTGCCGCCAGTTGTAGTGCGTTGTTCAGGGTCACGTGTTAAACGACCCATCAGGATTACTTGGTTAATACTTTTTGCCATTACCCCTACTCCTCTTCTTTATTATCACGAGAATTTCGGCGATCAGTACGTTCATCGCGGTCGTCGTCATCAGTAGATGTGCGGTTTTTAGCAGCAATTGCTTGCTCTTCTAGTGCTTTGCGGCCTTTTTCATCAACAGTTACTAATAGGTAACGAAGGACTTCTTCGGTAATGTTTAGCGTGTTGCTGATTTTTAGCAGTGCGTCAGCAGGCAGTTTTACTTCAAAATATACATAGACACCAAAGTCTTGTTTCTTGATAGTGTAGGCAAGTTTTTTCTTGCCCCAGTTGTCTTCGACGGTAATTGTACCACCGTTAACTTTAATAAGATCGCGTACCTTTGCAATTGGCGCGTCGATGTCGACCTCTAGGTCGGGGTGGATCAGAACGGTTAGTTCGTAATCTTTCATATTAGATTTCCTCCTCTGGAATCCATTATGGATGCTTGTCTCGCTGGACAAGCCGAGTTGATAACCCTTTGATTATAGCTTATCTCTGTGGATAAGTCTAGTTACCTGCGAAACAATAACTTATCAACAAGAAGATATAGGATTGTAAATAGCATGAAAATTAAAACTAAAATTAGTTGCGATTGTGCCTTCATGTAAATATAACCGAAGAAAACAATATACTCTTCGGTAGAGGTTAAGTCTCCCCCTCTAACGTTATTCAAGCCATGCTGCCTCATCAGCTGACGGGTGATTTTGTTTTCATATTTTTCCGCTTGATTTTTTGAAACCTGACCTAAATCTTCCTCTAACGCCAACTCTGTCGGTTTATACTTTGCTGTCCAGTATGCTACTCGTATTCCATTGATATGTTCATGCATACGAATCTCAGGCGTTTTTGAGGTAATACCAACGTACCATTTATCGTTCTCTAGTTTCAAAACATATAGCCACCAATGTCGGTTTTGATCTTTCATATAATATCTCCCTTACTTACACATCTCGAATCGCCGTATATGTTCCAACAATTTCATCGACCGACATATCAATAATAGGCTCATACATAAATGCATTTATGTGTAGTAGTTCTGGGGTAACAATATTTACACGATGAAGAATTTTTTGCATTTTATGCTCACTAGGATAGTTGAGCTTAAATTCTCCTGTCCATTTACCCGTTTGAGAAGAATCTTCATCTATGGTCTTACCGTCATCGACAAAATGTTTCTTGATTTTCTGTTCCGCAAGTATCCTCGTAGCCATAGATAAGACAATTTTGTGCTCAATAGAATCGTTAGAGGTGCTGACAATTACTTCTGCTTGATCAAGTATGCTTTGTTGCATTGGAGTTCTACCCCTATGTGCAGAGAGGTTCAGGCCCGCAATATTAGCCTCAATAATATCAATTACATCATTGACTGTGATCGATCCTGAGTCCGATTTAACGTGAAGAACACTGGTTAGAGTCTTATAATCCTCATCGTCGTGGCCATCGCGATATTCAACAATATTTCGAGTAAGGGGCACTAACGTTACGAATGCATTAAAGTCTCTTCCGCTCTCATTTTTCAGATGATCAAAAATCCTCGTAGGAACATTCCCGCTAAATGTAATTTTTCCTCTTTGACGATTCGCCTCAAGGGCTTTGGTTGAAGTAGGCCAGTGAATACTACAACGCATCCTGAATGACCTGAAAAAATCATAATTATGGGTTAAAAGTAACATATGTATACCATTAGAGACATCGATAGATAGGTCGTTAAGGTATTCTATAATTGCATATTTATTTTTGTAATCAAATGAGTCAGCAATATCATCAAAAACGACTAGAGACTCTTCTCCGCTCATAGAACGCATACGCAATTCAAACATAACGCATAATATAAATAATGCGCGACGCTCGCCCTTGCTCAATACTTGTTGGTATAGTGTATCGGTATCAATTTCACGATCTACCCCACCTCTATCGTCAGAATATATCATTACAATATTTGGTTTCTCTTGTTTTAGCACAACATCTTCTTTGTTGCGTATTTTTAAGTCAAAGGGTGGACGAAAACTCTCCTTGAAATCCTCAACAACATTCCTCCATTCTGTTTCTAGGTCACGTGATTTTTGAATTAACTCATTGAGTTCTTCTTTGTTTGACTCGTACACCAAAACAAGATTATCGTAAGATTGTTTATTATCAAGCATGTAAGCCTGCCAAATCTTTTTGGTCGAGTTTTTATAATTTTGTAAATACGGTACTAATTCTTTATGGCCTCGAACCCATGCCTGTAACTCTCTTAGCTCGGCATTTTTATCCAAGGCATCGTCAAATTTTCTATATTGTTCCTGTTTTTCAAGTGTCTCGAATATACGATTCTTATCAGCCTCATATTTTTGCTTCAATTCATCAATACTTTTAACTTCCTCTGTGGATCCGTCTTTTTTTTGTAATGTTACCCAGTTACCTACGCCATTATCCATGAAATTATTTTTGTCTAAATTTTTCTGTACATCGAAAGCATTAAGATAATCGAAGGCACCCTCTTGAAAATATTCCGAATTTGCGAGAATCTTTTCATATATATCCACATAGTCTTTTAGTATCACTTGTGTGGTAGTCTTGTCGAGAAAATCTGTAACTTTTCGTTCTGTGATGAGCTTATAGCTAATAGTTTTATATTTATCCTGAGCTGATTCAACCTCACTCTTCATAGAAAGCAGAGTCGCTAATCTATTGTCATTCGCACCTAAAAAGTCGGTATCAAAGAGCTGCAACGTTTTTTCTACACCACCGCGAATACCCATTCCACGCCCTACAAGCTCAAATAACTCTTCCTGTGCTGCATCCAATTCAGCGATAATATCTGCGTAGCGATCCTGGCTTACCTTATCCGCCAATAAGAGTGCCATGCCCTCTGTTTCAAAATATTCCTCTTCAGACTTCACAACAAATATCTTACCGAGATCTATAGGCGATCCGTCATCCATTATCTCGACTGACGCGGTTCTGTTATGTACAGCATCAGAAATCGGAATACCTTTGGAAAAATTATTTAATGCTTTCGCAAGAGAAGTTTTCATCGTACCATTTCGCGCATAAACAATATTTGTTTGAGAATGTTCCGCGGACGTATGTCCGCTGCCACGAGTTGCACTAAAATCGAAATCAAATGTATGATTCAGTTCACCTATACCATAAGCATCCTGAATTTTGATTTGAACTTTCTTCATTAGGCCCCAAGTAACTTCAGAACGTGGTACACAAAATACACAGGCCAGACTGCTGCCTGAAGTAGTGCGAGGATTACTCCCCAAAAGCTTTCATTCGATTGCTGAACGAAATAAATCGCCGCACCAATATAAGCCAGCAAAACTGGCAGACCGCGTGGTCCCCATGATCGCCCCTTGTGAAATACATTTACTGTTTTTTCTACGTGCTCTGTCATAATAATTACCCTCCTGTAATTATTACTATACTCCTGTTGATAACCTTACTAGCCCAGAGCTTGAAAATTAGCGAGGTGAGTGCAAAACAGACGAAATTACCATTAGGTCAAGTTTACTTAGTCTCATTTACGTCTGATCCTACTGGCCAATCAGAAGACACAGGCTCAGGTAATTCAGAGTGCATGCTTCGAATCGTAGCCTCAATTACCTCCTTTGGGGGACCGTTTTTACCTAGGAATACCATCGCCGAATTTTTGCCAGACTCAATACGATCTTTATCATTTTCATAACCACTATTAGTAATAATTAGGCATGCTTTATCAAGTTCATATTGAGCAAACTCACGCTGACATCGTTCGTAAAATGTGACACTTTCCTCAGAAGTTTTTGGTGGCATATCACTGTCAACTAAAATCATGTAAGGATTGTCGTGCTTCTTTTTAAGGGCAAGTTTAAGGTTCCCTCTAATTGCACGGATTTCTGTATCGATATTGTATTCAGCCACCCCTACTCTATTGCGTCTTTTTGCCTCCACATCAACAAGACCATTCTTTTCAGCTGTAAATTCAGGCCGCCCATCCTCTGTTAACCACGATATCTTATAACCGTTTCTAACAAAAGCGGCTGCGATAGCTACCTCATATATCGCACCTCTCATTTCACCATCAGATTTTGACCTTAAGCGTTTCACTATACCTACAGGTAGGAGTCCTTTAATATAAAGAAGCTCGATATCGTTGGCTGTGGTCACTAGATATATATCGGCATTATTAGCGCGAATCGGCATATATCGCTCTCCTGAGGTAAACTTTTTTATATGAGATAATATCATTCTCCGAAAAGCAGACCTATCCTGTGAATCAGTTAAAATATCCAAACCTAACACAACTGGTAGCAATACCATAATCAAGTACTGGTGATACTGGAATGTTGCTGGAAAAGATACATATCCACCACCTATAAGTACATATCGGACCCCATTTTTAGTCTTATTTGATGGATATGGTCGATGAAATGCATCATCTACTGAAAATTTATAATTCTTAATACTGCTCATTAATGATACTTAAAGCTCTTCAGTTGTATCTGGTTGCAGTTCATCAATACTGCTGATCAGTACTTCACGAGGGCGGGCGCCGTCGGCTGGGCCTATAATGCCTTGTTCTTCCATGGTTTCAATCAAACGTGCTGCACGAGCATAGCCAACACGTAGGCGTCGCTGTAACAAGCTGGCACTAGCTTTGCCGCTGTCGATCACAACGCGCAGAGCGTCCTTGTACATGTCGTCGTCACTGCCACTGTCAAAGTCCATCACTACTCCCCCCTTGCCGTTCAACTGAACGGGCTGCGCAACCACTTCGTCGTTATATTGTGGAGGTGACTGCAGATGTAGGTGTGTCATAACTTTTTGAACTTCGTCCTCGGTTACCAGGGCGCCTTGGATACGTTTTGGCTTGCTCATTGACGGCGTCACAAACAACATGTCACCCTCGCCTAGCAATTTTTCGGCACCGATTTGGTCAAGGATGGTACGGCTGTCGATTTGTGATGGCACAGTAAAGGCAATACGGGCAGGAATATTGGCCTTGATCAGACCCGTAATGACGTCAACCGATGGACGCTGAGTCGCCAGTACCAAGTGAATACCGACGGCACGAGCCTTTTGTGCCAAGCGAACAATCAGGGCTTCAACGTCGCGCGCAGCCACCATCATCAAATCTGCTAGCTCGTCGATAACAATCACAATGTATGGCATTGTGCTGTTTTCCATTTCATCATCATCGCTTTCGGCTCCTTCGACAGTAATCTTTTTGCTTGCTGATTGAACTTTGCTGTTATAGCTTTTGATGTCTTTGACGCGGTGTTCAGCCAGCAGAGAATAACGACGTTGCATTTCGTTGACGGCCCATTTCAGCGCGCTAATCGTCTTGTCAGGTTCAGTAATAATAGGCGTTAACAGATGCGGAATATCCTGGTATGGTACCATTTCGACCTGTTTTGGATCGACCAAAATCAGCTTCATTTCGCTGGGACTGTTGTGATACAGCAAACTAGTCAGCAACGTATTAATCATGACCGACTTACCAGACCCAGTTTGACCAGCAATCAAAAGGTGCGGCATTTTGTTTAGTTCGCCCACCACTGCTTCGCCCGAGATGTCTTTACCGATCGCAAACGCCAGCGGTTCGTGACTGTCAGCCCACTGCGGACTGGTGAGGATTGCGTGCAGACGAACATCAGCGGCCTTGCGGTTAGGAACCTCGATACCAACGGCCTTTTGACCAGGAATAGGTGCTTCGATACGCAGACTTTGTGCAGCCAGGTTTAGTGCAAGGTTAGTTTCAAGGGCGCTAATACGTGTCAGCTTAACGCCACTTGGCGGTTTAAGGGTGTACTGAGTCACCTTTGGACCAATGTTAGCGCCTTCCATTTCAACATTAATGCTGAATTCACTAAGAGTATCCTTGATGATCTGAGCATTTTGTTGAATATCACCTGCATCGGCTGGCGACTGCTTTTTCTCTAGTAAATCAACACTTGGCGCCTTCCAGTTAGGGTCGCTGATGGTAACGAGGGCTGCTTGATCCTCGGCAACTTTGTCACGAACAACACTACTTTTTAGGCTGGTTAAGCGTGACTGACGATCACCCTGATCCATCATTGGAACGCCAGCATTTAGTTTTAGTTCGCCAATTGCACCAGATTTTGGCACATCGATTGCTGCAGCGTTTTTCATAACTTTGACGTTGGCTTCTTGTTCTGATCGATCACCACGAATCATTTCCCATAGTTTTTTGATGATAGTAATTGGCGAAACGCGAATAATAAATAGAACGGTGATAAGAATCAGCAGAATATATATAAAGGCCGCAACACCGCTATTTACTAGGGTGAGAACGCCGCCGTTGATCAAATCTCCGACGTAGCCGCCAGTTGTTTTGCCGTTACTGTTTTGAAGCAGGCCAAATAATGCCGCAAACCAGATAACTGACGCCACGGTCGCTGCCTTCATAACGAACGACAAGCGGTTGTCTTCGGCTCGGAAAACTTCAACGGCTATATATATAAATAGTAGTGGCAGCACGTAAACGGCGTAGCCAATGGTGCTAAGCGTCGATTGGTACATCCAGTCCAGAACTGGCCCACCAGCACCAAACCATGCAACGATGAACAGTAAAGACAGCGCAATAAGGACAATCGCCCCTATTTGCGACCAAAAACCAGTCGGCAAGCTGTGGCTTGGTGCCGCTTGTTTGACTACCCTTTTGTGTGAACGTCTTTTTCTTTTAGCCATAATCTTTTCTATTATAAGCGTTACGCGCTCTATTTGATAATAATATTATAGCAAAATTTACTACATTTTGCAAGAGGGTTATGGTTGCTTACTGTCACTAACGGCCTATAGTAAAGTCCGTAGTTCAGAAATGTCCATGCTGTTCCCCGAGATGAGAAAGCAGGTTCCAAGAAATGACGCTACACACGGAAGTGTCTCTGCAGTTCGGATCACCCAAGCCCACGATTCTGGGATTGGTCCGAAACGGAGATGAAGGTGCCGTTCACAACCGGGACGACGTCACGATGGGGATCGCCCACATCCCCGAAGGTGGTGCATTCATCGGCAAGTTGGTCGACGCCGCGATCGAGAAGGACCGTCGGGCGGTCTACACCAAAAAGGGCGGTCTGTACACTGGTCCGCTGAAGACCATCATCCGCAACAAGGACAAGGACGGGACAGCCCTACTGGAGCTGGCTTCCTACGTGGTCGTCAGCTACTTCCCAACCTGGGAGCTCCATCCCGGTGTCGTGTTGCACTTCTACCTCGGCGACGATTTCAGCCCAAAGTCCGTGCACTGCTTCGCGGCGGCGCGGGTTCTGACCGTCAACGAGCCCGATCACTAGGCCCACGCTCTGGCGTAGAGCCCGTCATCGAAAGATGAAGGGGCCCCGCTGTTGAGCGGGGCCCCTTCTTTTTTGGCGTTATGTCTATACTTACGGTGACTCAGGGCCCTTATAATGAATAATAGTCGAGTCAAAAGCAGCATCAGTTCGTTGTTGCTTTTTAATATCACGGTCTCGGCGATCAATTTCAGCAGCCGTTCCACGGTTATACATGTATAATTTTACTGCTGCACCTGCAACAAGTGGATGAGCAGGTCCTTCTGTTGTTATCTCATCGAAAGCAGCTTTTACTCGGTTCAACCTGGGTATATGAGTAGGGTCATGTTGAGCGGCGGATTGTATAACTGTCCGAGTTAACTGGTCGAATCCAGAGGCTCGATCTGTTCTTAAAATAAGAGTATGTCGCCCAGCAACTTCTGTTCCAGTGTTCCCCAGCTTACCGTGGTATTTTTTATACTGAATTGCCAGTCCTTGCATGCGCTCATCACGAAAGAAATTGGCGTCATAATCAATCACACGTACCTTTTTTGGTGCTAAATCCTCAAAGTGCGCACCCATAAGTGCACGTAATTCGTCCATCATAGGATCTTCGTACTCGGCACGATGCCCAGCAATAATACGTAGTAGTGCGAGTTCTGCAGACCTTCTGCCAACTCGATCAAAATTGGTACTGATCTCTTCCATAGTAGCCGTTCCACGATCTACTTTGGTATGCGTAGCTAGTTCATCACCTGTAAGCTCAAATTGTGGCAATAGAACGAGTGCCCGCTCATGATTACCTTGATAATCGTCAGCATCTTCTCTGGGCAATATATGTCGAACAACAAGCGACTGTACGGACTCAGGAACGTCCTCGCCTATATGACCAGCAACAAGCCTCATAATCATCTCATTTACATCATGCTGATGATTTGCAACCTTACTATCTTCACTGGCCGATAGCCGAGGTGGAGCCTCCCAGGGCCTATATACTTTCTTGCGTCCTCTAAAAGCTTCGGGAACGTCTGTGTTAGGAACAAACTCAAAACGAGAGCTACGAGATTCTGAACTGGCGTCTCCAGATGTCATAAGCAATATTATAGCATACTTTGAAGTTTAAGTCTAGTAACCGCGATTGTCGGTTTTGACCCGTGGATCAATTACTTCGGTGTCGGGTATTTGAGGCGCTGGGAACTCTTTGGTGACAAGCTTTTCCAGTTGAAAAGTGTTACCACCAACAACCTCTTTTGGACGATCTGCGGGGTTAGCTCGACGTTGTGGTTGGCCTTGCCCGCCGCCATTACCTCCGCTTCCACCAACTTCGTTAATGACTGGAATCACGATTGGTGTACGACGCGTTTGATCATACAGAATGTGCGTAATCTCGTCTTTGAGTTCTTTTTTAATGACGTCCAAATCAACACGTTTGCCCGAAAAAGCGCGTGAAACCTTTTGCTTTAGGTACTGGCGAATAGTGCCCATTAACTCTTCGCTATCGCGCAGATAAATGAATCCTCGACTGATGATGTCAGGGCTAGTCAAAAGTCGTCCACTACCGCGTTGAACGGTCAGAACAACGACAAACATACCTTCGGTAGCCATGTGAATACGGTCTTTGAGGACCACTTCGGACACAATGGTACCACTGTCGTCATACATGATGCCACCAACTGGAATACGTCCAGCTTTTTTAGCACCTTCTGTTGTTATTTCAACAACGTCACCACTGTCACATACAAAAATGTTAGCACGTGGGATACCGCCGTCTTTTTCGGCTAGTTCGGCGTTGTGAACCAACATGTGGAACTCACCGTGAATTGGCAGATAATACTTTGGATTTAGCGCCGTAATTAGCTTTACGTGGTCATCGTAGTAGCCGTGACCAGAAAGGTGTAGTGGACCAATGCCAGTTAAGTGAGTTTTGCCGTTTTGAATGACATCGCTTCCCTCTCGCATTAGTCCATCGACGGTACGAACAACGTATTTTTCATTACCTGGGATTGGGTTAGATGAAAAGACGATGACGTCGGAGTTTTTAATCTTGATGAATTTGTGCGAACCACTAGCCATACGATTAAGTACAGCGTTGAACTCGCCCTGAGAACCAGTACAGACAATCGTAACTTTGCCATCAGGCAGTTTAATGATGTCTTCCATTTTGACGACGACGTCTTTGGGAACTTTGATAACACCAGCACGCAGCGCTACTTCAAGGTTTTGGATCATGCTGTAGCCAGCAAATGCGACCTTGCGTTCGTGCTTTTTAGCTTCGTCGAGGATAACCTGCATACGGTGAATCTGTGACGAGAAACAGCTGAGGATGATTCGATTGTTTGGATATTTGACCATGACTTGGCCGATTGACTCCTGGATATCAAACTCACCGTGAGTGTGAGTACCATCTGATTCACAGTTGGTTGATTCGTTCATTAAGAGCAGAATGCCCTCTTTGGTTGCGATTTCAGTCAGGCGTTCAAGATCGAACTTTTTACCATCAACTGGATTGTCTTCGAAACGCCAGTCACCAGTGTCAATCAGGACGCCGAGTGGCGTACGAATGACGACCGCAGTCGCATCAGGAATCGAGTGATTCACACGGACAAGTTCGATACTAAAGCTGTCGCCCAGTTGTGCACGCTCGTGTGTTTCAGGATTCAGTTCGTTATATTCTGGCTCAAAACCGCTGGTTGCTTCTTCCATGGTGCGTTGAATCATGCCAAGCGTAAATTTGCTGGCATACACAGGAGCTGGAAGCTTGTCAGCAATGTGACGGAATGCACCAATGTGATCAAGGTGTCCGTGCGTAAAGACAATGCCGCGGATCTTGTGTTTGTTCTCTTCGAGGTACGAGACATCAGGGATAATGTAGTTAATACCTGGGTAATCGACACCCGGGAAGAGGAATCCACAGTCAATGACGATGATGTCGTTATCATATTCGATAGCCATCATGTTTTTGCCGATACCCATTTCACCAAGGCCACCGATTGGCATAATGCGAAGTTTTGGACTGTTTGTGCGAGGCTGTTTTTTAAAGTCAGCAGGACTAAATTGTCGGCCATCGTATCCGTTATAAATTGATTTATTTACGGGCACATTAATAATGTGCTGAGATGCGCGGACATTAACGTCCTCGCTGGTTCGGCGCTGTGCGCGAAATACCTCGCCCTTTCGAGTTTGGGTATTTGCTAACACCGTGTTGTTTGATTTTGGTCGCGGCTGATTATTATTGCCATTAAAGGGCCGCTTGTTTGGGTTGTCCCCTTGTGGGGTTGCGATTCGTTGTGAACCCATAGTTATTGTTTCTCCTTTTCAAGGATGTTAATTATTGTTGGTAACTTCATAAAGTCTTCGATTAGTGTCGCTCGCATGCTGCCGTTATATAGTGCTGCAGCTGGATGGTAGAGCGGAACGATCACGATTCGGCTATCGCCAAACGATATACGTTTTGGCTGGCCATGGATCATACTAATCTTTTTGTCAGGCAGGAAATATTCCATGCTGTGCCTGCCTAATGTCACTACGATTTTTGGTCGAATGATATCTAGCTGACGCACCAAGTAAGGCCAAAAGGCCGCTTTTTCCTCTGGTAGCGGGTCGCGGTTGTTGGGTGGACGATATTTTACAATGTTGGTGATATAGATGTCATCTCGGTTCATGCCGATGGTTGCCAGCATTTCGTTCAAGAATTTGCCGGCCGCGCCGACGAAGGGTAATCCTGTTTCGTCTTCGTTTTTGCCCGGTGCTTCACCGATAAACACAATATCCGTATTGATATTTCCGTCACCCATTACAAGGTTCTTGGCTGTCTTAGCCAAATCTGGGCAGACATTATTGTCTATAATATCCGCCTTAATTTGCTCAAGAAGTGTTTCTTTCTTAATTGCTCTACCCTTCAAAAAACTGTTACAAGACTGTGTTTAGTGCCTTAATCATAGCATACCAACCTGTTATTTACAATAGCTCACTGTCCTTGGCTTTGATTTCCTGAGAATAGGCTGTACAAGGGATTATCCCTTGCAGCTGATGTTGGGCGATATGGTCAATACGATAATAATCCGTTATTATATAGGTACATGGCCATCAAAAACGACCAATCCCCTGTTCTTGTAGTTGATTACGGCGCCCAGTACGCCCAGCTGATTGCCCGGCGAGTACGTGAAGCCAAAATCTATTCTGAAATCGTGCCCTCGAACATGTCGACAGCTGATATGTTGGCCCGAAATCCTAGCGCAATTATTTTGTCTGGTGGCCCATCATCCGTTTATAGCGAAGGTGCTCCACAAACCGATTCTGCCCTATTTGAGGCCGATGTTCCGGTATTTGGTATCTGTTACGGCTTTCAGTCGATGACCCAAGCACTTGGCGGCGTTGTTGACCATACCGGTAAATCCGAGTTTGGCCGTACAGCGCTCACTATAACGCGTTCTGGTAAATTATTCGACGGTGAACCGAGCGACCAACAAGTTTGGATGAGTCATGGTGACGCAGTTGTTGAAGCGCCAAAAGGCTTTGAAGTTGCCGCCTCCACAGCTGGAACCCCTATCGCAGCCTTTGAACACACAACGCTGCCACTCGCTGGTGTACAGTTTCACCCTGAAGTTTTGCATACTGAACACGGTCAAAAAACACTCGAAAACTTCCTCTATAATATCGCGGGACTAAAACCAACTTGGACAGCAACTAATATTATTGAAGATCAAATTAAAATTATTCAGGATACGGTTGGTGATAAACGAGTTATTTGTGGTTTATCTGGTGGTGTTGATTCTGCCGTGGCTGCAGCACTCGTCCAAAAAGCGATTGGCGCGCAACTGACCTGTGTTTTTGTCGATCATGGGCTCCTACGTTCTGGTGAAGCCGAACAAGTTGAAAAAGATTTTGTGGCTGCAACTGGTGTCGAACTAAAAGTTGTCGATGCCAAAGACCAATTCCTTGATGCACTAAAAGACGTCACGGACCCTGAAACCAAGCGCAAAATCATTGGTCGCGAATTTATTCGAACATTTGAAGCTGCTGCTCGTGAAATTGTCGCCCAGGAAGGCAAACCGGTTGAGTTTCTTGTTCAAGGAACCCTTTATCCTGATGTCGTTGAATCTGGCGGTGGTACAGGAACATCTAACATCAAGAGTCACCATAACGTTGGCGGACTACCTGACGATTTGCAGTTTAAATTGATTGAACCGCTGCGTTCACTATTTAAAGATGAGGTTCGTCAAATTGGCCGTGACCTAGGACTTCCTCAGGAAATTGTCGGTCGCCAACCCTTCCCCGGACCGGGCCTTGGTATTCGTATTGTCGGCGCAGTTAACGCTGAACGCCTGGATATTTTACGCAAAGCAGACCTGGTTGCCCGCGAAGAACTAACTACTGCAGGACTCGACGATAGTATTTGGCAGTGTCCAGTTGTCCTTCTTGCTGATGTACGTTCAGTTGGTGTTAAAGGTGATGGCCGAACCTATGGTCATCCAATCGTGCTGCGCCCTGTATCAAGCGAGGACGCCATGACCGCCGATTGGAGTCGTATCCCCTATGACACACTTGCTAAAATCTCAAACCGTATCACCAATGAAATTGACGAAATCAACCGCGTCGTTTTAGACGTTACCAGCAAACCACCTGGCACTATTGAGTGGGAATAGGCGGTGGATCCTCTAATTCTATTGACGTTCGTTGTTGCATTACTATCTAGTATTCTAAGTGGGATGGCAGGTGTAGGCGGCGGGCTTATTATGCAACCTTATTGGTTACTAATTGGGTTATCGCCCGCTCAGGCTGCAGCAAATAGCAGCTTTATGGTCTTTGGCATAGGTGGTGGTGCACTCACCGCCTTTCGAAAGACAAAGTATTTACCAGAAAATAAAAAACTGGTTATTATCCTAGGGATTATCACTGTTGTCGCCTCGGTAATTGGCGCACTGTTGATTCCACACTTCGAAGCACAGTCGTTTAAGCCAGTTATTGCCGTTATGACAATTGCCGCATTGCCGCTACTTTTTATTAAAAAGAAGAAACTTCCATCCACTAAACGCACTCAGCGTCTGGGAATTTTGCTGTTTAGTATTCTGATAGTTGCTGGATCAATTACATTTAGTAGCACATTCTGGGTTCTGATCGCCATTTTACTGGTCAGGATGTTCAACCTCACTATCCTTCAGAATACTGTTATTAGAAGGATCATGGGACTTATTCAAGCAGTCGTACTGTTCATATTACTGGCAAGTATAGGAAATTTTGTATGGCCGTATGCTATAGCAGGTATTATCGGAGCAATCATCGGTAGTTACATTGGTACACGGTTTGCTATATCAAAGGGTGAAAAGTTTGCCCGTTACGCGCTGGCTGTCGCGGCATTAATCAGCGCTATTGCTTTGTTGGCATAACTCACGCGGCTATTGAGTAGAGGTGACCGTTCGGATATAACGCCTTTCAGTACTACCAAGGACTGGCTCAAGATATGTCTCATCTGTTCTGACAAAGCCCAGTTTTCTAGCTACTGCCTGACTGGCGAGGTTCGAATCTTCGGTATACAAAGAAAAAGTTTTGACATGCACAACGGATTCTATATTGGCCATAAGAGCTTTTGCGGAATCTGTAACTATTCCCTTTCCCCGTTTTAGCGGATCGCAAAAATATCCATAGCCATAGTCGTCTGGGTGAGTTACCCCAAACCAGCCTTTATCTTTCCACGCCCCAATATAACCGACTATTTCATCCTCGTAGATAATCGCGTAACGTAGTTCATCATTATCGCTAAACTTCTGAATTCTTTCTTTAATGTCACTAAGTGTCTTAAGCCCTGATGTCCACGTTACTCTATTTTGAATATCAGGATCTGCCTGAAAAATCTCATAGATTCGGGACGCATCATCCGGGACTAATAAGCGTAACCTCAAACTATCCCTTACTAGTATTTCTTATGGCATTAAGTCATAAAGTGATTTACTCATGCTGTTAGCTTACCTATTCTTTTTGCAGTTAACAAGAAGTAGCCTAATCCCATCGCGAGGACTACTCCACCGTCGATTAAGAATGCTTGCCAGATTGAATCATTCTGTGCGACAAATCCGAATAGAAAAACAAACGGTACAATCAATACATTGCCAAGGAAATACACCGCAGACGTAACCGACGCTCGTGTGCGGCTGGTGGTCGTATGTTGCAGTTGTGTTTGCAAAGCGTTCTCTAACATTGAGCCTGCGGCGAGTGCGAAAGCAAGGAAAAAGAGCGAAAAGTTATTGGCTAAAAGTGCTACAAAAGTTATTGCAAAACCCGTTAACAAAAGTAATACCCTGGGGCTGAATGCACGTTTAATTGCAACGAAGAATCCAATAGCCAAAACGAATCCCGCCAATCCTCCAAAAACACCAACAAGTACTGGAGATTTGAACAATTCAATGTAGATGTACTGATTAAACTCAAACATTGGCGTTTGAATGAAAAACAAAATAATCGTTCCGAAAGCCACTAATCGCAACAAGGGACTTTTGGCGACCGACCCAAAAGCGTGTAACAAATGCGATAGATATCCTTGCTTTAAAACATTCTCTACTTCATCGTCGTGATTAACGCGGGGCTCCTTGATAAATAGCAATGTTGTTAGTGCAAAAACGAATGGAATAATAGAGATAAAGTATACGTCACGTAGGCCTACCCAATTGGCTAGAAAACCTGACGCAATAGAACTGATCGCGACACCAACCATGAAAAACAATCGCGACCAAGCATCAATTTTTTGAAATGCCTTCTCGCGTTTTTCTGCTTTTAAACTATCGAACAGAATTGCCTCGTACGTTCCTTCATAACTCACCGTAAATAGGGCCCACAAGGCAGTACCAAGTAAGTAGACCAAAAATGTGTGCGAAATACCCAGAACAATATTGGCTAGAATAAAGCAGATCACAGCAACAACCAGCATACGCTTACGACCCCATCGATCCGCAATGACACTTGCTGGCACATCAAGGACCAATGTCATAACAGTGTATAGAGTGACGATAGCAGCGATGCCAGTCGGGCCTACGTTTAGTTCGTTCGATAAGAATATCTTTTCAATACCGTACCAAAAGACGAATCCTACAAAGAAGTGAAGCGCAATCAAGCTCGGCACTTGAGCCGAGCTTGATTGTAGCCATTTTTTCACTTTATTACTCGACGTTTTTAAGGCTAAGGCTGAGGCGACCGCGATCATCGATACCGATGAGTTTGGCTTTTACGATTTGACCCTCATGCAGGACATCGGTCACCTTTTCGACGCGTTTGTCAGATAGTTCACTGATGTGAACCATGCCATCGATACCAGGCATGATGTTAATGAAAGCACCAAAATCTTTGATTGAAACAACTTTACCTTCGTACACTGTACCAACTTCCGGCTCTTCAGTCAGGCCTTTAATCCAGTTCATGGCTTTTTCGATGGCAGCGGTATCAACCGCCGCAATAGTGATTAGACCATCGTCGTTGATGTCGATTTGAGCACCAGTTTCAGCAGTAATTTGCTTAATTGTCTCGCCACCCTTACCGATTACGGCACCGATTTTGTCGGGGTTAATCATGAGTTTTTCAATACGTGGTGCGTATGGCGACAAGGTCTTTCGTGGTTCAGCCAACGTCTCTAACATGTGCTTCAAGATGAATGCTCGGCCTGGTTTTGCAGCTTCGAGTGCTTTTTTAAGAGTTGCAACCGGTAAACCGTGAACTTTCATATCCATTTGAATCGCTGTAATTCCCTTTTCGGTTCCTGTGACCTTAAAGTCCATATCACCAGCAAAATCTTCGGCATCGGCAATGTCAGAAAGAACGTATGGTGTGTCACCATCGAGCATTAAGCCCATAGCAATACCAGATACTGGCGCGCGAAGTGGCACACCAGCGTCCATTAATGCCAAAATCGAACTACAGGTTGCAGCCATCGAGGTTGAACCGTTTTGGCTCATGATTTCGGTGACAGAACGAATAGCATATGGGAAATCTTCAATACTAGGAAGTACTGGCTCAACCGCACGTTCAGCCAAATAGCCATGTCCAATTTCGCGGCGTCCTGGACTACCAAGTCGTTTGATCTCACCAACTGTATAGCCAGGGGCGTTGTAGTGATGCATATAGCGACGTTCGTAGTCATTTTGCTCCATACTATCAACCATCTGCGAAAAGCTTAGAGGTGCAAGCGTCACAATGTTCAGCCCCTGGGTAATACCACGAGTAAAGATTGATGATCCGTGAGTACGAGGCAAAACGCCAACTTCGCTTGAAAGTGGACGAATTTCATCAAGTTTACGGCCGTCTGGTCGCAGTTGATGATCAACAATCCCCTTTCGCACATCTTTGTGTAATGCCATTGTAAATGCTTCGTCGTATTCACCCTGAAGTGGTTTGTAATCTTCTTCACCGAGTTTTTCGGTCATGGCAGCGTGGAATTGATCACGTAATGTCGAAATTAATTCGTTGCGCTCTGGGTATGGTTTACGTAAATCTTCACCAAGCTTGCCTTCAACCCATGCGTCAACAGCTTTTTGGATTTCGTCATTAGGAAGGATTAGTTCATACGTTAACGCTTCAACGCCGACCTTTTTTGCCAGTTCTTGCTGAGCTTGAATTGCTGGTTGGTAGGCCTCATATGCCCAAGCAAGTGCGTCAGCCACAACGTCCTCGGATACTTCGTTGGCGCCTGCTTCAACCATAGTAATACCGCTGGCAGTGCCCGCAACAACCAGGTCTAGATCGCTTGCTTCGCGCTCTTCGTTAGATGCAAAAGCTTTGAATTCACCATTTACCCTGGCGACACGAAGGCCTGCGACTGGACCATCAAATGGTGCGCCGGAAAGTGTTAGTGCAGCAGACGCCGCAATCATTGCAACCATGTCAGGACGGAAGGTTGGGTCCATCGAAAGGACCGTCGCAACGTTCTGAACTTCTTGGCGATAGCCTTTAGGAAATAGCGGACGAATCGGACGATCGATGAGACGTCCAATCAAAATTGCTTCATCACTTGGACGGCCTTCACGCTTGATGAAACGACTTCCAGAGATTTTGCCAGCTGCATAAAATTTTTCTTCGTAGTCAATCGACAGCGGAAAATAATCCATACCACTGACCGCTTTTTTGCTGACCATAGCCGTACCAAGTACGACCGTTTCACCGTAAGTGACCAGGACACTTGCGGTGGTACGAAAACCAACGCGGTTTACTTCCAGCGTCAGGGTTTTACCTGCTAACTGCGTTTCTACTTTAATAATATCTTTACCGTATGGGTTAATAACTGCCATTTTGAGGCCTCCTCTTATACCCATAGTTCGATAAGTAACGGGTGCAGATTTTCTTGCAATCAAGAATTCCTGTATCCACTACTTAAATCAAAAACTTATGAGTGTTTATTACGCTCTCATTATACCCTTTTATTAGGGTAAGAGGAAGACGCCGACGGCGATAACAGCACCAATAGCGGACGCTATGCCGGCTATCATCAAGGCTTTGCGTTGGTCTTTACGACGATACTCGGCTTTTTCAACCGTTTCACGAGTTGCCAATGTATTACCAATATTAAATAGTCCCATGGTGCCGAATCTGACACAAAAATGAAACTTCGCCTGCAGGTAACCTACGGCACCAATACTTGCTGGGATAAATAATAGTAAACGCCAAGCAGGTGCAAAATCACCGATCATGAAAACTGCAAATAAGATAGCAGTTGCGTACAGCCCGATAGTTCCTGTTAGCTTTCGCTGCTTGATTTCGGCGGGACCAATATTGCAAACGCCGGGGATATAAGTTGTGCTCATAGTGCTCTATTATACAGATATTTTTCGCGTGATGCTGCTTTTACTTAACGAATATCACGGCGGCGGAATGCAATAATCGCAATAATAAGAAAAACGATAGTAATGCCCGCATAGACTGCGACGTTCATCGGATCGACAGTGCCCTTTGCGATATCTGGTGCCGGGAAATAATGCAGGAACGAGAACTTATCGTAGTCCTTTAACCAATCAACCGATGGCGCAAAGGTCGTCACCAAGAAACTTCCGACCGTAACAATCACACCTATGCCAGTCGTAAGCCCTCGTTTACCCGTTGCTAGGCCGATACTAAAGATAGTTGTCGCGAGGGCAATCGACAGCAACCACATCATACTGCCAAGTCGTACCAACACTTGATAATCTAACGTCTCGTGAATCGTCAGAAGCCCTAATTCAACACCGCCTATAACACCTAGCGCCGCCAGTAGACAGATAAATACAATCACAAACCATTTGACTGCTAGAATGCGCGTTCGACTGAGAGGTAAAGCAATAAGGGTACGCAGTTGGCCCTTGTCCTCCTCTGATACAGTCAGTCCAACCGCCAGTAAAATCGTCAGAACACTGAGGAAAATCGGCATACGAATATCAAATAACTGGCTGCCCAGATAGGTCGACAATTGCTTCAGGTTATCTAAACTACCCACCAATCCCTGCATGGCAGGTGGCAGATTTTTAATCAACTGATCCAGACCATTATCTTGATGGAAAGCAGGGAAAAAGATTGTCATCAAGTAGCCGATGAAAGCCATGCCAAGCACCCATCCAATAATAAAGGTGCGTTTATCATAGAGCGTTTTTGTAAAAAGATTACGCATGCTGACCTGTCTCCAGTTCGTACAAATCTTCAAAAGCAGCTTTTAAATCATGGTCTGTGATCGAGACGTCAATGAGTCCCGCTACGCCACTAAGCCATTGTTGAAGTTGTGCGGGTTTTGCTTTATAAACAAAGGTCAGTTCGTGTCCCTGTTCGGACTTGGTTTTTTCGATAAGCTCAGCCGCCCGTGGCGGAGTCACTGCGTGTTTACTGACAAGATGTACCATTTTGCCACCGTCAGTTATGAGTTCTTTGGCTGGAATATCTTTGACAATCTTACCGGCGCGAATCAGCACAACTCGACTACAAACATCAATTACTTCATTTAGGTAATGTGACGACATAAAAATCGTAGTACCCTTCGCTGTTTCCTGGTGTATTAAATCCACAAAGTTCTGTTGCATCAATGGATCCAATCCACTACTTGGTTCGTCAAGAATAACCAGTTCAGGGCTAGTCATAAATGCCGCAATTAAGGCAATTTTCTGCTTGTTACCCCTGGAAAGATCACTAATTTTCTTATTAGAATCAGGCTCGAATAAGTCAGACAGTTCTTTCAGACGTGTCATATCATGTAGTCCAAAACGTCCTGCAATAAATTTAAAATATTGCTTGCCAGTCAGGTTACTAAACAGGCTCATGTCGCCGCTAGCAAACCCAATTTCCTGGTGTGTTTTATGGGCTGTTTGAGGAGTGACATCTTGGTCAAAAATCGTGACTGACCCTTCAGTCGAATGCAAAAAGCCAAGCATTGTATTGATCGTCGTCGACTTGCCTGCTCCGTTGAGGCCGACAAACCCGACAACTTCACCTTTGTTAATCGTAAAGCTAACGTCATCAATGGCTGCAAAGCTTCCGTAGCGCTTGGTTAGATGGTCGACACTCACAACAGGAATAGTCATAACTATTTCCATTATACAACGCTTACGTTGTCAGAGTTATAAAGAAAAACTCCGCAGATTACTTGCGGAGTCCTAGTGCAGCAACCGTTGCCTTGTAGGCGTCGAAATCTTTTGATTCAAGGTATTTCAGCAGTTTTTTGCGGCGGCCAACCATTTGAATCAGACCACGACGAGCCATATTGTCGTGTTTATTGGTCTGCAAATGTGCTGTTACTTCTTTGATACGAGTCGTCAGAACTGAAGCTTGCGCCTGAGGCGAACCAACGTCAGTCTTGTGAGTTTGTGTCAAAGCGTGTGCTTTTGCTTTATTGTCCGGGGTAATCATCAGATACGTACTATAGCAAAGTTTTACACAGGTTTCAAGGGTTAAGAACACCGAATTCTTGGAGCGTCTGAGCTGCCTCAATCTTCCACTCGCCTATTGCCGTGCGACGCAGCTGGCTGCAGTATGCTCCAGTCCCAAGTGCGCTACCAATATCCTGGGCAAGAGTTCGAATATACGTACCACTACTGACATGGGCTTTGATCCGTAGTTCAGGGTATGAGTAATCGATGAGATCAAGACTATGAATAGTAATCTGACGTTCGGGTATTTCGACTGGTTTGCCTGCTCGCGCAAGTTTATATGCCCGCTCACCACCTACTTTAATGGCGCTATAGATTGGTGGTCGTTGAGTGATGGTGCCCACAAATTTCTCGAGTACCTCCTCAACTTCTTTTTGAGTAGGTACTTTATCGCCCACATCCGTAATTTCGCCCTCTGGATCGCCAGTTGTTGAGCTTTGCCCTAAACGAATCGTCGCTTCGTACACTTTATCAAGTTTGCTGTAATGCTCGGCGTTTTTACATTCTTTACCAACCACAATAATCATGAGACCTGTCGCAAATGGGTCAAGCGTTCCAGTGTGACCGACTTTGACTTTCTTGCCTTGCTGCTGAGTAAGTAAACGCCGAACGCGGGCCACCACACCAAAACTCGTCATGTCGGCTGGCTTATCAATTAGAATCGTTCCATCAGTCATAGTTCACTCAGTATACTAAAATCGCCAAGCATTTGCCTGGCGATCTCTGTAGTCATCTTATTGACCTGGAATCTTGAATTGCCCAGGATCGTTTGAAACAGGTGGTGCGGGGGCGGCTGGCTCTGCCAAGATATCGCCCAATCGTTCAGGTTGAGGAGCAGACGGTGTCGTCGGAATGGGGTCAAGTGCGTAAGCTGATGACATTGTTGATGGTAAAGCACCAAAGTCAGGTAACGGCGGTGGTGGTGGCAAAACAACACCAGGTGCCGGTGAAAATGGCTGAGGCGCACTGGTCGGTATTGCCCCTGCGGCTGCGAGTGCATCGTCTCGTGACGCTTCGTCGCGATTTTCTAGGCCAGGCGTAATAATGCCAACCGATAATGGATCAGCTGGTGGAATGACTGGATCTGTCATGGCTGCAGGACTGGTCGTAGGAGATGTAGGAACGCCGATTGGTGAGGCTCCGCCTGCAAATATATCGCTGCTACTTCCTTCGGATGCTTGAGACGCACCGTTCATAGACGTATCAAAAGTTGGCGTGCTGCCACCTAGGTATGAATGTTTACTAATTTCTTCAGTGGGAGGTGTTGATGGCAAAGGAGCTGCTGCTGGAGGAGTGACTTCAGCTGGAGGCGGTGGTGGTGTAATAGTTACGCCGCCCAGTAGTGGCGCTGGTGATGGTGCTACGGGCGTAGGCTCAGCGGAAAGCTCTGGATCAAGAGCATAGGCATCCGCTATTTTACTAGATGCTTCAACTGGTGTACTGACCGGTGTTGGTGTTGATGCCGGTGGTACGGACACCTCTGGAATTGTTTCTTCCGGCGCAGCATACGCCTCTGCTACAACTGGAGTTTCAGCGGGTGGTGCGATGACTGTCTCTTCGCCGTGGTCAATCGCAAGACCTTCTTTAACCGGCTTTGATGGCTGAATAGGTTGCGATGGAGCATCGCTACTTGGTGGGCTTCCTGCGCCAATTTCATGCGACTCTTGCAGTTTAGAGGCGATTAATTGCTGGTCAGCGCCTGCCGCCATCAGCTGTGCGGCGATTGTCATAACTTTCGACGAGGTTTTCGTGTTACTAAAACGGTCAGTCTCGGCAACAATACCGGTCAGTAGCGCTGTTGCAACTTGCTGATCAATCAGTGGAGTATCGCCTTTTATGATATCGGCAAGCGTCACCAACATTTCACTTAGGCTGCTGGCAGATTCATCTCGCCAGTCGATACTACCAAGACTACTTGAACCCTGACCAGTGCTGATTGTAATAACAGTTGCGTCATGCAAAATACTACCGTGTGCCTCAAGGGCGCTATCGAGGTGAGTTTGATTCTCTACCCCAAGAGCTAGCACCAATTCGACGTTATAATCACCTTGGCTAAACTCTAAATCTTTATCGCTAATTGTCGTTCGATACGGGGTAATGAAAATCTTGACGACGTCACCATCAACCTTGTAACGCAAATGGTCAGCCTTCTCTTTGTCCAAGGCAATAATAAAATCACGCAGGCTATCCGTTGAAGATTCAAACGTCTTTTCGGGGTCAAGAAAAGTGATTGCTGGAGGAATCGCACCACTGAAAATTGCAGTAGTGTGCTTGGAAAGTTTATTCAGCATAATAGCCAGACCAAGCGCTGCAGACAAAGCGTCCACTGACGGATCATTACTGACGGTAACAAGAATATTAGCCGAATTAGCAATCTTTTCGACTATTTGCTGTCTTGTTTTGTCATCGTTCATGGTGGTTTTACCTTGGTGTTTATTTTTAGTCTGATACTATCAGAGTTTGCTGTCACTATACCATAAGTGTTTTACGCTAGTCAATGATTTAGCCCCTATTTCCTACCCGAATCCCACCGTCGGTCCTGCAAAGGACAGACCTTTGCTCAGCTAATTCTTAGTTTGGGGTTTGAATGTGAGTTTTTGATGGCCTAACCCTTTACTTTTTGCCATCTTTCCCCTATAATCACCCCCTAGACTATAATCAAATATTTTAAAGAGGAATATCTGCAACATGCCAATTATCAAATCCGCTATCAAGCGAGCAAAACAAACCATCAAGCGCAACGCGCGTAACGTTGGTATCAAACGCGACATCAAAGAAGCTACCAAAGCGTTTCTTGCAAAGCCAACTGCTGCTGCACTTTCAGCTGCTCAAAGTGAAATCGATACTGCTGTAAAGAAAAAACTTCTAAAGAAAAACACCGCTGCTCGTCGTAAATCAGCTCTGGCTAAAATTGCTAAAGAGGCTGGTGTGAAGCTTTCAACTGGTAAAAAGACCGTAGCAAAAGCCCCTGCTGCTAAAACAACAGCTACTAAAGCTGCTCCTGCAAAGTCTGCTACCAAGAAACCAGCCACCAAAGCCCCTGTAACCAAGAAAACTCCAGCTAAAAAAGCTACAAAGTAGTTCGAGTAAGGTCGAGGAACTCTGTCCTCGTCGAAGGGTTTGTCTGAAAAAGCCCATATAAACACGACGTTGTTGTGTGTGCATTTGGTTTTTTAATCCCCCGCATTTCCATACAAAGATGTCTGGCTGTTAGTACCACTCCAACACCTTTGGGTGATAACTCTTTTTGTAAAAAGTCAGCAATTTGCGTCGTGATACGCTCTTGATTTTGCAAACGCCTGCTAAAATGATCAACCGTTCGCGCCAGCTTGGACAGTCCAAGAATTTTTTTATCGGGAATATAGGCAACTGTTGCGGTGCCAAAAAATGGCAATAAGTGATGCTCACATATGCTGTAAAACGTAATATTACGCTGAATAACCATTTCGCTATAACCTTCATTGGTAAAAACGGTCGGCTGAAACTCTTCGGGTGATAGGAATTCTTCTAAAAATGCCTCGTAGCGACGCGGCGTATCAATTAAACCTTCGCGATCAGGATTATCGTCGAGGGATTCAATAATTGCTCGAATGTTCTTCTGAATGTCTCTCATACCAGAGATTATTCTAGCACAGGTGCGTGCCTTGTATCACTTTAGAGAAAGTTGCATAAGCGCGCGCTCGATCAGTAGCCACGGTTCTGCTCGCGATAGTTTCATGTCATCATCAGCCTGGGCAAATGCTTGGATCACCTTCCGAGCTCCACTTCGGCCTAATTTCTTAGCCACCTGACTTAGCTTTGAAATGGCATATGGGCTCACCGCTAAATCCTTGGCTACATTGTCCGACGAATCCGACACTGCTAGTGCTGCCAGCTGAAATGCTTGTCCCGAAAGAAGCGCGAGTAGACGATACGGGTCTTCTGTCAGCTCTAAAGTTCGAATCATCTGAGAGACCCTTACCCTATCACCGTGTAGTGCACTGTCAAACAAGTTAAAAACGTTCTCGCTAGGACTTACGTCGATCACTAATTCAATAATCTCATCTGTTATTTCGCCTACCAGGGCTAGTTTTTCAAGTGCATGAAATAACCCCCATTGATCCGGTCCGACCCGTTGAACGAGAGTTTGAACACTTTTTTTGTTCAGTGATATTCCAGCCTTTTTAGCCTCTTCATCTACCCATTGCTCGGCTTTTCCGCTGTCGCGCTCGTTCCATACATCAAACTCAGTGACCGTAGCCACCTTCTTTAATTCTTTGTAGGTTACCGTTCGTTTATCGGGCTTAGTATCGACTAAAACTAGTTCTATATCGCCTGATACCCTGGGAAGCCACTTGAAAAAATCAGGCCAAATTATCTTATTTTCGGACAGGTTTTTTATAATTATCAAGCGCTTGTCCGAGAATAAGGTTGAACCTGTCAGTAGATCCGGTAAACTCCTAGCAGCTAGTTCACTGCCGTCGATTCGTTCGGCGACGACGTTAGAGAGAGCAATAATTTTAGCAATTGCCTGCTCAATTTCAAATGTATTCTCACCAGTCAGTAGCGTTATCATACTGCCTTTAGTATACCTTACAGCCTCTGGCAATGAGGACAAATGTGCGTTCCACGACCTGCGACTCTTAATTTGACAATCGTTGTGCCACAGCGTGGACACTCTAGGCCCTCACGTCTAAAAACACGAGCAAAATCCATGTAACTACCTTTTTTACCTTCAGCATTGATATAGGTATGATTGCTACTACCACCCTTTTCGATAGCTAGATTCATAACAAAGCGAAGTTCTGTATACAGCCGTTTAAATTCAGCGTTTGTAATTGTTTTTACTAATCGTTTAGGGTGAATTTTAGCACCCCATAGTGACTCGTCAGCGTAAATATTACCAACGCCAGCAATGACCGATTGATCAAGAAGTGCAGCCTTAATAGAGGTATTAGCGCGACGTTTAAAACGTTCGGCAAACTGTGCAGCCGTAAAATCATCCTCAAGTGGTTCTGGGCCCACTTTCTTCATAAAATCGATGTAAGGAACCTCGACCGTTGGCATAAGTTTCATCCATCCAAACTTGCGCTGATCATTAAAAAACAGATGCGAACCATCAGTAAACGTCAGGGTGACGTGTGTAGATTTGTCGGGTAAATTACCGACCAAGCTATCGTTGGGATGTCCTGCCCCAAAACGAGTATCACCCACGTAAACAAGCTGCCCGGTCATTTTTAGATGAACTACTAGCGTATAGTCTGTTGAAAGATCAATCATCAGCACCTTTGCACGGCGACGTACGTCTGTTACTTTTGACTTGAACAAGAAGGCTTTAACTTGCCCAGCGTCGTTTGGAAAACTCTTTGGATTATCACTATAAACCGTCTTAATAGTCCGGCCAATAATTAGATCACTAAGTCCGCGACGAACGGTTTCTACCTCTGGTAGTTCAGGCATGAATCCTCCTTGACTTTATAAGTCTACTTTATCAATGGCGAGTTTGCCGTTTGGTATCTGGTTCAGGAATAACGAAGTCAAAGAGGCCACGTTTGCATTTAGTGATCCCTTGGCATTTGAACACGTCGATGTCCATAACATTTTGACTGAATTTCCGGCGCTCAGGACATTAAATTCATAGACGTGACCAGTTGCGCAGATACCTCGTGTATCGTTTTTATCACCAGTGAACGGCGTGCCTTTTACGAGATTTGCTTTATCAAGCGCATAGACAAACTGTTCGTAGGCCGGCGTGTTATTACTGAGGGCAATTTGGTCAACTTGTTGATCAAGGTAGCCTGTATAAACTGTAAGTACCCGATTGTTAGGGGTTATAGTAATTTCGTAAGAATGGAACTGTTCATTAGCAACAATTGGACCACGAACCGTCATGGTAACCGAGTGGTTAACTGATGTGTTCAGCAGTGTGCTCTCGCTCACATCAACTTGTGAAACAGTTTGAGTAGAGCCCGAGAAAAAGACAGCCCGCGCAAGGGACACAAGCGCCGCAACAGCTATCGCAACAATAATGAGAATGAGAGCAATTGGAATAACTCGTGAACTTCTGTAATTAGCCATGTATTAACCTTAGTATTTATAGAGGTGAATGTCAATTCGGCTGGGCTACAACTCGCCCCAGTTTTTACCAATACTCACATCGACTTTTAATCTAATACCTAGGTTCGGTGCAATATTTTCCATCACTTCGACCAAAAGATCAGAAATCTTACTGGCGTTTTCAGTAGGTGCTTCAATTAAAATGCTGTCGTGAATCTGCAAAATTTGTTCACCCAGCCCCTCAAGTTTATGGTCGACTTCAATCATAGCTAGTTTCATAAGATCCGCCTCAGTCCCCTGAATTGGCATATTTGCTGCAGCGCGTTCTGCACCCTGACGAACCATAAAGTTGCTACTGTGAATGTCAGGTGTTGGACGACGACGACCAAAATACGTTTCAACATAGCCATCAGTTCGCGCTTTTTCTAATGTCCCATCGATATACTTTCGAATCGGTGCCCGCAGTTCAAAATAACGATCGATAAACTTTTTTGCATCGACAAAGTTCATGCCTGTCGCTGCACTAAGACCATGGGGACTCATGCCATATAAAACACCAAAGTTAATAACCTTTGCATCGCGACGCTGTCTTTTCGTAACATCATCCATCGGGATACCATACACTTCGCTAGCTGTTTTGGTGTGAATATCAACGTCACCGTTAAAGTCATTAATCATTTCCTTGTCACCAGCTAGAATTGCCGCAAGACGCAGCTCAAATTGTGAATAATCGGCGCTAATAAATACTTTGTCACCATCAGGGATAAAGGCTTCTCGGATTTTGCGACCTAGGTCAGTACGAACCGGTATATTTTGCAGGTTTGGGTTGGTACTACTCAGTCGTCCTGTGCTCGCAACGTCCTGATTAAAGGTGGTGTGAATACGGTCGTGTTCATCGGCTAGTAACGGCAAGGCATCAACGTACGTATTTTTAAGTTTGGCCAGCTCACGCGTGCGTTCGATCAATTCAATAATTGGATGCTGGCCGCGTAATTTGTCGAGTTCTTTTTGGCCTGTACTAAATCCTGTTTTGCCCTTTTTAATTCCCGCTGTAGGCAGTTGTAGTTTTGTAAATAGGACTTCAGAAAGTTGCGTGGGGCTGGCTATATTAAAATCGTAGCCTACCATTTTATACATGTCTTGCTCGAGCTTCTTGTGTTCGTCGCCAAGTTCTTTGCTCATTGTCTTTAGCTGTTTTGGATCAATTTTGATACCTCGATGTTCCATCAAAAACAAAACGTATATGAGAGGAAAATCAAAGCGCTTGGCAATATCGGCAATCTGTTCGTGTTCCTTAAAGGCTTCCTTCTGCCATCCATAAATTTGTCTGGCAGCCGCGACCTCCTCAACTGGTGTCAATAATTCTCCCCCAATAAGACCAGCGAGGCTTCGATCGCGCCTTAGTGGATCCAACAAAAATGCTGCTTGGCGAATATCATGTATATCACCAAAGTGCACAGATACATCGTGCGCCGCCAAATCGTGGTAAAGTTGCTTAACATCATAAGCAATCACGGTGCCAAATTCGATGGCCCGCCAAAAACTTTTATCTATCGCACTAATTTTTTCATGCGTTACGTGTAAGCCATCAAAACTAACCCACAACTCCTCGTCGTTGATATGAAATACCATCGGACCGTCGATTGAAACATTAGTCGGCCACGCGACCTCTTTTAAGTTTACTTCGTCAGATTCGTGAAAATAAAGCGACGTGTCGGCAACTTCCTGCATATGTTTTGGCAAGCGCTTTATGAGTGAGTGAAATTCAAGTTCTTTTAATTTTTTCGCAACTGCGGGCAAATCAGTGTTATCAATATCAGCTGCCTCCCAATCAAATTCAACGGGTACATCGCAGAAGATTTTCGCCAGTTGTTGACTCATATATGCGTTTGCCTTGTCATCGATAAGATACTGCTTCTGCGCACCTTTTAGGTCATCAATATGAGCATAGATCCCGTCTAGACTGCCATAGGTCGTCAGTAGTGATTCAGCAGCTTTGGGCCCAATCTTACGAACACCAGGAATATTATCACTCGAATCACCAACAAGCGCCTTGTAATCGACAAATTGATCGACTTTAACTCCATATTTTGCGAAAAAGGCATCATCATCAAAATAGATGAGGTCACTTCCCTTTCTCGTTATATAAACTTTTGTAGAGGGCGAGATAAGTTGCATCATGTCATAGTCACCTGTCACAATGCAGGTTTCAATACCTTTTTCGGCCGCCTGAAGGGCAACGGTTCCCATAATGTCGTCGGCTTCGTACTGGTCTAGTTCGTACAGTGGCCAACCAAAGCTTTCTAGAAGTGAGTGTAAAATTGGCAGTTGTGCGTAAAAATCATCGGGCGGCTTCGTTCGCCCGGCTTTGTAGTCTACGTATATTTCACTTCGTTTTGCGGTTGATGTTCCACGAATGTCCCATGCCACAGCAATATAATCCGGCTCGAGTTTTTTAATAACTTCAATTGCAATGCTGGCAAAGCCAAATACTCCGCCTGTTGGCGTACCATCACTAAGACTCAGTCCTGGCATTGCGAAATACCCGCGATAAAAAACGGACATTCCATCGATGAGCACTAGGCGTTTTGTCATGCTCTAAGTATACCTTAATCGTCGTTCATTATCTGTTACAATAGTTTTATGACAGAACTTGAAAACGTAAAAATTATTGCTTTTGTTGGCCTAACTGGGTCAGGCAAAAGTGCGGCAGTTGAATATCTCACTGACAAAGGCTTTCCCAAAGTTTACTTCGGTGGTGTTATCTACGAAGAAATGAAAAAAGCGGGCGTTCCGATTGGCGAAGAAAATGAAAAAACGTTTCGAGTTGAAATTCGCGAACGCGAAGGACAAGATTTTGTAGTACGTGAGATTATCAAGCAAATTCATAACCTAATTGATGCTGGCCAAAAACGCATTATCGCCGATGGGATCTATAGCTGGGATGAGTATAAAGCTATGAAGGAAGAGTTTCACTCTGACCTGAAAGTTATCGCCATTATTACACCAAAACATCTGCGTTATCACCGTCTGCAGTCGCGTACTGAGCGTCCACAGACCGAAGCAATTTCAATCGAACGTGACCATAAAGAGATTGAGACATTACAAAAGGGTGGCCCAATTGCAATGGCTGATTACTTTGTGATTAATGACGGCGACAAAGAAAAATTGCATCAAAACATTGATGCAATTGTTTCTGATATTGAATTTTAGTTTAGCCTAAATATTCGTGTAGCTTTTTAGCGTCTTTGTGTTTACGAAGTTTCGCCAGAGCCTTTGCCTCAATTTGGCGAATGCGCTCACGAGTCACAGCGAACTCTTGGCCAACTTCCTCTAAGGTGTGTGATTTACCATTTTCTAGTCCAAAACGCATTTTCACAATCTTTTGTTCGCGGTCACTAAGCGTCGAGAGAATAGACTGTACCTGTTCTTTTAGCAGTTGAGACGTTGCAGATTCTTCTGGCGTCGTGCCATCTTCGTCTTCGATAAAGTCTCCCAGAACTGAATCTTCGTCTTCGCCATCTCGCCCTACCCCAGCGTCAAGCGACGTAATGTCCTGCTTGATCTTGATAACGTATTCAACCTTGTCCGGTTCCATCTCTAGTTCTTTAGCAAGCTCTTCAATAGTTGGCTCACGGTTAAGTTCCTGAGTCATGCGACGCTGCGTACGAAGTAATTTATTGATCGTCTCGACCATGTGCACAGGAATACGAATTGTTCGCGCCTGATCGGCAATCGCACGGGTGATCGCTTGGCGAATCCACCAGGTCGCATAGGTACTAAATTTGAATCCTTTGTCTGGATCAAATTTTTCTACGGCACGAAGAAGTCCGGTATTACCTTCTTGAATAAGATCCAGAAAATCAAGTCCACGACCACTATAGCGCTTGGCAATTGAAACAACTAAACGCATGTTAGCTTCGGCCATTTTGTCCTTGGCTTTCTTTTCGCCTGCAACGACACGCTTGGCGAGCGCTAGTTCTTCTTCGGAATTAAGCAGTGGAATTTTACCAATTTCGCGTAGGTATAAACGAACACTGTCATCGCTAGCGTCGTCAAAATATTGTCCTTGATTAAGAACGTCTTCGTCATCCTCTTCTTCGTCCTCTAACTCTTCGATAGCTGGTTCTTCGATGTCACCTAGGGGAACAACGGTATCATCAATGAGTAAATCATTATCAAGTACCCCGTCTTCTTCGACTATATCGTCAGATTTAGCGTGTGTTTTATCATTATTTGCTTTATTTTTGACCACTTTTTATCTCCTTAATGAAATTATTGATAAGTTCACGTAGTTCCTTCGCCTTGGCATCATCACCAATTGTTTCGGCATCACGTAACTGATTAGTTAATAAATCTTTTTGCTTTTTCTTGTATTCAGTTTGCACTTGGCGGATCAATCGTGCCGTTTCAAAGTAACGATCTTGGTCGTTCCAATCAGCATATCGAGCGTCGGCCCTTAATAATAGTATTTTTACATAGGTGTCGTAATTTTGCAAGCTCTTAGGGGTTTGCGTAACGACTTTTCCAGAGTGAGACGACAAGTATTTGGCAACCGCCTGGCGCTGCTCACCTTCAAACATTTCTGCCTCAATATCGTTAAATAACTCGTGGGTTGCTGGATCAATAAGCGCCACAGCAAGTAGGTTATCTTGAAACGACCATTCATCATAAAGACTCACCCGCGGCATATCGACAACAGGTTTTAACGGTGCATTTTGAGCTTCCTGTGGCATCGTTACCAATTTTTCGGTAAGGTTAGATACGATACCGCCAGTTGCTTCGGCAACTTCTTGAATATAATGCTGTCTGGCAATATCATTTTGCAACAACTTAATAATCCTCAGTGCTTCGTCAGTATAACGACTTTTGCCTCTGGCCGTCGTAAGATCTTCTCGTTTTGCATACTGACCAAGCACCCACTCGACCAGTGGTTCAGATGAATCAATTGCTTGCTGCCAAAGTGCAGGGTCTTTTTTAATAAGTTCGTCAGGGTCTTTGGCGTCGCCCGGCAGCGTTATGATAGTTAACTCGACTTCTACTTTTTCGGCGATTGGAATTGCCCGTTCGGTCGCAGCCAGACCGGCCTTGTCCTGATCAAATGCCAAGCGCACATTTTCGCTCAGACGCTTGAGTGCCCGTAAATGATATTCAGTCATAGCCGTACCAGCTGTTGCAACTACCCCTGTAATCCCTACTTGATGACTGGTAATAACGTCCATATTTCCCTCTACAATCACCGCATAATCATTTTTACGAATAGCTTCTTTTGCTTGGCTTAGTCCAAAAACGTGACGACTTTTATCGTACAAAATAGTCTGTGGAGTATTAAGGTATTTTGGTGCCTTTGGATCGTCATCAACTAAAGTACGCGCCGTAAAACCAATGACTTGGCCAACCGCGTCCATCAGTGGCACAGTCATACGACCACGGAACATATCACCACCATATTGATTCGTCAGACCGGCTTCGGCCAATTCTTTTTTGCTATAGCCTTTTTTCGTTAAAAATAAGACCAGGGCATCACCGCTCGTTGGTGCGTATCCAATTCGAAAATCTTGAACAATTTGTTTACTAAGACCTCGTTTTTTAAAAACATACTCAACTGCGTGAGGATTTTTAATAAGACTTTGTTGGTAATAACTAGCTGCCAGATCCAGCGCTTCTTTAAGGCGCTTTTTCTTATCCGCAAGCTCCTTGCCTCCCCTATCGTCATATACTTCTAGTTCTACTCCGGCTTTTCTGGCAAGGTGTTCAAGCGCTTGACGAAAGTCCATACCTTCCACTTCCATAATGAAAGTAAAAATATCACCGCCGCGACCTGATGAAAAATCGTGCCATATATGCTTGTCGGGGCTGACGACAAAACTCGGTGTTTTTTCTCCACTAAACGGACTGAGGCCTTTGAAATTGCGACCAGCGCGTTTCAGTTGCACATATTCGCCAATTACATCTTCGATGTTAAGCCGAGTCCGTACTTCCTCTTTAGCGTCCTGCATACATTTAGTATACCACCCTTTACCTCTGTTAGTGTTTGTGCTTAAATAGCTGTAACGATGGATCCAAACCAACCACAGCCAAATCTTCCAGCTGATTATTTGAATCAAATTGCTCCTCAAACACCCAAAAAAATGCCTCTTAATTTAAGCAAGAAGCAGCTCCTCGTTGGGGGTGGCCTCCTCGCGGCCATCCTGATCGTCATACTACTTGCCGTCATAATAAACCTTACCAGCAACAAGAAGCCCTTTGAACAACTGGTTGCACGCCTGCAAAGTACAGCTACTATTGTTACAAACGCTCAGACAGACATTCACAGCAGTAACCTGCGTGCCTTAAATAGTAACCTCAAAATTTACCTGACTAATACTAATCGTGATATTGCCGCACCGATGTTGGATGTAAAAATTGACGTTACAAAACTTGATAAAGATATTGTTACGAGTGAAGCGGGCACCGATATTACCGCGCGCCTATCAGACGCTCGCTTGAACGCAGTCTACGACACCACATATGTCCGTGAAATGTCATATCGTCTTGATACAATCGTTAACCTTATGCAGCAGGATTATAAATCAACTGGTAGCACCAAACTAAAGTCGTTCCTTAGTAGTGCTTACACGAACCTGCAGCCAATACAAAAACAATTCGCTGATTTCAGCGATGCAAACGACTAGTTGCTACGACTGATAATCTGAAAGTGGTACGGTCTCCCACTCGCCAAGGATGCTGTCAAAAATATACTCACACGTTTCGATAGTATCTGTATAAATAATATCCTCGGGTAAGTTCTGTATCTCTCGCTTGGTAAGCCAACGCAGGTCTGTGGACTCACCGTCACCTGGCACTTCAGATGGATCTTCGTTGGTGACGAAGGCGTACAAAATATCCGTGTGGCTGTGATCTATGCCCGAAAAAGCGTGCGTTGCATGAACTACTGGCTGTGGGTGAACAACAGTTCCATCTAACTTTTTAATACGTACCTGTGGTTGTAATAAACGTAATTGACTAGGTAAATATCCCGATTCTTCCGTTATTTCATGCAGTACCGTCTGCCACGGAGTTTCGTTTAGTTCGATGTGTCCACCAAGTTGCAAAAGATGACCAAGTTTTTTATGCATATGAAGTAGCAGTCGTGGCTCATCCCCATCGGTTCGAACAATAATTGCACTCGCAGTGTGGTCATGTTCGCCAGGTCCAGTATGAATATGTGGCATATTAGCCCTTACTCACCAGGTCATAACTTATTTGTACCAGGCTTCGGAACTCATCCTCAGGCACTTGGCCAGTCATAATAATCGTATTCCAATGTTTTTTACTGAGGTGATAACCAGGCAGGACTGTTTCGTATGTCTCGCGAAGGCGTTCGGCTAGACCTGGGTCACATTTTAAACTAATACGAAGAGGTTTCGACTCGTCCTGAATGATGGCGAACATTTTGCCACCACCTGTTTCAGCGTGGCCTATTTTGTAGACCGACGTGCCTTCACCAAACGGAAAGTCCAACCACACGTTTGGAAAACTAAGTAGGTAATCGTGTAATTCTTTATGGGTCATGATTTTATTTTATTGAGATAGTACTTCAGTTCCATAATGCTGCCACGAATGTCGTCGAGAGCCCGATGGGTTTGAGGTTTGGCAAATTTCTTTTTATATTTACCTTCAAAAACGACCTTCCAAGCACTAACGTCCAACATTCGGTAGTGCAGGCGCTCTTCTAGGTGTGGCCATTGGGCCGTAATAAAACGACGGTCAATATGAATCGAGTTGCCGCCCAGTAGTACTGGCACATCAGCCATAAAGTGTTTAGAGATGAATTGTAATAATTCGTCTTCGATTTTAGCCAGTGGTTTGCCGTGAACGTTTTGCGCGAGCAACCCATCGCGCGACGCTGGATTGGCATCCCAAAAAGCATTGTTAAGCGCGAGGCGATCCTTTAAAAGTGCGTCTTCATTTTTAACGATACCTTCAAATGTCGCAATTTCGTTAAAATCCCAATCAGTGACAATTGCAGCGACTTCCAAAATAAGGTCGTCACTAGCATGAAGGCCAGTCATTTCTAAATCCATCCATAAAATTTTGGCTGATTTAGGCATGAACACCCTCGGGTGTAAACTTTAGGCTGAGTGAGTTAATACAATAGCGCTCATCAGTCGGCGTACCAAACTTTTCACCTTTAAAGACATGTCCCAAATGACCACCACAATGCGCGCAGGTTACTTCGGTGCGAATCGCACCCAGACTTTTATCTTCATGAAACTTTACACGATCTGGAATTGCATCGTAAAAACTTGGCCAACCACAGTGAGCATCAAACTTTTTGCCACTTTCAAATAACTGCGTACCGCAAGCCGCACAAGCGTAAATACCCGGCTTGAACTCTTGGTCATACTCGCCTGAAAAAGGCGCTTCGGTAGCTTTGTTAAACAGTACATCATACTGTTCGGGTGTTAATTTTTTCTTGTATTTCTCTCCTGCCATTATGCGTCCTTCTTTTTATCTAACTTGTCTAATTTAGAAACATGAATAAGCCAGTAAATAACCAGGGCGGTGGCAAGCAGCGTGATAATTGACGAAAGAATAGCGCCCCAACTAAAGGTCAGGCCACCTTTGCCGTTTACGCCAGGTTTGACGACTACCCATGTTAATTGACTGAGGTCAATGCCGCCAATAATGAAACCGACAATTGGGTTAATTAAGCCATCAACAATTTGTTTGACGGTCGCGCCAGCTGCCGTTCCAATTGCTAGTCCAATCGCCAGGCCAATAACACCTTGTTGCCGTACAAAGTCAAAAAAATCAGTCAGTTGTGACCTGCCAGCTTTTGCCAGCTTGGCAGTATCAATTGCTATAAGCTCAGAGGGCGTCGTCTTCTTTGGTTTGTTGGTCGCTGATAGTTTCGTTTTGGGCATAAAAACTCCTGTTATCTCTATCTAATACTATACCATTTCCAGGATTTTATGAGGAGATGGCGTGGGAGGGGTGGCGAACAAGTCGCCACCCCATCACCGATGCCCGTGGTACCGTCAGGCTGCTGTCTGAGCCTTCTTCTCGTCATAGTCCGCGAACTGAACGTTGACGTTGTCGCCAGTGCTCGAGACCTTGAAGTCACCGAGCCTGCCGAGAATACCACAGGTTGCCTGAAGCGTTGCGGTATTCATCGTCAGCCCGAGTTGGCGACGAACACTGCTCCAGTTGGAACCAGTCACTTTGCCGCCGGCATCAGTGACGGCTCTCTTGACGGTTCGTTGCTCGCTCGAACCTTGTGATGTACTAGACATGCCATCTCCTCGCTGTGAATACGGACATGGGAACTTCCCATATTCCGAGCTCGTACGCGCATAGAAACCAAAAACCGCCGAGTTGCCTCGGCGGTTAGATTTCGTTTATACGTTACGTGCTAGAAAACTACCTGGCCGAGACCACATCAAACAACAATGCGAGACAGAGCACAGATTGTTGTTTGGCTATCTTCATTCAAACAGTTTCCTTACCTTTATAGTACAGACGAAAAAGTAAGATTACAAGCTACAATTTGTCAGGCGCTGGAATACCAAGGATTGTCAGACCATTTTTCAATATACCGGCATATGCCGTTACCAAACCTACACGAATCGCTTCTCGATCGTCACCAATAACATGTGATTTTTCATAAAAGCGATTAAACACTTGAGCTAACTCGTAGAGATAGGTACACACAAGATGTGGTGAAAGTTCTGACGTAGCATTACCAATAACTTCAGGATATTCGATCATTTTGACCAGTAGCGAACGCTCGTAATCATCAAAAGTACCGTCAAGTTCAGGACTATCTTGGGCGGTTGATTTTTCAATAATCGACACAGCCCTGGCATGTGCATACTGCAAATACGGCCCACTGTTGCCGACAATACTGACCGATTCCTTGGGGTCAAAAATAATATCAGGCCCGATACGATTTTTTAGGAAAGCATATTTAACAGCTCCCAGTACTGGTGCATCGTCACGATTGCCCTGCAATTTTTCATTCTCGTCGGCCGCAATATCGAGGACATCAACGGCGCGTAAAAAATTACCTTTACGGCTACTCATTTTGACACCACCAGCTAGCTTCACATTGCCATGCGTAAAATGTTTGGTTCGCTTCGTAAGTTCGGGCAAAAATTGTTCAATACTTTTTAGCACGACTTTCATGTATTCAGTAATGTCGTTACCTGTAATAATAATTGATTCATCAAAGTGATAATCATCCCACTTTTTGATACTCAGTCCAACATCCTTGGCTTCGTAGGTTGGTAAACCTTCGCTATTTATAAATACCCTGGTATGCAGGTCATATGGTTCACCAACAAATACAACGGCACCCTCACTTTCCTGGTAAACTCCTTTTTCTTTTTGCTCTAACACAGTTTTAAGCCCTATTGGAGCTGTTTCACTTTCAGGATAATACTTTTCAAAGTGAGTATTGATACGATTGTAGAATGCATTGAAATAGTCATAACTCCACTGCCGGCATGTCCAATAAATTTGCGCAAAGGCTGACTCATGATCACTACTATTAACTATTTGATATACTTTTTTATTCAGTGCAACGATTTCAGATTTTGCTGTCACGTCTTCTTCATAGGCGTTCGTTCCTTCGACATATGCCGCCGCCATCCACTCCGACCGCTCTGTTTTTGGTATGTCGTTTAGTGATTCTGGGTTTTCGCCGCCCAGGCGCCCTATAATCGCCCACATCGTCTTTGCAACATGCATGCCAACATCACCACCGAAGTTAACTCGATGCACAGTTCCACCAGCAGACTCAATCAGGTTTGAAATTGCATCACCAATTACACTGGTATATAAATGTCCAGCGTGAAGGACTTTGAATGGGTTTGGGTCAGAATACTCAGTCACCACAACTTTGCCATCGTACGTCGTTGGCTTACCATATGCGTTGCCCTGTTCAAGTATTTGCTGCAAGTCACTCGATAGCACACTATCTGATAACCATATATTAATAAAGCCAGGACCAGCGACAGTTACATCTTTGAAGTCATCATAGGTACGTAACTGAATCGCTAGTTCGTCAGCAATTTCCCGTGGATTTTTGTTGAGTTTTGCCGCTAACTGCATCGCAACATTCGTTGAGTAGTCACCAAATTGCGAATCGGGACGAGTGACCTTTACTTCAACATCAGTGTCACCATAAAGTTCACGTACCGCTTTAGAAATCTTTGTGTCCATTAGGGTAATTATAACATGACGAAGAGAGCGTCTTCAGATCAGCTTGCTTATCTAAGACCGAATGAGGAAGAGTTATATCGACGACATAACAGAGGTGTTATAAAAACAGCTCCACATGGGAGCTATTTTTATATTGTTTCCGTCCTACAGATGAAACAAAATCCACACTGCAAACGCGGTCAGAACAAAGAATATTCCTAATCCTGTCGCTGAGCCCCAGCCCCACCAACTACCCCATGCGCGCCAATTGACCGGCGCCCAACTTTCAAGGGCTTTTTTCTGGTAAGCTTCAGCGATTTCCTTATTGAGAGGATGATTTGCCATAGTTTGTCTCCTTATGACAGTTGCCCATTCGTCGACCGCGAATAGTCCGAGATGTATCGCTGGCTCATTTTTGCTCGTCGGTTAGCGTGGATACATCTCGATAAGAACACGCAGGTTGGTTAGCTACCAGATCTAGCTTTATTTAAGACTATTTTACTGCTTTAATCAAGCCGACAAACAAAGGATGTGGTCGATTTGGGCGAGATTTAAACTCTGGATGAGCTTGGGTTGCAACAAAATACGGATTATCTGGCGCTTCGATATATTCAACCAACCTACCGTCTGGTGATGAACCGGTTACTTGCAGCCCCCCACGTTCGATATCCTCCAGGAACTTTTGATTCACTTCATAACGATGCCTGTGACGTTCGACTGTTTCCGTTGCGCCATAGGCCTCGGCTACCTTTGAACCTTCAACCAGTGTGGCCGAGTAGTCGCCAAGTCTGAGTGTGCCACCGGTCGATTGCTGACCTTCTTGACCCTCCATAATATATACAACATCATGCTCGGTATCAGGATTAAATTCAGTACTATTAGCATCGTCTAGACCCGCCTTACGCGCCGAGGCAATCACGGCAACCTGCAAACCTAAACAAAGTCCTAAATATGGGACATTATGATCAAGCGCATAGCGAGCGGCCGCAATTTTGCCTTCAATACCACGCGGACCAAAGCCACCAGGAACAAGTATCGCATCAACTGCAGCAAAATCTTCCTCTTTCGCCTCTTCGGCAGGAATCCAAACAGTTTCCAGCCCAACACCTTCTTGCCACGCCGCAGCCTTTAGGGCTTCAAGCACTGATATATAAGTATCTTCATTATCGACATATTTTGCCACCATACCGACACGAACCGTGCGCTCATGTGTTTCTTGTTGAGACGCTACAATTTTTTCCCACTTTGATAAGTCTGGCTCGGTATCATTACCAACAAATTTATTCAAAACGTTCAAAATACTGCTACGGGCAATCGTGATCGGCACTTGATAAACAGTCGCCGCATTAGGCATTAAAATAATCGCGTTCTCATTTACTCCACTAAATTGTGCGATCTTGGCAGCAATTGACTGAGGCGCAGGGTCATCAGTTCGTACCACCACACAGTCTGGCGTAATACCAAAACCACGCAGTTCGTTCAACGCATTTTGTGCAGGTTTGGTTTTGAACTCTTTACTTGTTCCAATAAACGGTACATACACAACATGAACATACAGACAATTATCACGTCCAACGCGACCCGCAAATTCACGAATCGCTTCTACGTAGCTCAGGCCTTCATAGTCACCAACTGTTCCACCAATTTCAACAATATGAACATCGGCACCATCGGCTGCAGTCAGAATTGCATCTTGAATTGCATTCGTCAGATGAGGAATCAGTTGAATCGTTTGACCACCAAATTTGCCTGCACGCTCGTCGGCAATCAAATTACTCAAAAGTCTACCGGATAATGTCGCATTCACCTGTGTCAGTTCAATATCAAGAAATCGTTCATAGTGTCCCAGATCAAGATCAGTTTCAGCACCGTCTTTGGTAACAAAACATTCACCATGTTCCTTTGGATTTAAAAGTCCCGCATCTACGTTAAGATACGGGTCACATTTTTGAATTGAAACGCTGTTGCCTTTTGCTTTTAGTACGGCGGCAATTGATGCGGCTGTTATGCCCTTGCCTACCCCCGAGAGTACACCCCCAGTTACAAAAATATATTTCTGTGTTTTGCCCATGAGTTCATTGTTCTCCATGGGATTTCATTATAGCATGTTTTCCTGTTTATGCGCTACATGTAGCGTAATTTGTTGTTTTTTTTACGCTACCACTGTATCGGGACTTGAGCCTGCTTTGTATAGTTTGAGATCGTCGCTATGATCACTCCAATACTCCTGTACAGGAGTGAGTATTTCCCATGCTCGTATCACCTCTTCACTTGAAGCAAAAAGACTCTTGCGAGATCGTATTGCATCAACAATCACTTGCTCGTAGGCATCGGGTAGGTTCTCGTTTTCTGGGTATTCAAAAGCGAGTTTCTTGGTCTCAAATTCGTGTTCATAGCCAGGCTTCTTAATAATAAGTTCAATCTCAACTCCATCGTGAGGCTGAATTTTAAAGGTTAAGCAGTTTGTTTGCGCTGCATGAGACTTACGAAAATGAACGCGCACTTCCGTCATCTTCTCGTTTAAAGCTTTACCTGTCGTCAATCGGAGCGGTACTCCCTGCCACTTAGCAGCCTCGGATCCAAGTTCAAGCGACACAAACGTCTCGGTTACACTCCCCGGGTTTTCTACTTCGTCTCTGTAGGTATCGTATTGCCCTCGAACTGCCTTTGTTGGATCGGCCAATGCTACTTGATCAAGCGCTTCAAAACGAAGAGCTGGTACATCGTTCCAATCCATGCTTTCCGGGGTTTCCATGATAGTCAGGGCAAGCAGTTGCATCAAGTGACCTTGTACAATATCCCGCAGCGCACCAGTCTGTTCATAAAACTCGGCGCGACCTTCAATACCGATATTTTCAAGCGCTACAATCTCAACTCGTTCGATCGCTTGATTATTCCAGATTCGGTCAAACAATGCATTACCACGCCTAAACGCAACAATATTTTGAGACATCTCTTTTGCCAAGTAATGATCAATGCGATAAACCTGTGATTCATCAAAGTAACGTGCGACGTGATTAATCATTTCATGCGCTGAACTCAAATTGATGCCAAAAGGCTTTTCCAGTAACAACTTTACATTTGGCGTATTGAAGCCGCTGCCACCCAAATGTTCCACAATCTGCGCTGTCGCGTTCGGGGGGACAGAAAGATACACAATAACTTGCTCATCATCCTTTAAATCGACAAACTCCTTCAGCCGTCCATATTCCTCGGCCCTCGACATATCCATCGAAAAGCCACTGACTCGTGACTCTAAATTATTAGCACCGAGCGCTTTACCAAGGAGTGCTGGTACATCAAGGTCATGACGCGAGACGCCTACGACAGTCAGATCATCAAAACCACCAGCATCAACGATACGTGAGAGAGCTGGGAGCAGTTTGCGTGTACTAAGATCACCTGTAATGCCAAAGATAACTAGTTTCGTCTTCATATTCTTAAAGTATACCTTATTACGATTATCTTGAGGTTAGAGCTGAACTGCGACATTATAGACAGCATTTTCCAAAATTTTTGTTCGAGTGAGTTTATTATTCGTAAAGTATGGAAAGGGATCTTTGGACAAAGCACCATATTCTTCCTGAGCAAGTATACCCAAATCGGGGTACAGCGATGGTACTTTATCGGTCTCAGACTTTGGAAATTCAATATCTAGGTCAATACCAACCTTTTTATCACTCCCCTTTTGTTCAATGACCACGACCGAACATCCAAATACATTATGGTCTTTATGCACTGTGTGATAGCCACTTTCAATCGTCGCAATATACTCAATGTCCGTGCGGTCTTTTATGAGTTCATGAAGGTTTTTTTGGCGAGTTAGCGCACCTTTATATGCCTCGTCAATACTGGATGGCTGTTCGCTCACACCAGAGTCTACCTTGATACCATCAAGCCTGACTCTAATGCCCGCACGTCGTAGCCCGCGACTGAGTGCTCGGTGCTTTAAACCACTTTCTGTGCTCATCATAACCAGAGGAAGTGCGGCGAAATAATCGTCAATATTTTTGATATCGTTATGAATAATTATTGGAGCCATGGCGCTGATTTCATCAGCATACGACACCTCCGGTATAGGATTAACCAAAAAAATTTCTAAACCTTGGGCATACGCGTAGGCTATTTCGATGAGAGTATTGCCACCGATGTAGTTCTCGATGTCTTTTTTTGTTTCGTTTATGATCAAAACCGCGTCGGAATCATCAATTTTTCGAAAGTGCTTGTCCATAAGCCCACGCTTTAAGACCGCATTCTTTTCCTTGTCCTTGGTATAGACACGATTTTCCGAGGCATCAGGCATCTCAACTTCATAACCCGCAGTTAAAAGCTTCTTCGCCCACTCTGCCATCAATGGCTCGTGAGTCATTGATCCACAGATTGAAATTTTCATTTATTCGCCTTATTCGCTCTTAGTACCACCGCCAGAGTTTACTTCGTAGCTGGTATTGGTACTTTCAAAGAAGTTAACCAGCTGCAATGTGTCATTTGCGGCCGCCATCCACTTGGCTGGGTTAGATACTTTGTATTCTGCCTCAAAGCCCAGTTCTTCTAGACGCCTATCGGCCAAATACCTTACATATTGATTAATGTAGTCGCTGTTTAGTCCCAAAATACCATTTGGCAGAAGGTCGCGGTTGTAGGCCTCTTCCATGTCGACGCCGTCGAGAATCATTTGCTTGATTTCGTTTGCAAATTCTTCGGTCTGCAAGTCTTCGTTCTCTTCCATCACCGTCAAAATCAGGTTAATGCCAAATTTAAGGTGGAGTGATTCATCTCGAACGACCCAGTCAATCAGTGATCCAAAGTTACGAAGGAGATTACGCTGACGGAAAGAAAGAGCCACCATAAAGCCACTGTAAAACCAGATACCTTCAAGGATAACGTTATAGGCAATCAGGTTGCGCACAAAATCTTTTTTGCCTTCTGTCGTCGTGATATCAAGCGTTTGTTCGGTCATACGTTTGATATATTTAGTTTCAAACTCTTCTTTGCGTGCCATTGATGGCGTCTCAACATGAGCTGAGTATGCCAGGTCACGGTCAATCGGGAATGTTTCCAGAACGTATTCAAATGACATACAGTGATTGGCTTCTTCCCACATCTGTTTTGCCAGGTACAAGTGACACTCAGCGGCGTTAACGTAAGGGTAAACACCAAACGCTAGGGCTTTGTTGACCAAAAGTTCGTTCGGGTTGAAATAACTCATCAGGAAGGTCACCGCGTGGCGCTCTTCTTCGGTCATTTTCTTCCAATCAGACAAATCCTGACCTAATTGAATTTCATTTGGAAACCACGTATTTGCAACGGCTTGGTTATAGAGGTCCATTGCCCACTGGTAATGAACAGGTTTGAGCAGTAGCCCGTCTTGAATTCCGGTCCCTAATATTCCTGTCATGTCGGTATCCTTTCTGTTGCTATTGGCAACCTTCACACATAGTTAAGTCCGCTGGATCGAGTGGTGCTGACGGCATACCCTGAGCAGCAGCGTTGTCGTCGGCAACCGCCTGAGCGTTTGCCATTGCAGCATCGATTGCTGCTAGTTTTTCTTCGAGTGTCATGTTGTCGCTGATGATTGTTGATGCGTTCATTGTTTTATTCCCCTTTTACTGATGTCCTGTTTTATTAGTTTATTTCTGAGTTAGTGTTGATGTTATCCTGTCATACTCCTACCTCTTGCTTCGCTGGTTCTTTTTGGGCCTTGGCAAAGCCAAATCCGGCTTTTCGTACGGCGCCGCTACTTTCGGCTTTGTTGACCTTGACCGTACTTTGCTCGGCACTATGGCGTGGTTTAACGTGGAGATAATAGGTGGTTTTTAGCCCCCGCTTCCATGCGGCGCTATAGATAGCAACCATGTCGTCGATGTCGCGTGTCTCTAGGTACATGTTGCGGCTGATTGCTTGGTCAACCCATTTCTGAGCCCGAGCGGCGACTTCGATAAAGGCGTACGGGCTTAGTTGGAAGCTGGTTTTGTAAACCTCTTTCAGTGCTTGTGGAATGACGTCGATCTTCTGAACATCACCTTGCAGACGCAGAACATCTTCTTTTACTTCGTCCCACAGGCCAAGTTTTTTCAAATCGTTAACCAAGTTAACATTTACTTCTAGGAACTTACCGTTCAGTGTTGCACGGCTGAAAATTTGCGCAAATTGTGGATCAAGTCCAGGAGTGGTGCCAGCGATGTGCGCGATATTGGCAGTTGGTGCAATCGCCATAAGCGTCGCGTTACGCATGCCTTTTTTGACCTTGGCGCGTAGTTTTTCCCAGTCCAGTCGCTTCTTGCGGTTAACTTCAACTTTTACTTTGCGATCGGTAGCCAGGATATCAAGTGTGTCGATTGGCAGTATTCCCTTGCTCCAACCACTGCCCTTGAATGTTGGGTAAACGCCGTACTTCTTGGCCAGGTCGGCTGATTCGTCAATCGCATTGTAGCTGACAAATTCAACAAGTTGATCGATTAAGTCGTAGGCTTCTTCAGACTCGTAACTGTGACCAAGTTTTTCAATGACATCAGTAAAGCCCATAACACCAAGTCCTAGTGCGCGGTTTTGAGTGTTACTGTTCATTGCTTCTGGTACTGGTGTGTTAGTGATATCAACCAAATTATCTAGTTGGCGAATCGCACTACGAGTACTGTCAGCCAAGCGATCCCAGTCCCAGGTTTTATCTGAGCGAAGAAATGCTGACAAATTGATACTGACTAGGTTACAAACAGCTGTGTTGTCTTTATCCTGTGGCAATGTGATTTCCGTACAGAGATTAGACAAGTGAATTGTGCTGGTGTTGTTGTTCAGCGCGCGAACGTTAATCGTGTCTTTCCAGGTCAGCCATGGGTGACTGGTAGCCTGAAGTGTAATCAAAATCTGACGGAATTGCTCGCGAGCTTTCATTTTGATGACTTCACGCATTTCGCCACGATCTGCTTTTTTGACGTACTCGGCATAGCGAGCGCTAAACTCAGCACCATATAATTCAGAAAGATCTTTTACTTCAGCTGGGTCAAACAAATACCAGTCGTCGTCATTATCAACACGCTTCATAAATTCGTCGCTAATAAATACAGCGGTGTTAGCCAGACGTGTACGCAGGTATGGGTCACCAGAGTTTTGCTTCAAATCCAAAAACTGAGGGAAGTTAACGTGCCAGTTTTCCATGTAAAGAGCGGCTGCGCCAGCTTTTTTACCCTTACGGCTGACAGCGAATAGTGCTGTATCAATCATTTTCATAAATGGAATCGGACCAGTCGATTCGGTGTTGGTCGTCTTGACCGGACTACCGGCTGAACGAAGTTTGTTAAGCGAAATGCCGATACCACCGGTACCTTTGGCAATCCACATAACGTCGCGCACGCCCTTGGCGATTGAGTCCATGTCGTCTTGTACGTCGATAAGGAAACAGTTTGACAGTTGCGGGAATGATCCACCGGCGTTCACACGAGTTGATCCACCAGGAACATAGTCAAGTGCACTCATGTGCTCATAAAAATCAAGTGCGCAGGCCGTTGGGTCTTCGGCATTAAAGCTCAGTCCCATTGCAATACGCATGTGAGTAAATTGTGGTACTTCAATCGGTTCACCGCTTTGTTTACGGAGGGCATAGCGGTTTTTGTTGGTGACAACACCGAGGTATTTGCTCAGGTGGTCTCGAGTAGGATTCAAAGCTTTTGCCAGCTTCTTAACATCAAATAATTTGCCGTTCATTCGCTCGTCCAACAGACCGTCAGCAACACCTTGCTTTAGGTACTGCTCGAATTTTTGCTCGTGTAATTTCTTTAGTTCTTCGTCAGTTTCATAATCGCCAAGGATGTTCTTGTAGATATTTTTGAGCAGCAACCTCGCTGCGATGACGTCAAAGTCTGGATCGTCTTTGACGTTCTGCAGTGCCGTGTGTATCACTGCTTCATCAAGCTGCTCACTGGTAATACCGTCGAACAGGGTTAATTGCAATTCTGTCGCAACTTGCACAACCTTACTAATTTGGTCAGGCAAACCTTCGCTAGCCTTAACAAGTGCCAAGTTGATTTTATTGGCGTCGAAGTCTTCGCGTGTGCCGTCGCGCTTTACGACTGAAATGGTGCTCATATCCCCTGTATCCTTTTTGTTATAGTTACCTTACTCGACATCTTTTACCTCCCCAGGCGCACATGCAAGACATTGATCTTTCACGACCGCTGTTACTCCTTGCTAAATGTGTATTTTGATGTCAGTACTACATATGTAGTGCTTGTGTATGACTATATGCCCCCATATATAGTTTTTCAAGCCTTTTTCTATGTTTTTTTCACCACAAGCATAAATGGGATAGTTTAACACCTTATAGCGTGGTGTTTGTTATTTACAACGCTATATGTGGTGTATGAATTAGCAGTCCAAAAACACCCTCACAGCTTGTATGTTAAGATTGATCTACTTATGAAAGTTATCTTATTTGATTTTTTTGGCGTCCTATCTAGTCCTGTGTATTCTACAATTTTTAAAAAGTACTTTTCGGACGAAGTTGAATGTCAGGAATGGACTAATAAGTTAGTCGACCTCGACCTCGCTATTCTTAGCGAAGAGGACCTTGTGACTCAGTTAAGCAATCGTTTAAAGATTTCAAAAGACACACTTAAAGCAGAAGTTAATAATACTTCGGAGCTTAATCAATCCCTTATTAATTACATTCGTGATGAACTGAAAGGTAAATATACCACAGGAATATTGAGTAATATTGCAACTTCAATTTTCGATCGGATACTACCAAACGAGCGTGAGCTTTTTGATGTTCTATTTATATCGTCAGAGCTTCACTTGGTAAAACCCGACCCTCGGATATTTCAACTTGCGATCGAAAAATCTGGCGTCGAGGCCGGTGAAATTTTATTCATCGACGACCGCGCAGAAAATATCCAAGCAGCCAAAGCGCTCGGCGTAAATGGCATCGTCTACAAAGATTTCGCTTCTTTCAAACAAGAACTAGCTACTTACTTATAATTTTATGGCGGAGAGGACAGGATTCGAACCTGCGGTACCATTGCTGGCACACACGCTTTCCAAGCGTGCGCCTTCAACCACTCGGCCACCTCTCCAATAGGTTTTATTATAGCAGTCACTATATATATGTAACGGTTGTATAAATCACGCCATACTTATGGTTGCCTCTGGGCGTTTTGGCGCCCATAATCAAAGAGATGGCAAAATCAACAGCACCACCAGTTATTGAATTACATAACCTGAAAAAGCGGTTCGGAATTGGTGATGCCGAACATTATGCACTCGACGGCATGGATTTGACCATTCAAAAGGGTGAGTTTATCGCCATTATGGGCCCCAGTGGCTGCGGCAAGACGACACTTCTTAATATATTAGGACTACTTGACCGTTCCACGGATGGTGAATACAAATTAGACGGCCAAGAGGTCGCAACGCTCAGTCCCAAACATTGGGCTCATATTCGCTCTCAACAAATTGGCTTTATTTTTCAAAGTTTTAATCTGATTTCGCGCCTGAATGTCATTGAAAACGTAGCCATGCCACTGACATACAAGGGTATTCCACACACCAAACGACTTCAGCTTGCCAGCGAAATGCTACATAATTTTCACCTGGGTGAGCGCGAATATTATATGCCCTACCAGCTGTCTGGGGGCCAAACTCAACGTGTCGCAATTGCCCGCGCACTGGTTAACGAACCGTCGATTATCCTGGCCGACGAACCGACTGGCAACCTGGATTCACGCGCTAGTCACATCATTATGGAAGAGCTTTCGGATCTGCATAAACGTGGTAATACAATTATCATGGTCACCCACAACCCTCGCCTGACCAGCTATGCCAGTCGTGTCATTACAATGATTGATGGCCATGTCGACACCGATACGATGGTCCTGCCACAGCTAGTAGAACTGGCGCCTAAACGTCCGCTTAACCCTAAAACACCTAAAAAAGCCAAGCGTAAAAAGCGTACTACCAAAAAAGTAACGAAAAAGGCGGCTGAATAATGCGTTTCTTACTTGGTAACCACATTCAAAATGCTCGCCAGTCGCTGAAAAGCAATCGGATGCGCAGTAACCTGACAATGTTAGGGGTCACTATTGGCGTCGCCAGCATTACGACGATCTTGGCACTAAGCGCCGGTGCCAGTAAGGTTGTGAGCGATCAAGTCGATGCGCTAGGTGGCAACATCGCTGTCATTCGGCCAGGCACAGCGCAGAATAATCCATTAACTAACCTAACGCAGGCTAAGATCCAAAACAATTACACTGCCAGTACGCTTACCGAGGATGATCTAGATAAAGTACAACAAATCAGCCATGTCTCGGCAGTCGCCCCGCTGATGATCCTTAGTGGCAGCGTTAAAGGTGATCAACTCGCACCAAATGATACGCCGATTGTAGCGACGACCCCTGCCCTGGCGACAATTAGCAATCTGCAGGTGAGTTCTGGTGAGTTTCTAGATGACAGCATTAATCCCGATACAATTGTTGTCGGCGCACAGCTATCTGTTAAAGTCTTTGGCACCGAACAATCAATTGGCCAAACGCTCACAATTCGCGGCAAGTCATTTACAGTGATTGGCGTGCTGCGACGCATGAATAATCCGATTAACTACAATCAAGTCGACTTGGATAATGCCGTTATCATCAACCTTACCAGTGGTGAAGATCTTAACCAAGGCGTCGCCCAAATTCAACAGATTAATATTCGCAGTGATTCAGTCAGCGACCTAGGCCAAGTTATTATTGACGCCAATAAAGCACTGCTTAGTAGCCATGGCGGCGAGCACGACTTCTCGATCCTTAGCGGTAGCCAAATTTCTCAACCAACCAGTCAACTATTCTATGCGATTGCCGGTGTCAGTGCCGCGGTTGCTGGTATTTCTCTGTTAGTTGGTGGAATCGGAATCATGAATATTATGTTAGTCAGCGTCGCCGAACGCACGCGCGAGATTGGGATTCGTAAAGCCCTCGGTGCCACCAACGCCGACATTGCCTGGCAGTTTATTATCGAATCACTTGCTATCAGTATTGGTGGTGGTATCGGCGGCTATCTGTTTGGTTACTTGGCGGCATTCGTTATCAGTACATTCCTAACATTTGATCCCGCTATTAACTGGCAAATCGCCGCTGTCGCGCTTGTTGTGTCGCTGTTTGTTGGCACATTCTTTGGCATCTACCCAGCAATTCGCGCCTCGCGCAAAGACCCCATTGAATCTCTTCGTGAATATAATTAAACTAGTTCTTTTTTGAGTTTTTCAATTAAATCAACAGGTGTTGGATCGACGTTATTCAGGATTGCTACGTAAATACTCACAAAATCAGCCAAAATACTGCCCCATAGTAATTGCTGCAAAGCCGTGTCACCTGCCAGATTAACAATTGTTGCCTTGGGTCGTAAACCACTCAGTAATCTGTCGGATATTTCAAATCGTTTCAAAATCTGTGGGTGTTCAAGGTTACTTATTAAATCAAACACGGCGAATGGCTTTTCAACTGGATGCGACGCCCAACCCATAAATTCATTGTGATTAAATTCAGAATATTCGTTCCAAAACGCCACGTTTTTGGCATTTTCATTCCAACTAATTTTCCATTTATAGGCGACTGGTGCGGTCAGCGTACCACCGTAAAAAACAGGAGTTTTACCAACTGCAATACCCGCTAGCTGTTTGGCATAATTATCATCAGTCGGCACATCACCGAGCCACTTAGAACTCTCGTCTTTTAGCCATCCAGCCGCGTTCTTAATTTCATCAAACTTAGACCTGTCAACAATACCAAACGTTACGAGTAGCGATACCAAGGCACGCAAATTATAAATGACTGCCATACGTGGTTGCAGATTCTCTGGTAGTTGCACGTGCGCGATACGGTTACTGCTGGCTTCGTCAATCAGCTTGCCACTGGCAGCGATAATACCCAACTGCGCACCTTTTACCTCGGCCTGTTCAAGCGCACTGACGGTTTCTTCGGTATTACCCGAATAACTACTAGCGATAACAAGTGTATTTGGGCCAACATAGGCCGGCAAATCATAACTGCGTAAAACTTCGACAGGGATCTTGATGTCGGCCTTTAGCCAAGCCTTCAGCAGAAGCGCGGCAAGTGCCGAACCGCCCATTCCCGCCACGACGATGTTCAAAAGTTGCCGACCATCATTCTCTTCGTTCCAAACCAGCGCATCAAATTCTGTCTGGGCATACTCAGCTGCCGCAACCGCCAGAGCATTCTGGGGATCGCGTTGCTTCAAAACGTTCGCATCGTCCAACATGACTAGTATTGCTCACCCATATACGTCTATGATACAGTATTTAGTAACGAAGCATAAGTATTTTAATTAGGGGTGGGCATGGATATTAATCCTCAATCAGCAAAACCAATCAGCGACGACCAAGAGCTTGCAAAAGTTTTGGCCGGTGTTAGTCAGACCACTGATGAACCGCTACAATTTGACACTCCGCCAGCTATGACCCCACCAGCAGCACCAGCCACTCCACCGACTGACTCCGTTACTCCTGCGGCTGATAGCCCTGAAACACCTGCGCCTGCTGAACCCACGGAACCTGATTCAGCCATGCCGACACCAACACTTGCACCGCCTATTGGTTATAATCCGCCTGAAACTCCTTCAACCCCTGCTTCTTCCAGTGATTCAACTGACCTTAGCAGCATCAAAAAAGATGCCCTCAGTGACCTGCGCCCACTTGTTGACAAGCTAAATATCCCATCTGAAGAAAAATTCGATACATATTTGCTACTAATTCGTTCAACAGATGACAAAGCGCTGATTGCGCCTGCCTACGCAGCCGCTCAAGCGATTACCGATGAGGCTAGAAAAGCCCAAGCGCTGCTGGACATCATCAAAGAAATCGACTACCTCTCAAACCCACCTCAATAAATTAGAAGCCCATGCCTCCGCCCATGCCACCACCAGCGGGTGCTGGCGAAGTAGGTTCAGGTACATCCACAACTAGCGCTCCCATCGTTGCAGCCGTTGACGCGATTGAAACCGCATTTTGGACTGCTTCTTTGGTAACTCTGGTTGGGTCAATCACACCAGCTTTTTTGACGTCGATTAGTCCTGCATCTGGGTTATTAACGTCAATTCCAAGTCCAGCATGACCCGCTTCGACTTGAGCAAGTAGTGCCTCACTTTTTAGGCCCGCATTCGCCGTAATCTGTAGAAATGGTTGCTTCAGCGCGTTTTTCAAAATTTGACGGCCTGCGCTAATCGAATCAGCACCATCGGCTTTGATTCCAGCTGACAAATTAACAAGTGTCACGCCACCGCCAGCAACAATACCTTCGGCTAGTGCTGCTTTGGTTGCCGCAACCGCATCGTCAACACGAAATTTCTTTTCATCAATTTCAGTTTCGGTCGCGCCACCAACTTTAATAACGGCAACTTTACCGCTGAGTGCTGCAGCGCGTTTGTCGTAGTTTTCTTTGTCGTATTCGCTTGTTGCGTTTTCTTGCTGAGACCTAATTTGTGCAATTCGAGCCGCAACGTCAGTGGACTTACCAGCGCCTTCAATGATTGTTGTGTTATCTTTACCAACAATAACTTTACGGGCTGTTCCGACCACGTCTAGTTCAGCCGTTTCAAAACTAAGGTCTTGGTCGTCACTGACAACTGTTGCGCCAGTGAGTGTCGCAATATCGCTCAGGATCTCTTTGCGACGATCACCAAACGCTGGTGCTTTAACAGCCACGGTATTAAATACGCCTTTTAATTTGTTCAGAACCAAAATACTTAGTGCTTCACCTTCAACTTCGTCTGCAATCAAAACGACGTCTTTTTTACCAGCCGCAGCTAGTTTTTCGAGGATTGGCAAAAACTCTGATACATTACTAATTTTTTTGTCAGTAATAATAATCGCAGGTTTCTCGTAAACTGCCTCTTGGCGACTGACATCAGTAATAAAGAACTGGCTCACAAAGCCACGGTCAAAACTAAAACCTTCAACAACTTCGGATTCTAGTTCAAGTCCTTGGCTTGCTTCAACCGTTACAACGCCGTCTTTGCCGACTTTTTCGATTACATCAGCGATTAGCTTTCCGATGACACTGTCGCCAGCACTAATTGTCGCAACTTCTGCGACGCGTGCGGTTTTACCTTCGATGCTCTCGGTCAGTTTGTCGAGTTCGGCAATGACTTCGGCGCCTGCCGCTTCGATACCCTTACGTAGTTCCTGTGGGTTGTGTCCTGCAGCAATTAATTTGTTGGCCTCATTCAAGATGTTATAGGTCAGTACTGTCACGGTCGTCGTTCCATCACCTACAACTTTATTCAGCTTGCTCGCAGCCTGCTTAATAAGTTCGGCACCCACTTTATATCCCAACGTTTCGTCGTCAACCTCTGGTAAATCGACCGCTTCTGCGACGGTCACACCGTCATGGGTCACCGTTGGACCACCATAGCCCTTAGCAATTACAACGTTACGACCTTTAGGACCAAAGGTTACTTTAACCGCATCATAGAGCGCCTTTGCACCGCCCAAAACCCTGGTACGGGCATCGTCGTCATAGAAAACTTTTTTTGCCATCTCTTAAATCTCCTATTAAAGCGTCGCCAGGACGTCTTCCTCTTTTACTACCAAATATTCAGTGCCATCAATTTTTAATTCTGTCGTTGAGTATTCTTTATAAACAATACGGTCGCCTACTTTAAGCGTTTTAACTTCTGGCCCGACAGCAACAACGTTGGCCATAACTGGTTTTTCCTTAGATGACTCTGGCAAATAGATTCCACTTGCAGTCTTCGTTTGCGCCTCTTCGCGCACTGCGACAACACGATCTGCCAGAGGTTTAATTGGTGTACTCATCATTATTCCTCCGTTTTCTTGTAGTGTTATTGTAGCCAAAAAAGTTAGCACTTGCAAGGCCAGAGTGCTAATTTTTTTAGATATCACAGATAGGTTACAATAGTAGGTAATGACCGCACGCTTTGCTAGCCAAGAAGAAATTGCCAGCTGGGATAGCCTTATTTTAGCGAACCCTGACAGAGGTAATGTATTTGCGAGCCACGAATATGCATTGCAGAAAGAGACCGGGGGGTATAAAATCCGCTATCTCGTTGTTGATGGCCTTGCGGTGATGGTTCACGAAAAGAATGCTTTGGCGTTAGGGAAATTGTGGTATTTGCCAAAGGGTCCAGAGGTAACTTCGACTAAAGATTTATTTGAGTTGTTAAAAACACTACGACCCTTCGCGGCAAAGCACGGCGTTTTTGCTATTAGAATCGAACCCGAGTTACCTCGTTCTACCCAGCCAACACTAGCTCGTCATGGCCTCTTGAAAGCCAAGCCAATTATTCCAAACCCTTCGACGATTACCCTTGATATCAGCCCAAAGTTAGATGATATTTTGACCAACCTACCCCAAAAAGGTCGTCATGCTATCCGGCGCGCCGAACGCGACGGTGTCACAGTTCAGTTAGTCGAAGCAACTACCAAAAACTGCCGTACGATGTTTAATCTTTTGGCGACTACTGCCGAGGGCCAATTTGGAATCCGCAGTTATGACTACTACCGCACGTTCTGGCAACGGTTTGAAAAGGCCGAAATGGGACAACTCTTTTTTGCCTACGTTGACGGCAAAGTGGTCGCCGGTGCTTTTGCGATGGTACTTGGTACTAAAAGTACGTATCTGGTGGGTGCCTCTATTCGAAAACGTACTGTCTATGGTGCTAGTCACCTCTTGCAGTGGCACGTTATCACCTGGGCAAAGTCAAAAGGCGCGCTTATTCACGACTTTTGTGGATCACCGCCAAGTGACGAAATTAATAATCCCGACCATCCCCACCACGGCATTGGCTTATTTAAAACCGCTTTCAACAAAACTGTTACTGATTACGTCGGTTGTTATGACTACGTAATTTTTACCCCACAGTACAAAGCTTGGACATTACTGGGTGAGCGCATCGCCCGGCGCCTGCACTACTACAAACATCATGATTCGTATTATTAGGAGTTCAGCAGGTGAGATTTAACAACTCTGTACTTATGTCTGACGCTGATCATTTCAGCACTGATCAGCCAATTAACCCCTATTATGTCGACAGTCCTGTTAACCTTGCGCAAGCAATTAAAGAGCATGCCACCATCCATGACTTACTCATAAATGCAGGCATTAATGTTGTAAAAGTAGCATCGCCTATCGATAGTCAAGATGGTGTGTACACTGCTAACTGGGCTTTAGTACGCGAAGGTAAAGCGGTTCTGGCCCGACTGCCAAATGCGCGTAAAGCCGAAGAAGCCTACGCCGAAAGAGTGCTAACTGAACGTGGCATTCAAGTAATTCACGTACCCGATGGACTCAAATTCAGCGGCCAAGGCGACGCCTTGGCGTGTGGCAACTACCTCTTTTGCGGAAGCGGTTACCGCAGTGACGTGGCTGCTCAAAAATTTGCAGCTGAAACACTTGGCTACGAACGCATTCAGCTGCAGACCATCCCGCAGCTCGACGAATCAGAACAGCCTGTTACTAATCAATCTTCTGGCTGGGCCGATAGCTTCTTCTACGACATAGACCTCGCATTAGCCGTCATCAAGGCACCTTCGGCCGATGAAAAAGGGTTAATCGCTTACTGCCCTGAAGCATTTATGCCAGCCAGTCAAGATTTGCTTGCACACTTTGACGAGGTAGATAAAATTGAAGTTTCAATCGATGAGGCCAAAAAGGCGTTTGCCACCAATCTTGTCTCAACTGGTGAGGTCGTCGTGATGAGCGCCCGAGCGCCTCAGTTAAAAGCCGCTTTAGAGCTTCGTGGCCTTACGATTCTTACACCTGAAATTACCGAACTCGCCAAGGGCGGTGGCTATATTCGCTGTACTACTTTGACGATTTCTTAGACTTTTTTTGAAGTTCTTTAAGTGCAGTTCTGGCAATCTCAACTTCATTCCATGGATAAGTTCCATCAGCGCGTTCAATCGTCTTTTCATGACCTTTACCAAGTAGAATGACCGTGTCCTTAGGATCATGAGCCCTGGTCATTGCAAAGCCTATCGCCGCCTCGCGGTCTAATATCAAGAATAAATCTTTATCGATAACTTTGCCTGATTTTGTAGCACCAGCCGCAATCTGTTTCAAAATACCATTCCCATCAACATCGCGGTCGTCTTCCTCGGTCACAATCACTTCATCAGCGTAATGACCTGCGATCTCTCCCTGAGTTGCTCGTTTTGATTCGTCGCGTCGGCCGGCCGAGCCGAACAGCACAATCAAACGGCCTTTCGTTGAGCGGCGCAAATCACTCAGCAAGCGCTCAAACGAATCTGGTGTGTGGGCAAAATCAACAATAACGCCGAATTTCTGTCCCCCGTCAACGACGGTCATACGACCCTCAACACCCTTTAAAGCTTTTAGGCCCTGTTCGATTTGTTTTTTGTTAAGTCCTACGGCGCGCCCAACGGCAAGTGCCGCCAAACTGTTATAGACATTAAATTCACCAGGAATATTACAATGGATGTTGTAAGAATCACTACCAATTGCAACCGTAAAGTCACTGCCGTCGGCGCTCATACGTATCTTTGATGGCTTCAATTCACCAGATTTAATACCATACGTTACTGAGTTTGGTACTGCGGCGCTAAATTTTTTAGCGTTCGGGTCATCAGCATTAACAATACCAATTTTCTTACCGTGCTTTGCTGCGATTTTAAACAGTCGCACTTTCGCCTCTACGTAACGCGCAAATGTCCGATGATAGTCCAGATGCTCATGCGTTATATTCGTCATAACCGCAATTTCATATGGCACACCCCAAATACGGTGCTGGGCCAGCGCGTGGCTGGTCGTTTCAACCACGACCCACTTGGCGCCTTTTCGCTTAAAATCACGCAGGCGCGATTGTAATAGTCCGGCCGGAACAGACGTCATATGCTTAACTTGAGGCTTAATATCATTATTAACACCGTAGGCGACCGTCGTCATAAGTCCCGTGTTGTAGCCAGCATCAACTAGCATCCGGTGAATCATAAATGACGTCGTCGTCTTGCCGTTGGTACCCGTTACGCCAATCACGTGCATTTTACGTGACGGAAAGCCATATTTGATATTCGCCAACACCGATTCGGCCAAGTGACCATACGGTTCGATCTCTCCAAATAATCGGCGCGGAATCAATGCCTTCACAATTTTTCGAATATCAGCCATACCGTTATTATACCTTACCCCTCTCGCCGACCCACCGCCAATTTTACCCACATATTTATTTTGCAAGGGATTATCCCTTGTACAGCAAATTCTCAGTCTAGTTTGTGAGTCTCTTGAAAATTTTACTTCCCACTGTCATCGTACGGGGGTCGTATGGTACAATTGGTCAAGCCTAGAGGGACAATTATATGTAACTCTAGCCCATACGGAGGGGTACCCAAGTGGCTTAAGGGGATGGTTTGCTAAATCATTAGTCTGGGGAGACCTGGAGCGGGAGTTCGAATCTCCCCTCCTCCGCCATGAAAACAGTCGAGCATTTGCTCGGCTTTTTTCATGCCTAGGCGAGATTTGAACTCCCGCGGTTTTGCGCATGCAAAACGAGCGGGTGTCGGCGCAGTGAGTGAAGCGAAAAAGTGTTTACATTTTTAAGCGAGCGAACGGAGGAGGCTTTAGCCGATACCTCCCCTCCTCCGCCATATCAGAGAGACGACCGAAATGGTCGTCTTTTTGTTGTTTTAGGTTAATGCAAATGCTATTTGGTAACAATTAATATATACGATTTCGTATATTATCTACGTTGCGGTTAGCTGTTTTTTTGTATCTCATAATTCGCAAAGTTAGTCATCGCTTTTAGCGATACTGCTCCAATGCCATAAATAGGCCGTCCCTGCTTAGGCAATCCAGTCGCAGTATCAAGAAAATGGATAAGACTAGCAAGGTCAAGATTTTTATATTGAACAATCTCGGAACCTACGTAGTTACGTCCACTTATATAGGCCGGTCTTTTGACACCGGTCGGAATAGTTTGATCAAATAATACGTCCGAGTTTGGCTCACTAGATACCACCCCTAACATATTCCACACACGGGTCGTTAGTTTGTCTGCAGTCTTTAACTCTTTGTCGTTTTCAGCACTAGATGTAAGGAAGGCATAAAGGTCTTCTTTGTTTAGTTTTAAACCTCCATACAGGTCTTCAATAGCAAAATAGTCTTCGTCTTGTTTTGCGACCTTTTCATAGTATGCTTTTTCTATTTCAGAAGATTGATCAATTGCGCGTTCAAGTAGAACTCCAGGTGTAGCTCCTCCGTATGAGAAGTTTCTTTCTTGTCCAGACTTTTTCATGCGATGAACTTCATCACGAAGTGGTTTCTCCGCATGGGCCATATCCCAGGCAAGTCGAGGATTCGTGACGCGTGCACCAAAGTTAGATCGCTCTATCATATGGATTATTTTAACATAGAAGGGGTAATATGTCAATCTATCAGCTATCGTTAGTCCTTGCTTCTTTAGGTTAATAGCTCACTTCTAGCCTCGTAGATAATCGTCTGTCAAACATAAGCACTATGTGAGAACATGGTGTTTTTGTTTTTGTGGGATAATTGAGACATGGCAAAAGAAATCGGCCCAAAGGCATTAACCAAAAACCCCGCCCTTAAACCATTCACGCAACTAATTGGTGAATGGCAAATAACCGGCACTCATCCTTATTTTCCGGGGGTTGAGCTTCACGGTCGGGCTTCGTTTAATTGGCACGAGGGCGGCGCGTTTATTATCGTGCACTCCCAGATTGATCACAACGAGTTTCCAGATGGTGTCGAAATATTTGGGAGCGATAATGTATCTAAAGAATATTTTATGATCCATTTTGACGAACGAGGCACATCCCGATGGTATAACGTGAGTGTTCAACCTGATGGAATAAAGTGGTGGCGTGACAATCCTGACTTTTCTCAAGCATTCTCTCTTGTTGTTCAAGATGCTAACACGATGAAAAGTAGCGGCAAAATGCGACAGCAAGGCAAAGACTGGGAAGACGACCTGGCTCTCTCCTATAAGCGAATGTAACGTATTTCGCTCTACTAGTAATGCCCAAGAGACGACCTAACTGGTCGTCTCTTGTTTGATATACTTTTTACATGACGACCAGTCGGGACTCCAGAATAGACACATTTATCAACAAGTTGCCTGAATGGCAGCGTGATATATGCACTAAACTTCGCGAACTTATACACCAGACAGAACCCGAAATCGAAGAAACGATCAAACGGGGCGATCGCCCTTATTTTACCCTTGATGGTACTATCTGTGCATTTCAGGCAACCAAAGACCACATCAATTTATTCATTTACGACCCCATCGCCCCCGATCCTGACGGCATTATTAATCAAGGACAAGGTAACGAGACCGCTCGCTCAATCCAAATTTATCAAGGTGATCCAATTAATGAAGATGTCATTAAAGCATTAATCCATGCCGTAGCCAACAACAATCGTGCTGGCGGTTGGCGAAAACTCAAATAGTAATAACCTTTCTAGCTCGCGGATATTACTATAACAAACTAAAAGAGGTGCCATTTTAATTTAGTAGATGCGGAACTGTCTTTGTGCCCAGTATGGGTTTGGATGTACTGTGTGTTCTCATTGTGTTAGTTTGTTGATCGTCAAAACGCTCCGTAGACTGTTCATATAAACTAAAGTTTATACAAGCAATCTTATCTTTATCTGCTGTTGAATATACTCCTTGAACTTTCCCGTTGTTTCCCTCGCTTATTACAAAACCCATTGCAGCCATTCTCATTGCAAACCCATTTGTAAACGTAATACTAGGAAATAAATTCATTAGTTGATGAATTCTACCTATATGCTCTGGGCCAGTTATGACAAAATGTAAGGAGCGTTTTAACTGATTGTTAAAGTAGGTAAGTTCTTCAATAGCCTTATCCCAGTCCGGCTGTTTGCCAAGTGTCTGTAGGTTAATCGCGACAGTGTGGACGTGGGGGTTGTGTTCTATCCACTCCAACCACGCTTCGAGGTCTTTTTTGCCACTCCAGTAAATATGAGGGATAGCTGGCAGACCCAGATTTTGCATACTTTCATAAGTTAGCAGACCTCGCTTTATATTGACCAGTCGCTCCATATGGGGGTGATTCCCCCATATGGAATAATTTACGGACGTTGCTGCCGAAAACCCTAATTTAGCAATCTTCTTAAAGATCTCTTCCTGTCGTGGCCATAAATTTTCAATCAGCTCATCGCTACCATACCCGAGCAGAATAAACTTTGTCCCAATCGGCGCACCTGTCAGTTTGTTTAAGTTTGTAGCAACTTGAAGTGTTTTCTTCGATACCACTTCGCCAAGCATTACAGCAACATACTCTGGAGTAAATTGCACAAATAGCTTGCCTGAACCACGCCGAACCGACGGTATAAAACTTGGTAATGCAGGCACAAAAGAGGGCTTAGCAATCACGTCAAGCAACCCAATGCCTCTTACACTAGCCAGCCATAAGTCTGCATCAAGGCTGTCTTCAGCGATGGTCTCATATTTATCTTCTCGAGTTAAGTTCAAATTAAAACAGTGCTGATCATCTTCGTCTAATCGGTGCTTGAAAGGACAATACGGGTTAGCAATATCATAGAGTTGCAGCTGTCCCATTATTCACTCCCATCCCTGTAATCTCACATTGCACAGACTCAACATTAACGCTTAGTACCTTACCTCGGTAAATATAACCGCTTTGAATGCAGCGTTTTAATAGAGCAGATTTACCCCCAGAATAACTACCAATTTGTCGCCCAGAACTCACCACCATAAGCTGGCCTTTCTCGCTTGGCACCAACATAAAAATAAGACCGACCTTAATGAGATCGGTTGCGTCTTGGTTAACGTTAATATTGTCTTTGAAGGTTAATAGGCAGGCATTGGGTCGACTGCTGATTGACCGTTCTGCTCCAACACCCTGCATGCCCGTTGCCTCGACATCTGATTTATAGTTAGCTGGGTGTTTTATTATGTTTGTTTTGTTTGTACTTGAGCCTTTACCCATTGGAAGCCCTCCTTGGTAAAAAATTATGTTATAGTGGAGGGGACGAGAAAAATCACGTCACCCTGAGAATCGTTGAACTGCTTGGCTTTCTAAATCAAAACAGTTTAACGATTTTTCTTTTGTTTTTGTGTGTAAGTTTTCTGTGTCTGTGTTTAAAACACATACATCTACTATTGAGTATACCACAGGTTTTCTACAGTGTCAAGAATGAAATATTCTAGAGTGTTTAAAATCTCTATGTGACACGTATAGAGATTTTACAGATTGAGCACTCTGGTAATTTACCAATAGATGTGCTATATATAGTGATAGCCATGAATGAAAGTACTAAAAAATATGATAGCTCTCTATATACAGAAGAGGCTCGTAGAGAGCGTTTTAAGCGAATAGCAGAGAAGCGCACAAATAGAATACTTAATGACTTACGGTTGCTTGGTAATACCGGTAATAAAACACTGTACCTTTATGAGCAGGCCGATATTGATAAAATCTTTGAAGTCGTTGAAAAAAAACTCACAGAAGTTCACACGAAATTTAAGACAGCGAAATCCGAAAAGAAGTTCACGCTGGACTAGGACGGTCTATGCAGTGATTTAACGGATGTAAATAAGCAGTGGTCTGTTTTTCATAATTTACTCACTATGATTAAACTAAGAGTTTGTCGTGCACGCTACGTGATTGACATAATGTCGTTTATATCGTATTTTAAGCTTTAATGTTTGAACTAATACCTATTCAGAGAGTGTTGTAAAAAATGATTGCCAATAACAGAGGCGAAGATGAATCTTTTCCTAGTTCTCGCCCTCGTCGTTTAGTCATACGCAAACCAGGCGAAAGTGTCCAGCTGCAGCAACTTGGCATTAGTGATGCGACTGCACTCTTTAATTTAGTCGATGCTGATCGTGACCATTTTGTCCCATTTGGTAGCGCTTTTCCCGATGAAGTTCACAGCATTAACGATGCCATGACTAATATTGCTCGACCCCATTTAGGTCGTATACGTTTTGGCATTTGGGATGACGGTCAAATCAGAGGCGAAACTGACCTAATGTACCGCGCAACAGGTCTTGCCGAAGTTGGCTATTGGATAGGCGGTGAGCACACACGAAAGAGATACGCTACGCGGTCGCAACAACTTCTTGCATCTTGGGCGTTTGAAGCAGGCCGAGTAAATTTGCTTTATGCGAATATCGACGTTAATAATGTCGCTAGCAGAGGGGTTGTAGAAAGCGCTGGTTTTGTGCAAGTAGAGTTATCGCCAGAGGAGCAGCTAGACGATACAGATGAGAATATTGTTCAATACGTCAGATCAAAAAACACTTCGTCCTCGGAGTGAGTGACTAGTATCTGCTAAACTGTAATAGATGAAAATACTGGGAATTGAAAGTAGTTGTGACGAGACGGCAGCGTCGGTTGTTGAAGATGGCTACAAGATTTTAAGTAACGTCGTACACTCACAGATTGATATCCATGTGGCGTATGGTGGCGTCGTACCAGAGGTCGCTGCTCGCAGTCATATCGAGGTCATTAACCCAGTGATTAACAAGGCGCTCACTGATGCCGGGCTGACTTGGGACGATATTGATGGCATTGCAGTGACGTATGCACCAGGCTTAATTGGATCACTGATGGTCGGGGCGCTGGCCGCACGGACGCTGGCGATTTTGAAAAATAAACCACTCTACCCTATCCACCACGTCGAGGCACATGTCTATGCGAACTTTTTGACGGATCAAGCAAATGGGCTCGATTTTCCGCTACCATCTAAGCAGCCCGAATTTCCAATGTTGGCACTAGCGGTGAGTGGCAATCATTCACAACTGGTACTGTTCAAAGGCCATGGAGATTATCGGCTGCTAGGTCAGACCCAGGATGATGCGATTGGTGAGGCATTCGACAAGGTCGCCAAGATTTTAGGACTTCCCTATCCCGGTGGACCATCAATAGCAAAAGCAGCACTGGATGGTGACCCGCATGCCTACAAACTGCCCAAAGCAAAGATGTCTAGCGTGTACGATTTCAGCTTCTCTGGGCTTAAGACAGCCGTTCTGAGGGCCGTACAACGCGAGGTAGGTGTTGACTTATCTTTTCCCTCCCATCAGCTTTCAGGGCTGTTAAATGACACTCAGAGGGCAAACTTTGCGGCTAGCTTTCAACATACTGCAATTGAAACGTTAGTTGACGCTGCCGAAATGGCTTACCGCGAATATTTACCCAAGTCCGTCGTGATTGCTGGTGGTGTGGCCGCCAACCAAGAACTTCGCAAACTGTTGTCAAAACGACTACCATTAGATATTAATTATGCACCTATCGAACTATGTACAGATAATGGTGCCATGGTCGCCACGCTGGGCTATTACTATGCGCAAAAAAAATCGCCTATTGACCCCTATGAATTAGAGGTCATTCCCAGTCTTTCAATGACCAAAACCGCCTGGGCATAGGCATAAGCTATATTGACATTTACCTTAATATATGATAATTTAAGACTACAAACATAAAGGAAATAAACATATGTCAAACCCTGAAGAGCCCCTGCTGCCAGCACCTACACCTGAGCCACTGATTGAAGCTGGCGAAGAAGAACTATTACTTGAGCCAAACTCTGAGACGGAAAGCTAAATATCAACGTTTAGGTTTTAAAGCTCGAACAACCTTTTTAGCGGCTGGAAGGCCGCTATTCCATATCTTGTAGAACGACGACAAGGGGTTATCAAACGTACCGGCTAGCGTCGTCTCGCTATCGCTCCAACCGCGTTTGAAATTAGATACCCCATCCCCTACTAGGCCACCGAAGTCGTAACGAGTCAGTCCCCACTCTTTGGTCTTTCGGATAGCGTGCCATTTTAGTGCGTAGTTAGCGCGCAGTTCTTGCCCCTGATCATTCATTCCGCCGTAAAGTTCAAAGGCTGTGTCGGCGCTGATTGCCAGCCACAAGAAAGCAATCGGCTGGTCGTCAATATAGGCAGCAAAGACTGGTGAATGATCCCCTAACAGATTAAATGCATCGTAATAGTATTGATCGTTATGCAGGTTAAAGTGGGCTCTGGCGGATGTTTGATGGTACACATCGAGGCATTTGGCAAGGTCTTCACGACTACGAACTTGCTTAATGATAATTGGCTCGGCAGCGGATTTACGAATATATTGTCGAGTCTTTTTTTCCATAGCCGCTAGCAAATCACTATCGCTTTTTTCAAGGTCTAGAATGACTGTTTTATTTGGTAAAATGCTGTTTTTAGCCCTCACCCACCCCCGTGGTATGGCAAACTCTTCACTGTCCGGTTCAATCGATAAAGCTACCGAATGGTGTTCGCGTTTGGCGTAGATGCTGATGGCTTCTAGGAATTCTTCGCTACTGCCCTGCTGCCCAACAGGTCCACGTGGTATATACGAAAACGCTTTTAGTGGCATCGGTAATTTACGAGTTAACACCTGTGCAGCGGCAACAATCTGCTCGTTATCGTCGTAGCCTAGTAATCTATCGGCGCTCCAACCATGTGCGGTTTTAAGCTGTCCCCAGCCCCACAGTTGTAACGGATGTCCGCCATTTTCAAGAATAAAATCATCCCATAGCTCTTGATCCGTGCACCTTTGTAACTCAATCATACCTCTATTATACACGCCTATCCGTGTGGTATAATTACGGGTGAAAACAGACACGTGAAACTGGACAAAGTGGTAACTGTTTCCGGTGGGAATAGCCTAGTTTCTTTGTGCTTTCACGTGAAGTAAGACCAAGACAAGCAAGAAATTATTTACATATGAAACTCGCAAAAACCTATGATCCTAATTTGTACGAACCCAACATCTACGCGATGTGGGAAAAGTCAGGAGCATTCAAACCAACAGGGGTAGGTGAGCCCTATAGTATCGTTATGCCGCCCGCAAATGCCAATGGTAACTTGCATATTGGTCATGCACTTACAATTGGTTTAGAGGATATTTTGGCGCGTTACTACCGTATGAAGGGTCGTGATGTTATATATGTTCCTGGAGAAGATCATGCTGGACTTGAGACTTGGGTTGTCTATGAACGAGAGCTAGCTAAAGAGGGGAGAAGTCGCTTTGACTTCAGCCGTGAGCAAATTTACAGCCAGGTTTGGAATTTCGTCGAAATACATCGCGGCAACACTGAACTTCAGATACGCGCCCTTGGCGCAAGCGTTTCGTGGAGTGATTTGGTCTATACTCTCGATAAAAAAGTCGTTCAAAGAGTCTATAAAACCTTTAAAGAAATGTGGGATGAAGGCCTTATTTACAGAGGTGAGCGCATCGTTAACTACAGTACAAAGTATCAGACAGGCTACGCTGATATTGAAGTAGACCACAAGTTAGAAAAAGGCACACTGTACCTTATTGCGTACCCCACATTTGATAAAATTGGCGAAATTGTCATTGCGACAACTCGTCCAGAAACCCTGTTTGGTGATACTGCCGTCGCCGTTAATCCAAACGACGAACGTTATAAACACCTGATTGGTACACGCGTTTTGCTGCCCCTAACGGATCGAGAAATCCCTATCATCGCTGACGACTACGTCGATCCTAAATTTGGTACGGGGGCAGTTAAAATTACCCCCGCTCATGACCCTAACGATTTCGAAGTAGGGGAGAGGCACAAACTAGAGCGCATCCAAGTTATTGATTTTAATGGCACAATGATTAACACTCCATCACAATTTTTGGGATTAACCCCTGAAGAGGCTCGCAAACACGTCGTTGCAGCCCTAGAGGCACAAGAGCTTATTAGAGGTAAAACGACTATTGAGCATACGGTTGGATACGACTACAAAAGTGGGCTGCCAATTCAGCCATTAATTAAAGAACAGTGGTTCTTAAAGATTAAGCCACTGGCTGAGCGCGCTAAAAAAGCACTTCAAGACGGTGAAGTAAACTTTTATCCTGCCAGCCGAAAGCAAGTTTTGATCAGTTATCTTGATAATATTCACGATTGGAATCTTTCCCGTCAAATACCATGGGGAATACCAATTCCGGCATTCCAAAACGTCAATGACCCTAATGACTGGATATTTGATGATCGTGTCGATGAAAAAACTATTGTTGTGGAAGGTACAACATATCGCCGAGAAGAGGATACCTTTGACACGTGGTTTAGCAGTGGTCAATGGCCGTATGTTGTAACTGATTTTCTGGATAAGGGTGATTTGTCACGCTTTTACCCTATTAGCGTCATGGAAACAGGGGGAGACATACTGCTGCCTTGGGTCTCTCGAATGATTATGTTTGGACTTTACGCCACCAACAAAGTGCCGTTTAAAGACGTCTACCTCCATGGTTTGGTGTTGGATGAAAAAGGCCAAAAAATGAGCAAATCAAAGGGTAATGTCCTCAATCCAATGGATGTTATTGCTGAGTATGGATCTGACGCTCTGCGCCTAGGGCTGGTTGCCAGTCGTAGTGCCGGCCAGAACCAAGCCTTTAGCACCAGCAAAGTAATTGCTGGCCGTAACTTTGCTAATAAGCTGTGGAACGTGGCTCGTTTCGTACAGGACAAAATGGGGGAACGACACGAAGTAGGCTCACCCGAGCCAAAGTCGCTCGCCGACCACTGGATTATTCGTGAACTAAACACCGCCAGCAGTGATATTCAGCAACAATTAGAGGGCTACCGTTTTGCGGAAGCAGGTGAGACCATTTATCATGCCCTTTGGGACCACGTAGCCGATTGGTATATCGAAGCCAGCAAACAACAAGATAATCTGGATCTGTTGGCCTGGGTGCTTGACACCAGTTTGAAGCTTGCTCACCCTTTTGCGCCATTTGTCACCGAGACAATTTGGCAAACGCTGTCGTGGCATGATGATCTGTTAGCTACTACTGCTTGGCCACAAGACATATCGTATGACGACATCGCTGCCGCCGAGTTTACTCAAGTTAAAAGTTTGATCAGCGAGATTCGTTTTGTCACCAGCGAGTTACCGGGTAATGATCACTATACGTTGCTGTTTGAAGACGACACGCTAATAGCCGATAATAAGGCGCTGATTAAGCGTTTGGCGCGTTTACAGGAAATTACACAGGTTGATCAGCCAAAGGGCCTTAGATTGCCTAGTAGCGGGCGTGAGGCATGGTTAGACGTCCCAGCTAAGACGCTTTATGAACACGAAACTAACTTGGAAGCTCGGTTAGCTGAAGCCCACGCCGGGATTGCTAATTACCAAGCTCGTCTCAACAATAAGAGCTATATCGAAAAAGCCCCGGCAAAATTGGTCGAGGAAACTAAAGAACAACTGGCTGCTCTTGAAACACTGGTTGTGGCATTGCAACGCGAACTTGACGTCTTAAAGTAGGTTAGACCGATGGCCAGTGGTATTCGCTACCCTCAGTAGAAGAGGTAAATTTCTTTACAGAAATATATTTTTTGTCTTCATCGCCACGAGTTTGTTGACGAGGTTGGCCTGCATGAAGCTGCTCAATGTCTCGGACAACGCTAATACTTTCAGTGTGAACGTGAGCATCACCTAGCTTGATGATATTATCTGGTTGATTATAGATAGCAAATGCGGCAGGGAGGGCAAACGCCGTTGATGCCGCTTTATCAATTTGAGTATCGTGAACCAATACACCAAAAGAGGCGGCAAAGACGAGGGCGATAGGGAGTGGGTTTATAAATAGTGAAAACATGTTTATTTTTTATTACTTTTACATATACAACTCTAGCATAAGCTGTATATTTTGTCAATTGTATGTCAATGACTATAGATATTGTTGTCGTTTAGCTAATTCTTAGCTTGTCAGCCTCGGGTTTGAGCTGTTCAGGACTCATAATTTTCTCGCCCTTTGCGACATGCTCGACGATGCTGGGATTAAGGCCTTTATTGAGGCCAAAAACATGAATATGGGCATGAGGCACGCCAAATCCTTCAACTATCATGCCGATTCGTTCATAGTTGTAGACTTCGCGCATCCTTAAAGCCATTTTCTTGGCTATCATCATCAAATGTTGATAAAGGTCGTCGTCGACGTCCCATAGGTGATCAATTTGCTCACGAGGAATAACCATGAGGTGACCAGGAGTCAGAGGTTCGTGGGTCAAAATTACAAAACAGTCTGAATCTTGATAAAGAATCTCTGAAGGTATCTCGCCGTTAATAATTCGAGTAAAAACTGATGGTTCTGTCATACCTCTATTGTACTGCAATCCGACGAGGGTGGTATAATCTGGGTAGATAAATTTGAAAGGATTCTCATTATGGCTCAAGACAACACAAAAGTAGAAACAGTAAATGGTGGCGGACTTGCCTTTGGTATTACCTCGCTTGTTACGGGTATTATTGCATTTCTGATTGGTTGGATCTTTTTCCTTAGCATTCCAATCGGTGCCGTAGCAGTCGTTTTTGGGGCTCTGGGACTTAAAAAACCACAAGGTAAAGGCCTCTCGATTGCGGGACTGATTACTGGTATTATCGGGGTCGTCTTTGGCCTAGCGCTGCTTTTAATTTGGCTTATTAGTTCCATTGCAGCAGCTCCTAGCACTCCTGGTGGTTTTTACTACTAGATTGTTCCTATCAATAAATTAAATAACGTCCCTACGGACGTTATTTAATTTGGCGGAGAGACAGGGATTCGAACCCTGGGTATCTTACGATACACCGCTTTTCGAGAGCGGCCAGTTCAACCACTCCTGCATCTCTCCAACGTACTTATTTTAACAGATGTACGGCTTGAGGTTTAAAAGCTAGCCTGAAATGATTTGAACGCTCGTTGAGCAATCAGAAGTTTGGGTCTATAGAAAGTCACAAGGCCTTTATTGTCACCTTGTGTTTCACGGTGTGCTGTTTCGAAAAGCGCAAGGCCATGTCGATATAAGTCGGGCTGGTCAAGGCGAAAGACGTCATATGGTCGTTCATCAGACTGTTCAATTGGCTCACGATCAAGTACCAAATTCATTCTAGCGAGTTCCCAGCGAGGAATTAAGTACATAACACTTTTGATCGACGGAATAGTTGCGAGAAAATCTTGGCAATCCGTACAGGGTTCTACGTTTGTTACGATGGTGGTAGGTTCGAGATAAGGGTAGTCTGCTTGCAGTTGTACTGCTTTTTGTACGGCATTTACTTCTGCATGGAGGTGAGAATGGCCTGTGGATTGGTCTGAAGCTACGCCCTCACCGAGTGTCATATCACTGACAAGTGCGACTGCACCAACAGGCAGATCTTTACCGGTTTTGAGAGCGCTCTCAAAACCCAGCTCCATCGCTCGTCTAGAACTTCTTGCAATTTGAGATGTTGGTTCACGAAACTCCACATGTGTCATAAACTGTGATTATACCATAAATTAAAGATAAAAACAACCTGCTCAAACACACAATATGGCTGAAAATAGGCTGATGGTATATAGTGAAAATATCTAAGTAAATGGAGGGGATCTATGGCAGAGGAAAAATCAACTAATGAGGCGCCGGAGTCTGTAAAGCCAGCAACAACAGCGGTAAAAGCGAACACATCGGCAAGTGGTATTGGTATTGCAGCACTTGTCGTCGGTATTGTTGCAATCTTGTCTGGATGGGTAGCAATTTGGGGTCTGCTTGTCGGAGCCGGCGCAATCGTTTTAGGCGTAATTGCATTAAAGAAATCAAAGGCCAATAAAGGCTTTGGAATTGCCGGAATTATCCTGGGAGCAGTAGCTGCTTTGACCAGTTTGATATTCACAGTATTTTGGATAATTGCTTTTGCCGCATTTGGAACAGCTGCAACAGTGAGCACTGGTGCACTCGCAGCTGCATCAAAGGAAGCACAGGCTGCAAACAAAGCGCTCAGTGCTTCTGATGCTCTTGCACAAAAAGAAATTGACGCCAAAAAGGACTTTGCCAAAGGTGAAACTGCTACATTTGGCACTTTCACTGTCAAAGTAAATTCGGTTAACCTTAACTACGTTCCAGCAAACACCTACGAACAGGCTAACAGTGGCAGCAAGTATGTCGTAGTGAATGTCACCGTAACAAACGTATCTGACAGCAGCACTGATGTTAGTGCCAGCGATCTTGAATTAAACGCAGATGGTGTATCAAATACAACAGAATACGCCGTGACTGTTGATCCATCATTTACTGGCGGTAGCCTTGATAAGGGCGCATCGGTGACTGGCAATATCGTTTATACCGTACCGACGAGTGCATCGACACTGAAATTGCAGTACAGCACCACAGCTGTAACGGTTACTCCTTACCAGATGAAAGATTTGACGTACACATTGGCACTTTAAAAGAGTAAAGCCAAAGTAAAATACCCATCAATCGATGGGTATTTTACTTTGGTGAACTCGGCAAGATTCGAACCTGCGACCTTTGGCTCCGCAAGCCAACGCTCTATCCAGCTGAGCTACGAGTCCATATAACGTGCCCGAAGGCACGTTTTATTGTAACTAGAAGGTGCTTTCGGCCTCAAAAAATGAAGCGAACATCGGTTATTGTACCATAGATTAACGGTAGTTAGTAAGTACTTTAGAGACGCAGACGTCGTATAAGAAGATCCATGAAGTCTAGCTTTAATGGCCTCATTGGCAACCTAGCGCCTAAGATGTCGACAATTTCCTCGCCTGCTTCTTCGGGGAAGTAGACCGATACACCTGGGGCAAACCGCTTGGTAGGGATCAGCATAATTGAATGGTGCACACCGTCTTTGATGAGTCCGAATGCCTTAAATTCACCAAAATGATACAAACGTTCGCCAACATACAGGCCCTGGTGACTACTCAATGCGTATTGTATCTCTCGAGGTGGTCGGCGCGAATAGATAATGAGCGCTACAGCCATGACAATAACAAGCGCCGAGAATGTGTAAGATTTTAGCAAAAAGATATCAACGGCGATGAGCCCTAGGACAACCAGCACAAACAGGACATACCACAAGCCGTTTTTCTCTAGATGAATATATTCGTGCGCAGTCCAGTGGACTGGAGCCTCGTCAATGTCGCTTGGCGCCGTATCAAAAGTTGGCACTTCAGCTGAAGCTTGCGCCGAAGTTTCTTCGGTTGGGTCTTTTTCCTCAGGCTTTTCTTGCTCGTCGTCCGGATTCATAAAAATAGTATACCATGAGCACGATGCCACAGAGGGGTGTTGCGGTACAATTGGAAGAGTGAAAATTATCAAAAATTTTTCGGATGCAGCGGAAGCACTGAACCAGTTTATTTCGTCCGAACCAATTACAGGAAACTATACGCTCGATACGATTATTGGGCTGATGGAATATTTAGGCAATCCGCAAAACCAGTTAAAGGTCATCCACGTTGCGGGCACATCCGGTAAAACTTCAACTGCCTACTATATTGCCGCACTGCTACATGCCGCCGGCTACACGATAGGATTAACTGTTTCACCTCATATTGATCAAATCAACGAACGCGTACAAATAGACCTAGAACCCCTCGAGGAAGCTACGTATTGTAAAGAATTAACTGAGTTTTTAAGCTTGGTGGATAAGAGCGGGTTGGCGCCATCATATTTTGAAGTACTAGTCGCGTTCGCTTACTGGACATTCCATAGGCAAGGCGTTGACTACGCGGTCGTTGAAGTTGGTCTGGGCGGACTACTGGATGGCACGAATGTGGTTAGTCGACCAGACAAAGTGTGCGTCATTACCGATATAGGGTTTGATCATATTGATATTTTAGGAAACACCCTCGCTAAAATCGCTGCGCAAAAAGCGGGTATTATTCACGCTGATAATGAAGTTTTTATGCATGACCAGCCATCTGAAGTGATGAAAGTGGTTGAAGAGGTATCAAGGGCAAATCATGCCCAGCTTCACGTTATAAAACCTCAGGTAGGTGGGGCGAGCAATTTACCAACATTCCAACAACGTAACCTGGAGCTAGCAAATAGTGTCGCTCAGTTTGTCTTAAAACGTGCAGGCCACCTTCCTTTAACAGAGGGTCAGATCCAAGAAGCAGCCCGAGTGTATATTCCTGGCCGCATGGAAATAGTGCCATATCAGGGCAAAACAATTGTTATGGACGGCGCTCACAACGAGCAAAAAATTGGCGCTTTGGTGTATGCGATGCAACAGCGGTTTCCTAATCAGACCATTAGTTTGTTGGTTAGTTTCGGACAGAACAAACAGGCAAGTGTTCGGCAGAGCTTAAAGTTGCTACACAAGCTAAGTGATTCAATCATTATCACGCAGTTTCGGAGGGGCCAAGATGAAGTACGAATTGCTATGGATCCAGATGAGTTGTCAGAATATGCTCGAAAGGCAGGATTTACCTCTGTTATCAGCGAAAAAGATCCATTAAAGGCGTTGTCTCTACTACAACAAAGTGATACGCAAATTGGCCTCATTACAGGTTCACTCTACTTGCTAGAAAATTTTCGCGAAATTATTCTAAAAATTAAATAACGTCCCTAAAGACGTCATTTAATGTGGCGGAGAGGGCGAGATTCGAACTCGCGGTGAGTTGCCCCACGACGGTTTTCAAGACCGTTACCTTAAACCACTCGGTCACCTCTCCGTACGGATTTGCGGTTTCGAGGACAATCATAACAGATACAGAGGCCCTAGTCGAGGGTCTGGCGAGCGATCACTGCAACCCACACCTGCGATGCACCAGCTTGTTTTAAAGCCCTGGCGGCATATTTGAGCGTCGACCCAGTGGTCATAACATCGTCAACGAGCAAATATGGCACGTCACCAGGCAGCTTACCTCTGACAGTAAAGGCACTTTTCGCTTGAATGTTACGCACATCGGCCGAAGCCTGACGCTGCTTGGTACGCGTCGAACGCTTCAGTATCCGTGAGACACCAAGCCCTCGTTGTTTTGCAAAGTATTGGCTCACCAGCAACATATGGTCATATCCACGCTCGCGAATATGACCAGCGACGGTTGGAATAGGTACGACGACCACATCAGATGGAAGATCTGGAACAGTTGCTAGTAATAAGTCCCCTAAATTGCGATGAGCCGCCCTTAAACGCTCAAACTTGTACAGCCCGACCAGTCGTTGCAGCGTATCCTTTCTGGGTCCAACGTACCAAGCTTTGCTATATGGCACTCTGCAAACCTTACACACACCGTTTGGTCCACAAGGTCGGCTGCAGACAATACAGTTATTTACAGACTCTGATACGATGTAATATTTACAATTATTACATAATGGGCCATCGATGTTTCCACACCCACAGCAGTAGTGGGGAGCTATAAACGAAAGCAGTGTGTCTATCATTGTGTTTTTTACGTTTACCCCACCTAATTAGTTGCATTATACCGCATATGATGGTTATAATGTAAGGGACTATTGAGTAGTAGAGCCTAGAGAAAGTGGAGGATATCATGGCCCGGAAACAAAACGATGATTTATTGATTGAGGACGAGCTGGCAGCAGCTTTTCTTAACGACGATGACCTTGCGGTTACCGAAACAACAACTGTAGCACCTGCCGAAGACACTTGGGATGATTCTGAAGAAGAATTCCCAGGACAACTTGCTGTTGATGTCTACGAGACAGAGGACAAATTGGTAGTTAAGGCTCGTACAGCTGGCGTTAACAAAGAAGAACTTGATGTTAGCATTAGCGATGGTATCTTGACCGTCAGCGGCACGCTATCAAGCGGCGACGAAACCGATGCAACCAACTGGCACATCCAAGAATGTTACTGGGGCGAGTTTAGCCGAACATTGGCTTTACCAGTAAGCGTCAAGGAAGACGAAGTTGAAGCAGTTCTAAAAGACGGCGTTCTATCAATTACTTTCAACAAAGTAAAGCAAGAGCAAGCTAAAAAGATCCAAGTCCTCTAAATAACAGATCGAAAAGAATATAACCCTGCAGACGTGGGGTTATATTTTTATGTCGTTTTAACTCTCAAATCCTGAAATTCTCCTGTGCAAGGGATAATCCCTTTCACAGTAAAAATTAAGCTTAATATACTACTTTACTAAGTTTTATATTTTAGATATAGTAAAAAACATGCCGGGTAGGAACATACGTAAAGACGATGTGGCAGAGAGTTATTATCATATTTACGCACGCGGCGCGAACAAACAAAAAATCTTCCTAGATGATGCCGATTTTACCTTTTTTCTCTCTTTGCTTAAAAGATACCTGTCTCGATCAACCACCAAGACCAGTCGTGGTGCTGACTTTCCTAAGCTATATGATGGTGTTAACTTGCTGGCGTATTGTTTAATGTCGAATCATTTTCATTTACTGATCTTTCAAATCGACGAGAAGGTTATGAGCAGCCTCATGCGCCGGGTGATGTCTGCGTATAGCCTATACTTTAACAAAAAATATCAACGAGTGGGTCACCTATTTGAAAGCTCGTACCGAGCATCACGCATTACAAACGATACTTTTTTACTGCATATCAGCCGATATATTCACCTTAATCCAAACAATTGGCGTAGTTATCCCTACTCGTCACTTTCATCATATATAGGCAACACAAAGCGCGATTGGCTCGCTGTAAATCGTATTTTGGATCTCTATTCTTCACAAGGGGAGTATGAGCAGTTTCTACAGGATTACGAGACGCAACGTGATGGCTTACAGTCCATTAAAAATGAGCTAGCAAATAGTCTTTAACCTCTCTAATTTTTCAAAAAACCTCTTGCAAGGGATTATCCCTTGTGCAGCGGATTCTCAGTTAATATGACGAAGAAAATACCCAGCAGAATTGCCGGGTATTTATACATCGTAAGAAACTTTTATGAAGATAGGCTAGTAAGAACCCAGTTAACGACAGCGTAGGCCAGGAAGGCTACAACGATACCGACAATGGCATACAAAATAGTATTTTTTGCGGCGGTCACTTCGTCGGACTTACCACCCGATACAGTGTAGCGAATACCACCGACAATCAACATGATTACGGCAACAGCACCAATGATAAAGAGCAAAATGTTAACGATCTTGGTAAAGATTGAGCCATCTCCAAACAAGGTACCTGATGCACCAGTAGGCTGTGAACAGGCAGCTCCACTCGTAATGCTTTGGTCGGCAGGATTACAATCAGCAAAAGCCGGTACGGCAAGTGGTACTACAAGTGCGCTAAAAGCGATTACTGGAGCAGCCAGTAGGCCTGCAATTACCCTTTTAAGTGTTTTTATCATTATGTTATTTCCTTTCTTACGAAACTTCTCTCTATGTTATAGCAGATCCGCTTGTGTTTGTTAAGTTCTATGTAAAAAGCTTTAGCACCCAGTTAACGATTGCGTAGGCAGAGAACGCAATCACTAAACCAACAACCGCATAGGTAATCATATCTTTGGCCCGTTTGATCGCATCACTACTGCCAGCAGAGGTAGTGTAGGTCAGACCTCCAATGATAATCATGACGACTGATGCTAAACCAACCAAAAAGATTAAAGTATTCACGATTATACCAATAGTAGTTTTAATGCTGTCGCCTTGGGATTTACAGATGACATCGTTTTTGTTAATCGCCTGACTACAGGTATCAGCGATGGCATTGACGGCACCAACAGATGCAGGTGCCAGAACTAATCCCAAACCAAGCGTAAACATCATGACCATAATGACTTGTTTAATTTTTTTCATTAAAACCTCCCGATTACAAATTGAGTGATAGTAAATGCTGAGATAATTACAACGATGCCAATAGCCGCATAGAGGATAGCATTCTTCGATTTCTTTACGACTTCTGGCTCGCTACCGTTTGTTACTAATCTGAAGCCAGCAAGAATTATCACAATAACTGCAATGACACCTGTCAAAAAATAGATAATGTTAAGACCTGCAACGAGTACCTCATTGGCCGATCCGTTAGGAATACCGGTGTTCTGAGAGGTAAGTGCTTGCGCGAATGTTGTAAAGATACTCATGGGTGATATACCAACAGTCCTGAAATTAAGTTTACGATTGCAACCGCAGAAAGGGATATACCCAAACCAATTACGGCATTCAGAAGTGTCGTACGTGCTTTAGCGGCAAGCGCCGGATCACCGGATGCAGTCAAGAACTGGAAACCGCCATACAATATAAAGCCCGCAGCTACATAGGCGACGCCTTGTAGGGCTATGTCGATAATGTTCAGAACAATGTGCCATATAAAACCGCTCAGACCACCAACACCAGGGTCGTTAGGAGACGCAATGCCACACTCATATGTTGCCGGAGTTGTTTTAGGCGCTTTTTCCTGAATTTTTGCTAATCCTCGAAACCAGGTAGGAAAAGTTAAGAAGCTTTGTGAACAAACTGATGGATCCGAGCTGGCCGTGAGCGTTGTTGTGGCCGAAGCAGACAACGGCGCGACAACAGCCAATAGCAATCCAGCGGCAATAACACTCAAACCCAACGACGCCATTACTCTTTTAATTTTTTTCACGAGGCAAATAACCCTCCTGGAATGATAAAGTTAAGCACGGCAAACATCAATCCATAAGCGATTAGCCCAATGATAACGTTTCGGATAAATTCGATGGCTTTCTTGGTCTGGTCAGCGTTACCACCAGCAGTTGTATATAATATCGAGCCATAAACAATGCCACCAACCGCCGCAATACCAACACCAGCGGTCAAGATGTTAATAGCGACCAGTAGTAACGCCCAGACACCATTTTGGGTAGGATCAGTAACTGGATTAGTGCCGTCCTTACAAACGCCATAATCATGCCCGTAGGCTTTTTTATATGCAGTAATCGCTTTAGCGTCGCCGTTAGGGTTTGTACCTTCGGTTGGGTTGTAGGCTACTCCATATGGGTGCCCGTAGTCTTGAAGGTATTTTGATATTTTTATCGGATCATTACCTGGATCCGTACCTTCAGTCGGGGTGGTATTAGGGCAACTGCCTGTTTGGTTACAACTAATAACACTTGTCTGTACACCCGCACAGCTAGTGTCTGCATAGGCTGCAATAGTTGTCATGGCAGGAGCGCCTATCATAGTTAGTAAGCCTAAAATACCAGCAATATTTTTCACTTTTTGTTTTAATTTCATCCTATCTATAAAATACGACAAAGCCTGGTTATCCGCAAGACTTTATATATATGAGTGTTTTAGCTGGGTATTGACTTTTTTTAGCATAAATGCTATAGTTCATGTATAAATCAAAAGTTTTCAACACGTTAACTTTAAAAGGAATACATTATGCCAACAAAAACCCACGAACACAGTACAACAACTACAGACGCCGAGCTAGCGCTTAACGGCGGATACGAATATACACAAGGTAGTGACGCCTTCGTTCCTGGTACTTCAATTGATGCCGCCACCGCGGCCGATGTTTTAGATCATAATCCTAATATTCGTCGCAAATTTTTGAGGCTTATTGCCAGTGGTGTCGGAGCATCAGCTGTCGCTCTCTTGCTTGCAGCTTGTGGACCAAACGGTACACCAACATCGACTGAGACTCATGCAGCAACTGGCACACCAAGCCCTGAAGCTACACATAACCCCGACGTGTTCGAACGTACTGATCCGCTTCCTGCTAATTTAGCTCCTCTTAAAACAATGGACAATCCTACATTTGAGACCCAGAAAGACGGCACAAAGTTGACTTATGGCACTTGGTTAGCACAGTATAAGGCCGCATACGAAGCACGATACTCTGCAGCATCCGGCTTGGAACAAGACAAGCCAGCAGTACTTACTGCCAGCAGTACTGGTGCAGACCTCTTTAATGCTTATGAGTACAATCTTCACTTGGCGGCCTCAATGGATGTTGCTGATGGGGAAAAGTTTTTGATGGCTCACTTTGAAGGAACAACGGACACTAACCCTACGCTTGCAGACGCATTAAAAACTAGAGATGAGCTCGTCGTTAAAACACGACAATGGAGCTCAAAAAATCCTGGTGACGCTGTTCCAGCCTCAATTTTAGCTGAGCTTGCAAGTGATGGATATGGAAGAGTACAAATCTCCTACGAAAACGGAAATGTCCCAGCGTTAATTGACGGCAAGCTTGTGTCAGTACCTGGAACAATAATGACTTTCCAGAACAATAATGGAGATGGAATAGTCCGCCACCAAGAATTCCATGTTGAAGCAGTAAAATCGTACGACGAAAAAACAACTGTGTACGAAGTAGTTGCCGGCGATATATACGTTTAATAGATAGCTGACTCAAAGTCTTCTACGACTTGAAACCCCACCTTCGGTAAATCACCATGGTGGGGTTTCTTTTCATCTGTACGCGCTTGTGCTTAACTGTATAGTATGAAGTTCCGTTTTAGCAGAGCTCGTCTGAAAAGACTATTCTTATTTCCTATGATTATTGGGGTAGCCTTACCCTTTAGCTTATTTATCGGTGCTTTTGGATCCACTCAGACCGCTTTAGCCACAACTACGGATCCGTCAAAGAAAGATTTTAGCTCGCCGGCAGTAGTCCTAAACACCGCCGCAGATTACACAAAGGCTTGGTACTATGCCAACGCTATGTTGTATTGTTTTTCCGGTAGTCCTGGCATAGAGACAGATTCTGGCAAAGTCGCAAACGGTCAACTCTTCTATGACAACGCCATTGGGATTAGCGAGACTGGATCCAATTCAACCAAATTATCGACAACTGGTTACGAATCGGCATACGACAGCTGTGGAGCAAACAATAGCGCCTTGTCTGTGGCGGCTTTTCAAGAGTTCCATATCAGTGATTATGTAGGGTTTGTATGTAATATCTTAAATTATAAACGAACCGGCTCTCAGACGAACCTCTGTTTACTTGGCCATAACGGCTTTCAGGGCGATGGCGGACAAACGCGCGACGCTCTTAAACTCTACTTTGGGGATTACATTTCAAAGCTACTTCCCAACCTTATTGGCGGTCTGGGTGTTACCATACCAAAGCAACCGTCAAGTGTAGCGTATGTTTATTATAAGGCGACATTTATTAACGAGTGTACGTCTGGAAAAGGCTACGATGCCAGTGCTATACCCAAAGGCGAAACATCTTATAAACTCACGTCGCTAGATAGTAATGATATTCAGGTCGATAAGTACTATATACCAACCGGAAATACATCATCTAGTACCGCTGTTGACATCTCGATATATGGTAGACAAGATTCTACATCGACGGTTACACAACCACAGCAGCTAACCTGTGGACAGCTATTAACAAGGGTTAATAGTAGCTTTAGCGTTTATTCACAACAGCAAATAGCGGCTGATGCCAACGAGTTCTGTTCAGCAGCCCCACAATCTTACACAGGTACAGCGCTAGCAGCATGTATAGATGGTGCAAAAAATGCAAGTACTCCCAACTATTGTCCAACAAAGTATGCATCAAATGCAGCACTAATTGTTGATTGTAAATCAGGTTATAGTGGGCAGCTTGTTAATGCCGATCCGGCGGGTGATAACGGCGCCAGTGGTGATACGGTAAATGATGCCACAACCTGTGACTCAACAGGTATTGAGGGAATTGCATGGTTGATATGTCCAATAATGAACGCCCTGGGAGGACTGGACGATGCAATGTATGGCTGGATCCAAAGTGTATTACAACTTAATCCACTGCAGCAGACTGACAGCAAGGGCGTAAACACGCCTCAGTATGAAAACTGGGTGATTATTCGCAACATCGCCAACGTCCTGCTGGTGATCGCGTTCCTGTTTATTATATTTTCGCAAATATCAAGCATTGGTATTTCTAACTATGGTGTAAAAAAGATGCTGCCGCGTGTAATATTGGTCGCAATTGCCATCAACTTATCGTGGTTTATTATGGCTACGGCTGTGGATGTGGTGAATATATTGGGCGTCGGGCTGCATACTTTACTGAGCGCGACGGGGGTTAATGCCAGTATTGATACGCTTAATATAGGTAACATTGCGGCGGCCCTCACTGGTGGTACCGTGGCAGCAGGTATTGCCGGTATTACAGTCGCATTTGTTCTGCCAGTAGCGGGCATTGGCGCTGGAACGTTGATACTACTTGCACTACCATTTATTTTAGGAGCGGCCTTGGCTCTGCTGGCCGCCGTTGCGACGTTATTCGTTCGTAACGCGCTGGTCATTGTGTTGGTCATTATCGCACCAGTTGCAATTGCCGCCTATCTGCTACCAAACACCGAAGAGTACTTTAAAAAGTGGCGCAAGCTGCTGATTAGTATGTTGTTATTATTCCCTGTGGCAGCAGTTTTATTTGCGGGCTGTAAGTTTGCAGCATACGTCGTACTGACATCTAACCAGCCGTTTAATGTTATTATCGCTGTCTTTATTATGGCTGCTCCGCTGGGACTGCTGCCTTGGTTGGCTCGTTCGACGGGTGGCATTATGGATACTGTTAACAAGCGCCTGGGTGGCATGGCAAAGAGTTTGCAAGGTTCGGCACAAAAGGGCCTTCAACGACGAGTTGATGCAAATAAAGAAGAATATAAATCGGGACAGCGCAATTTCTTTGGCGGGCAACGAAGAAACCAATGGAGTAAAGATCCAAATACTGGTATTGAGACAGGCAGAATGACCCGCGCACAAAAATGGTCCAATCGGCGTAAGGGTCTAGAGGAAAGAAAAGATGTCGCCGAGAAAAAAGCTGGATCAAACTTCAAAGAAGTAGGACTGGGTCGACGCGACGAAACTGCAGGATCGCGAAGAGAGCAAAGGCAAGCAATCAACGCTAATCTGAAAGCAGACAAGGTCTCGGCAATTCTCGACGCGGGCGAGACTGAAGGATTACGAGCAAAAGCTATTGGTGCGCAGTACGAAGCAAGGCTGCAGGGCAGACAACTAAATGAACATAGTCCGGAGGGCGCACTAACAAGAAATCTTGAGGATGCCGAAGCAACCAGCAAATCATTCCAGGGAAGGCTTAAGGAAGAGCAAGCAGTGCGAATTAGAGACGGCGCCGAGAACACTGTTGCTGGTTCGATTGGCGAGGAAGGAATTTTGAACTTGCGTGACGTAAATCGAGCAGAATTCGCAGCGGAAGCCGGCGCAAAAGCAGCCGAAAGCGAAACTCAAAGGGCCAACAAAGAATCAGGCGCCGATGAGCTGTCTATTCAACATCAAAAAGAAGCAGAGGCTGGAACGAAGTTAGTTGAAACTCAACAGGAAGACACATTTAAGCAAAGGCAGGCCGATGAGGAGCCCCTACGAACCGTCGTTGAACAGCAGGATGCAGCTGATCGAAGTATCGCAACCCTTGATAAAGAAAAGGAGGCAAACTTGGAACAAATTGCAAGAAACGATACTACGCTTGAGGCCCTAGAAAAACGCAAACAAGAGGCAGAAGCTCGTACTGAAGTGATGCACGACCAAGAAGCAGCTGAGCTGGCTGCACGTCGTTCACCAACTGGTGGACCAGGTGGTGGGCCAGGTGATTTGTATGGACTTACACGAGACCAAGAGGAAGCAAAGCTACAGAAGGAAAAGGCAGAGAAGGAACAGGAAAGAGTATTTCAGGAAAGACAAACCCCTGCGGATGACAAAACAGGAAAGCCTGCAGGTGACCTTGCTGGTATACGCGCAGACATTGACCAGAGCGGCGTAGGTGCGGACACTGCAAAGTCACAGCAAGAAGCCGCACTGGCAAAAAGAAAAGAATATGGAGGAGATTTATTTGATAGCGCAGCGGCAGGAGCGGCAGCCAAAGCTACCGCCACTGCTTCCGGAAAGCGTTTTGATTCTACAGTAAAAGAACTGGCAACCAAGGACACAAAAAAGAGGAAGTTAAGAGATATATTACTGGGTAAGCAGCCCGATCCCGATGCAACCAAACCAGATGGAACTAGTCTATATCCTGGCGGTATAAATGACCCCGAATATCAAAAAGCAATGGAAGACTACGATGAGAAAGCAAGGCAATTTGAAGCCGCAAACGAAGGCGGACTTAGGCAAACCCTACAAGATGCAGCAACTGAAGATTACATCGCAAGCAGTAGAATAACACAGGCAGAAGCGGTTAAAACATTAGGCCTTGATGACGAAATGCAAAAAGATAATACGTTAGTCGCGGATGCTACAGGCGTCGGAACACAGAAACGCGTAAGAGCAGGTGCAGCGAAACGACTTAGAGCCGATCGGGAAGGCGACGTAGGCTCCACTGAAGATATACTAGAAAACAACGCAACAAGTCGTGATGAGTCCTTAGCATTATTAGGCAAGGACATTTACGGAGAAAGTCTTTTTGACGATGAAGGAAACTTTATATACCAGGGAGAAAGCCCTGAGGCTCGCCAAGCTGTTTGGAGGGACTATGTAGAAGGAAGACGAAAAATTGGACAACCATTAGATCCTGCAACTTATGATAAAGATGGAGCTCCAAAATCCGTGCCGAATGACATACGTCAGCTTGATAGTGTCGAACAAGAAGCGCTCTTACGACGTACTATTAAACAAGGCGATAAAAAAGCAAATGTAAGGCCTACCTTAGCTTTTCTTCGTGAAAATGTATTAGACGCTAAGGCAAAGAAAGCGGAAATCGACGCAAGGCCTGGCGCTACCGAAGAAGAAAAAGAGGACGCAGAACAAGCTGTCAACGATGCCGTACGACTCCAAGCTTCTGGTATTCAACAATACTCCAGTACGCCCGGCGCTTTGTCTCCATTCTTGTCCTCAGGAGACCAAGGGGCAATGGTTGACGGAACTTTTGAGCGTGAGCCTGACGATCTCGTCATTAATACGTTTGGTAGTGAAAAGTTGGGTGACCCTGGTTTCGCGGCTAAATGGAATATTGATCACTATAAAGAGGCTTCGAGTGTATTTGAGGAGCTTGGAAAACCACCAGACAAGGTTGATCCTGAGATCAGACAGTCCATTGACGCTCAGCTCGCTACTCGAAAAAATGATGACGGCACCCCGAGCCCAATACGTCCAGGTGAACCAGGTTATGAAGATGCTTTCTTAAAGGCGAGAGTTGACAAGCACTTTGATGCTATTTTGGCACAAGATGGCTATACGGTTCCGCCGGTACCTTCAGACACCGCCCCTCAAGCAGACAAAGATGCATATCAAAAAGCAAAAGAGAGGCAAGATAAAGAACGGACCAAGCGTATGCAGAGCCTATCAGACTCACGTAAGGGAATCGACCAGGTCGACGACAACGAAGCCTTTAAGCCTGATGGTCGCGCGCATGAACAGATCTATAAAATTCGAAACGTTATGGACAGGCTTGAGGCAGCTCATGCAATACCTGAAGTAAGCCCTAGCAATGGTGAACCGTATATGCGTAAAAGCTACACGGATGAACCTGGTGTTGCTGAGACTACACCTACGGGACAGCAAGTCTACCTGCAGCAAGTTTCAGATCCAGCCAACCCTAAGGGATTCATTCAACAAAAATACATTTTGGCTGAAGATGGCAGTAAGGTACCATATACAAGTACCGCCTATACACAGCAACCCCCTGCTGCGAACGTCAGCAACACACCATCAGTTCCTGAAGAACGGGCTAGTGGAACTGCTACGTCTGCAGACGACCTGATCATACCAAGATCATAAATGCTTGATGGTATACTATAAGCACTATGACCGAATATAAAGTTCCTCAGGACGTTGAAGCGGACGATAAGTTAATCGGACCGTTTAGCTTTCGACAATTTGTCTATTTGATTATTGTCGCATTGTCGATTGCGGCTGGATGGGGATTGTACCAGCTATTTCCACTGCTGGTTATCATTCCTTTGCCTATTGTTGTGTTTTTCGGTGCGCTAGCACTGCCACTACGTAAAGATCAACCGATGGAAGTATATCTAGCGGCAATGATATCGTTTTATCTAAAACCTCACAAGCGAGTTTGGGAGCCCGATGGCATTGAATCACTCATCGAAATCACGGTACCCAAAGTTGTAGATGTCAGGCGCACTAAAGACATCTCACAGGGCGAAGCCCAGCAGCGTTTTGGCTATTTGGCAGAAATTGTTGACAGTCAAGGCTGGTCAATCCGTGGACAGGGCGGAGTGCAAACACCTAATAGCGCCATGAATACAGAAGCATACTACGCCGCTCAGCAGGCCGAAGATATTTTGGACAGCAATTACGGAGTCGCTCAGTCGCTGGATTATATGATTGGTCAAAGCGATAATCGCCGCCGTCAAGAAATGCTGGACCGCATGCGATCAATTCCCGATGAACCCGAAGTCGCACCTGCAGTACCCGTTAGCACTACAGCTGTAACCACCCCGAGCGCATCGACAGACAATAGTCAACCAATAGCTACCTCTGTTAAACCTGCTCCGACGCCGTTTAATTTCTTTGCCACGCAGCCAACCCAGATAACTGACCAGAACGATCCATACCCTATGGATATGCAACAAAAAGTTATTCAGCCGCTTGACCCGACAACCACTAGCGGAAAGGTGGTATCAGCTGATATAATGAACCTTGCAAACGATGCCGATTTATCAATCGAGACCATCGCTCATGAAGCCAATCGTATCAACAAACGTGATAACGGTAACGGCGAAGTAGTAGTCTCGTTGCGATAGTAGTGTCATACAGACACTGGCATCAATAATCAGGAGTGGGAAGCTTAAGTCAAATGCCGCCAAACAACCAATTTGGGTCTGCCACACCAGTCACTCCAGGCGCGGGTGTTTTTCCTGCGGCCACGCCGCCTGCGGCACCACCGGTAGCCCCTCCGCCTGCCCAGGGGCCAATTGCCAGCGGGCCTGCACCTGTGGACGGTGTTAAAAAACCAACACCTAAAAACCCCAACTCAACTCAAAATACGCTTTTATTCTCTGAGATTCGTGACAACCTGGTCATCATGGCAGACGGATCATTTCGAGCGGTTGTGGTTTGTAAGTCAATCAACTTTGACCTGATGAGCACCAGTGAACGAGAGGGTATTGAGTTTAGTTATCAAAATTTCCTTAACTCACTTAATCACCCCGTTCAGATTTTGATTCGCTCACAAAGGGTTGATATCGGACCATACATCGACCACCTAACTGAAATTCGCAAAAATCAGGACAACATGTTGCTGGGTATTTTGATGGATGACTATATTACCTTTATTGATGTGCTGTCACAACAGGCAAATATTATGAATAAGTCGTTCTTTGTCGCTATTCCATACTATCCAGGCGGAGATGCAGCCAGCCTGCTTGAACAAGGCAAAGGCTTCTTTTCAAGGCTGCTATCAAAGCCAAAAAATACTATTACAAAGATTGACACGGCGACCTATCAAAAAGCCAAAGACGAAATCAAAAACCGCGTTGAGGGGGTCATATCTGGTCTGTACCAATTAGGCGTGCAAAGCGTCCAACTGAACACAAAGGAACTAGGTGAGTTATATTACAATTCATATAACCCCGATACCGCCGTGCGCGAACCACTGGGTGATTTCGAAAATATTACTGCTACCTATGTTAAAAAGGGTGTGAATACTGCAAGCGACGCTATTAAAACCGAGCTAGGGAAGGCTGCATAATGGCAAGAAAACCCCAACTTGATGCCGCAGCTCAGGCCCAAGCCCTGGAACAGACTCAGGTTGAACAGGCGTTCTTAAAGGGAATGACAACTTTGCGTGATTTAATTGCGCCAAGCAGTATCGAAATTCACTCATCGTACTTCCGTTTGGGCACAAAATACGGCCGAACCATCTATGTGTATGGATATCCTCGCCAAATCTATACCGGTTGGCTAAGTTCGCTAATTAATATTGATGAGGTTTTGGATGTTAGTATGTACATCTATCCAGTTGATACTCAGGTTGTCCTTAATAACCTGCGTAAAAAAGTGACTCAGTTAGAGGCCACGACCTCGATTAGTTCAGAAAAGGGTAAGATTCGTGACCCTGCAACAGAGGCCGCCATTAACGATGCCGAGGAGCTGCGTGATCAGTTGCAGGTTGGGTCGGAACGGTTCTTCCGTTTTGGTTTATATGTGACAATGTTCGCCGACAGCCTTGATGAACTAAGCTTTGTGCAACACAAAATTGAGACATTATTTGGTCAGCAGCTGATATTTAGCAAGGTTGCCAGTGGTCAACAAGAGCAAGGTTTGAACAGCTCTATTCCACAAATGACTGATCAGTTGCAGATTCGCCGTAACATGAACACTGGCGCTATCAGCACTAGCTTTCCTTTTACCAGTGCCGACCTGACCCAGGAAAAGGGCGTTTTGTACGGCATTAATATGCACAATAATGGACTCGTTATTTTTGACCGTTTCTCTCTTGAAAACGCAAACATGGTCGTCTTTGCCAAGTCTGGTGCCGGTAAGTCATTTACCGTTAAGTTAGAGGCGCTTCGTAGCATGATGACCGGTAGCGAAGTAATTATTATCGACCCTGAAAACGAATATCAAAAACTAGCCGATGCCGTTGGTGGTAGTTATGTACGACTGAGCCTGAACGCTGATACTCGCATCAATCCGTTTGATTTACCAAAGGTGATTGATAGCGATGAAGCTGATGATGCCTTGCGCGCCAACTTGGTTACTCTTCATGGACTATTTCGTCTGATGTTAGGTGGTACTCAGGTAACCGCTATGGGCGTGCCGATGTCTGCCCTTAATCCAGCCGAAGAAGCCGACCTTGACCAAGCCCTCATCGATACGTACGCGCGTGTTGGTATTACCAGCGACCCGCTGACACACAACTCACCACCGCCAACAATTGCAGATCTATATGACACGCTGTTACATATGGGTGGTAGTGGTCCGCAGCTGGCTCAACGTCTGCGTAAATACACCACGGGAACGTTTGCCGGCATCTTTAGCCAGCAGTCAAACATCGATATTAATAACCCGATGGTGGTGTTTAATATCCGCGACCTAGAGGATGAGCTGCGGCCTGTTGCTATGTATATCGTGCTGTCACACATTTGGAACATCACCCGAACTGATCAAAAAAAGCGCATGTTGATTGTTGATGAGGCATGGCAATTGATGAAGTACGACGACTCGGCTAATTTCTTGTTTAGCTTGGCTAAACGCGCCCGTAAATATTATTTGGGACTGACGACAATTACACAGGACGTAGAAGATTTTATGAGCAGCAAAATGGGGCGAGCAATTGTCGCCAACAGTTCGATGCAACTTCTACTCAAACAATCGTCAACAGCGGTAGATGTACTGTCAGACGTGTTCAAGTTAACTGACGAAGAGAAGAAGCGCTTAGCAAACTTTCCAATTGGTCAGGGATTGTTCTTTGCTGGTCAAAATCACGTCCATGTTCAAATTGTTGCGAGTGAAACCGAACAAGAACTTATTACTACCAATCCCCAGGCTCTTGGCGCAGATGTTGCCCAGACTCAAAATGAACCTTCAAGCGCGCCCGGCACAAGTCCTGGCTCAGCTGCATAAGGTATAATGTAGGCACTTATGGCGAACTCATCCCTGACACCAAACACCAAACAAGAACAGGACGAAGCCAACGACCCTGTAAGGCGTGCAAAGGCGCTGCATGACGCCGAACAGCGCCAGGCGTTTGATAGAGATTTTGAAAATCCCGAACGTCTTGCCAAAGATGGTAAACCCGGTGATCTTGCAGGTGGTGCACTAAAGAAAGAACAGGATTCTCCTCAGACTTGGAAGAATAATGTTACGGCAGCAGCTGGAGTGCTGGCAGGAACAACAGGACAAATTCGCGGGACTGGAAATGCAAAAAGCAAAAGCCCAATTGTTGCCATTATTATAATTATTTTTGGTGGAGGGTTCACATTCGCAGGGCTTCTTTCGGCCTTTAGTTTACTCCCGATTTCTGTTGTATCTCAGTTTTTTAACAAAGAAGATGCTCAAAACACCAGTCTGACGATTCGTACCAATATGATTATCAATGACAAAATATCCAAAGATGTCACGAATGGGTTTTGTAGTACAACACGACCCCTCCTTTGTAAGTACGAAAAGCCATCAAACAAGCTACTGAAGGCGCTGGCAAAAGAAGGAGTGCAGGCCTTTGATAAATCAGGCAATCTTATTGATGGAAAAGGTAAACTGCCCAACACATCCAGACCCGACTATTTCACATACACAGATAGTAAAGGTTACGACTATAAAATTCCAGCAAAAGATTTCTCAAACACGCTCAAGAATGACCCCGAATTCAGAGCAAGGTTTCATAACGCTTACACACCAAAATTCATAGGCTATGCAGATAATATATTTCAGGCAATAAAGGCTCGCTTTGGATTTACGACGAGTGATAAAAACTCAGGTGCAAAAAATAGTGAAGACCTCACAAATAACCTTAACGAAGAATCCGCCGGAGCCGAAACAGGTGCTACGGCAGCAGAAAAAGAAGTAGGTGCCGCGGCCGCTAATGCTGCTGAAGCAGCCATAGAGGGGACTACAAAAGAAGAAGCTGCGGCAGCAAAAGAGGCCGCAGCAAAAGAAGAAGCTGCGGCAGCAGAAGCTGCTGACGGTGTTGTAAAAACGGAACTAATAGCTGAAGGAACAGGTGAAGTAAAGGCTATCGCAAAAGAAGGTAAAGGTAATGCCGTCGGGCTTATTGCCGGAGCTGTTTGTGCGGCGGGCGACATACCAGGCCTTATTATATCGGTCGTGCGGGCTTATCAATTAGCTCAAATAATTACCTATGGCGCCTCCGTACTGACTTCAATCATGGCATGGAAGGCGGGTGACGCAACAAGCTCGGAAGTTACAGCGTTAGGGAATCTTTTCACGGCAACTGTTGGGGGTCAGTCCGCAATGAGTTCAGCCGGCATGAAGAGTGTTTTATTTGGGGATATTCCGAAAGCAGGCGACACATCAGTGCAACAATTCTCGCCTGGAGCTCAAGCCGAAAGCATACTAGGTGAGGTAAGTCAGGTTACAAGCAGTGTTCCAAAGAAAGAGATATGTAGCGTTGCTACCAACCCAGCTACAGGCCTTGCGATTGACACGGCGACCTCAGAAACGATTGCCATACCTCTAATCAATGCCGCCGTAGGTACTGTTGCGGCAGTTGGATTGGAGTTTGCCGGACCAACAATAGTCAACTTTGTCGTTAGTTCTTTGCCACCAGGCATATTCCAGCCGTTCCTTAAATTTTTCCTTGGTGACCTTACAAAAGGCGCAGCGGGCCCCGCTTTTGGCAACCTTTTCTCGAGCGCTTTGCTACACCTAATGGGCCAAACAGCGAACAGGGGCGGGAACGTACCTCTAAGTATTCAGCAAAAACTCGCATATGATGGCGTGACCAGTCAGGTCAATCTCGCATACGCCCAGGAAGATCGAGCAACACACAGTCCACTTGACGCCAGTAACCCAAACACAATGTTGGGAAGTTTTGTTAGCCAGCTACTCCCATACTATTCAAATCTGAGCTCGGTTGGTAGTGTCGTTTCAACACTGGGGAGTATTATTACTGGATCGGTTAGTTCAGTCATCAAACAATCTACGGCTGGTGCCGTGGATGCAAGCGGCGCACAGTACTCACAGTGCCCCGACCCTGCTATATCCAGTCCAATTAATGGTAGCCCGATTGCGGCTGGGCCTTTTTGTAACATCGAATATGGCATACCTCCAGAGTATCTTAGTAAAGATCCCGAATCAGTCGCTAGCGATTTACTCCAAAGTGGCGACATTAACGCTAATACTGGTGATCCTATAGATAAGCCAAATAATCCCATAATGTCCGCTCTTGATCCGAAGGCGGGAGTTGGTAGCCTGAGCGCTTGGATAGCGTTATGTGGTGATGGCAAAACCACACATGCCGCCGAATGTGAACTAAGTGATGACAATGTTAAAGCCAACCCTGCTATTGTTGACTATGCACTCTATACCGTCGACCACCGCGTTCAGACGACTATGGATGGCGAAGACGCCACTTTGGACCCATCAACTGCACCAGCGGCAGAACCAGCAGCCACAGACACAACAGCCACAACAACCGACACTCCGACCCCTCCGGTGGCTACAACTACCACCAATACTGCCACGTCGTCGATAGCTACAACAGACACAGCCACACCAAGTTCTTACCTCAACACAAATACCAACACTGCTTCGCCTAGTGTTAGTCGGCTGTTTGGATTCTTGGGTTACTGGCTGCCCGCAAAAAGATACGAGGGTACTACAATATGAAAGTAGTGAATTACCTGAAGCGCCAGTTTATTAATTTAAAGTTCACATTGCCCATAGGCGTCATTGTTCTCTCGTCTTTAAATCAACTTACCGCATTTGCTGTCGGGGGAGTGTATGACCAACATTTATTCGCCACCGAAAGTATTTTTGCTTATAATCCCGGTGACACGGGGTGTCCGGCGGCTTCCGATGTAGGCTCGGTGACTCAACTTTCTGGTAAGGATAACGAGCAAAAAATTTATAATTTTTGGATTGCGGACGGACTTACACCAGCCCAAGCCGCAGGAATTACAGGTAGTATGCAGTACGAAGGTGGCTTTAGCCCATTCCGTCAACAAGACGGTCAAACTTGGCCTGATGGTAATTACGGCATTGCTAACTTTAGTGATGACAACGGCGCTGGTCAACGAACTGCTGTAACAAAATTTCTGGCAGGGTCTGTCGGACAAGATACCTTCACTAAGTATTATTCCAGCACATATGGTGCTGCCACGCTCGCGGCAAAGGGGTATGTGCCAGACGGAATACCTTCCACCCCAGATGTTAATGGTAGTTTTTTACTTGGTGAACTCCAATACCTGGCAACTTATGTTGCAGGTTTTTCGCCCAGCACAATACCTGAACGAGTATCGGCATTAAACGTTGATCAAAATATTACCATACCCTCGGGATCAAAATTACTAGACTTTATAAAAACCCTGAAAACAACCGATAACGTTGCGGCCACGTGGACATATTTGTATGAACACCCATCTTCAGACATAAAAAACGCCACTGCCTCGCGCGCACATGCTGCCGATCAGGCATTAACACAGTACGCGGGTGGGGTTAGCAATAGCAACTGTACAAGTGGTAGCGCAGTTAACTGCCCAGCAAGCGGCGTCGCTAACACGGCAACGACAGGTGATGGTTCTATTACGGCGATAGTAAGTACCGCAAAATGTATAACCTTCCAGCCACCAAGCGGTTCAAAAAGTTCACGTAGTCTTGGGGTTGCCGCCTGCATACCGGGCTTCAGCGCCAGCCCAAATCATTGCAATGGGCCAACGGCACCCCCAAACTATGCCGCCGCGCGTAGGTTATATAAAACCGCTGGACCAGCCGGAACAAATGATGCATACGATAACTATGGTGGAGATTGTGGTAACTTTGTCTCAACTGTTATACGTATGTCTGGCGCTGACCCAACTTATCCCATTAGTGGTGTAAGTAACATGTATAACTATATGAGCGCGCACTCAAACAAATATCAACAAATACAAACAACTTCAAGTACAGCTAAGGTTGAACCAGGGGACATCTTAACCGAAGTTGGTAACGGCCACATCTTTTTATATATAGGCGATGGTTATGTTGCCCAAGCGTCCCAGGGGCAGGAAATGCCTATACAAGAACCCTGGTTTGGTATGCGTGTCGTTGACTGGAGAATAAAGCCATGAACGAAGAACTTTATAGTATAACTCCCGGTAAACGAACCTCGCCATATTTGAAGGGACGCAGAAATCTTATTATTCTTGGGATTATTGTCGTATTTGGCGCACTTTGCGCTATTGTCGGCTATAGTTTTTGGCATAGCACCACCTATAGCGCGACTGTTTCATTAACATACACGCCGGTTAGTGCGACGGCAACTCTAGACGGTAGTCCTATACAATCCGGAAACACAAAAGTAAAACCTGGTACACATACGATTACTATTAAAAAAGATGGTTTTGCTACGCAGTCTTCTAGTATTGTGGCAACAAAAGACCAAACAAACACTGTTAATGTAGTGCTAGTCTCAAATAGTCCATCAACCGCAGATTGGTATGTCAACAACCCAGCAGACCAAACTATTAACGAAGCAATTGGGGCAGATACTGCCGCTGCAGCTGCCGACCAACTCCAAGCTACTTTCCCAGTTTCGTCTATCCTCCCTCTCACCGGCCCCTCTTATTCGGTAGATTATGGCGCTTCGCCAGACAAAAACGGCCAGTTTGCTATCTTTATCACATATTACACAGTTGCTGGAAAACAAGATGCCTTAAATGCCATACAATCACTTGGCTATAACCCAAGCGATTACGAAGTTATATACACCGACGGAACACAGTAAATTATAGCTTTACGTGCTTAAAAGTATCGCCACCCGATAATATATGAGTACTGGTAATAATAATTTGATGCGCCCGTATCGTATCACTGAGGGCTTTTTGCCTGATTTCATCAAGTTCCGAAAATACATCGTCGAGAAGTATGAGTGGCTTAACACCAACCAACTCTTCAATAATATCTACTTCTAAAAACTTAAGTGCAAGCACAATCGTTCTCACTTCCCCCCTAGATGCAGACGAAAGAGCGGGGGAGTTGTTGAACATAAAAATAACATCGTGGCGGTGCGGGCCGACACTCGTACTACCAAGTAATGTATCGCGTGCGCCACTACTGTGAAGTTCGTTCAAAATTTTTTGTTTAATGTCACCGATATAGGTGTGTGAGTAATGAACCGAAACAATATCTTTTACACCGGCAATTTCGTTATAAGAATCATTTAGTTTGGAGTTGATTTGTTCAATAAAAGCTATTCGTTGTTCAATAACGTAAGCACCGTATTCACTAATAGCAATATCCCAAACAAACAACTCGTCTGCGTTCACTGATTGTTTTTTTAATAGGTTGTTTCGCTGTCGCAAGGCTCGTTCGTATTTATGTAAAATTACTGAATATTGTGGGTTTAGTTGGCCAATAAATCTATCAATAAATTGACGGCGCCTCACAGGAGAGCCGTTTAATAGTCGTAAATCTTCTGGTTCAAACAAAACGATTGGATATTTATTTTTTTGAGGTAATCTATATGTTGTAACGTTATCAACAATAAACTGTTTTTTGCTTTGTATTTTTTCGGGGTTATAGGTAATGGTTCGTTTTGCGCCGTCATCAAGGGTTATATCGATTCGCCACCAAGGCGTATCGGCGCGAAGGAGGTCACTATCGGTGCCTTTAAATGAGCTACCTTGAAGGGCGACGTAAATAGCTTCAATAAGTGATGTTTTACCGCTTCCGTTTTGACCTGTGATAACCGTTACATTGTTCGATAAACTGGTTGTGAAGTCTTTGTGAGAGCGAATATTTTTAACTGCTATTTTTTTGATCGCCACCATATTAATACTAACTTTTTAGAGGCATTATAATATGGTAATAGTTTGTGTTTTTGTCGGTTGATTTCAAAATACTGGGCGCGAGCTTCCCGCTAAAACTAAATTCTATTGAGGTTCCCTCAATGACCGACAGTGCTTCTGTTAAATAACGGGAATTTAGGGTTATTTGGCCACCACCTTTTATTTTAGCTGGTGCTTCGGAGGTGTTTTCTCCCATTTGTGAAGCAATTGAGTGAATCGATAAACTTTTTTTATCTTCATCAGCCGTAAGGGTGATACTACCACCGGATTCCCTGGCAAACAACCCAGCAATTTTTACAATTCGAACAAACTCATTTTTATCGATTATTACAGATGTGTCAGATTTTTTAGGTATAAGTTGGCGATAGTCAGGGAAGTTACCGTCAATTAAACGACTAATAATTTCGGCTTCATTAATACGAAAACGAACTTGAGTTTCATCAAACAAAATATCAACTTCACTCGCATCATCGACGATCGTTCGCATTACTTCTTGTAGGGTTTGGGTTGGAATAATAGCCGAAACTTCACTTGTAGTACTCACAAGTTGTCGTTCTGATAAACGATACCCGTCAGTGGCTGCTAATATTAATTGTCCTTCGTGAGAATGCCAATACACACCCGTAAGAACTGGTCGCGTTGAATCGTTACTGGCAGTAATAATTGTCTGACTGACTGCCTGTTTAAAATCTTCGGTTTTTACACTATACCTAATTGAGGAAGATTCATTAATTGTTGGGAGTTCAGGAAAATCATCTGCAATCACACCATTAATTGTTGAAGTATAGTTACCACTTTTAATATGTAAATTATCGTTTTCTACTTTTAAATCAACCGAGCCACCAGGTAGGTTTGATATAAATTCTGAAACAAGACGAGCGGGGATTGTGATAGCGCCAGGTTTTATGACTTTTGCACCGATATATTGAGTTGTGGCAATTTCAAGATTTGTTGCAGCAATAAGGAGGCGATTTTTGTCAGTGCGAAGTAATATATTTCCAAGTATTGGAAGTTGTGTTTTTGTACTCGCAACACGACCAACGGCTGTGAGAGCACGGGCTAGATTTTCTTGTGTGACACTAAGTTCCATTGTTATTACCTTTCTTTAAATTCTCATTAATGGCTCTAATAATAGGCCTTGTGGATTGCGGGTATAAAAACTATTTAACAGATATAAATTACCAAATTTTGTTGTGGAAAAACGAGTTAATAGAAGGGGGATAGAAAGTTGTATAAATATCACTTTTCCAACTAACCAACTAAATAATTGAATACCTTTTTTATAAACAGGGGATAGTAAAACACCACCTACCCAACCACGAGTTAACAGGTTGTTCGCATTTTTTACCCAACCAAACATTATAAATTTAGGCATATAATTTCTCCCGGATTGAAGCGACCTGTTCGCGAATAAGAAAATCTAACTTTATTGCTTTTTCAATCTTTTCAACCGAATGAATTGCTGTTGTGTGATCTTTACGACCTAACTCACCAGCGATTTTTGGAAAACTAAGATGCAACTCACTACGAAGTAAATACATAGCAATTTGGCGAGGGACAACAATATGTTTGTCTCGTTTTGAACCGCAAACCTCATCAATTTGTAGTTGAAAGTGTTTTGCTGTTTTTTCAATAATTTGCTTGCTTGTTATGTGTTGTGGGCGAGAATGGCGAACGTTCCCAAGTAATCCCTCGGCTGTTGAGATATCTGGGTTAATTCCGCGCATCTCTGCATAGGCAAGCAGTTGATTTAAGGCACCCTCAAGTTCACGAACGTTTGTTTTGATGTTGTTCGCTAAATACTCAACTGTTTCTTGGCCAAGTTCAACCCCAGACATTGAAGATTTTGCTTTTAGAATTGCACAACGTGTTTCAAAATCAGGCATCTGGACATCTATTGTCATACCCATTTCAAAACGACTGCGAAGGCGCTCGGTAAGAGTAGGAATACTTTTTGGAGGTTTATCTGAACTTATAATAATCTGTTTATTGTTTTGGTATAGGTGGTTGAAAGTGTGGAAGAATTCTTCTTGAATTTTTTCCTTCCCCGCGATGAACTGCATATCATCAACAATCAACACATCAACGTCGCGGTATTTTGTTGAAAAACTTTTTTTCTTAAATCGTATAAATTCAACAAACTCAGTTACGAACGTTTCAGTACTAACATATAAAACTTTGGCGTCGGCATTATGTTTTATTACCTCGTTACCAATTGCTTGCATGAGGTGGGTTTTACCTAGTCCAACACCACCATAAAGATACAAAGGGTTATATTTAATACCAGGGTTGACGGCAACAGCCTGACTAGCGGTATAAGCAAGATCATTACTTGACCCGACAATAAAGTTGTCGAATGTATAGCGTGGATTAAGCCCTCCTGACTGTGTCTGGGGTTTGCTTTGCGGATGTGTGCTTTTTGTTGGTGTGTTAATTAGTTCGTCGGCTGTTTGTTGTTCACCAAACGGAGTGGTCTCGCGATTAACGCGAGTTTTCTTGCCATTTGTAATAATTGTGTATGTGATTTGTTTTGGAGTAATGCCGTTTTTAGCAAGCACTCCTTTTATTTGGTCGTTAAATTTTACTTCGAATTGCTTCTTGGCGAAAATATTAGGAACAGCAATTACCACGCCTGACTCATTTTGGTCGACGAGTTCCGTGTTCTTGAACCACGTTGTAAACGTTGCATGCGATACCGATAATTCGATCTCTCCGAGCACACTTTGCCACAACGCGTGATGCATATTTAACTCCCTTAAAACTTTCACTAATGTACCTATAACTATACAACGTCGGGAATGTTTTCCACAACCACAAACACTACAACCAAGAGTGGGGGAGTATAGAGGTATGACTTATACACAATCATGGGGCACCCCTGCTAATGTGTGGATAATATATGGTTTTGTGGGGAAAAGTTTTTGATATCAAATAATCGATATGACTAAAATTCAAATTATGTCTTGCTAAAAAGGGTTAATTTAGGTAAACTGGACAGACAATGCCAAAAAGAACATTCCAACCTCACACTCGTCATCGTGCCCGAACGCACGGTTTTCGTGCTCGTATTGCGACCAAAGCTGGGCGTGCTGTGATCAAGCGTCGCCGCATTAAAGGTCGCGCGCTTCTTACTGCCTAACTAAACGACAACACTGGTTGTCGTTTTTAAAGCCCACACTATATACTGGTAGTAATGATTCCTTTTTCTTATCGATTTCATGGACATAACAGTTTGCGTTATGTATATAAAAACGGCCAAGCTATCCGCACACATTTTGCGACCCTTAAATCAACTCCCAACCCAAATCGTAAAAAATCCAGAATAGCTATCGTTGTTGGTAAAAAAATTCTCAAAAGCTCGGTTGGTCGTAATAGAATTCGTCGTCGAATCTATGAATATGTACGCCTGCAAATCCCGCGCCTTAGCAAAAACTTTGACATTGTCATAATTGTTTCTTCAAGCGAATTTGCGACCATGTCGTCGTCTGACCTTAACACTCAAATCGAAGAGTTGTTTGTCCAAGCTGGCCTGTATAAAACCCCATAAAACTGATATAATGGCTAGTAAGTTAGCCTGCGTAATGGAGTTTTAGACACTAGTGAATATTTTTGACGTTGTTATTGTTCAGCCGATTTTTAACCTGCTTGTGGGGCTATATAGCCTTATCCCGGGCGGTGATTTTGGTGTTGCCCTTATTATCTTTACGATCCTCGTGCGTATGGCACTTTGGCCGCTAGTTAAACGCCAACTGCACCAAGTTACTGCCATGCGCAAACTTCAACCCGAACTAGCCAGAATAAAAAAGAGCGCCGCGGGCAACAAGCAACTGGAAAGCATGCAGATGATGGATCTGTATAAGAAAAACGGTGTTAATCCCTTTCGTTCGATTGGAATACTGCTTATCCAACTACCTATTTTCATTGCCATTTATCAGGTGGTTCAGATCTTTACGGTTCATCGTGATCAAGTCGGTCAGTATACCTACGGTTTTTTGAAGAACATTGGCCCTATCCAGGAAATAATTGCACACCCCGAACACTTTAACGAAAAACTCTTTGGTTTTATTGACCTCACCGCCAAAGCTCTTGGTGGACCAAACGGTTTCAATATCTTTTTGGTACTGCTGGCTATTATCGCGGCCGTTGCTCAGTACATAATGTCAAAACAAACAATGCCACAAAACCCAAGCAAAAAGCGCCTACGTGACATTATGAGCGAAGCGTCCGATGGCAAAAAAGCCGATCAGGCTGAAATGAACGCTATTGTCACTGGCAAGATGATCAAATTTTTGCCATTCTTTATGCTGTTCGTCATGCTTAATCTACCTGGTGCACTTGTTCTTTACTACACTGTTTCAAATCTTGTCGCAGTCCTCCAACAACGATATATACTTAAAAAGGACGAGGACGAACTGGAAGAAATTGCCGAAGAGGCGCCAAAGCAACCCGGCAAGAAAGCAACCGCTAAAGCTCGCGCCAAGGCCGCTAGCGAGGGTAATATCATTCGTATTACAGCGAAAGACACACGCCCGCGAGGAAAGGAGAGATAACGATGGACCAAGAAGCATCAATTCGTTTTGCTAAAAAATATTTGGAAGATTTGCTGTCCTTTTTCAGCGCAAACCTGACCGTATCATCAACCTGCGATGATGATGTGATTGAACTCTCGGTGCCTTCTAGTGAATTTAATAGTATTTTGATTGGACGTAACGCTGAAACTCTTCGTAGTTTGCAGTACATTGTCAGTACCGTGCTTCGCAACCAAGATGCCGCTCTAACTCGCGTTAATATCGATATCGCTGACTACAAAAAACAACGAGCTGAACGTGTGGCTGCTCAAGCTCGCGAATGGATTGAAGAAGTTCGAAGGACTGGTGATTCATTTGTAGCAACTATGAATGCTGCCGATCGCCGAGTTGTTCACCATGTGGCTAGTGAATATAGCGATATTCGGACATTTTCTGACGGCGAAGGTCGTGAGCGAAAAATTACGATTGCCCAAGGAAGCAGTTAATCTACTTTTCTTTAAGAGCTTCCAAATAGATCCTATGTGTCTGCTCGGCGGTTCTGTGCCACGAGTATTTTTTAACCTGCGCATGACCCTTTTTAATCAGGTCAGCTCGCAAGCTATCGTTATCTAGGACTTCATCAATTGCCCTAGCTATATCAGTTGTGTCCAGTGGATCAAAATAATGAGCTGCGTCCTGATACACCTCGGGTAGGCAGGTTGCATTGCTGCTGACGACTGGGGCCCCATGCCCCATGGCCTCTAGTCCTGGCAGGCCAAAGCCTTCCATAAGCGACGGGAAAACGTACGCAGATGTATTAGAATACAGCCAATTGAGCTGACTATCTGGGACAAAACCAGTAAATACAATATTTTTGTATCCCTTGTCTGTAAAATAGTCTTCATTTGCAGTTGCACTGGCATTTTTTGAACCAGCCAAAACTAATCCCAGGTCAGGATATTTTTTTATCAGACGTTGGTGGGCAGCGCCGAGCCGCCGGATATTTTTATAGTCACTTTGTTGGCCGACGTACATAATAAACTTTTTGAACGGTAGGTCGTAGGGTTCAGGGGTGTCCTTTGAAACGTCGGCAGCAAGAAGCGTAGTTGTTATTTTGTCTTCGGCTTTTTTACTGAACTCGATAATTTCATTTTTACTAAAATCCGTAGTGGTCAAAATTTGTGTACTGGTTGCGATGACTCGTTTAAATACAAAATGTCCGACTAGCTGTTTGAAATGATATACCAACCAGTTTTTATCAGAGTTGTAGACCTTCAAAAGTGTTAAATCGTGAATCGTGGTGACTTTGTTGCCTTTATAAAAAATTGGTTGCTGCGGCATACAGAAATGAACCAGGTCAGGCGACAGTTGATCAAGGAATTTTTTGAATCCAAACTGCTCGGCCAATGAATACTGATCAAAATCGGCAACTAATGTCGTAAAGTTTTTGGCGGTTGGTGTCCAAAAGTCTTTGTCTTTTTCAAGAAGCAACACCGTGTAGTTATTTACAGTGTCAATTTCCTGCAGGTAGTGGAGTAGGCGCTCGACGTATCGGCCCGTACTTGAATTTATAATCCGCGCGTCGATGGCTATGTGACTCATTAGCCCTAATTATACCATTTATACCACCAAGTACCACTGTCAAAGCTGAGAATTTGCTGAGCAAAGGTCTGTCCTTTGCAAATGAGCGGGACTCTTTTCTAAAGTGAAAATGTCGGGTACTATTGAGGAGTGTCTGAACCCAAGAAACGTGACCTCAAAATCGTTATATTTAGCCTAATCGGCATCTTTAATACGCTGTTTGATTTGGCGCTATATGTCGTATTTGAGAACCTGACACATTCGATTTTAATCGCTAATATTATTGCTACCTCGGCAGCCCTGATCGGCAGCTATTTCCTTAATTCACGGCTGACATTCAAGTCAAAAAAGTGGACATTTAAAAGCTTCTTTTTGTTTGTTGCGGTAACGATTTTCGGGCTGTGGTTTCTACAAACGGCCGTTATATACCTGATTACGCCAACCGTACAATTAATTCCAGAATTCTTGTGGCGCCTGTTTGGCCCAGTTGAAGGTGTCGCCAAAGTTGTCGCACCAAAGATTTTTGCTACCGCCGTCACCTTTGTATGGAATTTTGTGTGGTACAACAAAGTAATCTTTAAAAAAGATTCAACGGCCGATCAAGTAATTGCTTCACTCGAGTAATTAACGCGTCTTTTTTTCAGATTTGGCGTGATATTCTTGTACAAAATAGAGCGGACGTCCCTTGGTTTCGTTAAAGATTCGACCAATGTATTCACCAATAACACCAAGTGATAATAGCTGTACACCACCAAGAAACAGAATAACTGCCATCATTGAAGGATAGCCAGCCAGGTCTGTTCCAAAGAGGATTGTTCGAAATACCAAGTACACAATGTAGATAAAAGCAACAAGCGATACGATGATACCCATAATCGACGAAATACGAAGAGGCGCCGTCGTAAATGAGGTCAATCCGTCAATTGCGAAATTGATCAGTTTAGAATAGCTCCAGCCCGATTCACCCGCCGCACGCGGATCGCGGTCATAGGTAATTTCCTTCTTTTTGTAGCCTATCCAGCTAAACATGCCCTTGGTATAGCGCTGTGATTCGCGAATTTGTTTAAGAGCATCTACGCAGACTCGGTCAAGCAGGCGAAAGTCGCCGGTATCACGCTGAATAGGAATGTTCGTCGATTTTTGTAGGATGCGGTAATACAGTTTTGAGGTTGCTTTTTTAAGCCACGTCTCACCGCTGCGACTGTTACGTTTGGCATACACATCCTCGTAGCCGTCTTCCCAGTATTTAATCATTTTAGGGATAAGCTCTGGTGGATCCTGCAAATCAGCATCGATTATAACTGTAGCGTCACCGGTAACGTGATCAAGGCCCGCAATCATAGCAATTTCTTTACCAAAGTTACGCGAAAGGTCGACATATGATACGCGGTCGTCTTTATCAGCAAGCTCTTTGATAATACTGAGGGTTTTGTCGCGGCTACCGTCGTTAACAAACAGAAATTCGAAATCATACGACTTGTTATCATTAGCAAGCGTGCCTAGGCGCTGATAGAGCGGCTCCAGCACCTCTTGCTCGTTGTAAGCGGGGATTAAAATACTAATCTTTTTCATTGCTACCAGTATAACATTTAGCGGCTATTTATAGATGAGAGACGAGTTCAATAAGCGATGTGATGCTGTTGGCGACATGCGCGCCGGCTTTTTCTAGTGCGATACTTTTTGCACTAGCCGACTCGTCGTTCGAGCCCAAAATTGCCCCCGCATGACCTAATTGAACGCCTTCTGGTGCAGTGCTTCCCGCAATGTAGGCAAATACTGGTTTGGTGACCGACTCTTTAATGTAGGTTGCCGCTAACTGTTCGTCGATACCGCCAATTTCTCCGATTAATACAATTTTGTCGACCTCTGGATCGTTTTCAAATAGCTCAAGGCAGTCTACAAAATTAGCGCCACGTACTGGATCACCGCCAATACCAATCACATACCGTTGGCCGATACCTTTGCCAGTTAAGCCCGCCATAGCCTCGTAGGTGAGTGTTCCAGAGCGGCTGACAATTGCCGCGTGACCAGGCAGGGACATACTAGCGGGGATGATTCCTAACTTATTAATACCTGGCACAATAATTCCGGGACAGTTTGGTCCAACCAGGACACTTTTTGATTTTTTTAGGTGCTCTCGAATGTCAATCATATCGTGAATTGGGATACCTTCGGTAATACAAACAATCAGCGGAACATGTGCGTTGATTGCCTCGATAATCGCGCCTTTTGCAAAAGGCGCAGGAACAAAAATAATTGTCGTATCAACCTGATGATCTTTTTGAATATCGGCAATTGAGTTATATACAGAGACACCTTCGACTATTTGGCCAGCTTTACCAGGTGTTGTTCCTGCAACAACGTTTGTTCCAGCCGCCAGCATTGCTTTGGTTTGGAATCGTCCATGAGTACCAGTTATACCTTGAACAATAACATTTGTAGCAGTAAATAAATCTGGCGTCATGACGTAACCTCTTGTTTTGCAGCCGAAAGGCAATCTTCTAGGGTGGCCAGGATTGGAATTTTCTCTTTTTCAAGTAACTCAGCTGCTTCTTCAAAACTCGTTCCAGCCAGACGTATAAAAAGTGGAGGTAGATTACTAATTTGTTTTTTTGCAGCAATGATAGCCCTGGCCACTTCATCGCAGCGTGTAATGCCTGCGAAGATATTAATGACGATTGCCTGAATATTAGGGTATTCACCAAGGCGTCTAAACGCTTTTAAGAGTGTTTCGGTATTGGCACCGCCGCCGATATCAAGAAAGTTAGCAGGTACCATGCCAGAATCATTAACGGCGTCGACCGTCGCCATGGCCAGCCCTGCGCCGTTAGCAATTGTGGCAACTGTCCCGTTCTTATCAAGTGTGACGAAGTTAGCCTCGGCAGGTTTTTCTTCAAAGTTCCAGTCGTGCCGAAACGCGGCGTTATCATCGAGTGTCATCTTGCAGTCGCCAGCAATAAACGTGTGACTGCTGGTATAAACCAAAGGGTTGATTTCAATGAGTGTTGCGTCGTTTGAAACAAAGCAATGATAAAGATTCTCTACCAAATCTTGTAGTACAAAGGTTTGCTCTGGGAGTTCATAGTACTCTGCTAATTGCTCTCCTACCTCGTCAAAGCTCTCTTTAACAATGGCCAGCTGCAAGGGTCTGTCCTTTGCAGAATTATCTTCGATGTCAACACCTCCATTTTTGTGGGCCACAAGGCGGATTGTTGCTGACGGCCGATCAATTAAAAGAGATACATAATACTCGTGTTCAATTTCTAGTTTTTCTTCGGCCAGTAGCGTTGTTGGGGTAAGGCCTTTGATTGAAAGCTTAAACAATCTATTAATAGTTGTTTTTAGCTCTGTTTCGGTCGTAATAATTTTTACTCCACCAACTTTGCCTCGTCCGCCCGTTGGGACTTGAGATTTAAGGACGGCTGGCAGAGGAACAGTAGGGATATTAGCCCTATGGATAATAACCGAACCAGGGATATTAATACCGTTTTTAGCGAGCAAACCCTTGGCTTCATATTCGAGTAACTTCATTATGACTTGCCGGTAAAGACTTTTCGTAGGTTGCGCAGGCCAGTCTGGTCAGGTGGCAAATCTTTCCAAACAATACTTTTTATATAAGCTGTCGATACGCGTTTATTTTTTTGAATATGTCGACGTTCACCTAGTTTTTTAAAGCCGAGAAACCAGCTGGCAATAGCACCTTTAATTGCTGGCCAGCCGTTGCCGCGAACAATGGCATGTCCTAAGATAAGCCAATAGGCAGGGTAAAAACGAATACCAATCGAAAGTAGTAAACCAGCCGGAACGTCTTTTAAAAATACCATCGGTAAGTTTTTAAAGGTCTGGTAAATAGTGAATCCGGGTACCTTGTTACTAGTAGCGCCTTGTTTGTGATAGGCAAGCGCCTTGGGGTTATAGGCAACTTTCCAGCCAGCGAGTTGCGCGCGAAAACTAATATCGACGTCTTCGTAGTATGCAAAAAAATCTTCGTCAAAAAGTCCAATATCACGAAGGAGTGCCGTTTTATATAAACTAGCACCTCCCGACGCGCCAAAGACAAATCCTGCTTCGGGTGCGGTTGCGGTTTTGTAGCCACGATTCCTGGGATACGATAACCCCCAGATTGAATACCAGTCGCCGCTGCTGTCGATCGTTTTGCCGTCTTCGTGAAGTAGTAGCCCTGTACTGATGCCGACTTCTTTTGGTCTTGCTGACTCCACCAAGTTTTTTAACCAATCTTTATCCGCGGTCGCATCATTGTTGAAGAGTGCGACGTATTCGAAATCTTCGTTAAGTGCCCACTCAATACCAGTGTTGACACCACCGTCAAACCCAAAGTTGGTCGGGTTATAAACCACATCGACTTTGTCGGTGTGACTACCCTGGTACTTGTCTAATAATTCTTTAGAATTGTCGATTGATCCATTATCAACGACTAAAATGTGAAATTGCTTATAGGATTGCAACAAAAGCGAATCCAGACACTGCAGAGTGTCGTCAATTCCGTTCCAGTTAAGTACTACAATGAGTGCGCTGTTCATAACCTACGATCTATCTTATAACAAAAGGCAGTGAGCGAATAAATGTATATCTGTATATCTTCATTCCGAGCGCCGCATTGTTATATCAATCTGATATAATTAACCTCAAGACTTATGAAAATTTCTAACGTATTTAGCAGACGAAACCGCATACTTTTACGTGAGTTGGTTATTACCGATTTCAAGCTACGATACCAAGGATCAGTGCTGGGGTACGCTTGGTCACTCCTGAAACCGCTCTTTTTATTTGCCATTATGTACGTGGTATTTGGCTTTTTGATTAAACTTGGATCTGTCGAGCATTACGCAGTCTATTTGTTGTTTGGCATTGTCCTTTGGAACTTTTTTGCCGAGGCAACGGGTCAAGGCATGGCATCTATTGTTGGGCGAGGTGATCTACTGCGTAAAATTAGCTTTCCTAAATATATAATCGTGCTATCGACCACAATTTCGGCGCTTATCAACTTGACGCTCAACTTGGTGATAGTTGCGATCCTTATGATTATTAACGGTGTCCAGCTTCACACTTCAGCCTTGATGCTGCCTGTCTATATTGGTGAAATTTACATATTGGCACTGGGGCTTGCCTTTTTGCTGGCGACACTTAACGTCAAGTACCGCGACACTGGTCACATCTGGGAGATTATTATGCAGGCTGCATTTTATGCAACGCCTATTATCTATCCTCTAACGCTAGTGCTTGCCAAGAGTGCATTGGCTGCAAAAATACTTCTTCTTAATCCCGTCGCTCAGGCAATTCAAGATGCACGGTATAGTTTGATTACACACGAGACGATAACAATGGGGAGTCTCTCTAAGAATATTTTCTTTATAGCTATCCCATTTATCATAGTTATTATCATTTTTGTTGTTGGAACGCTTTACTTTAAAAAGAACTCTAAGTATTTTGCGGAGAATATCTAATGAGTGATAATTCGGAAGTTGCGATTACCGTTAAGGATCTATATAAGACATTTAAACTGCCACATGAACAAAGTTCTGGGCTAAAGCAGACGATTGTTAATGCTGTAAATCACAAAAAAGGCTACGAAATCCAACACGCTTTGGAAGATATCTCTTTTGAAATTAAAAAAGGCGAATTTTTTGCAATCGTTGGCCGTAATGGAAGCGGCAAGAGTACGCTTTTAAAGCTTCTTGCAGGTATTTATATTCCAGATAAAGGCTACGTCAACGTTAACGGTAGCCTCACTCCATTTATTGAACTTGGTGTTGGCTTTAATCAAGAACTAACGGGACGTGAAAACGTATTCTTAAACGGTGCACTACTGGGCTTTAGCAAAAAAGAGATGCAGGATATGTATGATGATATTGTTGATTTTGCAGAGCTGGAACGGTTTATGAATCAAAAACTGAAAAATTATTCATCCGGTATGCAAGTACGTTTGGCTTTTTCTATTGCTATCCGGGCCAAGACAGACATTTTGCTATTAGACGAAGTTTTGGCAGTAGGCGACGCTGCTTTTCAGCAGAAATGTTACAACTATTTTGAAGAATTACGAAAAGACAAAAAAACAGTTGTCTTTGTCTCGCACGACATGGGTGCCGTTCAGCGTTTTTGTACGCAGGCTGTCTACATAGATAAAGGCCAGTTAACGCATCGTGGCACGGCAGCGGATATCGCCAGTATTTACACTGCAGATAATCTTGATGTGGCTGAAAGAGCATCTCAAAAAGACACAGGAAAAGACATATCGAAGCATTTCACGGTTACCTCTAAAATTATCAATGAAACACCGGATGAGCTGACCGTTGAAGTGAAATATACAGCCAAGTCTAATGACGATTTGTACGTTGGAATCTCTGTCATTAAAAATGGTATTTCAATTGCCGAGATAACGACTGATCCGACGAAAAAGCTTGCAAGCAAAGGAACGCTTACATACACACTTACCAAAGTGATGTTTAACGAAGGTGTTTATTTGATTGATGCGGCCCTATTACGTCGATCTAACTTAGAATTACTTGCCTTTACGCAATCGAAATGCAAGTTCATAATAAAAGACAAGGACGTAACCAGAGGGGCAGCCCTGAAATTAGCCGATACATGGACGTACAAATAGCAATTTAGGAAAGGCATTTATGGAAAGAATTAACGTTACCAAGGCCTTTTTACCACCTATTGCAGACTATCAGAAGTATATGCAAAAGATTTGGGATAGTGCCTGGCTTTCAAACCAAGGTCCAATTTTGGAAGAGTTTGAGGCTAAAACTGCCGACTATTTAGGTGTTGATAATTTTCAGTTCGTTACCAACGGCACGTTAGCTTTGCAAATAGCAATTCGAGCCCTTGATTTACTGGGTAGTGAAATTATTACGACGCCGTTTACATATGTAGCGACTACTTCTGCAATTCTTTGGGAGCAGTGCATACCTGTCTTTGTCGATATTGATCCGACGACACTTTGTATTGATCCAACTAAGATTGAAGCAGCAATCACAAGTAAAACTAAAGCGATTATGGCAGTGCACGTTTTTGGTAATCCTTGTGACGTTGAAGCCATAGAAGCCATCGCCCAAAAACATAATTTAAAAGTAATTTACGATGCAGCACATGCGTTTGGCGTTACGTATAAAGGTAAATCCTTGCTTAGTTACGGCGATATTTCAATCTGTAGTTTTCACGCAACCAAACTATTTCACACCATTGAGGGCGGTTGTATTATTAGCAAAGACTCTGCAGTAAATGAAAAAGTAGATTTATTAAAGCGCTTTGGCCACACGGGTGACGAGCATTTTATGTTAGGAATTAATGCCAAAGCCAACGAATTTCAGGCGGCAATGGGCCTATGTAATCTGCCGTACGTTCCAGAAATAATTGAAAAGCGTAAAAAACTGCACGATCTGTACGAAACACGTCTTGCTAAGATGTTTGAGACATTGAAGATTCAAAAAAATACCAAGCACAACTATGGTTACTATCCAGTTATCTTTCCTACGAAAGAAGCAGCTCTCACAACACAGGGACGATTGTCCGATCGAAATATTTTTGCTCGTCGGTATTTCTTTCCATCACTCAATACTTTGCCATACTTAGCCACACATCAGGAGTGCCCAATATCGGAAGATATATCTCAGAGAATTCTATGCTTGCCACTCTATTATGATCTGGAACCATCCGTAGTAAATAAGATCTGCGATGAGGTCTTAGCGTGAAAAAAGTCGGTATCATGCAGCCGTATCTCTTTGCGTATATTGGCTATTTCCAAACCATTAAAGCAGTACAGGAATACGTCATATATGATGACGTTCAGTTTATAAAAGGTGGTTGGATAAATAGGAATAATATTTTAGTTGGTGGCCGGAAGCAACTTTTTACTATTCAACTTGACGGCGCCAGTCCAAATAAACAAATTAACGAAATTATGATTAAAGACGATTTTTCAAACTTTTTAAAAACAGTCGGTATGGCTTATTCTCGAGCACCATATAATCACGATGTCATGACCCTTCTTGAAAAAATATGTAACTATGAGGATAAGAATCTAGCTCGTTTTATAGGAAACAGCCTACACGAAATCTTACATTATCTTGGTATTCAAACAAAGTTAATTTATTCTTCTGAACTGAAAAAAGATACACAACTGCGTGCTCAGGATAAGGTAATTGCCATATGCAAAGAGCTGGGTGCGACCGAGTATTACAATGCCATTGGAGGACAGGAGCTATATGATAGAGAGGTATTTAGTAACAATGATATTATACTGAAATTTATTAAATCAGACCTTGTAGCGTATCCGCAACTCACTAAAGAATTCGTACCAGCGCTCTCGATTATCGATATCATGATGAACAACTCCATAGAAGAAGTTAATGTCTTGTTGGATTCATATGAGCTCATCTAGGCCTATCGGGGGATATTTTGGTTTAGAACAACACCTTATGAAGAACACTGAAGGTTTTTTGCATGATGATGCGATCCTTCTTAATACAGCCAGAAATTGCTTTGAATATATTCTGCGGGCAAACAAAGTAGCTCATGTTTATATGCCAAAATATACTTGCGATGTTATGTTAGAGCCTTTACAAAAACTCAATATTCCTTACACTTTCTATTCTATCGATGAGGTCTTAGAAATTGTTTCACAGATTGAGCTAAAAGATGATGAATACATTGTATATACAAATTACTTTGGTGTTAAAGATGAATATAGTCGTCAACTGAGTAAGGTATATGGTCGACGGTTGATTTTAGACTGCAGCCAAGCGTACTACTTTGAGCCACTTAGGATTGGCCATACTATTTACAGCCCTAGAAAGTTTTTTGGACTCCCTGACGGTGGATGCCTTTATACGGATAGAACTATTTCAGAAGAACTACCGATTGATAACTCGGACGACCGGATGTCTCACTTATTTAAGCGAAATGAAGAGGGCGCAGAAGCGGGCTATGCAGATTTCCAAAAGAACGACGCAAGTCTTATCGGTCAACCAATAAAACAAATGTCACCAACGACCAAAGAATTGCTTAGTTCTATTGATTTTGACCAAGTAAGACAGAAGAGAGTTAAAAATTTTCATCAACTACATGTGGCACTTAAGCTTAGGAACGACACGAAGCTCGATATAGGAAGTGTAGCCTGTCCTATGATTTACGCTTTCAAAACGAAAAATAAAAGTTTACGACATACACTCATTGATCAAAAAATATTCGTTGCGACGTACTGGCCAAATGTTTTTGAGTGGTGCAGTCCTGAGGAGAATGATTACCAACTTGCAGAAGATATCATTCCTTTGCCGATTGACCAACGATATGGAGAGGTAGAAATGCAAAGAATTATTCAAGTCGTTCAGGAGTACTCATGAAAAAAACTATCTTTATCGGCAGTAGATTGAACGTCTTACAGCAGATAGCCGCATTTCCAGAACTTGAGCTTATTGGGCTATTTGTCCAAGAGGATAGCTTATTGCACAAAAAAATGAATAAAATTTCATTACCAAATACTATAGTGGCCCGAGTGTTTACCATAAAAGAAAAGGTTGCAGTTTTTGAAGAGATTTCCGAATTAGATTTCGACATCATTATCTCAAACGGATGTCCATTTATTTTTCCTGTCGATATGATGAAGAAGACGGCGCAGTTATTTGTTAACGTACATCCTACACTTCTGCCATACCTTAAAGGTAAAACGCCACTTAATGGTGTGTTTATGACTCATCAAAAGGCGATTGGGGCAACAATGCATTACATTGACGAAGGTATAGACACGGGCAATATTATTGCTCAACAAAAGATTAGTTTGAGTGATGATATTGATCAAGGCTTGGTGTATAAAATATCATTCGATTTAGAGAGTTTGACGTTCCAAACAGGCATGAAGCTGTTAATTGATAGTAATTACTCATTTGAAGGCACAAAGCAGATATCTAAGGGAACTTACTTTAATAGAACCAAGGAGCTCCAAACAATTGAGGTTGAAAAACATTCAACGGATGTAATTATTGATAAAGTTAAGTCTTTTGGCATTAAAAGCCAAGGTAGTTTTATGACAATTGGCGGCGTACAATATAAAATTTATTCAGCGGAGAAGATAGTAAATCACTATCTTTTGACAACATATAGTAATTTGAAGCCTGGCGAAACAGCCCTTGAATACGAGAATAAAATAATCCTAAAAACAATTGACGGTATGATTAAACTTGTTGACTATGAACTGTTACCAAGCAAGAATTAGAAAGGAAGTGTTGGTATGAATGTTACGATTAGACCATTACAAGAAAAAGATGCCTACGTATCTGTTAAATGGCGCAATATTCCAGATATATGGAAATACACAGAGTACAAGTGGACCCATGAAATAACAATTGATGATGAATTAACATGGATACGAAAAGTCATGGTTGATCCTACTAGCAAGCGATTTGCCATTTTGGCCGATGATAAGTACGTCGGTAATATATATCTCACCAACATTAAAGACGATGTCGGTGAGTACAGTATTTTTATTGGCGATAAGGACTATTGGGGCAAAGGAATCGCTCGAAAGGCAACGGAGGAAATAATAGCTTTTGCAAAAAATACCCTACATTTACGTGGGATTGTTCTAAGGGTAGACAAAAACAATGCTCCTGCTTTGCGTCTCTATACATCATTTGGGTTTAAAGAAACAGGTGAAGAGGGCGTCTTTATTTGGATGAGTCTCAACCTTTCAACCACACAAACATGACGCCTAGTAAAGCCACACTAATCTAAAAATGCTAGAATAGTAACAGTTTATGAAACCAACAGTCAGCATTATTTGTATTACGTATAATCAAGGTAATTACATTAGCCAAGCTCTAGAAAGTTTTCTCATGCAGAAAACAGATTTTCCATTTGAAATTCTAATACATGATGATGCGTCAACGGATAATACCGCAGATATTATTCGCAAGGCCGTAGAGTCTAACCAAAATCCCCACGCTATATTTAAGCCACTCTATGAAACGGAAAATCAATATTCTAAGGGCACTTATGACTTTATTAATACAATGCTTCGGCAGGCTAACGGCACCTATATTGCATTCTGTGAGGGCGACGACTATTGGACAGACCCAAACAAATTACAAAAACAAGTTGATTACATGCGGCAGCATCCGTCTGCTAGTCTTTGTTTCCACCGAGTTCAAGCCATCTTTGAGGATAGCAGCAAAAAAGCGTATACCATTCCTGCTGAGGACGAAACAACAGGATTTACAGTAGAAGAACTGATAAAAAGGAACTTCATACAACTAAACTCTGTACTGTATAAAGCGCGCAAATATGACAACATGCCAAATAGTATTATGCCTCAGGATTGGTATTTGCATCTGTATCATGCACGATCTGGCGATATCGGCTTTATCGACGAAATCATGGCCGTTTATAGAATTAATGCAGGCGGTGTTTGGCATGATTCACAAGACGACATAGATAAAATCTGGCGACGATTTGGGGTAAGGTGGCTAGGCTTATATGTTGAAGTGCTGAAGTTATACAGCAAGAATCCAGAGTACAGAAAACTAATTGAGGGATCGATCATTACAAGCTTTGCAACACTAGCTAGGATAGATAAGCAGCACGGCGACACACTATTTGTAGAAGCGTTAAAAACATACCCAGAGTACGCGGAACTTTATATTGAAGATTTGCGTGAGCAGGCATTGCAATTAGATGAACATTCCAAAGAACAGTCAAAGATAATTGATCACTACGTCGCATTAAATAAACGACTAGAAAAAGAGAACAGGCATCTAAATACTCACCCATTGGTACGTTTAGGTCGTGCAGCCAAAAAGCGCGTAAAACACATAGTAAAACCAGAAAGCAAGAAAGGCTAGGTTATGGCAAAGGATAATATGAAAAAGCGATGTATTGTGTTGTCTCAAGGTCCTGTACCGACACCTGAACACACGCAAGTTGAAGGTGGGGGTCTGCGTTGCTGGGGACTTGCTAAAGGCCTTGTCGCAAATAACGATAACCTGGAAGTTACTGTTGCTTATCACGAGAGCTATCGCAAGGATAAATTTACGACTGAGTACGAGGGCGTACATTTAGCAACCTGGGACCATGCAAATGTTGCTAAATTAATTTCGGAATATGACAGCGTTTTAGTTAGCTACTGTATGGGTGAATTATCCGTTGAAGTTGCCAGCAGTATCCGCCCCGACCAACAATTAATACTCGATTGTTACGTTCCAATATATGTTGAGGTCTCGGCTCGCGAGAGTACAGATGTTGAAGGCGAGTATCAAGCATTTGAAATGGATGTTGAGAAATGGAGAACAGTACTTAGGCGTGGTGATATATTCCTATGTGCAAACGCGGCTCAAAAAAGTTTCTACCAAGGAGTTTTGGCTGCGGTCGGTAGAATCAATCCTGTGACGTACTCAGACGACATGATAATGATTGTTCCTTACGGAGTGTATCGTGACGAGCCAGTTGCAAATGATACGCCTATTACGAAACTACTTGGTGGTAGCGACGACAGTGTTTTAAAAGTCTTATGGTTTGGTGGTATTTACCCTTGGTTTGACGTGCGTAATTTGGCAGACGCTGTGAAGGAGGTCAATAAAACTCAACCCGCAAAACTAATAGTCGTTGGTGCTAAAAACCCATTTAACAAACACCCTGATTTTATTGCCCGGTACGACGAATTCATTGACTACGTCTCTACAAAAGAGATGAAAGAGTATGTTGTCGTACAAGACTGGATTGATTTTAATGACCGTGCTGATTGGTACCTGGATGCCGATGTTGTTGTTGTCTTCAACAAAATTGGAGAAGAGAATAAGCTTGCCTGGAGAACACGACTCGTCGACTTTATGTGGGCTGATTTACCGGTTCTGACAAATGGTGGTGATCCGCTTGGTGAAATAATGCTATCCCATGATGCTGCTGTTCGCATGAATTCTTTAGAAGCAAAGGATATTGCATCCTCGATTATTAAATTCCTTGGCAAAGATAAATCTAGGATTGCCGAGCTGAAAAAGAATATGCACGCTGTCAAAGCAGATTTTTATTGGGATACAGTCACCAAAGAGCTGGCACGCAAGGTACAGCAGCACACTCGAGCTAAGGACATTGAGAAAATAGGTATTTTCTCGACCGCAAATGGCAAGACGCAGGCTACTCGGTCGCGTCTCGGTAAAATAATTGCCAAATCTAAAAAAGTACCGGCTTACGCACGGAAATATGGCTACAGAGCAACAGGACTTGCCATTGCTGAACTGGTGCGTGGGAAATTAGGGACGAAGCTTTTTGGCGGTCCGACTCGTAAAACTCCAGCTTATGTTTTTGTGTCACACCAACTTGATATGTCAGGTGCACCGTTTATTGCTATCGATATGGCCTTGGATTTTAAGGCAGCAGGAAAGAACGTAGAATTTTACACCTATTTGCCAACACATAATCAGAACTTCGCAAAACTCAACAAAGCCGGAATAAAGCCACACGTGCTGATGAACAAGGACATGGTTCCTAACTTCATTCAGGGTGATACGATAATTTTAAATACTGTCGCACATTCAGAAGTCTCCAAAGAAGCTGTATTTTCAGCAGCAGAAATAGGCAAAATAAAACAAATCATTTGGTACTTACATGAAGATGATCCCGAACTTCTATTTCGTCCTGATGAGCAAAAACGAATTAAAAAACTGCTCGCCAATGGGGCCATAAAGCTACTAGTTCCAGCGCGTAAAATTTGGAATAACTATGTGAAATACTTTGAAACAGAAGAAAACATAGTATTGCTGCCATACAAGCACATTGTGCCGCCAAAATACAAACGCGTTCTAAGGGCCAAGGACTTTGATGACAAACTCACCTTCATTTTGCCAGGAACGGTCGGTGATGGACGCAAAGGTCAATTGCCAATCTTTTACGCCTTTGCTCAGTTTTACGAACAATACTTCAAACCAAATCCAGAAAACTATCGAGATTTTGAGCTCGTTTTTGTTGGTGTGTCGACTGATTTTTTGTCACGACAGATTCTTGACCATGCTAGCGCGCTTGATAATCACTTTTCTACTCACGGAAAAATTACCTGGACACAAAATCTTGATGTAGTTGCATCGTCGAACATCACTATTTGTTATTCAATACGAGAAGCATTACCGCTATTTGTTTTTGAAGGTATGGCAGCGGGACATCCAATACTTCGTAATGACTCTTCGGGTATGGAAGAGCAGCTGTTCCCAGGCAAGAATGGGTTTTTGCTTGAAAGTAAGGACTACGAACAGGTGATTTCGACTATTGAAACTGTACTTAACAAGAAAAAAACAAAGAGCACTGAACTTGCGAAAATGTCAGCTTACTCGAATAAGGTTGCCCTTGAGCAAGAGAAAAATAGCTACACACGTATACTGAACGACAAGTAATCTGTAAAGATATCTAAAAACGTAGCCATACGCACTAATTAATGAGATAATTAGGAATATGGTAAAACTTGGGAAGTGTTTGGTTATAGGGGCTAATGGATTTGTCGGAAGCCACTTGGTGGACGAATTAGTCGAAGCAGGCTACTCTGTCCGAGCCTTTGATCGCTTCAGCAGTCCAGAGAAATTTGAAAAAAGTGACCAAATTGAAGTGGTTGCAGGCGATATATTTGACGACCAAGCAATGTACAAAGCCTTAGAAGATATTGATTATGTATTTCATTCGTTCTCGGCAACGACACCATTTGCCTCTGACAATGACCCATACGGTGATATTACTTTGAATATGCTCCGTAACGTTCAAATATTTGAACAATGCGTAGAAGCAAAGGTTAAAAAAGTTATGTTTATGTCATCAGGAGGTGCGGTTTACGGATCACTGGCTGAACATAAGGAGGCCGTCGAAACGGACGCACCAACTCCGGTATCGCCATATGGTATCGGTAAGCTAGGAACGGAGTATTATCTGGCATACTTTAATAGGAAGTATGGCATGAAATCTATATCATACCGTTTGACTAACCCCTATGGGCCTAGGCAGCCCTCACACAGTAAGCAGGGGGTCATACCAATTTTTATAGGTAAGATTCAAGCAGGGGAGGCATTGACAGTGTATGGTGATGGTACAAGTTCTCGTGACTACATCTACATTCGTGATGCTACTAAGATGATTGTTGAGTCTTTTGCAAAAGATACAAAGCATCATACGTACAATATTGGCAGTGGCCACCAAATAAACCTCAACGAGATCATTAAATCTATAGAGGTAGCAACTGGCTTTAAGGCAAAAGTTTCACATGTTGAGGCACCAAAAACTTTTCTGCAGAATGCTCAAGTGAATATTGATAGATTTGTTGAAGAGTTTGGCGCAGTGTCGGCAACTCCACTCGCTAGTGGCCTGAAAAAAATTATCGATACTACTCTTATTGAGTAGAGAAGGCTGGACCCTCAAGTCCATAGCCAGCACTAGCTTGTAGCGTTGCGGTTTGCTGTGGAGTGAGAGCTGGGCCTAATACATGTTGATATGTCTTAGGGTTATAGTACGACATAATTTGGTTAACGCCCGGCATTGTAGACTGTGCGACGTAGAACACAATTCCGGCCTCTTGTTGATATCCACTGCCGCTCGCGAGTAGTTGAGCAGGGGTACTAAGAGTAGGACTCCAGACGTGTAGTCCTGTGGTTGGATTATAATACCTGTAGATTGGGACGGCCCACGCTGCCGTGGAAGGTGTTGTATTGAACACCGCTCCTTCATTTACGTAGCCAATGTTTTGCAAAAAGTTAATGTCACAGTCGTAGGCAGAGTAGAAGTGTTCAAATGTTCGTCGATTGTAAAAACTTCGAACGAAGGAATTAGGTGTTTCTGTACCGGTACATGTTCCTGGCACCTGTGTGCTACCAAACCAGTCAGTAAAGTAGAGGTAGAAATTTCTATTACCATACGAGCTACATGCATCACCATTTCCATATCCTGCCGCAAGTGCTGCTGCGTCGGGTTGGTACGGTGTGTAGTTATAAAGGGCCTGTGTTGCTCGATTCTCTATATTAACAGTGCTATTGCCACAGCTACTGACGGGATTCCACTGAATCAAATTATTACCAAGAATATAGGGAGTAAACCAACTCGTACCTGATCCATAAGGGTTAGACCAAACAGGGTTATTGCTGACAATCGCGTGGAACATAGTGGCAGACCACGTCAGTTGAGCTGTAAGGCCATAGTATTTTGCGTCACAACCCGATGAGTCAGGACAACCGTACCCTGTTGCTGTTCGGTATTCTGCGGGGAGTGGCCATGTATCCAGAACAAGACCCTGTTCCTTTTGAAGCAGTACAATGAGCACCTCAGGATTTATCTGATATTGCTGGGAAAGGTTATAGATAATTTGTGCAGCGGTGAGCCCACCTTCGGTATAATCTCTCAAACAGACATATGGTGGCTCTGTCCAATTTGTGGTTCTACCAGCTGCTTGCGCGTTTGCAATCTGTAGCTCTGCATATTGCTTGTGCGTCAAATCAGGCCTTCCCCAGTCACTAGCTGGTAGTGTTCCGCCTGTGTCGCAGATAGGAACTTTGGAATTAAGGAATGTCTGTATCTGACTGGCCGACATAGAGTTATTCGTAAAAACAGCATCATTGATAATGTTTCCCGGGTCCCAATTGGTGATGGCGGCATGTGCGCTTATGGTTTGAAGTGCGAGAAATCCAATGCCTGCAAAAACAACCACAAAACCAGACAGTATGCCAATCTTGGCACCCAGACGTGACTTTGGTTTAGAGAAGTGAATACTCATGAGCTTATTAACACCGTATCTGAAGTTGAACCTTGAAGTGTACCAGACGTAAAGCTGAGAGCAATGTTCCAAGTTCCGGACGTCATACCGTGTCCAGATATAGAGATATCAAAACCTTGGCAGGTTGAACTACTTGGCCCTGCCTGAATACCGGACGATAGAGTAATAGGTGTTGCTGATCCCTTAGTGAGCGTTAGCGTGCAAGTCCCAGTACTTTCAGTGCCTGGGATGAGAGCTCGTATGTAAAGCGTGTCTGTGTCACTACTAGTTGTACCCTGGCGCTTTGTTGTTATTGAAATCCCTCCAGTCGATGGCTGAGTACTCGTCGTACTTGTGTCGGAGGTTTTAGCAGTATTAGTTGTGCTTGGAGCGGGCGTATTACTGCTGGTACTATTGGTTGTCGTTGTTGGTTGAGTCTGTGCGGTTGGGGCGCTGGTCGTCTGACTTGCTCCGGTCGTAGTAGTGTTAAAAGGCCAAAGTTTGATAGCGTGTGCAGTGAGTGCATACACGGCGGCTAGCAAAACAATAGCTCCGCCAATGAGGATGACTTTTGGAAACTTTTTTGTGGTGGCTTTGGTGTGGCTCTTCATGTTGGTTTTACGCTTAGTTACGATAAACCTATTTTACGCCTAAACATAAGAGAAATCAAACTGTCAACCGAGAGAAAGCTACTTTCTAATCCAAATAGTTTGCTGGCCAAATCCGATATAAGGAACGTAGTCTTTGTTAAATACTGCATATACCTCTGGGAATCTAATTGGATTGGGTACGTAATCAAAGTCGGTTGTCCAGTTGTTATTCGTAACGACATATTTAATGTTTGTACCCTTGTCAAGTTGGCTGGCTATTGCCTCGCGCTGAGGGGCAGTAAAGGCATACCAAATTATCGGATATTGAATAGGTGAAGGTTTGCCGACAAAGTAATACCAAGAACCTTCGGATGTTAACGTTACAAAACTTTCATTACCAGTGAGGTTTTGTTTCAAATAGTCTGCTGTTTGAATGTAATCTGGCCGCATAAAATCACTATCGGGAATATTAATCGGGAATGTATTGGCTTTAACATCAATGGTCTTAACGTTAAATGCGTAGAATATCAGACAACAACCAAGCAACACAACGGCGATAACGTTAATGACTTTTTGTTTGTTTTTGAATATATAGTAAAAATACGTTATACCGACATAAGTAAGTAACAAGTATAACCATTGGATGCTATAGACCCAATGGCTTGGGTCAGATCGTCCAATAGCACTCCGTAAAAAGATAAGTCCTGTAGCAGCAAGCAATATCGTAATAAAATGCTTTTGCACCAATGGTACTAAGCGAAGCCGAACGGTGTGTAATCTTGCTTTTAGACTTGCTCGTTTTGGTGCCGACTTTCCGAGTGTATTAATAAGGACTGCTCCAAAGGCAGTAATAATGCCGGCCGTGATAAGCAATATAATTGTAATTGGGATGTTCGGTCGAGTAAAAATGACGCCATCTAGATACTCTTTGTATTTTGAAATGGTGAGCAGATAACTGATAAAGTCGCTAAATGCCCATTTAAGTGCCAAGCCCAGAACAGGAATGCCGATAATCGCACCAACTATATATGGTAGGAATATGCCTTTGAAAAATGATTTCGGCGCACTAATAATAAAGGCAAGTATCAACCAAACAACAGAAAGGGCGGCGATAAAGATAGCACGGTCTATGGAGTTGGCAAAGCCGGCAATGACGATAAAACCAATAATAAGGCTGGCCGCTGCCAGTTTTTTCTTATGGTTCTTAGGGATAAGGCGGTAGCCAATAATTGCCGTGATAAGGAACAAAATAGTTGCAATATCACGGAATGGGAATAAGACTCCATATATATAATTACCGATAATTGGAAGCGTGCCACCAGGCAACATTAGTAGTGCGATTACGAATAGAGCAATAGCAGATTTAAATATATTGCCACGAAATAGAACAAGCAGCAGTGCGTAGTAAGCAAGAATCGCAATAATTCCTAAAATAGCAGCGAATGCCCTCGCAGCCCCAATACTTGTTCCAAACACCTTAAAGGCGATAACAGTCCTGAGTGCATCCTGGAAAACCCCGTGGACTATAACGAAATCACGGTACGGAGCTAGATTTGGTTGTTCGTAAGATATTGCAGGACCTAGGGTTTCACCTTCATGGAAGGTATCAATAAGTGCATAAGAATAAGGACCACCATAGGTATCTGCGGGATTGTTGGCTGGGTTTGTACTGTTTTGTACGATACCTATAGCTACGCACAGTAAAACGGAGGCCGTGACGACCGCTACTGTGATGGTAATACGAATCCAATGCAAGCGTTGATATACATCCCATAATTTCTTTGGCTTTTTATTGATAACCATCCAAACAATAAGGCAAGCGAGCGGCGGAACAAGTATGGCGAGTAAAAATCGCAAGATATTATTAGCTGGATTGTAACCGATCTCTGGCAAGGAACTAATAATTCCTGTTGGAACGTGGGTCGGAAGTTTAATTGCATTCCACATTAGCCAAACGCCGTAGTAACTAAGAAGAATGACATAAAGATAAGGGCTACGGATTATTTTCTTAAACATCTAGTCTTTATAATAGTAGGAAATGTCGATTGCTGCAATTTAAGATGTTCCGAAAGTGTTTAATGGTATTATTGTACTAGACTCTTCAATGAGAAATCTAGTAATGGAGGACATGGTATTAAAATTTCAAAAGACCAATTAACTGGTCTTTATCACAAAGGTCGCTCTAAGGGCGTAGAGCTTTTTCTGGAATCTATTCAGTTGACACCAACGAAGAACGTTACTGTCCAAGTTATTCGTAGCCTGGTCGTTTCGGTCATCGCGTTTATTGCCGATTTTGGAATGTTAGTTGTATTCAAAGAATTCTTGGGAATTCATTACTTACTTGCGGCAGCACTTAGTTTTGGTGTGGGCGTCGTCGTGAACTACACACTTAGTGTGCGGTGGGTGTTTGCGGACAGAAAACTTGCTAGTCGTCATGCCGAGTTCATAATCTTTCTTACTATTTGCGCGATAGGCCTTGGTCTTAACTTAATGATTATTGCCGGTATGGTGCAATTTTTGAATATTGATTATCGAGTTGCAAAAATAGTCGCAACAATTGTTGTATTTTTCTGGAACTTTATCGCCAGAAAGAAGATTCTGTATTAAGCTAGTAATAGTAGTTTAATGCGAGAGTTATTTTAGAGTAGGAGATTTATGGCTAAAAGTATTAAAAGTGTTGCTGTTATTGGCGCCGGTCCGGCAGGAGCAACTGCGGCATATATGTTGGCAAAACGTGGTGTTAAAGTAGATTTGTATGAGGCGGCACCATACGTTGGTGGTATGTCACGTTCGATAAAATTATGGGGACAGACAGTTGATATTGGCGCACATCGTTTCTTTAGTAGCGATCCACGCGTTAATAAACTTTGGCTTGAAGTTGTTGGCAAAGACTACAAAATGGTTAATCGTTTAAGCCGTATCATGTATCAAAATAAGTTCTATAATTATCCAATTAAAGTAACGAATGTGTTGGAAAATCTTGGACTGAAAGAATCCATTTTTTCAGTTGGTAGTTATGCATGGCAACGTGTAAAACCAGGCGGCAGAGATCTTGGAACGACATTTGAATCATGGGTGGAAGCACGTTTTGGTAAACGACTTGCTCGCCATTTCTTTAAAACTTACGCGGAAAAATTATGGGGTATTCCAACTTCGGAACTTGATGCGGAATTTGCAGCACAGCGTATCAAAAAACTATCTCTATGGGAAGCCGTTAAGGGTGCTCTTTTTGGTGGTGGCGGGGATAAGCACAAGACGCTTGTTGACCAGTTTGCCTATCCGATTCAAGGCACTGGAGAAATATATGAACGCATGAAGACATCAATTGAAAAAAATGGCGGGAGAGTGCTTTTGAAAACTCCCGTTCAGGCAGTTGTAACTCGTGGCAAGATAGTTACTGGTGTCGAGCTAGAATCTGGTGAAGTTCGAAAGTACGACGAAGTTATTTCGTCAATGCCAATCACACAACTCGTAAGTCGTCTCAAAAACTTACCACCAAAAGTTGAGAAAGCAGCCAAGACTTTGCGTTTTCGCAACACCCTGATTGTTTACCTACAACTTAAGGGTGGCGAAGTATTCCCTGATAACTGGATCTATCTTCACAGTCCGGAACTAAAGATGGGTCGTATTACGAACTTCCGCAACTGGGTTCCAGAGATTCTTCACGGTAAAAAAGAAACTATCCTAGCACTAGAATATTGGTGTTTTGATGAAGATGATTTTTGGCACTGGGATGACAAAAAGTATATCGAACTTGCCAAGAAAGAATTGGTGAGTACGGGGCTTGTTAAAGCATCTCAAATTTTAGATGGCAAAGTTATGAAAGTTCCTAAGTGCTATCCAGTATATGCTCATGGCTATCGTAAGCCACTCAAAGTCGTGGAAAACTACCTACGTCAGTACAAGCACCTGCAGTTCATTGGTCGCTATGGATCATTCAAATATAATAACCAGGACCACAGTATTTTAATGGCAATGCTTGCCGTTGAAAACTTACTTGATAATGGCAAGAACGATTTATGGAACGTCAACAGTGACGATGAGTACCAAGAGTCATCAAAGATTACAGCCACAGGCCTTGTAATAAAAGAAACTGTACCCGAAGATAAATAATTTATCTACGAAATAAGTGTACAACATGAATCATAACACGTTCGCGTTTGCGAAATGTGGTGGGTCGATGCACACCAAAGAAAGCTGCACGAGTAATGTAGTACATAACTGACTCAGGAATACCACTTTCAGTACGGTCTTTGTTTGTCGCTCTAATTTGTTGGGTCTGGTCGCCTGAAAGACCAAGTATCTTGTGAACAAAATATTCAATTCTGGGAAAGTGTGTGGCGTGAGCAACAAGCCCTAAAGGATTCCGCGCACTGAATACGACATCTTTAAAATAGCCATTTTCATGTATATTGAGGACATTTTCAAGTGTACTGATTGATTCGGCTTCCGCGTAGAGCGTTACGTAGTGGCTAAGGGGTCGGCCTTCAATTTTCGCGTTTTTGACGTGCTCTAACATAAGGTTTGATTCACGAAATTTATGCTCAGGAGCTTGAATGTCTTCAGACGCACCAGCATATCCGCCACTGAATACGACAATGCCTGGCATGGTTTCGAACGTGTCAGTGTGTGATGTGACATAGGCTAATAATGCATCTACTCGGCCCTTGGATGCAGTGCTAAGCTTTATTCTGGATCCGTCAATTTCGAGACCACGACCAAAAACAATAATGTGTCTAGCAACAACTTGTGACATACCATCTTTATTGTAACCTCTGGTTCTTAAGTTATGTCTTATTCGACGTAAGTTACGCTTAACTGCTAAAATAGTTCAGATGAGACTTCGAATATCATGACATTCCGACTTGCAAGCATTAAGAATATTTTCAATATAGAATTTGGAAATAAGAGGATTTACGGGCTCGATATTTTGCGAGCTTTGGCGATTATTATTGTCCTCTTTTCGCACGGAGGAACACTTGTTCCTGTAAGGATTGCCGACTTTCAGGCCAACTTCCTGATAGATGGAGTTTTTCTTTTCTTTGTACTCAGCGGTTACTTAATCGGCGGTATACTCATCAAAACTCTGGAACAAAAAAAGGCTACGATTAAGAATTTATTTAATTTTTGGGTAAGACGCTGGTTTAGGACAATCCCGAACTATTTTTTGATTTTAACTATACTTATCATTATTGGGTTTACTCTTCATGGCGGAATTGAGGGGGCTAATCCACTGCAGTACTTCCTTTTTTTGCAGAACTTCAGCTACCCGCATCCGCAGTTTTTCTCTGAAGCGTGGACGCTAAGTGTCGAAGAATGGTTTTATTTGATGATTCCAGTCCTGCTATTTATACTAGTGGGTATTTTTAAAATGGCACCAAAAAAAGCTATTCTGACTACTGTCATCGCAATTGTTGTTGCCTCAATAACATTAAGACTTTGTAAGTATTCACTTCACCCTGTCATGTCGGTTACAGAGTGGGATAGTAATTTTCGTAAGGAAGTTATTACCCGTATGGATAGCTTGATGTTTGGCGTACTAGGAGCCTACCTTACATACTATTACAAATCGCTGTGGGTTAAACACAAAGCAAAGTTATTTTTGGTTGGAGTTGGAATAGTAGTCGTATCTCAAATTGTATCCATTTATATTGCCCAAGGGTCGCGTATTACAGAAGCAGGCTACGGACTATATTTATCGGTATTTTCATTTACAATTGTTGCTTTAGGTATATTTTTACTATTACCTTTGCTGAGTGAACTTAAAACGGGCAGGGGGACAATCTTTAGAGTACTTACTATCATCAGCATCATTTCGTATTCAATGTATTTGATACACGTTTCTTTAATACAGTCTTTTGTGTTTGGTTTGATTACTCAAGGTACTACATCTCACTTCTTAATAATCGTACGCTACGGACTTTATTGGATACTCACAATTGGATGCTCGATACTGCTATACAAGTTTTTTGAAAAGCCAACGACTAATTTACGCGAAAGAATTGTGCGTAAACGTGCAGCAGTTGAGCCGCTTCCCTAAACTCTACCAGTAGAGTCAGGTTGAGGATTAGCATACCAAGGCAACGCTGCATAGTCTGACAGTAGTTCGGGTATTGTACCGACATTGCCGTCAGCCGGAATACGATCTATAGTTAGTTTTGTGAGAAGTCGGCTCGTACCGTAAGGATCAAGTACTCGGGTAAATCCATTTAATGCTACTCCCAAAGCGCCTTGGCTATGGAACAATTCTTGCTGGTCACCAGAAAGGTCTGGTGGTACTACTACGTCGAGTGGTATTTCGTAAGCAAGGCCGTACATAGCGGCGCGCTTTTCTTGTCCAGGAGAGCTGACATATGTGACATCAGAAAATCGAGGATTGCCCATAAAACCTTCTGCGGCTACCTTTATTTCCGCTGCACCATTGTATTGTTTTTCTCCGTATTGATCGAGCCAATCTTTGCCGTGTAGTGCTTCGGCAGGAACCCCACGCTCCATAAGCCATAAGCCTGAGGCATCATAAAGAGCAACATCATCAGTCTTACCCGATTCTTTATCATGATGACGATTGCCCGTTAAAAAGAATTCGGCATTGCCACCAAGTATAATTTTTTTCAGGTATTCTTCTAGTGCAACGACAAGTCTGGCTTCAAACTCTGGATTTGGCTTTCTACCATCAACAAGGGGATGTTGCGCAGCCGGGATGATTAAGGACGTGTCGGCAAGTGGGGACTCAGCTCGAGCTTGACGTAGCTCTGCGACTCTTTCTCGCTTAGTCTTTAACCAGTTTGCTGTGACGAGCCTCTCTCCATTTGGACGAGCTATAGGCTCCTTAGGTATTTTCACCATAAATGCTTAATAACCTCTCTTTTGAAGCATATTATAACATTTTGTAAGGAAAATTACTACCCTACGACAATAACCGTAGGAGGTACTTACCGTATCCAGATTTTTCAAGAGGTTGAGCGAGAGCTTCTAGTTGTTTGTTATCAATAAAGCCTTCACGCCAGGCAACTTCTTCCGGACAGCCAATTTTGAGTCCGGTCCGCTTTTCAATAACACCAATGTATTCACTGGCATCATTCATTGATTCAAACGTTCCAGTATCAAGCCACGCTGAACCGCGATCCATAATAGTAACTGTCAGTTTGTTTTGTTTAAGGTACTCTTCGTTAACAGTAGTAATTTCAAGTTCGCCACGATCACTTGGTTTAATATTTTTGGCTATCTCGATAACGCTATTGTCATAAAAATATAACCCAACAACTGCGTAGTTTGATTTGGGCTCAGTTGGCTTTTCTTCAACCGAAACCGCCTTCATATTTGCGTCAAATTCGACAACCCCATAACGAGCAGGGTCGGCCACTTGGTAGGCGAATACAATACCTCCGTCGGGATCGACGCACTGTTTCAGGGATTCTCCTAGTTCGGTACCATGAAAAATATTGTCTCCGAGTATTAATGCTACTTTATCGCTGCCAATAAACTTCTCACCAATAATGAACGCCTGAGCCAGGCCATCTGGTGTTGGCTGTACTTCGTAAGAGAGTCTAATGCCCCATTGTGAACCGTCGCCAAGTAATCTTTGGAACTGTGATTGGTCATCAGGTGTAGTAATAATCAAGATGTCCTTGATACCAGCTAGCATCAGCGTTGTCAGCGGATAGTAAATCATTGGCTTGTCATAGATCGGTACTAGTTGTTTAGAGATACCTTTTGTAATAGGATACAAACGCGTTCCTGATCCGCCTGCTAAAATAATGCCTTTCATGATTCCTCTGTCTCCTTGGTTTGGTTAGTCAAATATTCAGATAAAGCCTCTCGCCAGTCGCGAATTTCTAGACCCGTAGCTTTTATTTTATCAAGACTGAGGGTGCTTTGTAAGGGGCGAGGTGCAATACCAGTTTTCCCTTCGTAGTATTGTTCAGTTGTGACACCAGTAACTTCGTCCTTTGAATGCCCAAATGCATCATAGGCAATTGTAGCAATGTCAGCCCAGCTAACGCTGTCGCCTTCATTGGTAAAGTTATAGGTGCCAAACGGAGAACCAGCGTGCAGCAGGTGTGCAATGGCGGCAGCAAGGTCGGATGTGAAGGTCAAGCGACCAATTTGATCGTTAACAACATTTGGTTTAATGCCTTGATCAGCCAACGATTTCATAGTCAGGACAAAGTTTTTGCCTTCGCCAATAACCCAAGAAGTCCGGAGCAAGTAGTGTTTAGGTGCCAGTCCTACAATAAGGTCGCCGGCAGCTTTTGTCTGTGCGTAGACGCCAAGTGGTGAAAGATCTTCTGTTTCCAGATGTGGATTTTTTGTACCATCAAATACATAATCACTCGATACGTGGACAATCGTAATATCATGAGCATTTGCAGCTGTAACTAAGTAGCCAACAGCAGTGGCGTTAACTTTCCAGGCAGCAACGCGACCCTCGGCAGTTTCTGCCCCATCAACGTTTGTATACGCTGCAGCATTAATAATAATTTTGATACCAGCCCAGTTAAAGTTAGCGACTGATTCGCTGCTGGTAATATCAAGTTCATCAATGTCGGCCGATTGGGCAGCCGGATAGAGTTTTCGTAGAGCTGTTCCCAGCTGACCATTGGCGCCGACAATAAAGATTTCTGAATCGTTCATTATCCCAAAATCTCTTTGAGGGATGGGTTAGAGCGGTCTTTATCAGAAATAATCATGCCTTCATTTTCTGCGATAGGCCAATTAATGGCGAGGTCTGGATCGAGAGGATTGCATGCCTTTGCTGGCATAGAAGGTGTCCATTCGGTTTCAAAGTAATACAGATAAATCGAAGGCTCATTGCTAATAGATTGAAATGAATTACCGAGACCTTTACTGACAAACAGTCCTTGTCCACGCTCAAGTTCGAATCCAAGCCATTTGCCTGCAGTTTCAGAATCTTTACGAAGGTCAACAATGACGGCGTATACTTTACCACTAGCAACAGAAACAAGTTTGTGGGCGGATTCAGCATGGATACCACGAAGAGCACCCTTGACGGTCAGAGGCGCATTAACTTGTGGCCGTTCACCAAGTGTTGGCAGCCCAGCAGCATCGAAATCAGATTGACGATAGAATTCCATTACCGAGCCGCGAGGATCATCAATAATTTTGAACTCAACTTTATAAAGTCCCTGAATTTCTGTTTCGACCGCGCTAAACTCTTTCATTACTTTGTTGCCTGCGATTCATATTTTGCCTCGGTTTCAGCCTTTTGTGGTTTCCACCAAGCTTCGTTTTCTTTGTACCAATTAATTGTGTCGGTCAGACCCACTTCAAAATCAGTGTACTTTGGCTGCCACCCAAGCTGTGTACGAAGTTTTGTTGAGTCAATTGCATAGCGCATGTCGTGGCCAGGTCGGTCCGTCACATGTTCGTAGTCGCTCGGATCTTTACCGAGAGTTTTGAGGATTAATTCAACAACTGATTTATTATCTTTTTCGCCATCGGCACCAATTAGGTACGTTTCACCTAAAACACCTTTTTCTAAAATAGTCAGAACGGCTGAACTGTGGTCTTCGGTGTGTACCCAATCGCGAACGTTTTTGCCTTCGCCATATAGTTTTGGACGACGACCTTCGAGAACTTCGGTGATTTGACGAGGAATAAACTTCTCGACATGTTGGTACGGGCCATAGTTATTTGAACAGTTAGAAACGGTTGCTTTTACACCAAAGCTACGAATCCAGGCGCGAACCAGTAAATCAGACCCAGCCTTGGTTGATGAATATGGGCTGGAAGGATTGTATGGTGTATTCTCGGTAAACTTGGCAGGGTCGTCAAGCTCTAAATCGCCGTATACCTCGTCGGTCGATATGTGATGTAGGCGTTTACCAAATTTACGAACAGCCTCCAGGATTGTATAAGTGCCAATAATGTTGGTATCAACAAATGGGCGAGGGTTTTCAAGTGAGTTGTCGTTGTGTGACTCGGCTGCATAGTGAACAATCGCATCGTTTTCCGATACAAGATTATTAACCAAATCCGCATCCATAATATTGCCTTCAACAAGGGTGACCCGAGCAGGATCCAGGCCCTCAAGGTTTGCCTTATTTCCTGCATAAGTCAGTGCATCAAGTACAGTAATATGCCAATCGGGACGCTCACGGTAGACGTAGTGTACAAAGTTCGAGCCAATAAACCCTGCACCGCCAGTAACGATAATCTTCATGTTATTTATTATACAGACCAGAGTCTCTTAATGCTATGAATCCTGCACGTGGTGCATCAAAGTAAATCATATCGGTATCGACAGAATCTATTGGCATAAAGTCTATCTCGGCGACGTCATCCAAAGCCTTAATGCTAGGACTACCAATTAATTTGGCATAGTAAACAGCAGTCAAAACTTTAAGCGTTTCGTCTGCCCATTCATATGTATCTACTCCGCTGAGTATATATTGGGGTTTTGTATAATCACTTGACTGTAGCCCGAGTTCTTCTAATATCTCGCGACCAACTGAGTCTTCGTACGTTTCAGCGCCATCATTAAATCCACCTGGTGAGTCGAGCAAGCCCTTGCCAGGGGCGTGCGCACGCGTTGCGACCAGCACTTCATTTTTGTCATTTAGTATCCAAAGTGAGGACGCCGGAAAAGCATTATTGTAAATCGTGTGACCATTTTCACAAGTATAGACGTGGTCGTGGTCGACTGTAAGTTTTGCTCCACAGCGCCGACAATAGTTCATTTCCATAGTTCCAGTATAGCAAGTGAGGCGCCCTAGATGGTAAACTGGTACCATATGATTACTGTCATTATTGCCGGTGGGTCCGGAACAAGACTATGGCCCTTGTCGACATCGGACTATCCGAAGCATCTTTTGAATCTAACTGGTGATCGTACTCTTTTACAAATGGCGTACGACCGGGCCAGGAGCGTTGGCGAAAAGATATATATCGTCACAGAGCAAAGTCACTCTGATCATGTAAAGTCTCAACTGCCAGATTTACCAGAAGACGCTGTATTAATTGAACCAGGCAGACGTGGGACGGCTCATTGTATCGTTTTGGCTCTCGACGTTATTGCCCGCACCGGCAACAAAGACGAGCCGATTGCTTTTATACACTCCGATCACTTTGTACGCGACGTTGAGGGATTTACGCATTCTATCCACATGGCCGGGACGGTCTCGAGTAAAAGGAATGAAATTACACTTGTTGGTATCGAGCCGACTTTCCCTGCAACAGGCTTTGGCTATATTGAACGCGATGGGGTCATTGACGAAGAGAGCGGAGCTCACCGGGTTGCTAGTTTTAAAGAGAAACCTGACTATGAAACAGCTCAAGAATTTTTATCATCAGGTAACTATTTGTGGAACTGTGGTTATTTTGTCGGCTCCGTTAATACGTTTTGGAATGAAATTGGTCATAGCGCACCCGAACTACAGGCAAGTGTTAGTAAGCTTGCCGGCGTAGAAGCGTATCCGTCAGATGACTATAATAACGCATATCTATCACTTGACGTTCAAGTTATCGACTATGCCCTCAGTGAAAAGTCGGACAATCTGGCCGTTGTGTCGGCAACGTTTGATTGGATGGATATAGGATCCTTTAAGGATCTGCACAATATTGTTGAACGTGATGAACAGGGTAATTATTTTAAAGGCGATGGTATTCATGCGCTTGACGTAGAGAATGTGTATATTCGTAATGAAGAATCAAAGCCGATTGCAGTCATTGGCCTCGATAACGTTGTTGTTGTTAACACACCAGATGGAATCTTGGTCGCACGCAAAGACGTTAGCCAGCGTACCGGCGAAGTCGCCAAAGCACTGAGTGGGAATCAATAGCTATGCCTAGACGAAAACTGTCAGAATATCGCGCCAAAAGTCTTGTTAACGGTGCCCTCGGGCAAGATTACACAGGTTGGGAAATTAAGGATCTAGACGATATCAAAAAAGTCGATGGCTATGATAGTTATGTTGTAAAGGTTGACCAGGCGGTAAAGGGACGATTCAAAAAAGGCTTGGTATTACTTGATGTTGCTACAAAAGATTTAAAGGCCGGCGCCAAACAACTTATGGGCGAGGGCTATTCATCACTACTTGTCGAACCGTATGTTCAGCACGTTGATGAGGCTGAACGCTACCTTGCGCTGTCACGTGATCGAGCAGGTTACCAAGTTGCTTACAGTCGATATGGCGGGGTGAACGTCGAACAAAAACCTGAGTCGATTGAACATTTTACGATTGATGGTGATTTCGATTGGGACAGTTTGGCGACAACTACCAATATACCGGCAGATAAATTGCAGGCACTTCTAGCGCTATTTAAAGATAATCATTTTGCTAGTTTAGAGATTAATCCCTATGTTGCCGACAGACGATCACTCAACATTTTGGATGTTGCTATTGAAGTTGATGATGCTGGGCAGTATTTTACAAAGAAATGGAATGAAAGCGATATCAGAAGCCCACACAAGTTAAGTGAATCTGAAAAACAAATTCATATTTTGAATGATAACTCGCCTGCCTCATTTAGTTTAAGTGTCCTAAACCCTAACGGATCAATATTCTTGCTGCTATCTGGTGGCGGTGCCAGTATTGTGATTGCGGATGAAGTGTATAACGTCGGACTGGGAGCTGAACTGGCTAACTATGGTGAATACAGCGGCAATCCTAATACGGATGAAACCTATGCTTATACAAAACAAATTATAAAACTTATTATTGATTCGAATGCTCCTAAAAAAGTATTATTTGTCGGTGGCGCCGTGGCTAACTTTACTGATATTGCCAAGACGTTTGCGGGTATTATCATGGCGCTCGACGATGAGGCTGCGACGCTGAAGAAACAGCACCTAAAGGTCTTTGTTCGTCGTGGTGGGCCAAACCAAGAGATCGGTCTAGAAAAAATAAAAACAGCCCTAGAGGAACATGGAATCTTGGGCGGTGTATATGGCCCAGATGTATCAATTAGCGATGCGTTAGCAGAGGCTCTAGAAGGTTTAAAGGATTAGAAAATGATAGATATTAAAACATTACGAGATCATGAGGCCAACGTCGTTATTTTAGGGTCGCATGCAGGAATCATTCAGTCAATGCTAGACTATGATTATTTGGCTGGTAAAAAGAAGCCGAGTGTTCTAGCAATTGTTGCTAGTGGTCGCAAGCAAGAACGCTATTTTTGGGGTGAAACGGAAGTAACAATTCGCGTAGTGTCTAACTTAAATGTATTGTCAGAATCACTACGCCAAAAAGTTACTGCAGTCTTGAATGTTCAGTCTGCTCGTCGCATTTTGGCATCAACAACTCAGGCCGTTGAACTACTCCCAAATCTGCAGGTAATTGATATTTTTGCTGAACAAACGCCAGAAGCACATAGCCTAGACTTAATTAAACTTGCTAGCGAAAAAAATATTCTGATTGTCGGCCCAGCATCCGTTGGTGTATTGATTCCAGGCTATCTAAAACTTGGTGCCATTGGTGGAACCAGGCATCCACAAATAACGCATGCCGACATCTTAGAGAAGGGCGACACGGCTGTTGTATCGACGTCGGGCGGTATGGTTAATGAACTGATTCATACGGTAACTGGCGTGGGGCTAGGCGTGTCATTCGCGATAGCACTCGGCGGTGATAGGTTTCCAATAACGACGCCAGCTCAGGCGCTACTGCTGGCTGAAGCCGACAAATATACTAAACAAGTTGTCTTTTTTGGCGAACTTGGTGGATCTGACGAATACGAGATTGCCAAGCTTATTGAAGAAGGAAAACTTACCAAAGAATTAATTGTTTATATTGCGGGAACCGTCGCTGAACTATTTGAAGAGCCTCCACAATTTGGTCATGCAAAGGCACTGGCACAAACAGAGGACGAATCAGCAACTGCTAAAAAAGCAGCTCTTAAAAAAGTAGGTGCTATTGTCTGCAATACATTCGCGGATGTTAAAAGGGAGCTTTCCAAACGAGTCACCCAAGAGCGTGTTACATCGTCACCAAAAATTGGAGCACGTACGCGCAGTATGATCGTTAGTCATATTTCGGGCGAGAAGGACGACAACGTACGGCTTCTTGGTCGTGACTTGATGGAGACAGTTGATGATAATACGATTGCGTCACTTATTTTATCGATGCTTCTTGGCCAGCAAGTTGAATCTAAAAAGGCGATTGAATTTGTCGACTATGTCTTTAAACTGTTGATGGATCACGGGCCATACGTATCGGGTGCACTTAATACAATCGTGGCGGCACGGGCAGGTAAAGATTTGATATCGAGTCTAACAGCGGGTCTTATGACAATCGGTCCACGCTTTGGTGGTGCAATTAATGCGGCAGCGGGTGAGTGGCTAAGAGGTGTCAATGATGAACTCTCGGCTCAAGAGTTTGTTGAATCATTCGCACGACGTGGTGACATTGTGCCTGGTATCGGACACAAAAAATACCACACTGACTTACCTGACCCACGTGTCAAAGCTTTAAAGACGTTTGCTAAAAATAGTAACGGTGACCGTTATCTAAAGTTTGCACTATCAGTCGAAGCAATTACGACAACCAAGAAAACAAACTTAATTTTGAACGTTGACGGCGCAATCGCCGCGATCTTACTCGACATTTTGGAATCAGAGTTTGGCTTGGATCCCCAACAACTTCACGAACTGGTTGAAATTGAATTCTTTAATGCCTTGTTTGTGCTTAGTCGTTCGGTTGGGTTCACGGCACATTACCTTGACCAGCGTCGTCATGACGAAGGTTTGTTGCGTTTGTCGCCTGATGACGTCAGGTATATAGGTTAAATATGTGTGGAATTGTTGGGTACGTTGGAGAAAAACGAGCCCAGGATTATTTAATTAACGGACTACACCGCCTAGAATATCGAGGCTATGATTCAGCTGGTATCGTCACAATTGATGAAGGTCATGTGGCACTGTACCGCGCCAAAGGTAAGGTGGCTGAGCTTGACATGTTAATCAATGAAAAGCCATCAAAAGGAACGATCGGTATCGGTCACACTAGGTGGGCAACCCACGGTGAACCGTCAGAGACAAATGCGCACCCTCAGCGGTCAGGCGATATCTATTTAGTTCATAACGGCATCATTGAAAACTACCGAGAACTAAAGGCCGAATTAAAAGACCATGTGTTTGTGAGTGCAACTGACACAGAGGTTTTAGCAGCTCTGGTCGAGTCATTTTATAATAACGATACAAGTCTAGTTGATGCCGTGACGCAGGCTCTGCAGCTGACGGTCGGAACGTACGGTATCGCTGTCGTGTCGTCCAGAGAACCTGATCAAATCGTTGTAGCCAGAAGTGGCAGCCCACTTATTATTGGCATTGGCGAAGGTGAAACGTATGTTGCCAGTGATGCTTCGGCATTGGTTGGCTATACAGACCAAGCAGTTTATTTGAATGACGGTGAAGTAGCCGTCTGTAAAGCAGGTGGTATTGATGTTTTTGATTTGGCTTCTCGTCCTGTCTCGTCAAAAGTTGAAACGATTGAAGTTGATATGCAGGCCATTCAAAAGCAAGGCTACGACCATTTCTTATTAAAAGAGATTAGCGAACAGCCACAAACGCTGCGTTCAACACTGAGCGGTCGAGTCGATTTAAAAGACGAAACTATTAAGCTAGGGGGTCTCAACCTAACCGACGAAGAACTAAGGACAATTGAACACGTAACAATTATCGGTTGCGGAACTGCCTATTATGCCGGACTTTTGGCTTCGTACTATCTGGAGCAAATTGTTGATGGTCTAACGATTGATGTGGCGGTCGCATCAGAGCTACGCTACCGTGCATTTCACTTACCGAAAAATACAGTGGCATTAGTCGTGTCTCAATCCGGCGAAACAGCTGATACACTTGCTTGCCTGCGTGAGATTAAAAAACGGGGCGTCAAAACTCTTGGTATTATTAACGCGGTTGGCTCAACAATTGCGCGTGAAGTTGACGGCGGTATTTATGTTCATGCCGGACCAGAGATATCGGTTGCGTCAACCAAAGCTTTTACGTCACAAGCAGCCGCGATGATTATGTTTGGGCTAGTAGTTGCGCAGGCTAAGGGTGCTAATTCCGAGAACACATTGCCATACATAAAAGAACTAGCCGAACTGCCCGGTGAAATTGAAAATGTTATCAAGAATTATCAGACAGAAATCGCGGATGCTTCTAAAAAATACGCTTCATACGACCACGCTCTTTATTTTGGTCGTGACACAGCCTACCCAACAGCACTCGAAGGCGCTTTGAAATTAAAAGAAATCTCGTATATACAGGCCGAGGGTTATGCGGCAGGTGAGTTGAAACATGGTCCGATTGCACTTGTCGATGATAGCTTTTTTGAAGTAGGGTTGCTACTTGATAATTGGCTGTACGATAAAACTCTTAGTTCACTGTCCGAAGTAAACGCGCGTGGTGGACATATCCTCGCAATTACCAATAGCGCGGCTCGTATTGAAGCCGAGACAGTACTACGTATCGATACAAAGCTTCACCTTTTGACCCCCCTTGTTCTAAACGTTGTGCAGCAACTGTTTGCTTACTATATTGCTGTTTCGCGTGGCAATGATGTTGACCAGCCACGCAACCTGGCAAAAAGTGTCACTGTCGAGTAGCTAGCAGCCTGACACCTCTCGACGTAAAGGGGTTTCTTTGCTATTCTTCAAGGTATGGCCACAACAAAACCTACGCTATCGTTAGTCATTCCTATCTACAATGAAGCTGACGGATTGAAGGAGTTTCATACATCACTTCTAGAAGTGCTAGGATCGATTGATTCTAGACCGTCATATGAAATTATCTACTGTGATGATGGTAGTACTGATAGGTCACAAAAGGTACTTTCTGATATTGTCGACGAAGACGAAGACGTTAAAGCAATACTTCTTTCACGTAACTTTGGTAAAGAGAGCGCATTATCAGCTGGCATTGCTCAGGCCAGTGGTGAAGCAATCATAACTATCGACGGCGACGGACAACACCCAGTTGAACGTATTCCTGATTTCGTCAAAGCATGGAAAGACGGCGCGAGGGTCGTTATCGGCATACGAAAAAATTCAAAAGGAAATGTGTTTAAAAAACTAGAGTCAAAACTGTTTTATAGTTTCTTTAATAGATTATCGAGTCAAAAGTTAATACCGGGTTCAACAGATTTTAGGTTAATTGACAAGTCAGTTCAAACTGCCTTTTTAAGCCTTGGCGAATCAAATCGAATCACGCGCGGACTTATCGATTGGCTGGGATTCGAACGCAGCTACATAGACTTTATTCCTAATGATCGTGTCAAAGGTAAACCAGGCTACAGTCAACGCAAACTTATCCAACTTGCTATGAACAGTATCGTATCACTTAGTCCACGGCCTCTTTACTTGTTGGGGTACTTGGGGATAGTCGTCACAAGTTTAGCACTGCTGCTGGGTCTGGCGGTTATCATTGAACAGCTAATTCTGGGCGATCCACTGCTGTGGAAGTTTACAGGCACGGCAATGCTGGGGTTATTGGTGCTATTCTTTGTCGGCATTGTGCTGATTGCACAGGGAATACTTGCAGTCTACATTTCGCATATTCACACCGAGAGTAAACATCGACCACTCTACATTATTGACCGAGCACGTTCAAAACGGATTGAATAATATGAAGTCCACCAGGCGCCAATTCGTTACATATGTTGTCGTGGGTCTTAGTTCGTACCTCATTGAAATGGGCTCGCTATACCTTTTGAAGGTAGTTTTGGGGCTATCGGACCTGGCTGCTGTGGCGATAAGTTTTTGGATAGGATTTGTTGTCGCGTTTGTTTTGCAAAAATGGGTGACGTTTAAAAATCACGATAAACAGCCAAAGGTGATTGGCAAGCAACTTATTATGTATGGAGCACTGGCTGCTTGGAATTACGTTTTTACACTTGGGCTTGTGGCGTTATTTTCGCATGCAATGTCAGTTTTTCTAATACGTACGGTGGCTATCGCTATTATCACCCTTTGGAATTACGTGATATATCGAAAACTTATATTTAAAGAAATACTGAAGGCTAAAAAAAAGAAAAAAGCTAAAAAGCCAAACAAAAAACCTGTTACACGTATGCAAAAGATTTTGCAGCATTTCGTCAGCTTTAAATCGCCTTACGTTATTTTTTCAACCAGCATACTAATCATTACAACTTTGTGGTGGTCGATACTTGGCGCAGTCTTGCAAAGCACTAATGCTGACCAAATTATCAATAGCTATTTGTTCGAGAATACACAGACTTTTAACTCGGCGCTCATTCCGAGTGCTCACACATTTTTAATTAAATGGCCATTATTTATTATTGAGCGATTGTCTGGACATAGTGCTCTTGCGCTAGTAACTTTGACAGTTTTGGTCAGTGTTGCGACGGTTGTGGGACTGGCGTATCTGCTATACCGAATTGATCGCCGACCTAAAGTATTCGGAACGGCAATGCTGGCACTTGCTGGCGTACTGTTGTTTATTCCAGCTCAACCGTATGCGGGGGGACTACTACCTGTTAACTTTGCTATGCTCGCAACTCGAAATATTGAATACTTGTTTTATATCTTGAGTCTTGTTCTTATCATTCGAGCACCTAGGTTTCGCAATTTACAATTTGTTAGTGGAATTGTCCTCATGAGCTTGCTGGTTACCAGTGACCAACTATTCATGTGGTTATCACTTGGTGGAGCGGGCATAATGACTGTAGTCTACATATTTGCTCGACGCCTCCCGCTCGTAAAATTAGGCATTCGTTGGTTAGCGACAACCATACTAGCCGTCATTATTTCAACGATTATAGTGTGGGTAATTAATCTGGCGGGACTGACACACATTGTGGGTGGCTCTGGGCCGTATGGATTTATTCAAAATATTAAAGAGTTTGGACTGGGATGTGTTTTCGCTGTTATGGGACTACTAACCAACTTTGGTGCAAATCCAATCTTTGATATTGGTGTCATCAAAGACATGCCTGGAGTATTAGTTCGACGTCTTTTCTCACCGATAACCATTCCATTTATTGTTAACCTTGGACTATTTATCATTGGTTTGGTTGCAAGTGTACGACTGTTCAGAGCAAGCCTTATTCCGCCAAAACAGGTGAAGCGTCGCAAGAAGCAGCCTGAATTTACTACGACGGGGGCACTAGCGGTTGCTTTGATTGCGTCAACGATTACTTCTATTGGATTCTTTATTGTTACTAATCATTACTATCCAGTCGACTCTCGGTACGAAACGATTAGCCTTTTTGCACTGAGCGTTGCCATTATGGCGTATGTACGCACACGTTCTAGCCCAGTTCTGCGGATACCAAGAGTAGTGGGCGTATTGGTGATCGGTATTATCATTGGATTAATTTGGACATTTAATACATATCAGCAACAATCATCGGCCCTGACAACAATAAATGCACGTAATACTAAGATTGCCGACGTTTTGCAAAACCATAAATCTGATCTACTGGTGGGAGATTATTGGCGAGTTGTACCAATTAGCCAAATTAATAAAAATATCGTAAACCATATTTTGCCCCTGGGCGACTGCACAACTCCACGTGCATCGCTTACAAGTAAAAGTTGGGAGCAGAATTTTGAAAATAAAAGCTTTATATATCTGCTGAGCTTAGACAAGGGTCTGACAGACTATCCATCATGTTCAATCGATCAAATTATCCAAACTTATGGTCATCCAAATGGCAGTACGGTTATTGCTGGAACAAATGATAATCCTACTGAGCTGCTTCTTTTCTATGACGGAGGCGTCAATAACAATCACAATATTACGAGTTCGACTAAAATATCAACAATTCTGCCAACAACGACTCAGCAGGTTAAACCAATAGCTGATTGTACCAACGATATGACGATAATGAATGTTATTGCCCATCAGGATGATGACTTACTGTTTATGAATCCCGATATACAACACGCGATTGACGCTGGGGATTGTGTTCGAACCGTCTATGTAACAGCGGGTGATGCTGGCCAGAGCAGTCAGTATTGGCTAGGGCGAGAAAGAGCTTCCGAAGCAGCTTATGAATCAATGTTGGGGGTAAGCCAGCCGCTTGTCTGGACCCAGAGGACACTTAAGGTCAGGGATCATGAATTTGTCACGGTCGTAAATCCAAAAGGCAACAGACAAATCTCACTTATCTTTATGCGTTTACCTGATGGCAATTTGAACGGCCAAGGCTTTAATGGTTCGGGGCATGAAAGCTTAGCACATTTACTGTCAGGTAAAGTACCATCAATGCTGGCAGTCGACGGACAGTCGTTCTATTCATCCGGTGATCTCACCCAGGTACTAACAGATTTAATGAATTTATATAATCCAACAACGGTTAATACTCAAGCTGCAAGTAATGTCGGTCATTTATATCAGGATCATAGTGACCATACGAGCGTTGGCACGTATGTAGACATGGCGTTTGAAGGTTACGTAGGCAGAAACAATGCATCGTTGCAGCACTACATTGGTTATCCTATTCGTGAACGTCCAGAAAATGTCACCGACAGAGACCTGGACCGAAAAATAGATGCCTTTTTGGCCTATGCTGGCTTTGACGGCGGAGTCTGTCAGACTCTCACTATGTGTGACAAAACAGCAACATACGGTGCATACCTACGTAGGGAGTATGCACAGTAAAATAATTATTTTTTGCTGATCTGATCAGAGACTATTTTACGAATCTTGGTATCAAACAGACTCTTGTCGAATCGCTTTGCGTGTCGATGAAGCGTTGCCGGCAGAAACGATAGCGTTTCAAAACGATGAATAGCTTTTATAAGTTCACCGACCGACTGATGTTTAAACAGCACGCCTGTTTCGCCGTCAGTAATGATGTCAAGAATGCCACCCTTTGCGTAGCCAATAACTGGCGTACCGGCTGCGAGTGCCTCAACAGCTGCAATACCAAAGTCTTCCTCATTAGGAAATAGAAAAGCCTTGGCGTGCTGAGCATACTCTACCAACTCTTTATCAGAGACTCGTCCGGTGAAATGAATAGTCGAACCAGCTAATTTTTTGAGTCGCTCAGTATCAGGACCGCTGCCGATAACCGTTAGATTTACCTTTAGAAAATTACAAGCTTTAATTGCTAGGTCAAATCGTTTGTAGGGAACATGACGACCCCACATAACGTAACCGCTGCGGTCTGTATGTGGTGCAGGTGTAAAACGATCAACGTCAACAGGCGGATAGACGACTGTACTTGGTTTATCGTAATACGTTTTAATACGCTCCTGGGTAACGGTTGAATTGGCAATAAAAACATCAATATCTTTGGTTGAGGCTAAATCTAGTTTTCGCATTCGGCGCACAAAGGCTGGAATAACGGGACGAATAATAGGTGTCAGAACGCCAAACTTAAACTCACGTTTAAACTCCTCGTAGTGACTGTAGTAATAACGAATCGGTGTATGAATATAGGCGATGTGAATTTGCTCAGGTCTGGTTTTACGAACAGCCTTTGCCTCGGCACTGCTGGTGCTAAGAATAATGTCGTAGCTGCTTAGATCAAGTTTACGGAATGCGTAAGGGCGAAGTACCGGCCAAAGCGTGTGCTTGTAGCGAATAAATTTCGGCAGTAATCGCTGCAAGTACGTTGTTCTCACGTCGAGTTTCGCGAATGCTGGCACTGCAGTAGGATTATACACGGATGTATAAATTGGTGCCTCCGGAAAGATTTTGTGAAGTTCGAGTAAAAGCGGTTCGGCACCACCCATATTGGTAAGCCAGTCCGTAACAAGGGCAATTTTAGGAGTGGACATTACTTGGCTCCGCGCCGTTTTAGTACCACAAGTATTGTTTTGAAAAGGATTTTGATGTCGAGCCAAAATGTCCAGTTTTGGGCATAAAATAGTTCAAGTGCAATTCGCTCGTCGAAAGATAGTTCGCTGCGACCTGAAACTTGCCACAGGCCTGTCACGCCAGACTTAACGCTGTGCAGTAACGAAGTACGACCTTTTGCTAGGCCAACTTCTTGGGGCAAAATAGGTCGTGGGCCAACTAGGCTAAGGTCGCCTTTTAGGACGTTGAAGATGCCGGGCAATTCATCGATTGAAGTGGCACGTAGGAATGCTCCAAACTTGGTGATGCGTGGGTCATTATCAACTTTTCGAACTTTGTCATATTCCTTGGCAAGATCTTCACGGCCCATAGCACGAAATTCTTCAGAGGCGTCTTTGAAGTCGAAGCCTGGCAAATGTTTCATCGAGCGAAACTTCAAAAGGTTAACCGGCTCTGAGAAGCGCGACAAGCGTTTGTGAACATAGAATATGGTGCCAGGATTGAGTATTTTTTGCAGAACGATAATCACCAAAAGCAGAGGTGAAAGAATAATAACGAGGATCAAGCTAACAATAAAATCGAAAATTCGCTTTAGAATAGCGCCCCAACCAACCAAAGGTGTTTGGTAAATTGTTATCATCGGGTAACCTAGAAAAACATCAACGGTATTTTTACCAGAATAAAACTCGGCTTCACCTGGAATAAAGCTGTATTCGATGTGATGAGTTTGAGCAGCACTTAAAATCTTTTGGTTGCGATCCGTTGAATCATATAGATCAGTTTGAATGATAGTGTTTATTGCGTTAACTTCTATGTCACGTAGTGCGGCTTCGACTAATGAATATTGATGAGCATGTAAACCTTCGGGCATTAACTTTTTTGGTCCTGCAATTGCTACAATCTCGTAACCACTTTTTTGAGTGTCGGCTAGGTTAAGGGCAATATCGCTGGTTGCACTCGATGATCCAATAATCAAGACTCGTCTAACGCCCTTGCCGTAACGAAACATCAGACTTCTGATATAACGCAAAATTTCTCGCTCGATGACAATCAATATAAACGAGCCAACGAGTGCATAGACAGCGACGAGGCGTGCCGGAAAGATATCTTTGCCACTAGTGTACTGCCAGCCAATAACCAACAGGATTCCGATAAATGACCCCACAGCGATCTTTGCCCATTCAATCAGACGCCGGTTATAAGTGCTGGGTTTATAGAGTCCTAAGATCGCAAAAATAAAAATCCAAAAAGGAATGACTAGTAAGAATGCGTACAAATAATCATAGGCGTGAACATTGGCAAGGAGTGGCCGAGGGTCATACTGAACACGCAGAACATAGGCTAGTGTGAACGCTGCTAGTAAAACGAAGGTATCGATGATAATCAGGATTAGACTATAGAACTTGGTATTCCGAGTTTGCATACTTAGGTTATTATAGCATTTTCTGAGTTACAATAGAGGTTAGAAGAGGGAATAGCGGGCAGAAATATGGCACAGACTGGTACAAAAAAGAAACAACCTATCCTTAGAAAGATTGATAAGGCGTACCTCATTATTTTGCTTGTTATCTTTGGTGGAATTGTTCTTCAGGGACCAATCAGCGTGGGATTTGGCACACTGTTTCCGAACTACGATTTACTGATAAAGTCCTGGAAGGAAATTTTGATGGTGGTTGCTGGCGTCCTTTGCTTTGTTATTTTGCAGAGAAAAAGGCGGATGACGATTTTAAAAGAACCTTTGATGCTGGGTATTGCCATTTACGCAGCACTCCATCTGTTGTCACTGCTAGTATTTGGCGGCACACTGACTTCAGTTGCGGCGGGCTTTGCTATTGATCTACGTTATATATTATTCTTTGGACTTGTATATATTGCAGTCCGGCTTTACCCAGGCTACAGCCGGACATTTATAAAAGTTGGTATAGCTGGTGCACTGGTCGTATTAATTTTTGCTTTATTGCAAGTTTTTATCCTGCCGCCAGATATTTTGAAGTACCTTGGCTATAACACTGACACTATTGCGCCGTATTTGACGGTTGATCAAAACAGCAGTTTCATTCGCATTAACAGTACACTTCGTGGGCCAAACCCACTGGGTGCTTACGCAGTCATGGTTCTATCTATCATCGTGGCGTGGCTGATTAATAAGCGAACGAGTTTTAAAAACAATTCACGACTTGTTGTTATCGTACTATTTATTGGCGGCATTGTGTCGCTGTGGGCAAGCTATTCGCGAAGTGCATTAATCGGCGCAGTTATTGCCCTTGCCATAGTGTTAGTCGCGGCAAACATCAAACGTCACAAGCGAGCGATTTTGGTGAGTGGCGCGATTATTCTTGTCGCACTGGGTGTAGGCATTGTCGCTACACGTAACACTGACTTTGTTTCCAATGTGGTTCTCCACGATAATCCTGTTGGCGGCAGTAGTACAAAATCAGACCAAGGTCATATTAGTTCACTACAGGATGGTATCAGTCGGGCGCTTACTCAACCGTTTGGAGCGGGTATTGGTAGTACTGGATCAGCGTCACTTAGTACGGATAAACCACTGATTATCGAGAATCAATATCTGTTTATTGCCCACGAAACTGGCTGGGTAGGGCTGACATTCTTTGTGATGATTTTTGTAGGAGTACTTAACCGTTTGGGGAGACGACGTGAGAACTATTTAGCGCTGGGAGTTTTTGCAAGCGGTATGGCACTGGCTGTTATCGGACTGTTGCTGCCAGTGTGGGTGGACGACACTGTTTCAATTGTTTGGTGGGGACTTGCTGCAATCGTAATAGGAGGCAAACATGACTGAACTGCGTTCGACTAAACGCCAACGTGAACTACTCAACTTTGTTGATGGGTTTATTCAGGGGCATGGCTATGGTCCTAGTTATCGAGAAATTATGCGCGCACTTGGATATAAATCCGTTTCGACCGTTGCGATTCATATTGATGGTTTGATTAGTAGGGGCTATGTACGCAAGCGCGACAATTCGGCCAGGTCACTGGAGGTCATAACGACACATCTGGATGATGCTTCGACCCACAAGACTGCCACCCCGACGCAGGAGAAATGGATCATCAACGCTGTGACAGAACGTTTTGATGCGCTAGAGCAGCAACACGATGACAGAGTACTAGATGAATTATATGTGCTAATCGGCGCCCTGAAGATATTAGGTCTTGAAGACGCACACGTGGCAATGAAAGCCAGATTAAAGAACGTTAATTCCTAAGTCGATCAAGCTGAGATTAATATCTGAGCACCACACACGGTATAATAAGTATAAGCATGATTCGTGAGTGGTATGGTAAGGCAAACAAACATGTACGACATCACTGGAAGAGATGGCTCCTTTTTGGCGGGATAGGGCTTTTGATACTAATTATTGTCGGTCAGTTTTTATATCCAACCGACAAACTTGTAGCATTTATGAACATTGATGGGGTGGACCTTAGCGGTTGGAGTAAAGCTGATGCAACCACAAGGCTTGATAGCACGTACAAAAATACAAAACTAAACATTTATTTTTCAAACGCCCAACAGGCATATCGATCGCCAACTGCGTCTGATATAGGTCTGACTATTACCAACGAGGCACGTATACAAGCGGCCAATTACCCTTGGTATATGCGTTTGATTCCGACGTCACTTTTGTGGGCACATTATATATACGGTGTTGATTCAAACCCTACCTATGCTCGTAATTCAACGACGCTTGGCAGTTATATAACCAACCAATTTGGGTCATCGTGTAGCGTGCAGCCAGTTGATGCAACTGTAAAAGTTCAGGATGTATCTCTTGTCGTGGTGCCTTCAATAAATGGGGGAACCTGCGACACGCAGGATCTTACGACGAAACTATCAACCGTCGAGCCACGTCTAAATGTAGCGACAAAGATACTAATCTCTGGCAAGGAAATTCCCGCAAGTGTGAGTGATGCGGCAGCCAAAACATTTGCCGACAGCCTAACTACGAAATTAAAAAATGGCATCACGTTACCCGTGGGCACAACATCGGTGGTGATTCCTGCAAGTGACCTATATGCCTGGCTTGATATTAGCGTGGTAGATGGTGCTTTGCAGTATTCGTTCAATGTAGATCGTGCCAGTACGTACCTTAATGCTAATGTCGCTCCAAAGGTAGCGGTTGCTTCAGGGACAACGAAGGTATCGACGTATGATTTTGTCGAGACATCACGGGTAACTGGTGCAAGTGGAAAGAGCCTTGATAGCGCGCAAACGCTCGCTAATATCAAAGCCTATTTGGATGGAGCTGCCTCAAGTTTGGTAGTTGCCATTGCATCCGTTGCGCCAAAACTGTCATATACACGCAGCTATAGTTCAACGGACACCGGTCTGGCGGCCTTGATGCAAAACTATGCGTCATCGCATCCTGGCACCTACGGTATTGCCCTTACGGAACTGTCGGGCAGCAGTAGGCACGCGACATATAACGGAGATACGCAATTTATAACAGCCAGTACGTATAAATTATTTGTTGCCTATAGTAGCCTACTGAGGGTTGAATCCGGTGAGTGGCAGTGGAGTGATCAAATAGAGGGTGGGTATGACCTGGCAACTTGTTTCAATCGAATGATCGAACTATCTGATAATGCCTGCGCATCGGCGTTACTTACAAAAATCGGATTCAAGGCAATTACAAATGAAGCTCATGCCATCGGTGCGACCTCGACCACTTTTCTAGATAGCAATGGGATAGAAAGTACGGCTGCCGACGAAGCATTGTTACTTTCGGAACTTCAGACTGGACAAATATTATCACAACAATCAGATCGTGATATGTGGATTAGCGCTATGGAGCAAAATGTCTACAGGCAGGGCATACCCAAGGGTATTCCAGGGTCGGTCGTGGCAGATAAAGTTGGATTTCTGGACGGACTTTTACACGACGCGGCTATTGTATACAGCCCAACTGGTACATACGTTTTGGTTATATTGACCAACAATGCCAGCTGGGCAAATATTGCAGAGCTTGCGGGACAACTGGAAGCGCTTCGAACACAATAACCTTGACTGATCTACTGAGGTGAAGCTATAATAGCCCTTGTATTCCGGCGTAGCTCAATGGTGGAGCAAGAAGCTGTTAACTTCGAGGTTACTGGTTCGAGTCCAGTCGCCGGAGCCAAGAAAAAAGCTGAAATCCCTATGGATCTCAGCTTTTTTCTAATTAAGGAGCTATTTTTTCTCTGTATCAGGACTACAAGTCGGGCAGTCGTCGGCAGTTTCAAATTCCTTCAACCATTGTTGACCAGCCTGGATTGGAGATTCGATGTCCATGAAACCTTTTATGTCGCCCGCTTCACGTAGTAACCAGCCAATGGCACCATAAAACCTAAAGATTCCCCATTCAACCACAGCCCAACGCTTGCCGGCTGGAATAACGTAAATAGGTTTCTTGGGTTTGTAACTAGTTTGCTTTTGTCCTTTAAACACGCGTCCTAAGTTATGGGCTACAAAAACCGCGTCGTAGATTGCGGTTTGGGCCATGCCAGTGTATTTGGTATCAGCATTATCGCCAATAACATACACGTTAGGTGCGGCCTCTAAAAATTCGTTAACAACGACCTTGTGATGTTCGCTAATAACAAAACCATTGTCGGTAAAGAAAGGACTGTTGGCCTGTCCTGCTGTCCATATGACCGTATGGCTTTTTAATGATTTATCACCAATAGTGAGAGTGTCGATGTTCTCGCCTTTGACGACCGTTCCTAGGTAAAGCTTGATACCTAGTTTACGCAGACGCTTCTCGACGGCACGCCCAACCGATGGCGCCATTCGGGGCATTAAATGCGGTGCGCCTTCAACCAAATTAACATGGATTTTACGATCAGTGACACCATGCTGTCTCATAATATAGTGCAAATATTCGGGTAGTTGACCGACCAGTTCGATACCAGTTGGTCCGCCGCCAACCACAATGTAATTAAGATCTGGTTTGTTATCGTCAACGAGTTGTTTGTGCAGGTGAGCTTTTAATTCCTCGGCTTCAGCAACTGATTTTATGCCGTACGAGAAGTCTGCAAGGCCTGGGATTCCAAAATAGTTTGTGACCGCGCCTAGTGCTAGGATCAATTGGTCATAAGTAACGGTCTGGTTGTTTTTAAGTGTGAGTGTTCGATTTTCTTTATCAAGATGGTCAACGTGTTCAACAATAATTTTGACTGGACGATTTTTAAATAAATCGCTCAGCGGTATTGAAGAGAGCTCTTTGGGCGCGCCTGTTGCAGTGTGGTAAAGACTGGGGTAGTACCAAAAATCAGGACGATCGGAAATAAGCGTCACCGAACAATTACTATTTTTACTGAGCTCTTCGGCTGCTTTAACGCCGCCGAATCCGCCGCCAACAATAACGACGTGTTGTTTTGTTTTTATCATTCTATCTGTAAGTTTAGCAATAGTATAAGCGTCTTGCAAATTTTTATTCTTGCCACGACACAGCTGGACTATATACTTCGAGAATGTGGCAATAATGTGCTTTTTGTTCGCCAACAAAGATATCGACGTCAACGATTGTAGCGAGACCTTTTTGGTTAAATTCGGACGATAAAATAGCGGGTAGGGGTATGTGAGTAGTTGAGTTAATTTTACGAATAAAACGAACACTGGCTTTTTTAAAAGCCTTACCGATAGAAGCGCCAGCTATGATTTCTGCGTGGACGTCAGGGAAAATATCGACGTTTTCTTTATCAAACGTAACGATGGAAAGTTCAAGAACTTGCTTGTTGTCAGACGCGACCGTCTCTATTATTCGGTGTGTAGAGTTTTGTTTAAGAACAACCAAACGAGTTGGCCCAAACTGATTTTCCAAAATCTCACTTGATAACATACCAGACAAAGTATGTCACATTGTCACTGTTTTTTTAATGCTAAGCCTTGCATAATTCGTCTATCTTTTCCATACTAAGCACGGAATGTCTGAGGATAAAAAACCAGTGTTATATAAAAAGTTGCTTTTTACGGCGGCTGAAGTGGATGCTCGTATTAAAGAAATGGCAGCCGATATTGTAGCTCGCTACGATCCCAAAGACACAATCTTTGTCAGTTTGCTTAACGGTGCTCAGCCGTTCGCTTCTAAATTGATGTTTGCAATTCAGATGCAGGACCCTTACTTTCACCCTAATATTCAATCCATGATTGTGAGTCGCTACGGTCCTAATCGTGAGCCAGGACCACTGAAATTAGTGACCGATTTACCACCAAGTTATCGAAACCTAGCCGGTTATTCTGTCGTCCTACTCGATGATCTGATTGATGTCGGCGATACGCTAGAGTACGCAAAGGAGCATTTGCTTGACTACGGCGCCAAACAAGTTGAAAGTGTGGTACTCGTCAAGAAGCAAAAATCACCTCAGATAGAAGGTGGCATTGCTATGTTTGGTTTTGAGGCACCCGATGCCTGGCTGACGGGCATGGGTATGGATGACGAACGACTTGGCTCAGAGGGTAATCGTTGGGCGGGTTGGATTGCGATTGCGAATGAGTAGTTTTGATACTACTCGGCCTTTTAGTTGTCTGATTTTCTGATATGCGACGAGGTGACGTGCGAATGGGTAGTTTGAATTAATCTATAGTGAACCAGAATATTGTACTTGTTCTGTAAAGTTTCAATAATCGCTATGATGTCAGCTGGCTCGTCGCCCAGTCGCATGCCAATTGCAAGCGTTACATCCCGTAGCAGTACATCTAGATTCTGCCAGCGATAGGCAAATGTACGAACGATGTCGGACCCGACCAGAAGTGTTAAATCGGCATCTTTAAATAATTCATGCAGTCGTGGGAGTGTATCGTTTGTCGTGAATTGTGATGATTCTGGAGCCAGAACTGCTAAACCTTCGTGATCAGTGATGGCCTTTTGTATTGCCGTAATACGCTTAGTTATATCAGTCACGCTCGATTTTTCGCGTGGCTGAGGCTCGGGCAAAAAAACAACTTTATCAAGCTGACAAAGCCTCAGGGCTTCTAGTGCAAATGTAATATGGCCAACATGAATAGGGTCAAATGTGCCTGAATATATGCCAATATGTTGACCAGTACGTTGTCTCATCTCTCTTACTATATCGTACAACGCCCGCCATCTACCAGTGTTTGATAATCGATAGTCCTCATGCTATGATTGAAGCAAGCGAGAGATAAGAAATAGGGGAGATAGCGTACATGGATAACGTACCAGTTCACGTAAATCATGCTGCAGCCGCGAGCGAACCATCAGGCCGCAAAAACAAAGGCCGCAGGATTATTAAAAAGAGAGTAGTGTTAGTGTCGGCTGGAATTATAGTAGCTGTCGCTGTCATTGTGCTTGCAGTGTTGACCATTTACCGCTCAAGCGTTGGCTCACTTATTAACACTAGTGAGTATCAAGCTGTCTTCTTTACGAATGGCCAAGTTTACTTTGGTAAGCTGCAGCTACTAAATAATAATTATTTGAAGCTCACTGGGATCTTCTATTTACAAACAAATCCAACGGATCCAACTAATCCTCAACAGGCCGCAACGGACGCTTCAGCTAGCGTACAATTAGTCCCACTTGGTGGTGAGATTCATGGTCCAGAAAATGAAATGCTTATTAATCGAGATCAGGTCCTATTCTTTGAGAACCTAAAACCAGATGGTAAAGTATCACAATCTATTGCTACGTATCAGAAAAAATAATCTTTACCCATAGCGCAAGATATGGAAGATAAAAAACCTCGGATAAATAAAAAACGCATTGTCAGATCTATTCGTAATATTTCAATAAGTGTTGGAGTATTAGTGGCGATTTTAGTGGCAGCCGGCGCTGCCTACACGTGGTTTATCGGACGTAATCAAGCACCAGCTGTAACCACCGCTACAACCGATACAACACTTACGCCGGTCGTGAAAGCGGTTGACCCTGCACCTAACGCTCCCGAGGGTGCGTCGGTGCAGTCGATTACTTCACCAGTTGCCCCTGGCAGTAATGCATCGGTGACAGTAAAAACAAATCCCGGCTCGTGGTGTACGATTACCGTTGTCTATGATAAAACGGCCAGTACCGATAGTGGACTAGCGGGTAAGACAGCTGATGAGTTTGGATCCGTATCATGGACCTGGACGGTGGATGCGACGGCTCCAGTTGGTAAGTGGCCTGTGACCGTTACGTGTTTGCGCAACAAGCTTTCAGCGGTTGTTGTTGGTGACTTAGTTGTTGCAAAAAGTTGAGACATTAATTAAGAGAGTTTACGTACGAAGCCCATTGGTTGTTAGAAACGGTATTGTTGCTTGTAATCAAAACCAAAAGATTATCTTTAGTAAAAATAGCTCGTTGTAAACCTCCGTCGTATGTACCAATGTGTATAGTGACCGAGCCAAGTGTTATCTTTTCACTTGCACCTTGGGCTTCGGCAAGTTGTTGTATCTGGTTCTCTGAGTTGGTTTTGAAATTATCAGGTAGTGGCTGCTCACTAACGCTAATTTGAATCGTACCAATTTTATCAACATAGGCATAGACTGCGTTCGATGTTGGTGGACTCACTCGCGTCCAGCCGCCAACATCATTACTTGATTTTCCATCAGGCAGAATCGTGTCAAAGTTAGGGGTGCCTTTCGCGAGTGTTATTTTTGCGCTAGGGGTATTTTTTGATGTCATATTATTGTGCCCAAATAGAAAATACCATGACATGATGGCAGCAAAAATTATGCAAAGGATGACGATCGCGACAACTTTACGACGACGTGTGTTAAGTTTTGTTTTTATTTTTTTGACTACTTTTAATTTTGGAAGTGAAGGCAAGACAAGGGTAATTTCGAGCCTTTTTTTATCCGTAGGTTTTTTGATTTCAGTCAAAGGTCTGACGTCTTGCCACGCGACTCGTCTATTCTGATTTCCCCTTAGCGCCATAGTGATACCAGTATATCAGACACCTATAGCCTAATGTGCGTAGTAAGGTGTATCAAGAGGTTGTTGCAAACCACCCGTGAAGGTACGACCATGCTGAAGGCGCTTACTTGGGTCGGCGGTAAACTGCAAGGTAAGGTCAGTGATGGTTGGTCCACGCGTGACATCGTCCGGATAGCCAAACGCCTGTGAGCTATCAATTGAAACATTGAAATAGTAGAACCTGGCACAGTTGGTATTTACCCCACTACCATCGAGTGGCGTATAAGTACCTGGTAGTCCAAGTGTGACATTACCAAAGTTTGTTTCAGTTCCCCAGGTCGTCATGGCGGGTGAGGTACACGAAGTCGTTGTATTAGTCATCGAGCGATATTTTAATTGCCAGTTAGCACCAATAGAGTTATCAACACCGTTTAGGAGCCAATTAGTAGGAAAAACATCCGAATCTGTATCAATCATAATTGAATACTTAGCAACTTGCGGTTGAGATAGAAGTGCCGTTTGTTGTGTGACTGGGCTGGCGTACGTAAGCGCAGTACCACACGCACCACCAAGTATGTACGTCTTGCCATCGTTATAAACAGCACCCGCCCCATAGCGCGCCCCACTATAGCGTTGGTTGGTAACAAACCAAGCGCCAATACCTGTCGGGTTATTACCAGATGCAATAGTTGTGTTGGCGCTAATTGGTGCAACTAGAGTAATAGGACTACAGGTCGATGCAGCGGACCTGCCACCCAGCAGATAAATATAACCGTTAGCCGCAAAGCTGTCAGCTTGTGTTAATGGACCAGGCAGGCTTTCAGAATAACTCCATGAACCGACGTTTCCGGTGCTGGTACTAATCTGTGAATACTGCGAATCGCTCAGATAATTGGTGCCATCGAACCCACCAAAAATATAAAGGTTATTGGCGTAAGCAACTGCGCTTAGGCCAGTACGTGCCACATTGAATGACGTACTGCTTGTCGACCAGGCAGAGGTAATATTACCACCAGCGTTCAGTTGAGGGCTAACATAGACAGTGGCTTGGGGTGTATAGCTTCCGTACGTAATGACGAGTAAACCAGGTTGGCCAGATGTACTAGTCGTACCAGTTGAACCGTTTCCACCTTTACCGGCGGTTGCTAGGTTTGCACTGTCGGCATTATTTGCAGCAGCACCACCAACTCCTGCCGCACCTGCAGTACCAGCGGTTTCGGTTGTCGTAGCACCAGTCACGAGGTCGCTACCGCCACCTCCACCACCACCACCACGAACAGCGGCGTTGCTACCGCTACCACCTCCACCTCCACCAAAGCGGCCACCGCCACCACCTCCACCGTTGACACAAGTCGCCGAAATACCACCTTTACCACCTGCACCCGTACCACCATTACCACCACGTCCAACAACAGTCGTTGTACAACTTGTTAGTGAACCACCAGCGTCACCACCGTTATTTGCAGCACCAATAATACCAGCTACACCACCTGTACCAGCTGCACCTGCTGCGCCACCAGTTGTGGTTGTACCGCCACCACCAGCTCCACCGACGGTCGCTGTACCACTACCGGCTGTACCAGTCGTACCACTTGAGCCACCACCAGCTCCACCCTGGCCACCCGTTGCTGTACCAGTCGTACCACCTCCACCTCCACCGCCACCGGCTTGGATGAGGTAGGTTGCACCATTAAGAAGAGCCGTAAAGCCACCACCGTTACCGCCGAAGCTTGCGGTTGTGTTGGCGCTACCAGCGCTACCAACGTTATAGGTAAGTGATGCTCCTGGTGTGACGGTGAGCGTTGCTTGGCTAAAGCCACCTCCACCTCCACCACCACCAATACCAGTACTGCCACTTCCGTTTCCACCCGCACCACCTGCGCCCCAGGCTTTGACGGTGAGTGAGGTAACACCGGTCGGTACAGTAAATGTACCTGTGCCGGCGGTATTATACACGACGGTATTTTGTGTACCGCTGCCTCCACCAACTACATACAGTCGATTGTTCCATACATCTGCTCCGAACTGCGTTCTGGCTCCCGGTAGGCCGTTTGTTGCGGTGCTCCAACTACTAACATCACCAGACGTCGGTGTTCCATAGTAGACGGTCGATTGTGCGATTCCATCTGAATCTTGGCCACCAGCATAATAAAGCGATCCTCCGGCCGCCAGCAATTTACCCCAAGCACGCGCCACTGGTAAGGCCGCGGTAGTACTTGACCAAGTGCCAATATTACCTGCGGTATCAATCGGTGCGTACGAGACATTTGTGGTAGGACTCATACAGTCAGATGTACCTGTGCAACCGCCAGCTGCATAGATATAGCCATTGTATATAGCACTCGCGACGCCAACACGGTTTGGACTGGTGCTATAAGTATTAGCCGATGTGGTATAGCCAGCGGGGGCGCCGTCATCGTTGTTATAGACCTGAAATGTTTGAATAACATCCGTTGTCGTCGTACAGCTACCAGGACTCGCACCGTTTGTACAACCTCCAATGACATAGGCAAATGAGTTAGATACCGGCACAGTCAATCCCCAGCGTTGATTAATCGTGACGGCAGATACGACGAAGCCAGAAGAGGCAGTACCGAGGCTACCATCACTGACGTTAACCTTAATAAATTCAATATCGGCTAGGACGCTACCAGACGTACCGTCATATCCACCGACTGCGTAGATATAGCCATTATAGCCAAAGGCTGCGGCGCGACGACGACCAACTGCCATTAAGTTTGGCGACTGTATCCAGCCTGTTGAGCTACTGGTATAGCCAACTCCACCGACCGGAATAGTTGCCGCTACGACGTTGTTGTTAACGTCAATTTTGGCATAGAGAACACTCCTAAGGTCAGTCTGGTTTGGTGACACTCCACCAACAAGATACACATAATTTGCATACACCGTTCCACTCATAATACCCAGGCCTGTTGCTGTGTCTCCTGGCAAAATTCCAATCTGTAATTGACCAGTCGCAGAACAGCCCGAAATGGCACCACTTGTTAAGATATTACATTTATCAACGACAGTACTATAGGCGGTACAACCAGCAGCCGAGCTTGTTGCACATCCACCAAAAATATAAAGGTTTCCTGGGTTAGTACCAGCTGATGATGGGTTTGCTCGTCCATAGGCAAAGAGGTATGAAACGTTCGGTGCACCAACGCTGGTTGTCGTCTGTGATGTCCAGGCACCAATGCTACCGTCGCTCGCAGCCGTAGTTCGGACAATCGTGCCTGTATTGGCGGTACCGTTCAGTCCACCAACAAGATAGATTGTATTGTTAAAGACGACAGGGCTGGCGGCTGCAAGACCACCGCTAATTGTGTGAGTGGTATCAACACACCATGCACCACCTTGATAGGTTCCTGATGGACAGGTCGCAGGTTTGCTCATCCCACCGGTTGAGGATATAGCCACGTACGCGACGTTGCCACTAGTTGTTGAGCAGGTAACGTTTGTGCACCCGCCAATGATGTATAAGTATCCATTTGTAATAACTGCTTCAGTTAGCATATTACCAACGTTAGCTATACCAGGCAGATTACAGCTGGTTGGTGTGGTTCCACTACAAGGTGCTGTTCCACTAGCTACTGACTGGTCGACCGTCGAAGCATCACCGTCTTGATTAATGTCCCCATAGATAGTGCTATATATAAGCGAATTATTACAATCACCCGTTGATGGATCTTGTGCTGAACACCCACCAATTTCATAAATGTCGTTTTGCCAGGCGACCATGTTGAAGCCCATACGTTGACTGGCAACACCTCCCACCGTATTCCAGGCGTCCAAACTACCATCAGCATTAATGCTGGCGACCTGTGTATCGGATGCCACGGTCGTACAATAGCCACTACCGTTGACAGCTGTACAGCCACCAGAAACGTAAATGTAAGCTCCCCAAATAACCGAGAAATTACCGCCATTTGCGATACGACCAGGCGAAAGGGCGGTGGTTGATATCCAACTATTAAGGCTACCATCGTTATTAATTTTTATGTAGGAAACCGTGCTACTTGGCGCTCCGCCAACCGTTGATGCACCTCCTAAAACATACAGCCTATCGTTATAGACCTGGGCACTTTGTCCATAGAGAGCTGATGGTAGGGCGGTTGACGTCGTCCAACTACCAAGTGTTCCTGTAGGGTTGATGTTTGCAATTTCGACCGTACTAACAGGCGTTCCACTGGTTGAGCGGCCACCAATAACGTACATACGATTGTTGTACGCAAGAGCAGAGAAATCTGATCGAATGGAACTAAGACCAGTGTCTTGGTACCAGTAGACCCAGTTGGCTTTGTTGGTATCGGTCGGGTGCCATAGTTGTGGTTCACCGTTAGCACCAATCTTGGCAACATACACCGTGCTCTGTCTGGTGCCGCTGCCATCGACTCCGCCCATGGCGTATAAAAATCCATTATAGGTAACAAGCGAAAAGTTAGAACGAGCAGCAGGTAAGTTGTAGGCAGAATTCGTACACCAACCACTGCAGGCACCTGTACCGGGATTAGGACTAGTAACGGTATTGGTCGTTGAGTTAATTTGTGCCCAGTTAACTGCTTGGCTAGCTGTTGTTCCACCAGAGCCAAACGCTACGAATAAAAGTCCACTATTACCTGATGTTCCAGACGTGAGTGCAGGAGAAGTCGGTGCTCCGTTACCAGCGTTGTTACGATATGCATCAGTTGAGTTGCCAGGAACTGTACCGCTACCTGCCGTGTTAGTAACACCAGTTGCACCAGATGCACTTGCACTCGAACCTCCACCTCCACCAGTACCACCGGTATTGCCGGCTGATGATCCAGAGCCACCTCCGCCACCAAACAGACCCGCACCACCTCCACCACCAGAAGCATAAAGAGCCGTAATAAGGCTTCCACCGTTACCTCCAGTCGCAATTCCACCAGCAACACCACTTCCTTTCGTAGAAGGGGAGGCGATAGCATCACCACCTCCACCACCTGTCAGTGATGTTCCGGCCGCACCTGCGTTACCACCGGTTCCTCCAGCACCACCGGCAGTTGGAGTTCCGCCCCCACCTCCAGTTAATCCACCAGATACTCCACCCGTAACACCTGTTGTGCCACCACCTGCGCCACCTGCGCCACCAGAAGTAGTATTAGTCGAACGACCGCCACCGCCTCCACCGCCACCAGCTGCAATTGCCAGCATGGTAGATCCTCGGTAGAGACTGGTGTAGCCTCCACCACCACCTGCTGCCCCTGGTAGACCAGTACCCCCAGCGGTTCCGCCCTGTCCGCCTCCACCAACGTATGTAGTGAGTACTTCGCCAGGAGTAACAGTGATTGTTTCAGTTAGATAACCACCACCACCACCTGCACCACCTGTGCCGGTACCGCCTCCACCACCACCAGAGCCTCCACCACCACCCCAAGCCTTGATGGTAATACTTGTTACACCAGTTGGAATAGTTAGCGTCCCCGCACCTGCCGTGTCAAGCACCTGACCATTTAGGGCATTGCCTCCCGCACTATATAAGTAGCCACCGGCAGCGACTGTACTTGCCCCCCATACAGGTAGTGGTGCGTCCATGGTCGAATTCCAAGAGTTAAAACGGGCGCCAGTCGTCGGTGCTTTTTCAATCAATTTGTCAGCCACGTCAAAATTAATATTAGTTTCGTTATTACCCTGCATAAATTGTTGAGCAGTCACGACGTAAATACTTGGGTCAATAGAGAGAGGATAATGGGCAGCGTTAAGTCCTGTAACGTTAACTTTTAAATCACTACCATTTAGTGAGTAAGTAGCGGTCGCAGAGGATTGTTTTTTATTAGCCTCTAAGACTACTGGCTTTGGAATACTAAATAGGAATGTATCTTTTGGTGCATTTTGACGAGCCTTTTGTAGAAGTGCTGCATCGGCATCCGACCCTGCCGTGATGTTGCTACTAAGTAGTGTGTTGCCATAAATCCCAATACTTCCATCTGATTCAAGGCGAGCTGCCAGGCTGTCACCAAGACCAAGTTTGTAATCGAGCGCCATAGTATTACCAGTCGAATGATCCAACACGACATCTTCTTTAACGCCCGTTGAGTGCATCGTATAAACGACCCAGCCTGCGCCATTTGTCATCGGATAGACGATTCGATTGCCGTCTTGTTTGCCTGCCAGTAATTGGTAGGTTGGCGCCATTGTGAAATCAATTTTATTAACAGGATCGGTGACGTCTACGCCTTTAGAAGGGTCTTGATAGGCCGTCGCTGATATTTGCTGCGGACCAGTACTGAGTGTCTCTGAGGTTGGCAGCGCCTGCCCGTTATTAAAATTGTAGGCGTGCTGCGACGCGTCGAGGGTTATTTTGCCTGCCAGTGATTGGTCGATAGGACTAAGCACCGAACCATCAGCACCAAGGGCGTAACTGTCCTGAGTTAGGAACGGCTGCACAACTGTTACAACTTCAGAGCCGATAATAATCAGCAGTGCTGCCATGAAACCTAAGCGTATTCGTTTACGATTTTCAGTGGAGACTTTGCGACGCAACCTGAGGACAAAGTGACGAATATGGTGCAAGAAATTCTGTACCATTACTTGTTGCTGAAGGTGAACCCAAGGTTAGTAACGTAAGCCAGTGCATTCTTATTGGCAATCATATCGATTTTGAACACGATGGAATCGCTTGGCGCAAATCCACAGGTGGAAGGATCAGCCGTGCCGGTCGCAGGTCCATTTTGCCAGGTAGTTTGGGTGCCAGTTGATACGGTTACGGGCGTAGAGTTACACGTCGTCAGACCAGCAGAATTGTTTTTGTAGATGGTATATTGTACGGTTGCCGTACCGCCAGAACTACCATTGTTTGTACGTCCTTTTATGGATGTAGTTCCTGACGTAAATGATTTGAAAGTAGTTGGTAGCTGATAGGTTACATAGATACTGTAGGTTTGTGCAGTCGCCTGAGGAGACGTCCATTGATAGAAGTTATATGTCTCGTTAGTTCCACAAATTGTTGGCTGGCCCGAAGATCCGTCATTGATAGCAAGTGTATCCGAACAGAGGTCTGAAGTCATAGTACCAACACCCGTGCCGTGAAGAACCGCGTTGGTGTACTCAGGCGAGATTGTAATAATGTTGTCAGGACTTGAACCACATGCTCCCCAACCATCCGCCTCGTAACACTGTAATTTACCAAGCGTTGTGTCGTAGTACATTGATCCAAGTAGGGCATCGTTATTGGCAGCAATTGGAGCAGATGCACCTTTGTCGAGCGTAAATAGGGTAGTAGGACCACCATTAAGGCCACCACCGACCTGAACGTTTGGCGTTGTGTTACCCGACAGTGTCATAGAGAACGTATCGACAGAGAATGTACGAGCGCCACCAGGGGCAGCTGTTTGAACAAAGTACACATACGGTGTTGTGACCGTCGTTGTAATGGTGTTGATGTAACACGTGATCTGAGTCCAAGCGGTTGTGGTAACGGTTTGTAAGTTATAGTCAACACAATCAACAAAGCTTGTGCCGTTATCTGGAGAATAGCGAACCTTAAAGTCTGTAAACGCTGCACCTGAGTTTAGCTTTGCATACACCGATACTCGGTAAAGTGTGCTCGTTAATGGATTAATTGATAGTTTGTTGCGAAGACCAGCTGCGGCAGTATTTGTACTAATGGCAGCTTGGGCACTATCACTTGCATCGTTACCGTCTAAAGTATTACGAGTAACGGCTACTGTACCGGCACCTGCGGTTGTCCAGTTAGTTGCAAAGTTTGTATTATCATCGACGCCACCGTCGGTCGCTAAGTTATAGTCGGCGGCAATAGTAACACTGAGGTTATCTATGTAGAATTTGTGAGCGACAGCATCTGATTGTTGGATAAGGATTGCGTTAGTAGAAGTAATACCTGATGATGGTGCAGTAAAGCTACAGTTAATCTTGGTCCATACGCTAGTTGGCACTTTTTGCGCACTGCTACATGCAACCGACTGAGTCGTGCCGTTAATAGAAAACCAAACATTCATTGTCGTGAAGGTTGCAGAAGTGGAATCAAGACGGGCTGCGAACGACACATTGTAGTGATTATTTGCGGTAAGCGTTGTTGACAGTGTGTTTAGTACACCAGTGCTCGCGGTTGCGCTCGTTTGAACAGATGCCGAACCTTGACCTGTGTTGATGTAATTACCGGCTGTGGTATATCTGGCGAGTGTCACACCAGTTCCAGATGTTGCCCAGGTGCTTGCAGGGAAGGTTGACGAGGTACCACCAGCAACCTCAGCACCACTGTCCGACGAGTATTCGGTAACATTTCCGTTGACCGATAAAAGACCCGCAGCCGATGCTGTTTGAACACTGAGGAGTGTTCCGTTGACTGGGTTAGTTGAGCTATCACGAATAGTTAAACCGTTTGTATTTGAAGTCTTGCTAACGACCAACTCGGCTCCACCAGCACTCTGCAAAGTATTATTGTAGGCTGATTGCAATGTTGTTGAGCTGGATGCACCAGCGGCTGTCCAGTCGGTTCCGTTCCAAATCATGGTTGCCGAAGTGTTTTGGCGCATAGCAATGATGTTGCCCGTACCACCACCGTTAACAGATAGGCTAAAATCTTGAGAACCATTGGCGGCTGTAATATAAACGATACGCCCAGCAGTTGCGTTGGTTGGATCTGGCAGTGTCGCAGTTTGAGCGGAGGTACTGAATCCTACAATAACGGCCGAAGAGTTATTAACTGAGGTTGCAGCAATAGTACAGCTGGATGCAACCAGCGCACCACTTGTATAACAGTTTGCGTCGTTAGCAGTAGTCGAGAACGTAGGGGTTGTCAGAACAACGATACCGTTAACACCGCTACCAATACCGGTACCACCTGTAATTGTGACGTTACCACCATTAGCGCTACCAACAGTCGCATTACCACCTTGTAAAGTGACTGTTCCGCCGGCAACAGCAGTCGTTGCGCTACCCGTACCACTTAATGTGAAGTTACTTGGAGCAGCTGCTGTCACGCCGTTACCAAAGTAAATATCCCCTGCGTTGTCGATAGTCTCTCTTGCAATACCATTGGTGTTTATAGAAATACTTGTTTTGGCTTGCACAGTCGTCGTACCACCAGTTGCAGTAGCACCATCACCGATTGTCACATTAGTCGTACCGCCGGATGTGTTAGAGTTGCCAATATTGATGTTTTGGGTACCGGTTGAAAGGGTAGTATCGCCAATATTAATGGTGTTGCTAGCATTGACCGTGCCAATATTAATCGTGCTACCAACACTAGCGCCAATATTAATAAGTCCTGCAGTACCGGCACCGTTAGGTGAACCACCATCAATAGTGACATTGCCGCCATTTCCACCTGTACCGCCGCCCGCACCACCTTGCAAAATGAGGTTACCACCAGCCAGCGCACCAGCTCCAGTTCCGGCTGCACCGCTGGTAAGTGTCAGTGATTTACCAGCCACACTCGCCGCCGCGGTCGCCACAGATAGGGTGTGATTGGCATTAGCACCATAGCTAATATCGCCTCCGTTTGTTAATGTGAAAACGTCGATACTAGATGATTGAAAGTCAACAAAATTACCAGTACTGGTTTTGTTGATGTAAATACTATTAACACCAACTGAAGCGTCTGTTTGAACGCCTTGGGCTAACTGCACGAAGCCTGAACTAGCCACGCCACCCAACTGACCAGCGTTAAGTGCATAAGGATTAGACGACAGGCGCTTCATTGGTACCATTTCGCCATCAGGCGTACAAGAGGTGAACGGGGTACATGTGGCATTAGTACTGCCGATATTCATAGACAGCCACAGGGTATCTTGGTTCCAGTTAATGCTTGCGCCAAATGGTGTAATTGAGCCCAGTTGTACAGACATATAGCCGTTAATTACCTGAACACCTTGGCTGTTATTGTTTAGGTAGCTTTCTGTCCATTTGAGCGACCCGGTTGGCGAACCGGTAGCATCGCCAGCGGTCAGACCATCACCGTCTTGGTAGATTTTAAACTGGATATTATAAAACCCATCAGGTACCGTGGCGCCCGAACTAGTCAGCAGACGCCCTTGGAAGTTAATTTGTTGGTTAATACCAGTTGTTGCGTGCGCAGGCGTATGGATGAAAAAAAGGAGACCGAACAACACACCTAACAGGAATATGTAAGGTAATAACTTACGGAAAGTTTGCCTCGTAGCTACGTACATGATTGCCAGATTTTTGTCCCCTATTGATAAAAGCCGATCGTCCTCACGCATACGCTTATTATCTGTCTTAAGCTTAAACGCTAAAGGGGTTTTTTACAAGGGTTAAACGGCCTTTTTAGGCCGTTTTTGTGGGCAGTAGTAGTCCACGTTTACGAAGAATTTGTTTTTCGCGTCGTTCGCCTAACCAAAAGCTCAGAACAATACCTACTGCACTAGTGTAAAGTGGCCACAGTACAAGTAATTGGTTGGTGGTTGACGTTGGCGTAGTGTTAGCTGCTGCAGCGCTACTACTTGGTTGGCCGTTAACAATTGAGGCAACCGTAATAAAAGCGACTCGACCGGCAGCGTCTGTTGCCTGAATTGATACTTGGTAGGTACCAGGCTTAGAATACGTGTGATCAGCATTAAAGGTCTCGTTGTTACTACGAGGCACAACTTTATCAGCGGCATCACCCCATTGGATGTTCACGGCGTAGGGTGGTGTGCCACCAAGAATATCAATTGGTACAGACAGAGTTTGTCCTGGAAATGATCCACGAAAGACAGCATCGGTATTAAGGAGCAATTGCGTGTCTCCAAAATCGAGAGGGGTAAGTGCTCCAGACTGTGCCGGCAGCACGTCATATGATTCTGTCAGGGCATTCGAGTCAGGCCCAGGTTGGTTAAGTGCGTCATAAACCCTGGCAATAATTTTATTTGAACCGCTCAACAGGTCAATTTGAATAGAAAATGTGCCACCATCAGTACAGGTTGTCGAGCCCGCAAAAATATCATTTTTATATATTTCTACCAGCGTATCAGCCGGGCACGTACCGCTAAAAGCAATAGGAGACGTTGTAAAATGCAGTCCGTCAGCTGGTCCAGTAATGGTAGCGGCTACAGTTGGTGGCTTGCCAGGTACAATACCAGAAAGTCCAATTGAACCGGCTTCAGGTCCAGGGCTAGAGGCTGCTGCAGTATAGGCAATAAGTGACAGACCAACCACCAAAAGTAGGATTCCAAGTGGAATGTAAGAAGTGTGTTCGTGTGGTCGCAGTCGTCCGCTATGCTGGAGACGACTAAGCTTCAGCGATTGTAACATAAGCGTATTATAGCATGGTTAAGCAAGTTTATAGGGGTTAAAGCTTACTTGCGGCTCTTGCCAGCGCGAGCGATAATCGCACGGTTGTATCGTCGGATGAGCATACGTAGAACCAAGAAGGCAACAACAAGTGCGACAACAACAACGATTATCAACGTATAAGGAATGACCCAGAATGTAAAGCTGGATGTCAGTGTCTGTTTATCAGCGCCATATGTCACCGTAAGGTCCGCATGATAAAGACCAAACAAAATTCTATTACCTATAACAGTACTGTCCAGCGGTACTGAGAACTTACGAATGCTAGAAGGCAAAACATCGTGAGGCGGTTGATTAATAGGAAGCGTCGCAACTTTGTTATTAAACATGTCGGTAATTGTCACCAAACCTGATGGTTCTTCCTGAATGTTACCGCTATTTTTAAGGCGTTGGACAAAGTTAATTGGAGCAGATTGGAACAATGTCATAGCATTGCCGCCATTGTTAGCCGAGAACTCTTCAATTGAAAGGCTTTCTTTGGCTTGACCATTGACTGTCAGCAGTACGAGCGACCCAAGACTAGCAGCCAGCGAAACTCCGGTTCCATCAAGTCCAGGAGGGGTTCCTGTAAAGCGCACAACGCCGTAATAACCGCCTGGTGAAGCATTGGCTGGAACGTTAATAGTCACGGTTAGTGTCTTTATTTGTTTGGGCTGAAGGGTGAGTGGAGCAAGTGGTGTTACCCAAGCTTTGAACGAATAAGGACTGGTGGTGCCATCAAGGAGGATTTTTGGCGTACCGTCCTCACCACCTGCGATAAAGTCGTTAACTTGACCATTAACGAGCAGTGAAGTGCTTGAAATATCACGCAAACTGATTTGTGCGGTGACAGTTTTTCCTGGGTCTGCCGACAAATTAATAACCGGTGGTCCAATTTCAAGTGCTTGACCGCTACCACTTGCGGCGGCTACGGCATGGGCATTTGACGGCACGAACATTAATCCAACAACGAGCAGTGATAGACTGAGGCCAGTAACAATAAGTGTGGTGGATCGTTTCATAACTAATGTATTTCCTAAGGTTAGAATGTTCCTGTGCAAATATAGGTCAAAGTTGATGTGTAGGTACCAGATGCCTGGTTACCTGCTACGTTCACAATGTACGATACGGTGAAGATCTGGGCGTTGGTTGGTCCCGCTACAGTGTTATCGCTCTTTGCAACTGTATCACCCGTAACAAATTTGAAGTTATCAACAGTATTATAGCCGGTTGATGCTTGACCACGCAAGCTTGTGCCGTTTGGTGCTGCTGCTACTTCCGCACCTACTGCAACAGTTGAAGTCGCTGTAGTATTAAGCTTCAAGTTGAGGCCAAACTGTCCTGTACCTCTCACCCCAGTGGTCGCTGAAGTCATCGCCGGAATTGTATTAGCTCCTGAGGTTAACGTGACACCATTAACAGTTATCGCATAACCGGACGCGGCGTTAGTCGACGCGGCCATTTGTGAAGTCGCGGTTGCTGTATCAGTTGGAGAGAACAATTGGTTAAAACTAACTGCACCTGAAGTTGCTGTTGTACAATCAGGAATACCTGCTGTTGTACTAACGGTGCCACCAGTACAGAATATGAGTGATTCTGGCATAGTTCCAGTAAGGACTATCGCGACAGCCGTACTGGCAGCAACAGTACCTACGTCTGTTGGACCAGTCGAACCGTTTGTACCGGTGTATGTTGTTATGCGTACGAAGAACGTAGTCGCTGTTGCATTTGATGGATTAACCACACCGCTCAATACAACGGTGACAGTCGTACCGCTGTTAATTGATGCAGCAGTCCTGGTGATATACGTTGTATTGGCAGTATTACTACCTAATGAAAAACCAGTTTGCGACGAACTTGTAAAGGTTGCACCAGTTGAAACACCAGTTGTTGCTGCAGACGTAGTACAAGTTCCACTGGCCGTTGTGCAGTATTGAAATCCGATTGATCCAATGCTTGCAGTCGTAGCAGTTACAAAAGAGAAGCTATTAGTAGTCGTTGCACTTGGAGTAGCACTACCAAGAGTTAAGCTACGTGTGCCAATTTGTGCTGTAGCACCTGCAGGCGCTACCTGTAAGATCGCAGTAAGGCTTGAGAAGATTAATAACGCACTTAATATTACTCTCCTGGAAAAAACTCGGCGACTCAAACTCATGTGCGAATTGTAGCATGAGCATTAATCTCGCGTCAACAAAAGCACGTTAGTTTTTTCTTAGAAGGTAGGAGTACAGATATAGGTAAGTGTGGTGGTGTATGTACCGGCAGGTTGGCTACCAGGGACGTTCACAATGTAGGCTACAGTAAAGATTTGGGCGTCTGATCCGCCAGCGCCACCGTTAGCGCTGTTTGCGACTGGATCGCCTGTTGCGAACTTGAAGTTATCAACACTATTGTATCCAGTGATTGCTTGGCCGCGGTAGTTAGTACCGTTCGAAGGAACAGCTACTTCCGCACCTACTGCAACAGTTGAAGTCGCTGTAGTATTAAGCTTCAAGTTGAGGCCGAACTGACTTTGACCATGAACACCCGTTGTTGATGAACTCATAGCAGAGACGGTATTTGACCCAGAGGTCAAAGTCGGACCATTAACCGTAATAACATACCCCGACCCAGCGTTAGTCGATGCGGCCATTTGTGAAGTTGCCGTTGCAGTATCAGTTGGAGAGAACAATTGATTAAATGCAACAGAACCGGTTGTAATAGTTGAACAGTCAGGCACGCCACCAGTAGTTGTCATGGTTGCGCCAGCACAAAAGACAAGTGATTCAGGCATAGTACCGCTCAGGTCGATACCGCGGCTAGTGGCTGCAGCGACTGTACCGGTGTCGATTGGGCTACCAGTTGCATTTGTGCTCGCAAAGCTGGAAATACGTACAAAGAATGTCTCGCCATTAACTGAGGTAGGGTTAGTTACGGCGTGAAGTGTGTAAGTAACGGCAGTGTTGGTACCAATTGAGGCGGCACTCCGGGTAATGTATGGGGCACCATTTGTGGTATTAACCATAGTAAAACCGGTCGCACCTGTCTGGTTAGCAAGTGTCGCAGAGGTTGTATCAAGCCCGGTTGGAGTAGTACAAGTGAACGCACCTGCATCGGCTGCCTGTGTACAATATTTAAACTGAATTGATCCAACACTGCTACCGGCAGGAAGCGTAAAACTGAATAGGTGGTCAACGGAGCCGCCTGGTTTAGAACCACCAGTTGTACCGCTAGCTTGGAGTGTTAAGCTACGGGCTGTAATTTGTGAGGCGCCGGCAAAGACAGGAAATATAACTTGTACCAGAAGTGCGGAAACAAGTATTAACGGACTTAATAGTCGTAACAAAGATTTGTGGTGTTTTTGCATTTTGTTTTTTCGCTCTTTTTTGTTTTATTGGTCTGTTGAGGGAATAATAGCACGAGCAGTATGGGCTGTCAACAACTATTTTTCACAATTTTCTAAGGGGGTGGATAACTTTATTATTGAACCACGACTTAATAGGTACCAGTTACAATCAGAGTTTGATTGCTGGTATAGACACCACCAGGGGTGAGTGCTGGAACATTGACGAGGAAGGTAATAGTATACGTCGTCAGTCCTGAGTTTTTAGTTGCCTGGGCAATCGTTTCGCCACTAACGTATCGGTATGAATTAGCTGTTGCATAGTTAGGAGCGACTGTTCCAAATCCGAACTGACCATTATTAGGATTAGCGCCGACTGAAGCAGGCGATGTATTGGCGACGAGGTTGATACCAAACTGAGATGATCCAGCCACAGACGGCCCAGTCGTACTCATAGCCGATAGAGTTGTCGCGCCGTTACTTGGGGGGTTACCGACAATCTGTGCGACATACCCATACGTTGTGTAGTTTAAAACCGTAAAGGTCGTCGTTGTTGTAGCGGGGGTGGTTGCAGAAAATGTAGGAAAGTTAACCGTACCGTTAACGGATACTGCGAGCGCCGGATCGCTTGTTGTTGTGGCTCCTGCTTGGACTTGGAAATTTGTCGATGCTGCACCGCCAACCGCCAAGCTCCCAATCGAATCTTGTCCTGTATAGTTGGCCGAACTTGATTGCATCAGGCCACCTGCACCGATGGTACTCTCGTTCAGCACGTAATGGGCCGACTGAGATGGAGCCGCATAGAGGTTTGATGCCTGCAGAACAAGGATAGAAATAGCAATAAAAAACGCACTTACCCCTCGTTGTACCCTCTTTAACATATGTCCCATTGTCAAGGATAGGGAGGTATTTTGCAATGGGCGGTAACGCTGTTTGCCAGCCGTAGCCTTAAGCGCTATAATGTGTTTTAGAAGCAGTGTGAAACAATAAAAATGAAAAAAGAATCACCCACAGAAGAAAAAGTAGAGGCCAAATCATCATCATCGGCCTCATCTTCGGAGCCACCCGCCCCAGAGGTCCTACACGCCCAGGCTGATGAACAACCAGCTGAACCCGAAGCCACTGCGTCTTCGGTAAAACCAAAAGCCCACACGCCTCTTCACCGAGTAACCTATCGTCCCAGCCACAAAGCGACCTTTATTGGACTGGGTGTTGTTGTGGTAGTCCTCGCTATTAATGCCATTATTATTACCTTTGTTGTTCAAGGCCAGGCGACCGCTAATGCCTCTGGCTCTCAAGCCGACGTCAGTATCAGTCCAGCTGTCCTTAATACGTTGGGCGTTAGTCGTAATCCCGTTGGTGATTCTGGGACGCAGCTGGTGGTCGCACCCGATTCGCAGTTTAAAGGCAAAGTAACAGTTGCCAGCGACGTCAGTATTGGCGGAGCGCTTAAACTTAACGGGTCACTTTCGGTAGCGGATGCAAGCCTTACCAGTCTTCAGGCTGGTACGACGTCGCTAGGATCGCTGAACGTTAATGGTGACACGACTGCCTCAAACCTTAATCTAAGACAAAATCTTACTGTTGCGGGAAACTCAAGCTTGCAGGGAACTGTAACGATTGGTCAACTACTAACAGTTAATAATAGTGTGAATGTGGCGGGTAACCTGGCCGTTGGTGGGCTGCTCTCTGCTAGGTCTTTTGAGTCAACGTCTTTAACATCAGATACAACTCTAACGATTGGCGGACACGTTATTACGCGTGGCTCTGCTCCTGGCGTTTCGGCCGGTGGTGCTGTCGGGTCAAACGGTACTGTGTCAATTAGTGGTAATGACGCCTCTGGTACAGTTGCAGTTAATGTCGGTGTCGGTGCAGTAAGTGGGCTACTGGCGACGATTAGTTTTCACGCTCAATTTAGTAATACTCCACACGTTGTTATCACATCCATCGGTCGCGACGCTGGCGATGTATATATTAATCGTACAAGTACAGGATTTTCGATTTATACCAGTTCCAATCTTGGTCCGGGCGGATATGCCTTCGACTACATAGTAATGCAGTAGGAGTCTACGTGCAGATTAGACGGGTCCTGTCGTCCGGTTTGCCGCTAAATTTTTTTCGTCGATTACGACAGAAAAAATTTGGGTGCTGCCCCACCGAACGCCACCCATAACATACTCGTATAAACTTACATATTAACGAATAACATGACTTCGTTATCACGAACGGTCAAAATGCCGTTAGTAATACTAAAGCTAATCGGGTCGGACGTGGTCGTGATCGTCACATCGCCAGGATCCAACATCGAAAAAAAGTCGGCGTGTCCCGGTAGGATATCAAACTTACCAACTGCGTTCGTGGCACTCACTGCTTGAGCCATACCGTCGAAGTAAACATGGAAGGGGGCTCTGGCGATGACGGTCATTTCGGTTGGTTGGTCAGCATGCTTCATGATTTTTCAGGTTTATCACCCTTGTTATCTTTTTGAGCCTTTTCGTCCTTTTCAGTAGGAGCCGGTTCTGCAGGTTTTTCGGTGGGAGCAGTTTTTGATTTATCGACAGGTTTGCTATCCAAGATTTCTTCGATGCCTTTTAACGTCTGTTCAAGGGTAAAGTATTCACCTGGTTGACCAGACAAATGTTCGGCCACTGTGAAATTTTGTGAAAAGAATTGAACTAATTTTTGCGCATTCTGATAGTCAGCTCGGTCGGCGGGTGACAGTTCGTTTTCACCAACGATGGCAATAATGTTTTTTAGGGAATCATACTTTTGCATAATGGCCTGGACACGTCCGGCTAATTTGTAGTGGCGCTCACCAACAATTTGAGGTGTCAGAAGTGACGAAGTTGTTTTAAGTAGGTCAACCGCTGGGCGAATACCACTTTCGGCTACGCTACGTGAAAGTACAAGGACCGAGTCAAGTTGCTGTGAAATTGCTTGCACGGCTGGGTCAGACAGGTCATCTGCAGGGATGTAAACTGCCTGGACAGAAGTAATGGTTCCTTTGTCCGTCGAACTCAAACGGTCCTCAAGGCGACGAAGTTCTGCGAAGATTTTTGGTGAATACCCACCTTCAGACGGAATGAGTCCTAGGTTGGTTGAAAGCTCGGTCAGGGCTTGAATGTGACGATAGATGTTGTCCACGAAAAACAGAATGTCGCGACCTTCTTCGTCACGGAAGTATTCGGCAGCGGTCGCAGCAGCTGGACCAACCATGGAACGAATGGCAGGCGTAGAGTCCATTTGTCCAAAGAACATAACTGTGTTTTTCAGCACGCCGGTTTCTTTTAGCGTCTCATATAGTTCGTTACCTTCACGAATACGCTCACCGACACCACAATAAATAGACAAACTTTTGGCGTTACGCGTGACGTTATTAATCATCTCCATCGTAAGGACTGTCTTACCAACACCAGCACCACCGACAATTCCAATCTTGCGACCTTTGACGAATGGCGTAAGGAAGTCGATAACTTTTAGGCCAGTCTCCAGTAGTTCAAGCTTTTGACTCGACCGGTAACTTTTTGTGCCGGAAGGTTCGCTAATTGGGCGGCGCATTTCTTTGACATCAGCACCCTCGTCAAGTGGTTGACCAAGTGCACTAAAGACTCGACCGAGCGTTTTAGGGCCAACAGGAATAGACACTTTCTCGTGGGTTCGGGATATTTTTTGGCCACAGCGCAGCACTTGGCTGTTAGTCAGGTTGATACATACGACTGTATCGGCTTTAAAGAAACTGACTTCCAAAAAAACTTCCGGATTATCTTCGACTTGGAGTAGTTCCTTCTCTTCGGGACGCTCATCAGTAATTTGGACCTCAACCATCAGGCCACGAAGAGAAGTGATGACACCCACTTTTTGATCAAGAATTTTTGGTTTAGTTTTCATTATCCGTTCGCCCTCGCACGTGCCTTTTTCTTTTTAATGCTAACCATCACTTCGCGTAGTCGGCGGTCACTTTCACTTCGTTTAGCGCGGTGGAACTCTAAATGATAATCGTATAGCAGTTCAGTAGCGCGTTTTTTGGCAACGGCCATCGAATTAAAGCGGCTAGCAGCCTGAGCCAGACTTGACTCCAGAATCGCTTGGCTGAGCGCGATGGTCATCATCGTCGTTTCCATTTTATCAGCGATGTCGTCAAGTGATGGTTCAAAAATAGTATCTTCGGCAGTCATAATTTCCTCCTCTGAATCATCCGTTTCACCCAAACTCTTCATGCGCGATATCAGGTCGATACTTTTAATTTCTTGAACGCCAAGCGAAATATACTCTTCGTAGTAAACAATAATCTGTGAGTAGGGCCGAACTGCCTCAATAACCGGACTCACATCGATATATTTGTCAGTTTCAGGAACTTGAAAGAATCGTTCAAAGCGAATACCGCGTTGCGTCAGTTGATTGGCGCCGTGACTGCCCAGCACGATAACGTCTGTTGTCTTGGCGTCGTAGTTTTGTAGCATGGTTTCAATCAAGCGTAGGTCAATGTCACCGCTCAGCCCTGCTTCAGCCGAAATAATAACGAACACTTTTTTGCCTTTATCTTCGCCCAAAGTTCGATTGGTAATCTGTGAGCTTGGGTCGATACGAATCGAACGGTAACGTGACCACAGCAATTGAAAAAATTCGCCCGACAGGTCAACTTTGTTTTTGACCTTGGCAACTTGGGTACTGGCGATACTTTCAAAAACGCCCGTTAAGTCCTCGATCGTGGTGATCTGGACACTTTCTTTCTCGATTGCACTAGCTCTTCGCATTGGCTTCTTCCTTTTGACCAGGTGCTTCAGCTACGACAACCTCAACGACCTTCGGTTTTCGAGTATGTTGTTTCAGTAGCTCAGCTTCCAGATGATCAAAATCTTTCTCATCCTTAACTTTTGCCTTTGCTTTCGTGGCTGATTCTTTGAGGCCTATAACATCAATATCAACCTTGCCACCACCAAGAAGAATCGTTTCCAGGATAAGTTGCTGCTCAGTTAGTGATAGCAGAACTTCGGGTGGCTGCTGAAGCGCGGCGTAGATTTGCTGACCAAGCGTTAGATCAATTTGGGCATCCTTAGACAGGCTGGAACCAAAGTGTGAAAACTCTTCAGCCTGTTTGTATTTAGATAGCAGCTTAAAGAGCGTGCCAGACAAACGTTTTTGGCGAACGGTTTGGGCCTGACCACCGACACGCGAAACGGATAGTCCGGCATTAACAGCTGGACGAATTCCTCGACGAAAAACACCCAGATCAAGAATAATTTGACCATCGGTAATAGACATAATACTGGTTGAAAGGTAAGCGGTAATATCATCATTTGGCGTCAGAACGACAGGCAGGGAAGTCAGCGTTTTGCCGTTTTTGAGTAGTTTCCCTGCACGTTCCAACAGGCTTGAGTGTGCATAAAACATATCACCAGGGTATGAATCACGACCTGGGTCGACTTCCTGCAAGAGCGACAGTTGACGATATGCCTCAGCGTGTGAAGTTAAGTCATCGTAAATAATAACGACGTCTTCGCCGGCGTACCACAGGGCTTCGGCCATGGCACAAGCCGCGTATGGTGCCAGGTATGATTGAGTTAGTGAATCAAAAATATCAGCTAGCACCACGATGGTGTGATCCATAGCGCCGGACTCGCGTAGACCCGCCAGCAATTGTTCAATATCAACCTTACGTTTACCAATCAGCACATATACCACAATTCGTTTTGTCCCTTTTTGACTGGCGCTGAGTTGCGACAGGAACGTACTTTTACCAGACTTGCTATCACCAAGGATTGCGATACGTTGGCCAAGTACGACTGGGAAGAACATGTCGACCGCCGTAACGCCACTCGGGAGTTGTTCGTTCAACATTGAGCGCGCCATAATGCCAGGCGCAGGGTTGAAAATACCAGATGTCGTCGTTGAACGCAGAGCACCTTTGCCATCTAACGGTGTACCCATTGGGCTAATAACGCGGCCGATCAGGCTTTTACCAACAGGCACACTCAGAACATCGTTTTCCACGACAGCCAAAGTACCAGGTGCCATTTTTTCAGAGTCAATATTAAATAAAATTACCTTGTCGCCGTACGCTTCACGCACCAATCCTCGTTGGCCATCCTCAAACAGTACTTGGGCGCCTAAACGTACGCCTTCTAGGCCTTTTACTTCAACAATGAAGCTGTTGACTGCCACGACTTCACCGGTTAGGCCGTCAGCTTCGACTAATTTCTGAAACTTGGCATTATTAAACACGACGCAGAACCTCAGGGAACTTCTCGCGACCGTTCAAAATATTGCGCCTAAATGACCAGTCAAAAATATGACTGCCAGCGTGCACCACCATACCACCAAGGATCGTGGCATTAAATCCAAACGCAACCATGACATTAGGTGCAATATTTTTACGACACCAACCAATCAAGGTTGTTTTAATGTCATTTGTCGCCGGAGCCGCCAGAGTAATTGTGATGGTTGGTGCTGTTTTTTTATACAAATTAAGCGTATCAATGAGTGCATCTAGGCTACGAGTATTTAGTGGCTGAATCTTGTCCCATGCTTGAATAACTTCCGCTGTACTTGGTGATACGGCAACAGGTTGCGTCTTTTTTTTACTGTTTACTCGCTCAAGTATTGCATTGTGTGAAAACCATTTGGTATATTCTTGAACCTCCAAGATGAGCTTTAGTAGGTCCTGAATTGAGGTGATCGTATCTGGCAAACGTAAATTACTAGTTTTCATCAGTAATGCCTTTAATTAGCTCGGCTTTATGTTCCTCTAAAGTTGCCAACATATATGGTGTTTGCGCACCCAAGTCGACATTATGCTGTAATGTCTCTGTCAAAAATGAACTAACCGCATCGGCTAGTTTGGTATCAATTTGAGCAATCAAACGCTGCTGTTCGGCACTCACATTTTCGGTTAGTTTCGTTTTAAGATCGGTTTGGTGGTCCTTGATATCGGTTTGCGCGGTTGTAATGACCGTTTCGGCCTGAGTCCTGAGCGCTTCGAGCATGGTCGTGTAGCGTTCGGTCTCGCTCTTTACGACCGCCTCACCTAATTTCTCGAGGTCCTTATTAAGATCAGTCGCGGTTGTCTGTAGGTCACCCTGCAGCTTAGCAGTAGACTCATCAAGAACTTTTTTAAAGTCAGCTTGGGCTTTAGCTATCATCTGTTCTCGAACTTCGGGCGGCAGGTGAACGACTGGTGCTTCAGGTTTTTCAATCTTCTTTACAGGCGGTCGGAAGTGGGCAATAGCGTGACGAATGGCAGTTGCGGACAGGGCGCCAATAACAAACACATTCACCAAGAGGAAAATCTGTAAGAATGTAATGCCCACCATAATTCGCTTAAAACCTCGTCAAAATGACATAAATTGCTATAACGGCGACAGCCAGGATTCCCAGCACGAGCGCCGATAACTGGATAACATCCCGGTACACAGCTGACTGTGCCATCGGGTTGCGCCCCACTGAAATAATACTACTACGAATCATAGAGTAAATGATACTGACAACGACAATCAGTGTGATGATAAAGATGACACAGCTGATGATAATAGGGAGTGAATCGACAGTTTTGCCAGCCAGGGCGTTTGCCAGGTTTTGAAGAGCAGCGGGAATTAAAGTTTTGTCTGGTTGGGCATAGTAATAGGTGACGTTAACGACAACGGGTACAGTCCCCAAGTTGACTGTCTGTTTTTTACCCTGATCATCTGTATATGTTTGCTTAGAATTAGAACTACTCGTTGGGTCACTTTGGGCGATACCGACAACCTTTGCATTGCTGGTTGCTTTCATACCAACACCCTTGATTGGCGACGCTGTAATTTCATCACCTTTTACGACCGCGCCATTAATGTCTGACACTAGCACTGACGCCGTGCCGCTGGTTGTCACTTGTACCTGCGTACTTGATCCGTCTGAAACGGTGAGTAATGAACTGCCGTTATTGATAACGACGCCCAGTAAATTATCGACATTGTTGGACGTAGTTGCTTCGACTTGATCGTTTGATCCACTGACCAGGCTAACCATTGACCCAATCGACAACGTGTCGCTGCTACTATAGCCTTGTGAAATAGTTGAAATAGCACTGGCCGCAAAGGGGAGCATCAGAGCAATAACCGCGGCAACAGTCACCCAAACTCTGAGCAAATGCATTTTACGGAGTGGAACTTTACGTGCCTTCAATCTAGTTTTACTCCTTAATATCAATAATGCTTATAGTATAGCAAAACTTCAAACCATAGGTGTTTTATGTATGGTAAAATATGGATATAAATAGGCGGATGTTTGGATGAAGAAAATACTCAAAAAACAAGACGGCTTTACTCTCCTCGAACTCATCGTTGTCATGATTGCAGTTGTCATTTTGGTCGCCGTCGTGATGTATTTCTACAACGCCAAATAATCTGTCAGGATACTCTCAATATACAGTTGCGTTATTGCATAATCTAGCTTATGATTGTGTCAGTTAATGCGAGTAAAGTGGAGAGGGTTATAGGGGTGATCAACAGATCAATAATCCAAAAACTTGGGGACAAGGAGATGGACCGCAAGGATTTCTTGAAATATAGCGGCCTGCTGTTACTTGGTGTGGTTGGATTTAAGGGGGTCGCTTCACTGCTTTCTCAGCTCGATAAAACGCCAGCTGTATCTGTTAAATCTGATCAAACACCACGTGGCTTTGGTAGCGGAAAGTACGGAGTCTAGGCAATGGCCCTACAGCGACTTCCGATAGTTAACAGTGATGACGGTGCCTGGGGCGATATTCTTAACCAGTTCCTAGGTAAAGAACATTATGACGGCGACGCTAACACTGGCGGCGGTTCAACCAACGGTGGTCACCAGACAATTACTATTCAACCAGGGACTGCAACCGCAGGTACTGCTCCGCTGAAATTTACCTCAGGTTCTCTACTTACTACGGCTGAGGCGGGCGCAGTTGAGTTTTTGACTGACAAAATGTATTACTCGACAACAACCCCAACACGTATGACAATTGCGGCGTATCCAACTTCAGGTGGCGCAACAGGCGATATATACTATAGAAGTTCAACAGGTAGTTTGACAGTATTGCCTGTAAGTACGGACACCTATGTCCTGACGCTTGCTAGTGGTGTACCGACATGGTCAGCACCTAGTGGTGGATCAGGACTGACTCAAGCTCAGGTATTTGCTAGAATGAGCATAGGATTTTAGGCCAAAAATATGTTATTAACTTCCACCAGCGACATAGTAAGAATTGTAACGACGTCAACCGCAGGAATTGACGTACTAGCAAGCTGGGCTGACCAAAATCAAGTAGCATCCACGTTTATGCCAGGTCGTACGGCAACGAAGATATCGACAGCAACAACCACTACCGTAGTTGGTAGCCCAGCGGCGTCTACTCAGCGACAAGTAAAGACATTAACGATCCAAAATATTGATAGCACCAACCCAAACACGCTAACTATCCAGTTCTTTGATGGCACAAACTCAGTCGGTGTATACGACAAGACGCTCCTAGCTGGTGAATCAATCCAGTACGATGGTACAAGTTGGTCTACGTTTAACAGTGCAGGCGTACCTGTAACAATCGCAACCTCCAGTCCTGTTAACGTTCAAGTATTCACATCAAGTGGTACATGGACCAAGCCTACAACCTTCACGCCAACTGCAGTTCACGTTAAGCTATGGGGCGCTGGCGGCGGCGGCGGCGCCGGGGCATCACTTGCGACCGCTGTGATTGCCAAGGGTGGCGCTGGCGGCGGCGGCGGCGCTTTTATACGTGAAACTTATGCAGCTTCTGACCTTGGTGCAACGGTTGCGGTAACCGTTGGGCTTGGTGGATCAGCCGGTTCTCCTGGTATTGCTGGCGCTGCGGGCGGTAATGGTGGTATTGGTGGTAACAGTTCATTTGGTACTTTTGCAGTTGCATATGGCGGCGGCGGCGGTAACGGTGGTGCTATTTCTGCTGTTGCAACCGGCGGCGGTGGTGGCGGCGGAACTGGTGGTGCTGGTGGCGTCGGTAGTACGTCTGTGGGTGCCGGCGGGCTACCAGGTACATCAAGCGTAACCGGTGTAGCTGCAGGGACTGGTTCTCAGGGAACAATTACGGTGGTCACGACTCATAACGCCGAGTATGGCGGCGGTGGCGGCGGTGGAAGCACTGCGACACCAACCTCAAGTGTCGGTGGTGGTTCAATCTTTGGCGGTGGCGGCGGTGGGACTGGCGGACACCACAACGCGACTCCAGCAATTGTGGCTGGCGCAAAGGGTGGATTAGCTGGTGTGTATGCAGCTGGAACTGGAGCAGCCGTTGGAACAGACGGTGCAACTCCGACTGCTGGAGGTGCTGGTGCGGCTGGCAACTCGACGGTTGGAGGATCTGGTGGTGGCGGTGGCGGAACGACAGTTACTGCTTCAACGAACGGTGGCGCTGGAGGTGCTGGTGGTGCCAACGGCGGCGGTGGTGGCGGTGGTGGCGTCGGTATGAACCCAGGTCTTGGTGGTGCTGGTGGCGTCGGTGGTGCTGGTGCTGTCTATGTTACGTGCTGGTAAGCTCATAAAATCTGTTCGAGTAATCATTGTTGCAGTCTTTGCTGTTTTTATATTATCCTGCACTTTTTTTCATTTTGCTTCTGCCGATACGACTAATGGCCTTACTATCTCGCCTCTGCGGGCAGAACTGACGATTGCGCCTGGGACCGTTCAGACGGGTCAACTCACTCTTTACAATACAACTAGCAGTGATATGAATGTATCGATGAGTGCTGAAGCTTTTGGCGTGATCAACGAACAATACGACTATTCATTCGACCCAACGTCGAAGGTGGCTAGTTGGGCGCATTTTGACCCGTCTGGTCTTGTACTTGCTGCAGGAAAAAGTGCGACAGTGGATTATTCAATAGGCGTTCCTCTTGATGCCGAACCAGGCGGTCAGTATCTGAGTTTATTTGCTTCAACGGACATAAAAGGCGATGCGAAGGGCATTAGTACAAGCGAACGTGTCGGGTCGCTATTATATATAACAGTCGACGGTAAAGTGACACATACCGGCCATTTACTAAAACTCCTTGTTCCATGGACAACGACAGGGAGCGATAGCTGGACCGCAACCATTCAAAATACTGGAACAACTCACTTTACGAGTATGTATACATTAGAGGTCAAAACCTTATGGGACTCTGAAGTTTCATCATCATCAGGTAGTTCGCTTATTCTGCCAAATACAATTCGATCGGTTCAAGGCACGATTGCTCAACCAGAAGTTCCTGGTATATATAAAGTGGCCTACACTGCTAGCCTGGGTGATTCACCCAGTGTTACCGTTTATCGCTATATGCTATATATGCCAGTCTACGGCTGGATTATTATCGTGCTAATACTTGCATACTTTGCCGGTAAAGGTTTTCGGATCTATCAAACAAAACATTCTAAGCAGGCAGAAACTAAGTAGTTTGTGGCACAGCGGTATAAATAATATTCGTCGTATAAGTACCGGGCACTGTCCTGTAATCTAGTTTCAAGCCATAGGTAACAGTTGTTACGTCACCGCTTGTGGCAGGGCCGGTGAGTGAACGAATCAGAGCGTCAGTTGTTGTCATGCCCAAAAAGTTAGTCGATGCATCAGTATTATATCCCCACGTGTTATTTGACAGTGGTAATTGAGTGACGTTGCTCGAGGCTGGTATCGTCTTAGCGGTCACTGTCGATAAGTTAGAAGATGTCAGCGCGCGAACATAGAGTTTATATCCAACCACATCACCAGAAGTAACAGTTACGACACTCGTCGCGGTATTAAGCGTACCAGCGCTACTGAGGCTAATTGGTACCGTTACATTACCGTTGGTGGCAATCGTAAGGGATGTTTGACCGCCGTATGGCACGTTAGCATCGTACTTCCCAACTCCGTATGGTTGTGCTGAGACAGGCGCCATAGTAAACAGAAAACTCGCTGAGAGAAAGGTAAGAAAAAATGCAATAAAAATCTTGTTTACTTTCTTCATGCTTGTGCTATTATAGCATTCAGATAGACCACATAAGAAATAAACAATAAGGATACACAATGGCTAAAACAAGAATACGTTCATTCGTCAATAAATTAGTTGCTGTCGTAATGACAGTTGCGATGGTTGGTATATATATACCAAACGTGGCTTCAGCCGCCTCAATTACTAACCGTAAAGTTGTCATTGGTAGTTCTGCTGCAAGTGCCAGCACAACATATACATTTACATTCACAGTGCCCACAGCAACAGCTATACAGTCTGTCGACTTTGCTGCTTGTACAACAGCAAGTGGTGCTTGTACACCTGCTCCTGGATTCTCATCCAGTTCCTCAACGTTAACTTCTCAGCCAACTAACCTTGGTGCAGCCAGCGGTTGGACTGTTAGTACAGCAACTTCGACATCGCTACGACTATCTAATTCATCTAACGTAACGGCACCAACAGGTAGTCAAACAGTTAGTTTCTCAAGCGTTACTAACCCAAGCGCAACGAACTCGACCTTCTTCGTCCGTATTACGACTTACAGTGGGTCAAACTGGTCAACAGGACCACTCGATACAGGTGTCGTCGCGGCTTCAACTGCTGGACAGATCACTGTTAATGCAACGGTTGATGAAGCTTTGACATTCACATTGTCTGCTGCAACCGTCAGCCTTGGTACGCTAACGACTGGTACAACCGGTAAAGATGGTACAACCACAATGGTTGCCTCAACTAACGGTGGTACAGGTTACTCAATTACTTACACTGGTAACTCTTTGACATCTCCTTCTGGTGCGCTTCCAGCTTACTCAAGCTCTGCATCGTCTGCTGGTACTGCAGGATTCGGCTTTAACCTGATGGCTAACACAACTCCATCCGTCGGTTCTGCGGTCTCTGGTTCAGGTACGGGAACTCCATTCACTGGATACAGCACAGCTAACCAATATACATTTAACTCTGGTGACAAGGTGGCTTCAGCTTCTGCTGCAACAAACAGCAATACTTACACCATCAGCTACGTTGCCAACATCGCTGGCTCAACTCCGGCAGGTGCATACACCACAACATTGAACTACGTCGCAACACCTAACTTTTAATGGCTAGCCGCGCGAAATATATAGCAGTCTTCCTAATGAGCGTTGCCCTTACGGCAGCGCTCATTGTTGTGAAGCCTGGATCCGCGTCGGCGTTAGTGGCAACACCTCCTGCCAAAGAAGGTCTACAAATCAGTCCCGCACTCATTCAAATAGATGGAGCAAAGGGCAACAGCTACACTGTCAGTGTCAAAGTAACAAATGTGACAGTGCAGACCCAAACATACTACACGTCTGTTAATGATTTCACTAGTAAGGATGAATCGGGGACACCGAATATTCTGACGAGTGATTCATTGCCCGACACCGCCTCGATACGTACTTGGGTGTCAACTCTTTCACAGTTCACGCTCGCCTCCGAACAGTCCAAGACACTTACAGTGAATGTTAATATTCCAGGTAACGCCGAGTCCGGCGGTCATTATGGTGCACTACTTTTTTCCGGAACGGCTCCTACGCCTCAGAATGCAGGCGTTGCCTTGGCTGCCAGTGCAGGTGCGTTATTTCTTGTTAAGGTTGATGGTGCGATTAATGAACAAGCCTCACTTGCTGGTTTTTACGCAGCACCAAACAGTGGTAGTAATCCATCGTCTTTCTTTGAAAAAGCACCAATTACTTTTGTAACTCGTGTTAAAAACAGCGGCAATATTCATCTCCAGCCATCTGGTCAGATCCTTGTTCACGATATGTTTGGTAACCTGACGGCAACGATTCCGGTCAACGATCAAAAAGCGAACGTACTGCCGGATAGCATTCGTCGGTTTGACGTGACAATGAATTCAGGATGGTTATTTGGACACTACACGGCTGACCTAGCACTTGGCTATGGCACCACTGGACAGGCTATTACTGCAACAATTAGTTTCTGGGTTATCCCATATAAAATTGTTGGCGCTGTTCTCCTCGCGCTGGCAACCATCATATTCATTCTCGTTAGACTCGTAAAAGTGTATAATAAACGTATCATTGCAAAAGCGATACAAAAACATGAAAAAAATAAGACGAGCCACAGTAACAAGTAAAAAAACTAGGTCTGTTAAGCTGGCTCATGCCAAACGCCCGGTTCTGAGGCACTTGAGGCTTGTCGAGCATAAACACACAGGCAAGTTATTATTGCATCCTCATCACAGTTCATATATCGCACTTATAGGAATACTAGTCATTGTTGGTTTCTTCTTGGTTATCAGTCAGCATATTACTAAGGCTGATAATACAAGTACTGTAACGGCCGTAGTTAATGCGCCGCCGCCAACTGTCGGAGCAGTCATTACATCGCCGCTCACAGGTACCACTATTGCGAATGTTAACCCTTCGGAAGTTGATGGTACATGTGTTAGTGGGCTGTATGTCATCGTCTACGATAATGGCATTCTAGGGGGCTCAACTATATGTACGGCCGCTGGCATATTTGGTATTAAAGTCCAATTAAATAGCGGTAGTAATATCTTAACAGCACGCAATTTTGATAATCTTAACCAACCCGGACCCTCGACTCCCGCTGTAACTGTGACCTTTAACTCAGAGGATGCTGCTCCAGAAGTACCAAAACCGAACTTACCAGAAACGCCAGTTATTATTCCAGGATTATCCGGTAGTCCATCAGAGTGTGACAGCTATAGCCCGACAGGAACGTTTCAGGCAGGTGGACAGCCACACGTTGCAGTCGTCTGCGTGCCGCAATCAATTACGCCAAACGAAGATCATAAAATTGGTGTTTTAGTGTGGGGTGGAACACCGCCATACGCGCTGAATTTCCAATGGGGAAGTGGTAATTCAACATTAATTAGTATGGATGCGCCAGGTTATCGAACGGTACCTGTCCACTATGCAAGTTCGGGTATCTATAACATTAATATTCAACTTACTGACCAAGGTGAAAGTTCTGCAACTGGTCAGTCTGCTGTTCAGGTAACCGGCGCTAGTTCAGCGCCACAAACCTTTACCCAGGCCGTTAGCAGCATCCTCAGTACCTCATGGTTCCAAACTCCTGTGCCGCTTTACGTTATTGCGGTAGGTCTAACGCTTGGTTTCTGGGGTGGCGACGTCTTTCATAGACGGTTCGGAGCCAAAGCAGTACGTAAAAGAGCAAAGCGCGCCTAAGTCGCCTATACTAGGAATCAGATGATCATATTACCCGACGAACAGATTGCGAGAGAAGAGCGTAAAGTTATTGGAGCGGTTGAACCCGTCTTTCTTCGCAGGTCAAAAAAGAAGGGCTTTAGCAGGATTCTTCGTATTCTAGGACCTGGCGTTATTACAGGTGCGGCCGACGATGACCCATCTGGTATTGCCACTTATTCTCAGGCTGGTGCGCAGTTTGGCTTTCATATGCCATGGACAATGCTACTGACATTTCCATTGATGGTTTCAGTACAGGAAGCAGTGATGCGCATTGGTGCGGTTACCGGTAAAGGTCTGGCTGCAGTCGTCCGTGAGAACTACTCACGCAAGATTCTTTACCCGATTGTCTTACTGGTTGTGCTAGCTAACACGTTCAATATAGGTTCAGACATCGGCGCTATGGCCGCTAGTACTCAATTGCTTCTGCCTCATATCCCATTTGCGCTTTTGGCGGTCAGCTTTGCAGTGCTTATTTTGATATTAGAAGTTTTTGTATCGTATCGAACGTACGTTCGTATTTTAAAGTGGCTTGCAATTGCCCTTTTTGCTTATATTATCACGGCATTTTTGGTGAATGTTCCTTGGCTTGAGGCGTTAAAGGCCACGGTGATTCCGCACTTTGAGTTTAATAAGGATTTCATATTCATGATTATCGCAATCTTTGGCACAACCATTTCACCATATCTGTTTTTCTGGCAAACGAGTAACGTTGTCGAAGATGAAATTGCCGAGCATCGTTTGGCGCAAAAAGGTGGGACGCCAAGGCTGAGTCGCGCGTATCTGCGACGCCTTCGTATAGACACTGTTGTTGGTATGCTTTTTTCGAATGTCACAGCATGGTTCATCATTGTTGTCGGTGCGGTCGTCCTGAATCACGCAGGTATTACTAATATTGTGACCGCTGCAGACGCTGCCAGTGCGCTTGTCCCACTGGTTCACACTTTCCCTAATGCAGGCTTTTTGGCGCAACTGATATTTGCTATTGGTGTCGTCGGCATAGGACTTATGAGCATTCCAGTGCTAGCCGGTTCGTCGTCGTATGCTATTTCAGAGACATTCAGCTGGCGCGAGGGACTGTTCCGCAAATTCAAACAGGCACGCGAATTTTACCTCATTATTATTGTTGGTACACTGGTTGGTTTAATGTTTAACTTTATCGGACTTGACCCAATCAAAGCCTTGATTTTGACCGCGGTCTTTAACGGCATTGTAGCAGTACCTTTGATTTTCTTGATTGCACGAGTCTCAAGTCATACAAGTGTGATGGGCGAGTATAAGAGCGGTTTCTGGTCAAAGCTTGGTTTGTGGGTAACATTTATTATTATGGCCGGGGCAGCAATCGCACTTTTGATATCAATCTTGTAACCCGTTAATTGTTGTATACTGATAGCAATATGATTTACAACTGGCACCGCAAACAAAAGGCAAGCTTATCAACAGGGGACCACGCGGCCGATATCGTCCGTAATGGCATGGGTAGCTGGCGCTTTGTGTTTATGTTTGTGGCGTTTATGGGTGTTTGGGCACTCTTAAACACTTTGGTACCAATTTTACACTGGGATCCGTATCCATTTATTCTGCTTAACCTTTTCTTGTCGACGCTTGCTGCCCTTCAGGGAGCAATCCTGTTGATCGCCGCTAAACGACAGGACGCAATCAGCGCAGCTATGGCTAATCATGACTATGAAACTAACATTCGTGCCAAAAAAGAAATTGAAGAGTTGATGGCAATTAACCAGGAACAACTAGATCTACTGAAAGAACTGACTGAAGCCCTCATCAAGGACAACGAAATTCTCTCTAAAAAAGTAAAACGATAATTCATACTTGACATACTTTTCATACTTTGTGTATAATGACATAGATGCATGATAAAAAACTCTATGGTACCGCTACGGTTGGTACAAAAGGACAGATAGTAATCCCAGCTGATGCTCGCGACGAGCTTGGCATTAAAACGGGTGATCGTTTGTACGTTATGGGTACGTCTGGTAAGGGATTTATTGGGCTCATCAAGGAAGATATGATTGAGAGTTTTATTAAACAATTAAACCTTCAGTTAGAAAGCCTAAAAACACTAAAAGATAATAAGAAAGAAAAATAATCCATGAATCATCACTTAGCTCTTCGTAGCAAAATTATTATTATGGTATCGGTCATGGCCGCCATGTTTTTGGTTGCGCTTGACCAGACAATTATCTCAACAGCACTTGGTAAGATTGTTGAGCAGTTTAACGCCTTTGATTCACTCAGCTGGATCGTTACGGCGTATCTACTTACTACGACAATAACTGTACCGATTGCAGGTAAATTCTCAGACCTGTTTGGTCGCCGTAAGATTCTTCTTATTGGCGTAGCTATTTTTGCTATCGGGTCACTGCTGAGTGGTATGGCCGGCAGCGTTGTACAGTTGATTGCCTCACGTGCCCTTCAAGGTATTGGTGGCGGTATCATCACTGCTAACGCCTTCACAATTGTTGGAGACTTATTCGCCGCTCGTGAGCGCGGTCGTTGGCAGGGACTGATTGGTGCTGTATTCGGACTGAGCTCCGTCATTGGTCCTCTGCTAGGTGGTTGGCTAACTGATGGTCAGCATATTTTAGGTATGGTTACAGACTGGCGCTGGACGTTCTTTATTAACGTACCTATTGGTATTGCCGCCTTTATCTTTATTAGTATTTTCTGTCCACCACTCAAACACGATAATAAACCGCGTGTTGATTATGTCGGTGCCACTCTGCTGGCAATACTGCTTGGTGTTTTAATCCTTGCTGTTGATAACACGGGCACTATCTTTTCAGGCCTACTTAGTTCAACTGGTTGGACGCTAACTGGTCTACGAATCGGTATGTATAGCATTGTTGCGGCTGCCACCCTCGCTTTTGTGCTTGTAGAAAGGCGCGCAGTTGAGCCAATCATTCCACTACGTTTCTTTAAAAATCGTAATTACGTTCTGCTGATTATCACTGCGATGTTGTTTGGTGCCGCCTTCCTTGGTTCAATTTTGTACCTGACACAGTTTAACCAACAGGTCTTTGGTGCATCGCCAACTAAATCTGGTCTGATGTTGCTCCCTATGATCGGTGGCTTGATGTTAACGAGTATTGGGTCTGGTCAGTTAATCTCTCGCATTGGTCGTTACAAGATATTCATGCAGATTGGTTTCGTCATTGCGACGGCTGGTATGTTTGCCCTTAGTTTCCTAAATGTTGACTCTGGTTATGGGTTCGAAGCAGTTGTTATGGTGTTCCTAGGTATGGGAATGGGTGTTGCAATGCCAACGCTTAACTTAGCGATTCAGAATGAGTTCGAGCAGCATGATTTAGGTATCGCGACGAGTTCAAACCAGTTATTTAGAAGCCTTGGTTCAACGATCGGAACAGCAGTCTTTGGTGCGGTCCTCACCACTGGAATTATTGCAAATCTTGGTAACATTCAAGACACGTCTCCGTATTTGCAGGCAATCAGCAAGAGTCCAGAAGTATCAAAGATTGGTAGTCTCGACGATGCTAACACGCTTTTGAATCTTAATATGCCTGACATTAAAGGCCAGGTAACAAGTGCAGCCAAATCGCAGTTTGCAGTCCTACCTGCCGTGCAGGCACGGACAGCCCAGGCTAACTTTACCCAAACTCAGGCTGATTTTTCTAGCAAAGTGACTCATGCATTTTCAGACAGTTTACACCATATCTTTGTCGTGGCGACCTTCCTTGTGGCGGTAGCAACCGTACTGGTCTTCACCCTGAAAGAACGAGTTCTAAAAAGCGCAAAACCGCAAGATACTCCCGGTGAGGCATAGCGCCTATCCTTGACCGAGACACATCAATTTGGTAGGATAAATGATGTGTCTCGCGCCAAAACATTTAATTTAAAGGTCGAAGCGCGCGAGGTAGTACTTGGAAGAGCAGCCAGAACGTCCGAATTTATTTCGGCGTACTGCGCGATGAGAAACCCTACCAGGGTGTCTCATAAGCGATAGCGCCAAGATAGTACAAGGAGTGAAAATCACATGCCAATAGCCATCGAGTTTGTGCCTTCAAGGCGCAAAAAGATAGCAGTGGATGTGGTGCCTGCCGAATGGCAGCTGTTTATTGAACAGTAGAATCATTATGATTCAAATCCGTCTTGCTTATACGAGTAAGATACCAAAAAAAGAAAACACCCCAAGGCACCGGGGTGTTTTCGCTTTTAAGGGATAATTTAGCTGTTGGTCGTTGGTAACGCGATACCAGCTTTTTGTAGTTCAGTATTAATCAAAGCCCGTAGTTTGTCGCCATTGCTAGTCTCCGCGTCCTGAACGATATCAGTACTAACAGCGTTTCCATCTAGGTAGAACGTAGGCGTGGAGTCAACCCCGATCTTAGCGGCAATAGCCATGTCAAATGCAATCTTTTTCAGAACTGCGCTACTAGCGACATCAGCAGTAAATTTAGTTCCATCAAGCCCTAGTTGTTTAGCGTATGCTAAGAACTGGTTATCGCGGTCAGATCCCGTCAGGTCCTGCCATGTGCTCTGTGACTCATAGATAAGGTTGTGCATGTCCCAATATTTTCCCTGAAGACCGGCTGCTTCAACGGCTGCTGCAGCTGCCTTGGCATTCGGGTGAGCTGTAGTAATAGGGAAGTTACGGAATACAAATGTTATCTGATTAGCGTATTGCTGGGTGATTGCTTTAATTTGTGGATGCGCCTGACCACAGTAAGGACATTCAAAGTCGCCATATTCGATGAGGGTTACTTTGCTGTTAGAGGCACCAAAAGTGTGGTCGGCAATATTACCATTTTGGCTTGAAGCTGCTTGAATAGTAGTTGGATTAACGCTGCCGACATCGACAGGCGGGTTGGCGTTACGAGACGATATGACAAGAGCTGTCAGGAGCCCTACAACTATAACTGCAAATATGATCCAGGCTTTTTTACTCAACGCTATACTCCTTTAAACTAACTTACTCTATTATAGCAAAGACACCGACGAGTCTGTTGTATAGTAGAGGTATAATGTTCGTGTTTCTGCTGATTGTGACAATTTTTGCCTTTTTGCTGCTGATTTTAGTGACTGCGATGGAACCTCGTCGTGCGTCCATTAGTACCTATGAGTTGAAGCGTCGAGCCGAGGCGGGAAACATGGATGCAAAAACACAACTTCATGCCCAACAACTTTCCACTGATATTGTATCGCTCCTCAGAGTTAAAACAGCATTCTTGCTTGTTACGACGACATTTTTACTGGTAGTAACGTTTGGCTGGGCGTTAGGTTTGATTGTAAGTTTACTGGTCGTACTCGAATATAATGCGTTTGCACGTCTAAGTTTTGTTCGCTCGCTAGCCGCCAAACTTTACGACAGACTAGAACCATTACTCCTAAAAATTGCTGAGTCGAGTTTTATAAAACTAATTCGCTCACACGTAGGGTCAACTACGGAAATTCATTTGGGTTCGCGTCAAGAACTTGAGCATTTAATTGACGCATCTGAAGGCGTGCTGTCACTAGACGAAAAAAGACTTGTTGTGCATAGTTTAGCCTTCAGTGATAAAAAAGTGAGCAGCATTATGACTCTAGCTTCTGATATTGTCACTATTAAAAAAACTGAGTTTCTCGGGCCACTAACACTCAATGATTTACATAAAACAGGATACAAACAATTGCCTGTTATTAGCCAAGATATTAATCACATCATTGGTATTTTGCATCTGGAAGGGCTACTGGCGCTTGATATCAAGCGATCTGTCACGGCCGAAAAAGCAATGGATGACAAGGTCGTGTATGTGAAGGCAGACGAAACGCTACCGGGCGCTTTAGCGACATTTCTGCGTGCTCGTCAGCACCTGCTGATTGTTGTTGACGAATCACATCACACAGTTGGTCTGGTGACGCTCGATGATATTATCGAGGCTTTGATTGGTCGTAAAATTACCGAAGAGTCGGATAGCGACGAATAAAACCTAGCCTTATAGGGGTCAGGATGATACACTAAACAGTAATTATGACACGAACACTCACCAACGACATTGCCGGACACATCGGCGAAACAGTCACGATTCAAGGTTGGCTACACAAAAAGCGCCTACTTGGCGGTCTTAATTTTATTACTCTGCGTGATCGTAGCGGGCTGGCACAGACATTAATTGTTGATGATGAACTAGAGAAACTACGCGGCTTACAAATCGGAACCGTACTTTCGCTTACTGGAACAGTTGCAGCCGATGAACGCGCACCTGGCGGTGCAGAGCTTCACGATGTCAAAGTTGAAGTTTTGGTTCCAGTAACTAATGAGTCGCCGATTGAAATTGATAAACCACTTGATCATAAATCTGAAAATCTGGACACATTACTTGATAATCGTGTAATCGGACTGCGTAACCTGCAAGAAAAAGCGATTTTTCAGATTCAGGCGACAATCACTAAATCAATTCGTGCGTATTTTGACGAGCGTGATTTTACAGAGATTCACACCCCTAAACTATTAGCCGAAGCAACTGAAGGCGGGGCGGAAGTATTCAAACTCGATTACTTTGGAAAAGTTGCCACATTGGCACAGAGTCCACAATTTTATAAGCAAATGATGGTTGGGGCATTTGAACGCTTGTATGAGATTGCACCAGTCTATCGTGCAGAGCCAAGCGCTACTACGCGTCACATGACTGAGTATACCTCTATTGATGGGGAGATGGGCTTTATCACGTTACAGGACTTACAAGACTTTTTGAGTGGACTGCTAAACGCTGTCGTTGATGCTGTTTGGGAAAAACATGAGCCAGAGCTTAAACGTTGGAACGCCTCGAAACCGACTCTCACCCAAAAAATCCCAGAAATGGGACTAGAGGAAATACACGAAATCTACAGTAAAGCGACTGGTGAGAATTCGATCGGAGAAAAAGATATGCGGCCTGACGAGGAACGCTGGATATGCGAATATTCGAAAAAGAATCTTGGCAGCGAAGCGATTTTTGTTACCAAATGGCCTGCTAGCGAAATGAAGTTTTATCACAAAGTTAATGAGCAAGATTCTAAAATAGCTGATCGCGTCGATCTTCTTTTCAGGGGCCTAGAGATCACCACCGCAAGCATGCGCGAAAATCGCTATGAAGTCGTTGTAGAACAACTAAAACATCTGGCTGGTGGTGATCCTAACGACCCAGGTTTCTTGCCACTACTAAACGCTATGAAATATGGCATGCCACCTCACGGTGGGTTCGGTATGGGTCTGGAACGTCTGACTGAAAAGATTATTGGTCTGAATAACGTCAAAGAAGCGACTCTATTCCCACGTGATATTAATCGACTGACCCCATAAGGAGATAGTATGCGCGGACAAGAACAAGAACCGACAATCATCACTGCGGAAGGGAAAAGAATAACTCTTCTAAGGAGAATTGGATCTGGTGTCAGAGCGGTAGCTGCGGTGTATAGGCAAGGACTTAGGGAATATGGAGAAAATGAGGTAATTAGGCATACTTGGATCAAACCCGTCGTTCCCGAAGATAAAACCGTCGAGTGATATACTAAGCACATGCAAGATGACCAAGTTCAACCTGTTGAGACCACGCCACCGATAGCGCCTCAACCAGCCCCAGAAGCGCCAGTAGTAGCGCCCATGGTCAAAGTTGTACCCAAAAACAAACAACGTCATTTCTTGGCCGTTTTCTTCTTCAGTTTTATGTGGGGCGTATTCGGCATCGATCGTTTTTACCTTGGCAAAGTGTGGACGGGAATTTTAAAGCTTATTACGTTTGGCGGATTCGGTATTTGGGCAATTGTCGATCTGGCACTTATTATGTCGGGTGCAATGCGCGACAAACAGGGCAACGAAATGTTAGAAGCAGCTCGCTACAAGAAGTTTGCTGGTCGAACAGTACTGCTGTTTGCGATTATTTTAGGGATCGTTATTTTGGTAAGTGGCATTGAGTTAATTATTGCTATTCAGAATGTTCTAAATAGTGGCGTACTACAGAATCTTATCCCTAGCGGTGCAACGTCGGGTGCTAGCTCGACCGATATTAATCAGTTGCTACAAGGTCTATAACGCCGGTTTGTTGCCCAGTGACTGCCAGACATACCAACTAGCAACGGATTCATATGGATGCCACGCGTTAGTTTTTGCAATCTTTTCTATATCTTCGGGTGTCGGTGAATGGTCAAGTCCGTATAACCTTTGAATGCCATTTTTAATGCCCAAATCTGTGGCGGGCAGTACGTCCAAACGTCCCATGCAAAAAATCAAAAACATATGGACAGTCCAAATGCCAACACCTTTTATCTGAGTCAGCTCAGCCACAATCTCATCGTTTGATAGCACGTCCAGATGATTAAATTTTACTGTTCCCTCAATGACTTTCAACGCCAAGTCCTGGATATAACTGCCTTTCTGTCTAGACAAACCAACGCCTCGTAAGTCCTCTATATCTTTTTGTAAAATCTGATCAGGAGTCGGAAAGCCATCCGTATCAAATAGTTCAATAAAGCGCTTCAAAATAGTTGCTGCAGCCTTAACGCTAAGTTGTTGAGACACGATACTTTCTACTAACTCTTGGTAGTAATTTTTATGTGGCGTGATTGAAACAGTACCGGCCCCCATAATAATCGGTGCCAAAATAGCATCACGTTCCATCAAGTATTTAGAAGCTACCTTTAGAGTCTTCGGGTTTGCAAGTAGTGTCATATCAAATTTCTATCGCGCTGTCGTCAAGTCGTCGATATTCGGTTCTAAGGGCTTGAGCGAAACTTGGTACCAGCCGATCTGCGATCTCCTTACCAAACTTGGAAAGAATTGCGTCGTGAGTTGGAAAAGTAAGTCGAGGTTTTACGGCAGTCAAAAAATCAATTGCTTCACTAATTTTTAGCCATGGTGCACTAACGGGGAGTGCCAGAACGTCGACTGGTTTATCCGGCAATGCAAATGAATCTCCTGGATGATATAGTTTTTCGTTGATGAGCACACCGACGTTATCAATCAGTGGAATTCCAGGGTGTATTTGGGCGTGCGTGCCACCAAAGAACTCTAAATTAAATGGTCCAATTGTTACTTTATCGCTCGCACTTACAGCCTGTGATTTATGATCAGGCATTTTCTCGACTACTGACACTAGAGAGAGTAAGACAGAATCAGGGTTTTTATCATAAATAGCAGCCAGAATATTGGGATCAAAGTGATCAGCGTGTTCGTGGGTGATAACGATACCAACGATATTGTCGGTGACCTTAAAATCGGTCGTAAAGTTACCTGGATCAACGACCAAAATCTGTCCGTTTTCTTCAACGGTAAAACACGCGTGTTCGTATTTTGTTAGTAACATCTAATCCTTAAACCATTTCGTATATGCCGCACGGGCCTTTACAATTTTTGGAGTAATAACAATTGAACAATACCCGTTGCCTGGGTTTTTGTTGAAGTAATCTTGGTGGTAGTCTTCGGCTGGGTAAAAAGTATCAAGCTTAGAAATTTTCGTAACTGGTTCGTTATCCCAGTGGCTTTTCGAACGCTCTAAAGCTGCTTCAAAATCCTTTTTTTGTTTGTCGTTGCTGTAGAACATAGCCGAGCGATACTGGGTTCCAACGTCATTTCCTTGGCGGTTAAGTGTCGTCGGATCATGAATTAAGAAGAATAAATCCAAAATATCTTTGGCTGGAATTACCTTTTCATCAAAGGTAATCTGGACGGCTTCGGCGTGACCAGTTTCGCCTGTTGAAACTTGTTCATAGGATGGATTTGTTGTTCCACCACCAGCGTAACCACTAACAACCGACTCAACGCCCTTTAGTCGCCTATAGACAGCGTCCAAACACCAAAAACATCCTCCAGCAATTACATATGTCGTCATACTTCTATTATACGCCGTTATACTAAGAGGGTGAATAAGGAAGACTTCCAAAAACTTATCCGGCAAAAGGGCAAAGAGCTGTACCGCAACATGCCGTGGCGCAGCGACACCAGTCCGTACTACGTACTGGTGAGCGAACTCATGTTACAGCAAACTCAGGTCGAACGTGTGGTTCCAAAATTTAACGAATTTATCAAATGCTTTCCTACAGTTACTGTGCTAGCTAGCGCCTCGCTGTCTGATGTACTGACTGTTTGGAATGGACTTGGCTACAATCGTCGCGCTAAATTTTTACATGAGGCAGCCAAAAAAATTGTGAACGATTTTGGTAATGTTATCCCATCAACTGCAGAGGAACTCACGAGCTTGCCTGGTGTCGGCGCAAATACCGCTGCCGCGATTTTGGCTTATAGTTTTAATCAACCGATTGTCTTTATTGAAACCAACATCCGAACTGTTTACTTTCATCATTTTTTTGGTGATAACCAAAAGGTGAGCGATAAAGAACTACATAGAATTGTTGAAGCAACACTTGATTACGACCATCCCAGACAGTGGTACCAGGCACTCATGGACTATGGTTCATATTTGAAGAAACAAGGGATGGGACGTATCAATAAAAGTGCTCACTACAAAAAACAGTCACTTCTAAAAGGCAGTCTGCGTGAAGTTCGTGGGCAGATTATTCGCACACTCACAAGCGGTGATATGAACGAAACCAAATTAAAGACCGCCATTCAGGCAGATGAGCGATTTGATATTGCACTCGGTGGCCTAATAAAAGATGGCCTGGTTGGTCGAACCAAGACGATACTTCATTTGACCAAATAGCCCCTGACAGCGATAATAGAGATGATGCGAAAGTCTCGACGATTGATTATACTTGGCCTACTTGTAACTGCTGTAATGTCGGCTATTTTACTTGGCACTGTTTCTGCAGAAGAGCCACCAACAACGGATGCTCAGATTAGCCGTATTCGTACAAACTGCTCTGCCGTCAAGAACACGCTGACCCAGCTACATGTTAATGATGCCTTACTTCGAGTTAATCGTGGTCAGCTTTACGAGTCTATTGCGACAAAGCTGATGAGTAGTTTTAACAGCAGAGTCAGCGGTAATAGCCTCGATGCCAGCGGACTTGTGATTATAACAAGTAGCTACAATAATACACTCAACACCTTTCGAACTGACTATCAAGCTTACGAAATACAGCTTTCAGCGGCTTTAAGAATTGATTGTACAAAAGAACCAGTGGCATTTTATGACTCAGTGGCAGCTGCTCGAACGAAGCGTACTCAGGTTCATAACGATGTTTTGGCGCTCAACCAGTCCATCGATGATTATCAAGGAGCTTTTACGACTTTTGCCACTAACTTTACAATCAGTACTGGTGGAGGGAGTTCTCAATGAACGAAAATGAAGAGTCAGTAGAACAGCAGGACATCGGCTTTTGGAGTCAGCATCGATTTTTGATATTGATTGGCGCTAGTATTGTTGTTGCTCTGATTTTGGTTGGCATTAGCATGGCGCTCTACACATCAAGTGGAGCTGCTCAGCTTGATCTGAGTCGTCCTGGCTATCAGGCAGTTACTGGTCAGGCCGATAATACCTCAAGTGATTTTGCAAGCTATCCATCGTCGGGCAAGTTAGACACGACTGCAATTAATGATTTCAGAACACTTTATAGTACACAGGCGAACTCTGCCAAAGCAGTCGATGCTTTCGGTGGTGATCCGCTTGATCCTGATGCACTTGGTATTAGCGCACCATAACAAGTAACCGACCAGCCTTAACTTTTTTTAATCTGTTCGCGCAACCACCCGTCAATCGCGCCGGCACCCATACCGATAACTAGTTTTCCCTCACTTCGAGCCTTTTGAATGATATCCCACAGTTCATCGTTAAAGTCTGCTACGTGCACATGATCACGGTTCGTAATACTTTGGATCAAATCAGATGGAGGCAAAATAGGCAAATTCGGATCCTCTCGTGACAGGTATGTTGGAAGCCAATATATTTCTTCGGCCAACTCGAACTGATCTGTATATTCACTTTTGATTTCATGTTGTCGAATATTTTGATGAGGCTGATAAACCAGTACAACATGATCTGATAGCTCACGGGCTAGTTGCAAAGTGGCCGCAATCTCGATTGGATGGTGACCATAATCACTGTACAAATTATCACCTAATTTTTCAAAGCGTCGGTCAGTACCGGGAAAGCGTAATAAAATATCACTAATATCATCACTCAGCTTTAGTTGCTTTATCGCTGCCTGCACCAGCGTTGCATTACGGCGATTATGAATGCCAACTGCAACGTCACTGGTACCTTTTGCAGGATCCAGCAGTGTCACGTTATGTAATCCATCAAACGCTTCAGCGTGCTGGTCGCTCCAGGCAATAACAGAGGTACTTTTAACAGCAAAATCTCTAAAAGCAGCTAGGTAGTCGGCTGGGGTAGGGTAGGTGTCAGGGTGATCATAGTCAAGCGAAGGAATGAGTGCCAGGTACGGCGAAAAATAAAGCATGTTGCGATCAAATTCGTCACATTCGTACACAAAGTATTCGCTGTTTGGGTCAAATTTTCCGCTTGGCCCAAACGTCAGAGTGGTTCCAATCGAATAACTGACAGGTACTGCTAGTTCTTTCATAGCCCAAATAACCATTCCGGTGGTCGTGGTTTTACCATGTGTGCCGCTAATCGCAATAAGTTTAAGGTTCTTTTCCTCAATAAAATGTGCCAAATACTCACCACGTTTGGCCGTTTTGATGCCTAGTTTTTTGGCCAGTAACAGTTCCGGATGGTCATCTTTTAGTGCTGGAGTGTACACAAACCAATCAATGGCCTGGCTGTCGTGTGTCGCTTGCAAAAAACTGCCATCTTGGACGCCAATATGAACATCGATACCGTTTTGTTTTAGTTTATCGGTCATCAGGCCTTCCTCGACGTCTGATCCAAAGACATTGTACCCAGCCCCACGGACGATTTCAGCAAGCGGCCCCATACCAACGCCACCGAGGCCAGAAAAGAAGATATTCATACCACAAGTATATCATCCTAGGCCTCACCCCTGTGTTATACTAGGCCTAACATTGATGTGGGGTTTTGGTGGTGGTTGACAAGGGGCGCGTACGACGAAGTATTAAACAGTTGCAGCGGGTAAAGACCTGGCAGCTCGTTATTTTATTGATCTTGGCGGTTGTTGTTTCTGCTACTTTTTTGCGTCTCAATAACATTGGCATGATAGAAAGACGCAATGCCGTCACAGCTGCTGATGAGGCTGGCGACGACACTAATACCATCTCAAGATTGTACGATTTACAACGCTACGTGACGGCTCATATGAACACCGACATGGGTAAAGGTGTCTACCTTGCAGCGGGGTATAAACGTGCTGTCCAAACTGCCTATAACAATGCCTCAGCCGAGACTAATCCTAACGGCAATATTTATAAAAAAGCCCAAGATGTTTGCGCTCCAAAATTCACTCGTTGGTCAGAGGCGTATGTCCAATGTACCACTAGTGAACTGGCTAAATACCCTGCAGCAGCCAACCTTGAAGCTGCCGTCAATCTGCCGCTTGCCGACAGCTACTTACATGTCTATGTGTCACCTCTTTGGTCGCCTGATTTTGCTGGCTGGTCAGTGCTAGTCTGTATCGCTCTCACTATCATCATTATCAGTCGGCTGATTAGCCTGATTGTCCTTAGGATTATCCTTCGTCAGCACTATAAGAGCGTCTAAATGTTGACAGCGTGCCACGCAGGCTGTACTCTAACTCTCGTATAGCACTAACAGGAGGAGAGAATCTTATGGCTTACAGTCACAAAAATTCAAAGGGAGTTACTTACTACTTGCACAGCACCGAAGTTACGCTTCGTGGTGGCAAGCCACAAACTATCTACTTTTTCGCAAAGGTAGAGAAGAACGCAAAGGGTCACCCAGTTGACCTACCTGCAGACCGCGAAGTCAAAGAAAACCCACGAAACGGTTTCTTGACTGTCTCTAAGAAAAAATAGTCAATTTTTGACTTGCACCATAAGCGCGTTTGGTTGTATAGTAATACCCAAACAAACAGGTGCCAAAATCGCTCCCTCCCCAGGGGGCGATTTTTGTTAGCATCATATTTACACCATTGAATCTGACATTATTTCCACGTACAATGGAACACATATGGCAATGATGATAGAGGTGAAAAACCTCAAAAAACGCTACGGCGACAAGATGGCAGTAGATGGTATCAGCTTTAATGTTAAAAAAGGTGAGATATTTGGCATCCTAGGTCCTAACGGTGCTGGAAAAACTACAACACTTGAAATGATGGAGACTCTTCGTCCGATTGACGGGGGAACGGTGCTCATCGACGGCATCAACGTCGACAAAGATCCTGACAAAATCAAGTACATTATTGGCGTTCAACCACAGACACCAGCTTTTCAAGACAAGACTAAACTCACTGAGGTTATCGAAATGTTTGCTGCTGCGTATGGCGAAAAAGTTGATCCAATGGCTTTTCTGCGCGACGTCGAACTCGAAGAAAAAGCTAACAGTTATGTCGAGAGCCTGTCAGGGGGCCAAAAACAGCGCCTCAGCATTACAACAGCCCTTGTGCACGGCCCAAAGGTCTTTTTCCTAGACGAACCAACCACCGGCCTTGATCCACAGGCCAGGCGCAACCTATGGGGGCTTATCGAGAAAGTTCGTGATCGTGGTATCAGCGTTATCATGACAACTCACTACATGGATGAAGCCGAAGTACTGTGTGACCGCATTGCTGTCATGGACAATGGCAAGATTGTCGCTATCGACACCCCTAAAAACCTCATTAAACAGCTTTTAAAGCGCGGCTTCACCAAAGAACAGCACGTTGAGCAAGCGAACCTCGAAGATGTCTTTATCGATCTGACCGGTAAAGGTCTGAGGGAGGACATATAATGAAGCGCTCGCTGTTTACAGTCCTGACATTTGTACGTATCAACACAAAGCGCTTTTTCCGCGACCGCTTAGCGCTCTTTTTCACAATTGGTTTCCCTCTTATTTTCCTGTTTGTCTTCGGAAGCCTCAATAACGGTAGCGGGAACCCTTCATTTAATGTTGCAGTAATCAACGATTCTAACAGTGCGTTTTCTAAAACATTTGTTGCTCAACTCCAAGAAAGCAAAGTTTTAAAAGTTAATAAAGAGGTCACTACCCTCAGTGTCGCTAAAGAGAAAATGACCAAATCTGAACTTGACGCAACGATTGAACTTCCAGCAGGCTTTGGTGACGTCGCGACAGGTACAACCTATCCTAGTGGTCAAGCGAACGTTATCTACACCCAAAACAACGCACAATCTGCATCAGCGCTGACAGCAATTTTAAGTAACGAATTTAAAGCGATTAACGGCAAGTTTGTGACCAATGTTACGCCGTTCACTGTTACCAGCCAGCAATTGAACGAACGTAGCTTGTCGCCGTTTGACTACACCTTTGCGGGCTTACTCGGTTTTGCAATCATCGGTATGGGTATTTTTGGTCCAGTTAACGTCTTTCCAGAGCTTAAAAAGATGGGAATATTGCGTCGCCTCAGCACGACACCTCTAAAAGTTTGGCAGTATTTCCTTTCGACTATGATTGGCCAAGCTATCATCGGACTATTGTCGCTGGGTATTATGTTTGCCGTGGCAATTGCCGTTTTCCACTTGCAGGTTGTAGGCAACTGGTTCGAGCTGGCGGCCTTTATTATCCTTGGTATCGTCACAATCCTTGGTATTGGACTGGCTCTTGGTGGTTGGGCCAAAAACGAGCGTCAAGCTGCACCGCTAACCAATATCATTGTCTTTCCTATGATGTTCCTATCGGGTACATTCTTCCCTCGTTACCTTATGCCCGATTGGTTGCAAAATATCTCGGCATTCCTGCCGCTCACCCCAATTATTGATGGTATTCGCTTGATTGCCACCGAAGGCAAACATTTAATCGATTTGCTTCCTCAACTTGGTCTTATCGGCGCTTGGCTCATCATTATCTACTTCATTGCCTTCCGCGTCTTCCGCTGGGAGTAATTGACTTTTTATACTGCTTGTGCTATAATATAGCTCATAGTGAACCAAAAAGTAAGTGATCAAGTCAACGAAAAATCGTTTTCACAAAGTAGTGTTAATCGCCCGTTTGTTCCCGTCAATGCACAGGACATATTTCCATGGTTTTTATCACCTACCAGCCAGCATCCCGATTATATTGAAGAGTTGCACGATCAACCACCTATTAATCCTCAATTTCTGCGCTTAGTTGGATCAACTGCTGCGAAACGTGCTTTTGAATCAAAGCCTCGGGAAGTTGTTGAGCTGTCACCTCAAGGAGCAAGTTTTCTGATGGATGCAATGGATGTACTTAGTAGGGTAAAGGCAAATCTCATTAAAACTGGAGAAGTGGAAGCAACTCCAACTATTTCTAACAAGCCATATCCTGAATTTATACAAATGCTTACTGACGAGATTACGAATGAAGCAGAGCTCAAATACATTATGCATTCAATCGACAGAATGATTGAGACTATTGAGCGAACCCGTCAGGAAGTATGGTTGTATAAACAAGCAGAGTTTCCGGTGCCAGAAGATCAAGGGGTGCCGAAACACAAAACAACGAAGTCTTTAAGAATATTCTATTGATTTTTTATAATGCTTATGCTATAATATTAACATGACTAACGTTGAAACATATCAACCACAACAAGGGACCGAAGAGGCTCCAGGACCTAAGCACCTAGCTGATAACTCTCCTATGAACGAAGGAGATCATCTGTCGTTTGTTGCAGGTGAGATTGATAGGGCGCTAAGGACTGGCAAATCGCCTGACTCGATTATTGATAGACAAGCTCGTTTTCTAAATTTATCACCGGAAGATGAACGTATACTACGTGAGTACGCACAACACGCGACTAAACAGGCAGCCGAAAAAGGCACACTAGTAACCCCTAATATGGTTGTTCCTACTTCAGTAGAGAAAACTACACCTGATCATATAAGTCATTTCGCTGGATAGATTGATTTTTCATAGCTATTATGCTATAATATAGGTATGGATAGAACTGAGCCTGCAGATACAAATCACCCCCACGAAGTACAATCCTTTGCAGGGTCTGTTGATACAAGTCTGGATGCGTGGCAAAAAAAAGAAGAACCGGCGGTTGAAGAACAGCCTGAGGATTATTATGAAACTGTCAGTAAACTATTCGATAATCTTATCGAAGCTCCTGCTGATCGTGACAGAATGGCGCTATATGTTGACCTAGGTGACGGCGATAAAATATATCTTGCTAGATTCATGGTAGGCGACCTTTCACGTATGTTAAGAGACGGCAAACTTACAAAGGAACAATTTGACACCCTATATCAAAGAGGACTGGATAAACTTAATGCGTATCAGGCACCCAGAATCGCAAAACGTGCTCTAGGTGCGACAATGATTCCTGGTGCTGAGCGTCGTTTGGGTTGGGACGCTCGTGAGCTTGCTGCTGGTGAATATCATAGGGAGAATGATTAATAGGTAGCAATATGACAAATCCGACCGAACCATCGTCTGAATTAGTGCCCAAAGCAGTTGATACTAATAATGTTGATAAACCAAACCTACGTACTGAACGCCTATGGGCATTACACGAAGAGCATGGTTTAACAGCACATAGTCCTGGTGAAATTAATTATATGCATCATCTTTTAGAACCTCAATATGCAAGGGGAGGTGCTAAAGAATATGTTCGACGAATCGCAAGTTCGAGAGCGAAGCACGCATACCAGAAACCAATTGATGCTTATGAAGAGATGGTGCGTGGAATATTTCATTCAGGGACACTTGCCTATCAAATTAAAGCAAAATTTGTGGATCCAGAGGGTGAAGCAACAGCCAGGGAGTCTGGTAATAAGGCTGCGATTGCCTCTGTAGAAAAGACGACAATGTTCATGACAGACACGTTTCTGGGATACCTTGATGACGCTAAACAAACCGTCAATGCTCTTAATAGATTTGAAAAATCACTTTCGGTTGATGATTCTGATCAATTAGAAAAACTTACCCCAATTGCTGTTGAAGAGGGGATGATGCATGATCCTAATACAAAGCGAGCGATCGGTGCTATCACGCGCTACATTGAAGCATTTCTATTCTCTAATAATGCTGGTGATGACTATACAAAAACAGATTATATGTCCGAGGACGCTGATATTGTCTCGCGGGAAATTGAAACGGTAACAGAGGTAGATATCGCATTCTTGCGACAAATCGTCGGTATGGTACGCGACATGGAGCAAGCACGAGAAAGATTCTGGGTTGAACAATTGTTCGGGCATCGGGCTGATCAAGAATCAGGTATCGGTGCACGTACTGGCTTAACAAGCATTAATATTGAGGGCTTGAAAGAGTATATTGAAACAGCAATGTTGCAAATCTATCGAGGCACCTATAGGCCGCACGATGAGTCAGCAGAAACCGAGTAAATAAAATTTTGGTGGGGCTGGATAGAGTTGAACTATCTACCAAGTGGTTATGAGCCGCCTGCTCTGACCGATGAGCTACAGCCCCGCTTGACATATTATAGCCTATACCTATCTGTTGAGCTATAATGTAACCAAGCACGTTATGAAAAAAATAAACACCCGTCGCCTGTATTACAACGTTCGCCACAAATATCTCACGCTCAACAACGTCGTGATTGCTGTGGCCTTTGCTATTGCCGCTGGTTGGGTGTGGGGGTCGCTGGGTGTTATGCAGCGTAACTATACTCTGCAAAAGGAAATTGATTACAAGCAGCAACAGCTTCAGCTGACGCAACTACAAACTGATACGTTACAGCTTCAAAGTCGTTATTATAAAACGGCCGAGTATCAAGAATTGGCTGTTCGTCAGGATTTGGGGTTAGGTTTGCCAGGCGAGTCGGTGTTGATATTGCCGCCAAATACACAGGCTGCCAAGGATGCCGACAAAACTACTGCGGCAAGTCTAGCGCCTGCACCTGCGCCACCAGACAACCTAAATCAATGGACAAATTTCCTTTTCGGGGCTAACAGCAAGGCCGTCTCGCAATAACTGGGAGGCTTGTAAAATAGCCCCTCATCTGTTAATATCGTAATTGTATCGCGAATGGGGCAGTCTGGTCAGCTCTAATTCGCATCAATTGCTCATAACCACTGGTTATGAAACGGTACAACAACAGACCAGGTAATGAATAACACAATGTCGCGGGGTGGAGCAGTCTGGTCAGCTCGGATGGCTCATAACCATCAGGTCGCAGGTTCGAATCCTGCCCCCGCAACCATATAAAGAATCGATCTTCGGATCGGTTTTTTATATGGTTTCTGCAGATTCGAACCTGCGACTTTTGCTGAAAGCAAAATAAGTCGCAGGCGGCGTAGCGAGTCGAGCAAAAGAAAGCACGTAGTATTTTCTTTTGCGAGCGAGCGAAGGAGCAAGCTTGCTTGCGATATCCTGCCCCCGCAAGTAGAAAAACCTTGGAGTACTTTAGGATTAGGTCTTAAGCCTGCCATACTCGATCATAAAGTAATTAAGCTTTCTTTTAATAAAGAAAGTCCTATTATTAGACTAAATGGATGTTTTTAAAAATACGTTAAACAAAATTTTACCATACTCAGCATTAATTCCAATTGTATTTGCGTTCGTGCCTTTCGTGATTGCACTACTCATGGTATTGAGTTTTTCTGCTGGTGACTTCACAAACGCCGCCTACATCATTAATCATACGGGAATTATAGATATTTGGTTGCAAGGACTTGTTGCTAGCCTAACTCTTATTGTTGAATTTTTTCTCCCTTATACTATCTACTTTTTGATTTGGAATATTAAGAAAGACCCTATCATATATCCGATTATTATTTTATTACTACTTTTCATGGCTGCTGCAGTAACGCCGTTGACATTATTTGTATATGCTCTCATTATCTTTGCAATGAGTAAAATTATGGATTACGTATTAGGTAAACGTGGGGAGCGAGAAGTTGCTGCTTTTAAGGAAAAAGCAAAGAATCTTACAAGCAATGAATTAGATGAAGTAAGTGAGAGGCTAAAAAGAGAATTAAAAAATATTCATCGTCGCTTAAGCTTGGTTGCTGTACTCGGTCTACTCTTACTGATTTTCTATGTAGTTAATATATTCCCATCACTTATTCCGAAAAGTGACCTTACTTTAATTGACGGAAAGTCCATTAACGGAAAGTTGCTTAGTGAGAAGGATGGGGAAATTCTTATTTTTGATCAGGACTCTAAGAAATTAGAAATAGTAAAATCTGATGATGTAAAAACTTACGAAATTTGCATTAAATCTGCAGTGCCTCTTTGGTCACAGTCCCCGTTTGGCCTACTTACAAATACTCAGATAATTAAAGTATGTTAATAATAAAAAACGACAACCATTCGGTCGTCGTTTTTTCTTTACATATAATCCCTCCCCCTTGCCCTTTTCTCCTCAATATGGGTATACTACTAATGAATGTAAACACTGACGTAGGGGATTTACGTCAGTCATTTAAACTAAGAGTGAGGTATCATGACACAGTTCCAAATTGATCCAGCACAGTACGCAAAAACATACATAGCTAGCGGTAGTACTCACCCCGATCTAGCCGAGCAAACGGCCAAGGAACTGGGTATAGAGCAAGGAAACGTTGAACGCAAAATGTTCGCCAATACTGAACTATATATCCGTTATGGTGATTCTGTGCGCGGCAAGCATGTTTTCATTATGCAGTCTCTGTTCGCAGTTGGTGGCCGATCGGTCAACGACTCATTTATGGAAGTTATGATTATGGTTGACGCCGCTAAGCGCGCTTCGGCCTCTGAAATTACGGTCATACTGCCATATCTGGCGTACGGTCGCCAAGATCGAAAGGCAAGGGGACGCGAGCCAATTTCTGCCGCTACCGTCATTAGGAGTCTGCAAAGTTCTGGCGCGGATCGAATTGTGAGCGTTGATATGCATTCTGCTCAGACTCAAGCGACTTTTAACGGTCCATTTGATCACCTAACTGCTGAGACACTTATTATGGCTGCACTGAAAGAGCGAGTTGATGGCACACCTGATGATTACGTTGTGGTTTCACCAGATGGTGGGCGAGCAAAGCTAGCCGAAGATTACGCCCACGAACTGGGTGTTGATGTGGTGCACATGACAAAATCTCGCGATCGCGAAGATTCTAGTCAGATCGCTCGTCCAGATACCATCGAAGGTGTTAAAGGTCGAACGTGTTTGCTGATTGATGACATTATTGATACCGCTGGTACGTTGGTATCAGCCGCCGAGACGTTGAAGCGCTCGGGTGCTGCCCGGATTATTACCTGTGCTACACATGGTTTGTTTTCTGACCCAGCTCTAGAGCGATTAATGACTGCACCAATTGATGAAATTATTGTGACTGATACCGTCCCAACAGACAAAGCTCAATCAGTCCTTGGTGACAAATTAAAAATCTTGCAAATTGCGCCAATTCTGGCTCAGACTTTAACTGAAATCGCGACTCGCGGTTCGGTCTCAAAGATCTTTAATGATCGCAACTACCACTAGAAAGTAACTCTCATGCTTTACTTTCCTTGTAGCAAGTTCTATATTGCAAGGAGCAATAGAGGAAAAAAATGACACTTACTCACGAACCCACACATAAACCCATTCACGAGCCAATTCCCGTTCATCATCTAGCAGACTACGACCCTGAAGGCCGAGAAGAACTGACGGCAATTGGTGGAGCGCTCCTTAGACAAACTATGAGAATGGGCGTATTGGCAAAAGGCTCCAGGCCAAGGAGTACTGACGAAACGGTATTATCGACGAGGCTAGACGTGGCTACTGAGGCTGGTCAAGTTGCAACTCCAGAATCACGCGAAACACCATCTACGCAAGAAATTACTGAAGTAATATGGCGTCTTGTAGTCGATAAAGGGGCTGACGGCATGACAGTGGATGAGTTTCACGAACTTATGACTGCTCGTGGAATTGATCTACAGGCAAATGACACATTACAAGCACTTGTTTACGGGTTGAATGAAGGCATATTTACGCTTGTTGACAGTAAAATTATCGCCTTCCAAGAGACTCAGGACGTCTAAACTAATTTTGCTGCTGCAATACGAATTGCTTCACTCCAGCTAAGGAATGCATGGGGAGTCTGGGCAATATCATCGACATTTAATTTTAATTTAACGGCTAATGCTAGTTCGTGAATCATTTCGGCTGCGGCAGGTGCAACAATAGTCGCGCCTAAAATAACACCTTTTTTATCAGTGATAATTTTAACAAAGCCATCACGAAAATCGGATGTGTTACTGCGCGCTGTCAGATTAAGTGGCGCAATTGCTTTGTTGATTGATAGGTCTCGTTTGGTGCAATCATCCTCGCTGAGCCCTACGTATGCAACGGCTGGATAGCTAAAAATAACGCCTGGGGTTGCCGTGTAATCTGGCGTAACTTTAACTTTGTTCAATATGTTATGAGCGGCGACACGACTTTCTAGGAGTGCTGTATGAGTATGGCCATTATGTCCCAGAACATCACCGGCGGCAAGGATGTGTTTAGCGCTGGTTTGTAGGAATTCGTTCACTTCAATGCCTTTGGGTGTAAATTTAATAGTTGCGTTTTCCAGTCCAAAATCAACGTTTGGTGCGCGACCAGCAGCAACTAATATCTCGTCAGCACGAATTGATTTTTCAACACCACCGCGCGAAATAAGAATTCGTTTTCCAAGTCCATCCTTAGAGGCAGATAGTATGCGAGTTTCCGTCAGGGAAGTTACACCTTTTTGTTCACGTAGAATTCGTTCCATCAGGACGCCGACTTCGCTGTCTTGATGGGGCAGGATGCGGCTCGCCTTTTCAGCCAAGTAAACCTTTGTACCAAAAATGGCCATCAGCTGCGCAATCTCGACACCGACTTCGCCAGCACCAATAATGAACAGGCTTTTGGGCGGACGAATTGATGACAGCAGGGCTCGAGGGGTAATGTAGCCAGCTTCTTCTAGGCCGGGAATGTCAGGGATAATCCATTTTGAACCTGACGCGACAACAAATTTTGCTGCGGATAAGTGGCGTCGATTAACACTGATTTCGTTTGGTGATATAAAGTGTGCAGTACCGTTAAAGGCGCTAATCCCCTGGTTCTCGTAATACCGGCGATTGCCTCCTGCCCCTGTACGTGCCACAACTAAATCTTTCCATGCTCGTAGTGAAGGATAATTATAGCCGAGCGTTGAAGTTCGCAGTCCGAACCTGGCACCGTGGCTGGCTTCATCATATAAATGTGCAGCATGAAGAAGTGCGTTAGTCGGCACATCACTCCAGTTGGGCGAATCGCCGCCAAACGTATCGGCTTCAATAATGGCGACTCGTTTGCCAGCCCTGGCTGCGATTGTTGCTGCCGCACTGCCGCCCGCACCGCTGCCGATGACAATGAGGTCGTAGTCGAAGGTGTGTTTTTGTGCCATCTATAAATCTCCCTAAATCATTACCAGATATTGTTCATACATATACGCTGCGTCAGGATGAAACGTATTCAGATGTTTTGCAGTCACAGTGCGTAAATCTTGACTGGTTACTTCGGGGCGTTCCTTTAGCCATTTCTCGACGTTGTTGCAAACGGCTTGGGAAATTACTTCGGCTTGACCAATTGGCGTGTGGACACTGAGGCATGTCGCCACGATGCTGGCATGTAATTTGGAGCGCATAAATGATTCGCTGTACGTTCGACTATCCCTTTTAATAACATCAACAGCTTGGCGCATTTACATAGTCCCCGTGACGCCGACGAAGACTTCGCTGACGTAGATGTAAAAACCAAGTACTAGAAGTGCGCCACCACCGACAAATTGCAAAAAGCGTTTATTTGTCTCGCGCCATTTTTGAATGCGACTAAGTGTGTGACCACTACCAACGAAGCCCCATACGATAAACGACGAGAAAGTTGATACGATTGTGTAAATTGCAAGTCCGACCAACTGCCATACACTTGGTAAACCGATAAGTACCAGGGCGGCAATAACGAGTGGTCCGACGATAAATAATAATTCACTTATGACACTCGTTAGGCCCAAGCTAAAAGCTTCAGCGCCACTGCTGGTCGCCTTGCTACGATCATTTAGGTGTTTGGCAAACGAGCGGGGAATCCATAGCGATGTTCCTTTTTCGCGTCGGTAGTAAAACAGCCATGTCGCAATTCCTAGGCCAACCATTAGGCCACTGGCACAGGCCCATACTAGCTCTGTAGGCTGAGCGCCAAATATATCGATTAAAACAAGAGCGATAAATGATACCAGCAGCAGCGTCATTATTTCTGTACCAGCAAGAAAACTACTGGTCAGACTCAACAACTTGGCGTGTGAACGTTTGGTGCCAACTACATGACTAGTAAGCATTGTAAGAACACTCACGCTCAGCTGAAAATTGGCATGAATAAGAGCAGCAAATCCAATAATGAGGAGCGAAGTCGGGATATCCATATGTTTATTTTTTGTTTCCTCTCCCTTATTTATAGCATAAACGGGACAAAATGGTAAAGATTTAAGCATAAAGGTATTGCTTTTTTATACCTTTTATGCTTAAATAGTATCACTAAGAAATAAAACAAAAAGAAAGCAATAACAACATGAACACGGACACACAAGAAGGCGACGTCGAATCGGTCACAATGAGTGATATCTTGCAACTATCGATGACCTGGGATCGACCACGTTCTGATGAAGAACTGCAGAACTTTATCGCCCGTCGCGAAGCAGCAATTTCGGACTCAATCGAAGAATAATTTTTGAGATTCTCTTCCCTACTTGATGTAGCGTGTAACAAGATTAATGACAGGAGACGACATATCTTCTTTGGACATCTCTCCTGATGTGTCGAGAAGGTACATAGGACGATCAGCTGACTCAGCTGATTTTTCTATATCTGGCAGATGAGAGATAGGCACACCGGCTGGACGAACCAGACGTTGAACAGGGCGTTTCTCGTCGGCTTCATTACGTGCTTTTATCTGTAGGACTAGTTCATCGACAGATTTCTTTTCGTCGTCACTTAGTTCATCATATGGTCGCTGGGCGTAGCCAAGTGTACGACGAGCCCCGACGATTGGGTCACAGATAAAGTAAAGTCCCAGACGAAAATCACAAAGACCTTCATTTTCAAGCGCCGCACCAACCTCTTCTAGTGCTCGGCCGTCAAGTAATACAACCTGAAATCCGTCCGTACGGGCATCTTTTAGCCATCTTTTAAGGAGCTCATCTTTAAAGTACTGCGACAGAGGACGAGCACCAATTTTGGCGCTGTTGTGACCGACCTCATTTGTATAAAGCAAACTATCGCGCTCTTCCTTTTCCATGTGATAGACGTCTTTGACCAGTTGCATTGAGTCAGCAACATTTTTATCGTCACCAAGGAATTCGTCAATTGCGTCTGGGTTATCTAAATCAACCGAGGCACGAGTTGCAGCAACAACTAAAACGCGGAACACTTGTCCCGCGTCAATCAACATCACCTTATATCCGGCATTATCCCGAAGGTAATCTTTGGTTGCTTGAACAATAGTACCCTTGCCGCTGCGTGCTTCACCGTCAAATGTGATTAAAATAGGAAGGGGATTATTTGTTGCCATTGGGACTGACTATAGCAAATTCTTTAAGAGGTCGCAAGGCGGCGAGTGCCTCTAGGTCTTTACAGTGACAGTGGCTAGTGTAATAATCATAAGCAGTATAAACACTAGTTTACGAGGAATCATCATGGATGTTGATCCAAAACCAATGAGTGCGCCAGCAGTTCCACCTACGGGACCAACTACTGCTACGCCTATAGCAGATATTGCGCCTGCAGCTGCACCAGTAACACCAGCCAAAAGCTCACTCATGGCCGACGAGCTAAGCCAAGAGCTATCTAAAAATACACAGTCTATGTCGCCTTCAATGGTCGTAAACAAGCCCAAGAAATCACGTCGACCACTTGTCATTGTGGCTGTCGTCGTTATTGTCCTTATTATCGCTGGTCTTGCTTGGTATGTTTTCTGGGGAACTCCCGGTAAGACAACTGCATCAACGACTTCGACTAAGACAACTCAGTCGACAGTCGCACCAGCAACAGCTGCAACGAACGCTGCAACAATCGACGATGCTGTGAAATCGCTCCAGTCAAATTCATCAGACGAAGCAACGGCTTCATCAACAGATGATAGTACGGCTGCAACGGATGCCAGTACAACGGCAGGTAATGTAGGAGGTAGTGTTGATGAAAATAGTTTCTAATAGAGTAAAAACACTTCTAGTATCACTTCTTGCTACTTTGATGACCGTCTTTAGTTTTGCGCCAGCTTTTGCGGTAGATACAACCAGCGATACAACAACCAGCGTGTGTACCAAGATTGGAACGCTATCGATAACCAGTAAAACTGTTGTTGCTGGCAAGATTACAGCAATGCAGACTGATTTTTCAAATCGTCTTAGCACGCTTTCATCTAATCAAACAGCTATTGATGCAAAGATTGCAGCTGATCGTAGTGCCGCTTCAAGTAAATTCGATACAACAATCAATAGCCTAAAGGCAGAATCTGGTCTGACGGCTACTCAGTCGACAGCAATTGATACTTTCCAGGCAGGAGTTAAAGCGGCTGAGCTCATTCGCACGACTGCCGTTGATAATGCCAGGTCAACCTATAGAACAGGACTAGCGACTCAGATCGCAACCCACCAGCAGAATTTGTCGACTGCTGCTACGGCCTATCAGGCTGCGGTGACGGCTGCTTTTACGACCGCGACTACCAACTGTACGGATGCTAACGGTGCCGCCACGCTTGCCACGCTGAAAGCTTCAATCAAGTCTGCTCGTGACGCACTGACCACTGCCAGAAGTGATGCCAAAGTATCTGCCGCAATCAAGGCGCTTGCTGCAACCCGCGACGCTTCTATAAAATCTGCAGATGACGCCTTTACGAAGACACTTGCGACTCTGACAGCAACACTCAAAGCTGCTCTTGCGACGACGCCAAGCACAAATAACTAAACAGCTTGTGGTTATATTTGCTTATTAACTGACACACTGTTAGTATTACCTTAGACGTTACGCCTCTAAAAATGACGTAATACCTCATTGACATATCAGTCAACCTTCTCAAGTTTCCGGTTGGATTTGATGAACAGCATGTTCGGATTAACTAACTAATGAGAAAAGGGCAGATATGAGTAGAATTAATCACAGGTCACTCGGCAAACTAATAGCAGGAGTTGTTATTTTTGTAGCGGTCTTTGCTACTGGCGGTAGCCTGGTTCGGGCTGCACAGTCTAGTGTTAATCTGGGATCGGCTGCTTCGTTTGCAATACTTGCTGGTACTCCTAATATTACTGATGCTGGTAATACATCCGTTATTAATGGCAATGTTGGACTAAGTCCTGCGACTGGTGCCGGTATTGGACTCCTTTGTTCAGAGGTAACAGGGACAATTTATTCTGTTGACGCGGCTGGACCGTTGCCTTGTCGGGTAACAGATGGTCCACTAATGGTTACGGCAAAGAACAACCTTACAAATGCTTATATTGATGCGGCGGGTCGTACACCGCTGACGACTGTTCCGACAGAACTGGGTGGAACGACACTGGTGGCGGGCGTTTATAGCTCTATATCAACGACCTTTGGTGTTACTGCAGGCGCTGGAGCATTAACACTTGACGGTCAGGGTGATCCTTCGTCTGTATTTATTTTTGAAGCACCATTTAGTGGCAATGGGCTGACAATTGGTAATGGCAGCACGGTAGCACTCATTAACGGCGCTCAGGCATGTAATGTCTTTTGGCGAGTTGATACGGCAAGTATAGGCACGACGGCTACGTTTGTAGGAACGGTTCTTGCGCTTAATTCGATAACCGTTGCAAATGCAGCGACTATTTCTGGTAGGTTACTCGCACGAAACGGAAATGTGACTCTTATTAACGACACAATTACGACGTCCACTTGTGCAGGAAATGATTCATCAAGTAATACCGTTGTTGTTCCCGGACTACCAAATACGGGGCTTTTTGGTAGCCAGAGTGTATTGTGGATTGTTGTTCCTTCGGCCGTCATTTCGGCAATTTTACTACTCGCCTATGTTGCTCGTAGAAAACACTTAATTTAGATTCTGTCATGCGAAGGCTGCGTGCGAGAAAGCCATCCAAGTCAGCGCTTCGACGAGTACTGTTATTTGTTGGAGTTCCGGTAGTTTCATCGTGTCTGACATTTATCCTGTTGCATATTTTTGTTCCTATTTCTGATAGTCGTGCGACACCCTTAAAAACAATTGTTACTGTGCCTGCGCCAGCCAAAGTTATTGTCCCTGTCGTCGTTGCTAGTGCACCACCTGTACGCCTTGAAATAACAAATATAAACCTCGATACGACAATCTATGCAGCCGGGCTCACAAGCAGCGGTAATATGGATATAACCGAAAGTCCCGACGAAGTCGCTTGGTATCAACTTGGCCCAAAACCTGGAGAAATAGGGAGTGCGGTGATCGCTGGACACTATGGTTGGAAAGATGGCCACGGCTCGATTTTTAATAATCTTCATATGCTTGTGAAGGGTGATGAAGTTTCTACCTACGACACGACGGGCGCTAAAAAGACATTTGTTGTGCAGGCGATTCAAATATATAATCCCGATGCCGACGCAACGAAAGTGTTTATATCGACCGACAAAAAAGCACACCTCAATTTGGTTACCTGTGAGGGGACGTGGGTAAATGCTCAAGATAGCTATTCCAATCGGCTGGTTATCTTTACCGACCTTAAATAAATCTAGTATAATTGGTATGAGGTAGGGCAATCGTCATGCGCATAGTTAACCATTCTCAGTTTAGAAATCATTTGTTCAGAGGGATGCTACTGCTTGTCGCTCTCCTGGTTGTAGTTGGTAGTCTGGGAGCTTTTTTGAATCGTCGCACAAATGCAGCGCCCGGTGATTATACATGGTCGAACGGGGTTAAAGGGGACGAAATAGCGTGGAATGCAGTTGCTTCCAGTTCAAACGGCGCTAAAGTTGTCGCAGCTGTTTCTGGTGGGTATATTTACACCTCTAGTGATAGCGGAGTGACTTGGACAGAGCAGACTGGTTCTGGGATTAGGAGTTGGAATGCTCTGGCATCGAGTGCAGACGGAACAGAATTGGTTGCGTCCGATGGGAGCGCTGGTGGGTATATTTTTATCTCTTCAGATGGCGGTGTAACGTGGACCCAGACGAGCGCACCATATGGGTATTGGACGGCGCTTGCTTCTAGCGCTGACGGAACCAAACTCGCAGCAACAGTACAGGGTGGCTTTATCTATACCTCAAACGACAGTGGCGTCACCTGGACTGAACAAGATGATCCTGGCACACACTCATGGAACACGATTGTCTCCAGTGCAGACGGAAATAATCTTGCTGCTGCCGACTCAAATCATGGGTATATCTATACCTCTTCTGATAGCGGAGTTACCTGGACCCAGCAGACAGGGTCAGGCCAATCTTACTGGGTTGCGCCTCTGACCTCTAGTGTGGACGGGACTGACTTGGCGGCAATTAACAATGACGGTAACGGCTCGACATACATCTATACTTCTGCTAACAGCGGTGTTACCTGGACTCAGCGGACTAGCGCTGGCAATAGAGATTGGCGCTCAATAGTCTCTAGTGCTGATGGAACCAAACTGGTGGCAGCAGTTGCCGATGGCTCTCTCTATACTTCTACTGATAGCGGGGCGACTTGGACGGCTCAAACTGGGACAGGGGGTCACGCTTTGAGCTTTCTGGCTTCCAGTACTGACGGCATTAAATTGATTGGTGCTGCAGCAAGCGGCTCTATCTATACATCTGCCGATAGTGGTGTTACCTGGATTCAGCAGACTGTTATCGGCAGCCGTGGCTGGAATGCAGTTGCCTCTAGTTCTGACGGAACCAAACTCGCGGCGGTCGTGCAAAATGGAGACATCTACACTTCTTCCGATAGCGGCGCTAGCTGGGTTGAGCGAGCGGGCTCGGGAAGCAGGAACTGGCTGTCAATAGCCTCTAGTTCTGACGGAACCAAACTCGCGGCAGCTGTCGGGGGCGATTATATATATACCTCTTCTGATAGCGGCATTACATGGACCGCCCAAACTGGTTCAGGAAGTATGTATTGGATATCAATAGCCTCTAGTTCTGACGGGACCAAACTCGCGGCGGCTGTTCCGGGTGGCTCTATCTACACCTCCAGTGATAGCGGAGTTACTTGGACAGAACAAACAACGTCTGGTCAGCGCAACTGGATATCGCTTGCCTCTAGTTCTGACGGAACCAAACTCGCGGCGGTCGTTAACAGTGGTAATCTTTATACTTCTACTGATAGCGGGGCGACTTGGGCTCAAACCAGTGCAGGAAATAAGTATTGGACAGCGATAGCCTCTAGTTCTGACGGCACTAAGCTTATCGCAACTGACGGATATCCTTACGGTGGTGGTTATGCTTATACATCTTCTGATGGTGGTGCAACGTGGACAGCACAAACTGGGGTTGGTAACCTTGTCTGGACATCTTTAGCCTCTAGTGCTGACGGCACCAAGCTTATTGCAACGGATAGTAATATTTATAGCACTGGTTTCGTTTATACATCAGTCGATAGCGGCGTAACGTGGACACAACAACCATCACTGGGCTCGCGCAACTGGAAGTCGGCGGCTTCGAGCGCTAACGGAAGTAACTTGGCCGTAGCTGCATTTGGGGGTCCAGTTTTCACCAGAACGCGTGAGGCCCTGACGTTTAGACTTAATGGTACACAGCCAACCAATGGTCAGACGATTACGGCAATGCCGACTTTTTCGGGTGCAGCATTTCCGAATGCGACCATCACTGTAACAATACACTCTAATCCTGTTGAATGTACGACGACTGCTGACAGTCAGGGTAATTGGACATGTACGCCATCGACGATACTTCCAGCCGGTACCCACACGGTTAATGCCACCATAACTGATACAAGCACTTCTGAAGTAGCAACCTTTGGGCCCTATACTGTTATCGTACCAGATAGTGGCAGTAACAGTGGTGGTGGGACTTCGACGACTAGCACGACGAAGGGTAATAATAACAGAACTCTTGCCGTAACCGATAATACTTCAGCAACAAATGCCGAAGCAGACAACACCGCTGTCGATACCAATGGTACCAATAGTAATCCATCGGGAACTGTGACGAATAATGAAAAGAATACAAATGACGTCAGTAAAGAAGCAACTTCATCAAGCGATACGTTCAACTGGTGGCCGATAGTCATCGTTGGTGTTGTGGGGTTAGTCGTTGTGGTGACTATTGTTTCAATAGTAAGATCCCGTCGAGCTGCATCATAGCTCTTACAAAGTTCTGATCAAGCAAAGAAGCTCCCTAGGGAGCTTCTTTAATAATTTTGGTAGCAGCGACAGGGATCGAACCTGTGACCTTAGGCTTATGAGTCCTACGCTCTAACCAACTGAGCTACGCTGCCTCGTCGACATTCACTCCAGGTTTTCGCTTCCAAACAAGTTTGAAATCTGACACCTTTCGTTATGTCTCCTCTCATTTCAACAAACAGTTGCAAGCAACTTCGGATTGTTGAAATGGGAAATCGCATAGTTTGCAATCAGTCATGATTGTAGCAAAGAACGGACTTGTTTTCTAGAGGTAACAGAGGGTGTATAATAAAAACATAGCCACGTGATACTCACTGACCTTGTTGGTTAAGCGTCCCTCACGAACGGTCATTCAATTGTCTTCGGACGCTTCGCTAGAAACGGGCAAGCAGACGGGCAATACAATCAGAAACGTTTCTCAAACTAATTTTTGAGGATTTTTGATGTGAATGATGAGATATTTCTAAATGAAAGAATTGACGTAATTGCAGTCTTTGGTGAAGGTTTAAATCCTTGCCGACCACTCAAATTCAGACGACCAAATGGACGGGAAATAGAAATTACTGAGATTGGTCTGCGTCATCCCAGCACGCAGGGCAAACGAACAGTTCATATGTTTGATGTGACGGATGGCGGAGCGGACTATCGACTAGAATTTGACAGCGAACGACTTACCTGGCATCTCAAAATGGAATCAGATCATTATGAGTGAGTTTAATGATGAGCGACCACTCATTATGCATATTGATCTTAACAGTTGTTTTGCGACGGTTGAACAGCAGGCACGGCCAATGCTACGTGGTCGACCCGTTGCAATCGTTAACCGTAGGACAGACACCACGGCAATTGTGACTGCCAGCTATGAAGCCAAAGCAATGGGCGTCAAAGTTGGTATGAAACTGCGAGAGGCAAGACTGCTGTGTCCAGATATTATAGGTCTCGAGAGTGACCCGTCTAAGTATCGATTTGTTTATCATAAACTGCTCGACATCATGCACGATTATTCTGCGCACGTCACCATGAAAAGCATTGACGAAGGGGTGATTGATTTTCATGACACAACAGCAGCGATAAAGGGTCGCATCTTGCAAGATATTGGGCAAGAAATTAAGCAGCGACTAAAAGATGAGATTGGAGTGTGGATGCGCTGTAATGTTGGCATCAGTACAAACCGCTTCCTTGCTAAAACGGCTGCAGGTCTTCATAAACCTGACGGCCTCGATATAATTACACCTGATAATTTACGTCAGATTCTATCGACGCTGAAACTAACTGATTTGACGGGTATCGCGGGTCGCAACGAAAAACGTCTGAATAGTGTTGGTATCTTTACTTCCCTGCAGTTTTTAGATGCCGACGCCGTTACCTTGCAAAGAGTTGTTTTTAAAAGTGTTGTGGGGCAGTGGTGGTATAAACGTCTGCGAGGCTGGGAGGTGGACGATGTGGAAAGTGATGTCAAGCGAGTTGGCAGGCAATACGTGCTAGAGAGTTTTGATCTTTCCTATAACCAAATCACCCAGCGACTTCATCATTTGTGTGAGTCGGTCGGCAATCGAATGCGGACTCAAGGTAAAGCTGCCCGAGGTATATACGTGTACGCTAAAACGCTCGATCATCAGTATTGGCACGTCAGTAGTATGTCTCAGTTGGCCTTTTGTTCAGATCAGACAATTTTTACTCTGGCTCGAAGGCTGTTTGAGAGGGCACCCACTGGCCTTAAAGAGATTGGTATACATTGCTATGAATTAGAAGATATAGGCGACAGGCAACTGAGTCTTTTCAATGATCAAATTGCACGTGAGCGGCAAATCACATCGGCAATTGATGGCATCAATAAGCAATTTGGCGAGCGCACAATCCATTCGGCCGATACGCTAGGAACAGGCATATATGTCAAACAAAAGATTCCGTTTGGCAGCACTCGTTACCTCTAAAAATGGTATGCAAGGGATAATCCCTTGCAGAAGCGCGACCCTGTAAAGCGTATACTAAGTAGCATGAATAAAATGATTATAATCACTTCGGCGACTATTTTTAGTATCGCTGGCGGCTTTGTGCCCTATCTGTGGGGAGATGACAGTTTGTTCGGTGGTTGGAGTATATTGCTAGGCGCGATCGGTGGATTTATTGGTATTTGGGTCGGAGTGGTGACCGCGAATCGAGTCGGGTAATGACAGAGCCTGGGCGGTATGTTGTTGCGGTCAGTGGTGGTGTTGATTCAGTAGTTCTATTACATATGTTAAAGCAGCAGCCAGACCTTGAACTTATTGTGGCGCACTTTGATCACGGGATTCGCGACGATTCAGCCGAAGATGCACGGTTTGTGGAGGAATTGGCTGGGAGTTATGGTTTGGCGTTTGAAACCAGGCGTGAAGAGTTGGGCAAACAGGCAAGCGAAGAGCTAGCGCGCGATCGTCGTTATGCGTTCCTTCGCACTATTGCAGACAAGTATAAGGCCAGACTTGTCACGGCTCATCATAGTGACGACGCAATTGAAACAATCGCCATTAACCTTAGTCGTGGAACGGGTTGGCGGGGACTCGCTGCACTTGATTCTGACGTGGCCCGGCCCTTGCTGCATATGGGCAAGAGTGAAATTATTGATTATGCCCGCACGCATAATCTGGACTGGCATGAAGACAGTACTAATGCCAGTGATGCCTACCTTCGCAATCGTGTTCGTCGTAAAACTAGCTCGTTACCGGCAGACGAGAAAAGGCAGTTGCTAGGTCTTCGGGCTCATCAGTTAGGTTCAAAAAAGTTGATTGACGAAGAAGTCCGGAAGCTGGTAGGTGAAGGGCCAAGCTATAGTCGCTATTTCTTTACGCATGTCAGTGACTCCGTGGCGATTGAATGTCTGCGACTGATGACAATGGCCCGGTTGACTCGTCCACAACTCATCAGGAGCTTACTGGCAATTAAAACCATGAAACCGGGCAGCGTATTTGAAGCAGGGAGTAGCGTGCGATTTCGCTTCACCTCTCGTAATTTTGTGATTGAACTGATAAAATAAGAGCAGTAGAGACATTCTAAACTTGTATAGCGAAAGGCTCAGATAATTTTTTATGGCAATTAAATCACCGAACTCTCCCAAAAAGCCAAGTAACCTGATTCGACTCAGTTTATTTTGGGGAATCCTCGTCTTTGGCATCTTGGCGGTTGTCGCCATTACAGCACCAAAGGACAACTTAAAAGAAGTCGCATTATCCGATGTTACAAATAGTGCCAACGCAGGTAATGTAAGCAAAATCGAGATTCAAGGCAATGATCTTAAAATTACACCTAAAGGTAGCGATAATCCGACCGAGAAGTCAACTAAAGAATCGGGTAGTAGTATTTACGACCAGGGTCTAAACAAGAACGCTGATGTACAGGTAACAATTCTTCAGCCATCAACAACAGGTGATACGATTTGGAATCTGGCAATCATTATTGTTCCAGTCCTCCTGATTGCCGGCTTCTTTATGTTCATGATGAGGCAAGCCCAAGGACAGAACAATCAAGCGCTTGGCTTTGGTAAATCAAAAGCGAAACTGTACGGTCAAGATAAAGGTAAAGTTGTATTTGATGATATCGCGGGCAATGATTCAGCTAAACAAGACCTCGAAGAAGTAGTTGATTTTCTGAAACACCCTAAAAAGTATGAAGCGCTTGGTGCCAAAATACCAAAGGGAGTACTGCTGGTTGGTAGTCCGGGAACCGGTAAAACAATGCTAGCACGTGCTGTCGCAGGCGAAGCAAATGTTCCATTCTTTTCTATCAGCGGTTCTGAATTTGTTGAGATGTTTGTCGGTGTCGGCGCGAGTCGTGTTCGTGACTTATTTGCTAAGGCTAAAAAGAACGCACCGGCCATTATCTTTATCGACGAAATTGATGCTGTCGGCCGCAAGCGTGGTAGCGGTATGGGTGGTGGACACGACGAGCGTGAGCAAACCTTGAATCAGATCCTGGTTGAGATGGACGGCTTTGAGACTGGTACGAATGTAATTGTCCTTGCTGCGACGAACCGTTCCGACGTGCTTGATCCAGCCTTGCTTCGTCCGGGTCGTTTTGATCGCCGTACTAATATCATGCTGCCTGAACGCAAGGACCGCGAAGCAATCCTTAAGGTTCACTTTAAAAAGAAACCAGCTGACGAGTCAGTTAACCTTGATGCACTGGCTGCCAAGACCGCCGGTTCATCTGGTGCAGACCTAGCAAACATTGCGAACGAAGCAGCCATTGTCGCAGCTCGTCGTAATGCTAAAAAAATCAGCAATAAAGACTTGACTGAAGCGTTCGAAAAAGTTGCCATTGGTCCAGAGCGCAAAGCCAAGATAATGAACGACAAAGAAAAAAACATCACAGCGTACCACGAAGCTGGACACGCCATTGTTGGTCATGTACTGCCTGATAGTGATCCTGTCCACAAGGTGACGATTATCCCACGTGGGGGTACTGGTGGTGTGACTTGGTTCTTGCCGCCAGAAGACAGCAGCTATACCAATGTCTATGAATTCAAAGATATTTTGGCGCGCGCGATGGGTGGTCGTATTGCCGAAGAAATCATGTACGGCAAAGACGGTATTACAACTGGTGCTGGTTCGGACCTTCGCAAAGCCACTGAAATTGCCCGCGATATGATTATCGAACAAGGTATGGGTACAAAACTTCGTGACCAGGTATTCCACGATGATAACGGTGGTATGGTATTTGATAAAATGACTCACGATCGACCATATGGCGAGGAAACTGCCAAACAAATCGATATCGAAGTTCGCAACCTAGTTGAAGAAGCCCGAGTTCGCGCCCGCGAAGTATTGATGGCAAATAAGGCCAGTCTGGATAAACTCGCTAAAGCACTTTTAAAGGAAGAGACTTTGGAAGAGGGACAAGTAAACGAACTTTTGAAAGATACAATTTTACCTAAGGAGGCCAAGCTGTATTAAGCTTAGTGGTTACTTTCTATGCCAAGTATACAAAGTACCGTTGCCCGAGCTAATCGAAAACTTCCGCTTCAGCTAGCAGCAACTTTATTGGCTGGGTCAACACTACTATCAAGCCTGCTTGGTTTTGCCAGAGACCGTTTGCTAAATGGACTTTACCTGCATACCTATCCCCAAGGTATTGATGCATACACAGTGGCGTTTATCATTCCTGACTTCATGTTCTTTATTCTGACGTCGGGAGCGCTTAGTGTGACGTTTATTCCTGTCTTCAACCAACGTCTCGTAAACGGCAACAAGAAATCTGCGTGGGAACTATCAACAAGCGTTCTTAATTTGATGGCGCTTGTAACATTTGTTGTTAGTATTCTTTTGATTATTTTTGCGGATCCACTCGTTCACTATGTGGTTGGTCCAGGACTTAACGAATCAGGCAGAGCACTGGCTGTCAGTATGATGCGTGTTATTGCGGTTAACCCACTACTATTTGCGATTGCGACGGTTCTGTCGAGTATGCAACAAGCGGTCGGTCGTTTTACGTTTTTTGCACTAGCACCTGCTATGTACAACATTGGGATAATCGTCGGAGCATTATTCTTTACTAACGGTATTAATATCTTTGGCTGGCAGGTATTTGACGGTGGTATTATGGGTGTCGCTCTTGGTGTCATTCTAGGCGCAGTTCTACAGTTAGTGGTGAGTTCAGTAGGGCTAATCGGCATGGGCTTTGACTATCGTTTTGCGATCCATTGGAAAAATAAAGGCTTTCGCAAGGTCTTGGCACTTTTGCCTGCACGCTCACTGGATCAGGGGATTGACTATGTAAATAGTATTGTAGAGACGAACCTAGCGTCGCGTATGATCGCGGGAACCGTTCGTTCTTACCAGCAAGCTATGGCCTACTCAAGTGTTCCGATTAATTTGATTGGTGTTGCAATTAGTACGGCCGCATTTCCAAAAATGTCCGAACGTCTAGCACAAGGGCGACCGGACTTATTTAAGAAAGAGCTTCAGTCAGTTCTTCGCGTTATCATTTGGCTAGCATTACCTGTAACCGTCGTCGCGTACTTTGTGCGTGGTTATTTAATCAGCTTTATTATCAATGGTGGTGATACCTTGATTGCCAGTATCTTTGGAATTCTTGCTATAGCTATTATCTTTCGCTCTGTCTACTACATTTCGGCAAAGAGTTTTTACGCCCAACAAGACACTAAGACGCCGCTCTACGTTTCCTTTTTTACGATCGGTTTAAATATCACTTTGGCTGTTTGGTTTACGCTTGGTCTAGGACTTGGTGCGTACGGACTTGCTTGGGCGGCGGCTATCGTCTCGATAGTTGAGGTCTGTATTTTGTTTGTCATTATGTCAAAACGGATACCAGGACTATTTGATATGGAGTTTGTTCATGCAATTGGCCGAATGCTCAGCGCCACCGGCTTTACTGCAATTATCGCATATATCGCAACAAGTTACTTTCCGCTCAGTGTGCACGACCTTAGTTTCTTTTCAAGCTTTCCAAAGTTCTGCCTGATTGTACTCATCAGTGGCGTTGCTTACATACTCTTTAGCTATGCGTTTAAGGTTCGCGAAGTTCACCCTGTGTTGGCACGTATCCGAAAAATTTTGTTTTATAGGAATCGGTAGTTTTACGTGAACCAGACACAGATTCGTAACTTTTGTATTATTGCTCACATCGATCACGGTAAGTCGACGTTAGCTGATCGTATGCTAGAAATTACTGGCACCGTCCTGAAGCGTGATATGAAATCACAACTGCTCGACAGTATGGACTTAGAGCGCGAAAAAGGTATCACAATTAAACTCGCGCCAGTACGAATGAAGTACAAAGAGTATGATCTTAATTTGATTGATACGCCTGGTCATGTTGATTTTAGCTATGAAGTCAGTCGGTCACTTGCGGCGTGTGAAGGCGCAGTGTTGGTGGTCGATGCTAGTCAGGGAATCCAGGCTCAGACACTCGCTAACGTATATTTGGCTTTGGCTGCCAACTTAACAATTATTCCAGTGCTTAATAAAATTGATTTACCAGCAGCCGATGTTGCCAGAGTCAGTGCCGAGATTATTAATCTACTGGGGTGTAGCGATGATGACATTCTAAAGATTAGTGCCAAGACTGGTCAGGGCGTTGAAGAAGTACTTGATGCGGTGATTACACGGGTTGCACCTCCTCAGGGTGATACTGATGCACCAACCCGAGCTCTTATTTTTGATAGTTATTACGACGATTACCGAGGAGTGATTCTTTATATTCGCGTGGTCGACGGCACCATTAAAAAGGGTGATACTATCGAGATGATTGCGACGAGCGCTAGTGGATTAGCACTTGAGGTAGGCTCACTCAGTCCGGCTATGAGAGCAGGCGATGATTTATCAACTGGCGAAATTGGTTACATTGTGACCAACCTGCGTACGACGCGTGATGCCAGAGTAGGTGATACAGTGACAACGAAACGATCACATACGGACGCTCAACTACCGGGCTACAAGTTAGTAAAGCCGTTCGTCTATGCTGGCTTTTTCCCTGTTAGTAATGATGACTATCAGGATCTAAAAGATGCCGTTGATAAACTTAGTCTTAGTGACTCGGCGTTGCAGTTTGAACCCGAAAACTCACCAGTACTTGGTTTCGGTGTGCGCATTGGATTTTTAGGATTACTTCATATGGACATTATTCGTGAACGTTTGGAGCGCGAATACAATTTGGACTTAGTCGTTACCAACCCTTCAACTGACTACCAAGTGAGTCTATCGTCAGGCGATGAGCTGGATATTAAAAGTGCTAGCGAGCTTCCTGACGTTAGTCGTATCCGCGAAATTCGTGAACCATGGATTAAAGGCGAAATAGTGGTGCCTCAGATGTACATTGGCACTGTTTTGCAGCTCATTATCAACAAGCGCGGTAAGCAAAGTAATCTTAGTTATATTGATGAACAGGCGCTGATTAGCTTTGAAGCGCCACTTGCTAATTTGTTGACTGATTTTTATGATCAACTCAAATCCGTCACGAGTGGCTATGGTTCGTTCAACTACGAGCTCGATAATTATCGTAGTGAAGATTTAGTGCGAGTTGATTTTTACGTTGCAGGCGAAATGATCGATGCGCTCAGTATTATGGCACACCGAACAGAATCTCAGTATTTAGGGCGCACGATTGTCGATAAATTAAAAGAAGTTATCCCTCGGCAGAATTTTCAAGTGGCCTTGCAGGCAGCGATTGGTGGTAAGTTCATTGCTAGGGCGGATCTGTCTGCATACCGTAAGGATGTTACGACCGGACTATATGGTGGCGACGTGTCGCGCAAAAAGAAAGTTCTGGCAAAGCAGGCCAAAGGCAAAAAGCGCATGAAGCGCTTTGGTAAAGTCGATATCCCATCCGAAGCCTTTACTGTGATGCTAAAAAGAGACTAGCATTTTCGGGAAGAGCAGCCGGTCACGACGGATTTATTCCGGCGCACCGCGCGATGAGAAACCTACTTGTAGGTGTCTCATAAGTTCTAAAACGAGACTAATCGAGCACGAGGGTCGAGTGGAATGGGGTCGTGAACACGATTAACCCAATCGGCTGGTTGGACGGTTGCAGGCGCAGTGCTTACGCGGCTGATATCCATAACAGTCCGTTTACTTGCGGGAACAACTGGAGTTTGAGGCAAGATAGGTGCTGGTTCTGCTTGGCCTACTAATTTCTCAAAAGATAAATCCTCAAATGCCAAAGTTGAAGAAGGGATAGCAGAAAGGTTAACTCTAGGCTGAAGTGCTCTTTCTTGACGTCTGCTGTAGGCATGCTGCAACACGATGATAAGGATTGATAGGCTGTAAAGCACAATAATTGGTAAAGCAATTAAGAGTGTTGTCACCAGATCAAAGGCGAATGGCACCAGCACTGCAATAACGAGGCTTCCTAGTATGACCCACTTTTCATTCTTGATAAGTTTTCTAGGATCAAGTGGCTTAATGCGGTCAATAAATCCAATGAGTAAGGGGATCTGGAAGACGAGAATAAAAGTGATAATGACATTTGTTACAAAACCCAGGTAACTGTCGGCTGATATCAATGCGCTTAGTCCACTGACCTGAAAGCCGGCAAAAAAGTGCAGGGCCCCGGGAAGAATGTAGTAGAATCCAAACGCTGCCCCCGCAAACGCCAAAACGGCTGACATAGCAGAGGTACCAACTACTTTTCGAACAGGTACTGCTTTACTGAATGCAGGCCTAATAAACATAATGAGGTTAAAGACAATAACCGGAATCGCAATGGCGAGCGCACCCATAAAACAGATTTTCATAACGAATGAAAAACTACCTGCGGGAGTGCTATAGAAAAGTGGTGCGTTAAGAGGTGAGCGCAAGAAGTTCAGGATAGGCGTGTAAAAGAAATAAATCACCGTACCAGACAAGACTAAGGCAACAAAAGATATCAAAAGACGTCTCTGTAATTCACGAATGTGATCAAGTAGTTTCGTCGCTGGGCGCGAATGTCTGACTGATCCTAGCACGGCCACCCCTTGGATTATGATTTTTTAGTTGTTTTGGCGTCAGCCACTTCTTTATCGTCGTCGTAGTCGCCGTTAAGACCTTTTTTGAATTCGCTCTTTGTCTTTCCCAAGCCCCGTGCAAATTCTGGAAGCTTCTTACCGCCCACAAACAGTAGTAATATCGCCAGTACGATGATTCCAATAATCTCGATTTTTCCCATTTCCTATACTCCCTCTTTTTCTCGCTATAACTACCCCTAAATATAAGGAAAAAGTGACGATTTTACAAGAGGTATTATTGAGACGCGGCTCTCTCGGCCAGTTTTTCGATAATACTGTCTCTGACTGCTTCGCGGGACTGAGTGGCATCAATCTCAATTAGTAGTCCCAGCTCGCGGTAGCGTTCAATAACGGGCAAAGTCTTGTTCTCGAATTCTTCAAAACGTGTCATCAGTAGTTTTTCATCGTCATCATCACGATCGCCGCGGTCTTTTAGCGTTTTACTGTGATGTAGCCGCTTCAAGGCATCCTCTGGGGAGACGTCAAGGAAAATAACAGCCTTCAGGGGGTGACTGGCTTCCTCTAAAGCCTCCATGACACCAACTTCTTCACCGAGCCATCGTCCCACAGAACTAAGGATCAATGGTTTACCTTGAAGCTCCTTTTGGCTGAGGTATGGCAATACTACCTCAACGTATAATTCGCTCGGAATAAGCTTTCCTCTATCTAGGTATGATTTTATCTCTGGAGTCATACTACTACGCAGGATATCACCGCCGCCAAGCCGAGCGCCGCCAAGTAGTTTTTCGAGGCGACTCGCCTGATCGTCCTTACCAGCAAAGGGGAGGCCAAAGATATTGATTGAACCGCTGTCAAGCCAGTTAGAGATAGCCAAAATTTGCGAATCATCTGTCATATGTAGTAGGTAGTATACCCGAACTTACCTACAGTCGACAAGTCTTGGGAGCTTGGCACTCATTGACATTGAGTGCCAAAACAGGCTACAATATGGCCATGACAGAACGCCAAATGCAGATACTGGCCGCTATTATTGAACAACACGCCGAGATCGCTGCTCCGGTAGGCAGCGTAATGTTGGCGCAGCTATTTGGTGTCTCGAGTGCCACAATTCGAAGCGAGATGGCACGCTTAGAGGACATGGGGTTAATTGCTCAGCCTCACACTAGTGCTGGTCGTGTTCCAACTGACGCTGGCTATCGTTTTTACGTTAACACGCTTAACGAATCACATGCTAACGAACCCCAGACGTTGTTGTCTGATCGTAGCGCTAAGGCAATTGAAGCTCGTGTAGGCAACCAGACGGGCGCAGACAGGGCGATTCGTAGCGCAGTCGATAGTCTAGTTGATTTGACCCATAACTTAGGTCTGGCGACGATTGGTGACGAACTATATCTCAGTGGTATTGGTAATTTATTCTCGCAGCCGGAATTTGCTTCGGCTAACCACACTCAGGAGGTAGCGCGACTGCTTGATAACCTCGAGCCTTGGCTGCGTGAAGCTGCTCCAAACGAACCTTTGAATGTGTATATTGGTGCCGAGAATCCTATCGGTAAAGCCAGCGGTGCTAGTTTGATTATTAGTCGCTTCCGTTCACCTTATAGCGATCGTAGTTATATTGGGGTTCTCGGGTCAACCCGTCAAAGTTACGCTAAGGTAATGCGTTTGGTGCGCCACGCCGGAGCGATGTTAGAGGAAGTATTTTAATGGCAAAAAGTAAAATACAAGAACAACTTGAACAACAGCTTGCCGAACTCACTGCCGATTTACAGCGTAATCGGGCTGATTTTGAAAATTATCGTAAACGGGCAGAGTCAGAAAAACTCATGGCTCGTGAATCAGGTCAGGCTAGTGCAATTTTAAAACTTTTACCGGTTATTGATAATATTGAGCGCGCCATTGCGTACACGCCAGAAGAATTAAAAGATAATTCATGGGTACAAAGTGTGGCAGGACTAGTCAAAAACCTCGATAAATCTCTCGAAAGTCTTAATTTGAAGCGCATTGATGCTGCTGCTGGTACGCCGTTTAACCCAGATCTGCACGAAGCAATCCAATTTGATGAAGAGGCAACAGGTGAGCACGAAGTAATTGCAGAGGAAATGCAGGCCGGCTACACCCTAAACGGTCACGTGATTCGTCACGCGATGGTAAAAGTAACCAGGCAATAATTTTTTCCTCAAACCAAAACCCATCAACAACTTGACGATTTTTGGCTTGAGGCGGAGAGGAGCTCCACCACAAGCCGCACGCCTAACACGTGCATCTTGTGGGCTAGCCCACGCGGACGTAAAGCTCGGGAATGCGAAGACGGAAATTCCACCTGAGTGTCAGGAAGACTCCGACGAACGGCTGACTCGCAATGAAGCGCTTCAGCAGTTCGTAGTTCTTCGAACCCTTAGGGAAATCACCGACGAGCGACGAGCGCTTGTTGATGTAGTGAAGACCTTCACGCGTGATCACGAAGCACCACGTGTTGCTGTGCGGTGCGTCGCACTTGATCCTGCATGCACACTGCGAAAGTCGCTCTGCCGTCTTGACATCGTGATCCAGTCGTGACTGAATCAAAGAGGTCAAATCAACAGGAGCGGGCTCCGGCGATGCCTTCACTTCATCGGCAGGCACACCTTTATTTGCATGGGTGATCTGCTCGTCGACGGGAATACCCCACGCTATTTCTTTTAGTTTTAAATCGTTAACCACAGAGAACCGTGGCTCCTCTCCGTACTTGTTGGCTGAAACGTGTTTGTCTCGAAGACCGCAATCGATAATAGTCCTCTTAATACGTAAAATCAAGCATTTTGAAGGGTAATTTCCGAAAGTTGGCACTCTTGACATGAGAGTGCCAACTTATGTATAATGATAATACTTGGCAATCTAGAACCTAGAGTGCTAAAATTGTAATAGAAGATGCACGACTTATAACTAATAATAGGAGATATAAAATATGGGTAAAATTATCGGAATTGACCTCGGTACAACTAACAGCGCCGTGGCCTACATGGTAGCTGGTAAGCCAGAAGTTATTGCTAATGCCGAAGGTAACCGTACAACGCCAAGCGTGGTGGCGATTAACAAAAACGGTGAACGTTTGGTTGGCCAGGTGGCTCAACGTCAGCGTGTTACTAACGCTAAAAACACTATTTACGGTGTAAAGCGTTTAATTGGTCGTAAGTTTAGCGATAAAGAAGTCCAAAAAGACCTCGATATCATGCCATACGAAATTGTTAAAAAGGGCGACGGCGTTGCAGTAAAGATGGGCGACAAAGATTACTCTCCAGAGGAAGTCTCAGCCATGATTCTTTCAAAGCTAAAGGCTGACGCTGAAGCATTTCTTGGTGAAAAGGTGACCGAAGCGGTTATTACAGTGCCTGCGTATTTTGACGACAGTCAGCGCCAAGCAACCAAAGACGCTGGTAAAATTGCTGGCCTTGAAGTGAAGCGTATTATTAACGAGCCAACTGCCGCCGCTCTAGCCTACGGTCTGGATAGCAAAAAAGACGAAAAGATTGCCGTATTCGACCTTGGTGGTGGAACGTTCGACGTCTCAATCCTAGAACTTGGTGATGGTGTATTTGAGGTTAAATCGACTAACGGTGACACTCACCTTGGTGGTGAGGACTTTGATAATCGTATCGTCAACCACTTCCTGGATGTCTTTAAAAACGAGCAGGGTATTGATCTGAAGTCAGACAAGGCTGCCATGCAACGTCTAAAGGACGAAGCTGAAAAGGCTAAAAAAGAGCTTTCAACTACTAGTGAAACTGAAATCAACCTGCCATTCCTAACGGCTGACGCTGAGGGTCCAAAGCACTTCGAATACAAACTAACTCGTTCTAAATTAGAGGAATTAGTTAAAGATTTGATCGACGGTGTGACTGGTCCTGTTGAAAAGGCACTTAAAGACGCTGGTCTAAAGCCAGGCGAGATTGACGAAATCGTCCTCGTTGGTGGTATGACGCGTATGCCGGCTGTTGTTGATAAGGTCAAGTCAATCTTTGGCAAAGACCCACTAAAGGGCGTTAACCCTGATGAAGTTGTTGCCGTTGGTGCAGCGATTCAAGGTGGTGTCCTGGCCGGTGACGTCAAAGACGTTCTACTTCTGGACGTAACCCCGCTATCTCTTGGTATTGAAACCATGGGTGGTGTTGCAACTAAGTTAATCGAGCGTAATACTACTGTTCCAACCAGCAAATCTGAAACATTCAGTACTGCTGCCGACAACCAACCACAAGTTGAGATTCACGTCACCCAGGGTGAGCGCGAACTCGCTAGCGATAACAAGTCGTTAGGCCGCTTTACGCTTGATGGTATTGCACCAGCTCCTCGTGGTGTTCCACAAATCGAAGTAACCTTTAACATCGATGCTAACGGAATTCTGAACGTGACCGCCAAAGATAAGGGAACCGGTAAAGAACAGTCTATTACGATTTCTAACAGTGGTAATCTATCGAAGGAAGATATTGAAAAGGCTGCCAAAGACGCCGAAGAGCACGCCGATGACGACAAGAAAAAGCGCGAGGCAATTGATGCTCGTAACGGTCTCGAAAGCGCTATCTACCAGGCAGAAAAAATGCCTGATGAGTTCAAAGACAAGATAAGTGATGAGGACAAAAAAGTCATTACCGACGCAGTCGAAGAAGCTAAAAAGCACCAGACGAGTGATGACAAAGAAGAGCTTGAAGCTGCCGCTAAAGCCCTAACCGACACTATCATGCCAATCGGCGCCAAGATGTACGAAGCTGCGTCTAAAGAGGAAGCACCTGCCTCAGAAGACGCTGAAAAGAAAGACGACGAGCCAGTTGAAGGCGAAGTTGTTGACGACAAAGAAGACAAAAAGTAACCTACCACGTTACAAAAAATAGAGTCGCATATGCGACTCTATTTTATATATTACTTATGTTTTCGTGATATATTGGTAGTATAGTCAAATTAGTGACAAGAAAAAAACAAAAATGACCATACACCACTGGTTTATACCAAATAAAAAGAACAAATTTCACCCGATGGCACTGCGCCCCGTCGGACTGATGGTCTTTTTGGCGATTTTTGTCATGATCCCATTTTTGTACAACGTAACATCGGCAAAACAAGCTCAAGTGTTAGGCTATGCAACGGACATATCTGTCAGCGATATTAATGAATTATCCAATCAACAGAGAACTGACAATGGACTTCCGGCACTTAACCTCGATAGTCAATTGGTAAGCGCTGCCCAGGCAAAAGCGGCTGACATGTTTGCGGATGATTATTGGGCCCATATTGCACCAGACGGCGTCACTCCATGGTCCTTTATCTACGGCGCTGGATATAATTACAGCTCTGCGGGCGAGAACTTAGCTAAAGATTTTAATACATCTGCCGGTGTGGTTAATGCCTGGATGGCCTCCTCGGAACACAGAGCTAACATTTTAAATACAAACTATCAAGACGCAGGTTACGCAGTCGTGAATGGTGTGCTACTTGGGTCAGAGACGACATTGGTTGTGGCAATGTATGGGGTAAGAGCGACACCAGCACAAACTGCTCCAGCAGCAGCCCCAACAAGTCCGAAGGCAGCAGCTAGTTCGACACCGACGGCTACACCGCCAGTCTCGACACCTGATCCTGCGACGACCCCCACCCAGGCACCCACTCCGACCCCAGCGGCTCAGGAGCCAGCACAGACAAATTCAGTGCCGTCACCCACCAAAACAACAACATCTCAGGTGACAACAACGACACCTGTTAAAGAGGCCTCGAGCAGCGATATTAACGGGCTTGTTCAGGGAATTGCAACGTCTGCTCCTGTCCGTGCATATACAACACTTAACTGGGGCCAAAAAGCATCAATCTTGTTACTTTTAGCGCTGATATTACTATTTATTATGAAGCATACTTTGATCTGGCGAGCTCAAAGACGCGGCATACGTCACATTTGGCTCCGGGCTCATCCAATCGGTCAAATTGCCGTACTAAGTACAGTTTTGGTGCTGACACTTCTTAGCGGAGTAGGTACGATATTATGAAAAAAAAGCATATTCCATCTCTAAAATTTCACACACTATACAGCATTATTCTTGCGGCCATATTTGTCTTAGTCGTTATTTTTGTACGCAATATTATATTTGCTGCGGCTGCTGGTTTTTTGTTGCTATACGTCATCGGTAACGGCATTATACATACCAAGAAAAACGAGCTCACGCGGGATACATTACTCGAATATATATTAATTTCTGCTATCGTGCTTGTTGTGATTGTTGGGCTAATTTTTTAATACGACGAACAACTACACGCGGTAGTCTAAATAGTGCTAAGACTATACCTGCAATATAGAGTAGTCCATAGATGATTATAAAAATTGGCGCTAGTAGTATAAGGTTCAATTTGTCGATACGTGAATAACCGACTTCTTTTGAGATCATACCGATATAAATAAGAAGATATGTGACAATGATCGACACACTCAGTACAAGGATCTCTTGAGGTGCCGCAGCTACAAAGACATACCCAAGACCAGCAAAGATAAGCACTGTTAGGATAAATCCAACACTGCGTCGAAATAGACCAGCATACGATATAACTTGTCGCTGAAAAATCTTCTTTGTTGATGGAACCTCTGCAACTGAAGCACTGGAACTGTAAATGCTCGCGCCAGAACCACGTGCCGATAAAAGTGATGAACGCTTGTAGACGATACCACTAGAGAGCGCCTGTGACATCATTGGTTTTTTACGTTTTAGGACCATCTGACGCCACATTGTTATTTGTGCTTCAAATGCACTACGGATAGTTTTATCCAAAATAATGCGACGACCTAGTAATATCTTGTCCGGCATCATAGGCGAGTAATCCAGGGTAATAGTATCAAAAAATTGTTTTGAAATATGCTGCTCTGGGGTAAGTACGGTGACGAGTGTGGCACGACTATACTGCTTTACTAGATCAACAACCGTCATTTTGGCACGCACTGTGATGATGTGGAAGTTTTTTATCTTGTGCTTAGCTTTGTATTGTCGCAAAACGGATGTAGCGTTTTTACCAGCGGTATGGTGAACCAATATGAGTACTTCTTGCTGTGAGTAGTGCTGGGCGCATATCTCGTCCAAAAGAGGCACGATTGTGTCGGCCTTTTTACGCAGCTCAATAACAACACCAATCATCTTTTTCGCCTTCTTCTTACCCAGTTCGCGCAGATGTTGATTTAACCGTGCGGTGTTACTAATATCTTTAGCGTCACTCACTAGTCGTAGCACAATAGCTATACCAAGTAAGCATAGTGCGGCAATGATCGTAGGAGACAGTGTTATTGTAAGTTCCATACTAAACAACTCCAATCAGGTCGAAATACATCATTCGACGCGCGTTACTCCACACACCTTCACATGTCATGACCGTTAATTGAGGTGTATCAGAGTCTTGTTTGAGAGCATCGGTAAAGTCAGGAGCAACAATTGAATCATGGGTATATGCATAGGTAAAGACGTGGCCGTTACTGGTTGTAATCACAACAGTATCACCTGGTTGAATATCTTTCATACGCGCAATAACTTTGTCCTGGTTGTGGCCATAGATAAACGTGTTGCCTCGATTATCGTTTGGTTGTGATGTGATGGTTGCAAAGTATACAGCGTCAGTCGATAGTGTCCATTCACCGGTTTTTGGATCGTATGTACCATCCTTAACAGGCAAGTTGATGTGTAGGCGATCAATAACAAAACTTACTGGTTCGCCACTGATAATCTGTTGACTGAGCACCTTAGGTTTGATTGGTGCGTGGTGAACAATTGGTGCAGGAGCGACTGCAAAAAGCTGTTGAATCTGCAAGCTACTCCAGCTAATTACACCGATGACAATATACAAAGATACCACTCGTATTAGGAGAGGTATCTTTGAAAAAGTTTTTGTTATTGCACTCATGTGCTCACTTTTCGTGATATGTTATCGACGACTTAGGACTGTACGAGCGGTGATGCTAGCAAGTCCGATTGCGGCAACAGCGACGCCGACAATGGCGAGGATAGGAAGTGTAGTGTCGCCACTTGTGTATGGCAATGTAGTGATTGGTTGATCGGTTGATGCACCAAGTACGCTACCAGTATCACAAGTCACAACTTGGTCGTATACAGTTTTATCGTTAATGACGATAGAAATCTTTAGGCCGCTATCAGTTGTGTCGAACGTTCGTGTTACAGTTGCACCAATACCAACGGTGATTACTTCACCGTTAACAGTAGCGTCGCCAGCAGCAGTACCATCGTTTGTGAGTGTTACGACAGCACCCTTGTCGCTACATGCAACACCATAGTGAATGTTGGCGACTTTTTCGTTGGTGTTACAATCTTCTGGAGCTGTAAAATTGTGACTCCATGTTGTTGTACCGGTTAGCATATAAGCTGAACTTGTAGGGTAGGCATTGACGGTAACTGAATCGCCTGCTTCTACTTTGTATGTACCAGCAGTTACAATACTTCCGTTAATCTTGTAAACAACACCTGTCTTGGTAGGGATAGTGTAGCTTCCGTCACTCTCACAAGTTGGATCAACAAACGTAGGAGCTGTTGGTTCAACCTGAGTAACATAGTTACAGTCATTGTTGTACATTGCCTGGCCAAGTGTGGTCCAGTTAAGACCGTTGTGGTGACCCGGAACCGGTGGAATAATGTCTCCCCAGTTCTGATGTGCATTCTTTAATGTTTGTGCATAGGCTTGGCTATAAGCTAGTGGGCCTTGGTGCTCGCTATAGTGATCACCACGGTCATTACCGCCATCGGCAGCGCTTACGTCAACCGAGATGTGATCGTATGGGTTAGTGACAGAGTCTGTTCGGTGACAAATCGTTATTTTCGGATTATTGTCTTGATGTGCACTTGCGCTGTTTGTGTGTGCAATTGCAGTCAGACCTGCAAGAACAAAAAACATAAAGGTTGCTAAAAGAATTTTTACTCGCATAATTCATATCTCCCAGGCTTCTCAGGCCAAGATTAAAGTGATCGTGTATATAATAGTACTCACTAGACTATAAGTCAACTATATTTTTAACCATAAGCTATATCAAAGTGTTAGTTAGCACTCTTGCGTCTGGACTGCTAATTTTATATACTAGTAACAGATGAATAAACGCGATTATTACGAAGTACTCGGAATTGCTAAGGGCGCTTCTGCTGATGAAATTAAGAAAGCCTATCGCAAGGCTGCGGTTAAATATCACCCGGACAAAGAAGGCGGCGACGAGGCTAAATTTAAGGAAGTATCTGAAGCATACGAAGTCCTAAAAGACAGTCAAAAGCGTCAGCGCTACGACCAATTTGGTCATGCAGGCGTGGGTGGCTCAACTGGTGGAAGCGGTGGCGCCGGCGGTAATCCATTTGAAGGCTTTGGTGGATTCAACGGGCAAAATGTCCAATTTGACTTTGGTGATGGTGGCCTTGGTGATATCTTTGGTCAATTCTTTGGCGGTGGCGGCTCACGCCGACAGGCGCCGCAGCGTGGCCGTGATGTTGAAGTCAGCTTGCAGCTAACCTTTGAAGAAGCCGTCTTTGGAGTCCAGGAAAAAATCGAGCTTGATATGGACGATGAATGCTCGCACTGTCATGGCACAACCGTCGAACCTGGTTATGAAATGAAAACGTGTCCAACCTGTAAAGGTGCTGGCCAAGTTGGCCGTGTTATGAATACGATTTTTGGCCAGATTCAGCAAAATGTTGTTTGTGAAACCTGTCATGGTCGCGGCAAAGTACCCGAAAAAGTCTGTACAGTCTGTCACGGTAAAGGAACCGAGCGTCGCAAGCGCACTATCAACCTAAAGGTCCCTGCGGGTATTGATGATGGTGCGACAATTCGCCTGACTGGTAATGGTGAGGCAATTGGAAACGGCCAAAAAGGCGATCTGTATGTTCATATCCGAGTTAAAGCTCACAAACACTTCACTCGTGAAGGCGATATTATTCTGTCTGAGGCTCATATTGGCATGATTGATGCCACACTTGGCACCGAGATTGATGTCGAGACTGTCGATGGCAATATCCGCATGAAGATTCCTGCCGGCACTCAATCGGGCACCGATTTCAAGCTATCAAACCACGGCGTGCCACATGTTAATAGCGACAAACGCGGTCCACATATTGTCAGCATTATTGTCGATACACCTACGAAACTTTCAAGAAAACAAAAGGAACTACTTGAGGAGTTCAAGAACAAGAGATGACCTACCAAATTCGTCACGTAATCCCAAGTGATTTGCCAGAAATGTTTCGTATATCTGTGAGTGCTCATCAGGCTGGATACGCCGCGCTTATCCCTGACTCAAATCGTAAGTCATTCGATGAACGCTACGCTGTAACACCTGAGAATGAGCGAAATTACACAGAGTTCATGACGGCAGGTCTTAACGACCATCACTGGTCATCTTGGTTGGCCGAACAAAACGGTAGGGTAGTGGGTTACGTTTTGATGGAGCGGGTACATGCGGATTTTTATCGTATGCGAGGTATGTTTGTTGATCCAGATTACCAGGGGCAAGGAATAGGATCAGGCTTGATGCAAACGGCGCTAAACTCAGTCCAAAAAGGAACTATTGAGCTTCATGTGATTGCGGCAAATGAACGCGCAAAGCATATATATGAAAAGAACGGCTTTGTTGTCACCTCTGAAAGCCCCGAAACGTTTTTTGGCGCAAAACAAGACATTATGACGTTTTCACAGTCACCTCAGTAAAATATTTATATAACCCTTATAATATTATTGACTTATAAGCATAAGTATGTTATCATTAAATACAAATGGTAGCATTAAAACAAAAACAGATTGAAAAATACGAAAGCACCCCCGTGGTTTTCATCCCTTACGAAGAATTTGAGGGTGAGAAAACAAATCGCACAGCTCAAAAGAATGCTTTTTTAAATAACGAAGAGTATAGCCCTGATTACGACTACCCACGTCTTGATAATCTGCGTTTTAACGACAAGGTTACTAAAGAAAAAACGGCAGTATATCAGGCAATGTTAGAGCTTGAAGCTGCAAAACTGCAACCGGGTGCGAATCTGGCTGAACTCAACCTTTACGTCGATTTTTATACCCGCCGTCTGCAGATGATTATGCTAGCTGAGGCCGCACGTGATCTTAAGGATGCCGGCACATCGTCAGAATGGGAAGTTGCTGAAGATACGTTCATGACCTTAAATGTTGAACTCTATGGGGAATTTGATGTCCCTAAATACCAAGGCATGATGTCAACAGAGTACAAAAAAGCAACTGAATTTGAGCCTACGTCCGAGCGTGCTCAGAAAATCAAAGACCAACTACTGGGATACCTTGAAGGTGCTAAGTCTGACCAAGAAGTTGAAAAACCCTTGATGGATCAAGAAAGCCTCCAGAAGCTACACGATGTGATAGTTGAACGCTTTAAGGACACACTTAGCGCAGTTCCAGATACTGATGATTCTGTATATTATGATGCGAAACAAATTGTCGATATTCTTAATGACACATTCAAAGCTAATGGTCTTGCAAAACGTGGCTGGAAAGCAAAAGTTGATCCTTATAAAACTGTTCCTGCAACCGACCCGGATGAAAAAGTAAAAACCATAGCCATACCTTCCGATACTCGACGTAACGCTCGTGAAATAAGACGTCTGGCTGTCCATGAAGAAGAAGATCATGCTAGGATGGCACAAAACGGATTGGATACAGGCCTGTTATTGCTCGCAAAAGGTACTGCCAACAACCCTGATGTCGAAGAAGGACTTGGAGTACTTTTTGAGTGTGCCCTCGAAGGCAACTGGGACAACGCATCATTTAAACGTGCCCGCGACCGCTACATAACTGCAGGACTAGCGCTTGGTAGTGAAACCCAGGCACCGCGCGATGCGCGTCAGGTACACGATGTTTTGTGGAGGATACTTGCTATCCGTAACTCGACCGACGGTGATATAACACCTGAAGGCATTAAGAAGGCTCGTTTAGAAGCATATACTCACGTTGAAAACGCTTTTCGCGGTACCGAATTCTGGATGCGAGGCATGATTTATATGAAGCTGAAGCTATATTATGAGGGCTTAGAAAAAAATGCTAAATTTTTCCTTGACAACCTTGATGACCTAAATAGTGCGATTGATGTTGCCCTCAGCGGCAAGAGTGATCATACCAATGAAGCGGAAAGAAACACCGTAAATGATATGATTAAACATAAGCGTCGTCGAGTATCGTACCGAGTAAAGCGAACGCTTTCTAACATTGTAAATAAACGAAATTAATGGTATAATATAGATTATGGTACAAATCAAAGAAAAAGCAACAATTGGCCGTGTCGAACTAGTGACCTTTCCGGGCCTTATTGACGAGAAAATACATGCTCGTATTGATACTGGTGCCAAAAAATCTGCTATTTGGGCATCTAAAGCAGAAGTTGTTGACGGTGTTCTTCGCGTTATATTTTTCGATAAAGGTATAGTAGGGTATACTGGCGATGTTGTTACGTTTGATGAGTACGGTAGTACGGTTATCGCCAGCTCTAATGGACATACCGAACAACGGTATACAATCAAGCTAACAGTCCGTGTTGGGGGTCGCAGGATTAAAGCCACATTTACCCTCGCCGATCGTAGCACTCAGGTATATCCGATATTAATTGGCCGTAACGTCCTTCATAAAAAATTTATTGTTGATGTACAACTAGGTCAGCCGTTGGCTTCAAAGGAAAAAGCCCGAAGTGACGAACTCAAAGAAACTCTAACCAAAGAGGAGATAGTATGAGAATAGCGATTTTATCTAACGGAAACGGTAACTACTCGACAAAACGTCTTGTCGAAGAAGCAAAAAACCGTGGTCACGAAGTCAAGGTTATTAAATACCGTGACTGTTACGCGTCTATTGAACAAAACAATCCAACCGTCAGTTACCGAGGTGAGGATTTAAAGAATTTTGACGCGATTATTCCTCGTATTGCTAGTTATATGACGAGGTATGGTTCGGCTATCGTTCGCCAACTTGAAATGCAAGGTGTCTATACTGTATCAAGCTCGATTGCTATCACGCGTTCGCGTGATAAACTTCGCAGTATGCAACTTTTGGCTAAAGCTGGTATTGGTATTCCAAAGACGATTGTGTCTCGTAACTCGGCTGATATTGATGACCTCATCGAAAAGGTAGGTGGCACACCAGTTATCATCAAGCTTGCACGTGGTACTCATGGTAACGGCGTGGTTCTAGCTGAATCTAAAAAGGCCGCTAAATCAGTTTTGCAGGCATTCTATCTTTCAAACGAAGATGGTACCAACATTTTGATTCAAGAATACGTTGAAGAGTCTGCCGGCATGGACATTCGTGCGTTCGTCGTTGGTGGGCGAGTTGTTGCCAGCATGAAACGCCAAAGCCTTGATGATGACTTTCGCTCTAACCTTCATAAGGGTGGCGAGGGAACAACTATTAAGCTGACTGATGAAGAAAATAAAATGGCTGTTAAAGCCGCCAAGGCGATGGGACTTAACATCGCTGGTGTCGACATGATGCGAAGTTCACGTGGTCCACTTATTCTAGAAGTAAACGCAAGTCCTGGATTTGGTATCGAGAAGGTAACTGGTCGTAATGTGGCCGCACCGATTATTGAATACATTGAGCAAAACGCCAAGCGCTCGAACAAAAAAGACAAAATCGGCGCTTAAAATCTAGCCCTGTTATAATAGTGCTTATGATAGCTATCAGAGTACGGTTATGATGACTCGCCTTAAAAGCGTCAGCCCAGCGATTCTTATTGGTGGTGTAGCAGTACTTATTATTGCAGTCGCGGCACTATTTATCTTGAACCTCTCTCAGACGACGGTCGCTCTCTATTTAGGAGACGGTATTTTCCATGCCAAGGTTGACTATACGCAGGCAGATCGCGAGAAAGGTTTTGGCGGGGTCGATAACATTACCGATACCCAGGCTCAGATTCTGGCCTTTCCTAGCGATAGCAAATGGCAAATATGGATGAAGGATATGAAAGTACCAATTGATGTTGTCTGGCTTAATAGTGATAGAAAAGTTGTTTATATTGTTGAAAATGCACCGCCGGATGGTGGAGAGAATACTATCTATACACCAACAGTCGATGCTCGCTATGTTGTTGAGTTTGCGGCTGGTACCGTGCAAAGTAAAACCATAAAAACGGGAAAAACAGCGGTGTTTGACGTTGACGAAGGAAAGATACAGTAGTGAGTGTGGTAATTGTTTTTGCAGCCCTTGCAGTTTTATTATTTTTGTCGTCATACCTGACTCGGCGACGCTTTGGATTACTTGGTTTGGCACTGGCGGCCGGATCAATCCTTAGTACGCTTTGGGGTTTTGACGCAGGCCTGGTTGTCAGTATGCTTGGCTTTCCGTCGGGAACCATAACGACAGCCGTCACATTATCGCTGGTCGTGTTGTTACCCGCTATCGTGCTACTGTTTCATGGTCACACCTATAAAACTCATTTGCCACGGATTATTGGTTCGCTGCTGTTTACCCTGCTGGCGCTAGCGTTTTTGGTGAATCCTCTAGGGCATGCTTTTGCGCTGAGCGGCACTGGCGCGAATATTTATGGCTACCTGGTACAGTACAAAGACGTCATTATAAGCATCGGGTTGGCACTGGCCGTGGTTGATTTGTTCTTTACTAAACCAGCTGCACCGTTCATGGAACGTCGCTCTAAACGTTGACGTCCACCCCTATAAGTGATACTATTCTTTAGAGTTTGAGACCATAGCTCAGCTGCCAGAGCGCTTTAGCGCGACAAGATCATAATAAGCAGCTCTAACCAAATAAGTCATAATTTTGGGCAGTGGATTCTAGCGTACACATTCACAATTTATCTGGGACCATAGCTCAGCTGGTTAGAGCACCTGCCTTTTAAGCAGGGTGTCGTGGGTTCAAGCCCCACTGGTCCCTCCAAGAAAAAATACCCACCATGTGTGGGTATTTTTTGTGGGATGTTTCAGAAAGACTAGCTTTGTGATTCAGGTGTTTCTGGAGCCGGGGTTTCAGCCGTAGGAGCAGCTGGCGTCGCGTTAGGGTTTTGCCAGGCGGCGTCTCGTGCTTCTGCTTTTCGAGTTTCGTCATCGTCCATTTGTTGACTGGCTTGTTCAAGTGTTTGGTAAGGGACAGTACCGTATGGGATGGGTCCAGTCTCACTACCATTACTTACATCAAATTGAGGATCAGGGTTTTGTGTTCTCTCTCCGGTAGGTTCATGTGCTTCAACCATATTTTATTTTCCTTCTTTTAATCTTTATTCACTATTTATTATATACCATAGCTAACGTGATAAATCTTACAGCTAATTCTCAGAATTTGTTATACTACTGCCATGAATTGGTGGGTACTTCGGCGTCGACCACATGTGTCGTGGTTAATTGCAATATTGTGCTTTGGCTTGGTGATCGGTGTATTTTTGGCTCGATTTGTGCAACCTACCTTATTTTCATCAATTGTTTGGTGTGTGTCAGGCGTTGTACTGATTGTTCTAGTGTTATGGCGACGCTATATATACCTAGTACCGTTACTGATTGTTGGTGGCATTATTGTAGGTCTATGGAGGGGGTCTGTTCAAAACGTTGAACTGAGTGCTGTACAGCAAATCTATAACAAAAGTGTTGTAGTGCGAGGAGTGGTGAGCGACGACGTTGATAGTGATGCGTCTGGTAACTTAGTAATTCGCCTAGGAACATTATCAGCAGGAGGCAAGTCCCTAGCTGGCACGTTGTGGGTGAGCGCCAAAAGTGATTTGGATATAAAACGTAGTGATCAGATAACCCTTGAGGGCAAAATTAGTAAAGGTTTTGGGAGCTTTGCTGGAACAATATACCAAGCTAAAATAACAGCAGTACAAAGACCGCAACCAGGTGATGTTGCAAGGGTGGTGAGAGATTGGTTTGCGGACAGTGTGCGTACGGCAATTCCTAGCCCACAATCCAGTCTAGGGATTGGCTATTTAGTTGGGCAAAAGCGAGCACTACCGGCTGATCTGGTTGAGGCGCTTCAAATTGCTGGACTGACTCACGTGGTAGTTGCCAGCGGGTATAACTTAACAATTTTAGTACGGTTGGCGCGTCGATTATTTGAAAAAGTGTCGAAATATTTATCGGCATTATCTTCGAGTGTGATGATTGCATCGTTTATTGCGGTAACAGGACTTAGCCCCAGTATGTCACGCGCTGGACTAGTCGCGGGGCTGAGTTTGGCTGCTTGGTATTATGGGCGTAAGTTTCATCCGCTGGTATTGTTATTGTTTGCAGCTGCTGTCACGGTTGTCGTGAATCCTAGTTATATATGGGGAGATTTAGGATGGGAGTTGTCGTTTTCGGCGTTTGGCGGAGTGATGATTTTGGCGCCACTATTGCAGCGCTTCTTTTTTGGTAATAAAAAACCTGGGTTCTTGCGACAAATACTGGGCGAAACAATCTCGGCTGTCATCGTGACTGCCCCAATACTTATAAGTGCTTTTGGGCAATTCTCAAATATTTCTATTATTGCTAACTTGTTGGTGTTGCCACTTGTCCCACTAGCTATGTTGCTGACTTTTATTGCTGGCGTGGGGGCATTAATCATACCGACAGCAGCGACTATAATCGGTCTGCCTGCTAACTTACTACTGACGTATATGATCGACGTGACCCAGTATTTATCTCATTTGTCGTGGGCTGTCAGTATAGTGCAACTTTCATCAATCGGCGTTGGAATTTGCTATATGGTACTGATAGCTATATGTATATATTTGTGGCGTGTGACCAAGTATGACCTTAAAGAAGCAAATATCGTCGAGTAACTTTACCAGCTGCCGCCACCGCCACCGCCAAAGCCGCCACCGCCACTTCCGCCGCTAGAACTGACGCTACTGTTACTTGAAACGACGCTTGCAAAGCTGCTGCCTAGGTCTGATGCGAGTGATATAGCTGAAAATGCTGCAAGGTTACCACTATACCAATTTGTAGACTGGGTAAGATCGATACCATCGAATTGCTTTGCCCACTCTTTCTCGACACCAAGTGCGATTGCGTAGGGGAGTAGCGCGTTAAATCGTTCAGGTGTTTTGTCGGGCGCATCGGTGAACTTTAGGCGATCTTTCTCGACGACACTTAGATACAATTTAAAACCATCAACAAGTGCCCACTCTTTGGCACCTTCATCAGTAAGGGTGCCACGCATTAGGATATCGCCAGTGCTTTGGTAATAGCCCAGTTTAGTTAAATCGGTCTTTATTGTTGATTTAAAAATTGACACTTCGGTTGCTACGCTACCTTTATCTAACTTTGAAAGCCTAACTTCTTTATCTAGACCAAAGAATGCAGCCAGCAGAAGAGCTTCTGCGCGCGGTAGATCATCGGCACTTTTTAATAAAACCAATTGGTAATCTTTTGATCCAAAAAGACCCTTTTTAGGTATGTACACAATCTTTATATAGCCCTTAACAGCCCAATCAATAACTGTCGCCGTAATCTCGCGGTTTTGTGCAATATCATCGTCTAGTAGCCCTATATGAGCAGGCGACAATCCTTTTGGTGGTTCGTACTGGGCAACAACGATTTGGCGTTTTCTGCGTGCGTGGGTACGAACTGCTCGAACAATAAATATTGTGGCAATGCCTGCTATTACAAGAACAATAAGGGCGGCAATAGCTATACCAATAACTGTTGAAATAATATCTTCGGTTCGTAGTTTATTCGGCTCTAGGTAGGTCTTAACATAACCGTCAGGCAAGGTTGCATTTATAGTAACGCCTTGGTATGGCTGCAAACTAGTAACCTTTAATTCACCCGGATTAGTACTTTCATTATCTGCACCAAACCACGACACGTCACTAAACTGTGCATTATCCGAGAGGCTCACCTTTGCAGAAATATTATTAATTGGTACTGTCCAGCCCGCACCAATCACATCAAGATTTAAAAAAGGATGACCATTATTATTTGTAACGATAGGGTAGAGTGCGTAATGAATTATATATGTATGCACGCCCGTGATGGTAGTATCAGGATCACCAATTTTGATTCGTTTGTTGCCGCTCTCTGTTGATAGATCGGTCTGTAAAGACTTGCCCGTCTCGTCGGTCACGCTGTAGAGTTTGAAGTTAACGTAGTAGGTGGTATCACCATCGTAATAATCAATTGGTATATCACGATAAATACCATGATGTGCATATGTAGAAAAATCGTATACGATTGTTTCTTTTACGTCTACATTATTGGCATGGTCAATCGTAATTTGGCTGTCGAAGCTATTTATTTGTTCGCTACTATATGCAAATGCATTTGTACTACTTGCTAGGATAACGAATACAAGCACTCCGATTGCAATAAGCAGTTTCTTCATAGATTAATCTTACCATGTATTTACATAGTTAATATATTATGGTAAAATATGCATCAATTATGACACGTCCAGAAGAAATGTCTTATAACACGAATATTCTTTCTGTTGAGGCTATGCAACAGGCATTATTAGATAGCGGCTGGGAACATTCTGTAGACGAGTCAGTAGGGATGTTTACAAAAAAATATGCCCAGATAAATCCTCTTGTTGCAGGTGAAGCCTGGAGGGGTTTTATAGGTAGTGTTCCGAAGGTATTGCAAGAAAGGGCACCACTCTTAGAAGGTGGTTTTGCTATACAAACTAGTCATGGTAACACCGACTTAGAGATAAGCCTGTTTGGCAAATTGGGTCGAAGAGGTGATGTTACAAAAGTATATGTACTAGATGCCTATTTGCGCGAGAGCGGTTTTGAAGAGATTGATCCTGAGACGTTTGACGAATGGAATGAGTTAAAGGTTGATGCTGGAGAACCACAGCCAGGTACAAAAGAACACTATGAACAAGATCCTCGCGCTGCAAAAATACGACTGCTCGCTATACATACTCTCAATTGCTACGTAAGGGTTATCCTCTCACAGGGCGACGACGAAGAAGCATTAGGCGAACTCTTAGAAGCTAACAGGCAATTAACAGAACTAGGCGTCGAGCCAGGGATGCGCACTGGAGAACCAAGAAAAAATTATATGGACCCAGTTGTACGAGCAGAATGGGTTGCTGGTGCTATTAGAGAGTCTTTAGCTAGAGGCTATGGTTTATCTGGCAATGCACGTGCACTGATTGCAGAACACAATATTTCACCAGACGACGAGGTTATTATGGTCAGTTCAAAATCACCCGCAGCTCGCGATATGTTATTGCTGAGTAGTCTTGAGCAACTTGCTTATCACCTTGATCCGGATGCAGAGTAGTTCGAGAACAGCCTTTGTTGCTATAATAGAACTAATAAGATAATTATCGAGCGGAGATTCTGGTATGTCTGGACACAGTAAATGGTCAACAATTAAACGCGAGAAGGGCGCCAAAGACGCCAAGCGTGGCGCTATTTTTACACAAATTGGTAACCAGATTGCGATTGCGGCGCGTAGCGGAACTGACCCAAGTATGAATTCATCACTTGCAATGGCGATTGAAAAAGCTAAACAAGCCAATATGCCAGCGGCAAATATTCAACGTGCGATTGATCGTGTGGCTGATAAAAATGCAGCGATCCTCGAGGAAACGACCTACGAGGGTATGGGACCGGGTGGCGTCGGTATCGTTATCGAAACAGCCACAGATAATAAAAATCGTACCTTTCCTGAAGTTCGTTCAGCTCTAACTAAAAATGGTGGGCGAGTAGCCGATGCTGGTAGCGTGACATTTCAGTTTAGCCGTAAAGGCGTGATTCGCGTTGCTGCATCTGGTGAAGATGCGCTACTAACAATCCTAGATGCTGGTGCCGAAGATGCAGTCGAGGAAGATGGCGAAATTATTGTGTACACCGAGCTAAAAGATTTAGCAAAGGTTCGCCAAGCGTTGATCGACAGTGGTCTAAAAGTTTTAGAAGCGGACCTGCAGTATATTCCAAATAACCATGTGCCTGTCGATGACCCAGAAGTTGCCGCACGGGTGCTAAAACTTCTGGACGCACTTGATGATCTAGATGATGTGGTTGGTGTACATACCAACGCCGACATTACAGCTGAAGTTTAATAAATACTTGAAGTTTGCTGAGAAAATCGGTATTATCTCACTATGCGTAAGCGTTTTTGGGTGGCAATGCTTGCAGTTTTGGCGATGGTTCTCACGCTATGTCTTCAAAACGCCTCTGCGATAAGTCCGAACATTGTCCTTAGTCAGCTTCAGCTTGGCAACGCACTCTCTGCTTCTAATGAATTTGTCGAACTGTACAACAATGCTAGTAGCGATACTGAAATAACTAATTGGTGTTTGTATTATGCCAGCGCTAGTTCAACTCAAATTGGTAGTAAGTTAGGTTGTTTTACTCCGGAAAACGATAGTCTGCATCTATATTTACCTAGTCATAGCTTTTCATTTGCTATTTCAACTGTACTTGGCACTGCGCAACCAACTCTTGGAAGTGATTTAAAGTTTGCAGCGACCTTGTCTGGAACCGCTGGACATGTGCGTGTGGTTAATAGCGTTGGGGGCGAAGTTGATAAGGTTGGTTGGGGATCTACGGCTCTGTCGCCTGAAACGCTCTTTACCCTGACAGCCCCAGTAGGTAAGGTTTTAGGGCGGAAAGTAAGTAGTGTTGCGAATATTTTGCAGGATACTGATAATAATAGTCTAGACTTTGAACTGGTAGCACCGCGAACTTCATATGCGTACGGTTCAATTTATGAAGTCCAAGACCTTTGCAGGAATATCGATGGAATTCAACAAGCTGTTCCACCGACATATAGTGTTGATGATGCAGGTAATTGCTTGCCTCCACCTGTTGATGTCTGTACGAACCTTGACGATTTGCAGACGACCGTACCACCAGGCTACGGGCTTGATGAGTTTGGGCTTTGTCAGATTGATGCTTGTCAAAATATAACGGGTTTACAATTGATAGTTCCGGCCGGCAAAGAACTTGATCAAAGTAATAACTGTGTTGACCACGATTTCTGTATTAATCTCTCGGGTATTCAAGCCGTGATTCCAAGCGGATACGTGGCGACTGTCGAGGGATCATGCTTGCTCAACCTTTTGCCCATTAAAGTAAATGAGCTTTTACCTAATGCAACCGGGAGCGACAGCGGGAACGAATTTATAGAGCTTTATAACCCAAACAGCACTGACGTAAATCTGTCGCTCTATAGGTTACAAGTCGGGATTGATACGCCAAAATCATATTCGTTTCCAGTCGGTAGTATAGTGCCAGCAAATGGATATATAAGTTTTTCGAATGATGATATTGCCTTTACTTTAGTAAATTCTAGTAGCAACGTTAGTATTATTAGTGCTGATAATCAGTTGATCGATCAGTCGCAGATCTATAGTGATCCAAGTGATGGCATGGCGTGGGCGCTGATTAATAATGTTTGGCAGTATACAAACCAACCAACACCAGGTGCCGAAAACTTGGCATCGCTGGTTGAGCAAGATGATAATGCACTGGAAATAACACCCGGGTTGCTACCGTGTGCGCCGAATCAATATCGTAATCCAGAGACAAATCGTTGTCGATTGCTCGTCACGGTTGGCTCAACGTTAACGCCGTGCAAGGATGGCCAGTATAGAAGCGAAACAACGAATCGCTGTCGAAGTATCGCTGGCGATGTGGCTGCGCTGACACCTTGTGATGCAAATCAAGAGCGAAATCCTGATACGAACCGTTGTCGATTAATTACTGCCGCTTCATCTGATCTGGCGCCTTGTAGTACTGGCCAGGAACGTAACCCAGATACAAACCGTTGTCGGAATGTTGCTGGTAGTGTGCCCAATGTCCCCTTTGCTGTTGAGCCTGTTGCAGACAATGCAAGTGGAGTGATCGGTTGGTGGGTTGCAGGCGGGGTTGGCTTGGCTGCACTGGCCTATGCTGTCTGGGAGTGGCATGAAGAATTATTTCGAGTGTTTCGAAGGTTTGGCACGTTCTTTCATTCACGTAAATAAACTATACTTAGATATATGAGAATCATTGGCATTGATCCAGGTACGGGCATTATGGGCTTTGGTGTCATTGATGCGGTGGGAGATAAATTGAAACTTGTCGATGCAGGCGTTATTACGACGCCAGCACATACTCCACATGATGAACGGCTGGAAGATATTTTTGATAGTCTGACTGACATTATTAAAGCGAATAAGCCCGAGGTCATGTCAGTTGAAAAGTTGTTTTTTACGAATAATGTGACGACCGCTATGACTGTTGCTGAAGCGCGCGGCGTTGCCCTACTGGTTGGGCGTAAAGCTAAACTGCCGATTGCTGAATACACGCCAAATCAAATCAAGCAAACACTCACAGGTTATGGCAAGGCCGATAAAAAACAAATGCAAGAAATGGTGCGAATTCAGCTGGGGCTAAAAGATGTGCCAAAACCCGATGACTGCGCCGATGCTTTGGCGGCTGCGATTACGCATTATCTAATGACACGTCTCTAGTAACGCGGGTTCCAATACGAGGCTTGACGGATTTAAGATCTAGAGTACCCTCGTCACCTAAGATTCGGCCAATCCATGCAACTGGAAGATGAGCTCCGTAACTCCCAGCATGTGCATGAGGCCTTGGATGTTCTGTCTCTGTATGTGGTCTAATGACACTGGGATTAAATTCAAGAAGTTGGATTGAACTACCTTGTTGTAATGGGTTTCTGGCAGGTGTCGCAATGTTATCAAGAATAACAAAGGGACGAACTGCCTGACGACCAACCCTAACGGATAAATTAATATATGGGTCGTCTTTTACGCCCTCTATGAGTGCTTGAAAAGCTTCTACTAACTGAGGAGGAAGCTCTGCAGGCGGCAAATGCGTCTCGAATCGAGCTTTGTTAACAAATAAATAATGCTCACGTAATTGTGTTTCTATCCCACTTACAAATCCTTGGGTGATGAACGCTGCTCCGGGTTTCCTGGCAGGTTCCAGGTTAGTAGAATCGCTGAGCTGCGACTCCATTTCATCGATAAGTTTTTGTGCTTCAATAATTTCTGCAAATTGTTGATCAAGTTCAGTGTGAGGCGGAAGGCTAAAAGAATCATCTACCCGTGCATCTAATGCATCAACGATTTCTGAACCAGGAAAATCTGCCTCTGTCATGCTTATGCTACTATACAACGAAACAAAATTAAGCTAAAGCATAAATGGGCTATAAACTAGCTGAAACTTCAAACCTCACGTATAATAACGACATATGATAGCGCATGTTTCTGGGGTAGTAGCTGAAAAATTTGGTAATGCTGTAATTGTTGACGTCAGTGGCGTGGGGTATGAAGTGCAAGTTGCCGCAGGTGATTTTGATAAGGCGCTTTTGGGTGAAGACATCAAGTTTCATACCTATCACCACATTCGTGAACAGTCCCAGGAACTATTTGGATTTTCTAGCCTTGCTGCCAAGAAATTATTTGAACTGCTGATCACCGTACAGGGCGTTGGGCCAAAAGCGGCACTGTCTATTTTGAGTCTGGGTGATAGTGAACAGGTTCGTAATGCGATTGCTAATGGCGACAGCGCCTATATTACTCAGGCGAGTGGAATTGGTAAGCGAATTGCCGAGCGTGTTGTTGTCGATCTTTCAGACAAAGTAGGTCTGGCGATTCAACTAACACGCAAGATTGGCTCGTCGGGACTTATCGTCAACGACGAAGCCCTCGAAGCGTTAATTGCACTTGGCTATACACTGGCAGACGCTACCAAGGCACTTGAAAATATTCCAACTGATATCTCTACAGCCGAGCGTGTCACAAAGGCATTAAAAGGATAAGGTAGGGGGTAAAAATGAGTAGCATTGTTCCTGACATCGAACTAAATGACAAGAATAAGATTCCACAGATAGGCTTAGGGCTATGGCAGGTAAGGAAAGAAACGGATCTAAAGACAGCTTTTAAGGCCGCGGTTGATGCAGGCTATCGCCATTTTGATACGGCACAGGCTTATCATAATGAACAAATGGTAGGTCGAGCTTGGAAAGAGTCAGGCTTAAAGAGAGATGAATTATTTATAACAACGAAAATTGCAGTTGTAAACTTTGGCAAAGATCATACACTACGAGCTTTCGAGGAGTCGCTTGAAAAATTGCAAACGGACTATGTTGATTTGATTTTGTTACACTTTCCTGTGACGTTACTCCGAAAGAAAAGTTGGCCTGTACTTGAACAACTTCAAAAAGAAGGCAGAGCAAAATCAATTGGAGTGAGTAATTTCACTATTCGTCACTTAGAGGAAATGAAAGAATATTCAAATATTACACCTGCTGTCAACCAAGTTGAACTACATGTTTTCTTGCAACAGCCTGAATTGATTGATTATTGTCACGAGCATGGGATTGCTGTTGAAGCTTACTCACCACTTGCTCATGCCAAAGATATGGACGAGCCAGTTATTGAACAAATAGCAAAAAAATATAACAAATCATATGCTCAAATTATGCTGAGATGGTGCATAGAAAAAGGCCTCATCGTTATTCCAAAGTCTGTCACACCAAATCGAATCAAAGAAAATATTGATATTTTTGACTTCACATTAGATCATGACGACATGGCGCAACTTAACGGGCTCGAACGTAATTTACGAACGTGTTGGGATCCAACACTTGTTCCATAGCGCGGGATGTATTTCTATTATGAATATTCCAACTAAAAAACTAAAAAACGGATTTGAACTACCGGTCTATGGGCTTGGTTTGTGGGAAATGGGCGGTAGGTACGAGAGCGACAGCAGCAAGGACGAGGTAGAGATACGTGCGATTAGGGCCGCACTTGATGCGGGTATTACTCATATCGATACGGCCGAATCATATGGTGCGGGACATGCCGAAGAACTTTTAGGTAAGGCCATGGAAGGATATGATCGTTCCAAATTAATTCTGGCTAGTAAGGTTGCAGCGCCAAATCAAGATTATGATAATTTGATGCGCGCCTGCGAAGCCAGCCTAAAGCGTATTGGAACTGACTATCTTGACCTCTACATGTTACATCGATTTCCTGAGCCGGGTATTGATATCGGTGAAACGATGCGGGCAATGGACGAACTGAAGCGCCAGGGGCTAATTAAAAACATTGGTGTTAGCAATGTGACACAACGACGTTTTAATGTGGCTCAAAGTCTGACGGAAAACAAAATTGTCTGTAACCAAGTTCATTACAATGTAAAATATCGCGAAGTCGAGCAGGTCGGTCTTTTAAAATATGCGCAGAGTAATGATGTGATGTTGGTAGCATGGCGACCACTGCAAAAAGGTAATTTACCGGATGCGCCACTTATGGTAGAGCTTGCTAAAAAATATAATAAAACTGTGTCACAAATTGCTATTAATTGGTTGATCTCGCAGGAAAATGTCGTCACGCTTGCTAAGACAAGTAGTGCTGAGCATTTGATGGAAAATCTGGGCGCACTTAACTTTACTATGGAGGATGAAGACGTCGAACTAATTAGGAGTGACTATCCCGATCAGGAGACGGTTTCGGACGCCGTACCACTTGACTATGTGTCTGATACACCGCCTAATTACTAAACCTAAGGTATACTAGTAGTAATGGCAATACAGAGAATTATCGATACGAGCCTTCATAACGAGGACGATGACGAAGAGATTATTGAGGTAACTCTGCGGCCTAAAACTTTTGCCGAACTTATTGGCCAAGATCGATTAAAAAAGAACTTAAAGCTAGCGATTGACGCTGCTAAAAAGCGCGGTGATCCAATGGATCACGTTTTACTCTACGGTCCTCCGGGGCTTGGTAAAACGACGACGGCAAATGTTATTGCAAATGAAATGGGTACAAATATTCGCGTCACGTCAGGTCCTGCAATTGAGCGGGCAGGGGATCTGGCTAGTATTCTGACAAACCTGAACGACGGTGACATTTTATTTATTGATGAGATACATCGCCTGGGACGAACGGTCGAAGAAGTTCTTTATAGCGCGATGGAAGATTTCAAACTTGATATTATGATCGGCAAAGGACCGGCTGCGCGTAGCGTTCGATTGGATTTACCTAAGTTTACGGTTATTGGCGCTACAACTAGAACCGGTGCGTTGTCGGCGCCACTTCGTGACCGCTTTGGACTGATGCATCGCCTAGAATTTTATACACCTGATGAAATTGCGCAAATTATCACGCGGGCTTCAAATATCTTGGAAAGCAAAATCGCCCCAGAGGCGGCCAAAATGTTGTCGACTCGGGCACGGCTAACTCCACGTATTGCGAATCGCTTACTAAAACGAGTGCGTGACTACGCAGATGTTAACGGCGACGGTATTATCGACGTTGCGATTACAACCTCGGCCTTGGCGCTACTTGAAGTTGATGAACTGGGTCTGGATCCGGGTGATCGCAACTTACTTACTAGTATTATTGATAATTATGGTAGTAATCCTGTAGGCTTAAATACTATTGCGGCCCTAACGGGTGACGAGGCGACAACAATCGAAGATTTCTATGAACCATACCTGATGCAAATTGGATTTATTGAACGAACACCCAGGGGTCGACGAGTAACTGCTAAAGCCCACCTGCATGTTGGCAAAACCATCGATGAGAATCAACAAAGATTGGTATAATGAAGCTATATGGAGCCCGAATCTAAGCCGCAAGATTATGACCAGCCAGTTGCGTATGATATTAATGGGCAGCCACTCTATGCTCATCCTGCCGCCGCCACGCCACCCCCCACTTCAACCGTAACTGCACCATCTAATACCACTTCTAGGCCTGAATCTATGGTTGCAAGTCAGGCCGTACATATGGCTCAACCTAACGACGACGATCAGTTTATTAGTGATGCAACGAGGATTAAACATGATCATTCAAAGCAGGAATATCCAGAACTTGACCTAGGTGAAGGTGAGTATGTTATTGCGTGTATTCGTCGTCATCCTATCGGGTTACTGGCACCATTTGGCATAGGCATCTTACTTATTACTGTCGCATTTTCTGTACTTTTTAATTTTGATATCATAGCTAAAGGCGTAGGCCTTACGGGGAATGCTGCTAATCCAGCAAATATAGTACTTATCATTCTGCTCTTTGTCGTTTTGGTTGTCCTAGGAACATATGCGGCCTACTATGTTTATACAAATAGTAGATTTTATCTGACTAACGAAAATGTCATCGAAGTCAGTCAAATGGGTATGTTTACTCGTAAAGAACAATCGGTCAGCCTGGGTAGCGTTGAAGATGTCAGCTATACGCAAAGGGGCTTTTTGCAAGAGACAATAGGGTATGGATCAATTAGGGTTGGTACGATTGGTGATACACGGTCGTATAAATTCAACTACGTCTTTGAACCAAAGCAATATGTTGAGACGCTCAACGGAGCGCTCGAAGCGTTTAGGACTAATCGACCCGTTACTGGAGCCTAGTGGTTGATACTGGTTTTGATGTAATCAGCTTCGTTTTCAAGTGTCGTGCGTAACGTATAACTTTTACATTGGTTATTGGTACAATTTGTTGGATCGTAGTGGTAATCACTGCTGGACGTGCCAAGCGTAACGCCGCTTGGATCTTTAAACAAATCTGGGTCAACTGAGGGCAGGTTTGTTGAGTTAATTGTCGATGGATAAAAGCTGTTAGTTTTGTAAAAAACTTCCTCAAGGCTGTAGTACATGGCATTGATAGCGGTCTTACGCTGAGTATCACGAGCGGCGACTTCAACATTATTCTTTTGGACAAAGAACAAAGCACTGGCGGCCGCTAGAATAACAACGATGACGATTAGCTCTATGACGGTAAACCCACGAGAATGTTTATTCATTGCCCTTATTATATCAAATTCATATCCGTTTAGCGTATAATAATAGTAGATAAAGAGAGGGAAAAATATGGCAGTTAAAAAGACAAAAGATCCACTTCAGGAGAAACCAACTGCATCTGAGGGTAAGCTTAAAGCATTAGGCCTAGCCCAGGAGCAAATTAATAAGCAATTTGGTGATGGCGCTATTCGCAGGCTAGGTGACACAAAAACGGTTGACGTTGAACTCGTCAGTAGTGGTGCATTGTCGCTTGACTTGGCACTTGGTGGCGGCTATCCAAAAGGCCGAATTTTAGAGATCTACGGCCCAGAATCTTCCGGTAAGACAACTTTGACACTTCATGCCATCGCTGAAGTTCAAAAACAAGGGGGCACGGCGGCTTTTATTGATGCCGAGCATGCACTTGATCCAGCATATGCCCGTCGGCTAGGTGTCGATACTGATAACCTGCTTGTTTCTCAACCAGATAACGGCGAGCAAGCGCTCGAAATTGCCGAAACGTTGGTACGATCTAACGCAGTCGATTTAGTTGTTGTTGACTCTGTTGCCGCACTTGTACCTCAGGCCGAGATTGACGGTGACATGGGCGATAGCCACATGGGACTCCAGGCACGACTGATGAGTCAAGCACTTCGTAAACTGACTGGTATCATTAGTAAAAGTCACACGACGGTCATCTTCATCAACCAAATTCGTATGAAGATTGGTGTGATGTTTGGTAACCCTGAAACAACAACTGGTGGAAATGCCCTGAAATTCTATGCCTCAGTCCGACTTGATATTCGTCGTACTGGACAGATTAAATCTGGTGAGGAGATTATCGGTAACCGTACAAAAGTAAAGGTCGTCAAGAATAAGATTGCACCGCCATTTAGAATTGCTGAGTTCGACATTATGTATAACGAAGGTATCTCTAAGACCGGTGACGTACTGGATCTAGCTGTACTACACAACATTGTTGAAAAATCAGGCGCTTGGTTTGCTTATAACGACGCCAAGATTGGTCAAGGTCGCGAAGCAAGCAAAGAATATCTAAAAGAAAATCCAAAAGTTTTAGCTGAAATTGAAGCGAAGGTTCGTAAGAAAGTAGCCGACGAGGCAGCCTAAATGAAACGCGCAGTTATTCTGCACGGTACAAGTGACTCCCCAGATGATAACTGGCAGTCGTGGATTAAAAAAGAACTCGAAAATGTTGGTTACGAGGTATTTGCACCAGAACTTCCTGGTAATGATAAGCCAAACCGTGGTACATACGCTGATTTCTTACAGAACTCAGGGTGGGACTTTAAAGACAACCTACTTATTGGGCACTCTTCTGGCGCAACAACTGTTCTCAATTTACTTTCCTCAGACCGGTTTCCACATATAAAAACTGCTGTCCTTGTTGGGACATTCTTGGACGAAACACTTCTTGATGGTGTCGATTGGTACGAATACAACAAAGAAATGTTTAAGAATCTTTTTCCGCCTGCTGGATTTGACGTCGAGAAAATAAAACAAAAAGCAGATCATTTTTATTTCATCCATGGTGAAAAGGATCCATTGTGTGACCCTGAAACAGCACGTAAGTTTTGTGAAGAAATAGGTGGCACATTTGTTCTCGTTCCTGGTGCTGGACATTTCTCTAGTCCGACGAGCGAACTGCCAGAAATAATTACCACACTTGAGTCTCACGGCGACCTGTAAATATGAAAGTGACATCAATTAGCATACAGGCACGGGATAAAAATCGCGTTAATGTATCGGTTGATGGTAAGTATCGATTTAGTCTTGATGTCTTTCAGCTGAGCGACTTAGGAATCAGAGTCGGTAACGAATACACTGACGAAGAACTTGTCGCACTCGAGCAAGAAAGTCAGTTTGGTAAGGTGTACGGACGAGCGCTTGAGTACTGCCTAATGCGGCCACACAGTGCCAAAGAAGTGCGGGACTATTTATATCGCAAAACCAGGCCGACCAGGACAAAAACAGGTGAAATGCGAGATGGTGTGAGCCCCGAAGTAACTAAACGAGTGTTTGATCGACTAGTTGAAAAGAATTATATTAACGACGAAAACTTCGCTCGTTATTGGGTCGAAAACCGCTCTCTTCTAAAAGGTGCTAGTAAACGTAAATTAACGGCCGAGCTTCGCACTAAAGGTGTTGAACAGTCTATTATCGAACAATTACTAAATGAATCTGAGCGAACTGACGAAGACGAATTACAAAAAGTTATTGCCAAAAAGCGCTCTAAATATCCTGACGACCAAAAACTTATGGCGTATCTGGCACGTCAGGGTTTTTCGTATGACGATATCAAATCCGCTTTAGAAAACTAAAAATTCGCTGAACAAAGGATTGTTCTAAATGTCACTGTTCTCTGGTTGAGGAGAGGTGGAGCGAAAAGGATTGGTATAACTTAGTCGTTCAACTTCTACGACGGGCGGAATCTTTTTTGCGCCAGATTTGACAACGATGTGTTTATCATTAATCTCAACGATTTGTGAACGATGAATCATAAGACCGGTGTCGGTAAGCGATTTAATAACACCGCGCTTGACGTGTAGTTGTTGGATAACAAAGCTTTCTGAGTCAACACTATAATCTTCGATTTTGCCAAGTTTATGTTTTGTCTCATCAATGACACTCATGCCGATTAACTTGAAACCAAGGTTATATAACTGCTCAATCTTGACGACATCGTGTAGCCCCACGAACTCATCGCTGCTGTCAATGATCATGCCGATACTGCTAAATTCACGTATGTCGTTAGTAAGTATAAGCGAAGGATGCTCATCAAGGAGTGGCCCCTCAACTATATAGGCCATAATCTTTAGATTGGCAGGATCAATCAAGGGAATAGTAACCTTGGCAAGTTCTGCACCAGTCTGTAACCCCATCACAGGTGTTTTGATAAGCTGTGATCCAAGTAATAACATACTATTAGTATAAGCGTTTTGGTCCAGAAGCACCAACCTATATCGGTTATTCTGAAAAAGGATTAATACGACCTGGAGGGAGAGTAAAGGTAGATGTCTTGTCGTCACTAGTATGCAGTTGTTTAACGCGATTTATAGTTGTTTGATCAAAGGTTGTGATATCAAGGCTTGAAGGGTCGTTACTGGTATTCGAAGACTCTTGTAGGGTTGCATTAAGCATCAGCACCGCAGTTACAAGACCACCGACAAGTACAACAATAAAAATAGTTAAATTGTAGCGGCGAAATGCGTTGGCGATGGGGGCGAAAATTGCTGATATATTTTTATTCTTCATATAATTTCTTACCTAGCATACACCGCTATAGTTAATTGGCTCACACCAACCGAGTTACTATCGCCAGCTACTCGAGTGAGATCAATAGTAGTAATTTGCATTTTTGGAAGGTTGCTTTCAATATCGTTCATGAATTTAAGCAGATTAGTATACGAGAGAGGACTTGTGAGGGTGACAGTCACCTGAGTCGACGGTGCAGAACTCGTAGCACTAGTGGCAGTAATCGCAGGGAAAGAATAATTAGATATAGTAATACCTGTGTCGGCTGCATATGCAATCAGATCCTGAACGGCCTGGGTTTGGTATGTGTTTGTCGAAGCGAAAAGGTTGTTTGTTTTTGTAATTATGTCTTGTTCAGTTGCTAGTTCAGTCTTTAGTTTTTGCAAGGATTGAATGCTATTTGCGCTAGTTGCTGAACTTGCGACAGTGTGGCTAACCGATATGGCTAGCGTATTGAGCCAACTCTGAGCAAAGTAAAAACCGACACCAGCAAGTATTATTAAAAGCACAATAACCGTTATGAGAATACCTTTTAATGTAACTGCTGTCATTCTTGATGGTTTCATTTTATAGCACTCTTATTTATGGTTAGGCCAAGGCTTGCGCTAATTGGGTAGGTTGTAGCTGTGGCACCTGCGGTATTGGCGAGTGACTGAAAACTGATTCCTGAAAATAGCGGTGAGCGCTGAAGATTATTCTTAAGATCGAGCGCCTTTTGGGTTGTTGTAGCAAAAAATTGCAATGTGATAGGTGTGCCAAAAGTAGAGGGACTTAGATTAAGGGAGTCGAGCACCACTCCACTTGGCATAAGGGCTGCAATGCCCGTAACAAGTTTTGAATAGTCGACTTCTTGATCAAGGATTGTCTTGGCGTTAGCCAGACCAGACCGAAGTTCAGTACCTTGGACTTGAGCAGCACTGTACGTCGTTGTCTTTGATTTGTTAGCATCAATCAGAGCCTGAGCGCTATCTCTTGTATTCAAAAGAATAAAGTATACCCCGACGCAAATAAAACCAAGGAAAACAACTCCTAGTCCTAAAATAAGCATGTAGTTAAGGAGGGTGACATTCGCACGAGCGGCTCGGATTTCTCTTTTTGCTGTTTCGGGTAGTAGATTAATCATTTCCAAATACTCCCCGGTGGTACACTCGCCAGACCTGCAACGGTGATGTAACGTGCTCTAAATTGTTTGGCTGGCTCTGTTAATTTACCAAAATCAAGTTTTTGCCAGGGACTTGCTACACGGGCAGGCATAACAAGAGAGTTTGTAAAATACTCTCCAATACCAGGGAGGCTGCTACCGCCGCCGACTACTAGGAGCTGTTCAAGCTTGCGCTCATCACTGACGCGCTCATTGTAGTAACGCATTACCTTGCGCGTCTCTACGACTATACGCTGCAAGCTAGGCTCTAGGGCACTTGTAATTTTCTCTTGGCGAGATCCTGGGTTGAGGCCGTTAAGAACCTTTAATTGATGAGCATTTTCAAGAGTAACACCAAGTTTTTTGGCGATATCAAGGGTAAACGTATTACCTCCAATTGCAACGCCTCCTGTCACGCGGATTGAGCCGCTGTCGAGTATTGCAATGTCTGTGCTAGCCGGGCCAATGTCAACAATCACTGTGGGCAAGTGACCATCTTCGGTGGCAGTTAAGAGGCGTCCAACTGCATTCATACCAGGTTCGACGAGTGTGACATGAAGGCCTGCGTCTTCAACAGCTTTGACGCAGTTATCAATAATGACACGTGACATAGCACACATTAAAACGGTGATATTTTGCTTGTCGCGTTCGATAATCTCATAGTCGATATAAAGTGTTGAGGATGGGATAGGGATGTACTGGTCGACCTCTATTTCAACGGCATCTTTGAGGGTTTTTTCGGCACTGAGAGGCAGCAAAAAGGTTCGCGAAAAACTACGAGCAGTTGGTACGCCTAGTACGACGTGATTACTGGATAACGATCCGACTAATTTGTCTTTGAGGAGAGCTTTAATGTTATCGGCAAGATAGGTGCTGGTGCCTTCGAGCGCTTCTTTGACTTTGACTGGTTCAAGGTCAACTGATCCGTAGCCTAAAACATCCCACTTTTTGGTATCGACGGCCATGACTTTTACACCAGTACTGCTGATGTCAACTCCGATAATCGGTTTGTCTTTATAGAATAATCTTGCCATGGTGCCCACTCTTAATACTATCCATCATTATAGCATGAGCACTTTCGTTATCGCTAAGGTTATTTGGGTCTATTTGATTTGATTTGCTAGGCCTGCAATTGGAGTCATAACACTTGCGGCGATGAGCCCCACCATACTACCCATAATTATAATCATGACAGGTTCGATAATTGAGCTAAGACTGTCGATCGCGACGTCGACCTCTTCTTCGTAAAAGTCGGCCACTTTGATGAGGACTGTATCGGTTTGGCCCGTCTCTTCACCCACCGACAACATTTGCGATACAATGGGCGGAAAAAGGGGATTTTCACCAATAACAACAGATAGCGGCTTGCCATTCTTCACTTGGACAGCTGCATCGTTAAGTGCTTGCTCATAGACGACGTTACCAACGGCTCTAGCCGTGACGTGGAGGCATTCTAGAACTGCGACACCAGCTCCCATGAGAGCCGAGAAAGTACGCGCAAAGTGAGCTAGTGCAACTTTCATCACAATTGTTTTTAACCCTGGGATGCGCAGGATTAACTTGTGGAAATTCTCTTTGCCTTTGGGCGTTTTAACGTATCGTAAAATGCCGTAAATACCCGCACCAATGGCAGGGAAAATAATAAACCAAAAACCAGTTATGAAGCCGCTAATCCCTAACATAAAGGTTGTAATTGCAGGAAGCTTGGCTTCTGGACCACCTAGGTCAGTTACAATTTTGCCAATTTGTGGAATAACGAACAACATTAGTCCAAAGAACGCAAGAACCGTAATAGACATAAGAACTGTTGGATATGCCATAGCACTTCGTACCTTTTTGCGAATTGTTGCGTTTTTTTCTTGTTGAGCCGCTAGACGCTTTAATATTTCGTCTAGGATTCCCGCTGCTTCACCAGCGCGAACCATATTGACGTACACGTCGTTAAACGCATCTGGATGCTTAGCAAGCGCATCACCCAGTCCCATTCCACCTTCAACATTTTCAATAACTGACCCAAGAATCTTTCTTAGCGCTTGACTCTCCGAGTGGTTAGCAAGCGAAGTCAGTGATCGTACGAGCGGCACTCCCGCTCCGACCATAGCGCTTAGCTGGCGCGTCATCATCACTAAATGATCGGGTTTAACCTTGTTAGAGTTAAAGATGCGATCAAGTGAAAAACCACCACCCAGCGCTTTTGCTTCGTGGATACTTATTGGTCGCAAGCCTTGTTTTGTAAGGGCTGCAATCACGTTTGCTCGATCAAGTTGATCGGTCGTACCATTAATAACCTTATGGTCGTTATCGGTCGCAACATAGGCAAACTTGGTCATTTTATTCTTTACTTACCCTTAGAACTTCTTCGACGGTCGTTTCACCGCGGAGCGCCTTGATAAGTCCATCAGTTTGCATTGTCATCATGCCGTCAGCAATTGCCTGGGTGGCAAGTTGGTTGCTTGTTGCATGACTCATAATTAATTTTTGAATTGATAAAGTATTAGCGAGAGTTTCGTAGATGCCAATACGACCTTTATAGCCGTTATGAGCGTCATTTTCGTTATCGTCTGGGTTTGGGCGCCATAATGTTTTGATACCAGTTTCATCAGTGCTAAGCGGCGTATCGCCGCCGATACCCTGGGAAGCGGCTAGTTTTTCAAGTTCGTGGATATAGCTGAAGTCTTTACCGGGAGGGATATTAAACATGCGAATAACGGCTTGCTTTTCCTCTTCAGTTGGAACATAACTTTGTCTAGTCGCTTTGTTGACTCGTCGAACCAAACGTTGTCCAACGACAGCTTTAACGGTGCTGGCAATCAAAAACGGCTCAATGCCCATATCAAGTAGACGTGGCAAACAAGTGGCGGCATCGTTGGTGTGCAGCGTACTAAATACTAAGTGTCCGGTAAGGGCAGCCTGGACGCCAAGGTTAGCAGTTTCGCTATCACGAATTTCCCCCACCATGATGATATTCGGGTCCTGACGCAGTAGCGCGCGAAGGCCGTTAGCAAAGGTCATACCAGCTTTGGTATTGGTTTGGGTCTGGTTGACTCCGGGGATTTTATACTCAACAGGGTCTTCGATAGTCGCAATATTAACATCTGGCGTGTTGAGGATTGATAAAATGCTGAACAAACTCGTTGACTTACCGCTACCGGTTGGGCCAGTGACCAGAACCATGCCATTCGGCTCGGTGAGTGCCAGCTTGATGACTTTGAGCGAGACACCCCAGTAGCCTAGTGATTCAAGCGTAACGGCTTGGTCGGATTCATCCAAAATACGCATTGCAATCTTTTCACCATCGCTGACCGGCATAGAACTGACACGAAGGGCATATTGTTTGCCGCCAACTTTAATCTTAAACCTACCGTCCTGGGGTACGCGACGTTCATCAATTTTTAGGTTGGCAAGGATTTTAATACGGCTAACAAGTGCACCAATGACGTTGTGCGGCAGGCGATTCACTTCCTTGAGGACACCGTCAATGCGGTATCGTATCTGGACAAATCCTTCGCGGGGCTCGATGTGAATATCGCTAGCGTGGCTACGAATGGCATATTCGAGCAATAGGTTAACGGTCTGAGCGATAGGTGAATCTTCAGCCACGTCTTGTTCGCTGACTGCTTGAACTTCGGTATCTTCCTCGCGTTGGACATCAATCACTTCACTTAGTTCTTGATTAACGTCGCCCCTATAATTTTCGAGAGCCGCTAATATGTTCGAGTGTGGCGCAATGAAAATCTGGGTATTTTCACCAATCTCTTTTTGGATAAAATTAACCGCTTGGACATCATCAGGGTCGTCCATGGCCAGTTGTTGAACACCGTCTTCGCCAACTTTAAACAGGACGGCATTGTATTGTCTGGCGATTCGTTCCGGAATGCGATTAAGCACATCACTCGGAATATCGTGGGGGTCAAGTTCGATATAAGGTATCTGTGTATATTCTGCGAAGGCTTTAGTGAGAGCTTTTTCATCAATAATTTCTTTTTCAATTACCAGATTCTGCAAAGGTACTCTCGAACGAACCCCTTCATCTTTCAAAGAGGCGATTTGCTCTGCAGTAGCCACACCACTGCGTGCGAGCAATTTTTCTATGATTGCATCAGAAATACGCATACTGCTTACGCTCTATTGTACGGCCCAGAGACAAAAAGCGCCAGATGGTATAATTACTATATGATTATTGAGGTAAAAGACGCATCTGAAATGGTAGCGTTTGGTAAACGCTTAGCTGCTCTTCTTCGGGGCAGTGAAGTTATCGAGTTAATTGGGGATGTTGGCGCCGGAAAAACAACCCTCGCTAAAGGCATTGCCAAGGGCTTGGGTGTAGACGAAGATGTGCAAAGTCCCAGCTTTACAATTAGTCGTGTCTATCCAGCCCGAGACGGGCTCACCTTGGCACACTATGACTTTTATAGGTTGGACGATGCTGGAATTATGAAAGAAGAACTTGGTGAAACGATAAAAGATTTGCATACAGTTACTATCATCGAGTGGGGGAATGTGGTTACCGGGGTGCTTCCAACAGATCGATTAACGCTGAGTATTGTGCCACCAACTGAAACGACCAGACGTATTATTGTTGAAGCTCACGGTCCAAAAAGCCTTCGAATCGAGCATGGATTATGATTGTACTGCTTGATACCAGTACGCCCATCTGTAAACTGATTCTGATTGACGGTGATAGTCGATTTGAAGAGCAGTGGCAAGCCGACCGAACTTTAGCCAAAGGCCTGCTTGGTTACCTTCGCGATAACTTGAAAGCCCATGGTAAATCATGGTCAGACATTACCGCAATCGGTGCATTTGAAGGTCCGGGTAGTTTTACAGGATTAAGGATTGGTTTGACAGTACTTAACACCATAGCGGATAGCCAGTCGATTCCTATCGTGGGTGGACGAGGGAAAAATTGGCAAACAGATGTTCTTGCTCGGCTTCAAAGTAGCGAGAACGATCATATTATTATGCCCTTTTACGGCAGCGAAGCCCATATCACAGCACCTCGCAAATAAGTTGTAAGTTCGGACAAAAAAGCGCTACAATAAAGATAGTCCGACGTATTGTGAGACTACTGTATAAATTTTTGAAACATTCGGTGTGATTTGTGATATCTGTAAAAGCCAAGACGAACACTTGGCCAAATTGCCCGAGGAAGGAACGATTATGATAGAGGGTATTATTGCCGCCTTACTAGGGGCATTTGTTGGCGTGGGCGGTACTGTAGCCTACGAAAAGCAGAGAAGTTTAGGTGGTAAACACAAAGCCGACAAGGCTATTGCTGATGCAAAAACCAAGTCAAGTGACATTGTTCTAAAGGCCAAGGACGAAGCTCTCCAGCTGCTAAACGATGCTAAAAAAGAAGAAGCTGAACGACGCAAAGAATGGCAAAAGACCGAAAATCGCCTGGCTGAGCGTGAAGCCAATTTGGACCGCAAGTTAGATGAGCTGGACAAGCGCTCTGATAATTTACGTGCTCAGGAAGACGAAGTCGACGGTCTTAAAAACGAGATTCGCGACATCCGCACGCGTCAGCAAGAAAAGTTAGAAAAAATTGCTGGACTTAAAAAAGCTGATGCTGCTGACAAGCTGATGCAAATGACCGAAAAAGACATTAAAAATGATCTTTTGGGACTCGTAAACAAACTACAAAATGATGCCAAAGAAGACGCTGAAGAAACCGCTCAGATGATTTTAGTAACTGCTATGGAGCGTATGTCATCAGAAGTTACAGCTGAACGAACGGTGACTGCGCTGAAACTGACTGACGAAGAAATGAAAGGTCGTATCATTGGTAAAGAAGGTCGTAATATTCAGGCCCTGCAACGCGCTACTGGTGTCGACATTTTGGTTGACGATACGCCTGGTATGGTGATTCTATCAAGCTTTGACCCAATCCGTCGTCAGGTTGCACGCATAACCCTAGAGCAGCTTATGAAGGACGGTCGAATCCACCCAGCCCGTATTGAAGAAGTGGTTGCTAAGGCAGAAAAAGAAATTACGAAAGAAATCACTAGAGCGGGTGAGGATGCAGCCCGTGAAGTTGGTGTTGTAGGTATTCCAAAAGAAATGCTGCAACTGCTGGGTGAATTAAAATTCCGTACCAGTTACGGTCAAAACGTTTTGATGCACAGTACTGAAATGGCACACCTGGCAGGTCTGATCGCGGAAGAAATTGGTGCTAACGTACAGGTTACAAAAATTGCGACACTGCTCCATGATGTAGGCAAGGCCGTGACGCACAAGATTGAAGGCAAGCATCACCATATTGGTGCAGAACTCGCTCGTAAATATGGCATGAGTGAAGAAATTGCTCACGCTATCGAAGCTCATCACGATGACGTTGAAGCAACAACTGTTGAGGCGCTAGTAGTTCGTGTTTGTGACGCACTTTCAGCAGCTCGACCTGGTGCGCGTAACATTAGTGCCGAGAATTTTGTTGAACGTATGCGTGATCTAGAAAACATTGCGCTTGGCTTTAAAGGTATCGAAAAAGCCTACGCCATTAGTGCAGGTCGTGAAGTTCGAATTATTGTTAGCCCACAGGCCATTGATGACCTGAGTGCCATTAAATTAGCTCGTGATATTGCGGTTAAGATTGAAAGCACTATGCAATATCCTGGCACGATCAAAGTCAATGTCATTCGTGAAACGCGTGCAATCGAGTTCGCAAAGTAGAATATATAGTTGTGTCAAACCCTGAACAACGCAATTCACCTATCAGGCACGTACGGCGTAGTATCGACGAACTCGGTCGTTCAATGTGGAAAGTCATTCCTGAGCCCACGCTTGAAGAAAGACTAGAACATTGGCAGGCTCTTGAAGGTCTGGGTAGTGAATATGCAGCTAAAGAGGCAGCAAAAATTCGAGAACAGATTAATGCACAAGAGAATAACTAATTTTTTATGTATTATTTCTTGTAAAAAAGAGCTTCTATTTGTTTCAAGTCATTTGTTGGTTCTTGGTCGCTGACGTTTTCTAGTACTGTCGTCGTGTGTGGGTCCTCAAAAACTAAAGTAAACTGCGGAGAATGTTTATTAAAACGGCAACCAGGAAATAAGACGTGGTGATGCCACTCTATATCTTGTTCGTTGAGGGATTTTGCGCTGTCGATCATCTCCTTAACAATATTAGAGGGCTGGTAATCGTCGTCTGTTGTTTCTTGGTTTAAGACTTTTGCACCATGGAGTAGGGGAGATAGTTCTTGTCCGAGAGCTTTTTCGGCTTGGTCTGAATAATGGACAAGACTTATTTTTTGGTCAGGGGCTTCAAGTATGAAGGCGTATTGTAATGTATCGTTGAAGCTACAGGTCGGTGTCAAAATATGAAAATGCCACTTCGATTTATCATCATGTAATTTATGAGCTGTAGTTTTTATTTCTTCAAGTGAGACTTCTTGCATATTTATATAATAACAGAAAGGACATCGGCTAAAGCCTCCTCCGTTCAATTAAAATAACCACCCTGAAGGATGGTAATTTTAATTGGTCGGGGTGAAAGGACTCAAACCTTCGACCTCTCGGTCCCAAACCGAGCGCGCTATCAACTGCGCCACACCCCGATATGGTGCTCAGCCGATTATACCGTATCCGAATGACTATTGCCAGTGGTAGAATGTTGGCAAGGATTCAATAACACGGTATGATTAATACAGTAAAACAATGAAAAAAACTATATCTACGATATACCAAAAGTTGCGCAGTCTTCCGGGCTTAGACTGGATTGTTTTAGGAATTGGCCTAGTTATTTTTGCACTACTGACACTTGCAACCATTACTAAATCATCAATTTGGTTTGACGAAGCTTTCGGCGCTTACCTGATACATTTCAACTTCCTTGACGTTGCTCGTTATACGGCAACGGACGTTCACCCGCCACTTTATTACTGGTTATTAAAAATTTGGACAAGTATTTTTGGCAACGACGAACTAGGCCTACGTTCGATGAGTCTGGTGTTCGGAGCCAGCGCGATTACATTTGGTTACCTGACCGTTCGGCGTCTGTTTGGGCGTAGGTCTGCGTGGGTTAGTTTGCTGCTTTTGATAATTTCGCCTATGTTGATTCGATATGGTCAAGAGGCGCGTATGTACACACTGGCCGCCACTATAGCCTTGGCCGCAACATTTGTGCTAACCTTTGCTGTCAAATCAAAAAGAAAGTTGCCGTGGGTTATTTATGGCATCTTGGTCTCTCTGGGTATGTGGACGCATTATTTCATGGCCTTTGTATGGATTGGTCATTGGGTCTGGCGAGCAATTGTAGTGAGGCAGTCTGGTGCTCGTGGCAAAGAGTTCAAAAAAGCCTTCTTTACCAAGAACTGGGTTATGGCACATATCATCGCGGTAGCGATATTTATTCCGTGGTTGCCACTTATGCTGATTCAACTAACTATCATTCAGGGTGGAGGATTCTGGATTGGACCAGTTGGTGCCGATACGATAACAAGCTACCTGACTAATGTCCTGTTCTATGAAGATCATAACTTTGCCCCAGGTTGGTATGGAGCAGCGTTGGCTGTCATTGTTGTTATGTTGGCTGTCTTTGGCTTAAAACTATATCGAACACTTGGCAAAAAGCAGCGACAGTATTATTTACTGATTTTAACTCTTGCCGTTGTGCCTGTTATTGGTCTGGCTGTCATATCGCTACCTCCAGTTCGTTCCTCGTTTGTCGAACGCTATTTGATGCCATCGATAGTTGGTTTCTCACTTTTTGCTGGAGTGACGCTTACACTCGGCATGGCCAAACTTAGGCGTACCTGGCAGGTGATTGGTATTGGAATTATTGTCGTCAGCATGCTGTTTGGTATATCGAACGTCTATTACCTGGGCAATTATAATAAGAATAGCCATACCAAGGTAACAACTGGTGACGTTGTTAAGCGAATCCAGTCAATTGCAAAACCAGGTGAGCCAATTATTGTCAGTGACCCGTATGTCTTTTACGAAGCCGTATTCTACAACACCACAGATCACCCAGTATATTTTATTGATGCCGATACTACCTATAACTCTGGCTCGCTTGATATGTTGAAATATAATGACCAACATAAAATTAAAGATTTAACTGCTTTCGTCGCCCAGCATCCAGATGTATGGTACATGGGGTACAGTGCTGGTCAACCACTTAGCCCACCGAAAAATACCAACTGGAAGCAGTTGCAGAACTTCTCGATTTTTAATCAGATCGACAACCAAGATCAGTATAAGGCAGTAGAGTTTCAGACTAACTAACGCGGTATATACTTCTCAACAACCGGCAGCCTCAGCAGTAACCATACGATCATAATCGCGCAAACGCCAAGTATCGTGTTGATAACAATGTCGCCACCTGCGACAGTCACCAGGCTGATTAGTACAATTGCCACACCGTGAAGGATGTAGGCGGTCAGTGAGCGAGTCCCAATCGGCAGTAGTAGCCATCCAAGCCATCGTCCAATCCACTTTGTAAAACGTTCGAAAAGTAACAAAAATCCGACAAACCACAGGAAAGCTAGCAGTAGTCGCGGCAGGCTAATCGAGTCTTTTGCGAAAATAATGTTATTAATGTAATTTGCTGCATCGGAGAAGCCGGAGTTGTAGAAAGTAAAGATGACAGAACTTGTAATAGTTAATGCTGTGACGGTCCAAACAGTTGTTGTGATAGTAACGCGTGTGTGAGCCGCTAGGCTTTGCCATTTACGGCGAATCGATTCTAGGTAATAACCAGCAACACTTGGTATAAAGAATGCTGCTTGCCACTGCATGGCGTTGTTTCGTGTTGCCCAGCCAATCGCAAGAACGATAAGGCTGAGAGCGATGACTAGCCAAGCTTTACGCTTACGTAGCAACCATACTGCCACAGGCGAGGCAGCCAGGAAGAGAGCGTAGTAGGTGAGGAAGTGAACCCAAACATAGGTGTAATTAAGGTTGAGTGCGTCTTCGATAAGTTCTAACCAGTTGCCTTTATCAACAGGCATGCCTGGTGCGCCTCCCACAAGTGGCACGTACCAAATAATTGCCGTATAGGCGACCGTTGCAATGATTGACCAAACATATAAAAGTAACGCACGACTCTCGACTTTTTTAATAACGTCTAGCATTGGCAGTGAGCGGTTTTTATAACCTCGGACATATCCAACCAAAAGCCCTGATATAATAACGAACCCTTCGGCCGCGGTAATCCAAAGAAGCGCTTCTCCGCTAAAAATACCAAGTAAACTTGGCCAGCGACTGAGATGGTCTACGATAATAACGACGATAAAAAAACCGCGCAAATAATCGAGAGTTACGAGTCGGTTCGATTCCTTTATCACAGACATCTTTTCTATTATACAAGTTTTGCTGAGAGTACGCTTGGCTAGCGTGGACGTTTTGCGGCGGCTTGTCTGGCATACTCGGCCAGTGAGTCGTCAATTGGTTCGCCCATGAATTCACCATATTTACGAGTAACCGCCGTCTGAATCAGAAAGTCTGCAATTGCAGGATTTTTTGGCAGAAGTGATCCATGTAAATAACTGCCAATGACGTTATGGTAACGGGCACCTTCAAACTCATCTTTCAAATTGTTGCCGGCCCCAAGTCTTACCCTGCCAAGCGGCCGTACCTTTTTACCAAGGTATGTCTGACCGCTATGGTTTTCGTATCCATAAATACGCCCAAACTGTTCGCTTTCGGTTATGATATTACCAATCAGGCGCTCCGGGGTAGCGTACGTTTCAATGTCTAGTAACCCAATTCCCTCGATAATTTCATTGGTGCTCGTTTTGAAAAATTTACCAAACAGTTGATAAAGACCACAAATCATCAGCATCGGAGTATCATCATCAGCAAGCTTTTTCAGACGAGGAGCAATCGACAGCAGGTCTGCTTGAATTTTATTTTGCCCACTGTCCTGTCCGCCGCCGCCAATGATAATATCGACATCCTCTGGGAATGTGTCGCCCGGATTATAAGAAGTTAGATGCACGTCGTAGCCATACCACTCCAGTCGTCGCAGCAGGACAAGGGCGTTGCCGTAGTCTCCGTAAATATTCATGTCCTGCGGATAGAGTTGCAAAATGGTAATGGATTGTTTACTCATCCGATTGACTCCACGTCTACTAACTTACCAATAGATCGTCGGAGCGCTAACATTGCAGTATAGGTACAGTAAATTCTTTTTGGCTTGCTCTCATTATCAGCGAGAAATTGTTTAAAAGCCTTTTGGAGATTAATCGTAACGCTGCTAACAGGGACTTCATCGTACTGAAGTCTGAGCGCCATGTCATAAGCGCGGATGCCGCTGACATGCTCAACGCCCTCGACTCCCAGGCTTTCAAAACCAACGTCCCAAAGCCACGACATATCACGACCGTCGGCATAATTATCATTAATCGCAATCATTGTGGCATAACCAGTAGGATTAAACGACTTTAGTCCTAATCTAAACCCTGACGGATTCTTAACCAGTACAAGTTCGAGGGGCTTGCCTCCTATTATGAACGTCTCGCCGCGTCCGAAAGCAGGCGTAATATGGGCGAGTGTTTCGATAAGTTTTGTTTGATTAAGTTGCTCTCCAATAATTGCTCGTACCAATGTTAGGGCAGCAGCTGCGTTATAGACGTTATAAATACCATTTAATTTAAGTGGGGTTGTAATAGTATTCCCGTCAATTTGAAAGGTTGCTGTTTTGCCTGTAAATTTTGTAACAATAACATCAGCACTTGCGGTTGTTAGTCCTGTGATTTGGCCATGTAGTTGATCATCACTGGGAAAGGTTGAAAGTAGATCATCAGACAAGCCAAAAAACCGAACGCGCTGTTTAATAAGTGAATTCTGTAGGGCAGCGATGCGACCATCCTCGCGGTTCAGTACTACTGTATCGGTTGTAGCGTTAGCCACCACTCGCAATAAATCGGTCGTGGCGTCAATTTCGCCAAAGCGATCAAGCTGATCACGCATCACATTTAGAATCAAACTAAACCGAGGTATCGTCGCTTTTACGAAATGGACGGCGTGGGCTTCGTCTAACTCTAGAACTGCAATATCAGCATCAAGTTTGCCGCGAAGATTAATCTCGCCCAGTAGTGCGGCTGCAACACCGCGTGTAAAGTTGCTACCGGTTCGGTTAGTAAAAACTTTTAAACCTTGGCCTTCCAGCAGTTCAACAACCATTTTGGTTGTCGTTGTTTTGCCATTCGTGCCACTGATAACAACAATTCCAAGTGGCAGAGTAGCGAGTGTATCTTTAATAAAATTTGGATCAATTCGTTCAACGACTAAGCCTGGAAGCGCCGAGCCGCCACCACGCAGTCTGGCGACGGTGCGTACTGCTTTGCCAAGGATTGTAACGTACGGTTTGGGCATATGGTCTATTATAGCCCAAACAGGTATAATGAGGCTATGTTCTTGGTGGGTATTCTGACCTGGTGGTATGGTGATGGTTGGCGCAAGCGGGCGATGATGGTTGGTGCTCGCATTAGCCATACCGGTGATTACTTTTCGATTGGTTTGTTGCTCTCAACATTATTTTCACCGTTTCGACAAATTTCGGCTGGATCAGTCGATGGTCCATTTGGAGCTCAAATTAGGGCACTTCTGGACAAGCTTATCTCTAGGTTTATTGGCGCAGTTGTACGCATCTTCATGGTATTTTTTGGTATTGTAACTATTTGCTTGCAGGCAATTTTTGGTGGGATTGAGTTAGTATTTTGGGCGATTATCCCCATCTTTCCAGTAGCTGGACTTATCATGATGGTAATCGGATGGACGCCGTCATGGCTATAATCGATTTTAATTATAAAAGTCTTCGATCTGACAAAGCGCGGATTAATGCTAGCTTGACCAAAGGCCGTATAAGTTTGCTGGGTCTGCTGACGATCATACTACTGATTGGCGGGGCTATATTGATTGCAACCGGTTGGTCAATTGGCTGGGCGCTCGCTGGCCTTTCGGCTATACCCGCAATGGTCATTGAATGGGCAAAAGGTGAGCTACAAAATTTAGTGCCCGAGCGCACGTTCAAATCAATCGATAGCGTCCTGTCGGGTGATGTACTTGGGGCGCTGCCTCCTAAGCCTTCGCCCTATGATGTGGCGACAGTCGTCGGTCAAGTCTATAGTGGTCAATTTTTTGCCATACGCTTTGGTATTGGCGTTGGGTTTTTGCAGGAAATTGCCAGCAAACAGCCGGGCGATAGTTCTGCGCTGTGGCAAGAGGCGCATCTCATTCAACAAGAAACGAATAGTGCTCTTATAACGGCCGCTGTACTCGTCGTTGCACTTATCAAAATGCATCCAAAACATGAAACCTTACTTGCTCATCTGCAACTTACTATCGACGATATCAAGCGCGGTGTTTTGTGGCAGAATCATATCCACGCCATTGTTACCGAGTATAGTAAGCCTGAAAAAACCGGCGGTATTGCACGTGATTGGTCATTTGGGTGGATTCCAACTTTGTCGCAATTCGCACAGAATATTAGTAACGGTGGCCGGTTGGCTGCAATTGAACTCGAAGCGCATAATGACGCTCTTACCCAACTTATTCATACACTTAGTTCACATGGTCGTCAAAACGTAGCACTTGTTGGTCCATCGGGCGTCGGCAAAACAGAAATTGTTCATGCGTTAGCAGCACGACTTATGAATGCACAAGCTGACGTACCAAGTAGTTTGAAATTTCGTCAAATCTTTTTGCTTGATGCCGCGACGCTTATTTCGGCAGCACCTGGTCGTGGTGAATTAGAGTCGCTCGTGACACTTTTACTCGACGAAGCGTTTAAAGCCAAAAATATTATTATATGCCTCGATAACGCGCAGCTTTTTTTTGAAGAGGGCCTGGGGTCGGTAGATATCAGCACCGTACTGCTTCCAATTTTAGAAGACGGGCAACAGCAGATTATTTTGACTATGGACGAACAACGGTATCTCCAAATTAGTGAACGCAACAGTCAATTAGCGAACGCGCTAAATCGAATTGTCGTGGCGCCTGCAACCCATGATGAGACAATTGCTGTTATGCAAGATCGTTTGATGTCATTAGAATTCTCTCAGAACGTCACATACATGTACCAAGCGCTAAGCGAAGCATATCGTTTAAGTGAGCGCTATGTCCATGATCTTGCTATGCCAGGTCGAGCATTAAAACTACTTGAGTCAGCCGCTGGATACAGTGAAGATGGTTTAGTAACGGCCGCGTCTGTTCAACAAGCGATTGAAAAAACGATGGATGTTAAAGTCAGTAACGCTAGTAGCGCCAGCGAGCGCGACAAACTTCTCCATATGGAAGATTTGATCCACGAGCGTATGATTAACCAAACGCATGCCGTTGGCGTCATTAGCGATGCGCTGCGTCGTGCGCGCGCGGGCGTACGTAATCAAAATCGACCAATCGGTACGTTTATGTTCCTAGGCCCGACGGGTGTTGGTAAAACGGAACTCGCTAAGGCTCTTGCTGCGGTTTATTTTGGTGGCGAGGATAGGTTGATTCGTCTGGATATGAATGAATTTGTAAGTTCGGATGACGTTGCGAGGTTAATAGCAGATGGTGCTGACGATTCAGGTAGTCTGACTGCGCAAGTTATGAAGCAGCCGTTTAGTGTTGTACTGTTGGATGAAATTGAGAAGGCACATCCCAATGTCCTTACGACATTACTACAGCTACTCGATGAAGGAATACTAAGAGATGTTAAAGGACGAGAAGTGAGTTTTCGTGATGCAATTATTATCGCCACTAGCAACGCTGGCGCAGACCGTATTCGCGAACATATTGAACGCGGTATTGATATTGAAAAGTTTGAAACACAGTTTGTCGACGAGCTGATTAGCAGTAATCAATTTCGTCCCGAGTTCTTGAATCGTTTTGATGAAATAATTATGTTTAGGCCACTTAAAAAGAATGAACTCCTGCAGGTGGTTGATTTGATTTTGAAGGACGTTAACAAGACACTTGAGCTACAAAAGGTTTCTGTAAATGTTAGTCCAGAAGCCAAAGAATATTTGGTTGACGCTGGCTATGATCCAAGGTTAGGGGCACGTCCAATGCGTCGAGTCGTCCAGCGTGCTGTTGAAAATACAGTCGCCAAGCAAGTATTGTCTGGTGTTGTCGAAGCAGGAGGTGTCGTTGAAATTACACTCGAACAGGTCGAAGCACTGGTTTCTTCTAAGCAAAAAGCCGACGAAATCGTAAACGCTGCTAAGCCCGAATAACTTCTATACCTTCACTCGTTATTCTTATAATTTTTGACGGCTTTAGGTTTACGACGCCTTCTTGATAGAAGTCAACTTCATCGCCAAAATACGCTTTGGCCTCATTTATATCCTGCGCTGGATTAAGCCCTTCGGGGTTAGCGCTTGGTGCAACGAGTGGTCCAGTTGTTTTCAGAAGTTTTGCAAGTTCAAGCTTAGCAGGCATACGAAAGGCAAGTGTATATGTTCCGCGATGTAAATATTCAAAGTTGGGATTAATACAGTCAAGAATAATGCTAACAGGTCCAGGCCAATATTCTTTTAAAGACGCTTGCATGGATTGATCGATTTTTACATCAAATAATTTTAAGTCTTCTATATCACTTATCAAAATAATAAAGGGCTTGGTCGGCGTACGCTTTTTGACTTTATAAATCCGCTCAACTGCGTCTCGCTTTAATGCCTGTCCGACAACGCCATAAAGAGTGTCAGTCGCAATGACACCAATTCCACCTCTTTGTAATATTTCTGCGACCCTATTCATAAATTAACTATAACAAAAAAATACCACATTGTAGGATATGGTATTTTCATGGTGCGGGCGGAGAGAATCGAACTCTCATCGTTTGCTTGGAAGGCAGACATATTAGCCATTATACGACGCCCGCAGATTAGACCATTATATCATATTTTCTTATGGCTTCTAATCTGTTACAATGGCTAATGTTCGGCGAATGTAGCTCATCTGGTTAGAGCGACGGGTTGTGGTTCCGTAGGTAGTGGGTTCGATCCCCATCATTCGCCCCAAATAAAATAGACGGCTGATTGTCGTCTATTTTTGTTTTATGCGCGGGCTGGCGCTGTATGAGTAATTTTTGACTCTTCTCGTTTGCCGATAGGAATCGGATAGACACCGTCAAAACATGATGTTGAAAGATCACTTGCTGGCATACCGGTTGCACGGATGGTTGCTTCAAGCGACAGGTAATTAAGTGAATCAACGCCAAGGTATTCTTTAATCATTTCTGGACTCATCTTGTGTGCAATTAGGTCGTCTTGATTTGGTAAGTTAATGCCATAGAAATCTGGATAACGAACTGGGGGAGAGCTAATCAGGATGTGAACTTCCTTTGCGCCAGCATCATATATCATACGAGCAATTTTACGCATCGTAGTTCCGCGAACAATTGAGTCATCAACCAAAATCACACGCTTGTCTTTCAGAACTCCTGGGATAGGGTTCAGTTTCATGCGCAAATCTTGTTCCCGCAGCTGAGCCGATGGACGAATGAATGTCCGGTGGATATAACGATTTTTGATGAGGGCCATTTCAAATCGCACGCCACTAACCTGAGAATAACCAAGCGCAGCCGGAATAGCGCTGTCGGGGACAGGAACAACAATATCAGCGTCAATCTTAAATTCATCAGCCATTGCTTTGCCCATTCGTTCGCGAACGTGATTAACATTGTGTCCTTCGATGACACTGTCAGGTCGGGCAAAATAAACAAATTCAAAAATGTCTAACTTTAGATTGCCTGGAACAACTTGGCGAGAGTGAAGCCCGTCTTTGTCGATAACGACCATCTCGCCAGGTTTTACGTCACGAATGAAAGTTGCACCAACCGTATCAAAGGCACAGGTCTCTGAAGCAACAACGTAGCCATCGCCAAGTTTTGCGATTGATAACGGTCGAATGCCACAAAAGTCACGAAAGGCAACGATTTTATCTGTCGTCATTGCCACGCATGAAAAGGCACCTTCAAAATATGGATATGAACTAACAACGGCTTCATCAAGCGTAAGGCCGTCCTGTGTCATGAATGTGGCAATAGCCTCTGCCATCATTTCTGAATCATTGTGCTTATCAAAGGGAACTTTACGTTCAGTCAGGAATGCTTCGAGCTTGTCAGTAACAGGGAAGTTACCGTTATGTGCAAATGATAATTTAGCTTTGCGGTTAAGGATTGGTTGCTGATGTGTTTCCACTCCACCAGATGTAGAGTAACGGTTATGTCCAATTGTGATGCTGCCAGTCAGCTGTTCAAGATCCTCGGGGCGATAGACACTCGCAACAAGTCCTGACGCGCTGTGATGGTGAAAATTACTACCATCGTAGCTAGTAATACCAGAGCTTTCTTGTCCGCGGTGTTGGAGAGCCCATAACCCATAGAAAGTTGTGCGTGCGGCATCATCACCTATGCCGAAAGCGCCAAAGACTGCACATTTTTCGTTTAAAGAATCTTCTAATAACTGTGCCATATATTAATAATACCTCACTCTAGCTTACGGTTATTACTCTTTCTTTTATTTTAACATAGAATACCAAGAAAGCTATACTATATATACTAATTGCATACTTACCAAGGGGATGCCATTTCCTTGCTATAATAAACAGGTACGCCCCGGTAGCTCAGTGGATAGAGCAGAGGACTTCTAAGCCTAAGGTCGTTGGTTCGATCCCAACCCGGGGTACCATGAATTTATCCTACGTAGAGCGCTTGTATATCTTAATTGCAAAGATATACGCAACAAGTCCGATACCCACACACCATGCAAGAGCAATCCAGATATCGCTTGCAACTGGAGTTGATTTTAATAGCGAACGTATCGAATTCACAATGGCAGTGACCGGCTGATTTTCGGCAAATACTCTGACAACAGTTGGCATTGTACTGGTTGGAACAAATGCTGAACTGATGAATGGCAGCAGGATGAGCGGGTATGAAAAGGCGCTTGCTCCGTCAATAGATTTTGCTTTTAGCCCTGGAATAACCGCCAGCCAGGTGAGCGCCAGCATGAACAAAAGTAGTATTCCTATCACAGCTAACCATTCTAGTATTCCTGCGCTTGAACGAAATCCCATAACGAGCGCAACCCCGATAATAACGGTTAGTGAAATTGAGTTTGAAACAATTGAAGTAAGGACGTGACTCCAAAGGACTGACGATCGTTTAATTGGCATCGAATTAAAGCGTGCCAGGATTCCTTTTTGCATATCCATAAATAAACGAAATGCGGTATAAGACACGCCCGATGCGACAGAAATCAGCAAAATACCTGGCAGTAAATAATTTACATAATTATCTGTTCCAGCATGAATTGCCCCACCAAAAACGTATACAAACAACAGCATGAAGGCAATTGGCATAACCGCCACGGTAATGATTGTATCTGGACTGCGTAAGACGTGTCGCATACTACGACCCAAAAGAATAAAGGTATCTCGCAAAGCTTTCATTATTTTGTCTCCTTTTTGCCAGTTATTGCGAAGAAGATTTCTTCGAGTGTTGGTTGTTTTTCAACGTATTCCTTTTTTGCGGGGGGTAGCAATTTTTTCAACTGGGCAAGGGTGCCATTTGCGATGATTTTACCGCCATGAAGAATTGCGATTTTGCTGGCAAGTTGTTCGGCTTCGTCAAGATACTGAGTTGTGAGGAGAATTGTTGTGCCGCCATTAGCCAGCTCCTTAATGGTTTTCCAAACCTCAATGCGGCCCTCTGGGTCAAGTCCAGTTGTTGGCTCGTCAAGAAAAATAACTGCTGGCGCACCAATCAGGCTCATGCCAATATCTAGCCGGCGTTTCATACCACCCGAATATGTTGATGCTGCACGGCTTGCGGCATCCTCCAGATTAAAGCGTTTTAACAAATCATTCGCTGTTTGTTTGGGGTTGGCATCCTCACGTAGCTTTGCAATCAGTTCGAGGTTTTCGCGCCCCGTTAACATATCATCGACAGCTGCAAACTGTCCGGTGAGGCTAATGCTTTGGCGTACTTCATCTGCTTGACGCACAACGTCAAAACCGTTAATCATGACAGTGCCAGAGTCGACTTTAAGGAGCGTTGATAATATTTGAATGATAGTCGTTTTACCTGCACCGTTTGAACCAAGTAGTGCAAAAATTTCGCCAGGTTCAATTTTAAAATCCACTCCTGACAGGACTTTATTATCTTTAAATGATTTTTGAAGTTTTTTTACTTCTACGATAGTCTGCGTCATCTTAGTCGTCCTTTTTTGAAAAACTTTTATTTAACTTTTGACGCTGTTTATCAAAATATGAATTTTCACCACGAACAAGCTCGTCTGCAAAAGCTGCAACGTCTGACCCAGTGATGTCGATAACATGTTTGCCTGCTGCGGCTGCTTCTTCGAACATGTCAACGAGTACTTTTAATGGTTCCATGGTGAGGATCCCCGTTGCACTGAAGATGTAGTGTTTGATGTTTTTGTAGGCCTCGGCATATTCAGCCGGAAGAGCCTTTGCTCGTTTTTCATTTTGGTTATAAGCTTTCTTTTCGCTTAAATCACCAATGATTTTATCTAAAAGTTTACTCATTATTTACTCCTTAATTCATTAATTTTTGATGATACAAAATCCCATTTAGCCCAGAAGTCCTCGAGCTCTGCTTGGCCAAGGTTTGTAAGTCGGTAAAATTTACGTGGTGGGCCAACTTCAGAGGGTTGTCGTTCTGTTTGAACAAATCCGTTCTTTTCCAGGCGCACTAGGATGGTATATACCGTACCTTCAACAACATCGCCAAAACCAAGTCTGCGTAGCCGTTGGGTAATATCATATCCATAGGTCGTGCTGCGACTAATAATCTCGAGGATGGAACCTTCAAGTACGCCTTTTAACATTTCTGTAATATTTTCCAAATTAATTTTCCTTACTACTTAGTACTACTTACTACCACTACATAGTAGCACTAGGTAGATTAACGTGTCAAGAAGTTTTTTTGCTTTTCATGAGTTCAGCAACGCGCTAAATCAAATACACGAATTAACAGTTAGTGCTATAGTAGTAACCACTAGCTTTTAAAGCAGGAGGTTCATATGGAAGAAGATCGTCAGACAACAGAAGTCCGTAAGACAAACGAGCAAGTAGGGAATACTACAGTGCAGCGTCAAAGTGTTCAGCAAAAAACTGCAATTTCAGGTGTGGTTATCGCTCAACGTATTATTTATTACGTTGGTGGCGTTATCGTCGCAATACTAGCTGTGCGGCTGTTGCTACAGTTGCTGGGAGCAAGCCAAGCCAGCGACTTTGTGAACTTTGTTTACGGATTGAGTGGAATATTTGTTGGGCCGTTCTTTGGTATGTTTGGTGACCCTACATTTGGTCAATCTCATTTTGAAACATCAACGCTTGTTGCAATCATCATCTATGCTTTAATTGCTGTCGGTGTTGCGAAACTGATAACACTCACGCGCCCTCACGAAGAAATATAATTCCACAATTCACGACGTCACAGAATCTAAGCAGCTTTTTTTTGAATCCATTCAGCAAGTGCAACCCTTTTACCGAGAGACCTTGAGAAACCATGCGCGAGCAGCTTTGGTTTACCTTCAGCGGTAAGGTCATTCTCTCTAGTCACTAAGGTTGAACGTCGTACGCTAGCTCCTTCTCTTTCAAGCGCTTCGGCAAGCAGTGCAATGTCTCTAGCATGGGAAACACTGCTGTCCACGGCTCGCGACAGAGTGAATTGAGCATGACGTAGGCCAGTCGAACCGTCCTGCACTGCTCTTACGAGTGGCGCGTCGATGCCCATACGAATTGCAGCAGCAGAGGAGTAGACAGCAAAACTTTGCAGCTTTTTTAGGCGCCTATCTGCCATTTTATGCCACGTGGATTCTTTTTCAAAAGGGACAGCGCCATCAATACCAATCTCGTTGTTCTCGTCGAGGTATTGCTGTATCAAGGAAGCCTCAAAATTGTTTAAATCCGCTCCAGTACGAAAAAGTTCGAGAAAACTATGTCTTCCATAACTAAGTATTGGCTCAACCAAATCTACGTTTGTAATCTGGAATTGTTGTTCTGCAAATCGTCCAGTTGTCATTGATGTAATTATGCCTGCGGCTTGGTCGACACCCTGGGATTCGCCCCTAATTCGAATTTCTTCACCTTTTTGAAGTTTAAGTGCAACAATTAATGCTTCCACTTGTATATCAGCAAGAGGCTCGGCATTACCAGCTAGAGCTGAAAAGCCTTGTCTTATCGTTTGAAAAGCACCGTGAGTGTGGAGTGGGTCATCCCAGTCCATTGAAACACCAGGAATATCAACCACCGCTTGACGAGTCCCGGTTACAAAGGCATCAATAGCGGTACCAAGCATAAGCATCCCATCGAGACGATAATTGTGCGGAGTCGAAGAGATCGAAGTGGTTCCTTTGCCATCAGGTCGTCCATCAGCGACAAATGCATTAACCTGCTGACCATACCTAGCCCTATGGCGATACAAGAATGTGTCTAAGTTAGGTGTTTCAAGCTTGAGCAATTCTTTGGGTAGGTCTTTGTATTCTCGGTGGTCTACAGTCCAATTTTCTGGGTCTGACATAACGGGTATAATAGCACTTTTGCTGCTATGATTAAAGCATGACTAAGGCCTTGAAATACGACTGGAAACGGGATATCGAACCATTTCTTGACACTATGCAGACGGTTGAAGGTGGCTACACACCAGCCGAGCGTGGCGTAGTGACATTGCTGGATGGAACGAAAGTTTTTGTAAAAATCGCAATCGGTGATATGACAAAACGCTGGCTAAAAAAAGAAATAAAAGTTTACAAAATATTAGGCGAGGCTGGTTATACATTCATGCCTCGACTGCTTGCCCATAACGATGCGAGTGATGCAATGGCGATTGAATACCTTGATCAGGCAAGTTTTGACGATATGTGGGACGAAGATAAACTAATTGCCATCACGCACGCGCAGGAAGTTTTAAAAGATTACAAGCATTTGTTTACGGACGATCCTGACTTCTATTTTGATGATGCAGATAAACTGGAGGCAAGGTGGAATCGAATTTTTCTGGGAGACAGTATAAATATTCTTAACGCTAAGTTTACTAAATTTGGCCTGTCTACACAGTTTACGCGCGAGCAGTTTGAAACTCTTAGAAAAATGCACGATGGCTGGAAGATGAAGCAAGATACGTTAATTCACGAAGATATTCGTGGAGATAATTTTGGTTATTTTGCGGATAAAAAGTTAGGGAAATTAATTGATTGGAACTGGCTAACTGTCGGCGATGAAAGTCTTGATACGACGGCATTATTTGTTCATATGTATGCTTCTGGCTTTGACCCTTATCTAATTCACCCCGAAAAATACGACGCAAAAATGCTCGTTTATCTAATATGTTTTTGGCTTGACAGTGTCCTCGTGGGAGATGAAGACGCTTCTGATCGTGAATATCGTTTGAGAGTTGCCCAAGCAACAAGCGTGAAAGTATGTCTTGAACTTTTAGGGAAAAAGTCTGAGCTACTCGTTAATGTCACGTAGAACAGTAATGTTAGCGCCGAGTGTATTGAGGCGATTTGCTAGGTCCTCGTAGCCACGATTAATCGAATACACGTTACGTAAAGTTGAAATACCCGGAGCTGCTAGCATTGCAAGCAAAATAACAACTGCAGGTCGAAGGGCCGGTGGTGTCACAATCTCGGCTGGTTTCCACCTGGTGGGGCCTTCGATATAGACACGGTGCGGGTCAAGAAGCTGTACGTTGGCGTTTAATTTGTTCAGCTCTAGCAAATAGATTGCGCGATTTTCGTATACCCAATCGTGAATAAGGGTTCGTCCTTTGGCGGTTGCGGCGATGATTGCAAAGAAAGGCAAGTTATCAATATTAAGGCCGGGGAACGGCAGAGGATGAATCTTGTCTAAAGGCGCAACCAAAGGCGTTACTTTGGTTGTTATATCAGCCAAACGTGTCTTGCCGTTTAGGGCGGTATACTCGTCAGATATGTCGTATTCAAAGTTCATGTCTTCGAGTGTTTTTAGTTCAATCTCCAAAAATTCAATCGGCGCGCGCTTAATTGTAATGGATGATTTAGTCACAATTGCAGCGGCGATAAAGCTCATTGCTTCGATTGGATCTTCGGCAGGTGAGTATTCAACCTTTTTATTGATATCGCGAACACCTCGAATGGTAAGTGTCGTTGTTCCCACACCCTCGATTTTGACTCCGAGTTTTTCAAGGAAGAAACAAAGGTCTTGTACCATATAATTTGGGCTGGCATTTCGAATAGTGGTCACACCGTCGGTCAGAGCGGCGGCCATCAAAATGTTTTCGGTTACAGTATCACCACGCTCGGATAACACAATGGCTCGTTCTGGCGTTATAGGTTTTGAGGTTGCCTCGTAAAAACCAGTGACAGTATTAACCTTAAGACCAAAACTTCGAAGACCAGACAGGTGAGGTTCAACCGTTCGCTCACCAATACTACAGCCACCAGCGTAAGGTAACTTAAACGTTTTGTAGTGGTGAAGCAGTGGGCCAAGGAACATGATGATACTACGGGTTCGTCTGGCGGCATCAAGATTCATATTGTCGAGCTTAAGTTTTGCAGGTGGTGTAATTTCTAGGTTATTATCACCAAACCACCTCGTTTTAACGCCAATACTGTTTAATACCTCAATAATACGATTTACCTCTTCGATACGAGCAAGGTTACGAAGTGTCGTCGTGCCGCGATTAAGAAGGGACGCACACAGTAGTGCAACAGCGGCATTTTTACTGGTGTTAACCGTAATGCTACCAGTTAGTTCATGCCCACCTTCGACGCGAAAGTTCAGCGAACCTGATGGATTAAGACTCACAATCTGACTTGACAGAACTTCACTAATACGGGCTAACATCTCAAGGCTGATATTTTGTCCACCTTTTTCAATGCGGTTTATAGCACTTTGGCTGGTGTTTAAAGCTTTAGCAAGTTGTGTTTGAGTCAGTCCTCGTGATTGTCTGTTCTCTTGAATTAGGGTACCAATTTTGGCTTTATAGGTGTCAGTTGTCATAAAATCTATATTATACCACCTATGATATATTGTCAATAATGATATAATGAAGTGTAAATACATCAATATACTAAACAGGGGAGTTGCCAGTATATGAAAGATACCAAGATAGCATCACTTATTAAGGGTGAAGAAAAACGTCAACGTGAAGGTTTGGAACTTATCCCAAGCGAAAATTATGTCTCGAGTGATGTCCTGGAGGCCATGGGTAGTATATTTACTAATAAATATAGTGAGGGTTACCCCGGCAAGCGTTATTACGGTGGTCAAACATTCACTGATCCACTAGAGCAGCTCGCCATTGATCGTGCCAAAAAGTTATTTAAAGCCGATCATGCCAATGTTCAGCCACATTCTGGCGCGCCTGCTAACCAAGCAGTCTATTTTGCTTGGCTGGAACCTGGCGATACAGTACTCGCGATGGACCTATCGCACGGTGGCCACTTGACGCACGGTAACTCAATGACTATGTCGGCGCATCTGTACAATTTCATACCTTACAAAATGAAGGACCCAACTACTGGTGAAATTGATTACGATGAACTACGTCGTCTGGCGCTCGAGCATAAACCAAAACTGATATTAGCTGGCTTTAGCGCTTACCCAAGAGAACTTGATTATGCGAAATTTGCTGCGATTGGCAAGGAAGTCGGCGCGCTACTTATGGCTGATATGGCACACATTGCTGGTTTGATTGCTGCAGGAGTTGCCAAGAATCCATTTGACTATGGCTTTCATGTTATTACGACGACGACACACAAAACTCTTCGTGGTCCTCGTGGTGGTCTAATTCTTTCAAAAGGAGTTGTCGGTAACCCCCTAAAAGCGCCTGAAAAGACACTGGAAAATATTCCAACACTTATCGACCGCGCAATTTTTCCTGGTATTCAAGGTGGCCCACACGAACATATTATTGCCGCTAAAGCGGTTGCCTTTGGTGAAGCATTGACGCCAGCATTTAAAACGTATGCCAAGCAGATAGTCAAAAACGCCTCAGTTCTGGCCGACGAACTACAAAAACGCGGCTTTCAACTGATTACTGGCGGTACGAGTAACCACTTGATCTTGGCTGATATCTATAAAAGCTTTGGCATAGATGGTAAGGTCGCTGAAATTGCTATGGATGCCATTGGTTTGACACTCAACGCCAATAGCGTTGCTGATGATCCGCTACCACCATATCGACCAAGTGGTATCCGCTTGGGTACTCCTGCAGTGACAACACGGGGACTAAAAGAAAAAGATATGGCGCGAATCGCCGAGTGGATGAAGCAAGCAATTGATAATCGCGATAATCCTACCAAATTAAAAGCTCTGCGTGCAGAAGTAACTAAATTCGCACTAACATTCCCACTTCCTAGCGATAATTAACTAAGAGGCGGGAGCGATGAACGTTGACGCTGACGTAGCGCTACCGTAATAGAGATAGGTTGATGACACTGCGGGTGTTGATAGGGTCGGGTCCCAGTAGAAAATGACCCCGCCGGTCGGTTGTGTTGCACTACCGGTCAGTAAAAAGGAAGGTGTTGTAATGCTGGCTGTAGTTGTTGTTGCAGCTAAGGCCAGCGCTACGCCAGCGTAAGTCGTTCCACCAGTGCCGCCACCCTTTCCGAGTGTAATATTAGACGGTAGGCGAGTAGAAGGTGTGCCCGTAACGATTTGTCCAGTTATCGCGGGGTATTTGCCGTTTTCGACACTATAGTTTTCGGCGACGTCACGCACTGAGCCCGCTGCAGTGACCGATTTTTGTAGGCCAGCTTTTGAAGTAATGCCATTATAGGCAACGATAGTAATGCCTGCAAGTATACCGATAATAACAATAACAATAAGAAGTTCAACGATAGTGAAGCCACGAGACTGAAATTTATGTGAATTCGATTTGATGCCCATCAATGACTTCACCATTCTTGCTATATAAGTGCTTTACTGATGATATCATCTTATCAAACAAACAGAGTAAGCACAACCGTGATAGACGAATGTATAAAAGATTAGAGGACTAATTGATAACCCTATCAAATTAAAAGCTATATGCGCAGAAGTAACTAAATTCGCACTAACTTTTCCTTTGCCGAGTGACAATAAATAAAAGGAAACTCCGCATAATCTGCGGAGTTTCCTAGTTTTAAGCTATATAGGATATATATCCTAGGTGGCTGGGTATGCCCATGTACCACCTGAGACGGCTGACCCGACATAGATATACGCCTTTGCACCGGCAACTGGATCCCAGTAAGTGATTCGTCCACCAGTAGATGACGTACAGGTTAGGTAGCATGCATATGCAACTGTAGCTGTGCCGCTCGTTGAGACAATAGGTGATGTAGCTGCATCAGGCACGACAGTGACACCAGATGGGAGCTTGGTTGAAGTCGAACCGCCAGTTAAGCCAAAGTTTGCTGACGTTCCAACGGCAAGTGCCGGATAGAAGCCGTTGTCTGCATTCATAGCCTCGGCCACACTCTGTACAGAGGTTGCGTTAGCTTGAATCTTTGATTGATTAGCGCGGTTTGTAATTCCACTGTAAGCGACGATTGTGATGCCGGCCAAGATTCCGATCACGACGATGACGATCAAAAGCTCGACGATAGTGAAGCCACGTTCCTGTTGTCTCGATTTAATATTGCTTAGTACCATTTTAGCAGTGCCCCCTAATTGTTGATTACTGTTATAGCCCAAATATACTACGATGCGATTATAAACACAAGCGTTTTTAAGTAATCTTACTGCTCTGCCGGAAAGCTTATACCGTCAAGGGTCAAATATGTATTATTGTTTAGGTTTATGGCCACAATATTTCCGTTCGGATATATATCAATACGACCAAATATTCCATTACTGGCTACATCCAAGACCATCTCTTGTGATGGACGAAAGCCTGCAGGTAGTGTGGTTATAACAGTACCATTTGTTGTCGTACCTGACTTTATAAGTCCCGTGAGCATCACGATGCCGTCACTGCCTTTTGTTACTCCCGGTGTTGCAGGATTTCCGCCGTACCAAACCCAACTGTTTTGAAGTGTTAGGCTTGTCCAGGTTGCCGCACCATTAGGATAATACATGCTTTGAAGGCTCAAGAAAACGTTAGAACCAGCATAAATTGCAAGGGTAGTAGTAGAAACAGCTATGTTAATCGCACCAATCGAATTATTTGATGATACAGGGATAAGATTTGACGCAGGTGGTGCGAGATTGATCGGGCTTGTAGGAATACTCCATATGTTTGTGCCTGAAGTCGCCGTTCCATTTTTAATCAACCCCTTTACCTGCACGCGACCGGCCGAATCTACCGCATAGGCTGGTTGGGCAAAAGCGCCACCGAAATATACCCAACTATTAAGAGGTGTGAAGGTAGTAAAAGTTGGTCCTATAGGAGATGCTGGCATAAATCTAATGCTATCGAGTGATACATATCCGTTACTACCTACCTGAAGGCTGACGCTACCGTCCGGTAATATATCTACTCGCCCTGCTGTAGTGTCAGATCCTGCAACTGTCAGAAAAACTAATTGTTCCGAAGGCCTATAGCCCGCAGGAAGTGTAAATATCGTTCCACTTCCATTCTTCACCAGACCCCTAAGGGCAACAAGACCACTGCTTGTCCTGGTGTACGCCGCGGTGTCGTAGGTAGTGCCAGAATAACCATTACCTGCGAAGTTAAGCCACCCATTTTGTAGCACTGGTGTTGCCCACAGGGGTATTACAACGGACGTCGTTCCATATGATGATGTACCGGCCGAATTTGTGGCTGAAACGCGGAAGGAAACGGTTTGATTTTGGCTAGCAGCGTTATATGTGTAGGATGTCTGGCTGGTGTTGGTGACACCGTTTGTCCAAGATGATCCGCCGTTGAGGCTGTAGTCAACCGTATAGGTAATTATGCCTCCACCAGATACAGTAGGCCAGGTGACAGTGGCTGATGGTGGCGCTGCGACATAAGTAGCCGTTACAGCTGGCGTGCCTGGTGTCGTTGCGGGTGCAACTGGTGCAATAGTACTGGCGCTGGTGCCAAGCCTGGTCGCGCGAATCGTACCACTTTGGCTAATTGATCGTCCTGCCGCTGTAGTATTTACCGAAATCGACGCACCAACTGTCGCTAATGACTGCAGGGCAGCATTACGGGCTGCCACACACGCTGCTGAGGTGGTCGGAGTACATGACGTCGTATCACTGGCAACCGTATTAGGAGTCACCGTCGTGGCAGTATTAAAATATTGGATAGAAAAGCCACTCGTAGTGATGTTATCGATCAAATCTTGATCCTGTGTCTGGCACATAGCAAGTCCTGGATGGCTTGTCATGTACGTCGGGTTACAACTTGGTTGTTGCCACGGTACGTTACAACCGATAGTTGTATAGTTTGAAGGCATAATTACTCGGCGCCACAATGTATTATTCTTTATAAAATAGACGACGTTATATGTCATTGGCGTGTTTTGGTTGACTTGGTTGCTGGTACAAGAGTTGGGCAGGTTACTTAGGTACACATAAGCAGCGGATGTACTAACGGGATTTGATGTTGTCGCCAAGGTGTTAAGAATGAGCATATTGCCATTTGTTGTGTCGACATTATAAAAAGGTGTCGTATCATCGCTATAGCCCTGGGGGCTACTAAATAGTGGACTAGCTGGAGGCAGTGTTCCTTCAGTAAGGTTCGATTGTGCCAAGAAAGTGGAACTAAGGCTGACATCGCTACTGATTTTATTCAAGGCATTTTGAACATTATAGGCAAGTAAGGTCGAAGTACGAGCCGCCAGAACATCACCTGTCATATTAACGATCACTGTTACAAAAGCGCCAATCGTCAAAATAACAATTGGGGCAATAACCAGCAGCTCTACGATCGTAAAGCCTTTTTGCTTCTTAGCTTTGACTCTCTGAAGTATTCTCATTACTGAGCCCCCGCGCTATAAAGTGATGCAATTTCGTTGGCCGAAAGAGCTCGGTTATATACTCGAACGTCATCAATTTGTCCGTTAAAGTAACGAGTGGCATCGCCGCCTCCTATACCAAGACCAGCCGTAGGTGCAACGGCACTAGATCCGGCGTAGCTACCAGACACTTGCGCCCCGTCTTTATAGGCATATGGTGTACCATTACCATCTATAACCATGGCAACATAATGCCATCCTGTACCTAAAGCTGTTGTAGTAGGGATCCACCTAACACCTTCATAGAGCATCACTATATTTGTGCCTGGCGCACCGCTAGCAAAGTTTGCTCCTCCAATTCCGATACCATAACCCGTTGACGAAGCATAGCTCATTTTCAAAAACTGACCATAGTTTGTAGCGGTAGGATTGTACACCCAACAGGAAAGCGTCGCATTGGTAATTCCCATTCCCATCGTCGAAGTGGTTCCAATATACTGATTCGCCGCAACACCATTAAAGGCGTATGCTCCATTTGTGGTGCCGTTTTGGCCCGGTACTAGTGTTGCCCCTGTGACCGTGCCATTATATCCATTACCGCTTGAGTCATTTGCGTTACCGTTAAGAGGCCACCAACCTACAAGGCCATTTAATACTATCGGTGGCGATGTTGTGGTTGAGGCGCCAATACCATTTGTGTACGTAGCATATTGAACGGTTTGCTGCGGGTTATTATACGTGATAGTAACGGTGACTTTAGACACATTTAAGTTGTTAGGGTAGGGGCAACTAGCCGTAACGCCAACAGTTACTGCACTAAGTCCACCGACATTAATAGAGGTAGGTGCAAGGAGCGGTGTATTAGAACACGGATTGGGTGTCGTTGCGGCGTATCGTTGCATGTAATCATATGCAACGTTGCTGGCATTAGCCTGAGCCCTACTATTACCACTATCCTTAATAATAACGACATATAATTGGTAACCACCTGCCAGAAATGCTGCTGCGACAAAGAGCGTAATGAGCAGTTCAATGGCGGTAAAACCCGATTGTGAGCGTCTGTGTATCATTGATTTTTGCTCGTAACCATACATATATTATTTGGCGCTGGGCAGTCTGGAGCTGCATTTTCAAGTGCAAAATAGATATTAAATTTACGACATTCCTGTCCGCTACTTGTACAAAGCGTCCCATCAGACTGCAAAGGCTGATATACATAAGTAGTGACGGTTGGTTGCGGTGTGACGCCTGCGGTTGTTTGTACGCAGGTACCCGAACAAGTCGCGGCAGTCAGTGATGAGTCGGCAGTCGGTGAGGTGGATACTCCTGATACGTTTGGCGTAAGACTAACATTTGGCGCAAGCAGTGCTTTTATATCTATATCTGGTAGAATTGTTGTTTCCTGACCAATAATACCGGTCGAAGGGTAACGTCCAAACGTCGTACTGCCCGAGGTGCCGTTAGCATAAAAACTCTCTAGATTAAGCGCAATTGATGCAACATCACCCCGACGCTCGGTGTCGCGAGCATTGGACTGGCCACTGCGCAGATTAACCACACCCAGTACCAGCAATATCCCCATGATAGCAATAACAATGATAAGTTCTATAATAGTAAACCCACGACGATCCATGCTAATAGCATAAGAGTTTTGCACTCAAATCGCAAGCGTAGCGCCAGATTATATCTCTAGTGGTTCTTGTTCTATCAAAATATTGAATTTGTCACGTACGGCACCGATGATTTCGTCGCGTGCTGCTGCCAGATCATGATAACTTGTAGCTGACTCATTAATCAGAACCAAACTGTTTTTGTCGTGGACTTTCATGCCATGAATCACCTTGCCTTTAAGACCTGTTTGTTCAATAAGCCATCCGGTTGAAAGCTTAAAGGTTCCATCTCCCATGGCGTAGGCTGGCATGTCTGGATATGTCTTGTGCAGGTCATTGACTTGCCACTCGTCAATAATAGCGTTTTTAAAAAATGATCCAGCATTAGGCAAAAGTTTGGGGTCGGGGAGTTTGTTTGCGCGAATGGCAATCACCGCATCCCGAACAATCTGTAGGGTAAAGGTATGGATGTCATGCTCGTCAAAATATGCCTGCAGAGTGTCGTAAAAAGGTGGCTGAGGAATTGTCTTGAACAGTCTTAATGTCACCGACGTAATAGCATAACGACCTTTTTGGTCTCCGCGGAAAATACTATGACGATACGAGAAGCCGCAATCGGCGTTTTGAAGGGTTACAAATGTATCATTTTGCGAATCGTAGGCAGTAAGCGACACCAACGTATCAGCCACTTCTTCACCATATGCGCCGATGTTTTGAACGGGCGCTGCACCGATAGTACCGGGGATTGCTGACAATGTTTCAATACCACTTAGCTGCATATCGACTGTCTTTTTAACTGTATCATCCCACATTTCGCCCGCGCCAATATGAATGGTTGTCGAAGTTGCATCGTCAGCGATAACTTCAAAACCTGGAATACGAATATGCAGGATAATGCCTTTAAATCCGTCATCATTTGCGACGACGTTGCTGCCGCCGCCTAAAATAAAAACGGGTAGAGATTGAGCTTTGGCTGCGTGATAGACTTCGGCAACTTCTTCCTGTGTATGAGCCTCGGCCATAAAGCGTGCCGGTCCACCCAGGCGCATAGTCGTGAAGTTTTTGAGCGGAATATCGGGATGCATGTCCATGTCGTCATATTATAGCTCAAGTTTAGTGTCCATGGTATAATTACCTCTGATACGCATCCGTAGCTCAGTGGCCCAGGCGAAGCCGCTCAAATAAATAATAAGCACGAGTGCTCGTTCTTTCTAAGAAGAAGCGAATCATTGCCATGTACATTTCTTTCAAATAATACGCACCCGTAGCTCAGTGGATTAGAGCACTGGTCTTCGGAACCAGGTGTCGCAAGTTCGAATCTTGCCGGGTGTACCAAGAAAAATGGATTAGTCGTTGGCTGATCCATTTTTCTTGGTCTGCCATAATACTGATGCTAAGAACTAATATTTGGATATCGATTAGTGCAAAGAGCAAAGAAGAGAAAGCATTTGACTTTGCGATAATTAACTTGTGCTAACAGAGGTCATGTGCTAAAGTGAAAAGCTGTATGGGCCAGTAGCTCAGCTGGTTAGAGCACCTGCCTCTTAAGCAGGGTGTCCGGGGTTCAAGTCCCCGCTGGCCCTCCAAAATAAAGACATCGACCTTTTCGCTACCGGTCGGTGTTTTTATTTTCTTGAAGTCTATTTCCCTGCGAGTTTAATGATAATGGAGCGAAACGAGTCGAGTTCCGATTCACTTAAATCTTTTAGAATAAGACTATCTATTTGGAGAAAGCCCTTAACTAACTCTTTTTGAAGTATTAGACCTTTTGCAGTGAGGAGTACCATTTTTACTCGCCGGTCTTCACGCAGTTCGCTTCTTGTAACCAGACCTTTTTCTTCTAAGCCATCAATAATGCCTGTTACGTTTGAGGCGTCACAGCTGTAGAGTTTTTGAAAGGCATTCATCGGTTTGGGGATAGCAACATCAATGAATACTACAGTGATCGCTTGTAGAGGGGTTAAATCGTATTGTTTTGCTACTTCTATTAAACCGTGCTTGGCTGTCATCAAGAATTCCAAGAGGCTTGCATGGAATAGTGATAAGGATGTGGGTTTGATACTTTCTTTCATAATACTTGACATAGTCAACAATTGACCTTTATAATGAATCTAATACTATTTTACGATATTACATAATAAGATACAAATCAAAAGGAATATTTCATGATTGAAAAAGCAATTGAAAAAGCTAGAAACCACTGGCTCATACTCGTTATTTTGGCTGTTGCGCAGCTCATGGTTGTCCTTGATTCGTCTGTAGTAAACGTGGCGCTACCGTCTATGCAACATTCATTCAATTTAACGTCGAGTGAGTTGCAATGGGTTGTGACAGCATACACGCTGACATTTGGTGGCTTTTTGTTACTGGGTGGACGAGCCGCAGACCTTTTTGGTCGCAAGAAAATGTTTTTGATTGGCATAACGATGTTTGTAATTGCTTCGCTTATTGATGGATTTTCTCAAAATGGTACGATGCTTGTTATTTTGCGGGCTGCCCAAGGTCTTTCGGCTGCCTTGATGTCGCCAGCGGCACTATCTATTATTCTGGTGACATACCGCGAAGGTCACGAACGTAACACAGCACTGTCGGTATGGGGCTCAGTCGGGGCAGGTGGTGCGGCAATTGGAGTGCTACTTGGTGGAGTGTTGACCCAATACCTTAACTGGCGTTGGAACTTTTTTATTAACATACCAATTGGTATCACAATCTTTACGCTTGCATGGCGTTTACTCCCTGCGCATGAATCTGAAGAAGAACATAACGATCTAGACCTACCGGGTGCAATTTCAGTAACTGGAGCAGCGCTACTGTTGGTTTCAGGGATTACAAACGCACCAACAAATGGCTGGCTATCTGGTCCAACGCTCGCGTACTTTGCTGGTGCAGTTGTCCTTCTGACGTTCTTTATCTTTAACGAGCGTCGGGCTAAAAATCCACTTGTGCCACTGACAATCTTTAAGAATCGTAACCTAACCGGTGCCAATCTCGTGTTATTTCCAGTTGTTGCCAGTATGTTTTCGACGTTTTTCTTCGGGTCGCTATATCTACAAAATATTTTACATTTTGACCCAGTAAAAACGGGACTTAGCTTCCTTATTACACCTATAACTATTGCAATTACTGCGACGAATGTACCAAAGCTTATCAAACGCATTGGCTTTAAGCCGGTACTAGTCGCTGGTCCATTATTTATTCTGACATCACTTTTGATTCTGGCGCATGTACCTGTTGATGGTAATTACTTTGTGAACGTTTTGCCAGCTCTCATTCCGCTGGGCATCGGAGCAGGTATGAGCTTTGTCAGTGGCTCGATTGCTGCGACTTCTGGTGTAAAGCCAACTCAGTCTGGCTTGGCTTCGGGGCTTCTTAACACCTCGCAGCAAATTGGTGGGTCGCTAGGTCTGGCCGTTCTGACTGGTGTTTCGACAGCTGCTGCGACTAATTATTTTATGAACCTTACGTCTGTACCAACCCAGGTAACTCCATTATTTGCGCAGGTCGCAGGCATGCACGCCGCGTTTTATACGGGTGCTGGTATTGCGCTTGCTGCATCTCTCATCGCATTTTTTGTGATTAAAGTACCAAAACGTTCTGTGGAGCTCGCCAAGAACTAGCTTCTCCTATAGTTCACTATACGATATGCTGGTAGCATATGTGGTTACTCATACTAGGCTTCCACCTTATCGGTCTTGTTGGGTTCAATTTAATTTTGCGAAAGTCAGTTCTTGGCAAAATTGATAAGTTAACGCTAGCTACGGTTATGCAGACCGGTATTGCGATACCAGCAGTAGCCTTACTGATTATCTTTCCTCCTAATTTCGCTATATTTACACCAATAGATTTTGTCTTGGTTGCTTGCGCTACCGTACTGGGTATTTGTTTGCAGGTGACGAACGTAAAAGCTTTGCAGTACCTTGAGGCCAGTGTGTTTTCGATTATTTACAACTTAAGAATTATTCTTACTACAGTATTTGGCATATTGTTTCTTGGTGAAACAACAGACATATTACGAATAATTGGTGGTGTTTTGATACTGCTAGCAATTATCACTGTAAAGCAACGAGGTAGCCAATCTGTGGCCGCAAAGGGTATAAAGTGGGCAATCGCGGCTGTTTTTGCACTGGGCTTTTTGAACCTGACAGAGAAAACTCTTATCAACAGCGTAGGTTTTCTAAATTACTTTCCTATTGCCGCAGTTCTTGGCGCAGTAATAATGTGGGGATATTTAATACTTAGCAAGCGTGATGTTAGTAAACAATTGTTTTTGCAGCCTAAGATATGGCAACTTATGATATTTCGTGCGTTTTCGGGTTATGGCTTTTCGCTCGCCCTAGCAGCAGGTGCATTAATCAGTGTTGCCAATTACATATCTGGGATGGGCGTGATACTTATTGTTCTTCTTGGTGCAATTTTATTACGCGAGCGAGACTATTTAGGTCGTAAAATTATTGCTACTGCAGTAGCCGCGGCTGGCCTTACTCTGATTCTGCTGTCTGGGATCTAGTAATTAACGATGGGTGGTGTATCATCGGTTGATTGCCCAGTAAACTAACAGCTTCAGGAGGTAATTCGCCAGGCTGTGCTTGTCTATAGCCGGCACTATCAAAAGTCTTTTCGCTTATTGGATTTACAAATGCAAACGGTATAGTCTCTTTCACAATTGCCCGCGTCATCGCACTTACAAGTTCTCTTCCCACGCCATTACCTCTAAACTCGGGCATAACGGTAAGAGTCCCAACTTGGCGAAATGCTGTGCCTTCTTCATTAAATAGCGGTGTTTTGGCGCGTATGTACCCAGCAAATACATCCTTTGAAGCAAGAGCGATGCGCGCGTCATTTGTTGCAAGGATTTCTTCCATTGACACTTGCACTAATAATGGACGTTCTTTCTCGCTGTCAATTATGGTGCTAAGTGAGATAAGGTGAGCAAATCTGTCTTTTTGTTTGTCGCTTAGATCTGCGAATTCGTGTATTTCTATCATGATATGTTTTCCTGTCGGTAAGTTATATAAAAAGCCCCTCCGTATGTAGAGGGGTGAAGAATCAAAAGATTAGTACACCCCTAGGGGCGTGGTCGGAATGAGTAAGCCAAACTAATCTTTAACATAATCAAATAATAACATATATACCATTATTAACAAAACTTAAAATAAGCTGAGCAAGGGATAATCCTTTGCAGAGGTTATTTGGACTTATGTTCATGAGGCTATATAATTACAGATAATGAACGACACTATTACCGTACTACGTGTTCCGACTGGTCTCATTGTGCCGGTGGCAATGCAAGAAGCACAAAACAGACTACTTGCCAGGTTTAGTGAAGTACCGACAGCTGACAATTTGCAAGAAGCGGTTAACAACAAAAACACCGTGCTTCTTTTAGCTATTTCTGGTGCTGTTCCAGCAAACTCAGAGGATTGGCAGAACATCCCGACTGAATCTTATGCAGGTACGCTGACGTTATTGCTACTACAAACCCCATGGCACAATATTGCGCATATAGAGGAAGTTATCGTAGACCAGGCACACGAAGGAAAAGGTGTCGGCAGGAAGCTAATGGAAAAGGCGATTGAAGTTGGCAAAGAAAATGGCGTCAAGACATTTGATTTAACATCGAGTTCTAGTAAAGTAGCTGCCCAGGCCCTGTACGAAAAAGTTGGCTTTAAAAAACGCGAAACGAACAACTGGCGCTTTGAAGCCTAATCTTTAATCACGCGATTTTCGGCAGGTAATTGCTCGTATAATTGTTTAACTGTTTGCTTCGAAATTGGATCGACAAGTTCAGGATTTAAGTCGCTAAGGGGCTTTAGTACGAAGTCTCTCTCGGCAAAACGAGGGTGGGGGACTGATAAATTCGGCTCATCAATAATTTGATTGTCATAAAAAATAATATCAATGTCAATCTCGCGCGGGCCCCAGCGAAACCGTCTAATGCGCCCTAGCTTTTGCTCAGTCATTTGAGTAAAGGCGAGTAATTCTTGGGGCGATAGGTCTGTTTGAGCTCGAATAACCGTGTTTAAAAAATCAGGCTGGTCGGTGAATCCAACTGCCTTTGACCTGTAACGTGGAGCCTGTTCGATGTCTATCAGATGTTCTCGAAGTGACTTTATCGCGTTATCAAATTGTCGATCCCCAACGCCAACGTTTGATCCAAGTGCCAAGTAAACAACAGCCATAATAATAACAGTGTACCACAGGGGAGAATCAATCTGTTATGATGAGGACATGGTACAGCTAGTTGGTATTTTGAATGTCACCCCTGATAGTTTTAGTGATGGCGGGAAGTTTCTGGATGCTCAGGCTGCAATAACTCAAGCTGACAAATTATTTAATGATGGTGCGTCTTTAGTTGATGTTGGTGCCGAATCGACTCGTCCTAATGCCGACATTTTAGACGACGATCAAGAATGGGAACGATTAGAGCCAATCTTAAAAACATTGATACTAAAATACCCTGGCAAGATATCGCTCGATAGCTATCACCCAGCAACGATTAAAAAAGCTTTTAAAATTGGACCAGTTATTATCAATGATGTGACAGGTTTTAATGATCCCGCCATGCGCGAGCTTGCTGCTTCCTTGCAGGCAACTGTTATCATCAGCCATCTGCCAAGTGGTCTAACAATCCAGCAGGCGCACGAGTTAACTCCTATATCAACGGTTGAGCAAGTCAAAGACGAGTTACTGGCGCGAGCGAAGATGCTCGAAGATATGGGTCTTAGCAAGGATAAAATTATCCTCGATCCTGGTATTGGGTTTGGTAAAATACCAGAAGTAAATCAACAATTACTGACTTTCGCGCGCCTCGTAACAGATTATAAAGTTATGATTGGTTATTCCAGGAAGCGTTTCCTAGGTGAACATCGAATGGAACTAGCGCCAAACCTTGCCGCTGGCAAAATAGCGATCGAAAACGGCGCTGCATACCTACGAGTTCATGATGTGGCTGGTCACGCGAAACTTTTAGGTTAAGCAACAGACTTTTTAGGGTTCCACTTAGAGCTGTCAAATGCCAGAATTGCTAGCCAGACTGTTGGGAGGAAGATAGCCAAAACTACCCAGGCGCCGTCTTTGCCAAACTTAAGCCCGATTCGGTAGGCGGCAATATACATAAAAACTGCGGATACATAGTTAACGAGGGGTACGATGGTAAGAATTGCCCAAAAACCTTGTTGGTTACCCAGCTCTAGAAACTTCCACGTGTTATAAAAAGGCACCCAAGCAATCCACTGTTCGACGCCTGCTTTTTTAAAAAGTCGACTGAGCAAAAATGCATGAATGACATAGATAACGGCAAAAATAATAAAACTGACAAATATAATGAATCCAATTGTTGCGGCACTAAGTGCTGACGTCGCAGCTGGGTAGTTGTATGAGTAATAGTAATTTGAATAATCCATAGTACTTCCATTGTAACATCACGCCTTAATTTGTTAAGCTAGAAGTAATGAGATTATTAGACGGTTTAGAACTGCGCGGCTATATTAAAGAGCGCCAAGCAAAACAAGTGCGCGCCCTGCGCCAGTCGTGGCGGGTGGTTCCGAAACTTGCGATTATTCAAACGATTGATGACGCTGTCATTGACACGTATGTGCGCATGAAGCGTGGCTATGGTGACGATGTGCTGGTTGAAGTCGATGTATATAAAATTGACCAAGCTGACATCATGAAGCAAATTGAAACACTTAATAAGGACGATTCTGTCCACGGCATTATCACACAGTTACCTCTTGCTGACATTACCCAAACAGACATGGCTGTGAACGCTGTGGCTAGCGAAAAAGATGTTGATGGGCTGGGTGAGCATGCAACACTGACACCGGCAACTGCAATGGCGATTGACTGGCTGTTGGCTGGATATAATATTGAACTGGCGGGTAAAGAAATCGCCATCGTTGGTAACGGTCGACTGGTCGGTGCGCCACTGGCAAAACTATGGAAGTCCGCTGGCTATAACGTGAATGTGTACGATAAACATACGGTTGACCTTCCGGCTGCCGTACGAACCGCAGATGTTATTGTGACTGCAACTGGTGTACCGTCACTTATAAAAGCTGACATGGTTAAAAAAGGTGCAGTTATCGTTGATGCTGGAACTGCAGCAGAACATGGCAAGATTGTTGGCGACGTCGCCCCCGAAGTGCGAGATTTAGACGATGTCACCATCACGCCAACTAAGGGTGGGGTTGGACCACTAACTGTGGCAGCGTTATTTGACAATGTTATCCGCGCAGCCATGGTTGTGGCCGAGAAAAAGGGTCAACAAGACCTGTAAAATTAAGCGAGTGCTTCTTTAACGCGTTGAACTACCTGGCGAGGCGTCAGGTCGGCTTTAACGATATAGCTGTGAATACCAAGGCCACGAATCTCTTTTGGAGCTTCTTCTTCACCCAGATTAGTCAGAATAATAACAGGGATAGTTTTACCCCATTCACTTTTACGGATGGCAGCGAGAGCCTCTGCGCCGTTCATTTTTGGCATTTGAAGATCCATCAAAATCATATCAGGTGTAAATGCTTCAACAAGCGCGACACCACGCTCGCCGTCGTTTGCTAATTGGACATCAAACCCATCGGCTTCAAACTTCATGCGGTACATTTGGCTGATAACTGGGTCATCTTCGATAATAGCGATTTTGGTCATATATACCCATCATAGCCCAGTATCAAGTAAATAAAAAGTAGACAAAACCATAACATATAAGGGACAATAGTAAACAATGACCAATCCAGATACAGATTTAGTTCAGGAAGTGAGCGGCTTATTAGAACGCGACCAAGAATCTTGGAGCGCCAAGGCTCGTCCTGGCAAGTTTGATTTAGAAGATCGTGATCGTGTTCTTGATCGTATGCATGCTATCCGTTCTGCTTTGTTGTCAGTAAATGGTGAAACTGATGGACTGGCGGCTGATCGGGCGCTGGCACGTTCTGAAGACTTCGTAATTAGTTCATTTGCCGATTATAATGGTCAACCTTCCGAAAACTACAATTCAATATTCGCGGTTCCAACTCGTCCTGGAGATGGCTCTGAAGTGAATGACTTTGTACCGATATTAAGCCAAGAGTTTGGGGTTGATGCCGATACAAGGCAGTATGTTGTTGATAGCCTTGCTCCGAGTATTATCGAAGAGTATAAGGGTGATGGTGTATCAAATGGGGCAATTTTGTATGTGCCACTTAACTGGACAACTCTTAACAAAGCCGAGCAATTGCGCTGGAACCGAACAAATATTGATGCTGCGGCTAACTTTTCGCGCCAGAAACTACGTGCACGGGTTATGGGTCTCGGCGCTATTCTCCCCCTGTTTAGCAGCTTCGGCAGGAGTATTAGCGAAGAGGGTTTGACCACTACAACAGGACACGGCGGCACGGTATATTTAGTCGTGGAAACACTGCGCGACGTTATAAATAAAAAGTCAGAACTGTCAGAAACAGTTAAAACTATAGGTGTTATTGGTGCGGCAGGTTCGATTGGTAGTTCGTCTGTAGAAACGATATTACAAGATTTCGACGGGTATGCCGTAAATATGAGCGATACCAACGAATTAAAACTTGATAACCTTGCTAGTCAAGCTAATTGGTCTGATCGCACCCATGCCTTTAGAAGCAATATAGAAGTTTTGACTTCGTCTGATGTGATTATTTCTGCTGTTACCACCAAAATTGACCTCGACGTGGTTGACCCTGATCTTGCGCTTGATTTAGGTGGAAAAACCATTATCGACGATAGTCAGCCTGGCTGTTTTAATCGAGAGCAAGTCGAAGCTCGCGGCGGAAAACTTGTATGGGTTGTTGGTCAGGATACATCTCTAGAACACAAACTGCAACGAGTGGGCAACTATACTTATGGCCAAGCAGCAGGACTCTACCAAGCCCAAGGAGACGAGAATTCTGCAGTCTGGGGCTGTGAGGCGGAGGCTGGTGTGATAGGTATGAGCGACAGGTTGGATCTTGCAATCAGGGGTCAGGTGGATCACGCTCATGTGGTTGCTCTGGGAGGCCTACTTCGAGCTTTTGATATACGAGTTGCTAGCCCGTTACAATCATCCGGAAGGCCAGTTGATTTAGCCAGCTAGAAACTAAGTTGCCGTGTCTGCCTTAAATGGGTATGATATAGAAGTAAATAAAGGGGGGTTATGCAGATCTGGGTTCTCATTGTGGTCGCACTGATCAACCTTTCTTTGGCCCTGCTTGTATTCACTAAAATTAAAGCGGCTACCGCTACCGCTTATTTTGCGATATCGGCCTTATTTATTGTATTTTGGACCATCGGTACGCTCGCCATGTTGTTTGGTATGACAATTGAAATGGTTGGTTTAGGGATCATACTCTTTTTATTAGCACCGATGGCGACAGCTCTTTACATGTTGCTATTTGCCAAACACTTTGCCGGAGTCAACTATCCATCAGGGCATATTGCAACGCTTCTATTTGCGTCCGTTATGATTGCCGTGGCTGTGTATACAATTTTGAACCTTCCCGGATCGAATACTCTCGTTGCCATTAATCCCGGTGGCGAAAATTCGCTTAACTTCCAGCATCCCTGGTTTATGGTATATAGTTCATTTTTTAGTGTTACGTTTTGTCTGGCATATATCTATCTTATTATCGGATTTGTACGACGCAGGGGTAAATCCAAAGCCCAGCTATTATATGTTGCATTAGGTGTCTTTCTCACAAGTTTCTTGGCGCTTCTGACAAACATACTCTTGCCACTTATTGGTGAAAGTAGTTTGGTCTGGCTTGGGCCAACATGGACTGTATTTTATGTAGTAACGACGAGTCTATCAATGGTAAAGCATCGTTTATTTGATGTGCGACCGGCTCTTGTATTGACGTTCACGTACGTCCTTTCATTAGTAACTCTTACAATAATTTATTACGCCTGTGCTTTTGCTCTTTCAACCATATTCTTTAAAGACCAACAGCTTTCAACAGGCACGGGCATTTTAGATATTGTTTTGGCGCTGACACTTGCGTTTTTGTTTCAACCAATTCGAAACTTCTTTGACCGCTTAACTAACAGAATATTCTTTCGAGGCACGTATAATATTGATGATTTTGTGGCACGTCTGGGGAGTAAGCTAAGTACGACCACCGACTTACGTGCGCTACTTGAACGTGCAGCCAGCGAAATCGCAGTGACGCTAAAAGCACAGTATGGTCTCCTGGTTGTGCGCTACGGTGATCACTTTATGTCAGAGGGTTCAAAACGCCATTCACATGTGCCTATAAACGACGTCACAGAACTTGATTTATATGTCAAAGACCACGGTGAAGATCCGATTATTACCGAAGAACTAAACCGAACTGATGCCACTAGGCGGCTGCTTGTTAGTCACGATGTTGCGGTCGCGTTACCGTTGGTACAAGCTGATGTAACAATCGGGTATTTGTTACTTGGTGCTCATCGGACAGCTAACTATGCTCCTCGTGATATCAAAGCGCTTGTTACTATTCGCGACGAGCTTGTTATTGCGATTCAGAATGCTCTATCAATTCAAGAAGTTCGTGAACTGAATGCCTCGTTGCAGCAGCGCGTTGATGATGCAACGAGGGAACTTCGCGCCAGTAACGCTCAGTTGCAGCGTCTGGATAAAGCCAAAGATGACTTCATTAGCATGGCTTCACATCAGTTAAGGACACCCCTCACGAGTGTCAAAGGCTACATCAGTATGGTTCGTGAAGGTGATGCAGGCAAAATTACAAAATCACAGGATGAACTGCTGAGTGAAGCGTTTACCAGTAGCGAGCGCATGGTCCATTTAATTAGTGATTTCTTGAACGTTTCGCGTCTTCAAACAGGCAAATTTTTGATTGATAAACGACCCGTTGATTTGTCAAAAATAGTTGAACAAGAGCTCGATAGCTTGGCAACAAATGCTAAAACCAGAAAGCTAACTTTTTCCTATAAAAAGCCAAAAGATTTTCCGATATTAAATCTGGACGAAGATAAAATGCGCCAGGTAATTATGAACTTTTCAGACAATGCAATCTATTATTCGACCGAAGGAACAAAAATTACAGTCAAATTGGCAGTTGAAGGCAAAGACGCAGTTTTTACGGTTACAGACACTGGCATCGGTGTACCGCGCGCCGAACAATCACAACTGTTTAATAAGTTTTATAGGGCAAGTAACGCACGTAAGCAACGACCTGATGGAACTGGGGTTGGACTTTACCTCGCAAAAACAGTTATCGAAGCCCACGAAGGTAAAGTAGTATTTCAGTCCGTTGAAGGCAAGGGGAGTACGTTTGGATTTCGTTTACCGCTTGAAGCGCTACGCCCCGCTAGCGATACGAACAATCTCGACGACAATAATAACAAGAGCTAAGACGACGCCGCTTGCGATTAAAACTGGCCTTGCAATTGCTTTGTGTTCAAACCACCATTGGGATAGTCTGTTGCGGTTAGCGGCCGAGATGCGAGTAATAGTAGGACGAGCGTCGGCTGCGTCGACTCCGCTATATGCTTTATTGCGCTTTTTCTTTTGTTTTCCCATGATAGTGTCAGTATAACAAAACCACCCCCGCATGGATAGCGGAGGTGGTTCGTTTGTCTGAATCGCTTCAGATAAGGAGCGGTCAGACTCGTTTAGGCTTGGATAGCACGGCGACTACGAACATAATAAATTATGCTTGCAATCATTGCACCAAGTCCTAGGAAGGCAACAATGTTATCGGTTGGTCCTGTGTGAGGAAGTTGTGGTGGTGTAACAGGAGGTGTACCAATAGTGATTGTAGTTGTACAACCAGCACTTGTAACCGTCTTATTAACACCATTCACGTTTACGTTAACGATCAGGCTAGGCGTGTATGTAGCGTTCGTTGTTGGGTAAGTATGTAGAACATTTGATGGGTTAGTCACAGTTTGTGAGCTGCCGTCACCAAAGTTGAATACGTAGCTAACAATTGAAGCACCGTTACTCGCGCTTGCTGAACCGTTGAACTTGTACTGTGTACCGCTAACTAAACTTGTTGTTAGGGCAGTACATGTGTAGATAGGTGTATTTGTACACGTCTTGTTAACAACAACGTTCGCTGTTGCTGATTTGTTATCTGTTCCAACAATCGTATATTCGTGGTTGACTAGTGTATTAGGACCACAGGTTGGTAAGCTATCATTAGTCGCAACCTTTGCGTTGAACAGTATGTAACCGGCTGCATCTGGCGCATATGAACCAATATTCAAACCACTTGGTTTGAAGAGGCTGTCGTCGACGCTTTTAGCATTTGGATACAAACCATTCTTAAGCATTGTCGTACCAGGAACGTAGCTAATACCAGCAGGCAATGTGTCTTTTACGGTCACGTTGTCCTGAGTAGTCTCACCAGTGTTCTTGTATGAAAGTTCGTATTGAACAGTATCACCAGGATTAACATTTACAGAGTTTGTCCAGGTTGTGTCACCAAGCTTACGAACTTGCTTTGTCGTAGTGTAGTTTGAGAACTTTGGAGTAACTGTAAAGGTAATGTAACCAGCATATTGGAAACAACCAGGGATTTTACCATCAAGTTTATCGTAGCCAAGGAGTGTTCCTGTGCTACTAAACAAACTATTTGGAAGCGCAATACCGGTTGGGCCGAAGGCGTTATTGTAATAACGAGCTGAGCCTGCTTGATACTGAAGGCTAAAGTCCTGTGTACTATTAAATGCTGCATCGTCATACACTTCTGTTGGAGAAGCGTTACTTGAGTCAATAAACCCAGCAATATCAATTGATTTTGCTGTGTTTGTAGGCAGGTTAATAGTGGCGGTTACGTTTTGTGCGACTAGGTTTAAGCTTGTCGCAGCGTTGTTGTGAACATACATACGGACTGTATATTGTTTTCCAGCAACTGGAGTAACATTGTCTAACCAGGTACCGGTAGTACCAGATTCGCGTATCCCAACGAAATTACGCTCGTCACCGACTTCAGGGTTGTCGGTAATTGAGTCGAAAGTAATGTGATCAGCTGGGTTTGCTAGTGTGTATGTTGGACGGTTTGGTCCCCAGGCGTGAAGTGATGCAGGTATGATGATTGCAACGGCAATCACAGCTACAACGGCACTTATTCGCTTAGGAGCACGTTTGATGAGTGATAATATACTCATATAATTCTCCTTTATAGATTCATCTCGCAGATTAAATCTAAATTATTAATATCGTTTATAAAAACATTGTTGCCGATTTGTTAAAGTTCCAAATCAGATCATTACTCTTGCACGTGTAAGGTTGATCCGCAGGGAGTCAACCATCTTGGAGCCGGAGCTCACTTGACGATTGACTCCCGCGGGAATCACGAAGATCTATGTTACCAGAGGGCCGCGACCGCTATATGAAGCGGCCCTCTTTGCTGCTAGAAGCCGCCCGGATCGCCAGTGGCGGTCGGGGTCGGCGTCGGTGTCACCGTGGGGGATGGCTTGGGCTTCGGAGGGGTCGTCGTGAGAGTTCCCGTTCCGTCGCCAAGACCAGCACCACCACCATCGTTGCCCTTCGCACCAGGGCCATCGCTCGGAGGGTCCTTGCAGATGTACTTGCCCAGGTTCGCGTCCCACTTCTTCGTTCCACCCGGCTTGGGTGTGCACGATGTAGACGTCGGGGGCGGCGTCGGCTTCGGTGGTGTCACGCATCCAGGCAGGTTGGCCCGCTCCGGTCGCTGGTCCTGATCGTTGATCAGGATTGCTGCGACCGGCTTACAGACGCCCTTCTCGAGGATCGTAAGTGTCACGGCAGGGAGAGTATCCCCGACGTTGCTCTTGACGACCTCTGGGTAGCCCAGGCTTGGGCCCGAGACCTCCCAGTTGATGTAGCTGTTGTGCGCCGCGTCATCGATGATGTAGAGCTGCTCGTAGAGCGTGTTCACCAGTGTGATGAACGTCTCGTACTCCTCGGTGCCGTTGACGTACAGCTGCACATCGTTGGGATCGAGTACCGGATGGAACTTGTCCATCATGTACTGGCGGATCTCCGACTCACTGATGCCGACGAGGTCGCCGAGGAACTCGTTTCCGGGAATGTTCCCGACCAGCGTCCCGTAGACGGGAGTGTTGGCCAGAACCCAGGCGTAGGTTGTTCCTTGCAGCTCGTTGACACAGTTGTAGCCCTGCCAGCTCACGAACTTCTCGACCGGCGTGCCGCTGGGAAGCGGAACGTTGAACGCGAAGCTGTTGGCACGAGGGCCCAGCTCCGAGTAGTCGTCGATCGACAGCAGTCCCGTCTTCGGATCCTTCAGGTTGGCGGGGCACTTGTCGAGTACCGCGTTCTTCTTCAGGGTGACCGAGTCGATGACTGCTTTGACCTGGTCCGCGGTGGGACCGGTCGGAGTCGGTGACGGCGTCGGTGTTGATGTTGCGGAGCTGCTGGGCTTCGACGCCGAGGCGTTGTTGCCGTTTGCTGCATGCAGCAGAGATGACGTGCCGAACACGATCGCCAAGATGATGGCGAGCACGATTGCAAGGATCACAACGATCCATCCAATCGGCCGCCGCCTCTTAGGCGCGTCGGTGGCACTAGCTTGGTTTTGCATGATGATTCTCCTTTCCTCCCTGGGGTCTTGTGCGCGGATGCGCAGGGGTGCGTTTCCGCGTCTGCTTCCCTAGGGAGGGTTAGGGAGCAGCAAAAAGACTCATAACTGAGTCATCTTGGTGCTCCCTAACGGAGAAAATGTAACTAGCAAAATAACATAGATCTTTCGCGAATTGCTCGAAGAACGGTAAAGCTCAATTCGAACAAGCTGCAAATGCAGCGTGGTGAAGTTGAACTTTAGATTGGGCCCACCGCACCACGCTGCATTCGAGCTATACAAAAGACATGCATAGTAATGATCTGATTTGTTAACTTACCTCCGTTCCCTGGGGTCCTCACACCTCGGACAACTGATAACTCCAATCTACCACAAAACCCTTATAATGTCAATGCTTATGCAACATAGTGATTATAAACACAAGCGCCTTAGGAACTTTGACAGCGGTAGGATAATAGAGTATAAACACGTACAAGTATCGCTGGTTAGACCAGGGGTGTAGCAATTGTCTTGTAATCCGACAAGAACAATAGGCACGATTCTTTGGGAAGAGTCGTAGCTGCCGCATTTTTCAAGCACATGCTTGAGCGATACCGAGCAATAAGGAGCATCCATGGCTCGATCGGCCAAAGCACTTCTCGACCGCAAGTTGTATCGGTGGCCGGTGACCAACTTCAAGGGCAAGACCTTGAAAGAAGTCGCCAGCAACCTGCACAAGTCGTGGTATGGCAAGTGCGGTTCGTCTGAGGCGGACATCCTCAACAAGCTCCAGATCGCGCAGAGCAAGGGGCTGATCGTCCCTCGTCTGCGTCGCGGCACCCATAAGGGTTACCGTACCCTCCTCCCCCGTGAGCGCCAGATGCGCGAGAGTCGTCTCTCGCAGTCGACACCCAAGGAGAAGAAGATGACGCCAGCAGAGGTCCGTCGCCAGGGCTGGCGGGTGCGTCGAACGCAGAAGGCGCAGAGTCACCGGGAGCATGTCCCACTCCGCGACCTTGCAGTCGAACTGGTTCTTACGCCCAAGGACCGCAGGCGCAAGCCGGTTCCGTGGCATCCTGCCGCGGACTGAACCATCGCTGAGAAGTAGGCGGGGACACAATCCCTCAACACCACCTCTGAGCACCCCGATCGCGATTCCCATTCGTGATTACCGAGTCTCGATGGACTGAGTTCTGGAAGCCAAGACCAGAGTGAAGTTCTCCTCGGAACACAGCCCTTCGGTGGGGCGCCTTCGGTTTTTTGATCGTCGGCGCTCCACCTGGGCGGAACACCTAAAACTCTCAAAAGGCGAGTCTTCAGCCTAGTAGTATGCCCCTAGTCAAAGAGGGCTTTTTTTGTTACAATCACAGAGCTAAATTAGATATACGGTCTCATCGTCTAATGGTTAGGACACCAGGTTTTCATCCTGGCAATCCGGGTTCAATTCCCGGTGAGATCACCAAATAAAGTATCCCATCCATTCGATGGGCTATTTTATTTTCAAAGCTATTCACAAAACCCCATACTCTATCTATAAATCTTCCAAGGTTAAACCTTGGAAAGTGTTAACGAAAGCACGAACCACTGCTTAATAGGGGTAATTCCATTCCAAGGTTTAACCTTGGAAGATTAGGACGCGAGAATGTTCTTAAGCAGCTTCATATCTTGATGCATGGTTTCGTAATCTGCCACAAACTCTAAATACTGCTCTTTTTCTTGATTTGTTTGAACAAGTTTTTCTGGATGTAGCCAATTAGCATGCTTGGTCCCTGTAAAATAATCAATACTCGAGTAAGGATAACCTCTAAAATCCTGTCCCAGATCCATAGGGTTAAGGTGTATATAGCGGCTAACGTGCCACAAATATCCATCGTTAGTGATGCGCGAAGCGAGGAAAACACCCTCATAAAGTCCACCGGTTCGTTGATATTTTTTATTAAAATACATCGTATAGGCCGTCATAATGCTGCGCATCAGGCGCTCAAGACCCTCCGGCTCTTTCAGATAACATAAGAGGTGAAAATGGTTTGGCATCAAGCAAAACGCAATTAGTTCAATGTCATTATCAAACTTGGCGAACGGTCGTTTATGTGAGTCGATTTCAGGTTCTGCTGAGAGGTGGCGTTTAAATAGGCTCAAGAAATAGAAGCGATCTTCAGGTTCTAAAAAGATATCTTGCTTGTTTGTCCCTCTGTTATAGACATGATAATACTGGTCAGTACCATATACTTTCACCGTATTACGCTTAGGCATACCTACATTGTACGTCTATTTTCCCAATCTTCCAAGGTTAAACCTTGGAAAGAATAAGTCAATCTGTAAGTAAGTATCTTCTATCTGTTAATAATCATTCCAAGGTTGAACCTTGGAATGAGAAGCTTGTTAGAATTTCTCAAAATTTTTAGTAGGGTGCATGAATGAAAAACGGAAAATGATACAATGTAATTAATGAGTCTTATCTTTAAACGTACCAAAATCTTGGCTACTGTCGGTCCGCCCACCAGTAGTCCAGAGATGATTGAGAAACTAGCACTTGCGGGTGTGAATGGATTTCGTCTGAATTTTAGCCATGGTGACTATCCAGAGCGTGATGATCAGATCAAGTGGATTCGAGAGGCGAGCAAGCGAGTTGGCAAACCAGTTGCCATCCTTCAAGATTTACAGGGGCCAAAAATTCGCCTTGGAATGCTGAACGAAAATACAAAAGTAAAAAGTGGCGACGAAATAATCCTCGACTACGCTGCCGAGCATAACGGCCTCACCTTCCCTATTCAGTACAATCTAGCCGAAAAAGTAAAACCAGGTGAGCCGATTTATATCTTTGACGGCAAGGTTCGCACAACAGTCCTTGAGATAGTTTCTGAAACGGCCATTAAGCTAAAAGTTGAAAACGATGGCACGCTCATGAGCAAAAAGGGCATTAATTTGCCCGATACTGACTTTGGCGGTGATATTTTGACACCAAAGGATCTGAAAGATATTGAATATGGTCTGACTAAAGATTTTGACTATGTGTCGCTAAGTTTTATTCAAAGCGCCGAAGATATTCATAACCTCCGTCAAATTTTAGTTGCTGGTGGTTCGACTGCTCAGATTATTAGCAAAATCGAAACTAAAGCAGCCATTAAAGAGGATGTTTTAGAAGAAATTGTCAAAGCAAGCGATGGCGTTATGGTCGCTAGAGGTGACCTGGCCGTTGAAGCGGGAGCAGAGGTAGTACCAATCGTCCAACGTCGTATTATTGCTCTTTGTCGCAAACATGGAAAACTGAGTATTGTTGCTACCCAAATGATGGCCAGTATGGTTGATAATCCTGAACCAACTCGCGCCGAGGTCAGTGACGTCGCAAATGCGGTGATTCAGGGTGCCGATACCGTAATGCTTTCCGACGAGACAGCTAACGGTAAATATCCTTTAGAGACAGTCGCGGCAATGAAGCGAGTCATTCTTTATACGCAGGAAAACGCTCCGGTTGCACCGCTCCAAGACAAGATGGTTACAGAGAAAAAACAACGTGATGCCATTAGTACTGCAGCAGTGAGCCTTGCTGAACAACTGAAGGTCGACGCGATTATTGTTGAGACAAAATCGGGCGCTACCGCCGCTAATATCGCAGCGCATCGTCCAAACTTGCCGATTATTAGTGTCACGAGTGAGCCTCGTTCGGCTCAACAATTATCGCTGAGTTATGCCAATCACAGCTATATTCGGCCAGATTCAAGCGAAGCTGGTTTTGATCTGGCCAAAGAGCTCAAAGCACAAGGATTATTTGGGGATGAGGAAACAACCGTGATTATCGTCAGCGGCGGACAGCCAGGTGTTATTGGCCTGACAGACACAATTAAAGTTCGTGTGTTAAAGTAAATATATAAAAAGGGGTGGGTGAACGTGACCAAGGGTTTTTTCAAACTAACAATTCGTGATGTACCACTCGATAATCAGACCGTGCTTATCCGTGAGGGCTATGACTTACCGCTTGATTCAAAGGGTAAAATTAGCGACGATTTGCGTATTAGGGCAAGTCTTCCAACACTTGAAAACTTGATTAAACGTGGTTGCAAAATTGTCATTATTGCTCATTTAGGGCGGCCAGAAGGTAAGGATAAGAAGTTTAGTCTAGAGCCAGCAGCCGAGCGCCTCGCGACACTCTTAAAACGCGATGTCCGTTTTATCGATGATTGTATTGGGGATAGGGTATATCAGGTGGTCAAACGTGCGCCCAAAGGCTCGATTATTATGCTTGAAAATCTTCGCTTTTATAAGGGTGAAGAGGCCGACGATCATGAATTTGCCAAGGCGATTGCCAGGGCAACTGGCGCACGTTATTTTGTCCAGGATGCATTCAGTAATGTTCACAGGTCTCATGCCAGCATGCATGCTATAACCCTTTATATTCCAAGCGTTGCGGGACTGTTAGTCGAACAAGAATATAGCATGATTACCTCTGCCATGTTATCACCCAAACGGCCACTTATTGCAGTCATGGGCGGGGCGAAAGTCAGCGATAAAATCCCTTTGATTGAGAGGTTTGTAAAAGTGGCGGACAAGATCATTGTTGGCGGTGCCATGGCAAATACCTTCCTGGCCCAAAAGGGGCTGCCTGTTGGAGTGAGCCGGGTAGAAGACGATCAGTTTAATGAAATTGATCGAATTTACAAGGCCGTTCAAGATAAGGGCGAGAACACAGATGAATTTATAGTCCTACCAACAGACGTTGCAGTTGCCTCGTCGACAGAAAGTAATGAATCTCGCCGAGTTGTACCAGTAAATAATGTCGGTGATACGGACATGATGCTGGATATTGGTGATCAATCGATTGAAAACTTGGTTGAAATCGTAAAGACTGCTGGAACAGTGATTTGGAACGGAACGCTGGGCTACGCCGAAAAGCCAGCTTGGGCGCATGGATCAGCCAGATTGGCATTAGCACTCGCTACGCAGCCTGAAACAACCTCAATTATTGGCGGCGGTGATACGGCTGATTTTGTTTTGAAATGGGACGGGCACGACGGAAAAAGCTTCACGCATGTCTCGACAGGTGGGGGAGCGAGCCTGGAGTTAATGTCGGGCGACAAACTACCGGGTGTGGAAAGTTTGCTAGACGCACACAGTTCAAAGTAGTACACTAACAGTAATAACCATAAGTAATATGTAGGCAATGGCACGAGATAAAACACTCATCGTTGGCAACTGGAAAATGAACCTCAACATGGGTGAGGCGAGTTTGTATGTTCATCAGTTGTCTAAGCTGGTAAAGACTCACCGCGACGTTGAAGTAGTACTGGCGCCGACATCACTGGTTTTGCAATCACTTAGTTTACAGGTCAATCGCCGACAGTTTAAGCTAGCAGCTCAGAACTTTTATTGGCGAGATCAAGGTGCTTACACTGGTGAAATTTCTGCCGCCCAACTTCGTGGCATAGTTGACTATGCTTTAGTTGGTCACTCTGAGCGTCGACATGTTTTTAATGAGTCTGATAAAGACATTCGCGCCAAAGTTCAAGCCGCTATTCGCAACCATATTAAGCCAATTTTGTGCATTGGTGAAACCGCTTTTGAGCGTAGCGAAGGCGAAACAACAGATGTCCTCCATGACCAGTTGATTGGTGGTCTGGCGAACGTTACTAGTGAGGAACTAGAACAAATTGTAATTGCTTATGAACCAGTTTGGGCGATCGGTACCGGGCAAAATGCTATGCCGGCTGATGTAACACATGCAGCACGTGCAATTCGAAATCAAATAAAACACCTTTACGGAGAAAAAGCAGCCGACGCAATCCAGGTGCTGTACGGAGGCAGCGTAAGGACTGATAGTGCTGCGGAGTACTTAGCATTACCAGAAATTGACGGATTTATAGTCGGTGGGGCGAGTTTGGATGCGCACGAGTTTAATGAGATTATTAAGAAAGCACATAAACCCGCTGGCGGGGACAAGGAATAGGGTGGGAATATGAAAGATATAGATTTTGATGAACTAGACAGAGCGGTCAATTCACTGATTGGTCCGAAAACTCCAGACGCCAAGCCTGAAGTACCTCCTGCTACACCGACACCGGCTTCGACTAGTCCTGTAGCACCTCCGCCTACATCGACCGCTGCCGATAATTCTGCACCAGCCGCAGCTCCGCTAGCTGCCCGTCGCAGCTCGGGTCGCTTTATGGATGTCGTTCATCCATCCTCAGACATGCGAACCAGCCCCGTACCGCCACGTCCAACGACGCATACCGAAACGACGATTACACCGCCATCTTCAACAAGTCCTACCTCAGAACCTGCCCCCAAAGTAGAGGAACCTAAAGAACCAGAAACCACCTCCGCGCCAATGGATATGCCTTCTACACCGCCCGTTGAAGATACACCGTCTCCATTAGAGTCACCATTCCTGAGCGATGCCAAGGTAGAAAAACGACCGCTTGGCGCATTTTCTAATGAAACTCCTGCCCCTGCTCCCGCTACTCCTCCAGCAGATCCACCAAAGTCTGAAACGCCCGATAATTCGGTTGATCAGAAGCCAGAAAATAAATCAGATCATCCTATGGGAACAGATACTCCGCTACCTGCAGAACTCCAAGATAATCTACTTTCCATTGAAGCAAGTGAAGATACAGAGCCGAAAAAAGACGACACTACACCGATACCAACGGTTACAATGCCAATTGGATCAACTTCAATTCCTGCACAATATACCGAACAGCCAAGTACAGGCGATCAACCAACCGGTGCTGTTTTTGATACCGAAGCGTATAAAAAGCCTATGGCTCATCCAAAGAAAAAGTCTGGATGGTTAATTGTCGTGTGGATTCTGTTATTGCTCGTCGTCGGTGCTGGTGTTGGCGCAGCTATTTACTTCTTCGTATTGCCAAAGCTTTAACTATAGAAATACGGGTCCTGTCGCTCGGTTTGCCCCTTCTTTTGATTTTTCTTTTAGAAAACATCAAAAGTGGGTGCTGCCCCACCGAACGCCACCCGCCGCTTGCGCCATTTGCACTACCTACCATCTACCATCACTGCTATAATAGAGAGTAATGGATGTTCTTGATGGGTTAAACACGGCTCAAGCCGAGGCGGTGCAGACAACTTCTGGGCCGCTCCTTATATTGGCCGGGGCCGGAAGTGGCAAGACTAAGACTCTGACTCACCGGATTGCGTATTTGATTTCTCATGAGTCAATCTGGCCAAACGAGATTTTGGCAGTTACTTTTACTAATAAAGCTGCCAAAGAAATGCGAACAAGACTTGGAATATTACTGGGTCAAGACGGCAGTAGTCGGGGTTTTATGCCATGGATGGGAACGTTCCATGGCATTTGTGTGCGGATGCTAAGAATTGAGGGCGAAGCAATTGGTATCGCACGTAACTTTGTCATTTACGATGAAGACGACAGGCGAGGGCTAATTAAACAAGCCATGAAACAGTTGTCGATCAACGAAAAAGAAGTCAAAGCTCAGTCAATTAGCGGTGCGATATCAACGGCTAAAAACGAGATGACAACGCCAGAAGAATTTGAAGCAGCCGCCCAATATCCATATCAAAAAAATGTAGCTAAAGTCTATAAGCGTTATGAATCGCTTCGAAAAACAGCTGGGGCACTTGATTTTGATGATTTGCTTCTAGAAGTAGTTCGACTGTTCAAAGAAGCACCCCAAATACGCGACAAGTGGCGAAGCAGCTTTAAGCATATCTTGATTGATGAATATCAAGACACCAACGCTGCCCAGTATGCGATTGTGAAATCACTGGTAAACGATGCACGCAATATCTGCGTTGTGGGTGATGACTGGCAGTCAATTTATAGTTGGCGAGGCGCTGACTTTACTAATATTCTGAATTTCGAACGTGACTTTAAGGGCGCAAAAGTTATCAAACTGGAGCAAAATTATCGTAGTACTGGCAATATCCTGGATGCGGCCAGCAACGTGATTACTAAAAATGTGCAGAGAACGGACAAGAAATTATGGACAGCCGAAGGTCCAGGCGCTCCAGTACAAGTACACGGGGTGTATGACGAAGCTGAAGAAGCAAACCTGGTCGCCGAGCGTATTTCTAGTCACGTTGCCATGAAGGCTCGAAATTTTGGTGATTTTGCGGTTTTATATCGAACCAATGCTCAAAGCTATACGCTTGAGCGCGCGTTTTTGCGCCTCAGAGTTCCCTATCAAATTATCGGTGGTGTCAGGTTTTATGACCGCAAAGAAATTAAAGACATCATTGCCTATTTACGATTAATCTATCAGCCGAATGACCGCATGAGTTTTAGCCGTATTGTAAATGTGCCAACGCGCGGCGTTGGTGAAACAAGCCTAGAGCGATTCTTGGCATGGCAGTCTGATAGCAAGATGGACATAGTAAGTGCTCTTATTAACGTCGAGCAGACAAGCACAGTTACCTCTCGAGCTAAACAGGCACTCATAGCTTTAGGCGAGAAACTGCGCACTGCTCAGAGTTTGATAGAGACGACGAGCCCGAGCGAACTTATTGATAAATTAATTGGCCTGGTTGGATATCGAGATTATATTCTAGACGGCAGTCCACAAGCCGAAGATCGTGAAGCCAACCTGGGGTCACTGCTTTCAGATGCCCAAAGTTTCGCAAGTTTGCCAGATTTTCTTGAAGAGGTTGCTTTGATGTCGAGTGCAGATACCGATGGTCACACTCAAAAGGTAACACTGATGACATTACACGCCGCTAAGGGCTTGGAGTTTCCTGTGGTGTTTATTGTTGGAATGGAAGAGGGGATTATACCCCACGCCAGAGTGTATGAAGCGGGACCAGCCGAACTTGAGGAAGAGCGACGTCTGGCCTATGTTGGCATGACAAGGGCACGTGAAGAACTTCACTTGACGTACGCCCAAAGTCGTCTGCAGTTTGGGCAGCGTGGATATAATGCGATGTCGCGATTTATTACTGATATGGGCGATCAAGTTGCGGCTGTGACTAGCCAGCCAAAAGTGCGACAAGAAGAAGAGTTTTATACTGATGAACCGTTTTCGATTGGTGACATTGTTCGCTCTAATGCTTTTGGTAATGGCGAAGTGATTGACGTTGATGGCTTGGCGCTCACTATCAAGTTCGATTCAGGTCAAACCAAAAAACTGAACGCGGAATATGCTCGATTAGAGAAAATTTAATGAAATATATCACGTTTATGGTTAGACCATGTACGTCTTGTTTGCTATAATTAAGGAACACGCTTTTGGGGTGTAATTAACGAATGAAGACTCTTATCCGTAGATCCGCCACGCCACTCGGTGCGATTATCGCCGCCTTTCTTTTGCTTGTCGTTTTAATTGCAATTATTATTGTTAGTCACGCAGGTGCTGTAAACCCACAGCAGCAAAATGGACGCCTCATTACTATTCATGACGAAGGTACTGAGAAAGTGGTGCTTAGTGACGCTGCGACTATTGGTGATGCGCTAAAACAAGCTGGTGTCGTACTTGATAGTAAAGACGCAGTTGAGCCAGCCGTAACCGAGCAGCTGGTTGCTAGCCAGTACGACGTCAATATCTATCGTGCCAGACCAGTAACCGTCATTGATGGAGCAATTCGCGAAAAAGTCATGACTCCTTATGAAACCGCTGCTCAAATTGCCGCGAGTGCCGGCATTACACTGTACCCAGAAGACATTACGACAATTACTCAATCGGAAGATATTGTGGCTGATGGGGCAGGACTGGTGCTGACAATTACCAGGGCAGTGCCCCTCACGTTAAATCTTTACGGCACTCCTATTACAATGAGGACGCAGGCAAAAACTGTTGCCCAGTTACTAAAAGACAAATCGATCACGCTTGGTCCACACGATACTCTTTCGGCTAGTCTAGACCAGTCGATTACCAGTGGTATGACTCTGCAGTTGTGGCATAATGGCAGTCAAACAGTGAACGTACAAGAGGCAATTCCATTTAGCGTCCAAACTATTGACGACGCTGATCAGCCTGTCGGATATCAGCAAATTACGACACCAGGCGTAAACGGTGCGCGTACGGTAACGTACCAAGTTGACATGGAAAACGGTAAAGAGGTAAGTCGTACTCAAATTCAGGCAGTGGTATCGTCACAGCCAATAACCCAGGTCGTGACAAAGGGAATAAAAGGGGCGTATACGACCCCAACGCAGAACGAGACAATTATTTGGAATTATCTGATTGCTCAAGGCTTCACCAGAGAACAAACAGCTGGAATCATGGGTAACCTGGAACAAGAACACCATTTTGATACCAGTGGAGATGGTATTGTACAGTGGTCAGGTTCACGAAAAACACAACTACTGGCACGACCAGACCCTTACAGTATTAATACGCAGCTTGGTTTTATGATGAGCGAATTAAATGGCGGATACGCCTCTGTCCTTGCTGCTATTCGGGCGTCAAGTGATGTTAGTAGTGCTGAACTTGTCTTCCAAAACAAGTACGAGGCGTGTGGCAATTGTATGCAAAACCAGCGCTTGCAGTACGCTTACGATATTCTGGCTACATTCTAGATGGCGGCGCAAAATAATAAATCTCTTGGTCAACACTGGCTGAAAGACAGAGAGGTTCTTAATCACATTGCTGATTGTGCCGAGTTGTTGGCTAGTGACACGGTCCTTGAAATTGGTCCAGGGCTTGGGACACTCACCAGCGTACTGCTTGGTCGATCTGAAAAAGTAGTCGCTGTTGAATTCGACGGTGACCTTGCCAAGAAATTACCAGCTCAGTTTCCCGGTAAAAATCTAGAAGTTATTACAAGTGATATACTATCGTTTGATCTTGGGACGCTACCTAAAAATTATGTCGTCGTCGCTAATGTGCCTTATTACATCACCAGCAAAATCGTCCAAATGCTGCTAACAGCCGATAACAAACCTCGCACCAGTGTGCTTTTGGTTCAAAAAGAAGTTGCCGAGCGGCTAGCAGCCCAACCTGGAAAGATGAGTATTTTGGCGGTAAGTGCTCAACTTTTTGCTGATGTAACCCTCGGTGGCGTCGTAAAAGCAGCTCTGTTTACACCGCCGCCAAAAGTTGACAGCCAAGTAGTAATCCTAAAAACCAGACAAACACCATTTTTAACAGATGTTCTAGAAAAAGATTTCTTTACAGTTGTAAAAGCTGGCTTTTCGGCCAAGCGTAAAAAACTACGCAGTAGCCTTTCGGGTGGACTCAAAATTACAAAAGAGGAAGCCGAAGTACTACTCAGAAAAGCTGACATTAGTCACGACGTACGGGCCGAATCATTGTCACTTGATGACTGGGTACGGCTGACTCGGGTTGTCGCTCTATAGTGCTCGTGCTAAAATGACCGTAACATGAAGCGATCTTCTAGGCACTTACGTACGTCAGGATTTACAGTTATCGAACTGATCATCGTAATTATTGTTATTGCTATCTTGGCAACGATTGTTCTTGTTGGGTACAGCAACATTCAAGGCCAGGCGCGAGACAAGAGCGTACAGTCGGATTTAGACACACTCGACGGCATCGAAACAGACTTCGGTACTAAAAACAATGTTGCGGGTGAAGCCTGGTATTCCGGAAGTGGAATTGACGCTAACTTGAATTTTACGCCCTCTGCGGGAAATGTTATTGATGTCGTTATTAATTCAACCGACTACTGCATTAGGGGCTATAACCTTAGCGCCGCCACCTATAACAAAATTTCTACAGCCGCAATAAAAGAATCAATTCCGGGCGTTTGCGGTACTTTAGGGGCTTCTTCGGCAGCTATTGCCGGGTCCCCGTAGTAGCCTAAATTCTATCTGTTATAATAAACGGTAATGGATAAGAAACTTTATATTGCCACAGCGATTCCTTACGTTAACGGCACGCCCCATATTGGCAATGCCCTTGACTATCTACTGGCTGATATTTGGACACGTTACCAGAAACAAAATGGTCATGAAGTACGTTTTGAAGTAGGTACAGACGAGCATGGCAATAAAATTGCCGCTAAAGCTGCCGAAGCTGGCATGGATCCAAAAGCATACACCGACAAAATGTATGTCAATTTTGAAGCTCTGATGAAAAAGGTCAATGCTAGTTATACAGATTTTATTCGTACAACTGATGAACATCATGTTGCGGCTGTGCAGTACATCTGGCAAACATTGGCGCCGTATATTTATAAGGGTACATACAAGGGCTGGTACTGCGTTGGTCACGAGGCATTTTTTACGGATAAAGAAGTGCAAGCAACTGGCGGGATTTGTCCCGATCACCAGACCCCCTATGAACAGCTGAGTGAAGAGAATTATTATTTTAAGACCAGCGCTTTTACTGATAAAATTCGTGAAGCTATTACGACTGATGTCATGCAAATAGTTCCAGAGTTTCGTAAAAAAGAATTCTTGGACTTAATGAAAGACGGTTTGCAGGACGTCAGTATTTCGCGCCCCAAGAAAAATCTTTCATGGGGTGTGCCCGTTCCTGGTGACCCCAACCAAATTATGTATGTCTGGATTGACGCACTGGCAAACTATATTACAGTGCTTGGGTATCCAGATAACGAAACCTGGAAAGAATATTGGCCAGCCGATGTACAGGTTATTGGTAAGGATATTTTGCGTTTTCATGCTGGTATTTGGCCAGCAATGTTACTAGGCCTTGGGCTGGAACTTCCTAAAAAACTTTTGGTCCATGGGTTTGTTATTGTGGGCGGTGAAAAAATGAGTAAAACTGTAGGTAACGTCGTTGATCCGAATGTAATTATTGATGAGTATGGCCTAGATGCGTTTCGCTACTTCTTTTCTCGACACATCCCGACACTCGACGACGGTGATTTTACATGGGAGAAGTTCGAGAATGCATATAATAGTGAACTGGGTAATGACTTAGGCAACGTTATTCAGCGCGTGGCAAGTATGTTGACGCGCTATCAGTCAGGCGTAATCGGACAAGCGCCACAGGGCGAACATGATATGAGCGCCTATCACGAATATATGGACAATCTAGAGTTTAACAAAGCCATGGACGAAGTATGGCAGATGGTTCGCAGTCTGAATCAATATATTGAAAACGTTAAACCGTGGGAGATTGCCAAGCATATTCCCAAAGATCCCGAAGCAGAGTCACATTTATCTGACGTACTCGCATATTGTGTTGGTGCACTTCTACAAATCGGCGACCTACTGGTGCCGTTTTTACCTGGTACGGCCGAAAAGATTCATCATACTTTTGAAAGTGGTGTCGTTGTTCCGAGTGAGGGCGTGTTGTTTCCAAAAATCTACCTTCATACTCCAGACCCACATGCTCCAAAGGCCGCGTAGATGTTAGTTGACACACATTGTCATATCCATGAAGCTGACTATCCGCTGGATATTAGCGAGACGCTAAGACGTGCGCATGAAAATGGCGTTGATCAATTACTATGCGTTGGAACGGGCGTTGATAGTTCACGTCTGGCAATACAATTTGTCGCTTCTCACCCAGAAGCATTTGCGACGATTGGCGTTCATCCTCATGACACAAAAGATGGATGGGAGGAACTCGCTTCTATAATAGAAACAGGCAAAGTGGTGGCGATTGGCGAAATCGGACTGGACTATTATTACAATCACAGTCCCAAAGACATACAAATAAAAGCTCTCGAATGGCAAATCAATTTAGCCCTAAACCATAACCTGCCAATTATCTTTCATGTGCGAGATGCCTTTGATGATTTCTGGCCAATTATCGACAATTTTAAAAATATACGTGGCGAACTGCATAGTTTTACGGACAACCAATCAAACCTTGAAGAAGGGCTACGTCGAGGTTTTTTTGTTGGCGTTAATGGAATTAGTACTTTTACGAAAGATGAAAAGCAAAAAGAATTGTTTGCAGGAATTCCACTTGATAGACTACTGCTCGAGACAGATGCGCCGTACCTGACGCCCATTCCATATCGTGGCAAAGTCAACGAACCTGCCTATATTCTTACTATTGCTGAACACCAGGCCGCTGCTCGTGGTATTACAGTTGACGAAATAGCCCAGGCTACAACAGCAAACGCCCGTGCTTTATTTGGCTTTTAACTGATATAATTAACCAAGTGAGTACAGAGTTATACTATCTTGATCATGCCGCGGCAACACCAATTGATCCGCGGGTACTAACGGCTATGCAGCCGTATTTTAGCGATAACTTTTATAACCCTTCCAGCCCATATTCTGTGGCGGTCGCGGTTCGCAGAGATTATGAAGAAGCCAAACACACATTGGCGCAACTGATTGGGGCAAAGCCGGATGAGTTGATTATGACCGCCGGTGCGACCGAGTCAATTAACTTGGCGTTTAACGCTATGGATGGACATGTCGTTGTTCCAAACATTGAACATCATGCTGTCCTGGCTGCCGCCAAACAACACGACCACACATTTGTCACAGCTGACGTTCATGGACGTGTCTCGGTCGAGTCAATTAAAGCCGCTATTCGACCTGACACGTGGCTAGTGAGTGTGGCGATTGCAAATAATGAACTTGGTACTACGCAGCCACTTCGCGATATTGCTCAGGTAATTAAAAACGAACGTGAAGCCAGGTTAGAGAGTGGCAATACAACGCCAATTTATTTTCATAGTGATGCGTCGCAGGGCATAGGTCAAATAGATAGTAATGTAGCACGCCTAGGGCTCGACATGCTGACTCTTAATGCAGGAAAAATATATGGGCCAAAACAAGTTGGATTATTATGGGCAGCCAGTCACGTACAGTTACGACCATTAATTGTAGGTGGTGGTCAAGAACGTGGTCTACGCAGCGGAACTGAAAATGTGGCGGGTGCAGTTGGGTTTGCCAAAGCACTGACACTTGTGAGTGAACATCGTAAATTTGAATCTGAACGACTTGCTATGCTACGCGACAGTTTACAACAAAAGCTGGCAGACGCGTTTCCAATGGCAGTTTTTTCGGGTCATCCTAAACATCGTCTAAGTGGCCATCTACACGTATCATTTCCTGGACTAGATGGTGAAAGATTAGTTTTCATGCTTGAAACGCGCGGCGTCTTGGTTGCGACAGGGAGTGCATGCGCGGCTAATAAAGGTACACGTTCGCATGTTCTGACTGCAATTGGACTTGCTCCAGAAGTTGCCGATGGCAGTTTGCGTCTGACACTGGGACATTTATCAACCGAAGAGAATATCGTAAAAGCAGGTGATATTATTGTCGAAGAAATTGCGCGTGAATACACAAGGACCAAAAAGTGATTCGCTATTTAATCTTTTTTCCGCTCCTTATAATCGGCATGATTGTAGCGATCAGTATTTATTTGCAACCCGATGATCTCAGAGGATGTAACGAACAAGTAAGTGTCTCCACGTCATGTCAACCAGTAGATGCCATCGTTGCAGTGAGTGGCGGGGATACTAACGCTCGCACCGACGAAGCAATTCTATTATATAAAAATAATTGGGCAAAAACACTTATTTTTTCTGGTGCTGCTGAGGATAAATCTGGTCCAAGCAATGCGGCGGCAATGGAGGCGCATGCCGAGGCACAGGGCGTACCAGCATCTGCTATTTTCCTTGACGAATCGTCGGAAACAACGAAGCAAAATGCCCAGGACAGCAGTGCAATCTTTACCTCTCGCAATATCAAAAGTATTATTTTGGTAACGTCGGGTTATCATCAGCGCCGAGCGAGCCTAGAATTTCATAAACTTGCCCCGGACGTAACTATTTTGAATCATCCAGTTGGAACGGATCAAGATTGGTCATTTTGGTGGTGGACGAATCCTCGCGGATGGACCCTGGCGGTTACCGAACTGTTCAAGATTGTTCTGTTTTACTTCGGAGTAAGTCAGTAGCCATGACAAAAGTATATGTCGGAATGAGCGGTGGAGTCGACTCGTCATTGACGGCTGCGCTACTGCTAGAGCAAGGCTACGATATCACGGGTGTCTATATGAAAAACTGGACACAGGATTTACCAGGCATGAAATGTCCGTGGGCTGATGATTTGGCGGATGCTAAACGTGTCGCAGTGCAACTGGGAATCGATTTTAAGGTCTTTGATTTTGAAAAAGAATACAAACATAAAGTCGTCGATTACATGATCGATGAATATAAGGCAGGTCGTACACCAAACCCAGATATTATGTGTAACCAGGAAGTAAAGTTTAAGTTATTTCTTGAAACTGCCCTTGAAGATGGTGCTGACATGATTGCGACTGGTCACTATGCTCGAGTTGAAAATGGCGTACTAAAACAAGCAGCCGATACAAACAAAGATCAAACATATTTCCTGTACCGAGTAACAGGTGATGCATTATCCAAAACGCTCTTTCCTTTGGGCGAGTTTACAAAGCCAAGAGTTCGAGAAATGGCCAAAGAGCGCGGGCTTTATACGGCCGGCAAAAAAGATAGTCAGGGAATTTGTTTTGTTGGTAAAGTTGGCATTCGCGACTTTTTGTCACAGTACGTCGAACAAAAACCCGGCAAAGTTATCGACAAAAAAACAGGCAAAGTTTTGGGACATCACGACGGAGCAATCTTTTATACACTTGGCCAGCGTCACGGGTTAGAGCTTGGTGGGGGATTACCATACTATGTCGTTGGTAAAGATATGGGCAAGAACGAAGTCTATATTACAACTGACCTTAATGACAAATCACTTTGGAAGAACGCAGTGAGGCTTACAAATGTTCACTGGATTAACGAGAAACCTCTTGAAGGTGAATATGATATTCGTGTTCGTCATCGTGCGTCGCTTGTTAAAGCAAAGCTTCACTATGAGAATGACGATGTTATTTTGGAACTTGATAATGCCGAACGTGCTGTTGCATCTGGACAATCAGTCGTTATTTACAACGGTGATACTTGCCTGGGTGGCGGTATAGTCGTCTAAATTGTAATTCAAACAATTGACTGTTAAAATAACAGAGATGAATGCACAAGAAATTCGTAACGCTTATTTGAAGTTCTTTGAGGATCGTGGCCACAAGATTATTCCTCGCGCCAAGCTGGTGCCACTCAATGATCCGACGACTCTTTTTACAGGCAGTGGCATGCAACCACTTTTACCGTATTTGCTGGGACAGCCTCACCAAGATGGTGTCAGGCTAGCTGATAGTCAAACTGCGCTTCGCGCTCAGGATATTGATGATGTAGGTGACAATCGTCACACGACATTTTTTGAAATGCTGGGCAACTGGAGCCTGGGGGATTATTTTAAAGAACAACAAATTCGTTGGTTTTTTGAATTTTTGACTGATGTTGTCGGACTCGATCCAAACAAACTCTACGTCACGGCGTTTATTGGCGATGAAGCACACGGCATTCCGCGTGACGACGAAGCAGCAAACATTTGGCAAAAAGTTTTTGAAGAGAAAAATATCGAAGCAAAGATTGTTGAAATCGGTAGTCAAGAAGACGGCAACAAACGTGGTATTAAACCAGGCGAGCGTATTTTCTTTTATGATGATGGCGAGAACTGGTGGAGTCGCGGCGGTGGTTTAGACAAAACTCCAATTGGCGATCCATGTGGACCTGACAGCGAAGTTTTTTATGATTTTGGCGAGCAGAACCACGCCGAAGGCTTTGGTCTTGCGCACCCAGCTAGCGATAGTGGTCAATTTATGGAAATTGGCAATCAAGTCTTTATGCAATATCGCCGCAATGACGACGGTAGCTTTACGCCGCTGGAAAAACAAAATGTTGACTTTGGTGGTGGTCTGGAGCGAATCGCAGCAGCCCAAATTGACAGCCCTGATGTATTTAAAATTAGCCTGCTGTGGCCAATTATCGAAAAGCTACAAAGCCTGAGCGGTAAAAATTACGAATCACATACCGAAAGCATGCGCGTCATTGCCGATCACTTACGTGCGGCAACATTCTTGGCAGTTGACGGCGTTAAACCTGCGAACAAAGAGCAAGGTTACGTCATGCGTCGACTGCTTCGTCGAGCAATTCGTTTTGCATTTGATTTAGGAATTGAACAGAATTTCCTAGAAGAAATCGTTCCTGTTATTGCAGACCTTTACGTTGACGACTATCCAGAAGTTAAAGCACAACGTGAAGACGTGATTGCGACGCTTGTTAAAGAGGAAAAAGTTTTTCGTCAAACACTTCGCAAAGGCCTTCGTGAACTTGAGAAGTTTAAATCAGATGGCCTTACCGGGACTGAGCTATTCATGCTTTATGATACCTACGGTTTTCCAGTTGAACTTTCAACTGAAGAAGCTTTCAAGCAGAATATTACGTTGTCAGAAAACTGGCGCGAAGAGTTTGACGCCAAAATGAAGGAGCAGCGTGAACGTTCGCAAACTGCGGCTAAAGGTACTTTTAAAGGTGGCTTAGCGGGTGACAAAGACATTCACAAAAAGTATCACACAGCGACTCACTTGTTGCAGTCCGCTCTACGCGAATTATTTGGTAACGACCTTCGTCAACATGGCAGCAATATTACCGAAGAACGTCTGCGCTTTGACTTCAACCATGACACCAAAATGACCGATGAAGAAATTAAACGTGCTGAAGATTTGGTCAATGGCTGGATTGCCGAAGATTTGCCTGTAAAGTACACAGACTATCCAACTCAGGAAGCACTCGACATGGGAGCGATTGGTCCGTTTGGCGAACGGTACGGCGAGAAAGTGAAAGTCTATCAAATGGGCGAGGGTGACCACATCGCATCGCTTGAAATTTGTGGTGGACCTCACGTTGATAATACTGGGCATCTGGCAGAGGGTGGCAAAAAGTTTAAAATTATCAAGGAGGAATCGAGCTCGGCTGGTATTCGTAGAATCAAAGCCAAGCTTATTTAACTATGACTTTACTTTTTTGGGTGGCTATTCTTGCATTGATTATATTTTCGGCGATTTGTTCAGGACTCAATATCGCGTTGATGTCGCTATCGATACGATACTTGAAACGCCAATCAACCATTGGTAATGTTTATGCAAAAAGAGTGTTGCCACTTAGACAGAATAGTCACCTTAGCCTGGCAGCAATACTACTTTGTAATATAGCTGCCGTTTCGATAACATCAATTTTGTTTGATTCACAAATACAAGGTTTGCTGGCCGTTATTGCCACGACGTTACTTCTGGTTATTTTCGGTGAGTTGCTGCCACAGGCATTATTTGCTCGCTTTGCACTCAAATTTTCATATTACTTGACTCCGGTACTTTGGGTAATGATTATCGCAACCTACCCAATATCAAAGATTCTACAGCTGGTACTTGATCGACTGATAGGTCATCAGGCTGAACGACTTCATAGTCGCGATGAACTGGGGTATATTATTAGCGAGCATTTAACAGGCGAAATTGAAAGTGAGTTAGACGAAAGCGAAGCCGAGATTATCCAGGGCGCGTTAGGGCTTAGCGAAAAACGTGTTCGTGATATCGCAACTCCAATAAGTAAAGTTTATCATCTGACACTTGATACGCTGCTCGACGATGCAAAAATTGACGAAATTAAAAAACAAAACCGCAGCAGGATACCTATTATTGATGAGGACCATACTAAATGTTATGGAGTAATGCTGATGAAAACCCTCGTTGACGTTGATTTTGACACCTGGCCTATTCACGTCAGAGACATGAAACTATATCCAACAAAGTCTGTGGGTAGCATGACAGCTCTGGACACGATGTTCCACAAATTTATAGCATCGCATTCTCATTTGATGCCCGTGACCGACGATGGCAAGATAGTCGCAATCGTTACAATCGAGGACTTAATTGAAGAAATTTTTGACCGTGAAATTATTGATGAGGCAGACATGGAGCGGGTTAACTAGCTACCATAAGCGTCTTTAGTATATAATGGTCAATATCTATGGTATTTGAAAAACTTCGAGCCGCTCGTAAAAATAATGCCGCCAACGACTATATCGTTGCGCTCGACATTGGTACCGAATTCGTAAAAGCTTTAATTGCAAAACTCGACGGTGACAGTTTAAATATCGTTGGTGTCGGCCGCGCCCGTCAAGAACTGAGCGACATGCATTCCGGTGCTATTGCCGATATCGCCGGCGTCGTTCGTAACTGTGAAGACGCTCTTTCCGAGGCCGAAGACCAAGCAGGGCTGCAGGCTAAACGTGTTGTTATTGGTATCGCCGGCGAACTGGTGAAAGGCGTGACAAATACAATCCGTTACCGTCGTCCACAGCCCGATCGTCCCCTCGATACAGCCGAGATGGAATTTATCATCGAGAAAGTTCAAGAACGCGCCCAAGGCAAAGCTCAAAAACAAATTGCACTTGAAACCGGCAACGATGAAGTTGAGGTAAAGCTGGTCAACAGCGCCCTTGTTAGTATTCATATTGATGGGTATAAAGTCAGTAACCCAATTGGTTTTCAGGGTAAGGACGTGGCGGTTCAAATATATACTGCTTTTGCGCCAATGGTTCATATTGGTGCACTTGAACGTGTTGCAGACGAACTATCGCTCGAATTACTCGCTGTCGCGGCCGAACCTTTTGCAGTTAGTCGAACGATGTTAGGAAGTGATGTTAATAGCAATTTCACCGCCATTCTAGCTGATGTGGGTGGTGGAACAACAGACATCGCTGTCGTGAACGACGGCGGCGTCGAAGGTACTAAAATGTTTGGTATTGGCGGACGCAGCTTTACCAACACTATTGCGAGCGAAATGAACTTATCATATGCTGACGCTGAAAAATTAAAAGTCAACATTGGTCACAGTCAAATTAAACCAACAGTTGCCAAAGAGGTTGAGGAGGCCGTTGATAAAACTCTCGAAGTTTGGGTAGCTGGTGTTGAACTAGCGCTAAGTGAATTTGACTCGGTTGATCATCTGCCGAATCGCATTTTATTATGTGGTGGTGGAGCTAGCCTTGAGAAGTTAGTCGAAGCCCTAGGTAAGGCCGAATGGCATAAGGACTTGCCATTTACAAAGAAACCAACCGTGCATTATATTCAGCCCTCAGATGTCATGGGAATCACTGACACAACAGGGGCAGTTAACGACCATACCTTCATTACCGCGATGGGACTACTGAGGGTTGGCTATGATACACTGGTAGGTAGTGGCGATGGTGATTCCATCAAAGAAAAACTCAACCGGATCCTTAGAATATAACTATGAATAAAGATGTAATATACATTGATGTCGAAGACGATGTCACCGCAATAATCGGCAAGATAAAGGCTAGCAAGGAAAAGATTGTTGCCTTAGTTCCACCAAAGCGTGTCGGTATTTTACAGAGCGCAGTCAACTTGCGACTGCTTGACCGCATGGCAACAACCGACCACAAACATTTGGTTTTGATCACAAACAATCAAGCATTGGTTGCACTTTCTGCTGCGGCTGGCATTCCTGTTGCCAAGAACCTACAGAGTAAACCTGAACTAGCTGAAATCTCGGCCTTAAACGTTGACGACGAAGACGACGTTATTGACGGTTCTAGCCTGCCAGTTGGCGAACTCGAAAAAACAGCAGATACACCAGGTGGCAAAAACGACGCGGTTGATGATGCTATCGATACACTTGATATTGATGATAAAAAGGTAGATGTCGCCTCTGGTATGGGCGCCGTAGCAATTAAAAATCCTAAAAGATCAAAAAGTGGAGTCAAGGTCCCTAACTTTAATTCGTTCCGCAAGAAACTATTTCTTGGTATCGCGGCCTTTGTTGTCCTTGTTCTCTTCTTGGTCTGGGCGAACGTTTTTGCGCCTGCCGCTACCGTAGTAATCACCGCCAAAACAGTTGGGACACCAGTTAGTCAAACAGTTTCCTTAGGGACGGCTCCAACTGATGTATCGAAGGGTGTTGCGCAGGTAGTTACGCAAACTTTGAAAAAGGATGTAAGTGTTAAATTTACGCCAACTGGATCTGAGGACTTGGGCGCAAAAGCAACAGGAACAGTTACGATAAAAAACTGTGATAGTAATACCGCATTTACGGTGAGTGCAAATACGACCTTTACTGCAAGTTCAGGCCAAGAGTTTGTCAATCCAAGTGCCGTCACAGTTCCAGGCTATAGCGGATCTGCATCAAATTGTATTTCTCATGGCACAGGCGCTGGCGTAGCAACCGTCGGAATAACGGCATCTGCTGCCGGCCCTGCGTATAATATTTCGGCAACAACTTATTCAATTGATGGAATCAGCTCAAGTGCTTTCATATATGCTAACGGTACAGCAACGAGCGGTGGAACAACCAATATTCAAACTGTTGTCTCTGCTGCGGATGTGGCTACGGCGACAACTGCTCTAAACGCATTACCAACAACCGACGACGAAAAAGCTCTCATTGCCCAGTATAAAAACGGCGAATTCGTCATGAATGATACCTTTAATGTGGATCGTTCGACACCAGTCTCAAGCCCTGCAGTCGGCGCTCAGGCAAGCGGACAAGCTACGCTCACAAGCAGTTTGACATATACAATTGCTGCCCTTGCACAGCCTGATGTTAAGCAATTTCTTGATAACTCACTATCTCAACAACTAAAGGGGTCGACTGATCAGCGCGTCTATGATGATGGTATCAGTAAGGTAGTTCTTGCCGGCTACAGTAACGTTTCGGGGACAGCCACAATTAATATCGCCACGACTGCTCAGGTGGGACCAAATATCAATACAGACGATCTCAAATCACAGGTAAAAGGCAAAAAATCTGGCGAGGTCCAAGCACTTCTTGGAAATGTTTCTGGTATCAGTAGTGTTCAAGTAAACTTCTCTTTCCCATGGGTGACCAGGATCCCTAATGACATAACCAAAGTAGATGTTCAGTTCAAGTTGAATAATGGCTAATCAAAATATTGTTTGTTTGGACGTGGGAGAAAAACGCATAGGTGTTGCCGTTGCTGATGCGTCAGTTCGCATTGCTGTGCCATTTGAGACGGTTGACGTCGATGGGAGTGAAATTGAGGCGATTGCCAAGATAATTATCACTGAAGAAGCAGACATGCTTGTTATTGGATATCCACGCAATCAGGCAGGCGAACCAACCGCCCAGACCAGGTATGTCGAGGAATTTGCCGAAAAACTAAAAGACATCATACCAAATATCGAATTCCAGGATGAGTCGCTTACTAGCGTTATGGCAGAGGAACAGCTCGCTGTTCACAAACGCCCTTACAGTAAAGCAGATATTGACGCTCAGGCGGCAGCCATCATCCTTCAAGATTACTTGGAGTCTCATGATGCTTAAAACCGTGCAGAAACTTCAACGTAAACCCACCGATATGCCGCAAACATCCACTATGCCTGTTAAACCGTTGCCAATTAACGGTCAACCGAGCGGGCTTGCGCCAAAAAAGAGAGTAAAAAAGACTGTTTTAATCATCACTCTAGTGGTCACAGGTCTTATTATTTTGACAATGGTCGGAGCTTTTATTTGGTACAAAACGCAGACTTCTGCCGCATCATCGGATACTACAAAGCTCATACCTGTCACTATTACCAGCGGCTCAACCTCTAGTACGATTGGCAAACTACTGCAAGACAAAGCAATTATTCGTAGCGCGGTTGCGTTTGATATTTATACTCGGCTATCCGGAACAAGAGATAAATTGCAGGCCGGATCCTATAGATTAGCTCCGTCCGAACCAGTTGCGGATATCGTCAAACACCTAGTAAGCGGTACGGTCGATACGTTCTCGATCACCTTTTATCCAGGTGCGATGCTGGTCGATAACTCTAACATGGCTGAATCTGCCAAAAGAGACGTAACGACAGTTCTTAAGCAAGCAGGTTATACCGATGATCAGATTAAAACTGGCCTCGATGCCACCTATAGTTCACCTCTGTTTGATAGCAAACCTGCTTCAGCGGACCTTGAGGGGTATGTCTATGGACAGACCTATCAATTTAATGCCGGTGCCAGCGTCTCAGACATTTTGCAGCGCACGTTTCAGGAGTATTATACGGCTCTCACTAGTAACAATATTATTACTGGTATTAAAGCCCACGGTCTTACACTCTACCAAGGCATAACACTAGCATCTATCGTTCAGAGAGAAGTAGCTTCGCCCGTTTCGTCAGCTGCTGGGCCAAGCACTGATCAAAAACAAGTCGCTCAGGTGTTTTATACACGACTGGCTAGTGGAATAATGCTGGGGTCAGATGTCACTTATCAATACGCAGCTAACAAGCTTGGGGTTGCACCAGACGTCAATTTAGACTCTCCTTATAACACACGTCTTCATGCAGGACTGCCTCCAGGACCTATTTCAAGCCCTGGTTTGACTGCCCTTGAGGCGGTTGCATCTCCAGCCTCCACTAACTACCTATTTTTCCTTAGTGGGGATGATGGCAAGACGTATTTTGCAACAACCGACGCCCAACACCAAGCAAACATCGCGAACTACTGTCAGCAGAAGTGTAGCATCCAGTAATTTGACAAATTTATATACTCATAAAATAAATTGACATATTATGCAATACTTGATAAACTTGTTCTTAGCACATTTGTGACTTCTACTACTGATTTGTGATAAACATACATTCAGCGGGTGGGAAGCCAAGAAGCATAAATGAGCCTACCAGAAATGTCGCACGGGTACCGAAAAAGAACACTTTCAAACAATAGTAATTAATGAAATCGGTCGACACGTACCCCGTTCTAGCGAGAAGAAAGACAGACTAAGGTAGACGCCCTTGTAGCAATACAGGCGGCAGGAGAAAGATTATTCGTAATCCGATTCAAAGAGGCATTGCTTCTGAATCAACTGTTGCCCTGCGACAGCAATTATTGGCTCACCGTCGCAAACGCGCGCGGGGAGTACCAAAGGCTTCAACAATCGCCATTTACGCAAGTATCTTTGCGGTTATTGTTGCTGTTGTCGCGATTGGTTATCGTCCACCGCAAGAAACCTCAGCAGTTGCCAATGCTGCTTCAACAAGCACCACTACATCAGCCACTAACCCTGGTTCTATTGACCAGGTCGTTGCAACTTCTGTGGCTGCTAATTTAGCCGAGACAACTAACCTATCAGTTGCCCCAAATGCAGCGGAGTTTGCTGCCTCAACTCAGATCCAAAGTCAGCTTTCACAGCCTGATAGCTCGGTTATTACCAAACCACAAATCCTTCAGCCAACAGCCGAAAATCGTTCGGTTACTTCGTATACAGTCAAGGCTGGCGATACAGCAAGTAGCGTTGCTGCGCAGTACAACCTTTCAGCTACGACAATTAAATGGGCAAACAACTTAAAGTCAGACGCATTGACTGTTGGTAGCAACTTGGTAATTCTACCGACTGACGGTGTACTTTACACCGTTAAGGCAGGTGATACACTTGCATCAATCAGCACCAAATATGGAGTCGATCAGACGCGAGTTGTCCTTTACAATGACCTTGATGTCAGCGGTATTACCACTGGCCAAAAGATTATTTTACCTGGTGGAACTTTGCCAACGAACGAACAGCCTGGTTACGTTGCTCCTGCGGCCGCCACAACGTTTGTGACTGGCTTTAATTCTGGATTTGGTGGTAACACATGGCACATCGCAAATGGTACTCCAGGATACCCTGGTAACACCTACGCGTATGGTAACTGTACACGATACGCTTATGACCGTCGTGTTGAACTTGGCCTGCCTGTTCAAGCTAACTGGGGTAATGCCTACAGCTGGGCTTCTGCTGCGGCCTCTGCCGGCCTTGTAGTTAACCATAGTCCATCGGTTGGTGCGGTTATGCAGTCTTCGAACCACGTTGCTATTGTTGAGGATATCCTGCCAAACGGTGACCTGAGCATTAGTGAGATGAACGCCTACGTTTCAGGTGGTGGTTGGAACGTCGTTTCCGGTCGTATCGTACAAGCCGCATACGTCGGCCAGTACCTCTACATTCACTAGATTGTGGCCTTGCCAGTAATCGCCTCTGTTAATTCAGGGGCGATTTTGGTAGAATAAGGGGAGTATGTTTGTCGACACCGCCAAAGTATTTATTCAAGCAGGTAAGGGCGGCGACGGAGCCGTTAGTTTTCGTCATGAAATTTATGTTGATAAAGGTGGACCAGACGGTGGTGACGGCGGTAAGGGTGGCGACGTTATCTTTGTAGCGAGCGAGAACGTTAATACGCTTCTTGATTTTCGTTACAAGCCAGAATTAAAGGGTGGTGATGGTCAAAACGGTTCAAAACGCGATCGTCATGGTCGTTCAGGTGAGCCGCTGCGCGTTAAGGTCCCAATGGGCACAATTGTTCGTCGTGATGGTGAGATTATCGCTGATCTGACGGTTGATGGCCAAGAAGTAGTTGTTGCTAAGGGTGGCGATGGCGGCTTTGGCAATGCTCACTTTAAAAGCTCCGTTCGTCAAACTCCGCGAATTGCCGAAAAGGGCGAAGAAGGCGATACATTTGAAGCAGCGCTAGAGCTAAAACTGCTAGCTGATGTCGGTCTGGTCGGCTTTCCAAACGCCGGCAAATCAACCTTTCTTAGTGTTGTTAGTAATGCTCGTCCAGAAATTGCCGATTACGCTTTTACGACGCTTTCACCAAATCTTGGCGTTGCTGATATCGACGACGGCAGTATCCTCATTGCCGACTTACCTGGACTTATTGAGGGGGCCAGTAAGGGTAAAGGACTTGGAGACGCTTTCCTCCGTCATATCGAGCGTACCGCCGTTCTACTGCATCTGATTGATGTTTATACTGATGATATTGCGGCCGCCTATAAAACAATTCGAGCGGAACTGGCTAGTTATAACGTTGAACTAAGTGATCGTCCTGAAGTCATCGCACTCACCAAAATTGATGGGCTAGACGAAGATATCGTTCAGATGCAAATGGACACAGTTAAATCAGTTGCAGGTAAGGACGCTCAGGTCTTTGCAATTTCTTCAACAGCACACCAGGGTACCAAGGAGGTTTTGCGGGCTCTACGTGCCAAAGTAGTTGCAGCTCGTCTGGTTGCAGCCGAAGACGATATTGATGCGGTTGATGATGAATATGAGACGATTAGTCTTGGAGAAAACCAAATTGCCGAGGGTTGGACCGTTGAAAAGGTGACAGAAGACGACCAGGTTTATTATAAAGTTGTTGGTGATAAGATAGAGAAATTTGCTCGTCGTACAGACTTTGCCAACTTTGAAGGCGTGAATCGCCTACGTGACATTATGAAGAAGATGGGTATCGCACATGAGCTTCGCCGTGCAGGGGCAGAGGGCGACAGTTTAATTCGTATTGGTGACAGCGAATTTACCTTCCAAGAACAGTAGACATTGACATTATACCGTAAGCATGCTATAATCAGTAGCTGTCATCAGTTGAAACTTTGTTTCCTGAGGAGTATTTAGAAGTTTATAGGCTTTGTGGTTGGGCTTGCTGTGCTTTTCTCTGCATCAATTGTGGTGCACGGAAAAGCATAGCAACCCGGAACTTCCCCCGCCGGGATGCTTGCTAGCGGATCGAGTACGATTCGCGAAGTGGGGGCAACCCCAGCGCCATGGTGGCAGGATGAGGCTAGTGATACTGCCCTCACGTAAACCCCTTGCCACCATGGTCCTACTTCAATATTTCTCCCACCAAGTGGGATGACGCAGGCGCTTCGGCCCCTTCCGTACCTGATATTCATCAGGAAGCCGGTAAACCGTAAAGTGACGCTTGGGGCTAAACCCCCGCTGCCGGGCTGTCTCAGCCCCGCCCCAAGCGTTCACTTTACGGGTCTCACCCTGAATTTCTATCTGCCACGCGCTTTCGAGCGTGTTTTTTGTTATTCTAGGGATATGCCGAAAACGTTTTTCTTTTATGACCTAGAGACATCAGGACTTAGTGGTCGCGACGACCGAATTATGCAATTTGCCGGGATTCGAACTAATATGGACCTGCAGAAAATAGGTGAACCAGTCAACGTGCTTGTTAAACTTAGCGACGATGTCCTACCAAGCCCAGATGCCATTATGGTGACGGGAATTAGTCCCCAGACGACCAAAGTCGATGGCTATAGTGAGGCGGAGTTTGCCAAAATGCTCGACGAAGAAGTCTTTACTCCAGATACCATAACGGTTGGATTTAATAACGTCCGTTTTGACGACGAATTCATCCGACATCTGTTTTGGCGTAATTTCCATGATCCTTATGAGTGGAGCTATAAAGATGGTCGTTCGCGGTGGGACCTACTTGACGTCGTTCGTATGACCAGGGCTCTACGGCCTGATGGTATTAACTGGCCGATTGACGAGAAGGGTCAACCGACCAATCGCCTCGAGCTTTTAGCGTCTGCCAACAAACTGGAACACGTGAAAGCTCATGATGCATTAAGCGATGTTGAAGCTTTGATTGGTGTGACAAAACTGATTCGCGATAAGCAACCTCAACTATATGACTATTTGTTAAAACTTCGAGATAAAAATGAAGTAAAAAAACTTGTAAACCTGGATGTAAAGCAGCCGTTTGTATATGTTAGTGGGCGGCTTGATAGCGAATTTAATAAAGCCACAGTCGCTTTTCCTCTGACGGCAGGTAAAAACGGTAATGTTGTTGTGTATGATCTTCGTTATGACCCGACGCCATTTCTCACGATGAGCTCCAAAGAACTTGCCAAAAAACTGTACGCAAACTGGGAAGAACGAAAATCAGAGGATTTTGTAAAACTACCCGTTAAAGAGCTGCAATATAATCACGTACCAGCCGTTGCTCCATTAGGTGTATTATCTCAGGGCGATGGATGGAAAAATATTGGCCTTAGTGAAGAAATAATCACAAAACATAAAAGTGTTTTGCTCTCTGCGCCAGGCTTTGCTGAAAATATCAGATCGCTTTTCGAAACCAAACCAGATTATAAAAAGTCGTCTAATCCAGAGGCGCAGCTATATGATAGTTTCGTGCCAGATATCGACAAGCTAAGGATAGAGTCAGTTCGAAATGCCAGCGAACGTGAGCTAGCTGATTTTCATCCGACCTTTACCGATGAGCGTCTTCCTGAACTGCTGCTGCACTACAAGGCTCGTAACTTCCCTCGGTCGCTTGCCGAAGATGAATCTTTGGCGTGGGAAAAGTGGCGTTCTGCCCAGATAAATACAGCTTTGCCTGGATTTATGAAGTCGTTACAGCGCCTCGATGCAACCATCGTCGATGAAAATAAAAGATTTATGTTACAAGAGTTGCAGCTTTGGGCCGAGAGTATTCTACCGGCCGATATTGACTAAGCAGTACGTTTGGTTCGTTTAGCACGAACAGTTGGGGCAGGCGCAAAAAGGAAAGTCTTAACTTTTGACCACATGGTAATGCGGAGAATAACAATTGTCATAGCAGTTGCAGTTGCAGCCATCATATCAACAGGACTAATGGATAGGTTAGTGCCAGGTATAACACCGGCAAGTAGAAATAACATTAATGAATTAGTGGCATCAAGGCTATCAAGAATAATCAGTAGTGCACCGACAAGACTGACAATGATAATTGATTTCTTCATACTCTGGACCTCTTATGTAATTTACTTGTAAGCAATATAGCACCAGTTCTGTCAAATAGCAACGATAAGCGAAATAAATAAATTAACCTTGATGCCCATTCCCTCCCCTCTTCATTTATTCCGATTTCTGAGAATTAGCTGTGCAAGGGATAATCCCTTGCACAGCTAATTCTCAGTTTTAGAGTGAAAGCCGTATGACTAATAGATTAATATGATCCGCATTTCGGTAGTTATGAAGATAAAGCTCTAATGCGACGGGCGGGGGACTGGAAAAAAGTTCCAAAACAGAGTACAATAGTCGGGTTATGTCAGAGGTTATTCGAGTTGTCGGTGCGCGCGAGCACAACCTAAAAAATGTCAGCGTAGAGATTCCGCGTGACAAATTAGTGGTTATTACGGGCCTTTCTGGGTCCGGTAAATCTTCGCTTGCTTTTGATACAATCTATGCCGAAGGACAACGCCGCTACGTAGAAAGTTTGTCGAGCTACGCACGTCAATTCTTGGGACTTATGGAAAAGCCTGATGTTGATCAGATTGACGGACTAAGCCCTGCAATTAGTATCGACCAAAAATCAACCAGCCGTAATCCGCGTTCAACCGTCGCAACTGTGACCGAGATCTACGACTATCTTCGTTTGCTATATGCACGTATCGGAATTCCGCACTGTCCGATTTGTGGCAAACCTGTTTTTCGTCGTACTAGTGAAACGATTATTGACGAGATTATGAAAATGGAAACTGGTAGCAAGCTTATGATTTTGGCGCCTATCGTTGCGAGCAAAAAGGGCGAGTTTGCCCATATTCCTGAACAGTATCGACGCCTTGGTTTTGCCCGCGCACGAGTTGACGGAGTCGTGTACTCGCTCGACGAGTTTCCTGATCTTGATAAGAAATATAAACACGACATCGAAATTGTCGTGGATCGTATCGTCATGAATGAAGACATGCTTGGTCGCATTACTCAATCTGTCGAGCAGACGCTAGAAATAGCTGATGGTATCATCCAAGTTCTAAATGTCGATAAGGGTGAGGTAGAGACCTATAGCCAGCGTTATGCGTGTCTGGATCACCCGAATGAAGACATTCCCGAGCTTGAACCACGACTTTTTAGCTTCAATGCGCCGCAAGGAGCTTGCCCAGTTTGTACAGGCCTTGGTAGCCGTTTAGAAGTTGATCCTGATCTCGTTTTTAACCCGAACCTAACAATTGCCGAGGGCGCGATTAGGCCATACAACCGCGTTAACAGCGATGCTTGGTACATGAAACGTCTGGCTGAAGTGGCAAATGCTCATGGTTTTAGTATTCAAGTGCCGGTCAAAGATTTATCAAAAGTAGACCTTGAAAAAGTTCTCTATGGAACTGGCGATCAAAAATACACCATCAATCTGGGTGCCGGTAGGACATACCAATCGACGTTTGAGGGCGTGATCCCAAATCTAGAACGTCGTCATAAAGAAACCGATAGTGAATTTATGCGTAAAGACATCGAGCGTTTTATGCGCGAACGAGAATGCCATGCATGTCACGGCGCTCGACTAAAGCCGGTTGTTCTGGCGGTGACGGTTCACGACTTGAACATTATGGACATATGTAATTTGGGTGTTGATGCCGCACTTGATTTGTTCGAGAACAATTTGAAACTAAACGACCAAGAACAATTTATCGCAACGCAGATTATGAAAGAAATTAAGGCTCGACTTGGTTTTATGAGTAACGTCGGATTAAATTATTTGGAACTTTCACGTGCTGCTAATACTTTAAGTGGCGGTGAAGCACAGCGTATTCGCCTAGCAACCCAAATTGGATCGGGTCTACAAGGTGTTTTGTACGTTCTTGATGAGCCTTCAATCGGCCTTCACCAACGTGACAATGATCGCCTAATTGCAACCCTCAAACACCTGCGTGATTTAGGAAATACAGTTTTGGTTGTAGAGCACGACGACGACACAATTCGCAGTGCCGACTATTTGCTGGATATTGGTCCAGGTGCAGGTATTGCCGGTGGTCACGTTGTTGCAGCCGGAACCCCTGCCGAAGTTGCAAAAAATAAAGACAGCATCACAGGTCGTTACCTGAGTGGTTTAGATAAGATCGAAGTACCGAGGAAACGTCGAACTGTCAGTCAAGATCGTCAACTCATTGTTCGTGGTGCACGTGAGAATAATTTGAAGAATATTGATGTAGCCTTTCCGCTAGGGCTAATTACGGTTGTCAGCGGTGTCAGTGGCTCAGGCAAATCAACACTTGTTAACGATATCTTGGCTAAAGAACTATCGGCACGACTTCATCGTTCACACGAGATTCCAGGTGCGCATGAAAACATCGAAGGTATCAAATACCTCGATAAGGCAATTATTATTGATCAATCAGCCATTGGACGAACGCCTCGTTCTAACCCAGCGACGTACACGGGTGTCTTTACTCCAATTCGTGAACTATTTGCTGGTACACCTGAGGCTAATATTCGTGGTTACAAAGCTGGACGATTTAGTTTCAATGTGAAGGGTGGCCGCTGCGAGAACTGTCAGGGCGACGGTGTTATTAAAATTGAAATGCACTTTTTGCCAGACGTGTATGTGACGTGTGATGTTTGCAAAGGCAAGCGTTATAACCGGGAAGCTCTCGAAATTAAATATAAGGATGCCACAATTAGTGATGTACTTGAAATGACCGTTGAACAAGCCGCAAAGTTTTTTGAGAACATTCCTTCGATTGCTCGCAAACTGGATACGCTGGTCGACGTAGGCCTAGGTTATATTCATTTGGGTCAGCCAGCGACAACATTTAGTGGCGGTGAAGCACAGCGTATCAAACTAGCATCTGAACTTTCTCGTCGTTCGACCGGTAAAACGCTTTATATTTTGGATGAACCAACAACAGGTCTCCATAGTGCTGACGTTAAGCGACTTCTTGGAATTCTACAAAAGTTGGTTGAAGGTGGCAACAGTATGATTATTATTGAACACAACTTGGATGTCATCAAAACTGCTGACCACTTGATTGATATGGGCCCAGAGGGCGGCTTGGCTGGTGGCCAAGTGATTGCCACCGGTACGCCAGAAGACGTTGCCAAGGTGAAAGCATCATATACTGGTCAATATCTAAAAGCAATGCTTTAGATTATTTCTTTTTGAATAGACTCTGCAGCAAATGCTTTATGCTTGCGCGAAAGTCATCACGCTGTTTTTTGTCTTTGAAAACATGAAAAAAAGCTGGGATTATCGACGCCACAACAATTAACGCGATGATAGGTAGGATGACACTATCAACTTGAATGCCCATTGACTCTAACCATTTACCAGCAAAGAAACCTAGGAATGTTATACCAGTTGCCCACAAAAATGCGCCGATGAGGTTAAACGTAAGGAACGTTTTGTAGGTCATTTTGCCCACACCCGCGACAATTGGTGCAAAGGTTCGAACAACAGGAACAAAACGGGCAATAATAATTGTTTTACCACCATGTTTTTCATAAAAAGCTTCGGCCTTTTCAATATTTTGATGTCGAAAAAGGAGTGATTCGGGTCGCGTAAAAATCTTGCGTCCAACCCTAAAACCGAACGCGTAGCCGACTGAATCACCGATAGCGGCAGAGACAAAGAATATTATGACGGCCAAAAAGATATTGAAGTGCAAATGCACCGCGCCTTGAATTAATATACCCACCGTGAAAAGCAAACTATCACCAGGCAAAAAGAATCCAATAAGAAGTCCGGATTCAGCAAATACAATCAGTGCAACAACTAAAATTGCTGCAAGTGGGCCGGCAGTCTCCGCAAATGTTGTCAGGTCAAATCCAGGAATCATAACCGTATAATTGTAACACGGGGTGCATTACGCTACTACTTATGGTATAGTTATAGTAGTAAATGCCCAAAGTGGCCTAAAAAGGAGAACACATGAGCAATATTTCACTTAAATTAGATGCGCGAACCGTCACCGGTAAAAAGGTTGCGACGCTTCGTAAAAACGGCATAGTACCAAGTGTTGTCTACGGTGGTGACAGTGAACCGATTTCTACGCAGTCGGCTGTTGTCGAGACAACCAAAGTTGCCCACACGGCGGGTCTTCATTCACCAATTGACCTTACGGTGAATGGTAAAAAAGTCCTTGCTATCATTAAGTCTATTGATATGGATCCTGTAAAGCACGTACTTCGACACGTTGCATTTCACACTATTAAGCAAAACGAAAAGATCGTCACTCAAGTTCCTATTATTTTAATTGGACTGGGCGAGAGCGCGGCTGAACGAGCTGGACTGGTTGTGTTACAAGCTATCGAGCATCTTGAAGTTCGCGCCCTTCCTGCAGACCTTCCAGAATCAATCGAGATGTCAATTATTGATCTTGCAACCGACGAAGACAAACTAACAGTTGGTGACATTAAACTACCTAGTGGCGTTGAATTTGCTGATCACGAACAGGATATGGACCTAGTGATTGCAAACGTCTACGAACCTTCAGCTTTGCAAGCAGCCAATGAAGCGAGTGGTGGGGACGCCGAGCCAGAAGAAGCTGAAGACGTTGCGAGTGAGAACGGTGAAGCGCCAGCAGCTGACGACGCTGCTAAATCTGACGAACCAACTAAATCAGAATAGCCCCTTAATCTTGTAAAAATCCACCAGATTGATGTGACCACAAAGTAGCGTAGGTGCCGCCCAGTTCTAGTAGTTCGGCATGAGTACCTTGTTCGATAATTTTACCGTTATCGATGACAATAATTCGATCAAGTTTGGCAATTGTTGAGAGGCGATGTGCAACCACAATGCTCGTTCGTTTTTTCATCAGTTCGGTCAATGATTCTTGAATGAGCTTTTCGCTGGAGCTATCAAGTGCCGATGTTGCCTCATCAAGTACTAATATCGACGCGTCTTTTAAAATTGCTCTAGCAATCGCAATACGTTGACGTTGACCGCCCGATAACTTAACGCCACGCTCGCCAACAATTGTATCGAGGCCACCAGGTAACTTTTTGATAAACTCCAAGGCGTTCGCACGTTCTACGGCGTCCATAATTTCATCATCTGTGGCATCGGGCCGGCCATACGCAATGTTGTCACGTAAGGATCTATGAAACAAGTAAGCTTCCTGAGGTACATACGAAATTGCTCTATGTAAACTGTCCTGGGTTACCTTACTAATGTCCTGGCCGTCGATTGTAATAGAGCCTGATTGAATGTCTGCAAATCGCAGCAGTAGTTTGCTAAGTGTCGTCTTGCCACCACCACTATGTCCAGCTAGTCCAATACTTTCGCCGGGCTTAACATGCAAAGAAAAACCATTAATGACGATATCGTCGCCATTATCTTTGTAGGCAAAGTCGACCTTATCAAAAATAACTTCACCACCAGTAACTTTCAGATTTGTCGCATTTTTGTGGTCGACAACTTCTGGCTCTTCATCAAGGACTTCGGTAATGTTCGCAGCGTCTAAAAACACTTGCTCGATGCCACGAATAATTGGCGTAATGTCGAACAGCGAGTTTGTAAGTCGCCCTAAATACGTGACTGTAAAAATAATGAGCGCAATCGACACCAAATGATTTTCAAAAAGTATTATACAGATTACGAGCGTTACTACCTGTAAGGAATATAAGATAACTTGTCGAATGAATGACTCACCTAAGATTATATTGATTTCTTTGTTGGCCACTTTTTCGATACTAAACCGTTCTGCCATGATACCTGCGGTTTCAGCGCGTTCAGTCGCAAAGAAGCGCACAATTTGATGATTGCCCAGGATATCTGCAATTGTTCCGGTCAGGCGCGCCGTCCTTTGTTTACGCTCGTTACGAAGCGGTCGTCTGTGGTTGATCGAGCCAATACTATGAAAAATCAAGAATATACTCATAAAGCCGAGGGGTATTAAAAGAATTGGCGAGAGAATAGCAATAATAATCAAACTTGCCAAAAAGCTAATAGCGATACTACTGGCGTTTAGGTACAGAGCGTCAAGGAACATTACAATAGATCGGCTAAAGTTGGTGACATCGCCGGCCAGTGCGCCGACTTTTTTATTGGCAAAAAATTGATCACTGTGTTTCATTAGCGCGGTAATTGAACGTTTCATTAGAAGTGTTGATATGCGCTCTTCGTGAATGAACTGTCGTCTTAGTCCAACATTACCTGCATAACTTGAGGCAATGACAGCGATTAATGTACATGCGAGTAGCAGTACTGGTGATTGCCAGTGACTGGGGTTTGAAAGAAGTAGTTGAACCGTAAAGCTAAATAGTAGCGGCACGATAACATAGTTGATGAGTCGCTGGAAGACAACCAAAGAGCTATAGATAGCCACGCTTCGTTTGTCCTTTGACATCTCCTGCCAAAATATCGACAAAGTTTTTCTGGCGGTACCTCGTGTCTTGTTGTTGTCGTGTCTGCCCATTTTTCCTCTATATCTATCTCATTAGTATACGACTATTCTTCAATGAATCCGCCGGATTGGTGTGACCAAAGCTTGGCGTATATGCCGTTCATTGCCAGCAGTTCTTTGTGCGTACCTTGTTCAACAATCTTTCCATCATCAAGCACGATAATTCGATCAAGTTTGGCGATTGTCGAAAGGCGGTGAGCGATGACAATACTTGTTCGGTTTTTCATAAGTTTTGCTAAGGCGTCTTGAATCAACTTCTCACTTTCGCTATCGAGCGCCGACGTGGCTTCGTCCAACAGGAGAATGGGTGCATCTTTTAAGATCGCTCGAGCGATTGCCACGCGTTGTCGCTGACCGCCCGATAGTTTGACACCACGCTCACCAACGACAGTATCAAGACCTTTAGGAAGCTTTTCTATAAACTCTAAGGCATTAGCAGACTTTGCAGCAGCCAGGATTTCTTTATCGTCCGCGTCTCGTTTGCCATATGCAATATTTTCGCGCAGTGACCTGTGAAATAACATAGGCTCCTGGGCAACATAGGCGATATTACGACGAAGATCGGCCTGAGCAACCTTGTCTATTGGTTGGTTGTCTATTCTGATTTCGCCGCTATCAACATCACTAAATCTGAGGAGCAATCGAGTCAGTGTTGTTTTGCCCGATCCAGATCTTCCGACAAGTCCGATTCGTTCACCAGCCTTGATATCGATAGAGAAATTTCTAAATAACGCCGAATCGTTTTCTTCGTGAGTGAATGTCACATTATCAAAGACTACGTTACCCGCAGTTATATTCAGGGGTTTTGGATTCGCGGCGTCTTTTAGTTCAATTTCTTCATCAAGCGTGCTGATCATAGGCCCGGCGTCACCAATAATACGGACGTATGACCTTGTTATGTTGCTAACCGACCATAGTTGGGATACGACGTTGAGTGTATAGCTAATAACAAGATAGACAACACCGATGTTCGCAAGGTGGTGTTCGGTAGCAAAAATTGCCACGACAAAGGCCGCGATATTCATAACGGTCATCATGGCGCCGAACGATCCAGTGATCAGCAGGACACTTTTCATTTCTTTCATACTGGCCACACGAAGAATTGCGATCAAGTTTTTGTAACCTTTTAGTTCGCTGTCTTCATTTGAGAAAGATTTTACAATTGCAATATTACTCACAACATCGGCAAAGTAGGCAGTTGATGCACTTGATTTTTCCGCGACGTCTCGACTGATTGGTGCAATGGATGATTGCAACCTGATGATAATACTAATAATGATAATCGAAAGGATAGCAAGTATGAGGCCATATTGCCAAAATATAAAAGCGAGAGCCGTACATACTGACAAGACGGTCGCGGTGATTGGGATGGCGGTAAAGACCAGGGTGTCCCAGAACCTTTCAATTGAACCATTGAGCTTACTGGCGTTCGACACCATACTGCCACTCATATTATTGGCATGATATCCCATACTCTTTTTTGTTAAGTGATCAAGCACTCGGGCGGCTACTGTTGCCTGCATCTTAGTCTCAGCAAAATAACCCATTGCGATGGTGAGCCTAATGGCCACAATATCACCAAAAATGAGGATAATTCCGTACCCGACCAATAACCCAACACTGCCTTGTAGGGTCGCTGTGCCGTTAGCAACTTCTGTCAGCAACCTGGAGACAAAAATCGGTGCAATTGTTGTTGTCAGAACCGCAAAAGCGATCTGTACAAAGATCATCGAATACGTAAGAACCGGCGCTACTTTTCGTAGTCCGAATAAAAACCCCACAACTCGTCGTGATGTATGAACTTTTGCCATATCTCATTACTAGTATACTCTGTGAGCAAAACGTCTATAATAAGTAGTATGAAAGAAATGAGTAGAAAAATCCGCGAACAACCATGGTTTGAGACTGTCTACAAAGTTGGTGTTGGTATTAAAGGCTTTGATGGATTAGTCGAACTTGTAACCGGTATTGCTCTTCTGATCTCGCCATCGCTCGTTCATACAGCTCTGCAGGCTATTGCTGCGGAACTGGGAGAACGTAATGGAAGTGTGTCTCATTTTATTGCCGACTACATAGCACGCGTTGACAATGACCTTGCGAAGAGTGGATTAGTATTCTTGATCATCTTTCTTATTACTCACGGGATCGTGAAACTTGTATTGGTTTATTGTTTATTGAAAGAGATTGTTAAAGCGTATCCGCTCGCACTAGGCATATTAGTATTATTCCTTGTCTACCAGCTATATGTCTTTATCGTGCAGCCAAGTATCGGCATGGGATTATTCACTGTTCTTGATGTTATTATTATCTGGCTTGTCTGGGGTGAGTACCAAGATCTTAAAGCCAAAAAATGATATAATATGTAACCGACTATGCAAAAGATTTTACTCTATTACACGTTTACGCCGATTGCTGACCCAGCCGCTGTTAAGCTTTGGCAAAAAACACTATGTGAAAGCTTACATCTGCGCGGACGAATTTTAATATCACCTCATGGTATCAATGGAACAGTTGGTGGAGACATCGATGATCTAAAAAAGTATATTAAAGCCACAAAAGAATTTACTGGTTTTAAAGATATGGCATTTAAATGGAGTGATGGCGGACGTGAAGATTTTCCACGAATGAGCGTTAAAGTACGACCGGAAATTGTAGCGTTCGGGGCAGCAGATGAACTGCGCGTTGACGAACATGGCGTAGTGGGTGGCGGTAAACATCTAAAGCCAAGTGACGTTCATAAACTGATAAAAGAACGTGATGACGAAGTGGTTTTTTTTGATGGACGTAACGCACACGAAGCAGCGATTGGTAAATTTAAAAACGCAGTTGTGCCAGATACTCACACGACGCACGATTTTACCCGGGAGCTTGAGAGCGGCAAATACGACGATCTAAAAGACAAACCAATTGTGACGTATTGCACGGGTGGAATTCGCTGTGAGGTACTAAGTTCGCTGATGGTTAACCGTGGCTTCAAAGAGGTCTATCAAATTGATGGCGGCATAGTAAAATACGGCGAAACATATGGTGATGATGGGCTATGGGAAGGGAGCCTGCGGGTGTTTGATGACCGCATGACTATCGACTTTTCAGATCATGCCAAAGTTATAGGTGAGTGTAGTCATTGTGGTGGCCCAACCAATAATTACGAAAATTGTGCCTGGGCAAATTGTAATGATTTAGTGCTCATTTGTTTGAATTGTAAACAAAATCCAGACTTGCTATTTCATACTGATGCTTGCCGACAGAACGCAAAACTCGGCGCAGCTGTATAATAATAGAGTGAATAAAAAACTTGAGGAGAAGTTAAAAACTCTGCCACGTTCAAGTGGTGTTTATTTTCATAAATCAAAATCGGGCGAGATTATTTATGTTGGTAAGGCAGCGGTCCTCAAAAATCGTGTCAAACAATACTTTCAAAGTACGCGCGATATGGACGTAAAAACTCGAGCACTTGTGGCTGAAATTGACGATACGGATTGGATTGAGACTGAGAGCGAGATTGATGCATTGTTTTTAGAGAGTGAAATGGTCAAGCGCTATATGCCGCGGTTTAACATTTTGCTACGCGATGATAAGTCACAATTATTTGTTCGCATTGATATGAAGAGCGAATGGCCGCATGTTTCTTTTACTCGCAATCCCGCCGACGACGGTGCTGATTATTATGGGCCTTATTACAATGGTTTCGCGGTTAAAAAAGCACTTAGGTATTTACGAAAAGTTTTTCCGTATTACACAAAGCCGCGAAAACAATCCGATCGCGATGACCTAGATGTTCATATTGGACTTAGTCCATCTTCTGGGACTAGCAGTGAAGATTATAAAGCAACACTTCGCAAACTCATTCGTTATATGGAGGGAGGACGGAAGGCTCTGGCTAAGGAATTAGAAAAAGAAATGCACCAGGCGGCAAAACTGCATGATTTTGAAAACGCAGCAAGCTTGCGTAATAAACTTCGTGACCTGAGAGAGCTACAACAACGCATTATGTTTGGTGATCGAGAGTTTCTCGATATTAGTAAAGACAAGGCGCTCACTGCCCTGACTGATTTGTTTGAACTGAAAAAGGTCCCAGCAAGAATCGAAGGGTACGATATTAGCCACATGAGCGGAACAAATGTCGTTGCCAGTATGGTTGTATTTACAAACGGGGTGAGCGACCGCGCAAAATATCGTAAATTTAAAACACACATCGAACAAAACGATGACTATTACAATATATATGAAACAATCCAGCGTCGAACGAGTGAAAAGAATATGAAATCATGGGGCGTACCAGATCTTATATTAATCGATGGCGGCAAGGGTCAACTGGATGCTGGCCTGAAAGCGCTTGAAGAACGAGGACTGGCGATTCCAACGATTAGCATTGCAAAGCGTGAAGAAGAAATTATTGTTCACCGGACTCGTTCCAATATTGGGACTGTAAGGCTTACAGAAATTCTTAAGGAACCTACCGACGATATATTTGTAACAGTGTCAGGTGATTATTATATTGTTAATTTGCACCCCGGACAGCGTAACGCCTCATCGCACTCAAAGAACCTTCGTGGTTCAAATACTTTTTCGAACTATTCAGATGTCACAAAATTATTCCAACGTATTCGTGACGAATCACATCGTTTTGCGGTGAGTTACCACACGGTCTTAAAGCGTGCCAAGCAAACCGCTAGTAGTCTGGATGAAATTCCTGGAATAGGTCCAATGACGAGGCGAAAACTCATCAAGAAGTTTGGTAGTCTTCGCGCGGCACAGTCCGCCAGCCACGATGCCTTAATCGAAGCAGTCGGCGTATCAAAAGCAGCTATCCTCGCACCCTATTTGCAAAGCCTATAACCCTTATGGTATAGTGACGCTATATAAGGACCATTTTTATGGGCATGAAAAAACCAAAAATTCACATTTTAAAACAGGGTTTCACTATCATCGAACTGGTTATTGTGATTAGTATCATCGCTATTTTGGCGACTATCACGATTGTTGGCTATAACGGATGGCGAAATACTGCGCTTGCGGCGCAGATAAAGAATGATTTAAATGGCGAAGCGACGGCGATGGAAAGTTATCGTCAGTTTAATAATCAGTACCCGACGTCACTGTCGAGCTTGACAACATTTACGGCAAGCGCGAACGACGTGTTAACCCTCTCGTCCGACTCGACCACAACTAATTATTGTATCGAAGGGTACAATACCGCCAATCCAACAAATGTGTTTTATATCGCCTCGGAGACTAAGGATCAAGGAGCTCTTTCAGGTCCATGCTCAAGCAGGCCAGGTGCACCAGGTGCACCAGCCACACCTACAGGTCTTGCCGCCACGCCTATTTCGAGCAGTGAAATTGACCTTAGTTGGACGCCTGTGTCAGGAACTGGAGTCACCTATACAATTCAGCGTGCAACGGACCCGGCCTTTGTCTATGTTGTTGGTGAAATTACTCAATCAGGTACAACGCGTGCGTCTACTGGACTATCACCCTATACAGCATATTTCTACCGAGTAGAAGCTAATGTTAGTGGAGTGTCAAGCGCCTGGTCAAGCACAGCATCAGCTACGACAATGACTGCAGGCCCAAGTGGTCTTGCCGCAACGGCTGCCTCGACTACTCAGATAAACTACTCATGGAGCGCACTTGCTGGCGCGGCAAGTTATAACATTCAAATTGATACAGACTCTGCCTTCACTACTCCTGCTCCGACTACTCGTTCACAGACGACCCTATCCGGGTCCTTTACAAGTCTTAATCCAAGTACGACTTACTATCTAAGAGTCCAAGCCGTAAATGGTAACGGCACGACAAGTTCGTACTCGTCATCGGTCAACGCGACGACGCTTACAAACTGGAGTGTCTATAGCAAGTTTGCTGGCGTGGGTGACTGGAACCTCGATGGCAAAAACGATATTGTTGGCTATAAACCAGATGGTACGGTAGATCTTCACCTAGGTAACGGAAATGCTACATTTGGACCGGCTATAGCCCTTACAAATATTGGTACAATCGTTCGTGACATTATTGGTCCCGGGACCTTGCCGAGTGGTTCAGCGCCTATTATATGGTGGGACAACACCGACGGTACTGGTTATGCATTAAAATCGAATGGATCAACAGGAATAACTGGTAGCCCACTTACCAGTAGTGTTGCCGGCGGCTGGAACGCTTGTACGACGGTATTTGCAGCACCACTCTACTATACAGGTTCGACGATCGTCATCTGCGAGTCGAGTGCTTTAACAGAATACTCTTTGAGTAGTACCGCCACTACAGCACTGCTTATTACGTGGGGCTCGAGTTGGTCGGCATCATACGGAACAAGTGTTTTTGGTGCGGGTAAGTACGTGGGGGGAGATTCCATAGGAGATATTGTCGGAATAAATTCTGCAGGATCTTGTATTAGTTATGCCGGTATTGGCGCTGGCACAGCGGGTGCTGGTACGAATACCTGTAGTAGCGGCTGGACGAATAACTTTGTGACTGGTGGATGGGACTTTAATGGTGATGGTAATGCTGACATACTTCGTTACTATATACCATCTTCACTATTTTGCTTTTATGGCGGTAATAATGCCGGTGGAATTGCAAGCGGGGCTGGTTGCTCGATACTAATTAATTAGTAACGAACGTATCTAAACTGTTAAAATAGACCAATGATAGATGCCCGCTTTTTTCGGACTAACCGCAAACACCTTGTGGAACAATCACCTAATGCTCTTTTTGTTTTGTCTGCCTACCGGCCGATGCAACGTGGTAATGATGCAGCTTTCTCGTTTGAGCAAGAGGCTAACTTTTGGTATTTGACTGGCATTGAAGCGCCTGATTGGTGGGTGATTATTGATGGAAAGTCAGACCAAACGTGGTTGGTAGAACCTGAAATGGATCAAATTCATCGTATATTCAACGGTGGTTTGTCATCCGAAGACGCTATGAGAATTAGTAGTATTGATACGGTACTTTCGCGCAGTGAGGCCGACGCACTATTAATCGACTTGGCCGTGAAACACGATACTGTTTTTACGCTCGGAAATGATCCGTATGCAAAACATTATGATTTTGTCTTAAACCCTGCAATTAATAATATGCAAAAACGTCTCAAGAAAATCTTTAAAGTTGTAAAAGATTGCCGACTAGATCTTGCTAAGCTCCGGGCTATCAAACAACCTGTCGAAATTGAAGCAATAAAACGTGCTATTAATCTGACAATTGATGCATTTAATGAAGTCAAGAAAAAGTTACCGAGTCTAAAGCATGAATATGAAGTTGATGCCGAATTTAGCTATTATTTTCGAACCCATAAAGCACAAGGCGACGCCTATGATTCAATCGTAGCCGGCGCCGAAAATGCGTGCACGCTTCACTATAGTGCCAATAACGACCCGCTAAAACAAAACACGTTATTACTGCTTGATGTGGGCGCCAAGGTGGGTGGGTACAATGCCGACATCTCCCGAACATATGCAATCGGACAACCGACTGCACGACAAATTGCAGTGCACCGCGCGGTCGAATCAGCGCAACAAGAAATTATTAAACTTCTAAAACCTGGACTTTCTGTTGATGAATACCACGAAAAGGTAGACGAGATTACGCAGGCAGCCTTGCGTGGTTTGGGTTTGCCGCGTGCAACACCTGACGGATCTCGTGGTTATTTTCCCCATGCTGTTTCACATGGGTTGGGCATTGATGTTCACGACTCACTTGGTCGTCCAACTGAATTCTTACCAAATATGGTTATTACTGTTGAACCCGGCATCTATATTCCCGAAGAGGGAATTGGGGTCCGAATCGAAGACGATATATTAATTACTGAAACCGGCCACGAGAACCTATCGGCAGCTCTATCCACCTCTTTGTGATATACTAAAAACAGTAATTATGAAACGACAATTTCTTGTTTTTTTGGTTCGCTGGGTACTAAACTCGTTTGGGTTATGGATAGCTGTCCGTCTGTTTGGTACGGGCTATAATAACGTCACCGTGACAGCTGGTATATCAGGCTTTTTGTTGGCGGGCCTTATCTTTTCGATTATTAATACTATCCTAAAACCGATTACGGTCATTTTTGCTTTACCGGCCATTTTGTTAACTCTGGGACTATTTATGTTGGTAGTCAACGGTCTGATGGTGTACATTTCTTTGAAACTGGCACCGGGCCTCTCTATGTCATTTATTAACTCTATTCTGACAGGAATGCTTCTCAGTCTGGTAAACTATATAGTAAGTGCAGCATTAGAGCTTCGCCATCAGGGTGAAGCAGAGGAAAAGTCATGAATATCGATACTATACTTCAAGTTGTTACCGTCGGATCGTCAATTCTACTAATTTTGGCTATTTTATTGCAGCAACGTGGTGCGTCACTTGGTGCTGGGTTTGGTAGCTCGGGTGAATTATATACGACGCGCCGAGGGCTTGATAAAAATCTATTCGAAGTATCAGTAGTTCTGGCCGTTGTGTTCGTACTATCGATATTAGTTGGGCTTTTACTGCCTGGCGCCAATTAGGGGGATACATCCGCATGGATGAAGGGAAACCGAGTCGCTTACAGCGCCTTCAAAAACTAAGTTTTAATCGCAAAGACTTCACGAAGCAGATGCGACGTGTCGAAAGTGTTACTATTCGTCATGCACGCAAATTTATTTTTCATCGGTTGGACAACGTTCGTGAAGTCCGTCGCCATATTATTATGTGGGTTATCGCCGTCGGGCTGTTAATTGGTGCAAGTGGCCTGCAGCTGGCATGGTTTCAACATAACTATCTCACGTCTGCTGCCTCTCAGGGCGGTACATATGCCGAAGCCGTTTTAGGCCCAGTCGATACACTTGATCCGCTCTATGGTAGCAGTAGTGCCGAAGAAGCAGCCAGTTCTTTGCTTTTTTCGCGATTGTTTCATTATGATACGACTGGTCATTTAAATAATGACCTTGCTACAAGCCTGACAATTGACGGCACTGGCAAGGTCTACACCGTGACAATTCGTTCAGATGCTCGCTTTAGTGACGGTATAAAATTAACCGCACGCGATGTTGCCTTTACTGTTAATCTGTTAAAAAACCCTGCTGTACGTTCAACGATTACTGGGTGGAATGATATTACTGTCGCAGTAGTTAACGATACGACGCTAACCTTTACATTACCTGCAATTTACGCGCCATTTGCCGACGCTTTAACATTTCCGGTCTTGCCGGAACATATTTTATCGACTGTTCAGCCCAATGCACTGCGCGAAAATGATTTTAGTAATAATCCTATCGGTAGTGGGCCATTTAAACTCGACTTTATCCAAGATGTTGACGTAAATTCGGGACGTCGAATGATCCAAATGGAACGTAACGCATCGTATTACAAGGGACCAGCGCGTCTAGAGCACTTTCAGTTGCATGTCTATGGTACCCAAGGTGCTATTTCTCAGGCACTTATGACAGGTGAAGTTAACGCTGCAACTGATTTGACTGCAACCGACGCGGCGCAGGTTAATACTAAACTTTACAATGTAACGACAAGTCCTATTGCGAGTGGTGTCTACGCCCTACTTAATACAACCAGAGGAAGTTTGCAAGATAAAGCCGTTCGACAAGCTTTGCAGGTTGGTACAGATACGGCAGCAATTCGTAAACAACTACCTGTCGGCGTACCGGCCTTAGATTTACCATTTACTAATGGGCAACTGACAGGGGATGTACCGCACGCACCCGCCTATGATCCAGCCGCAGCCGCAAAGTTACTAAATGACGATGGTTGGGTGCTTCAAGGGGCAGTTCGAGTGAAGAGCGGAGTCAATCTGACGCTGAGGGTCGTAACGACCAAAGGCAATGACTATGAAAGCGCACTACAGACACTTGCTGGACAGTGGCGTAGTCTTGGCATAACGGTCGATACGGTTGTTGTTGACCCGAGTGATACATCGCAAAACTTTGTGCAAACAACCCTGCAACAGCGTAATTTTGACGTCCTACTGTATCAATTAACAATTGGAGCAGACCCTGATGTATACGCGTATTGGCACTCTTCGCAGACGGGCGTTAATGGATTTAACTTCTCTAACTATTCAAATGCGATTAGTGATGATGCGCTTGCAAGTGCACGCACACGCCTGGAACCAAGCCTTCGTAACAGCAAATACCTGACATTTGCCAGAGAGTGGCTATCCGATGTGCCAGCGATTGGTCTTTATCAATCAACGGCTGAATATGTCTATAGTAAGTCCGTCACACCATACAATAGTTCGAACGTCCTTATCTCACCGCTTGATCGTTATGCAGATGTACTCTACTGGTCAGTCGGTACAAACTCAGTTTTCAAAACACCATAGAAATTAAAAAAGAGATTAATTAAATCTCTTTTTTAATTGGTGCGCGCGAGAGGACTTGAACCTCCACGTCCCGAAGGACACCAGCACCTCAAGCTGGCCTGTCTACCAATTCCAGCACGCGCGCATTGTAAAGGATTATACCATTATTAGCCTGTCTCTTGCGATAGCTATCCCAGTTATTTTACTAAGTGCAAATCGTTAAAACCAGCAATTGATTGCAGTCGTTTTGTTGACCAATAAGATTTGATATAGGTAAGTCAACGTTTGCAGTAATATCGGCAAGGGGAGTCAAAATGCTAATCTCACTGTCTGCTTTAGGCGAGTCAGTCGATTGTGTAGGTGGGGCGAAGGACTGAGCAAGGCTTGGACTTGACTGAGTATCTACGGGTTTAATAGACTGCTGACCTACGGTGTCATAACTAGCGGCAATAGGTGTTACCGGGTAGGCATTTTGCTGACTTACAGGGGTCGTTAAGGAAGAACTGCCACTAGGTGTCAAGGTAGCAGGTGATTTTGTGCTATTGATTTGAAATTGTAAGAAACTAAAAACGGATATTAATGTGACCGCTACAATCGCCATAAGGAATTGTATTTTAGTGTGTATCGATAATTCGTTAGCCCAAGCTCCCATCTTGCTGGTCATCGCGGTATCTCCACTACCTACATAAAATTATGCGCCAAAATTTTATAAATGCAAATGCAACAGAGGTAAATTAAAAACACAGATCAACTGTGTTTTTAATATGGTGGGCGCTGAGGGGCTCGAACCCCCGACCCCCTCGGTGTAAACGAGGTGCTCTAGCCAACTGAGCTAAGCGCCCTAACCACGACGTATTATACAGTAGAACGTCCGGCCAGACAACGGTGGTGAGGCCGACTGCTCTTATGGTTGAATGATTATACTTTTTCTGCTATAATTACAGATAAGGAAACCCGGGAACGGGTATATTTTTATGAAAGACCCAAAATTTATTCGCAACATCGCTATTATTGCTCACGTCGACCATGGTAAGACGACGCTGGTTGATGGTCTTTTGAAACAGAGTCATACGTTCCGTGACAATCAAGCCGAAATGGAACAATCGCTCATTATGGATAGTGGCGATCAAGAGCACGAGCGCGGAATTACGATTACAGCCAAGCAAACATCGGTCTATCATGGTGATTACAAAATTAATATCATTGATACCCCAGGACACGCCGACTTTAGTGGTGAAGTTGAGCGCACGCTCAATATGGCTGACGGTGTTTTACTCATTGTTGACGCTCAGGAAGGTCCAATGCCACAGACTAAGTTTGTGCTTTCAAAAGCACTGGAACTGGGACTAAAACCTGTTATCGTTATAAACAAAATCGACAAGCCATCACGTCGAATCGCAGAAGTGGAAGACGAAATCGCAGATCTATTCTTGGAACTGGCGATTGATGACAGCCAACTACATTATCCAACGTACTTTGCAATTGGTCGCGAAGGTAAAGCTTGGAAAGAGCTTCCTGATAACCCAGCTGAACACACCGACCTGACGCCAATCTTTGACGCCATTATCAACGACATTCCTGCACCAACTGTTGAAACTGATAAACCATTTCAGATGCTTGTTACGTCTTTGCAGTATGATACATTTCTGGGTAAGTATGCAATTGGGCGTATTTCAAGGGGCAGTATTAAAAAAGCCCAACAAGTTGTTCTCATTAAACGCGACGGTACGCTCGTCAATGCCAAAGTTGATAAACTATTTGGCTACCGTGGTCTAAATCGCGAAGAAATCGACGAGGCTGGTGCAGGTGATATCGTAGCACTGACTGGTATTGCAGATGCCCACATTGGCGAGACTATTGCTGACAAAGATAACCCAGATGCACTTCCTGTTATCGACATTGAAGCGCCAACACTGAGTATGTATATTGGTCCAAACACCAGTCCTTTAAAGGGTAAAGAAGCCAAATACAACACCAGCCGTCAAATTGGCGATCGTCTGAAGCAAGAGCTTGAAACGAACGTCTCGCTTCGTGTTCGCGAAGAAGGCATTGGTTTTGTGGTGTCTGGTCGCGGTGAATTGCACCTTTCTGTTCTTATCGAAACGCTTCGCCGGGAAGATTTTGAATTTGAAGTTGGACGTCCACAGGCTGTCACTATCGAAGAAGACGGCATTATAAAAGAACCTGTCGAAGAGCTTCTGATTGAAGTTGCTTCAGAATTCCTTGGTGCAGTGAGCCAAGAACTTGGCACGCGCCGCGTAGCACCAATCAAGCAAGAACAAACCAGTAGTGGCACTACTCGTTCGACGTACATTATTCCAACTCGTGCCATGATTGGCCTTCGTAATTTGCTGCTGACCGATACTAAAGGAACGGTGATTATGAATAGTTTGCCTCATGGCTACCAACCACTTGGTGCAAAGCTTCAACAGACTCGTAATGGTGCGCTTATCGCAACCGAAGCAGGCAGCACGACCGCCTATGCACTTGATGCAGCGGCTGCTCGTGGCGAACTGTTTGTAGGTCCTGGTACAACCGTTTATCCTGGTATGATCGTCGGTGTTTATAACCGCCAAGGTGATTTAGAGCTAAATGTTTGTCGTGGTAAACAGCTGACTAATATGCGTACCTCGTCAAGCGATGGTGCGATTCAACTGACTCCATATACAGACCTCAGCCTTGAACAATCGATCGACTTTATTGAAAACGACGAATTACTAGAGGTTACGCCTAAATCACTACGTCTTCGTAAAAGGTACTTGGATCCCAACCAGCGCAAACGCGCAGCCAAGAATTAGAATCAACAAAGACCCTGACACTGCCAGGGTCTTTTAGATTGAAAGCATTAGTCGTGAAGCCTATACTAGTAGTAGCATGATAAAGAAAATAATAAACACTGAAAAAATAAATGACAGAATAAAATCGTCATTTGTGTCTTCGACCGGACATTTCTTACCCGCGGCGAAGAGTCCCGATGTAGGGCTCGGTGAATTATTTACGGATGTACAAAACCAAAATATCTATGTCGACAGTAAGACGTTTGCTGATCTTATTCCGCGCGAACGTGCCAGACAGCTCAACCGCGAATACAAGTTGGCAAAAAAGGATCCAAATTTCAATTTGCATGAATTTGTTCGCGGTCACTTTTACGAACTTTCCACGGCACAACAAAAAACGCCATTTGTAGTAGACCCAACCCAAACAATCTCGCAGCATATTAGTGGGCTATGGACCAACCTAGAACGCCGTAATCGCCGCGATAAAGGGTCACTTATAGCGTTGCCGTACGCTTATGTTGTTCCTGGCGGTCGGTTCGACGAACAATATTATTGGGATAGCTATTTTATAATGCTGGGGCTTGCTAGCGACAACAAATGGGATTTGGTTGAAGGGATGGTGAAAAACTTTGCGTATATGATGCGAAAGTTTGGGTTTATTCCGACTGCTAATCGTACTTATTTCCTAAGTCGTTCGCAGCCACCGTTTTTTTCACATATGGTACGACTGCTTGCAAGCCATAAAGGAAAATCGACTCTGGTCGAGTATTTACCATATCTACTTCAAGAGTACCGTTTTTGGACAAAAGGTCGATCTAAGCTCGCCAAAGAAGAACATCGGGCTTACGCTCGACTGGTTGAAATGGATAACGGCGCACTATTAAATCGTTATTATGATAACAAGACAACACCTCGTCCTGAGTCACTCGGCGAAGATACTACGACCGCCAAAGACGCTATTGAGCGTGATCCAGAGAGGTTATTTCTTCATCTGCGGGCAGGCGCTGAGTCTGGTTGGGATTTCAGTTCACGTTGGTTTGAAGATCCTTCGGACATTCGTACAATTCACACGGCGGACATTGTTCCGGTTGACCTTAACTGTTTGTTATACGAATTAGAGCTGACAATTGCTGAGAGTTATCGATTATTGCTACAACCACTTCTCACGCGCAAATTTAAAAAATTAGCCGATCGTCGCGCAGCCGCAATTGCTCATTATTGCTGGGACGACACGAACGGATTCTTTGAGGATTATAATTTTCACCACCATAAAAGAACGGGTCATCTAAGTCTGGCTGGAGCTTTTCCGCTCTATAGTAAAATAGCTTCACCTGAACAAGCAAAATCTGTTGCAAGCAAAATCGAAACAGATTTCCTAAAAAAAGGCGGGCTGGTGTGCAGTTTAGTCGAAAGCGGTCAACAGTGGGATGCGCCAAATGGTTGGGCGCCGCTTCACTACATAACAATTATAGGACTGCGTAAATACGGATATAACGAACTAGCGGATAAAATTAAAAACAGATGGCTTCAGACAAATCTTGAAGTTTATAACGCCGAACACAAACTCGTTGAAAAATATAACGTTGTCGGTGGCGATGGGCTGGGTGGGGGTGGTGAGTATCCTTTGCAGGATGGATTTGGTTGGACGAATGGCGTCTTTGCAGTTCTAGGAAACGAGCATGGCAAGGACCAAGGTTAAAAGTGTGGTATAATTGACACTATTAACATGAAAAAAATGATGAAGATCGCCATTATGGTCCGTGCATTCATCGTAATGCCTCGACCGGATGATATGATTTATGCGCCAATCGACCTAGCGGTTGCTATCGCAAAAGGTCTGGGCGCTCGTGGGCATCAAGTAACAGTTTTTGGCCCACTTGGCACCGAGATTGATGCCAAAAACGTGACCGTCGAGACGATGAATCTTCGTCCACTGGTTGAAAATCAGGCTCAATTTGAAGAACTACTTAGTGATACCGAGCTACTTGTTCACGGACAACCCTGGTTGTGGGATCGGTATATGGTGAATGAAATGTATAAACGTGCCGGTAAGGGTGAGTTTGATCTTTTATACTTCCATCACCCCGAATCTGCTATGTCGGCTGCTACCGAGTATCTGAATGTTCCAACAATTTACACGATACACGACCCGATATATCCTTGGTATAAAGAATTATTTGAACTGTTTTCTAGCCCAAATCAACATTATATCTCGATTTCTAATAATCAACGTCGCGACGCACCGGACTTACCGTATCTTCAAACGATCTATAATGGAACAAACCTCGAGTTGTTTAACTTTTCGGACAAACACGAAAATTATCTACTATATGCGGGGCGAATTACTGAACAAAAAGGTGTAAAAGAAGCTATTCAAGTTGCCAAGGCGACGAATCATAAGCTGCTTATCATTGGCCCAATTAATCACGGCAGTCAAGGATACTTTGACCAATATATTAAACCAGAACTAAATGAAAATATTTTGTATTTGGGCCGTATGGATCAACACCAGTTGGCAACCTATTATCAAAAAGCCAAAGCATTACTAACGCCAATTCAATGGGAAGAACCTTTTGGGCTGACGACAATTGAAGCAATGGCGTCTGGAACACCCGTGTTATCACTTCATCGCGGCGCTGCACCTGAAATAATCGAAGATGGCAAAAGTGGTTTTGTCGTTAACAGCATTAATGAAATGATCGAGGCCGTTGCAAAAGTCGACACTATTGACCGTCACGAACCTCGCAAACGAGTGGAAGAGATGTTCTCATACGAACGTATGATTGATGCCTACGAGAAAGCCTTTTACGAATTACTTGGCGATAAGTAGTCTAAAAAATCTTTTTATCTTTGATGTCATCCGGCAGAAAACCAAGTCCTGGTTTAAAGTCGGCTTCCCATTTGTAATCTTTGTTATAGCCAAGATCTTTCATAAGTTTTGTCGGGGCGTTGCGCAGATGGAGTGGTACAGGTGAATCGGGATACTGTTTAGCAAGTGCCTGTGCGCGACCCATGGCTTCTGTGGTTTGGCGTGACTTTTCGCTTTTGGCGAGCGCCGTCGCGACGTGAAACAGAATATAGCTTGATTCAGGCATGCCGACACGCTCTACGGCTTGGAAGGCATTTAGTGCTAGTCCCAGTGCGCCGTTGCCGGCAAGTCCAATATCTTCACTGGCAAATATGACCATGCGTCGTGCGATAAATTTGGGGTCTTCGCCGGCATCCAACATGCGTGCTAAGTAATAAAGTGTTCCATCAACACTGCTACCACGCATGCTTTTAATAAATGCGCTAATGACGTTGTAGTGCATGTCACCCTTTTTGTCATAACCTGGCACACGTTTTTGAGCAGCAACTTTGACAACTTCGGGCGTCACTTTTTCGTTCATACTAAGGGCAAGCTCTAGGTTTCCAAGTGCAACACGTGCGTCGCCACCAGATAATTCAGCCAGATAATCAAGCGCGGATGGAGTGACGTTTTTGGTTGCTTTTTCTAGTTTCAGCGCGCGTTTAAGGATCGTAATAATTTCATCTTTGGTTAGAGGCTCTAGGACTAGGACACGGCTACGTGACAGCAGAGGGTTAATAACTTCAAAGCTGGGATTCTCGGTCGTCGCGCCAATAAGTGTGATAAGTCCTGATTCAACGTGAGGCAAAAATGCATCCTGCTGGGCTTTGTTAAAACGGTGAATTTCATCAACGAATAAAATAGTTCGTAGTCCCAAATTCCAATTCTGCCGAGCGTGTTCAACAATACGTTCAACATCTTTCTTGCCGCTTGTGACAGCCGATATTTCAGTAAATTCAGCCCTCACTTCTTTAGCGATGATGCGTGCTAGTGTTGTTTTTCCGCTTCCCGGTGGACCCCAAAGAATCAAGCTAACAGGTTCTTTATTTTTTACGATTTGCCGTAAAATCTCGCCGTTGCCAAGTAGATGCGTCTGACCAATCACTTCGTCAAGTGTAGTTGGCCGCATTCGTTCAGCTAGAGGTATCCGTTTCATCTATCTATTATAGCTCTTCGATAGGTATGTCGAGTATTGGGTAGTCTGCCCACTCGTGCCAGTCATAGTGCCACCACTCGTGCTCATTAACGATAAATCCGTGCGCTTCCATTTCTTCACGCAGCAGATCTCGGTTGTTTCTTTTTTCTTCATCGGGCTCATCAAAGTCAGGTGAGGCGCGTTCACTAAAGTCATCAAAATCCGTCGGCATGTTTAGGGGCTGACCTGTTGCGAGATTAAATAAAGTCTCATCAACGGTAGTAGCTCTGTTATGTCTGCTGCCTTCATATGGATCAGCAACGTAGTGCTTTTGCGATTCTGGCGTCGCATCCCAAAGTGCAAACGAAACAGATTGGGGACGGTATGCATCCCATATTCTAATTCCAAGCCCGTGTCTTCCAAGATTCATATGAACTTTCTTTAAAGCCATCGCTGGATCAGGAGCAAGAAAAGCTCTCGCTTCAGGATAGAGAACTCGCCCAGTTATATTGTTCGTCGTCCCGTAGCGCAGGTCAAGTTGCACACCTGGAATAAACTTACTAATTTCTACAAGTGAACCCATATAGATAATTGTACTTCTTTTTACGTAACACCGTGGCATAAAGTATACTAAATACATATGCAGATTATGGTTAATGGGCAGTTAGTCCAATATAAAGACGAGGGCAAGGGTCGGCTCGTTATTTTACTTCATGGGTGGGGCGCAAGTACTGGAACCTTTGATGAGCTAACTACGCACTTGTCTAAAAAATTTCGTGTCATTCGTTTGGATTTTCCTGGTTTTGGTGGAAGTCCTAAACCCACCGGTAGTTGGGGAGTGGGTGAGTATGCACAGCTGGTTGCGGGACTGATCTCCAAATTAAAACTTGGTAGTATTTACGCAACGATCGGACATTCGTTTGGCGGCCGCGTCATCATAAAAGGAATCGCAAATGGCAACTTTCGTCCAGAAAAAGTAGTTCTTATTGGCACTGCTGGTGTCAGACCATCACAGTCAGTCAAAAGATCTATTTATAAATCAATCGCAAAAGTTGGCAAAACTGTGACATTACTGCCTGGACTAAAATCTCTTCGCCCTAGTTTACGCAAAAAACTATATGGTGCCGCGGGCGCCAGCGATTATTTGAATGCAGGCGACATGCAGCAAATTTTTCTAAATACGATTAACGAAGATTTACTACCATTAGTACATAACATCTCGCAGCCGACACTTTTGATTTGGGGAGAAAACGACAGTGAAACACCAGTTCGCGATGCTCAAAAGATTATACGCGAGCTACCAGACGGTCAACTGGTTGTCGTACCCGGCGTCGGGCATTTTGTATATAACGATGATTCAAAAGCAGTTATGAAAGAACTGGATGCTTTCTTATGATTAAAAAATACTGGACTCGCTACCTGGCTATTTATCCGACAACTCTCCTGTATATGTTGCAGGATACTGAATATAAGCTAGGTCAATATATAGCCTGGTTTAATCGTACAAATGATTTTAGGTATGTCATGAAACGGCGTACGCTAGATTTAACACCAAAGATAATACAACTGCGCCGGACGCTGTGGGCGATTTGGATTATCGTCGAAATTTTTCTAGCTATATGTGTATACCTCGCAATCACAATGCAGGCAACCTATTGGGGGCTTATTGGAATTGCTGTTGTTGCCTTATTGCCGTTTATTTTGGGTTACGGAATACTCGTTCCTGTTGCCGTTGGCCAGTTCTTGATTCAGAAGCCTCGCGAGAGAAAAATTATTAGAAAAGCTGATAATATCTTTGCTGCACACGCCAGTACTCGTATTGCTGTTGTGGGGAGTTACGGCAAGACAACGGCCAAAGAAATTCTTGCAACCGTACTAGCTGAAGGTTTAAAGGTTGCTGCTACTCCTGGTAATATGAACACACCAATAGGCGTTAGCCGGTTTGCTCATACTTTGAAGGGCGATGAAGATGTTTTAGTACTTGAGCTGGGTGAAGAAAAGCCAGGCGATATAATGACACTCAGCAAACTAACGCGTCCAACGATGGGGCTGATAACGGGCATCAACGAATCTCATTTGTCTAGTTTCAAGACGCTTGATAAAACAGTTTCAACTATATTTGAACTGACCGATTATCTGAGTAGTGATGCTACTGTCTACAAGAATAAAGAAAGCGAGTTGCTGGCCAGCAAACTTAAAGGTGGTGATCCGTATGCCTACGACCGATCGGGTGTCGATGGTTGGAAAGTCTCAAACGCCATAACTTCACTAGAAGGCACAACATTTGTCGCAAGAAAAGGAGACAAAGTAGTCCACGCCCATACTGAACTTATCGGACTGTATAAAGTTGGGGTGACGGTAGCCGCCATCTCGATTGCTGATTCGCTCGGTCTCACAACAAAACAAATCGAAACAGGTCTTTCCAAAGTAAAAGCTTTCGATCATCGTATGCAGCCTAAAAGAATGCACGGGGCATGGGTAATTGATGATACATATAACGGCAACAGTGACGGTGTCAAAGACGGCTTGGCGCTTCTAAAATCGACCAAAGCAAAACGTCGCATATATGTCACACCGGGTCTTGTTGAGCAAGGGAGCAAAACAAAAGAAGTTCATAATAAAATTGGTAGCCTGGCAGCAAAAAGTGCCGATATGGTAGTGCTGATGAAAAATTCTGTGACGGATTACATTGTTGACGGACTAAATGAAGCAGGGTTCAAGGGTGAACTGTTGATTGTTGATGATCCGCTGGAATTTTATACAAACCTTGAACATTTCGTGGCGGCTGGCGACGTTGTGCTTATGCAGAACGACTGGACTGATAACTATGTATAATAGGTACATATGAAAAAGACAGTCGCAGTATTTTTTGGCGGACGTTCAACCGAACACGACATCTCGATAATTACCGCAATTTCTTCGGTTATTAAACCATTAGAGCTGACTAAAAAATACACGGTTGTACCAGTTTATATTACTAAGTCTGGCAAATGGGTGAGTGATAACAAACTAAAAGACATTGCGCTCTACCGCAGTAAAAAAATCGATGAATTTACAGCTAAGGCCAAAGCCGTACCGGTTATTCTCGATGGCGGGTTGAAATTAGGGAAACAGCGTATTGACGTCGCATTCCCGGCAATGCACGGGTCATACGGCGAAGACGGCAGCCTGATGGGCTTCTTGCGCATGGCAGGAATTCCGTTTGTAGGCAGTGATATGGATGCCAGTGTGATTGCCATGGATAAAGTTCTCACTAAGCAGGTTGTGAGCGCCAATGGCATTCCAACCTCGGCCTTTTATACATTTAGTAAGCAACAATTTGTTGACGGTTCTGCCAAAATTCTAAAAGATATTACCAGTAAATTACACTACCCGTTGTTTGTGAAACCCTCACACCTAGGATCGAGTATTGGTATTACTAAAGTAAAAAATGACGAAGAACTGCAAAATGCCATTGAGGTGGCGGCGTATTATGACACTAAAATTATCGTAGAAGAAGCAGTTAATAATTTGATTGAAGTCACAGTACCGATTATTGGAAATAATGTTTTAACACCAGCACTTGTTGAACGACCACTGTCAAAGAACGACGGGGTCTTTGACTTTGACACTAAATACATTAATGGTGGGGGTAAAAAAGGCGGCGCCAAACAAGCCGGAGCGCAGGGCTATAGCGAACTTCCCGCAAAGCTTCCTGGTAATTTATATGATGTATCGGTTAAAACTGCTGAAGCGGTCTACAAAGCAATCGGTGCCAGTGGAATTGCCAGGGTCGATCTGCTAATTGATAGCAAAGCGAACGTTGTTTACTTTAACGAAGTAAACCCCCTCCCCGGTGATTTGTACCGACACAACTGGCGCGCGGCAGGTGTTGCGTCAACAGAGCTTGTTACTAGATTAGTTGAATTTGCCGAGCAGCGCTTCGAGCAGCAGCAGAAACAACAAACCACGTTTGATTCTAGCTTTTTGCAACAATTTTAGATTTATAAAAAGAAAAAACCTCAACGGATTGTTGGGGTCTTTTCTTTGGTGGCTCCTCCCAGACTCGAACTGGGGACACAAGGCTCTTCAAGCCTCTGCTCTACCAACTGAGCTAAAGAGCCATATTTGGTACTCAAACTATTGTAGAGAAACAGAGGTTATTTTACAAGACGGGCTATACTAGTTATATGAATTTACTTATTCTTGGTGCAGCCGGACGAACAGGGAGGTTATTGGTTGATCAGGCACTTGCTGCTGGTCATACGGTAACAGCATTTGTTCGAACTGGTGATGGCACTACCATCGACATCCCAAATGTAACGACTATTGTGGGCGACGCTCGGAATGTGCCTGATCTAGAAAAAGCATTAAAAGACCAGGACGCAGTTATTAGTACGATTGGTTCCAGCAAGCCCGGCGATAGAGTAATTGCAGATTCAACTGCAGCTTTAATTGCTAGCGCAAAGAAAGAGGGCGTAAAACGCATTATTATGATGTCCAGCTTCCTCGCGACCAAGAACTTTCAACCGAATCCAGTCGTCAAATTCGCATTAAAGGTTATGGGAAGTATTGTTGCTGATATTAATACAGGTGAAAGCCAGCTTAGAAATTCTGATCTGGATTATACCATTGTCTATGCCACGCGCCTGACTAACGAACCACTTAACCCGCATTATAAAATTGTAAGCGAAGACGAAAAGGTAGGTGCGACAGACAGTATTCCTCGAGCTGATGTTGCAGAGTTTTTACTAAAGCAACTAAGTGATAAAACCTACGTTCGTAAAAGCATTCTGATTACCAACAAATAGCAATTCCTTCTCTTGAAAAAACCTCTGACCACCAGTATACTCGTAGAGCACGCGGGTGTAGCTCAGTTGTTTAGAGTGAGAATTGCCTGTGGCAGTTCGCAAGGCCATGTTACAGATTTTGAACTATGTTCAAAGTATGAAACTGGCGGGGTCGCGGAACGTGACCTTACTTGCCAGGCCAAGGAAGCAGTTTCAAACTCAAACATCTAAGATATAATTCGTTGCCACCTATGCGGGTGTAGCTCAGTTGTTTAGAGCGCTTCCTTGCCAAGGAAGAGGTCGAGAGTTAGAGTCTCTTCACCCGCACCAAAAATATAATCCCAGTTTGTCTGGGATTTTGTTTTTGGTCTAGATAAAACCTAACTCTCGACCTCTTCAAAGATAATAATAGTCGAGAAATTACTCCTGCGCCTACAGGCGCCGGGAGTTCTAGAGTCTCTTCACCCGTACCATTCAAGTTAGATTTTTCAAGGCTTTACCTAAGGCTAAGATGCTTGAATTGTTTTTGTCATCTCATTAAGACTTTCGCGGTCATTGAGTTCTGTTTGTGAGGGTGTTTGCGTATTGCCTTCGTTATCGAGGCCACTACAGTATGCTATAGGCGAAGAAATCGTATAATAGTAACCATTTATCGGTTGATCGTTCAGTAATTCACCATCGGGAACGGCTACTGGCTTATTTGAATCTCTATTCAAGATGACAGTATCACCAAAAGGCTGTGTAGTACATTGACCCCCAAGAGCTTGGATACGAGAAGTTGTAAATGCGTAATAAGTTACAGGAGGCTGGTCATTAGATTGACGTTCTGTATACGCTACTTTAGTATTTTGAAGCGCAACAGGTACTGAGAATTTGATACCCCATGCGGGAACTACGAGCTCACTATTTGCTGAGTTTGTTGGCTGTGTGCTATTTGTGGATGGAACTGTAGATTCCTTTGAAGGTGTTGGTTCAGCTTGCATATTTTTGTCAAAATATGAGAATAGGCGTCCTTTACCGTTATCAGATTGCGGCCACAGAAAGTAGAACGCTGCTACTGCTAACAATACAATGATTACAATACAGATAATAATTTTTTTATTAGCATTGATTCTCTTCTTGCTAGTCGGTTTAGCTTTCATAAGCTAATAATATCAAAAACTATATACTTATCAAGCAGTTAGCTACATATTTGCAACAAGTACGGGTATTGCAATTATTGGCAATTATCTCTATTTTAAAGTTACGAATGTTGAAAATAAAATTTCCCCAAGCCAGTAGGGCTAATAAAATCGCTGCAGTATTTATATTTTTAATATCATACGCCTTACTTCTTCCAGCAACAACTGCACAAGCCGAATCGCCTGGTAATATACTCCCTCCTTTTGATGTAGGTCAACAGTGGCATATATGCCAAGGCTACAATAATCCGAGTCCGGGCACGCATAATGGTACGTCAGCGAGCGGACTAGATTTGACAGATTCCGGATGTAATAGTGGTGCTGCTGGTAGAAATGCTAGGATTCCCATAGCAGGGAGTATCTACCAGTGGGATTCCGCCTATGGAAATTTATGTGTAAATATTCCCGGTGGTTGGAGCTACACTTTAACTCATATTGACGCCACGGTAACTAGTGGTGATGTCTCTGTTGGCCAAATAGTGGGTACTGTAGGCGCGCCTAATACACTGCACAACAATGGAGTGGCACATATCCATTTTCAGATGTGGTCAGCAGCAAACTGTTATAACAGCTCCGTTGTGGCATTTGATGCGGCAGATAACTTACGTATATGCGGTGCGCCTGACATGCCTTTTGGAGGCAGTGGTAGTAATGGAGAATGGAGTGGAACTACGTTCGCAGGAGATACATGTGTAACTATGCGACCGGCAGTCATTCAACGCCCCTCGGGTGAAACAGACATAGCTGTAGTGGGTCCAAACAACACCCTGGCTTTTTATTACAATGCCAGTGGCTCTAGTTGGGGTGGTGGTGTGATATCGGGCTCACAAGCTTACTCGACGCCGGCAATAGTGCAACGTCCATCAGGTGAAACAGATATTGTAGTTAGAGGGCAAAACAATAGCTTACTCTTCTATTACAACGCTCAAGGTTCAAATAGTTGGGGTCAACTGACAGTTCCAAGTGCAACAGCATATAGTGCACCGACAGTGCTTCAACGTGCTTCAGGAGAGACTGACATTGCTGTACAAGGCGCGAGTAACACATTGGCGTTTTATTACAACGCTGCAGGCTCAACAAGTTTTGGTGGTGGATTAATATCTGGCACCCAGGCATACAGTGAACCTGCGATGATCCAACGTGCTTCAGGAGAGACTGACATCGCTGTACAAGGATTAAATAATACTATGAATATGTACTATAATGCCCAAGGATCGAATAGCTGGGGGACTAGTGGAGTAGCAGCTTCGGAATGGGCATTCAGTGCGCCCTCGATTGTTCAACGGTCTTCAGGAGAGACTGACATCGCTGTACAAGGATCTGGTAGTAGCTTGGATTTCTACATTAACGCACAGGGCTCTAACGCATGGGGAAGAGTTTCCGCAGCAGGTAGTAATACAACCCTTGGTGCGCCAAACCCTCCTGCTATGCTCCTTCGCGCTTCAGGAGAGGCTGACATTGCTGTAAAAGGTCCTTCTAACGAAGCTGATTTCTATTTCAATGCTCAAGGTTCATCAAGTTGGGGAAGTATAGCTGCAGCTGTAAGCGGTTACTCACTGAGAGCTCCTGCTATGGTTCAAAGATCTACGACAGGCGAAACAGATTTAACAATTATCGGACCTAATAATCGTCTTGATTTCTACTTTAACGTTCAAGGTTCCCCATACTGGTCTAACATTCCAATCGCTGGTAACAACTCGGCATTGTAACTCCGTGTAAGTCCTTTGTTTTACCTACTCAACAAATACTCATGATATGGAACGGCTAAAATATCTCTCCATCTTTCTATCTCACTACTGATTTCATGTAAACTTTTTCGGGCCGACTGCACCAAATATTTATTCCACTTCATTGGGATTTTAATTTTATTTAGGACGTTAAATCATTGACATATTACAAAAAAGTACTATAATATTATTTATGATTGAAAATATTGAATTGGCACATGAAATGGCATTAGCCGAGGATCCGTACCGCGAGGTCGAGATATTCGCACGTAATAAGCTACGTTCGGCCGTTTTGTCATCGGTTATTTTAAAGTTTGCCAATCGCGAAACAACACATATCTACCGGCAATGGCGAGAGAGGGAGCGCGCCGAAGATCTTGATCGACAACAGGCCGAGCGCAACGCAATTATCGATGCGATGCCGGTTGAGCAGAAGCGGACACATGTGAGCAAGGGAGACTTTGTAGAGTCTCTTACATCCATTGGGCATTCAAAAAACATTGCTTCGCGAACCTGGAACACAATGTATACAAATGACTATATCGCACACCGCGCAGTTTTTGCGCGCAGTTCCTACCCAATAACGTTTATGGAAGTTCCGTTACCTGATTACAGCAGGCATACAAAAAGAATTGACGTCTTGGACATTGCAATGTTAGGAGATGCACTCTCTAATAATCGCGAAACAATGCTTAACGGTGCCGTAGAGCATCTCGGTCTCACTGATGATGCGCTCACAGTACTTGACGAATTAGTTCGCTTGCATCAACAGCCAGATCCGCAAATTTAACAATAGTATGGTTTTGCCCGCATAGTTTATCCCGCACCAAAAATAGAATCCCAGTCTGTCTGGGATTCTATTTTTGATATAATAAAGGTATGAGAAAAATCATTATTCAAGAATTTATTACATTAGATGGTGTCATGCAGGCACCTGGCGGACCAGAGGAAGATACATCAAGTAATTTCAAATATGGTGGCTGGACTGCGCCGTATTTTGCCGAGGCCGATGACGCCGCGGGTGATTTCATGAAAAGATGGATGGAATCGACAGACATACTTTTAGGTCAAAAAACATTCGAGATATTCGCTGAGTATTGGCCAAAACATGCTGATATGTGGCCTGGCATTATCGACGTCACCAAATACGTTGTTAGTGACAGTATGAGCCAGTCTGACGTGGACAATTCGGGCTGGAAAAACTCAGTACTGCTAAAAAGCGTCGATGATATCAAAAAGCTTAAAAATTCAGAAGGGTCAGCTATCAAAGTTCACGGTAGCGGCAATCTGGCCCAGACTCTTTTCAAAAATGACCTGGTTGACGAACTATGTCTGATGACTTTTCCGATTACTCTGGGTTCTGGTAAGCGTTTGTTTGAGGAAGGTACCATTCCGGCAGCTTTTACCATGACAGACAGCCTTGTTACGTCAAATGGGGTAATCTTTGCTTACTACAAGCGTGCCGGTGAAGTTAAGACCGGTACTGTTGGTGAGTAGAAATAGTATCAGCTCGAGCACATCTACGGAGTTTTTTCTTTTTAAAACGAAGTATAATAATAACTGATAATATGAAAACATTTTAACTTGAAGCTGCATCTTCCAGTAGTATTTTATGACTAAAACTCAAATATTAAAAAAGATAGGACAGCTTCCATTTGGTTCATTCTTGGCTTTTGGCGTAAAACAAGCTTGGGCGGCGCTTTTTGGTGTCTTCATGCTTGTTGCACTTGTTGTAACGGCCTATGTTAAACTTCCTTTTCTGGCTCGCTATGACTGGTTGTTTATTTTTGCTATAGCTATCCAGTTATTTATGCTGTTTGCAAAACTAGAAAAGCCACGCGAAGTTATTACGATTGTCTTATTCCATTTAGTTGGCCTCGGCATGGAACTTTTTAAAACGTCAGATCAGATCGCATCGTGGTCGTATCCGGGGTATGCTTTTTTTGCCGTGGGCAATGTACCATTGTTTTCAGGTTTTATGTATGCGGCCGTCGGTAGCTATATCGCACGGTCATGGCGAGTACTTGAATTAAAGTTTACTCACTATCCGAACAGAATACTTACTATTTTACTTGCGATAGCGATTTATGTTAATTTTTTCAGCCACCATTTTTTTTACGACATTCGTTATGTGCTGTTTTTGGCAATAATTATTTTGTACAGGCGAGTCTGGGTGCAGTATACGATTAATAAGAAAGTACGACGTATGCCCTTGCTTGTCGGGTTTGTTTGCATCGCGTTTTTTATATGGCTTGCCGAAAATATTGCTACCTACGTCCATGTGTGGATATATCCCAGCCAATTGGTTGCCTGGCAACCAGTGGGTATACAAAAGATGGGCTCGTGGCTATTACTTATGGTGATTAGTTTTATTATGGTGGACATGCTGCATTACTTGAGGCTAAGAACACTAGCTCGTCCGCGTATAAAAATCATCGAGAAGCTAAAAAAAGCTCTTTTGTTATAATCATCTGACTAGCAGGCCACTCCTCTAGGGTTGACAAAATACTATTTAAAGTGTTATAATAAAGATTATGACATTTAATATGCCCTCAAATGAGCAACTTAAATCTGCAACTCCAGCCGAGTTAGCGCAGCTCGCTGCTGAGTGTTTAGCAGGCCTCGAGCCTGGCAGGCAACCGTTGCCGCTTTTTAAAGAGCTTGCTCGATTGGTCGTACTGAGTACTGTTGAAATTGTCCCGCTTCGTAAGTCGAATGATAGATTTGAAGTACTACTAGCTAAGCGACCCGAAGACGATATATGGTGGCCTAACCAGTTGCATCTGCCAGGTTCAGTGCAGATGCCTATGGGCGATGATGAGCCATTTTCAACCGACGATTACACAACACCGGTCGACAGGATATTGGCAGATGATTTTGGCGATAGTGTTACGCGAATAGGTGATGTAAAACTATTTGATGTTCAACGACGTCACGATGTAAGAGGTAGCGAACAGACGGCATTTGCTTGGACACAAGCAGATTTAGCATCCGGTGCACAAAAAGTTAAAGGCGGTGATTTTTTCGACGCTGATATTGTAATGAATGATCCAGATGCCTTCCGGCTTATAGAAGGTCATGCAGAAATTATCGACAAAGCTCTTTCTGATTTTCGTGAGTCCTAACTTTCCTTAGGTCACTTTGCTATAATAGGTATAGTACTAACGCTATTTTACAAGCTATTTATCAGCAGAAATTATTAAAATACACACATGTTAAAAAAGATTATAGTGACCGGCTTCGTCTTGCTGACATTTGTCGTTTATAGTATTCATCAACGTGGTGATACGACACCGCTTGTTGCGCAGCTTTCTCAGACAACAATGCCGAACACAACAAACACACCTTCGGCCTCAAATAACACTACAGTGTCCACACCCTCAACTACATATAAAGACGGAAACTATACCGGTTCAACTGCTGATGCCTACTATGGCTACATTCAGGTAAGGGCAATTATCTCGGGTGGAAAAATAACCGATGTACAGTTTTTGCAACATCCAAATGATAGAGGTACGTCCGTCGAGATTAACAACTACGCGATGCCAATCCTAAAACAACAGGCAATCCAAGTACAGTCTGCTCAGGTTGATGGTGTGTCGGGTGCTTCAGATACTAGCCAGGCATTTATCCAGTCGTTGGGTGATGCACTTCAGCAGGCAAAAGCATAGTGAAAGAGGCTCGACAAATCATGGGTATGCCAGTCACAATCATGTGTCCGGATGGAGCTATAGAAGGCAGCGAACTAGAGTCTATTTTTGACTTTCTTCGTGATGTTGACGAAAAATACAGCCCGTACAAAGATACAAGTGATGTTGCTAATATAAATCGTAAAGAACTTGATGAACAAAATTATAGTCAAGAGCTGAAATCGATACTTGAGATTGCGGATAAGACCAAAAAAGAGACAGACGGCTATTTTGATGTCTGGCATAACGGCACATTTGATCCATCCGGAATTGTTAAGGGCTGGGCGATTGGACAAGCTGCACGGCTTTTACGTGCGCATACGAGCGATTTTTATATTGAAATAGCGGGTGATATACAGGTTTCGGGTGAGTCATTGTCGGGCAAAGATTGGAAAATAGGTATTCGTAATCCATTTGATCGGACGCAAAATATTGCAGTCGTGGAATTGAGCAACAGCGCAATTGCCACATCGGGTACTGCAATACGAGGGCAACATATTTATAATCCAAAGACGGATGAACCTATAGGCGATGAGGTTGTTTCTCTATCGGTCATTACCAAAGACATCGTTGATGCAGATCGCATAGCTACGGCAGCATTTGCAATGGGTCCTGATGGGATTAAATTTATTGAATCCCTTGATGGATACGAAGCGTATATGGTGGATAAAAATAAAATGGCAACCCAGACAACCAATTGGCATACCTACGAGGCTGAATCATGAAATATCTAGATACTTTCCTTGATCGAATAACTATGTATCGATTGCTACTATATTTTCTATTAATACTGCTTGGTATCGCGATGTTATTTGGCGCCCTTGGGATCACTACCTATAATCCATTTAGTATCCTCATATCCGCCGGGATTCTTTTTGTGGTGTGTTTTATAACGAACTATATATTTTCGAGAATATACGACGCTCCGAGCAATCCCGAATCATACATCATTACGAGTTTAATCTTAGCGCTTATTATCACTCCCGTAGCATCGATTCAAAGCGTGCCGTTTTTGATTGCAGCAGCAGGACTTGCTATTGCTTCTAAATACATATTAGCCATAAACCACAAACATATTTTTAACCCTGTCGCTATAGCTGTAGTCCTGACCGCATTTGGTCCCGAGGAAACTGCCAGCTGGTGGGTGGGGTCGGCAGCCTTGGCACCATTCGTCATTATTGGTGGTATATTAATTGCCAGAAAAATTCGTCGTGCGCGGATGGTCGGACTGTTTTTTGCAGTTGCTTTAGTTGCCGTCAGTGTGTCGGCACTACTTATGCATAGAGATCTATTTGCAACGCTTCAAACAACAACCCTTCGTTCATCGCTACTATTCCTGGGGTTTGTCATGCTTACCGAGCCATTGACGTCTCCATCTGTCTGGTGGAAACAAAGGATATACGCCCTGATTGTTGCGATATGCTTTGTCCCGGACCTTCATATAGGTAGCATTTATTCGACGCCAGAACTTGCGCTTGTAATCGGTAATTTAGCATCATTCTTTATGACTCCAAGGGTGAAAACATTACTGACATTGAAACAAAAAATAGGCCATGGGCCAACAACAGAAGATTTCATATTTACCCCTGAGAAGAAATTCAATTATTTGCCAGGTCAGTATATTGAGCTAACCATGCCTCATGAGCAGGCCGATCAACGTGGCAGTCGTCGCTTTTTCAGCATTGCTTCATCCCCAACAGAGCCTAATCTGCGGATAGGAATACGATTTTACGACAAAGGTAGCAGTTTTAAGGAAACACTTCTGAACGCTGACTCAAGTTTGTTTATTTCAGCTGGACAACTAGGTGGTGAGTTTACATTACCCAAAGACCCCAGCAGAAAGGTTACTTTCATTGCTGGAGGAATTGGCGTTACGCCGTTTCGTAGCATGATTAAATATCTATCTGATACCAACCAACCTCGAAACGTCACATTACTCTATGGTGAGAATAGTACCGAAAATGTTGCCTACAGTGATGTGTTTGAAGAAGCACGTCAAAAAATAGGGATAAAGACAACCTATGTTATTAGCAACCCACAAACTGTAGCAAACGACAGAATAAAAGTAGGCAGAATTACGCCTGAACTCATCCAGGCTGAACTGCCAGATTACAAGGATCGTTTGTTCTATGTCTCTGGTCCGCAACCAATGGTGCGATCACTGAAACATGTACTGCTGGGTCTGGGAGTGCCACGTAAAAACATCAAAGTTGATTACTTCTCTGGTTATGCATAGAATTTTGCTACTATAGGGTTATGGATGTAATTACTCCTCACCCCGACGAAAAGCATAAATCTCAGCGATCAAACTGGCTGAGAGCGGCGGTCCTGGGTGTTGATGATGGTCTGGTTTCAACCTCCAGTCTGATGATTGGCGTGATGGCAGCCAATGCAAATTATGCCACAATCCTTACCACCGGTATTGCAGGATTAGTCGCCGGCGCATTATCAATGGCTGCGGGCGAGTATGTATCAGTCAGCTCACAACGCGATGCCGAACGAACAGACATCGATATAGAACGACGAGCGCTCGTGAATAATCCAAAAGGTGAACTAGCGGAGCTGGCGGGGATTTATGAGGAGCGAGGCCTTGATAAAAACTTAGCACTAGAAGTCGCTAAGAGTTTACAAAAACATGATGCGGTTGGTGCCCATGCGAGGGATGAACTGGGTATTAATCACGATCGACTGCCTAATCCGTTGCAGGCAGCCGTTGCATCGGCAACTGCATTTGCGATCGGTTCACTCATTCCAATTCTGGCAGCAATTTTTAGTAAGAATGGTAATAGTGCGACAGTAATCGTGATTACGACCTTGGTAGCACTTGCCATTTCGGGCACGATCGGTGCATATATTGGCGGCGGTAATAAATTTATAGCAGGCCTTCGCGTCTTTGTCGGCGGTGGTGTTGCCATGGCTGTCACGGCATTCATCGGGCACATTATCGGAGCGACACTTTAGGTTGAGGTGATAGAATCATATTATGAACTCATCAAATAAATACGTGTTAGTCATCTCAACAACTGACTCAATCGAAGAATCAAAAAAGTTAGCACGTTTGGCTGTTGAGAAAAAGCTGGCTGCTTGTGTACAATCGATGCCAATCTCAAGCACTTACTGGTGGAAAGATAAGGTTGAAGAATCAAGTGAGTTTTTACTTTTATTCAAGACGACTAATGCTTCATCTAGGGAACTTCGAACGTTCATTGAGACCGAACATAGCTACGATATCCCGGAGGTTATAGAGATGCCAATAACAGGTGGAAGTGACGCATATTTGCAGTGGATATCTGCACATACAAATAAGTAGGCTTGCTCTGTTATAATTATCCCAGATGGCGCGTTGGCGGAGCAGTTACGCAGCGGTCTGCAAAACCGCGTAGACGGGTGCAACTCCCGTACGTGCCTCCATTTACAATTAGATTTGCGCGGGTGATGGAATCGGTAGACATGAGAGACTTAAAATCTCTTGGCTGAAAGGTCGTGCGGGTTCAAGTCCCGCCCCGCGCACCATAAAATCAGTCCTTTAGTGAGGGCTGTTTTTAGTGGTGAGATGTTGGTATAATAAAAGCACAAGTTCGTAATAAAATGAGGGAAAATTATGACAGTTCTATGGATAATCATTGGTGTAATTGTAATTATTGGTCTGTTCGTATGGGCAACATTTAACAGTCTTGTTAGACTTAAAAACCGCGTAGATGAAGCCTGGAGCGACATCACGGTTCAGCTGAAACGTCGTGCTGACTTGATCCCGAATCTTGTCAGTAGTGTAAAAGGCTATGCAGCTCACGAAAAGAATGTTTTTGAGGATGTCACCGCAGCTCGTGCTAACACCATTAATGCTAAAGGTGTTAAAGAGGCTGCCGCCGCAGACAATCAACTTGAAGGGGCTTTGAAGAGCTTGTTTGCTGTGGCCGAGGCTTACCCGGACCTGAAGGCTAACCAAAACTTCCTTGAACTTCAGGGCGAATTAGTCGACACAGAGGACAAGATTCAAGCATCGCGCCGTTTCTATAACGGTGGTGTTCGTGATTTTAACACCAAAATCCAAGTATTTCCAAACAACGTCTTTGCTAGTGGTTTAGGCTTTAAGTCTCGCGAGTTCTTTGAACTTGATGACTCGGATCAGGCCGCGGCAGAAAAACCAGTTGACGTTAAATTCTAGTACCAAATTGTCGGTAAAGAGGAGCGCCCGGGATGTATAGAGCAATTGCCGCCAATAAACGAAACACGATTTTTATCATGGCGCTCTTTATTGGAATTATTAGTGCAATTGGTTGGGTTGTCAGTTATTTTTACGGAAACACAAACATCACGTATTTTGTAATTGTTGCAGCAGTTTTATATGCGCTCTTACAGTATTTTATAGCAAGTAAAGTTTTAGTAGCATCAACCGGGGCACAGCAGATCGAAAAGCGCGACAACCCTCGGTATTATCGCATCGTCGAAAATCTTGCTATTACAATCGGCATACAAACCCCCAAAGTTTATATTATTGATGACCCGGCACCAAACGCTTTTGCCACAGGTCGTGATCCAAAACATTCAATTGTCGCAGCAACCACGGGACTGCTTGACATTATGGACGACCGCGAGCTGGAAGCGGTTATGGCGCATGAGATGGGGCATGTTCAAAATTACGATATACGAGTTAGTATGATTGCTTTTGGGTTGGTGAGTGCAATTGGGTTCTTGACCGATATAGTCCTCAGAATTTTCTTTTTTGGTGGCGATAGGCGGGACAGTAATATGTCACCCATCGCACTTGTTATCGGTATTGTTGTTTTAATACTCGCGCCGATTGTTGCCGTCATTGTGCAACTAGCCATCAGCCGTCAACGTGAGTATCTGGCCGATGCGACTGGAGCGCTAACGACTCGTGACCCGGAAGCACTAGAGAGTGCCCTTACAAAGTTAGAACAGTTTGGTCGACCAATGAAAAAACAAAGCACTTCATCGGCACATTTATTTATTAATGACCCATTAAAACCTGGGATACTAAGCAAACTATTTAGTACGCATCCACCACTAGCTGATCGAATTGCCAGGCTTCATGCAAATGAAAGCAAGTTTTAGGTAGAATTGTGGTAACAAAAAAGAAACCAGTCAAACAACTTACCGCGAGACAAAAGCTTGCCGCGGGTGTTAAAGGACTAAAAAAATCCGTACGAAATAAAACCGATAACTATTTAGCTCGTCGTCCGCATCGCAGTTTCCGTCGAACTCGCCGCCGTGATTACGTGCGATCACTTCAGTTGCCTGGTTATTTTGCATTTACGTCGTATGTTCGTAAAACTTTGTGGGTAAATCGCAAAACCTTTATTTTTATGGGACTGATCTATGCAGTCATAACAGCAATCATGGTTGGTGTGGCTTCACAGGATACATATACGACACTTACGGACACAATCAAGCAAACTAGCGGAAACCTTTTTGCCGGTAATTGGGGTGCAATTGGTCAGGCGAGTTTGTTGCTAGTCACGGCGGTCACAGGTGGGATTACTAATACGCTCACTGATGCTCAGCAGATTTACGCAGCTTTGATTATTTTACTCACTTGGCTAACAACAGTGTGGCTATTACGAAGTATTTTGGCAGGTCACAAAGCACGACTACGCGATGGACTGTATAACGCCTCGGCACCACTTCTTTCAACTTTCCTAGTTGCGCTGGTCTTGATCGCACAACTATTACCCATTGCTATTGCTTTAATTGGCTACTCGGCTGCGTCATCCACGCAACTACTGGATAGCGGTGTTGCTGCGATGCTGTTTTGGATTGTCGCGGCTTTGCTGGCTGTACTGTCACTTTATTTTATTACCAGTACGTTTATCGCACTTGTCGTCGTGACGCTCCCTGGCATGTATCCAATGCAGGCACTAAAAACCGCTGGTGATTTAGTAATTGGTCGACGTATTCGTATTTTGCTACGTATGGTATGGCTGGGGTTAAGTATCACTGTTATGTGGTTCGTTATTATGATTCCTGTTATTTTGTTTGATACTTGGCTAAAAAGTTTATTTCCTACTATTCAATGGTTACCGCTCATTCCTGTCGCGCTGCTTGTGATGAGCACAATTACAGTTATATGGTCAGCCAGCTACGTTTACTTACTGTATAGGAGGGTAGTCGAAGATGACGCAGCTCCAGCCTAAAGAACGTATTGCCAAATTACGGGCACTTATCGATGATTACCGCTATCATTATCACGTGTTAGATGAATCGATTATGAGTGAGGCTGCGGCCGACAGCCTAAAACACGAGTTATCACAACTAGAAGCCGAGCACCCCGAGCTCATCACGCCAGATTCTCCAACTCAACGTGTAGCCGGAGTGGCTCTTGATAAGTTTGTCAAAGTTCGACACCAGTATCCCATGATCAGTCTTAACGATGTATTTAATCGTGGGGAAGTTGAGTCCTGGATAAAGCGCATGGATAAACTACTTCCGGGTAAACAACACGAGTTTTTTTGTGATATCAAAATGGATGGTTTAGCTTGCGCCTTGATTTATCAAGATGGGATATTGGTGCAGGCAGTGACGCGTGGTGACGGACAAACCGGTGAGGACGTGACCGCCAATGTTCGTACGATTAATAGTGTGCCAATACGTTTGCGGCTGGCAAAAGGCTACGAGAAGTTTCTAGAAGGCCGCACCGAAATCCGCGGTGAAATCGTTATTCTTAAAAAGGATTTTGAAGCACTAAATGCTGCCCAGGAAAAAGCAGGTAAACCCTTATACGCAAATCCCCGTAACCTGGCGGCAGGGACTATTCGTCAACTTGACCCCGAACAAGCGGCTAGTCGACCGCTGACGTATCGTTCATATGATTTACTACGTGATGACCCAAGCGATGTACCAACCAATAGTTTTGCATACGAAGCGCTCAGGGCACTTGGCGTTGCAGCAAATAAACAAGCCAGTACTTTTACGACAATTGATGACGTTATGCAGTTTGTTGACGAGTGGGATACAAAGCGTCAAGAGCTGCCGTTTAATACAGACGGTTTGGTAATCAAAGTTAACAACCGGCAACAATTTCGTGAGCTAGGCGTTGTGGGCAAAGCACCTCGTGGAGCAGTTGCGTTTAAATACGCGGCCGAAGAAGCGACAACGATTGTGAAGGATATTGTTATTAGTATTGGGCGCACGGGTGCTGCAACGCCGGTTGCAGTTTTTGATCCCGTTGTCGTTGCAGGTTCGACTGTTCAGCACGCCAGCCTTCATAATGCTGATGAAATTGCACGTCTGGACATTCGTATTGGCGATACGGTTATTATTTTTAAAGCTGGCGATATTATTCCGCAGGTAAAACAAGTCGTTACAGAACTTCGTCCGAAGGGCACTGAACCAGTAAGTTATATAAAACTCCTGGCTGAGCAATATCCAGAACTAGAATTCGAACGCCCTGGAGACGATGTTGTTTACCGTGTCAAAGGACTTAGTGGTGATTTGATATTAAAACGCTCGGTTGAATATTATGCTTCAAAAGGAGCGATGGATATCGATACCCTGGGAGAGAAAAACGTTAATGCGCTCGTTGATGCAGGTCTCGTAAAAGACCTGGCCGATATATACACATTAAAATTTGAGGATATTGTCGAGTTGGATCGTTTTGCGGAAATATCAGCTAAAAAACTTGTTGATGCAATTGCTCAGAAGAAAACCCCACCGCTTGAAAAGTTTATTTTAGGGCTAGGCATTCGTCACGTGGGGGCGCAAACGGCGATTGATCTGGCAAATAAGTTTGAGTCGATTACTACTCTACAAAATGCAACAATTGAAGCGTTAGAGGAAGTTGAGGGTGTTGGCAAGGTTGTCGCAGAATCAATCATTGCGTGGTTTAGTGACCCAGATAATGAGGCATTACTCACTAAATTTGAGACGCTTGGTATCAAACCAACTTTCGAAAAAAAGTCTGGCAAACTCGATGGCATTGCATTTGTCATTACAGGTACATTGGGTAGTATGTCACGTGACGAGGCTGCCGATCGTATTCGCGCGCTTGGTGGAACCTTTCAAACGGCGGTCGCCAAAGACACGACGTACTTGGTTGCTGCTAGCCAAGTCGGTGGTAGTAAGTTAAAGAAGGCTCAGGAATACGGCACTAAAGTTATTAATGAAAACGACTTCTTACAACTAATAAAATAACTTAGTAATTACGTTTTGTCGTGCTTGCTATAAGTTCTGCAAATTGCGTTTGCGAGTTTTTTGGAATATCAAGATTGTCGAGTGACTTTGTTGCACTCTTGCTGTATTGGTCAATTAGTTTTTCTGTTTCGCCCTTTGCGCCACTTTGTACTATGAGATTTTTGACTAACATTATGTCTGCATTGCTGGCATCTTGTTTGCCGAAGCGTATTTCAAATTCTTGTTGCTGAGCCCCAGACAGTAAGCTGACTGTACGTTCAATAAGGTATGTTCGTTTACCTTCGCGGATGTCACCTGTATTTGATTTACCTGTTTTGGTTTGATCGCCAAATACGCCCAAAAGATCATCCGCTAGTTGATAGGCAACACCTAGATTCATGCCGAAGCTGCGAAGAGCATCAAGGTCTTTTTTATTCGCACCAGCCAAACTTGCGCCTGTTAATAGTGGTCCCACAAATGAATAGCTAGCTGTTTTATAATGCGCAACCTTCAGGGAATCGATCAATCCAAGAGGTCGAAAAGTAGACTCGGTATCCAGTAGCTGACCGCCAGCTACATCAAAGATGCTGTCGTACATTATCCTTTGCAGGGTTACTTTTACGTCACTACTGAGGCTACTTTCATTTATAAGCCTGTGAGCTGCAGCTAGCATCAGGTCGCCGGCAATAAGCGCGGCACTGTTAGCATAATGTGCCTGGTCAGATTTACTAGGCAGAAGTGGTGCGTAGAGTTTTTCGTAGCGCCCATTAATATTGTCGACACCATACCGCATAATATCTCGATCAATAATATCGTCGTGAACCAACATACTAAAATGTAGTAGTTCATGAGCACAGGCCACGGGTGCAATCGCAGCGTAATCGGTTCCGCCAAATGCCGCGTACGACATCAGAACAATTTTTGGTCGAAGGCGCTTACCGCCAGAAATATGAAGATCATACAAATTTTTCCAGAGCGTTTCATAGTGTGCGTCAACTTCGTGCGCTTTTTTAATTGAAGACTCAAAGAACTCGACCAACGTTTGGTCAATAATGTTCTGTATGTTATTTTCGTCGGCAGATTGTGTAGTCACTACTGTTATTATACATTAAAAATACCCCGCTTTTACGCGAGGTATTTTTAATGTTAGACTGGTAACTAATTACCAGCTGCGCTGACGAAATGAATCGCCACCACCGTTACCACCACGGTCGTTGCCGCCGCCGAAGTCACGACGAGGTCGATCTTCCTTTGGACGTGCTAGGCCAACGCTAATTGCGCGACCATCAAGTTCTTTACCATCAAGGCTGTCAACAGCTTTTTGGTTGTTTGCTTCGTCTTTGAATTCAACGAATCCAAATCCTTTTGAACGGCCGCTGTCGCGGTCAGTGATTACTCGTGCGCTTTCAACTTCACCAATTTGCTCAAAAAAAGCTTTTAGTGTGTCGTCAGTAGTAGCGTAAGCTAAGCTACCGATGAATAGGTTTTGTGCCATATTGTATGTACTCTTTTCTTCTTATCTGATACTTATTATCGTCAGACCGACCGCTCTAGCGACTAGTGTGCGAAGAAGAGAGTTTACCAAAGAGGTAAGCGCCCGCCTTTTGCCTTAATACGCGTGTGCTTCTGAACGCTATTATTTAAGCATACTACGGCAACAATAGCTAGTGTAAGCATGATAATAACGCTTGCGTTTAGTGATAAAATACGCGATAATAATCTACAGAGCTGGTGCGCCAAAGGGGTAACCTTTGCGCTTAACATAAAAACAAACACAAAAAGTGCCCCGGGTGGGCGCGCAACAGCGAAAAAAAGCTCGTCTTCTAGCAACAGAGGCGAGCTTTTGCTATACTCACATAGTTATAAGACTTGGGGCTATAGCTCAGTTGATTAGAGTGCTTCCATGGCATGGAAGAAGTCGAGGGTTTGAGTCCCTCTAGCTCCACCAAAATTATAAAAGGATATACGAGAATGGCTACAGAACCACAAGGTGAGCCTAAATCACGGACTCCACAGAGTTGGACATACGATTGGGAAGCTTCCCGGTTTCCTACAGCGAAACTAGAAATACCAGATAGTGGGGCAGATTTGACTCCTCCCGATACTCAAAATATATCTGAAGAGACTGCTCGTGATCTTGGCGATACAGTCGCCAAAAAAATTGATTGGGGTAACTAAACGTACATCTGTAATCAATAGATGATTCTTGCTATACTTACTACACTATGAAGCGCTACAATCCGTCCGAAATTGAGCCAAAATGGCAAAAAACCTGGGAAGACCAGAAGGCTAATGTTGTAGTCGAGGACCCTGATAAGCAAAAAATTTATGTGTCGGGCATGTTCCCGTATCCAAGTGGTGCTGGCATGCACACCGGCCACGCATTTTCGTATTCAATTGTCGATGCCATCGCTCGTTTTCACCGTCAACACGGTCGCAATGTCCTTAATCCAATGGGGTGGGATACATTTGGCCTGCCTGCCGAAAACTACGCTATTAAAACAGGTACAGCACCGGCAGTTGTGACACTTGAAAATATCGCGAATTTTAAAAAGCAGTTCAAGCGCATGGGTGTTAGTATCGACTGGTCGCGCGAGATTAACACCAGTGATCCCGAATACTATCGCTGGACTCAGTGGATCTTTACAAAATTATTTGAACGCGGTTTAGCATATCAAAAAGAAAGTTTGCAGTGGTGGTGTCCCGTTGATAAGACGGTGCTTGCTAACGAACAGGTTGAAGGTGGTCATTGTTGGCGCTGTGGCAGTTTGGTTGAAAAGAAATCAATGAAGCAGTGGTTTTTCAAAATTACCGAATATGCCGACGCGCTGTTAGACGAAATCGAGGACCTGGATTGGCCACAAAAAATCAAAACAGCCCAAACGAATTGGATTGGTAAATCTGTAGGCGCCGAAATAGATTTCAAGGTTAGTCAATCCGACGATATTATTACTGTCTTTTCGACCCGTCCTGATACTTTGTTTGGTGCGACATTTCTCGTTCTAGCACCCGAGCATGAATTAGTAAAAAAACTTACAACTAACGAATTTAAAGATTCAGTTGAAACATACGTGAAAGCAGCTGTTAAAAAATCAGAAATCGACCGTATGAACGATACGCGCGAAAAAACAGGCGTCTTCACGGGTTCGTATGCGATTAATCCAGCTACAGGCGAGAAAATCCCAATTTGGGTTGCAGACTACGTGCTTGTCGGCTATGGAACTGGTGCGATTATGGCTGTACCAGCACATGACGAACGCGACTTCGCGTTTGCCGAAAAGTTCAAACTACCAGTCGTACAAGTTGTAGCAGATTATAGAGAACTCGATGGACCATATAAGGCTCATGATGACATTGAAACAACGAGTCGCCCTACTGTCGATGCAATTATTACGGACGGCAATGGCCGTTATCTAATTCAAATTGAAGAGGATGACAAATTAAAACAAGTTCACTTTGTTGGCGGGGGCGTCGAAGAGAGCGATGAATCGGTCGAAGCCGCTCTTCGCCGTGAAGTCGTGGAAGAAACAGGCTTTACAAACATTATTAGTATTAAACAAGCAGCTCCATTCATTTCTACGCTCGGTTTTCGTCACGGCAAAAACAGAAATCAGCTAACTTGGGGTGCGTTTTACGAAGTAACCGTTGATCCGGCAGTTCAGGTAGCAAGTGAAATTGACGAGGGTAAACATTCTGTCGAATGGGTAGATAAGGATGAAATTTCAGACCGACTAAATTGGAAAGGTCATGCTGATGGTTGGCATGCCTATCTTGATAGCTCGATTATCGACAAAGGAGTCCGTGAGGGCGTTCTCGTGAATTCCGGTCGCTTTGATGGTCACCAAACTTCTGATGTTCGTGAAGAGATTGTGGCGTGGCTCGAACAAGAGGGAGCTGGGCGCAGTAAAACAACCTATAAAATGCGGGACTGGCTCATTAGTCGTCAGCGTTATTGGGGTGCGCCAATTCCGATTATTCACTGTCCTGATCATGGTGCGGTTGCTGTGCCAGAAGATCAACTGCCGGTGCTTCTTCCTGAAGTTGAAGATTACGCGCCAAAAGGTGACGGCCTGTCTGCACTTGCGCGTGCAACTGAATGGGTAAATACCACTTGTCCAGAATGTGGCAAGGCAGCCAAACGCGAGACGGACACGATGGACGGCTATGCCTGTAGCAGCTGGTACTTACTTCGCTATAGCGACCCAAAAAACGCCGAGCGTGCCTGGGACCCTGAAAAAGTCAATTACTGGAACCCTGTTGATTACTACGTTGGAGGTGATCACGCCGTGGCTCATCTGTTATATGTTCGTTTTTGGACACATGTCTTTAAAGAAATGGGTTTGGTTGATTTTAAAGAACCAGTTAAAAAACTGATTTATCACGGATATATTAACGCCGAAGACGGTCGCAAAATGAGTAAGTCACTAGGCAACGTGATTGACCCGCTGGATGTTATTGATCAAGGCTACGGGGCCGATGCACTTCGTACATATGTGCTATTCATGGGCCCAATAGAGCTGGATGCTGCCTGGAGCTCCAAGGGGATTGCTGGGGTTTACCGCTTCCTTAACCGTGTTTGGGTGCTTACTCAGGAATATCTAGAATCAGATCAAGCATTCACAGGTAACGACAAGTCTGTCAGGCACGCGCAGCACAAAACGATCCGCCGAGTAACAGACGATTTTAATCGCCTCAGCTTTAATACGGCAATTTCGGCTTTGATGGAATACACTAACGAACTCTACAAATTAAAAGTTGATGGATTTTCGGACAGTGTATGGCACGACGCGCTGGTTGCCCTTTCTCTGTTGATTGCACCCTTTGCCCCACACCTTAGCGAAGAGCTAAATAAAGAACTCGGTAGTGATACTTTGGTCCAGAATACTCCATGGCCTATATGGGACGACAGCCTCATTGTTGACGAGACAATAACTATTATTGTCCAGGTAAACGGTAAACTACGCGCCAAATTAGAAGTCGCCAAAGACACCAGTGAAGACGACATTAAAACTCAAGCGCTGGCTGAAGCAAACGTCCAGACGTTCGTCGGCAACAAAAAACCGACTAAGGTTATTTATGTCCCTGGTCGGTTAGTAAATATCGTTATTTAGATTAGCTTGTTTGTGAGTCTGGTGCGTGAGGCGTTTGTTGCTCGGCTGCCGAAACGTCAATAGTTACCTTGCCTGCGTCCAGACCCTGATCAAACTGTTGTTGCTTTTGCTGTTCATCCCACTGCTGTTGCTGCTGCTGGTATTGTTCATTTTTTTGGTCTTGGCCATCGAGAAAACCATCAATTCCAACGCCAACCACGTGACCAGCCACAGCAAGACCAGCTGCTGTGACGACCGAGCCTACAGCCAAGTCTCGTGCTGTCTTTTTGGCAAGTTTTGAGCCGTCATGAAGCTCTTCAAAAACAGCGCTTTGCTGATCTACGTTATGCGCAGCTCGTGCCCAGGCGCCCGCATCACTTAATGCTTGAGCATCTAAACCGGCAGATTCAAGGGAGACAGGTTCGGTAGGTGGCTGGACAGGGTTAATGAAACGGTCCTGAGCTACTTGACTAGCATCATGAACAAAGGGGTTGCCTTCACTAGGGTCAAATCGAGTACTTTTGTCGTCTTTTTGTGGTGTTTGTATTTCTGATGTCATAATACGACAATACAACCTACGTTAATAAAAGTCAATACCTAAGCATAAGCACTTGAGTATGACCTTGTTATCCGTTATAATGACAGATAAGTTTTAACACATAACCTACAAAGGAGTACTTTACATGGGACAACCCAAGAAACAGAGTAGCCCACGAAAAACTGGCCTTCGCCGCAGTCACCTGCGTCTAGAGCTGGCTCGTCGTGTCAACGCTAAATCACCAGTCAAAGCTCGCACGACTCGCAAAGAGACGGGCAAAGCCCTTGCGAAATAACCGTCACGGTTAGTTTAAAACAATACATTAAAAAGGAATAAAACGTTTATGGCATCTAATCGTCACCTCGGTCGCATCGTTGCATTGCAGTCGTTGTACGAGTACGAATTTCGTCTGCAATCGGATGATACATCTGTTGATATTGACGAAATCTTGACGCGTAATCTAGATCGCTATGAAACAGCAATCGAGGATAAGGCTTTTGTAAGCAAGCTCGTCAAGGGTGTTTTGAAAGCTCAAGACGACCTTGATAGCAAGATTGCCCCGATCGCGCCGGATTGGCCAATTGATCAGATTGCTCGCATTGATCGCAATATTTTGCGTATCGGTGTGTACGAATTGTTACATCAGGCCAAGCTTGTACCGCCAAAAGTGGCGATTAACGAGGCGGTTGAACTTGCCAAAGCGTTTGGTTCCGATAACTCAAGCAAATTCGTCAACGGCGTCCTGGGGACTGCCTACCGAACACTTGTAGAGGACACAGCCAATGGCAGCACCACAGTTTGATAAATTCAAGAAGTACTTTAGCCGTAAAAAGCCGTCAATCCAAGAAATAGTCCGCGAGCCCACTGCTGGTGGCGTGGTTTTTAGGCGCGACGACGAGGGTGGTATAGAGATCTTACTTATTCAAGACGCTAAAGATCGTTGGACGATTCCAAAGGGTCACATTGAGGAGGGTGAGACAGCTCAGCAAACTGCTCAGCGTGAGATTGGTGAAGAAGCGGGCCTTACTAATACCGAAGTCTTAGGATGGCTTGGTAAAATCCACTTTCGTTACCGACGCGTTGATAAACTGGTGCTTATGACGACTCAAATCTATCTGGTTCGAGCGGGCGGTGACACCAACGCTATTAAAAAAGAAGAATGGATGAATGGTATCAAATGGTTCAAGTTCAACGATGCACTGGACGCAATTGAATATGAAGACATTGGTAAATTAATGCTTCTGGCTATGAAGCGCATACGACAGGAGAAACTATAATGACTGGAATGCCAACTGCTCCATATCAGGATTTTGCACGCACACATCTGGGATTTGACTTTACTAATATTGAGCTTCTCATTACCGCTCTGACGCACCGAAGCTATGTTAACGAACATAAAAAAAGTGTCAACGAGCATAATGAACGTCTGGAATTTTTAGGCGACGCAGTGCTTGAACTAGTTGTGACGGACTTTTTGTTCAAAAACTATAACGAGCCCGAGGGGATTTTAACCAGTTGGCGGGCAGCCTTGGTGCGCACCGAGAGTATTGGTGAAGCTGGTGACAAGTTAGGCTACGAACCACTCGTGCGAATGAGCCGTGGTGAAAAGCAGGGGAGCGACCGAGCACGTCAACAGATACTAGCAAACGCGTTTGAGGCAGTTATCGGCGCGATTTATCTGGAACGAGGCTACGATGATGCGGCCGTTTTTATTCATAAACATATCACCAGTAAACTCGAGGCAATTTTGACTGCAGGGACCTGGCGTGATGCCAAATCGCACCTGCAGGAAGTTTCTCAACGTTATGACGGTCAAACACCTCAATACCGTGTCATGGAAGAGGTTGGCCCAGATCATGACAAGATTTTTACGTTGGGTGTGTATGTCAATGATAAACTTCTGGGCAAGGGAAGTGGTCCCAGCAAACAAGTAGCCCAACAGGCTGCGGCACATGCCGCTCTTGAAACGTATGCGAAGCGTGAAGAGATGCGCAAAACAGATTGACAGACTACCTCTAACAGTGTAGACTTGAACAAGTCGTAGATTTTTCTACAAAAGATTATATAACGGATAAGAAAAGGAAATTTTATTTTATGCTAGCAATTCGCTTGCAACGCGTTGGCCGACAGGGCTACGCAACCTACCGCCTCGCAGTACAAGAGGCTCAACGTCACCCTAGTAGTGGCCGTGTTGTTGCTTATGTTGGCAGCTACAACCCTCACACCAAAGAGGCTAACGTTCAAGTTGAACTAGCACAAAAATATCTTGATAATGGTGCCCAGCCAACTCCACGAGTTGTAAAATTATTGGCTGATGCCGGTGTAAAGCTTCCTAAATGGGTAGCAAAAGCTGAAAATAAGACTAAAATAACTCGTAATGCTGAAAAACTTCGCAAGAATCAACCAAAAGTTGAAACTCCTGCCGAAGCAGTCGACGAAACTCCAGAAGTTGAAGAAGTAGCCGAAGAAGTTACACCTGAAGTCGTTGAGACACCAGAGGATGCACCGATTGAAGAAGCGTCTGAAGTAGAAGACGCGGCACCTGAAGTGTCCACCGAAGAGCCCGAAGTTAGCGAAGAAGAATAAACAAAATGCCCGAAAGGGCATTTTTCTTTTCATTAGACATCTTCCCTTTATTACCCGTTATTAATTATGCACGCCTACTAAATCTACTGACTTACCTACCCTATCTAAAACTTAAAATTAGCTGTACAAGGGATAATCCCTTGCAGTGAAATAATTAGCGAAAATGGGGTGGAGGAGGCAGAAAAGTGCTTGTGCTACAATGGAATTACGATATTAGTTAGTGTGACAGATGGCTATAGCCAGGGGCATGGAGGATAATATGTCAACAATCGACCAACAATTCATTGAATATATCGTAAAATCTGTCGTCGGACATCCGGATGACGTCTCGGTGGAGCGCATCGTCGACGAAAAGGGTGTTTTGCTGTCATTAACCGTCAATCCAGAGGACTTAGGGCGAGTGATTGGTAAGAGGGGCGTGACCGCTCAAAGCTTACGAACTTTACTACGTGCTCTGGGAACTAAAAACGACGCCAGGTACAACCTAAAAATCGTTAACACTGATGAACAGCACGAAAGTTATACAATATCGTCTGATGATCCAGCACCTGCCAGCAAGGCTTCGAGCGACGATACGACAGCAGTTTCTGATGATTCCCAAGATGCAAGTGACGAGACAGTAGAGGAACCTGTCGAGGAAATGGCGACTCCTGTGAACAACTCTACAGATGAGCCTGTGGATAATGCTAGTGATTACTCTAAAAAGACCAGAGAAGAGCTTGCAGAACTAGACGACCTCGATATATAATCATTAACAGTTCGACACACTTGAACTGCGAGAGCTCTTGCGAGCAAACCTACAGGTTTGAGAGCCTTATGTGTATGAATAACCGCCGTGTTTAGGCGGTTATTTGTTTTCAGTCAACTGAGTTATCGAATCTGTTTCAATAACTCAGTTGACTGCCCGGGGAACTCCCGTTCAGCCAACCCTTCCGAAGAAGGAGGTGTTGAGAGTTCCCGGGCTATTTCTTCTCCCAGTCCGGCTTGATCGCGCCTTCGAGGCCCGAGAGTTGACGAGGAGCGAGAAGCGGTTCTCGTTTGCCCATCTTGTCACGAACCAGCTTGACAGCGTGATTGAGCGTGATCGAGCAGATCTCGGGGTTCCACTCGTCACCAGCCTCGATGTTGGGAATTCCCAACATGGAAAGCGGCTGAGTGATCGGCCTCGTGCTGAGGCCGTCGTGGTAGGTGACGGTTCCTTCGGCGTAGTCGGTGCTGATGACCGTCTTGGCCGTCAGGATTACGTCGTTGTTCTCGTCGAGCTGGATGACGCCCTCCACGAGCGCGAGGGTGACGAACTTGTCGTCGATCGCAAGATCGGCGAGTTCGAGAGCGTGCTGGTAAGGCTTGGTAAGGGTGTCCTGCATGATGATGCTCCTAGATAGTCGGAAAGGGTGAAGATCAAGCTCAAACGTCGTTTGGGCCAATCTTCATATTACCACATATTTACAGTTTGGTCAATCTAACGTACACTAGTACGGATGAAGACTATACAAGTAATTACCCTTTTCCCTGAGATGTTTGACGGTGTACTGAACACGTCTATGCTTTGGAAAGCCCAAGAGCAAAAGGCTGTTGAATTTCGTATGATAAACCTACGCGATTTTGGCTTAGGTGCACGTAAACGTGTTGATGACACGCCATATGGCGGTGGTGATGGAATGTTATTAAAACCTGAACCACTTTTTGCTGCCGTTGAAGATGCCAAAAAATACGATCCGACAGCTAAGGTGGTCATTATGACGCCACGAGGACAGCGCTGGAAGCAATCTATTGCTCAATCGTGGTCTGAAAGCGAAACAGGTTATATTTTCATCTGTGGTCGCTACGAAGGCTATGACGAGCGAATCTTAACTGTTGTTGACGAAGAGGTAAGCGTTGGTGATTATGTATTGACTGGCGGAGAACTGCCCGCAATGACTGTAATTGATAGTATTGTACGTCTTATCCCAGGAGTTCTTGGTGGTGAAAACAGTGCTGCGATTGAAAGTTTTAGTGATGGCGAGACGTTAGAATTTCCACAGTACACTAAACCAGCTGAATTCAATGGTCTGAAAGTTCCAGATGTACTGCTGAGTGGTAATCATGCAGAGATAGCTAAATGGCGCACAGAAAACTCAGCTAAGTCCAAGTCTGAATAAGAATCTTCCAAGGTTAAACCTTGGAATGGAGGTAAACGAGCGGAAAACAAGAACGTCCCCACTGATGGAGGACGTTCTGCTGTTGTGGTGGATATCGTAGCGCGATCAGTCACAACATATATTTTTTTGGAGGTATGTTTGTTTTTGTAACTTTCGCTATCACGTACTGTACGCTGTGAAATAAAAAAGCGCAAGCGAAATGTTAAAAATAACAACATTTCATCATACGCAAAATAGTTGTTGAAATCTGTAACTGAGAGTATGATTGAATTATTAAACAAGGAGTTCTGGGAATGGCGAGTATTAATAAAGCAGAAAATATGGTCGGTGGGTGGCTAAAATCAGTACCTCACTTACCGGCAGCAGGACAAAAGTGGATTGCACAAAATGCATGGTGGATTGTGCTTATCGGTGCGATTGCGTCTGCTATTGGAGTCCTCGTAACAATAGGTGCCATCTTTACGTACCTGGCAGTTGACACGAGCGTATATTACCTCGTTCCAGTCTATGGACCTGGTTGGATAATCGCTCAAGTTGTTGGCATGCTATTTGCTGCTGCGATTGCGATAATCTCTGGTGTTGCCGTTAGCCCATTAAAGGCTATGAGCAAAAAAGGGTGGAACATACTGTTTGTTGTCATCCTAATTGAGGCAGTTCGAGTGGTTCTTACCTCAATCCTCAGCCTTAGCGTCATCGGCTTTATCTTCGGAATAATCTTTGGTGCTATTGGTCTAGCAATTAGTGCATACTTTGTCTTTGAAATTCGTTCATACTTCGGCGGCGCCAAGGTTGCTGCAAAGCACGAAGCTGCCAAAGCGTAGCTTTCTCTTGAGCCAACATCCCAATTAGTGTACACTTTCTAAGTGCCTATTGGGATGTTTCCAAGGGGTAGGTATCGGCCTATCGTCGCAGACAATGAAGAGGAAATAGTGCCAGCACCAAAAGTCGTCGAGTGTTTATCGACGTGCACGTTTAATTTGTAATGGGATGTCGCCAAGTGGTAAGGCATCGGCTTTTGGTGCCGACATTCGGGGGTTCGAATCCCTCCATCCCAGCCAAGAAATGAGTCGAGCACTTGCTCGGCTTTTTTCATGGCTGGGGCTGATTCGCTTTTGTTATGTAGTTTTTTGGTTTTTGTGACGAATATGTGAGTAGATTTCGCTTGCAATACCACCAAGGAGGCAGACCCCAGCAACGATGAACATAACAATCATTAAATTGTGCGTCAGGGTTTGTCCGATAGCAACGATGGCAGATTGCTGGCTATCACTAGCACTTTCAAATATATAACCAGGAACGGCGATAAGTAATGCCAAGACAAGGGCAATGATTCCTGTTCCTATGACGATACGCCTGGCTGTTTTAAAGTGATGAACCGAGACAATGACACAGAGGATGATTGCTAGAAGCGTTGCGCAGACAATCACAATCGTCAGCTGTTTGAACAATACGTAATAGTGGTGAATTTTGTCGATTGAACTGCCTGTTAGATCTAATTTACCGGCATCTGCAGGGATGCTGATATGAGAAATCGCAGGTGCTAGCTGGGTTGTGCCAAGTTCAGTAATAACGCTCGTAACGAGTGGGTGTAGGTCAAGTGTTAAATCAGAAGAGTTAGCATCAAGTTGTTTAACAAGGGCCGCGTGAGCTGTCTGGTTTGTACTTTGCCACACCGCTGCAAACGAGGAAGACTTAATAACCTGCAGAACACTACTGACAACGATTGGTCGAACCAGCGTCTGTAATTGCTCATTTGTCTGGTTGGCCGTTACGGAAGCGGGAAGGAGAGTTTGAGCCAAATCGGTGATTGGAGCGTTGCTGATAAGCTGTCCGCTAGCCTGCTGGGCGACGTAGTTTTGAATTGCAGGTTTGGTTACAAGCGGCGCTACCGTTGAAACATAGGTGTTGGTGTCGGTTAGTGTACGGTTGAGCCAAACAACCACAATGCTGACAAGTATTAATGCCATGGCGATCGTGCCAAATAGCGAAGCGAATAGCGTTCGAATGACGTGATGTGGGTGAATAGGCTTAATGCCAGATGCAGGCGACTCTTCAAGCATAACCTTATTAAATCACAATCACTAGTAAATATCACTATGCCACCATTTGACTTTACCTATTAAAAGTAGTATTATAGACAATCTATGCGATTATTAGAAAGTCTCCCTGATCTTCCTACTGGTGAAGGATATTTAGATGCCCACAACAGTGGCGGGGAACATGCTATCAGGTATAGCGGCATTGAGGATCAATATAACCGCCTTCGTCGTGCGGAGTTAGCCCCACTTGCTAAGCCGGGTTTGGAAGTAGCAGATTTTGATCACGTTGATTTTCTGAACATGATGCTCAGTGATAAATACGAAGTAATAATCGCTCAACAGGTTGAAATACCTCCGACTCATGGCCATAGGTTAGCTGGTGTTGCAATCGGTGAACGCGCGCGAACGGGCGAATTTACAAAGACCATGACAGTTAGTGAAGTAGTTGTTCATCCCGAGCTTCGAAGGCGTCATATTGCCAGTTATATGCTGAGTAGATTGACTCAGAATTTGCCTTTTAGCGTATCTTTGACTGAAATGATCGTTGCAACAGACACGTTTAGCCCCGATCCTGGTTTTGTTGAACGTTTGGCCGAGGCTGGCTTTCGTCACAGCACACCAAACGGCTCGCCTGCAGTGTGGTTGCCTGGTCAGGAATGGGCAGAGCAGGTTCATGAGGATACGCTAAGATCGATGAAGCTTGCAGAAAAACATATACCTGATTATTGGAACGGCTATCGAGCATTTAATATAAAAGACGATCCACAAGTTCGTGTCTATCGTGAAGGTATTTTGTTGGGAACTGTTCGTGAGGCCGAAGGCACGGATCACTATGACGAAACGATAAGGCGGAGTGTGGCTGATTTTACTGTATCTGACGCTGGCGACGTTGCACTTGATACGCTTAAAGGCGTGACTGAAAGAGAAGCAGTAATTGGTATTTTGAACAATTACGAACTGCTCGATAACGCCGGCTAAGTATAGTTTTAGGCGGTGACGATTTTTACTATTTCGCGAATTTTAGCCATATCCTTTTCAAGTTGTTCGGGATCCTTGTTGCTAAGAATGCCATCAACAATCAAGTCACCACCGTTACTTGCAAATAATGCTTGATCGCCAACTTTTGCGCGGGCGTGAATATAGACAACGCTATCAAGTTGTTGAGCCTGATCGAGCCCTTCAATCGACTGAATAATTCCTTCTGTATCAGCATATATGTTGAAACCTGCTGCGTGTTGAATTGGCTGTCCTGGCATAACTGGCTTCTTGCCGATACGCACCGCAAGGTCATTGTATGTATGTTTAATACCATATGCCTCACGATATAAATCCTCTCTGTATCCACCCGTACGAGCACCCAGTTCAATGATTTTCCACCCCTGCGAGGTACGATAAAGTTCAATGTGCGCAGAGCTTGTACGAAGATTTAGCGCGCGTATAGCTGAACGTGCAACCTCAAAGGCAGCCTCGATATCTTCGTTTCCTAGACCAGTCGGTATGATATGCCGATAGCTATAGAAGCCGGGGAGTCCAATGTCATTTGCAGTAATAACTTGGACGAGGGGTAGGCAAAATATTTCACCATCATTCGTTATATATGCATCAGTCGAATACATATCCCCTTGCATCATTTCCTCTACCAAAACACTAGGCTGGCTTCGTCGATGCTCGCGCTCATAGACTTCGTCGATGATTTTGAATGTGTTCACTAAACAGTCTTCAAGTTCTTGTTCGTTTTTACATTCGGTTACCAAAAGAGCTTTGGCAAGACCACTTGGTTTGACGATCAAAGGAAACTCAAAACCTTTAATAAGCTCTCTGACATTTGGAATATCCTTTGCTTCCATGTATTGATATTTTGGATTAAGACTAGCGTCATATTTATTGAAACGATTACGCATAAGAGGTTTTTCTGTAGACCATAGCAGAGACGTTTCGCTTGGTGTCGAAATGTATGGCAAGAATGGAATGACCTTTCTAAATGGTTGAATCGCACTTTCGTATGCGCAGGTTGCACCTAGAAGTGTATACATATATGGCTTAAGTGCCTGCTGTAGTTCATCGGGATTGTCGAAGTCACATAATATTTCTTCGAAGAGACCAGTCGTATCCCTTGGGCGATCGGGAGCTTCTTCGGCATAAATTTTATCCACTAGCACCAATCCCTTTAGGGGTATACCTAGTTCTTTTGAGTGTAGGTTAACGGCTTCTACTAACTCAGGTTCGACTACGTTAATAGTCAGTATCGTATCTCGAGTGGTCATTTTTATGGTTCTCTTATTACATTAAAAATCTTTAGAACATATTTGTCTTCAAGCCCACCATGTATTTACAAGTGAGTTCAGTCTCAAACGCTCAAATTATACCCCAAAGTGAAGGACACAGCAAATGAATAAATGATTTTTGTTGAAAAGAGAAAATATGTGATAATATTTGTTGAGCAATGATGAAAGATATTATTCTGTTTGTGAATGCAATCAGACCTGCAACGTTTGATGCTTTGGCTGCCTATAAAGAGAAAACTGGACGTACATTTACGCCAGTTGTGTTTGTTGATCAAAAAATACGTACGTCCATAACAGAGAGAAATGGCCAGAAACAATATGGTGATGATTTGTTAGTAATTAGTGCTGATTTTGACTCTTTATCGTCAATTACACAGGCTTTACGACCATACGAAGGGCGGATATACGCCATAACATGTCAGTATGAAAATTCGATGTTAGAGTTAAAGAAACTTATTCCTTACTTTACATACCTTCCCATGCCAAGTGAACGATCACTAGATTGGTCAACGGAAAAAAAGCTTATGCGAGAGATGCTGGAAGCGTATGATCCCTCGCTGGTGCCTGGCTACATGGAGGTCATGGATAGTACAGATGCTACCATTGATAAAGTTGAGCAAGAATTGACATATCCTGTTGTCGTGAAGCCTTCTGGGCTAGAAGGTAGTTTGTTGGTGAGCATGGCTAGCAATCGACAAGAGTTAATCGATACTTTGAAAACTACGTTTCAGTCAGTTCAGGATGCATATGATGTATGGATTAAACGACAAACCCCCAGGTTACTGGTAGAGGAATTTATGGACGGGGACATGTATTCAATCGATACGTACGTAGGCGCAGATGGGACATGCAGATTTGCACCACCCGTCAAAGTTCTAACGGGACGTCGAGTTGGTTTTGACGATTTTTTCGGCTATATGCGCATGACGCCATCCGGACTTAGCGATGAAGAAATTGAAGAGGGGAACAAAGTTGCTGAAAAGGCTGTACATGCTCTGAAGCTTCGTTCGGTAACGGCTCACGTCGAACTTATGAAATTAGCTCAAGGGTGGAAAGTCATTGAGTTAGGCTCGCGTATTGGTGGGTACAGGCATGATATTTATAAATTGAGCTACGGAATCAATCATATTATGAACGATATTAATAATCGTGCTGGCGAAGTGCCTGAAATTCCGACAAAACTCCTTGCCTATACAGCTGTATTTAATATTTATGCCCGCGAAGAAGGTACTCTTACGCATATTGAAGGCGTCAACGAAGTCAAAAACCTTGCCTCTTTTGTATCAATGAAGCAATCATTACATGAAGGCCAATCTGTACTATTCGCAAAACACAACGGTGACCCAGTATTTGAAATTATTCTAAGTAATACAAATAAAGACCAATTTGATAAGGATGTAAGCAAGATGCAAGATAGCCTAGTTCTTGCAGTTGAAGGCTCTAGTTCAGCACAAAATACCTGACCGAATCCACGCTTGCAGATAACGCATATGCTTTTTAAGCAAACTAAACGACCTTTGCGCTCTACGCAATAATCATATATACTATACTTAGTTTTTATATGGGAGACAGTATGGCCGAAATTATTCAAGAGGAGCGATACCCACAAGCTATCAGTATGTCCTTTTCGTGGTGGCAAATTGCGGTCACTGGTGTTGCTACCGGAGCCCTATACTTTCTTTTAACCTATTTGATTGGTCATTTTATTATTGACCCCATTTACTGCGGAGCGTCAGTGAATGCCACTGCCTGCGCAAATTCAGGCTCTATTGCAGGTAATATTGCTACTATTTTGGTCGGGATTGTTGGGCTGGGTGTAATGGTCAGTCTGCGCGTGGTTCGGCCAATCGTCGTAGCACTTGCTACTGCGATTTTACTGTGGGGACTATCTGTTTGGACGAATGGACTTAGTTGGGGCGAAGTTGTCGGTTGGAGTGCACTTTTGTATGGACTATCGTATTTACTTTTTGCTTGGATTTGTCGTTACAACGAAACAATCCCCGTCATTGTTGTATGTATATTGGTGTCGGTTGTGGCACGCATTGTCGTTACGCTTTGATGATATACTGAGGATATGAACGAGGTTATTCTTTTAGTTATTTTGGGCGTGGTAGTTATTGGATTTGGAATAGTCCTGTACCTGTTGAATCTGCGTCTTCGTGAGCTCAAAGGTGGGGGTAGTGTTGATTTAATTAAAGCCGATGTTACCGAACTATCACGTGGTATTGCCGGATTGCAACAAGCAATGGGTGACAAGTTGGAGCGCAATAATGCCAGTATGCAAACTTCGATGCAAAAGCAGCTGAGTGAGAGTGCCAAACTGGTCGCCGATGTTACCCAGCGTCTGGCAAAACTAGACGAGACAAATCGCCGAGTGGTTGATGTGGCTGATGAGCTAAAGACATTACAAAATGTACTACAAAATCCTAAACAGCGCGGGGTTTTTGGCGAGTATTATTTGGAATCGGTCCTAGATAACGTTTTGCCCAGCAAAAACTTTCAAATGCAGTACAAGTTTAAAAACGGGGAGATTGCGGACGCGGCGATCTTTTTGGATAAAGGTCAGATTTTACCAATTGATAGTAAGTTTAGTCTAGAGAATTACAACCGCATGGTCCAGGCGGATGGCAAAGTTGATAGGGAAGAATTACTAAAAAAAGTACGTACCGACCTAAAAGGTCGTATCGACGAGACCAGCAAATATATTCGCCCCAGTGAGAATACGATGGATTTTGCCTTTATGTTTATCCCTAGTGAATCGCTCTACTACGATCTGTTAATCGGTGATGTGGGCACTGGATCGAGTGCTCGTGATTTAATCGAATATGCCTTTCGTGACAAGAAGGTAATTATCGTCAGTCCAACTAGCTTTATGGCATACCTGCAGACAGTTCTACAGGGACTAAGAAGTTTACAAATTGAAGAACAAGCCAAGGAAATTCAGATTCGCGTTGGGAAACTTGGACAACATATTGGTCGATTTGAAAGTTTTATGCAAAAACTTGGTAGCGCCCTAGGAACAACCGTTAATCACTTTAATTCAGCCCACAAAGAACTAGGTAAAATCGATAAAGACGTGGTCAAAATCGCCGGTAATGTCCCTTCAGTTGAACCACTTTTAATTGATAAGCCTCAAATAGACGAATGAGTATTGAACCGAGTTCCGTTCCACACGCCCCTGCCAAATTAACAAGGTCTCCAATTCGGAGATTTTTTGTTATGATGTAACTAATGGAAGCATTTAAATCTAAGACTCTCAATAAACTACATAAAGCCACTGGCAAAGCCAACAAACAAGTGACTGTAATGCAATCTTACGCACCGACTTACTTTGCGGAATTAAGACACTACATTCCGTTGGTTATGGCGTCAATCGTAGATGAAGATTCTAGAGATACATGTATTAAGTTAATGCAGCGCATCTTACACGCGCAGTACGAACTTATGGGCTTAAAAATCATAGCTAATGTATCAATCGATGATGACCTGTGGGAAATTGCCGAAGACTTTGACAACGATGACCCTAATCGGTATGACTATTTAATTAAAAAGATAAAGAATAAAGAGTATTTAATACAGAAAGCCGACACGGTCGAGCATAGTTAAAAGTTCTAAGCTCATCCACTAGAGGCTGCTGCTGTTTGCTATGATAGGTGAATGAAAGCAAGACAAATCGCAACAAAAGCGTATGATGCGCTAGATGGTATATTCACTGAACGTGAAGCATGGGGATTATTTCGAGCAGCGGCTTTTCTGGAGACTTTTGGCTGGACTTGTTTAATTATCGGCATTACGGCAGTCGAACTGAAGTGGCCAAATTCTAATGTGTACCTTGCAATCGCAGGCAGTATCCACGGCATTCTGTATATTTTCTATCTGTTCATTGTTATTTTTGGTCATCGGGCACTGAAGTGGAGCGTGTGGCGATTTATATTTGCCGAACTAATTAGCGTGGTTCCGTACGGTGCCTTGGTGTTTGAAATGTGGGTCGCTCATCGTCGAAAACACGGGAAGTTTTAACGGGTTATTAGGTAGTCTTGCTCATGCTATACTTTTAGCAATGAATAATGAACGTAGCAAATCTAAATTCGCAATTACTCTCACCGTTTTTGTAATTGGACTAGCTATTTTTATTGGAGTAATTATATGGGGCACCACCTCATACCTTAACCAACAATATGCCGATACTCACCAGGGTTGTATGCCAGGACAAACCAATCACGCCGTCACTATCCAAAATAATGTCGTAACACCAAGTAACACTGTTGGTAGTCGCTGTGAAACTCTTACCATTACTAACCTGGATGATATGCAGCGCTTAATAGCCTTTGGTCCACACGAAGACCACGTTGCCTATGACGGGATAAAAGAACAAGCGGTGACAAAAGGCGAAAGCCTGAGAGTGACGTTAGTACAAACGGGTACCTTTAGATTTCACGATCACGACGACGACGAAGTACAAGGAACATTTACAGTTAAGCCTTAATCTCAACAAAAATACCTCGCCATAACGACGAGGTATTTTGAAGTAAACTAGCTGTTACTTTTCGCTGTCTGTGTGTAATAGTTCGTGCAAGATGAATCCGATAACTGCACCAACGATTGGTGCGAGTACGTAGACTGCAAGTGGCCAAACTTCCCATTTAAGGGCTTGTAGGGACAATGCAACTGCTGGGTTCAAGATTGCAGTTCCGCTGACGTATGCTGCTGCGGATGCTGCAAATAGTAAAGCAACGAAGATACCAAAACCTGCAGTAAGTGCAGATACGATACGACGTTTGCCATTTGTTACAGCGTTAGCAATGACGAAACCAAGGATCGCGGTACCAATTAACTCAGCAAAGAAGATGTACCATTCTTTACCAGCTGGTAGTGCGGCCGCTTGATACAAGGCTGCAGGAGCGTAACCTGATGCAGGACTTGATGCTCCACCGATAAAGGCGTTCAGCAAACCAAGGGCTGCAAGAGCACCTAAGAACTGAGCGACAATGTATCCGACAGCTTTTAGGCCACTAATTTTGCGTGTTATCCATCCACCAATGGTTAGCGCTGGGTTAAGGTAGGCACCTGACAAATTACCGACAAGCAGTACGATACCTGCGAGTGCGAATAAGATGATAATAGGTTGACCTTGACCTGCAATAATTGAAGCAGCAAACAGGAATGTACCAATGAACTCAGCAATGAGGGCGACTGCGAAAGGCATTCCCTTCAGTGGTGAGACAAAAGTCATCGAACTGCTGCTTGCGACAGCTTTTACGGTTGATGTTTTTTTGCTAGTTGGCTTTTTGGCAGTCGATTTCTTGACTGATGGAACAGCTTTTTTAGTAGCCATGTATTTTCCTCCTTATGTAGACATGGCTATCATATACCATAACCGACACGATGTAAACCTGGGTGGTATAATAAGATTTAATGGCATTATTTATTAGACAAAACGATAACAGGTCGCAGTTGCAGGAACGTTTGGCGGCAGAGCTACAAGAGCGTGCTAAACAAAAGGCAGCTAAGGCAGATTTGCCGGATGGCGTAAGCGATTCTCGGTATATTAAAGATACAAAAGAGACAACGAGCCTTGCGTGGCTATGGATTCTGCTAATCCTAGTCGCCATTGGTGTCACGGTATGGTTGACGATAAAGACTACCACGAGGTAGAATGAGCCTAAGCATAACCATAACGGAGTTAAAGAACCATATGGAACCAGATTCATCATCACCAACGCCACCATCAAGCACACCAGAGGAAACACCACCGGAAAACACGCCAGCGTCAGAGCAGTCTAATTTTAATGACGATACATTCGCAGAGCAGGAGCCTTCGACAGCCTCTAGTAACGCAGAGCCAATGAAAGATACAACTGGACCAGCTGCTGCGCCAACTATGGATTCATCGACTACTCCCCTACCCTCTACACCTGATGTTGTGACATCTACAACACCATCTGTCGCGCCGACAGTAGGAACGATCGCATCAGCCCCAAAGAAGAAAAGTCGCAAGATGCTTTGGATTATTCTTGCCGTTGTCGTTCTAGTCGCTATTGGCCTTGTCGCGTATATATATGCAATGAGCTAGTGAGAGAATTTTCACTTATAACTTTGTCCACGGTAAAGTATAATAAATAGCAGTTATGCAAACTATTGAAGCTGTACGTCAAAATCTTTTGTCTGAAATTGCTGCGAGTCTGACGCCGCGAGACGTTTTGAGGGCGAATGAGCTTAAAACGCTTTATAGTCAGTTGACGAGTTTGCCGGCCGACAAACGGAGCGAGTTTGGTAAAGCCGTTAATGCACTAAAAGTCGAACTAGAGGCTGCGATTGATGCTCGTGAAGCTGAACTTGATAATAGTGAGGTCGAGCCAATTGATGTGACCGCTCCGTGGGACGTCAATACAGGACCTGTCAGTTTACTGCCGACCCAGCAGGGAACCCAGCATCCACTCACGAAAGAATTAGAAGTTGTTATTGATATCTTTACTCGTATGGGTTTTGAGGCAATTGAGTCACGTCAAATTGACGACGACTTTCATATGTTTGGAAGCCTAAACTTTCCAGAAAATCATCCAGCACGTGATGGATATGATACGTTTCGCACTGAAGAGGAGTTTATTTCACCAGCACATACGAGTACTATGCAAAACCGAATCCTAAAGGCAGGTAAGGCAAAATTAGAAGCAGGCGGCCAAATCGCCGCGATTAGTTACGGGCGAGTTTTTAGAAACGAAGACGTCGATACAACTCACGAACATACTTTTCATCAAGTCGAAGGTGTATTTGTTAGCGACAAGGCGACACTGGCAGATATGCTAGGAGTTTTGCGGGCGTTTTTTGAATCCTATTATGGACAATCACTTCAAATTAAAACTCAGCCTGGCTATTTCCCTTTTGTTGAACCAGGGCTAGAGTTTATGATTGAAAAACCAGCAGAGCTTGGTGGCAAAGAGGGCGAATGGTTAGAAATGTTAGGCTGTGGCATGATTCACCCTAATGTCCTCACGGCTGCCGATATTGATCCTGAAAAATATCAGGGCTTTGCTTGGGGTGGTGGTGTTGAGCGTCTGGTAATGCTTAAATACGGTATCGAGGATTTGCGCCACTTTGAATCGGGAAAATTAGCATTTTTGAGGAAGTTTGTATGACCGGCGAAAAATTTAAATTAAAATTTGCTGTCTATGTGATTCCGCGAAATGGGGATCAAGTACTATTGTCACTTCGCAAAAATACAGGCTATATGGATGGGTCATACAGTTTAGTTGCAGGACATGTTGAAGCTGGCGAGACTGCCGAGCAGGCTGTTATTCGCGAAGCGACAGAAGAAGCGGGAGTTACGTTAACCGAAGACCAACTAAAGTATGTATTTACAATGCATCGCCTCAAGACTGATCCGAAGGACGATTACGTTGATGTCTTTTTTGAATGCACAAATTGGGACGGAGAATTTATTAATAACGAGCCCGAAAAGTGCGGTGGTTTAGATTGGTTTGATATTCATAATCTACCTGAAAATACGATCCCATATGTAGCGGACGTTTTAAGACTATATCCGCAGGGTGAGCGATTTATGAGTAAGCGGGAGACGCCGGCATGATAATTTCCGTCAATTGGCTCAAAAAATTCACAAGCATCGACTTGCCTATTGATGAACTGGCAACACTTATTGGGGCGCGATTGGTTGAAATTGAAGAAGTTGTCGACCTAGGCGCAAAGTATAAAGATGTTGTGATTGTGAAGGTTGTTGAATGCGCACCGCTTGAAGGCACTGACCATTTGAATCTCACAAAAATTGATGATGGTGGTGTGGTTAAAGACGTAGAGCGTGACGAAAAAGGATTAGTCCAGGTTGTTTGCGGCGCACCTAATGTCCATGCGGAAATGTTAGCAGCGTGGCTACCGCCAGCTTCGACCGTTCCAGAGACGTTTGACGATAAAGAGCCGTTTGTACTCACAGCCAAAAACTTACGAGGTGTTGTCAGTAACGGTATGCTCGCTAGCGCCAAAGAACTAGATTTATTTGATGATCACACCGGGATTATCGAAATTGATAAAGACGTAAAACCGGGTAGTGGTTTTGCCAAAACCTATGAGCTTGATGACTATTTACTAGACATTGAAAATAAGTCACTTACTCATCGACCAGACACATTTGGTATTATCGGGTTTGCTCGTGAAGTCGCTGCAATTTCAGGTAAAACGTTCGTAACTCCTGAATGGTTAGCTCACACACAGCCAACGTATGGTGAAAAAGTAAGTAATATTGATGCGCCAGTTGTCAAAATTGACGACCCCAATCTATCAGCAAGGTATTTAGCCGTTGTCCTAAGTGGAGCCGATAGTACTCGTCAATCTCCTTTTGAAATTCAAACGTATTTAGCACGTGTTGGCGTACGGCCAATTAATGCAGTTGTCGATGTGACGAACTATTTGATGATGTTAACGGGTCAACCTTTGCACGCTTTTGACTATGATAAGGTTCTGGCCGTTTCTGGCGGTAAAGCTGAAATTCACGTTCGTGCAGGCAAGCCAGGTGAGAAATTAGAGCTTCTAGATGGACGAACAGTTGAACTTGCGTCCGAGGATATTGTGATTGCCGCAGGACAAACAGCTATTGGCCTGGCGGGTGCAATGGGCGGAGCAAATACGGTTATTGATGGATCAACTAAAAACATTATCGTCGAAAGTGCGACATTTAATTTATACAGTTTGCGTGCGACTCAGATGCGCCATGGTATTTTTAGCGAAGCTATTACTCGATTTACCAAGGGTCAGCCAGCTGAGTTAACTGCACCAGTATTGGCCGATGCGGTTACATTACTTGAAGAGTGGGCTGGTGCCGGACGGGCGAGTGACGTCAGTGAGGCGACTGGAACGGATACTAAATCGCCTGCTATTAGTATTACTGCCGAAGCTGTTAATAAACTTCTGGGGACCGATCTGTCGCTTGACGACATTAAAGACACGCTTTTACGGGTTGAATTTGCAGTAGCTGATTTAAATAAAACAACTTTGTCCGTTGCCGCACCATATTGGCGTGCAGACATTCATATTCCAGAAGACGTTATAGAGGAAGTTGGGCGCATTAATGGCTATGATTCAATTACTCTGGCACTTCCATCGCGCGATTTCACTGCTGTTTTGCCAAGTGAATTTGATATACTGCGCGCCCGGCTGCGCACCCTACTTGTACGCGCTGGTGCCAACGAAGTTTTAACATATAGTTTTGTGCACGGTGATATCCTGCAAAAAGTTGGTCAAAAACCAGCGGATTCATATCAAATTAGTAACTCGATTAGCCCTGACCTTCAGTATTACCGACAGTCGCTGACGCCGAGTTTATTAAATATTGTTCATCCAAATATAAAAAATGGCTTTGAAAGTTTTGCGCTGTTTGAACTTAATAAAACACATCCAAAACAACGTGGTATAACCGATGAAAAGGTGCCAGACGAAGCTAATGGGTTAGCGCTCACTATTGCCGCTAAAAAGAGTCAGTCGGGCGCACCGTACTACGGTGCAAAAGCGATGTTGGATTTTGTCGCTGAATCACTCGGCCTGCAATTAGAATATAGTACGCTTGATAAAGAAGTAGATTACCCAACTGCATCACCGTTTGAATATCGTCGAAGTGCTATGATCGCGGACGTTGTTTCGGGTGAGCGTTTAGGTATGATCGGAGAATACAAAAAATCCGTTAGAAAAAACTTTAAAACGCCGGAATATATTGCTGGTTTTGAGTTAGATACAGATGCCATATTACGAGCTGTGCAGTCGGTGACAAAAAACTATCAACCCCTCAGTCGTTATCCTTCAACCGAGCGTGATATTTGTTTTCAGGTTAAGGGGCAGCTTAGTTACGCTGAAATTGCTATAAATGCCAAGAACGCGCTTAATGCGCCGGACATACAGTCAGATATTGTGCCTGTTGATATTTATCAGGCCGAAGGTAGTGATACAAAAAATATTACGATACGAATTAAATTGACACCAACGGACCACACGCTAACTAGCGAGGAAACAACAGCGATTACAAACAAAGCTGTTGATGCTGTTGTAGCCGGTACACACGCAACCGTTATCTAAAAAGGACGATGGTCCCGGGATTGCTCCCAGGGGCCACTGCCCGTACTTCCGTTAATGCTTGCGCTTACGCACACGACCTTTGGTCTGTGCGACGGTCGAGCTTGCTGCTCTGCTGAGCCTCTTCTCTTCAGCGCGACGTGCCTTGTTGGCGAGCTCGTCGGAGCCGGGAATGGGAGCCAGACTGGCGATGATGTGCTCATTGACGTCAAACGCCAGAATTCCTCTGAGTTGCGGCTGCTGCATATCTTTCTCCTTCGGTCGGACAGTACGGACAGTAGGGTTATTTATAATACGAGAGAGAATAATTGTCAATCAACAGATGTATTTGCTCTATAATGCTCCGTATTATTGAACACATTGTCACTCGGGATATCGTGCAAGCACGTTCTCCTCTCGTTCTCTCGTGTTATAATAGAACGAGTATTTCAAAGAGTAGGGAGAGTATTTAATGGCGTCACAAACAGGACAGCGAATTGGTATTTGGATTATTGCGATTGTTCTGACTGTGGGTACAATTGGGTCCTTTGTGGTGATTATTCTCTCAAATAGCAATCAAAAAATTGACAACCAACAGGCTGCGGCACAGCAAGCTGCAGCCCAAGCTCAACAGCTGCAGGCGGCACAGGCGAATGCGGATAACTCTATTCCGTTTGGTGGGTATAGCGCAGCTGCATTTGATCCCGCAAGTATTACTTCGCTTGGCGTTCAAACATTAGTAGAAGGTACTGGTGCAACTATTGCCGCAACCGACTCCATCAACGCGAGTTATTTTGGATGGACATCCGACGGTAAAATTTTTGATAGTAGTCAAAAGAAAAATGCATCGGCAGACGCGCCAATTACATTTCCATTGAGTCAGGTTATTCAGGGGTGGACCCAAGGTCTAACTGGCGTTAAGGTGGGCAGCGTTGTTCAGCTAAGTATCCCAGCAAATCTGGCATATGGAGCAACGGGATCAGGCGTTATTCCTGCAAATGCGCCGCTTGAATTTATTGTCCAAATTCACAGCATTGATAACAGCGCGAGTACGTCGCAGTAATATAAAGCCTATTTTAAATTAAGTAAATACTATATATAATATAGTAAAGACACAAGAAGGAAACTATATGAGTAAAGACATCAGGGACGTTATCATGATTGGCGCGGGACCAAGTAGCCTAGCTGCTGCTATTTATACGACGCGTGAAGATATCGATACAGTGGTTTATGAAAAAGGCGCAATTGGTGGCTTAGCCGCTATTACTGACATGGTTGATAACTACCCTGGGTTTCCTGATGGCATTGAAGGTTTGACGCTAGCAGGTTTCTTTGAAAAACAAGCTGAACGTTTCGGTGCAGAGATTGAATTCGGTGAGATTTCAGCAATTCGCGATGAAGACGGCGTAAAAGTCGTGACTGTTGATGGCAGTGACGTGAAAGCTAGGACTGTGCTAATCGCGACAGGCAGTGACTATAACAAGATTGGCGTTCCTGGCGAAGCCGAATATTATGGACGTGGCGTTCATTACTGCGCAACTTGTGATGGCGCTTTTTATCGTGACAAACGTTTGGTTATTGTCGGAGGTGGTAATTCAGCCGTTCAAGAGACCATTTTTTTGACTCGATTTGCTAGCCATATTGATTTACTAGTGCGCAGTACTATTAAGGCCAGTGATGTTCTGCGTCGCGACCTTCAGAAGTTTGTTGACGAGGGTAAAATTACTGTTCACTTAAGTACTACGACTGAAGAAATTGTGGCTGTTGATGGCAAGGTGACGTCAGTAAAAGCAACTGAAAACGGTAAGCCTACAATATTCGAGACCGATGGTGTCTTTGTCTTTGTTGGCCTCAAGCCAAATACGCAGTTTTTGGCTGGGAGTGGCGTTGAGCTCGACGCTCAGGGTTTGATTAAAACGGACGAGAAACAACGTACAAATATAAAAGGTATTTTTGCCAGCGGCGACGTTCGTAGTGGTGCAACACTTCAGATTGCGAGTGCCGTTGGAGAAGGTGCTGCAGCAGCCCTATCGATTCGTGAATACCTGGAAGAACTAGACCGAGACTAATTGCACTAGTTATCAAGCGTTTTCAGAAAATCTTCAAGCTGATTAATTACTTCAACATTTTCAGTTAGGAGGGCTATTTCACGAGTACCAAGTAATACCCCCGCGTTCGATAAGTTATGTGATCCTGTAAGGGCGATTCGTCGGCCGTCTGGCATATCAAAAATCATAAATTTGGCGTGCAAATAGCGCAACCCCGTATAGCGGGTTTTAATGCCTGTAACAATTATTCCAAAATGTAGTGCAAAACGATTAATTGCGTTTGCTGTTGATTTGGATGGAAGGTTGAAGTAGAACGTGGTATCTGTTTTTCGGAGTAATCGTCCAAGGTTACCAGTCGGGCAGTATTGAGAGACAAAAATGACTTTCGATGCCTCAGCCGCGAGTTTACAGATACGTCTGTAAATAATTGAATCACCAACAAGACCTCCATCAATCAAAATAGTATCGTCGCCGTGCATAAAACTATGGCTGCGATAAGCATATCCACCTGCGTCAGCTCGAGTTAGGCGATGGTATTCGTCAATTAGTTTATCGGCAAGTTCATGATCTTTTAGTTTAAACATGTAGTCATGATTCTCGATACTTTTTTGATATAAATTAACTCCGCCAAATGAATAAATGGTATCGTCGACGATACACCACTTAATATGGGTACGACCACTGAAGATAAAACTATGCAAACGTCCAAGCCAAGTAAATTTGACGCCGTCTTGGGTAAATTTTTTTACCATCGCTTTTAAGTCTCGGAATTGTTTACGACGATAACGGGTAGGCAAAATAAAGCCGCCGACTTCACTATAGGTAAAGACGTCCCCGGCAACTTCAACGATAACGCCGCGCTGCGCGGCCTCGGACAATGCATCGATTAAATCAGCAGTCGCATTATCATCTGCAACGACTAGAGCCAGAAAAGACACCCGAGTTTTGGCCTTACGAATTTGCTTTGCCGCATCACTGACGTAGGCCGCCGGAAGCAGCAATTTAGGGGAAATCGACATATCACTACAATTATATCTTGTCTGGACGAAAACTGATAAAATAAGGATAAGAATATAAAAAAGGAGACTATCATGGCAGATTTTAATAAGATTTTGACACCAGGTGACGTAGACGCTGGGACAATAAACGTTGTCGTGGAAATTCCACAGGGCAGTAATCATAAAGTTGAGTGGAACCGTGAACTTGCACTTTTTCAACTAGACCGTGTGGAGCCATCTATTTTTGCTAAACCTACAAATTATGGATTTATTCCCCAAACACTGGATGAAGATGGTGATGAACTTGACGCGCTTATTATTACAAATCAACCCTTAGCAACTGGCATTTTTCTGGAAGGGAAAGTAATCGGAGTTCTTAAGTTTGAGGATGACGGTGAAGTTGACGACAAGATTGTCGTTGTACCAGCCGATGACCGCGAGACAGGTAATGCAATTAGTAGTCTTGACGATTTAACTGACCAACTAAAAAAACAAATCGAACACCACTTTACGCACTATAAAGATCTTAAAAAACCAGGCTCAACAATCGTAAAGGGCTGGGGCGACGTAGCAGAAGCCAAGACGATTATTCACGAAGCAATCACTCGTTGGAACGAAAAGTAATTACTATTTAGATTTTCCGCGTGTTGCTTTTTGGCGAATGATATTAGCTGCACTTGTGATGCTTTCAATAATGCCAAGTTGTTTTAGTTGGCCGCGCAGTTTGTTGCGTGCGTGAGTTGTCGTGACTAAGTCTTTCCAGGCTTGTTTCGGTGTGGCAAGTTTTCGTGTTACAACTTCGACAACGTCACCATTATGTAGTGGTTTATCGAACGGATGAATACTACCATTGACCTGGAAGCTATAGGCATGTTTGGCAATGTCGCTGTGAACCAAATAAGCAAAATCGAGCGGCAAGGCACCTTCGGGAAGGTTAAAAATATCACCTTTAGGCGAGTAAACAAAAATACGATTCCCGAATAAATCGATATTTAGTTGATCACTCGAAACTTCCTCATTGTCTCGTAAACGAAGAGCCACTTCTTGTAATTGTGTAATCCATTGCAGGTGGGCGGGTAGTGTTGAAGTGCCGCGTTTTAGGCGATAATCTTTAGATTCTTTTTGTTCATGATAATGGAAACTTGCTGCCAACCCGCGCTCTGCGTATTCGTGCATCTCATAAGTACGAATCTGGAACTCAACAATCTGCTCATTGAGAGTAATTACAGTTGTATGAAGACTTTGATAGCCGTTGGGTTTTGGAACAGCGATATAATCTTTGATGCGACTAACCATCGGTTGATAGAGTGAGTGAATAACACCCAAAACTCGGTAGCAGTCTTCCTGGGTTTTAACAAGGATACGAAGTGCCATCAGGTCATAGACATCATCGATGTTGCCATTAACTTTTTTTAATTTTCGATGGAGACTGTAAATACTTTTTACCCGGCCATTGATATCGGCTTTGATGTTTTGTTTTTTTAATGCCACTTCAACTTCGGCTTTGACGGCACCTAGTTTACGTGTACTACGGCCTAAGCGTTTTCGTATGATACCTTGCAGTTTTTTGTACTCCACCGGATCCAAATAGCTATAAGCAAGCTCTTCAATTTGGATACGAACACGTCCCATTCCAAGTTTGTCTGCCATTGGTCCAAAAACCTCAAGTGATTCACGGGCGATTTTAACTTGCTTTTCTTTGGGCTGGTAATTAAGGGTCGATAAATTATGTAAGCGGTCGGCAAGCTTAATAATAATGACGCGAACATCTTGACCAACAGCAATCAGTAATTTTGATAGGTTGTCTTTAGTTTGGGGAAGGTAGTTAACGAGGTCTTGCATGCCAGAACGTGCTTGGGAAACTTTGGTAACGCCATCAACTAGGAATGCGACATCGTGACCAAACAGCGACTCAATCTCTTCGAGGTTTGCATCGGTATCTTCGACGGTATCATGTAGCACTCCCGCAAGCACACTGTCGATGTCCATGCCCCATTCAACTAACATGTGCGCGACAGCCAAAGGATGTGATACGAATGGTTCACCGCTCATGCGTTTTTGACCAGCGTGAGCCTTAGCAGCAAAATCAATTGCATTACCAAGCTCACGAACCTGGGTCTCGTTATACAAATCTTTGGCAAACGCCATCAAATCATCTTTTTTCATTGTCCATCTATTATATCTTATGATGAAGTTATAGCTATTTTTAAAACTGCTGCCTATGCTACAATACTACTCAGAATGCAACACGTAACATCAATTAAACAGTTTCTCGACAAAGAATTACTAGATAAATTGATTACCAGAGCTGCTGAGTTTCAGGATATGCCAGCGAGCAAGTATCCAAAAGTACTCGAACATATGACACTTGCAACACTCTTTTATGAGCCAAGTACCAGGACTCGACTTTCTTTCGAAGCAGCTGTACAAAATCTAGGAGCTCACATTATTAGTACTGAAAATGCTGGTCAATTTTCGTCTGCAATAAAAGGCGAAAGCCTGGAAGACACAATTAGGATTGTAGGAAATTACGCCCAGGGAATTATTATTCGCCATCCTGATGATGATTCTGCTGAACGTGCTTCATCTGTATCTGAAGTGCCAATAATTAATGCAGGCTCTGGTACTAACGAACATCCAACACAGGCACTGCTAGATCTTTACACGATTGTTCGTCGTCATGGCAAGGTTGATGGAATAGAAATTGCACTTGTTGGCGATCTTGCTTACGGACGCACTGTTCACTCGCTGATCCATTTACTTGCGCTATATAAAATCTCGAAGGTGTATTTTGTTTCTCCTGATACTCTGCGTATGCCAGACGAGTATCTAAAAGTGCTTGATAAGAGCAATATTAAGTATGAAGTCCTAGATACATATGAAGAGTTATTGCCTAGCCTTGACGTTGTCTATATGACTAGGATACAAAAAGAGCGTTTTCCGTCTATTGAAGCGTATGATGCAGTTAAGAATAGTTTTGTATTTACACTATCAGACGCGAAGAAAATGAAATCTGGCGCGAGCATACTGCACCCTCTTCCAAGAGTAAACGAAATTTCTCCAGAAGTTGATAGCGACTCACGTGCGCAGTATTTTAAGCAGGCTGGAAACGGACTGTTTATGAGAATGGCACTTTTAGAGTGGATTTATTCTAATTAACTATAGAACGTTACCTGAACCAGGACTGGCCAATATTTTTCCGTTTTCAAAGACTAATTGACCATGAAGTGTAACATCTTTTACCTTACCGATAACTCGTCGTCCCGCAAAAGGCGTCCAGCCAGACTTTGTTTTCAAGCCGTCATTTGATATAACGTATTCTTCCAGAGAGACTTCAACAGACGTATTTGAATCAGTTTTTATGCCAAATATTTCTGATGGTCGATCGTGAAGTAAACTAATTAGTTTATCCTGAGTAAGCTTACCCTCCTCCATAGCAGTTAACATTAATGGCAGAGTTGTTTCTAGGCCAGGAACACCAAATGGTGGCATGTCGCTTTCTTTTTCAGCACGGGTATGAGGTGCATGATCAGATTCAATAATGTCTACGCCATCAAGATGATTCCAGATAAAATCTATATCACTTTGTGATTTAAGGGTCGGCTTCATTCGACCATAATTACCGAGACGTTTTTCGTCTTCGCTTGATAGAAAGAGATGATGAGGTGTAATACCACAAGTTATCGGCAGTCCTTCTTCTTTAGCACGAAGGACAAATTCCAATTCTGCTTGGCTCGAAACGTGACAAATATGAGTTGGCTTTTGAATTTTGCGAAGTGTTGAAAAAACCAAGTCTGATACATCATCCTCAGCGTGCAGAAGTATTGGCTTGTTACTTGGCCACGCCTCGTAGATACTAGCAAGTTTATCTTTATCGATAATAAAATTGCCAGTAGTAACGTTCAGATATATTTTGAGACCGAATACTTTATCAATAACTTTAGGAAATTCATCGAAGTTGTCACCTAGTGTGCCAAAATGAAAGCCAATATCACAAACAGTTTTTGATTTTGCAATTGCTATCTTTGCCTCTAAACGCTCTAGAGTAGTAATAGGCTCAAGATTATTCGGCATATCAAGAACGGTCGTATAACCTCCTGCCAGTGCCGCTGAAGTACCTGTAAAAAAATCTTCTTTTTGTGTTTGTCCTGGGTCACGCAAATGTACATGTGGGTCAATAAGTCCGGGGAGCGTAATTGTTTTTACCATAAAAAAAGTATAGCAGATTATGCAGATCGCTAGTTTGCTCATATCGATATGAGTGATACAATCAAGTGTGAAATAACTAATGCTTAACTGGGGGATAGAGTGGATATGGGCCAAACAAAACTGGGCATCAATGGCTTTGGCCGAATCGGACGCAACGCATTCAAGATTGCCTTTGAACGTAGTGACATCGAAATTATCGCAATCAATGATTTAACAGATACAAAAACTTTGGCCTATTTGCTGCAACACGACAGTAACTATGGGTTGTATAAACAAAAAGTTGAGCATGACGATACCGGTATTATCGTAAATGGTAAACACATTAAAGTATTAGCCGAAAAAGATCCTGCGGCGCTTCCATGGGGCGATCTGGGTGTCGAGTTGGTTATTGAATCAACTGGCCGCTTTACAGAGAAAGAAAAGGCCGAACTTCACATTCAAGCGGGTGCAAAGCGTGTTGTCATTAGTGGCCCAAGTAAAAGCGACGGTGTTGATACGATTGTCCTTGGCGCCAACGAAGACAAAATCGCGGGCGCTAGTCAGATTATCAGTAACGCCAGCTGTACAACCAATTCACTTGGAATGGTTATGGCGATTTTGGACGGGGAATTCGGTGTTGAAAAGTCGCTTTTGACCACTGTGCACAGCTATACCGCAAGTCAAGCTTTGCAAGATGCACCAAGTAAGGATCTTCGTGAAGGCCGTAACGCTGCCGAAAATATTGTCCCAACAACGACTGGTGCGGCGATTGCAGTAACGAAAACCCTACCGCAACTTGTTGGTAAGTTTGACGGTCTAAGTATTCGCGTTCCAACCCCGGTCGTTTCAATCAGTGACGTGACTGTCCTTCTTGGTCGTGACACAACAGTTGAAGAAATTAACGAAGTCTTTAAAAAAGCGGCCGCAGAGCCATTCTACCAAGGAATCTTGGGCGTTAGCGAAGAACCGCTCGTCAGTCGTGACTATATTGGTAACAGTCATTCTGGTGTTGTTGATTTGCTACTGACAAAAGTTGTTGGCGGAAACCTGGCTAAGGTCATGGTTTGGTATGACAACGAATGGGGTTACAGCAATCGTTTAGTTGAACTCGTTGCGGATGTTGGCAAAACTTTGCAAGACGCTCCTAAAGAGTAGCATCAAGTTTTTTGATACGACGAAGATGTCGCTCGACATCACTAACAGGTGTTTCAAGCCAAAGCTGGGACGCCTGTTTCATTTCGTCCATAGTAAGAAAGCGAGCCGATAAACTTAGGACATTGGCATTATTATGCTGGCGTGATAATTTAATAATCTCGTAAGGGTCATCACTCATAATACCCTCGGCGTTAATGGCAGTTTTGGCTACGACTGGTCCATAAAAAACAGCGCAGCGGATGCCTTTAATGCGATTCGCAGCCATAGCTTCGCCTTGGCCACTGCCGCCCATAATAATGGCTACATCACAACTACCGTCAGCTACGGCTTTTGCGGCCGGAAAAATGAAGTCAGGGTAATCATCGGCTGGATCAAATGAGGTTGGTCCAAAGTCGACACACTCATTTCCCAGTGATTGTAAAAATGAAGACAGGTCTTTTAGGGCCTCATAACCGGAATGGTCTGTTGTTATTGCAATTTTCATATACTCATCATACTACAATGGTCCTAAGTTCTAGGCTCTTTTGTTTATGACTAAAACCGCTTATACTTATGACATGAAGATTTACCTTGGGTCTGATCACGCAGGCTTTCATTTGAAAGAAAAAGTGTTTGCTTACTTGGCTAAACATGATTATGACGTTCAGGAGGTCGGTGACGAAGTACTTGACCCAAATGATGACTTTCCCGAATTTGCCCAGGCAGCGGCATTAAAAATTATTGGTGATGAAGACGAAGACCCACGTGCGATATTAATATCTGGTAGTGGCCAAGGTATGGCAATTGCCGCCAATCGTTTTCGTGGTATTAGGGCCAGTGTTATCTGGGACGCATATGAAGCTAAAGTGACACGTAATGATAACGACAGTAATATATTATGCTTGCCAGCACGAATTCTCGAAGACGATGATAGCGCTTGGCAGGGGATTATCGAAACGTGGCTGAATACGCCATTTGCAAGTGCTGTTCGCTACAAACGTCGTAATGCACAGATTGACGAGTTATAGCCGATGAGCGTGATTGCACCTACTATTACTGTTGAAACAGCCGAGGAATTTAAAGCGGCCATCACTAAACTTCAACCCTTTGCTCAACGTGTTCACATTGATATTAGTGATGGAAAGTTTGCGCCGACGTTTCTTTTAGACGAAGCTCAAATTTACTGGCCAAAAGAGTGGACGGTTGATATTCACGCTATGGTTGCTCAGCCGGCTGACCACCTACCAAGGCTTATTGCACTGAAGCCTAATCTGATTATTTTCCATGTTGAAACAGGGGTTAATTTGGTACCAATTTTAGACGAACTAAAGAAAAATGGCATTAAAGCCGGCATTGCTCTTCAAAAACCAACGGTTCCTTTGACTGTCGAGGGAGCGATTAGGTCCGCTGATCACGTACTGGTGTTTAGCGGTGACTTGGGTCATTATGGCGGTACAGCTAGCCTTATGCAGCTTGAAAAAGTACGTCTGATTAAAGCAATCAACCCAGCGGTTGAAATTGGTTGGGATGGTGGTGTTAGTATCGAGAATGCCTATACGTTGACGCAGGGCGGCGTAGAAGTTCTTAATACCGGCAGTGCAATCGCCGAGGCAACTGATCCCGCTAACGCCTATGCTACACTGGTAAGAGAAATCAATAAGCACGGAGTCATCTAAAAATGGGCGGTGGGAAGTTAACAACTGTGCAGTTGCAGCAAAAAGCTGAAACTATTCGTGAAGATATAATTCGGATGTTAGAGGCCGCCGGTAGCGGCCACAGTGCCGGTCCTTTGGGGCTGGCGGATATTTTTGCGGCTCTTTATTTTAATATTATGAATTTCGATCCCAAGAATCCTGACTGGGAAGATCGCGATATTTTCTTTCTTAGTAATGGACACTGTATTCCAGTGCAATATGCCGCTATGGCAGAAGCAGGATTTTTTGACAAAGAAGAACTTTTGACACTTCGCAAGTTCGGTAGTCGCCTGCAGGGTCATCCAGAACGAGAGCGCCTGCCAGGGCTAGAAAACACGAGCGGGCCTCTGGGTAGCGGTTTATCTCAGGCAGCCGGCTATGCTTACAGTATGCAGTATATGGATGCTGTCAAAGAGCGCTGGGTGTATGTGGTGATGGGTGACGGGGAACTGGACGAAGGCAATATTTGGGAGGCTGCGATGTTCGCTGGCAAGAATAAACTGTCGCATATTATCGCTTTTATTGATCGTAATAATATTCAAATTGATGGCAACACCGAGGACGTTATGCCGCTTGAAGATCTAAAAGGCAAGTGGGAGTCATTTGGTTGGCATGTTATGGAAATTGATGGAAATAACATCGAAAGTGTCATAGACGCGGCGAGCATGGGGCGCGCGATTACGAACATGCCGACGGTCATCATCGCACATACGGTTCCTGGCAAAGGCGTTGATTTTATGGAATATGACTATCACTGGCATGGCATGGCGCCAAACAGCGAGCAGGCCAAAGATGCTCTTCATAAACTACGAACCCTAAATGGTAAGATCACGCACGAAGGTATGGGGGTCGAACAGTCATGAGCGACTATCAGCTGAATCCGGATCTATTTACCGAGAACGTTAAACTCGACCCGATTCGCGCTGGTTTTGGGCGAGGTCTTAAGGCTGCTGGTGAAGCGAATGAAGCTGTTATTGCCCTATGTGCTGATCTGACCGACAGTACACAGATGTCCTTATTCAAGGAGGCTTTTCCAACTCGATTTGTCGAAGTTGGTGTGGCTGAACAAAACTTAGTAACCTTAGGATCAGGTTTTGCGCGTGCTGGTAAAATTCCGTTTGTCAGCAGTTATGCAGCTTTTAGTCCAGGTCGAAACTGGGAACAAATCCGTACAACAATTTGTCTTAATAACCAACCAGTAAAAATTGTTGGTAGCCATGCCGGACTTTATACGGGCGCTGATGGTGCAACGCACCAGATGCTAGAAGACATAACACTTATGAGAGTGTTGCCAAATATGGTTGTCGTGGCACCTGGTGATAGCATAGAGGCCGAGAAAGCAACAAAATTACTTGCCGAGAACGGCAAACCAAGTTACCTTAGGCTGACTCGTGAAAAAACACCGATTATTAGCACAGACGAGTCGCCGTTTGAGATCGGCAAAGCCTACGTGTTGCGGGATGGCAGTGATGTGAGTCTAATTGGAACAGGTACAATGACGTATCAGCTGCTGGCAGCTGCTAACATACTAGCCGAACAGGGAATTAATGCCGAAGTCGTGCACGTACCAACAGTTAAACCGCTCGATGAAGAAACAATTGTAGCAAGTGCCCGTAAAACTGGGCGGGTGCTTACTGCCGAAGAAGGCCAAATCAAAGGTGGCTTTGGTGGAGCAGTTGCAGAGCTATTATCTGAACAGCTACCGACTCCATTAAAACTAGTTGGTATGCAGGACCGTTTTGGTGAGTCCGGTAAGCCAGCAGAGTTGCTCGACTATTTCGGGCTAACACCGGAAAAGATTGCCGAGACCACCAAAGCATTTGTTGAAAATACTGCGCAATATCACAGAGAATACTAAAGGGGGCATTATGGGACTGACAATTAATCAAATCAGGGACAACACAACGAGAGCGCGTCATTTAATGCAACGCTCGCGTCAACAAGGCTTTGCTGTAGGTGCCTTTAATATCGATAATCAGGACACAATGGTTGCGGTCGCCCGGGCAGCTCAAAAACTTAATTCACCGATCTTGGTTGAAGTAACTCATGATGAAATTAAATCGATGGGTATCGATAATATTCGTGACATGGTTGATAACTATAAGGCCGAATATGGCCTAGAAGTTTACGTCAATCTTGATCACAGCCCTACTATTGAAGATGCGAAGCGCGGTGTGGACGCAGGATATGAATTTATTCATATCGATATTTCGCAGGCAAATCATGATGCAACCGACGAAGAAATCATTAATGCTACCAAAGAAGTCGTTGAATATGCGAAATTTACAGGAGCATTAGTCGAAAGCGAACCACATTATTTTGGTGGTGGATCCAATGTATTTACAACTAATATCGACTACGAAGAAATTAAAAAAACATTTAGTACCCCAGAAGGCGCAAAGGCTTTTGTTGATGCAACGGGTATTGATACCTTCGCGGCAGCAATTGGTAATTTGCATGGTAAATATCCAGTGCCGAAAGAATTAGACCTTGAACTGTTGCAACGAATTCGCGATGCGATTACCTGTCAAATTAGCCTTCATGGCGGTAGCGACACGCCACTTCATTTCTTTACGGACGCAGCTAAAATTGGTGTTAGTAAAGTTAATATTAATAGCGATTTACGTTTTGCATATCGTACAGCACTCGAAAAAACCCTAGCCGACAACCCAGAGCAATTTGCGGTTGTAAAAATCATGGGTCCAGTTATTGATGCTGTTCAAGCAGTTGTAGAGGACAAAATAAAATCGTTTGGTAGCGAAGGCAAAGCAGTCCTCTAGAATCTACGCTTGGGTTTTGGTCTCAATTGCAGCAAGGAGTGCGGCGAATGAATCCTGGAATTTTTTCACACCCTGGCTTTCGAGTGTTCGCGCCACGTCCTTGAGGTCGACGCCAACAGATTCTATTGCGTCAAACGTACGCTTAGCTTCACCGATATCAGACAGCGTAAACGTCGTAGCTTCAGCAGGTAGATGGTCAATAATATTTTTTATAGTCTCTTCCGGCAACGTATTAATTGTATACGGGGCAAGCATGTTACTAACATATAGCAAATCGTCATAGTCGGGGTTTTTAGTCGATGTCGATGCCCATAATAATCGTTGAATCGCAGGACTGTTGTTATCAAGCACTGCAGTTTTAGCAAAGTTATCGAGGAAAATTCCGTATGCCAGGCGGGCTTGGGCGATGGCGGCTTTACCGCGGAGCTCGAGTGCTTCGGGCGTACCGATCGTGGTAAGCCTTGCGTCAACTTCAGTGTCGACACGACTTATAAAGAACGAAGCGACGCTGTGAGCGTTATTAATCATACCCAAGGAGTGTGTAGCAAGGTGTGCTTCGGCTACTTGACGATAATGATCAAGGCTAAAAATAAGTGTAACGTTGACGTTAATGCCGTCCGAAAGAAGTGTTCGTACTACAGGCACACCGTTATCCGTGGCGGGTACCTTAATCATAACGTTAGGGGAACTCACTTCTTGCCACAACCGCCTGGCCTGAGTAATGGTTTCGTCTGTTTCATCGGCTAGGCTTGGTGAAACCTCCAGCGACACGTAACCGTCAACACCTTCACTCTCGTCCCAAACTGGCTTTAGTAAAGCTGCTGCGTCTTTGATGTCTTGTTCAACAATTTTCCAGTAAATTTGCTCTGTTGTCAGTCCGTCATGTGACAACGATTTAATCTGGTCATCGTAAAGATTACTGCCGGTAATCGCGTGCTCCAAAATCGTCGGGTTTGAAGTCATGCCCCGAACGCCGTCTTTAATGTACTGCTCTAAACGGCCACTTTGCAGCAAGTCACGACTTAGGTTGTCGAGCCAAGGACTTTGATTAAAGTCAGAGTGCAATTTTTGGAGGTTATTCATTTGTCATTAGTATAGCAAAAGTTGTATCATAGTGCATATGGTTAGAATTTGTGCACTTGGGGCTGCTTCACAAGATGTTTTTTTATCTGGGCACGAAATTGTCAGTAGCCGTGACGATTCAGGCGCTCTTGTCGAAGCGTTTCCGCTGGGTGCCAAAATAAATATAGAAAACGTCGTTTTTAACACTGGTGGTGGTGCTACCAACGCGGCTGTTACATTTTCGCGTCAACGCATTGAAGCAAGCTTTATTGGCAAGATTGGGCACGACTCGGCTGGTCATTCTGTAGTTGCCGAACTTGATGGTGACCACGTTGATACTTCGGCTGTTATTTATGATCCAACGCTTGGCACGCAGTATTCAACAATCCTACTAGCAAATACTGGTGAACGCAGTATCCTTATTTACCGCGGTGCAGCACATTCGCATACCGCCGCAGATTACGAAGATATTGATTTTAGTGGGTACGATTGGTTGTATGTTTCGTCATTTGCCGGCGCGATGGACGCACTTGATGTGATTTTCGCTCACGCCAAAGAACACGATGTCAAAATTGCTTTTAATCCCGGCGAAGGCGAGCTCGAACAAATAGATAGATTAAAACCACTGCTAGAAGATGTCGAAATATTAATCGTAAACAAAGACGAGGCAAAATTAATTGTCGAGGGCGAGACGGCCGAAGAGTTGGTTCGTCATGGTATGAACTTTGTACCTGTCATGGTCGTCAGCGATGGACCAAATGGTGTGACTGCGACCGACGGCAAAACCATAATTGCCGCCGGTATGTACGAAGATGTGCCTGTCGTCGACCGTACAGGAGCCGGAGACGCCTTTGGGTCTGGCTTTTTAAGTCAATGGTCACAAGGGAAGTCACTGAAGGATTCAATCGTCTTTGCAAGCGCTAACTCAACATCAGTTGTCGGAACGATCGGTGCTAAAACTGGCATCCTGGAATTTGGCGCAGTTCTTCACGATATGCCACTGACCGAGAAGGCTTTTTAATGGATAAAATTGATGAGTAAATTCTTACGTGACCTGCTAGACGCCGAAGAGCCAATTTTTACATTGGCGTTAAATGACTTAGAAAATGCCAGCGGCAAGCAAGGCGTTGATTCGCGACTAGTTGGTGATATCGCGCATGAAGCCCACTTGGCTATGAAGGAATTAGGACTTGACCTGGACGCAACAGCAGAAGAAGTCTACCAGGCGCTACTGAACCGCATAGCTGATGACAATAAACGTGTCGCTGGAATTGTTGGCGGCACTGACCCTGATAATATTCGCGAGATTGTGCCTCACTTGGTTGCGGCAGCAAATGCTGTTGATTTTCCTCGCAATGTTTTTGTATTGAAACACGACAAAGCTAAAGAGTTTTTGCGCCAGATGCCGCCACAGCAGTTGATTGATCACTTGGGTTATAAGGACGTCGAAGAGTTGTTTGAAAAAGAAAACTTTGGCGAACTCTATACCGCGCTTAGGTTTAGCGAAGGGCCAGAATGGCTCAACAAATACGATGAATTATTCAAGACCGTTACAGCAGAGGATTACGAAGAGCGTGACCTGGAAATTATCGTTATGGACCATGATAAATATGTCGATCTTGCCGAACATTTTGTACAGAAGAAACTTCATAACGTCACTCACACCAAAGAAATGGGCGTGATTGTTGTTGTGCCAGTTCGTAAAACGCACTGGAAGGGTCTTACTTTGAAAACGTTACCACTCCTACTGCACTATATGAACGAAGTAAAACTATATTCGACCTTTTTTAGGCACAAATCTAAAACAGTCCATAACTTTGGTGAAGTCGTCGTTCAAACTCTGATTGCCGATCCTGACGCTGGTGCGCAAATGGCTGGCCATCACGTACATTGGCGCGTCATTCAACGCTACTTTGGAAAGTTAAAAGACGAAGCTCATCCCGAGGCATTCGAGCCCCATGTTCAACCAGAGGATCTTCACTGGCGTCGCGCTGAAGAGTTGTTATATCAAATTGATCCCAAGATGAAGTTTTGGGAAGACCGCGACTGGATTGGCTACAATTTTAATGGCCAGGTTGTGACGTTTAACATTATCGACGTTGCACTTAGTTACTCTAACGATCAGCCATTTGAGACTCGTCTAATCTACCATTTTCGTGAGAGTTTGTGGAACGAGATATTCGTTCGATATCTGGGCATGCCAACTCTCCGTAGGCAAGTCTTGGAGCAACTGGATAACGAGATGGTAAAGCCAGAAAAAATCCTTTTGGAGCGTCAAGAACAGAAACATTTAAAAGATGGTTCAGTGGCGCAGCTTGTTGAAAGAGCTCATTATCTAAAGCAGGCGAACTCTAAACATGCATTACTAATACGTCAAAAATTAATTGACGCAGCCGAAGGTCGTTTGATTGGTGTGATTGATGAATTTGAAAATGCTTTTGAAGTTTTAGAAAAATACCCTCAAACAGTGACGGTTTTTGGCTCGGCCAGATTGCCTCAGGATCACCCAGCTAGCCAGCAGGCCTATGAAGTTGCTGGTCGATTGGCGCGTGAAGGCTATGCGGTCGTGAGTGGTGGTGGCGGTGGAATCATGGAGGCGGTCAACCACGGTGCCTACGATAATGGTGGCAGCACGATAGGTTTTAACATCAAGTTGCCGCGCGAACAAGCACTTAATACTTATACGACCGACCATTACACATTCGAACATTTCTTTGCTCGTAAAATTGCGATGACACTTGATGCCAGTGCGTATATTTATTTTACAGGTGGCTATGGAACGCTCGACGAACTATTCGAGATTATAACGCTAGAGCAAACAGGACGAACACCACGCGCGCCGATTATTTTGGTAGGTGAGTCATTTTGGCGACCAATGGAACGATTTATCGAAGATTCACTCGACGAAAAATACCATACGATTAATCACGATGATACAAAACTTTACACAATCACTGATGATATCGATAAAATTGTACGCCTGGTTAAGTCCTACGAAGTCAAAGACGAGCACCAGAATGAATTCTCGCCGCTAGAGTACCCAGACTCGCCTCTTAGCTGACCGATGGTATAATAAGAGGTAATGACTCAGAAATTTAAACTCGTTTCTGATTACCAGCCAACTGGCGATCAGCCAACAGCCATCAAGGAATTAATTGATGGCTTAGATGCTGGTACGCGCGAACAAACACTCCTTGGTGTCACGGGTAGTGGTAAAACATTTACAATGGCCAACATTATTCAGGATCGCCAAGTTCCAACACTAGTCCTTGCGCACAATAAAACCTTGGCCGCGCAGCTTTATAGTGAGTTTAAATCTTTTTTCCCAGACAATGAAGTTCATTATTTTGTCAGCTATTTTGATTACTATCAACCAGAGGCCTACATGGCCAGTAGCGACACGTATATCGAGAAAGACAGCAAAATCAATGACGAGATCGATCGATTGCGTCATGCGGCAACCACGGCGCTCCTGACGCGTCGTGACACGATTATTATTGCCAGTGTCAGTTGTATTTATGGCATTGGATCACCGGAAGATTACTCGGCTATGTCAATTGTCATTAATGTTGGCGAAAAGCGACAGCAGGACAAATTTGTACGACTGTTAACCGATATTCAGTACCAGCGCAACGACATCGATTTCCACCGCGGAACGTTTCGGGTTAAGGGTGATATTGTTGATGTTTTTCCGGCCGGTAGCGACGTGGCGTATCGAATCGAATTTTACGGTGACCAGGTCGAGCGTGTTACGCGAATTGATCCATTAACCGGGGAGATTTTGGCCGAGCCAACCACAGTGAGTATTTTTCCTAGCAGTCACTATGTCACGCCAAAAGAAAAATTGGCTGTCGCGATTGAGAAAATCAAAGAAGAATTCGCAGAACGTATGGAGTTCTTTGAAAAGCACGACAAATTACTGGAAGCCCAACGTTTGTCGCAGCGCACTAAATATGACATTGAAATGTTAGAAGAAACTGGTTTTGTAAAAGGTATCGAAAACTACAGCCGATATCTGACGAATCGCGAACCAGGCGAACAGCCAGCGACACTACTGGATTATTTCTCAGATGATTTTTTGCTGCTGGTTGACGAAAGTCACATGTCCTTGCCGCAGGTTCGCGGTATGTATAACGGCGACCGCGCCCGCAAGGAAGTTTTGGTTGAATATGGCTTTCGTATGCCGTCGGCGCTTGATAACCGACCACTGACTTTTGCCGAATTTGATCGACATATTAATCAAGCGATTTATGTCTCAGCAACGCCCGGTGATTATGAGCTAGCACACAGTCCCGAACCGGTCGAACAAGTTATTCGTCCAACCGGACTTGTCGATCCGCAGATTATTATTCGCCCAACAAAGGGACAAATTGATGATTTGGTCGCTGAAATTCGCGACAGAGTTGCCAAGAACCAACGGGTCCTCGTCACGACGCTCACTAAACGTATGGCCGAAGATCTGTCAACGTATTTGCAGGAAATTGATATTAAAACTGCCTATATTCATAGCGAAGTCGACACTCTAGAGCGCGGGGATATATTAAAAGACCTACGAACGGGTGTGTATGACGTATTGGTTGGAATCAATCTGCTACGTGAAGGGCTGGACCTACCAGAAGTTAGCATGGTTGCAATTATGGATGCCGACAAAGAAGGGTTCCTTCGTAGCGCGAACGCTCTCATTCAGACGATTGGTCGTGCCGCTCGTCACCTAGAAGGCAAGGTCTTTATGTACGCCGATCGAATTACTGATTCTATGCAAAAGGCAATCGATGAAACTAATCGTCGTCGCACAATCCAAGAAGATTACAACAAAAAGCATAACATTACGCCGGAAAGCATCGCCAAAGAAATTGATGAAGGGCTTCGTTCGATTATTCCTAAAAAAGAAGACGAATCAAAGAAACTTAACCTGAAAAAGATTCCAAAAGACGAATATCCAGGCCTGATTAAAGAGCTAACTGGACAGATGGAATTGGCTAGTGCCAACCTAGAATTTGAAAAAGCTGCCGACCTACGCGACACGATTGCTGACATCCGCAAAAAGATGTAACAGACATCTCGCTTATGCTAAGCTAGCAGTAGTATGAAACCGCCGATTCCGCATGCCCACATTACAAAAAGACTCAAACGGAGTCTGTTTATTATCATTAGTTTGGGCGTCATTATGGCAGGTCTTTTGGGCGCGACGGTTGGCCTTGTTAACTACAACATTACCCAAACGGCAATTCGCAGCAAGCAGATAGCGACCGATAACCTTAATATATTGCTACAGTCTCAGCAGAAGTTTTCGCTACCTGAAAACACATCATATGTACCAACAGCACTTGACCAAGCAACGCTCGTTAACGTTGTCGCGCGTAATCAACCCTCAGTTGTACGTATTGTAACGATTTACTGTGGCGATATTACACTTGCCACCACCAAATCGGCTGTTAATTTTGCTGATGCCTGTACGGGCCGGGTTGGCAGTGGCTCATTTATCTCGAGTGATGGCTATATTGCGACCAGTGGGCATGTGGTCAGTATGCGCCCCGTGAACGCCATTGTAGAGTCGCTCACTGCCAGTGATGATATTGCCCGGTATCTTAATTATCTGGTCACAAATGGCCTGATAAGCAGTCACGACGCGACGACTATCCAGACAGGAATGAAGAATAAAGACACTGACGCCCAGACAATGCTGAATGCGACAGCTGATTTAATTCCGGATACACAGGTGCATGCGGCTAACGAAACAACTCAGTATGCGGTTCAATTGTCTGATCAACCAATCAAAATCGACAAATCTGGCAATCGTTTAGCGCTGGAATATAGCGATACGGTTGTAAAAGCAAAACTTATTGATCAAGATTATGATCAATTGACCTCTGACGCTGCACTAACATCGGGCGAGTTTACTAGTTCGGATGTAGCGCTTCTAAAGTCGGTTGGATCATACCCCTACATCACTTTGGGCAGTATCGACACGGTTGGTGTTGGTGATCAACTGACTGCCATTGGGTTTCCGACGGCAATCAATGGTGTCGATAGCGATTTGACTCAAAAAGTACCCAGCATTACACAAGGTAAAGTCACCGGTATTGGTGAAGATGCGACTGTAAATGGCCGCAAAATCATTGCCACGACTGTGCAAATTGGACAAGGCGACAGTGGTGGTCCGGCACTTAATGATTTAGGACAAGAGGTTGGTATCAACAGTTACAGTGCCCTGGACTGTGCAGACCTTAAATGTATGGGTGATGGGCAAGTGCGCGATATCGCAGATTTGAAGGTACTTCTGACTAAAAACGACATAACCCTGAAAACTGGCGGTGTCATCGACGACTGGTCAAATGCCCTGACGGCATATACAAAGGGCAACTATGCCGACGCGCTAACGTTACTTACCAAAGTCCAGCAAGAATATCCTGCAAATTACCTAGTTGGGTCGCTGTTGGATGTTGCCAAACAACAGGTTGGTAGCGCAACAGATACATCAACGTCGTACCAAGCTCAAGGCCTAGTCGTTATCATCTTGGTTGTCTTAGGCATAGCGATACTGGCGGTGGCTGTAGTTCTGACGGTTTTAATTGTTATCTTTACACACAAATATCATCGTGAAATGCGCCGAATCGAAAAAGGTTTGCAATAATTTAACAGATTCGGCTATATACTTTTTATATCAATAATACTTCCTCGAAAAGCCCTGCCAAGCTGTCTAACGACAGAATCGGGCGGAAGTTCATCGGGATTGCTACTCGCTACTAAACACGCTACGTCATATAGTGCGGTAGGGCTGAAATTAAAAGTCTTACCATTCTTATATAAGAAGTACATCGTGATAACAACGGCGCTCCTCTTGTTGCCATTCTCCATCGAGTGATCCTTAATGATTAAATAAAACATGAGGGCAGCTCTTTGGTACAGAAATAAGTAATGATAATGTCCGCCAAAGTTAACGAATGGTTGTGTTATAGCGGCATCTAGTGAAGCTCTTACAGAATCGTCAATTGGCCCAAAAGGCTCCTTAAAATCAAGAATTCGTGGCAAGAGGCTTATAGCCCAGAGGGCTTCTTCAAGGCTTACCCGTTTCACGTAGAAGCGAGTCGCACGAGAGTTTTGCGATACTTTTTAACAGTCAGTTTTACTGATTTCTCGATCTGAACCTTCTGCCTAGGTGTGAGTTGTTTGATTGGTGCCATAATTACCCTTAATTATATACAAGTGCTGTTCGACATGCAAATGCACGGTTATGCTATAACCATAATGCTTGCGCTACTTGCAAAATATAAACAAGTATGCTAATATAACAACATTGCATTCGATGAATGTCGAGCCTCTTTCGAAAAGAAATATAATCTCGCTGTTCTCTGCCTAACACTTTAGGTAACTAAGACTGCAAAACAGCAATCAACTAACAGAAAGGCTATTTTATATGGCATATCAACAACGTCGCTTTGGCGGCAGTAACAATTCTCGTCCAGGCGGAAGCCGTTCATTTGGCGGACCACGACGCGGCGGTGGCTCTAAGGGTCCAGCAAAAAAGTACATCCACCCATCAAAATTTATTAACAAGGCAACCACTAAGGCTGACGAGGTCGTTTACGATTCAAAGCACAAGTTTGCTGACTTCGCATTTAGCGCCCGTTTGCACGAAAACGTGACTAAAAAAGGTTACGAAGTGCCAAGCGCGATTCAGGACCAGTCAATCCCTGCAATTTTAGAGGGCAAAGACCTAATTGGTTTAGCTAACACTGGTACTGGTAAGACAGCTGCATTCTTACTACCAATTATCGAACGTGAAACTGGCACGCAGACTTCACCAACAGTTCTGATTATTGCGCCAACGCGTGAGCTTGCTCAGCAAATTGACGAACAATTCCGTGAGTTTGCCCAAGGCTTAAACCTATATTCCGCATTAATTGTCGGTGGTATTAGTGTTGACCGTCAAATGCGCGACCTTAAACGTCGTCCACAGTTCATTATCGGAACACCTGGTCGTCTAAAAGACCTAATTAACCGTCGTTTGATTCCACTTGATCGTATGACGACATTGGTTCTGGACGAGGCTGACCGCATGCTGGATATGGGATTCTTGCCTGATATCCGCGCTATCGTAAATGGTATGCCAACTGAACGTCAGACGTTGTTTTTCAGCGCGACGATTACACCTGAAATTCAGGCACTTGTTAACACGTTCCTACGTGACCCAATTACTGTGTCGGTTCGAACTAGCGAAACGAGCGAACACGTTGAACAAACGGTTATTGAAGCACGCGACAAAAACCACAAGGTTGAACTTTTGACCGAGATGTTAAAAGGCGCTGAGTACGAAAAAGTTTTGGTCTTTGGCGAAACTAAATTCGGCGTACAACGTCTTAGTGATCACCTGGATAACAGTGGCATTCCATCTGTTGCGATTCACGGTAACAAAAACCAATCTCAGCGCCAACGTGCCTTGAAGCAGTTCAAAGACGAACGCGTACGAGTAATGGTTGCAACTGACGTTGCTGCCCGTGGACTGGACATTCCAAATGTGTCACACGTTATTAACTTTGACACTCCACAAAATTACGAAGATTACATTCACCGTATTGGCCGAACTGGCCGTGCTGGTGCAAGTGGCAAAGCGCACACCTTTATCGACATTCAACAATAAATAAGTTTGCAAATATAAAACATAGCCTCGCTTTGGGGCTATGTTTTCGTTTACCCTTTGAGGTATAATAGTCGACATGACACAAATATCTAAGGATGATGTGCAACATTTGGCACAGCTTAGTAGCTTGCAGCTCAGTGACGACGAAATCGATGGTCTGCAAACAGACCTTGGTAATATTTTGGAATACGTTAATCAATTGAGTGAGCTAGACACATCTGGTGTTGAGCCGACTTACCAAGTAACCGATTTAGAGAACGTTTGGCGTGCCGACATTGTTGATGATTACGGCATTAATCGTGATGATTTGATTGCGCTAGCACCAGCCAGTGACAAGAACCAGATAAAGGTTCCAAAGGTCTTATAAATGGCAAAGATTTCCGATTTTACTGGTAAAAGTGCACGCGCAAACGTCGAGGAGGCACTAAAACGCGCCAAAGATAACGCGCAGTATCACGCACTACTGAATTTAACCGAAGAACGTGCGCTGGAACGTGCGGATGCCGTTGATCGTGGTGAAATTACAGGACGACTTGCTGGTGTGCCATTTGTCGTCAAAGACAACTTTTTGGCATACGGCGCACCAACAACTGCCGCCAGTAAGATTTTAGAAAACTTTAATGCACCATTGCAGGCGACGGCTGTCGAAAAGCTAGAGGCCGAGGGCGCTATTTGTATCGGCAAAGCTAACCTAGACGCCTTTGCGCATGGTGGAAGCACCGAAAACTCAGCGTTTGGTCCAACAATGAACGCATTTGACATGACCCGTGTGGCTGGTGGAAGCAGCGGTGGTTCAGCTGTCGTAACGGCGCTTGATATTGTACCGTTTGCACTGGGAAGTGACACAGGAGGATCAATTCGCGAACCTGCCAGCTTTAACGGAGTTGTTGGCGTTAAACCAACTTACGGCACGGTTAGTCGTTACGGTGTCGTAGCGATGGCCAGTAGTACCGATGTCATCGGCTGCTTTACGACAAATATTGCTGATGCAGAACTTGTCATGGATATTTTGGCTGGCCTGGACCGTAAAGACATGACGACACTAGCGGACTTTTTTGAACCAGTCAAATCTACAAAACCAGGCCAAAAAATCGGACTGATTAAAGAGTTTATGACCGCTGACGTGGACAGCGAAGTTCTGGCGCGAACAAATGAATATGTTGAGAAGTTACGAAAAGCTGGGCACATCGTAGAAGAGGTTTCTCTACCGATTGTGGCGCACACTTTGGCAATTTACTACATTGTTGTCCCGGCTGAGGTTAGCAGCAACTTGGCTCGCTATGACGGTATTCGTTACGGACGTCGCGCCGAAAATGTTAAAACGCTCGCGGAGTTATATGGCCGCAGTCGTGATGAAGGATTTGTGACGGAAAATAAACGCCGCATTATGATTGGAAGCTATGTACTATCCAGCGGATTCTTTGACGCCTATTATTTGCAGGCACAAAAAGCTCGCACGCTTTTGATTAACGAACTGAACGCGCTATTTGAGAAATACGACGTGTTAATGGGTCCAACCGTCCCAACGCCTGCGTTTAAACTAGGCGAGAACACGGCTGATCCAATTAAAATGTACTTGGCCGATATTATGACTGTTCCGGCATCACTGGCTGGTATTCCTGCAATTAGTGTACCTGCTGGCAAGAGCGAATCGGGGCTTCCAATTGGCGTTCAGTTGATGGCGAAGCGTCGTGGCGATGCCCAGCTGCTAGCGCTAGCGCGTTCTGTGGAGGAAGCATAATGGATCAGATGATTATTTATATGTTTGCTGCAATTATTATTGTCGGTGCGCTACTATTCGCTGTTATCGGATTTACTCGCAAAGGCCCTAAACATATCGACGTCGATCATTATCGTATGAAATGGCTGGCGATTGAAAAGCAACTGAAACGTGACGAAGTATCAAGTTATTCACTAGCCGTTCTTAACGCTGATAAGTTACTCGATCAAGCATTAAAAGATAAAGGCCTAAAGGGCGAAACAATGGGTGATCGACTGAAGTCTGGCAAAGATTTATTTACGAATCGCAATAACGTTTGGTCGGCACATAAACTTCGTAACAGAATCGCGCACGAACCAGATGTCAAAGTAACGTATGATGCCGCGCGTTATGCAATCGGGGATTTTAAGCGTGCGCTGAAAGACGTGGGGGCGATATAATGGCAAATTCTGTGTACGCTGACAAATACGATATGACAATTGGGATTGAATGCCATGTACAGCTAGCCACCGCTACCAAACTATTTAGTGGTGCTGATAATGATGCCCGCGACAAAGCACCAAACTCGGTTGTAAGTCCAATCGATTTTGGACTGCCTGGAATGTTGCCGGTTCTAAACCGTGAGGCCGTGAACTTGGCGATTATCGCTGGAAAAGCTCTCAATAGTGAAATCGCAAAAGTCAGTCGATTTGATCGTAAACATTATTTCTATCCAGATCTACCAAAAGGCTACCAGACTACTCAGATGTATAACCCGATAATCCTCGGTGGTTTTGTTGATGCGCCACTTGATGACGGAACGAACGTTCATGTTCGCCTGCACCACGCACATATGGAAGAAGACGCTGGAAAGCTGACTCACTATGGTGATTATAGTCTGGTTGATTTGAACCGTGCTGGTACGCCATTAATTGAAATCGTATCCGAACCTGATATTCACAGTGCCGCTGCCGCTAAAGCCTATGCGACTGAACTATATCGTTTGATGACGTATGCGGGTGTGACGCTGGGTGATTTGTACCACGGTAACATGCGCTTTGACGTTAACGTGTCGATTGCACCAAAAGGCGCGACTGAACTGGGCACGCGTGCTGAGGTAAAAAACCTCAACTCATTCAAGAGCGTCGAACGTGCTGCCGAGTACGAGTTTAATCGTCAAGCAGAGCTGTTAGAAAAAGGTGAGCGAATTGTTCAGGAAACGCGTGGCTGGGATGAAGCTAAGCAAAAAACTACCAGTCAGCGTAGCAAAGAAGATGCCCAGGATTACCGCTATATGCCTGATGCAGATATTCCACCAATTGTATTGACCGAAGAAGAGATCGCTGAAATTCAGGCAAACTTTCCTATGCTACCGGGAGAATGGAGAGAAATTTTAGAATCCATAGGTTTGGATTATCTGCAAATTTCTACTCTCCTCGATTTGGAAAATGAAATGAAACTGAGCCACGGTAGAGGTACTTCGGTTCTTGAGTATATTAAAGACGCCAAAGACGGTGTCTTAGGTGATGATTTTGCCAAGCATCGCGCAATATGGACCATCAATATTTTAGTACCACTTTATCGTGAAGACGTAAGCCTGGCAAAAATTATGACAGGAACATTTCTAGATAAAATATATGAAGATGTGTTTCTGCTGCAGAAATCTAATAAACTTAGCTCGACAAATGCAAAGCTAATTCTGAAGGATATCGTAATAAGTGAATATAAAGACGAATATGGCGAGTCGGGATATGTTGAAAAATATGCTCAAGAAAAGGGCTATATCCAAGAATCTAATGAAGGTGCGATTGCAGCCATTGTGGATGAAGTCTTGGCCGATCCAGGGTCAGCACAGGCGGTCAAAGATTTGAAAGAGGGAAACGAAAAAGTTATCGGATTCTTGGTGGGCCAGGTGATGAAAAAATCTCAGGGTAAGGCCAACCCAGAACTCGCACAAAAGTTAATACGAGAAAGAGTAGAATAGAAATATGAAACAACCAACCAAAGCTATTATTTGTGCCGCAGGACTAGGAACACGCTTTTTGCCACAGACAAAAGCGATGCCAAAAGAAATGTTACCTCTTATCGACAAGCCAGTTATTCAGCTGATTGTCGAAGAAGCTGTTGCTGCAGGCGTGACTGATATCATTATCGTAACGGGGACAACAAAAAGAGCAATTGAAGATCATTTTGATAGGTCAGACGAACTTGAGGCAGATCTTCGCGAGCGCGGTAAAGGCGAAAAGGCTGATCAGATCAAGGCAATTGCTGAAATGGCTAACTTTATTTATCTGCGACAAAAAGGCACACCAAAGGGCAATGCGCGACCTATTTTAAATGCTCGACACTTGATTAAGGACGATGAGCCATTCTTTGTATTTTTTGCTGACGACCTATTTCGTAGCGAGGTTCCCCGTGCCGTCCAACTACTTGATGCGTACCAAAAGACTGGCAAATCTATTATGTCGTTTGCAGAAGTCGACGCTGATTTAGTAGATCAATACGGTATGGCTGATCCCGGCGAATACTTAGACGAGAATACGTTCCTGGTTAAGAGTTTGGTTGAAAAACCTAATAAAGATTCATCACCAAGTCGTTTCGCTCAGACCGGGTGTTATCTTTTGACTCCTGAAATTTTACCGATTCTTGCAAAAGAACTCGTCAATCCAAGTAGTGGAGAGATCGTGTTGGGAGACAGCCTGAACGAACTAGCTAGTACTGGACAAGTTTATGGCCGCAGAATAGAGGGCGTTTGGCATGATACAGGCGATCCATTTAGGTACCTCAAGGCTGTAACTGATATTGCTCTTGAAAGTACAGAGTACGGCGAGGCTTTCCGCGAGTTTCTTAAAAACCGCTTACAGTAATTTTGTGTCCATCTGGGTTTGGTGATATAATATACCTATCAATAAGTAGCAGTACATTATAAAAAATAGGGGTACAGAAAATGGATTCAGCAGCAGAAATTCTCGTTATCATTCTCTCCGTTGTTCTCGCAATATTCTTAATACTAGGAATTATCCTAAGTGTTTACTTAATCAAATTGACACGTGATATCCGTGCCGTTACAAGATCGGCTGGACGTACAGTGGATCACATTGAATCGGCTGTTGGAGGTTTTGCAAAACTTGCGTCACCACTTTTTCTCGCAGATATGATTGGCCGTTACATAAAGAAATTTACTAAGAACAAGAAAAAAGGAGAATAAGATGTCAAAGAAAAAAGTAGCACTAGGAGTTATCGTAGGCGCAGCCGCAGGTGTCGCCGCTGGAATTTTAGCCGCTCCAAAAAGCGGTAAAGAAACACGTGCAGACATTAAAGCAAAAGCTGGTGAAGTAAAAAAAGGAGCTCAGAACAAAGCTCAGCAGGTTAAAGACAAGGTTCTGGGAACTAAAAAGCAGGCCGAGAATAGGGCTGCAGATGTCAAGAAAAGTACGGACAAGGTTGTTAAGGACGTTAAAGAAGTAGTTAAGAAAGCAACTAAAAAATAGCAACTAAAAATGCTGCATAAAATAAAAACAAAAGTAAGATCTGATAACGAGGTTGGTGCCAGACGGGCAATTTTAGAGGATCTGTTTTATGATTTTCATAAAACAAGGCACCAGGTCTATTGGATGAACTTTACTCGCGGAATCTTTTTTGGTGTCGGTAGCGTTCTTGGGGGCACCGTCGTCATTGCACTTATTATTTGGTTGCTTAGCCTGTTAGTTGATCTGCCTGGCGGTATTGGTAACTTTGTTCAGTTCGTCGTTAATACCGTCAAACAGCACTAGCCGGAGCCTATTTTACTACAGACAGCCTGAGGCCTCCCGAGTATACTGGTAAGAGATATGGGGGCTACATTACATCAGTCAGATTATGTGCATTTGCATAATCATACACACCACAGTTTGCTCGACGGTTTGACCAAAATACCTGATCTTATTACGGCTGTTTCGAATATGGGCATGGAGGCGATTGCGATTACTGATCATGGGACTATGTCGGGTGTCGTTGAATTCTATAAAACAGCAAGAGATGCCGACATTAAGCCAATTATTGGTATCGAGACATATGTTGCGGCTAGATCACACCATGATCGAGATCCACAAAAAGACAAAGGCCGGTATCACTTGACGATCCTGGCTATGAACAACGAAGGCTATCAGAACCTGATGCTGCTCAGTTCACTCGCGAACCTAGAAGGTATGTACTATAAACCGCGAATTGATCACGAACTGCTTGAAAAACACGGCGCTGGACTAATTATTTTGTCTGGATGTGCCAGTGGTGAACTGGGTGAAAATTTACAAGCAGACAACTACGCAGAAGCCAGAAAGATTGCCAGTTGGTATAAATCCGTCTTTGGCGATCGCTACTATCTTGAAATGCAGGACCACGGACATCCAGATCACCCGACTACTTGGGACGTTCAAACTAAGGTTAATACCCACCTGCAAAAATTATCTAAAGAGCTAGATATTCCACTTGTTATAACAAGTGACGGACACTATCTGACCCACGACGATCAAGAAGCACACGAGATATTACTCTGTGTTGGTACGGGGGCGTTCCTGAGTGACGAAAAACGAATGTCGCTGAAGGACATTGATTTACATGTCACTGACCCTAGCGAAATTATTGCAAGGTGGGGTAGCACGCACAGCGAAGCAATACTAAACACTCGTAAAATTGCCGATCGTTGTGATGTTACCTTGGCGCTTGGTGGTATTTTAATTCCTACCTTTCCAACTCCGGAAGGTGAAAACGAAAAAACGTACCTTGATAAACTCGTCTACAGAGGTCTTGCATGGCGTTATGGTGATTTAGATCAACCTCAGACCGTTGATTTGACCGTAAAACAAGCAATGTCGCATATTCCGTCGGAAGTTTTAGAGAGAGCTGCCTACGAGTTGTCTGTCGTTGATCGCATGGGCTTCAACGGTTATTTTTTGATTATTCAAGATTTTATCAACTGGGGTAAAAATCGCGGTATTATCTTTGGTCCAGGACGAGGCAGCGCTGCCGGATCAATTTTGTCGTACGCTCTTAGAATCACTGAGCTTGATCCACTTGATTATGATTTGCTTTTTGAACGATTCTTAAACCCGGACCGTATCAGCATGCCGGATGTCGATATCGATATTCAAGATACCAGGCGTGACGAGGTAATTGCATATTGTACCGAGAAATATGGTGTTAACCGTGTTGCGAATATCGTTACCTTTGGCAAGATGGCTGCACGTGCGGCTGTCCGTGATGTTGCGAGAGTCCTGCAGGTTCCGTACGGTGAAGCAGATCGTTTTTCTAAAATGATTCCACAACCAGTTCAGGGACGCCATATTCCTTTGAAAGTAAGTATCGTCAACGATGCCGATCTAAAACTTGAATACGAGACAAACCCCACTGCCAAAATGGTTTTTGATTATGCAATCCGACTGGAAGGGACGATTCGTTCACATGGTGTTCATGCGGCGGGAGTAGTGATTGCACCAGATGATATCGTGAAATTTTCACCCCTCGAGATGGCGCAAAAAGGCGTTATTGCGACGCAGTATCCAATGGGCCCAATCGAAGAGCTGGGACTTTTGAAAATGGACTTCTTGGGCCTTTCTAACCTAACAACTATTAACAATGCGCTTCGAATCATCAAAAAAACCTACAAAACGGATATTGATATCGACAGCTTGCCACTTAATGATGCGGAAACGTTTGCATTATTCCAACGTGGTGACACGACCGGTATTTTTCAGTTTGAATCCGCTGGCATGAAACGATATTTGCGTGAGCTGCAGCCTTCGGTCTTTGAAGATATTATTGCCATGGGCGCACTGTATCGTCCTGGCCCTATGCAGTTTATTGATAGCTTTATCAAACGTAAACATGGTGAAGAAAAAATTACATATTTGCATCCAAAGTTTGAGAACGCTCTCAAAGAAACTTATGGAACACTTGTATACCAAGAACAATTTATGCAAATATCAAAAGATTTTGCTGGATTTACCGGTGGCCAAGCTGACACGCTTCGTAAAGCTGTCGGTAAAAAGAATATAGATTTGATGCGTAAAGTACGAGCAGACTTTGTGAAGGGTGCCGTTGATTTTAGTCAAGCCGATCCAAAGCTTGCCGAAAAGTTCTGGGATCAGTTGGAAGAGTTTGCTAATTACTGTTTTAATAAATCTCACGCGGCATGCTACGGCCTTATTTCGTATTGGACGGCATATCTAAAAGCGCATTTTCCTGATGCATTTATGGCAGCACTGATGACCAGCGATCAAAACGACATCGACCGCCTGGCGATTGAAATTAACGAATGCAAACATATGGGAATAACAGTGTTGTCACCAGATGTGAATGAAAGTTTCGTTGAATTTGCCATTGTGCCGGGTAAAAAGCAAATTCGTTTCGGTATGGCGGCAGTGAAAGGCGTTGGCGTTGGGGCGGTCGAAGAAGTTTTACGAGCCAGGGATTTAGACGGTCCATTTAAAAGTGTCGAGGATTTTGCTAGGCGTGTTAATGTCACGAAGTTTAACAAAAAAGCTTGGGAATCACTCATCAAGTCTGGCGGGTTTGACACGCTGGGTGATCGTTCAGACCTATTATTTAACCTGGAAACTTTGCAGGCATTTGCTAGCAAACTACAAAAAGAAACACTCAGTGGTCAAACAGATTTATTTGGTGGTATGAGCGATGAGGTCTCTGTGCAGCCAACGATTATAATGCAATCTGCCCCTGTTAAGCACACTGAAAAAGAACGATTGGTATGGGAACGCGAACTTTTGGGGCTATATATTAGTGCTCATCCACTCGATAACTATGATGCCTATTTTGAAGAACAGGTAATCCCGCTAGCGCAAGTAGACGCCGACGTTGACGGCAAACGAGCGACGGTTGGTGGTTTGGTTTCGACAGTACGAACGATTGTCACCAAAGGCGGCAGCAAAATGGCATTTGTTGGCATTGAAGATAAAACGGGTGAAGCTGAGGTTATTGTATTTCCTAGTCTGTATGCACAGATTAGCGCTCAATTAGTACAGGATAGTGTCATTCGCGCCACAGGCAAGATCAGCGCTCGTGATAAAGACGGAGTGCTAACAAGTGAGGCCAAAATAATTGCAGATGATATCCAATTTGTCACCGACCAAGAACTAAATGGTTATGAGTCAACTGGAACAAAAATGCGTAAACCTAAACCTAGTAAAAAAGTAAAGGTCAGTAAAACTCCGGCTGCAGGTCACGAGGGGTCAGTTGATAGCGTCACTGAGCCAGAGAATCCAAATCATATTGATGTCGCACTTTTAACCCAGCAAGACTCGGCGTTAAAAAATAGTGTCAAGAAGTTATATGTGCACATTAAAGACCCTGATGATCATGACGCGCTGCTGTTACTCAAACAAATCTGTAGTCGGTTTATTGGAATGACCGATATAGTGTTGGTTTTGGGAGCGGCTAAAAAATCAGCCATTAAACTACCATTCAAAGTCGATGTCACTGACGAATTAATTGGTGCTTTGGTAAAAATTCTTGGCGAAGACGCAGTCGTTCTTAAGTAGTTAGCGCATAGAGGGCAATACCGGCCGCGACACTGACATTAAACGATTCTTTTTGGCCATGCATAGGTATTTCGATCAGGTCGTCACATTGGGCGCGTAAATAGGCTGTAATCCCTTTGACTTCCTCGCCCAGAAGGAGTGCAATTTTACTATGTTGTTTGTAATTTTTAAGTTCTATTGATCTGTCGTCTTGCTCTAGTCCAACAATTCTAAAACCTTGGTCTCTAAGTGCGACTAAATTCAGTTCTGGTTGATATTCAAACGGCACCATTAATTCCGCGCCAAGGGCAGTTTTATGAATCTGTGCAGTCAATTTATCCGCGATGTGTGGCAAACGTGTATCGTGAACCATTTTCGGGTAGGGGCTATAACCACTGAGAATAATTTTAGTAATGCCAAAACCTTCTGCCGTCCGAAAGATTGATCCAACATTGTGTGTGGAACGAATATTATGGATAATTACGACAATTTCAGGCATGCCCCATTATTGTACCATCTATAAAATGCTTATGTTTTCTGCTATGATACGAAGTAATGGACGAAGACAGGATACAGCAAAATCGTCGTAATGATGACGAGAAATCGACCCAAGAACGTGCTGCGATTTTAGGCTTAGAATACGTCGATTTACGAGAGACCGAAAAGACCCTTCCACTTGTTAGCGGCGTAATGGACATTGATACAATGCATAAAAATCGTATTGTACCGCTGCAGGCTCAGCGTGAGTCGCAGTTTTGGAGTTTTGGCATAACGACACAAACGCCCCAGTCTTTTATCGTTGACCTTGACAAAACGTATGAGGAGCAAGGTAAAAATGCGCAATTTGTGCTTATTAGTGGCAGTAGTTTTCAGGCGATGATGAATCGCTATGATCCACCCAAAGAGGTAGTTTACGATAATATTCAAATTGCCAAAGAGGGCGATAGCAATACCATTAATCAGGTTAGCCAAACACTTAATTCTGTCGGTAGTGACGAAGTCTTTGATTTCTTGATCGATCAGGCCGATAGGATCGGTGCCAGCGATATTCACATCGAGAACCAGCAGAATGGGATTCGCATTCGTATGCGTATCGATGGTGCGCTTCATCCTGTTGCAGACCTGGATTCCGATCGCTACCGAGTAATTTTAGGCGCACTCGGATCACGGGCTAATATATCGACTGCTGCAACCGAGCCACAATCAGGACACATGCAAAAGGAAGTAACGCGCGGTGGCGTAACGCACATGTTGAATCTGCGTGTTGAAACTGTTCCGACAATGCACGGCCAGGATGCGGTGCTACGTTTATTTAATTTTGACGAATCGATGCTAAATCTAGATAACTTGAAACTCGGTCCCAGTGAACGCGCTGAAATTGACGAGGTTATCAGCCACCCAAGAGGTATGGTGCTGACGGTCGGGCCCACTGGAAGCGGAAAGTCGACAACACTTTATAGCATCATTAATGCTCTTAATACTACTGATCGTAAGATTATTACGCTGGAAGATCCAATTGAGTTTGGCATCACCGGTGTAACGCAAATCCCAATCGATACCACGAATGGTCAAAGTTTTGCTGATGGTCTGCGCTCTGTGCTTCGTCAAGACCCCGACGTCGTCATGGTTGGCGAAATTCGTGATGCCGATACAGCCAAAACCGCTATCCAAGCTTCAATTACTGGCCACTTGGTCCTTTCAAGCTTCCACGCTATTGACACGGCATCGGCCTTTAGTCGTATGATTGACCTTATTGGTGTGAATCCTATCTTTAGCACTGCTATTCGTCTGGTTATCGCTCAGCGTCTTGTTAGGCGCCTGGACGATAGTACAAAGCAAGAATATGAGCCTGACGAGGCGACTAAAAAATGGGTGCAAACAGCTCTTGCAAACCTACCGTCGCATATTGAAAAGCCAGACCTAACAAATTTCAAGTTGTGGAAACCAGTTGTTTCGGCCGCTTCACCCTTTGGCTTTACAGGGCGAATTGTCATCATGGAACAAATGGTTGTAACAGATGAGATTCAAAAGTTTCTAAGAGGTGATATCAAAGACGTCAATGCAGATGCTATTGCAGTGGCCGCTCGCTCAGGTGGCATGGTAACCCTTTTAGAGCGTGGCATTTTGGCTGCTCTTGCTGGCGAAACGACACTCGACGAAATTAACCGTGTTATTTAGCTAATAACCCTTTCAAAATCCGCACATCTATGGTAAAGTTAATAGCTGATTGTATTAACAAATGTAAAAGTGAGACGAAAATGAGTTTTGAACTAATCAAAAAAGTAAATGATGCTCAAAAGAAGGCCCAGGTTGTTGATGCCCGAAGTGGCGACACCGTTCGAGTGCACCAAAAAATTAAAGAAGGCGCCAAAGAGCGTATCCAGATTTTTGAAGGCGTCGTTATTCGTACTGATCGCAAAGATTCTCACACCTCACGTATCACAGTTCGTAAAATCGCTAGTGGTGTCGGTGTAGAGAAGGGCTTCATGATTCACAGTCCACTTGTTGAAAAGATTGAAATTGTTCGCCGCTCTAAAGTTCGTCGTAACTACCTTTCATTCCTCCGTAACCGTAGCGGTAAGAGTGCTCGTCTGACCGGCGTTAACTTTGACCGTGAAGGCGTTAATGACGTTCGCGACGAAGCCTTTGAAGCCGAAGAAGCTCGTATGAAAGAAGAAGCAAAAGCGGCCGCAGAAGCTAAAGCCGCCGAAAAAGCTGCTGAGGAAGCAGAACTAGAAGCCAAGCAAGCCGAAGTCGAAGCTCGTCACAGCGAAGAAGCGTAACTCATTCAGTAACTTAAGCGCTCCACTAGGGGCGTTTTTTGTTGCTACAATAATAATATGATTTTAGGAATTGACGAAGTGGGTCGTGGGCCATGGGCGGGGCCACTCGTCGTGGGTGCTGTCGTTTTAGGCGGAGCAGTAATTGACGGATTAACGGATAGTAAAAAGCTTTCAAAAAAACGTCGAGAAGAGCTTGATAGTATAATTCGCGAAAAAGCGACGGGTATTGGTCTGGGTTGGGTGTCGGCAAATGAAATTGATGATGTTGGTCTTTCGGCAGCGCTAATACTTGCAACCAAGCGTGCAGTTGAGCAAATTAACGTACCCTACCACGAGATTGTCATTGACGGGACTGTTAACTTTTTGAAAGAAACCACAAAAGGGTCGTATGTAACCACCATGAAAAAAGCAGATTTGTTGGTACCGGCTGTCTCGGCTGCATCGATTGTTGCCAAAGTTGCCAGGGATGCTTATATGACAGACCAGGAAACGATATATCCGGGGTATGGTTTTAAAAACCACGTGGGCTATGGGACAGCCGCACACATAAGTGCAATTGAAAAGCTAGGTGTAACGCCACTTCACCGATTGTCGATTGCACCTCTTATGAAATATGCGAAAGAAGATAGGACACTACAAAAATCCAGTTACAAAGGTCTGTCCTTTGCAAAGAAAACGACAAAGGAAATTGGCGATGGTGGTGAGGATGAGGCTGCGAATTATTTGGTGAGAAATGGTCATACGATCGTTGATCGTAACTGGAAAACAAGGTTTTGTGAAATAGATATTATTTCGCGAAAAGATAAAACTGTCTACTTTACAGAGGTAAAATACCGTAAAACGGTGCAGCAGGGTGGTGGCATGGCAGCAATCACGCCAAAGAAACTACGACAAATGAAATTCGCGGTTGATCTATATACTTTGAAACATCAAATCGCAAACACCGAACTTCGTTTAGCGGTTATTTCGGTGGGCGGTGATCCACCCGAAGTTGAGAAATTTCTAGAGGTCGTTTAGCGCTGCAATAACAGCGGGTCCATCACGTTCGATAAGTTCAAGCCGACCTTCAATTTCGCTAACTCCCATTGCAATTGCTCTGGTTAGGGCTGGAATATCTTTCATTGGCGTAAAGAACTCAGTATATTCTTGTAATTGCTGCCTGGTTGTAAGTGCGCTCGCCGTATAACGCGGGTAGTCGTCATAACTTTTGCCACTCGCGAAAGTATCGACAATCCATTGCCAATTGTCACGGATCCATTGCCAGGCAAGGGCCCGACTTTCACGGCCTCGTACCAGATAAACAAACCAGTGTGCAACGTCCTGAGGGCGTATAATTTCGCTGTTTTTGATAGTGTCTAGTAATTCACTAATTTTCTGAGGTAAACGAGTGCTTGTGATGCCGACGCAAATATCTTGACGCAGTTCACCTGAAGTGGATTTTTTGTACTCGGCTAGTAACTCATCAACAATCGAGGCATCCCCATTTCGCACGACAGAACTAATAATAAGTGGACGGAGTTCAGCATCAAGAGTGGTGAGGGTATTGGATTTGTAAATCGTTTGAGCTTTCTTTAGTACTTCTGGCGATTCACCGTATAAAGTAAGACTAAGGATTGTACTACGAAGTTTGGAATCATCTTCTGATTCACCTGCGCGGACTTCCCAGCCTAGACGTGCATATTGTTCACTTGCTATATCTGCTGAAAATGCGCGCAGCTTTTTCTCGGCTTCTGAGTCATTTTCAACAAACTTGCGCAGCTCACCTAGCGCCAAGAAAATAATTGTCCATACCTGTTCGCTTGTTTCATGACGGTACGACTTAATAAAGTCAATAAGGCGAGCGCTGGGGAGTATGTTGCCACGTACAAGAAGGGTTGCTTCGTTTAAAAGTTGAAGCCGATCAAGTGGTGACATTGTACCGGATTCAACTTCATTCAACAGTTGCCGTAGGGTCGCTTCGTCGTAGTGGGTGATGAAATGCGCTGTATCACCAACATTTAACCGCAGTGGTTTGAGTGAGTCGGTTTCAACGGTCACGGATTTTTCTGTCAGTAATTTAGGCAAAGCGACATCGGATGCATTGAGGGGTATTGGCCATAACTTATCAGAGCCTGAGTGAGGACCAACAAAGAATTGTTCTTGGGACAATGTAACGACACCTTTTTCTTTACCCGCATGAACAACGGGATACCCAGATTGTGAAATCCAAGTTTGCATGAGTTCTGTAATGTCTTGGCCGCTTGCTTTTCCTATGGCTCTCCATAAATCATCTGCCTCAGTGTTTGCGTAGGCATGGTCCTTAAAGTATTGCTTTAATCCATTTTGGAAAGTAGCGCTGCTAACATAGAATTCTAACATGCGAAGCAACCGTGCACCCTTAGCATAAACGATTGCGCCGTCGAATAATGTACTGATTTCATCTGGGTGGCTGACATCAAGTTGGACAGGTTGGACTCCATCGATGCTATCGCGCCTGAGCGCCATAATACTTTCATTGGTTGAAAAATCGAGCCAGATATTCCAGTCTGGGTACAGACTATCAATCGCTAAATATTCCATTAACGTTGCAAAACTTTCGTTAAGCCATAAATTGTTCCACCACCGCATTGTTACCAAATTACCAAACCATTGGTGTGCCAGCTCATGCGCAATAACTAGTGCTACATATTGTTTACTGCCGATGCTGATTGTGTCTAGGTCAGCTAAAAGTGTCGTTTCCCGGTACGTGATAAGTCCCCAGTTTTCCATTGCACCATTTGAAAAATCGGGTAGGGCCACATGATCGGATTTAGGGAGCGGATAGTCGGTGCCAAAGTATTCCTCATAAAAATCGATTGACCTAATTGCAGCATCGAGCGCGAAATCAAGACTCGAAAGTGGCTGGGCGGGTGTGGCCCAGACGTTAACGTCAATGCCACGTTTAGTTTTGCCTGACTTGCTGTGCATTTCGCCTACAACAAAGGCAAGTAAGTACGTGCTCATTTTGGGCGTTGTTTGAAAGCTAGTAACTAATAGGTCATTTTCAGTTGTTTGTTTTGCGATTGGCATGTTGCCAAGCACTGTGATGTCTTTCTGGGTTGTGAGGGTTACGTCAAAGGTTGCTTTTGCTTCAGGCTCATCAATGCAAGGAAATAACTCACGCGCATGGTGGCTTTCAAATTGTGTTGCCAGAAGCTGCTTTTTAACGCCATCATGCTCAAAATAACAGGGATATAGTCCGTGCATTGCATCCGTAATCTTGCCGCTAAAGGTAAGAACGACAATATGATTACCCGCTTTAAGGTCAGGATGAGTAACTTGCAGTTCATCATTATCACTGAACGTAAAATCCGCGTTTTTACCGTCAACGACGACAGAAGCAATGTCTAGATATTTTGCGTGCAGACTAATACCTGGCGCGTTCGCGGCGAGTGCGCCTTTGATTGTAACAACTCCGCTAAATGCTTTCTCAATCTGGTTGAGGGTCAAAGAAAGGCTGTAATGTTCTGGAATAAATTGATCTATCAGCCTTTTTACAATTTGCATATATTCTATTGTAGCAAATGTGCATAATAAGATGTATGCCAAACGCGTATCGACGAAGACGATTTATCACAGTGTTTATATCACTCGTTATTGTCGTTGGAATATTAATTCTTAATGGCACGTTTACGACGCCAGCTAAAACGGTTACAAAGCCTGTTTCTGCGGGCACAAATGCTGAACTTGCAATGAATGTTCTTAATAGCCTGGCTGTTAAAGGTCGTGCACCGAAAACCAACTATTCTCGCGCGCAATTTGGTGATGGCTGGACAACAACAAACGGGTGTGACACGCGAAATATCATTTTGCACCGTGACCTAACCGGTACAGAAGTTGATGATACATGTCAGGTGACGAAAGGGACGCTAAATGATCCATATACAGGTAAGGTTATTATGTTTGTGCGCGGCAGTACAACAAGTGCAGCTGTTCAGATTGATCATGTGGTGGCTCTTTCGGATGCGTGGCAAAAAGGCGCTCAACAACTTTCGCAGGATCAGAGAATTACTCTTGCTAATGATCCGCTTGAACTCTTGGCAGTTGACGGTCCTGCCAATCAGCAGAAGTCTGATGGCGATGCGGCAACGTGGCTACCGCCGTATAAACCATTTCGCTGTCAGTACGTTGCAAGACAAGTTGCGGTGAAGCAAAAGTATAATTTATGGGTGACTCAAGCTGAAAAAGACGCGATTGCAAATATATTATCTGGCTGTCAGGTCCAGATGGTGCCAGTTAAATAGTTGCAAAATGCGTGTCAGTTTGCTACTATAAAGGTAGTACATTTCCGGCCGGCAGGTCGGATTTTTTCATAGAAGATAAGAAAGAAGGAAACAATATGGAAGAAATTAACCTAAAACAACTTACCCTCGCAGTTCGAACAATCGCAGAGGAAAAAAATCTACCCGAAGAAGTAGTTCTATCTGTTATCGAGCAAGCAATTGCAGCCGCTTGGCGTCGTGATAACGGTGAGCGTGACCAAGAGGTTCGTAGTGAGCTAAATGTTAACGATGGTACTGCAACTGTTTTTGTATCACGTGAAGTCGTTGAAGAAGTCGGTAGTGATGCCGTTGAAATTAGCCTTAAAGATGCTAAAAAGATTAAAAAAGACGCCGTTATCGGTGATATTATCGAAGAAAAGCATGAGGTTACTAGTTTTGGTCGCGTCGCAGCGCAAACAGCCAAGCAGGTTGTTTTGCAACGTCTACGCGAAGCAGAGCGTGAAGTAGTCCTTGAAGAATACGAAGACAAAATTGGCACGGTTGTAAACGGTACGGTTGCACGGGTTGAGCCTCGCGTTATTCGTGTCGAGCTTGGTAAAGCAACCGGTATTATTCCACAAAGTGAGCAAATCCAGGGTGAATTCTATAACGTTGGTAGCCGCATCAAGGTCTTTATTAAAGATATCGAGCGCGACAACCGTGGTCCACAACTAATTCTTAGCCGTGGTAACGAACAGTTTGTTGAATATCTTTTCCGCCAAGAAGTACCAGAACTTGAAACTGGCGCCGTTGAAATTAAGGCGATTGCTCGTGAAGCAGGGCGCCGTACTAAGCTAGCAGTCGCTAGCACTGTACCTGGTGTTGATCCTGTAGGAACGTTTGTCGGTGGTCATGGAACACGTGTTCAGGCTGTCATGAATGAAATTGGTGACATGGAGAAAATTGACATTATCACCTTTGACGAAAACAGCGAGCAGTTTATCAAGAACGCGCTGAGCCCTGCCGAAGTCGCCAAAGTTGTGATAAATGAAAAAGAAAAACGAGCAACTGTGTACGTTAATGAAGACCAACAGTCGATTGCTATTGGTCGTGCTGGACAAAATGTCCGTCTAGCTAGCCGCTTGACTGGCTATGAACTGGATATCGAACAATCTGCGCCTACAAAAGCCGCAGCACCAGCTCCTAAAAAAGATATCGAAGACAGTTTACTCGACGCCGTTGAAGAATCGGCTCAATAATTAAAAAGTGACTGCAAAGTCTGAGCCCTCAATTGAGCCGATTGATAGACGCTGGTATAAAAAACATGTACCAGGACTTTCCTATAGCGAAAGATCGCAAGCGTTTAGAGAATCTTTACCTAACGCCCAAGAATTCATAGTCCTTTTAGAGGCAGAAGCTTTTGTACCCATTAGGCATCTGATTGCGAAGGCAATAAAAGAAAACGACGAACAGGAAAGTGTGTATGCCGGGATTGAAGGTACTGATGTAAGGGCTATTGGGACTATTACTGATGCTCAGCACACAAAATTTGACGATCAGGATGGTAGTATTTTTGCCTCAACCATTGATCACATCATTGAAAAAGTGGTAGTCCCTCCTAATATCGACCTCGATCCGTTTATTCTTTTTCATTTAGCTCGGACAAAAAAGCCAACAATAGTCGGCTATGACACATCAAAACTTGAGCAAGTAGCAGAGGCGCGTTGGGTGCCGCGCCCAAATGAAACACTTTTGTCTGCCGTGAGCGGTATCTATCATTTGAGTCCGAAAAAAAGTAGTTAGCACTCACTTGACCCGAGTGCTAATTTTTTGCTATACTAAATATAGAAAAGTGCTTATAACAGCAGAATACGCTTGCGCTTTGACTATAGGAGGATAGATAATAGAACTATGGCTGATGACTTTGCAGAATTTGTATCGCATCTCACCGATAACGCTCGGACTAGCCTGCATCACGCAAATGTGATTGCCCAAGGTTACGGTAGTCCATATATCGGTACTGAACATTTGTTACTGGGGGTTTTAGCGCAGGGATCATCGGTCGGAGCAAAACTGTTGGCTGATGCTGGAGTGACGTTAGAGCGAGCCCAGGTTGCTCTTAATATGGTGCCTCTTACCACCGTTATGACCGTTGGCGCCAAAGGCCTCAGCGAAACAGCAAAACTGACACTTAAAATGAGTTGGGAAATCGCACAAGAATTTCACCAAGATTATTTAGGCACAGAACATATCCTCTATAGTATCTTGAGTCAAAAGAATGCTCGCGCCACAGTTTTACTTCGCGATATGAATATCGACTTAACTGAACTTACTGCTGAACTTGAAGAGTTTTTTGACAGGCAAAATGATATGTATCAAGAGGCCGAAGGTAACCTTGGCACGACAATTAAAAAACAGCCTGCCCGTAAAGGTGCACTTGAGACTTTCGGGTCGGACCTGACTGCGCTTGCAAGGGCCGACAAACTCGATCCTGTCATTGGACGTGACGCCGAAGAAGAGCGTATGGTGACAATTCTCAGCCGTAGAACCAAGAATAACCCTGTGTTAATTGGTGAACCAGGCGTGGGCAAGACCGCGATAGTTGAAGGTTTAGCGCAAAGGATCGTTCGTGAGGACGTTCCGGACCACTTACTCGATAAGCGTGTTATTCAACTTGACCTCGCTGGTATGATTGCTGGAACAAAATATCGTGGAGAATTTGAAGAGCGTCTGAAGCGCGTAATGACAGAGCTGCAAGAGCAAAAAAATGTGATTGTATTTATTGATGAGCTTCATCTCTTGGTCGGGGCTGGTGCCGCTGAAGGCGCACTTGATGCGGCTAATATGCTTAAACCGGCGCTCGCTCGCGGTGAACTACATTTGATCGGTGCAACTACTTTGGAAGAATATCGAAAACATATCGAAAAAGACACAGCGCTTGAAAGGCGACTACAAACAATTGTTGTACCAGAGCCAAAAATGGCCGATACAATAGCAATTCTAAAGGGTCTCCGTGGCCATTACGAAGTACACCATGGCGTGAGTATGAGCGACGAGGTGCTTGAGGATGCAGTTTATATGGCTGATCGTTATGTTAGCGAAAGGTTCATGCCTGATAAAGCAATCGACGTTATCGACGAAGCCGCAGCACTGGTGCGAGTTAAATCAGGACGCAAACCAAGCAAATTACGTGATTTCGTAAAACAACTCAATAATTTGAATGAAAAAATGGAAGACGCTGTCGCGAACGAAGACTATGAACGTGCGGCACTTTACAAGACGCGGATTAGTCAAATAGCGACTAAACTCGAAGAGACCAAGGAGGCATTTGAAAAGAAAACACCGATTATTTTGACCGATGATGATGTAGCACATGCCATTGCTTCAATGACCGGCATTCCAGTCAAGCGTGTTCAAAAATCGGAGGCAAAACTTCTGCGCAATCTTGAAAAACACTTATCAAAATTTGTGATCGGTCAAACAGAAGCAGTTGAAAAAGTATCAAGTGCCCTTAGGCGTAGTCGAAGTGGCGTGGCTAGCAACAAACGCCCAATTGGATCCTTCGTCTTTATGGGTCCCACAGGAGTTGGTAAAACAGAACTTGCCAAGGTACTGGCACGCGAAGTTTTTGGCAGCGTCGATTCACTGATTAAAATCGATATGAGTGAGTTTGGACAGCAACATAATACCAGTCGTTTGCTTGGTGCACCAGCTGGATATGTTGGATACGAGGACGGTGGACAACTAACCGATAAAATTAAGCGTCAACCATATAGTGTGGTTCTGTTTGATGAGATCGAAAAAGCCCACCCTGATGTATTCCATCTGCTACTTCAGATATTAGAAGACGGATCACTGACTGATGCGAAAGGCCACAAAGTTGACTTTAGTAATACCATCATCATCTTAACCAGTAACCTCGGAGCTGATCGAATGATGAAAGAATCAAGCCTTGGTTTTCATGCCGCAAATGTATCTGACAAGAAAAAGCTTGATGAATTACACGATGAAAATGCGATTGCCACTAAGGAAGCGCTGAGTAAAATAATGCGTCCAGAACTTGTTAATCGTTTTGACTCAATCGTGACATTCCGCGCTCTTACTCGTAGTGAAATTGGCAAGATATTTGATAATTTGATTGATGAGTTGCAGGATCGTTTAATTCACAAAGGCATTCATCTTGTTATTAAACCAGCTGCAAAGAAATTAATTATTGACGCAGGCTACGACGAAAAATTTGGCGCTCGTCCGCTTCGACGTGCTATCCAAGATTTACTGGAGCACAAAATTGCAGACGGTATCCTGTCTGGCGAGTATGATAAAGGTACGGTTCTTGTCGTTAACGCACATAAGGGTATAATTTTGCTAGATGTCGCCAAAGAAACATAATACAGCACAGATCATCGTTAGTACGATTGTCACTGCGATCTGCATAGTGGCTGCAGCTTATGTCGTTATCAATCGTCAACAGGTTATCGACCAAATCAATTTCTGGGAGTATAAACCCAGCAGTTTAATGGCATCCTTTGCCGAGCGTAGTTCAATGAGTAGTGAAGGTCAATTCTTGTTCTATTCTGCTAAACCAGAGCTCCAAACTCAAGATAGTTTTAATGCATCATGCCCTAACACTAACCCAACCATGGCTATCATTGGCTGTTATAACGGTCAGCAAATTTTTATATACGATATAACCAATACACAGCTTGATGGTATTCGTGACGTTACGGCTGCTTACGAGATGCTTCATGCGGCGTATAAACGATTATCATCGGCCGATCTAAAAACAGTGAATCAACTGATTGAGGATGAGTACGCCAAGCAAGGTGATGATGCCATGAAGAACTTGGTGAAGTATTTTGCAACAACCGAACCTGGAGAGCGCGACAACGAATTATTTTCAATGATTGCAACTCAACTTCCAAATATAAGTCCTCAACTTGAACAGTACTATTCTCGCTACTTTGATAATCGACAGACTCTCGTCGCGCTGTACAATCAGTATTCGGGTGTGTTTAAGCGGTTAAGCGATCAATCGACACAGCTTGCAGGTCAGTTAAAAGTGCTCGCGGCAAGTATTGATGCGCGTTCGGCGCAGTACAATTCGGATAATGCAAAGCTGAATGCGGACATTCAGACCTTTAATCAAAATGCGGCAAACGGCAACTTTTCATCACAATCGGACTTTAATCAGCAGAGAAATGCACTTTCGGCACGTGCAGATACACTTAACGCAGAACGTACGAGTATCAATAATGATATTGCAACCTACAACAGTGAACTGGCCGAGTACAATGCACTGGCGGTGCAAACGAAGCAACTTTATAATAGTATCAACAGCTTGTCCGCGGCGTCGTCGGTAAATTAAGGTATACTAAAAGTAATGGTGAAGTCAAAGACTCAGTTTGTTTGTCAAAATTGCGGTGCCAGTTATGGCAAGTGGACTGGTAGGTGCGAAAATTGTGGTGAGTGGAATACGCTGGTTGAACAGGCAGCGGTGAGCCAAGGTAAATCCGTAGTCGCAAGAAGCGCTTCATCCGGACGAGTACTGACGCCACAGACAATGCGCTCGATAAGCGCAGAAGACAGCGTTAAACGCCTCGATACGGGCTTTAAAGACCTCGACGACGTGCTTGGTGGTGGGATTTTACCAGGCGGAGTGGTTTTAATTGCAGGACAGCCTGGTATAGGTAAAAGCACGCTGCTACTACAGGTAACTGCTCATGTGGCGAAAAAAATACCCGTTCTTTACGCGAGTGGCGAAGAGTCGGCTAGTCAGGTTAAGCTTCGCGCCGAGCGTTTAGGCGCAGAAAAAAGTGAGCAACTGAACTTTATCGCCAGTACAAGTGCGGATGATATTGCTGCAACAATTAGATCAGGTACCTACAAATTAGTTATTATTGATTCAATTCAGACCTTGGCGCTCGATGAGATTACCTCTGCGCCTGGTACGGTCAGTCAAATTACAAACAGTAGCAATGCCATCATTCGTGCCGCTAAAGAGGCGGGAGCAGCTGTTGTCTTGGTTGGTCATGTTACAAAAGAGGGCAGTATTGCAGGGCCAAAAGTCCTGGAGCACTTAGTGGATGTCGTGCTTCAGTTTGAAGGTGATAGGTACGGCGGCTTTAAGGTTGTGCGCGCCTCTAAAAATCGTTTTGGATCAACGTCTGAGGCTGCGATTTTTGAAATGTTTGAAGAAGGGTTACGGCTGGTTGAAAATCCATCGGCGGCACTTCTGGCGGAACGTCAAGACGCAGACGGATCAGTCGTTCTGGCGACACTAGAGGGCACCAGGCCACTCTTAGTGGAAATTCAGGCGCTTGTCAATCCGACCAGTTTCGGCTATCCTAAACGTACAGCCTCGGGGTTTGACCTAAATCGCTTAAATCTGCTGATTGCAGTGTTAGAGCGACGGACAAAGTTGAATTTATCGGACAAAGATATTTATATCAATGTGGTTGGGGGACTGAGACTTAGTGACCAAGCAGCGGATCTGGCTATTTGTATGGCAATCGCTAGTGCAGCAGCCGGACGCAAACTCGACGAAGGAGTTGTGGTGTTTGGCGAAGTTGGTCTTGGTGGCGAGATTCGTTCGGCAATAGGTGCCGACAGGCGAGTTGCGGAGGCTAAAAAACTTGGTTTTACCAAAGCAATTGCACCAAAATCTCAGGTAAAGAATTCATTTATTAAAGGTGTCGGCGATCTGCGTAGTGCGCTCATCGACTACCTACAAAAGTAAGGACTAACATGGAAATAGTAACGATTGTATTGCTGCTTATTATTGCGGCTGAAGCGACCTACTTGGTTGCAAATGGTAATAAAAAACAAATTAATAAGAAGGCTGGCCATCCAATTTTTGTCGATACTTCAATACTCATTGATGGCCGTATTATTGCGATTGCTAAAAATGGTTTTATTGGCAGCGATACACTGTTTATCCCTCGTAGTGTTATTGGAGAACTGCAGTATTTGGCTGACAACGGTGACAGTGAAAAACGAACGCGTGCCAGACACGGTCTGGATTTAGTTTCTGAACTGCAGGCCATGGCAAATGTTAAAGTTGAGATTTTTCAAGATGGCAGCAAAGCAGAAGAAGGCGTCGATGAGCGACTACTAAAACTAGCTAAGCAATATCACGGTGCGATTTGTACCATTGATTACAATCTTAATAAAGTTGCACAGACAGAAGGCATTACTGTACTCAATGTTAATGATCTTGCTATGAGTTTGCGTATGGCCTACCTACCAGGAGAAAAAATGTTGCTTGAACTTACCCAAAAAGGTCAAGATAATCACCAAGCGGTCGGTCACTTAACGGATGGGACGATGGTTGTTGTTGAGCATGCCAGCAAATTAATTGGCAAGACTGTTGAAATCGAATTTATTCGTAGCTTGCAAACCGCAGCTGGAAAAATGATGTTTGCAAAGCCAACCGAACCTGCCGTTCAACCTGTGCAGGTTTCTTCTAAAAAACAAAAAATAGAAAAACCTGCCCCAACTGCGAAGAAAGCATTTATTGAATCAGCTCCAGTTATTAATGTCCCACCTGTTGCCTCGACGTTTCATAGTGATCGTAATGACCAGCGACTCGCGAACCGCAACACAACAAAACCATATCAGTCACGCCCGAAACCTGCTAACACTCAAAAGGCGCAAGCTCAACCGCAGTATAAACAGACCCCTAAAAAACCACGTACGTCTGCTCAAAATGAAGATGATCTTATCCGCATGCTTAATAGCCAAGAATAATACACTTTCCGATAATAGAATTAGCGCGTAGGCCTAAAAGAAGACTTTTGTTGCGTTCGAAGCGGAATCGGTAGCGGTAACATAATCACTACCAGCAGTTGGCTTAGACGGGACGATTGCCGTGTAAGTATTACCAATAGCGGTCCCTGAATAATCGTGTCCATTAACTGTGAAGACAACGCTAGCAATGGTATTTGGGTCGCTGGCGGTCGCTGTTACGCTAACCGTATGCGTGGCAGCACTATAGGTTGGTGTTCCTACGGTTGGTGGCGTGCTAGTCGCGGCAGTGGCAGCAGTAACGTTAGCGCAGTCTCCAGAGCTGTCTGTCAAACTTCCTGCAAGGGTATACGTTCCCTGTGGGTCGATGTATAGTGCTTGGTTTGGGGTAAATGACGAAGCCAGTGGAAGCTTAATAACTGACACAGACACTTTTGAGCCACTTGGCGTACAATCGGTTGCAAGTTTTTTCGTCGCACTATCGAAATCGACATTCATAAGTCCCTGAGTAGCATTCCAATAGCTTGGATATACTTCGCCACAAGCTTGATCTGGTTTACCGCTTACAACTTTCAAAGTAGGGCCAGCGCTACAACCAATTCGTTGGATGCCAGTTGGTTGTACGATCCAGTCGCCCGGCTTCCACTTACCGGCGTTTTGGTAATTTGTTTTATATGCGTATTGCAAAACAGTATCAAGCATCTGGCCAGGTACGATTGAGGTAGCGTTATTCTTAAGAGGCGTGGTATCAGGATTGCCTAGCCAGACAGCCATTGTAAGCGTTTGTGAGTAGTTTACCATCCAGATATCTTTTGGTGAACCAGCGGCATTTGCAGCATTCGATGTACCAGTCTTTGCGGCCGAATCAACGCCTGGGATGTACATACCAGTGCGGTGTGGACCCACGAAGGTTCGAGCATTGTCGTCGTGTAAAATATCACTCACAATGTAGGCTGCTTGAGGGCTTACTACTTGCTTACCTGCTGTATCGGTCCATTGCTTTAGAACATTGCCAGTACTATTTGTAACTTTCAAGATATCTGATTGTGGCTTGTAAGAACCGCCGCGGCCAAGCGAAGCGTAGGCGTTGACAAGATCGGTTTGCTTAATACCACATCCACCAATTGCTGCAGCCAGAAATACTGTTGTATCAGGACCGACTGTACAATAACTTGTACCACCAAGCGCGCGAATTGTCGCAATGCTTGGCTGAACGCCATCAATCGCCATAGCCTCGACGGCCGGGATATTCCAGGAGTTAGCAAGGCCAGTGCGAATCGTAGCGGCACCACTATTTTCAGGATCTCCGTTTGCGTTACTTAAAGGTGAACCATAAATACCCGGAATGTCATTGTTAATAAGCTTTGAGCCACTTCCAAAGTTGGCTGCACCAGCTGCTTTTTGCTGGAACAGTTGTGAGTAAACAAGCGGTTTAATAGTTGAACCTGGTTGGATATAAGCGGTTGCAGCATTAACTTGCCCAAAACCTGGATAGTTATAATCTCGCGAGCCCATCATAGCCACAATTTGCCCAGTCTGGGTATCTTCGACGGTTGCAGCACCATTTGAGAAACCATACTTTGCTGGTGCGCCACTGTTAAATTCCGTATTCATTGCCTCTTCAAGCTTGTTTTGAATATCGAGGTCTAATGTAGTTGTGACAGTGAGTCCACCTTGGCCAACTGTTGCAGCGCCTAGTTCTGACTGGAGTTCTGAACGAACCATCTGTACAAAGTTACCAGCTTTGATGTTACTAAATTGATTTTGCTCAGGTTTGATACTGTCAAGAATTGGCACAGCTTTGGCGGCATCTGCTTGGGCTTTGGTAATATAACCCTGGTCTGCCATATCATCAAGGACGGTATGTTGACGCTCAATCAGTAGGCTATTGCCATCAACATTGTAAGGGTTAAAAACTGAAGGATCTTGAGGAATGGCAGCAAGAAGTGCTGCTTCGGGTAAAGTTAAGTCTTTTGCTGAAACGCCAAAGTATGTTTGGGCGCCCGATTCGATACCATTTCGAGGTCCACCATAAGGAGACTCGTTCAGGTAGAGGGACAAAATCTGATCTTTGTCATAGGCGCGTTCAACTTCGACAGACAGAATAAGCTCTTTAATTTTACGTGGAATACCAGCGAGACCTCGCTCCTGTGTTTCTGATGGCGGGAAGAATACTTGCTTTACCAACTGTTGAGTCAGGGTTGATCCACCTTGCGTGTCGCCACCGGTCAAGTTGTTAATGGCAGCACGCAGCGTACCACTAATACTCACGCCACCTTCGGTATAAAAGTTACGATCTTCGATTGCGACGGTTGCTTGTTTTGCATATGTATTGATATCAGCGCTTGGGACCACTAACTTATAATTACCGCCACCAGTATCTTGCCACAGCACTTTGCCATTACGATCAAGATACGTAGTCACTGTTGATTGAACATTTTTTGCTAGTTGATCTGGTTGAATCGAATCGAGGTCTTTACGGAAATATGCGAACAAACCTCCGACAAGCAGACAAAGCAGTAGTAAAGTAACGCCCAAAATCTTAAGAGCCATGATAGCGCCGCGCTTACTGAACCAGTAAGCAAAAACACGTTTTGGGTGCAAACGGTACAGCAAACGCTTCAAGGGATTTTTCGGAAGGGTTGCAAGGTACTGTGCACGCTTTCGAGCCGCTGCATCCTTTTTGGTTTTGCGCGCATGAGACAAATTAGAGTACAGGCTGAGTGTACGTGAACGCGATTTCTTGACCACAGTTATAATTTTCCCATAAGCAATATTACTCCTAATTATAGCATTAATTTGTGTGCGTAAAGCATGAATTATTGCTATACTTGCAGAAGATAACAGATAAAGGAGTACAGATGACGCTTTCCGAAGAACTTACTTGGCGCGGTTTTGTTAACCAGACTACATATCCCGATTTATCCAGCCTAGATGGTACTCCTATTTCTTTTTATTGGGGAGTTGACCCCAGTGCCAGGAGTATGCAGATTGGCAACCTTGCGGCGGCCATGATGGTTCGTCATTTTATTGATCACGGTCACAAAGCGTATCTACTGGTTGGTGGAGCGACCGGTATGATCGGCGATCCTGATGGCAAGAAAGATGAACGAAATCTTTTAACACTTGAAGATATTGCTACCAATAAGGCTGCAATCGCCCAGCAGTATAAAAAGGTCTTTGCAGGTCAGGATTTTACTATTGTCGATAATTATGACTGGTTCAAAGATATGAACTATCTTGATTTTCTGCGAACGATTGGTAAAAACGTTCCACTGTCACAGATGCTGGGACGAGAGTTTGTCCAATCACGCATCGGCAGTGATGGATCGGGCATTAGTTATGCAGAATTCAGCTACTCGTTAATCCAGGGCTACGATTTCTTACATTTATTCCAGGAACATAACGTAACACTTCAGGTTTGTGGAGCGGATCAGTGGGGCAATTCAATCGCTGGTGTTGACTTGATTCGTCGAATCGAAGGAAAAGAAGCGAACGTCTACAGTGTGCCGTTAATTGTTAACAAAGCAACCGGCGTGAAATTTGGCAAATCTGAAGGTGGTGCTGTTTGGGTTGATCCTGAACTTACCAGCGTCTACAGGTTCTATCAATTTTGGCTCAACCTTGATGACGAGGGTGTAATTGATTATATGAAGATTTACACACTGCTGAATAAAGAAGAAGTCGATGCAATTGAAGCTGAGCAATCGGCTAATCCCGCCAGTCGCGTTGCCCAAAAAAGACTAGCTCACGAAGTAACTACGTTGGTTCATGGAGCAGAGCGAACCGCCAGTGTCGAGAAAGTGACATCAGTCCTTTTTGGTGACGCGGAATTTAATTCGCTTGATGATAAAGACCTTGATGAGCTTGCAGGTGAAATTCCTACAGCGGCTGTTGGTGACACAATTATTAACGCCTTGGTGTCGTCCGGTACTGCCTCGAGCAATGGTGAGGCGCGACGTTTAATCGAAAGTGGTGCAGTATCAGTCAATGGCGAAAAAGTAAGTGAAGATGCAAAACTTGAAGGAACATCTCTTATCAAAAAAGGCAAAAATAATTTTGTTCTGGTGCGCTAAACGGCTGGTATAATAATACTCATGACTAAAAAACTTATCGCATTTGACCTCGACGACACATTAGCAATAACAAAATCTCCAATCTCAGACCGCATGAGTGAACTGTTCACGAAACTACTTGATAAATATCATGTATGTATTATTTCAGGCGGAAAAGTTGAACAATTTCATATTCAAGTAGTTGATCGTATTGATGCTAGCGCAGAGCAACTGTCGCACCTGCACCTTATGCCAACTTGTGGGACTCGTTACTATCGCTACGATGTCACGAACGAATCGTGGAAACTACAATACGCAGAGGATTTAACACCCGAGCAAAAAGAACATATTGTTGAAGTGTTGAAACAGTCTGCTAAGGATCAAGGGCTGTGGGTTGAGGAACCTTATGGTGAGCTTATCGAAGATCGCAACAGCCAGATAACGTATTCCGTTCTAGGCCAGCAAGCTCCAGCCGAAGTGAAATATGCATGGGCCGAAAAGAATGCCGAGACTAAACTAAAACTACGTGAACTTATCGCTGAACGCCTCCCAGACCTTGAAGTTCGACTTGGGGGCACAACAAGTGTCGATGTGACGCGTATTGGTATTGATAAGGCCTACGGAATCCAGAAATTAATGGATGAACTAAACATTGGTACGGATGAAATCTTATTCTTTGGAGACAAGCTTGAAGAAGGTGGCAACGACTATCCTGTAAAAGCCTTAGGTATTGATAGTATCGCCGTTGAAAAGTGGGAAGACACTGCCTTTGCACTTGAAGGTATTCTGGGCGTTACGGTTTAGACTTGCTACACTAGAGTTATGAATCTTTTATCTCCTCTGGAGAATGTGAAGGGTGTGGGAGCAAAAACTGGCCAGCAATTTGCTGCAGCTGGCATTCATACCGTTGGTGATCTTATAACATTTCTGCCTCGTGCGCATGAAGATTTTTCTCATATTACGTCCATTGCTGATATTGCGCCTGGTAAAGCCACAATAAAGGCGCACTGCGAATCAATTACGACCAGGCCTGTGAGGCGGGGTTTGCGTATTACAACAGCGACACTTGCGGATGATACCGGCAAGCTGCAAGCCGTTTGGTTTAATCAGCCCTATCGGGCAACTCAGTTGAAGCCAGGCGAAGAATTCTTTTTTTCGGGTGAGTTTGAATTTAACTACAATCGTTATCAGCTGACTAATCCTAGTGCCGAAAAGGCAAGCGACATGCCTGTGCAGACTGATAGGCTGCTGCCAATTTACCGGGCAATTAAAGGTTTAAAAACAACACTGGTTCGCAAGATTTTAGCAGAACTACGCCCATTTATCACGATGCTACCGGAAACTTTGCCACCTAGCATTCTTAAGAATCAAAAACTACTCAGCCGAGGCGATGCGTATTTGGCTATGCATTTTCCAAAAACTACCCTCGATATTGAAAAAGCTCGGGAGCGATTGGGATTTGAGGAATTATTTGAACTACTTTTGGCTAGCCAGCTCAACCGTCAAGAAAATGCCAAACTTAAAGGTTGGCACATTCCTTTTGATCAACCGGTTGTCAAAGAATTTGTGGCAAAACTACCATTCGAACTTACAGGAGCTCAGCGTCTGGCTGCTTGGGAAATTTTGCAAGATTTTGAGCAAGCTGTGCCTATGAACAGGCTTTTGCAGGGTGATGTTGGATCGGGCAAGACGGTCGTCGCAGGTCTGGCTGCCAGACAAGCCGCACATGAAGGGTTTCAAACAGCGCTCATGGCGCCGACTGAAATTCTAGCGAGTCAGCACGCCGAGACGCTGCAAAATCTTTTATCACCGTTTGGCGTCAACGTCGGACTCCTGACAGGAAGCGTTAAGGGGGAAGCACGTAAAAACCTCTATAAAGCAATCAGAGATGGTTCGGTCCAGGTGGTTGTAGGCACGCATGCTCTCATCCAAGAGGCTGTCACATTTCATAAATTAGGTTTTGTTGTCATCGATGAGCAACATCGTTTTGGGGTCAAACAGCGTCAAGAACTTCTGAAGAAATCTCCTTATATGCCACATCTGCTGGCTATGACTGCAACGCCGATTCCACGAAGCCTTGCCTTAACGGTTTACGGAGAGCTTGATATTTCGATCTTAAACGAACTTCCAAAGGGCCGTAAGCCAATTAAAACCAAAATTTGGTCGCCTAATAGTCGCGCACAACTTTATGAACTTATCGACAAAGAAATCTCAACCGGCAGACAGGCCTATGTTATATGTAGTTTGATTGATAATAATCCAGATAATGAGCTAAAGAGTGTTCAGGCAGAATACAAAAAACTACAAAACTCTGTCTTTAAGCACCGCAAAATCGGTTTGCTTCATGGCAAACTAAAATCAGACGAAAAAGAGTCTGTCATGGGTCAATTTGCCAGAGGCGAACTAGATATTTTAGTCAGTACTACAGTTGTTGAGGTTGGTGTCGATGTTCCTAATGCCACCGTAATGTTGATTGAAGATGCTGATAGATTCGGACTGTCGCAGCTTCACCAGCTGCGTGGCCGTGTCGGACGTAGCGTCCATCAAAGCTATTGCTATCTGGTTACTAGTACGAGCGCCAAGCCATCCGAGCGACTACGCGAAGTCGAAAAAAGTAACGATGGATTTTACCTGGCCGAAGTTGATCTTAAACTGCGTGGCCCAGGTGAAATATACGGTCGAGCTCAACACGGCGCATTGAATTTACAGATCGCGACCTTGGCAGATAGTAAACTCATCAAAAGGGCTCAGGACGAAGCCAAGCGGTTCGCTGCCGAGGGTCAGAATCTGCTAGACTATAAAGAGTTAGCAGAACATGTTCATCGCTACCAACGGTTAACAACATTAAATTAAGCGAAGCGTAAACTATCATGTATGCAGGAACAACATTTCGACGTGATTCTGGTCGAATTGTCGGTGTTCATCAAAAAATTGACCGTGCCAGCCGCCGTCTTCTTAAAAAACTAATCGGAAAAGATGCGGCATTTCCTTCTATCTCACAAATTCTACACTTTGAAGGCATTAACGGTCCAGACGGTATTAAACGAAAAAGTCCGTCCAAAGACGAGCCTTGGCATTATATCGATCCAACAAAAGACGACGACAGAGCACTCATAGGACTGATTAACGATCACATGGCAAACCTAGTAGTGGCGCTACGTACCAAAAACGACGAACGCGCTGCCTTTGAAGCTGCTTGGCTGGCGCATGCAATCGTTGACGGTCTAACCCCGGCACACCACTACCCGTTAAATGACAAAATTGAAGAACTGTGGGGCAAACCGCATACCGAGCGTCTGACTATCAAAGACAAAAATATTATTAAAGGAACAAATCGTCGTGATACCATTTCCAAAAACTGGCAGTATTGGGGAGCGGGCGGAGTTTTTACGGCGCATCTAGGATTTGAACTGGGAGTCGCGTCGACTATCGCACCGCACAGATTCAGCGACAGTGGTCCAAGCCAACTTGATATCCGAACCCTAGATAAGATTGGTTTTGAAGCGTTTTTTATAAAATCGGTACACAAAATCTATAACCTAGGAATGTATGATGAGTTTGGATCGAAAGGCTGGACACGCAAACTCGCCAACCAAACCCGAAATGTTCTCATCCCTGAAATTATCAAAGTAGTTTGCCTTGCCTGGTATAACGCCCTCAGCGTTGCTAAGATAGACGAAGTATGAATATTCGAGTGATTGCAGGTAAGTTTGGCGGACGTACGATTGCTGCGCCAAATGGCCATACGACGCACCCAATGAGTGAGCGAATTCGTAACTCACTGTTTAATAGTATTGGCGAAGAGGTGAAAGATGCTGTCGTCCTTGATGCATTTGCAGGTTCTGGTTCTGTCGGGATCGAAGCAATTAGTCGAGGTGCGGCCTCGGCAACCTTTTTAGACAAAGACCCGCTGGCGGGAAGAATTTTAGAAGAGAACATCAAAACACTGGGTATCGAGACACAGGCAACGACATTTCACGGTGGTGTAGGGGCATGGACGACACGTACAAATGTGCTGTATGACATTATCATAGCCGACCCGCCATATAACGATATGCAGTTATCCACAGTTGTTAAATTATTTAAGCTATTGAAACCCAACGGGCTTATGGTATTATCATACCCAGGTAGAGGTGAGGCCCCGACCGGCACTAATGGAGTTGTTGTGGTGGACAATCGTAGTTATGGAACCGCGGCTCTCGCGTTTTACCGTAAAGAGGACGCTTAGGTGTCCTCTTTACTTACAGAAACGACACCTCATATTCCCTCTGGATTTTTGTATAAAGACGCATCTAGCGTTGAGGCTAAAATTATCGAATTTAAAAAAGCTGGGACTAGCCAGTTGCAGCTTGTCCTTGATTTTGACAGAACTCTTACCGAAAAAAGTGACGAAAATAGCACGTCATGGCAATTGATGCGCAACCACTTACCTCCGGAAGGTAAAGTTGAGGCACAAGCTGTCTTTGACCGCTACCGCGCACTAGAAATTGCGGGGACCTTAAGCTCCGAGGATGCAACCACATGGTGGACGACAACTATGGGTATCGTGGCAAAATATCACCTAGATATGAATGTCGTCGAACGTGAATTTTTGTCTTATTCGACTATACGACCAGGCACGAAAGAACTATTTGAACTATGCGCGAAACACAATATTCCCACGATTATTATGTCGGCTGGTGTCAAAGATATCATTGAAATGTGGTGTAGGGCATACGATATACATCCAACGATTATTCTTTCGACCGAACTCACACTTGATGAAGACAATCGAGTAACTGGCTGGAAAGACGGAAGCGTAGTTCATATGTTTAACAAGCATGAACTGGGTCATCCAGAACTATCAAAGATTCGGGCTACGCGTTCTCATACAATCCTTGCAGGCGATAGTATCCATGACTATAACATGGCTGAAGGAACAGACATGGTATTTCGAGCACGTATTGTTGATTTGTTGGATTATCAGGGACTAGACCAAGCTACTGTCAAAGAAGAGACCTTTAAACTCTTTGATGTAATTATCGAGAATGGAACTCTTGCTCCAATTTACCAACTGCTACAGACCATTGTAGGGCAATAAAGCATATTGCAAGGGATAATCCTTTGCAAACGGTTCTTAATAAAATAACAGATCGATTTGATCTGTTATTTTATTTGGTGCGCGAGAGAGGACTTGAACCTCCACGCCCGAAAGCACTAGCTCCTAAGGCTAGCGTGTCTACCAATTCCACCACTCGCGCATACTGGTCATTATATCATATCAAAAAAGCATTAACAGATAAAGACTTGATTCTTTCAACGGGTCCTGTCTTCCGATTTACCCCTTCTTTTGATTTTTCTTTTAGAAAACATCAAAAGTGGGTGTTGCCCCATCGGATGCCACCCGTAGCCCAGCAAACATGCTTGTGCTATCATAAAGTATACATACAAAGGCAGATAGGGATAGAGGTTGATGAGCAAGATTGCAAACTACTTGAACGAGCATATATTAGGTGAGATTACTGGGGCAAAAGCCGTGCGTGAGCGTTTTTCGCGTGACGGTAGCGTGTTGTCCATAAAACCCGAGCTCGTTATCTTTCCTAGGGTGACTAATGACATCCGTAAAGCTGCTCGTTTTTCATGGCAGTTAGCTGAAAAAGGCCACGTGCTGCCTCTGACTGTTCGCGGGGCAGGATCAGATCCTAATGGTGCCGCTATTGGAAAAGGTCTCATCATTAACACCACCGCCCATCTAAACAATATTATTTATATTGCCCTCAAGGATAAGGATCACTTTATTCATGTTCAACCAGGAGTTAGCTTTAAAGCTCTTAACGATGCGCTTAACTGGCATGGCCTATCTGTACCGACTTTTCCTTCGACCGCCGCATATAGCACGGTTGGTGGCGCTGTGGCTAGTAATACTGGTGGCCAGTTTTCTGGGAAAGCGGGCCTCACCGGCGACTGGGTAAAACGTTTAGAGGTAGTGCTGGCAAATGGAGATTTAATCGAGACATCGCGCCTACGTAAACATGACTTCAATAAAAAGATTGGTTTGCAGACTTTTGAAGGTGAAATCTATAGAAAACTCGACGGCCTTATCGAGGATAACCAAGCACTTATTAACGACAAACTATCAGCTGACAACGTTGATAACACTGGATATGCTCGAATTGCACAGGTTAAACATCGTGACGGTTCGTTTGATTTAACACCATTGATGGTTGGTAGCCAAGGAACTCTTGGTATTATTTCTGAAATTGTTCTTCGAACCGATTATGTCAGCAAGGAAACAGCGGCTCTTGCCGCAGTTGTTGTTTCGACTGAGGCAGCTCGTGATGCGGCCGACGCTCTTCGATCACTAGATCCCGATGCACTTGAAACCATTGATGGAGTGCTTTTCGACCAAGCTCGGGCTCGCGGTAAAACGTATCCGTTCTTTTCTAGCACCAACAGCGACGATGCAATTGGAGCAGTGATCTATGTACAGTTCAATGACTTCAACGACCATGCTCGCGAACGCAAATTAAAGAAGGCTGCTAAAATTCTCAGTAAATTTAATGCTATCGTTATTAACTCAGATGATTATTCTATGGACGAACTATCAGCCATTCGCGAGGTTACTACGTCAATTTACACGAGTGATACAGGTGACGATTCATATCCACCGCTTCTGGACGGAGCATATGTACCGGCCGATCGCCGGGAAGAATTTAGCGCTTCAATCAGCGAGCTTGCTTATAAGCATCATGTGACGCTTCCGCTTCACGTCCGTATTCTTGATGGTATCGTATTTACGCGTCCTGCACTGCAACTCGACAAGGTGGGGGATAAGCAAAAAGTCTTTAAACTTATTAGTGAATATTCTCAACTTGTTGAAAAATGTGGCGGTACATTTCTGGCGGATTCAAGCGAAGGACGGTTGAAGGCCAATGCAGCCTACGCGCTCCTTGACGAAGATCTTCAGCATTTGTATGAGCAGATTCGGGCAATCTTTGATCCTTTTGGTACGATGAATCCTGGCGTTAAGCAGCCATCAGATACTAAAAGCTTAGTAGAAGCACTTCGCTCCTCCTACGACAGCGCCGATTTTCTGGTATAATTTACTGGTACGCGTGCGTGGCGGAATTGGTAGACGCGCTAGCTTCAGGTGCTAGTGTCCCTCGGGACGTGGAGGTTCAAGTCCTCTCGCGCGTACCAAACTAAATAGAGGTCTTTTGGACCTCTATTTAATATCTAAACCGTCAGGAGTCATCGCATATGCAATCGCTGCTCTAATGGCTTTTTGTGCAACCTCTGGTAATACTGATCCGATGACGTCTACGGCAGTGAAACTAGCACGTGCCATAGGGTGAGCTTGGCTGTAGGCCGTATGAAATTTATCAACTGAATTCACAAATTTTTGAGGTAGTTTTACTGAATTATCTTCGCACCACGCCGTAAAGCCCGAATCGACTTTTCCATGCGTGACCCGTCGGTAGGGGTCGACAGAGTGGAGGCCTAATAATCCCATAGGACTAAACGACCGAATTGAAACACCTTCTCCGTCAATTACTTCGTACTCACGTACTTCATCAAAAAATTCACTGTCTTCTAATACTGCTGTCATACCGCTTTTTGTTACAGAATAACCCTCGCTTGTTTTTAATAACATACCGCACGATCCAGCATCAATTGGACTAGGCGTGTCTAAGTCTAAGAGCTTTAGTATGCGCTCTGTAACGAATTTACCCTTTGGGCTAGGTGTATAGACATCAATGTCTCGTAGGGCGCTTGTAGGTTTTCTTGCGGGTGGCAGGGGAAGACCTTGCGCAGTTTCATGTGCTACTGAACCATGAATAAGTAAAGGTAGCCCATCAATTGAGATTTCGTTAATTGTATTTAGTTGTTTCAATCGGTTTTCTACAAGTGGGCTGTGCATAGGTGTAATTTAGACTATTGTATACATTTAGTCAATATATTTCATAACATACTAATACATATGCTTGACAGAGAAGCATGACCACGATACGCTATGAATAACGTAAAAAAGGATAAATATGTTTAAGTCATACAAAAAGTTTGCGAACCAAAAACTAAAAGATGTACGACGAGAATTGGCGCGAGCTCACTTAATTATCGGACTACTTTCTTTTGTTGCGATTGTTCTGTTGGTGCAAGAATCTGCCTTGCTGGTTGACCTCAACACGCTTGTGACGACCGTAGCAATTGTACTACTTGCAGTTGTAGCGAGTGTTTCACTGGCCGTTTCGTTGACCTTATTTACACTCACTCGAAAGAAATAATTCTTTCAATCAACCTTCGTTAACATACTAACGGTAATACCTGGGTCATAATCATCGTCAATTTGAGTATTTAGTTTGCCCGTATCGACCGAATAATATTTATGTCTTACCGATATAATTTTTTGTTCGCGTAGTTTTTTGAGTTCTACTGCTGTTGTCTCGCGCGTAAGACCAGTCGTATTAGCTAGTTCTTGTTGGGTCAGAGGCACATAGATCTTAACAATGTCTTTCTTAATGTCACGACCATATCGCAGACACAGATGACGAAAGGTATATAACAATTTTGTGTAGGCAAGTGTCTTCTCGAGCGCGTCTACCTGCAGCATATTACCTAGATACGATCTAATCTGCCGGTCGAGCATTGCTCTGGTAAAATTAATATTTCGCGCAAGATGTGCCTCAAAGTCATCTTTATCAATGACATATAACTCGCAATCCGTATATGCCTGGTAATAAAAAAGCGCTTTTTTGGTGGTAGAAAATGCCCAACAGATCGGTAAAAGGTCGTCGATAATCTCAAAAGAGATGGACTGATCTTCGCCGTCACTGGTCAAATTAGAGAGTCTGACAACGCCACCTTTGATTCCGTAAATGTACTTAGGAACCTCATTTTGTTGCAAAATGATTTCGCCTTTAGCAAATTTTTTAGTAGGATACTTTCGGTAAAATGATCGTAGTTCGTTCATGTAACGCCCCCTAGATATTTTCTTCGTTCTATACCTATTTCCATAATATCACCCTTCTAAAATGCCTAAAATAGCCATTTATGTAAGAAATCTTACAGTTTGATTCCAGCTGGCTATACTAAACTAAAACCACAGTAAACGTAACTGGGAGGGACATATGAATTATCAATATATAAACCAACCAACAAATACTGTTTTTCGTGTCAACAAACGCGGTCTAGACAGGATAAAAAAACAACTTGACCGTATGCGCGATAAACAATCCGAAATTTACACTCACTTTAAAAAGAAATATAACACCCACCAGCTTGAAAATATTGTTTCTGATGAAGAAATGGAAGAGTTAGAAAGGGAAGAAAACGAAATTTCTGCTATTTCAAGCAACCTACTATATGCCGACAGAACCACAAGACGATTTAGCTTTTAAGGTGTATTTGAATAATATCGGATAGGAGAAATCATGGCGAAATATGGTGATAAAGCACAACAAAAAGTTCACAGAGCACTCCATGAAATGGAAGAAGGAAAACTAAAAAATGGCAAAACTGGTAGAAAAGTCACAGATCGAAAACAAGCAATTGCAATCGGCCTTAGCGAGGCACGAAAGCTTGGTGGTAAGGTTCCCAAACGCGAATCGTAGACTTCTCTTTCTTTAAGACCACGTCGATCATTACTTTAATGTGCTATTATTTAGTAGCACATTAAAGTAATTAGTATCCAGAGTGCAGCGAGAGATCTAGCTCTATGACCTGCCAGCAACCAGCATTATGAATGCAAGGTGCTACTTCTAGCCCATACGGGAAAGATAAAACTTTAACTCCTTTATTTTTCTGGTCGGGCGGAAAGATACGTAAAAGGAGTATTTTTTTTATGTCAAATTACAAAACGGCCGAGAGTGTTTCACCCAAACACCCTGACAAAATCTGCGATCAGATATCTGACGCTATTTTAGATGCTCATTTAGTGCAGGATCCTGATGCCCGGGTCGCGGTTGATGTTGCAGGTGGGCATGGCACTGTATTTGTTACTGGTGAAGTAACATCGAAAGCTAAAAATGTTGACGTTAAAGCTATCGTGAAGCGTTTGGCAGGCAACGTTACGGTCATTGAGCATATTGCCTCGCAGAGCCTGGAAATCGCTGCTGGTGTTGATATTGGAGGTGCTGGTGATCAGGGAATTATGGTTGGCTATGCGACAAACGAAACACCCGAACTACTTCCGTTAGAACTTATTCTTGCTAGGCAGCTTAACCAATATATCTACAAAAAATGGCCATACGATGGTAAAACTCAAATCACCCTAAAAGATGGTGAAATTGTTTCGGTTGTAGCCAGTTTTCAGCATGCACCAAAGAGTGAATTGATGACGCAAGTAAAACAATGGCTTCGTACTCAAAAACTTGCTGAATTAGGCGTTTTAGATTTACATATCAATCCAGCCGGCGACTGGAGCGTGGGTGGGTTTGATGCTGATGCGGGGCTGACTGGCCGTAAGCTTATTGTCGATAATTATGGGCCACACGTTCCAATTGGCGGCGGAGCTTTTAGTGGTAAGGACCCTAGCAAAGTCGATCGTTCGGCGGCCTATATGGCCCGCAAAATCGCGATTGATTATCTGAAATCACGCAAAGCCTCAGAAGTTTTCGTTTATTTAGCATATGCCATTGGTTATGACCAGCCTCTTGAAGCAACAGTGAATATTGACGGCAAACAGGAAGAAGTCGCTGGTTATGATCTGTCGCCAAACAACATCATCAAATTCCTTGATCTGAAGCGGCCAATTTACGAGCAAACTGCTAGGTATGGACACTTTGGACACTTGGATCTAGCCTGGGAATCATAGACGTCACTTTTATCTAAGAGTATGATGAAATAAAATCATGGCACTCATCCAAATCACCGACACTATAGAATTTGCCCGCGAAATTGCAAGCGATATTCAGGCACATGAGTTGCCGACTGAAGATATAATTCAGGCAGCGGTTGATGTCATGAATCACCATTTGTTTGGCGTAAGAGGAAATACGCGTGCATTACTGCGTGCAGACGCAGCCTACCTCATACCTACCGATCAAATAGAAGCCGAATTACTGCTAACAGAACAAGAGATAGCCGATGCTCGAGTTGATAACGCCATCATGCGTACAAAAATTGATTCATTCACCTGGTTTGGGTCAACCGCTTTGACTGGGTTTGGATTACGTACGTTTGGGGTAGATTTGTTAGCGCCCGAGCCCAGGCACGTTGACACAGCATTTATACCGCTCGAAGCCGTGGGTGTCAGACTAGCAACTTGAACTTAAGCAACATCATTCTATAATGGTACGGGGGGCTAATACTACTTCTTCGGAAGCTATTATAGGGCTCCCCCCATTTATTTGAATTAATTTATTTGTCGAGTCGTCGTGCAATCCGCGGAGTCGGTATAGGTGAGTCAGGAAGTTCTCCTGTAGCTATTTTTTCTAGTCGGATTCTATCACGCTGTCGCCGTAACGCTTTTTTTGACAAAGGAACGTCTTGCAGGTTTCCCTGTGACTCATCAATTTGTGATTCAAAAACGGGTGGCTCAAGGAAAATAGCATCGGTTGTACGTGGTGGTTCATTTTCGTTATGCGTCATGAATATCCACACTAATCCGTGGTAATAGTACCCTAGTTCCAAGGTTGCTATACGTGACATCTCTTACCTGAAAACTCGTTGCCGGCTCCACTGCAGACTCCATAGACTCTGTCTCCGTTGGGGGTTCATGGATGGGGTGGGCTGAAAGCGCGGTGAAACCCTTTACGTCATCCATAATTTTTACTTCACTACCTGTAATAGTCTGGGGTCGACGACGCGGATCAAGTCTTATGCCGATGGGCTCAATTGGCGAGTACATTCCACTAGGACTGATATTTCGCACAGTAATCAAACGACCCTCAACCAAACCACTTAGTTCAGCGGCTCGCTGAGCGTTAAATGCGTCGAGCTCGTCGGTAATAGCACCTATTCTTTCTTCGAAGTTTAAATCGAGAGTTCCGGTCGAAAAAAGATTTGCTTCAAGGGCATTTCGCCTTAGCGCTTCACGCGCAACTTTATGTTCAAATTGAAAACGCCGTGCGTCCACAAATGCCTCGACAAATTGTTCACCTTCGGGTTTGGTTGCCATACAGCCATACCTCCTTAGTTGATAGTATAAGTGTGCATTATAACGGGGCTATTTGCAAGTATAAGCAAGATATATTTTAGTTATATTTTTGATAATCAGCTACCATGGATGTATGAGTATACAAGTCGGTATGTCTACGCCTGAAGATACGGCAAGAAAACAAGTCGAGAAAAGATCGATTGACGGTCAGAGACACGAGAGCCTTTTTTTGTCTCGGACTAACCTATTGACAAAAAATGATCCAATCGAAGGTGCTGTATTAGAGTACGCCATACAAATAAATAAAAATACGGCGCCAACAAATGCCAAACAAGCTGAGTTAGTGCGAGCGGTAAAACATAACTTGCCATATTCCCGACACAACATTATCGAACTCAACAGAGGTTTACTTGCTACTATAGCGTACCCTTTCAAAGCATACTCATATGACGATACAGACGAATTGATGGACGCTGCATCATTTGCATTACTGGAAGCGGCGGTAAAGTTTGACACAAGAACTGACCATGGCTTTGTTGATTTTGCCGCACCCATTGTCCAAGATGCTTTAGTGGGTGAGGTTCCATGGTTAAAACAAAATGGACTACTAAGTGATGATGAGCAGCCGATCCACACAATAATTAGGTTTACCTCTACAGTAAAAAATGCGTTAACTCCTACCGAACTATTGCTAAAAGCCGAACAAGATCAAGAGCTTTCTTTGCGTACAGCTGAGGTAGAGCCGTTGTCAGCATTTACGCCATTTCAACAAAGCGTTTTACCCTATATTAACCTGTCGACGCAAGAAATTATGCAGCAAACTAACTTATCTCAGTACAACGTCGGCAGGGCAGCTTTTGAAGCTGGTAAACGTGTCGGGGTTAGCGGAAGAAAAGGGCTTGCCGCCTACTTATTGGAACGAGGGTTTGTTTTTGACATACCTGCTCCAACTCGACCTCCTAACGAAATACTAGATAGTCGACAAATAGTGTTTGCTCAGAACCTGCATCTTTCAAATGATAAATTAACGCAACTTACGGGAGTGCCAGAAAACAGCATTGGACCGATAATTTTGAAGTTACAGAAAAGATTAGGCGCAAAAACCCGGGTCGATTTGATGTTAATGGCACGTATGTATGATGGGGGCGAACTTCGTCAGCCGGATGACCGTTCTAGGCGTGATAAGTTAGCGGGTAAGTTAGGTTGGAAGGTGTTGGATGTTGAACGGATAAGATCGGAACTTACAAAACTGAGCGAACGTCAACGCACCTTCGTCGAAGCCTATTATTTATCTAATCGAGAGATGGATTTGTATGAACTTGCTAGAGAGCACGACGTAAATATTCAGGCAGCAAGAAGTGCCTTGAAGAATGGTTTGAACCGCCTGCGCAAACTTGGCAAAATTGGTGACATAAAAGAATAAAGCAGCTATTTACAGTATAAGAAAGTTATAATAATGCATATGACCGAAACTATTGGACTTGGTCCACACTCAAAGCCTTGGCCAGATGATCCTAAATATGACCCAGAGCTCCTGGAAAAAGGCGATGCGCGGAATGTTCTCGACAAATATCGCTACTGGACTGTCGAGGCGATTAAGGCAGACCTTGATAAATCACGGGTTGACTTGCATGTTGCGATAGAAAACTGGCAACACGACCTGAACATTGGCACAATTGTGCGTAATGCTAATGCATTTAATGTCGCAGCGGTCCATATCATTGGCAAACGTCACTGGAACAGGCGTGGGGCGATGGTAACAGATAGGTATCTCGATATTTTTCAGCATTCGACGGTTGATGAATTTGTAAAAGCAGTCAAAGGTCGCCATATTGTTGCTGTTGATAATTTGGCTGGCAGTGTGCCGCTATCGCAGACCGAGTTACCCGAAAAGGCAGTTTTAGTCTTTGGCGGTGAAGGTCCTGGACTGTCAGACGAAATGGTTGCGGCGAGCGAAATGATGGTAGCAATCGAGCAGTTTGGCAGTACACGATCAGTTAACGTCGGTGTTGCATCAGGCATTGTAATGTATGAATGGATGCAACAACATATGTTGTACCAAAGACAATAATATGTTATAAACGTCAATATGGCGCGTCCAAAACCTTTCCCAGAAAAAGAATATCCACCGAGTGAGGTTGGTATTGTATTTTCTGCTGGTTTAGAACTTAACAACAGGCTTGTTGAGTTTTTAGATGGGGTACCAGGAGCGTCCTCTCTACAAAACAGAACCTCGGGGTCTTATTTTGAAGCAGCAGACAATAAGCTACCAGTAAATATGGGTCCAGGTCCTTCGTATGAGGCTGAGACGATAGGAAAAATTGATCGATACAAAAACTATCTTGAACAATCACCTGACCACAACTTTGGCATTCTGTCTGAGGCAGAGCTAGCTCGTGTTCCAAAAAGATTCACAAATGACCAAAATCCATTTAACGTCGACAATTTTCAGTTATTACTTAGGTTAAATTTGTTAAGCTATCACGACAGGGACAAGATTATTCATCCACCATTTTTTATATCAGGTACGAAGCCACAGGTAAGACTAGCGATGCCTTTTCGTGTCTATACAAGAAAGGGGAGGCGATTTGATACTCGTATTCTCCAGACCAGTTTAGATAACCTAAGAAATGATTTAAGTACTGGACCAGTTATTAGGGATATAAAAACGGGTACGGATATAAAAACGGCGCCTGAAGAGTTTTTTGTAACTTCACCACAGCTCACTATCAAACATCCTCCTATGTCCGAATAACTAGCTTGCAAAAGGGTTGGAATAGACAAAACAAACCACATATGCTATAAATGCAATATGGCATACAACCAATTCCACCAACTGCATATTTTGCCGGAGCGAATCGGTTAGTTTTCTTTTGTAATTAATATTTGAACGACAACGCCGAACATCGCTTCGGCGTTTTTAGGCACTAAAAATATCTTAAGGAGAATTACTATGAAAGACATAAGAATAAGAAAGAAATCGTTGCCTGGTTTTACCCTAAAGCGACGCAGTATTAGACGTAGGGTGATAGGGCACAGCCATGGAGCTAAGCAAACTTATAATATCTTTAGCACAAGTTCTAGAAGTCCTGAGGGTGCTATTGGGATGGTAGTAGTTAATGATACAATTTAAGAAAGGAAACATATGACACTATCATCACAACCCTATAAAGGCACCCGCGACTATTATCCCGAAGATAAGCGAATTCAAAACTACATCTTTGCGACATGGCGTAAAGTGGCTGAACGCTATGGGTATGAAGAATATGGTGCACCAACGCTAGAACCGCTTGAACTCTACGCTGCTAAAAGTGGCGATGAATTAGTGAATGAACAAACATACACTTTTACCGATCGTGGTGGTCGTGTTGTCGCGATTCGTCCTGAGATGACGCCGACAATCAGCCGCATGGTAGCAGCACGCCGTCAGGAACTTGCGTATCCAGCGCGTCTTTATAGCGTCGCAAACTTTATGCGCTACGAACGCCCTCAAAGGGGTCGTGAACGCGAATTTTGGCAACTAAACGTTGATTTGTTTGGTGTAGAAGCTGTCACGGCAGATGCTGAAGTTGTCATTATGGCAGATAGTTTGATGAAAGAATTCGGCGCCAAAGATAAAGATTATGTCATTCGTATTAACAATCGTCAGTTGGTTAATTCGATCATGGTTCAGTATTTGGGTCTGGACGAAGCTCAAGCGCACTTAATGGTGCGTTTGTTCGACCGCAAAGATAAAATCGCAGAGGCTGAATTTAAAGATCAGGCGACTGAAATACTGGGTGATGGTCTGAAAGATGAGCTTCCAAAGCTAGAATCGTTATTAAGAGCGAAGAATGTCGACGATTTACCAGCTGAAATAAAAACAAGCACAGCGGCGGTCGAAGTCGGTGAGCTGTTTGATATTATCGAGCAGGCGGGTGTTAAAAGTGCGAAGTTCGATATGACATTAATGCGCGGTCTCGATTACTACACCGGAACAGTTTTTGAAGTATTTGACACCGATCCTGACAACAATCGTTCAGTTCTTGGTGGTGGTCGTTATGACGGCTTAGTGGGCATGTTTGGTGCTGAACCAATCTCGGCAATCGGTATGGCTCAGGGCGGTACAACGATAGAAAACTTCCTAGAGGTACACAAATTACTGCCAAATCTAGCTTCGACAACAGATATTTACATCGTGGTTCTTGGTGGTGTGGGGAAGGCAGCCAATAAACTTGCTAGGCACCTGCGTAGCGAAGGTGTCAACGTTGAACTAGATATTACTGATCGAAAACTTGATCGTCAGATAAAAACAGCCGTAAAAAAGAATATTCCGTATATTTTATTTATTGGCGAAGATGAAGTTCGCGACGAAGTCTACACCGTGAAAGACGTTAACAGCACCAAGGAGCAAAAACTTGGCTTCTCACGAATCGTTAGTTTGATGCGCGACCGACGCCGAGCAGTACCAGATGACGACGATATCCCTGATTTGGCGTAGGTAGTAGCCTCTGATATACTCGGTTGATATGAAGACCACTATTAAACACCTATCAGATACCAAAGTTGAACTAACAATTACCCTAGAACCAAAGGAACTTGCCGATGCCGAACAAGTAGCACTCGTCAAATTATCTCACGACGTTAAGGTCCCAGGTTTCCGTAAAGGCAAAGTGCCTGTAGGTGTTGCAGCGAAGAATGTTGACCCACAACTATTACAAGAACAAACACTTGATAACGCAGTAAGTAAAGCCGTTGCCAGCGCCTTTATAGACGAAAAAATTCAGGCGCTAGATCGTCCCGCAGTCGAGATCAAGAAGTTTGTACCTGGTGAAATACTTGAATTTACCGCTGAAACCGAGATTTTGCCAAAGATTACCCTGGGTAACTACAAGAAACTGAAAGTAACACCTGAAAAAGTAACGGTGACAGCCAAAGAAGTTGAGGATGTTATTGACCGCATGCGCACAGGTATGGGAGAGAAAAAAGCAGTTGAACGAGAAGCTAAAAATGGTGACGAGACAATCATTGATTTCATCGGCAAAAAAGACGATGTTGCTTTTGACGGTGGCACTGGCACAGACTATTCACTAACACTTGGTAGCAACTCATTTATTCCGGGCTTTGAATCAGCCATTGTTGGCCACAAACCAGGCGAAACCTTTGATATCGATTTGAAATTCCCAGATGACTACCACGTCGCTGACCTAAAGGGTGCGCCAGTCGTATTTACGACGACTTTGAAGTCAATCCAAGAGGTTGTTCCGGCTGTTATTGACGACGCCTTTGCTGCTAAAAACGGTCCATTCAAAACTGTTGCTGAAATGAAAGCCGATATCAAGCGAGAGCTAACCGAACAAAAAGAGCGCGAAGCTGGTGAAAAGCTAAAAGACAACTTGGTAGGACAACTGGTTGAAATTAGCACCATACCAACCCCACAAGTCTTACTTGATGATCAAGCCAAATCAATTGAGCAGGATTTTGAGCGTAATTTGATATACCAAGGACTAACACTTGATCAGTACCTAGAAACTCAAAAGTTTAAAGATAAAGATGATTGGATTGAAAAAGAAGTTAAACCAACGGCTGAGAAGCGCGTAAAGGCTGGGTTAGTACTAGCAGAACTTAGCAAAGTGGAAAAGATCGAGGCCACAACCGACGAACTGAAAGACCACATTGACCTCTACAAGAAGCAATATGCTAACAACCCAGAAGCCTTAAAACAGTTCGATGAACCAGAGGTCCAGCGTGATATTGCTAATCGCCTGCTGACCGAAAAAACCGTTGACCGCCTCGTTGCACTCAACACAAAATAAAGTTTTGAAATAAATAATTAGCACTCACTTGCATCGAGTGCTAATTTTGTATACAATTAATGTATGAGTAGACCATCTAACTATCTAGTACCAACGGTGATTGAAAAGACTTTCGAGGGTGAACGAGCCTTTGACATCTATTCTAGGCTGTTAAACGAACGAATTATATTTTTGGGTGAGCAAGTCGATGAGCATACTGCCAATTTAGTTGTTGCGCAGCTGTTGCACCTTGCCTACGAGGACCCAAAAAAGGATATCAAGCTGTACATCAATAGCCCTGGTGGTAGTGTCTATGACGGTATGGCCATCTATGACACAATTCAGTTCATTAAACCTGATGTTCAAACGATTGGGATTGGCCTGCAAGCCAGCATGGGTGCATTCCTATTATCAAGCGGCACCAAAGGCAAACGGTTCGCATTGCCGCACGCCAAGGTGATGATTCACCAACCAAGCAGCGGTACGCAGGGTAAGGTGACCGATATGGAAATCGACCTCAAAGAAGGTTTAGCTGTTAAGGAAATGCTTGCAGAGTTACTTGCTAAAAATACTGGTCAAAAGATCTCTAAGATTAAAGCAGATATGGAACGCGATTACTGGATGACACCGGAAGAAGCAAAAGCGTACGGCCTGATTGACCAAGTCATCACAAAAGCATAGACATAATCCTTAAAAAGTGCTATAACATCAGTAATGATAGAAATCTTACCTATTCAGAATAATACTGGAGAGCACGGTCTTGGTAATGCAGAGGCATTTGTCCGCTGGAGAGCAGAGGTACTTAAGAGTGAAGGTGTAAGCGAGAGCGTGTTGGCTGCATATGGCATCGACGGTATGAATATGATTGCGCACCACAATCAAGCACGTCTTCATACAAGTACGGCCAAACAAGATGGACACGATTTTTTGGGTGCGTTCCAAGATGAACTAATGTTAGGAGCAGCTGAGACTCGATTTTGGACTCCCGATGATGAAAAATCCTACCATTTTTCGGTCCTTAATAGATATGAAAGTCGTTGGATAACGATTCTTGATTCGGATCGCCCAAAACCGCAGCCGATCGGTATAGTTGCACTTTTAGCTGAAAAAACAGACGCACAAACAGAGGTTTTCGAGAGTTTACTAGATCATATTACTAACGGTCGTGACCAAAACGACTTCCTATTGCCATTGACTGTCCATCATCCAGCACTACCAGTAGCCATCGAGTATGGATTTGAGCGAACAAACAGGTTTGCAAGGCAGTATGGCGCCTTGCATCAGCTGTATATTCGTGAAGGCGATGAGTCAACACCTACAGAGCTGGTTGCTTAGAATAAAACCTTATTTATACTTGACTATTTACGTTTAAACCCTCATAATTGTCTACAGAAGTAGTGTAGCTGTGGTTATCTATGTCCTGTTGCCGGAGTGGCATTTTGCAACAGACTAACCTTGCTCAGGGAATCTTCGGCGCCAAAGAACCCCTATCAAACTAATACAATTTATGCGAGGAGCATTGCAATTATATGGCAAAGACTAAGCCTGATATCGCAAAGCGTGTTTTCTTTACAAAAGATGACACTGCGTTGCCATTACCAAATTTAATTGCTCACCAAAAGGACAGTTGGCGTGAATTCGTCGAGACTGGCCTAAGTGAGATTTTTGCGGAGTTGAACCCGATCGATGACTATACCGGTCAAAAGTTGGCACTTCGTTTCAAGGAATACAAATTCCAAGATCCAAAGTCAACCGAGCAAAATGCAAAAGAAAACAACTTAACATTTGACGCGCCACTGCACGCCAATGTTGAGCTGACAAACAAAGTAACTGGTGAAGTCAAAGAACAAGAGATTTACCTTGGTGATTACCCTTGGATGACTGACCGCGGAACTTTTATTATTAATGGTACTGAGCGTGTCGTTGTATCACAACTTATCCGTAGCGCTGGTGTCTTCTTTACCGCCGATAAAGCAGCCACTCGTAATTTTTACGGTGCAAAACTAATCCCCGGCCGTGGTGCATGGCTAGAGTTTGAAACCGCCAGTAGCGGTGCTATTTACGTAAAAATTGATCGTCGTCGTAAACTGCCGATTACGACCCTTTTCCGCGCCCTTGGTCACAACAAAACATCCGACATTAAGAGTCTATTTGCCGATGTTGACACTGGTGAAATGAAATATATCGATGCCACTCTTGAAAAAGATCCATCTCGTGGATCAAACGAAGCCTTAATCGAGGTTTACCGCCGTCTTCGTCCAGGTGATTTGGCTACCGTTGACAACGCTCGTTCAATGATTGAGCGTATGTTCTTTGATTTCAAGCGATTTGATTACAGCCGTGTCGGACGCTTTAAGTTAAACCAACGTTTGGGTCTTAAAGTTCCTAACACCACTGAAAACCGTGTTTTCCAACTGAGCGACTTGATTGCGATTGTTCGCGAAATTATTCGTTTGAACAATACTCAAGATCCTGCTGACGACATCGACGCGCTTTCAAACCGTCGTATCAAGTTGGTTGGTGAACTGGTGGCTCGTCAGTTCCGTGTTGGTATGCTGCGTATGCAACGAAACGCTATGGACCGTATGTCTATGTCTGACATCGAAAACGTTAGCCCGTCTCAGTTAATTAATGCTCGTCCTGTGGTTGCTGCCGTTCGCGAGTTCTTTGCTAGTTCGCAACTTTCACAGTTGATGGACGAAACAAACCCGCTGGCAGAGCTTTCTCACAAACGTCGCCTCAGCTCAATGGGTCCTGGTGGACTTTCACGCGAGCGTGCAGGCTTTGACGTTCGTGATGCCCACCCAACTCACTACGGTCGCCTTTGTGTCGTTGAAACTCCAGAAGGTGCCAACATTGGTTTGGTGCTAAACTTGGCTGCTTATGCTCGTGTGAACGAGTACGGCTTTATCGAGACGCCTTACTTAAAGGTTGTTAAGGGCAAAGTGACTGACGAAGTTGTTTACCTAGATGCCTCACAGGAAATTACAGAGGTTATTGCCGATGCTAGCGCTAAAATAAAAGCTGACGGTTCGTTCGTTGACGAGCGTGTAAGCGCCCGAAACGGACTCTTGCCAGAGCAAGTTGACGCCAGTGAAGTTACATACGTCGATGCCGCTCACAAGCAAATCCTTGGATCATCCGCTGCGCTAATTCCATTCATCGAGAAAAACCGTGTCGACCGTTCACTGACTGGTTCTGCCATGCAGAAGCAAGCAGTGCCACTTTTGATTCCTGAATCTCCTGTTGTAGGAACCGGCATCGAAGGCGAAATTGCTAAAAACACTTCTCAACTAGTTACCGCAAGTGGTCCTGGTGAAGTTGTTCGTGCCGATGGTGACGAAGTACATGTTGCTTACAAAGATGGCGTTAAAGTGTACGAAGTAATTCATTTCGCGAAAAGTAATGACGACCGCTCAATTAACCAAAAAGTCCGCGTCGAACGTGGCCAAAAGGTTAAAGCTGGCGATATTTTAATCGAAGGTGCATCAATTGCTGATGGCGAGCTAGCCCTTGGACGTGACCTGACTGTGGCCTTCATGCCATGGGGTGGTTACAACATGGACGACGCAATCGTGCTTTCCAGCCGAGTCGTTCAAGATGACACACTGACTAGTATCAACATCAAAGACTACACCGTTGAAGTTCGTGAAACCAAGCTTGGTCCAGAAATTGTTACCCGTGATATTCCAAATGTATCCGAGGAATCACTTCGTCACCTGGACGAAAGCGGAATCGTACAACTGGGTTCAGAGGTTAAGTCTGGCGACGTATTAGTCGGTAAGATTACACCAAAGGGTGAACAAGAACTCTCATCAGAAGAGCGACTGCTACGTGCTATCTTTGGTGAAAAAGCCAAGGATGTTCGCGACACTTCACAGCGTATGAACAATGCCGGTGGCGGTAAAGTTGTTGGCGTTAAGATCTTTAGCCGCGAAAACGGTCACGAACTTAAAGCCGGCGTTTTGATGCAAATTCAAATCTTTGTGGCTCAGTTACGTAAAATCTCTGTTGGAGACAAGCTAGCTGGACGACATGGAAACAAGGGTGTTGTCGCTCGAATCTTGCCTGTAGAGGACATGCCGTTCATGGAAGATGGAACTGCAGTTGACGTAGTTTTGAACCCACTGGGTGTGCCATCGCGTATGAATATCGGACAGTTATTCGAAACTCACCTGGGTATGGCTGCACGTGCACTTGGCTACAAAGTTGCAACTCCTCCATTTAACGGTGTTCCAAACGATGTAATCAGTAGCGAACTTGTTAAGGCTGGTTTTGCCAGTGATGGTAAATTCCAACTATTTGATGGTCGTGACGGTAATCCATTCGAAGAGCGCACAACCGTTGGCGTCATGCACATGATCAAATTGCACCACATGGTAAGCGACAAGATTCACGCTCGTTCAACTGGTCCATACACAATGGTGACTCAACAGCCGCTCGGTGGTAAGGCCCAAAACGGTGGTCAAAGGTTCGGAGAAATGGAAGTTTGGGCTCTTGAAGCCTATGGTGCCGCTTCAACACTTCAGGAAATGATTACAATCAAATCCGACGATGTGTACGGACGTGCCAAAGCTTACGAGTCAATTATTAAAGACGAACCAATTGTTGGTCCAAAGCTTCCAGAGTCATTCAACGTGTTAGTTAAAGAGCTCCAAGGCCTTGGACTCCGCGTCGACCTACTGGACGAGTCCGAAGACGCTATTATTGACGCCGAACAAATTATCGGGAATGTCATTAACGGCGAACCAGTTGCCGCGATTCCTGACCTTGGTGATGATGGTGAAATCGAAGAAACTGTGATTGATGAGGCTGATGATTTCGGCGACCTAGGTGACGGTGTAACGATTCAAGATATAGATGAAGTAGAAGAAATCAAGGAGGAGGCGTAATATGAGTCGCATTTTAGCAAACAACGGAATTGCAGACTTTGACGCAGTCCGTCTGGCGGTTGCCAGCCCTGAAGACATCCTGAAATGGAGTCATGGTGAAGTTACAAAACCAGAGACAATTAACTATCGTACACAAAAACCAGAACGTGATGGTCTATTCTGTGAGCGAATCTTTGGTCCTGTCAAAGATATCAACCCGCACGATAACAAACTAAAGGGTGTTCGTTCCCGCGAAGCAGCGATCGACAAGAATGGTGACCTCGTTACCAAATCTATTGTTCGTCGTGAGCGCATGGCGCACATTACTTTGGCTGCACCAGTTGCACATATCTGGTTCATGCGTGGTACACCAAGCGCTATGTCACTATTACTTGGTATTACGGTTCGTAACCTAGAGCGTATCGCTTACTTTGCAACTTATGTAATCCTTAAGTCTGACGACAAAAAACGCGAGCAATACCTAGCTGACCTAGAGGCTGAAACTGAAGCTGGTCGGGCTGCTATCAAAATGCGTTATGAAAACGAAGCCGGATCTGCCGAGGGTGACCCAACACTTGATGTTAAGGCTCTAGCAGAGGCAATGTCACGCGAAGTTGAAGAACTGAACGAAAGCTACATCATTAAAAAGGCACAACTTGACAGTTTGGTTAAGGGTGCGCTGATTAACGAAGTTGACTACCGTAATCTGCCTGAAGAATACGAAGATTTAGTCGAAGTTGGTATGGGTGGCCAAGCTCTTAAAGCACTTCTTGATGAAATCAAGCTACCAGAGCTGATTGCTCAACTTTCAGAAGAAGTTACCAGTGCTAAGGGTCAACGTGAGAAGAAGCTTCTAAAGCGCCTAAAGGTGCTTGAAGGCATGGCTGCTGCTGGTATTAAGCCATCAAGCCTAACTCTTACCGTTCTGCCTGTGATTCCTCCAGATCTGCGCCCAATGGTGCAGCTAACCGGTGGACGATTCGCAACAAGCGACCTTAATGACCTTTACCGTCGTGTGATTAACCGTAACAATCGTCTAAAGAAACTGATCGACCTGAACGCTCCTGAAGTAATTCGTCGCAATGAAATGCGTATGCTTCAAGAGGCCGTTGATGCGTTGATCGACAACTCTGCGGCTCGTGGTGGCCGTGCTGTTAACGCGACAGGTGGACGACGTCGTCTGAAGTCAATTAGCGACATGCTAAAGGGTAAACAAGGACGATTCCGCCAGAACCTGCTGGGTAAGCGTGTTGATTACTCTGGACGTTCTGTGATCGTTGTTGGTCCAAAACTAAAGATTAACCAGTGTGGTCTTCCAAAGCAAATGGCGCTAGAGCTATTCAAACCATTTGTTATTAGCTGGCTGATTCGTGGTGAGCACGCTCATAACATTCGCTCGGCAACCCGTTTGATCGAAGCTGGTGATGCACTTGTTTGGGATGCACTTGATGCTGTGATTGAAGGCAAGTACGTTCTTTTGAACCGTGCACCATCTCTTCACCGTCTGTCTATCCAGGCTTTCCAGCCAAAGTTAGTTGAAGGTAAAGCGATTCACTTGCACCCATTAGTCGCTAACGGATTTAACGCTGACTACGACGGTGACCAGATGGCTGTTCACTTGCCACTGTCAAGCGACGCACAGCGTGAAGCTCGTGAGCTGATGAGCGCTACAAATAACTTGCTTAAACCTGCTGATGGTGCACCAGTGCTTAACATCGGTCAGGACGTTGTGCTGGGTAACTACTACCTAACATACGACAAGCCAAGTGCTCAGGCTAAGGAAGTCAAATCGTACAGTTCTGTGTATGAGGCTGAAATGGCATATGACAACAAGAAATTGCAACTTCAGACACCAATTCGCGTACTTGCAAAGGGTGAAATCCGTGAAACTACACTCGGACGAGTCTTCTTTAACGAGATTCTGCCCGTTGATTTCCCTTACGACAATAATGTTCAGTCTAAAAAGCAGCTAAAGAAAGTTCTCGCCAAAATCTTTAATGATTACGACGCTGAAACGACTGCTCAGACTGCTGACCGCATGAAGGGATTAGCTTTCCGATTTGCAACAATCGCTGCAGTATCGACTGGTAAAGACGACTATCTTCACTTTGACGAAATCGCTGAGTTTGTTGCCGAAGGTGATGCTAAAACAGCGCTGATTTCAGAGCAATTCGACCAAGGTCTAATCACTGACGACGAACGTTATAGCCTAACTGTTGCCTCGTGGCGTGCAGTTGACCGTAATGTGACCGACTTTTTGCAAGGTGAGCTAAAGAACATGGATACCAGCATTAGTGTGATGGTTAACTCCGGAGCTCGTGGTGATATTTCGAACGTTAAGCTTGCGAGCGCGATGGTGGGAATCATGGTGGATGCAGCTAACCGCGAAATTGAGCTGCCAATCCGAAGTAACTACCGCGATGGACTAAGTTCGTTGGAGCAATTCGTGGCAACACGTGGTGCTCGTAAGGGTCTAATTGACACCGCTCTTAAGACCGCTGACTCAGGCTACCTGACTCGTCGTCTGGTTGATGTGTCACAAGATGTCTTTACAGTTGAAGATACTCCTAATAATGACGAAGGATTCAACATTTACCGCAGCGAATCAGAGCTGACTATGATCGACTTCGGTAACCGTCTCTTTGGACGATTTACTGCAGAAGCTGTTCCTGGCCATATTAAGGCTGACGAGCTCATTACTCGCGAAATTGCGGACAAGATTGAAGCCGACGAAAGTGTTACAACTGTTAAGATTCAATCTGTTCTAACCACCAAGAATCTGCGCGGTATTCCACAAAAGAGCTATGGTATCGACATGGCATCAGGCAAGTTGGTAAGCGTTGCTCAACCAGTTGGTGTTATCGCTGCTCAATCTGTCGGTGAGCCAGGTACTCAGCTGACGCTAAAGACCTTCCATGCCGGTGGTGTGGCTGGTGGAGACATTACTCAGGGTCTGCCTCGTGTTGAAGAGTTGTTCGAAGCTCGTTCACCTAAGGGTCAGGCATTTGTGACTGAACTCACAGGTTTAGTCGATGTTTGGGAAGATGGCAAGAAATATGTCGTTCAAGTAACTCCAGAAGCTGGACACGTTGAGCGCCTAGAACTTGAAGGCCGAACTGCCACCGTTAAATCTGGCAGCAATGTCAAGGTTGGTGACGTTCTGGCAACAGGCGAGAGCGAATCGAAGCCTCTTGTTGCACCATTTGATGGCCTCGTTGAAGTGACCAAAAAGATGATCGTTATTGCAGCAAACGCAAGTTCACCTGTTAAATACGAAATTCCTGGTAATACTCAGCTAGTTGTTAAGGCTGGTGACGTTGTCGAAGCGGGCGACCGTCTGACAATTGGTTCACTGAACCTACACGACCAAATGCGCCTGAAGGGCACTGAAGCAGCACAACGTTACATCATTAACGAAGTGCTTCGTATCTATGCTGCACAGGGTCAAGACGTTGCTGACAAGCACCTTGAGATCATTGTGCGCCAGATGTTCAGCCGTGTTCAAATCGAAGACCCAGGTGACAGCACGTTTGTTACTGGTGATATCGTTTCTAAGGCTGCTGTGGTTGAAGCTAACGCCATCCTGGCTGCCGAGAAAAAAGAGCTGGTTGGCTATACTCAGCTGCTCCTTGGTATTACCAAGGTATCAATCTGGTCGGATAGCTTCCTATCAGCTGCATCGTTCCAGGACACAACTCGTGTACTGATCAACGCCGCTGTATCTGGTCGTGTTGACCGCCTACATGGCCTAAAGGAGAATGTGATCATTGGTCGCAAGATTCCTGTAGGAACTGGTGCGCGTAATGCTGACGGTAGTTTGCAAAGCGACGACGAATTGGTGAGTGAAATCGCCGAAGACTTAGAGCTCGCAGCGTAGACAGTATTTGCCAAGAAAAGCCTCGCGACTTGCGGGGCTTTTCTAATTAGTAACACTGACTGCGCTTGATGCTGGCTGATGACAGTGTTATGTTTAAACGATGATAGAGCGTGACTATCCGATTAATGTGATATGTCCACAAACGGGAGAACCATGTGAACTGCTTGTTCAGTTTGTGAATCGATATACAGCGGATCACAAAAAGCCCGAAACGCCTGAAACCAAGAAACTGGAGGATGTTGCGATACTCAATCGAATCCTAGCAGGATACGTTGTTTTACGTACATGCAAAAACCTGAACATACTTGACCTTTCAGGCTGAACCTATCGACATCACGGATATAATTTGCTATAATGATAGGTGAGTTTCCTCTTACGAAACGTGTGAGTTATTTGAATGTGTACAGATTCACGCGCGTTTGTAAGCATGACACAGGGCGAACATGCTGAGTTCAATCTGTAAAATTATCCCAGAACGCTGAAGATATTTGAGACAAACGTTTCATTTATGGATTGCATCGTTCTGAATTTAATTGTAAATATAAAATCGGAGTATTAATGCCAACAATCAATCAACTAGTCCGCAAGCCCCGCAAGACTGCTGTTAAAAAAAGCAAGTCTCCTGCGCTTGGACGCTCATATAACGCCTTAAAGACGCGTTATAGCGACGAACCAGGCCCACTAAAACGTGGTGTCTGTATCAAAGTAACCACTAAAACACCAAAGAAACCAAACTCTGCGCTTCGTAAAGTTGCTCGTGTTCGTCTGACGAACGGTCAAGAAGTTTGGGCTTATATCGGTGGTGAAGGTCACAACCTGCAGGAGCATGCTGTTGTGCTAGTTCGTGGTGGTCGTGTGCCAGACCTCCCCGGTGTTCGTTATCACATTGTTCGTGGTGCTTTGGACCTTCAAGGCGTTGCAAAGCGTCAACAAGGCCGTAGCAAGTACGGTGCGAAGAAGGAGACGAAATAATGTCAACTTTTCGCGAAACAGTTGAAGAAGAAAAAATTAGGGCTGCTAGTGCTACACAAACAAACGGAGAACTAGGTGCTGGGGATTGGTCAGATCCTGCAGATCCTGAAACGTGGGGACCAACGCAAGAGGTTGGACGTGATCTTGGCCGCACTACAGCGCTACTAGCAGATACTCAACCAATAGATGTCGTTCAGCTTGCTGAAACAAAACCACTCCCCGTAATTACACCAGAACAAATCGAAGGAGGGCTATAAGATGCCTCGTAAAGTAACCGCCAGCCTGCAACGCAAGCTGAACCCAGACCGCAAGTACCAAAGTGTGCTTGTACAGCGTTTAATCAACAAATCTATGCTTGATGGCAAAAAACTTGTTGCTGAACGTGCTGTTTACGCTGCCCTTGAAACTGCCGCTAAAAAGCTAAATAGCGAAGATCCACTAGAGGTTTTTGAACGTGCACTTAAAAACGTTTCACCAAACTTCGAAGTTAAATCTCGTCGTGTCGGTGGTGCAAACTACCAAATCCCATTCCCTGTGGCCGGTCACCGTCAACTTCACTATGCATTTTCATGGTTGGTTCAATCTGCCCGTGCTCGTAAAGGTATGCCATACGCTCAGTGTTTAGCACAAGAGATTATTGACGCCCACAACGAAGCTGGTGCAGCCTTCAAGAAGAAGGAAGACACTCACAAGATGGCTGAAGCTAACCGAGCCTTTGCTCACTTTGCAAGGGGTTAGTTATGGCTGAAAGAACTGTTCCTCTTAAAGATCTTAGAAATATTGGTATTATCGCGCATATTGATGCCGGTAAGACCACTACAACCGAAGGTATTTTGTATCGTACTGGTATTAACCACAAAATCGGTGAAGTTCGTGGCGCCAATGGTGATAGCGCAACGACTGACTGGATGGCTCAGGAAAAAGAGCGTGGAATTACTATTACCAGTGCTGCCGTTACTTGTTTTTGGAAAGATCACAAGATTAACATCATCGACACACCAGGTCACATTGACTTTACCGCTGAGGTAGAGCGTTCACTTCGTGTGCTTGACGGCGCTGTAACAATCTTTGACGGCAAAATGGGTGTTGAAGCTCAGTCTGAAACTGTATGGCGTCAGGCTAACAAATACGGCGTGCCTCGCATCTGTTTCATTAACAAGATTAACCAAACTGGTGGTGATTTCTACAAGTCACTTGATACAATTCATAATCGCTTGTCCAAGCATGCACTTCCTGTGCATCTTCCTATTGGATTCGAAAAAGACATCAACGGTGTTATCGACCTCGTTGATATGAAAGCATACACCTACACTGATTACGCTGATCACGAATTGGTTCAAGGCGAAATTCCGGCTGACATGCTGGAAAAAGCAAAGAATGCACGTAGCCTGCTGGTTGAAGCAGCTGTCGAAGCTGATGATGAACTATTTGAACGATTCCTTGAAAAGGGTGAAGATTCAATCACTGAAGCTGAACTAAAAGCAGCTCTTCGTAAGCGAGTTTTGGCTGGTAACTTCTTCCTCGTAAGTGGTGGAGATGGTCGTGGTGTTATCGTCGAGAAACTTCTTGATATCATGGTTGATTACTTGCCATCACCACTTGATGTCAGCGGTATTTGGGGTGTTAACCCTAAAACAGGTGACGAAATTGAGCGTAAGCCATCAGTAACAGAACCTCTTGCAGGTTTAGCATTCAAGATCGCGACTGATCCATTTGTTGGAAAGCTTATTTTTGTTCGTGTTTACAGTGGTAAACTTGCCGCTGGTTCGTATGTCCTTAACACCACAACTGGTGAAAAAGAGCGTGTTGGACGAATCGTTCGAATGCACGCCGACAAGCGTGAAGAAATCGATTCAGTAAGCGCTGGTGATATCGCGGCCGTTATTGGCTTAAAAGACACCTTTACTGGTCATACTTTGGCTGATCCTGCACACCCAATCGCCCTTGAGAGCATTACGTTCCCAGACCCACCTGTATCAATTGCAGTTGAGCCAAAGACTAAGGCTGACCAAGAAAAAATGGGAATTGCGCTGCAACGACTTGCCGAAGAAGACCCAACCTTCCGTGTTCACACTGACGAAGAAACCGGTCAGACGATTATGTCAGGAATGGGTGAATTACACCTTGATATCCTGATTGACCGTATGCGCCGCGAATTCAACGTCGAGGCAAATATTGGTGAACCACAGGTTGCCTTCCGTGAATCAATCAAGGGCACATCAGAAGTCCAGGGTAAACATGCCAAGCAATCTGGTGGACGTGGTCAATATGGTGACGTTTGGGTTCGATTTGAGCCAAACGAAACAGGCAAAGGCTTCGAATTCTTTGACGCAATCAAGGGTGGTGTTGTTCCGAAAGAATACATCAAACCTGTTGAACAAGGTATTAAAGAAACACTTCTTGGTGGAGTTATCGCTGGTTACCCTGTCGTAGACGTCAAAGCGACGCTTTACGATGGTAGCTACCATGATGTGGACTCTAGCGAATTGGCCTTCAAACTGGCTGGTGCACTGGCTACTCGTGAAGGTATTCGCCAAGCGAAACCAATTCTGCTGGAACCTGTTATGCGTCTAGAAGCGACTACCCCTGAAGAATTCATGGGTGACGTTATCGGCGACATTAACTCTCGTCGTGGACGAATTGAGTCGATGGAAGACCTTAGTGGTGGCGCCAAGCTGATTAAGGCGATTGTCCCACTGTCGACAATGTTTGGTTACACTAACGACCTACGCTCAATGAGCCAAGGTCGTGCAGCAAGCTCTATGGAGCTGGCACAGTACGAAGAAGTACCACCAAACGTCGCTCAAGAGATCATCGAAAAACGATCAAGCAAATAGAGGTTTTTAGTCTTTACTTACCACTATTAAAGCTGTATAATTCATATCATACGTCGTGAGGTGGGTATTATCCTCATGCGAAAATAATTTAAAGGAGAAATAATTAAAATGGCAGATTTCGATCGAACCAAGCCTCATGTTAACGTTGGTACTATGGGTCACGTTGACCACGGTAAAACAACACTAACTGCAGCGATTACATCAGTACTTGCAAAGCGTCTTCCTAGTGACGTTAACAAGGCTGTTGCTTACGCACAAATTGACAACGCACCTGAAGAGCGTGCACGTGGTATTACTATTGCATCTTCTCACCAGGAATACGAGTCAGAAAAGCGTCACTACGCTCACGTTGACATGCCAGGACACGCAGACTACGTCAAAAACATGATCACTGGTGCTGCACAAATCGACGGCGCAATCCTTGTGGTTGCAGCAAACGATGGTCCACTACCACAAACTCGTGAGCACGTTCTTCTTGCAAAGCAAGTTGGTGTGCCAAAGATTCTTGTTTTCCTTAACAAGATGGACCTTGCTGACCCTGAACTAGTTGAACTAGTTGAAATGGACATTCGTGAACTACTTGCAAAGAACGGCTTCGACGAAGACGCTCCTATCATCAAGGGTTCTGCAACTAAGGCACTTGAAGGCGACAAAGAATCAGAAGACGCAATCATGGAATTGGTTGCCGCTCTTGATAGCTACGTTCCAGAGCCAGTTCGTGACCTAGACAAGCCATTCCTAATGCCTATCGAGGACGTTTTCTCGATCAAGGGTCGTGGAACTGTTGCTACTGGTCGTATCGAACAGGGTATTGTTAAGATTAACGACCCAGTTGAAATCGTTGGTATTCACCCAGTACAAAACACTGTTGTAACTGGTATTGAGGCTTTCAAAAAGAACCTTAACCAAGGTCAAGCTGGCGACAACGCTGGTCTGCTTCTTCGTGGTATTGAGCGCGAGCAAGTTGAACGCGGTCAAGTTTTGGCTAAACCTGGTTCAATTACTCCACACACAGAGTTTGAAGCTGAAGTTTACATCTTGAAAAAAGAAGAAGGTGGTCGTCACACACCATTTTCAAAGGGCTACAAACCACAATTCTACTTCCGTACTACCGATGTTACCGGTGAAGTTGAACTTCCTGCTGACAAGGAATTGGTTATCCCTGGCGACACACTGACTTTCGGTGTTAAACTACTTGCACCTATCGCAATGGAGCAAGGCCTTAACTTCGCAATTCGCGAAGGTGGCAAAACCGTTGGTGCTGGCGTTGTAACCAAGATCATCAAATAGTTAGAACTTCTAATTATCAAAATACCCCCGAGTAATCGGGGGTATTTTTTATAAATTTGGGCTGCTCCGTCCCGCCCAGAGGCGGCAACGGAACGAAGCAGCCATCATGGACGGGAACGGAGACGCTCTACGTCGGCGTCTGGATCTGGAACGCGTAGCCCATCGACTGACTTCCGCCGATCATCTTGAGCCCGTATTTGGGCGCAAGTTCACCGACGTTGGTCACGAACTGTGCGAGAGCATCGGGGGCCGGGTAGCCGGGGTAGTCGGTGACGATGTCGCCGTCGAAATGCACCCGGAAGTGCCCCTGAACGTCCGCGTCCACTTTGCGCAAGTGGGCGAACTCGAGCGCTTCGTAGACGACGGTTGTTGCTTGCTGGCGCGTGTCTTCGGTGAAGACCTGCGCGATCGGTGTGTGGGTGGTGGGCAACATTGCGTGCTCCTCTCAAGAGCGATTGATCCGATAACGTTAACGTGCGAGACGTAGAGCGATTGTAACAACCTACCTTGTTGAAAGCAACTGAATAATTTAAAAGCGAAGACCCGCCAGATCCCCAGAGAATCCGACGGGATCGCTGCCATGGGAATATGGCGGGTGTTATGGGAGCGCGCGCTGCGGCTGGACGGTCACCCGTACAACGCGGCGCGGATGCTCGCCGGCGGGTCCACCGATGTCGCTGTAGGACGGGCGGTGGATGTGAAGTGAACGAAGGCGTCCGGGGTAGCTGTCGCGGAAGTAGGCCATCACGGCCAGTTCCATTGCCTCGCGAACCTCTGGAGGTGCGAAGCCATCTCCGGTGACGATGATCTCGTGCTCGAATGTTGAAACTGTCCAGTTGGGGCGCAAGGCCTTCAGGACTTGTTCGATTTCTTGCTTGATTTCATCGACCAGTGCCTTGTCCGTTCTGCTGAGCAGTACGTCGGTGCCTGGCATTGATTTTTCCTTGCTCTCATTCCCAAACAGTGTGTCCGGGGATATTTCATAATACTGTATTTATATAGTTCTGTCAATTTGCATATCTCTGTTAATTTGCTATACTAACACCTGTATTATTAATCGCAGTGACAACTCGGCCAGATAGAACAACACTAATTCGAGCACGAGGTTACACTGCCGTACTATGTGGATAGTAAAAGGAGCCTAAAATGGCAGATGCCAAAGAAGTAAAAGAGGCCGGACTACGTATTCGTATCCGCCTAAAAGCGTATGACCACAAAGTCATCGACCAATCAGCAAAACAAATTATCGACACCGCGATTCGTACTGGTGCCAGCATTGCTGGTCCTGTGCCGCTGCCAACTCGTCGTAGCACATTTACGGTTGTAAAATCACCACACGTCTATAAAAAGGGTGGTGAAGCCTTCGAAATGCGCGTTCACAAACGCTTGATTGACATTACAAATGCCAATCCTAAGACGATTGATAGCTTGCAAAACCTCAGCCTTCCAGCTGGAGTTGACGCCGAAATCCGTATGTAATTAGATGTAAATTAAAATAGCCCCAGAAAGGGGCTATTTTAATAGGAACGAGAAACTAGAGACCGAGCATAAGAGAAGCATTAAGGTTTACTGCCACAATAATCAGCTGCATGACAATAATAAAGAGCAGCAAGAATGACCAGTAAAAAGTTTGCTTTGTAACGCGTGCTTCAAAAAAAGAAGGGTAGTCAGGGCTTACTTTAAGCGTTCGATACGTTCCGACTTTTATATGTGCTGTACTTTTTTTCGCGTGGCTTTTAGCCGTTGATTTATGTTTGGTAGTTGTGGCTGTTTTCTTTTTTGTGACCATGATGACTCCTATTGATGCCTATGTACCATCAGTATGACGAGTTGTGCTTATAAACACAAGCGGTTTTTAATAATCACCACCGCTCATATTCCAGTACTGTTCAAGCGTAGGTTTGTTTTGTAGTTTCATATCTTGGGCAACTTCGACACCAACGTAACGGTAGTGCCATTCCTCGGTCTCGTATCCCGTAATATCTTGATAACCGGCGGGATACCGTTGGATAAAACCATATTCGGCAGCGTGAGCCTGCAGCCAGGTATATGCAGAGGTGGTATGGAAATCGCTAAGTGCTTGTCCGTTAGCCTCCAGATCGACCGCCAGCCCTGTCTGATGTTCACTATATCCAGGCCGAGCACTATAGGTATCAGCGGCTGCTTGACCACTGGTTGCTACCCAAGAGTTATAGGTACTGATTTGAGTTGAATATGATCTATAGCTACTGGTAACCGAAAAACCAACACCAGCGGCGGCTGCGGCGGCTGACATTGCGCTAAAACTGGGCGCAGCCTTGGCGCTAAGTTTGAACGACGTACCAGCAATATAAACTAGGTCAGATGGAGCAAAGGCTAGGGGCTGCAAGCAGTGCTTTTTATTAACCAAGACGTCGATATTTGAGGGATTATTGTGTGTTGTCGAGTTATTGCAGGCTGATGAATCCAGGATACTAGCAGTCTGACTGGTAGCATTTTTAGATTGATCAGCGACCGCCTGAGCTGCAGCTGCTTCTTGTTGAGCCTTAAGTGCGGCCGCCGCGGCGGCTTTTGCATGGTTTACATCAGCTATTTTCTTATAATTAGAGACAATAAACGCCTCTGTACTGGCTCTGGAGCTATCGATAGCCGTCATTGTGTGATCATAATATAAATATATGCCTGTACCTGCGGCAATAAAACCGACCAAAATAATGCTAACTGAAATAACGTGCTTTTTTATAAATCTGCGCTGGGACTTAAACATACCCTTCTATTCTATAGGAACTGGTCATGCTTGCGAAGCGGATTATCCCATAACCCCTTGACGTGCGTATCTATTCTTGCTATTCTTAATCGGTAACTTATTGCGAAAACAACAAATATTCTTGGTGAATTGGTAGGTCTACATCTGTAGAAACCACCTTCCACCAAGAATTTTAAGTGGGAAAGAGACGAACATGAAGGCGCTTCTGGGTACCAAAATTGGTATGACACAAATCATCAGCGAGAATGGAGTTGCAGTTCCTGTAACGCTTATTCAGGCTGGCCCGATCACTGTGACTCAGTTAAAATCTGTCGAAACTGACGGATATACTGCAGTCCAGGTAGCATTCGGTGAAGGTAAAAACCTTTCTAAAGCTGTTGCCGGTCACGTTAAAGCATCTAGCACCACTCCGAAACACATTCGGGAATTTCGCGTAACTGACCTTCCTGACGGCATGGCTGTCGGTAATACTATTGATGTCACTGCCTTTTCTCTTGGCGACATCGTTGATGCAACGGGCACCAGCAAAGGTAAAGGTTTTGCCGGTAACGTCAAGCGTCACAATTTCAATACCAGCCGATCTACTCATGGTGGTAACGGAAACGTTCGTAAGCCTGGATCAATCGGATCTATGTACCCACAAAAGGTGTTCAAGGGTAAGCGAATGGCTGGACGAATGGGCCACGACCAAGTAACTGTTAAGAACTTGGTGGTTGCCTATTTAGACCCAGAGGCTAATTTGATTGGTCTTCGTGGTGCCGTACCTGGTCCTAAAAAAGGCCTGATCGTAATTGGAGGAAAAGCATAATGGCTGAAACTACTGCAAAAGCTGCTGCACCAAAGGCTGTAACTCTTCCAAAAGAAATCTTTGCTGTCGAAGTTCCTAATCACGAGCTTTTAAAGCTGGCTTATGATGCATACCTGGCAAACTCACGCCTCGCTACTGCAACCACTAAACAACGTGGTGAAGTTAGCGGTGGTGGTAAAAAACCATGGGCTCAAAAGGGTACTGGACGTGCACGTTTTGGTTCATCTCGTAACCCGATTTGGCGTGGCGGTGGTGTTGTCTTTGGTCCTCGTGGTATCGAGAACTACACAAAGCGCGTCTCTGTTAAATCAAAGCGTGTTGCTCTTCGCCAAGCTTTAACACTAGCAAACAAAGAAAAGAAAATCGTGGTTCTGGACTTTAAGACGACTGGTAAAACCAGCGAAGCAGTTAAATTTATGACCGACAACAAACTTGACCGACGAGTTCTGTTGGTTGTTGACGAGAAAACCCCACAACTAATTCATGCAACTAACAATATTCAGAACTTACTGCTTATTAACGCTATGTACCTTAGTGTGTACCACATCCTGAACGCTGACCATATTGTCCTTTCAACCGGATCAGTGCCTGTCATCAAAAAATGGCTTGCTAAGGAGGAGAAATAACCATGACTACTAACATCGTTATCATCCCTCGCGCGACCGAAAAAGCCTACGGACAGTCTATTGCCAAGAATGTGTATGTATTTAACGCACCTCTGACCGCTAACAAGCAACAAATCGTTGCCGCCGTCGAAGCACAATTTGAAGTTAAAGTGACTAACATCAAGACGTTGGTCCAAAACGGTAAAGCAGTTCGTTTTTCTCGTGGTAAACGTGCCCAACCTGGTAACACGACTCGTCGTGATAGCAAAAAGGCGTATGTAACACTCGCGGCCGGTGACAGTATTAAAGTTTTTGACGAAACTCCTGCTACTGATGCCGAGACTATTAAAGCCGACAAGAAGGATAAAAAGTAATGCCAATCAAGATGTATAACCCAACTACTCCTGCCCGTCGTGGTATGACTACTGAGGATTACAGCGAGATTACTACTCGTAAACCTCTAAAGAGCCTTGTTAAAAGCAAAAAGCAGAATGCTGGACGTAACAACACTGGTCGCATCACTGTTCGTCACCGTGGTGGAGGCGTTAAACGTCACTACCGTTTGGTTAACCACAAACTTGCTCCTGGACTAACTGTTACAGTTGAAGAAATTGAGTACGACCCGAACCGTAGTGCACGTATTGCTCGTGTAAAGGATCAATTTGGTCTGTATCACTACATCTTGGCTGATACTTCAATGCAAAAGGGTAAAGTTGTCGTTAGCGGCGAAGAGGCTCCGATCGAAAGTTCAAACCGTATGCCACTTTCTCGTATTCCAATTGGTACTCAAATCTACGCAATTGAAATTACTCCTGGCCGTGGTGCACAAATGGTTCGTTCTGCTGGTGCCAAAGCACAGCTAATGGCCAAAGAAGGTGACTACGCACAGGTGCGTCTTCCATCTGGCGAAGTTCGTCGTTTCCGTCTAGAAGCAACAGCAGCTATCGGTGTTGTTGGTAACGTCCAACATCAAAACGTCAAGATTGGTTCTGCTGGACGAAACCGTCGTAAGGGAATCCGCCCAGGTGTTCGTGGAGTTGTTATGAACGCCGCAGATCACCCACATGGTGGTGGTGACGGTGGACGTCACGGTACTGGTAAGGCACCTCGAACTCCATGGGGTCAACTGACACTTGGATATCGAACACGTCGTCGTAAAGACATCGGTAAATTGATTATTAAGACGCGTCATGACGCAAAGAGGAAGAAATAACATGAGTCGTTCACTTAAAAAAGGCCCATTTGTTGACTTCAAACTCGCTAAGAAAGTAGCGGCTTTGACTGCAGATGACCGTACTATCATCAAGACTTGGGCTCGTGCTAGTACGATTAGCCCCGAAATGGTTGGTCGTACGATCGCTGTTCACAACGGTAAAGTTCACGTACCAGTTTTGGTATCTGAAAACATGGTTGGTCACAAACTAGGCGAATTTAGCCCGACTCGTAAGTTCCGTAAGCACGGTGGAAAGGACAAGAAGTAATGGCTGATACCACTACAATTCGTTCGTACACTAAGGGTATCGACCAAGCTCCTCGTAAGGTAGCTCTCGTAGCTAGCCTAGTTCGTCGTCGAACTGTTGCCGACGCGCTTGTTATTCTGTCTCACACACCAAAGCGTGCTGCACTTCCTGTTATTAAGGCTATCGAAAGCGCTAAATCTAACGCTGTTAATACTCATGGCCTTGACGCTAAAACACTGACTATTTCAACACTTTCTGTTACTGCTGGTACTCGTTTGAAGCGATTCAAACCTGCTAGCCGTGGACGCGCCCTTCCATTCCAAAAGAAGTCTGCCAACATCCTGGTTGAAGTAACGGGTGATATGAAAGCTAAAAAGAAGCCTGTAACAGCTAAAGCTGAAACGGCCGAGAAAGAGGAGGAGAAATAAGATGGGACAAAAAGTAAACCCAATTAGCTTCCGTCTTCAGGTTCACAAGAACTGGGAATCTCGCTGGTTCGCGCCAAAGCGTGACTTTGCCAAATGGCTAAAAGAAGACATTCGTGTACGTGAACTTATCGAGAAGCGTTTCGAGAGTCGTCCAACGATTGCGCGTATTGAAATCGAACGATCTGCAAACCTGATTACTATTACTATTCATACCGCCAAAGCTGGTGTTGTGATCGGTCGTGGTGGTGCTGGTGTAACTGAGCTTAAGACTGCAATTGAAAAGATTACAAGCCTCCCAATTCGCCTCAACATCGAAGAAGTAAAACGTCCTGAACTTTCCGCAAAGCTTGTTGCCGAGAATATCGCTCGTCAGCTAGAGCGTCGCGGTAACTTCCGCCGTGCAATGAAAATGGCTGCACAAAATACTATCGCTGCTGGCGCTAAGGGTGTTCGTATCCAAGTTGCTGGACGTTTGAACAATGCTGAAATGGCTCGTCGTGAAAAGATTATCCAAGGTTCTGTACCGCTTCACACATTACGTGCTGATGTTGACTTCCACACTGCTCGGGCTAACGCTCCAGGTGTTGGAATCATTGGTGTTAAAGTATGGATTTACAAAGGTGAGAGGGCTTAACAATGTTACTTCCTAAGAAAACTAAATACCGAAAAGTCCGTAAGGGCAAAAACAAAGGCGTGGCTACTCGTGGTCAATATATTGCTTTTGGTGATTACGGCTTGCAATCACAGGATAACAACGACGTTACTTCGCGTCAGATTGAGGCTTCACGTCAGGCTATGACTCGTCATATCAAGCGTGGTGGTAAGATCTGGATTCGTATCTTTCCGCACATTCCACGTACTCGTAAGCCACAAGATGTCAAGATGGGTAGCGGTAAAGGTAACCCAGAGTTCTTTGTCGCCAAGGTAAAAGCTGGAACTGTCCTGTTTGAAATGAAGGGTGTCGACGAATCTGTTGCTCGCGAGGCAATGCGTCTTGCAGCCCATAAACTACCCGTTAAGACCAAGTTCATCGTAAGGGAGCAAGCATAATGGCTACTGTTAAAAAAACTGCCAAAGTTGCAGCAAAGAAAGCTACCGAGATCAAAACAATTGATCAACTGCGCGAAACGTTGGCTACCAAAACGGCTGATCTGTTGCAGGCACGCCGCGGGAATGCTGCCGGAGAACTTACAAACCCCCGAATCATCACTGTTACACGTAAAGAAATCGCTCGGCTGAAGTTTGCTATACATGCAGATGAAATCGCTCAGCGTAAGGAGACAAAATAATGGCTAAGTCATTCACCGGAATCGTTACTTCAGATAAGGCAGACAAGACAATTACTGTCACTGTTACAAGTCGCGAAACTCACCCAGTATACGGCAAGCAGTACACGGTAAGCCGTAAGTACGCTGCACACGATGAGAAAAACGAAGCGAAAATCGGCGACAAGGTCATTATTGTTGAGACTCGTCCAGTGTCAAAGAGTAAAGCTTTTCGCCTTGATAAGATTGTCGAGCAATCCCGCGGTTCTATTGAACTGAAGGAAGAAGTCGCCATGGCTGAGCCTGGCAAGAAGGCTAAAGAGGAAACACTATGATTCAACAAGAAACTCGTCTAAAAGTTACTGACAACAGTGGTGCAAAGGAAATTCTTTGTATTCGTGTTCTTGGTGGTACGAAGCGTCGCTATGCTCGTGTCGGTGATATCATTGTTGCTACTGTTAAAACTGCCAACCCAACCGGCCTCGTCAAGCGTAAATCTGTTGTAAAGGCGGTCGTCGTTCGTACTCGCGACCAAATCCAACGTAAGGATGGCAGTACAATCGCATTTGACGACAACGCCGCAGTAGTAATTGGCGATGACAAAAACCCTAAAGGTACTCGTGTCTTTGGACCTGTGCCACGTGAACTACGTGACATGGGCTACGCAAAGATTATTAGCCTTGCACCGGAGGTTCTATAGTATGGCTACTGTAAAACGAATCCGAACTGGTGACACCGTTAAACTGATTAGCGGCGCTAATAAAGGTACAACCGGTAAAGTCCTGAAAGTCCTGGCTAAAAAGGGCAGTATTCTGATTGAAGGAATCGGCAACAAACATCGTCACGTCAAACCGACTCAACTAAACCCTCGCGGTGGTCACAAGGACATTCATGTCCCAACCCCTATTCACAAAGTTGCCTTGGTTGTTGATGAAAAATCTGGCAAAACAAGTCGTGTGGGATTAATAAAGAACGCTGATGGTGGCACTACCCGTGTTGCTCGTCAGCATAAAGATAAGGAGATCAAGTAATGGTTAAAACATTAGCTACTACCACTCCTCGCCTGAAAGCCCTGTACAAAGATACTATTGTGGGGGAACTACAAGCCGAACTGAAACTTGATAACATACATCAAGTTCCAAAATTAGAGAAAATTGTAGTAAGCGTAGGAACTGGTAAAAACAAAGACGATAAACATTATTATGAAGTAGTTCGTAATACGCTTACAAAAATTACTGGTCAACACCCAGTTGATCGCATGGCTAAAAAGTCTATTGCTGGATTTAAGATCCGTGCTGGGCTAAACCGTGTTGGTATCAGTGTCACCCTTCGAGGTGCTCGTATGTACGAGTTCCTCGACCGTTTGGTAAACGTTGCTTTGCCTCGTGTTCGTGACTTTCACGGCGTAAGTGCTAAAGCATTTGATAAAGCCGGTAACTACAGCCTTGGCATCGTTGAGCAATCTATTTTCCCAGAACTTACATTTGAGGAAACTCAAGTACTTCATGGTTTGCAAACTAACCTCGTTATCACTGGTGGAAGTGCAGCTAGTAGTCGTGCACTACTCGAGAAGTTTGGTATTCCATTCGAGAAAACAGGAGGTAAACAGTAATGGCTAAGAAATCTGCAGTCGCTCGCGACGAAAAACGAAAGAAAATGATTTTGAAGTTTGCTGCCAAGCGTGCTGAATTCAAAGAAATGGGTGACCAAGAAGGTTTGGCGGCTTTGCCACCAAACAGTTCACCGACTCGCTGGAAGAACCGCGACAGCTTGCATGGACGCCCACGTGGTTACATGCGCCGCTTCGGACTTTCACGAATTAACTTCCGCGAAAAAGCAAGTAAGGGCGAAATCCCCGGTATAACAAAGAGTAGTTGGTAGGAAAGGAAACGAATATGTCATTACAATCAACTGACCCAATCGCTGACCTACTAACTCGCATTCGAAATGCAGTTATGGTCGGCAAAAACGAAATCCGTGTTCCTTCATCTAAATTGAAGGTAACGGTTGCTAAAGAATTGGTTAAAGCCAAGTATTTAGTTGATGTCAAAGTCGAGAGCGCTAAGCCACGTGATATTTTGGTCGTGACGATCAATAAACCTGGTGAAAACTCAACGATTAACGAAATTACTCGTATGAGCAAGCCTGGGCGTCGTGTGTACGTCGCTGGTCATGACATCCCACGCATTAAAAGCGGTCGTGGCATGATCCTAATTAGCACCAGCAAGGGTGTTATGCCCGGACATGTTGCATACAAGCAAAACATCGGCGGCGAATTGCTGCTGAAGGTATATTAGAAATTTAAAGGAGAATAGATATGAGTCGAATCGGAAAACTACCAATTCAAATCCCATCTGGCGTGACAATCACGGTCGACACTGATGCTATTACTGTTGTTGGACCAAAAGGTCAACTGGTAGTACCTCATTTGTCAGACGTAACTGTAACGCTTGAGGATGGTTTCGCTATTGTTACCCGTAAGGATGACGAGCGAATCGCTAAAGCGCAGCACGGCCTGCAACGAGCACTACTTAACAATGCTGTTGATGGTGTTGTTAAAGGCTTTGAGAAAAAACTAGAAGTAAATGGTGTCGGTTTCCGCGTAGGTGGTGGCGGACAGTCAATTGAAATGGCACTTGGTTTTTCTCATCCTGTTAAATACACAGCACAAGAAGGCGTTACGCTCGCTGTTGATAAAATGACCATTACGGTTGCAGGTATCGACAAGCAACAAGTTGGACAAGTTGCTGCCGAAATTCGTGCACTGAAAAAGCCTGAACCTTACAAAGGTAAAGGAATTAAATATGCCGACGAAGTGGTGCTTCGTAAGGCTGGAAAGACAGGTAAGTAATATGGCTAATCTTGCAAATAAATTACGAAACTTGGGACTACGCAAAAACCGTGTTCGCGCAAAAGTATCCGGCACAGCTGAGCGTCCACGCCTAAGCGTTACTATCTCTCACAAGCACGTCAGTGCTCAGGTTATTGACGATGTCGCCGGCAAAACTCTTGTGTCTGCTACGACTGTTGGTGCTAAACAAACCGGTACGCTAACCGAACAAGCTGTTTTTATCGGTAGTGAAGTTGCTAAAAAAGCCAAGAAGGCAAAGATTAATAGTGTTGTATTTGACCGTAATGGCCGTCAGTACGCAGGTCGCCTAAGCGCACTTGCAGACGCAGCACGCGCAGAAGGATTGGAGTTTTAATATGGCTGATATCATAGAAACCGCAGCCCCAGCAGTTGCCCCAGCTCCTACTAGTTCTCCCAACCGGGGACAAGGCGGTGGCCGCCGCGACAATCGTCGTGACCAGGGACCGCAAGAGCCAAAGCAATTTGAAGAAGTAGTCATCAATATCGACCGTGTTTCGCGTGTTGTAAAAGGTGGACGACGCTTCCGTTTTAAGGCACTTGTTGTCGTAGGCGACCGTAAGAGCAAGGTTGGTGTTGGAGTTGCTAAGGGCGCAGATGTTCAGGCTGCCGTTCAAAAAGCTACCGATGTTGCTAAAAAGCACATGACAACTATCGCACTTGATGGTGATAGTGTTCCACACGAATCAGAAATTCGTTTCTCTGGTGCTCAGGTTCTTTTGAAGCCCGCTGCTCCTGGTACCGGTATTATTGCTGGTGGTGTTGTTCGTACGATTATTGGTGTAACCGGTATTCGTAACCTATTATCTAAGTCACTTGGTTCAACTAACAAGGTAAATATCGCTTATGCGACTATTGGCGCCCTTCAAAGCATGGTTCCAAAAGATGAGTGGCTAAACGCCTCTGTAAAAACTGCTCCTAAAAAAGCCGCTGATGCCAAGGAGACAAAGTAATGAAATATCACGAATTACAAGTTTCAGCTACTCCTGATCGCAAACGCGTCGGACGTGGTATTGCTGCCGGCCAAGGTAAAACAGCTGGTCGTGGAACCAAAGGTCAAGGTGCTCGTACGGGTAAAAAGCTAAACGCGATGTTCCAGGGTGGTCAACGACCACTTGCTAAGGCAGTGCCAAAAGCACGCGGATTTAAATCACTTCGAACACCGTCTCAGGTCGTTTACCTTGATCATTTGAACGCCTTCAAAGGCAAGACTGTCGATAATACTACACTGTTTGAAGCGGGCCTCATCGGCTCAAAGTATCAAGCCGTTAAAGTTATCATCAGAGGTGAATTAACCGAAAAGGTTACATTGAATGTTGCTGGTGCAAGTAAAAACGTGGTCGCGGCTATTGAAAAAGCTGGTGGAAAATACCTGAAAACTGCGGTACCATTGAAACTGACAACCAAAACTGTTAAAAAGTCTGACAAATAGTTTTGTTGCACTTTCCTGGAGTAGACACCTACTCCAGAGGAGTAGCAATAAGCGCGAAAAGTGAGAGGGTAGAATCGACTGATGAACTGGAAAACAATCTTTCAATCATTTAAAAATCGCGATATGCAAAAGCGCATTATTATCGTGGTCGGCATTATTATTGCCTATCGATTACTCGCGCATATTCCGGTACCTCTGGCTGGTCCAACTGAACTCAAGCAAGTTATTAATAGTGTTGTAAGCGGTAGCGACTTTGGTGGCTTCCTTAACCTGTTATCGGGTGGAGCGCTGGCGAGCTTCTCAATTGTGCTTGTGGGTATGAGTCCATTCATTACCGCATCGATTATTACTCAGCTGCTGACTAAGGCTATTCCAAAGCTTGAAGAACTTCATAAAGACGGTGAGTCGGGACGACGTAAAATCAATCAGTGGACTCGTATGATTGCTGTACCTCTGGCTGTTGTGCAATCGATAGCCTTCATTTATATCCTGCGACAGACAGTGTTGCAAGGTAATACGACGGTAGTTCTGAGCTCTTCACCGGTTGAATGGGTCGTGGCTATAACAGCGATGACGGCCGGTTCGATTCTGTTGATGTGGCTGGGAGAGCTGATGACGGAGCAGGGAATTGGTAACGGTATTAGCCTTATAATCTTTGCCGGTATTATTAGTCAGTTACCTTCGACCCTGGCTACGCTAGGTACATCTTTGTTCAATCCGACTCACGGTGGTCTGAGCGTCTTTGGTTGGTTTACGATTCCGGTTGATCCGTTAACCTTTTGGGTAGTCGTGGGAATAGCTATAGTGTCGCTGTTTGTGTTATATATTTTGGTCAAGGTCAACGAAGCCCAACGAGTCATTACGGTCAACTATGCTAAGCGCGTACAAGGTAATAGTAGTTATGGTGGCATTAAAAGCATTCTGCCAGTTAAGCTAATTGCTGCCGGTGTTATTCCTGTTATCTTTGCCGTTGCATTCTTGTCTCTGCCAGCTTTCATCGGACAGGTCTTAAAGGCAACAGGCAACCCGTCATATCTAGATACGGCGAATAATCTTATCCTTTGGTTCCAGGCACCAAGTCCCGGGGCGTTCACAGGCACAACGCTTGAGGCCTTTATTTATCCGGCTGCCTATTTTGTCCTCGTTATATTGTTTACGTACTTTTATACAGGCATTGTCTTTAACTCGAGTGAAATTGCCGAAAATCTTCAAAAGCAAGGTGGCTTTATTGAAGGAGTTCGTCCAGGGAAAAGTACCGAAGAGTATCTGAGTCGTACTGTTAATCGCTTGATTCTATTTGGATCACTTGTACTGGGAATCATTGCTGTGATGCCGTTTGCGGCTGAATTCCTACTCTATAATATCGCCGGTGTTTCGAATAGTAAGTTATCAATCGGTGGAACAGGACTACTGATCGTTGTCTCGGTTGGACTTGAAGCTCTTCGTCAAATAAACAGTCGTGCGCTCATGGTAACGTACGACGACTACAAATAGCAGCTTTCCTTTATGGCATTAGACATAGAATATGCGCCAGAACGACACCCCGGACGATGGGTGTTTCTGATTATTGTAATTATTCTCATCGTGGTTTCGGGTTGGTTCGCTTTCCGTTGGTACTGGAACGGTGATGCGCTACCTATTCCCTTAGCAGCAACTGCAGATTCAAGTGTTGATGAATCGGATGTCACGACAACACAACTTGCGCAGTATACCGTTCCAGACTCAAACCCACGTTTTATCAGCATACCGTCAATAAGCGTCGGTGATACTCGTATTTATCCAGTTGACCTCGATGGCAATAACCTCTTAAAGTTTGCAGACAACATTCATGATGCTGGCTGGTATAAAAAAAGCGGTACCCCAGGCAATGGTGGCGTTATTCTTATCGATGGCTACAATCAAGGCAATGTCACTACAGGTGCGTTTGCCAAGCTTGATACACTCCAAAAGGACGATAAAATTATCTTACAGCGCGGCGACGGCAAGCTATTCACCTATAAAGTCGTCGAAAACCAAAGTATGTCACTTGATGAGGTTAATGCTACCGGTATGACCCAAATGGGTAAAGCGGTCACCTCGGGGCTAGAGGGACTTAATCTGATGACATTTGACGGTAAATGGGTGCCTCGACTAGGAACATTTGATAAACGAATTATGCTTCGAGCCGTCATTGACCTTACGAAGTAAGCGTTGACAGTTCGAATGCGTGCGATATAATAGGGATATTAGAAAATAACGCGGGTTAGACCAACGAGCGTTACATTTTACTTGAGATTAGGTGTTTACCTTTACCTAGACTTGGTGTATAATCTACTACTGTAACTTATGGCTAGTCTAAAGGAAGTAATTAAATTGCAAGGTAAGGTGGTGGAATCACTACCTAATACGCAGTTTAAGGTCGAACTAGAGAATGGCCATAGTATCATCGCACACATTTCGGGTAAAATGCGCAAGCACTACATCCGTCTTGTACCAGGTGATAAGGTAGAAGTTGAGTTGACCCCTTACGATCTTAGTAAGGGCAGAATCACCTTCCGCCTAAAAGATTAAATGTAAAGTTCTAGGAGTTTTTCGTCGCTTATGAAGGTTCGTGCAAGTGTCAAAAAGATTAGTCCAGATGATCAACTAGTCCGCCGTAAAGGTGTTCTTCGAATCATCAACAAGAAAAAACCTAAGAACAAGCAGAGGCAAGGTTAATTATGGCTCGAATTGCAGGCGTTACCATTCCAGCTGAAAAGCAAGTTCAGATTGGTTTGACTTATATTTATGGCATTGGCCCACATCACGCGGTTGAAATCCTATCTCAGGCTGGCGTAGAGCCAACAACTCGCGTCAAAGACCTTACAGAGGCTGAAGAGCAACGAATTCGCGAAACTATCGATACTAACTATATCGTTGAAGGTGATTTACAACGTGTTGTCACTAACAACATCAAACGCCTCAAAGACGTTGGTGCATATCGTGGTCTTCGCCACAAAGCCGGACTTCCAGTCCACGGTCAGCGAACTCGCACAAATGCCAGGACTCGCAAGGGTAAGGGTGTAGCAGTGGGTGGAACACAAAAGAAGGCAGCGTCTAAGACGTAGAAAGGAATAGAGAGATTATGGCAGAAGATAAAACAACAACTAAATCCCCATCGACTCGCAAGAAGCAACGTCGATCTGTTCCGTCTGGACAGCTTCATATTCAGGCTACATTCAACAACACAATCGTCACTTTTACTGATAAAAAGGGCAATGTCCTGACTTCATCAAGCGCCGGTGCGACAGGTTTCCGTGGCAGTAAAAAAGGTACCGCATATGCTGCCCAAGTTGCTGCTGAAAAGGCCGCAGAGAGCGCTAAAAGCCTCCACGGTGTCAATGCAGTAGATGTTTTCGTTAAAGGCGTAGGCCTAGGACGAGATGCTGCAATTCGCGCTATGGGCAGCTTTGAAATTAGCGTCGACAGCATTCGCGATGTGACCAGCATTCCTCACGGTGGCGTTCGACCACGAAAGGCACGAAGGGCATAATATGGCACGAGATACTTCACCTATTGTTAAACAAAGTCGCCGCGAAGGATACGCATTACATCCTAAGGCGCACAAAATTATGGCTAAAAAAGCTGGTATTCCTGGTGTTCACGCCAATGGCCGTCCAGGTAAAACTAGCCTATACCTCACGCAACTTCGTGAGAAGCAAAAGGTTCGCCGTACATATGGACTACTTGAAAAGCAATTTGCTAGGTTGATGGTTGAAGCGACTCGTCGCGACGGACTAGCAGGTGAAAACTTGCTACAGCTACTGGAACTTCGTCTTGATAACGCAGTGTACCGTGCTGGATTTGCTGTTTCACGCCGCGGGGCACGACAACTCGTTGGACACGGACACTTCCTTCTAAACGGCCGTCGTGTCGATATTCCATCTATTCGCCTTAAACCTGGTGACGAAATCACCCTTCGCCCAAAAAGCACTAAATCTGGATACTTTACCCAAATCGATGACGTACTTAAAAATACTTTCCAAGTACCACTTAGTTGGTTAAAGAGTGATCCAAAGAAAATGACCATTTCAGTAACAGGCCTGCCGCTGCGTACCGAGGCAGAACCAGATATCAACGAACAGCTAATTGTAGAGTATTACTCTCGTTAATAATTAAAGGAGCTACCAAAATGACAAAAGTAATTCACAACCCCGCCCTCGCTAGCATTGACGAGACAAGCCCTACAAACGCTACGTTCGTAATCGAACCACTTCACGCTGGATACGGTAACACACTAGGAAACAGCCTTCGACGTGTACTTCTTTCAAGTATCCGTGGTGGTGCAGTTGTTGCATTTAGAATCGAAGGCGCAAGTCACGAATTTACCACCGTTAAAGGTGTTAAAGAAGACGTTGTAGATATCATGTTGAATCTAAAGAACGTTCGTTTAAATATTCACACTGACGAGCCTGTCGAGCTTCGCCTCGAGAAAAAAGGTGCAGGTGTTATCACAGCTGGTGACATCAAGACGACTGCTGATGTCGAAATTGTTAACCCTGACCAAGTAATCGCAACTATTGACGATCCAAAGAAATCAGTCCTATTTGACCTCGTCGTCGAATCAGGTCGTGGATACCGTACTATCGAAGAATCAAGTGCTAACCGTGTTCACAGCGACATGATCGCCCTCGATGCAGTATTCAGTCCTGTGCTTCGTGTCCGTTTCAAGGTTGATAACACTCGTGTTGGCCAAGAAACTAACCTTGATAAACTAGCTGTTACTATCGAGACAGATGGTACAATTACACCTCGCGCTGCCTTCGAAGAAGCTGCAGCAATCCTGGTTAACCAATACACTGCACTTGCCGGTTCAACTACTGTTGAAGCTGCTCCTGCCCTTGGTGCTGACCTGGACGACGAGACAAGTGAGCTTAATACTCCAATCGAAGAGCTTAACCTGACTGCCCGCACCGCAAATGCCCTCATCAACAACGATATTCGTACCGTTCACGATTTGGTAACGCTAAGCGAACAGGATCTGCGTGAGCTTAAAGGCTTTGGATCAAAGGCGCTTGACGAAGTTAAAGATAAACTAGCAGAACTGGAACTTTAGACATGCACAGACACGGTTATGTAGGACGCAAATTCGGCCGCGAACGCGACCAGCGTAAAGCGCTGCTTAAAGGCCTGGCAACAAGCTTGGTTGAGCATGGCAAGATTGAAACGACTTTCCCTAAAGCTAAGGAACTTGTTCGTTATATCGAAAAAGTTATCACTAAGGCTAAAAAAGGAACTCTCCAGGGTCGTCGTCAGGTAATTGCAGCACTTTCAACCCAAGCTGCTGCTGCGAAGCTAATTGACGAAATTGTTCCACAAATCTCAGGACGCAACAGTGGTCACGTCCGCGTCGAACGCACAAAAATGCGTGTTGGCGATGGTACTCAAATGGCAACAATCAGCTTTGTTGACGAACTTAGCTCTAAACCAGTAGTTTCTGAAGTTGTTGAAGCGCCAAAAGCAGAGAAAAAAGCACCAGTAAAGAAAGTTAAGGCGGTCGCATAATGGCTATTAATCCTAAAAATCAGACCTATTCACAAAAGCCAACCGAGGTTACTCGTCGTTGGATCCTGATTGATGCTTCAAGCGCACCTCTTGGACGCGTCGCAACGACAATTTCTAAATACCTAATTGGTAAATATAAACCAACCTACACTGCACATATTGATGGTGGTGACTACGTTGTTGTTATCAACGCTGCTCAAGTTGTTGTAACCGGCGAAAAAGAGACTGACAAGAAATATTACCACCACTCTGGCTACCCAGGTGGTATCCGCGACGAAAGCTTATCTGAACTCCGCACAAAGTACCCAGAGCGTATTGTTATTGAGGCAGTTAAGGGTATGATTCCTAAAAATAAGCTCGCGGATGGTCGTTTAGGACGTCTGCGTGTCTTTGCTGGTAGCGATCACACTCACGGCCCACAAACACCAGAGAAAGTAGAGGTAACCTTCTAATGGCTGATCCTAAATATCTATACGGCCTAGGCCGACGTAAAAGTGCAACCGCTTCTGCTCGTCTGTACGCAGGTAAAGGCAAAGTAACGATTAACGACAAAACTGCAGCTGAGTACTTTAGTGAAAACAAGACTCATGTAGCCGAAATAACTGATCCGCTAGCCCTTGTGAACAAGCAAAAAGACTTCGATATCTCTGTGCTTGTAAAAGGTGGTGGTATTGCTGGTCAGGTTGATGCAATCAAGTTAGCCATTGCTAAGGCACTAACTGCTGGACATGCTGACCTTCGTTCGACACTTAAAAAAGCAGAGTTCCTTAAGCGTGATTCTCGCGAAAAAGAACGCAAGAAATACGGCCTACGTTCAGCACGTAAGCGCGAACAATTCTCTAAGCGTTAATATCAAAAGAACTTCCCAAAAAGGAAGTTCTTTTTTGTTACGCGTGTATAATAAACCTTATATTAATTTTCGAGGTATATTATGAGAGCACTAGCAGCAACACCTGAGAATTTCCGATCCTCGTTAGAACCCATAGAGCAAGTAGACATCAAAGATCTTCAACGACTATGGCCGGCACTGGCACCAGAAGCATTACCTACGACAACACTGCGCCTCATAGATACATTACGTCGCGGCTACTTCACGATGCCGAGGGGCTCGTTGCTGGGCGTTACTGTATACGACATGGGCAACAATTCACCTTCAGCAGCTCGACTTAACCTATATGAGCCTCGACGGTTTGCTCATGACCAGGAAGGAACGTACTTTTTTGACACTGATCAGGTTGCCCCCGAAGACGTTGCTGTTCAAGGTGGCCTTCAGGTCCTTGAAGGCCCGTTTGATTCAGGGCGTTCAAAAGAACTTTATGAGCTTATCGCCGATGCTAAGCGCCACGCTGCATAGTAAGCGCGCAACTTGCAAAACTCTATAAATTATGCTATAATGAAGAGATAGTGAAGTTCATAGATTATGATATGCCTCATAAACTTGATTCAGGTCAAGTTAGCCCGGAGATACAACGTATCTTAGATATATATGCGCAGATTAACGTTAGTAGCCATTTTGACAGCGACGACCCCCGTAAACAAAAAGAACTCCTCGGTGAATTTGTGGGTCGCGAGACATTTGTAGGCATAGGTCCAGACGGGCAGATTCAAGCAGTTGCTACCTATACAACAGATATGAGTGCTGACTATGCCTGGATTGAAGGTCTAGCCGTACATCCTGATCACCAAGGAACTAAGAAACACATTGGTTCTACAATGGTAAGAAACCTTGTAGGTATTGCACGTCTGGACGAGCGGAATGCTATAGAATTATCTGCAATACCTACAGCAGTGCCATTTTGGACAAAACAAGGATTTAAAACGACTGCAGTTAATCCAAAAAGCTCAAATGCGATGATGCGACTCGAAATATAAAACATACTATGATACAATTTAACGGTAATGAACAAACGAACCATATCAGTAAGTAGCTATTGGTTTACCGACACCCAGCGTGACGGTTTGTTCTGTGTTTTGAAATAACACATCCTAGAATTTGAAAGTATCGACTAAACCGTCACCAGGCGGTTTTTTTAATTCCAAAGAAAGGATAGTCGATATGACAATGACAGAACAACAAATAAACGCACGGACAAACGAAATAAAACGTGCTCTCGTGACGGATCCTAAAGCGTATATAGAATCTGTTGGTAAGGATGATTCACGTAATTTGCCAGAGATGGTTGATAATCCCGAAGGTGGCGTGACTGCTCTACGGCTTGTCATGGGTGCGACAGAAGCAATGCCATTTAGAGCGCTATCATATGTCGATAGTTTGTTCCAGGTAGCGAGGTTAATACCTTCGACGCAGATTCAGATTATTCATGCAAATAACCTTGGTAATCGCGTGAATGGCGTTGACCTTGGTGCCAGTAGAGAGCAGGCACGACTACTTGCCGCACAGGTCGAGGCGCATTTGGCGCTGTTTCCTGACCTCGAAGGACGAGTGTTACATGCGAACGATACAGAAATGGATACTGATCGCTACATTGACATCGTTCGTGTGGCGTTCGATAGAGATACCGAAATTGCAACAAAGTTACTAGCAAAGGGCAGTAAACACGGTGGTGATTCGGTCCGCTATGTCGCCGCACACTACGCATTTCAAGATACTGACGTCCTAGAACTAGACCCAATAAATGCAAACGCACCCGATCAGGTATCGGTTGATCGAATGATAAGTGTCGGCTGTGGTCAAGAACGAACTTTCTACCGCGCTCGAATGGGCATGAGGGGCATATTACAGTCTGAATTAACTACAGCGCAGATATTTACTCGGCACGTCACACCACCATATTACGCATCGAGGGGGGGCGAACCAAGTCTAAGTGAAGGAGCAACACTCGCGACCTTAGATTCAGTTGGTGATTTAGCTGCCAGGCGTGATATCGCACATTTCCTCACCATCAATACTAACGAAGGAGTACTACAACAATGAAAAACCACATAATAATAATTGGCGGAATGGGGCCGCAAGCGTCTGTTCAGCTACATTCGCTTCTTATCAGTAACCAACATACGAACTTTAAGAGTCCGGACGAGTTTCCTCTTATTGTTCATGTATCGATTCCGGTACCTGATTTCATATCATCGCCAGAAGCAGTACCAATAGCCATCCATATGATTGAAAACGTAGGCAAATCGATTGATACAAAGGACGCATCCGTTATCGGACTGGCGTGTAATACTGCCCATTTGCTTCTAGACGAGCTGCCCAGTATTAACAATGACTCATTTGTCTCTATGATCGACGCTGTTGTGGCCGACATTAATGCTAAAAAGTTCAAAAAAGTAGGACTACTCGCATCGCCGTTTACGATAGAGAACCGTCTCTACCATAAAGCGCTTCAGACTTGGAACATTGAGGTTGTTCAGCCTAATGATAAAGATATTGACCGTCTTGGTGCAATTATTAGGCGCGTTATTGCAGGTGAGCGCCCTGCTTCATTACGTTCAGAGCTAACCACTATTGCGAAACGTTTAGAGAAACAAGGCGTTGATTGTATCTTGCTGGGCTGTACAGAACTACCCCTGGTAGGAATTAATAGCAAGCTTCCGGTAATCGATTCGTTATCAAGCCTTGCTAGGGCGATGTTACAAAGGTTTATAGCGGTAGTTTAGGATATGTTCTATGTCATATTTAGGCTATAATGAACATAATGAGTAAACCAGTTATTTTGACAGGTATTAGAGCCAATAATGATCTGACGATTGGCAACTATTTTGGTGCAATGTTGCCAATTATCGATATGGCTAAAACTCGTTCTGACGAGTACCAAGTTAATCTGTTTATTCCAGATTTGCATAGTTTCACAACACCTATTGATCATAGTTTGCTATATACTCAAATTTTGCATAACGCTCGTCTGTTTGTAGCAGCGGGATTGCCGCTTGATAACTCTGATATCTATTTGTATCGACAAAGCTATATTAGTGCTCATAGCGAACTTACGTGGATACTAGACTGCTTTACTTATTTTGGAGAACTAAGTCGTATGACCCAATTTAAGGATAAAGTACGCTCAAAGCGAAATGCATTTGCGCATGCCCTTGAAGGTCGCGGCAACATAGGCGAAATGACCACTCAAGAAGTTGTTGAAAGTGACGTATTGATTGACTCAATAAGGGATGAAAACACCTCTATAGGTCTATTCAACTATCCGGTTTTAATGGCGGCAGATATTCTACTTTATGGAGCGCAGTACATTCCAGTTGGCGAAGATCAAACGCAGCACCTTGAATTTGCTCGAGACATCTCTGAACGTTTTAACAGCAAACTTGGCGATACATTCACAGTTCCTGAGCCTGCTGCGGCTCAGCACAAATTCTTTGGCAAAGACCAGGGGCTTCGTATTAAAGATTTAATTGACCCAACTAAAAAGATGAGCAAAAGTGACGCGTCTGATAGGGGAATTATCTTCCTGGGTGACGATCCATCGGCCGCTGCTAAAAAGGTTATGGGCGCAACCACAGACGACCTTGCAAGTATCAAATATGACCCTGCGAATCAACCTGGTATCAGCAATCTACTGCAAATCCTCTCTTTGCTCCAAGGTTCAACCTTGGAAGAAACCGCTAAACGTTACGAGGGTCAGACCAGCTATGGTGACTTTAAGAAAGTTGTGGCTGACGAAGTAGAGAAATTCTTGACTGATTTCCAGGCAAAACTATCTGCTGTTGATGACAAAGCAGTGATTACAAAACTAGAACAGTCAGAAATAGACTTAATTCCAGTAGCGAACGCGACACTACTTCGTGCGCAACAAGCTGTCGGTCTGCGACAAAAGGCTTAGTCATGGTTAAAATATCGAGCGGTGACATTATCGCAATCTTGCGTAAATTCGAGCTAGCTGGCGACGAAAATGTACCCAGGCACGTATCAATGGTTAAATTCTCTAATCCAAATCCCAAAAACACATTAGTCGGCTTTCGCTTTGCGAAACAACAATACTATATACTGCTGGACGAAGAAGCCGACGACGACATTGAATATATTACCCAGCAGGTTCAAACCGATAAACAAGACATCATCGGTGAAGTTTTAGAAAACCCGACCGACCATACAACGACGTATGGGATTCCGTTTAAAGGTAAAGAGGTCTATCTTTTTGAGGTAAAATCGCCTAAAACACGCCTTGATTTAGAGTTGGTCGAGCGTTTTCCTGATATTAATCGAAGCACATGGCAAAAACATATCAAAGCTGGCCATGTCAAAGTTAACGGCGAACCAGCAACGTCCGCCAAACAAGAAATAATTGTCAGTGATGACATATCAGCCAGCATTCCGAACGCGACCGATTTTACAGAAAGTGAACTACCGATTGTTTACCTCGATGATAATGTGATTGTCATCAATAAGCCGGTTGGAGTTCTGTCACACAGCAAAGGTGCATTAAATGACGAATTCACCGTTGCCGACTTTTTTGCGCGCTACAGTACGTATAATTCTGACACGAACCGTCCTGGGATCGTTCATCGTCTGGATCGTGACACCAGTGGTATTATGATTGGCGCTCGGAATGTCGAGACCGCGACCATGCTACAAAAACAGTTTGCTGATCGTAAAACCAAGAAAACCTATATTGCAGTTGTTGATGGCATTCCAAAATCACCAAAAGCTCAAATTGATCTGCCTATAGCTCGTAATCCGTCTGCCCCAAGTACTTTTCGTGTTGACGTAAAGGGTAAAGCGGCACTCACAAAATATGAAGTTCTAGCAGAAGATAATAATCATGCATTGGTGCGCCTAGAGCCTCGCACCGGCCGTACTCACCAGCTTCGTGTCCATATGAAGTATATTGGAACGCCTATTCACGGTGACAAAGTATACGGTAAAGCGGCTGACAGGTTATATTTACATGCAGCCAGCCTAGAAATAACGATTCCGACTAGTGATAGGCAAGTATTTACCGCGCCGCTTCCTAGCGAATTTACGGACATGTTTCCCGGAGTACTATAGATATGAATAAACCCATTCTTCACCCCTCTAGCGAACTTACACTGTCGCTTATGATGAAGGATTTGCCTCAGTCGCTACTGGTGACAGGCCCTACGGGTGTGGGTTTGAACACTATCGCTGGCTACATCGCAAGTGAAGTGGGTGACGTATCTTTTACGGTATTGCCGGAAAAGGACGAAAAAGTCGACATTGAAAAGGGTGTCATCAGCGTGGACAGTATCCGCAGGCTATATGATAAAACTCGCTCTGTGCATACCGATAAACTGGTGGTAATCATTGATTACGCTGAAAGGATGGGCCATCAGGCGCAGAATGCCTTCCTAAAGCTGTTAGAAGAGCCTGGAGCTGGTGTTTACTTCATACTCGCCACTCACACACCTTCCAAATTACTGCCTACCATAACCTCTCGGGCGCAAATGTTCGAAGTTCGACCAATTACACATAAACAATCAGAAGAATTTCTGGATGAATTAGGTGTGAAGACAACACAAAAACGCTCACAACTACTTTTTATGTCCGATGGTTTACCAGCGGAACTTACCAGACTAGCGCGCGACGAAGCTTATTTTGAATCCAGAGCCGCGATTGTTCGAGATGCACGTGATTTATTACAAGCATCAACGTACAAAAAGTTAGTAATAGCACAAAGTTACAAAGACAACAGGGACGGCGCCTTAACGCTACTGACCGATGCGTCAAATATATTACGACGCAGTATTAGTGAAAAGCCATCCGATACTTTAATAAAGCAAATTGACGGATTACTCCACGCTTACAAACAAATACAAGCGAACGGTAATATCCGCCTCTGTTTAGCACGACTTGTGGTATAATAATACAAAATGTTAGGTCTTATTATTATTGCATTACTGGGTACGTGGGCGATTGTGCAGCGCCAAACAATTACAGAAGTAGTTGCCGATTTACCGACTAAACTATCTGAAAAACTTGATCAGTTATGGACGATTGCACAGGAGTCACTACAAGATCGCAAGTATTTGCGCGCTGAAAAAGCACTCCTGACCATCCTTCGTGTTGATGAACGAAATGCCAGCGCATATAACCGCCTGGGAATTCTCTACGCTAAACAGCAAGCCTTCAAAGACGCTATCGAATGTTTTGAAATCGCTCAATCACTAGAACCAAGTGCCAGCAGCCTTCATAACGTCGGCCTTATTTACTACGAAACCGAAAACTACGACAAAGCAGCACTTGCATTTGAGCAGGCTCTCTCAATTGATAGCGGACTTGCCTCACGCCACATTGCATATGCTAAAGTTCAAGAAAAGCTGGGTAACGACAGAAAAATGATTGAATCACTTGAAAAAGCAGTTGAATTGGACCCGATTCCGCAAACGCTCAATATTCTGGCTGATGCTTATGAGAGAACAGGGCAGGCTGAACTGGCGACAAACCTACGCGAAAAATCTGCCAAGATGATTATTCCGCAAATTACTGCTCGACGAGTGAAACAGCCTCGTCGGGTTGTGATGTAATTGTTCTTAGTCTCGCAAGATTAGTACGAGCACTTTCAGCAACCCCTCTGGCAACTTTAACCATATGGTCAATATCTGCTGCTCGTGCTGGCGTATCATGGAATATTTCTAATCTCTCATCCGGAGCCAGAACACCCATATCCATATGAGCTGGTACGTCCCGACGTGCGCCTAGTGACTGATCTTCGTAAAAATCTGGTTTTCGATTTTCTCTCTGTCTTTTGTCTCTAAGCTCCTGGAGTGCGATACCTATTGCGTCTCCCCGGCTTAGTCCTGCTTCTCCAAACATAAGTTTACGAAGTCGATCGGCTACATACGATTGACCTTCTTTATCAAGTCGAGACAATTCATCGTCGGGTGTTACAGGGTGTGATTTTCCAGTTCTCTCAATATCTTGCATAGTCATAAATGTATTATATACTACTTACTTTATTAAATGTCAACATGTGTTATTGCTATAAAGAACCTTAAAATACCTCCACGTATGAAGGCATTTATTTGGTGCTGGAAGTAGGACTCGAACCTACGAAGCCTTACGGTAGGTTAAACAACCTCGTCACGTGGTGATGTAGTCTCTTCTGAAGGGGGCGCCTGAAGGTCTGCAAACCTTATTATTACATCACCAATCCGAGGAATACCTTCTGGTTGACGAACCTCATAAAAGGGAACTCGTTCGGCAGGATACACATTTGCAGCTATAAGTGTACGCGGAATGACGATATCGATGTTTTCAGTTCCCACGGCAACAGTTGATGATTTATATCCTAATGCCTGCACGTGACGGTCGTCTCCTATGGGAATACTGGGTCGAAATTGTTCAACTCTTTTTTTCATCGCCTGGACACTTACAGCCATATCGGTAGAATTTATGGATACTGAATCTTTGAGTTTTTCGTTATTAAGTATAGCAAGGCAATCAGCTTCAGAAAGCGAAACGGTCAGTGATATGTCTAATTGATTAAATTTTACGTCCATACAGCCTGGTCAATTATAGTGATTACATCTGTGATTTCAAGTCAAAAAGTAAATATCCTGCCAAATCGACAGGATATTTACTTTGGTGCTGGAAGTAGGACTCGAACCTACGAAGCCTTACGGCGGGAGATTTACAGTCTCCTGTGATTGCCACTACACGATTCCAGCTCGTCGCATCTCATAATATCATGGAGCCGTCTCACGGATTCGAACCGTGGACCTGCTGTTTACAAAACAGCTGCTCTAACCAACTGAGCTAAGACGGCATAATCTATTTAGATACTTATGTATTCTATCCGAAAATACCTCTGTTTTCAAGTATATTCATGGAGCCACGACTGGGATTTGAACCCAGGACCTCATCCTTACCATGGATGCGCTCTACCAACTGAGCTATCGCGGCATGCCTCGACCGATTTTAGCATATCTAAGGTGTTAGTTTCAATCAACTGGTATAATGTACGTATGGCAACATTTAGTTTTGATATAGTGTCTGAATACGACAAAGCAGAGATGAATAACGTCTTTGCACAGGTGCAAAAAGAAATTGTCGGACGTTACGACTTTAAAAACACGCCCGCAGAAATAGACTGGCTGGACAACAAGGCTGGGTTTAAGGTAATTGGATCCAATGATTGGCAGATCGAAAGTATCGTTGATATCATCCGTAAGAAACTGTCGGCCCGCGAACTCAGCAGCAAAGTATTAGATTTATCAAAAACAATCGTCACCAGTAACCTCAAGGCAACGCAGGAAATTCCTTTTATTGCAGGGCTTGACCAGGACAAGGCAAAAAAGATAACAAAACTTCTTCGCGATGAACTACCAAAGGTAAAAACGCAGATTCAAGGTGAAGCAGTTCGCGCTACGGCGTCTAGCAAGGACGATTTACAAACCGCCATGCAGCTCGTACGCCGGGCAGATTTTGATTTTCCGGTCGCTTTCAATAATTTTCGTTAAAGTATTGTCTCAACACTTGATTACATAGGGGTTATTTGGTATACTTTATCAGTTATGCCAAAAAAGAATACAAAGCGAAAATTAGTAGGACTTGTCAGTGAGCTAAGCGGTCACCGCTCTTATTACACGACTAAAAACGTTCAAAATACTACTGAAAAGCTTTCTTTAAAGAAGTACGACCCAATCGCTCGTACTCATGCCTTATACGTTGAAACCAAGAAAAGTCTTGGTCGCAACGAAATCAAACCTCGCAAGGGTTAATTACTCAGAATCTATATCTGTGGGGTAGGAATGCTCGTCTAATTGTTTAGCGAGCCATAGACCATTTTTAAGCATCGTCTCCAGTAGCCTAGATGATATAACTGTACTGTCCGAATATACATACAACGCTCCCTCGAATACTTCGACGGCTAGTGGCCAAAAGTGCGCGGCGATTGTACGCGTAACACCTGCCGTGAATAGTCGCTCTGCCTCGATGAACTGCGTAGGCGCGGCAAATAAACTGTAACGCGACGTAAACTCTTCGCTATGTGTTTCAAATGTGCCAAGTGGAATCGGCTGAAGCGCTGGAAATGCCGTAAAAAGTTTACTATACGACGAATCGCTATGGTTATGAGCGCCCAGAAAAATATGAGGTATATCGGCACTACTATGTAGGTCAATTTCGCATATAATCCATCGGTGGGTTCGCTCGGGTTTTCCTGGAACAGTAATAATGTCATAGCGATCAACCAGGCTGACATCGTAGCCTTCAAATGATCCTACACTGTAACTTTCATCTTGATGGGATGAGCTGACAGTAAGGCCTCTAATAATATGGTGTTCATCCTCGTGTTGGTCAACGTGGCCAAAGTATACGAAACCAAACTTTCCAGCAAACTGCATTATGACTCGCTTTCGCCTTTGACTAAGTAGGCCGTTGCGAAGGGCAACAGTTTTAACAGCATGAGTAAGGCGATGTAGTGGGCTACTCATTGCCATGCCTCGTTTCGGTAATCGTATCGAGAAGTGTTGACAAGTATTCGGCTTGGGCCCAAGTAAGAGGAGCAGGTGAGATAGACTCGTCGGTACGAGGATCAATTTGCTCAGCCATCATGCCAGTACTGAGTGCGTGTGCTTTGACCCAATCTAGTATTTTAAACGTCTCGTCTTCATTACCAGTATCGGCGTCATATTGAGCCAGCCACATAGAGCAAATCAACCACCAGTTCCCTGTAATACTGGGGTCGCTGCGTCTGTAATCATCGTTTTCGTACCGAGGAAGCCCTAATGTACCATTATTAATCCCAAATACTTCTTTGGTTGTTTCAACCGCGCTTTTTAGTTCACTGCTGGATATATCAAATAATCCAAACATAAAGACCCCGAATACACTGGAGTTGTCGATGGTTGCATCTTTTATAATTTGTCCATTCTTTACTATTAAGCCTTTAAAGAAGTGTTTTCGCTCGTCATTATAGAGGTGTCTGTGGGCAGCAGAACCGATATCTTCGGCGGCAGTGCGCCATTTAACCGCATTGTCTGAATCTTGGGCAGTTTCAGCAATATCTGAGGCTGCAAGAAGTGCTGCGTGTACGACAGCGGTAGTATAGGTTGTAGTCAGGAACACTTGTTCCCATAAATCATAACTTGGTTTAGGTAGCCCGGTAACTTCATCTGTATACCCAGCCAAAAAGTCTGCCATAGGAACGACCATTTCGTCGTAGAAATCTTTTAATAGGTTGTCATCTGGGTACATGCGGTAGTACTGTGCAAAGACAAACAGCGTTAAAGCCGTTTCGTCCTCTTGAATTGGGGGTGCAACGGTGTCCTCGTGCACATATGGGTGCCAACTACTGCCTAACGCCCCATCGGCACGGTATTTATGCATTAAATAGCCATCCGGGTGTAGTCCACGCTTACAAAAATCAAAGAACCGATACGCTTCGTCCTTATAACCCATCCGAATTAGCGGCCACAGCACAAATGATCCGTCGCGGGGCCAGCAATACGCATAGGCATCTCGTGAGTAATTAAGCATGGTGGTATCTGTACTGGCGATGACAGCGCCACGCATATCAATCTGGGATTTAATGACCATAACGCTCTCTATAAAAGTCTTGCGATATTCTTGGGGTATTTTACCAGCAGCTGCATGGGCCGGTTTTAGCCAAGTGTGCCACCAATTAGCCGTTTCGTTAATCCGTTTTGCTAGGCCTAATTCTTTGATTTGTTTATGAACATAAAGGGCTAATCTGGTTGAACGACCTGCTGCAATCCAGTAGTGAACTCGGGCGGAGCTGTGTGCTCCAATTAAAAGTTTAAAACGAATAGTCGAGTCGACCCGGCCATGCTCTACCGCACTATTACTCAGTTCACCGTCATCAGCGTCCCTGTATGTTCCCTCATGCCCCTCGATATTGAATAAGCCGATTGAATGCTGATCAAATGGTTCATTATTGTACGAACCAGATATAATAAATGCCCGTCGACCCCTGTAGTGAAGTATCGCCTCGCTGTCAGGTAAATATTGACCGGTATCGGTATTGCTGCGAGAATCGCCAATAGCAAAAGCTTGGTGCATAAATAAACGAATATCACGCTCTGTCTCGCGCGTGTTAATGACATGAATATTGCGCATAAAGGCACTCATTTGAGCATCAACACAGTCATCGAACTCTAATATAATACCCAAGCGGTCATTTTTAGCCACGGTGTGCCCAATGAGAGAGCCGTGTGGATAAGAAAAATCAAATGTCCAAGTGGTATCACCGTCTAACCAGCTGATTTCATTATCAACCCAAACCCCAACACGGTGTCGCAGGTTTTTGCCTGCAGAGTGATTTTCTAGGCCGACATAAGGGAAATAAAAGTCGTGTACCAACCCAAAGTTATTGAGTGCGACATGTAGTTCGCCATTACTAAGGACAATCGGCCTAGCCATTGAGGCCCCCTGTTCGGTGGTATTCATGTAAACGCCAGCGAATGTCGCGAACGGCATTGATAAAGTGCAAAAAGGCGTCGTACGGTGATTCGTAGGGACTAAAGTAGGCATGAACATCGCCGTCGCTAAACCATTTCGTACACATATAATAGACATGGTCAGAGGTCTGTAGCTTGCGCCAGTCGCTAATTAACCCGATATCACCGGTACGTAAAATGTCGCTTTCTAACGAATAAATATGCCTCAGTGCCTCTTGTTGCATACTATTACCTAGCCATGCAGTCAAATCACGCTCTGTATCTGCCCATGTAACAGTGTATGGCATACTGATTTTGCCTTCAGGTTCATGCGCGTCAATTGCACCCGACACAGTGTAAAAAGTATTATCTGGGTTTGATAACCACTTACCAACAAAGCTTTCAAAGAAGTCAAAGATGCCGGTATCAGCCCATTGGTGCTCGCCGAATGTTTCAAAGTCCATGAACAAATTAACCAGTGGTTGGTCGCCAATCGAGGCATTAGCCCACTCGCTGTACGTATCAGCGCTCAGAGGCCACTGGTTCCAATCTTTGTCGCTGAAGCGAAAGGCTATGTCGTCACTTAGGTGATAGTTCTTTAGTAAAAGCGCAATGTTATCGGTACCAGCTGGTTTATAGACATGATTTGGACTACGCCACTCCAGGATTGGGTCCCAACCTTCGGCCAAAATTCCCTTAAAACCTTTTTTATCAGCCCATGCAGCCAATTCGTCGTTGTAGGCAAGTTCTGTGTTACGAAATACATTAGTATCAACCCCAAAGACCTCTTTAATTTTTGCTTTGTGCGCCTCAACTTGGCTTTCAAACTCGCTCCGGCTATAAAAGAAGGCGAGTGAGTGATAGTAGGTTTCAGCAACTATTTCGACTTTACCTGTCGCGACCAATCTCTGAAAGCCTTCGATTACATCCGGTGTCCACATCTGGGCTTGTTCTATAAAAGTTCCTGTAATACTAAGTGACAGATGAAATTCAGGATATTGATTCAGTAATTTTTCCAGTAATGCAATCATGGGGCGGTATGATTTATCCGCGACTTTTCGCATAACTCGCTCGTTATTACGATCCGTGTCATAAGACGGTTCGCTGAAGTAATCATGGTTTACGGCTGTATCAAAAACGCTATATTGGCGCACTCGAAGAGGTTGATGGACATGAAGGTAAAAAACGATACCGCGCTTACTCATGACGCTGCCCCCACTCGAAAACTGTTATAGATGCGTAGACAATCGTTTGCAACATCATGCCACGAGATACGGTCATATTCATGTTTGACGTTTTGCTTTAACGATTCGGATAGAGCGCTTGATGTGGCAATGCCCACCAACTCATCCGCCAGGCGGTCAATATCCCAAAAATCATAGCGAAATACACTATGTAACACTTCGCCGACACCCGCCTGTTTGGTAACAACGATTGCATTATCATGATGCGCGGCCTCTAGGGCAGTAAGGCCAAAGGGTTCGCTGACCGAGCTCATAACAAAAATATCGGATACACTATAGGCATCGCGCCATTGTTTACCCCTGACAAACCCAGTAAAAAATACCTTATCAGCAATGCCTAGGTCTGCCGCGAGCGCCACCAGTTCGTCGCGCTGTTCGCCGTCACCGGCTAGTAAAAAGGCGAATTTATGATATTTTTCGCTCGCTCTGGCCGCTGCCCTGATAAAGTGCGTTAAACCCTTTTGAATCGTAAAGCGAGTAACCGTCGAAACGATAGTGTAACCCTCTGCTTTGAGGGCTTCTAGGTAGCGGTAAGTACGATAATCATAACTGTAGCCATCGTTGTAGCTGAGGGTGTCTATGGCGTTATAAATGACCTCAATTTTATTTTCTGGGATATTATATTTTTGCATGATGAGGCTTTTTGTAATGTTACTGACCGCTATGATTCGATCGGCCATCAGTAGTCCTTGATATTCAATTTCGTGGACAAGTGGGTTACCAGCTTCGGCACCAGAACGATCAAACTCGGTCGCATGAACGTGAACAATTAGCGGTGCTCCGGTGATTTGCTTGGCGCGCATACCGGCTTCCATTGTTAACCAATCATGGGCATGAATGGCGTCAGGATGAGTTTGTAACACCAATGATTCAACAAATTGGACGTATCTTTTTTGAACACCGCGCATATCACCCAGGTTATTAATGTCTGCTTTTGAAAGACTCGATTCAAATATTGTCTTGCTATCGTAGGCACCCAGCCCATATCGTTGTAGTGGTGTTAAGGGCGTGGCGCTATGAACCGTCATAAAATCAATATCCGAATGGTCGGCTGCGTATGGGACGACAAAGTCAATTTTGGCACCTTGTAGGGCCAATGCTTTTGACATGTAATAACATGCCACTCCGAGTCCACCACTGTTGTGAGGAGGGAGCTCCCACCCGAGCATTAGTATGTTCATACTCTGTTAACGATAAGCCTAGGGGCTTGCCGGCCACTCCTTTATTTTTTACACCTGATGTATGCGTCTAATTATATGCGTACGCTTATGCTTTTACAACAGCGTAAACAGATGAAGTTATGCACAAAATCTGGTACACTAAACGGGTGCGAAGGGGCATAGTACAACGGTTAGTACATAGGTCTCCAAAACCTAGGATCGTGGTTCGATTCCACGTGCCCCTGCCAAGTGGAATTATTATTACCAAAGGCCATCAATTCGTATGGTCTTTTTAATTTTGACACTAGTAATTCGCCTGAGAGCTTGGAGTTCGAAAGTAGACAACTGGTTCTTCAGGTTTGTGATAGAATTTTGATACTCCAAAGTTTTTCGTTCATATAAGCCACTGTCGATTTTGTTGTCTAGATGATCCTCGTAAAGCCTGCCTAGGCGATTTTCAAACTTACCGACCTCATCCTAAATCTTGTAATGTATAAAAATAGCAGAGGTGCTAAAGTTACTAAGGTAAGGACTAAATATGCCTCGAGGACAAAGAAACCCAAGAACAGATGAAGATATTGAAAAGGAATTTAACCTTCAATTAGAGTTGCTAGAGCAACTATGTAAAAACTACGACGAAGGATATGAAGTCGTTGGCAAATCAATTGCATCCTCGATACGCGTTCTCTTACATGAAACGAGCGCATCTAGTTCACTAATTGGTCAGGTAGGACGAATCAATCAGCCAATCTTAGATACGGCTAGTCTTAGAGAAGAAATGGGAGGGATTTGGGCAGGCAGTTATTCTGGCCTAACTGGGGTTGCGGTTGGAGGTCCTAGGACTACATATTTACCTATGTATGATAGTAACCAGACGCCTAGGTTCCTAAATTACGACGAATACTGGAACGAAAATATTATAAAAGATCAACAAAATAATGATTTTTCGCGAAAAGACGTAGTACTTTCTATAGCGAATACAGACGGTGGCTCGCATGTAGATGCAGGATTAGAGCCTAAGTATCAGCAATTAAGTAGGGAAAATTCGCTCGGATGGATAAAGGGCGATGACACCAACTGGCTTCCTATGAATGGTGCAGAGCATGCCGTTATAAGACAGATTGCCCATGAGATACTAAAAACATTTAAGTCTGACTATGTATACGCACGTAACTACGGAGAAGAACAAGCAGTTATAGGTGGTGTTGGTTTTGTATTACATACGACACCCCAAGAAACGCCCAGAAGACAAGGTCCTTGCCCATGCGGTAGCGGCAAAAAATACAAGAGATGTCATGGAAAATAGCCAAAAGAGGACATGTATTTTTTGTGGAGGTACTGGTCTTAGTCGAGAACATATTCTTGCTGACTGGATATCAAATTACTTCCCAAAAAAGACCAAAGGCACCGTAGTTATTGATAAAAGTGGCTCAATAATAAAGCAATTTACATCACCAATATTTCAACAAACTCTCAAGGGAGTGTGTACTAAGTGTAACGGTGGCTGGATGAGTACACTCGAAGCGGAAGCTAAGAACATATTAGGTCCAATGCTATTTGATATGAAATATTCATGTACACTCAATGAAAGTCAACAGGCTATTCTGTGTTATTGGGCTCAAAAAACTGCTTTAGTGTTTTCTTTATCCACCAGTGCTGAATATAAGATTCCTAGACAGCACTTTGACGAAATGTACTATGCCAAATCAGCCATTAGATCAATACGTGTGCAAATCGGCTGGAGGCTACCTAAAAAGTCTAGTATAGGTCCTCATCTGGCACACTTCACGCTGTCTAAGATTGATGGACCTATCCTTGAAAAGATGAAATTACCTGATGGAGAAGTATGGAGGGCAATCTTAGTAATTGGCAACGTAGTATTTCACTTGACAGGATCTAGCGGTGGGCTTGAGGCTGAAGTTGAAAATAGCGATCCACGTGTAACACCTAGCCTAAATCCATATACAAACGATATAATGTGGCCTGTCGAATGGCCTGTTGACGCTTTGACCTCTGTTGGATATACCGAATTTGCAGATATTTGAGCATAATACAAGCATCATTGATTGATTAAAAGTGCATTTAACTAAATCCGTCGTATAATAATTTAATTTGAATTTACAGAAGTCGATTAGTGTGGTATCTTTTGCTTAAAGAGGAGTAAGTTTTGCTACAACTGTTATTTGATTTCTTTAGCGGAAAAGCTAAAACAAGACTATATACTACTTTCTTGGGCTGGTTACTAATCTTTCATATTGACGTACTTTTTATTGCAATATTTACAGATCAAGAAATTTTGTTTAAAAAGACTGGGCTGCTAAAAAACGAATACCTCTGGTCATACCTAACCCATGAGGGCACATTAATTTCCGTTATATTTGAATTGCTTCGGTTTATCTTTGCTGCACTCATGACTTATTTGATGATATGGGTTATTCCGAAGCATATAAACAAAAAATCTTATACAGCGGAACTAGACGTTGAATACTCTTTACGAAAAATGAAAGTTGCCAAGGACGAAGAACTAAACCAGAGGGAGGAAGTCGTAGTAAAACAGCAGCTTGAAAATATCGAAGTAGAAAAACAAGTCGTTGTTGAGCGTGCAAAACTTGAGGAATCACCAGAGCAAATTCGCTGGGATAAAGATTATAAATCTTTTGTGCGATCCAACGCCTTTAAGTTTTTTAATAATATTATTCGTATCGTATATGAACATGGTGGCAACCCTCGTTCTGTTTCCTGGTTAAATCCTGGCACTCAAACTCTCGCATATCTAGACACAAACGGCATCATCACAATTCAGCAAGGAAATATATTTTTGACCGACAAAGGTCGCTATTTTGTGAAAAAGTTTACAAATTCACCTTCATAGTAGTTCGGAATTCATCCACTAGGGGCTGCCATGCAAAAATGACGACCATTTGGTGGTCGTTTTTGTATGCAAAGATCCGTAGTAGATATACTGCGAACGAGTATTCCAATGTGTCATGCTGTATAGACAAATGTCGTGTTATGTGGTATTGTTTATATTCATGAACAGACCGACTTATGAAGAAACTAGCCATGGGTTAAAGCTCGATAGAGGATGGGGCCCAGGAGTGACTATTAATCCCGAAAGAGAGGCTGCCTTAGGAGCACTATCAGATGTTCTGGCGCATGGCTATGTGCTTACTGCTCCCGAAATAGGTGATATTTTATCGCACTACGGTTACTCACCTGACTATGCCCGTGTATTTCTTGGGCATCACAAGACCCAAAAAGACTTGGGGGAGCGTGGGGTGAATTTGACGACGGCGATTCAAAATAGACGTAGGGTCTACAAAGATACTAACTCATTAGAAATATCTTAGCGAAATTTGATAACCTCTTGACATTTAGTAGCTTTTAATATATAATGAGACTAAATATGTCGGGGATCATACCCCGATTTTTTATTATTTAAAGAATGGAGTAAGTGTATGGTTTCGGCGTTTATTAATAAGTACTTGCGTAGTCCTACTACAATTTTTGGCAGTTTTAGAAAAGAAACTTCTGACATATCGATAGATCTGAATGCTGACAAAATTGAATACGCCGAGCCTGTCCGTGATTGGTCATTCGGTATTTTATCTGGACATCGATTGATGGTAGGATTCTATTTAATGGTCGGGATGGTTAGCTTATATGCTATACAAGCTCTTATATGGCCAGTGGTCAACACTCCACAGAATCTTTTAGAAACGGTTTGGTCATGGGGCGCACTGCTGTGGTTGGGTGCCGTCATTCCAGGAATATTGGGGCTAAGTGGACTTTTATCGTTCAAACACGCACATAAACTAGATCGTATTAAACCAATCAAAAACCTGGTGAGTTTTCGTATTGTATCACGAGGTACAAATGTAGAAGCACTAACGGACACGGTGCGTCGATGTCAGAGTGAAATGGCTAAAATACCGCTTTTTCCATATATCATTGAGGTTGTTACTGATACCAAGACATTGGACCTGCCTGTACCCAACAAAGATATTCGTTACATCGTTGTTCCAAAAAAATACCGTACCGAAAACAATTCACTTTACAAGGCACGTGCCCTCCATTACGCCGTTGATCATTCACCTTTAGCTAATAAAGCTTGGATTGTCCACCTTGATGAGGAAACTCAACTGACACAGTCTGGCGTAAAGGGTATATGCGCTATGATTCAGGAAGAAGAAGCATCTGGGTTGCTTAGGATCGGACAGGGTGCAATTCTTTATCACCGTAAGTGGCGAGAGCATCCATTTTTGACCCTCGCAGACAACGTACGTACAGGTGATGACTTCGCGCGATTTCACTTTCAGCATAAACTCGGACGTACCGTTTTTGGACTACATGGATCGTATATTGTCGTTAGAAATGACATAGAGAAATCTATAGGATTTGACTTTGGCTATCAAGGCTCAATCACAGAAGACGCGTTCTGGGCATTGATTGCTATGCAAAACGGCCACCGGTCTCGCTGGGTAGATGGATACCTAGAAGAACAATCAACGCAATCAGTGAGTGATTTTGTTAAACAGCGTAGACGATGGTTTCAGGGCCTGGCAAAGGTATCAATTCACGCGCCAGTTAAACTTCGTTGGAGATTATCAATAGGTATTAATACATTTTTGTGGGCATTGGCTCCATTTGCTTCACTCTATACGTTTGCACACTTCTTTTACGGAGCTACTCCTTCGCCGTTAATACACTTTTTTGCAAACTTTTCATTTGCGTCCTTTGCTGTCTTGTACCTGATAGGACTAAAAGCAAACCTTGATGAGTACGGTATTACACACAAAGCAAAGCGTACGGGTTGGTATGCACTTCAAATAGTACTCTTACCTATATTTAATCTTATGGAAGGGATTGGTGTTTTGGCCGCAATTTTTCGACCAGTTGCCGGGTTCCACGTCGTAAGCAAATAAAGACTCTAGCTACTGTGTATGCAGCAGGCAGTATCCAAAAAGTCTCCGAAACGGAGGCTTTTTGTTATCATTAGGGTATGATAAAGTTCAAGTCTACGCTACATAGCGTCCGTAAATGGACTATTCTGCAATTACCTGAAAAAGCCAGCCTAGCGCTCCCGTCTCGAGGGCAAGTAATGGTGAAGGGTACAATTAACGGACACACCTTAGAGCAAGTTCTGGAACCAGACGGACGATGGGGACACTGGTTTAAGATCAGCCCAAAGCTACAAAAAGAGCTGGGCGTTCGTGAAGGTGACACTGTTATGATCGAGATCGAACCTAGTAAAGATTGGCCTGAGCCCAAAATACCAAGCTACTTTTCAAAAGCACTCGCTAGCGCACCGCCGAGCGTTCAGACCTTATGGACTAAGATAACACCTATGGCCCGCTGGGAATGGATACGCTGGGTCAATGCAACCAGTGTTATGGAAACTCGTGCACGTCGAGTGGAAGTATCGATTTCTAAGATGAAATCAGGTAAACGACGACCTTGTTGCTTTAATCTGGCGGCGTGTACCGACCCAGATTTAACTAAAAATGCCAGATTGGCACTCGACACATGAAACCACATGCGACAATACAGATGGCAGCGAGCGCAACCCTACATTGCCTCATCGGCTGTGCAATTGGTGAGCTAGTCGGGGTAACAATCGGAACCCATACTGGTATTGGACGAGAGAGCACAGTCATACTAGCGGCTGCACTATCTTTTGTTTCTGGCTATATATTTTCAACTGTACCAATTGTTCGCGGTGGCATGAAGTTTTTGGCTGCATTAAAGCTTATTTTTGCTGCAGACACCGTTTCGATACTAACAATGACCGTTGCCGATAATATTTGTATGTTGCTTATCCCCGGTGCGTTTGATAAGGACCTTTCTCATCCTGTTTATTGGCTTTCGCGCATCATTGCGATGAGCGTCGCATTTTTGGCTGCTTGGCCCGTAAATTACTATTTGTTGACAAAGGGTAAGGGGCATGCGCTTCACGGCGACCATCATGGCCACATGGGTTGAGTAGTATAATAGACATGTAATAAGGAGGGTAGTTATGCAGCAAAATATTATTCCATGTCTGTGGTTCGATGGTACAGCCAAAGAAGCCGTCGAGTTTTACATTAGCGTATTTCCAAATAGTAAAATTATTAATACTGAGTATTACCCACACGAAGGCCTGCTTGATTTTCAAGAAAAACTTGCCGGTAAAGAGCTGACTATTGAGTTTGATCTGAACGGCAATCGATTTACTGCCTTAAATGCTGGCCCAGAGTTCAAATTTAACGAAGCCGTTTCTTTTATTATTGACTGCAAAGACCAGGATGAAATTGACCGTTATTGGTCAAAGCTATCTGTCGTGCCCGAAGCCGAACAATGTGGGTGGTGTAAAGATAAATATGGATTAAGCTGGCAAGTTGTACCAGAAGGTATGGAAGATATGATGAAAAAGCCAGGTGCGTTCGGCCGCATGCTTGAGATGAAAAAGATTGTAATCGCGGATCTATGAGTGGCGAACCAAAAACTAGACCCACGACTGTCCCTGCATCCATCTGGGTAGCCCAACTTGTCTATGTTGCTGGTTCACTCGGACTCTTAATTGTTTTATTACAGAGTTTAGATACAGGCTCAGTGTCAACCGTTAGTTCTCGGCTCTTTGCTGCACTATACGTTGTGGTGATGGTGATCTTTAACGTTATCTGGCGGCTCTTGGTGGCTAGAAAACATATTGCTAGTGCCATCATAATGGTGGTCGTCGCTGTAATCATCAATGTTGGCATCGCGCAAATATTTATCGTACAGAGCGCACATAGTAGCTTTGATAACTATTACAAGTTCCGCGGATGCTCGCAGCTGGTCAGTAAATCAACCGATAGTGCAATTTGTAAATTACCGTCAGGAGCAACAATAAAACTGGTCAAATCCCAAGACAAATGGTATTTGGATGGTGATTTGCCAAACGGGTGGTTTTAGCCTACTTAGGTTTCAAATCAAATAACTATACATTTGTAAGCAATGAGCGCATACTATGTTCCGTAATACTAACGCTTATTTAAGTATGTTTACAGGGGGAATCGACGTGAAAAAGAAAGCAATTATTATCATAGGCATCATTGTAGCTTTGGTTATCATAGTCGTTGTCCTATCTATTGTTATGCAAAAGCCCGCAGCCGCACCAACATCTGCAGCAGCGGACAGTAGTGCGATAACAAAAACCGCCAACAATTCGACAGTCGGTAATTATTTAACTGATGGGCTAGGCGATACGCTCTATACATATAGTGGCGATAGCGCCGGGGTCAGCAACTGTATGAACTCGTGCCTTGCAAGCTGGCCTGCATATATTGATAGTAGCGGAACTACAACTGGGCTTCCTGCAAACATCAGTACAATTACTAGAAGTGATGACAAGGCCATCCAATACACATATAAGGGCCTACCGCTTTATACGTTTGTCAGCGATACTCCAAACAATGTCACGGGCAATGGTGTATCTGGATTCTCTGTCGTAACCCCTTAATTTTAGCAAGTACAAACAGTTACTGTAGCTGTTATAATAAGCAAGATGGAAAAAAATCTTACTGACCTTGGTGCTTTACTTCAAGACGCGACTGCTCATATTGCCGCCTACGACAAAACCGCAGGACACGTCCCCAACGAAGAGATGCTACACGTACCAGGTACTGGCAACGGCATACTTTTTGCGTATGAGCAACTAAGGAATGTGTCTGAAAACATTGAAAATCATCTGTTATTTCAAAGTGCAATCGCGCGTTTTTACAAAAGAAACTTGTCGTTTGGTATCCATAAAGCACCTGATCAGCTTGCGCAGGAGTTGGTTATTGAACTTACCCAGGCAGAATACCTTGAAAACGACACGACACCAATGTCAAAACTGGCGCTGATTGATGGATATATTGCCGAACACTACTCAACATACTGGAAATTACTAAGGCATGATAAAAAAATAAAGCCCGAAACAGCCCAAAAATGGACACTTAATCTGCTGACCGTACGAACCGAACAGGCTTTTAATAATCCGATTCGCGTCATGTCATTTGCGGCATTTGCGTATACGCACTTTAATCAATTGATTACCGTCGCTGATTTTGTTGTTGAAGGCGAGAAAATTGACGAAGTTGATCACCCGGCTATTTTGTATATAGCGATCCACAAAGCCTTACTGAAATCTAACGAGGCTAATATTCGTAGTGGTTTATTTAGTTTATATAACATTCCCGATCATGACATCTCGGCGCTTGCTGATTTTAACAAAAAGGTCGACATTCTTACTTCGCTTAAAACAACAGCCAAGATTTCACGTTTGGTTAGTAGGAACGGAGCACCACTAAGGGTGTTACAAGCCAGCTTCTTTAAGAAAGATAGTGATGGACACAGCGTTCAAGTGGACAACAAATCACACGTACTTGGTAAGGTCGAAGCACAGGTGGGCGAGGAGTACGCACAGGTACGTCGCAATGTGAACAGGGGTATTGTTAAAAGTATCGTCTTTTTGCTGATCACAAAGGCTCTTATTGGTCTGGTCGTTGAAATACCATACGATTTGGCTGTTACGGGCGTTATTGTCCTTATGCCATTAATTATTAACCTGGCTTTTCCGCCCGTTTTCATCGCTATTACGGCTTTAACATTCAAAATGCCCTCAGAGACTAATAAAAAGGCCATTGTCGATTATGTTGAAAGCATGTTGTATAAGTCTGATCACCGTAAACCACAGTTACGGTATAGTACTCCTGCGGGTCGGTCTTACTTCTTTGATACAGTATATGTCATTATGTTTTTGGTTGTTTTCTACTTTGTAGCCGACAGGTTAGCCATTTTACACTTTAATATTGTCCAAGGCATTATCTTCTTTGTATTCCTTTCGACCGCCAGCTTCCTAGGATATCGTTTAACCGTACAAATTAAGGAATTAGAGATTATAAGTCGCAGTCAGGGCTTTATTACCCTAATACGAGACTTTTTGTACGCGCCGTTCATTTTTGTTGGCCAAAAGATATCATATCGTTTTGCACGCATGAACATCATCGCCCAAATCTTGGACATTGTGATTGAATTGCCGCTCAAATCCGTCCTAAGACTGTTGCGCCAGTGGTCAACGTTCCTAAATAACAAAAAGGACGAGTTACTATAGACGGCATGGGTGGGTTAACTAAAAAGTATCGTATTGTCCGCCTAGTTGTTACGTTTTTAGTGACAATTTTTGCCTGTCTGATAGCTTTATTTGGTATTTTAGCTTACCAATCGTCGTCGCTCCTCACAAGACCTGCAACATGTGTCAGTAGTCATTGTTTTTGCGAAACCCCAAACCTCACGGGTCTTGCGCAACCAGTCGATACGGTATCTTCGCTAGCATTCGTCATTGCCGGTGCATGGGGGATATTTGCCTGGCTAAAGTTTAAAAAAGGCACAAAAGAAAAGCGCCTGGTGGGATGGTTTGTCGCGCTATTTATTTTTATTGGGTTATCGAGCTTCTTTTTCCACGGGACCCTGTCGTATCTGGGGCAATTTTTAGACGTGTTTTCTATGTATATGTTTGGAATCCTGCTTGCTCTGGGAGCCCTTATCAGGCGTAACCAGCTGACGTTTGGCCGAGCAGCGGTACTATTTATTGTTCTTAACATTATCTTTGGCCTCCTGCAGTACTATTATCCAGAGGCAAGGCGTTTACTGTTCGGGTTGCTGCTAATACCGGGACTTTTCCTTGAGCAAATGCCTAAAACAACTGGCTTTAGATGGTTTAGCAAACAAGTGAGATTCCTTTATATCGGTGTGGTTTTGTTGTTTACGGCCTACGTATTTTGGTTGCTTGACCAATACAATCTGGCCTGCTGGCCAACTTCAATTATCCAAGGCCACGCAATTTGGCACATATTGACAGCCATTGCCGTATACATGACTATTTTGCATTACCGAGCAACTGCGCATACTCTCAACAAGAAATAGGGTTTTACTATGCCGTAGACTTCAAACCCACGCTTTATTACTGTATACTTTAATGTAATATGAAAAATCAGCCATACACTATCGCTACACTTGCTAGCCATTCATCTCTTCAAATTTTAAAAGGAGCAAAAGACGAAGGCTTCAGAACGCTTGCTATTTGCAAAAAGGATTCCGAACACGTTTATAAAACATTTAATGTTGCCGACGAGATTATTGTTGTCGATGACTTCAGAGAGCTAACCAAGCTCGACGCGCAGCTGAAAGAGCAAAATGCCGTACTGATCCCACACGGATCATTTGTTACGTATCTGAATCTCGACGACTTAATGAAGCTTAAAACGAATTATTTTGGCAACCGTAATATCCTTAACTGGGAAGTAGATCGTGGCCAACAGCGAAAATGGCTATCAAAAGCGAGTGTACTTCAGCCTAAAATTTTTAAATCACCGGACGATATTGAAGGTCCTGTGATTGTTAAGTTTTTCGGTGCAGCCGGTGGAAAAGGTTATTTCTTGACGCATTCCAAAGAAGACTTTGAACGTAAAATTGCTCAACATCATGGCAAAGAATACATCTTACAGGAATATGTTGTTGGTACACCTGTCTATGCTCATTTCTTCCACTCAGCCTTGACTGGTGAACTTGAAATCATGGGCTTTGATAAGCGCTATGAAAGTAATGTTGACTCAGTAGGACGCGTTGCTGCTAAGGAACAAGTGGAGCTTGAAATCGAGACCTCTTATACTATCGTCGGTAATATGGGACTGGTTGTGCGTGAATCACTTCTGCCAGAGATTTACGCCATGGGCGAGCGCGTTGTAGCCGCCTCTAAAGAAATTGATGGGGTTGGTTTATTTGGTCCATTCTGCCTCGAAACGGTTATTACGCCTGATCTAAAGATGTATGTTTTTGAAATCTCTGCTCGTATCGTTGCTGGCACTAACCCTTATGTTAACGGGTCTCCGTACACAGATCTTCGTTATAGTGAACCAATGAGTACTGGTCGTCGCATTGCACGAGAGATTAAATTAGCAGCAGAATCTGGCGAAACGGAGAAAATTTTCAAATGATATCACCAGCCGACATTGCAAAAGTATTAGAGGGATACGACCCAAAGAACATTCGTATTGGTAGCCTTGGTGGCCACAGCGCGCTGGACGTCTGTCGCGGAGCTAAAAAAGAAGGTTTCGAGACAGTTGTTGTGGTACAAAAAGGGCGTGAAAAGACCTATAGTCAGTACTACAAAACCAGAGGCGACAAGGGGTGTGTCGATCACGTTATTGTCGTTGATAACTTTGGCGACATTGTCCTACCGGAAGTCCAAGAGCAGCTTCGTAAACTAAACGTTGTATTCGTTCATAGTCGCTATTTTTGGGTGTATTGTGACTTCAACAAGATTGAAAACGACTTTTTGGTGCCGATACTTGGAACGCGTGAACTTGTGCGTAAAGAAGAGCGCGACGAAGCTAAAAACCAATACTTTTTACTACAAGATGCAGGTATTCCAACGCCAAAACAATACCAAGATCCAAAAGATATTGCTGAGCTTGTCATTGTAAAGCCAAGTGAAGCAGCCAGAGGTTATGAACGAGCCTTTTTCTTGGCACACAACTACGAAGACTATCTAAAACAAGGCCAGCAAATGGTTGATGCGGGTATTATTACCGACGAATCACTAAAAAGTGCTGTTATCGAGACATTTATCCTTGGTCCACAACTTAATATTAATTACTTTTATTCGCCACTAACTGGAGAATTAGAGCTCCTGGGAACCGATACGCGCCGCCAAACCAACCTTGACGGGCTGTTGCGCCTGACCGCACCTCAACAAATCGAAGTATTAAAACATGTTGAGCCAAAGTTTATTGAAAATGGCCATCAAAGCGTTACTATTAAAGAATCCCTTCTAGAGCAATCATTTGCAGTTGGTGAACGATTTGTTGAATCGACGAAAAAGAACTATGCACCAGGCATTATCGGTCCATTTGCCCTGCAGGGTGCTGTGACAGCTGGCCCACCTAAGGAAGAATTTGTCGTTTTTGACGTCAGTATGCGCATTCCGGGCAGCCCAGGCACGATGTTTACACCATATACAGGTTATTTGTACGGCGAAAATATGAGCGTTGGTCACCGTCTTGCAAAAGAGGTTAAAGAAGCAATTCGCCTGAACAGACTAAACGAACTTGTTACCTAGCTCCGTCAGAGGTGTATGTATTTACAAGGGTTTGGTATAATAGGCCTATATGAAGCCCTTAAACCTTGCCGCCCCTCATCTGATTATTATGGTAGGAATTCCTGGTTCTGGTAAAACTTTTTTTGCCGAACACTTTGCATCGACTTTTAGTGCGCCTTATGTCAGTTTTGAAAAAATTAGAGATGAGCTTTTCAAGAATCAACCAGGTGACAGGGATCAGCAGATCGTTGTCAGTCGAGCAAGTAACCTATTGCTTTCAGAGCTATTAAAGACCGGTCAAACAATCATATATGAAGGTCTGACAGACGCTGCTAACGTGCGCCAAGAGCTAGCAAAAATAGCTAGGTCAAAGAACTACGAACCACTTTTCGTTTGGGTGCAAACAGAGTCACTTTCAGCCAAAGAACGAGCAACTAAATCAGTGCGTGGTAAGTTTTCAATGACCACAGATCAGTTTGATGCCCGGTTACGTCGCTTTACACCGCCGAGCTTGACGGAAAAACCAGTTGTCGTAAGCGGCAAACATACGTATGCAAGCCAGTTAAAAATCGTCCTGAAGCGTCTTGCCGAAGGACACACCGACAAGATAGAGACCAAGGCGTCGCCACGTCCTACGGTCGCTGGACGCCACATAGCAATTCGCTAAAGAAAGGTCATTTTATGATCATTCAAGATGAAGAATTTGGCAAGATAACCGTCAGGCGAAGCGCCAGAGCCTCGCAGATTCGAGTCAGGGTTGCTCCTGACGGAACTTTGCGTGCCTCACTTCCTTTATATGCACCGCTTTTTCTTGTTAAGCGTTTACTGAAATCATCTCGCCACGAACTACGGTCTTTACTTGAGCAAACTCAACCTGCCAGTGATTATATTGATGGCATGCAAATCGGCAAAAGCCATAGCCTGCGGGTAAAACCAACACCACAGGGCTCTTTTAAGGTAAGTAGGCACGGTCAAAGCATAGTCATCAATCTACCCTCGGACAAGGACTTAAATGATGTTGATGTTGCCCGCGCAGTTCGAGATAGCGTTATTAGCGCCCTTAGGCTAGAGGCAAAAAGTTATTTACCTAAACGTTTATCGTATTTATCGGCAAAGCTGGGGTTAACTTACTCTAAGGTACGTTTTTCACACGCTAGCGGACGATGGGGAAGTTGTAGCAGTAGTGGGACAATTAGTCTAAACATTGCTCTTATGAAGCTACCCTTTGAACTTATTGATTATGTGATTATTCATGAACTGTCCCACACCAAACATATGAACCACAGTGCTGAGTTTTGGGAGCTTGTATCCCGTGCGGATCCAAACTATCGAATTCATCGCCGAGCGTTAAAGCTTGAGAATCCTTCTATATAATTTACATATCGGGGGGTCCTGTCGCCTGGTTTGCCCCTTCTTTTGAAATTACTTTGTAATTATCAAAAGTGGGTGCTGCCCCACCAAACGCCACCCCAAACCTTTTTTAGCGTTAGACGAGCTTACCAACCTATATTACAAGGGGATGTCCCCATCAGGACGAGCCGAGCGCCATGGGCGAATCTTCGATTCCCCATAAAGCGGCCCCTTGTGTAATACGGTAGTAAATCTCGGATTAAAAATAGATGCCTGACACCCACTAAATTGTGTATAATTAAGCATAAGATGTATAAGGGTGGACCTAGTTACACGCCACAGGCAGCAAAAGCTATCCGCTGGGCAGGACTGATTGTTCCTGTTATCTTAATAGCGTACGGCCTATATATTCGAGCCGGCAATGGCGATGGATCACATTATTTTGGCGACTTACCCTTTGCCGCAATATCGTTTTGGTGGTTATTTATCGGCATTGTTCAGTTTTTAGACAATAGTCGCACAAAACGCGACTCTGCAATGCGTTTAATCAGTTATCACTTACTAGCGGGTGGATATCTGTTGTTTGTATCGGGTGTAGCAACGCCATTTGCGGCATTTTGGATATTACTTTTACTCGCTTCTAACATCTACTTCTCGAAAAGTGGCGTTAGTCTTAGTATTTTATGGTTTTTGGTTATTGTAGGTGTTGATATATATTTTTGGCGCGAGAATTCAACAACAATTGAATATGACCTGGTAACCCTGGTCGCAATTATCTTAAGTGGTCTTGTAACGCTCAGTATTTCGCGTTCACAAGAGGTTGATAGAGCCGAGTTAATGCTTAGTAAGAAGCAAGAAGCCCTCCAGCGCGACCGAATTCTGACAATTGTAAATAACCTGGCCGACGCCATCCTTAGTACCGACAAAGAAGGCGTTATCACGGTTTATAACGCCTCCAGCCTTAGTCTACTAGATACAAACGACGATCTTAACGGCCAGTATATTGACGACGTCTTAAAACTAGTCGATCAAGCAGATAAAAAAGTAAGTCTATTCGACCAGTTAAAAACGACGAAAAGTGCGGTAAGTCGCGATGATTTGAACTTTACGTATCCAGATGGTGAAGAAATTCGCCTCGGTGTCACGTATTCACCCATTCGTAGCAGTTACAGTAGTACCAAAAAAGGCGAGACTCACGATGGCTATATCATTATTATGCGCGATATTACTAAATCAAAGAGCTTAGAGGAAGAACGTGACGAGTTTATCAGTGTCGTCAGTCACGAGCTTCGCACCCCGATTACTATCGTTGAAGGGACTATTTCTAATGTCCAGGTTATGATGTCGCACCCTGACCATACCAAGGCTATGTTGACCGATGCCGTTGATATGGCGCATGATCAGATTATTTACCTAGCCAAGATGGTGAACGACCTTAGTACTCTGTCACGAGCCGAGCGTGGAGTGGCTGATGCGCCCGAAGACATTGATGTTCGTGAAATGATTCATAAATTACATGATCAATACAATAAAGAGGCGGCCGATAAACATCTTCACTTAAACCTTGACCTGAGTGCAACGCTTGGGCATGTCAGCGCTAGCCGACTTTATCTCGAAGAAATGCTGCAAAACTTTATCACAAATGCTATCAAGTACACGAAAGAGGGAACGATTACGATCATCGTAAAGCAAAAACTTGGGACGATTAAGTTCTCGATTAAAGATACGGGTATTGGTATTAGCAAATCAGATCAGACTAAAATCTATCAAAAGTTCTTCCGTAGTGAAGATTACCGTACTAGAGAAACGAGCGGTACAGGTCTGGGACTTTACGTTGCGACTAAATTGTCACACAAAATAGGAACCAAGATTGAATTAGTTAGCCGTTTGAATCATGGTTCAACATTTAGTTTTTCTTTGCCTGTTTCGAAAGCAGCAGAGAAGAAGCAAGCGAAGTAATAGGGCGACCCTTCCAACTGATGGTGCCTCTCTTGTAGCGAACAATACTAATAATAAGTATCGCCAATTCTTGGGCAACAATATACGGCCATAACAAAGCGCCAAGCCACCATGCTTTTGCCCAAACTTTGTCTAGATACAGTGCATACATAGCGATAAAAATACATAGCAGCCAGAATGCAGCTATTTGGATGACGCTCCATCCATAAACAAACCCATCAAGAATGAATATTGTCGGCAGGTTTAGTGCGAGCAAAAAAAGCAAACCAAGAAAGCCACCTTTTAAATTACCCCCAAGTAATGGATAGAGAAGGCGCACACTCGTATCAACTTGGGATTCCCATTTTTTCTCAAAACTGACCCCAAGCATTGACGTACCAATCAAAAATCGATATTTGTTCTGCATCGCCAGCTGGGCTGCTATTTTTGCTTCGGGTTGAATATCATTTTTAACCAGTTTAAAGCCGTCTAAGTCGTCAATAAGCAATTTACGATCAATCATCCATGCGCTGCTGGATGCGGCCGGACTGTGACGTGTGTGTCGAATTAACTCCCAAAAATAGCGAAGTGTACTCAGTAAAACACTCACTCGATACCCGTCATTCCTCATCGGAAGAACAGATATCATAGAAGCATTTTCCTGTCGCAAGTAGGATACCAGCTGCTCAATCGTATCAGGTCCAATTTGAGTATCAACGTCCATAAAAAGCACCAAAGAGCCGCTTGCTTCGTTTAGCAGACCCTGAAGTGCATGGTTTTTACCCAGCCACCCAGCGGGCAGCTTTGAGCCCTCGACAAACCTTACGCCCGAATGCGCAAACGACTTAATAAGATACGACGTGTTGTCGGCTGAACTATCATCAAGCACAATAATCTCAAGCTTTGGATAGCGACTTGCAATTACTCTTTCTAAACACTGCGTCATGGCCACCGTCTCGTTACGAGCCGGAATACACACGCTGACGCTCGGCATATCTTTTAGCATACTGGGTTCGCTCAGCAGTTGCTTGATTTTGAAATGTTTAAATGCAAACATCAATTTCCAGGCAAAGAATATGCTCACCAGAGTGAGTAGCCCATAGAGTCCATACAAAATAAGCTCAAGCATGTCGCTTATAATAATACCACGGTTGACGGGGCTGAATATTAGCGTTATAGTGTACTTGACAGTCTGCGAAAGAGCAGACTTTTAAATTGGAGTAAAGAAGTGGCAACAAGCCCTAAAAAACCTGCAACCAAAGCCATAAAAGCAAAAAAGGTTGTCTCAAAACGCCCTACGCCTAAAGCATTAAAACCGCTCGTTTCAATTGGTGGCTACTTTAAGGGAGCGTGGTTCGAACTTCGTCAAGTTCGTTGGCCTAATCGCAGGGCAACCTGGAGCCTTACTGGTGCCGTACTTCTTTTTACAGGGTTCTTTGTTGTCCTGATTCTCCTTTTGGATGTATTATTTAAGTTTATTTTTGAACAGATTTTAAAGTAAAGGAACCAAATGTCACAAAACCGATATGATTCAACCCGCCAATGGTACGCAATTCACACATATAGTGGTTACGAAGAAAAAGTAGCTGATAGCATTCGTCAGCGTATTAATGCTGTTGACATGGCTGACAAGATTTTTGACGTCATGGTGCCAAAAGAAAAGCAAATTCAGATCAAAAACGGCAAGCGTAAAGTCGTCGAGACCAAGATTTTCCAAGGCTACGCGCTCGTTGAGATGAAGCTGACTGATGAGACTTGGTACATTGTCCGTAACACCCCTGGTGTAACTGGCTTTGTTGGTACCGGTACTGAACCCACACCGGTCTCTGACAGCGAAATTAGCAAGATTAAAAAGCGCATGGGCGTCGAAGATCCTAAACATCACATCGACTTTGAACCAGGTGAAGTCGTCAGCATTACCGATGGTCCATTCAAGGGCTTTGACGGTGCAATTTCTGAAATCGATACCCAAAAGGGCAAGATTAAAGTCATGGTTAGCATGTTCGGCCGTGACACACCTGTCGAGCTTGACGCTTTGCAGGTTCGTAAGGTATAATACCCCAGTTACGCACTAAATAAGCTTCAAAATTATTTAGTTCAAGAAAGAAAATTATATGGCAAAGAAAATTATTGGAAACCTTAAATTACGTATTCCTGCTGGTCGTGCAACTGCAGGCCCTCCTGTAGGCTCAACTCTTGGTCAATGGGGTCTTAACATGATGGATTTCATTAATCCATTTAACGACGCGACGAAAGACCTTATGGGCAAAGACGTTATTGTTCACTTACAGGTCTTTGAAGACCGAACATTTGCGTGGAAGTCACTTGGTCAGCCAGTTGACGACCTGATCCGTGAAAAAACCGGCATCAAAAAGGGAAGTGGCAAGCCACACTCTGAAAAGGTCGGCAAAATCACTCGTGCACAACTAGAAGAAATCGCCGAGCTTAAAAAAGATCAACTCAATGCTATCGACATGGATGGTCGTGTTAAAGTTATCGCCGGTACTGCCCGTTCTATGGGCGTCGAAGTTGCCGAATAATTAAATAGTTATTTATCAAAAACCGTAGACTTCGCTACGGTTTTTTGATAGTGGACACTTCTGAAAGTGTCTTTTCTTTTTCTGATATAAAGCTTATGATGAGAGCATAAGGGGAGTTATGTATGTCAGACGAAGAAAAGCCAGATGAACTAGAAGAAAGTCTCGTACGAGAACCAGCGCCCCAGCCCATTGAGCCAACTGAGCCTAAACCCCACGGCAAAAAGAAATCATCTAAAAAAAGATTATTCATTGTCTTAGGAATTATTCTCGTCATCCTTATTGCTGGTGGTGTTGGCGCATGGTGGTGGTTAACGCAGCGTACCATCACATCTACGAGCCCAACGACAAAGGCTACAACAGCTGTTACAACGTCTGATGCGGCTATTGACCCACAGCTAGCTAAATTTATCACTCCGACAACAGGTGAAGTTTGGTATAAAACCCCCAAGCCTATCGCTGACCCCGGCTATCTGACAAAAGATAATTGGATGGACGTAAATACACCACCTAATTACTTTGAAGTAGGTACTCATGGAAACAACGTGATTGTTGAAATGGCCAGCCAGGGATTCGACGGCTATCAACCAGTTGTGTTATTTGAAAGAGCACCCGACGGAGCTGTAACGTATATTTCACATGCCAACGCCAATGCTGACTACAGTACCGATCAGAGTGGAACGCATGGAAGTTGGGCAGATTCAAGTTGGTCAAGCAAAGTAAAGGTTGATACTGCCATACATTATGATTCGCTTAGTGTTCCTACTTCGATTGCACTTAGTAGTAGTGAGTCCGTTAACACACCATCCTACACTTTTATAGGGAGCTATATCAACGACCTAACCACTGGCCTCCCAACGACAAAGACCGATACATCCATCAAAACATCAGCTATTAAAAACTTTGGAGCAAGTTCACTTGTTAAAACAGAACGGGCTTACGTAGATACAGGACTTACTGCTGTAAGTTATTCCATAAGAACCCCTATTGGAACAGAGGTAAGGCTCAGCTATACCCCCTTAAAACCACAGTCGGATAGTTTCTCGTGGCAAAACGGCATCGCAACAAAAGGCACAATCGGGAATCTTGTGCGCGGCTGTGGAGCCGTAGGTACATCACAAAGTAGGTCCGATTTACTGACCGACAAAGATTTCATAGCAATCGGTACATCTGATACCGACCAAACACTCTATGGATTTAAAGACCCAACCACAGGACCTGCAAAAGCCGCCTATGATGACTATAAGGCCTTTTATAGCGGGACTAATGACACGACTATTGTGTCATTCGACACCTTCATCGCAGACCATGGTGTATTTGCCTACAAGTCGCCGGTAAACGGCTGGTTGATTTATACTCTCGACAGCATGGCCGCCGTCGGCGGATGCGGTAAACCTGTAATCTACCTTTACCCAACAAAAACTGAATCTGTGAATGTTCAAGTTGGTGCTAATGTTACGGTTTCTGATCCGCTATATAACCCTCTGAAGGGTTGGCAGAACGTAATTGCATCACCAAATGGCCAGCTGATTTATAACGGTCAAAACTATAGTTCATTATTCTGGGAGGGGACAGGCTTTGGTACGTATCCTGGAATTTCAAGCGGTACAGTCGTGCCCCAGGCAAAAGTAGCCGAAACAATTCGTTCGCAACTGGGCGCACAGGGCTTTAAGACAAACGAAGTTAACGACTTTATGGATTACTGGCAAAGTCGTATTCCGGACCAACCGTACGTACGTCTCACATGGTTTACTACGGCCCAGCTAAACGAACTAGCGCCTCTATCCATTAGCCCAAAGCCAGACACATTAATTCGTACCTTCCTTGATATGCGTGGACTTGACCGAGCAATTACTATTCCAGCCCAGAGATTTGCGGCACCTGTTCGTACTGGCTTTACAGTAGTCGAGTGGGGTGGACTATTAAACACACCAGTTAAATAAAATGAATTTTATAAAAAAACACCTTAAATTAATACTTAGCATAGGCATACCAGTTATTATCGCCGGAGTTACTATACTGCTTTTAATGCTGCTTATTCCGAAGTCTCAGCCGGTTACTAGTACCACTAAAACCGTAACAACGACTACGGTCAATGATCGGTCAACAAATACGGCTCAGGTAACGGGGTTACAGCTTGATGCCACAAAAAACTACGGCAATAAATATGCAAGTGGTATTTTACCTGTCGGTGATAACGATTATTCTGTGACAACGCCTAAAGTGGGTACTATTTTTCTTTGTCATGAACCAAATGGTGGAGAAGGAGGGGCTGGATCGCGTGGGCCATGGTTTATAAATAATAATACCGAGTATGATATTAACAAAAAACTGTCCGTTAGTGGTGCTGTAACCTGGACGGGATCTTACACAATGACTCTTTCTAACGGGAAGCGAGTTATTGTGACTAACGATTTGCCACTGAATCACACAACAGGTATATTTCCTATTAGATCATCGGACGCTGCATATCTTTACGATAAAAACCCTAACAGTATTAAAAGCCAATCACTTATGTATACATTACCAGAGGCGCCAACCCAGTTAGCATCACCTGGGTGCATGGGAGGTGAATCAGGGGTTATGACGACCGGCGTGGCCCTCTTCAACGGTTTTGATGCCGGCGGTCGCGATGCTGGCGCTTGGGAAGTTCAAGATAGTTGTAATGGCCATCCTCAAATGGACGGCGAATATCATTATCATACCCTTAGTAGTTGCATCAAAGACGTAACTGTTAAAACAGTAATTGGATTTGCCCTCGACGGATATCCGATCACAGGGCCAACCATATCAAGTGGTAATGTTCTTACGACAAGTGACCTGGATGAATGTCATGGGATTGTTAGTCAAATAGACTTAGACGGCAAACTCACCATAAGCTATCACTATGTTATGACAGAAGACTTTCCGTACTCAGTCAGCTGCTTTAGAGGAACTGCTACCAATCCACCTCATTAGGTATCTAGAAGTCTTCGTCGGGATTATCGTCAGGCCGCGAACCCCAGCGCCAATGCGGTTTGGGGCCTTTTCTGTAAGCAATTATTAAAAAGCAAAGAATGACAGCGACGATAATACCAAAAAATGTCATTAATTGAGAAAGAGTTGGCTGAGTAGGTTTAGGAGGTAATTGAAACGTAGCAGTTAAAACTACTAGAAGCCCCACAGCAATCACAGAGAATCCCTGCCAGGTCACAGGAACCCACCCCCATCCAAAGCGGCGACGTTTAAACCAATAATTTTTAGGATTATTTTTCATATTCTAAAAATGTTCGCGAATATGAGAAAAACTGTAATCCCAAGTTGCGTTAGCCTTTTTGTGTGGATTAAAGATATGGTCAGGATCAAAGATATCCTTAGTTTCGCGGAACAAGTGAACAATTTTAGGACCGTACATCCTGGTTAACCATGGCCCTCTCACAAGTCCATCATTATGCTCGCCGCTAATAGAGCCTTTATACTTCAAAACAAGGTTATCTACCTCTGTCATTGCAGGTAGTAACTTTTTGCGATCTTTTGGATCTTCCAGCTTCATTAACGGGATAATATGGAAGTTGCCATCACCCATGTGTCCTGAAATAGTCGCAAAAAGTTTATATTTTTTGATTATTTTGCGAATCTTTGGAAAGAACTCAACTAAATGCTCGGGATTAACAACAAAGTCGTCAATAAAAGGTGCCGTGTGCTTATCCTTGACCTTGGTACGAAGCAGTTGAAAACTATAACGTCGCATAATCCAAAACTTTTCGCTCTTTCCCTCGGTAGGGTCTTCTTCAAACCCATTAATTTCATATCGTGCCCGCAGAGGCCCAAGATCTTTGTGGAGTGATTTAATTTTCTCTCGTACTATATGCTCTGTTTCACCCGTAAATTCAACCATTAAAACAAGTTTCGGAAAGCCCTTTAGCAGTTGTATACCGTCTGGAATAAGCGTCAGTAGAAGGTGGATGAATCTTTTTGGCCCAAGCATTTTTAAGAAACTAGGCATAAATCGTATACTAAGCCACAATGTTTGATCATCAAAACCTTCAAATGTCGCAGGTTTGTGTTCAAGCACTTTATTAATAAGTTCACCAATGTCTTCGATATCACGCAGAAACAAAACAAGTAATCCCGAATGCTTAGGTCGGGGTACTAGATCAAAAGTTGCTTCTGTAACAAAACCAAGAGTGCCTTGCCCGCCAATAATCACCTGAGTTAAGTCAAATATACCAGTTTCGCGGTCCCATACATCCCACAGTCGATACCCGGTTGAATCTTTTGTAACGTGCGGTTTTGCGGCCTTAATATCATCGTAGTTAGCTTCAATCAACTCATATAGTTCTTTATAGACTCGGCCTTCGAAATCATTTTGTCCCATTTTTGCATCAAGTTCACTACGATCTAGCGGCCTGACGATTCGTTCGATACCATCGGCAAAAACAAAACGTAAATGGGGGACATATTTTTGAGTTTTCCCAAACTCAAGCGACTTTTCACCACCTGAATTATTATTAATCATACCCCCGACCGTACAAAGGTCGCGACTTGCAGGAAAACTAGGCAAAAGCACGTCGTGTTTGGCGGCTTGAACATCAAGATCTTTGAATAATAGCCCTGGTTGAACAGTCGCACGTTTAGGGCCAATATCTATCAGTGTATTAAGGTGACGTTTAAAATCCACGATAATTGAATCATTAATGGCCGCACCAGACATATCTGTGCCGGCGCTTCGGGCGGTTAATGACAGGTGAGGGTGAGCCTTTTTATTCTTTGCAACGAATTTAACAAGAGCCTCAACGTCCCTAGCGTCATTTGGTGCCGCAATAAGTTCAGGTTTAATCTCGAACATTGAGGCATCATGCGAATAAAATTCTAGCGATGCTTCGCTATTATCGAGCTCCCCACTAAATCCAGTTTCCTCAATTTTTTCTTTTATGTTTTCCATTAACCTTAATCATAATGGTTATGATAGGCGATTACAACCTTTATAATTGCAAATTAACACCTAAAATGCTAAAATAATCTCATAACAATCAATGTTGGGAGACCTAATAAGTCGTTTGCACCACAGAAAGGGTTAACACCTATGGCAAAGAAAGCCGAATTATTGGTTGAAGCAAAAGCTTTAAACCTAGATGTAACAGATAAAAATACTATTGCAGAGATTGAGACTGCTATTGCAGGCGCTGCTCCAGCTGCTGAAGCAGAGGTAAAAACTGCTAAAAGTGGTAAGCGTAGCGAAAAAGCAATCGCTGAAGTCGAGGCAAAGATCGCAAAAGAGGAGCGTAAGGCAGCCGGTGATACCGCTCCACAATCTGAAGATGCAGTTATTAAGTCAAAGGGCCCACGACCTGTTACTCGACCACTTATTGAACGCCGCGGTAAAGCGTACCGTAAGGTTGCTGAGCTAGTTGAGAAAGACAAAGTATATTCGCTTACAGACGCCCTAGAACTGGCGACTAAAACGAGCCCAAGCAAATTCGACGCCAGTGTTGAAGTTCACGTCAAATTAGGCGTTGACCCACGTCAAGCCGACCAAAACATCCGTGCTACAGTTTCACTTCCTAACGGTACTGGTAAAACTATTCGCGTTGCTGTTTTTGCGCCTGAAACTGATCACGCGGCTGCTAAAAAAGCAGGTGCAGATATTGTCGGTGATGAGACTTTCCTAGCTCAACTTGATAAAGAGAATATCGACTTCGACGTTTTAATTGCGACACCTGCTTATATGCCTCGTCTTGGTAAATACGCGCGTCTGCTTGGCCCACGCGGTTTGATGCCAAATCCTAAGAGCGGTTCTGTTGCAATCGATGTTGCCAAGGCTACAACTGAGGCCAAAGCAGGTAAAGTAGAGTACCGCGTCGACAAGCAATCAATCGTTCACTTATCAATCGGTAAAGTAAGCTTCGGCGCAGCAAAACTCGCCGAGAATGCCAAAGCATTCTTTGATAGCTTACAATCTCAAAAACCTTCAAGCATTAAATCTGCTTACGTCAAGTCAACCAGCATCAGTACCACTCAGGGTCCTGGAATCAAAGTCGAAAACGTTACAAACTAAAACGATTTAGGCTGCCACAAGTTCAGATAACTGAGGCATGTCGGCCTGGACTGCCTGTAACTCAGCCGTGGTAACTGCCGGTTCTGTTGCAAAGATTGTTTTATCAATTGGAACGAGTGCTAACTGGTCAGCAAACATCCTTTTAGCAAACTTTGCAGCCTCTTCTTCGGGCAATTCGGTCAACAGCCGAACTCCGTTCATATAGTGAGCAAGGACTTGCGCCCGCATGTTATCCGTAACATTGGCAGCATTTTCAAGCAAAAAGACGTCGACACAGCTTTCTGCCATAACACTTACAGCTGCTGTCCATTCGGGCAACTTTTCACCAGATTTTGACGCAGCCTCAACTGCTTCCTTTTCGGCCATATCCTAATTCCTACTTTTTAGTGTATGTTTGAGTAATTCTTAAACCTAAAAATATTGTAGCACAACCATTATGCAAAAGTATCTATATATGCGATACTATTAACAGACAAAGAGAGGGTATATGAAGCAATATCTTGACCTACTACGGGATATAAAAGCAAACGGGATTAAAAAAAGCGACCGCACAGGCACGGGCACACTGAGTGTTTTTGGGCGACAATTGCGCTACGATTTATCACAAGGTTTTCCTGCCGTGACGACTAAAAAACTGTATATGCGAAGTGTGATTCACGAACTTTTGTGGTTTTTGCAGGGGAGTGGTAATATCGAGTATCTTGCTAAGAATGACGTTCACATATGGGATGAGTGGCCATATAAAGCGTATTTGCAGGCGAACGGTGAAGAAGTACCAGATAGTTCTAGCGAGAAGTGGCAGACTGGCATCAAAGAATTCATTTCTAAAATTGCATCCGACCATGATTTTGCAATGAAATGGGGTGATTTGGGGCCTGTGTACGGCGTACAATGGCGACACTGGCCTGATGGCAACGGTGGCGATATCGACCAAATTGCCAAGGCAATCGATATGATTAAAAACAATCCTGATTCACGCCGCAACATTGTCAGCGCCTGGAACGTTGCCGAGATTGATGAGATCGTTCGCATCGGTGGCCTGCCACCATGTCACAATATGTTTCAGTTTTATGTCCGCGGGGGAAAACTAGACCTACAGCTATATCAACGGAGTGCAGACACATTCCTGGGCGTACCGTTTAATATTGCTTCTTACTCGTTACTACTCAGCATGGTTGCCCAGGTGACTGGCCTGCAGCCGGGTGAATTCGTCCATACGTTGGCTGATACACACATCTATCTGAACCACCTTGATCAAGTCAATGAGCAACTTACCAGAACACCGAGGAAATTGCCGACCCTAAAGCTTAATCCAAACGTTAAAACCATCGATGACTTTACGTTTGACGATATCGAACTCGTCGATTATGACCCATATCCACCAATTAAAGCCCCTATCGCTGTCTAGCGACGCTCGTAAATGACAAAATCATAGTTATATTTATTAAGATCATCTTTTTCGTGATGCTCTCTTTCAACTTCAATCCATACGGCTGGGTTCACTACAGGGAAAAAGACGTCCGCCTCAAATGTAGCATCGACTTCGGTCGCAATAATTCTATCCACTTCGTCAATTGCTAGCTGATAAATTTGGCCACCACCGATAATAAATATGTCAGGGCTAGTAGAGGCGGCATAGGCTTCTTCTAGATTACGAACAACAGTAACACCCTCCGTAGGCACCATATCACGGCTAATAACAATATTGTGTCGATTTGGTAGAGGCTTACCCAGCGACTGGTATGTCTTACGTCCCATGATAATAGTATGTCCGGTTGTTATCTCTTTAAAGTGTCGTAAATCAGCAGGTAAATCACGTATCCACAGCAGGTCGTTTGCAGCCCCGATTCCATGATTTTTGTCATACGCCACGATAATACTTTTCATATATTCCCATGTTAGCAGATTATGGTAACAGAGTCCCTCTACGTGATACAATCGATGTAATATACAAGGACTCAAATAGGGGAGATGTGCATACGTGAGTGTCTATAGTAATACCGAGATTAAGGCTGCAATAAAAGATGGCACTATCGTCTGTGTCCCATTCAACGAAAAACACGTATCAGAGGCAAGCCTTGACTTTACCCTTGGTCATTATTTCTACAAACAAGAATACGAAGAAAACGCCCGGGTCTATAATCCGTTCGTAAAAACAGATGTCGATCGCTATTTTAAGGGCCCACTTGAAGCTATTCCACACAAAGAATGGTGTGAGAAGAATGGTTTTGAGCTGTTTGAAAACATCCCAGCCGATCATCCAATTATTGTTTTGCAACCTGGTGAACGAATTCTAGCCCACACACACGAATTTATCGGTATCCGAGCCAGTGGCGGTGCCAGTGAGGTTAAATCTCGCAGTAGCTGGGGCCGTAATGGTGTTGCAGTTTGTTTTGATGCTGGCTGGATCGACCCAGGCTATATCAACCGCATCACACTGGAAATCTATAATTTGAACCAGCATGAATCTGTTGTTCTACCTGTCGGCGAGCGCATTGGACAGCTTATTTTCCATCACACAGGCCCTGTCGAAGGCGACTACAGTGACGGGCGTGACGGTATTAGTGGTAAATATCAACATACTTCAGACCTTGATGAGCTTATTCGTACTTGGTCACCCGAGCAAATGCTGCCGCGCGCCTATAAAGACAGCCGTAAAGCTGCGCCTGTTATCGATTTGCTACCAAAAGGCATGAAGTAATGACACTAGGTAAATATATCGTCATTGAAGGTGCCGATGGTACAGGCAAATCTACCCAACTAGAATTATTGGAAAAGTACCTAGTCGAGCTTGGTCACGAAGTTTTGGTTATTCAAGAGCCAGGAGGCGACCCGTTATCCGATAAGTTACGTGACATTATCAAAGACGGGTCACTTCCTCGTGACCCATGGACAAACGTCATACTATTTACTGCATCACGTCGCGCTGCGTGGTTACAGTCAATTAAACCAGCATTAGAAGCAGGAAAGTGGGTTGTTGCCGCCCGTAATTACATATCAACAATTGCCTATCAAGGATACGGTGAGGGTGTCGATGTTCAAAAAATCATCGATTACACTCGTGACAACGTTGACGCGGCATATCTTTCCCCCGATCAAATATTTATTCTGACACTCGATAGCGAAACTGCGAGAGACTCACGAATTGGTGAGAGACCTCCAGAGTACGACCTCGATACATTTGAATCAAAACCTGAAGATTTTCAACAAGCAATGCAGGCAGGCTACCTAAAATTCGCAACCGAGCAAGGCCTTACGAAGGTAAACGCTAACCAATCAATCGACGACGTACAAAAAGAAATTCGTTCTGTCTTAAATATCTAAAAAGTATTGAAATGAGCCCCGACCCACATCCGTTAAAATGGCAGAGTCTGAGGCTCGTTGTTAGAAGAGGAAAGACCTAGAAGGGCCTGGGTGGCAGCAACCGAGGATTTTACTATTCCTGATCGCTGCCGCCCAGTTTGTAGGCACTACACTCCGAGGAAGAACCTCGATGCGCCAGTGTCAAGCGCTGTTGCGCGGCGCCGCCGCCAAGGCCACCTGTTCAGCCACTTACGAACGGCACCACTGACTTCGCCCATATGAATATCCACATGGGCCGTGTGAAGCTCATCGAGCGTCTGCAACGTTGCGTCCCTAGCAGCACCATTGCTGTAGATCGTCCCGTTTAGGACACGCTTGCCGATTTCGGCTGCGGCCCTGTTGAGACGCCTTTTGACTCCGGTCATTTCTCTCCCAGTTACTCAGGTACCCTCATGGGGTACTGCGATTTGTGTCACACTCCGCGGATTTGCAAAGCAGACGAGTCCTTATTATAACATTATTAGGAAATGTTTTCCAATGACGCTAGTGCTACTGATTATTCACATAGTTGACACACCAGCTGTAGCGTAAAGCAATATTGACAACAATTGAACACATTTGTTATACTACAGCCAGACATTACCAAAGACAGTAGCCGTGAATGAGCAATCAAACACTTAATCAGCTACCGAGGATCATGTAAAACATACATTTTTCGATTTTAGTCTTTGGCAGTGCGAGGTCCAAAGACTTTTTCTTTGTCCCCTAAACTGCCTGTGTCGGAACATTTACAATTTGGTCGAATGAACATTAAATCAAAGAAAGGATTTTTATGGCAATTACTCGCGATAAAAAGAACACTTTGGTTGCAGAGCTAAGTGAGGCATTAACCGGCTCTAAAATGGCCGTATTTGCACACTATCAAGGTTTGAACGTCGCCGACGTCCAAGAACTTCGCCGTGCTGCTAGAGAAGCAGGCGTAACTATCACCATTGTCAAGAACCGACTTGTCCGTGTCGCCCTAGGATCAATCGATACCTACAAGGACATTGATACGTCAGCCCTAACTGGTCAGTTACTCTACGCAATCAGCAGCACCGACGAAGTTGCTCCAGCACAAGTTTTGAACACGTTTGCAAAAACACATCCTCAACTTGCATTTGCTGGCGCATTCTCAGGAACTGGCGCACTGCTAAGCGCTGATGAGGTAAAGGCCCTTGCTGGACTTCCAAGCAAGAACCAACTCATTGGCGAGGTTATAGCACAACTACTATCACCAGTCCACGACATCACGAACGCGTTGTCTGGCAACTTGCATGCACTCCTTGACGGCGTATCTGCTAAAGCAACCAATTAATTACATTAAGTTTACACATAAAGGAGGCTATTATGGCTGACATTAAGAAAATCGCAGAAGAGCTAACAAAGCTTACTGTACTAGAAGTTAACGAACTAAAAAACGTCCTTAAAGACGAATATGGCATTGAGCCAGCTGCTGCAGCTGCCATCGTCGCTGGTCCTGCTGCGGCAGGCGAAGCAGCACCTGCTGAAGACGCAAAAACTGAATTCACCGTCACACTTAAAGACGCCGGTGTTCAGAAAGTTGCAGTTATCAAGGCTGTTAAAGAAATCACTGGACTTGGTCTTGGTGAAGCAAAAGCAATCGTTGACGGCGCACCTGCACCTGTTAAAGAGAAAATCGGCAAAGACGAAGCTGACGCTGCAAAGAAACTGCTTGAAGAAGCAGGCGCAACTGTCGAACTTAGCTAATATCAATCATTCGATCATTTGTAAATTGGTCTGCATATACCACCCTACGATAGGGTGGTATTTTGTAGGCAAAATATACAACGCTTTTTAATCTACCTCATAAAACCTTGTGGAAAAATACCGCATTTTCGCTGCAAGGGATTATCCCTTGCGTCGCCATAAAAGAGGGCCCTAGGGACGTGCATTGACAATTTTAGCGTTGGTTGATATATATAAGGGTAATACCACCCAAAAATAGACAAAAGGAAATTGCGAGTTACCATGTCTGAATTACCAGAAAAGCAAGTTAAACGTTTACATTCATTGATCCAAGAAGCCGAAACCAACCTAGCCGCCGCCAAAGAACTGCTAATCAGTATTATCGGCGATGACGGCACAGTCCTGACCCCTAAATCATCCCATCCAGATGAGGCCACAGGCAAAGTGGTCGAAGGTGTCTTTGACGGTCAAAAAATGGCCGGTCCTGATGGCAAAGAATACCCAGTTCCAGCCAACTATGCCAGTAAGTCAAAGCTTGTTGAGGGCGACATCCTAAAACTAACTATTGCTGATGACGGCAGCTTTATTTACAAGCAGATTGGCCCAACCGAACGCAAACAAATCATTGGAACACTGGTTCAACACGATGGTGCCTACTTTGTAGAGGCAAATGGCCACGAATATCGAATCCTCCTTGCCAGCGTGACATACTTCCGTATTGCCGAAGGTGATCAGGTTACTATTATCGTTCCCGCCGACAATCCCGAAGCCGAATGGGCCGCTGTCGAAGCCGCCCTCTAATTAAATACCCTTGCAATCCCAAACCACAAGCGCTATAGTTATCTCATCACAGAGGTGAAAACAAAAAGTGTAAAAATGACGGCATTATAGACTTGCAAGCAGGCGTATAATTGCCGCATGGGGAGCATAGGGTAATACAAACATGTCACGAGCTTTGTATCGTAAATATCGTAGCAAAACGCTTGATGAGGTCGTCGGCCAAAAACACGTCACCGACATCCTAGCACAAGCAATCAAACAGGGTCGCATTTCACACGCCTATCTATTAACCGGCCCAAGAGGCGTCGGCAAAACGTCTATTGCACGTATATTGGCGCACGAAATTAATAAGCTGCCATATGACGAAGATGCTACTAATTTAGATATTATTGAAATTGATGCGGCTAGCAATAATGGAGTTGAGGACGTTCGAGATTTACGTGAGAAGGTCGCAATTGCGCCGGTCAGTGCCAGTAAAAAGATTTATATCATCGACGAAGTTCACATGTTGTCAAAGGCTGCATTTAATGCACTACTTAAGACACTTGAAGAACCACCAGAGCATGTCGTCTTTATCCTGGCTACAACTGATGTCGATAAATTACCTGCAACAATTATCAGCCGTACTCAGCGATTTAGCTTTCGTTCAATCGCTGCACCTGATGCTGTAAAACATCTACGATTTATTGCAGACTCTGAAAAAATTAAAGTGGACGACGAAGCACTAGAGCTAATCGCTGAGCGCGGTGATGGGAGCTTTCGTGACAGCATTAGTTTACTCGACCAACTGGCCAGCCTCGCTGATAGTAAAAAGGGCATTACCCCAGAGCTAATTGAAGCATCGATTGGTCTAGCCCCAAAAAAGATTATTAACGACCTGCTGACAAGCGTAGAGGATCATGATGTTGCTAAACTTGTCGAACTACTCGATAGTGCATTTGACCAAGGTATTAATGGTGTCATACTGTCTCAACAACTGACCACTCGAGTACGGGAACTAGTTATCGAAAAACCACATCTTTTACCACTTCTTGATAGCTTACTCGACGTTGCAAAAAGTGCTCAACCAAACCTGAAACTACTGAGTGTGCTAGGAACAGCAGCCTCGCCAAAACAAGCTACTAAGTCAGTTGCCTTAGCTGCACCAATTTTGGAAGTCAGTGCGACAATCGCAGAATTAGAAAAGAAAGCAACACAGGTTAAGCCAAAAGAGTCAAAAGTCGCTACCAATGAGACAGACATCGAAACTGCATCTTTTATTGAAGGGGATGTCCCCGTTAAGGGCGAGCCGAGCACCACAGGTGAGCGTCAGCTCCCTGTAGAGCGGCCCCTGAAAGAAAATGGTGCTGTTTCGATGGAACTAAAACAAGCAGTAGGGTTTGATTGGGCCGCACTCGTCGAACACACTCGCAAAAACTACGTAGCGGTCTATAGTGTTCTATCAAAATGCCATTTTGAGCTAGATGGTGATACCTTGACGCTCTACACTGGCAACAAATTTTATAAGAAAAAGCTGGATGATGTTAAATATAGTAGCTTGCTCTATAACTCTCTTAAAGAGGTGGGTGGTTATGGACTGAATATCCACACGATACCCACAGCGCCGCCACCCAAGGATAGCCAAGCCGCATCGGTTGCTGCTATTATGGGCGGAGGAGAAGAGGTCGTAGTAGAGGATGGCAACAGCTAAAGAAGTTCCCGCTGGGAAAATACCACCACAGAACTTGGACGCCGAGAAAAGTTTACTCGGTGCCGTTTTGATTGACGAAGAAACGCTGTCTGATATATCTGAGCATGTAACCGTTAAGGATTTTTACGAAAAGCGTCACGCTATTATTTTTGCCGCGATGATGCGCCTTTATGAAAAACATAAACCTGTCGATTTGCTGACGCTAACCGAAGAGCTAAACAAAAAGAAAGAAATCGAGAACATCGGCGGATCAGCTTATCTGACCGAACTTACTAATTATGTTCCAACCTCAGCCCATGCAGAGGCTTATGCAGAGTTAGTCGCTCAAAAAGCCGTACGTCGCCGCTTAATTAAAGCCAGTAGTGAAATATCAGAACTTGGGTATAACGAAGATACAACAACCCAGGAACTTCTCGAAAAAGCCGAGGCTGAGCTGTTCAGTGTCAGCGACCAGTCACTTAAACAAGACCTGGTCAGTATCGAAAGCATTTTGACCGAGAGTTTCGATCGTATGGAAGAACTACACCGTAATAAAGGAACACTTCGCGGTATTCGTACAGGTTACCGCGACCTGGACAATATGACGGCTGGTCTACAACGAAGTGACTTAATTGTGCTTGCTGCTCGTCCTGCTATGGGAAAAACTACCCTGGTGACAAACCTGGCGTATAACGTCGCGACAATCGCCAAACAGCCAGTATTGTTTTTTAGCCTTGAGATGAGTAAAGAACAGCTGGTGGACCGTATGCTTGCCGACGCGTCCGGTGTTGAAGCCTGGAACATTCGTACCGGTAATTTGTCAGACGATGACTTTTCTAAACTATCCGAAGCTATGGGTGAAATGGCAGAGGCGCCAATCTTTATTGACGATACACCTGGCATGAGTGTCCTCGAAATTCGCACCAAGGCACGAAGGGCTATGCACGAACAACCACTGGGGCTGATTATCGTTGACTACTTACAACTGATGCAGGGTAATGGACGCAACGATGGCAACCGCGTACAAGAGGTGAGCGAGATTAGTCGAGGCCTTAAGCTGATTGCTCGTGAACTTAATGTGCCTGTGATTGCGCTTTCACAGCTGTCTCGTTCAGTTGAATCACGAAGCCCACAAATTCCACAGCTGGCCGACCTACGTGAATCAGGTTCAATCGAGCAAGATGCTGATATTGTGATGTTCATCTACCGCGAAGCATACTATAACCCTGAAACCGAGCGTGAGAACTTGACCGACCTGATCATTGCAAAGCACCGTAACGGCCCAACCGGCAAGATTGAGCTGTACTTCCACCCAGAGCGCCTGCGCTTTATGTCACTTGACCGTAAACACGAATAAAGCTGAGTCCATAAGTGGTATAATCATATGCAACATATGGGTATTGATTTCAGCACGTTTTATATTTATCGCTGGCGATATTATTTAGGGTATAGCCTGATTGGGCTACTTCTCATCGGCCTATTGGTATTTGCGGGCCTCTATACACCCGGTGGTATTTCGGCAAGCGAGATGAACACGGTCGTCAAAAGTGCAGGCATTGATATAACCAACCTACAAAGCCTCGCGATCACCAACGCGCCGTACTACCTGCTACAGGACGCTAGTATCCATCTATTTGGGGTGACCGATTTCAGTATTAAGCTACCGTCGCTTATTTTGGCATTCATATCGGCAATTGGGCTTATTTTACTGCTTCGACGCTGGTTCAAGCCAAATATCGCTCTGCTTGCATCCATTATCGCAATTACAACGGGTCAGTTTTTGTTTATCGCTCAAAACGGAACGCCCGGCATTTTATTCGTTTTATGGTCTGTTTGGCTGCTACTTTTAGGAACTTTGATCGCTAAGGATGCAAGGCTTCGAACGCTTTGGAAAATACTGTTTTTTATAGTCGTCGCCCTAAGCCTCTACACACCACTTAGTATTTATGCCATTGTTGCGCTGGGCGTTGCTGCCATATTACATCCACATCTTCGATTTATCGTTCGTCAGCTATCCAAACCCAAGCTACTTATTGCCGGAGTGCTTGGGCTTGTTTTAGCGCTCCCTCTCATTCTTGGGGTAGTGCGTACTCCAGAACTGGGACTTACGCTATTGGGCGTTCCAGCTTCATTGCCAAGTCTCGCAGCCAACATTACGACACTGGTTGGACAATACTTAGGCTTTGCCGCCCAAAGCACAACAGGACTTATGACACCAGTGTTTGGGTTAGGGTCAATGCTTATCATTGGATTTGGTGTTTATAAATTAATTCGTACACGCGACAGTACTCAAAGTTATTTGATTATTATATGGTTGGTGTGTTTGATACCAGTTCTCGTGACAAATCCAAACTTTACTAGTGTGACATTTTTGCCGCTAGTCTTACTGCTGGCGACGGGCCTTGAGAGCTTGCTTGGATACTGGTATAGGCTTTTCCCACTTAACCCTTACGCACGCCTGGCTGGACTAATTCCACTCGTTGTTCTTGTTGGCGCATTGGTATTATCAGGCCTTGAACGATATGTTTATGGATATCATTATGACCCTTACACAGTGGCTAATTTCTCTCAAGATCTATCTCTGTTGCCACCAGACACTAAAGAGTTAGTTGTATCCAGTGATCAAGTCGCGTTTTACCAGGTCGTGGCCGCTCACCAAAAAGGCCTCGTAGTAACAACCGTCGCTTCTGGAAATTCATTCACAACGACACGTTCTGCAAAAGTTGATCTTCCGGGCATTCACATCTCTCAAATTATTACATCTTCGACGTCCCAAAACGCTGACCGTTTTTACGTCTATAAAAAGAGCGGCCAATAACGTATACTAAAGGGTGAATAAAGGGAGAAAAGTGATGGCATTTGACCAAGTGAAGATGTTGAATAAGTTGCGTAAAGCACAAAGCGAACTGAAAAAAGAGATTATCGAAGTTGAAGCAGGTGATGGCGCTGTCGTTATTCAGGTAACGGGTGAACTTAAGATCAAGAGTATTAAAATTGATCCAGAGCAAGTTGACCTTGAAGATATTGGTGAACTTGAACACTGGATTGAAATTGCCGTTCGCGACGGACTAGCAAAAGCTCAAGAAGTCGCTGCCGAAAAAATGAAACCACTTATGGGCGGCCTTGGCAGCCTAGGACTGTAGGTTCGTTTTGGCACAACTCCTTCCATCGGCACTTGTTGACGCTATTGAAGAGCTGGGACGGCTTCCCGGCGTGGGAGCGCGTACCGCAGAGCGTTATGCTTATTTCTTACTAAAGGCCGATGAGCGTGTCAGTGACAAACTTGCGGGGGCAATTACTAAACTTCATTCCGGCGTCAAAAGCTGCCCTGTTACATTTGCCCTGATCGACGCCGACGAGGACGTATCGAGTCTTTATAGTGATCCAAGCCGTAATAAAAAACTTGTCGCTGTTGTCGAAGAACCGCTCGATATCATCGCCTTAGAGCGCACAGGACAGTTTAACGGTACGTATCACGTACTAGGCGGCGCTATTAGTCCAATTGATGGGGTGGGGCCAGAACAGCTACACATTCCACAGCTTTTGAAGCGTCTGGTTGATGACAAAGTCGAAGAAGTTATTATTGCCACTAATGCTAGTGTTGAGGGCGAATCAACTGCCTTGTTTTTGCAACGCCACATTCTAGACGAAAAAATTGACGTCAAACTAACACGTCTGGCACGAGGTATCCCAGTAGGCGTTGATCTTGAATATGCCGATCAGATAACTCTTTCACACGCCCTAGAGGGCAGGCGAGCACTGTAGTTAAAGCGTAGCTTTAATTTCAGCAGCAAGCTGTGGGTTCCACATCGCACCGGTAACAGATTGGACAAGGTCTGCACCCGCTTTTCGGTACTCGTCAAAGTCAGCCGGACTCATGACACCGCCTACACCTATGATTTCGTATTTGTAGCCTTTTTCGCGCCTTAAAGTATCGAGTCGTTTCACCATATCAAGACCTGCCCACGCAATCCCCGCACCACAAATACCGCTGCGAAGTCGGCCTTTGCCAGGAAGTGCCTGGGTTCCGTCTTTATTAACGATTTCGCCTTGAAGGGTGTTAATTGAGCTGATTGCTCCTACGTAAGGACTCACTCTTTCAACAATACGCTCCAAAAGGTCTTGTTGCTCCTTAGTGTAGTAGCCGACTTTTATAACCAGCGGAATGTCGCCGATGGCTTCTTTTGTAAGTTTGCATATCTCATATACCGCATCAATTGAGTAGCAAATAACGCCTTCGCTAGCGACATTGGGACATGATAAATTAATTTCGATAACCTTCGCACCGGCATCTTTTGCTTCCTTTGCTGCAACTGCAAAGTCTTTATAATACTCGGACGCACTCATACCTTCGCGTATAGTTCCCACGACGCTCATTATCAGCAGTTGTCCTTTTCCAGCACCCTTTACAGCCTGGACCAGATCATCAACCCAAACAGTCGGCCCATACGACGGCACGCCAAAAGAGTTAGTAATTGAAAGTTCTTTTAAATCTTTAGGAAAATCACTCCGCACTACAAAGGGCTTTTTTAAACGATCGAGCGTTATGTCACCCTGCACGTCGATTGGAAGCACATTAGGAAAAGGGTTGCTCGGAAATTCACCAGAACGTTGAGTTTTGTATACGACCACATCGTAACCCAGTTTAAAAGCGGCGCCCGTGTGTCGTGAAGTAGGGAGTGAACCCGCAGCAATACCAAACGGTGAACGAATGGAAAATCCAAGAAAGCTAAACTTCGATTCAGTAATTTCATCTCGATATTCTATTTGATCCATATTAAATGGGCCGTTGGTGTAATTGTCTTCAAATGTACGTGCAGGGTCATAGAATAAGGCTTTTGTCATGCGTATAGTATACTACAGTGAATCTGTTGTATCATAGGTACAAACGTATAACCAGGCAAACAACGGGAGATATAATGACAAGTTTTTTTGACAAGCTGAACACTTCAATCGACCAAAATAACTCTCTTTTATGTGTTGGGCTTGATCCAGTCCTTGATAAACTTCCCGAACATCTTCGCGGTAGCAAAACACCTTTTTTTGACTTCAACAAAGCTATCATCGACGCCACGGCTGAATTTGTCTGCGCCTTTAAACCAAATAGTGCTTTTTACGAAGCGTTCGGCCCTGACGGTCTTAAGCAACTAAAACAAACTGTAGAATATATTAATCAGACATATCCTAATATCCCAACGATCCTGGACGCCAAACGCGCCGACATCGGCAGTACAAATGAAGGCTACACGGCGTATGTCTACGACTATTTGCAGATGGACGCGATCACACTTCACCCATACCTAGGCAGTGAAGCTTTAGAGCCATTTTTAGCATATAAAGATAAAGGTCAAATAATTTTGTGTCGTACGTCAAATCCTGGCGCTGGTGAATTCCAAGATCTAGAAATTGAGGGTAGGCCGCTCTACGAGCATGTAGCAGAAAAAGTTCGGGACGACTGGAATAACAATAATAACTGTCTACTAGTAGTCGGTGCAACGTACCCATCCGAAATGAAAAATATCCGTGAAATTGTTGGTCCCGACATGATTTTCCTCGTTCCTGGTGTTGGTGCTCAGGGTGGCGACGTAGCAGAGACTATGAAAGCAGGGCTTGGCGCCAATCAGCGCGGTCTTATTATTAGCTCGTCACGTGATATTATTTATGCTGGTAGTGATGAACATTTTGCAGAGGCGTCTGCAATTAGAGCAAGAGAAACTCGTGATGAAATTAATAAGTACAGATGAATAAAGGAGAATTAATATGTCAGAAGTGTCCCCACAAACCATTGAAAAAGTAGCCGCATCAATGTTTGAAAGTGGCCTCCTTAAATTTGGCGAGTTTACCTTAAAAAGTGGCATTGTTTCACCGTTTTACATCGATCTTCGCCAAGCTCAATCATTCCCTGATACTTTTGCTGTTATTATCGATGCCTACAGCGAAATGCTAGCTGACACTGATGAATCGGTATTTCTAGCTGGCGTCCCAGAAGCCGCAACTCCAATCGCTGCAGCTATTGGATATAAATTACACCGTAAGCTACTGCAGCCACGCAAGGTAGTTAAGGATCACGGCACGAAAAGTTCCGTCGAAGGAGCATTTGAAGAGGGCGACAAGGTAGTTCTCGTTGATGATCTCATCACAAAAGGCGACTCAAAGCTAGAGGCAATTGCACAGGTTGAAGCAGCTGGCCTCGTTATTGAAAAGTTTATTGTGCTTGTCGACCGCGAACAAGGTGGACTTGATATGATTCGTGAAAAAGGGTATGTCATTGAAGCCGCTTTCGGCATTACACAGTTAATCGAAAGTCTGTTTGCGCAAGCCAAAATCACCAAAGAGCAACACGATACCGTCATCGACTTCATTAAAAATAACTAGTCGAACGCATAATTGTGTAGGTACTATTGATTTTTTACTCTATCATGGTATAGTTTCTATATTATGCCCTCTAGAGAACCAGAGCCATTTGACATAAGACGAACAATTAGTTCGGAAGATGCAGCCGGAATTACCGACACAATTGTAAGTAAAATCGATGCCAACGATAGGCTAAGTACTCCTTTGGTTCGTGGACTTATTTTGGTGCGACCAGACGAACTAACCGACCGGATGAAAAGAAGTGGTATTCTTACTCATGACAAAGAACAAAATGTTGCTAAAATTCTTGAGCCTACGCTTACCTCCGCACTAAACCCAGTCGAGGTTCCTGTTCATAGGTTAAAATTTACTGAGTATGGCACAGAGTGGGCTACTCTAAGACTAATGTTAGCAGACGTTACACGAACACTAACAGACGAGAGACGTGCATATTTAGCACGGGCTCGGGGCCATGAACTAAGCGGCGATCACTATGGTTTTGATATTCTCTTGGCAAGGGTACGCACAGAACTTGCAAATATTTCGTTTTTAAAGCAACTAAAGCCCGCAATGCCTAAAACGATAACATTGGAAGCAGTAAGTTCGTGGTCTCCTGACTCCGTACCTAAAACTACTTTGCCCAGCAAGAAAGGCAATTCTTTTGGGTTAGCCGATCCATTAAACCTACCGCCACGCATAACCAGTCAAGACATCCGTGCCGTACGTCCTATACCTCAAAGTCTTTTAGATTCGCTACGGCCAAAAGAGTAAGCCATCTGATATACTTGGTACATGTTCGAAACAGCAAAAGAGCTGATTGATTCAGCTAAAAAAATTCTTATTATTCAGGCCGAAAACCCTGACGGTGATTCGCTGGGCAGTGCACTGGCACTAGAAGAAATTCTGGGTGATTTGGATAAGGAAATTAGCCTTTATTGCGACGTCGAAACGCCTAAATATCTTCGCTATATCACTGGTTGGGACCGAGTATCTCAGGATTTCGACACGTCAGCAGATTTAGCCATTATTGTTGATACCAGTAGCGACACATTGATTGGTAAGGCCCTACAGATTCCTGGCGCTCGCCATTTCCTCGAATCTCACCCAGTCCTTGTGATTGACCATCACCATGAAACTGCCTCAACACTTAGTTTCGATCACACATTAGTCGTTGAAGAAGCTGCTTCTAGTACTGAAGTTATTTATAAAATGGCTGAAAAGTTCGGATGGAAGATTAGTCAGCAAGCCGCCGAAAACATGTTAGCCGGCCTGCTTTCTGACACGCTAGGATTATCTACACAAAACGTCGGCGAATCTGCATATCTCGTTGCATCTAAGCTTGCTGCACTTGGTGCTTCACCAGCGACCATTGAGGAACGTCGTCGTGAGTTTATGAAAAAATCGCCCGAAATCCTTAAATACAAGGGTATCCTCATCGAACGAATTGAGTATTTCTTAGACGGTAAACTGGCGGTCATTCGCATTCCATGGGAAGAGATTCAACAATATAGTGATCAATATAATCCTAGCGTGCTGGTACTCGACGAGATGCGCCTGGTCGAAGGCGTTGAAATTGGCGTTGCGATTAAAACCTATCCTGATGGCAAACTGACCGGAAAGCTACGTAGCAATCTGCCGATTTCGACGACTATTGCGGGATTTTTCGGTGGCGGCGGACACCCTTATGCCTCAGGCTTCCGGGTGTATGAATCTATTGATAAAATAATTCCAGAATTAATTGATGCAACCGATAAGGCTTTGAAGGAATCAGATAATGCTAAGACTGCATAATACACTCACTCGAAAAGTTGAAGATTTTGTTCCAAGAAATGGCACAAAAGTAAACTTATTCGTGTGTGGCCCGACCGTATATGACTTATCGCACCTGGGGCACGCCAAGACCTACATCCAAATGGATACTCTGGCCCGCGTCCTGAAGCAGAATGACTACGACTTATTTTACCTCCAAAATATCACTGATATCGACGACAAGATTATTATTCGCTCGAGTGAGAAAAAAATCGACTGGCAAGAGCTGCGATCCACCTTTCAGGATGAATATATCAAAGATATGACCAGCCTTAACAATACTTCCGTTACCGAATACGCCCGTGCGACTGATTACATTGAGGATATTATTGGCCAAGTTAACAGGCTTATCGACAAAGGCCACGCATACACAATTGATGGTGACGGTATTTACTTTGAGATTTCAACCTTCCCAGATTACGGCAAACTATCAGGAAGAAGTGAAGTTAAAAAAGATGACGCCCAAACACGAATCGACGAAAGCGACAACAAGCGTGGCTGGAATGATTTTTGTTTATGGAAATTCTCTAAAGAGGGCGAACCTGTCTGGGACGCTCCATTTGGCGCGGGACGACCTGGCTGGCATATTGAAGATACAGCAATCACCGAACATTTCTTTGGGCCGCAGTACGATATCCACGGTGGGGCAGTTGACCTGATCTTTCCTCACCATGAAGCCGAGATCACTCAGATGGAGTCGATTTCTGACAAAGTGCCGATGGTTAAGTATTGGACACACACCGGATTTCTGAACATCGATAGCGAAAAAATGGCCAAAAGTGCCGGCAACTTTTATACCATTCGGCAGGTCATAGAAAAAGGCTACAACCCAATGGCAATACGTTTGTTTATGTTGCAGTCACACTACAGGTCACCAATTAACTTCACTTTTGATAATCTAGACGCCGCTGTTAATCGCCTCAATAACTGGCGTAACATTGCAGCTCTTCGCCATCAAACACATGACACTCTACGTGATGACGATGAGAAAAGTACTGACGAGCGAAGTGTATCGCTGTATGCGACCGCACAAGCAATGGTTGAAACGCTTAATGATGATTTGAATACACCAGAAGCCCTGACGATTATCGACGAGGCGTTTTCGCGACTTGCAAATGCTCGGCTGGATGACATCCATCAACATGCCCTTACGCAGCTACTCGAGACTATTGACGACACTTTGGGTCTTAATTTGCTGACGTCTACACCTGACATCGACGAAGACACAAAGCGCCTTATTATCGAACGCGAGCAAGCTCGTGCCAAAGCAGACTGGAAACAGTCAGATAAATTACGCGATGAGATTCAAAAAAGCGGTATCGCTATTCGCGACACCGCATCTGGACCCATCTGGGAATACAGTTAACTTTCGACGGTTACTTTACGTTCTTTACTGTCGCTAACATCGTCGTCTTTGTCTCTGCGATAAATAATATATTCTTCAATTAAAATCTTCACAATACCAGCAATTGGAATCGAGATAATAGCGCCAGGAATACCCAATAAGTAAATGCCGGTTGTGACAGAACCAAGAACAATGAGCCCTGAAAGATCAAGTTTCTTAGACTGAATTTTTGGCGAGATGTAGTTGCCCTCTAACTGCTGGTAAAGAATGACATAGGCAAAGTAAATCAGGCCCGCGATTGGATCATTAAACGCAAGCACCAAACCCACTAGTAATCCGCCCAAAAGCGCACCAAACATAGGAATGAGCGAGAAGACAAACATGATTGCGGCAGCAGGAATTGCAAAGTTAGTCGGTACATTAAAGATAAGACTGATGATAAATACCGCTATTCCGGCGGCAGCACCATCAAGGGCCGAAACGAGAAGTTGGCCGTTAACATATGACGTAACAACGGTGTACATCTTGCCCAGAATAGTCCGGTGGTACGCCATTCTTTTTTTGTCTGCATACGAGCCCCATAGCTTTGAAAGCCACGAAGGACCCTCAACTAGCATAAAGAAAGCCAGTACGAGTACTAAGATTCCTGCTGCTATCGCCGAGAACACCGAGCCCAGACTGCCAATGATATTTTTACCAAAGCTTGCCGTAAGAGACGTGGCGCTCGACTTGATTGAATTAAGCGCACTATCAACCTGTGGTTGCAATTGGTAGTGGTTAATAAATTGATTTAGTCCTTTATATTGTTGAGTGGCATTATTTACCAGAGTCGGAACTGTCTCAACTAGTTTAGCCGTCTGTTGCACAATAGGTGGTACAACGAGGAAAAAGAATGCACCAAGCACAACCACCACGGCCACATACGATAGTGCTGTACTTAAGACTCGGCTTTTACCAGGGATTATACGAGCCAGACGTGCCACCAAAGGGTTAAGTGCTAGCGCCAGAAATAGGGCAGTCGCTAAAATAATAAGAGCAGTCCGGGCACTAAAGATGACAAATGCAATCGCTGCAAAACCAATAACAACCAGCCAAAACCGCACAAATGTTCGTGTATCTATCTGAATTTTTACCTTTGTAGTGCTCATAGTGCACATTATACACGTTTTTAACGGAAATTGGTCGATATACGCCCTCTTAATACACTGCAAGGGATAATCCCTTGCACAGCTTATTTTAAGGTTAAATAGGTGCTACGTCATAGATTTTTGACAAAAGATGCTACACAATGTATAGTGTTAAGTACTATGACAGCGTCAAATGTATCAGTTGGCTGCCTTGACAGCGCTACAGAAATCTTGGGCGACAAATGGACGCCACAATTACTTCGCTACTTTATTAACGAAGATAAAGTTCGCTTTTGTCAGCTGCAAGACCTGGCAAAGGGGATTAACCCTCGCACACTGTCTGCCCGCTTAGCGAACCTTGAGAGTCAGGGTATTATTATAAAGAGCGCAACCAACTCGTCGCGCTGTGAGTATAGTTTGACATCAAAAGGTCTTGATCTGCTGCCCGTCCTTAAGGGCATGGAAGCATGGAGCGACAAATATACCGAAGTTATGGTATAAATTTAAGTATTTCCTCAGTTTTGAGGTATAAGGTAGGTGTATGAGAGTATTAATTATTGAAGACGAACACAAAATTGCTGGTGCGCTAAAAAAGGCGCTAGAACAAGAAAATTACGCAGTCGATGTGTCCTATGACGGGGACGATGGTTATGCGATGGCGACGACCGAGCCTTATGATGTTGCAATTATCGATCGCATGATTCCTGGTGAATATGACGGTGTTGCTATTGTTAAAGCTATGCGAGCAGCAAAAATTCATACACCTGTGTTACTCCTTACAGCAATGAGCAGTGTTCGTGACCGGACCGCTGGACTTGATAGTGGTGCTGATGATTACCTTGTTAAACCGTTCGCCCTAGAAGAACTACTTGCTCGAGTTCGCGCATTACTGCGCCGTCCGGTAGAACAGCAAGCAAGTGTCCTAACCGTTGGCGACCTTACACTCGATACGATTAATTACAGCGTCAAACGTGCTGGAGACGAAATTAATTTGACCAGTAAAGAATTTGCGCTTTTAGAATATCTGATGCGCAACCCAGGTCGTCCAATCAGTAAAGATGTCATTATCAGCCACGTGTGGGACTATGATTCAGACATTCTACCCAACACTGTTGAAGTCTATATCAAATATCTTCGAACAAAAATTGATACACCTTATAAAACACCGTTACTACACACAATTCGAGGCTTTGGTTACAAATTAGAGGCAAAGTAAATGTTCCAATCGGCAACGCTTAAACTTACCGGCTGGTATCTGTTAATCCTGATGGTTATCAGCCTTATTTTTAGTGTGGCCATTTATCAGACGACAACCCAAGAAGTAAATACTCGACTGGAAAAGTTTGAGCACAGCTTGCAGGTTATCCCAGGATTCGCTATACAACCAGCTGAAACAATGCGCTCGGGTGAGGCGGACGCAGCAGCTTCGCATATTATTTTTGGCTTGGTACTAGCAAATAGCATGATTTTCGTCGTAGGGGGTGTGATCAGTTATTTGCTAGCACGTCGTACACTCCGTCCAATTCAGGACATGCATGAAGCACAGTCGAGGTTTACCAGTGACGCCAGCCATGAACTGCGCACACCCCTGGCTGCCATGCGAACTGAAATTGAAGTAGCCCTGCGCGATAAGTCCGCCACTAAAAAAGACCTTGAAGCAGTAATGAAAAGCAACCTCGAAGAGGTTGATAAGCTAACAGGCTTGTCGCAAATGTTGCTTGACCTGTCCCGCCTTGATCACGAAAAAATCAAGCGAACCGCCGTTAACCTGAGCACTATTACAAGTGAGGTGATTAAGCTCCATAAAGTTTCGCCGAGCCGTATTGCTGTAAAGTCAACCAAAAAATCAGTCGCACTCGGTAACGAACAGGCTATACGAGAGCTGATCTCAATCCTAGTCGACAATGCACTTAAATATAGCCCGAAGGACTCTTTAGTGCTTATTAACATCTTACGCCGCGACGATAAGGTGTGTTTTGAGATTATTAACACTGGCGACGGTATAGATGAAAAGAAATTACCGTATATTTTTGATCGTTTTTACAGAGGCGACACATCGCGAACTAACAGGGAAGGTTACGGGCTGGGGTTATCACTTGCTAAAAAAATTGTTGAATTAAGTCAAGGTGAACTATCTGTTACCAGTACCCCTGGTACATCCACGATTTTTACAGTACTATTACCTAGGTTTCAGGCTAACTCAAACAAAAACTAAACTTGTTTCTTATAATACTGTATTTAACTATTGGTTTGAAAAACGGAAAAATTACAACGAAATAACGTTCATGCTTCAGGTTCGACTCAGTTAAATGAGACATACTGGGGTCAGTAGCAAAGCTACAATCAAAAGATTAAAAACAACGAGGAGGATTTCACTATGAACACCACCGCCAAAGAAAAAACATTATTACTCACTAAAAAGGGTATGAAGGAACTAAGGCGCCAGGTTGCCTCTCTTGAACACGACAGACAAAAGGCAATTCAGAATCTGCATGAAATCGAAAAAACGAGCGACCGAGATGCCCGCCTCAATCGTAGCGAAAAACTAGAAGCTCTCGATGTTATTGAATCAAAATTACAGGACAAACAATTAGCGTTAAAAAGCGCAAGACTGATGCCAACCAGACGCGCTCGCATGCAAGTCGCTATGGGCTCAATTGTCGATTTGATTGATCAACACGGCCGTATGTTCCGCTATATGTTGGTTGATAGTATTGAAGCAGACCCTAGTGATGGGCGTATTTCAATCGCCAGTCCGTTGGGACAAAACCTCATCGGCAAGACTGTTCATGACGTTATTGAATGGAGTGCAGGACTTCACGCTAACCGCTTGCAACTTGTTCAAATATCGTAGCTTTACCTGCTAGACGCTAGCTTTGATATAGCTTATTATTGTAGTAACGCAAAACTTTGGAGGGTACCGTTATTACAGCACATGCATCAGCACACGAACATGCCGCACGATTTACAGATAGACAAAAAAAGATAGCACTTATCGTTGTCGCCACAGCGTTTGTAATGGACCTTTTGGATTCGACAATTGTTAATATTGCGATTCCCTCAATCCAAAGCAACCTTCATGCTAGTTTCGCCTCCATCCAGTGGTTAGTTGCAGGTTACCTGCTTGCCTTTGCCACCTTTTTAATTACTGGCGGGCGAATGGGTGATGTCTTTGGTTACAAGAAAATCTTTTTGATTGGTGTTGGTGGTTTTACGGTTGCCTCACTCTTGTCTGGCCTTGCATGGAGTCCTGAAATTTTAATCTTTACTCGTATCTTACAAGGTGCATCTGCCGCCATGATGGTGCCACAAGTCATGTCAACCATGCAGATTATGTACAAGCCAAGCGAACGCGGGGCGATCAATGGACTGTTCGGTGCAATCGGTGGCTTGTCGGCATCACTGGGACCAGTTATTGGTGGACTCCTAATTCAAGCCAACATCTTTAATCTGGATTGGCGACCAATTTTCTTCATTAATGTACCTGTTGGTATTACTGCACTGATTCTGGCTAAACGCTTCTTACCAGAAGGTAAGTCACCGCACCCGTTAAAATTAGACATCATTGGTACTGTCCTCGTTGTCTTAACGCTCAGCCTTCTCGTGTATCCACTAATTCAAGGGCGCGAAATGGATTGGCCAGCCTGGACGTTCGTCATGATTGGCCTTGCCATTCCTGCGTTCATTATATTTGTACTTTGGCAACGCCGCAAAGATAGAAAAGACGGGTCGGCACTCGTTCAGCCTTCGCTTTTTAGAGTTAAATCGTTCGGAACTGGCCTCAGTGTCAACTTGTTATTCCAGGTCGCAATGGCTGGCTTCTTCCTGACATTCGGACTCTTTACTCAGATTGGCCTTGGCTTTACACCGATTCATGCAGCCGTTACAGGCCTTCCGATTGCAGTCGGCATTACCTTTACGATGATCGTACTGGGAAGAACCCTAATCCCTGGCCTTGGTAGGCGTGCCATTATATATGGAGCAGCTATTATGGCAGCAGGGCTAGGACTACTTACATTCCTTATCTTTACCATCGGAGTCAACATCAACAGTTGGGAACTTGCACCAGGCCTAGTTGTTGCTGGTATTGGTATGGGATTCTTGTTCGGCGCTCTCTACACAGCCGTGCTTAACGGCGTTGATACCAAACATGCTGGTTCAGCCTCTGGAACGCTTAATGCCGTTCAACAAGTTGGTGGTGCAATTGGTATTGCTATTATCGGTGTCGTTTTCTTTGGTCATTTAACCAGTGGCGCAGAAGCCAACTTTACGTCAGTAGAGCCACAGGTTCGCACACAGCTGACTGCGAACGGTGTAATGAATGTCGAGGCTCAAGATGTCATTCTGGGACTTGCCAAAACTTGCTTCGTCGACCGAGCTCATGAAAAGGATGCAAACGTTATTCCTGCTAGTTGTGAGCCAGCAGACACAGCCACGGATCCCTTGGTCGATCATAAAATTACTGATGTTGTCGTCGCTGGTGTTAAAGAGGCAAATACAATCAATTTTCAGCATGCTTTTCGCTGGGCAGTTATCTATGAAGTCGGATTTGTGGCTCTTACTATCGCACTTAGCTTCCTTCTTCCAAAAAAATTTCATCACGACGACACAATCATAGGAGCATAGCCGCATGGAGTACGTTCATGTCACTGATACAAAGCCCGTAACCAAATATCTGGCAGAAACTATTTCGTCTCATCTGGCCGATGGCGAAAAGGTGCTGTGGATTCTGTCTGGGGGATCAGGTGGCAAAGTCTGTGCAGAAGTATCAAAACGTCTGACGGGTGATTTATCTGGCCTCATCACGACACTCAGCGACGAACGATACGTGCCACTGGGCGATCCCGACGAGAACTGGCAACAACTGATTGACTATGGATTTTCTGTGCCTGGAGCGACGACCTATCGACCAATTCAGGGGAAAGACCGAGCCTCTACCGCTGCAGATCTGGGTCAGTGGCTCAAAACACAGTACGGCCAAACGGACTACAAAATCGGGTTATTTGGCATGGGAACCGACGGACATACGGCCGGCCTTAAACCTGGCACGACCGCTGTTACCGCGACCGGATGGGCGACTGACTTTAGTGGTGATGATTTTGAACGAATCACAATGACGTTCGACGCTATCAAGCAGCTTGATGAAGTGGTTATCCAAGCGATGGGTGCGGACAAAACTGAAATTCTCGATACTTTTATTCATCAAGGTCTACCGCCAGAAGCACAGCCCGCTCAAGTTCTAAAATTAGTCGCAAAAAGCACATTATTTACGGATTATAAGGAGAGTTAATATGAAAATCGCTATATCAGGGCTGGGACGCATGGGTGGTCAAATCGCCAGGAAGCTAGCCGAGAATGGCCACGAGGTCATTGCCAATAACCGTCACCGCGAACCGATTGACGAGGCCGTCACTCATGGTACCATCGCTGCTTATGAAAAAGCAGACGTTGTAAAGGCGTTTGACGGCCAACCAGTCGTTTTATGGATTATGATTCCAGCCGAGGTGATCGAGAGCGAACTCGATGTCTGGTTAGACATTTTGCCAACCGGAAGTATCATTATCGATGGAGGCAACAGTGACTACAGGGGTGATAAAGCTCGCGCTGACAAGGTAGCTGCAAAAGGCAGCACACTACTCGATATTGGTACCAGTGGTGGCGTGTGGGGCTATGAAAATGGCTTTTCGATGATGGTAGGTGGCGATAAAGCAGCCTACGACGCTGTTTCTAGCGCCCTAGAGACGCTTTCAATGCCACGCGGTGGCCATCAGCACTTTTCAGGCAGTGGTAGTGGTCACTACGTCAAAATGGTTCATAATGCGATTGAATACGGTATGATGGAAAGCCTGGCCGAAGGCTATCGCATGCTGAAAGAGGGCCCTTATAATGATATTGACCTCGCGCTAGCTGGCGACATTTGGCAAAAGAGCAGCGTCGTGACTTCATGGCTCAATGACCTAACGCGCCAGGCATTGCACGAAAATCCCAATATGGACGGTATTGAAGGCGTTGTTGCCGAATCTGGAGAAGCTCGCTGGACACTGGAAACTGCCAAAGGACTCGGTATTCCACTACCTGCAATTCAAACTTCATTTGATGTCCGTTTGGCTTCCCAAAAGGGTGATATTACCTTCGCCACTAAGCTACTCGCTGCCATGCGCAACAAGTTCGGTGGCCACAACATCAACGGTAAACAATAACAGACATCTCCCTAGGTAGCTCCCTAAACACTTAGGAGCTTACTCGTAGTGACATTGTTGCACCTCTTCTCTCTTGCAAGGGATTATCCCTTGTTCAGCTGGTTTTAAGCTTTCAAATCTTAGAATTAGGATAAGTTGGATGAATTTGAAATAAAAGAACCCTCATAAAGAGGGTTTTATGTTTGTTTTACTGATGACTAAGCGGTGATGCTTAGTAGTGTCCAGTTACCGCCGTGGTTGTCGCTGCGCAAACGGAAGTTAGCGCGGCCATCTGATAGCGTCAAGATCTCGGCAATACGTCCACCGTGGCGTACCAAGCAACGAAGGCCTGCGTCCAAGAAGTCGTAGGTAGCGCCTTCATATACCATTCGGCGTGGGTAAGCGGCTAAATCCTTTTTAAAGCCCATAACTGGTACTAGTACTAATTCGTTGATTTCTATGCGGTTCATGATCTGTTTCCTCCAGGAGATTGTAGTTTTTATATATGTAAACGCAAAAATGCCGACACGAGGTGATTGGTCGACGAACGGGCTAGTGGAGTAGGTATTTTAGAGAGGAACAACCGGCCGTTCAGGGCGTTCTGTTTACTAAATACTTATTTGATTTGTACGGATAACAGGGGCGCTTAGGAGCAAATGGCTACCAGTGTGCATGTGTCCGCGAATTTTGAAGTAGAGTGACTTCTCGCATAAATCTGTAGGTGGAAAGGTTATTTTACCAGTACCTACATGACTATATTTAGTATACACCCAGGCAGGGAATTGATGTCAATACATAAGCTTTTTTACTATGCATAAGCTTTACAAAAGGGGTTAATTGTGTTAAAATGAAGAGGTAAGTGTGATGCACGTGGGAGCCAAGGGGCCCCTGGCTCCACCTCGTACATTTCGCACCGCTACGCTCAGCTAGGCAATTCGGCCTCTTTGAGAAATGCACTACTGCACAGAAAGGGTTTCTCGTGAAACCTACTCAGAAGCTCCTTGGCAGCATCGCACTTGTTGCGCTGCTCGCAGGAGCATTTACTGCGGTGAGCGCTACGACAGCGTTCGCCGGTGGTGACACACCGCACAAGGCCTACGTATGCAAGTACGTCGGCACGCCCGGCAACGAACGTCTGCAGACCGGTCAGAACCCGATCGACGTGGACTTCAGCGCTATCGATGAAGACCCGGTCGTCGAGGGCTCGTCCTTCGCCGACAAGCAGGGACGCAGTTTGGTCCTCGCAATCGACACGGGTCAGGACGAATCGAGCCTGTCGTGCCCGCTGCCGCCGCCGACACATGTCATGGTCGTCGCTCCCTCCTACACGCCGGGCACCTGCTCGGCCGTGGGAACGGTGGTCGCGACCAACACCGACCAGTACACCTGGGCGGAGAGCGGCACGGCTGACGCGACGTACGAAACGGCCTCGGCCGTGGGCAACGTCGTACTCGACGGTCAGACGGTCTTCGGGCCGTACGACCTGAGGATGGTGACGGGCGATACTTGCCCTTCGCCGCCGACCTGTGTGAGTGCGCCCTCGTGGGCGTACACATACGACCAAGCAACGGGCTCCGGCACCATCACTGCCAGTGGTGGCGACGCGGGAGCAACGCTGTGCTCACCGTTGTCTGTGCGTTCAGCAGGTTGGACGTACGACCCGCCTGCGTCCGGTGCGCCTTCGTGGCCCCAGACGCTCAGCGGGTACAACGACACGACGGTCGACAAGATCGGAACCTTCAGCTACGGTTCGCCTCAGCTGACGGGCTGCCACCAGTACGACAGCTACGCCTCGTTCAGCGGGTTCAGCGCGCTCGGTCTGCCGACACATCTGCTTGGGTCTCACAACCCTTCGGAGCCGGCATTCCTGCACGAGACCCTGAGCGGCGACGGTCCGAACCCCACGTATGCCTATACGGGCAGTGAGGGCTGCGTACCCGCGCCGACCAAGGTGACTCCGGTCACTCCGGAGAAGACCTGCAACACCGACACGAACACGCCCAACCCGGGGTTCACGGCCGAGCAGATCGCGGCCCTCCAGCCGACCGGTGTCCACACCACGGACAACCACGACGGGACGGTCTCGTTCTCGGCCGAGGACGGCTACGTGCTGACGGATGGGTCCGCAACGACCTTCTCGTTGGCGCCGCTGTCGGATCTGGCCTGTGCAATCGGTGGTGCTGACGCATCGGCAAGCGTCGCGGACGCAAACAAGTGTGGTGTGACGGGAGTCGCCTCGGTGACCCTCACTCACTCACACCTGACCGTGGACGCGCCGCTCGACCAAACCGTCGGCACTCACACTGTCAGCGTCACGCCCGATCCGGGGTACAAGTTCGACGACGGGTCGGACTTCGGGTCTCTCACGATGCCGCCGTTGAAGTACACGATCGCGCCGGCAACCGTCTGCGGTGGCACGCTCGCCCTCACGGGAGTGGCCAATGTTGCAAGCGTAGTGTCGCTTGCGGCAGCGCTGTTGGTGGCTGGCTTCTTCCTGATCGTCATGCCGATCATCAAGCGCCGCCGTGAGAACGGTGCATCTGCGTAGTGAGTGAAGTGGCAAGATCTAGGTCTAGCCATACAAAAAAACGCCACGGGTAGTCTACCCGTAGTACTGAGGCTCGTCGCCTCGTACGCCCCGTAATACTCCTTCTAAAGGAGTCGAGTATACGGGAAGAGGCCCTCGGAGATTCTATCTTCGGGGGCCCTTCTCTTTTTTAGGCTATTTTACTACGTACTCTTTCCAGTATTTTGGCTGGGTGTTTTTTAAAGCTGGGTCAGACAAACAACGTAGTAGCAAACGGCCAGTCTCGGGGTTTGTTAGAAGTGGCAGGTGGTTATCAATTGCCAGGCGCCTGATTACCGCACCGTCGGTCGTCGTGTCCAGAGGCGTGGGAATATTAATCACCAGATCGAACTTTTTATCCAGTAGAGCCGAGTGAACCGAAGGTTCTTTGTGATCTGAAATCTTGTATAGTTTGGTAGTTTTGACGTTATTGGTACGGAGGTAATTATGGGTTCCTTCAGTCGTATAGATTGTCCAGCCATCAGCCACCAGCAGGGCTGCTTCTTCGACAAATTTATGTTTTTGCTCATTAGGGAGGCTTAGGAAGACATTTTTGCCCGCAATCTTTTGATCAGTTGCTAGCCATGACGCATAGAACGCTTCCTCAATATTGTCACCAAAACAAGCAACTTCACCGGTTGATGCCATCTCGACACCAGCCACAGGATCTGCGCCCTTTAAACGGTTATATGAGAACTGCGGATTCTTCACGCCTACATGATCCAGCTCTAGTGTTTGATAAACCGTGTCATTTTTAATTCCTAACATAGCGTCGGTCGCGATAGCAATGAAGTTATGGCCAGACACTTTCGATACAAATGGGAATGACCTTGATGCTCGAACGTTTGTCTCGATAACTTTTAATTCGTTGTCCTTGGCTAGGAACTGAATATTAAACGGTCCAGTAATATCCAGGTTTTTGACGACCGCTTTAGCGATATTTTTAGCCTGACGGACAGTCTCTAGGTACAATTTTTGAGCAGGATAGACGACTGTGGCGTCACCAGAGTGAACACCAGCATTTTCGATATGTTCCGATATAGCATAGATTACCAACTTGCCATTTTGTGCGACACCATCGATTTCAAGCTCTTTGGCGTTTAGGATAAAGCGCGAAATAACAACAGGGTGATCCGGCGACAGTTTGGCGGCCTCACCAAGGTATATCTCTAGTTCTTTTTCGTTCTGGACGACATTCATGGCACCACCAGACAGCACATATGAAGGACGAATCAGTAGTGGATAGCCAACATCTACGCCAAACTTTTTAGCGGCTTTTAGTGTCGTGACTTCTGACCATTCCGGCTGATCAATACCAAGTTTATTCAGCATTGCCGAGAACTTTTGACGATCTTCGGCATTATCAATTTGCTGCGCAGAAGTACCAAGTATCTTGTAGTTCGCTTGGACAAGTGGAAGCGCCAGGTTATTGGCAATTTGGCCACCGACCGAGACAACAATACCAGAAGGATTCTCAAAGTCAGCAATATCCTGAATTCGTTCAAAAGTCAGTTCGTCAAAATACAATCGATCAGATCGATCAAAGTCGGTCGAGACAGTCTCGGGATTTGAATTGATCATGATTGTTTTATAGCCACGTTTTGCGAGAGTCTTGGCCGTATTAACCGCTGACCAATCAAACTCGACAGACGAGCCAATACAGTAAGGGCCTGATCCAATAATTGCGATGGCTTTTTTACCCAAAGGCTTAACATCATTCACATTGCCGTGGTATGTCACGTAAAGGTAGTTCGTTTCGGCGTCAAACTCACCAGCTAATGTGTCGATTTGTTTCACCACAGGAATAATTCCGTATTTCAAGCGAGTTTTTCGTATGGCTTGTTCGGTTGTTTTTTGAAGTTTGGCAATTGTCTTATCAGAGAAGCCTTTTTGCTTGGCCATCTTTAGAACATCAGGTTGCAAGGGATTATCCCTTGCAAGTTTTTTAGTTGCCTCAATATCGGCAAGGTGAGCAAGAAACCAAAGGTCGATATGTGATTGTTTGTGAATTTCTTCGACACTCACACCATTTGCTAACGCATCAGCAATCGCAAACAGCCGCCTATCGGTCGCATGTTTGATTTCATCCATTGGGTCTTTAAATTCATAAGGATGATCGGTAAAGCCATTGGCGCCGATATTGAGCGAACGAATAGCTTTTTGTAAGGCTTCCGGAAACGATCGTCCTAGCGCCATAACCTCGCCAACGCTCTTCATCTCTGAGCCAATGTGATGATCGCTCGCTTTTAACTTAGATAGATCCCAGCGGGGCATTTTGACAGCAATATAGTCAAGCGCTGGTTCAAAGAAAGCAGTCGTTGTACCAGTAACGGCATTTTTAATTTCGTGCAAACGATAACCCAGCATTAATTTCGATGCTACAAAAGCCAGGGGATAGCCAGTTGCTTTAGATGCTAAGGCACTTGAACGAGATAGACGTGCGTTTACTTCGATGACACGATAATCACCGCCGATTGGATCAAGCGCGTATTGAATGTTACATTCGCCGATAATCCCTAGGTGATTGATAGTTTTAATCGCCACTTCACGCAGACGATGATATTCTTCGTTAGTTAGTGTCTGTGACGGTGCAACGACAATACTTTCGCCAGTATGAACGCCCATCGGGTCAAAGTTTTCCATGTTACAGACGGTAATCGTATTGCCATCGATATCACGGACAACTTCGTATTCAATTTCTTTCCAGCCCATCAAATATTCTTCGATTAGGACTTGGTCGACATTATTAAATACTTCGCTGACTTTATCTTTTAGCTCGGTTTCGTTTTGAATCAAGCCAGATCCAAGGCCACCTAAGCTAAAGCCGGAACGCATCATTATTGGATAGCCGATGGTCTTTGCGGCGGCAACTGCTTCTTTTAAGTTATAGGTCGCCAGGCTTCTAGCCGTATGAATGTCTATTTCGGCTAGTTTTTGCTTAAAGATATCACGGTCTTCGGTGGCTTTAATTGTCGCAACTGGCGTTCCGAGTACTGTAATATTAAGGCGCTTCAGGATTCCTTTATCGTGTAAATCTAGGCCCAAATTAAGCGCTGTCTGTCCTCCAAAACTCAGTGCAATTGCGTCTGGTTTTTCGCGTTCCAAGATTTTTGTAACAGTCTCGATATTAAGTGGTTGAAAGTACACGCGATCTGCCATATCATCGTCAGTCTGAACTGTCGCGATGTTGGGGTTAATTAGAACCGTAAAGATTTTTTCTTGCTTGAACGATTTGATTGCCTGAGATCCGGAATAGTCGAACTCTCCGGCCTGGCCGATGCGCAGACCTCCAGAACCTAGGATGACAACTTTTTTAATTTTCATAAAATACCCCTAAACTTTTTAAACAACCATGCCGTATCAGTTGGGCCAGGCGTTGCTTCGGGATGAAACTGAACAGAGAAGAACGGTTTTGATATATGTTCGATACCTTCAACTGAATTATCGTTGAGGTTTTTAAATGAGACTTTCCAATCTTTTGGTAGTGTTTTGGCGTCAATCGCATAGCCGTGATTTTGACTGGTAATGTAGCCTTTATTTGTAGATATTTCTAGACACGGCTGATTATGACCGCGATGACCATATTTCAATTTGTACGTTTTGGCACCAGCCGCCAGTGCCATTATCTGCGTACCTAAACAGATACCAAAAATTGGACGACCCAGTTTAATCGCTTTCTTAGCAATCTCAACGGTCGCCTTATAATCAGTCGGATCGCCCGGACCATTAGATAACATCACACCGTCATAATTTTCGTTTGTATAGTCATAATCATATGGGACTCGTTTAACCTGTAGGCCTTCGGCAACCAGTGAACGTACAATATTTTCTTTGGCGCCACAATCAACCAAAATTACTTTCTTTTTACCTTCTGGATTATAGGTGACTGGTTCGTTAATCGACACGAATTTTTGTTCGACTTTAATATCACTTGGTTTAATCGGGGTGCCAGAAATTGCACCCGTCATCGTGCCGCGCGTTCGCAGGTATTTTGTAAGTGCACGCGTATCAACGTCGGTCATTATTGGAATATGTTGCGAGTGGAGCCATTCGATAAGTGAGCGGTCAGATTTTGTATGACTCCAACCCTCAGCAGCTTCACTGACGATAACACCAGCGACTTGAATTTTGCCCGATTCGGTTGCAGTCACGTCAACGCCGTAATTACCAATGAGAGGGAACGTAAATACCAAGATCTGATTTGAATATGACGGATCGGTTAGTGATTCGGGGTAGCCTGTCATACCAGTATTAAAAACAACCTCGCCGCTGAATACGCCGTCCTGCCATTCGGGCGCCAATCCATCGAAACTCGTGCCGTCTGATAAGTATAATTTTGAGTTTTTGTTTACAAAAAAATCGCCCCCATTGGAGCGATTTCCGTGCGTCGTTTTGCTAGTTGTGATTGGCAACTGTGACATATTCAAATAGTAGTCTAGCAAATATAATGGTCGAACACAAGTACATTTTTAAAACCGATGCGCTTGCATTTAATACTTCAAAACCGTTAGAATAAGGTGATTAATAAGGAGATGTTAGTGAGCGAACGAACAGCCTTGGTCATTGGAAGTGGCGGCAGAGAACACGCACTTGTAAAATCTTTGGGTGAAGACGTAAAAGTCTTCGTCGCACCGGGTAATGCCGGTACAGCACAGATGTCCAATGTGACGAATGTCACTACGGACGACCCAGTCGTGTTTGCAAAAGAAAACAATGTCGATTTTGTAGTTATAGGACCTGATTCGTTTATTGCAGCAGGTCTTGCCGACGAATTTCGCACAGCCGGAATACCTGTGTTTGGCGCCAGCCAGGCAGCTGGACGACTGGAAAGCAGTAAAAGCTTTGCATCAGACTTTATGACACGTCATGATATTCCTCAACCAAAAAGCAGAACCGTTCACAGTGTCGATGAACTTTCAAGCGATACCGATCCACTATCAATCGTACTAAAAGCGGACGGCCTGGCACTTGGTAAAGGTGTGGTGTTGCCCGAAACGACAAAGGAAATGCAGACGACTCTACGTGAAATGCTAGAGGGTATTGGCTATGAAGGTGCAGGTAAAGAGGGAGTGGTTATCCAAGAGCGTCTATCTGGACCAGAGGTTTCTGCCTTTGCCGTTACTGATGGTACCAATTTTGTCATGTTGCCGTTTAGCCAGGACCATAAACGCCTCAAGACTGGCGACATTGGCCCAAATACCGGCGGCATGGGAGCTTATGCACCACTGCCTGAATCTATTGTTAGTCTGGATCAGGCTGCCAAAATTCACGAAATTGCTAAAAAAACCATCGACGGCATGAAAGCCGACGGCGTGCCATATCAAAGCGTTCTATATATTGGCCTGATGTTGGCTGAGCAACGCGGTGGTGATCCTGTTGTGATTGAATATAACGCCAGATTTGGGGACCCAGAGACGCAGGTGATGCTGACCCTTCTAGAAGACGCGGGCGTTGATGTGTATGAACTACTCAAATCAACAGATAGTACACTTAATTCCAGTCTGCTTGATAGCATTGCGTTCAATAAAACCGCCATTACCGTCTGTGAAGCAGCTAGCGGCTATCCAGAATCGCCACGAAAAGGCGACACCATCCTGGGTCTTGATATCGCGCTACCTGCGGGTACATTTGTTCATCACGCAGGAACAAAACTCGACGATGAAAAAGTTGTCACGAATGGTGGGCGAGTATTATATGTTACAGCCGTGGCAGATACCATCGACGAAGCAGCCTCAAATGCATACAGCATAATTGGTGAAAATGGCGTTCACTTTGATGGCATGCAGTATCGCACTGATATTGGTAAACAAGCGAGGACGATGTAGTGCCAGATTCTTCATCTTCTTCTCGGCCTAAAATTGCAATCCTAGCATCTGGTGGCGGCACAACGGCCGAAGCACTTATTCACTCCACCCAAAGTGGTGTACTGAACGCTGATGTCAGTTTAGTCATTACGAACAATGAAAATGCCGGTGTTCTGCAAAAGATTGAACGCTTTAACAAACAAGGTCTTGGTATTAGAACTTTGATAATTAACGGCAAAACTCACCCTGGTGAAGCTGGTCGCGGCGAGCAAACACAGGCTGAGACACAGGCGATTTACGATGCAGTTAAGGAAGCAAATATTGATCTAATATTGCTGCTTGGATACCTACGTAAAGTTATGCCACCACTTCTTGAGCTAAAGATATTAAATACTCACCCAGGGCTACTGCCGGCAACGCGCGCTTTACACGGCGAAGACGTTCAAGCGTTTGTTTTACAAAATCATCACGAATTTACCGGCCAGACACTTCACGAAGTTATCGCAGAATATGACTCTGGCAAAACAATCGCCGAGCACAAGCTAGCTGTTATGCCGTGGGACACAGTCGAAACACTGAACGTCGCCGTTCAAACTATGGAAAAAGCTTATATCGGCGTCGATGTTGATAACTATCTGAAGTCTTAAAAGCACTGTATATTGCTAATAATTAATATTTGTGATATAATATAGCTATGATTAAACCCGAAGGTTTCTCTTTTACATCTAGAGATCTCAGCAGCCTAAAAATAGGTTCTATAGACATGGGCGTACCTGTTCACAAGAATGCTGTGCAACTCAACGCGCTTAGACAGCACAAGAAAGATAAAACACGACTAGACGTTGATATTACAGAGTCTATGATTGTCATTAAGAGACATGATAACGAACCTCTTCAGGTTAAGTATAGAGGATCAGGCGTTGGCACGGATAAACGTGTCAAGGTTTTCACGAAGCCTATCAGTGACTTAGTACTTATTAGAGGTCGCTCCAAAAACGAATGGATTAGTGCCGATGAAGACGTATCAATTAATAATGGTGTGGCATTTAACAATTTCTTATTCCAGGTATCTCTTGTTGGAGGATGGAAACAGGCACCTAAACTTGATAACCAAGACCAGATTTAATAGTTCAACCGGTTTTATTTCCAATCCTGGGCAATTCGTCGGGCTTTTTCGGCTGCACGACCAATGTAGTATTTCTCTGGCTCACTAATAATTTGCTTTTCCTGATCAGTAAACTTGTTCCAATATTCACTAGCTTCTGAGTCGCTGGTAATCACGTCGACAAGTGAAACATTCGTTTCAAGTGCCTGATGAGCGAGGGCTTTTGACTTCTCGTGCGCAGTAGTATGACCGTACTTTTCAAACAACAAATAAAGCGGTTCGGCTGCAATTGCACCACCAGTTAGCTTCAGGTTGCGCTGCATGTTTTCTTCGTCTACTTCTAATTTATTCATAATTGTATTTAGTCGTGTCGCCATGGCAACAACTGATGCCGGGATAATCACGTAGAACCTGGACGATGCCGAGTCAGTTAGATCACGTTGATGCTCACTACTAATATTTAGTCGTGCATTAATCGTCTGCGCCGTCACTTGCTTCCACATACTGACGACGTTTTCAAAATTCCATGGATTACGTTTGTGAGCCATAGTCGATGATCCCGTTTGACCAGGTTCAAATCGTTCACGTACTTCGCCAATTTCGGTGCGCTGTAAGTGACGCATGTCGTGGGCCAAATTTGACATAATGCCAGCAGCTAGACTCAGTTCATCGAGTAATCGCACGACATTTTCGGCAGGAATAATCTGAGTAGAGTAGGGCGCAACCTTTAGTCCAAGGCTGGTCACAATCTTTTCCTCAAACTCTTCAGGATTATCGATAAAGACACTGAGTGCGTTATATGATCCGACCGCACCAGAGAATTTACCGAACAAGTTGTCGGTTGAGGCCTGAATAATATCTAAACTTTGACCCAAACGACTAACGTATTCTGCAATCGCAAAACCAAAGGTAATTGGCACGGCATGCTGTCCGTGTGTTCGTCCGACTTGAACGGTGTCGGCATATTTCTCGCTCATTTCTGCTAAAGAATGAAGTAGTGTTTTAAGTCGTGGAATAACAGCGTTCGTCATTGCATCTTTCATTTGCAGTGAACTGGCCGTTCCAATTACGTCGTGTGAAGTAGCGCCAAAATGAACGTACGGTTGCGCTTCTTCTGACAGTTTTGACTTGATTACATTCACCAGTGCTTTGATATCGTGGCGAGTTGTCTTTTCCTCGGCGTAAACTTCTTCGACGGTGACCTTTGAAGCAGCAACGGCGATCTCATCTGCAATTTCCTGCGAACAAACACCATAATCAGCCAGCGTGTTGGCAAGCGCTGCCTCTACATAAGCTTGATACGCAACACGACTGCGTTCAGATAGGTAATGACCAATCTCAATATCATAATAGCGATTATCAAGCGGGTCGATTGAATCATAGTTACGGGCGTCGGATGTGTCGGGAAGTACGATTGGGGCAAGTTGTTTCATTTATAAGCCTTTCAACGCACTGGTGGCGTTCGTTTTAATTCGTTCAATTGGATCAATCTCATTATTTGGTCGTTCAAATTTCTGATCACTTAACTGTTCATATAATTCAATATAGCGGTCCGATGTTTGGGCTACAAACTCATCAGTCATTTCTGGTACTGCTTGGCCAGTCTGACCGCTAAATCCTCGTTCCATCAACCATTCGCGAACGAATTCTTTGGACAAATGACGAGGCAGCTCTTTGGTCCGATCATTAATGTATGCCTTATATGTATCTGCGTAGAAATATCGTGAAGAATCGGGCGTGTGAATCTCGTCAATGACAAATATTTCGCCGTTAGCATTTTTACCAAACTCATATTTAGTATCCATGAGTATGAGTCCACGCTCACGCGCCAGCTCTTGGCCTCGTGCAAATAGTTTAAGCGCGAAGTCAGATAATCGTGCAAATTCGTCTGCAGTTGCGAGTCCAGTCGAGATAATTTTCTCGGCTGAAATATCTTCGTCGTGACCTGCGTCAGCTTTGGTTGACGGCGTAATAATTGGAGTAGGGAACATGTCGTATTCCTGCAAACCTTCGGGTAGAAGCACACCACATAGTTCACGTTTACCCTCAGCATATTCGCGCGCTGCATGCCCAACTAGGCCTCCGCGAACAACCATCTCAATTTTATATGGTTCTAATTTATGACCAATACTAACATTTGGATCCGGCACACTAATAAGCCAATTCGGCAAAATGTCGGTCGTTTTATCTAAAAAGAAGCTAGCAAGTTGGTTTAAGACTTGTCCTTTATAAGGGATTGCGCGTGGTAAAATCACGTCAAAAGCTGAAATTCTATCCGTTGCAACAGCAACTAAAATATCGTCATGTATAGTGTAAACATCACGAACTTTGCCGTGATAGACCTTCGTAAGACCCGGAAATTGAAAATCAGTCGTGCTAATCGCATTTGTTGTCATTACCTTCATTTTACCATTTAGACTCGCAGATGAAAAATAGAGGTTCAAAGAGTTCATTTTACGGAGATAATAAGCTACAATAAATGGTATGGAGTCTCAAAAAACTATTGGCATAATTGGTGGAGGCCAATTGGGACGCATGCTGACGCTCGCAGCACTACCGCTCGGCTTTCGCGTGGTCGTAGTGAATCCTACGCCCGACAGCCCAGCCGCACAGGTTGGTGCTGAGGAAATTGTGGCAGACTTATATAATTCAGACGCCCTCCAACAACTGGCCGACAAATCAGATTTTATTACTATTGAGATCGAGCATTTGGATGTCGATAAGCTCCAAACAATTGAACGCCTTGGTAAACCAGTCAACCCATCACCCGAAATTATTCGTATTATTCAGGACAAGTTATTCCAAAAAGAATTTTTAGATAGCGCAGGCATTCCAGTGGCGCCATTTGTCGGAATTGAGTCCGAAAAAGAAGCTGCCACTGCACTAAAACAATTTGGTGGCAAAATGCTGATCAAAACAAGACTTGGTGCTTATGACGGCCGTGGCAATATGGTTGTCGAAAATGAAGCTGATATCAAAAAAGCCTTTGAACAATTCGCGGACACACCACTCTACGCTGAACAGTTTATTCCGTTTGAAAAAGAACTAGCCGTTATGGTGGCACGTAGTATGAACGATGACATTGCACTGTATCCCATCGTTGAAACTATTCACGAACGTAATATTTGTATTGAAGTTTTAGCACCAGCACCCGTTAGTGCCGATATTCACAAAAAGGCGACTGACGTTGCAAATTCTGTTGCCGAACTGCTGCAAGGAGCAGGTACATTTGGCATTGAAATGTTTCTGACAAAATCTGGTAAAGTTTTAGTTAATGAAATCGCGCCACGCGTTCACAACTCTGGTCACTATACCACTGAAGCTTCTCGAACTTCACAGTTCGAACAGCACATTCGCGCAATTAGTAATCTGCCGCTTGGGGACACTAGCATGGTCGTACCCGCTGCAGTAATGATTAATATTTTAGGTGAGCGCGATGGGCCAACAAAACTAGAAGGTTTAGCCAAGGCTCTATCTATCCCCGAAACAAGCGTTCATTTTTACGGTAAATCGCCAACCAAGATCGACCGAAAAATGGGACACATCACCTCAACTGGTAAAACAATCGAAGAGGCCCGTGAACGTGCGCGTGCAGCCAGAAAGGCAATATCTATATAATGGAGGATGCGATGAATAAAGATACTTTAGTTGGCATCATTATGGGTTCAGATTCTGATTTAGACATTATGAGTCAGGCAGCAAAAACATTAGACGAATTTAATGTTCCATACGAAGTTCATGTAATTTCAGCGCACCGTACGCCAGATGAAATGGGTAAGTATGCATCAAGCGCCAAAGACCGCGGACTAAAAATAATCATAGCCGGCGCAGGTGGTTCGGCACACTTGCCTGGCATGACAGCCTCACATACGCCACTGCCAGTTATTGCAGTCCCGATTAAACGCGAGAATCACGGACATGAAGCCTTTTGGTCAAATATTAAAATGCCCCCTGGAATCGCCCTTGCAACTATGCCCGAAAATGGTGCCAAGAATGCAGCGCTACTCGCTGTTGAAATCCTGTCACTCCAGGACAGTGAACTTTCAGAAAAATACGATGCGTTTCGTGCTAAGCAATCGCAGGCAGTAGGCGAAATCGATAACGAGCTACAAACCAAGGGTTGGCAAACATATTTAGAGGAACAGGCCAAGTGAGCGATACTACAGACAGCAGCTACGCAAGGTCTGGCGTAGATTACAGCGCAATGGATCCAATCAAGGTTTTGGCGCAGAAAAAAGCTGCGGAAACTGCTAGCAATTTGAATGCATTCAATGCTCACGAAATCATAGCTAGCCGCGGTGAATCAGCATATGTCTGGGAAGAAGCAGATTCTTATCGCTCACTCGTTATTGAAGGCCTGGGAACGAAAAACCTTGTGGCCGATGCGATGCGAAAGTTCGGTGATAAAACCTACTACGACGCAATCGCACAAGATACTATTGCTATGGTTGTTAACGACCTAATTGTCGTCGGTGCTTTGCCACAAGTCGTTAATGCCTACTTTGCAATCGGTGATTCAAACTGGATGAAGGACGAGAAGCGGGCTGCTGATTTAATCAGTGGTTGGGCTGCAGCCTGTAACCTGTCAGGCGCAACCTGGGGCGGAGGCGAAACACCAACCCTTAAAGGAATTATTAACCCAGAGACAATCGACCTTGGAGGATCTGCCGTTGGTATTATTGCCGACAAAAATAATTTAGTGCTCGGCGATAAGTTAGCCGCTGGCGATCGTATTATTTTCATTACAAGTAGCGGTATCCACGCCAATGGCTTGACACTTGCCAGAAAGATTGGCGATGAGCTCCCCGAAGGCTACGGCACAAAATTATCAGATGGACGCATGTACGGCGAAGCATTACTCACTCCAACTCCGATCTACGTTCCAGTCGTTCGTGCACTACAACAAGCATCAATCGATATTCATTATATGGTCAATATCACCGGCCACGGCTGGCGAAAATTGATGCGCGCCACAAAAGATTTTAGCTATGTAATTGAGTCTGTGCCAGAAGTTCCAACCGAATTTCTTTTCATTCAGGAACAAGCTAAAATTAGTGATCAAGAAATGTATGGCAATTTCAACATGGGCGCTGGGTATGCTATTTACGTTGCAGAATCAGACGCTGAGAAAGTAGTCGCTACAGCAGCAGAACAAGGATTCAAAGCGATCATCGCGGGCAGGGTAGAGACTGGGCCAAAACAGGTAGTAATACAACCAAAGAACATCGTATTTTCTGGCGATACATTGGAGGTTCGCTAAATGTTGATGCTTCGTGGCAGTCGAGCACTCAGCAAGTTTCGTCAGGCTAGACTCCTTAAAACCCTTCAGGCAATTGATGGATCTATTACAAATGTCCAGGCGCAATATATTCACTTTGTTGATAGTGAAACAAAAATTTCCGACGACGAAAAAAAGCAACTGGATCAATTATTATCATACGGAGAAGCCCAGTCTGATATACAGATCGGGGAACTATTTCTGGTTGTTCCACGCATCGGCACAATATCTCCCTGGTCATCAAAAGCGACAGATATTATTCATAACGCAGGCCTGACCGACATTACGCGGGTTGAGCGTGGCATTGCGTATTTTGTTAGCGCAAGTGATCCAGTAAGTCGAATGCTCGTTGGTGCCATCTTACATGACCGTATGACCGAATCAGTTCTTAATAACTTTGACGATGCTTCGGCACTATTTAAGGAGGTAAAGCCTCGACCGCTTATTAAAATTGATATCGTAAAAGGTGGCAAAGAAGCGCTCATTGCCGCTAATTCTGAGCTAGGACTTGCTATCGCACCTGACGAAATTGATTATTTATTTGACGCTTATAGCGAACTACGCCGCAATCCAACCGATATGGAGCTGATGATGTTTGCTCAGGTTAATAGCGAACACTGTCGTCACAAAATCTTTAATGCCGACTGGACGATTGATGGTAAGCAAGCCGAAAAAAGTTTGTTTAAAATGATCAAAAATACATACGAACATTACAACAAAGATATTTTGTCAGCCTATTCAGATAATGCAGCTGTACTTCGCGGCAATACTTCAGAGCGCTTTTTCGCAGATCCCGCCGACAATGTTTACCGCGCTCATAAAGAGCCGGTACACCTTGTTATTAAAGTTGAGACCCATAATCATCCGACCGCCATTGCACCAGCCCAGGGCGCTGCAACCGGCGCTGGTGGTGAGATTCGTGACGAAGGGGCAACCGGACGCGGTGCTAAACCAAAGATGGGACTGGCGGGTTATACCGTATCAAACCTTATGATTCCAAAAGCAGTTCAACCTTGGGAGTCAACCGATGGAAAACCAAGCCGTATCTCATCAGCACTTGATATTATGCTAGAGGCTCCGATCGGCGCAGCTAGTTTTGCAAATGAGTTTGGTCGACCAAATCTTTCTGGTTATTTTAGAACATACGAACAATCCCTGCCTGCACTTGATGTGAATACAGTCTGGGGGTACCACAAGCCCATCATGATCGCTGGCGGTCTCGGCAATATTCGTGATGAGCACGTTCTGAAAGAGACCTTGCCCTCTGGTACTAAAATTATCGTCCTAGGTGGTCCAGCCATGTTAATTGGTCTTGGCGGCGGTGCGGCGTCCAGTATGCAAACGGGCTCGAGTAAAGAAGATCTTGACTTTGCATCCGTCCAACGAGGCAATGGTGAGATTGAGCGACGAGTCCAAGAAGTTATCGACAGATGCTGGGCAATGGGCGACAACAACCCGATTATCTCGATTCACGATGTTGGTGCTGGTGGAGTTTCAAACGCACTTCCCGAAATCGTTCACGACTCTGGTGTGGGTGCCAGGTTTGAACTACGAGACCTTCCAAGTGCCGACCCAGGACTGTCGCCGATGGAGATTTGGTGTAACGAGGCTCAAGAGCGATACGTGCTCGGCATTGATAGTAATGATTTAGCAACTTTTGAAGAACTTTGTAGACGCGAACGATGCCCTTATGCTGTCGTTGGTGAAACAACCGAAGAAGAGCAACTAATTGTTACCGATTCACTCCTGGGCGGCAGTCCAGTTGATTTACCTTTATCTGTTTTGTTTGGTAAGCCACCAAAAATGACTCGAAGCGTTAAACGAAAAAATGTAAAATTGCCGGCACTTAACGAATCTAAGATTGCCATTGACGAAGCAGTCAAACGAGTCTTGCACCTGCCTGCTGTAGGTAGTAAAAAATTCCTAATTACCATTGGAGATCGTACAGTCGGTGGTATGGTTGTTCGGGATCAAATGGTAGGTAAGTGGCAAGTTCCAGTCAGCGATGTCGCTGTAACGTCTAGTTCCTATACAGGCACAACTGGCGAAGCGATGGCAATGGGCGAGCGAACTCCACTGGCGCTTATTGATTCAGCCGCCTCGGCTCGTATTGCAGTTGGCGAAGCTGTCACTAATATTGCGGCCGCTTCAATAAAAAACTTATCCGACATTAAACTATCTGCCAACTGGATGGCCGCAGCTGGATATGCCTCAGAAGACGAGCGATTATATGACGCCGTGAAAGCGTTAGGCGAAGATTTTTGCCCGCCGATTGGGCTGACGATTCCTGTCGGAAAAGATTCACTTAGCATGCGGACAGTTTGGCAAGATTCAGACACACCAAAAAGCGTTACCTCTCCATTATCCGTCATTATTACAGCCTTTAGTCCTGTCGATCAAATTAAAAATACGCTGACACCCGAACTCAAAGCAGGTGATAGTGAATTACTCATTGTTGATTTAGGACTTGGTAAAAATCGTTTGGGCGGCTCGGCGCTTGCACAGGTTTACAACCAAGTCGGAAATGTTACTCCTGACATTGAACCACTGTTACTAAAAAGCTTTTTTGACGTCATTCAAGAACTGTCGCGCGGAGGCAAAATCTTGGCTTATCATGATCGCTCAGACGGAGGACTCCTTGCGACTATATCAGAAATGATCTTTGTCGGACGTCGTGGTGCAGAAATTGACCTGTCGCAGTTACCAGGTAGTACACTCGGCAAATTATTTAACGAAGAACTAGGGGCAGTATTGCAAATAAAAACAGCTGACCTTGACGATGTCATGGAACAGTTAGTCAAAACGATCGGTAAGCACGTTTACAAACTCGGTCCAGTTACCGATATGCAGGAGTTAGTTATTAATGACGATGACCTTGAAGTATACCGAAATACCCGGTCAGAATTAGAAACCTGGTGGGCAAGTACTAGTTACGAAATTCAATCGTTACGTGATAACCAGTCAGGTGCTAAACAAGAATTTGACCTCATTAAAGACGACCAAGATCCTGGCCTCATTGGTCAAGCAACGTTTGCGGTTACCAAAAAGAGCTATACCTCTAAACCTAGAGTTGCGATTTTTAGAGAGCAGGGTGTCAATGGTCATCTTGAGATGGCAGCGGCTCTAGATAAAGCAGGATTTACGAGTGTGGATGTTCATATCCAAGATTTGCTTGATGACAAAGTTAACTTGAAAGATTTTGTCGGACTGGTTGCATGTGGCGGATTCTCGTATGGTGATGTTCTTGGCGCTGGTGAAGGTTGGGCAAAGACAATTTTATTCCATGACAAACTCCGAAAACAATTTAGCGCTTTCTTTACTCGAAAGGACACATTTAGCCTCGGTGTTTGTAATGGCTGTCAAATGCTATCAGCCCTCAAAGAATTAATTCCTGGTACTGACCTTTGGCCACGATTCTTAAAAAATGCCTCGGAACAATTCGAAGCACGCCTCGTCAACGTTCGTATCAACGAATCGCCATCAATTTTCTTCAAAGATATGGCTGGGTCAATTTTGCCAGTTCCTGTCGCACATGGCGAAGGGCGTGCAGTCTTTGATAATAACGACGCAATGCAGCAGGCACTACAGGATGAATTAGTGCCGTGGCAATTTGTCGATGGACAGGCCAGTGTGACAGAGGTTTATCCACGCAATCCTAACGGCTCTCCACTTGGTATTACCGCGCTAACAACGCCGGATGGTCGCTCGACAATTGTTATGCCACACCCAGAGCGAGTATTTTTAACCAGGCAACTTTCATGGCATCCAGATGACTGGGGCGAAAATAGTCCTTGGTTTAAGATGTTCCAAAATGCCCGCGAATGGGTAGAGAGTCAATCTTTATAGTCGAGAAGTTGGTTGCCATTTTTAACAAATTCAGCTAGCTTGTGAAAGTCTTTTACTATAATATCTGCTTCCGATAAATCTTCTACATTATGTGGTAGCCCTAAAAAACCAAAGCATTTCATACCGGCAGCTTTTGCTGCACGCACACCAAATCTAGCGTCTTCAATCACAACACAATTCTTTGGTTCAACACCTAGCTTCTTTGCAGCCAGCAAATAACAATCAGGTTCTGGCTTGCCATTTTTAACGTCATCACCAGATACAATTATTTCAAACTCCTTCGCCAGATTAAGTCGTTCAAAAATTAAGTCAATTCGTTGTGGTGATGCGGAGGATGCGAGACCAACACGATAATTCCTTTCATGAAGTGCACTTAACAGCTCCTTTACCCCATCAATGATTGGTAATTCTTCGACGGTTTCTAAAAAATTGAGGTAGTGCTGCCTTTCACGTTGAACGAGGACGTCAACTTCATGCTCCAGCTTGTATTCAGCCCTGAGAAGTTTCCACGTTGATTGTGAATTAAGCCCTGGTCGAGCTAAGAGGGGAAGTTTACTAAGATCCGCACCCAGCTCAGCAAGAAATTCTTCTCGATGTTTGTGCGTCATGGGTTCGCTATCAACGATGACGCCATCCATATCAAAAATTACTGCTTTCATATAGTAACTATACCAACCTAACGAATAATTATTTGATCAGGGTCGGGACCTAGGCCGATAATCGAAATTGGTACCCCAAGTTTTTCTTCAATAAATTCAACGTACGTCTGTGCGTTTTTAGGAAGATCACTAAACTTACGAATACCCTGAATATCCTCTGTCCAACTCGGCAGCGATTCATAAATTGGCGTTGCTGCCTCGATCGCAAGGGCAGAGTCGGGCGCAATTTGCAGAGTCTTGCCGTCTTTTTCGTAGGCCACACAAATCTTAATCTGATCACCATATCGAGGAACCCAGTCGACCTTAGAAAGGATTACTTCGTTCGTACCATTAATCATATTAGCCCTACGAATCTGCGGCAGATCTAAATATCCCAGACGGCGCTTACGACCAGTTGTCGTACCGTATTCAGCATCGACTGTTGTCATATCGCCATGTAGTTTGGCTAGCTCTGCCTCGTCAGTCACCTCCGTAATATATGGACCACCACCAACGTGAGACTGCACAGCCTTTGCAACACCTATTACTTTACCGATTTTTGAAGGTGCAATACCAAGACCCGAAGGGACTCCGCCCGCTGTCGTTGATGTCGATGTTGTATAAGGATACATGCCGTGGTCGATATCAAGCAGGAATGCTTGTGCACCCTCAGCTAGTACCCGGGCAGGTTTTTCTTTTGTAAGTTCTTGGTTTAAATAGACAACTGTATCAGTCACAAAGCCCGCAAGTTTTTTAGCACCTTCAATATATTCATCGGTAATTTTCTGTTCATCAATCTCTTCAAGGCCTGCATCAATCCGAGGCTGTTTTTGTGCCATCAAGCCAGCAAGAGTGAGTGCTCGAAGGCCTTCTAGGTCGTTTTGTATCATCTCTGCACGTACGCCAGTGCGGAGTGCCTTAGCGGCCGAAACCTGCGCAATACCAGATTTAGTACTGCCTTGGCGACCATCGCCAGCTTCACGAATTTCATCGTCATAAATGTGGTGCGGCATGATCAGGTGCGCGCTCGAGCTAATTTTTAGGTTATCTGTCGTTACCTTAATACCTTTTGACTCAATACTGGCAATTTCTTCAACCAATTTTACAGGGTTTACAAGTGTTCCGTTGCCAATAATGTTTACGACCCCAGGGTGGGCAATGCCGGACGGGACAAGATGTAATTTTAATACATCACCGTTTGCAAGCACCACCGTATGTCCTGCATTATTGCCTCCATTAAAGCGTGCCACAATATCGTAATCTTTAGCCGCCATATCAACAAAGCGACCTTTGCCTTCGTCGCCGCGCTGGAGCCCAACAATTACATCTACTGCCATCTACCTCTAGCATACAAGAGATAGCAGGGTCAGACAACAGTTTACTTAACCAGTTAGCAACTTTCCTGTATACTTATGTTTGCTGCTAAGTTATCTAACTGAGATAATAAGAGTACTAGAGTAACTAACGAGAGGTGAGATTCCTAACCATGGCTACACAAAAAAATGCATTATTGTCGGTGTACGACAAAAACGGTATCGTAGAGTTTGCACGATCACTCGTCGAGCTTAACTGGAATATTTATTCGTCTGGTGGGACCGCCAAAGCACTCCAAGATGCAGGTATCCCTGTAACCGATGTTGCGACACTCGTGGGCGGTAGTGCAATCCTTGGCCACCGCGTTGTGACACTCTCGCGCGAAATACACGCTGGGCTTCTGGCTCGTTACATAAAGGAAGACGAGGACGAGATGAAAAGTCTTGGCCTACCTTACATTGATTTGGTGTGTTTTAATTTATATCCACTGGCTGAAGAAATTGCAAAAGATGAGGCAACACCTGAATCCGTCATTGAAAAGACAGATATCGGTGGCCCCGCTGCGCTTAATTCGGGCGCAAAAGGGGAGCGTATCGTCATTGGCGATCCAAACGACTATCAACCTGTTGTTGATTGGCTAAAAGCTGGCTCTCCCGATAAAGATGCCTTTATTAAAGATCTGGCCGCGAAAGCCTACTTTACTACTGCAAAATACTATTTGCCCGCAGCCAAGTTTCACTCTGACGCAAAATACGAAGGCATGCTGGGTGAACGCGTCGAGAATTTGAAATACGGTGAGAGTCCTTACCTTACACCTGCCGCCCACTACAAAATTGGTGACGATACCGACCCGCTGGCACTCCATAATTTCACGCTCGTTGAAGGTGATGCCCGAAGCTTTATCGGCCTAACTGATGCCGACTGCCTGCTACAAGGACTTACTCACATTGCGGCCGGTTTTGAACTTAACTTCGGTAAAGTTCCTTTAATGGCAATGGGCGTTAAACACGGAAATGCTTGCGGTGCCGCTGTTGGTGACGATCCAATCAAAGTTATCAAAGAAATGATTGCAGGTGACAAACGCGCCCTATTTGGTGGCGTTATTATGACAAACTTCAAAATCACAAAAGAAGTCGCACACGCCATGACAGAGCTTGATCCAGGTGATCCACCACGTCTATTCGATGGAGTCTTTGCGCCGTCGTTCGACGAAGATGTGCCTGAAATGCTGCAACGCTATCAGGGCAAGTGTCGCATGATGGCCAACCCAGCCCTGGAACGCCTTACTATCGATTCGCTCGACCATACAACGCGCCGACGCCAAGTTCGCGGTGGTTACTTAACCCAACCAAACTATACTTTCGTTCTTGATATTTCTAAGTCAGATGTTCATGGCAACCCCATTAGTGAGGCAGAAAAAAGAGATATGGTCATGGCCTGGGCGATTGGCTGTATTAGCAATAGTAATACGATTACACTTGTTAATCATGGACAATTAATTGGTAACGGTGTCGGCCAACAGGACCGAGTAGGGGCAGCTGAACTAGCGGTTAAACGTGCCCGCGATGCCGGACACACAGTCGAAGGTGCCATGGCTTGGAGCGATAGTTTCTTCCCAGCACCAGATGGTCCAGAAGTCCTCGCTAAGGCTGGTGTTAAGGCAATTTTCTCTAGTAGTGGATCAAGACGCGATCAAGAAAGCATTGATGTGTGCGAAAAAATGGGCGTCACACTACTGATGCAACCAGATAGTGAAGTGCGAGGTTTCGCAAAACACTAATGTCATCAATGATTTATTTGAACGACCTTATTATAAACGCAAAACATGGCGTCTATGATGAAGAGAAAGTACATGCACAACGTTTTAAGGTAGATCTTGAGCTGGAAGTCGACAATGATGCCGCTTTCGAGTCCGATAACGTCAAAGATACGATTGATTACGCATACGTCAGACAAACGGTTATTAATACTGTCCAAAATAACTCGTTTGATTTAATCGAACGCCTAGCACAGGAAATTTCTGATCAGATTTTAGTAATAGACAAGCGAGTGCTTCAAGTCACAGTCGGAGTATTTAAATTAGACGTTTTTGAAAGTGGTGTCCCTGGCGTTCGAGTTACTCGTATACAAAATGGTTAGATTATTATATAATAATTGAATGTCCTTAGAAAATAGTAGAGTAGAAGCGAGAAAGCATTTAACTACCAGAATTCCTGAAGCGCCCATTTGGTTAGATCACTTTGACCAATGGGTCAATAATAATCCCGACACAAGCCTGGTTGTCTTTAAATGGGGTGGTGATATCATAGATAATCCTCGGCTACTCGCTTCCGCACTAAAGGCAGTTAAAGCTATTCGAGACATAGGTTTCACTCCGACAATTGTTCATGGCGGAGGTAAACAAATCAGTAAGCGTCTACAAATTACAGGTAGAGAACCTGTGTTTAACAATGGCATGCGCGTAACATCACCTGATGATATTAAAACTATCGAACCAGCGCTCAGAGACGTTAACGCTTCACTAGTTGAGTCGTTAAATAATACAGGGGTTAATGCTGCAGGACTCAACAAACTTCTCACAGCTGAATATATCGACCAAGATGAGTATGGCGAGGTGGGACATGTCACTGCAGTGGATACTCTATTAATCACTGAGTAATTAGCAAATAATCAAGTGCCTGTTGTGAACTGTCTTGCTGCTATCGCATTCTCTGATATCGTTTTAAATGTAAATGCCGATGACGCAGCCAAAGCTGTCGTAAGTGCTACACACCCACTCAAATATATATCGTTCACGCCTACCGGTGGAGTACTTCTTGACGGAGAAATTATTCCGGAAGTTACTGAAGATCTTGCTAGATTCATGGAACAAGAAGGCACTCTGGAAGGGGGTATGTTAAAAAAGGTTAACGTTGCCCTAGATATGATCAATGAGGGCGTAATTGATGAAGTTGTTTTAGTTGACCCTAAGCACTTGGAAGATGAGCTATTCAGCAATGACGGTTACGGAACAATTATTAAATAATGCCTTTACACTTAAAAGTTTGTGAACACTGCAGCTTTTTGCAATGACTCTTCATATTCATCAGCCTGTTTTGAATCATACACAATTCCGCCACCAACCGACAAATATAATTTTTCAGCTTTTTTTATCATTGTTCGTATGGCAATATTGCTATCCAGTTCGCCATCAGGTTTGATTGTAAAGATTGATCCAGTATAAATGCCACGACGTTTGGATTCAACTTCGTCGATAATTTCCATAGCCCGTTTTTTAGGGCATCCCGTAATTGAACCTCCAGGCATCAAAGAGGCCAGAGCCATAATCGAACTAATTTCCGGCCGTAACTTCGCTCTTATAGTTGAATGAGCATGCCACAGCGTGGGGTAGGGTGTCAGTACACGTCGCTCGGTAACTGTAACTGATCCGACTTCACTAACCGCGCCTAGGTCATTACGCATTAGATCTGTAATCATGTCCAGTTCAGCTTTATCTTTTGGACTTGTTTCTAAATCTGCACGTAAGCTTTCATCTTGGTCTTTATCCTGTCCGCGCGCCCTTGTACCTTTAATCGGCGAAGTTTCGATTATGCCGTTTTGAATTTTTACAAAACGTTCAGGCGAGGCACTAATAACTTCAAAATCAGTTCCGCCAATATAACTTTGAAAATCAGCATGACTCATGTTAGAAACTTTTCGGTATATATCAAGACCGTTCACACTCGCCATACCTTCTAGCCGATGTGTAAGGTTCGCTTGATAGATATCACCGGCTTCAATATAATCGTGAACGCGCTTATATGCCTGATCATACAAAGCTTTTGGCCAAACAGGGGATAATCCTTTGTCGTATAGCTCGCTCGGAATGTCTGAAGGGGAACGAGCCATAATTTGTGTCAGCTCGTCACTAAATACACTATCCTTTGCATGAACAACTGACTTATCACCGTCAAACGTTATCCAATTATCAAAACTTAGCACGTATAGCAGTGGTGTTTTTAAGTCATCCTCGGTCGACAGTTTTACGTTGTGAAGCATGCAACCAAAATCATACGACATATACCCAATAACCAGGCGTCCAGCTTGTTGTTGTCCGGAAATAAATTCTTCCAGCCGTGCTGTGGAATCAGCAGTCTCGTTGTATCCAGTTTCAAAACTATCGACAGGATTCCAGGCGGCAGTTGACTGCCAACCTTCGGGCGATGAGCTACTAAGCACACTGATGTGTTGCTCGGCCTTGCCTAATCTGGCCAACACATCATCCATCGGCAAATTGTTTAAATCTACAATCATGATAAAAAGTTCCTCATCATCGTTTCGCCGTATTCCGTCATAAATGATTCCGGATGGAATTGCACCCCAAATACCGGATATTCTTTATGTTGAATCGCCATGATAGTTTTGTCTTTCGACCAAGCCGTTAATATAAAATCGTCAGGTAGCCGGTCAATCATAAGCGAATGATAACGCGCCGCAATAAACGGGGAAGGAATGTTCTTAAAAGGCCCTACCATATTGTGATAAATTTCATCCGTTTTGCCGTGCACAATCTCGTTGGCTTTGACGGTGTTTACACCAAATACTTCACCAATGCATTGATGGCCTAGACAAACCCCCAGGATAGGAATCGTTCTATAAAACTGACGTATGACATCTTTACTGATACCGCTATCGGATGGGGTTTTTGGGCCTGGCGAAATAATTATGCGACTTGGCCTTAGCCTCTTTATTTCATCAATTGTAATTTCGTCGTGCTTGACAACTAAAACCTCATAGCCAAGTTTTGCAATTTGCTGGAACAGATTATAAGTAAATGAGTCGTAGTTATCAATTAATAGAATCATGGTGGTCGCTATGAAGTTTCGTGGTATTTACTTTCAATGTTTTCACGACCGTATTTCAAAACAGTTGTCATCCAAATTAATTCAACCCACGAACTTTTTATGTAATCACGGTACTTTTCATTTTGAAGAACGCCGTCTTCATTAAATAATTCTTGAACTTTTGGGAAATGCATGTCAGTAAACGTACTCACTAGGCCTAGTTCGCGGACAGTCGTAACGAGCGCCTCGATACCTCGGACGCCACCCCACTGGGTAGACGAAGCGCCGCCAAATGCGACCGCTTTGTGAATATAGTTTTTTAATTCACTATCAAGCATTCTTTTGAGTGAACCAGGAAGGCTGTGATTATACTCTGGTGATACGATAAAGAATCCGTCAGCTCGCTCAGTTATAGCGGTGTAGCGAGGGTCTTTTCCTTCTGGGTCATTGCCATCTCCCGGGAAGTTAAAATCTTTTGGATCGATGACTTCAGTTTCGATATTCTCAAACGTAGCGCCTATTTCGGCAACAAGTCGTGCTGCATAAATACTTTTTCGCTGCTCTCTGGTTGTCCCTGCTAGAACCGGAATATATAGTTTTGACATAGGTGCCTCCTCGTATATTTAGTATAGCAATTTTATAACGCGTTATACTAATAGTATGAGTAAAGTTGAGTATGGTCGTGTTGCCAGATTTATTCGCTTAAAAGCCAATGCCTTTATATCGAAAAAACTAGAAGTTCGAACCCTAACTGGGTTTGCTGCGGTCGCGATCGCAATACTGACACTGACCGAATTTTTTGTAAAAATTTCGATTGGTATGCGACCATCTCTTGGTGATAGTACAGCGCTGGCACTATTTATTACGACAACGTCTACGGCAACGCTTGCGATTATCACGATTGATACGCTACTAATGACCTGTTTAATTATTTTCTTTGCTGGTTTTCGCCAATTGATCATTAAAGCTCGTCGTGAGCTTAATTGGATTACAGACCTAGCGTTTGGTGCTGGGCTTGTCTTTGTGGCTCTGACTCTTGTAGGGGACGCCATGGACGGTGGGGCAGCACTCGATACAGTTGGTACATACATGGCAGACCCCTCGGTGTTAAGAGCTCTTACCGAAGGTCATATGCTACTGTTTGGATCAATTGGTTGTATTTTGACAGCACTTGTCACCGCGACCTTTGCTTATACGACGTTTGCTTCTAAGGCTGTCCCAACTTGGACCGGGTGGGTTGGGTATGCAGTTGCTGTTATGAACCTCCTAGCCGTACCTACGGTTTTTGGCGGCACCAGCGCCACATCGTTCGTATCTGCCGGAGGAATTGGCGTCACATTACTGGCAACCTTTCCGTTCCTGTTATGGGTTATCGCTGTTGGTATTGTGACCATTAGGAATGAGCCAACACCTACATAAAACTACCAAATGTCTTGGCGTTTTACGGCCAGTAATCCCGCCAGCGCGTACTGCAGCACAAAAGATACAGTTGCTAGCCCAGCTAACCACAAACTCATATACATCGTAAGAAAGAAATCGAAGGTTTGATGAGCAGTAAACTGCGAACAAAACGACAACACGAGGGGAGCGATAATAATCAAAGCCTTGATGATTACGGTTATACGTAGAATGATTTTCCTGCGACTTGGTTTTGTGTCATGTACGTGCTGAACGTGCAGTACAACAGGCGCGGTAGTTTCTGCCACCTCATGTACGACATTTTTTGTTGTCTTTACAATTGTTGTAGGGATTTTAACAAAGATATAAATAGACAATACTACTACTGCTAGAGTAATGACTACTCCAACAATCATCAAAGGCGTATTTGAGGCCAAATTAATAACAATCGGCGTTGTCGAGACGGGTTTAGTAACTACAGGTGTAAAAGCAGATAAGAGTGACTTAATAAAATTTGAGTAAACAAGGACTGCTAGAAGCCACTGAAAAGCAACAAAAAAGTATCCCAGACCACCAAAGAAGTTTGCTAGCTTCCTTTTAAACTTTATTTTTGACGCAGAACTCATAGACTAACAGTACTAAACATGAGCTGTATTAACAATATATAATTGACATTTATACTTTAGTGTGATATAATAGTTCAGATACATTTGGAGAAAATATTAGATGCGTACTAAACGTGAGCCAGGATTAACAACACCCCAAAGTCCCGACTCAAAATGGGGTAGCTTAAATACTCTTAGGCAAAATGCTCCTGCCTTAACTATCGTGCTTTCAGCATATGCGCTTTTAACGATGCATCTTAACAATACTCCAGCACCACATCCTACACATGTCGCTACACTTAAAACCTTCGAATCGCCCTCAAGTGGCTGTGATCCTAAAGATTTATTCACATTTGCAAAGAGTGAATCCTCTATTAAAAAACTTGCTCGTCTGTGCGATGCACTCTATAAAGATACTGACGTTGCACTGATTAACTACGCGGGACTTAATAAAAAGGACGCTACTCACCTTGCGACAGGTATTGAAAATAGAGTGGAGACAACGACGCAGGGTCTTGTTTCTCTTGATATTACGGTTGTTGAACCTAGTAAAGCAGCAAAGAAATTGTTCGAAAAAGAAACACCCGAAGGGTGTGTTGATACGAGTGACATCTTTGAATACGGCTCATACGATGCTGCCGTCACAATGCCGGATCTAAAGAAATACGACAAAATTATAGGTATCAGCAACGATCAAGATTGTGCATTAAATGACCCTGTGAACAACGGTGTTGGTGGGGCAATTGGAGTTGCTTACCCTATATACAATCGTTATGCTGATGTATTTGAAGTAGCAGATTCAATTGCTGCCATAAAGGCAAATGACGGCAAAGTCACAAAAGAAGTCACAGATGACAATTTAACGGTTACCGAAACATTGCCTAACCCCGTCGACATAGCGTCACACGAAGCAATGCATTTGTTTGGCATGGGACACAGCGGTACTTTTTATAGCAGCGGTAGCGAGATGTCGGGATGGGAGTTTAGTGCCGAAAACATGCCGACATCACTTGATTTGGATGCGTATATCGCACAAGGCGAATATATAGAATACGGCGGTAGTGACATTATGGGTGCGAGCGGAAATGTTCCGAAAGATTCTGTATTTAATACTGCCGAACAATACCTTATGGAGTGGCCAGACCGAACACTAGATAAAAAGACATCTGTAAAATCTATTAATCTAGATACCGAAGACGCACTGTTTAATGGTATGTCGCCCGCAAACAGCATTGCGATACTTGATCTGGAAAAATCCTTTTCTATGCCTACAGGTAAGGGTAGTGAAGTGAGTGGTTTTGGCCAGGCGCAAGTATTTAATCAGATTGCGTTCGTGCCACATTCCGAACCTTCGAGCGCTCCAGATAGTCCCGTTGATAGCGTGCAAGTATACGTTTTAAGCGAAAACAACAGCGTCGTTTCACTTGGGTCAATTTGGGCACGTGGTGAGGATAGCGGAGCAAACAACTTTACACTTACGATTGGCGGCCGAATCATTAAGCTCGACTTTGATCCTACAAAAGGTTCAGTTTCAATCGGCTCTGCACTCTAAAAGCATATCCTAAGTGTTATTATTAAGGCATGAAGGATATTTTTGCCTACGTCGGCGCGCTTATTGCTATATTTTGCACACTCCCGTACCTTGTCGATATCGTAAGGAGAAAGACAAAACCAAACATTGTCACTTGGATGACTTGGTCGCTTTTGGTTGGTGTTGGCGCAGCAGCGCTATTTGCATCAAACGAATTTAATGCAGCATTACTTTTAGTGGGTGATTTTGTTGCAACATTTGCAGTTGTAATCGTAGGATTAAAGTACGGCACAGTAAAACTTGATAGATTTGATTTCTTTTGTATGCTCGGCGTGGTAGTTGGTCTTATACTGTGGATTGTTTTTAACTCACCACTTATTGCAATCATCGCCACAATTTCAATTGATTTTATCGGAACGGTACCAACCGTACGTCATTCGTATTTTCACCCCGAGGAAGAGACATGGATAACATTCCTGCTGGGTGTAATTGCATCTATTTTTACTATTCTATCGTTTCACGAATACACAATCACAGCTTGGGTTTACCCAGTATACTTACTGCTTTCAAACGGCTTGTTATTTATAATTATCTTACTGGGACAACGTAAAATATCAAAACTTTAGGGTATGCTAAGAATATGAAGATTGTTAATTTATCCGAAAACATATCACTCCTCGATGAATATCTGCGCGAAATCAGAGACCAAGACATACAAAAAGATCGCATGCGTTTTGTTAAAAACCTAGAACGGATTGGTGTTATTTCTGGCTACGAAGTCAGTAAAGAACTTCAGTATTCAGACACAGAAACCCAGACACCGGTAGCAACCGCTAAAACGAAGACACTGACAGCACAACCAGTGATTTCAACCGTTATTCGAGCAGGATTACCACTTATGAGTGGCTTTTTACAAGTATTCGACAAAGCCGACAGTGCTTTTCTGGCTGCGTATCGCCAACTGGATAAAGACGGTGTGATGGAGACTGTAATGGGGTATGCCTCGTGCCCCAACCTGACCGACCGACCGCTAATTATCGCTGACACAATGATCGCTACAGGAACAACCATCGTTGATGCCTACAACAAACTTTTAGAATACGGCCAGCCCTCACATGTATTTGTTAGTGGTGTAATTGTCAGTAAACCTGCGATTGAATTTATAGAAGCCCATATACCAACAGTTACACTATATGCGGCAGCTATTGACGACGAGCTCAACGATCAATTCTTTATCGTTCCAGGCCTAGGCGATGCGGGTGACATCAGTTACGGCGAAAAACACGAACTCTCTTAGTAAATTACTGCTATAGTGAGGATATGGACAAACATCAGCGACTTGTTATTGTCATCGCTATTTTGGCGTCATTCGTTGCATTTTTGGATGGCTCAGTTGTCAATGTGGCACTGCCGGCAATTAGTCGTGAACTAGGTGGTGGGCTGTTAATACAACAGTGGGTGAGTGATGCATACTTGATTACACTGGGCACTCTTATTTTAGCAGCTGGGTCACTGTCAGATATCTTTGGTCGAAGAAGGATTTTAACCGTTGGGCTTTATGGATTTTTAATAACATCACTGCTATGTGCCATCGCGCCAAGTGGAGAGTTTTTGATCATTAGTCGTGCCCTACAGGGTATCTCTGGCGCACTCCTTATACCAAGCTCGCTGGCTTTAATTATTAGTGTTTTCAGTGGACCCGCACAGTCAAAAGCAATTGGAACATGGACAGCGTGGACTGGTATTGCATTTATCATTGGGCCGCTGGTTGGAGGCTTGATGGTTGATTTACTGTCGTGGCGCTTAGTGTTTGCAATTAACATTATCCCGATTCTTATTGCGCTCTTCTTACTAAGGTCACTACATTTAAATGACGAAGTTAGCACACGCAAAAGAGTTGATTTTGTCGGTATTGTGCTGGGCGCCACCGCGCTAGGCGGCATTGTCTATGCACTTATCGAACAGGCAAATTATGGATTTAGTAGTCCGTTAATCTACGGAACATTCTTGGCTGGACTAATCGCGCTGGCTGCATTTATCTGGCACGAAGGCAGAACAAAACAGCCAATGCTACCACTTGAGTTATTTCATGTCCGTAACTTTAGTGTCGGTAACGTTGCGACGTTCTTTATTTACGCTGCGCTAGCCCTGCAAGGCTTTGTGCTGGTTATCTTTTTGCAACAAACTGCTGGTTATCCTGCAACGCTAGCAGGCCTGGCCACAATTCCGCTAACTATTATTATGTTCATTTTATCCCCTCGGTTTGGTGCACTGTCCGGTAAATATGGTCCACGACTTTTTATGGGTCTGGGGCCAATTATCTCCGGTATTGGCGTGCTGCTGCTATTACGTGTCAATGTACCCGCTGATTATTGGACAGGACTCCTCCCTGGAATTATTGTCTTTGGATTAGGTCTCGCAACAACTGTTGCACCATTAACTTCAGCAATCCTTGGCTCAATTAAGCCCACCCAGGCCGGTATTGGCTCAGCCGTTAACAATGCTGTCGCCAGAATAGCAGGACTTTTGTCTGTAGCAGTCATCGGTATCTTTATAGGTACACAGATGTCCTTAAACGGCTTTCACGAGGGACTTATTATATGTGCACTCCTTTTGATTGTCGGTGGTGTCGTTTCAGCAATTGGCATTCAAAATAATCTTGTTAAAAGCAAAGATAAGTAGAAGCAGGTCGGACTAGTTTCGTTCAGATGATACAATAATACGAAGTAATGCTGAACAAGATTATCAAGAATAAATTTTTTGGGTATACTATCGCTATTGTCGCGATAGCATTTGTAACGTATTTTTTAATTGCGCCCTTTATTGTTAGCACCTTTTTCCCTCAATACGCAGTCCTCAAAAACTATCGAAACGTCGAGATATGTACCGATTTACCGGCAAACACACCATCGTCAACCTTTTTACCAGCTTCGTGTAGCGAGCGTGACCAAACGCACACTATAGGCTGCGTGTACGATGGGTTGCACTACGCTATACCAACAAAACCAACTGCGGACGAAAAGCTCCTTTGTCCATTATTTGTCAGCGCCAATGATGCCAGAGGAATCAAGAATCAAGCCCTTGCAGTGCTGCCGATTGATGAAAATATCCTTCATAATATTCTAACTGTATCAAGTGCAGTTATTTTGATTGTTGTAGGTATTTTTATCCGATTAATAATCAAAAAATCTAGAGCGTCACATCAATCTGACGCAGGCGAACATGTGCCGCAATCGTAGCGGCAGAAACAATAGTCAAATAGGCGAGTCCTGTCAAACAACTTTGCAGAATATGACTTGGAATCGTTACGAGTAGGTAAGTGCCGCTGGCGATCGTTGCAAAAATAAAACCGTAACTAACAAAAAGCTTTTTCATTGTTGGCCTAAAGAAAGCGACACTAGCAATAACAATACTTGTAAGTGCGATAATGACGTGTATAAGGATAATCATAATACCAGTATACACTACGGCAAAAAGCCGCCAATCGAGATTAAAAGACACATCGAAAGTAGCACTAGTAGCGATGCCCCAAACATTTTCCGAGCCCATTTTTCGTCATCAAGTTTTCCATAAAACATAATGCCCCGAGACAGCCAATATATTGAAAGCGCCAAGCTCACCACAAAATAAACGACGCCTGTGTAACCAAAGAATGTTAAAAGGGTTGCAGCAATCGCATACAAAACTATAAAGATCAGAATTTGTCGTTTGGTACTCTTCATACCATAAACTACGGACCAAATTGGCAGTTTTGCGCTGGCATAGTCCGAACGCCTAAACATTGAGATGGCATAAAAGTGAGGCATTTGCCAAAAGAATAAAGTCAAAAATAGGATAATAGCCGCCGCATCGATACGTCCTGTTAACGCAGTATACCCAGCAACTGGAGGCAGCGCACCCGCAACACCACCAACGATTGTGCTCAGCACTGTCGTGCGTTTCGCCAAACCATAAACCGCTACATACCAAACATAGGCGATTACACCCAGCAAAAAGGTTAATGGATTGGTCAAGATAAAGATGGATATAAATCCAATAAGGCCAAGCAAAGTAGCAAAGGATAATGCCCTACGTACGCTAATCACCCCACTTGCCACGTCACGCTTTGCCGTACGCTTCATGCGTTTATCTATATCACGATCAAGCACATTGTTAACAACGCAGGCCGAGGCGATAATAAAAGAGATACCTATAATTGCTCCTACAAACGAATTAAGCCTAAACGCAACTAGACTGGTCGCTAAAAAGAATCCTGCTATGCCACTGATAGTATTGCTGAGGGTAATGCCAGGTTTTATCAGCTGCAAATATGAATGGGAGCGTCGCTCCATTAAATTCCCTCGTTATGCTGCATATACAGTTCTTGCTGTGCTGGTGTCATTCTCATCATATTGTAATTAAGATTATTCATAATCCAGATCGTGCCAACAACTATGATTAACACAATGAGAATTGCAAAGATAAATGTAACGAACCTCCAATGACTACCTCGTCCAATATGAAGGAAAAAGACAACTTGGATAATCAGCTGAGTAACCGCAATCGCCAGAATTATATATATAAGCGTTGCCATCGGCCATACATGATTCACAACAATCAAATACGCCATTAGAGTCGCAATGATAGATAGAACAAACCCAACGACATACGAGATGTAACGAGTAGGTGAGTGACGAGATTCTAATTGTGGTCTCATGACAATCCTCCAATCAGATAAACAATACTGAAAATGAATATCCATACGACATCAAGGAAGTGCCAAAATAGCGCGAATAAAGCCAAGCGATTAAGGTCGCTCTGTTTGAACTTTAAATACCACAATCTAAAAATCATCACGACAAGCCACAAAAGTCCAATTGCAATGTGCAGGCCGTGCGTTCCAACTAGCGTAAAGTATGACGACAAAAAGGCGCTCTTGTCCCAGCCATTGCCAACTTGCGTAAGGTGGCTAAATTCGGAGAGTTCTAGGGTTAAGAATGCTGCTCCAAGCGCAAACGTTACAATTAACCAGAAAAGAGTTTGTTTTTTGTAACCTCTTGCGCTACCTTGTATGGCAAGCCCGATCGTAAAGCTACTGGTAAGTAGTATCAGGGTTTCACTCAGCACAAATGGCATGTCAAAAATTTGAGCGCCTGTTGGGCCATTAGCAGTACTAGTTCGAAGTACTGCAAAAGTCGCAAAAAGTCCTGCAAAAAGCACACAATCGGTCATTAGGTAAATCCAAAAACCGAGCGTTTTCTTTTCCTTTACAGCAATCTCTTCGACTATATCTTTCATGCCATTTCCCTCTGCAACTCGCGCTTTGCAACGACAGACGCGCTTAGCTTTTCTTCGTGATTATCGCCCGTTAATCTGATAATCACGGTGACGACAACTCCTACAAGCCCAATGATTATCAGCCATCCAATATGCCAGATGATCGCAGCACCAAAAACTAAAGCAAACGCACCAATAATAGCACCTGCGCCAGTATTTTTTGGAACCCAAATATCAGTATATTCAGGAGCTGTGGCAGTATGGTTTTTCTTTTTCATTTCCCAGAATTCATCACGACTTGTTACTGTCGGGACAACTGCGTAGTTGTATTCCTGAGGCGGCGAAGCGATGGACCATTCCAGCGTTCGACCATTCCATGGGTCGTTGCCGACACGGTTTTTTTTACGTTGCACAATACTAACGACAAGTTGTAATACTTGGAACCCAACACCCGCACAAATAAGAACGACGCCTACAGCTGCAACGATGAAGAGACCTTGCCAGCCAAGCGAAGGGTCGTAACTATCAAGCCGACGAGTTGCGCCCATAAAGCCTAAAATGTAGAGTGGCACAAACGCCAGCAGGAACCCGACAAGCCATAGCCAAAAAGCGTATCGACCCAATCGTTCGTTAAGTGTAAAGCCAGCGAACTTTGGGAACCAGTAGGTAAATCCTGCAAATACGCCAAATACGACTCCGCTCACAATCATGGTATGGAAGTGCGCAACCAGGAACAAACTGTTATGGAACTGGAAGTCGGCAGGCGGAACGGCCATGAGTACGCCAGCCACGCCGCCCAGCGTAAAGAGGACAATAAAGCCCATGAACCAGAGCATCGGAGTTGTGAACCGTACACGCCCCCGATACATCGTAAAGACCCAGTTAAAGACCTTAACGCCTGTCGGAATCGCAATTACCATCGTCATAATGCCAAAGAATGTGTTAACGTCGGCACCAGCACCCATCGTAAAGAAGTGGTGCAACCAAACCGTAAAGGACAAAATCGTAATAGCAATGAGCGCAACCACCATCGACGTATAGCCAAACAATTTCTTACCCGAAAAAGTTGCGACAACTTCAGAAAATATACCAAATGCTGGGAGCGCCAAGATATAAACCTCTGGATGTCCCCATGCCCAAATCAAGTTCACATACAACATAGGGCTACCACCTGCGCCTGACGTAAAGAAGTGCATCCCCAGTAGCCGATCAAGCGACAACATACCGAGAGTCGCGGTCAAAATCGGAAAGGCAAACATGATAAGCGATGTGCTACAAAGGACGCTCCACACAAAGACCGGCATTTTCATAAACGTCATACCAGGGGCCCGCATTTTAATAATTGTAACAAAGAAGTTGATTCCCGAAAGCAAACTACCGATACCAGCAATTTGAAGACTCCATATCCAATAATCGACACCGACTCCGGGACTATATTGAAGTTCGGACAATGGGGGGTACGCAAGCCACCCTGCAGTCGAAAATTCTCCAACTATTAGTGGTGCATTAATAAGGATCATACCGGCCGCAAACAACCAAAAACTAACAGAGTTAAGGAAAGGGAACGCGACATCACGCGAACCTATTTGGGTTGGCACAATAAGGTTAAAGACTCCAAAGATAAGACCCATAGCAACAAAGAAGATCATAATCGTGCCGTGTGCTGAAAAAATCTGCTGGAAATGATCCGACGTCAACAGCCCTGCTGAACCGTCGGTTGCTTGCTGGGTCCGCAGCAGTAGTGCATCCGCCAGCCCTCGAAGCAACATAATAACAGCAACAATCAGATACATCACGCCGATCTTTTTCGGATCAAGCGATGTAATCCAAGTGCGCCACAGCCACTTCCATTTCTTGAAATAAGTCAATCCAATGACAAGCAGTATCAACCCAGCAATCATTGCGTAGCCAGCACCAGCCATAATAGGATCGTGAACAAAGTCAGAAGGCGTGAGCCGTCCAAAAATAATCTGCTGAAGGTTATTTAACATTAATTTCCCATTCCTGACATACTCGTACTACCACCCAGGTCACCCGACCCATACTTTGCTATAACTTCATTATACAGTGCTGGATTAGTAAGCTCATAGGTTGTCTCTGGATTGTCACGACTCGGCTGGGCGAGTGTTTGATAGCTGACGCTCGTGAGTATATTGTCAGACTGTCTTGCCTTTTTCGTCCACTTCGTAAAATCAGGCTGATCCATCACATTCACCTTGAAGTGCATACTCGCAAAACCCTCACCACTAATATTTGCCGACGACCCTGGGTACGTTCCGACAGAATCCGCCATTACATGAAGTTGTGTCGACATACCTGACATTGCATATACTTGTCCAGCCAGCGCTGGTATCCAAAATGAATTCATTGGTGCATCAGAAGTAATCGTGAAATTAATTGGAGTATCTTTTGGAATATTAAGGTAGTTAAGCGTGGCGGTAGCTTGGTCTGGATAAATAAATAGCCACTTCCAATCAAGGGCGACAACTTGGATGTTGACCGGTTTTACCTGCGAGTCAATCGCCTTATAAGGATCCAGCGCATGAGTGTAAACGGTCGTAATAACTGCTAAAGCCAAAATAATAGCACAGGGGATACCCCACCATAAAGCCTCGATACCTTTATGAGTAGCGAAATCAGGTTGATATACAGCTTTCGTATTACTTGCGCGGTACTTCCATGCAATAGTGAACAACATAATAAATACCGGAACAACCACAATTACCGCCAAGGCCAGCGTCACAAAAATCAAGTTACGTTCTTGGTCGGCAATTAAGCCATGAGGATTCAGAACCGGAACGGCTCGGCCATACGTTACAAAAACGAGAACTCCGATAATAGTCAGTGCGACAAGACAAGCAAAGACAATCTGTAAGACCCTCTTGAAACCTGGTTTCTCATCTTTACGCATACGCTTTCTACATAATAACGTAGTTAAGGTATTTCACCAACTAGAAGACGACCGGATTAATGGAGGTAATTAAGATTGCAAAATGGAGAAGCGATTTCCCTCTGTATCCTGTGCCGACATCCACAAACCAACACCAGGAATCATCTGCGGCTCCAGCGTACGCTCACCATTATGGTCCAACACACCAAGAATGGTTCCACCGGCATCTTTCACTGCTTTCATTGAGGTTTCCATGTCATCAACGGAAATAACGACCGATGGAGAAATACTCAGGGGATCCTCTGTTTTTTCGTAAAAACCACCATTAATCGCACCCTTGGTTTGGACCATACCCTCATCGTCTGTTTCGGTCGTTTGAGCCACAACGTAGTTACCCATTTCAGGCCCCATAGACTGAGTCTTCCAACCAAAAACCGATTCACAGAATTTGACCATACGTTCCCGATCTTCGTATCCCATTTCAAAATGTACAACTGGATTTGGTTTGCTCATATAACACCTCCCTTATAATCTTGTATCTATTTTTATAATACGCCTTTAGATTTTAATTTCTAATAACAAAGGAAGGTGATCGGAAACCTCATTTTCTATAACACTGAAACTTTTTAGATCGACTTTTTTATCTAAAAATATGTAATCAGAGTAATACATTTTATTATCGGGATAGCGGTCCCATGCAAAATGATTACGCGTTGTTTCAATGTTAAACTCTTTTATTAAGTCTCTGTAACCATAACGCCCAAATATTTTAACACTCTCGATGTCGGGTTCAAGATTAAAATCGCCTCCGATAATAACCGGAACATTCTTGTTTTGGAAAAACTCAATTATGTCTTTTGATTGTTTTAATCTCCCTGGACTATCTAGCTTGTTATTTGGTCTGGCTGTACCGTGAACATTACAAATGTAGAGCCTGCTACCATCAACTTTGATTTCTGCGTAAATAGCTAACCCAGAATCTGCAGACTCATACAGTAGGGTACCTGATGATAGCACTTCAATATTGTTTCTTATATATAGTGTTTGCGGAAAGTTATCGTGGTCAGAAATATATTTATAATCCGATATTTCTGTGTAGTTTAAAAAGATATCCTTGCAACGATCTTTTACCTCATCGGTCATTTCTTGAAGAGAAAATATATCCGTATCCTTTGTCTGGTCTTTAAGGAAATCTGCCAGGCCGTCCCGCATTTCTTCGCCCCAAACATTCAAAAAAACAATCTTCATATTAAAACTTCTGACTTATTTTAATGATAGTATTCCATGTGCGCGACGATATTGCCTTGCCCAGCTGTTTTTCGAGCCAGCTCATCAGATCGGGCGTTTTAATAAGTGTGTTGTCGGTTACGCTGAATAATGTATCATCAACCATCTGAATTAACGTGTAGGGTTTATCTGGTGGTTGATAGGGAAGTGTAAAATTTAGCTTCGTAGGTTTCTTTGTAAATGTAACCAGCAGATATGAAGTTGGACCATGTGTTTTGCCTTTAAATGGATTTGCTGTAATAAGTTTTTGTAACTGCGCTTCGTTTCTGACAATTGCAGTTGTGCTAAAGCCCAGCCGTGAAAGCAGTGCCTGTTCAATCTCAGTCTCTATTGCCAGAATATCCGTTTTATCACTTTCAAAAATAATATTACCGCTGGCAATAACCGACCGAACTTTACCTAAGCCTATTTCTTCAAATACGGCGCGTAGCTTATCGTTATGCATACTGGGATTGCCTGGACCAATTCCACGAAGAAACGCAATATATTTCGTCATGGTTATAATTGTATCAAAATAGCATCTTACTTTAGAGTAGGGCGGGCAGTTCTTTAAGTGAGTCGATTGTTTCAGTCGCGCCATTTGCCCTTAGTACCAATTCGTCATGGGATCCATGCGTAATACCGATACGTTTTAACGCTCCAGCAGTTTTACCTGCCTGCATGTCATAGGCATGGTCACCAATCATTCCTGATGTAGCCGGTTCTGTGTTAAGGCCTGACATCGCTATCATAAAACCTTCTGGATCTGGTTTATTTTTTCCTTTAATGTCATCGGCTGTAACCACGATAAAACCAGGTATTCCGTAGGTTTTTGCTACAGCTTGTGTCAATATAGCAACCTTCGCTTCGTCGTCTCTCAACGTATCTTTATGTAATTCTTGTAAATTGATTTCGGGTAGTGCTATACCAAAGCTCCGCACAACCTGAAAACGATTTGCAGATGTCCATATAGCATGCTTGATTCCGACTTCGCCAACTTTTTGCAAAGTAGCATGAAGGTCAGGGAAGGGCTTGATTGCTTTTTCAGCAATTTGTGATTCGCCTGCTAGCAACATCTCGTGAAGTAGGTCAAAATCCATACCCTCTATTAAGTCTGGGCGGTCTTTAAAAAATTTCCTAAGTGTTGCCTCGGATCGCTTTCTTGGACTAATGTGAAGAAATTCTTTTAATACATCAGCGTAATCCTGAAAGGGTATATGTATGTCTTTGGTTAATGGTCTATTTGCCAGAAGTCCCGACGCAGATTCGTAGTGCGCCTGATATATAAAGCCAAGAGTATCAATATACGTCCCATCAACGTCTGCGACTAATGCTTGCATCTCTGTCATTAATTATTATTATAGCATAATAAGTATAATATATCAATAACCTTGTCCGTCGTTAATCTCGTCGACAGCAGTATGAAATGCGGTTTTGATCTCTAGAGGCAGCTTTGAATGCACGATGTCAGCACCAAGCCTAGTATTATCTGAGCGTAGTTGCGCGACACTGGGGTTAACACCAAGACGTTGTGCAAGTTCTTTAACAGCCTCGTGCATCTGTGTCTCTTGCTCGAGAACCTGTGCCATAATAGCGTGTTCATCTTCTATGTCTTTATAGTCAGAGCTAAAAATTCCAACTAACATACTGGTATTGCCTAGGCGATGACCAAGCTTGCTTGCCTCACGACTTGTTGGCTTACTTTTTTCTGCAATTTGCTCGTATGCCTGACTTTTATGCCTTACGACGCCTAGCGAATATAACGTACCACTACGTCTGGCGTCGTCGTCAAGCAACTCTCCGCCATCGGACACTAGGCGTGGCAATTTGAAATGACGACTCATTGGTTGGTCGTTAGAGCCACGAAGTAAATAAAGCGCGCTGTTAAGCATCGTACCGCCGTACAGCTTAGCCCAAACTGCTTGGAGTTCTTTATCATCAAGTAGTTCAAGTGTACGTGTACCTACGGCAAGGCCTGCTGACTGGTCTTCAATTATATTAGCGTGTCTACCACGTCGTTCGCGTCGTCCAGCTACAACATCTGGGTTTGTTGATACATTAAAGTCAAAATGCTCAGCCATATTAAGATGGTCTTGGGCTGTGTATTCTCGTGGTATTCTTGTCATGAAATTATTATCCCACTAAGGTCAGGGAGGAGCAAGCATAAGCAAAAATGAAACCACTAAGAGTTTCATTTTTAAAATAATTGCGTTGTGACTGAATATACTGGTCTAGATTTACTTTGATAATATTTCAACAAAAATCGAAAAAATAGCAAACACTGTAGCAGATACGAATACATGTCTTCGAAACCTTATTGCAAACATATCAATACGATATTTAAGCTTAGATTTACTTTCCTTCAGGGGAGTTTTATAAGCCATTCGATAGTTATCTTTACCCTCATTTCCAAAATTTGACAAAAAAGCATCAAGAACAAAGCTTAAAACTTTATTATGGCTGTTGTCTGTCGATTCAGCGGAAATTTTTTTAACCTTTTTAGTAGCTAGGTCATGTCTCGCTTTTTCATCTAAATGGGGATGGGACTCTCTTAGCGCGTCACTTATTTTTTCAATCGCCTCCTCGTTTGGCATGTAGTACTCATCAACGTAAGCCATAATGCGCGAGCTAAACTTTGTAGTCGTCTTTTCTTGTAGTTGTTTGAAAAGTTTAGTTCGAAGCGGCAGTCGATAAAGAACCCAAGTAATTAAAAGTGCGCTGATTATATACAATGTAAATGATGCTAATAACATCCATTTAATAATTGGCACTCCCACTGAAGTCTGAAATACAAAGAAAAAAGCTATTAAAACAGTAATGTTGGCCGACAAGATCAACTTATCAACATTATTCTTCTCACCCTGACGCATAAAGGTCTCCTTTGGTGCAATGCTTGGCTGGGATGGAGGGATTCGAACCCCCGAATGCTGGTACCAGAAACCAGTGCCTTACCACTTGGCGACATCCCAATATTAAATTGCGTAGGTACTTGTACATCATGAGACACGGATACATTACGGTTTCTGGTAACCATATTATATCTTGCTGTGGCAAGCACAGCGGCAGTGCCTTACCACTTGGCGACATCCCATTAGTGATAGTTACAGGGGTAATTGTAACAAAAAAATGTTACAATGGCTAGATGAGCAAAAAAGTCTTACCAATCGTTAATGTCACTTTGGACAAGATTGTTGGTGGCGGCCAAGCACTGGGCACACTTGAAGGTGGACGCAAACTTTTTGCATGGGGCGGTCTGCCTGGCGAGAACGTCGAAGTCCAAATGACCAAAAAGAAATCGAACCTGGCTGAAGGCGTTGTCGTTGAAGTACTAACTCCGTCAAAAGAACGTGTTACCCCACGCGACGAGGATAGCTATCTTTCAACTAGTCCATGGCAAATCATGGAGTTCGAGTCCGAACAGCACTATAAAGCTGCTTTAATCGAAGAAGCCTTTGAGCTCCACGACATTGTTCTACCTGACAAAATAGAAGTTTACACAGATAACAAACAGTACGAATACCGCAACAAGTTGGAGTTTAGTTGGTATTGGGATAAAGAGAGCGAACAGATTGATTTAGCGTTTTTCCGTCGTGGTACACACGGCAAAATTCCAGTGCAGGGTAGTAGCCTGGCACATCCAAATATCAACCAGGCGGCAATTGCTGTTCGTGATTTTCTACGTTCAAAACCTGATGTGCGCGCCTTTATGCTAAAAACTCTTTTAGTCCGTTCAGATAAAGCAGGCAATGTTGCGGTTCAGCTATACGTGAAAGACCAGACATTTGTACAACTTACTGGACCAGAGTTAGAACTCCTGAAAGAAAACGGTAATATCATTTCGTTTGAACTTATCTTTAGTAACCCTAAAAGTCCCGCCAGTGTTATCACTGAACGCTTGCAGTCATGGGGAACAACCAATCTGACTGATACAGTCCTGGACGTGTCGTTTGATTATGCAGTCGAAGGTTTTTTCCAAATTAACATACCGGTCTACGAACAAGCACTCTTGGACATGAAGAAGTGGGTAAGTGATAATAAACCAACTGTCGACCTCTATAGTGGTGTCGGCACCATCGGACTAACCATTGGTGGCAGCCACGTTACAATGGTCGAAATCAACGAACATGCCGTAAAAGAAATGAAGCGCAATATTACAGCACTTGACCGTGAAAAGGCAGTTAAAGCAATCTTGGCTCCATCAGAAGGCGCACTAAAATATATTACAAGTGATAAAACAATTATTGTCGACCCACCACGTGCTGGACTACACGAGGATGTGGTGAACAAATTACTCGAGACTAAGCCTGATCGTATTATTTATCTGTCTTGTAACCCTGTCACTCAGGCCCGTGACGTCGCCAGGTTAGCCGAAGTTTATGGAGTAAAATGGCACCGTGGCTATAATTTCTTCCCCCGAACGCCGCATATTGAACACGTTGTTATTCTTGACCGCAAGTAACGTAGATAAATATTGTATATAATCCGCCGGATGTTTGTTACAATATAACCATGAGAAGAATGAGACGTGGGTTTACGATCATAGAATTATTGGTTGTGGTCTCTGTTATTGGCATACTTTCTACTATTAGTTTTACAGGCTTTAACCGCTATCAAGCAGACGCCAGGGACTCACAGCGTCAATCTCAGGCAACGCTTATTTCTGAAGCATTAGAAAAATACTATGATCATAACGGCGAATACCCAGCCTGTCCCGCTATGACGGCAGCAGCAGCATCAGTTACTACAACAACATTACCTGGACTTGATCCAAAAGCCCTCGTTACACCGCAAGATCCAACTGTCGAAGATAACTCAATTAAGTGCCAAGACCTAACCGGTAGCGGGGCTTCGGATATATTTGCCTATGTGGGCGATGGCAGTAGTATATGTGCAACGGGGAATTCGTGCCTGGCGTTCACACTTAAGTACAAGCAAGAGGTCACTGGAACAGTCGCATCAATCAATAGCCGACGTCAAGCAAACTTACTGACATCTGGTGATATTACCAACCTTACTGCAACAACATATAGCTTTAGTAAAGTGAACCTGACGTGGTCAGCTGTAAGTGGAGCGGCAACATATAACGTCCGTTACTCGCTAAGTAGTTCTATGAGCAGTCCAACATCATTTACCCCGGCCTCCACAAACTCCACACAGGTCACAGGCCTGACACTTGGCACAACCTATTACTTCCAGGTACAGCCAGTTGCAATCGGAGGAGGAACAGGTAATTGGTCAAATGTCTCATCTGCAACAACATATACCCTAGATACGCCAGACGGTACGGCCATTGACGATCCTGCAGCACTTCCTTCCCAGCTAAAACTAACGTGGCCTGCGATTGCAAATGCGACCAGCTACACTGTAATATACAACTCCACGGGTACACTGGATGGTAGTGGTGTGCTGACATCTCCTACGACAGTCGCTGGCGCAACAAGTCCTTATGTGCTTAGTGGTTTAACAGCTGGATCAACAAGGTACTTCCAAATCAAGGCAAACGCAGCCGGTTATTCAAGTGGTTATTCAAGCGTCGACAGTGCAACAACTCAAGTTCCCGTGCCAACAGGCCTGGCGGCAACAACAAATTCTTCGACGCAAATAACAGCTAACTGGAATACTGTATCGGTCGCAACAAGCTATACGCTCGACTACTCAACAGACAGCAGCTTTGCATCGCCAGCACCAACAACAACACTTACCTCAACTTCTGGCAAGATAACAGGTATAGCACAGAGTGGTACACCTAGTAGAGCTGTCACCGGTCTGCAACAAGGAACAAAAATCTATTTCAGAGTATATGCACTGGTAGGCGCAACATCGAGCTTTGCTTCAAGTAGCGTCAATGCAACCACGACAGTCAACACGCCTGGCGCACCAGGTATACAAGGCATCACGCCAGAGACCGTTCGTTCTACTTCAGCACCTGATTGGTTCCCAGGTACACTCTTCCAGTCCGGTGCCGGTAACTATTACTTCTCTTACGGACAGATTACTTCGTCTTCTTGTCCAGCCGGATCCTACGCTGTATATTCTTTCAGTGCACATTATAGTGCTAAACCGAGCGGTGCTCCGCAAGATTACTATACTGGTGCCACTACCACTGGTACATGGTACGTTGAACGACCACTCTCGGGGTATACCGTTACATTCTCAGCAAATTACTACTGCCAAGGTCCGAATGCTGCATCTGGTTATGGTGGCACAAATAGTGCGACCGCTGGTCACTAAAATTAGTTAAACCAAGGAGAATACATGCGCAAGAAAACAATCATCATCAGCGTCATTGCAGTCGTTGTTGTCGCAGGCATTGCTACAGCAGTGCTGCTCCTTGTTCGTGGTGTAAATAACAAGAGCATGGACAGTGACGATGATCGATATGCGACCACTAAAACAATACCTGACCCTACAAAGGATTATGGTGCATGCGATCTATTAACAACAACTGCTATCAAGTCTGCTCTTGGAACAAGCGCAGATAAGTTGACCACAGGCTTCAATGCCGGCAAAGGCATTGTAGGCAATGGTGATACCGAGCAAAGCTGCGTCTACGGACTTAGCAAACAAGTTACCGAGATCAGTGCGTTAATGCTGACCGATAGTTTCTACACCACCGTCTACGTCTATAAAGATCAGGCAAGTAAAACCGGCGATACGACTTCGTATGATAATTCGACCCCAGTCGATGGCATTGGCGATAAGGCTGGCTTCTTTACATCGGTTGATCAGACACTTAAAACAACTGAATATAGTCTTCGTGTCGATGTAGGTCTCCGTTATTATGCCTTCGCAATTCGCCAGACGACGTCAACAAAAACATTTGATGAAACCTCAGCACTAGCTGCGCTTACGACACTCGCCAAGAGTATTGATTACAGTAAGTTTGCCAACAAAAACTAGCTCGTTCTAATACGACGATAGGCAAATTTAGTCGCAACCCGCCAATCGCCATTCGAATCGGTATCAAACTGATATACTTCGCCGTTTTTAACTTCCGAAATAAGGATAAGGGCAGGGTTATATGGGGCTAACGTACGATAAAATAATATGTCGTCATCATTGACATGGCTACGGCCTGGAAAAACTTCGCGAAATTTTGTTTTACCAACTTCATCAAAATAGTGCGGACGCCCTTTGGGCGGGAAGTAAAGCTCGGCCTTTAGGCCCATACGAGCAACTATTTTTTTGATGTCACTAAGTAAGAATTTTGATTGGCCGCTAATAAAAAGATAGAGTTGCTTTTTTGCGGTCAAAAAAAGCGTTGCTTCGCCAGTGCGACTGATCGGAACTTTAAAAACAATTGGCTGATACAAGTCGAGGTCAACACCAAATTTCTCTTTAATCAGGCGCTCTAGGGCCAGCTCCTCGTACATTTTGTCGGTCATGACTACTATTGTACCATCTATTCTTCCTCTGTCGAGCTCGACGGACCCCAGGCAATCAACTACAATAGTGATAATGGAGTACGAGAAACGATACAAAGAGCTTAATGCCGCTCAAAAGCAGGCCGTTGATCTGGTCGATGGGCCCGTTATGGTCATCGCGGGACCCGGCACTGGCAAGACCGAACTTCTTAGTATTAGAACCGCTCACATCCTGCAAAAAACCGATACATTACCTGAAAATATTTTGTGCCTAACGTTCACAGAGAGCGGCGCAAGCGCGATGCGCGAACGCTTGGTCGGAATTATTGGCAAAGATGCATATAAGGTTGCCATTCACACATTTCATAGTTTTGGCACCGAGGTTATTAACCAGTATGCGCAGTTTTTCTATGAAGGTGCGTACTTTCGCCCTGCTGATGAACTGAGTCGTTATGAAATTATTCGTAGCATTTTTGAGGGTCTGGGATATAACAATGTACTCAACAAAAAAATGAACGGTGACTTTACCTATCTTTCTGACAGCCTGACCGTTATATCTGAACTCAAGAAAAGTGGTTTGACCAGTGATGAACTGCTGGAAGTTTTGGACGCAAATGACATTGTGATTGAAAAAGCCGAGCAATTACTCAGCCCGATATTTGCCGATAAAATTAGCAAAAAAACAGCCGATAGTTTAGGCAAGCATGTTGCCGCTATTCGCTCGGTTAAGGTTCCAGTTGCAACCCTTGGCATTGTGTCGCTGTCGCAAGTACTTAGCGATTCTTTAGAGAATGCAATTGATGACGCTACGATGAATAACTCAACTAAACCAATTACGGCTTGGCGTAATAGCTGGTTTCAAAAAAATGAACGCGGTGATTTCGTCATGAAGTCACGCGAACGACAAATAAAGCTGCGAGCAATTAGCTCGATCTATGAACAATATTTAGCACGGATGCAAGAAGCCGAATTATACGATTTTGATGATATGATTTTGCGTGTTGTGCACGCCATGGAGATCTTTGACGAGCTTCGCTACAATCTCCAAGAAAAGTATCAATATATTATGGTCGACGAGTTTCAAGACACCAACATGGCTCAGATGCGCATTATTCATAATTTAACAAACAACGTTGCTCACGGCGACACACCCAACATCATGGTAGTAGGTGATGATGATCAAGCAATTTACAGCTTTCAGGGCGCCGATATTAGTAATATTATCAACTTCCGACATAACTATTCCAAAACAAAAATCATTACGCTTACCGACAACTATCGTTCAGGTGCATCCATCCTAGAACAAGCAAGAAATACTATTATTCAGGGCAACGACCGCTTAGAAAATCACATTGATGAGCTTGATAAGAATTTAGTCGCAAAAACCAAAAAAGGTCCCGGTAAGGTTTCGATATACGAGGTTGACACAAGCGCTGATGAACGACACTGGGTGGCCAGCAGTATTGCAGAAGCAATCAAAAATGGCACGAATCCGTCTGATATCGCAGTGTTTACTCGTAAGCACCGTGAGCTGGAACAGCTTCTTCCGTACTTTGTAAAAGCTGATGTTCCTGTCCAGTATGAGCGACGGGACAATGTTTTGAACCTGCCACCAATAGTACTCATCGAGCAACTTTCACGAATTTTAATAGGTTTATTTTTAGGCCAACATCAAGATGTTAATGCATTTTTACCACAAGTCTTGGCACATCCTGCCTGGAATATTAAACCACTTAGCCTGTGGCAACTTAGCCTGAAGGCGCACGCTAACCGTTCTAATTGGCTGGATGAGATGGCACTTCTACCGGACTTCGCACCATTACACGATTGGCTTATTACGACAGCCTTATCGATCCCTCATACACCGCTTGAAACAATTTTAGACACGATTATCGGCAACCCAATCAGTCAGCTAGAGGATGAAACTGAAGGTTTTATCAGTCCTTTGTTTAGCTATTTCTTTTCCGAAGATGCATTAGAAACGAAATCAGATGAATATATCAGGTACCTAGAAGGTCTTCGCGTTATTAGAACTAAGTTACGACAGTATCACCCAGTCGAGACTCCGACACTACTAACATTTGTGGAATTTATTGATCTACATCGTAGTATTGGTGCCAGCATCACTAGTTCACATTCGTTCGCGCCTGGCGTCGATGCCGTTTACATTATGACGGCACACGCATCAAAGGGTCTGGAGTTTGATACAGTTTACGTTGTTGATGCTATTGACACGGTTTGGGGAGAACGAGCACGTAGTCGCAACCGATTAATTAGTTTCCCAGAGAATTTGCCCCTCGCGACTGTAGGCGATTCCAGTGATGAGCGCCTGCGTTTGTTTTACGTTGCATCCACGCGCGCAAAAAACCAACTCTTCATTAGCTATAGTGTACTAGATGACAATGCTAAACCGACGGCACGGGCAAGTTTTTTGATTGATGATTTAAATCATGGCAGCACCCAAGTTGTCGAAAAGAGTACAGATAGCGTCCTGTCACTAGAGACAGCCACAATACGGTGGTATGAACCACTCATTAGACCAGAGTCTATTAGCCTAAAAAATCTCTTATCACCCCAGCTTGCAAATTATCAGTTGAGCGTCACACATCTTACGAACTTCCTAGACGTAACGCGCGGCGGCCCGCACATGTTTTTGCTGCAAAATTTGTTACAGTTCCCTCAGGCTATGAGTCCAGCGGCAAGTTACGGATCAGCGGTCCATCAAACACTGCAACGCGCTCATACGTACTTTTCCAAAAACAATGCCAGGCAGCCAGTTGAAGATATCTTGCATAACTTTGAAACAAGTTTAGAGGATAAACATCTAGCGCCAAGCGACTTTGAGAAATATCTACAAAAGGGAAGTGAGGACCTACAAACATTCCTGGCTGCACGTTATGATACATTTAATGTTGCGCAAAAGGTCGAGCTCGACTTCAGCTCACAACATGTTAAAATCGATGACGCGCACTTAACTGGAAAATTAGACCTAGTTGACATAAATCCAGACAAGACGATGGTCGTTAGTGATTATAAGACTGGTAAGCCATCAGCTACATGGACAGGTAAATCAGACTACGAAAAAGTGAAACTTCATAAATATAAGACTCAGCTAATGTTTTATAAACTTCTTGTCGAGAGCTCTCGAGATTGGCATGGCTACAGCGTGGATAGTGGAGTATTACAATATATCGAGCCATCAAGTGGTGGTGATAATATTATGTTGACGCTAGATTTCGAGACGTCTGAACAAGAGCGCTTAAAACTTCTCATCAATGCAGTTTGGCGTCATATTATCGATCTGAACTTACCAGATACAACTAAATACGAACAAACGCTAAAAGGTATCCTTGCCTTCGAGCAAGATTTGATTGATAATCTAATATAATGAAAAACTTTTGGACAGAGCTACCGAAGCCCTTTTTTATACTTGCACCGATGGAAGCGGTGACTGATGTTGTGTTTCGACATGTTATTAATGGTGCTGGCCGTCCAGATGTATTTTTTACAGAATTTACTAGTAGCGCAGGATATTGCAGTCCAAAGGGTCGACACTCTACGCGTGGGCGTCTGACCTTTACTGACGATGAGCAGCCTATGGTAGCCCAAATCTGGGGTAACGACCCCGAGCAGTTTAAAGAAATGACAATGGGGTTAAAAGAAATGGGTTTTGCAGGTGTTGATATTAATATGGGATGTCCCGTTACGAACGTTGCGAGTAAAAGCTGTGGCAGTGGCTTAATCCGCGAACCAGCCCTTGCTGCCAAACTCATTGCAGCAGCAAAAGAAAGTGGACTGCCTGTTAGTGTTAAGACCAGACTTGGCTTTACTCATCTTGATGAGTGGCGCGACTGGCTGACCCATATTTTGGAACAAGACATAGTCAATCTGACTATCCATCTTCGGACACGAAAAGAGATGAGTAAAGTAGCAGCACATTTTGAATTAATTCCCGAGATTAAAAAACTACGAGATGAAATTGCGCCTCACACATTACTTACAATCAATGGAGATATCGAAGACCGCGAGCAAGGCGAAGAACTCGTCAAAAAATACAAAGTCGACGGAGTCATGATTGGCCGCGGGGTTTTTCATAATCCATTTGCGTTTGAAAGTGAAAAACGTGAGCATAGTCGCGAAGAGCTAGTTGGACTATTAAACCTTCAGCTTGATTTACATGATAAATATTCGGCAGAGCTTGAACCACGTAAATTTGATCCTTTAAAGCGTTTTTTCAAAATCTACATCCGTAATTTTGATGGAGCAAGTGAACTCCGTGAACAATTAATGCACACGAAGACTACCGACGAAGTCAGAAACATATTATCAAGTCTTTAAGACTTAGTTGGAATTCTTGTTTTTATTGATGACGGCGTCGACGATGTAGGTCAGCAACCTTTAATCGAACCATGTGACGGTCGACCAATTGATGAGCTTGCTCAAGTTCAACCTGGTTTTTAGCATTATCACGAAGTTTAATAGCACGCTCAAGGGCTGCTTTTGATTCTGCTTCAACGATATCGCTACCGCTATCCGCTTCGTCAACCAATATACGAACTTTGGTTTGAGATATTTCTACCACACCACCAGTGATCGCAAAGTATTCCTGTTTGCTATCAGCGTCACCTTTATGAAACCTGATAGTAATTGCGCCTGGCACAGCCAGCGATACAAGTGGTTCGTGACCAGGGAATACGCCAATTTCACCAGCAGCTGTTGGAATAAGAAGTTCGTAAACTTCTTCGTCTAGTTTCACTCCCAAAAGGGTAATCAGCTGCAAATTCATGACTAAGCTTTCTTGGTAACCTTACCGTCTTTGGCGGCCTTAGCGCTCAGTGAGCCACCGACCATGTAGAACCAATCTTCTGGACGATCATCGTATTTACCAGCAAGAATATCACCAAAATCAGCAATTGTATCTTCTAGTTTGACGTATGAACCAGCATTGCCTGTAAATTTCTCGGCAACAAAGAACGGCTGAGAAAGATAACGTTGAATACGACGAGCACGACCCACGGTTTGCTTCTGGTCATCAGATAATTCTTCCATACCCAGAATTGCGATGATGTCTTGAAGTTCTTTATATTCCTGAGAAATACGTTGGACTTCACGAGCAACACGGTAATGTTCCTCGCCAACAATCTCTGGATCAAGACTGCTTGAACTACTATCAAGCACGTCGACGGCAGGATAGATTCCAATTTCGGTCAGTGCACGGTTCATCACAATCGTTGCGTCAAGGTGAGCAAAGGTTGTAGCTGGAGCTGGGTCGGTAAAGTCATCAGCTGGTACATACACAGCCTGAACAGAGGTGATTGAGCCTTTTTTAGTACTGGTGATTCGTTCCTGCAAGGCACCCATTTCTTGTTGGAGATTTGGTTGGTATCCAACAGCAGAAGGAAGACGTCCCAGTAGGGCAGAGACCTCGGCACCAGCCTGAGTAAATCGGAAGATATTGTCAATGAAAAGGAGAACATCTTTACCTTGATCACGGAACGTTTCAGCCATCGCAAGACCTGAAAGAGCAACACGTAGACGAGCTCCTGGTGGTTCATTCATTTGTCCAAAGACAAGGCTGGTTTTTTCAAGCACGCCAGCTTCTTTCATTTCGTAGTAAAGGTCATTACCTTCACGGGTTCGCTCACCAACACCGGCGAAAACCGAGTTACCGCTATGGAACTTGGCAATATTATTGATAAGTTCAGTAATAAGCACTGTTTTACCAACACCAGCACCAGCAAACAGACCAGCTTTACCACCCTTAGTAATTGGTGCGATGAGGTCAACTACTTTAATACCGGTTTCAAGAATTTCGGTTTTGTTTGACTGTTCTTCCAGAGATGGAGCTTCGCGGTGAATCGGCGCACGTGGACCCTTTGGTGCAGGTTTACCATCAATTGGATCACCAACCACATTAAACATACGACCTTGAGTTTCATCACCAACAGGTACACTAATAGGTGCACCGGTTGCCGTTACGGCCTGACCACGCTTTAGGCCGTCGGTACTGGCGAGCGCAATAGCACGAACAGTGTGTTCATCAAGGTGTTGAGCAACCTCAAGCGTCAGGGTACTATCGCCGCGTGCTATGTGTAACGCATCATAAATCGCTGGGATTTTGCCTTCAAACTCAACGTCAACAACGACGCCGACAACTTGTATAATTTTTCCTGTATCATTTTTACTCATCATATCTCCTTTTATTCGTTCAACGCTTCAACGCCGCCTGATATTTCTGCAAGTTCCTGGGTAATTGCGCCTTGTCTGGCCTTGTTCATGGCAAGCGTCAGATCATCAACCAGATCCGAAGCATTGTCAGTCGCATTTTTCATGGCAATCATACGCATACTGTGTTCACTGGCGCGCGCATCGAGTAATGCCTGAAAAATCTGAGCCGAAACAAGGCGGTAGGCAACACCATCTAGGACTTCTTCGGTACTTGGCTCGTAGGTAACTCCAGCACTTGTTGTCGCCAGCTCACTTTCGTCGGACCCGGCCGGAAGTACCCGTAAAACTTTTGGCTTTTGGTTGAGGCTCGTAATAAATTCTGTATAGATCACGTCAACCGCATCCACACTGGCGCTTACAAACGCATCCCGCGCGCTGTCGAGGATCGCACGAAGCTCACTACCATCGGGACGATCGGGGAGTTCTTCATACACACCAAGTACATTAGTGTCTTTGATACGAGCCACAAATTGAGCAGCCTTACGACCTACTGCAATAGTGGTGTTTTTAATTTTAGCTGTGTCGTCGTGCTTTAGTTCTTCAAGATAGGTTTTCAGAATATTGCTATTGTAGGCACCGGCTAAACCTTTATCACTTGCAATAACAATAATAAGACGTGATTTCATAGGTCGAGTCACAAACAGCGGGTGACGGGCAACTGCGCTCTGGGTAGAAATCCTATTTAAAAGTTCACGAGCGGCTAGGGTATACGGTGCAGAAACTTTGGTAATTTCCTGAGCACGACGCATTTTACTAGCAGCGACAAGTTGCATCGCTTTCGTAATTTGCTTGGTGCTTTTTACCGAGCGAATTCGTGTTTTTAATATTTGAATCGACGCCATAAACTATTTGCTCTCAAATCCTTTGCTTACAGCCTTTGCAACATCCGTCATAACTTTAAGAGTTTTGTCGGTCGGCTTGTCGCCCTTTTCAAGCTCTTGCATAGCTGGTTTGTGATCCTTCCAAAGACGAGTCAGGAGGGCGGCCTGGGCAGCCTTAATTTTGGCTGCTGGCACGCGGTCAAATAGTCCGTCAGTCACCGCATAGATGCTAGCAACTTGCTCCCAAATGCTGGCTGGCTGGTATTGGTGTTGTTTCAAAAGTTCAGTCAAGCGCTGTCCACGATCAATTTGCGCTTTAGTCGCATCATCAAGGTCACTTCCAAACTGCGCAAAGCTTGCAAGTTCACGGAACTGGCTCATACCAAGTTTTAAGTGGCTACTAACTGATTTAATTGCCTTAGTCTGAGCAGCACCACCAACACGACTAACTGAAAGTCCGGCAGAAATTGCTGGTCGAATACCTTGGTAGAATAGATCTGTTTCAAGGAAAATCTGACCATCTGTAATTGAGATCACGTTGGTAGGGATGTAAGCAGAAATATCGCCAGCCTGAGTTTCAATGATAGGCAGTGCAGTCAGCGACCCAGCACCCAAGTCATCGCTCAATTTTGCGGAACGCTCCAGTAGGCGAGAGTGAAGGTAAAAGACATCACCAGGGTAAGCTTCACGTCCTGGGGGACGGCGAAGAAGAAGTGACATTTGGCGATATGCAACAGCGTGTTTAGTCAGATCGTCATAAATCATCAGCGCGTGCTGTTTGTTATCACGGAAGTATTCACCCATAGCAGTTGCAGCATATGGCGCAAGGTAAAGAAGTGAAGCAGGGTCAGACGGACTTGTGGCAACAACAATTGTTTGATCCATCACACCTTCGGTTTTCAGACGATCAATCAAACGAGCAACTTTTGAAAGCTTTTGACCGATTGCAACGTACACATTTACCACGCCAGTTTTTTGCTTGCCTTGGTTAATCATCGTATCGATAGCAAGCGCAGTCTTACCAGTCTGGCGATCACCAATAATAAGTTCACGTTGACCTCGACCAATAGGGAACATGGCATCGATTGCCATAATACCGGTCATCAGTGGTTCGTGAACTGACTTACGACCCATAACGCCAATAGCATCACGTTCAACCAGACCAAACTGTTTTGTCTTAATCGGACCTGCGCCATCAAGCGGGCGACCAAGCGGATCAACTACACGTCCAAGCAGTTCTGGGCCAACGGGTACCTGCAGAACTTTGCCAGACAGTCGTACTGTATCACCAGCCGAAACTTCAGCGTCAGTACCAAGCAGTACTGCACCAATTTCGTCTTCCATAAGGTTAAGTGCGAATGCTTCAACAATACCACTATTAGTCTCAATATTGAGAACTTCACTGTAGCCAGCTTTGTGCAGGCCATGAACCCAAGCTACACCATCACCAACACGAACAACAATACCAACACTCTCTAAACCTTCTTTTGCCTCTAGGTGTTCAATCGCGGCGCGAAGGTCTTTGGATAATTCTGCTACTGATAGTTGGGTCATTTCGTATTCCTCATTATTTCTTGTTGTTAGTAGTAAGTAAGCTTAGGCGTCTGAAAATTGTGGCATCAAGCTGGCGGCCGGGGATATCAATACGAACGCCACCAAGCACAGCTGGATCAATAAATTGATTGAGTTCAACTGTCTTTGCTGCCGTTTGTTCTTTTACCATGTCGATAATGGCCGTGCGTGTTGCGGCGCTCAGTGCGTCGGCTGATACAACACTCGCTAGCACCACGCCACGCTCTGCGAGCTGGAATTGAATATCGCGTATGATAAGCTCGATTTCGGTCGTTCGACGGGTATCAACCAAAAATGCAGCGAGGCTTGAGGCTAGTTCTTTAATACTGCCACCATCAGCAACCTGTGAAGCAATATACTCTGCAATCTTACGCCTAGACAAACGAACCGCCATTATTTAACCGCCTTTAGAGCGCTACGGATAACTTCGTCATCTATGCTTTTAGTCATAGTTTTACCAACTACTTTTTCGGTTGCAAGTGCGACAAGCTCGATAGTTTCGTTATGTAATGCTTCTTTTGCAGCCACCACTTCCTTGGCAATGTCATCCTTAGCGTCTGCCACAATCTGATCAGCACGAGTTTTCGCTTTGGCCTCGGTAGCACTTAGTGTTGCAGCCGATTCAGCTTTAGCAGTCGCCACAATGTCAGCCGCCTGAGCCTGTGCATCACGCAGTAATGCTTCGACACGTTCTTCGGCATCAACAGCAGATTTCTGTGCTTCTGCGGCAGCTTTTTGAGCATCATCAATTTTTGCTTGGCGCTCATCAACTGATTTCATCAGCCATGGGTAAACAAACTTGCCCAGGATAAACACCAACAGCAAAAAAGCGACAATCTGTAAAATTAACATTTGCCAGTCGATACCAAGCGAGGTAAAAATACTCTGGTTAGAAGCGTCGGCAAATTGTGTGAGCGCGTGGATCAAAATAGTCTCCTAAGCCAAGAACTTTGCGATAATTGATACAATAATACCGATGAAAGCCAGCGAGTCGGCAAACACGATACCAAGAATCATCAGTGTTCGGATGTCTGGCAACTTCTCTGGGTTACGACCAAACGCGTTAAGCGCACCTGCGCCGATGATACCAATACCTACTGCCGCACCAAGTGCTGGTAGGGCATAGCCAAGTACAAATGGTAGTGAATTCATTAAAATCTCCTTTTTTTATTACCTTAATTATACCATGCTTTTACGCTGGTGCCTCACCGTGCTCACTGCCGTGGGTAACGGCTAATGAGGTGAAAATGAGGACCAACACAAAGAACACATACGCCTGAATGAAACCGATAAATAGCTCAAAAATCATAAAGAACGGCAGCACCACAGTTGCAGCGTAACTAGCTAGCAGTCCTATAACAACCAGCAGAATTTCACCAGCAAAGGCGTTACCAAACAGTCGAAGAGCCAGAGCCAAACCACGACTAAACTCACCAATAATTTCGAGTGCGCCCTCGAATGCTCCCATCGGGTCTTTGAGAGGATTACGAATATAGCGACCAACGTTACCAAACACACCCAGATACTTAACAGCATATATTTGAACCGTTACTACCGTAATAAGAGCTAAGGCAAGCGTAAAATTCAGATCCGCAGTCAGGCTACGAAGCAAAGGTACGCCGTTCCAGTTAATAGTATCGAGGCCCGGTAACACACTTAACCAATAGTTAAACATCACGACAAAAAAGACAGTCATGGCAAGGGGGGTCATTTTTTTAGCTAACTTTTTGTCAGGAATGATATCGTTAATCTGTTTTAGTAGGCCTTCAAATACCCACTGTACTAGTCCAACAAAGCGATTATAACGACCGCGTTTAACAGACACGGCGGTGTAAACAAGTACAACAATTGCTATCAAGCTACCAACAATACCGCACAGAAGTGCATTGGTAACCGAAAAGCTGCCAATTTTAAAAAGCTCTTGAGCACCAATGCTGACTTTTAGATCAAAGGCACCAAAGTCGTTTATCATGAACGAACTCCCTTAAGTTGGCGGTAAATCAGATACACAACTGTCGCGGCGCCAACTGCTAGCAAAATAATGGTCCAAAGCACTACTGTATGAAGCGCCTGATCCAGTAGCAAACCTGCAATTGTTCCAATAAGAATCGGGGTGAATCGCCATGTCGTGTCGAGAGCAGTAATGGTCAATAAAACAGCCGGCTTGGTTATTTTATCCGACTGTTTCTTTGTCTGGGTCTCTTTCTTTGAAGGCTCAGTCATATCTGGGCTTATTTTAACAGAGCTGAGACAGTTTGTATAGTCCGACTAATTAAGGGATAGACAGAATTGTAAATGTCCCACTACCATTGAATGTGATAATCGTATTACCGCCCGAAGTTGTCACAACTCCACCTGTATTTGTCGTTGTCATTGATCCAGTAGGGTAGGAGATAATGACGACACCTGACCCACCAGCACCACCAAGACCTCCGGCATATGCCCAGCCTCCGCCTCCACCACCGCCTGTATTTGGCGTTCCAGTCGTACCAATATTAGTCGTTGTTGCATTAGCGCCTGCACCACCGCCACCAGATCCACCCGCTCCGTTCTGAGAACCTCCGCCACCTCCAGCATAGTATACCGATGATCCCGTAATGCTATTTGTGACGCCAATACCACCAGCACCACCAACGTTAGTTCCGACACCTCCCGCACCATTACCGCCAGCACCGCCGCCGCCAGCACCAGAAGCAGTACCAAGGGGCATTCCGCCAGTATTGCCTTGCCCGGGTATACCAGTCTCTGATTGGTATGATCCATAATAACTCTCTCCACCGCCACCAGAACCACCGCTCAGGCCGTTATTCCCTGCAGTACTATTATATGAATATCCGCCAGCGCCTCCACCAATTGCGATCATGCCATCAAATATTGAATTACCACCGTTTGTGCCCTGTGCTTGATTAGGACCACCGTTACCACCAGCACCGACAGTCACTGTGTATGTTCCAGGTCGTATTGCCAAACTAGAGTTATATAGTAATCCACCGGCGCCGCCACCGCCGCCTGTAGATCCACCGCCGCCACCGCCGCCGGCGACGACCAAAGCTTTTATATTTGCCGAAGGGAGAGCAGGGTTAGAGGAAAAGCCAGTATCATATGAGTAGTAGTCAGTTGGTACCTGGTTCCAAAATACCGTGCTGTCCCAACTTGCATCACTTCGCATGAGGACTGTTCCATTTGAAACTTGCACTGCAGCAAACAGAAGTCCACTCGGATTTACGGCAGTAGCACCATTGAATAGTTGTATGCCAACATTATGTTTACCTGGGCCAACCGTCACAGTCGTCGTCGTTAAAACTTGGCCACCAGTATTGGTGAAAATTGCCGTTCCGTCTAAATATATACTACAGCTATCATCACAGTTAGTAGAAAACTTTACGTCCGTCTGGCTCGCTAACGTAAACCCTTGTGTATTCCTAAACCACGTATACGAACTACCCGGGTAGTTATTGCCAGAGGCAGCGTTAGTATTACCAATATAGCTGGTGAAGGTGTCTCCTGATGTCGTGCCCCAAGCTGCTGGCGCACCTGCCCACGGATTTTGAGCGTTAGCCCAAAGACCAAATACTCGAACTGGGTCCCATTGATTTGGATCCTCGTAATAACCGGGCATTGAGTAGTGCACCGTATTACCGGCGCTCACGCGCCACGACGTATCAGTACCCATAATAGGCAGCGAAGAAGAACTATTAGTAAGAGTCAGCGACAAACCAGATGGATTTGCAGCAACACCTCCATTAGTGACCTGAGCTAGCACTGTATGGCACCCAGCCGTCAAGTTTACCGAGGTAGAGCTTGTCGCCAGTCCAACATTTAACACAACTGTCCCGTCAATGCTTATTGAAGCCAAGTCGTCGGCGGCTGCCGCCAAATTGTATGATCCGGCAGTCGCAACACTGAAGTCTTTACGATAGTACATCGGGCCGGGGTTAAGATTGCCAGTTGCAAGAGTTATCTGAGCACCAAGACCAGCGCTTGATGAATAAGTTGCATTATTCCAGCCAAGACTACTATTAGCCGTTCCGGAACATAGGTCTGGTACTGATGCCGCAGGGGAGGCTGGTTGAGTGTAAGTACGCCACACAGAACCATTTGAGTCACGAAGAAGTTGGACATAGCCATTGTTCGGAATAGTTTTATTTGTATTTATTGCACTCACGTTGAAGCTTCCGCTGAATGCAGAAGTAAACGTCACAATAGTATTTCCGCCCGACGTTGTTACCGTTTCACCAGTCCTGTTAGCTGCATCGGTTGTCATCGAGCCAGTAGGGTAGGAGATAACGACTATGCCTGATCCACCGTTGCCACCATTGAAGTACGATCCGTTATAGGACCCACCTCCACCTCCGCCTCCAGTGTTAGCCACGCCATTAGTTCCGGCCGCGTCCATATGGCCCCAGCCACCGCCGCCTAGATAACTTCCACCAACAAAGTTCCCGTTTATTTCACCGCCACCACCACCGCCAGCATAATAGACCGACGAACCAGTTATCGTGTTTAAGACCCCAAGGCCACCATTACCGCCAGCGGTTGAGTTACTACCTGCGTTGCCTGGCCCGCCAGCACCACCTCCACCGCCCATACCACCTGACCAACTGGCCGCCACAAAACCCGCACCACCATTATTGCCCTGATTCCCAATACTTACACCACCAGAGGGCGTATTACCAGCTGTCAGCATAGTCCCACCGCCACCACTTCCACCACTACTGGCAGTGGTACCTCCAGGATACCCACCGTCACCCAATGGTATTCCACCACCACCACCATTAGCGGTTACCGTAGAAAATGTCGAATTTCCTCCATTAGCTCCACCAGCAGCAGTGACTCCGTGGCCTGTTCCGCCCGCTCCACCAGCACCGACCGTTATTGGATATGAACCGGTGGAAAGCGCGAAGCTTGGATTATATACATAACCACCAGCACCACCGCCTGAACCAGCAGCGCCACCGCCACCGCCACCTCCTACAACAAGTAGCTTCACAGTACCAGAGCCAAGCGACGGTAGTCCTACACTAAAGCTGCTCCGAAGATCACCATTCGACACAACTGAACAGCGTGAATCACTAGGACAAATGTTGTTAGTGTCCTGCGTTACTGTAAAAGTACCGCTACTTGTAAAGGTAACGATTGTATTACCGCCAGATGTCGTAACCGAACCTCCGCTGGTTGTGAGTGTACCTGTTGGGTAGGAAATAATAACGATTCCTGATCCGCCATCGCCACCTTTATTATTGGCGTTGTAATGTGATCCGCCGCCGCCACCACCACCAGTGTTGGCTCCTCCGTTACCACCTGGAGTATTTGCCTGCGAAGCAGTTGCACCGCCACCGCCCGCCGAACCATTATTAAGGCCCGCCCCACCTGTTGTTGAGCCAATCGCGCCGCCACCGCCGCCACCGATACCACCATTACCGCCAGCGATAGTATATCCAGAACCGCCACCGCCGCCGCCCCAGTAGTAGCTTGTTCCAAGAATTGAGTTTGCAACCCCAGGGCCACCATTTGCCTGACTATTACCGCTGCCGCCGACACCGCCAGCGCCACCGCCGCCGCCAGAATAGTAAGCTACTCCTTGATTACCGCCGGCAAAACCTTGACCAGCAGTTCCTGCTCCACCAGTCACGGCACCTGCCGGAGTGGAGTTATTGTTATAGCCTGAAGCACCTCCGCCTGAGCCGCCAGCTTGACCAACGTTAAGCCCAAGTCCTAAATCGTCATACGACATACCGCCACGACCACCACCGATAGCCGTTATACCGTCAAAACTTGAGTTACCTCCATTCGTTCCTGGAATTGATGGGTGTGATGCGCCTACGCCTGCCGGTGCACCGTTGCCACCGGCACCAACTGTCACAGCAAAACTACCAGTACTGATTGGAAGAGAAGCGTTATAGACGACACCGCCACCGCCACCACCGCCGCCCATATTCGTACCGCCGCCACCGCCGCCAGCAACTACTAATACTTTAACAGTGGTTGTACCTGGTATTTGGTTACCATAGCAGTCTGTACTTGGGGTCAGGGGATTAGCATCACTCCAAAGCGGTACGCCGTTATTGGCGTTCAAACAGGACTGCGCATATGCTACACCAGCGGTACCAGCTGCTTGGGCGAGTTGATCATAATATTGATTATTGAGCGCCGTTCGAACAGCCGAAGTGCTTGTTACCGCCACGAGTAGGACCGTTAACATAATGATCGAGGAAATTAAAATAGTCGGTAGCGCAAAACCACCTTCGTATTTTCCATGCCTGAATCGTTGCATATTTTTTGTCCAACCCCTTTCGCGTTGAAGCGAATTTAGTTTAAGTATAGCATAACCAAGTTGCTAAAATAGTATTTACGAGACACAAATATTACTGTATAATGTATAGTGAATGATTCGTCGATGACGAAAGAATAGGGGATTATATAATGAGCACAGCACCACAGATTACAATTTATAGCACCAGCTGGTGCGCCTTTTGTCACACTGAAATGCAGTGGCTTGATAAACTAGGCATCCCTTATATTGCCAAAGATGTCGAAGCTGACAAAGATGCTTACGAAGAGCTCCTAAAGAAAAACGGCGGCAGCTATAGTGGAGTACCAGTAACAGATATCGCCGGCGATATTATCCTTGGCTTTGACCGCCCAAAAATCCAAGATTCAATTAAAAAGCACGAAATCCAGCCAGTAACTGCATAGTTTTAGACTGCGCCGATTTGCAACACGTCGCCACCAAGTGCCTGACGAAAATAGCCATCGTGACTAACGTAGATGACAGCCCCAGCATACTTGCCGAGGGCTGTTTCTAATTCTTCAATACTAGGTAAATCAAGGTGGTTCGTTGGCTCGTCCAAAATCAACAGTTGCGGTTCATTAGCCAGCATTGAAATCAATTGAAACCTGGCTTTTTGGCCACCAGACAATCTAGAAACTGGCGTTTTACCGTCGCCCTCATTAAACAAATAGTCACTCATTAAATTGCGAATTTTGGTTGTCGAAATAGATAAACCTCGGTCCAAGTACATTTTTTCAATAGCAGCTTCGAGCGACAGCGGGAAGTAAGTAGGGGACACTTCTTGTTCGTACACGCCGATTCGAACGTGTGCGTCTAGCGATATTTCACCCTCAAACTTCACTGTCGAATCTTCCAAGGTTGAACCTTGGAACGAAGGGGTGGTACGTAGCAGATATTTAATGAGGGTCGTTTTACCAGCCCCGTTACGACCGCGGAATTCTAGTGCTTCACCCTCGCGAAGATCAATATTAACACCTGAAAACAGCGGTTTCTCGTCGTACCCTAGCGATAAGTCTCGCGCGCTCACCAGTACGTGTTTACTACGTGATTCATCATCCTTCAGATTCATCTTGATATTTTTAGCTTTGAATTTGTCATATTGGGCAGCAACTTTATAATTCAGATTCGCTGCTGATTCTTTATCGATCCAAAAAGTTGGTTTTTCCTTTGCTTGTAGTTCGGCCAGTTCTTTACGCGAATTTTCTTCTAGTCTTTTAAACTTTTGAATCGTTGCAGGGTTACGTGATTTTTCCTTCAAACGCTGATAATCAATAACTTTGGCCTTCAAGTTCACAATGCGCTTTTCAACCATTTCAAAATCGTTCATTTGACTACCGGTACTGACGGCATTTTGCTTCAAATACGCGTCATAATTTCCCTTGTAACTGACGCTATCGCCATCTTTTAACTCGACGATACGGTCGACTTCCCGTAGCACATCACGGTCGTGAGTAATGACTAACATTGCCTCGCGCGCTGTTTTCATCCAGTCGATATATTGACCCTTGGCAATGTAGTCCATGTGGTTCGTCGGCTCGTCGACGAGCGCCAAATGCGCGTCACTATGCATGACCTTAACGACTTCAACCAATCGTTTTTGACCACCAGATAGGGTAGAGAAAGCACGGTGTGCGACGCCCGGCAATTGGAAGTTATCAAGTTCGCGCTCGATTTGCTCCTCAATTTGGTAAAAACCTTTGTCATCAAAACGCTGCAAAGCCTGGGTGTATTCGTCGATTAATTTCATGTCATCACCCATAGTAAGAGGATAGGATTCAATAATATGACTGAGGTCACTGTATTCTGGTAGACCCTGCAATACGTACTGCAAAACGGTTGTTTCGCCCATATCATGGTGTTCTTGGGCGGTTGAAACAATCACGGTACCGCGCTTATAAATAATATCGCCTGTGAAATCTTTGTCCGTACCAGAAAGGATATTAAATAGAGTAGACTTGCCAATACCATTACGGCCGATGACGCCGACTTTTTCACCGTCATCAATACTAAACTTAATCCCACTCATCAAAGTTTTGGGACCAAAAGATTTTTCGGTAATGGTAATATCGGCAATCATATCTGTACAAGTGTATCATTTACAGAGGCAGGAGCCTAATGAAAATTGCAATTATTCAGAAAAGAGACATAATAACGGAATGACAAACGGCAGATTTATCGATGCTACGCCAGAATTCGAGAAACGAGGAAACCTGACCAGACCAGGCGACCTCAATAAACCAAAGCTTGGTCAAGTTATCTATTTACCGTCCTTTGGCATTCCCGAACCTGTTAGCGAACCACTACCAGTAGATATCAAGAGGCCTTCACAGGCAGCTATGTTCAATGGGTTTGAGAACAGCGCGGGACAAATTGTAGAAGTACTTCAAAAAGAGGGTTACGGAGACATTGCCGAAAATTTAAGGGATGCATGTATTACCGCTCTATACGACGGTGATAGCGTTAATAGGGTACGAATATTCGCCGAAGGATGTTTATTCGCTACCGACGAAGGGCTCTATACCCGCTTCTTAAATGGCGTTGATTTTTTTGTAGATTCATAAGGCCTAAATACACTTAAGATATAATACAAAGTATCTATGAAAAAAATGCCAAAAAAACCCTCCATAATCATGATTCATGGTTTTCGTGGCACTCATCACGGCTTGCAATTGATTGCCGATCAACTGACTGACTATAGCCTAATTATTCCTGATCTACCTGGCTTTGCCGAAGGCGACAGACTCTCATCATATGATCTGGGTAGCTATGTGAAATGGCTCCATGGCTTCATTAAAAAACAAAGCCTGGTCGAACCACCGATTCTACTTGGCCATTCGTTCGGAAGTATCATCGCTAGCGCCTATGCTGCCAAGTATCCTGAAACAATTGAAAAGTTAATTCTGGTTAATCCCATCGGCGCTCCTGCACTTGAAGGACCGCGGGCACTTCTGACTAAACTTGCGTTATTTTATTACTGGACAGGTCGTAAACTTCCGAAACGACTTGGCTATAAATGGCTATCCGCGAGGCCTGCCGTAGCAGTTGTCACATTATCAATGACAAAAACAAAAGATAAAACTCTTCGCAAATATATTCATGGTCAGCACTTCCAATATTTCAGCTTGTTTCATGACCTGCAGTCTCTATCAGAATCTTTTGCAACATCTGTATCAAATAATGTGCGCGACTTTGCCAAAGACATTTCTGTCCCAACGCTGTTGATTGCGGGTGAAAAGGACGACATCACGCCACTTCATAAACAAAAAGATCTGGTAACTCTTTTTCCAAACGGACAGTTACAAGTCATAAAAAAAGTCGGTCATTTGACCCACTACGAGACACCTGACCAGGTGGCAAAACTAATTCAAGATTTTATTAAGTCGGAGTAGATTTGTTCAAAACGCTCCAGCGTTGTTTGTAGGTTATGAGTATTGGCGATCGCCAGACTCTCGCGGCTCATTTTGGCACGCAGTTCCGGCTTACTAATTAATTCTAAAAGTCCTTCGGCAAATTGCTTGTCGTCGTCTCGATCACACAAAAATCCATTACGTTTGTCCTGGCATAGTTCTCGAAGCGCACCGGCATCGACGGCCACAATTGGTTGTCCACTTGCCATCGCTTCGAGAGTCGCAATACTTTGTAGTTCCATAGGCGAGGGCATTGCAAAGACAGTCCCAACTTGGTGTAGAGCAACCTTGTCTTCTTCGCTAACGAGCCCTGCAAAACTAATATGATCCATGACGTCCAGTTCATGTGCCAGGTCGCGTAGATTCAATCGATCAGTGCCATCACCAACAATTAACAGATGCGCTTTGTGTGATTTTAGAACTCTTGCAAATGCTTTGATGAGAACCCACAAATGCTTTTCAGCGTCCAGGCGCCCGACGTAGGTAATAATCGGGCGATCGGTTGGCAAGTCATATTTTTTTAATAATTCTGGACTAGGTGTTCCTGGCTGGAACCTGACAAGGTCAATACCATTTGAAATTGCCTCCATTGGGACATCAATTCGATCATTAGCCTTAAACATGTCAATTGCGGATTGAGTTGGCAGCGTGACGTAGTCAGACTTGGAATGAAAGCGCGCACCATATTGTGAAAGCATATAGTTAATCGGACGGGCGACAGGCGCGAGCAGTTTGATGTTATCCATCAGGTTTTCAGGCATCGCATGATTAGTGCTAACAATAGGAATGCCGTATTTATTTCCATATTTCATCGCGGCTTGTCCGATCCACATCAACATTTGAATATGGATAACGTCTGGATCAAATTCTTGGATAATCTTTTTAACCTCACGCCCTGGTGTCGGCGAAATCCGAAAGTTTTGATACGGTAAAAAGGGGACCGAGGCAGTTCGAACGATAACATAGTTACCGTCAACTTCTTTGCATCTTTTACCGGTCTGACTAGGTGCAATCACCATCACTTCGTGACCGCGTGCCGCCAAACCGTGAGCTAAATTTCGACCAAAGGTCGCAACTCCGTTAATCGTCGGCCAATATAGGTCCGCCGGTATCAAGATTTTCATATGGCTTCATTATATCATGAGGGTTTCTATGGATATTAGTCGTGCTACAATAATCCATATGAAATTACTCTATGACGCTAGGTACATTCGACCCGATTTTCATGATGGCATTAGCCGCTACACAACAGAGATTGCAAATGCACTCGCCAAACAAACAAAAGTAACTTTTATCATCAGCGACGAGAAGCAGCTGGCGTTTTTACCGGATAACGCAGAGTTTGTTAAAATTCACGCCCCAATCTCTGCACTAGAACCATTTACATCACTGATTCTAAATAAATTTAAACCAGACGTCGTCTTTTCGCCGCTTTTTAGCATGGGAACATTCGGTCGAAGATTCAAACTTATTTTGACATCACACGATATGATCTATGTCCACCATCCTGAACCACCTCTAGATATTCAAAACAAACTGCTTCGCTTGGGATGGAGGGTTTATTATTCAACCAACTTAGCGATGAGTATTACCCTTAACTCAGCAGACATCGTAAACACTGTCAGCGAATCAGCCAAACAAGAATTTATTGATGCGCATCTGACCAAAAGACCTATTATTGTCACACCAAATGCGCCAAAACCACTTGATAAACTCCTCGAAAAACCTGTCGATGTCAGCAAAAAGAAACCTCGTAATATCGTCTACATGGGCGCATTTATATCTTATAAAAATGTCGAGACCTTACTGAAAGGCATGAAGTACTTGCCCGAATATACTTTGCACCTCCTCAGTCACTTGCCACCCGAAGAGCGCTACCGCGAATTACTCGCCATGATTCCCGAAGGCGCCAAAATCATCTGGCATAAAGGCGTAACCGACCAAAAGTATGCAGACTTACTTGCCGATAACGCGTTCCTTGCTAGTGCAAGCCTCGACGAAGGCTTTGGACTTCCTGTTGTCGAGGCTCAGAGTTTAGGTGTCCCTACAGTTCTGACTGATATGCCCGTCTTTCATGAAGTAGCGGGCGACGGTTCACTATTTTTCGACGCCCATGACCCTAAAGATTTTGCAGATAAGGTCAAACAGCTCGACGATGATGAACTTCGCGAAAAGCTCTCGCGCGCTGCCAAAAAGCATGCCGCCCAGTACAGCTGGGACGCCTCTGCTACCAAGCTGCTTGCGGCTATTACATCTCTGTTACAATAGACATATCATGGCCAACGCGAAAACTAGTAAAAAAAAGCCCCTCAAACGGCACTCTGCGATCGTTAATAAACGAGCGACTTTTGATTATGCTATAAATTCTGGCGACGAAATTGTCGCCGGTATTGCCCTCACTGGTCCCGAGACCAGGGCCGCTCGCGATGGTCACATTCAGCTAAAGGGTGCGTTTGTGACTGTGCGTGAAAACGAATTATGGCTTAATAATGCCAGTTTCAGCCTGAAAATCAACGAAAAGAACAAACCTGGCGCGCGCTCAATTGACACAACCCCACGTAAACTATTAGCGAAACGTAAACAAATCGATGAATTATATGCTCGTAAACAATCAGGTATGACTATTGTGCCACTCAGGCTTATTACCAAAGGCCGCTTCATAAAGGTCGTTATTGCACTAGGTAAGGGAAAGAAAAACTACGACAAACGAGAAACGCTGAAACGTCGCGACCAAGAACGTGAAGCCGATAGGGCAATGAAAAACCTATAGGGTTATAATAAAGATATGAAACTATATTCGTGGAACGTCAATGGAATCCGAGCAGTTCTGAATAAAGGAACTTTTCAAACTTTTATCTCCGAGCACCAGCCGGACATTTTGTGCCTACAAGAAACCAAGGCTAAACAAGACCAAGTCGAAATTGAACTACCTGGCTATGAAATGTATTGGAATAGCGCTGACAAAGCAGGCTATAGCGGCACAGCAATTTTTAGTAAAATCAAGCCCCTGACTATCATTAATGGATTCACTGACGATATCGCGGGGAAATACAAACTAGCCGGTGACAGCTACGGTGACCCATCAAAAGAAGGGCGTGTCATTAGCGCCGAGTTTGATAAATTCTGGGTTGTAACTGTTTATACACCCAATTCAAAAGGTGACTTATCGCGACTTGATTTACGTCATAAACAATGGGATCCAGCATTTTTAGAACACATCCAGGACCTAGAAAAAACGAAACCGGTTTTGTTCTGTGGTGACTTAAATGTCGCACATAGCGAAATCGACCTTGCAAACCCAGCCGCAAACGTCGGAAAGCATGGCTTTACAAATGAGGAACGCGAAGGCTTTGATACGTTTGAAAAAGCCGGTTATGTTGATACTTTTCGAAGCCTATACCCAGACAAAACAGAGGCTTATTCTTGGTGGACACATTGGGCGAATGCACGTGCCCGTAACATCGGTTGGCGCATCGATTATTGGCTGGCCAGCAAAGGCATTGCAGACAAGATTGTGAACGCTCAAATTCATCCGGACGTCATGGGGTCTGACCATTGTCCAGTTAGCATTGAGCTGAAGGTATGAGTAAAAAATTCGCCGTCTTTGACATCGACGGCACCATTTTTCACTGGCAATTCTTTCATGAACTTTTTGACGAACTAGTTGAGGCAAAAGTAATTAGCTCGTCGATCGCTGGCCCGGTTCTCGAGGACCGCAAAAAATGGCGTCAAGGATTAGTCGACTGGAGCCAGTACGAACAAGGTTTGGTGAAAGCACTAAACAGTGGCATCGTCGGTATCGACAAAACACTACTAGAGAAAATATCGGATCAAATCGTCAGCACCAAAGGCAAAGTTTTATACCATTACACCCGTGATTTACTAAAAGATTTACAATCAAAAGGCTATACAACGATTGTCATCAGTGGCTCTCAGCAAACCCTGGTTGAACGATTCGCCCTTGAATATAAGATTGATTTTGCCCTTGGGCTTGACTACGAATTTGCGGATGGAAAACTTATTGCAATCAAGCGCGAAATCTATGGCCAAAAAGCAGCCTTGCTTAAACAACTGGTTGAACAAAATAATTTAGATTGGACCGACTCATATGCAGTAGGTGACACATCTGGCGACTCTGCGATGCTTGAACTAGTACAGCATCCAATTGCTTTTAACCCAGACGCGAAACTTCTCACCATTGCCAAAGAAAAAGGGTGGAAGATAGTCGTCGAGCGCAAGAGTATGGCCTACACACTGGAAAAAAATTCTGACGGACAGTACGTACTAAGCTAAGATTTTTGGTCGTTCAAAATAAGGTACAAACGTTTAGTCAAACCGTAAAGTGCCTGCGTTCCATTTTCAAGTCTGTAGTAATGTGCCACGTAAAATAATTCAGTAATAAATAGTAGCGGGCAGAGTGTCCAGGCTAAAATGTTTAACATTGGACCACTTGGATCGGCAGCAAGCGTCAATACGTACAGCCCGCCTGCAACAGATAATAACCATAGGACGCCGAAAAAGAATGTCACCAACAGGTGAATTAAACGTTCGTGCTGAAAATCGTGGACACGCAAGGTGTGAAAACGATAGAGGCTCCGCGCTTCGGCCAGCAAGTTTTCTCGTTCGCTGCCTTTGGCATCAACTAACCCAGCTTCGATTGTTTCAATTTGATGTGTCGTTATTTTTTTATGTTTCGCTAAATCTTTATCCATGTCATCATTATACCTCTTACCGCTACAAGAGTGGTAAACTTAAAATAATCATGGAGCATCCGTATTGGCACAAACAAACTCTGGCGACACCACTTTATCCAGATATCGAGTGGAGTAGGCCCGAACAGCGCTCTCAAAAGGGACATTTAGGTATTATTGGTGGCAATAAACTGGGATTTGCAGGTGTGGCCGAAGCTTACGAGGTCAGCACACAGTCAGGAGTAGGCGAAGTACGAGTGCTCTTACCCGATGCACTTAAAAAATCAATTCCACCCATTATGACCGATGTGATTTATGGATCAACCAATCCATCGGGAAGCCTCGCCAAAGATTCACTAACGGAAATGAAAGCACTCGGAGATTGGGCAACAGGGATTTTAATGATTGGTGACGCTGGACGAAATAGCGAGACAGCCATTGTCTACGAAGATTTTCTACATGATTACTCTGGTCCACTCACTATTACACGTGATGCGATTGATCTGATTAAAAACGCTAGTGCTAGCGTGGTTGAGCGCCCAAACACGCTACTGGTGGTATCCTTTGCGCAGCTACAAAAACTCTTCCAGCTGACTTATTACCCGAAAGTTTTAACCTTCAGTATGCAACTGACCGGTCTAGTCGAGGCGGTTCATAAATTCACAATTACATATCCTGTGTCGCTGGCTGTTCTTTTCAAAGAACAACTCTTGGTAGCCAGTGGCGGGGAAGTAACTTCGACACCATGGGATAATCCTATGGCAATCTGGCGTGGCAGTACCGCCACCAAGGCCGCCGTTTATTGGCTATGGAATCCAAAAAAGACACTTGAAAGCGTCACCGCAAGTTTATTGTAATTATATTGGTGGGCAAGGCGGGACTTGAACCCGCACTTCCTTGCGAAAACCAGATTTTGAGTCTAGCGCGTCTACCAATTCCGCCACTCGCCCAACAATATAATTACACTTCTTAAAACGTAAGAACAATAGTAGTAGCTACCGATATATTGTACAATAGAACTGATTAGGAATCTATATACATGAGCCCGGACGAAGACAATCCCACCCCTGGAAATGCAACTCCTGCCTCGTCGCAGCCGGCTGCTCCTGTGCCCGCTGGTCAAGCAACCAGCCAAGAAGCCGCGGCCAACCTTGTTCGTGCTCAAATCGATAATTTGTTTAACAAAACTCCTGTCAGCCCTGTAGCTACTGTTCAACCGCAAACTCAAACCCAGGCACCTGCTCAACCTGTTCAGGTGCAGGACACTAACCCCTACGAACGTACTCACGCCGACAACCCACAACCAGTTCTCGACCAATGGAAGCAATATCATAGTGCTTGGCAAACCTACTACCAAAAATATTACGAAGGCTATTACACGCATCATCTAACCAAGGCCAAGGAATCACTCCAGCCCGTGCAGACCGTACCAACGACACCAGAAAGCATTTTTACTCATCAACCTGATACACCCGAATCAGACGAGCCAATCACCAAAGACGAGGCCCTATTTGATTTACGTCAAAAGCTTTTATCACGCGTCAGCGAATCTGCTAAAAAGGTCCGAAAAAGCCGTCACTTTGTTCCCATTACTGCGGCAGTTATTGTCGTTCTGATATTTGTGTTCTTGCAATATAACCGCGTGCTTATTGGCACCGTCATGGCATATGTCAGCCCAGGCAATATTGATCCGCAAAACATCGTCGTCGACCCAACCACTAACGTGAGCGTTCCGGCCGATCCACTCCTTATTATTCCAAAGATTAACGTCAACGTACCCGTGTTATATGGTGTTGGGAATGACTACAATTCACAAATGGCGGCCATGACAAAAGGTGTCGCACAATTCGCCATACCCGGCGCCAATAGCCTTCCTGGTCAACAAGGTAATTTAGTACTGGCAGGACACAGCAGTAATGATTTACTCGATACCGGTGACTACAAATTCATCTTTGCTCAACTTGACGCCTTACAAGTAGGGGACAGCGTCTACCTCAACTACAACAGCATCCGTTACACCTATACAGTGACAAAGAAGCAAGTAGTTAGTCCGACTGACGTTAGTGCACTTGTTTATCCTACAACGACACCAACACTCACGCTTCTGACGTGTACGCCAGTTGGTACTGCATTAAACCGCTTGTTAGTTACTGCTCAGCAGGTAAGTCCTGATCCATCGACTTCAACGGCCGCACCAGCTACCAGCAACACGCCAGCGACCACAGAAATCCCAGGCGAATCGCCTACATTATTTGAGCGAATCTTCGGTGGCTAAATAAGTCACACGAGCCTTTCGACCTTTTCCTGAAAAGATCCTAAAGCGACTGCAGCCCCAGAAATTATGTCGCTAAAACGTGAATTTCTGGGCGCGAAAGGGGGATCTTGAAAGGAAGGAGGTCGAAGAAGACGGTCAAAAGCCGCGATATTTTATTGCAGTATCAATCGTACTCGTTGCAAATCATAACCCGTGGCAGTCTTGCCCAGGCTATATATATATTTGTCGTTCTGTGTCAGCGCGACGCCCTGGCCACTTACGACTGAGTTAAGACTTACTTCATTAGCACCATCGTATTCGCGCATAATTAGGTTGTTGCCATAGTCCGACCAACTATGCGCATCGTCCAGCCATTGAAGTGACGTCACTGTCACATTGGCATCGGCTGTTAGTGTGTAGCTGCTGGTCAATTGATGTTCGATATCGTAACTCATGACTGCCGCACCCGATTGTACCCGCAAATAATCGCCCTTGGTGCTAAAGGATAAAGTATCGACGCTTGTAGGGAAGGTAAACGAAGCAAAGGGTGCCAAACTAGAATTATCATCACTGCCGGACGATGGGTAGCTACCAGCCGTAATATCAACTTTGTTACCCTGTGCAATGGCAACATAATCCTGGTTAAAGTAGTGTGTCGTCGCAATGTGAAGCGGTACAGTTGGATCAGTTGTAACACTTCGCAGGACGTGTGGTGCATCATCACCATCGCGGTAAAAACCAACCACGCTCTTGGCAGCATCTGCAGGGTCTGTACCCGTATAAGTAATAACGTCAGGTTGGTACAGATCAAAGCTCGTCACGTTTGATGCCAGCGAGCGTGAAATCGTACCCGCAGACAAATCCAGCTTTCGAATGTCAGTACCAGCTAGAGCATACAATATATTACCACTGGTACCAGAGAAAACGACGTGACTAATATCAAGGTCTAGCGTAGCTGTTATGTTCTTTGAAGCAGATACATTTTTAGTATCCATTACCAGCCACTCTTTTTTGTCGCCGTAAGTGTGCTGGATCAAAACATAGCGATCGCCTATATCCCACTGACTAATCGTAAATGTATGGGTCATACCAGGCGTTGTTGCTTCACTATATGAGGTAGCTGGCAGTGTAATTGTCGTACTTTTTATATCATCCGACTGCAAGTTAACGACCTGAAAGGTAGGAACAGACGCCGATTGCTGCACTAACATTGCCTTACCATCAATCGTTCCTAGGCTGGCATATAACGATTGGTATGAAGCCACGGACTGTGCCGTATGGTTAATTGGTATCAATATTACATAGTTTAGCCACGTCAGAGTCCCAGGCTTTACATATACTGTTTTTTGCCACGGTTGATATCCGGACTTTTTTATAACCAAGTTATGACTTCCCGCCAAAACCGTACTTTTGGTAGAGGTAGTTGACCCTAAAGTTTGGCCATCAATCGTAACATTAGCACCAGATGGAGACGAGTCAAATTGCAGTAATGCACCTTGCTCTATGCGGCCATTATTCGTATCAATCCGATAGCCCAGTATCAGCAGTACCAAAACCGACACAATCACTAGCACTGACAAAATCATAACAACGTACGTAATTATACGTTTAATAAGTTCTTTCTTTTTCGAAGGTCGGCGATACATCTCTAGTATAATTATACATCGACCACTAGCATTGAATACATTTTTTAGTCAAATCCTTGCAAATTATGCTTAAGCTTCCTACTATAGTGTTACTGGTACGTTCCAAACGTAACAAACATAACGTGCAAACTGCGAGGACATAACATTATGAATAAAAGCAATATTGTTACCATTAATGGTCAGCAATATGATGCCCTAACGGGGTTACCGGTCGCCAAGTCGTCTGGTGATGTACTTACCAAAAAGGTGACACCTGCTGGTTCTGTTCATAGTTCGTTGCAGCGCTCAAAGACTTTAATTCGTCGTGTCACTAAAAAACCAAGTGCAATTCTGTCAAATCGCCCTAAAACACCAGGCAAGACTATGGATATCGCACCGCGCAGTAGTAAAATCTCTCGTTTTGCACCACATCCCGTTGCACCTGTCGCGCAACCAGCAGTTCAAGCACGTAACTTACCAGCTGCTGCTCATCCAATGCTTACAAAAGCCAAAAAACTGCATGCTCAAAAAACCGCACCAGCAAATACCAGCAAATCCTCACGCGAAATTAAAGAAGAGGCAATTACCGCTGCGCTCGCAAAACCATCTGTCAAAGAGCCTCGTAAGCGTTTTTACGACCGTCATCCACGCGCCATTACTATCGCCATTGTCAGTGTGATTGTGGCGCTTTTAGGTGGTTATTTAACCTATGTTAATATGCCAGCTTTATCGGTCCGCGTTGCAGCTGCACAGGCAGGCATCAATGCAACGTACCCTAATTATCGACCGGATGGTTATAGCGTTAATGGACCTGTTACCTACAGCAATGGAAAGGTGACTATTAACTTTGTTTCTAATTCCGGCACTAGCAAGTTCAGTATTACGCAAGAAAAAAGCCTATGGAACTCAACTGCGGTTCTGGACAATATTGTTACACCCAAAGCTGGCACTTCGTACATTACCAACGAATCTCAGGGTTTGACCATCTATACCTACAGTGGCAATGCCGCCTGGGTTAACGGTGGCATTTTATACACCATTGACGGTGACGCACCTCTGTCTGGTGACCAAATCCTGCACATTGCAACTAGCATGTAGGCATTCGGCGTTTAGCTCCATCAGTGGTAAAATAATACTAATATGACAGATGTTCGAACTCGTTTTGCGCCTAGCCCGACTGGCTTTATGCATGTTGGTGGTGTTCGTACGGCTTTATTTGCATGGCTGATTGCACGTCAGAACAAAGGCCAGTTTATCCTTCGCCTGGAAGATACAGACCAAAAAAGGGAAGTCGAAGGTTCAGCCGACCACATAATCACTGCTCTTGATGCGTTAGGGCTTTATCACGACGAAGGACCGGATAACGGGGGTCCATTTGCGCCATATATTCAAAGCAAGCGCCTCGACAGCTATAAACAGTGGGCGCAAAAGCTAATCGATAGCGGCCGAGCCTACGCCGATCCCTACAGTGCCGAGGAAATTCAAGCATTTCGCGACAGCGCTAAAAACGACAAAAAAGCCTTTTTGTACCGTGATCATCGCCCTGAGAATCCGCCCGCTTGGGACGGCACCACACCGCTACGCTTCAAATCAGAACCTAAATCATATGACTGGCACGACGAGGTAATGGGGGACCTGCACGCAGGTCCTGAAGTTATTGACGACTTTATTTTGATCAAATCAGATGGTTTCCCGACCTACAATTTCGCACATATTGTCGACGACGCCGAGATGAAAATTACCCATGTAATTCGTGGTCAAGAATTTATTTCTAGCCAACCAAATTACCTGAACCTTTACGAGGCACTAGGGCTAGCGTTTCCTCTCTTTGCGACCATGCCTCATATTTTGGGTGAATCTGGTAACAAAAAATTAGGCAAACGTGACGGCGCCAAAGATGTTCTAGATTATCTGCGCGAAGGTTATTTGCCCGAGACAATGATTAATTTTATCGCATCACTCGGTTGGAATGACGGCACTGAACAAGAAATTTTTACACGCGACGAACTGGTTGAAAAGTTTAGCTTAAACCGTGTCCAACATAGCGGTGCACGTTTTGATGAACAGCGTTTACTTTGGATGAACGGCCAACACATTCGTTTGTTATCCCTCGATGATTTGTATGATCGTGTTACTGACTTTTGGCCTGGATCAGCTAAGCAGGCGAGTGAAGATCACAAAAAACAAATCCTCGCACTGGTCCAAGACCGCTTAAAAACTCTGGCTGATCTGCCCACACTCACTGATTATTTCTTTACTGAACCAACCCCTAACTGGTCGATGATCACAGATAATAAACAATTATCTAAGCTGTCTAATAACGAGATTAACAACTTACTAACAGCGGCAATATCAGCACTCGAAACAAGTGATTTTGACCCAGAATCAATCCAAACAACACTTAATAATCTACTCGAAACAACGGGTCAAAAACCCGGTATTTTATTTAGCCTTGTCCGTATCGCAGTATCGTGGGCACCGTTTAGTCCCGCACTAAACGAAACAATTTCGGTACTAGGTAAAGAAACGGTTACTACGCGGCTTCAGCAGGCGATACAGTCGGCGCCAAGTCACTAGCAGCTTCTCTACCTAAACGCACTTGTATGCGATCATGGATCTCTTTCATCTTATCTACCAATTCAGCTTGGTCTTGGACGTCAACTAAAGCGCCGAGATTACCGTCTTGAGCTAAGACTTCCATTTCATGCAGGATCTCTTCTTGCTCTTGCAACATTTCGGCCGGTGTCTGTGTTTGTTTTTCTTGCTTTGACTTTTCCATATCTTAAACTATAGTCTCCTCGTAAAGCGTTACAAAGCGTAACCACTTTGCTATAATACGCCTAATGGATGAACATATTAAACTTGGGTTCTGGGGACACGTACGCAAACATCGCACGCTTTTACTTATCCTTGGTGGACTGATTTTAGTTGGTGGGGCAGCCAACGTCGCACTGTTACTCTTTTACAAACCTCCCGTCGAGGTTAAACCGGCTGTCGTCGTTAAAAAAGCACCCGCAGCACCGGCTCCAAAATACTATTCGCCGCTAACGGGTAATTTGGTCCCAGATCAGGCATCTACGACTATGCCTGTTACAGCCGTTATGATTGAAAACAGCCCTGATGCCCGTCCACAATCTGGACTTAAAGACAGTGGTGTCGTTTTTGAAGCCATTGCCGAAGGTGGCATCACGCGCTTTATGGTACTCTACCAGCAAGAAAAACCATCGCTGATTGGACCTGTTCGTAGTATTCGTATTTATGACGATGAGTGGGTTGCACCATTTAATGCCAGCGTTGCCCATGTTGGCGGCAGCATGGCAGGCCTCGCCGAGGTTCGTGACGGATCATATCGTGACATCGATCAATTCTTTAACTCGGGCAGTTACTACCGCACTAACGACCGGGCTGCACCGCACAATGTTTACACAACATCTGCCTTGCTTGATGCTTTGAATGCTAAAAAGGGATACACAGGATCAACCTTTGTGGGCTTTACTCGAGTTGATGGCAAACCGGTCGCAACGCCCGATGCAACCAGTATCAACATCACGATCAGCAGCGCTCTATATAACAGCACCTACGCCTACGATAAAACAACTAACACCTATGCACGCTCACAGGGTGGGGCGCCACATCTAGACCGAGAGAGTGGTCAAATTACTCCAAGTGTCGTTATTGCAATGCGTGTCAATGAAACGACAGTATTACAAGACGGCTATCGCGAGGCTATTACCACCGTCGGTAGCGGCGCGGCCACCATCTTCCAAAACGGCACCGCCATTCCTGTAACCTGGACCAAAACCAGCAAAACTGCTCAGATTACTTTCGCCGACGCCAACGGCAAAGACGTTCCGCTTGTTCGTGGCCAGACCTGGATTGCCGCAGTACCAAATAACGGAGGCAACGTGACGTGGCAGTAAACGAAATGCCAAAACAAATTCGGGAATTTTGGCCCAAGTTTCGACGCTCGGCCATCATGCGTATTATCCTGACCCAGATTGTTGTTATTGCTGTCGTTGCAGCGATTCTTATCTTTACAAACACCTTGGCGGTCGATTCTATGGTGCTTTGGATTATCGTCGCCACATTATTCGTGCTTGGTATTATCCGGGGCCTTATGATTCTGCGTTTTAGCTCGCGCCCAGCCAAAGACTTACTAACAGCTGTCATCCATATCGCAGGCGAGCCTACCGACACCGTTATGCCTAATCCTAACAGTAAACAATATGCTAAAAACGGATTCAAACAGGCGCTACAGACTATTTACGAGCTATCTGGTAAATCACCCGAAAGACCAGAGGTAGTGGTTGCATCTGATGGAACTGCCGTCCCGACACCACCTGTAGCGGCACCTAATACCGACTTAGTTAAGTCAGCCCTCGACGCGACCAATTGTGGGTTTGTCGTCCTTAACCACGACCGCTCAGTTGCATATGCTAACAAGGCTGCGCCAATTCATATTGATTCCGATAACAAATCGACGCTTAGTTTACTGTTTAATGGTCACGACACCCTAGAGGCATGGTTGGATGCCTGCGAACAGCATTCCGTGCACGACGAACACGTTTGGTCACGCGTGCCAGACCGTCTACCCGAAGAAGAGGGGCGACGATTCTTTGACGTTATTGCGTCGTATGACAAAGGTTCGACGCATGAAACCGTTTTAACTTTAATTGACCGCACGGCAACCTATGACATCAGCGAAGAAGACCTGGACTTTATTGCCTTTGCCGCTCACGAACTTCGTGGACCAATTACCGTTATTAGGGGCTATCTGGACGTCCTAGAAGAAGAGTTAAGTCCCGTTCTGGCCGAGGATCAACATGAGCTTTTCCGTCGTCTGACAGTGTCTGCAAACCGCTTGTCTGGCTATATCAACAATATCCTTAATACGTCGCGTTATGACCGCCGTCATCTAAAGGTTCATTTGGCCGAAGATACTGTGGCTGGAATTTACGACACAATAAGTGACGATATGAACCTACGTGCCAGTGCCCAAAACCGCCTGTTAAACGTGTCATTTCCACCCGACCTACCAACGATTGCAGCCGATCGTGCCAGCATCAGCGAAGTGCTTGGTAACCTGATTGATAACGCTATTAAATACAGCAACGAAGGTGGTGCCATCAATGTCACCGCGGCTGTTCGTGGTGATTTTGTTGACGTATCTGTCGAAGACCACGGTATTGGTATGCCAGGCAACGTTGTCAGCAACTTGTTCCAAAAATTCTATCGTTCGCATCGTTCGCGCGAGACCGTATCTGGCACAGGCATTGGTTTATACATCAGCAAAGCAATTATCGAATCACACGGCGGCAATATTGCCGTTCGTAGCGAAGAGGGCAGAGGATCAACCTTTATCGCGTCACTTCCAATTTATTCGACAGTTGCAGCCAAGCTGGCGACAGGTGATAATAGTAACGAAGGCCTCATCGAACATGGTAACGGCTGGATTAAAAATCACTCGATGTATAGGGGATAAATAAATGGCAATTAAAACAGTTCTGTGTATCGAAGATGACCGCTTTATCGGCGAGATGTACGTCCGTAGTTTAAAAAAAGCAGGTTACGACGTTGACTGGGTTGTTGATGGTAACGATGGCCTCATTACCGCTCGTAACAAATCATACGACGTGATTTTGCTGGACCAGATGTTACCAGAACGTCGTGGCAGTGAAATTCTCGACGCGCTTCGTGGCGGGGCAGAGGATTTGATCCCTAATTCCAAGGTCATTGTCCTAACTAACTTTGAGCAAGACGATGTCTCTCGTACTGAGATGCAAAAGCACGCCGACGCCTATTTAATCAAAGCCGAAATTACTCCCAAAAAGCTGATTGAAGTTATTCACCAGCTGGACGAAACAGCCCCTAGCGCCTAGACATTACTACTGTTATTTGATAGAGTAAACAAGTTAATTACTATTTCTGATGGTCCTATCGTCTAACGGTTAGGACACCAGGTTCTCATCCTGGCAATTCGAGTTCGATTCTCGATAGGATCACCACAAAGAGTAATATAACCTCCGTATTACAAATAATTTTGTTTATGCTTGCATCCTCAGTCGCTAAACAGCATAATTTATCCCAATGATTAAAGGACAATTATGAAAAAACCACAAGGCTTAGGCGAAAAATTAACAATTACTCCGACTCCAGACAGTGCGGAACTACAAACCCCAAGACGCTCAGAAATAGAAACCGAGATACAGTTTAAGCTGACTCTTCTCCACAACGGGATGAATGGCGTAAGGTTACATCCTGCCGATGATACACCCAGGCGTCAAGGACTGATCTCGCCCTACCGTGTGTCACGCTCCGTGGAATATCAGCTAGAAGACCCAGTCTACAGCCCAGAAAGCAAAGCATGGATAGAACATAACAAAGCACCGCTAGCACGTAAAGGCCAAGGCACAGAATTAGCCACGAAGCAGATTACAGCTTGGCTACAGACCAAATCCATTAGAACAAACTGGGAAGATAACGAGCTGGGAATTGACCTTATGACCCAGACGACCGTAACTAGTCCGAAAACACGCAAGGTCTACTTAAAGGGTGACGAAAAGGTACGCGCTACAGCACTACCATCTACTGCCAATACTCCTATTTCTACCCTGGAAGGTTTGAATGTTAGGGATCTTTCGTCCTATAACTTACAGCAACTGTTTGACATGAGAGATACGCTCGATAGGGCACTAGAAACTGTATTCATGATCCTTGGTGAGGATATAGATTTATCTTACCGTCAAAACCCAGCCGGTAAGATCGCCGTAAGGTCAATTGTCTCATTAGCAGAACTAACTGGCGCTGATTCTCGTTCAGACGAAACAGCCTTTCCTGAACCGCTGCAAGCGGAAGCTTAGTTTAATATACTCTTTGTGTTCTTTTGGTTATAATGAAGACCAGATGGATAATACACAATCAACCCAGACGAATAGCGGCCTTGCTACAGCATCATTAATTCTGGGTGTTCTGGCGACTGTGCTGGGTATCATAGGTATCGGCGTTGTCTTGGGCGTACTGGCGATAGTATTTGGCGCGATATCTTTGAAAAATAACAAAGGCAAGTCATTGGCGGGGATTATAACCGGCGCTGTTGGGATTATCATATTCATCCTGATGATTGTTTTTGTTCTTGTCATCGGACCTGCGGCAATCGGCAGTTTACAGATCAATCAACGTGACAACGAGCGTAAAAATGATGTCTCTATATTAGTGACTGACATCGCGACATATATGAGTAATAACAACGGACAGTTACCAGATAACGAATGGGTTTCGGGCATGACATATCAGCTCGACTTAATTAAAAGTACACAGGCTGGTGATACTGCAATGCCTACGACTGACACAGCGACATATACAGACGGAACGGACTGCGATGGCATTACAGGGACACACAGTTTCTCTATTAACATACTCCTCGAATCTGGTGCAAGCTATTGTCAGGGATCATAGATTAAAAGCCTTAGCAGTCCGGGTTCAATTCCCGGTGGGATCACCAAATAAATAACACCATCGCGTCGGAGGAGGTTATTTATTTGGTGATCTAGGAAAAAGTTATGTATTAAATATGTACTTATTTCAGCTATACTTAAATATATTAGCTGAGGAGTACCTATGAGTGTAAAAGAAACCATTGACGCCCGTCCTGAAACAATTGGTACACTTATAACCTTTTCGAGTACTCCCAATAGTATTATTATTCCTGTTTATCAACGTTCTTACCAATGGGATCAATCAAAACTAATCGATATCCTTAAACTTACAGATCCCGATAGTCGAGACTTTGGATTCATTGGTACCATGGTGTTTGTACAGAATAAAGACCAAAAGTTAGAAGTGGTCGATGGACAACAAAGATTAATCTCAATAGTCATTGTCCTTTGTGCACTAAGAGATTATATAAATGAGTATATCGAAACTTGCGAGGACATTGAGACTAATAAAAAGCTAGGTGACATGTCTCACGACATACAAAAGGAGAATTTAATAGTCTCAAAATCATATTCTGACGCTACTGATAAACCTAGGTTAATCTTCAACAGAGATACTTACGACGTGTTTAAAGAAAGATACCTATTATCAAACAAAGATTTTACTCCAGAAGAAATACAGTCTAAAAGCGAATTAAACAATTTCTCCAATAACTACGAAAAGGCCAAAGAGTATCTTCATGACAAATATGACCACCATAAAAAAGAAGTGACGCCACTATTAAACAAAAGACTCGAAAGACTAAAAAATCTTGTTGTCAACGCTATATATATAACGAACGCTGATTATGCGGGCGAAGTATTTGAATCGATCAATGGCACAGGAATAACGTTAAAATTATCTGAGCTCGTTAAAAACTATGTATTCAGAAGCACACCGATAGGATCCGCTCAATCTAGGTGGCAAACAATTGAAGCAAATTGTGGTAGCAAGCTTGATCTCATAGAGAATATAATCAAATACGATTGGCAAAATAAATACGAAGAAACCAAAGACTTTGAGATTTTTCGTTCGATTAAAGCTAACGTATCCGTTGTAGACGACTACTTAAATAGGCTGTTGAGGATATCTAAAATCTTTTCTTTTTATCTTCATCCTAACGTAGAAAACTTTGCTCATTTAAAGCTCGAAGATAATAGAAATGATAAGAATCATATTATTAAACTCGCAACCACGTTAAGAATAATAAATGTGAAAGAGTTCTTGAGATTAATTATTGCTTTAGATAATTTAAGAGAATACGTTAATATAACCGATTATCATAAGTTACTTAAAAACATACATCACTTTCAAATCAGAGCTAAAGTAGCAAATATCGCTACTAACGAAATCAATCGACTTTATTCGAGATATGGTAGGAAACTGCAAGATATTGCAAACCGAACAAAAGAGGAGAAAATTTCAAAAAAAGAAATCGAGGCGATTATACAAAAACTATTGTTCAACGATTTACCAAACGATTTAGTGAAAATTAGTAATGACGAAGTCTTCAGAACCGGATTCATTAACTTCTCGCGCACGAAGAGTACAGGTAAAGACTTCTTTAAGTACCTCCTTAGTAATATTGAGAATCATTTACAGAAGAACGAATTAATCATCGACACTAAGGACAACCAAATAACACTTGAGGAAATATACCCACAAGACCCCTCAGAACCATGGCAGGAAACCGACTTAGGCCCAGAGGATATATACAGATTTGGTAATGCAACAATTCTAAAAGGTAAAGATAATGGAGCGGGATCAAACAAGCCCATAGTCGACAAGTACCCAATCTACAAAAATTCTAATTTGATTTTGAACAAAAAACTCGTGGGTATAATTGATTCAAATGGCAAACGATGGGATAAAGATGCAATACTAGCTAGAAGTAAAGAATTGTCGGATATTGCACTCGAGATTTGGAAACTGTAGGCTTTAGAATAGCATATGATTTCCTTCATCTATTTTGACCTAGGCGGTGTAGCAATTGACGACCTTACTGGCAACAATAAATGGAGTGAGTTGGGTGATGAGATGGGGCTTGATGAGGATAATAAGCAAGGTTTTAAAAAGTTCTGGGAAAAATACGAATTAGAGCTCTGCACGACAGTTTATATCGATACATTTCTGCCTAAGCTTGAACAATACCTTGGAATAATGTTACCTGCTGGCTTTTCGTTACAACATTCAATAGTTGATCTTCTCTACAGAAACGAGCCAATCGTTCCAATTATCGAAGATATGAAAACCAAAACTCGTATCGGACTACTGACGAACGTATCACCAGGCATGTTGGACCTGATTATAGAAAAGGGGATTCTGCCAGATGTAGAGTGGAACGAAATAGTCGATTCGAGTGTCGAACACGTTATGAAACCCGACCCTCGAATTTTTGAAATAGCCCAACAACGTGCGCATGTACCAGCAAACGAAATTCTGTTTATTGATAATAAATTGAGCCACTGCGAAGCAGCCGAGGCGGCTGTTGGGTGGCAAACATTTTATTACGATTCAGCGGACCGCACAAAATCAGCTGGAAAATTGGCTGCGTTTCTTGCCACACAGCAATTCTCTAAATAACCTCAATAAAGCTTATACTTGTGTATTCCTTGGATGTTTTTCATACTATAGCTTTATGACCAATCCAAACACATCACCAATAATTCCATATCTGAACCCTGCTTATTGGGATGGGCGAATGGTCGGACAACCAGATATTGACCCCCTCACCAGAGGCTTCCGGCTGGGCCAGTTTGGATCCGCAGATAAGGCGGTCGCGGCTTATCTTGCCAATCGACGTGCACCGTATCCACTTGAAACATTTCATGACGGCGACGAAGTCGACGCCAACGATTATGCGCCGGGCACAATCTTTTATGGCAACCGGGAAAAACTAAGCGTGGATGGGGTATTGCGAGCAACATACGATGATACAGAAACACCTGCTCAAATTGAGCACCCAGACGACACAGGATTTGAATTACTCGACTATACAGAGGATTTTAGATCAGATAGGAGCGCTGGTTTTAGCAGACGCCACTTTATAGAGGCCGATAATATTCGCTACGCCGCTATGCGTAGTTTCATGGTTGTGACAGGTGGACGTGGAGCAAGAAATAATCTTCAGCCAGTAAATGAATACGCCTTATACCGCATGCCAGATGGAACAATTGCAAACGTTCTGGCATCTGCGCCGATGGATACTCCGATTAAAGTCGGAGTGACAACCCACACAAAAATAGGTAGCCATGAACAGCTTCATCGCGTTAATACTTTAATGCTTTCGAGTGAAGCGCAGACAACTCGAAAACTTAGTTTTGCCGAAAGGCTCGGTAGTATTGGGTTAAACCCATTTGCGCATAGGTCTTAGCTTTGGTCGGCCCAGAACTTGTGTTGATTTAACACCATATGTCTGTCTGTCGCACCGCCTCCATGAATGTGTATTCACGCTGATGAGCTGGAAACAGCGAAAGGCAAACCTTAGATTAATCCGTAAGCGTGCTATAGTTAGATGAACTTAAACAGATTGGATTAACAACATGGCCAAACATAAAAACTGGCACGGTGCATCGCGCAAGCGCATTTTAAAGAAAAAAGCCCTCGCAAAGCTAAGATAATTTAATAATTTAGCTATTGCATAATTCAATACATTATTATATAATTTACTGAGTTATGTCACGTCCAGAAGAAATTCCAGAGATACTAGAAGAAGCGTCATATGACGCTATTTTCGATTTAATGGTTACGCAGCCCGCACCGCCAGATTACATGGCCAAACGCCCACCCGAAGTATCATTCGCAGGTGTAATGGCGTATCTAACAGAACGAGAGGCACCGGACGTAATTTTATTAACACATAAATCAGCAATTCCCGTCGCAGATAGTGTACGCGCATACTACGAAGAACTGGGTAGAGCCGTGCCTGATTTAGGTGTCGTCAATACAAAAGAGGAAGACCCGAACTTAGCATACGAATGGCGTCCATATCGAGGAAATGTACGTACTAATGTTGTATCTCAACAAGTTCTGGACCGTGAAACAAAAGTACTACGACCATTGGTGGAAGGTAAGAAAGTTGCGATTATAGACCAATACATAGAGAGTATGACAACCTTGCTTAGAGCAGACACTATCGCGCATGCATCGGGGGCATCTTTTGTTAATCGACCATCGAGAACAAATTGGTATCACGACGCTCTACTTGCTGATATCGATGTTGAAGGGATTAGTTCAATCCACGCCGAACAAATGCGAAACATTGGTCATGCAGCAGCACGATTTGAGCTCCCAGCAGACTGGCGAGACGCATACAACTGGCCTAAAACTTCCTCTAATAGTTAGCTTAGTTCTGTAGAACTGACAAAATATTTCCGGCGGGGTCTTTGAACCAGGCAATGTCTGGACCCATGTTGGCGGCTTTGCCACGCGAAATACCTTTGTCATCCTGATGCATGCCGTCATAAATTTCGAATTTAATGCCTTTGGCAGCTAATTCATCTGTGGCTGCATCGATATTCTCGACAGGGAAGTTAAGTACTGTGTACGTTGCTGGCTGATGTCCGGCTTCTTTGGAATAAACCAACACTTCGCCACCAGTGCCCAGGTGGAGCGTAAACATACCGTGTTCCTCGGTAATCATAATGCCGAGTGTTTCGTTATAAAATTTCTTGGCTGCGTCGAGGTTATCAACTGAAAACCCACTAAAAGCTTTGGTGTCTTTGAACATAACTGTTCCTCCTTTTAACTTAAGATGTTCACAGCGCGGGCGACAACCAGCGCGACGGTAACAAGCGAAACAACAGACTGCACACCCATCAGCAACTTTCCACGATGGGTAAGCGGCAGCGTATCGGTCGGGCTAAACGCCGTGGCGTTCGTTACTGATATATACAGATAATCAAAAAATGTCGGCTTCCAGCCTGGATCAAGCTTCTCGTTCGTCATCTGTGCAAACAGAAAATCAGGTATAAGTTGCTTGGTATTGTCTAGTTCCCAGTACCACAGTCCAAAGACAATAATGTTGGTCAGATAAATCGCCACGCTCGAAATCAGCAGTTCGTGACCATCGATAGTAATACCACCAAACAGTGCACTCATAACCAATACAAGCGACAGAATGTTAGCCGCTGATATGAGGCCCAAAAGGAAAATAGCCACCAGACGCTTAAAGGCACGATGAAGCGGAACAACAACCAATATTAAAATGAGTAAGATCTCTAGACCTGCAACTATGTATTTAGTGTTGAAAGTTAGCTCATTACTAAGGACAAGTCCTAGTGCGGTGACAATCAAGAGCGCCAGGATAATGTGCCACTTAGCCTCTTTGCCCTCGGTGTCTTTTCGATGGATACGGGTCAATTGCATAACTGACATCAGTATAGCTCCTAACTATTGTAAAAACAAACCATAATCGTCATAATAACCTCTAGAAACCGTCGTAGAAATAGGGGGCACTATTCAACCAGTCGCGTTAACTCGTTTTTGGCATCGCCGTATCTGTGAGGCAACACTTTTGGTGGCGGCTGGTGTTATTTTGCTGTACTTTTTGCCGTACCTTAGTAATAGTGGCGGTAAGGCATATATAGTTACGGTTCCGGTGTTAGCGGTTGCCAGCCTAACAGCCCTTATTAGCGTCATTACGTATCTGTGGATCCCTAAAAAGACGACGATGCAGGCCGCTCTTTTGATTTATCTACTGCTGAGTGCGACTGCCGCAGGGCTTATTATCACCACAGGTGGTGTTGATTCGCCGTTTATCGCACTGTGGATGTTAGTATCGGTTTTTGCTGGGGTTTTTGGTATTTGGGGACTATTACCAATTCTGATTGGTTTAGGTGCGTTTGTTGGGGCAGAATATCTGAATGGACGATTTGGTATTCAGCTTATTGTGTTAGTTAGTTTTGCGGGGATATTGCCACTTATTGCGAGCTTTATTATTTGGCATGCCAAATCTGGCAAAAGTGACAGCGAGGGCGGGGACCGTGCCTATAAAGACCTAGCCAACGAATTGTCACAGGTTGCTACTCAATCAGAAGTAGTTATTAATGCCATCGCTGACGGCGTTATGGCTATTGATGGGCAAGGCATTATTCAACTGATTAACCCCGCAGCGCAGCGTATTTTAGGATGGGGCAAGCAAGATTCACTGGCGCTGAACTATAAATCTGTACTACAGCTGACTAATCTGAAAAACGAGCCGTTTGACGCTACATCAGACCCTGTCCAGCAAGTCCTCAACACCAACCAACAAAACCGCGATGACGACGTTATGATTATTACGCATAACGGTAAAAAAATTATGGGGTCATTAGTCATTTCGCCAGCGGGCGAACCAGGATCTGGTGCAATTATTGTCTTTCGCGATATCACCAAAGACAAAGCCGAAGAACGTGAACAAGCCGAATTTATCAGCACCGCCAGCCACGAAATGCGTACGCCTGTGGCCTCAATCGAAGGCTTTTTAGGTCTGGCTCTGAATGAAAACGTCGCCAAAATTGACGACAAAGCGCGCGACTTTATTATGAAGGCACACGAATCTACTCAACACCTGGGACGCCTCTTCCAGGACCTCCTAGACGTGTCCAAGGCCGAGGATGGTCGATTGGCTAATGATCCCAAGGTCGTCGATATAATTCCGTACGTTCACGACATCGTACAGGGATTGCAAGAAAAGGCCACCGGCAAAGGTCTAAAACTTATCTATAAACCGCTGCCGGATGATGGTGTGCGTCATATGACACCCGCCTATAACGTTAATCTAGATAATGATCACATCCGTGAAGTCGTCAATAATTTGACTGAGAATGCCATTAAATATACACCTGCTGGCGAAGTTATCGTTGATGTCACTGGCACGGATGACAAGGTTGTTATTAGCATCAAAGACAGTGGTATTGGTATTCCCTCCGAAGACATGCCACATCTATTTCAAAAGTTTTACCGCGTCGATAACGCCGAGACGAACCAAATTGGCGGCACCGGCCTGGGATTATATCTGTGTCGCCGTCTAGCTGAAGCCATGGGTGGTCGCATTTGGGCTGAAAGCGAATACAAAAAAGGGAGCACCTTTTACCTAGAAATACCTCGCATTAGTGCGGCCGAGGCAGCGACACTATCTGCACAACAGGCCGAGGCAGCGAAAGCGGAAGCGGCTGAAGCAGCCACACACCCAATTCAGGCTGCGACGTTTGACCCTAATACACCCGTTCCACCAGCACCGGCTGCTACTACCGCAGAATCATCTAACAAGCCAGCTGTTACCGCTGCCACTACTGTTCCACGCGGTGAAAGCCTTAGCCGTGAACAAATTGCAGCCCAGGTTGCTAAACTGCGAGCCCTAGCGGCAGAGCAGTCAGGAACAACACCATCAGACGCACCCGCAGAGCCAGCTCAATCAGCACCCCGATCGTCCAGTATTTCAATTCCTGTCAGAGATGTAGCGGCTGAACCACCTCAAACATAAGAAGTATAGTATTTTTAACCACCCTCGGGTACAATAAGGACAAATATGACAAAAATTTTGCTAGTCGAAGATGATAAAAGCCTGCGCGAGATTTATGGCGTAAGGTTGCTTGCTGAAGGCTATGAAATCGTATCTGCTGGCGATGGTGAAGAAGCCCTTGCAATGGCAATCAAAGAACGCCCAGGCCTTATTATTAGCGACGTTATGATGCCAAAGATTAGTGGTTTTGATATGTTGGACATTTTGCGCAGCACAACAGAGACCAAAGACGTAAAAGTCATCATGATGACAGCTCTTTCTAGCGACGACCAACGTGCCCGCGGTGAAGCCCTGGGCGCTGATCGTTATTTGGTTAAGTCACAAGTTGGTATCGAAGACGTCGTCCGAACCGTTCATGACGTGCTGGGTGACGGTGTTTCAACACCTCAATCCGCTGCAGCAGCCTTTGGCGCTCCAGCTCCGTCAGCCGTTGCTAGACCAGCAACACCTGTTACTCCTACGACTCCAGCCCCAGCAACTCCGACAACTCCGGCGGCTTCGCCAGTTACTGCACCAACCCCAGCTATGCCAGCAGCGCCGTCGACACCGCTTCCAACACCTATGCCTGCTCAATCTGCGCCAGTGTCAAGTCCTGTTTCACCATCACCAGTCATCAACACACCACCAGCAGCACCCGTTGCTCCAGCTGCTCCTATGGCTCCGACACCTTCACCATTTCAACCTGCTCCAAACCCACTTCCGCAGCCAACCGCACCGTTCTCATCGAATGGCCCTGCATCTCTTGGTGACCGTGTCATCCACCCTTTAAGTGACCAACCAGCCCCTGTCGACATGGGCAACCTCATGAGCCAAGAACTTAGCGGTGCAGCAGCGGCAGCACCCGTCACACCTGCACCAGCCCCAACTCCAACTGACCCAATGACCCCTCAGCCACCTCAGGCATAGACACGTTCATCTGTTATACTGATGACAATGGATTCTAGTACCGAGCCCCTCGAACGCCTTAATAAACACCTTGCTTTGCAGTTAGGTGTTTCTCGTCGTGAGGCCGATAACCTGATCGGGGAGGGAAGTGTGACAGTTAACGGCGTAACAGCCACACTGGGCGCCCGTTTTAAGACAGGTGATACTATTGCCGTCAAAGGCAAGCCGCTGGCCTCTGATACCGCATATGAGTATCTGGCATTTAATAAACCGGTGGGGTATGTCTGTTCGCGAAAACAACAAGGCGACAACCCGACCATTTACGATCTGATTCCGCCTCAGTATCATCACTTAAAGCCTGTTGGACGTCTGGACCGCGACAGTAGCGGCATCATTTTGCTGACTAATGATGGTAATTTTGCCTTTAATATGACCCATCCCAAATTTGCCAAGACCAAGATCTACAATGTTCGCCTGGAAAGCGAGCTGTCGCCGCTTCACCAACAGATGATTAGTGACCACGGTATCAGCCTAGAGGATGGCAATAGCGTTTTACAGCTGGAACGCATGAATCAAACAGATAGAAAAAGCTGGATTGTCACCATGAAAGAGGGACGTAATCGACAGATTCGCCGTACCTTCGGTGCACTCGGTTACACCGTTAAAAAACTACATCGAACAAACTTTGGTAATTATGCACTGGGTGATATAAAGCCAGGTGAGTTTTCTATTATTACTGTTAGCTAAGGTTATAGCTCAGTGATTTCATGCACGACAAAGTGCATTCCGCTCAGCCCTGAGTCCTCAGGCGCACTCAGGCCAATTTTACCTGCAACTCGGATTATTTTGGTGTTAAGGGTTACTTTTTTATATTCAGCTCCTGGCTCATAGCCAGGTAGTGGTGGCTGGGACGAAATAACTTTTAAAAGAGGTGCATGGGTTATACCGTTACGTTCTACAGATACGTGTAGATCATACGCTCGCGGATCATCAGTATCTGGATTAAGCTCTCCAACGAAAACATTCACTGATGCACCTCGGTTGTCGCGGGTTGCCTCAAATTCTGTCAATTTTGGTGCGCGTTTACTCTCTGTCATGATTAATATTTATTTTAATATATTTTCACGTTTTTACAAGTTTTATCTGTTGTGCTTATGCTCGCAAAATTGTATTACCTCTGTTATAATTACCGTTAGTTATGGCTTCAAAACTTCCTACAGTTGCGATTATTGGTCAAGCGAACGTCGGTAAGAGTTCGCTTTTTAATCGTTTAGTGCGCTCACAACAGGCTATTGTCGCTCGTGAAGCAGGTACTACTCGTGATAACGTCCTGGGTCGTGTCGAATATAAACATCACCAATTCTGGGTGGTTGATACTGCCGGCCTTAAAGATGCCGCTGATGATTTTGAAGCTTCTATCCAAGAGCAAATAACAGAGGCTGCTGAAGCTGCGGATGTTATTTTGGTCGTTGTAGACAGCACTCAATACGCCAGCGATCAGGATCGTACTGTCGCTAAAAAAGCCCTTCGAAGCAAAAAGCCTGTTATGTTGCTCACCAACAAATCTGACCTAAAAGAGAGTCTGCCGATCGACGAATTCAAACGCCTTGGTATCAAGGATATCCTTCGTACCAGCGCCGAACACAGCACCGGCATCGAAGAAGTTTTGGATAAAATTGTTGAATTAATCCCAGCTAAAAGCGAAGAAGTTCCTGATGATATTTTGCGTGTTTCACTGATTGGTCGTCCAAATGTTGGTAAAAGCTATCTGTTTAACACTTTGGCTGGCAAACAACAGGCCATTGTTGCTAATATTGCCGGCACAACACGTGACGTAAACCGTATCATGCTCCGTTATGGTGCTCGTGACATTGAGTTCCTCGATACTGCTGGTATGCGAAAACCTGGCAAACAAGAGGTTGGTATCGAGAAATTTAGCGTTTTACGAACTTTGCAGGCGATTGAAGAATCCGACGTTTGTTTTTTGTTGCTAGACGCTAACGAACTGAACACACAACTTGATCAACGCCTAGCTGGCATTATCGACGAAGCAGGTAAGGGCATGGTGATTGTTATCAGTAAGTGGGACAGTGTCGAAGGCAAAGACGCCTACACGCGCGACGATCTAGCGCCAAAAATTGCTAATACTTTCAAATTCACACCGTGGGCACCGCTTATTTTTACCAGCAGTGTCACTGGACAGAATGTCACAAAACTATTTGATCTAGCCCTAGACATTGATGCTCGTCGCCACCAAGAATTAAAAACTCGTGCTTTAAATGACCTGTTACAAAAACTTATTCAACGTCATCCACCAGCCGGACTAAAGAATACTCATCCAAAGCTTCGTTATATGGTTCAGACCGACGTAGCGCCACCGTGGTTCGTTATTTACGGTAGCAACCTGAAGTTCATCCACTGGTCATACAAACGCTACCTAGAGCGCCATGTGCGCGAGACATTCAACTTTGCCGGTACACCGATTCGTTTTAGCTTCCGCGACGAAAAACAGATTAAAGCCAACAAAGCTCGCATCGCCGAAGGCAAAGAGCCCGTCACCAAGAAATACAAAGAAGAGCAAGAAAAGCTTGCCAAGCAATCCGATACTTCCAAATAGGGGTACAATAAACATATGAAGCTTATCTTCGCCCAAGGCAATCCTGAAACTAAATATGACAACACCCGTCACAATGTCGGATTTGCTGTCATTGATGAGTTCGCCAAATCGCTTGATCTGAAGTGGGCTGAAAAGTCTAAATTTGCCGCGCTGATTGCCGAGACGACCATTGACGGCGAAAAGGTAATTCTGGCAAAACCAACGACATACTATAACGAGACCGGGCAGAGCGCACGCAAGCTGATTGATTTTTACAGTATTATGCCTGAGCATGACCTGCTGGTTATTCACGACGACCTCGCGCTGCCATTTGGCACCATCCGCACCCGCAAACAGGGGAGCGACGCCGGTAATAACGGTATTAAATCTCTTAATAATCACATTGGCGAAGAGTACCACCGAATTCGTATAGGTATTGCCAATGAGTACCGCGAACAGATGGGTGATATGGACTTTGTGCTAGGTAAATTCTCTCAAGACGAAGTCGCAGATCTCGCTAAACAAATCCCCGAGATCTTTGGGTTTATTTCTGACTTTATTGCAGGCAACCTCGCTCACGAAACTAAAACGCTTTAACTTGACGAATAACCCTTAGACTGGGATACTTACTTCCATATTCTGTCCGAGAAAGTCAACCAAATGGCCATTCTCCAGAATGGTTGTTTGAGAAGTGGAGGAGCCGTGTTCGCAAAGTTGCGCGCCAGGCTGAAAAAAGCTCGTGCCCAGCGCAAGCAGGACCGCGAGGAGGACGCCCAGCGACGAGCTGAGCATGCTCGCGAAGAACAAGTGATGAAGGATGAGGACGCCAAGTTCGCGAACTCTCGTCGCGAGATGCTGGACACTCTTCCGCACATGGCAAGTGACTGCGCCCGGAAGCTGCAGACGCTTGCCAACAAGAAGAAGCAGGTCGTCTTCAACGAGGAACATCCTTGGCTCCTCGGCACGGTCGAGCACCTCGGCATGGTCGAGTTGCTCGTCAGCGGAGAGCTGAGGGTGAGGGGAGCCACCCTCTTCATCTGGGGGCTGCACTTCCAGCAGCTTCGTACTCTCGGCAAGTTGCTCGGTGAGACAAGAGATCACGCCAAGCAGCAGATCGATCACATCGACGAGGTCATCTCCCGCTGAGTGCGAAAGCCGTAGTCGGTCGATCGTCCACCGGTACATCTTGTGCACCATCCCCTCAAACAACGAACCCCGCCGTAGTGATACGGCGGGCAAGTTGTTTCTGGGATTATCTTCTAACTAAAAAGGCACCAGGTAAGGGTGGGCATCACCTGGCGCCATTTTACCCTTTAACCCACCCAGGGGGCAAGCGTAACGATCTCGATTAAAAAAACGCAGACGTTCGCTGGTTAAAGGGATTAGTATACACGCAATGCTTTTGATGTCACCTCAGTGGAGGGTAGTTACTTTGATGACACATTGCGTATACCCTAACATAAGTTAGAATAGGGGGTATAAGGTACATTTGGTTAATCTCGCAATATAACCAATCGTTGCCCATATTAGCACGTCTTTGACGTAATGTCAATACTTTTTGACACAAACCATATGAAAATCAATAGCATATCACCTCAGAAGCATAAGTACTTACAGATTATAACTACTATTGCTAAAGTGCCTGAAAGATTACATATTATTGGCACATTGCCCGAAAGTCGTCACCCCACCGTAGCCATCGTTGGAACACGTAAACCAACCCCGTACGGCAAAGAGGTGACATACCAGTTAGCATATGACCTGGCCAAACAGGGCGTTGTTGTTATCAGTGGCCTAGCCTTAGGGGTCGATGGGATTGCTCACCGTGGGGCACTCGACGCCGGTGGCACAACAATAGCGGTCCTTGCAAACGGAGTTGATACTATCTATCCAGCTACTCATAAAGGTTTAGCGGATGAGATTATCAAAAACGGCGGTGCAATTATCAGCGAATACGAACCTGGCACCCCAGCGCGTGACTTCCAGTTCTTGGCCAGAAACCGTATCGTCAGTGGCCTAGCTGACGCCGTTATTGTAACTGAGGCAGCAACCCGCAGCGGGACGTTAGCGACCGTTAATCACGCCCTGGAACAGGGGAGAGAAGTCTTTGCTGTTCCCGGTAACATCACTAGCCCACTATCTGCTGGCTGCAATGCACTTATCAAACAAGGTGCCACGCCGATTACGTGCGCCGAGGATGTACTAGAAATTATTGCACCAGATTTACTGACGAACCAACAAACCCTGGCGCTAGGTAATACACCGCTAGAAACAAAAATTATTCAGTTGATTCAGTCCGGCATTCGCGACGGCGACCAGTTACAGCAAGAATCCGGCGTGAGCGCCAGCGAATTCTCTCAGGCACTTAGTATGATGGAGATCACCGGTGTAGTCCGTGCCCTTGGGGGCAATCAATGGACTCTCAGATAACTTAACCTAACTATTCGCTAGATGCCTCAAAAACTTTAAGAATTCTAGTGAATTGACAGAGTAACGTCGGTCCACTGACAACAAGGCGGGGGGAAGGTTGAATCGACAATGGCCGAAGACCTTCTGAGCACAAGGCTCAACAGGCACATGCCTGCCCCCACACCCCGAAGTTGTCGGCTAGAAGTTGAACGTCGGCGGAATGCCGAGAACCTTTCCAGCACCCCGCATGATGAACCGCACCTCGGCCTGGGTCAGGTTGATGGATTCGCTCTGACCCGCCTTGGCATTGAGCAAGACCTTCGACTTCGTCGCGCCGTAGATCTTCTCGCACGACGACCCCAGGAGCTCGAGCGCAGCCTCCTTCACCTTCGTGCCGCGCGCAAGCGGGTTGAGAATGATGTTGACTGTCTTGTGCTTGGGGTCGTAGACGACCGCAATCAGGCCCTTGACCAGGCCCTCGTTGACCTTGATCTCCTCGGGCGAGAGCTTGTGCTCACTCTCGCTCAAGATCAACCAGGCTTCTCCTGCCAGTGCGTTGCCGCCTGTGCTTATCTGTGTCATTTACTTCCTTCTGCTAACAACTGTGGATGGATATCAGTTGCGCAAGCAAGCTACTATATATAATAGGCTGGTTGCGCAACTGAGACGTTTACTCTGTCAAGGTGCTTATCTCAAGGCATCAGTAAAGAGACCGAGAATAGCAATTCATGTTATAGCAGAATATAGTATAGTATGTCAAATTCATGCTAAAACCAAATATTCTGTTTACAAACCCCAGCAAGTTGCGTAAACTTAGGCTCTGTGTTTAGCTACTATACAAACACAAGTATTATATGAAGAACTTAGTAATCGTCGAATCACCAGCCAAAGCCAAGACTATCGAGAAGTATCTCGGCAGTGATTTTAAGGTGTTATCGAGCATCGGACATATTCGCTCAATTGCTAAAAAAGTGAAGGGTGGGGGTGAACCAATCGAAGTAAACAACGGCTTCAAGACAACATATGAAATTGATAGCGAAAAGAAAAAGACTGTCGCAGAACTGAAAAAAGCCGTCAAGGAAGCTACGACTGTTTGGCTGGCAACTGATGAAGACCGTGAAGGTGAAGCCATTGCTTGGCATTTATGCGAAGTTCTAGGTCTGGATCCAACTAAAACTAATCGAATTGTCTTTCACGAAATTACCAAAGAGGCAATTACAGAGGCCATTAAGCATCCACGAACTGTTGATATGTCACTTGTCCAAGCTCAACAAGCCCGTCAAATCTTGGACCGGATTGTTGGATTTGAACTGTCGCCAGTTGTCTGGCAAAAAGTACCTGGCGGTAAATCGGCTGGTCGTGTCCAATCGCCAGCCGTCCGACTGTTGGTTGAACGCGAACGCGAAATCGACGCCTTTGCTGGATCGGCCCAATTTAAAGTAACCGCCGAATTTACCTCTGGTAAAGACATACTAAAGGCCGAGCTACCAAAGCGTTTTGATACCGAGCCGGAAGCACAGGCTTTCCTAGAGTCCCTGATCGGCGCAACCTTTAGCGTCAGTGATGTTACCACCAGCCCTAGCGTTCGTAACCCAGGCGCGCCATTTACGACCAGCACCCTGCAACAAGACGCCAACAGCCGCCTTGGTTTTAGTGCAAAGTCTACCATGTCAGCCGCTCAGAAGCTTTACCAAGAGGGTAAAATCACCTACATGCGTACTGACTCGGTCACACTGTCGGGGCAGGCGATAGCAGCAGCAGCAGACTATATTAAGAATACATTTGGCGAGCAGTATAGCCAGGTTCGTACTTTTAAAACCAAAAGTGCCAGCGCCCAGGAAGCCCACGAGGCAATTCGCCCGACCAATATGGCCCTGGAACACGCGACTAGTAACGAGTACGATCAAAAATTGTATAATTTGATTCGAACACGTACACTCGCCAGTCAAATGGCACCTGCAAAGCTTGAAAAAACGGTAGTCACAATCACCATTTCAACAGATAAAGAACAGTTCGAAGCCAAGGGTGAAGTCATTATCTTTGATGGTTTCCTGAAAGTTTACGGTGGTAGCAAAAAAGATGCCGACATTTTGCCCGCTGTCACGTCAGGAGACACACTAGGGCTAGCGTCCGCACAGGCACGCCAAGTTTTTGCCCGTCCACCAGCTAGATACAGCGAAGGCGCTTTGGTCAAAAAACTAGAAGACCTGGGCATTGGCCGACCGTCAACCTACGCTACTATTATTAATACTGTGCAAGTTCGAGGCTACGCCGAGAAGGGTGAAGACGAAGGTATGCCACGAGATGTTATCGTTCTTAATCTGTTAAATGATAGTGTCGAGCGTGAAATAGTCGAGGAAAAAACTGGATCAGACCGAGGGAAACTAGTACCAACCCCAGGCGGAGAAGTGCTGACTGACTTTTTGACTAATAATTTTACTCAAGTTGTCGATTATGATTTTACTGCACATGTTGAACAAGAATTTGATCTGATCGCAGATGGCAAACTAGCACGCAATGACATGTTGCAAGAATTCTATACACCGTTTCACGAACTGATAGAGAAGTCTGGCGATATTAAGCGTTCAGATGTCGCCCACGCCCGTGAAATCGGCATCGATCCAAAATCTGGCAAACCAATCCTTGCTCGTTTTGGTCGCTTTGGACCGATGTTACAGCTGGGCCTGGGCGGTGATGATAAAGCAGACAAACCATTATTTGCACCAATGCCTGCCGGTAAAAAGATCGAGACGGTGACGCTCGATGAAGCGCTTCATGCCTTTACATTACCACGCATTGTTGGCCAAACGCCCGAAGGCGTCGATATCAAGGCTAACATTGGTCGTTTTGGACCGTACATCCAGGTAGACAAACTCTTTATTAGCATCAAGCCGCTTGACCCGCACACTATTACCCACGAAGAAGCTTTAGAGTATTACCAGGCAAAGCTTAAGTCTGAAGCAGAAAAGAACATTGCCGACTTTGGCGATGGTATTAAAGTGTTAAATGGCCGGTTTGGACCCTATATTACTGACGGAACCAAGAACGCCAAGATACCAAAAGAGACGGACCCTAAGTCAATTACTCACGACCAGGCAAAAGAAATGCTTGCCAGCGCTCCGGCAGCTAAAAAAGGTCGTTTTGGTCGTAGAACCACTGTAAAAAAAACGACCACGCGTAAGAGCCCGGCCAAAAAACGCACCACAACTCGTAAAAAATAAGACCACAAAGTGCTTATATAGAAAGTCTCATAACACTCTTTACAAGACGTGTCGATTACATGCTATAATGATTAAAGAAGTATATATTGTTGACATTACAAATATAATCTTGTATAATCTAACATTAGATACAATATAAATATCATCCGTGGTGAGGCTGAGAGGAAAGACCGACAATGAGCGGACAGACAGATACAGAACCAAAAGTTGACCTGAAGCAAGGTGTTAACGAAGTCTTAGCAATTATCGACCAAGAGCGTGAACGCGAGATTATTACACGTCGTTTTGGACTTTATGACCGCCGCGAGACACTCGAACAAATCGGTGAATTACTTGGTATTACTCGTGAACGAGTTCGTCAGCTTGAAAAAGCTATCCTCATCCGTTTGAAGATTGCCAGCGAAGAAGGCAAAATCGAATCTGTTACGACTCTAGAAAAAATCTTTATTCGCAACCTTACTGAACTTGGTCGAATTGCACGTGTTGCTGATTTGACTGATCGAATCCTTGGCAAACCAACCGACCAGCGCGAACGTGCCCATGTTGCATTTATCGCTGAGCTTGCACCTGGGCTGACTGTGATAAACGAGAACGACGATTACTTTAACGCTGTTGGTATCCGTGAATACGGTGATGAGAAAAAGATTAAAGGCGAAGTTGACGCTATCGTTAAAGCCATCAAAACTCACGGCCAACCTCTTACTATTGAAGAGTTGCACAGTCAACTTTCGTACGAACACCCCTCACATGTTCGAGCACTTGCTAGTATTAGTAAATTACTTGCTCACCTAAAAGACAGTTGGGGACTAGTTAAATGGCCAACCGTCAACCCAAAGAATATTCGTGACAAAATCTACGTCATCCTAGCCGAAAATGGCAAGCCTATGCATTTTTCTGAAATTGCTGGTTCAATTAAAGCTAGTAGCTTCAAACGTAAAGACGTTACCACTCAGGCAATCCACAACGAGCTGATCAAAGACAAGCGCTTCGTGCTGATTGGTCGTGGTATCTACGCACTTGATAGTTGGGGCTTCTCAAAGGGTACCGTATCTGACATTATTGCCGATGTTCTCCGTAAATCTGATGTGCCACTTCACCGCGATGAAATCGTTAAACGCGTTCTAAAGAGCCGTCAGGTTAAAGAAACAACTATCTTGCTCAACCTGCAAAGCAAACCAGAATTCAAACGCGTTGCAAAGGCAACCTACCAACTAGCAGAGAAGTAACACGGGCTCCACTGAGCCGTTGCCAAGTTCCTCTGTAAGTGAGACAATATAAGGGTAAATGGGTGTTATTTTGGCAATCATCAATTTCTTGTTGCAATGGTATGTTTGGCTACCAGTTGTGCTTATTTTGGCGTATTTAACGTATAGAAATTATCGTCGTGTTGATTCTATCAAAGATGTCGAAAGCGATCTGTTAATTCTAGAGATTCCAAAAGCTAACGATAAAAAAGAGCTAGCAGCAGAACAATTATTCGCTAGCCTGCACGGAATTTTTCGCGACAAAAATGAACTAAAACTCAATAACGGTATCCAAGAACATCTTAGTTTTGAAATTGCTTCAGTTAACGGCCAGATTCGCTTTTATGTATGGGTACCAAGGACGCTTCGAAGCTTTGTCGAGGGACAGATCTATTCCCAATACCCAACAGTTCAAATTCGCGAAGCCGAAGAAGATTATGTTGCCCATGAAAGAGAACATAGTGTTGTCTACACCTCTGAAATTACTTTGACCGACAACGAAATGTTACCAATTAAGACCTTTCAAAGTTTTGAGGTGGACCCTCTTGCCGGTATCACGGGAACACTCGCTAAACTAGAATCAAGCGGCGAAGAAGTTTGGATCCAAATTTTAGTACGACCAATTACTGACGATTGGCACAAACGATCAGAAAAATGGGTCGCCGACGTCAAGAAAGGTAAAGCTTCGGCTGCTGGTAGGGAAGTAGCCGAGGGGTTTGACCTTACGTGGCTTATTAGTTTATTTGCTGCGCTTTGGAAACCGCCAGAGGATGGCAAAATCGGAGGTGGATCAGCCACCAAAGAGTTATCTGATCGCAATAAAACTAGGGTCAGTGAAGCAGCTACAAAGGCGACAAAACTGGGCTATGAAGTAAAGATTCGCTTGGCATACCTGGGTGATAGTACGACCAACGCCCGGCTTCGTATGCAAGCAATTGTCGGTACTTTTAAGCAATTTAATAGTACTAATCTGAATGGTTTTAAAGTTTCTGGAGCTAGTTTCAAGAAAGAAGAATTGATTCGTTACCGCGCTAGAAGCTTTAACGAGCGGGGATATATCCTTAATATTGAAGAGCTTGCGAGCGTCTTTCACTTGCCTCACACCAATGTTGAAACACCAAATATTGTTTGGGCTAGCAGCAAAACTGCCGAACCGCCAGCCAAGCTCCCAATTATTACAGGTAACTCGGCGGTCGACGAAAATATTAGCGCCTTTGGCCTGACAAACTTTCGTGGCATTAATCATCAATTCGGTATGCTACGTTCTGACAGGTCGCGTCATGTATATATTATTGGTCAGACCGGAGCAGGGAAGTCAGGAACGCTCGAGCTATTCGCACTGAGTGATATTTTTCATGGGCATGGGTATGCGATTATTGACCCGCACGGTGACTTTGCCGTTAATAATATGCGCTTTATCCCCGGTAGTCGCCTGGATGATGTTATTTACTTTAACCCGGCTGATACAGCCTATCCGCTAGGTTTTAACCCCTTAGAAGTAACTGATCCAAGTCAAAAGACAAATATTAGTTCCGAGGTAATCGGGGTTATGAAACGAATGTTTGGCGAAAGTTGGGGACCACGACTTGAGTACATCCTGCGATATACAATCCTGGCGCTCCTTGATCGTCCAACCACGACTATGCTTGATATTACCCGCATGCTAACTGACAAAAAATTCCGTAACGAAACACTCGAATATAGCCAAGACACGGTCGTACTCAACTTCTGGAAAGTAGAGTTTGCCAGCTGGAATGATAAGTTTGTATCAGAAGCAATTGCGCCGGTACTTAATAAAGTCGGCGCCTTTACTGCTAACCCGATTATCCGTAATATTATCGGTCAACCAAAGAGTACGTTTAATATTCGTCAAATCATGGATGAGGGCAAGATATTAATCGTAAACCTATCAAAAGGCCTTATAGGTGAGGATAACGCGGCAATCTTAGGTGCTTTTATGGTTACCAAGATTCAGCTCGCTTCAATGAGTCGTAGCGATATTGAGCGCATTGAAGACAGGCGTCCGTTCTATTTGTACGTTGATGAGTTCCAAAACTTTGCGACTGATTCGTTCGCAACCATTCTGTCCGAAGCCCGTAAGTATGGCTTGAACCTTACCGTTGCTAACCAATATATTTCCCAGATGAATGAAACGGTCCGTGATGCAGTATTTGGTAACGTCGGGACAATGATTTCGTTCCGTGTATCCGCTGATGACGCACCGATTTTATCAAAGCAGTTCGAGCCGCAATTTGAGGCAACTGATCTGCTACAGATGCATAACCGACACTTTATCATCAATATGGTTATTAACGGCGAAAAAGCCCCGGCTTTTAGTGCTACCACTTTAACGCTCCCTCTCCCACAGATTGATAACACTGGTCGAATCATCGAAAACACCAGGCGCTTTTACAGCCGTTCTCGTGCAGAGGTGGAACAAGAGATAGCTATTGCCATTCAGCCCCCTACTAACCAGCAAAGGCAGCCACAGCCTCAATCGCAGGCCCAAGCGAAGAAGTGGCCAATTGATGCCCTGGCACAGTCGGCTGGTATCGTTTTACAAGACGCAGCTAAGCCAGAGCAGGGGAGCGAAACCCCTACTACCCCCGCTAAACGCAAGCGTACACGGACTCGCAGGAAAAAGTCAGCATCTGCTGAGCAGCCACAGTCAGAGCAGGCGGCAGCACCACAGCCAGCCAGCGATATACATATCGAACGCTAAATCAAACTTGCCTATATTTAATATAATATGCGTCGAAATAAAATAGAACATAATTAGAACATTTATATTAACCGTCAGGTGAAAAGAATTTATACGTTATAAACCATAGCAGCGCAGCATGTTTATGAAACACGAAAGCAATACGAGGGGAGCATAGACAAAACAAAAAAGCGAAGTGCAAATCATTAGAAAAATGTAAGTACATAAGACATATTGCCTGGGTGAGTTGTCTATAGACTATGGGTCGCACAATATATCTTTCACGACATTAAATATATGATTAATAGATGACTATTCATACGTCTCGCATATACCCAAAAAAGCCCTATATCACCTATGAACGTAGTGGCTTGAATGTTTACGTGGCATTAACTGTATTTAACTTTGTTGATGTATTTTATATACATACAATTCATACGCGCTCACTGTCCGGCATACATAGCTATATTGTTATATATGCTACGACCAGCCTACACGTACTTATCCACAATGGCTGTGGCTCATTTGCAAATCTGTGAAAATATTTCAGCACTGCCCCGCTCACCTGTTTTTTGACTTATTTGCTTTTTCGTTATTTGAGTATTATAATATGTTTTTTAGCATATATTAATTATATTAAGAAATAGAACATATTTAGAACATCGTAAGAGTGAGGGAGAGTCGTCCCTAGGGCAGCACTACTTGTAGAAAGCTTTGCCACTGACACGTACGTCAATGTAGCTGGGCGCTTGCCCATGTGCAGCAAGATACTTTAATGCATTATCCATATCCTCTACCTGCTCCCCTGCCGGGCGGTCGATTGATAATCTTACATGAGGTGTCACACCCTGTAGCACTATCTCCAGCTCCCTTGTAGTGCCGCTAGGGATAATAGCCTGGGTTACCTGATATTTACGGCTAGCCGACAAAGCAACGACACGGCCGACAAAACCAAGGAAGTTATTGCTAGCAACCGTTGTCCCCTGCTCTAGAGCCACGCCACTCTGGTCGACAATCTCTACAGCCGGAGCAGCGAAATAATTCTGTTGATACGCAACTCCGTTGGCATCAACAAAGTACTGGTTCAAGTTGATCGTCCATCCCGCAACTGGTTGACGCATCGAAAGGGTGACATTAGTCTGACCAATTGTGCCAAGCGAGACGTTCGTAACATCCGCGACCTCTGGGACAACACTCACCAGATAGTCTTTGAGGTCAGTTTTATTAAGGGCAAAACGCAACCTACTGAATGGATGGAGACCAAGATAATCGTTAATAGCTTTGATGTAACGTGCGTCATCAATTTTTTTAGATATATTTGCATTCGACACATCGACTGTAACACTGGCAGTAAACTGCATGAGAAGCATAAACAGGAACAAACATGCACCCAGAACTATCAAAAATATAGCACCTATCTTGCGGCGTCTAAGTGCCAGATGATGCGCATGAGTACGAGGCGATTTAAGGTCAGACTGGCGACCGGGGTCACTTAATTGGCTCGAAGTACTTCCTGTTAGCGTGCGGTTGCGTTGAAAAATATATTGATTTGAAGGAGATTGACCTGAATCACGATTATCTGTCCCGGACGTTTGGCGACGCCTGGGATAATTGGTTGTTTTTTTACTAAATAGAGCCATATAAAACTACCTAGCCGCGTCAATAATCATATCTGCCATATCACGTGCCGCATTCGGACGAGCAAATCTTGACAGATTTTTGCTGATTTCAGCCGATAAACGAGAGTCATTCACTACTGATGCAACAGCATGCACAAGCACGCTGGGTAAAGCGACCATCTCGTCCTCATTGATACTGATAACAGCATTCGCATCAAGGTACACCTGGGCATTTTTTAGCTGATGACCACCCGTCAGTTTTCCGTTTGGTATAAGAATTGTTGGTTTTTCCAGTGCTGCAAGTTCCAAAATAGTTGTCGCTCCAGCTCTTGTCACAACGACATCGGCCGCGCCCAGAAGTGTCGCCATTCCTTCTGAGATAAAGGGATGTAGCTGAAATGAATCGTTATCCGGTGGTGTCAGGCCACGAAGTTCATCATACCCGGCACTCCCCGCCACTAGTACGACCGAACCAAGTTTTAGCAGTTCATCTAAAGATTCTGCTACGACATTATTAATCCGCTGAGCGCCTAGCCCCCCACCAGTAATGACAATCAGGGGTCGATCGGGGTTAATCCCCCACTGCCGCTTTGCTTCTTCTTGCTCTTTGTCAGAAAATACATGAAATTCGGAGGATACCGGAATACCTATATAACGCGAGCGTTTTTTGGGGTAGTCATAGTATTCAAGGGGTGCACCAGTGGCTATTGCTGTCGCCCACTTGGAAAGTATACGGTTGGTCAGGCCTGGATGGGCGTCTGAATCGTGAATAACAAGTGGAATATGAAGGAGTTTGGCGGCTAGGCCGACAGGCAAACAAACGTATCCACCTTTGGTAAATACAACGTCGGGTCGCCAGATAAGTAATTTTGCAAAGCTTTGCAGGAAACCAACTCCCACCAAGAAACTATCACGAATATTCAGAAGTACTAGTTTTGGCCAGACCAGCTGACGAAGAATAGTCAGGTGATGGTAGCGACGTAATTTACCCGAAACAATCCTATCGACTCTTAGGTTTGGGTCAAAATGGCCTAGGAGCGCCTTTGCCTGCGGTGCGAATTTAGTGTCACACCAAAAACGAATTTCAGATTCAGGGTGACTTTGACGAAGCTCTTTAAGAACTGCCACGACCGGCGTAACGTGTCCGCCCGATCCCCCGCCGACTGCTAGAATTTTCATCCGTGGCCTCCTTTAATCTTGATGTATGGACTGTATAGCGTGATAGTTGGAACACCAGTCCAAGCGCGGCAGCGATGAATATCATACTGGTTCCACCGAAGCTCAGAAGCGGTAATGTGATGCCGGTGAGCGGAAAAATACCAATCATTGACGCTACATTAAGAATAACATGCGCAACGAGCCAACCAAAGACGCCAGCCACCACTAATTTAAGCCTCATATCCATGAGATGGTCCATTACCTTAAGTAGCCGCAAGAGAAGCGCGACAAAGAGTGCCAAAATGGCTATAAGTCCAACAAACCCAAAGGTTTCGCCCATAATTGCAAATACCGAGTCATTAATTGCTTCTGGTAAATACCCGGTAGCCTGAACGCTATTGCCAATACCAACCCCAAACAGTCCACCAGTGCCAATTGCGATTTTAGCATTTGCAATTTGATAGCCAGATTGGTCGGTCGACGCAGTACTGTCACCTTGAAGAAAGGTCGTAATTCGATCGATTCGATGCGGCGCAATAAAGATAAATGCAATCCCCACCACCAATGCGCCACTTAAAATAGTGACTGCAATCCTTCTGTTCATACCACCCACAACCAGCATGCAAATAATAATACTGGCAAGGGCAATACCAGTACCAAGGTCTTTTTGAATAATAACAATAAAAAGCATCGAGAGTGCCGTAATGACACCTAATGGAATAAGTGTTTCAGGGACGTTATTAATCTTTCCCTGAACTGCCTTTGTACCTAAGAAACCTGCTGTAAATATAAGGATGCCAAACTTTAGGACTTCGGCTGGCTGCAAGGTTCCTAGTGGGCCTAAGTCAAACCAGCGACAAGCACCTAGACTACATTGGGCAATAGATAACCCTACCCAGCCCGCGACCGCCAGTAACCCACACGCAGCAAGGCCGAATACCAAAAACTTACTCCCCTGTTTTGTTATCCAGGTATAAGGAAGCACAGCCATAAAAGCAAAGGCAGCCAGTGACAAAGCGAGGCTAATGGCCTGTTTTATGAAAAAGTAACTATCGCTATAGTTAGTGCCCGACGAATTATTAAGCAGGTTTGCCCTTTGGGGGCCAATAGCATAGATAACAATCAGACCGAATAACATCAGCAGCCCCATATAGAGGATAATCATGTAGTCGGGTCTGTGGCGGCGTAGTGTCGTTGATAATGCCACGACAGGTGCGCCAAGAGACGCCAGAATGGCATCTGATCGTCGCCCACCAAGACTCATGTTAAATATTGCCTCCAGCAACGGCCATAAAGACGCCAATAAAAGCACAGACGCAGGCAATAACCCAGAATCGCATCGTTACTTTCGTCTCGGGCCAACCACTCGCTTCTAGATGATGATGAATTGGTGCAGAAATAAAGATTTTACGTTTGAAAACTTTTTTACTAAAAATCTGAAGCAAACTTGAACCCGCCTCCACGACGAAAACCAATCCAATAACTGGCAGTAAGAGCAGTGTGTTAGTCAGTATTGCAACCACACCAAGTGACGTTCCTAAGGCAAAACTACCGACGTCACCCATAAAGAACCTGGCAGGAAAAATATTGAACCACAGATAACTAAGGAGCGCGCCAACAACAGTGAAGCAGAAACCTGCCAAAATAAAGTGACCTTGTAAGAGTGCAATGACACCAAACGCTCCGTAACTGATTGATACAAGCCCGCCAGCTAGACCATCGAGCCCATCACTGATATTGACTGCGTTACCAGTCGCAACGACAACAAACGCAAATAGTGGAACGATTAACCAGCCCAAAGTCCAGTCGCCAACAAATGGTACATGGATAACATCCACACCTATCTTGGCAAAGAAATACCATCCAAGCCCTAACCCAATCACTGAAATCATCGCAAATTTGAGGCTAGAACGAAGTCCTGCAACACCTTTGCCTGACCCTCGAATATTGATAACATCATCAAGCAGCCCCACCAAAGCACCCCCGACAAGACTGGCTAGCGGTAACCACGTCTGTCCTCTATCAAGGTTGAAAAGCGTAACCAGTGTAATTGAAATCACAAATATGAGCCCTGCCATTGTTGGAATGTTACGCGTAAACTTGCCAGCATGCAGTTTATTAAAAACCGTCAATGCCTCACCTGTCGTACTGGTTGTGCGTTGCTTTTTCCAAAACTTGTAACGATAGGCCACAAAGGTATATAGCGGAGTTAAAAACATTGCCAGTAAGAATGCCGCCAAGCTCAGTATAAAAGTGTTGGTCAGACCGTGTGTTAAATTTGTTAGTTCCATAATATTACCCTTTCGGTTGCAGTTTTAAGTAAGTGATTAACCAGTTTGAAATATCGGTAAATATTGGTAATGCGTCACGTGCTCCTTGTAGTGTTTCGTTTTTACCAGATACCTGTATCATTATGACATATCTGGGGGAATCACTGCCACCATATCCAAGATAAGTACCCACCGTTTGGTTATTGTTGTAGTTACCGTTAATAAGCGTTTGTGAAGTTCCAGTTTTACCCCCAATTTCATACCCTGGCGTATCAACTCTTCCAAAGGCGGTCGTGCGAGCAACATGGGTCATTTCCCGTACTTGATCAGCTGCAGATTGACTAATAGCTCTCACGGCTGGGGTAATTTGATTTTGTACATAAGTACCGCTTGGATCAACCGTTCCCCCAACAACTGTTGGCTTGTGGTACATACCGCCATCAACAATCGCGCTAAAAGCGGAAGCAACCTGAATCATAGTGTCATCCATACCTTGGCCAAACGCCATATTAGAATATCGAACAGCGTTACCTTGTCCGCTCGGATCGTCGGGCGCAATAACAGTTCCAGGTACTTCACCACTAACTTCAATACCAGTAAGTTGCCCTAGTTTGAATTTGTTATAGTAATAGTCATACATTGTGTTGCGTGCGGCTAGTGTAATACTTGTGCCGTCACCTAGACGCTCGGCCACAGTGACAAATCCAGTATTAAGTGAATTTGTTAGCGCTGTCTGAAACGTAATAGTACCATCTTCAAGTGCGGCATTGGCATTAGATATATCAATACCATCGACGTTGATGTGACCAGTGTTAACATAGGTATCAGTAGGTTTAACGACGCCTTTATCAATACCTATCGCCATGGTAAGTGTTTTAATATCCGACCCTGGCTCGTAGGGTGCTGAAACAACCGGATTGTTAAAGTCTGCCGGATCAGTCGTATGAGAATAGTTTGCAGGATCAAATGTTGGTAAGTTTGCCATCGCCATAACTTGGCCGGTTTGAGGATTGATCACAACGGCACTACCATTGAGTGCCCCACTGCGCTTCAGGCCATCAGCAAGCGCTTGTTCAACATGCGATTGCACATTTCGATCAATTGTCAGAACTATATTTTGTCCGTTAACCGCTGGGATATCAATGTTCTTGTCACCAATCGTAAGAGGCACATCACTAACGTCCGTAACAGTTTTTAATAGTCCGTCTTTACCATTTAACTGATCGTTTAGCTTTCCTTCAACTCCATATTGCCCTGTCCCATCATAATCAACAAAACCTAATGTTTGTGCAGCAAGAGTACCCTCTGGATACACTCGCTGGCTTTGCTGCTGAAAACCAACTCCCAAGAAGTCATCAGCTTTTAATTTGTCTGCTTGAGTTGGTGTTATGCCTGTGGCAAGAACCGCGTAACGGGAGCTTTTATTAGACAGTAAGCCTGCCAGGTTTGGTCGTGCATTACCTCCCGCAACTTGTTGAATCGCATCAATAATTTTACTACTAGCCGTATCTGTAATTGTAAACGGATCAGCAAAGACTGTGTAGACCGTCTGGTTTAAAACGAGCGGCACAGGCGTTGATCCATCAAGAGCATAGATGAGTCCGCGCTTGGCAGGAATATCAAGGCTTTTGATTTGTTCGTTATCGGCGAGTTTTACATAGTAGTCATGTTGAATAATCTGCAAATAAAAGAGCCGGATAATAAATACTCCGACAATCGCAAAAAGTAACCCTGCAAGTATTCGTGAGCGACTACCTTTTTGCAGCTCTAACTTCATACTACTCGCTTACATACTGAGTGCTTGATGGTGCTGTCAGAGTTGTTGCGACACTGCTGTTTTTCACTGTTTCAAGAGAAGTCAGACGTGCATTTTCAATCTGTAAGTCATTTTCTTTTGTGTTGAGGTCAGCAATTTGACTATCAATCTTTTGTGACTGGTAATCATAACTTGTGGCCCGAGTAGCCTGTGTCAAATAGATTAAACCAAGAACTGTAATCATAAGAGCAACAAGTACCGTATGAGCAACAGGTCCCAACTTAACGGATGAAACAAAAGCGACTGTGTTTTGATTGCGTGACCAGTTTTGCTGGCGACGACTAGTAAAATCTGAGGTGCGTTGATAATAAGACATAGTGGTGGTTTTCTTTTTTATTTTTATGTTTGGTGCTTTGCTACCCTTTCGGGTAGCAAAGCTGGTTGGTTTACTTTACGTGAACCGTGACAACTTGTGGCACGTCCGCGTATTGTACAGGAATGTGAATTGGCATGGTGTTTTGCCCCTTCCTATTTTTTGTTTTATTTTTTCACTGCGGCTCGAAGCTTGCTGCTCCTCGCGCGCGGATTGTGAACGTCGTAAATGTCTCCGGGAATTGGCTTTTTGGTCAATGGCTGCAGTCGAGCCTCTAGTCCTAGATCAAACTGTTCTTTGAAATAACGTTTGACCAGACGGTCTTCGAGACTGTGAAAGCTAATGATGCCGACTCGCCCGCCCGCTTGTAACAGGTCGGGCAAGAGTGGCAACAGGTCTTCGATCTGCCGTAGCTCGTCGTTAACCGCAATCCGGAGTGCTTGAAAGGTGCGTGTGGCAGGATGTGTCTTTTTCCATTTGCCACGATATGTTTGTTTGATGAGTGATGCGAGTTCTTCTGTTGTAGAGAGTGGCCTACTGCCGACAATCGCCGTAACGATTTGCCTGGCGAACCCAATTGGCTCTTCGCCGTATTGGGTAATGATACGCGTCAGTTCATCCGCCGATGCGGTGTTAACCAGCGTTTCTGCGCTCGCGCCTTGACGTCTGTCCATGCGCATATCGAGCGGACCACTATTTGTAAAAGAAAACCCTCGTTCGCTCTGATCGAGTTGTGGTGACGACACCCCCAAATCAATCAATACGATGTTAAATTGCTTCCCGTCTTGTACCAACTGTTTTGTAGCTGACACAAAGTCGGTATGCATTAGCCTTACCCCTCTGTCTGAAAATGATTTCAAACGCTCGATAGCGTAATCATCACGATCAACCAAAACGGAATCGGCATAATTCTTGGTAACTTCTAGAATTTTCTCTGCATGCCCACCATATCCTGCAGTAAGATCGAGATAGCTCTCCCCTACTTTTGGATGTAATGTCTGCAAAGTTGCTTCAAGAAGCACCGGAACATGTAATGCGAAAGATTCTTTCGAACGGAGTTCGTCTGGATCTTTTGATTGTGGTGGATGTTCTTTACTCATTTGTTCTTCCAATATACCATGGTCGAACTGTTCGAGATCACCTAACCGATAGCAAGGCTGTTTGTTTTTATATGTGTTTGTTTTGTATAAGTGTCCGAACAATCTTGATATAGGCAGTTACTATGTAACTTAAAATCCTATGGATTATTCGGTTGAGAGACTTATGTGTGAGGTGGAGTTTTTGGGAGGTGTGTTTTTGAGTAAGGTGCGCGGACTTTTTTAATGTGGTACCGAATTCCACGCCTTACTACCAGATAGTTGATCTCGAGAGTTTTTCTTATTTGCACTCAGATTGTTAAAGGGCTCTTAGGAAATAATAACCGTGCGTTAGTCTGCAGCCATGACGCGAAAATACGCACCAGCTCGGACAGCAACCAATTCGTGGTCAATCTTGGCATAGTCAAGCAAGTGCTGCTCGATCATCACTCGACCTTGTTTTTGGTCAAGCTCTGCCTCAGTTTTACCCCGACGAAACTGCACGTTCAGATCGGCTACTTTCTCATCGAGAATGTTGCCTGCACCTGTTAGTGCCGCTTCTACTTCCCTATCCCAAACTGATTTTGGATATAGGTGCAAGTATTGGCCGAAACCGCGCGTAATCACAACACCGCTAGAAAATTCACTGCGAAGCTCGGCCGGTATGGTTAACCGACGCTTGTCATCAAGCTTCCGCTGAAAATAATCTACGCTGGCCATTGTTCTCTCTTTGCGGCTTTCGTTTGGTTATTTTAATGATAGTGGTTGTTTGTTTTGTTGGTGGTGTGAGCCACTGCTTGCCACTGGCTTCACTATACTACCCACAATTACCCACTACAACCCCTATTTTTGACATAATCACGTGGTGATATCCTAGTTATTCACAGTTCTGTGGATAAGTATAAGCATTAACAGAGGCTTACACTCTTTATACGTATGATATTTTATACATCATATGAACCACTTATGAGAGCGCTTCAAATTCAATCACTTGTTCTAGTCCATGCGCGATGCGAACGTTTGAAGGAATATCGCCGTTTTGGGATGGCAACAGAGGTTTTGTTGTAGACTGAACCCAATACCCCCTTGACGCTTGCGGCAGCCCCTTAAATGCAATCGCTTTATCATCTAAAAGTACGACTGTTTTTACGTAAAGTTCTCTTGTCGTTAAGTCCGATGGAATTAAAAAGGTTCCGTCAGGTTGTTGCCACGTAGCAATAATTTCACCTTTTCCTGTGTGGTCAGTTATTAGAGTTGGAATTGAGTCTACGCTGCTTGCTTTAATTTTTACCTGCTGCCATCTAATGCCACCAAATGTCACAATACCGTATGCCAGGTTACGCTCTTCTAGCGCCTTAAGTAAATCCCTGGCCCCGGGCGACAATACGTCCTCTTGGACCGCTCGGCTAATAAAAACATCCAGAAAATCTGCTAGTTCTGATTCGTTAAAGATTTTCTGCAAAGCACCGATTTGATCAAATGTACGCCCGGTATCTTCAACTTCATTTCTGGCTCGCAGTAGTTCCGTCGCGTCAAGTTGCGGGTATTCATCGTTTGCTAATCTATAAAATATTTTGTCGAGCTTATCTGTGTCTGATAGACAGCGATCAAAATCAATCGCGTAAAACACTTCCTCGATCACCGTTTGGCTCCATGCCTTTCATAAAGCTCAATTAATGCTCTAGCAACCGCCTCGGCATCATGTCGAATCAATGTTCTGACAGCGGGAATCGTATCTGATGGATTGGCTTCAACCATACGTCCTAAGAAATTGCCTGCAATAGACTTATAATGAGCCTTGTTTAATGCATCTATGTCGACAGGTGTAACGTAAGCCCCTTCTTGTTTATAGCGTGCAGCGACTTCGGCGGTTGGCTCCTGATCGTTATAAAGCACATAGTCTAAGAACTCACCGCCACCAAATCGTTCAATCTCAGCTACATGTTCACTCACCGTAAATCCATCGGTTTGTCCATTTTTTGTAACTAAATTAGCAATATACACCTTTAAAGCTTCTGTTTGTTTTAAAGCCTCACCAATTCCATCAATTACCAGAAGTGGGCCTAGCGATGTATATAAATCACCTGGAGTTATAACGACAATATCAGCGTCAGCTATGGCCTTAATAGCGATAGGATTTGCTACCGCATTCGGAACTAACTCTAGGCGTGCTTGACGCGGATCATGTTGAAAATACTTGGCATCGATAATTCTTTCACCATGTAAGATAACACTCGTTTCTGGCCATTCCATTTTGAGTCGCACATTATCAAGTGTTGCAGGAATGACCATTCCGTTGACACGTAATATCTCCGACGCTGTCGCCACGGCCTCGGAGAAACTACCAGTTACCTTCTCTAGTGCCGTAAGTAGAATATTACCAAATGAGTGTCCACCAAATGTTCCTTCTTCAAATCGATAATCAAATAAATCACGAATTTTCGGAGAATCACTCAGTGCAACAAGGCATTGGCGCACATCGCCGGATGGTAGTGTACCTAGTTCATCACGAAGAACACCAGTGCTCCCACCATCATCGGTCATACTGACAATTGCAGCAAGCTGACTTGTGTGTTGTTTCAACGCGGATAGCATTACGAAGCTGCCTGTTCCACCGCCAATAACGGCAATCTTTATATCTTTTCCGGACTTCTTAAATGGCTCTTCCATAATTTACTACTATACACCCCTGAGGTTTTTTATAACACGGCCGAACCATTTTGCACTTGGGCGCAATGTTCGTTTGCCTGTACTGTAATCGATGGCTGCCAGTCCAAATCGAGGCCACTTACCATATGCCCACTCAAAATTATCAATCAAGCTCCAATGCAAATAACCTTCTAGCTTTACCCCATATGCAATTGCATGCTGCATAGCCGTAATTGTTTCAGTTAGCCACCATTTGCGGTACGAATCCTGCGCGTCAGCTAGGCCATTCTCTGTAATAATGATCGGCAGCTTATATTTATCGTGAAGCCTTTCTAAGGCATATTGAATATCACCAGGATGTAAATCCCAGTTTAGATCACTTAATTTTTGATCAGGATTATGAATGCGATTTCCGTATACACGATTGCTAAAATAATAATTAACCCCTATAAAATCACAGTGTCGAATAACTTTTTTAATAAAATAATCATCTTGGGCGTATTGCATGATAGCAGCGCTCGCACGACTAAGTAGTGCGTTATCGCCTGGATAAATAAAGTTTGAGTTCTTTGCAATTGAAACCTTGTAGCGTCGACTTAATTTATGAATCGCCTTGCTGGCTTGGATATGCGCTAAAGCCATATTATTTACTACCCTCCACCATTTGTAGTAACTTCGTTCGGCAGGTGGCCAACTTTGATGATAATAACCTTCCGTTGCATATATTTCAGGTTCATTGATGGTAATAATTAGGCGCACATCCATACCTAGTTCGCTGATAATTTTTTCAGCAAAACGTGTGAAATACTTTACATTAGAACGCTTTTCAAAACCACCTTTGTTACTAAACCAAACTGGCAACGTAAAGTGAAATAGTGTCACTACGGGTTCGATATGACGTTTTTTAAGCGCTGCTACGTAATTTTTGTAGTGTGTAATTGCCTCGGCACTCCAAGCACCCTCTTCGGGTTCGATTCGTGACCACTCAACACTAAACCGATAGGCGTTCATGTGCATATCTGTTAAAAGGTCAAAATCCTCTTCGTAACGATGGTAGTGGTCGGCCAACATATCAGATACATAGTTATTCGGGTCTTTGGCCTGGCGTTTTATTTGATCCCAGCTAACGTAATCATTAAAGTGATACTCTGCCTGAGCTGCTTTTGCTTTGGCATTCTCTAATTCCCACACTGTCCACTGGTTATGATTACCGCCTTCAACCTGGTGTGCGGCCGTTGCAGCGCCCCATAAAAAGCGCTTAGGAAAGTGGTGTGTAATCTTTGAATTCTCCGCCATATACTCATCTATTATACCTTATAGTCGGCAGAGCGACTTGCCGTCACTACTATGAGTGATCCCCTGGATCCCTGATCTTTCCGGCGTCGATACCCGTGAAAGAGTCAGGCGGGAAGCAGGATCTTGAATAGTAGTGCGGCGAGAAGCGATATAAGAGAATATTTTACCGGACAATATCTTCGCCAAAGTGTTTCTGCAGTCGCATCGTGATGGAACCTTCGTGACGACCAAGGAGTTTTGATAGCTGCTTGATTGATGAACCGTTCAAAAACTTTTCTTTTAACTCAGCGTCTTGGCTAGGTTCCCAAGGTTTGTAGGCATTCGGATATGTTTCACGCATTTTAGCAATTTTATCGCTCCAACCACTTACCTTTTCTGACTTTTTTGGCATTTCATGCTTGCGTTTTTCGGCCGCTTTTTCTAAATACGCAAAGCGCTTCGCGTCTTTTGTAGCGTGATCCCTCAGCAGTACGTCAATGTTCTGAGCGTCTTCGCTTATCTGTAAAGCCATCTGGTTTATGCCGGTTAGGTAAAGATTGCGCAAATTTTTTACTCGGCTCAAAGCCACATATCCCATACCTTCAACAAAGGCTTTACGCAGATCAATTCGTGCTGCATCAAGTGTCATACCTTGGGACTTGTGAACCGTGATTGCCCATGCTAAACGAAGCGGAATTTGACTAATACTGGCTCGCTTTTTATCGCCATCACGCAGCTCCCATGTGTCTGGCATCATCGTCACAACCTTGCCGCTTTTAAATTCGACTATAGGATATTCGGTTCCTGGTTCAAAATCTAAAACCGTCCCAAGACTTCCGTTCACATACTTTCGCTCTAAGCTATTCTTTACCGCCATAACCAAAGCACCCTTTTTAATGCGCAGGGTCGCTGGTGCTAAAACTGAACGCTGTAAAGCCTCGACGTAACTTTCACCGCCTGTTGTTGTCTGAGTATAAGAAATTTCATCTCCACCTAGTTCATCAAGTTTTTCATTATTGAGTTTATCAACATCAATATTAACGGTGTGAAGTTCGGTAAGTTCGCCGTCATCTGGGATAACTCCAACCCGCTCCAATAACTTTTCCGCATGATGACGACGCAGTTCACCAGATCGTAGTGAGTTTAAAATATCGAGCAGCACTTCGTCATCCTGGCGATGTTGTTCCTCCAAATAGCAAATCGTTGGATCGAGTAACTGCCATACTTTACTATTGACCACAAAGCCACCAGCGCGATTGTCGCCTCTGTTAATTGGTGGTAATTGAAAGAAATCTCCACTCATAATAATCTGAATCCCGCCGAATGGTTCGTCTTTACCGCGCACTAATCGACAGACAGTATCGACCATATCTAAGCGATAGTCGTGCAGCATACTGATCTCATCAATAATCAAAACATCCGTTTTTTCGATAATTTCCTTACGACCTTTGGCCATATGATCGGCAAACCCAGCCGGCAGTTCGTCGCTTATGCCAATACCGCTCCAACTATGAATTGTCGTTCCGCCTAAGTGTGTCGCCGCGAGACCTGTCGTTGCTGTGACAGACACGTGTTTACCTGCGCCTTTTGCAAGTTTAATGAATTGATTCAACACAAAGGTCTTGCCCGCACCCGCTGGACCTGTCAGCAGCACGCTCTCGCCCGCTAACATTATTTCTAGTGCGATTGCCTGCTTCATGACTAAACCTTAACTGGACCGTCTAAGCGCTGTTCACGAGCCTTATTCGCCCACTCGTCAGCCATTTCGTTGCCCGTATCACCTTCGTGCCCACGCACCCAGGTAAGAATTGCTTGCGAATCCTTATACAGCGCAAGAGCTTCTTTCACAATCTCTAAATTCTTAATCTCTCCACCTTTTTTCTTCCAGTCTTTGGCTTCCCACCCTGGTGCCCATTTGGTGATAACGTTAATCCAAAATTCGCTATCTGTAAATATTTCACATTCTGCCCTGTCAGCATCTTTCATAGCTGCGATTAACGCCTTACCTTCCATGCGAATATTTGTTGAATCTAGTTCGTGCCCCATTATCCAAGGCTTCATGTCCTTAATCACAGCAAACCCACCAGGACCCGGATTTGGACTACAGCTACCATCTGTGTAATAAATAATCATCTCTCCCCATTCTACACTAGTTTTATCTGCGTTTTTAGCGCATAATGAACGTATTACATACGCGAGGGGAACAACATGGCCAAGGGACAAAACAAGCGCAAAGAAGTCAAAAAGCCCAAAAAAGCAAAGTTGCTACAATAATGACTATCGAAGAAGTGACCATCAAACTGCAATCACTTCAGGACGACCCTACAATGAAGACCGTTAGCAAATACAGCCCGACCGCTGCGCAGTGGCGAGGTAACCGTTTGCCGTTCGTCGAGATACACCTAGCGTACCTGCGAACTCACAAACTGGTTAACCCCGCACACTATATTTCTAACCTAGAGCTGATGATCAAGAAGCGTTAATTAGTTAATAACTGCTATATCAGTTGCTGTTGTCGTACCGTTGTCGGTTGTGCCAGCAACGCGAACCGTGTCATTAACGACTGGTTTTTGATTATTTACGTAATTCGTTGATGAAGTAGTTTTAATTGTCGTTTGCTTACCACTACCTGCAATAACGATATTGTCGCTGTTGACCGCCACCACAACACCTGTTTGATACGTATAGACGGTTGTTGTAACGGTATTATCGCTCCCCACTTGTGTCTGAACGGCTGTACCATACCCAAAGGCCGGCCTGCCAGTTTCGCGTAATGCAACGCCTCCAAATGGCTGATTCCGTAGATCTGTCCGCTGAGCTGCCCTGTTAAGCAGCCAAACACCACCACCAACTATTAAACCTATGATAATAAGCCCAATAATGGACAGGGTAATGATGAGACCTTTGTAGCTCGTTTTTTGACTCATCGTTTTCGAGTCTGTCTCTTTAACGCGTTCGTTGTTAACTTCTTTTAATTCTTTGTCTGGCATAATATATCCTCCTTTACAAGGTAATCATACTCACCGAATCTGAAAAAAAGCTTAGGTGTTATCCTTAGTCAACGACAACTTCTATACAGGTAGCAGACCGATGATAACAGCCATTACGACGATTGTAACGAGCTCATTCGAGAGGCTAAGGAGTGTTAGTTTCTTGCGACGACCTTCAAATAAATCGTGCATGAAAATTCGCGCAGCCGTAAAGCCAGCCCATAGTACCACGGCAACAAATACTGCATCAAGCAGATAGTTGTCAGACGACGATTTATGAAATACCGCTACCGCGTATGCCAGCACAATTGCTGTTATCGCTGAACCCAAAAAGGCTTTGATATACATAAGAGCCATCTGCCCAGATGTCATATTAGGGTCTCTATTTACCTTGGCAAGCTTCATCCACACCTTACCGAAAAGTGGCCCGTACCAAATACTGCCAACTATCATTGTTGATATTGTCGCGAGTAAAATCGCGATCCAGTTTACGTCTGTGTTCATAACATGAACCTCCTTTTATTTATTGACGATCGATCACCCACTCCTGCGAGGGCTGGTCGGAAAAATTAACTTGGTCAAACAAGCTAAAAAGCTTTGGCGTAAATTTATACAATTTGTGTTCATTGGTACCGGCAATAATTTGATCGGCAAATGCCCTATCGGTACCCTGTCGTTCAATATATCTTTCCATGGCTGACTTTAATAGGTCAGGATCCTCAACAATTTCTGCCGTGCCTTCGGTCTGGACACCAATCAAAGGCCTATCGGTTTTAAATGCTATCGCTATAGCAACATTAGGATTATCTGCGATTTCTTGACTGTGTCTTGCTGTTGGTTTGGTTATCCAATATATATTACTCTCATCGTCGGCAGCAAAGTGTAAGCTACAAATCCATGGTTGATCATCACGCACGGTCGCTAGTTGCATAATCCGTGCTTCGGATAAATATTTCTCAATCAACTCTTGTGCAGTTAATCCACTCATTAACTTCATTATATACCTTTTTATAGACTATCAAGAGTTATTACTGAGTAATAACTGTAGGTCTTTTTTAAGCTTATCAAGACCCTCGTATTGAATGGCGTACATGCCAACAGCGCGTGCACCCTCGCAATATGACAACTGGTCATCAATCAAGACGCACTCCTCTACCGGCGTATCGAGTAATCCTGCAATATGCTCATATGCCCTAGGGTCTGGTTTTAAAAATCCTGTTTCGCTCGATATGGCAACTTGCTCAAACAATGCTACTTGTTCAGGAGTAAAGAATTCATTCATCCAGTTTTGGCTTGCATTGCTGATAAAGCCAATTTTGTATTTTGGTTTTAGGCTGGCGACATATTTTAATAGTTCTTGGTCAGTGATCGCATTATCAATTTCGGCATGGCCTTGATCCGCACTAATACCTGCAAGCTCTGCAACACTTTCTACAAACCCAGCATGATCAGTTAGACCCGCGTCTGCCCTCTTTTGCATGTTTGTTGCTTGTTCGAACCTATCCGAATCATCACCAAAGTATTTTTGTTTAAATGATAACCATGACTCATTTACTAGTACACCAAAGCAGTCAAAAATTATCGCTTTAATCATTTTTCAGACCCACTTTTTCAAGCAACTCGTCAATCGAGCTGATTCCATCTAACATTTCGCTATGTCGGAAATGCTGAGTTGCCTTCAGTTCATCAAACGTTACACGTTTTGCTTGGATTTTTTCACCCGATTCGTGTGCGGTCGGTACTTCAGCCGTTTTGTTAACGGCTATATATACGTACACAAACCATTCAATTTTTATTGCCGGTTGTGTTACTTCTAGAAGTGCCCAGTCTGCGTATTCTTGACCGATCTCTTCGCGCAGTTCACGTTTGGCGCCATCAAGCGGCGACTCACCTGGCTCAATTCGACCGCCTGGTAAACGATTTTTTTCAATGATACCACCAGGCTGTTCTTCATCTTGCAAAACAATACTATCACCGTCGATTGCAATAATTAGAGAAGCATCAGGACGTCTTAACATCTCGAATGTCTCATATGTACCATCAAACATCTCTTGTTCCCACTGATATACGTCAAAAATCATGCCCTTAAAAACAAGTTTGGCATTTTCTGGAATCAGATGTGCATTTTCTGGCAGCGGCCGGTCGTTCATGTTTCTTATCATACCTTAGTGATTAAATTGCTCAAATTTTATTAGATGCACATCGCCGTTACCACTAAGGTCAATCAGCTCTGCATTTCCAAAATGAAAATCGGTCAACGCTTCACGCCAGCCCTTATTCATAGAGGCAGCATATATCATTTTTCCAGTGTCGCCGTGACAAACCAGCAGCACTCTACCCTCTATATGTGATTCGTTAATTTCGTTTATTACACCGTGGGCACGTTCAATGGCCTGATTAAACGTTTCACCGCCCGCTGGATCAAGAAAATATGTAATCTCGCCCGTTTTAACAACGCTTTCTGGTGGTAGAGTCTCTATGACCGATACAGGTTGACCGGTTAATTCTCCACAGTCTCTTTCAATTAGATTTTGTTTTATTTTTGGCTGTGGCAGATGTGCTATTTTTGAAACAATATCCGCTGTTTCGTGGGCACGTTTAAGCGGCGAACAATATACTGCATCAAATGTTAAACCAAGGTCTAAAATTGCTTCCGCTAAATCGTTAGCTTGCTTACGCCCCAGGTCAGTTAATGGCATATCTCTATGGCCACCAATAATACGATTTACGTTATCTTCGCTTTGTCCGTGCCTGGCAACAAATATATCTACTGACATAGTTCTTCGATAGTCACGCGCTTTTGTTCAGTGGTGTCGCGGTCACGTACAGTCACCGTATTGTCTTCGAGCGTATCAAAATCAATCACCACGCAATGAGGCGTACCAATTTCGTCCTGACGGCGGTAGCGTTTACCGATGTTTCCGTTGTCATCCCACATGACATTTCCGTATTTTTTCTTTAATGCATCGTAAACTTCGCGGGCTTTGACGACCAGTTCTTCTTTGTTCTTCAGCAGTGGTGAAACAGCATATTTAATAGGGGCTAGATGTTCTGGTAATTTCAAATAAGTACGTTTTTCGCCGTTTACTTCGTCCTCTGTGTAGGCAGTTGAAAGCACCGCCATAATCGCTCGCTCAACACCGAACGATGGTTCGATTACGTGGGGTACAAACTTTGTATTCGTACCTTTGACTGTGTATTCCATGTTTTTGCCAGCTGCTTTTTGAATATTCATCAAATCAAAATCAGTCCGATATGCCAGCCCTAAGAGTTCTTCGCGACCAATTGGAAAATCGAATTCAAAATCGACGGTTCGCTTGCTGTAATGCGCCCGATCAGCATCCTCTACTTCCAACTCGTGAACATTCTCGGCAGGGAGTCCCAGCGCATCCGTCCAATCGTGAACCAGTTTAATCCATTTTTCAAATTCAGCTTCCCACGTTGATGGATCAATAAAGTATTCAATCTCCATTTGTTCAAATTCGCGACTGCGAAAGATAAAATCACGTGGTGATATTTCGTTACGAAAAGCTTTGCCTTGTTGAGCCAAACCAAAGGGTAAATCAGGATAAAAACTGTCGAGTACGTTTTTGTAGTTAGTGAAGATTCCTTGTGCGGTCTCAGGGCGAAGATAGCTGATACTTGATTCATCTTCGACCGGTCCGACATTTGTTTTGAACATCATATTAAACTGCCTGGGTTCACCAAATGTGTGTTCTTTGCCACAATTTGGGCACTTTGAAATATCAATTTTATCCGCGCGAAAACGTGCATGACATTCACTACACTCAACCAAAGGATCTGTGAACGTATCAACATGCCCGCTCGCCTTCCAGACGTTCTGATTCATCAAAATCGCAGCATCGACACCATACATATCTTCACGATCTTCAACAAACATCTTCCACCAAAGGTCCATGATATTGCGTTTTAGTGTCACACCAAGTGGACCGTAATCCCATGTTCCACTCAAGCCGCCATATACGTCACTGCCGGGGTAAATAAAGCCTCGGCGCTTCGCTAGGGAAACGATTGCTTCCATTTTCTCGTTTTTATTCGGATCTATTGCCATAATTAATGCTTATTATATCAGTAAATACATTAAACAGCAGCGTGTTGCCGTGCAACCATCAAACAATCCGACAAGATAGATTCCAGGCCACCAATTTGAGCTAGATTTTTAAGTGGTTTGGTCGCAATCAGACGCAGTAACTTGATATGGTCAGAACCGATTTCGCCGCTACTTACCTGACGCAGCCCCTGTTCGGTCTCATCATAACGATATTTTTGATCCGCAGAGAGGATATGATCATCCGTATCCCGCTCCAGGTTTAGTTCACGGCCAAGTAGCGCAGAATAACGCAGATAAAACCATGTTTGAACCAGTTCAAGCGCGACTGAAGGCACATCTAGCGCCATTAAAACCTCTGACAAAACATCGTACCATTCGGGTTCATCAACCATTTCGCTGGCTTTCGTAATTAATTTAATTACAGCGTAGGCAAACTGCATACGGTCGTAATCTTCCATAATGTGACGATAAAATTGCACCAATCGTGCCGATGTCAAAATTCCCAGGTCGCCTTTACCCTCACCTATCACCACATCACAAATCGCAAATAATTCGATTCCGCCAGCTAGGCGTGATTTTTCCCGTCGGACGCCTTTTGCCATGACACTTTTTTTGCCGCTAGGTGTTAAAAGCTGCAAAATCCGATCCGCTTCGCCATAATTTGTTCGGCGAAGCACGATAGCGCGCGTTCGCGTGGCGTTCATAGCAGTACGCTCCGAACCGCAGCAACCACATCATCGGGCTGCATTGTCGTTTTGTCCAGCATTCGCCTGACGCCATATGGAGCCACATCATCAAGCTTGATATCAGCTGCTAGATTAGTACAAAGTATTATTGGTATCACCCCCGTGTCGGTATATGATTGTAATTCATGCATCAAAGTCAGACCCGTACTGCCCGTCAGCAACATGTCGAGGATAATTGCGTCTGGTTGAATGTCGTCAATGGCATGAATCGCAGCGATAGCGTGAGGCGAAATGGTTGTTTTGTAACCTGCTTTGTCTAAAACTCGCGCTTGTTGCTCGGCCAGCCAGGCATCGTCTTCGACAATCAGTATTTTGGAAGCTGTCATAGCAGGCTCAGCTGAGAAGAAGCATACAAATCGACATAAAAGGTTGCCCCATCACGGTGACGAGTCACTCCAATCGTTCCATTCATTGCATCTGCAAACTGACTAGCGATATAAAGTCCTAGTCCGCTGCTTTCAGGCCGCGCATGGACTGGTTGTGGCGCGTTGGGTAGCTTATTTTGTAACGATCTCCACATGTCAGATGAAATCGCGGGACCGTAATCACGAACGCCCAGACGAATTATTCGCCCGGATTGAAGAGCGTTGATTTGAATCTCGACGACACTATCAGCATTGGCATAATGAAGCGCATTATCACTAAAATTCATAATTATTCGACGCAGTAAATCACGATTCGCAATAAGTAGCAGTGGGTGTTTACGAGGCGCCAAGCGTACATGATGACCATGGGCTGCAAAGAGCGGCGTCAATTCGTGCACAATATCCTTACATAACTCCCCAGGGTTAATTGGCTCTAGTTCAAACAGTGCATCATCCAGCCGTACAGAACGCGTAAGGTCACTTGTCAGACGCAGTGCGCGTTCACTCGTCAGACTAATCTGACGAAGCATACGTTGCCTCTCGTCCGCCGTCAGGTCTCCCGTTTCTAACATTAATGATAGCTGGCGAACTAACGCAAGTGGCGATTTTAGCTCGTGAGCGGCCGCAATAAGCGACGGTAAACCGTCACCAAGAACACCCCCACCAAGCTGTTCATGCTTCCCTCGCCTTGAACTCATACTATATCTAGTTTAACATGTCACGGGTTGGTACCCAGAATTATTGATTGAACTTAATCGTTGCAATCAAAGCGTTGAAATCCGGATCAAATGTATCAGCGTCAGTTCTAATCGTGACCGTTTTGTCTCTAATTTTGAAAATGACGGCCGAGCCACGAATTGAAGTACTAAAACTTCCATCTAAACGCGTACCAGTAGCACCGTTAGCCGCCTTAACGGTTGAAGCCTTTAGTTTGCCACTCTTTACAGATGTATTGTAACTTGCAATTACCTTGTCATAGTCATTGTTCTCAATTAAAACTCGCAGCGCAAATTGAGCTGTTGGCGAGACAGGCGGTACACTAACAGGATTCAGGTATGCTTCATAGTTGCCACCATCACTTGCATCTTTGTTGATATACACGCTCCATGTTTTTGGATAAGTAAATGTCAATTGACCATAATCATCGGGACCGACAAATGCACGATTCGGCTGTTTATCACGAGCTTCAAAATTTGCAGCATCGGTGTCTGCTTGTTTCTTTTGGGCAGCTGCAACTGCCTCGTTAACTTTGCTGTCAACGTCTGCTTTTTGATTGTTGTAGCTTACAAAACTCCAAATCCCAAACCCAAGCGCTAAAGCACCAAATACTGAAAGCACCACAATAATAATTGTTTTATTACCGTGCTTTGATGTACTCACAGGGAAAGCTTGCGGATTTTGTGGATTCATATAGGGTCATTATACTTATGGTTTATCTATCTGTAAAGGAGAGAACGTGTACAGACGATAGCCCCCCAGGCTTTTGTCTGCCGTACGTCCTGGTAACTTGTTGCCGTAAAGAACAACATACAGTGGATGACCTAGCCTCGCTACCTCGCGCTCCATTTTTTTCACAAACTTTTTTACATCGCGTGTCACTATAAAGGCATAGACAACGGTTGTGTCGGTCGGTAGTGGCGCCAGCCAAAAATCAGCCAAGTTAACGCTGACATTTTTATCGCGACGTGACATAAATCGCGAGATAATAACCAAAATCGGATTAAGTTCATAGCCAATGGCACGCGCTCCAAACTCACTAGCTAGTCGCAGCACAATCCCATCGCCGCTCCCTATATCAATCAGCACGTCGTTTTTGGTCAATGGATAGAGTTTAGAAAAAGCCTCATGAATGTAGCGTCTGCGACTAGGCACATACGGCGCGCCGCGAAAAACCACAAAACCAAACGTTAAAACGATTAACCAAACTAGCCACATCCACCAAACCATCAGCGACTAATCACCAGATTCATCTGAATCAAATTTTTGTTTCACAATCTGGATTTCATTTTTGAGTGACTTTAAATCTTTTTCAATAGTTTCAGCCAGAGCTTCGGCCTCTTTAAACTTATCAATCGCTGTTTCTAGCGTAAAATCATCACTATCAAACCATGTCACCAACTGCGTAAGTGCTGCCATTTTATCCTGAATTGTTTTATTTTCTTTTGACACTTTTTACCTCTGCTTTCATTATAGCTTGATTTGTTTCAACCTCAATTGTCTGTCCGACCTTTTGCAAGCCTCGTACTAACGCATATCCCCTTGCAAGTACGGTTTGCGGGTTGAGCTGTGTAAGGACGTTTGTAATCCCAATAAGTTTTTCCATAGAGCGGTCTATCTGGTCATCTGTGCGTTCCAACATGTCAGAAAGTCTTGTTCGAACAAGTTCCGATTGCTGGTCAATAGCGCTTTCAACTCGTGGTAAAAGTGAGCTGACTTGATAGCGAACGGCTCTGATAATTTCCTCGCGATCGGGTACCAAAATTTGAGCAGCGTTGCTTGGTGTACTGGCGCGCACATCAGCCGCCAAATCTGCCAGGCTTTCATCGATTTCATGCCCAACTCCAACCAATGTCGGTACTCGACTACCAGCAATTGCTCGGACCAAATGCTCATCATTAAATGCCGAAAGATCGTCTGCACTGCCGCCGCCGCGAATAATAACGATAACCTCTGGCAAATCATCACGACTATTAAAAAAATTGAGAGCTCTAATAATTTGATCTGGTGCATCCACGCCTTGAACCGTCACCTGTGCGACATCCACCTGCATACCACCCCATCGATCATCCAAAATCTTAATAAAATCTGCGTACCCTGCTGCTTGTGTACTGCTTATTACCGCCACACGGCTAGGAATAACGGGCAGTACTCGTTTACGTTCCGGCGCAAAAAGTCCTTCCGCTTCTAGTTTTGCCTTTAAAATCTCAAAACTTTTTTTCAAAGCGCCTTCACCACTCGGTCGCACCGCTTTAACTGTCAGACTAAACTTCCCCCACTGAGTAAGTTTGGGTGTTGCGGTCACAATAACCTTCATGCCGTCTTCAATTGGCACCCTTAGCTGCCAGACTGTCATAAAACAACCAATACTTCCACCGGTATCCTTGATGTCAAAAAAGACAAACTTACCTTGGTTGACCTTGAACGACGCAACTTCACCCTCAACCTCAACGCCCGGATACGCGTACTCTAATGTCTGGTTTGTAATAGCGATAAAATCGCTAACGCTGAATCGGATTTTTTCCATACTTTACAATCGTTAGTTGATAAAAAATGTAGCCGAATACAATCGTACCCAGAAGTAGCGACACCCTGGCTAGTAACGTGCCGGCAATCGCCTCTGCCGGATGTATACCAGCCGACGCTAAGAATGTAATCATAATCGTCTCGTACACCCCTGCCCCACCAGGCGTAACAGAGAAAATACTCGCTGCTCCAGACACCCCAAAAGCAACAAATAGCGTAGCTGGATTAACCCAAAAACCAAGCGACATAAATGCAATTGAAAGAAGCGCCACGTCGCATACGTTCATAATCAATCCCCATATGAACGGCTTAATCAGTATTCGCTTATCGGCACGAATCTGATTAAAATCGTCGTGTAATTGCACAAAAAACGGTTCGATAGTCGCTTTTTTTAATGTCTCTTTTTTACGCCCACGGGTAAAAAATGACACAATTTGATTAATAGTTCGTGCAAGCCAGCCCGAAAACTTATCAAGGCGCCTTTTACTGCCAATGATGTAAATACTCAGCGCAAACAACAGTAGCGCTGCAGTCGTTAGCGAACTTGTAATAATAATAACGGCGCGGCTGACGTTGTGATCATAAGCCAGCGACGCCACCGCCACCAGAAGAAGCACAATAAAACTGCCAAATCCTATCGTAAAGCGCACAATCTGTGCCATCGTGGCACGTCCAGGGCTCACACCAAAACGACTCAGTACCCACCCTAGGTATGAAAAACCTGCGGCTCCACCACTAGGAATGATATGGTTCACAAAATTAAGCTCTAAGGCCATACGAGTTATTGCCCAATGTGAAGTCCCCTTCAGGTTACCTTTTGATCGCAAATACGAAAAAATCATTCCGCCAGTTGCATAGTAACTAAGCAGTTGTACGGGGACAATAAGCGCCAATATCCATGGGTTCACACGATCCAGTAAATGAAAGGCGTGCACAATTTCATGACGTCCAAGGAACACAACAAGCCCCAGCAAGATGAGTGTTATAAGAGTGGCCCAAGATCGAAATGACATACTAAAGTCATTATAGCATTAAGGGTGGTGCCCTGTTTCCTTTATAATCAGTTATAATAACCCCATGTACATAGCACTTCTAGGTCGTCAACCAGCCCTCGGTATCGCCGAGCTTGAAAGAGTATTCGGTGGCCAAAACGTCACTCCCCTATCAAACCTGGCAGCACTAGTCGATACCGATACCTTTGATATCCAGCGCCTTGGCGGAACGCTGAAAGCAGGCAAAGTTATTATCGACCTCACCTCTGGCGATTGGTCTAAATTGAGTAATAAAGTTATTCAATATTATAGCGATAAGTGGTCCTCATTTGACGGCAAAATTACCCTTGGACTCAGCAGTTATGGATTTAGCGTTAGTCCGCGTGAAGTCCAAAGAATAGGTATTACTTTGAAACAAAAACTTAAAAAAGCCGGTGTTAGCCTACGCTTAGTCCCTAACCAAGACTCCGCCCTATCGACCGCTACCAGCCATCACAATAAGCTTGGCCTATCTGATAACAAGGTAGAAGTATTACTTATACGTGCAAAGAACGGCCGAATCCTCGTCGCCCAGAGTACTGGCGCCCAAAACATCACAGCCTATGCAAAACGCGACCAAGAGCGCCCTAAGCGCGATGCATTTGTCGGCATGTTGCCACCTAAACTTGCCCAAATCATGATTAACCTTGTTGGCAAACTAGAACCTGACCCCGAATCAGACCTCAATCAACCTCGTATCCTCGATCCGTTCTGTGGCACAGGTGTAATCTTGCAAGAAGCCTCGTTAATGCACTACGGTGCCTATGGAACAGATATCGCCGAAAAGATGGTTCGCTATAGCCGCGATAACTTAAACTGGCTGCAGGAGCAATCCCACGTTCATGGACATTGGTATCTGCACGAGGGCGATGCTATGACTACCAAGTGGCAACAACCAATTGCGGCCGTCGTCAGCGAAACATACCTTGGCCAACCCTTTAGCGCACCGCCATCGCCTGCTAAATTGGATGAAGTTCGGAAAAACTGCAATCACATTATCGTCGAATTTTTGAAGAATCTGAACCCTCAAATTAAGATCGGTACCCCCGTCTGTATCGCCGTTCCAGCCTGGCGCGACAAAGACGGTGGTTTCACTCATTTGCCCTTTATTGCCACAATTGCTCAACTTGGTTATAAGCCTCACGAATTTCACAATGTATCCCAAAATGATCTGTTATATTACCGTGAAGACCAAATTGTCGCTCGCGAGCTTCTCGTCCTCGTAAGACAATAAAACCATAAAAGAGTATAATAGCAATATGCACAAGGAGCCTACATTAGAGAGCTTTATTGATTTTAGCCCCGAAAATACCTTCATTGACCCGTTCGCCGGTCGACGATTTGAAAAAAAGGTTTTAAAGCCCTATGCCAAACAGGACGCCAAAGACGCCAAGAAAGAAGCTAAAATTGAACGCAAGAGGAATCTTTCCTTGTCACAAAGAACTCTACGGATGGTTGGCAAAGTTGCGTCAGTTGCTGCAGCAATTTTGACACCGATAGCCGTGCCATATGCAACAGATGTATACCAAAATTATGAATATGCCGTTCACGCAGAAGTTGGCCTTAATGACGTAGCGCCTCCGCTTGACCCCAAAAATAGTGACACTGCACTATTTGTTGTCAATGGATTTAATTCAACCAGCTCCGAACCAATCATAGGCACCATTGGTCCTGCAGTCCAACAGGCTATTGATGGACGATTAGTAAACGTTGACACTAATAATGCTCAACTTGGTAGTGACACATACCCTGGCAAAAATGCACAGATTGGAGTTGCTAATATAAACGAATTAGCCAACCAGATAAATGACTACAATAAGAAAAATGGCATCGAAAATGATGTTATTGTAACCTACAGTATGGGATGTGACACGGGCACAATGACAGCCGAGGACCTAACACGAAACCCTCAGCTAGCCTCTCACCTCAAAGCATTAGTATATATTTCATGTCCAACAAGCACCGACAGCCTACAGGATAAAACAAAGAGTGAAGTAGACTTCGTCAATGCTGTAAGCCCTATCCCTGGTGCCGCCTACTCATCATTTGTTCACTACATTGGAGTAGGGTATGTTTTTGTCCAAGATTACGAGGATGGCGATTTAGGGAAAGCAGCTAGGAACGCTCGTACATTAATACCTAATGTTATTAAAGAGGTACACCGCAAAGATGCAACTGGTACTTGGAGTTTGATTGATCAAACATCGCTTATCAGTCAGGGAGATTTTGATACAAGACTTCATTCAATCGCAGTTAATACATCTAACTCACTTACGCCATTAGTAATCGACGTAAGGACCGCTCCTACCCCCAGCAACCCGAAGCACCAAGATAGGGTCATAAACGACCAAAAGGGAGCGAAAGAGATGCGTACAGACGCGCAAAAAGCTCCCCTTCCCTACATCCCCCTATCTGTAGCAGGTGCAATACACGGCGAACCAGAAAAAACAGCAAAACAATTCAAGCAAACCTTTGCAGCTGCCAAAATCGCAATACAACAAGCGCTGGACCTGCAAGAAGAAATCTACAATATCAAACAAATACGTGATCTTAGTCGACAACCAATCCTACACATCCAAAAGCAGTAGCTAAATTGTCGCCTTACCTCTTGACGTACTGACCCATTTCGCGTAGTATAGAACAGATTGATTCATAAAATTTAAGGAGTTACCATGTCACACGTCAAAGCAGGTGGTTCAGCCAAAAACATCCACAATAACGCCGGTCAACGACTAGGTGTTAAACGCTTTGGTGGCCAGACCGTTCGCACTGGCGAAGTATTGGTCCGTCAGACTGGTTCTACTAAACTTTCTGGTCCTGGTACTTTCATCAGTAAAGACTTTACTATTCACGCCGCAATCGACGGTACTGTATCTTTCAATAAGATTCGTAAAAGTCGTTTCACTGGCAAGACCGCCCCTCGCACGCAAGTTGTTGTTAGCTAAATTATCGTAGCAAACTAAAAAATAGCCCCTTTCGGGGCTATTTTTATCGTTTAAAACCTACAAATGCTTGAGCTTGAGGAGAAAGCCTCTTTCCAACCTCGTAAATCCATCTACCTGCGTCGGCTGCGCCCGCAAAGTCCTTATTCCGTTCAGCGTCCACTTTAGACTGTACAGCGTTCCTATAGCCTGTCACTTCATCCTGAACTTCTTTCGGCAATGCGTCAAATGGATAGACAATTTCAGCTTCAACCGCATCTTCACTCTGACCGTCGACGGAATCAGGAACGGCTTCGATATGACCAAGGTCGAGTGGCTCTTCTACACCTGCTGCTTCAGTAGCTTCGGTTCCTAAATCAAGCTTCAGTTTATCATCCAATTTTTCTCGGACAGCTTCTAGCTCTGAAAGCCTTAACGCTTTGGTTAGCACTTTGCCATTCTCTGTTTTTTGAACAATTCTATATTCAGCGGGCTTTCCTGTTACTGGGTCAGGGCGTGTTTCAGCACCAGATACTGTCCAATTGTACTCTATTTGCCCACTTGTTCGTTTTACGGCCACGCGACTACCTGGAGCGAATGGATCGTCAACCAATCCTAAGTCCTCAGCTGGTTTTGGAATAACAACCATATCGTCCATATCTTCGCTATCCGCTGGGTAGCGAGCTTCAAGCATTTGCTGCGGAGTTACTGGTGGTTTTGGGGCTGGTGCTGCCCATGGTGACATATTTTCTGCTGACATATATTTATTTTTAATTTACCTTTAGTAAAATTATAGCATAAGCTTCATAAAAAAGCAACCCCTTGGCTAGAGATTGTCTATTTATGCAAATTGATTAGGTGTTAGCAGGTTTTTGTTCAAGCATTCCCAAGTGGTACTTCACTCGTTCAACAACATCACCAATAACAACTTGTGATTTGACTAGGTAGTCATCGACACCCAACTTTTCAGCGCGCTCTTTGTCTTTGGGTTGAGATAATGCGGTCAGCATAATAATGCGAATATTTGATGTTTCAGGGGTGTTACGAAGGATATCCAGCACATCAAAACCACTAATTTTTGGCATCATAGCATCTAGTAGAATCAGGTCTGGTTTAAACTCAAGCGCCGCGGATAAAGCCAGTTCGCCGTTACTAACTTCACGGATCTCGAATCCTTCTAACTCCATTCGGGACTTATAAACGGCCGATAGTGCAACGTCGTCTTCAACCAGCAAGAGCTTTTTCTTGGTATCCATATTACCTCTTATACTACTACAATTAGCCGTATTAACACAAGCACTACAGCCCTAGCTGTTTTTTCGCAGCATCAAGCTGGGGGTCTTTGCCAGCATCAAGGTCAGATTGCGCCAATGCCACCGTAACGTCAGGTGTAATGCCCTGTGCGGTGATGTTTTTACCGTTTGGCGTGTACCAACGAGCCACCGTTACTTTAAGTTCGGCACCAGCGGGCAGGTCAATTAGCTTTTGAACAGTTCCTTTGCCATAAGTTTTTTCTCCAACAAGTGTAGCGGCCTTGTAATCCTGCAAAGACCCGGCGACGATTTCACTGGCGCTGGCGCTATTTCCGTTTACTAGGACTACTGTTGGCAATCCTGCAAGTAAGGGATTATCCCCGCTTTTTAGCTGATCGACAATCTGGCCATTTGTGCGTTCGGTAACAACAACCTTATCGTTCAACCACAGTCCTGCAACTGCTTGGGCCGCATCAACGTAACCGCCGCCATTATCACGAAGATCTAATATAACATTCTTAACCCCTTGGGCGACGAACTGTTGAGCGGCCGTATGAGCTAAATCTGCAGTATCGTTGTCAAAACGAGTAATCGTAAGAGTGCCCAGGGTTCCAGATATGCTGCTGGTAACACTAGGAGTCGTAATTGTCGCACGTGTAACGGTGAAATCTTTAGTAGTTCCACCCCTATTAACTGTTATTTTGACCGTTGTACCGACATCACCACGAATTTTCGCAACCGCCTGATCCACAGTCATTCCTGTGGTTGGCTGATCATTAATGCTGGTAACGATATCTCCTGCCTGTAGGCCTGCTTTAACCGCTGGATCACCTGGTAGTACAGATGTTATTGTCACGTTTCCGTTCAAAACACTTATCTCGGCTCCGACACCACCGCCAATATTTCCCGACAGTCCGTCAGAAAAACTAGCATAGTCACTGGCATTCATGTATTCCGTGTACTTGTCGCCAGCCGCACTTACCATGCCTTTATTGGCGCCATCAATCAGAGTTTGGTCGCTTACTGTTCCATCAAAGTTTGCCTTTAGGGCCTTATAGGTTGCCTGAAGAGTGTTTAGGTCGATACTTCCAGCGTAGGTTTTAATGCCAAAGACAGGGCCAACAAAGGCCAAAATTTGATCGCTACGCGTGCCTGCAAAAAACGCCAAAACCGCGGTTGCAGCAACGATTAAAAATACCTTGTTAGCCGAAAGCCGCTTTTTAGTCTGTGTCCCTTCGTGAGGTACACGTGGCACCCGGCGTGATCTTTTAATCATTCATCTCCCCTATTAACAGTAGTTTTATTTCTCTATAAGTATAGCGCACTCTGGTGTGAGCGCGCTATAGAAGTTATGCTTTTCTTACGATATTTTCTAAGGCTTTGCGTATTGGTTAAAGAAGTTTGCCGAAAGCCACATTTCACTATACATACCATAACCCGTACCGTAGTCGTAGTTATATTGGGTGACAAGAATCTTGTTGCCATCAACGGCTTCAACATATGCAGTGTGTCCTGGGTTGCCAAACAGCGATCCGACCGATCCTGCCTGCGGCGTACTTCCAAGATCTGTCCAACCGTGAGTGTGAATAAGGTTATACGTAACCTGTCCTCCGTTACCAAGGTCATTGTAGTAGACGCCTATTGCCTTCGCAACGCGGTATGCTACATAGCTCACACATTGACGACAACCATATCCATGACCATCGCCACCATTACCGTCAGACCCTTCGGTTGACAAGTATCCTTGCATTGGACAGTTAGAACTATTCCACGGATAGTCAGGTAACGAACCCGCATCGACAAGCGTATAACCACCGGTTGAGTTAGCGCGTGCACGGATTGCTGCTTGAGCAGCTTTTGCAGCGTTAATTTGCGCTAAACTATTACCAATAAGTTGCTGGTATGCTGATTCTTGACCCTGTGTTTGGTTTAACAAATTTTGTTGTTCATTTTCCTGCGCGACCAGTTCAGCTTTAGCATTTTGCTCATCATTCAGTGTTTTTGCCAGGTCAGCCTGTTGCTTATCAAGCTGAGCCTTTAAAGTCTTGACCTGATTGATAGTAGTAGTCAACTGATCACTGACAGAATTGCGATAAGCCTGTTTATCCAAATAGTCACCGATATTCTTGCTGCTTGCAAGCATTTCAAGAGGTGTCGTTTTGCTGTTAACATACATATCTGCTATCGTCTGGCCAAGCGCGTCTTGAGAATCTTTAATTTTCTTCTGAGTATCGGCAATTTTAATAACCAATTGGTCATATTGTGCCTGGCTGATATCAATTTGAGCCTGCAAAGCAGCCCGCTGATTAGCAAGCTGATCGAGAGCTGTCTGTAACGTAGCTGCTTGACTATTTAGCTGCGCCGAGGTTACCTCATACTGACTAATGTTCTGCTGAAGCTGACTGATTTGATCGTCGTATTGATCCGCATATGCTTTTTGCATCGATTGCAAAGGTGCAACAAGTGCCATCGCAACAACAGCTAGAACGATTACGGACTTTCCGATAAACGAGAGTGAACCTGATGTGGTGGTATGCAGTTTCATAGTACAACCAATTTTAGCATAAGCACGACCGCTTTGTCAATCTGTTAAAGCTTCAGGTAGCGACGCGTAGCTAACAGTGAAGAGACAATTCCAATGAAGGCACCAATCAATATCATACCCAATAAAATGAATCCGATGTAAAATGTTGCAAAATCAATTGTTGGCTGAATCGCGATTTGATAACTGTTGAGGGTCGGCGCCAACCCGTACAACATAGCAAACCCAATACCAGTTGCGATAACAGCTGCTATAAAGCCATAGACAATCGCTTCAACCACGAATGGACCGCGAATAAACGAACTATCGGCGCCAATCAGCTTCATCATTTCGATTTCTTCGCGACGATTAAAGATAGCCATGCGAATGGTGTTGAATATGATGAGCGACGAAATCAAGACGAATATCGCGCCAGCAACTATTCCAATCTCTTCGGCAAAATTAACCGCCCGACCGATTGATTCAATAGCAGCTTTGCTTGAACCAGCAAATGATGGTGCTTGATTAGGGTCAATATCTCGTTTTAGAAGTGCATCCGTATCAACAAACTTTTGTAACTGTGAGGTGTCATTGATGTCCGCCACAGAGATACTAAACGTTCCAGGGATTTCGTTAGTTGCCTCGTTTAAGGCGTTGAGTACGCCGGTATTGTCTTTGTTCTGCTCTGCTAGATTCGCACGCCCTTCGGTAGGACTAATATATGTAACTTTGCGAACAGACGAAAGTTTTTGTAATTCGTTCGTTAATGTTGCGACGTCAGCGGTTGGTGTATCGGTTTTGACATAAATGGACATATTTACGTTGTCACGAACTTGATCGATTGTTCCTACCAAAATTGATCGAGCTGCCACAGTGGTAAAAATAATCAAAAGTGTGATCGTCATAACAGCAGTTGCCGCAATCGTCAGCCACGCATTACGAGAGAAATTGTTGACTCCATAACGACACATCCGAACAAATGTCAGCCATTTGCGACGACCTTGTTTTTGCTTGGCAAATGCCTTGGAATCTAATTTACGCTTTGCGCTCATCTGCTGCTCCTTGTCTGTAACTGCCTAAAGCTTGGTCGCTTGTCACTTTGCCATGATCAATTGTAATCACTCGTTTTTTGAGTTTATTAACAATTTCAACGTTGTGAGTTGTGAGCAGTACTGTTGTGCCGTATTTATTAATTTTTTCGAGCAAACGCACGATATCCCAGCTGTGCTTTGGATCAAGATTACCCGTTGGCTCATCGGCAATTAGAATTTTTGGCTGGCGCACAACTGCACGAGCAATTGCGACGCGTTGACGCTCGCCACCAGATAGCTGGTGTGGGAATTGCTTCTCTTTACCGGTCAGACCAACTAGTTCGATTACTTTTGGAACGGTATTTTTAATCTCGCGACCAGTCATTCCGGCAATTTCTAGGGCAAATGCAATGTTTTCAAAGACGGTTCGTTGTGGCAAAAGTTTAAAATCCTGAAAAACAACGCCAATTTTGCGTCGTAACATCGGAATTTGGCTGTCTTTTAAGGTGTCGTAATCAATACCACCAACAACAATTTTGCCGCTGGTTGGTTTTTCTTCACGAGTTAAAAGTTTCAACAACGTCGACTTACCTGCCCCACTTGTACCAACCAAAATAACAAATTCGCGTGGCTCGACGAACAAACTCATGCGATTAATTGCCGGCTCGAGGTCTTTGCCGTATGTTTTGGTTACCCTATCTAGCAGTATCATTTATGCCTATTATAGCATAAGCATCAGAGTGAAAATATATCTGCAGACACGAAAATCAATGATTCAGGGAAGGTCGGAGACGCCCGCGCGACTTTCTCAAGCGCGGGCGTCTCCTTCCTAGGAGTAGAACTACGCGGTCTGGACCGCACCGGGCACGTGCATGAGCGCGTGACGTGTGCGCTTCATGATCTTGAGCGTGTTGTCCTGGCGGTCGATGAAGACCTGGGCTTGATCGGGCGTGCCCTTTTTCAGCATCTCGATCACCCACTTGATCGCGCTGAGCTCGAGGTGGGGGTCGATCAGCTCGATGACGCGCGTGATACGACGCTCATCACTGCTGCGACCTGCCTCGCGCAGGAGCACGTACAAGATGTCTTCGAAGGTCGGCTCGGTCGTCGCCTCCTGGTCCGCCATCTTCAGCACCGTCTCCGCGTTGGGCGCGAAAGTGATGAGGCGCTGTTGGGCCAAGACGTTCATCGGAACGGTCATTCCGGTATGACGCTCAGCGAGCGCCGGGTTGACCGTCTTCTGCCGGCTCTTGGCGTGCGGGTGCTTGCCACCGTCGATGACGTCGATGGCGGCACGGACAGCAGGCTCCGAAAGCCCGCAGATCTCGAGCGCGGTCTTGATGGTGTCGCCACCAACTCCACTCGCGAACTCGTGGAGCATGTGCTCACGGCCAACGTAGCCATGACCCAGCTCCTTGGCGAATGCGCGTGCCGAAGCGGCAACCGCAAACGCATTGGGGGTAAAGCTTTCAAACATGGTTGCCTCCCGGCGTAGTTGTTCCTAGTCGAGGCTCGGATTGAACCTCGTGTCTACAGATAAATTCTTAAAGAGCATTGAACAAAGCCCACTCAATTACCAATAAAGTTATTTTACCGTATTTTTACCTTTTAGTCAATGTAGGTTTGGCTACCGAGGACTGTAATAAGTCGCGTACGCTCATCCCATTTGGTATCACGTTGCGCTCTTAATGGGAGAAGCTCACTTAGAAGCTCTTGGACGTGACTTGCTCGATTTGGATCACTTTGGTCACCAGAAGTACGTTGTATGTCATCCATTATCCTAGCGATTTCTTTGTTAAGTTCAGGTAATTCACGAAGAAGAACTCTTAATTTATCCGCAGGGCCAACACTAACCACTGGAGCGGTTTCTGCTGGCTTTACTGCTGGTTCTTCATATTCATGCAAGATAGTCATTATGATCCGATTATAAACTGTTTTTACAAATCGTCAACTTTAGCGTCTGCAAGGGATAATCCCTTGCGTAGCAAATTCTCAGAAAATCGTAGCTTTAATACCTTTAGTCGTTGGTTTCTATAACGTTTGAGAGTGTTCCAGATATGCTTCAATAAAGCCATCGAGTTTACCGTCTAGGACTGACGAGGCGTCGCGATCTTCGTATTTTGTTCGTGTATCTTTGACCATTGTATAGGGGTGAAGGACGTAGTTGCGAATTTGTGATCCCCAATTGGCCGACTCACCTGCCTGCAGGTCAGCAGTACTTGCGGCGTGCTGTTCAAGTTGTAGTTGTGCTAGTTTACTACGCAAAATTTTCATGGCCGTTTCACGATTTTGCAATTGTGAACGTTCGTTTTGAATCGCGACAACAATGCCTGTTGGAATGTGAGTAATACGGACTGCACTATCAGTTGTATTAACCGATTGACCACCATGCCCACCGGCCCGGTAGACATCGATCTTCAGGTCTTTGTCATCAATTTGGACTTCGTCAGGCGTATCAATTTGAGGCAAAACTTCAACCAATGCAAAGCTGGTTTGACGCAAGTTATCACTGTTAAATGGACTCAGCCGCACCAGACGATGAACACCGTGTTCGCTTTTTAATTTCCCGTAGGCATACGGTCCCGTGACTTCAATAACACTTGATTTAATGCCTGCTTCCTCGCCAGTTGAACGTTCGACGATTGACGTTTTCATGTCGTTTTTCTCGGCCCAACGCAGATACATACGCTCTAACATTTCAGTCCAATCTTGGGCGTCTGTCCCACCAACTCCGGCGCTTAACCTCAAAATTGCGCTGTGATCATCAAATTCACCGTTCAGTAGTAGTTCTTTGCGGCGAACATCAAACTCCTTCTCAAGAGCTGTCACCTGACCATCAAATTCATTCAGTAAGCTATCGTCGTTCATAGCGATCAGTTCTGCGATGTCAGTCACCTGCGCCCGCAACGTCACCCACGGTTCAACCATGCTACTAAGCGCTGCGAGTTGCTTACTTTTATCTTGAGCTTCGGTCGGATTATTCCAAATCTCGGAGGTCGCAAGCTCTTCAGACAAACCCGCAATTGTGGCTTGTTTGTCGGCAATCGACAAGCGTTCAAATGCTTTGTCGATTTGAACAGATAAATGACTAATTCGTTTGAGTAATGGTTGCATTACCCCTATTGTAGCATTTTAACGGCCCAGTCCTGTGCCGGGTATGTCTGCATATAATCAAAGTTCGACACAGGTACGTCAAACGGAAGTGATCCATATCCGCCTTTTGCTTGTGACTTTTGATACGCAAGTCGCAGTTCATCAATTTCACCAATACATTCGAACGGTTTTGGAACACCGTCAATACCTAGTAGTCCTTTGAATGTTTGCTCAAGGGTTGGTTTAGTAAATAGATCTTGATTATTAAATATGCTTTTTAGCTCAGTGCTCGGCAAGAACGGTGCAAATAACAGATACGAATTTGCACATTTTGGACAGTTACCACACCATTTAAGTGTCGTGTTATCAGCACCTTGCCCGTAGTTAGCAACATTACATGAGCTAAACTGGTGACCATATTTTTCCCATGCGTTCTCTACAAAAAGCTCTGCGACGCGCAGTTCACTATACTGCCGCAACGGCGAACCAACTCGAATGTTTGGTGAAATATAGCGGCTAACATATTCAGCAAATGCAGTTTCAGCATGCCACATTTTTGACCATTGATGAGTCACCGGTAGATCGCCAATATGATCATGGGCTTCTTCGCCCTCATGAGCAATTGAGACCAAAATGTCACTTTTACCGAGTAGGATTGTCTGAATAGCTGCCAGGCTCTGAACAATATATGTTATCGGCACATGGCCGTTTAAGGCTCCGTCATCGGCCGCCGTTTTTAGGCTATCCCGATCAATTTTTCGAACAGCAAGTTCCAATACTGGCCCAACATCGTCAAGAGTTTTCGGATGATGTTCACTACTCGAAAGATACCAGGCCGTAAAATCTATATCCTTTTTCCGAAGTAACACTGCACTAAGGAGTGAATCCTTACCTCCACTTTCAAGCACTAACGTACCCAATCCCTGATACGAGACAGGTTCAGACGAATAGTCACCTGTGGCTTTAAAGTGTGCTAAATCTTCACGGTGTAATTTGTTTTCAAATGCAAACTGACTAAGTCCTTCTTGATAAACACTATTGAAGAATTTTGTTTGCCAGTCATCGAGAGGTTGCTCTAAGACGACTTCAGTGGACGGAAAGGTCTTATAGTAAGAAGTTCCGATCAATACAAATGCTAAAAATAATGCTCTATCCAGTAATTCATTATCGTATTGAACACTTTTTTTAAATTTTACAGATTCTTCAAAGTTTCGACCATCTTCAAAACCATAAAGAAAATGTGCGGTCGTCGCCTCGTCGTCAAAGGAATAAGATTTAAAAATAAATCGGTTCATAATTTATTAACAACATTCCTAAACTGATCACCACGATCATAGAAATCTTTAAACATGTCATAGCTAGAAGTGCCAGGACTAAGGACAACGACGTCACCTGGGTGAGCGACACTCACGCTATAGCGCACAATTTCGTCCATTGTTTGCGCGTCTAATACAGTCACCTTACTCGCTACACCTGCCGTCACAAACTGCTGGGCAAGTTTCGTGCGGATTTCACCAATAAGAACTACTTCTTTAATATTTGTTTTGTGTTTAATCGTATCAATCAGAATGGAAAAATCATTCGATTTATCGACGCCACCGACAATAACAATCTCGGGCTGAGTGAATGACTTAATGGCCGCGACAGCCGCAGGGGGCGCAGAGGAAAAACTGTCATTATAGTAATCAACTTCGTTAAATTTTCGTACATACTCTAACCTATGTGGTAAACCTTTAAAATTGCGAAGGCCGTCTTCGATGGCATCAATAGACAGACCGTGAGCACGAGCAACACTAAGTGCTGCACAAGCGTTTTCGACGTTATGTTCGCCAATTAATTGCAGAAGGCTTTTCGGACAAATTACTTCTCCGTTTTGCAAAAATTCACCATCACGTTCATACACACCACCATCGTCGGGTATACCATAACGCTCAATTTTTCCCTCCGTTGCCGACATTGCAATTTGATGAGAGTAATGGTTGGTCGGATGATATATACAGATATCGTTCTCTGTTTGGTGCATACGAATATGCGCTTTTGCGTTAACGTAATCTTCCATACTGGTATGAACATTCAAGTGGTCTGGCTCTATAAGTCCCACGATCGCAGTTTGAGGCGATCGCTCCAGATCCCACAACTGAAAACTTGATAATTCAAAGACGACAACGTCTTCCGAGCCTATTTGGTCAAGTACCTTAATTGCAGAGATTCCAATATTCCCCACCAGCCACACTTTTTTACCAGCAGCTTCAAATATAGCCGCCGTTAGACTAGACATTGTTCCCTTGCCCTTTGTGCCCGTTACGCCAATAATTTTTGCTGGTGATTTTTCAAAAAATTCATTTGTTGCGGACCAAATTTTACCATCTGTTTTGATTTTATATGGCGCCAGGCCAGCAGTACGAATGACCAGATCAAAGCCATCCAGTTTCTCAAATACGCCAGGGCCCAGCATTGTTGGAACACCTTCGGGCAGCGTACGACTTGGTGTCAAACTTTCATCGACAATCGTAATATCATGACCACCCTGGGCTGCCCAATATTTATAATTTTCTTCGCCTTCGAGTCCGTAGCCTGCAATTGCAATCTTCATGACTCTATTCTACCTGGGTTCGAATAATGTTGCTAACTTATCACCTAAATCGACAATTTCTTGCTTTTCGCCACTACTGACCGCGGCAAGTACCCAAATATTTTCGTTAATAAAACCTCTGGCCGTATTAATCATTCTTTCAAGTGTTACGTTTTTAATCATTTGAGGAACTGCTTCGTAATCTTTGATAAAGTCATCTGCAAAATAGCGTCCAGTATAAAAGCTACTGATCTGTGAAACCGTCTGGGCACCCATTTGATAACGACCAAGTGCGAATGACTTGGCTGCATCTATTTCACTATCAGTAATTTTGCCATCCAGCACACAACGAATCTCGCGGGTAATAATATCGAACAATTCGCCAGCCGTTTCATGGTTTACTTGTCCATAAATATCCCAGCTACTGTCATAATAGCCCGCACCTGCATGGGCGTTGATATTGTAAGCCAGACCTTTTTGACGCGCAGCACCAAAAATACGCGAATACATCGTACCGGTCAAAATGTGGTTCAAATAATGCATGGCGTCTAGTTCTTCATCGTTAAGCTCTCTCGAAATTGCCATCGACCAGTTGAACGTCAGGTTTGAGGCGTCTTTACGACGGATAATACTTGGACCACTACTGATAAGTTCGTCGCGCGGAACTTCAAAACGCTCACCTTCGGGTAATTCAATATCTTCAAGTTGGCGCCTAATCTCGGCCTTACGACCATCTAGTTTACCTGCAATTACAAAACGCATATTACGAGTTGTATGGGTTCGGCGATGGTGTTCACGTACATCGGCAAGCGTTACGGTACTAATCGTAGGAAGTGACTGACGGTACGTTAATACATCCTCACCCAGTAGTTGCTGAACACGGGGCCACAAAATACGATGATGGTCATTTAAGTAGTTAGTTAGCTCACCACGAACGTTACCCTTTTCGGCTTGTAGTTCTGGGTCGTTAAAACGTGGCTGACAGATGGAAAGTTTTTGTAAATCTAAAATTCTATCCCATTCAAAATCGGCACAATCAGCTTCGTACACCATCGAAAGATCGGTTGTGTAGGCGTTAGTTAGGGCGCCATTTTTCGAAAACTCAGCCGCAAATTCATGTTCTGATTTGTAGCGAGCATTCGCACCAAAGGCCATATGCTCCATAATGTGCGCAACTTGTTCGATGTCTTTGGATTTGGCGTAGCGATTTCCAGCTCGAAACTGAAACTGCATGCTCATAACGGTTGCGCCAGGGACATCAATTAATAGCCCCCTGGCTCCATTCTTTAGACGTACTTCTTCGACTGTATGATTCATATTGTGGTGCTTTCTGGTCGGCCGTTAATGACGATTTTTCTTACGATTCTGTCTTTCTGATTTCTTTTTCTTTCTCACCACATTTTTCTTATGATGGATTTCGCTGGTTGTAGTTGATTTTTGAACCTTGAAATCTTTGTCACGATTTGACTCACCACCAGTGACTTCGTTAACGCCTTTTTCAACAGCACTTTCAGCGAGGCGCGTTAGTTCGGTTTCGTGCGCTTCGTCAACCCTGGCGACAACGTCTTGTTTGTGAACATGCATAACAGCCCTTAAGACTTCGTCGCGAAGTGTTGATTGCAAACTATCGAAGAGTTTAGCCGATTCACTACGATATTCAACCAGCGGATCGCGTTGACCAACACTACGCCAGTGAATTCCTTCGCGCAGATGTTGCATATTTTCAAGGTGCTGCATCCACAATGTATCAAGAACCTGCAAATAAACTTCGCGTTCAACTTTGCGCATTGTTTCGATATCAAGCTCTTCTTCTTTTGCTTTGTAGAGTTTGTCGACTTCTTTCTTGGCAAGCTCATAGCGACGTTTATCATTCTTTTCATCACCGATGGCTTTGAGTTTTTTATCATTCAGACTAAAGAGTGCTTCAAAATCTTCAGCAAAATTTTTGTTATTTTTAGCAGGCAGTATTGTTAATTCTTGAACTTTTGCCTCTAGTAAACGCTCGATTTCAGGTTTGATATCCGTTCCTTCAAGAATTTTGCGGCGAATCGTATATACTACTCGGCGATGGCGATTAATGACATTGTCATACTGGACGACATTTTTACGCGTGTCAAAATTGTATCCCTCAACACGTTTTTGAGCAGCTTCGAGGGTTTTTGATACGGCCTTATTTTGAATAGATGTGTCTTCGTCAACGCCCAGGCGATCCATCAGGCTTGCAATACGCTCACCCTGGAAAATACGCATTAAATCATCTTCGGTCGAGACATAAAACTGTGTCTCGCCTGGATCACCTTGACGTCCACCACGACCACGTAGCTGATTGTCTATACGCCTTGATTCGTGACGCTCCGAACCAATCACAACCAAACCACCAAGCTCGACTACACCTTCACCCAACTTAATGTCAGTACCACGACCAGCAATGTTGGTCGCAAGAGTAATTGCGCCCTTTTCACCTGCTTTTTCAATAATTGCCGCCTCGCGTTCGTTATTTTTAGCGTTAAGTAATTCGTACGGAACTTTTTCTTTATCAAGCCACGCGGCAATTAATTCATTCTTAGCAATGGAGGCCGAGCCAACTAGCACTGGACGTCCAACTTCGTGATATTCCTTGATTGCTTTAGCGACGGCTTTTAGTTTGCCTTTTTCGGTTTTAAAAATCAGGTCTTGCTTGTCAACACGTGCGATTGGGCGATTTGAAGGAATCTGAATAACATCCAAACTATAGATCTGTTGGAATTCTTCTGCCTCTGTAAATGCCGTACCAGTCATACCCGAAAGCTTTTTATACAGGCGGAAATAGTTCTGGAACGAAATTGTTGCGAGTGTCATACTTTCTTGCAAAACTGGCACGCCTTCTTTGGCCTCAATTGCCTGGTGCAAGCCTTCGTTGTAGCGACGACCTTGCATTAAACGACCGGTAAATTCATCAACAATTACTACTTCACCATCGTTTGTCACAACATAGTCTTTGTCACGCTTAAACAGTGTTTGTGCACGTAAGGCTTGGTCAATATGATATACCGAGCGAACGTAATCTGGGCTATAGAGATTTTTTACTCCTAGCATTTTTTGAATTTTCTCGACACCTTCATCTGTCAGTGCTACGCTGCGTCGTTTTTCGTCGAGTGTGTAATCTTTTTCGTTAAGCTTGGCGGCAATTTTGGCAAACTGATAATAACTGTCAGGATTTTCAGCGGCAGGTGCACTAATAATAAGTGGTGTCCTTGCTTCATCAATCAAGATACTGTCTACCTCATCCACAATTGCAAAATTTAGTTCGCGCTGACGTAACAACTCGACTTCGTTAACCATGTTGTCGCGTAGATAATCAAAACCAAACTCATTGTTTGTACCATACGTCACATCAGCGGCGTATGCTTCCTTACGTGTCGCTGGTCGCAGACGCTTCATACGAGGATCGTCATGCGCTTGGTTGTCATAGTTCGGGTCAAACAAAAACGAAGCGTCATTAATGATAACACCGGTCGAAAGTCCCAAGAAATGATACAACTCACCCATCCACGACGCGTCACGTTGTGCCAAATAATCATTTACCGTAACGACATGCACGCCTTTTTCTTCAAGGGCATTCAGATACACAGGAAGGGTTGCAACCAAAGTTTTACCTTCACCCGTTTTCATTTCGGCAACGTTCCCATCATGAAGAGCCATGCCGCCAATTAACTGCACGTCAAAATGACGCATGCCTAAGATTCGATCGCTGGCTTCGCGGACTAATGCAAACGCGTCAGGCAAGATAGTATCAAGTGTTGTACCCTTCTTTTGTAGCTGTTTCTTCAAAACTTCAGTTTGTTTTTTTAGATCTGCCTTTGAGAATTGAGCATATTTGTCAGTAAGCGCATTGATTGCACCGACCCGTTTTTCGAGACCCTTTAAAATCTTGGTTTGTGGGTCGCCAAAAATTTTGGTCAACACACCCTGTCTACTTACCATAATCAAAAACCCTCGCGTTTTTAGTTGTTTCCGTAAAAATACTCCTTATATTATACGGCCAGAAACGAGTTTGAACAAGGTGTAAAGTGCCTATAATTCGCGGGCATAGCCACGTTTAAAGCGGCTCATGGCAGAACGTCGACCAATATGACCGACCGTTGCCTGCTTGTAGCGGCGCAGCTGGGCAACAATTTTTGCTTCAACAATATCGACAGCAGCAAGCATATTGAGTGTCGTATCTTTGGCAGTAATCATCTTGTCTGGTACATTCAACATTACTTCGGCCTCGTATTTGTTCCCGTGGTCACGATTAACTTCTTTTAGTTTTACCTCTGCGGTGACGCTGGCACGAGCATGCCGCGGCAGGTAGCGATCCAGTCTTCCAATCTTTTTATTGACGTACTTTTTGGTCGTATCGTCCAGGGAATAATTGTTTAATCCCGTAATTTCGATTGATGTAATCATGCTACCCTCCTAGTTACTTGATGGTAGTTCTAGTATAGCACTTATGCTATAGAGTGTCGCGACCACCGAGGTACTGCTTCAGTACATCGGGAACCCTTAGGGTGCCATCGGTGTTTTGATAATGCTCGATAATCGCGACCAGTGAACGAGCCAGCGATACAGCCGTACCGTTAAGTGTATGAACTGGCTCAATCTCACCCGATTCACGCCGAACGCGAATATTTAAATTGCGGGCTTGAAAGTCAGTACAGTTCGAAGCACTGGTAAGTTCACGGTATGTTTGATCGACTGGCGACCAGTATTCCAGGTCATATTTCTTGCTAGCCGGAGCACCTAGATCACCTGCAGCGATGTTGATAACGTGATAAGGAATTCCGATTGCTTGCCAAATTTCTTCTTCGATTGCTAAGATTTTTTCGTGCATTTCAGCGCTTTGTTCGGGCAAAGAGTAAATATACATTTCTAGTTTATTAAATTGATGAACGCGGAACAAGCCGCGATTAAATTTGCCGTACGTCCCGGCTTCCTTGCGATACGAAGGACTGTAGCCAGCATATAAAAGTGGCAGATTCGCTTCACTTAATATCTCATCAGCGTGATATCCGGTTAGCGGAGCTTCGGCTGTTCCAATCAAAGACAAATCATCGCCTTCGATAAAATATTCATTGCTTTCAATGTCGCTACGAGGTGAAAAACCAGCTCCTTGGGCAACGCGACTGCTCACCATATGCGGCAAAGTCATATAAGTAAAGCCTTTTTTGATGACAAAGTCTAAGGCAAATTGTGTAATTGCATTTTCGAGGAGCGCTAAATCACCCTTTAGGAAGTAGAATTTACTACTTGCTACCTTGGCGCCTCGTTCAAAATCTACCCAATCCCGTTTGACAGCAAAATCAAGGTGGTCAATCGCACCACTTCCTTGTTCGCCCCACTTTTTAATTTCGACGCTGTCAGCTTCGCCGCCCAGAGGCACGTCTGCTTGCATCATGTTCGGAATTTTACTCATTAGTTCGTCATAGGCAGTCTCAGAAGTTTTTAGATCAGCCTCTATGTCAACAAGTGTATCTTTAATGGTTTTTGCCTCTGCGATGAGTTCGTCAGACGGTTTGCCGCCCTTTAATTGACTAGAGATAGCATTGCGTTTTTCGCGCAGTTCATCGGCTTTTTGCTGCAAGGCTTTTTTTTCGCCATCAACTTTTAGCAACTGAGCAATATCAACGTCGTAGCCTTTATTCTTGGCGTTCTCTTGCACAAGATCTGGATTCTCTCTGATAAAGCGGATGTCTAGCATATGACCTTATTGTATCAAATTATCTGTTATTCAGTGCGCAAGGCTTCAATCGGATCAAGTCGTGCAGCCCGTCTGGCCGGGAAGTAGCCCGCTAGCATTGCAATTAACATCAAAACGATAACCATGCCAACGATCGGAATTGGCTTAAATACCAGTAATGATACGTCGTTACCCAGGCCCAAAACGCTGCTAATCCATGGATTAAGTGATAATCCTAGAGCAATCGCAATCGCCGCACCAATCACACCACCTAGAAAACCTATCCAGGCCGCTTCAAACTGGAACAATCGGCTAACATGACGACCGCGCATTCCGAGCGCTTTCATAAGTCCAATTTCCCTCGTTCTCTCTAATACCGAAATATATTGTGTGTTGATGATACCGAACACACTTGTAATAAGCGCCAGTATGCCAAAGCCAATTACCACGCCCTGTAAAGTGTTTACAATCGTAAACAACAGACTCTGCAAATCCTGAGCTGTCTCCACACCATATCCCTGGGCAACCAGTGCGTTCTTAACCGTTACTGGGTCAATCCCTTCTTTAACACTGGCTGTAGCGATAGTGTATTTTTGGTAATTATCCGTCCCTTGAGTAGTAAACTCTGATAAGGCTTTAGCTGAAGCATTGCTTACTTCTAGACTGGTGTTATCAGCTAGTGCCGTAGCCGATTTACCAATCACAGCTACAACTGTATACTGCTGGTCTTCGGACTGTACAGCGCTTAAACTGCTAAGGCCAGCTGCACCTTGAGTTGCTAAAATTTGCTGTATTTGTGTTTGAGTAATTGATGGCGTCCTAGTGAGATGTAACGTAATTTTTTTACCAATCGCATCCTGAGGACTATTAAATCCAAGTAGAGAGACATATTCATTAGGTAATGTAATTTCACTATCCGTGATTGACGACCTTAGTGGCGGCAGGTTTCCGGCAGTAGTCGTCTCTGTGACACCACTATTATAGGTTGTTACTTCGCCTGTATACTTTTTTTGTCCAGCCGTAATGTATTGCACATTGATGGTATACGTTGGCGTAATACTGGCAATATCAGAACGCTTTGCAATCTTATCAATATCGCTTTGTGTCAGCACTTGTATAGTATTGCCAGCCGAACGCGTGATCAGTGTTGTGTCAGGATTATATTCTTGTGGACCCGTCTGACCACCGCTAAAAAAGTCTTTACTCTTAGCAATAGCAAGGACCTGAGGATCAATATTACTTGTGAGTAATGTGTGCGTATATTCACGCGCCCCTTCCCCTGCTGCTAAGGCAATCGTCAAAGTAAACGCACCCACTGCAATAGCCAGACTTGTCAGAATTGTTCGGGCCTTCGCGTGCTTTAAACTACGGCCAGCTCTTCGAATGATATCAAACGTTTTCATTATTTTTTGCCCCCAACAATTCGATTTACTTTGCCATCAACAATATAAATTTTAATATCGCATTTCTGCGCCAACTCTTCGTCGTGCGTCACGATAATAAGTGTGCTTCCGCCCTGCTTATTAAGCCCAAATAATAATTTTTCAATAGTGTTGCCTGTTTGGGTATCAAGGTTGCCCGTTGGTTCGTCGGCAAAAATAATCCGTGGCTGATTAACAATTGCCCGTGCAATGGCCAGTCGTTGTTTTTGACCTCCAGACAAATTGCGAGCCTTTTGTTTTTCCTTATCACTTAGCCCCACAACTCGGAGCGCTGCAAGAACACGCTTTTTACGCATACCAGCGGAAATATTAGCAATCTCTAGAGGTAAAGCGACATTTTCGAACGACGATTCGTTAGCTTGTACAAAAAATGACTGAAAGATAAAACCAATTTTCATCGATCGAAATTTATCAACGGCTTTGCGCCTTAGTTTTAAAATATCGATGCCATCAATAATCACTTCGCCAGCTTCGGGACGATCAAGTCCGCTCATCGCATGCATGAGTGTTGATTTGCCCGAGCCTGACTTACCTACAATCGCTACGCTCGCGCCGTCTGGAATAACAAAATTAATGTTATCGAGCGCCTTAAATGCGTTCTGTTTCTTGCCATACGTTTTGGTCACATTTCGCAGCTCAATCACCTAGTAACCCTCCAGTTAATGCCCTAAATAAAAATAGAATCTCGCATGTTTCTGTAGTTATTTTAGCACTAGCGCGTTTTTTATAATATAGCCGAATGTAAATAAAGCACCCTCGTAGGATGCTTTATTAAATAGCTTGGATTACTTTTGGTTTTCGACGTGAGCAATAAATGTATCGATGTACTTTTTAAGAAATTCCGTCGATGAATCAATCAAAATACCCTCTTCATCAAACATCTCATGTGCACTAGCGATGTACACTTCCGGCTGACCAAGTAGTTTTGTGTTAAGGTACAACATAACGTTCCTCAGTTGTGCTTGGGCAAGTGCCGTACCAAGCGTACTACCTGATGCACCAACGATACCAGCTGGCTTACCGTCAAAAGAATTAGTACCCCAGGGTCGAGACACCCAGTCGATTGCGTTCTTAAGAACCCCGGGAATCCCACGATTGTATTCGGGTGTTACAAACAAAACGCCATCAGCCGCCTTCACAATATCTTTTATTGTTTGAGCTTCGACCGGATAATTAGTAGCCTCTACGTCTTGGTTAAACAGAGGTAAAACCGAAATGTCAACGTATGTAAATACTGTGCCTTCAGGCGCTAATGTTTCTAAACTTTTTGCTAATTTTTTGTTCAATGAGTCCTCGCGAAGACTGCCAACGAACACGGCGATTTGCGTCATGTATTTATACCCTTTCATTAATTACTATACTCAGTATAGTATTATTGCTATACATTTACAAGTAGTTTTTTTATATCTATACAACAGTGTTGACTTTTTATAACATTTATGCTAATATTTATCTGTAAATACACTAAAACAAAAAGTGAAAATAACAGATATGAGCCATAGTCCCGAATCCCATTCTCACCACGAACCTGCTGAACCGGATAGAATCCCTATTCCCGATCCCGGTGAAAATTTTATGGTCGTACGTAAAGAGGGTGATAGCTGGATTACTACCCACCAAGGTCCAAATGGTGATTTTTATACGATTAAAAATGCCAGTACCCCCGAAGCCAACATGACTCTTTACAACGAGAAAAAGCGCAACGAAAAACTGAAAAATGCAGAAGCAAACGGCTTGTACCGTTTTAACACGCATGGTATGCCAATTCGCCCTGCTGCTTCTGGTGGAGATTTTACTGCAGCAGTCGATGCAGACAGCACCATCGTAACGCCAGATCAATACGATGCTGGTACTCCAGGTGGTTTTATAAGTTACGGCAGAAGTGAAAATGGCAATAATGAAATGGCCGCAATTGACGAACGAAGTGCATCCATCGTTCTCTCTTACGAAGCTCGTGATAAAGCCATCAAAGAAGGTAAATCAGTCGAAGAAGCTCAAGAAATCGGCGCCCAGGTATATCGCGATCAAGAAGGTTTTAAAGAAACAAGTCGGGTCAGTCCTGGACCGAATCTTCAGCCCGAAACGACATCAATTAACGGAACTCCTGAACAACCAGCGGATGGCAAAGAGCGTTTTCGAGCGGCAAAGTGGCTTATCAAGACTGGTCGTGAGGCCGTTATTAACTTTAGAGTCCTGAAGAACGTAGGGCCTGGTAAAGTTATTGACTACGCCATCCACAAATTAGATGATGCACTAGACCAGGGGTTTGACACAGCCAAGAAAGCAACACTAAAAGAGGCTGAAAAAGTACTCGGGGAAGCCAACGACGCGGTGAAACAAACTGTTGAATCATATAAAACGACCAAAAAATCGATTGAAGCTATACCTGGACAGCTCACCTACGAGTATAAAGTCGCCATCAAAGAGTTGGGCGATAACATGCTAAAGGTTAGTGGTATGTGGCAGGCTTATAGAGAACGCCTTAAACAAGAGGCCGCAAGGCGTACTGCAGTTGTGCGCGACTACCCTGCTACTCCTGGTGTATAGTTCGTGATATGATTGGGCTACATAAACAGGATACCTTGCAATGGAACCAGTAATTACACCTGTACTTCTCGCCTCGACGGGCATAGATGTGCCTGATGATCAAGTCGCACCGTTACTTGATTATATGAATGAAGTTTTAGAAGAACGTATTGGTGAAGCAATTGTTGATGCCCTAGCAATCGAACAGCTTGAAACGTTAGCGAGCCTACAAGAGACTGCATCCGACGAAGAAGTGCATGATTGGCTTGAAGCCAACGTGACGAACCTTGATAACGTTATTCAAGAACAAGTCGACACACTACTTGGCGAAGCGGCTGAACACCAAGCCGATTTTAGCTCAAAATAATTTATTCGAGTTTTAAATCTGGATATATTTCGTGCGTTGTTGGATCAATATCAGCACGTAGTTGCGGGAATGGCACTCCTTCGCGGGCAGTCACCCCTTCAAAAATCCAAAAAACTCGCTCACTAAAACCAAGACCACAAGTTGGCGGTATACCATACTCCAACATTTCAACGTAGTCGATGTCGAGCATCATAGCCTCGTCGTCACCACCGTCACGCATACCCTGCTGCTCTACGAAGCGATCTAGCTGGTCAATCGGATCATTAAGCTCTGAAAAGCCGTTACACAGCTCACTACCGGCAATAACCGCTTGAAAGCGCTGGGTAGTCTCTGGGCGATCTGGGTTGGTCTTTGATAACGGACTAATAAAGGTTGGTGTGTTAATTAGCCAAACTGGACCAGCTACGTCTTTACGAATGTTTTTCCAGAGCTTGTCGATACCACGAGCCATATTTTCAGTCTGTTCGACCTCTAGTTTATTATCAATGAGAGCTTTTTTGACTGCTTCAAGACTAGTGTTAAATGGATCAATACCGTAATGTTTTTGGATTGTTTCAGCGTAATCCCACTGCTCCCAATCTTTTGAAAGATCAACTTCAAATTTTCCAAGCTTAAACTGCAATGTACCAAAGGTCTCTTTAATAATGTGTCGAAACAGTTCGGTTTGCAAACGCATACCACCTTGCCAGTCGGCGTACGCCCAGTACCATTCCATGGCAACATGTTCTGGTAAATGTTCGTCACTGTAGTTTTCGTTCCTAAAGCGTACTCCAATATCATAAACTTTTTCGAAGCCTGCCCCAATTAGACGCTTTAATGGAAGTTCGTGACTAATACGAAGGTAAAAATCTTGGTCAAGAGCGTCCATGTGCGTTACAAACGGATTGGCGTCAGCACCACCAGTTGTATGTTCAAGCACCGGAACGTTTACTTCGAAAAAGTCGTGTTGGTTCAAAAAGTCGCGGGTTGCCTGCCAGAATTTAGAACGACGTACAAAGCGGTCACGAACGTTCTGGTTCACGCTCATATCTAGATAACGACGCCTAAAACGCTCTTCTTTATCTGTAAGTTCTGTTGGCGTTGGGCGTAACGACTTAGTTAGCAGTCGTAGTGACTTGACGCCAATCGATATTTCACCAGTTTTGCTTTTGATAATCTCGCCAGTGGCTTCGACAAAATCACCAGTATCGAGTAGTGGTAAATCAGATAATCCCAGCTGGCCGATTTTAGCGTCACGCTCAGCTACTTGGCCCTCCTGTAAAAACAATTGAATTTCGCCACTAAAATCTTTAATGACGATAAAGGCCAGTTTGCCAAACTTTCGAATACCTGTAATGCGACCGGTAACGGTGGCAGTTTGGCCTTGCAGCTCGTCAAATTTGCTCGTTATATCACCCGCATTATGGGTGCGATGCGAATCTGCAGGGTATGGATTAATCCCAAGTTGCTTCAACTCTTCGAGCTTGCGTAAGCGTTCGTCACGAAAATCTTTTAGTGTCGCCATATCCGTTACAGTATAGCATATTGGTTATTTGGAGTGTGCGGTTGCAAGCACTATACCGAACAAAATAAGTATGCCGCCCATAACTCGCTCAAAATAGTGTTGAATCTTCATAATTCGCTGCTTGATAATACGGTGCGAGACCAAGGCGGCAATCAATGTGAACCATGCAGCTGTCACAATTGCCATTTCTGCACCCATAATGCCTTTAATGGCAAACGGTGTTGACGGCTGAATTACGAGTGTAAATAGACTCAAGAAAAACAATATTGCCTTTGGATTAGTAACGTTTGTTATAAAACCAATACGAATTGCTTTTAATTTTGTAAGGTCCACCTTCTCTTGTTGAAGTTCCTGATTACGCGAACTATGCGAACTAGATCGTAATGATTTAATACCAACATAAATTAAGTACCCTGCTCCCAGTAGCTTAATGACATTAAACAACAGAATTGATTGTGAAATTATGAATGCTATACCTGCAAGCGCCAATGTGACATGCACCAGAATTCCTAGGCCAAGACCAATTGCCGTATAGATACCACTTTTCCTAGAGTACACAAGGCTATTTCGCATCACCATAATAAAATCGGGGCCAGGACTGGCTACGGCTAGAAAGTGAATTAAGGCTACGCTTAATATAAGGGGGATATATTCCATAGATCAACTATAACACTTTAGCCAATGTTGGCGATTTTGTAGGTGACACTACCTTTTGGTGTAGTGATAGTAGCGCTATCACCTACTTTTTTGCCAAATACTGCTTCGCCAATTGGTGACTCATTACTAATCTTGCCATCAAGCGGGTCGGCTTCAACTGGACCAACAATGGTGTAAACAACGGATTTGTGGCCATTTTTAAGTTCTACTTTGCTACCAAGTGTTACTTTAGTTTTGCTGCCACTTTTAATTAGATCAGCGTTAAGTAAAATATCTTCAATTTCGGCAATACGACTTTCTAGTAGGCCTTGCTCTTCTCGGGCAGAATCATACTCGGCATTTTCAGAAAGATCACCAAAATCTCGGGCATCGGCTATTTTATCAGCAATAGCACCTCGGCGACTTTTGAGGTCTTTAAGCTCGGCGTCGAGTTCTTTTTTGCCTTCAGATGTAATTTGGTATAGCTTTTTCATGGGTTGCCTCGTTTCTTTATCCATCATAAAAGGTGCTACTTCAGCACCATCTATTCATATCTCTGTTGAAACATAGATTTCTAATAGATAGAAGTCTACGGTCAGCTCAGTTTAGCAAGCAGTTCGTCGTGTGTCAATAAGTTTGTTTCACCAGATATACGTGTCGTAAATTCATACTGGTTATCGGCCATCAAGCGGTCGCTGACGGTCACTCGGTATGGTATACCCATAAGTTCACTATCGGCAAACTTCTCGCCCGGACGGACGTCGCGATCGTCGTAGAGTACTTCAATACCCTTACCTGTTAATTCGTCGTACAATTCGTCGGCCTGCTTGGTGGCAGCCTCATCGCCAATGCGGACCAGATATACTTTTGCGGGCGCGACGTTTTCTGGCCAAACAATACCTTTATCATCGGATAATTTTTCGACAATAACACCCATAACGCGAGTAATGCCGATACCATATGAACCCAGAAAGACGGGCTGCTGTTCGTCCGTATCGGTGGCAAATGTCACGTTCATTTGTTTTGATTTTTCCGTACCAAAGTTAAAGATATTGCCGACTTCTGCGGTTTTTACCTTTTCCAGATTCTCACGTTTCAGTCCAAGTTTTGCAAGATTCTCGTCATCAAGCACTTCTTCGTTTACGGCAATATTTTGTTCACGATCCAGATAAATAACATCCTCGCCAGCTTCACAAATCGTTTGAAATTCGTGACTGAACTGTGTAAAAGCGCCGCCGCTTGCAAACGTCACGTATGTATCTTGACCAATCCCTAAACGGTCAAATACCCTTTTATACGCCTCGATAGTTTTTTGATAAAAGTCTTCGTGCTGCATTGCGTCAATACTCAGTGAATACATGTCCTTCATAACAAATTCACGTCCACGCATAATGCCACTTTTAGCTCGAAGTTCATTGCGAAGCTTCGTCTGAAATTGGTAGACATACACCGGAAGGTCTTTGTAGCTTGAGACAAATTGTTTCATCATCTCTAAGATTGGCTCCTCATGTGACCAAGCTAAGCCTACTTCAGTATCATCCTTTAGCTTTGTCTTGAACCAAATATCAACCACTTCATCGCTCCAGCGAGTCGTCGTTTCCCAGACTTCTTTAGGCTGCAGATTAGTCATAATAAGCTCTTGGCCACCGATTGTATTCATTTCTTCGCGAACAATTTGCTTAATGTTCTCAACAACCCGAAGACCAAGCGGCGTATAGGCATATACTCCTGCCATAACTTTATATATAAAGCCTGCTCTAATCAAAAGCTGAGCGTTCTTTGACACTTCATCCGCCGGAGCAGATTTGCTGGTCTTGGTAAATAAATGAGATATACGCATACTACCCACCTATTGTACTGTTCAGTATCGGATTAACAAAGAGTACGTAAAAAGCGAGGCCGTTTTTTATAATGTGAAGTAGGATTGATGCCCAGATACTACCAGTGCTAAGGCGCAGTAAACACAGGATGATGCTAAGAGCGAAAGTATCAATAAAAAGTGGCCAATCGACGTGCGCAAGGTCACTCGAGATATGGAAAAAAGCAAACAATAAACTTGTCGCAAGAATTGCAATCCAAAATGGAACAAACTTTATAAGTTTGCCGAGTAAGTATCCACGGAACAATACCTCTTCGGCAACTGGCGCTAAAACAACAAGCGTCGCGAACGCCAAAACATATTGATACCCTTGGCTTAAGTTACCAAATCCCGTGTCCTGCATTTGGCTGGTGTTAATCGCCGGCAGAAGTGTTGTTGCGACAAAAACGAGCAAAACCGACAGCAGAAAGTAGACAATTGCTCCAGCTGGTGCCATTAAAATATCTGTCCATGTTGGTAAACGATGAATGGCTAGTTCCTTGGCGGTAACTTTATATTTCTTTACTAACCAAGGCACACCGATGACAATTGCAAGCGTCACTCCGTAAAGTAAAAATGCTAATATCGTGGAGAGAACATTCTCATTAATGGATCCAAGTGGCACTTGCAAGGCTTTGAGAATCACGACGAGTAGCCAAACGACTAACTGAGCCGCGTAAAAACTTACAATTACCCAAACGGGCATAATCAAGAGCATCTGCCACCTTAGTTGTCGCACAGGAGTTTCAGTAATGGTATCAGAAGAGTTTTGTGACATCACCAATTGTTATCAGGATGATTAGTCCTATTAGTATTATAAAGCCCGTAGCTTGAATTTTTTCTTCGCGATTTTTTGTAAGGGGTTTCCTTATAATTCTAAACAGCGCCATTGTAAACCATCGTCCTCCATCAAGCGCTGGAATTGGTAGTACGTTCATTACTGAAAGTGTCAGCGATATAATAGCCGTCAAAAATATTAACTGCGTCGGGCCAGCCTTTTCGGCCTGCGGAAAAATGACGCCAAGAATCCCGACCGGACCAGTCACGCTTTGACTCACTTGTTGTAAATTACTACTACCCTGCTGCCTCATTGCCTGGTTCGGACTAAGTTGTAGGACGATACCGCTAAAAAGATTACCGATTAAGTTACCGACACCTTGGAGGGTCGCCCAAGTAAACTGTCCTGTTGTGACCACGCCCACAATCGGTGCAGACCATGTTGATTTTGTCAGCTCGCTCTGACTGAGCCCAGCTCCAAAATCAGGAACAGTCGCATCGCTTCGAAGTGTCACATCAACGCTTGATTCAACTCCGTCACGACTGTATATGACTTCGGCCGTTTTACCGGCAGAGGCTTTTGTCTGATCAATGAGCGACTGAATCGTAGGGACTTCTTGGCCATTAAAGCGAAGTACTCTGTCGCCCTCCTTGAGACCAGCTTTTACTGCTGGATAATCTGGCGTTAAAGCTGTAATTTCAACTGACTGCGACGTCGAAGTGGCGTCGCTAGGAATAACAAATTGATTCGGTAAAATCTTTGGCAGTCCAGTAAGTGCCAAAATAGTCAGCAAGACCACCGCCACCAGCCAGTTAATGATGACTCCGGCAAGCAAAATTCTAGTTTTTTGCCAAAAAGTCGCTGCACCATAATCACCTTTTTTGTCGGCCGAATCATGTTCGCCTTGCATTTTGACAAACCCACCAAGCGGCAGCCAGTTAAGACTAAATAGCACCCCGTTCTTTAGTTTTCTGGCCCAAGCGCGTGGCGGAAAGCCAATACCAAATTCTTCAACAACAACGCCGTTACGCCTTGCGACAATGGCATGCCCCAGTTCGTGCACGACCACCAAAAAGACCAAAATAATAAGCCCCACCAAAATGCCAATTACTTCCATCTATCCCCCAAATCGCCTATAACGCTTACTATATTCTTCTAGTATATCAGCCACGTCTGTCTTTTTCATGTCTGGCCAAAATTTGTCCAAAAATAATAATTCACTATACGGCGAGCGCCACAGCATAAAGTTGCTGAGTCGTTTTTCGCCACTGGTACGAACGATCAAGTCAACTTCTGGGACTTCGGGATGATATAGATTTTCACTTATAAGTTCGGGCGTGATATCATCTGGAGCAATTTTTTGTTCAACAATACGCTTTACTGCTGCAACTACCTCTTGTTGACCACCGTAATTAAAGCAAACCGCGACTGTTGACTTCGTGCAATGAGCGGTCTGTTCTTGAACGCTCGCTATCGCATCACGCATTCGTTTTGGTAACCGTTCCTGAGATCCAAGTACCACAAGGCGAAGGTCATTTTCAAGAAGAATATGAATATCCGTTTTAAACAACCTCATCATCAGCGACATGATGTTACTCACTTCTTCCTTGGCGCGACTCCAATTTTCCGTCGAGAATGTATAAAGCGATATAAACTTTACCCCTGAATCGGCAGCTTCTATCACAACGTCCCTAAGTGCATTGTAGCCAGCAAGGTGCCCCTCGTATGGTGGCAAGCCGTGTTTTTTGGCCCAACGACGATTTCCATCGATAATAAACCCAATGTGATTCGGTATAGCCTGGTCTGTCATTAGATTGTCAGGATATCTTTCTCTTTTATGCGAAATAGTTCGTCAATTTTGCTGTTATACGTCGCAATATCATCATCAATACCCTTTTCGACACGCTTCACGTCGTCTTCGGATAATTCTTTGGCTTCTTTCTTGCGTTTAGCCTCTTTCAGAGCATCCTGACGAACCGTTCGAAGGGTAATACGTGCTTCTTCAACTTTTTCACCAGCTTGTTTGACTAGGAGTTTACGACGGTCCTCAGTAAGGGCTGGAACGGGAACACGAATTACGCGTCCGTCATCACTAGGATTAAAACCAAGTGATTGATCAGCGCGAATTGCTGCACTAATTGCCTGGATATTACCAGGGTCGAACGGCGTTACCTGTAGTAGCTGTGCTTCTGGAGCAGTAATATTAGCAGCCTGATTTAGCGGTAAAAGTGTACCGTAGACTTCAACTTTTATGCCATCGAGCTGCCCTGGGTGAGCCCTACCAGTACGAATTTTTTTTAATTCTTCTTCAAAATGACTAACGGCTTGTTCAAATTTCGTTTCAAAAGGTTTTGTGTCAAACATATACCATCATTATACCAAAAATCGCCCCTTTTCGGAGCGACTTATTGGAAGCGACTCTGATCTACTCGTTAACGCCAAGTTCAATACGCTTGAACTGACGAATAACGATGTTTTCACCAAGGATAGCGATATTCTCTTTCAGAAAATCGTTCACCGTTTGTTTGTCGTTTTTGATATAGGTTTGGCTTAGTAGCACTTTTTCAGCAAAGTGTTTTTTAACTTGGCCATCAACGATTTTTTCTAACATATCGGCTGGCTTGCCGTCAGCCTTTGCTTTTTCAGTAGCCTCATCACGAACTCGTTTCAGCTCATCTGCTGAAATATCAGCCTCTGATACGTATTCTGGTGACATAGACGCAACTTGCAGGGCGATTTCGTGGGCAAATGATTTGAATCCGTCCAGACGTGCCACAAAGTCAGTCTCACAGTTCACTTCAACTAAAACGCCGATGCGTCCTCCGTGAACATAGCTATCAATCACCCCTTCGCGGGCTTCGCGGTCGCCCTTTTTCTCGGCTTTTGTGAGGCCTTTTTTGCGTAACGCAGCGAGTGCTTTATCAAAGTCACCTTTGGCTTCGGTGAGTGCTGCTTTAGCGTCGGTGAGGCCAATACCAGTCAGCTCTTTTAGTTTTTTGATATCATCGATTGATACATTCATTTCTATTTCTCCTCTGGAACTAGGGCTTTTTGTGATCCAAGACCTTCTTTTACTGCTGCGGCTACATAGTCAAGAATGAGTTGTACTCCCTTGATTGCGTCGTCATTGCCAGGAATGACGTAGTCAATAAGTGATGGGTCAGCGTTCGTATCAACGAGCGCAACCACTGGGATACCAAGGGTGCGAGCTTCTTTAATCGCGTTCAGATCACCCAGCACATCAATAATAAAGACGGCGCCTGGTTTACCATTGAGGTCCTTGATGCCGCTGTACTTTGCGTTCAGTTCGTCAATTTCCTCTTGGAATCGTTGAACTTCGAGCTTGTTGTAGCGCTTTTCAAGATCACCACTGTCCATACGCTTTTCAAGATCTTTTAGTTTCTTGATCTGAGTACCGACGGTTGCAACGTTTGTTAGGATTCCACCTAACCATCGTTCCGTAACATATGGTTGTTTGAGTGCTTCGGCTGTCGCTTTCACAATTTCTTTAGTATGTTTTTTAGTACCAACAAACAAAACTTGTTTGCCACCAGCCACAACTTTAGTTAGAAATGGCAATGCCACGTCCAAACCTTCGACTGTTTTAGTCAGGTCAATAATATGAGAATCCTGACGTTTGCTATGAATGTACGGCGCCATTTTAGGGTGCCAACGGCTCGTTTTGTGTCCAAAATGAACACCGGCTTCGAACAATGCCTTAATATCGACAGTTACTGTCATTGGTTTGTACTCCTTGTTCCTCACCTACCGCCCTAAGAATTTAGGAGTTTCGCGGTAAGTTGTGTCGTTAATAATTGTTACTCACTTACTATAACCCTTTGGTAGAAAAACTTCAAGGGGTATAACCCTAGACAAAACCTCAAAAAACAGATACAATGATTCAGATTATGAAAACAGATTTGCACCCAACAGATTACCGCCCCGTCGTCTTTAGTGACGATGTTGCTGGCTTTGCCTTTTTAACTCAGTCAACTGCACCAACAAACGAGACGATTAAATGGGAAGATGGTAATGAATATCCTCTCGTGAAAGTTCACATTTCGTCAGCCTCACACCCTTTCTTTACTGGTGAAGAGAAGATTATCGACACCGAAGGTCGTGTTGATCGTTACAAAGCTAAATTTGCTGCCGCTGAAGCTCGTAAAGTTCAACTTGCCAGCAAAGCTAAAAAGTCAGCTGCCGTAAAAGCCAAAAAAGCCGCCAGCGACAAATAGCTTTCCACACTAGAGACTACGGTACCGTAGTCTCTTTTTATATGCGATAATAAAGGAAAAGGACGTGTATGCCAAAGATAAGTCTCAACATCGATGAATTACAAGCCGAGAAAATTAAACTCGGTGAGTTTTTGGCGCGCCCTGATGCTTATGCCGATGACGACTATACTGCTAAAAACAAGCGCTTTACCGAACTGGACGCAATTTTAGAGAAAGCTAATCGTAGGCAGACACTTGAAGCACAGCTAATTGAAGCAAAGGAGTTAATCGGCGGCAGTGACGAATTAGCAGAAGTTGCCAAGTTAGAAGTTGTTGAGATTGAAGATGAACTGCAAAAGATTGAAGATGAACTGTTTATCATGTTGGCACCGCGGGACCCTAACGATGAAAAAAACGTCATTATTGAAATTCGCGCTGGTGCTGGTGGTGACGAAGCCAGTTTATTTGCGGCCGAACTGTATCGTATGTACCTGCGTTACTGCGAAACACACAACCTTCGAACAGAGGTAATTAGCGAAAGTGCCAATGATACTGGCGGATATAAAGAAGTTATCTTCAGCGTCAAAGGCGATGCGCCCTACTCTCAGCTAAAATTTGAGTCCGGTGTTCACCGTGTTCAACGCGTCCCATCGACCGAGTCTCAGGGCCGTATTCATACCAGTACAGTCACGGTGGCAGTTTTGCCTGAAGCTGGTGAAACCGACGTCGAAATCTTGCCAGGAGACCTTAAAATTGATATTTACCGCGCCAGTGGCCATGGTGGTCAGTCCGTTAATACCACCGATAGTGCCGTACGTATCACTCACCTACCTAGCGGCCTCGTCGTCACCAACCAGGACGAAAAATCGCAGTTAAAAAATAAGGAAAAAGCAATGTCGGTGCTTCGTAGTCGACTGCTTCAAATTAAACTCGACGAGGAACGCTCTAAACTTGACGAGGAACGTCGTAACCTCATCGGCAGCGGTGACCGCAGCGAAAAAATTCGTACCTACAACTTCCCGCAAGACCGCATTACTGATCACCGTATAGGATACAGCAGGTCGAACATTCCAGCCGCTATGAACGGCGCGATTGAAGATATAATCGAGCATTTACAAAGTTATGAACGAGAGCTTTCGGCCGCACATGCACATTAAGGATTGGCTAGAGTCAGCCACAAATCAGCTAAAGGCTGCCGGTATTAAAAGTGCTCGTCTAGACGCCGAGATTATTTTAGATCACACAATTAGTAGAAATCGGACCTACCTGCACGCCCACGACGAAGAACACCTTGATCCGCGAATTGTCGAGATTGCTGATGCCAGGCTAATGCTTCGGTTGGACCGCGTACCTATCGCCTATATTATCGGACACAAAGAGTTCTATGGTCGTAAATTTAATGTTACGACAGCCGTCCTCATCCCTCGTCCAGAATCTGAAACACTCATTGATATACTAAAAGACCTGCAGCCTAAAAATGAAACTCTCTTTAGTGATACCATGCGGCTGGTTGATGTTGGCACCGGTAGTGGAGCCTTGGGTATTACCGCGAAATTAGAGCTTCCAGAACTAGACGTAACGCTGCTTGATATTAGCGCACAGGCCCTTGTGGTTGCCGAGAAGAATGCTGCGCGTTTACAAGCGGACGTACAAATACTAAGAAGTGATTTATTAACAGGCTATCCTTTTAAGCCAGCGTTTATTTTGGCTAACCTACCCTACGTTGATCCATCATGGGAGCGATCACCAGAAACTGACCAAGAACCAGACCTGGCCCTATTTGCAAGCGACGGTGGCAAAGCACTTATTTATCAACTTATCGCTCAAGCGACCACGAGACTTGACCCTAAAGGAATAATAATCCTCGAAGCAGACCCCTCTCAGCACCCTGCAATTATTCAATTTGCCTCCGAACATGGCTTCCAAAATATCCGCGAACAAGATTACTGTTTGGCATTTATAAAAAACTAAATACCGATCGTAACGTTAGCGCCAAGCAGGTTCAGTACAATTGGCAGTATAACAATGATACTGATAGTAAATAAGATCGGCAGTAAAACATCGTTGCCTCGAATTTTTTGATGGTGATAAAACGAGTCGTAACAACGGTGTAATATAAACCCAATACAAAGTACAGTAAGTGCTACTCGTGGGAATAAAACATTTTGGATACCTAGTGGTTCATAGGCAACCGTCCAGTGATATGCCAACCAGCCAATTTCGGCCAGCAAAAATCCCCACAACAGACTTAAGAAAAGTATATGTGTTTCTTCGTAACTAGATAGAACATGACGAGCGGTCGTATAACCAATAAGCCACATAACTAAAACAACAGCCGAAGCCGGCCATGCATACGACAAGATAAAGAGTGCGGCAGTGCCCGCAAACAGCGCGACACCTGCCTGAGCAGCAACATATATCCTTTTTGAGCGAGGTTTCAGCCACAATAGCCAAATAATATAAAGTAGCGTCAGCACTGTCATAATAAAGTTCTGTTGGTTTACTGCAACTGGGCCAGTATAGGTCGTGTACAGAAAAATAATCACGCTAAGACTAACGATGAAATCTACTAAATTCGCCTGAATGTTAACAAACCAATAGCGTGGCCGAACCGCTAGTACTCTCCACTTACTAAGTGCAACCAGAGCAATCGCCAGCCAAGGCGAAGCCGTTCCGCGAATAATTAAAACAACCGCTAGAGCAAGCGCGATATTAAGAACGGTATAAACAACTTCGCTCAAGAAAGAACGACGCCTGACAATCTTTAGAAACTCCATAATTATCCTCTATTATATCACGACGAAGTGAGAGTATAAACGAGCCGACCTTTTGTGATCTTACTGAGTTGTTGTTGTACTTGGTAACCCAATAATGATAATGAATTTCACTGTCGATGGTGCTGTAACTGGCGGAGCTGTTGTCTTGGTCGTAACACCAAGAAGTTGTTCGAGCTTTGCTTTTGTCGCAGGGTCACCCGTACCGACTTCGTAGAGTTCATACGGACTATATTTGCCAGATGGTGCAGAGGCAACTGTCGTGACATTGAAGTTATCGGCTGTGAGTGTGTCTGCTTTGGCCTGAGCAGCCCCTGCGATCCCAGAAGCATTGTAAACGGCCACTGGTGCATTCTCGCGCACAACTGGGTCACTTGATAATTGCTGCTTTATAAGTGCCTGCAATGCACTATAGTCGTAGGTGCCCGCAGCTGGGAAAACGGCACTCTGTCCGTTAACAGGTCCTGTCGTCATGATAGGCTTATCACCATCAATAAGGCTGATGGAGTTAATACTAGTGTCAGGGATCGTTTGCGCCAGAGAAATCAGCGTCTTGACCTCACCCGCTTCAAATGTCGTTCGTAAGTTGTCGCCAAGACTTGTAATAATAGAGTTTATTTTAGCAAAGTCCGTTAAGGCGCCCGCGCTCATTGCTTTATCACGTAGTGCCTTGATAATCATTTGTTGGTTCTTTTCGCGGTCAAAGTTCGATTGTTCAAAACCATAGGTTGGAGCGACGTCACCACGAGCCTGCGCCAGGTAAAGAGCGTGCTCTGCATCAATCACGTGCTGACCGTTAGTGTACTGAATATAGTGGCCATCGGGTGGACAATTCTTTAGACGTGTTGAATAGCTGGCACCACACTTCCAGTCAAAGTTACTGTCCATTTGGCCTTGAGGGTCGCGGCTATTAATTGTGACCGTTAGCGTGCCCCCAAGTGCATCAACAACATCACGAAAAACAGTGTAGTTAACATTTACACCATATTGGATGTCTAGCCCAAAGATGTTACCAACGAACGCAGAGGTTTTTGTCAGGGCTGCCCGATCTGCCTCGACATCACCCTTTGTGCCATCACCACCAACACAACTGTAGTAGACATTAATTTTTCCTGCATAGCCAGCTGCGCAAGGCAGGCCGTACTGCACATACAAATCTCTAGGGACGCTAATCATATAGGCATTCTTGTTAGTCTGATCAACGCTTAAGATCATTATTGAATCCGTTAGGTTACCTGCCTGGTGACCTGGATCATCCTCTGAGGTTCCCAGTATTAAAATATTGGTTCGACCGTTACTGTCTTGTTTGAGCGGCTGATTCGTTTGAGTCAAAATGTCAAATATGTTGCCCTTAAATATCTTGCCACTTGCTACAAAGGTTTGGTAGGCTGTGTAGCCAGCGAAACCAACAATGCCAGCAATAATAAGGATAATGATCCACTTTATAATTCGCCTTGTTCGTGACTTCTTTTTCTTGGAACGTTCACCGGCGAGTTTTTCTAATTGGCGACGACGGCGTTTAGATAATTTTTTAACGGGCTGATTGGTGTCGATATCACGAAGCGACTCATCAATGTCCGAACGTCCAATAGCCTGACCTGGGCGAACCACTCCGACAGGCTCTTGCTGGCTATCGCCAGTGTGAAGATCTCTATTAATCGGTTCAACCTGCAGGCCTGAAAGCTTGGTGTTATGAAGCTCACCTAATTGGCTACCGACTCGGCGTGGCACAAAGCCGTCTAATGATGCTCGCTTACTTTTCATAAATACTCATACTACTATACCTAATTTTGGCGATATTTTGAAGCTATAAATCATAACCATCTTACTACCATCCTAGCTGAGATACGTGTATAGTAGAGACAATGGAAGCATCTTTTCTGCAGCGCCATCCCTTTATAAAAGACACGTTAAGTATCAGTATCTTTATTGTCTGTGTTCTTATTGGCACTCTATTAATTAATAGTTTTGTGTTTCGTAGTTTTAGCGTTATTGGACCCAGCATGGAAACAACACTCTTCACGAACGATCGTTTAATTGTCGATCGCTTGCCTGTCACTTGGGCACAACTGCAAAATAAAACGTATATACCTGATCGCGGTCAGATAATTGTGTTTAAAAACCCCCTTTATAGCGCGGGACTGAGCGATGAGTATATTGTTAAGCGTGTTATTGGCTTTCCGGGTGAACGCGTCACAATTCAAGACGGTCACTATGTTGTTTATAACTCTCAGCACCCAAATGGATTTAATCCAGACGACACTAATCACGGCGAACCAGGTAGCCCTACGAGTGGTTCGATTGACGAAACGGTGCCTGAAGGCCAATTGTTCGTTTCTGGTGACCACCGTCAAGGCAGCTTCTCGCTTGATTCACGTAATGGCCTTGGTACTATTCCGTTCTATGACGTGGTCGGACCTGTCAGTCTACGAATCTTTCCATTCGACAAGATTCGTTGGTTTTAATTAGTCTTTATCAAGTAGTTTTTGAATACGGTGAAAGTCATCATCACCTTTAAAACTAATAATAATTTGCCCTACACCGTTTTTATTCATACGGACATTCACGTCAGTTTTTAGTCGCGTCGCAAATCGTCGTATGTCTGGTGCGTATGGAGATTCGATAACAGTACCAGGTGAAGTTTTCAGCTTGGTCATATCTGACTTACGTAGGTTCAAAGCATATTGTTCAGCAAAGCGAGATGTCCACTGCTCTCGAATAATTCGTGGCAATGTGTTAAGTACAATCTCGTCGTCGATACCAACAAAAGGTCGAACTTGGCCTTCGTTTACCTTACCGTCGCGTAAAGCCGTACGCACTGCCAGCGGCAATCGCAGTAAACGAAGTGTATTACTAATTGCGCTTTCTGATTTGTTACCCATTCGTTTACCAATTTCACCAAGGCTAAGGTTAAATTGGTCACGTAATTTCAGGTATGCTGTCGCTGCTTCAATTACGTTAAGGTCTTTTCGTTGCAAGTTTTCAATCAACGAAATTTCTAATTTGTGCTGATCACTTAGCGTTCGTACAAGTGCTGGAACTTTATCAAGGCCAACGAGTTTTGCACTACGAAAGCGTCGTTCTCCCGCAACAATCTGGTAGCCACCCGCGTGAGGAGTCACAATTATAGGCTGCAAAATACCGTGCTCACGAATAGAAGCTGCTAAATCTTCGAGCGAATCCGCGTCAAATTGACGACGTGGTTGGTCGGGATCGACCACGATTTCTGATAATTTAATTTGACGCAGTTCACTAATTTGATCATCTTGCTGTGATGTTGGATCAAATGATTCATCCAGTAACTCAACCGGAATGAGTGATTCAAATCCTCTACCAAGACCTTTTTTAGTTGCCGACACGATCAACTACCTCCTTCGCTAAGGCCTTATAAGCCCGAGCGCCTTTACTGAATTTGTCATACACACCAACGGGAAGGCCGTGACTAGGGGCTTCGGCCAGGCGTATATTACGTGGAATAACAGAGGTGAAAACCTTGCCTGGAAAATGCTTTTTAATTTCGTCGTGTACTTGGCCACTTAGTGTTGTGCGGCCATCAATCATAGTTGGCAGCACCCCCAGCAGTTCCAGTGTTGGGTTCATTCCTTTTCTGACAAGTTTCATCGTCTCAAGTAGTTGCCCCAGACCCTCTAGTGCGTAAAATTCTGCCTGCACAGGCAGCAGTACATATTTAGCAGCAATAAGTCCATTCACCGTCAGCAGACTAAGGCTTGGCGGATTGTCGATAACAACAATGTCATACTCGCCATGACTTGCTTCGATGGCATCTTTTAGCCGAGAAAAGCGTTTATCTGCCTGAGCTAGTTCGACTTCAGTATTAGCAAGTAGTGGCGTGGTTGGAGCCAGCGATAAGTTCTTGTAACGCGTAGGGATTGTCACCTCATCGAGAGATTTTGTTTCCATCACAACGTCGGCCATGGTGACTTTCAAAGCTTGTTTGTCAAAACCTAAGCCACTCGTCGCATTACCTTGTGGATCAAAATCAATCAGCAGGGTTTTTTTGCCCATTTTTGCCAAATAATACGCCAGATTGACTGCCGTTGTTGTCTTGCCAACTCCGCCTTTTTGATTGGTCACCGAAATTACCGTCGCCACTGTCTATCTACCCCTTCTTTTCGTATTAGTATAACATGGGACCCTATAAAAATCTCCGCTTGGTGGCGGAGATTTTTATTATTTGATAGAGGCGATTTCTACTCGTGAGTACTTTTGGCGATGACCGTTTTCTTTGTGAACGCGCTTTTTAGATTTGTAGCGAATCACACGGATTTTTTCACCCTTAACAAGGTCGTCAACAACTTTTGCAGTCACGACAACACCTTTAACAGTAGGTGTCCCAACGGAAACTTTCTCGCCGTCAATGACAAGAAGAGCATCAAGAGTCAGCTCTTTTGTGCCTTCAGGAAGAAGATCAACCAAGATAGTCTGCTTCTCACTAGCAATGAATTGTTTGCCACCAATTTTAACGACTGCTTTTGTCATTATTGTTCCTTAATATAATTAATCAATCTGAATCATTGTAACAGATACGGCCAGGCTATGCAACACTCCCCAGTACGACCTGGTTTGCATGTAGCCACCCCTGCACGTTGCCACCGTCAAGATATTCACCCTGTGCTTCTACTACTTTTAGGGTTCCGCCAGATGAAACATACTGATTAATCGGGTCAGTAATATAGTATTCACCTGTTTGGTCAGTCTCGACAAAACCTACGATGCGCTGGATTGCGTCATAGTTAAGTACGTACTTGCTGATGTTAATCAGTACACTTGACGCTCCTTCAGAACTAGATTTTTCAACGATTCTTGCAAATTCTTGGTCGTCTGAGGTTTCTATAACACCGTATTTACTTGCCTCGTCGACTGGCACGTTGGCACCAAGGATTGCATTTCCATTTTCTGGTGTCGCCTCTATTAGTCGTTTTATTTCACTACTACCGTCGCTATTATAAATAAAGTCATCTCCGCCAAGAATGACAGCGGACTCGCCTTCAAAGATTTGTGGTGCCGCAAGCGCAACAGGTACAGCTGTTCCGTACTTGCCTGACGATGGCTGTTCAATGTAATGAAACGTAACGTTTGTCGGTGACATGACAAGTTTTAGGGCATCATTCTTGCCGTTTTGTATCAAATATTCATTTAATGACTCATTGTCGGAATAGTACTGTTTCAGCTGAGTACTGCCCTCGGCAACAACAAAATATATGTCGGTAATCCCCGCTTCTATACAGTCCTGCACTACATAATCAACCAGTGGTCGATTGCCGATAGGAAGCATGCATTTTTCAATTGCTTTAGTAATAGGCAGACGACGCGTGCCCCACCCTGCAACGAAAATAATTGCTTTAGTTATCATAGCCCTATTGTACCGGGTTCTGAGGTTTTATGCGATGTTCCAGTTCATGAATACGATCGTGATCAAGGCCATAATAATGAGCAATTTCATGCCATAACGTTCTTTTTATTTGTTCAAATAGCTGTTCGGCAGTATGGGAAACAGCTAGAATTGGATATTTAAACAGTGTGATTTTATCAGGCAGCACAAAGGTATAGCCTGCGCCTCGTTTGGTAAGCGGAATGCCTTCGTATAGACCAAATAGCAGACTATTTTCTTGCAAATGCGTTTTGGCGCGTTGGTTTTCGTCGGGTACGTCCGCATAGACTATCGCAACATTATCAAGACCTTTAATATACTTCTGAGGCAACTCATCCATTGCACGAGTGATTAATCGGTCAAACTCACTATCGCTTAAATTCATATACTAAGTATAGCAAATAGCCTTAACTATCACTAAAGTTAAACCACTCGGGATCTTTTTCAATGTCTTTGACAATATTATTCCAGGCTTCTTCGAGGGCTTGTTCGTCCAAATCATCATCAAGTGAGATATTTTCATCCTGTGCATACGAATCAAGCGGGCTGTCAGACGTCCCATCATCGTTAGGTTCAAGTGGTTGGAGTTTTAGGTATTGTAGTAGTGACATATTTTTGTGTTAGGTGTTACTGGCCATAATATTAGCATAAACAGCATAAAATGTCAACCCTTTCCCTTAGCTCCATCTGCAGTTCTTGTGCAAGGGGTTATCCCTTGCACAGCGAATTTTCAGTTTTGTTTTGAGAGTTTGATCTGTCGCCTTATCTCGTCCATGAATTCACTCTTCAAAAGTTCGTACCATGGTGAGAAAAGTGGTTCTGGCAGATTATCAATATCAATCCATTCTTGATCAATAAACTTGTCCGGTTCGGTAATTGATGGCTCATTTTTTACCCAATCACTAAGGACCCAAATTGTAACGTAATGTTTTTTGTCACTTTCAAAGAGATCATTTGTCACTGCACCAAATCGAACATTTCCTATCGCCATCCCTGTTTCTTCTCTAACTTCACGTTTAGCTGTTTGTTCGAAACTTTCGCCGTATTCCATGTGGCCACCTGGAATTGACCACGTCCCCGCACCATGTGATCCTTTGCGGTGGCCCATCAGAAACTTACCGTCCCGGATTACAAAAACACCAATACCGACTCGTGGTTCCATTATAACTTCTCTAAACTTATCAGAAGTTCAACTCCGTCAACTTTTACGGTAGTTTTGTAGCTGTACTCACCTGGTTTGATACTGGTCGCAAGAGTCTCGTCGCTAATTGTTTTTTCGTGTTCTTTGATTGCTTGCTGTAATTCGTCGTTATCTGTTTTTAGACTAAGCACTATCCGATCATCAACATTGAGGCCTGCATCTTTACGCGCACTTTGCACATGACGAACAACCTCGCGCATCAGACCTTCACGCTTAAGTTCTGGGGTAACATAGAGGTCAAGCGACACTTCCCCACCATCAAAGACTTCTTTAACATTCAGCTCGTCCTTCAAAATATCTTTGAAGTCAATCGTCGTGCCAAGTGTCGGTACAGTCACGCTCGCTAGTGGTTGGCGGACTTTTTGTCGTTCTTTGGCACGAATACTAAGCCCTTGGTTAACATACTCGCGCACTAATTCCATATCTGACACAACTAGTTCATTCACGTGCCCAGACACAGGCCAGTCTAGCAGGTGTACACTCTCGCCGCCCGTTAGTTTTTGATAAAGCTCATCCGCTAGGAACGGTGTAAAAGGCGCTAGAACTTGTGACAATTGTACTAATACATAATGAAGGGTTCGGTAAGCGTTATTCTTGTCGGTGTCGTCGCCAGATTTCCAGAAACGACGACGACTGCGACGAACATACCAGTTACTGGCGTCTTCAATAAACGGCAAAATCGGCTTAACGGCATTTGGAATATCGTAGCCGTCCATGTTTTTTCCAACTTCGGCAACAAGGCCATGAACACGACTGACAATCCATTGATCAAGTGGATTTGTCAGTTGTTCAGATGGGTCGGATAGATCACCTTTGAACTCCCAGCCGTCAACTTCAGCATACATCGTAAAGAAATCGTACATATTCCACACCATACTGAGTTTACGTGCAACATCACCCACTTCCCTGTCCTGCAGGGCAAAATCTTCGCCATTTAGTACTGGTGATTGCAGGAGCAAAAACCGCAAACTATCAGCTGAATACTCGTCCATCAAAACATTCGGATCAGTGAAGTTGCCAAGCGATTTACTCATCTTGCGGCCATCATTGCCCTGAATGTTACCGGTGACAATGACGTTTTTAAAGGCGTTGTGACCAAATAATCCGACATTCACGGCGTGTACATAATAAAACCAAGCGCGAACCTGTCCGACGTATTCTACAATAAAATCACCAGGAAAATTTTGTTCAAACTTCTCAACGTTTTCAAATGGATAATGGAACTGTGCGAACGGCATACTGCCAGATTCAAACCAACAATCCATCACTTTATCGATGCGTGTAAAATGCTCTCCTTCGATATCAAATGTGACATCGTCAACCCATGGGCGATGGTAATCATTGAGCTCCACGCCACTCAGTTCTTTAAGTTCCGCGTAGCTTCCGATTACCTTGACTCCACCCTTGTCACCACGCCATACCGGCATAGCTGTTGCCCAAAAACGATCGCGCGACAGATTCCAGTCGGGTGCTGTTTCGATCGTCTTTTCAAATCGGCCGTGTTTAATATGGTCAGGAAACCAATTAATATTTTCCGTATTTTGCTCTAGCATCTCTGTTCGCTGACCATCAATGTCCATAAACCAGCTGGGATGAGCGCAGTACATCAAACGATTACCAGTGCGAGGATTATGCGGATATTCGTGCTGAATATAATCAATCTTCCAAACAATGCCTCGTTCTAATAAGTTTTTAGCGATAGTTTTGTTGATTTCCCAGACATCTTCACCTATCCAGTCACCTTCTGTGTAGACACCGTACTCGTCAAGAACATGAACAACCGGAATACCGACTTCTTTGGCTAGCAAGAAGTCCTCTTCACCATAAGCAGGTGCCAGGTGAACAATACCAGTACCAGATTCAGTGCTAACATATTCAGCATCCCAGATCGTGTGTGCATTTTCGCCGCGATCCTCGAAGAGTGGTTCGTATTTTTTACCAATCAACTTATCACCCTTAAAGGAATGCACAATTTTGTAATCTAGTACTTTGTGTTTCTCATCGGTAAATACCTTGTCTGCCAGATCTTTTGCCACAATATAATGTGCACCATCGAGGTCTACTTCGACATATTCGATACTTCCATTGACGGCTAGTGCTGTGTTCGCTGGTAACGTCCACGGCGTGGTTGTCCAAGCAAGTACATAGACGTTTTCGTCAACTAACTTAAACTTCACGTACACACTTGGGTCAGTAACTATCTGATACGCACCGGCATCCATCGTGACTTCTGCTTTTGAAAGTGGCGTCGCCCACTTAGTGTCGTACATTAATACTCGTTCGCCTTCGTAGATTTTACCCTTCTCGTAGAGTTGTTTGAACGCCCACCACACGGATTCCATGTAATCTTTGTCCATTGTTTTATACGCACCCTTAAAGTCAACCCAGCGACCAATGCGATCAATCGTACTTTCCCAAAGAGCGGCGTTACTTACCATACTCTCGCGAGCAGTCGTAATATAATCGGCCAGACTAATTTTTTCGCCAATATCATGACGACTGGTAATACCAAGCTTTTTCTCGACAAAGTTTTCAGCAGGAAGACCGTGCGTGTCCCAGCCCCAAACGCGCTCCACATGCTTACCTTTCATCGTTTGATAGCGAGGCACAACATCTTTAACAATCGAGCTTAGCAGGGTTCCATGATGCGGAATACCTGTAATAAATGGCGGGCCGTCGTAAAAAACATACGAATTGCTAATCGGTCGCTGATCGACAGATTTTTCAAACGTTTTGTTTTTCTTCCACTGCGCTACTAAATCTTTTTCGTATTCAAGTGCACGGCGGCGAGTATTTGCTTTAAATTTCATTCACTAACCTTTCTAAAACAAAAATCACTTCGTCTGTCTGCCAGAGTCCCGCGTATATTCAGGACGTTACCATCTGGCTTCCAAAAGAAGTGATTCTTTTAGCACTTATTTGATCGATCTGTCGAGTCGATTATCGTTCAGTTTTACTCTCCATGATGGGATTTCTTCCGAAAGACTTCGTGGGTGATAGCCACTCATTCGCCAAAGCGAAGTGTCTTGCCCTGATTTTACGCTGTTTTGTGTTCGGACTCAAGTATCTCGTTCACTTTTGCCATCAAATCACCAGCATCAAATTCGTGATGCGCCAAACTCGCTGATAGTAAATAGCTTGAAACTGCCAACTGGTCATCACCGTTTGCACGGATAAAATCTACATGTTCGGTTGCTGCTTCTTTACCAAGTAAAGCGACCAGCGCCTGTTCACTTAGTTCTGCAAACCGCTTCGCAGACATACCAGATGCGTCAGAACGAGTTTCAGATGTTTCAATCTCAGGCATTATGCGAACAAGGCTGAGCCAAATTTTAGGAATACGAGCGCAACGAGGACGACAATTAGCGATATAACGACAACTTGGTAGTAGCCCTTGTTTAGAAAAGATTGAATCTTTTCATTTGCTGCCTTTTTGAAGCCGAAGTTATTCTCGCGAAGGTTGTAGAATATTGCGGAAGCAATAATGAGCGTTTCAGCAAACGTCACCGACAAACACCATGGACACAGAACTTGGATACTATAGAGGCTTTGGAAGAATAGCCAGTACGAAAAGACAGTACTGAGTAAAAAGCCTACATTTGCAGCGACAAAGAACCAACGAGGAAGTTTTACTGCAATTAAGCCCAAGACGGCAATCAAAATAATGACCGGGTACGCCATCAATCCAATCAATGTATTAGGAAAACCAAGGAGCGATGCTTGCCAGCTTTCCATAACTCGCGAACAATTGAGAGCCGCGTTAATACTACAAGATAAAACCGCATTAGGATTAGCTAACACCTCGAACTTGTCGACAGTTAGCACAAAGCTCGCGAGTAAACCAATGAGTGCCGCTACCAGCATAATGCCAAATATCCAGTGATGGGGTTGGATAAATTTGCCGTTGTCTTTTTTCAACAACTTAGACATAATAGCTCACTTCGCTAATCGTCGGCAGCGGCAGTCCAGTCCATGTATTTTGCATAACGCTGTCATCTGAAAGAGCAATAACGGTTGGATACTGCAGAATGTCGTACGTCTCGCAAAACTGGCCACCCGCTATCGTATCAGGATCAAGTGTTTCTACCGTATGTCCAGTTTGACGCTGAAAATCACGCAAAAAATCTAGTACATCACGCGCGTGATCGCTTTCGTTTTTATAGACGATAACCACCTTCACTAGCTACTCGCTGACTTTTGGCTTACGGCGATGTTCAAGGATTTTAACAAAGTCATCAAGGGTTTTGAATTCGTGATAAACACTGGCAAAGCGCACGTAAGCAACTTCATTACGTACTGCCAGTTCGTCTAAAACCTTGTCGCCAATTTGCTTTGATGTAATCTCATTTTCACCAATACCATACAGTGCGTCTTCGATATCATTAATCATTTCCTCGACTTCTACCTCTGAGGCAAAGAACTTACCAACAGATCTTTTGATTGCATTTGAGAGTTTTTCGCGGTCAAATAACTCACGTGCACCGTCTTTTTTAATAACAGCAAGGTTTGGTTTTTCAACGCGTTCATAGGTTGTGAACCGCTTACCATCTGGAGATTCACGGCGACGGCGAATCGTAACGCCATCGCTTACCTCGCGCGATTCAATCACGCGACTATCACCAATGTTATACTTTTTAGCCATTAGGCTTAGTCTTCCTTTTGGTGCTTCTTGTTTTTCTTGCGACGTCGAAGGAATGCAGGTGTATCAGACTCTTCTTCGTTCTCGGTTGGTTGGTTCCAAATATCGTGTGTATCTTCTTCGGCAAAGGCTGCAGCAGCTTCAGAATGATCCAGGTTCATATCGATATCATCGACGGCGTCTTCGGCGGCGTATAACTTTTCAGGTTGCTCGTCTTCAACGTCTTCGGCTTTTTGGTGGAAATAAGCAGAGTCAAATCCGGTCGCAATAACCGTGATGATCAGCTCATCTTCAAGTTCTGGTTTAAGTGTTGCACCAAAGATAATATTTGCATCAGGCGATACAGCACTGGTAATAATCTCGGCAGCTTCTTGAATTTCACTCATGCTCATGTCGTAGCCACCAGTAACGTTAAACAGTACACCCTTGGCACCATCGATTGATACTTCAATAAGAGGTGATTCAATAGCCTGCTGAGCAGCTTGAGCAGCACGGTTATCGCCACTGGCACGTCCAATACCCATAAGAGCCGAGCCAGCGTTACTCATGATTGCCTTGACGTCAGCAAAGTCGAGGTTAATTAAACCGTGTTCGGTAATCAGCTCGGAAATGCCTTGAACACCCTGGCGAAGGACATCATCAGCAATCTTGAAAGTCTCTAGAAGCGGCGTACGACGATCGATCGTTTGAAGCAAACGATCATTTGGAATCGTAATGAGCGTATCAACTTGTCGGCCCAGTTGAGCAATCGCCCACTCGGCATTCTGACGACGCTTTTCGCCTTCAAAACTAAATGGTTTAGTGGCAACACCAACAACTAAGATGCCAAGGTCGCGAGCAATTTCAGCTACAATGTGTCCAGCTCCACTACCCGTTCCTCCACCTGCACCAATAGTGACAAAAACCATATCTGCCCCTGTTAATGCTTCGCGGATTTCATCGCGTGATTCATTGGCAGCTGCTTCGCCTGTTGATGGATCAGCGCCAGCACCAAGGCCACCTGTCGTGTTGTGTCCCAAATGAAGTTTGACATCAGCTTTAGAGTTATGAAGAGCCTGAGCATCAGTGTTCATGGCAATAAATTGCACACCAGTGAGCCCAGCGTCTTTCATGCGGTTGACCGCGCTTCCACCGGCACCACCAACTCCGACTACTTTGATACTGGCGAACGTTTGTATATCGCTTGGTTTTACTTCAGGCATGTCTATCAAAATCTCCCTAGCTTCGTATTCAGTACCTAGTATAACACTCTGGGCGAGAAAAATACTATGCCTTGAAACGCGCCATAAACCTGGCTATAATTCCGCCCGCACTGGCGAGTGAGTTACCAGATTTTTTCTTGTGATTTTGTGCACTATTTTCATTTTCCGCATCAATCAGCATAAGTCCGACGGCGGTCGCAAACTGAGGTTTTTCTATATCATCGGCAACTCCACCATATCCAGATGTTTTACCGATACGAGCAGCTAGTCCTAGAGATTCCTTGGCATAATCGACGATGTTTTTTAATTGCGCTCCACCACCAGTTAGTACAACGCCACTTGGCAGTTTACCAGCTCGTCCAGCACGCTTAAATTCGTGTTGAATTGCTTCAAATATCTCTTCTAGCCTAGCTTCGACAATCTCGTCAATATCACGAGTATCAAAACTGTATATTTCACCCGCATGCTTCATGCTGACACCAGAATTTTCGTGTCGAGGTACAGCCGAGGCATGTTCAATTTTTACGATTTCGGCAATTTCGGGATCAGTTTTAAGGCCAATAGCTAGGTCATTTGTAATATTGACCCCACCAAGTGGCAAAACTGCTGCATATTGCAAATCGCCTTCTTCGTAGATCGCAATATTAGTTGTTGTGCCACCGATATCAATGAGCGCAACACCATTTTCTAGTTGCTGTTCACTTAGAACTGCCCGAGCTGCCGCGACACCAGCAACAATGATTGATTTAGGCATTACTTTAGCTGTGTCAGCTGCTTTTTGAATATTTGTGACATGTGGAGTTAGCGCCGAGACAACATGAGCATCAATTTCTAGTCGTGTACCCGTCATACCAATTGGATCTTTGATATTATCTTGTCCGTCAAGTTTGTAAGCATGTGGAATAACGTCCAGGATTTCGCGATTTGCCGGTACTTTACCAAGAGTTGCTACTTCTTCAATACGAAGCAAATCTTCACGCGTTATCTCGTGGTCAGCGGCACCAACCGCGATCATTCCGTCTGTGTGAGTACTGACAATGTGAGTACCATTGATACTGATCGTGGCTGCGTCTACCTGGTAACCACTCATACGTTCGGCTTCGCCGAGCGCATCATCAATTGCCTGGGCAGGGCCAGCAAGTGTAACGACCGTACCTTTACGCATACCACTGTTAGGCGCGCTACCAATACCAACAATTGTAGGCGAGCCTGTTGCTCCATCAATGTGTGCGACAACACAGCGAACCGTTGTTGTACCAATATCGAGCCCTACAGCATACTTAGAATTCTCTTGCATATGCCTCGATTATAGCGCTTATGCGGGTACTTGCAAAGAGTAACTACGAGAGCGTGGTCAAGATCTCGACACCATCTTCAAGGATAAGGACGGTATGTTCAAAATGCGCAGCCATACTACCGTCACGAGTACGAATTGTCCAGCCATCATTGTCTGTTTTAATACCTTCGCCCCCGAGTGTTGCCATCGGCTCAATTGCGATTGTATCGCCCGGCATTAGCAGTACCCCTGTACCTTTACGTCCATAGTTAGGCACTTCCGGAGATTCGTGCATCTCGTGTCCAACACCATGTCCCACTAATTCTCGAATAATTCCAAGTTTGCCACTAGCCAACACCTTTTCAACCGCGGCACCAATATCACCAGTGTAAACTGGGCCCGTAATTGCATCAATACCCGCATACAGACTGCGTTCTGTTAGATTAACGAGGTGTTTAACAGCGCCTGTTGGCTCTTGGCCCACTACCATCGTAAATGCGCTGTCGGTCTTCATTCCTTTATACGTAATCACCAGATCAAAACTGGCAATATCACCCTTTTCAAGCACGTAATCGGTCGGAATACCGTGCACAATTTCGTCGTTAATGGATATACATATACTGCCAGGAAAGTTTACTTCTGATGTTTTATAGGTGGCGATAGCGCCTCTAGCTTTTATTTCGTGGCCAACCCACGCATCAAGTTCTAGACCACTAATACCCGGTACAACTTGGTTTTTTAAATCCCTAAAAATACCAGCTAAAATCTTGCCACCTTCGCGCATGGCCTCGATTTCAGCAGGTGTTTTAGGACGCTGGCCCATTTATGCGTCCAATTTATATGCAGCGACCTGCTTCATGATGGCTTCGTGGATAGTTTCTATATCACCCTCACCCTGAACGTGAACGACGGGAATATTCTTATCGGACAAATACTGCAAAATAGGATCAACTTCGTTGTGATAGATCTTGAGCCTGTCTTCAATAATAGCAGCGTCGTCGTCGACTCGCCCTCGTGCTGTCAGACGTTTTATAATTTCTTCCTTGGCAACATCGATCACAATAACAAGATCAACCGTAAAATCAAATTTTGTTTGGTTTGCAATTAACCACTCTGCTTGTTCCTTTTTACGCGGAAAACCATCAAGAATAATCTGTTCGTGACGAACTTTCTCAAGGGCTTCACCGAGCACTTGATAGGTTTGTTCGGATGATATTAGCATACCCGCAGCGATAGTTGCCTGAACGTCAGGGTCCGTACTTGCACGAAAAATATTACCGGTACTAATCCACTGCCAACCAAATTTATCGCCCAGCATTTGACCTTGAACACTTTTTCCTGCACCGACAGGACCAAAAAATACTATCATTATCTATCCTTTATACGCTGTTTTGTTCTATTGTAGCGTGTTTTTAACGAGTTGCGCTATGAGTGATCCGTCCGCAGAATTCCCCAGTTCTTTTTTAACCGCACCGATTACCTGACCCATGCCTGACATGTCACTGACACCAAGATCAGCAATTGCCTTTTTGATGGCAGCCAGAATTTCTTCTTCAGAAACCTGAGCGGGCAAATAGGCTTTAATAACTTCAGCTTCTTTGAGCTCCGTTTCAGATAATTCTGGGCGATTTGCTGCTGCATACTGGGTAGCGCTATCGTTACGCTTTTTAATTTCGCGGGCAATTAGCTGTTCGATTGTGGTGTCGTCCAAACCTTCGTCGCGCTTGTTCTGTTTTACTTCTTCGTCGAGAATTGCTGATTTTAAGCCACGAAGAACTTCGCCTTTAAAACGATCACCGCCTAGTAAGGCGGCTTTTAGATCATTATTAATTTGCTCTTTGAGAGCCACAATTACCTGAGTCCTAAACGCGCTTTATCTAACTTGTCAGCTTTGCGGGCCTTACGAATAATTGCTTTCGCACGACGTTCAGTTTTGCTGATTGGTTTTGCAAATCGCATAGCAGTTTTTGCCTCGGCAAGAACTCCGCTTTGCAAAACTTTGCGGTTAAAACGACGAATAATATTCTCGTTTGCTTCTCGTTCATCTTTTCGGGTTACTTGTACCATATAGTGCCTTATTCTAACAGAGAAAGATCATCCGTGCAACACTAATCAGTCTCGACGTGCAATAATTTTCCTTCAACACTTCTTCGTCCCTTCCATTCATTCAAAGTTGGTTGAAATAGGATAGTTATTTGCTCGCCTGGTTCGGCAAAGAAATGGTCTGGCGCACTAAAGGCTAAGATTTGCATTCGCTTACCTGTTTTATCCCTGATTTCTAGTTTGACGTGTTGGTTTTCGGCTCCCATCCGGCGCTGGTCAGTCACAATAACATTTTCAATTTTTAAAATCGGTTCGGGATTACCGCTGCCAAACGGCTCAAGTTTAGCTAGTTTCATTACTAAATCTTCTGTGACCTCTGCTAAATCAGCAATTGTCACGTCAGCTTTTGGCAGTAGAAGATCTGCTTGGTTTGTAAGTTTTAGAGATTTATAAAACTCATTAACATGTTTACGGAAGGCTTTAATATTAGCCGTTGGAAGTGTTACCCCTGCAGCTAAAACGTGTCCACCGCCTTTGGTAACAATACCACCAGCCGATCTAATCGCCGCCACTGCACTAAATCCACCGTAACTCCGAGCTGAGCCTTTGCTAATCTCACCCATTTCCTGCAGTACATACGCTGGTTTCTTGTATTTTTCCAAAAGTTTTGCGGCGACAATTCCAACAATTCCATGATTCCAGTCAGCTCCGCTCACCACTAAAACGGGGTCATTTGCATATTTCTCGGCTTGAGTAATCGCTTCCTTAAAGATTTTGGCCTGATCAGTCCGTCGGGCGACATTAAGAGCATCGAGCTGTTCGGCTTTCTCGAGTGCTAATACATTTTCAGTCGCCAGCAACATATCCAAACTATGGCGAGCTGTTTCTAGACGCCCTGCTGCATTCATACGTGGCCCCAGAGCGAACCCAAGCGAACGACTGTCTAACTTGTCGGGCTCTACCCGCGCCACAGCCATCAAAGCCTTTAGGCCAGGTCGACGGGTTTTGGCCAGCACCTGTAATCCCCAATAAACATTCGTTCTGTTCTCATCCAGAAGCGTGACAACATCACACACAGTTCCAAGTGCGACCAAATCAAGCAACCATTTTTCGGATCCAGCCGAAAGCCCGTCTAGTTTTGTCTGCAGCGCTTGGATTAGCTTAAAAGCCACCCCTACCCCTGCAAGATCAATGAATGGATACGTATGATCGGCTCGCTTGGGATTAACCACAGCCACAGCTGGTGGCAATTTTTCACCCATAGTATGGTGGTCAGTCACGATAACGTCGACACTCAGTTCATTTGCTCGCTGCACTTCTTTATAGCTGACACTGCCGCAATCTACCGTCACAATAAGCTGAGTGCCTGTAGCCGCAATCTGCTCAACTGCATCAATTGTGAGTCCATATCCTTCGACAAAACGATTAGGAATAAATGCGTCTACATGTTTAAACCCAAACGAGGCGAACGCGTCAATTAACAGAGTTGTAGCAGTAAGTCCATCAATATCATAGTCGCCGTAAATGGTGATATGTTCTTGTTTTTTATGGGCCTCCACAAGTCGCTTTACCGCTTTATCCATATCGGGCAAAAGATACGGATCGTGCTTTTTATCGTAATTTGGAAATAAAAAATCGGCCGACGCATCAGTCAGGCCCCTGGCGGCCAAAATTTCATCAAAGAGTGACATCTAGATGTCAGACGTCGAACGCTTAGGGCGTCCTGCCTGCTGTTGTGACTTTATAACAATGCTTTGGAGTTCTTTAAAGATAGGGAATTGCTTGTTTGTCGCGTAAATCTTAGTATTACCCTGTTTTTCGCTTGTCAGGAAACCAACTTTCTCTAGACGCTTCAGTTCGCGTTGAATATTGCCTGGATCTTCCTTGATAAGTTTTGCAAGACCACGCACATGGGTACGAAAATCAGGATATTTGGCGTATACCACCACAATTTTGCGTCGCACCCGAGATGTAATAAAAACGTCTAACATGTATTCCCTTATTTAACTCACTGTCTCATCCGTTGCTTTTTATTCTACACTTTTTGTGGCCTATGGGTCAACGCCAATTCAAGACAATTTGGTTTATTTTTGCAATTGTCTCTTCGTGGGACGGTATATCATTCACATTATAGTAGTGATTCGTGTCCATAAAGTTCTCTTTGACGTCTAAAATATGAAGTTCGTCAGCTAAAATATGCAGACGATCAACCGCCTGAACGCTGGCGGTGGGGGTTGCAACAACTAATTTTTTAACACGAATTGGCTTCATAAAGTCGATAGCGACGTCAATTGCAGCTCCGTTACTAACGCCGTCCGACACTAATATCACAACATGGTCACGAAGTAGATTGTTGTCGATAATGCCGCCATCGCCTAGTAATCGGTTCATTTTTTGAAAAGCTTCACGTTTTTGTTCATCTAAATAGCCGTGATACTCGCTGGCATATTCTTCAATCTCCCCTGTCGAGAACATGCCGTTGTAGGTAAAGCTACCATCCTGAGACACGGCACCAAAGTTAAGACCTTCACCTGGAATTGGAATTTCTTCAGTAAGAAGCATCATGAGTACGCAGTGCAAACCACTGGCTATTTGTTCGCCCACTAGCACCGCTCCATCTGTAAGTGCAACTACCGCGCAGTTTTCAAAGCGATATTTTTCTACTAATTCAGCAGCCAGTTTTTGTCCAGCCTCAGCCCTACTCTCAAAATACATATGCTTATATTAGCAGTATAATAAAAGATATGCACTACTACGAGGTTGCCCCAAATCAGGTTGTGAGGCCCGGTCAAGATGTCTTTACGTACGGTTCGGAAGAACCTTTATCAGAGGGTCAGGTCGTTGCCGTTGAAGTAGGCAAAAAGCAAATGATAGGGTTAGTAGTACGCACGGTTTCCAGGCCTAGTTACGTGACTAAGCCTGTTTCGAGCATCATTGAATCGACACCCCTGCCTAAAGAATTAGTTAGTCTTGCCCTTTGGTTATCGGAGTATTACGTTACCCCTCTTGCCTTTGTCCTTCAGACATTACTACCCCGTGGACTTCAAACAACCAGACGTGCTCGTCGTGAATCGGTAGAACTACCTAAGCGAAATCGAACAAATATTGTGTTCAATAAAGAGCAGTTAGCCGCAATCAAAACAATCGAAGTATCAGATCCAGGAACCTTTCTTTTGCAGGGTATAACGGGATCTGGCAAGACAGCTGTATATATTGAAACTATTAAACGTACGTTAGAGCAAGGACAGTCTGCAATTGTCTTGGTGCCAGAGATTGCACTCACTTCACAAATTATCGCCGAGTTTTCAAACCATTTTGAAAACATCCTGGTCGTCCACTCGACCATGAGCGAAGCCGAGCGTCACATGACCTGGCGGGAAGCGCTGACCGCAACTATCCCACGTGTTGTTATTGGCGCTCGCTCAGCCCTCTTTACTCCGCTTTCGAACATTGGCGTTATTGTTGTTGATGAGGCCCATGAACCAAGTTACAAACAAGAGCAAGCACCTCGTTACTCGGCGCTTCGGGCAGCCACAATGCTGGGCCGATTCCACAAAGCAAAGGTAGTATTTGGAAGCGCCACCCCATCTGTAACCGATCGTTACCTAGCAGAAAAATCTGATCGGCCGATTCTGACGCTAACCAAACCCGCCCGAGGTGACACAATTGCACCAGTCATTACACTCGTTGATATGACAAAACGTGCGAATTTTAACGGCCAGCGCTTCTTGTCAAAGCAGCTCCTTGGTCAACTAGAAGAAACACTTGCTCTTGGTAAACAAGCTCTTATTTTTCATAACCGCCGCGGCAGTGCCTCGACGACGCTATGCGAAAACTGCGGGTGGACTGCAGAGTGTCCTCGTTGTTTTGTGCCTCTCACACTTCATAGCGACCAACATCTTCTTCGCTGTCACATCTGCGCTCATCAAGAGAAAGTTCCGACCATGTGTCCAGTGTGTAGTCACGTTGATATTATTCACAAGGGTTTTGGTACCAAATTAATTGAGGCAGAGCTGCGTAAACTATATCCGAAGGCCAACATTGCTCGGTTTGATGCTGATAACGACACCAAGCAGACTGTAAATGCCCGCTACAGCGAACTGTACAGCGGTGAAATTGATATAGCGATTGGAACTCAGGTCATTGCCAAGGGACTCGACCTGCCGCACCTTCGAACCGTTGGGGTAATTCAGGCTGATAGCGGCCTAGCTCTGCCTGACTTTAGTGCCAGCGAACGAACCTTCCAATTGCTGGCTCAGGTTGTCGGTCGCGTCGGTCGTAATAAACATGCAACTCAAGTTATCGTTCAAAGTTATCAGCCCTCTCATCCAAGTGTGGCATACGGTTTAGCTCAAGATTACGACTCGTTTTATAAATTTGCCCTTAAAGAACGTCAAAAAGCCCTCTTTCCGCCCTTTACCTACCTGTTGAAGCTGACGTGCTCATACAAAACCGAAGCTGCCAGCATTCGCGCAGCCAAAGGACTTGCCGATGAACTATCTAAAAAAGCAGACAAACACGTCACCATCCTTGGCCCAACACCAGCTTTTTACGAGCGACAACGTGATAGTTATCGTTGGCAGCTTGTCCTAAAAAGTCCAAAGCGTGAGTATTTAATAAAGGCCCTCGCATTCGTACCCGTCACTCATTGGCAATCAGAGCTCGACCCTACTAGCCTACTCTAGCCACCCCTGGTATAATACGGGCAGTGAAAAAAGAAGATATTATTACACTGCCAGCACCTCAGCTACGGCAAAAATCGGCAAAAGTCCACGTTGTTACTGATGCCACCAGAAAACTCATTCATGACATGGTTTCTGCAGCGCTCGATTGGGAAGATAGTCGCCCTCACGAAATCAGTGCTGCGCTGGCTGCAATTCAAATCAACCGAGCCGAACGAGTTGTCATTGTCCGAAGTGACTTTGACGACAAAGAAGCCCGGGGCTTTACTGCACTCATTAATCCTCAAATTGTTAAATATGAAGGTACACTTGAAGCCGATTACGAAGGTTGTTTAAGTGTCACTGATATTTATGGAAAAGTCCCTCGTCACAGCAAAGTTCGCATCAAAGCATTAGACGAAGACGGTAATGAAGTCCGTTTTAAGGCCGAAGGATTCCTCGCCCGCGTCATTCAACACGAAGTCGACCACACTAACGGCATTGTTTTTATTGATCATATCCACGACACGAAAGATGCATTTTATACCCTCGATGAGAAAGGCGAGCTTCAGCCACTTGATTATGAAAAACACATCAAAAACTCTCGTATTCTTTGGTAGCGGGCCCGTTGCCGCCAAATCATTGGAATTTTTGGCTGTCCACTTCGAGATTGAAGCAGTCGTTAGCAAAGCCGTGCCCCCTCACCATAAGGGCACCGCACCCGTCGAAGAATTAGTCGCTAAACTTGGCCTACCAATATTATTTGCAAGTGATAAAAACGAGTTAAATGAACTCATCTGGAGCCATCATTTTAAAAGCACAATTGGTGTCGTCATTGACTATGGGGTTATCATGTCCCAGGCAGTTATTGATTCATTTGAACACGGTATTATTAACAGCCACTTCAGCCTGCTGCCCCAGTGGCGCGGTGCCGACCCTATTACTTTTTCTATCCTTAGCGGGCAACCAAAAACTGGTGTTAGTTTAATGGTAATCGACGAAGGACTCGACACAGGTAAGCTCATCGGTCAAAAAAGTTTGCACATTAGCCCTGATGAGACGACGCCAACGTTAACAGATAAACTAATTGCTCTTAGTAATCAAATGCTGGCGGACTACTTACCCCGCTACAGGTCGGGTGAAATTATTCCCAAACAGCAGCCCCACCCTACTCGCGCTACCTACTCACGTAAACTCACAAAAGCTGATGGGATTATCGACCCCGCAAAACCAGCCGAACAACTGGAGCGTGAAGTCCGCGCTTACCAGGGCTGGCCAAAAAGTCGCACTGAAATAGCTGGCAACCCAGTTATTATCACAAAAGCTCACGTTTCCGCCCAGTCAAAAACACCGCTCGACATAGTATGTGGAGACGGTGTTTATTTATCTATCGATGAACTTATCGCACCAAGCGGACGAACAATGAATGCTGCAGCATTTCTCAATGGTTACGCAGCTGGTTGAGTGCCTAGAATTGCGTCTTTACTAGCACTAATTTCTTTTTTCAGCTCGTCCAGAACTGATGCAACAACGTCACGATAATCAGGACGATTTACTTCTAGCCATTTGGTTGCAGTGTACTCGGCACGCAGTCCTGGATCATTGATGTCGAGTCCTGTTGCCTGTTGAATTCGGCCAAATGATTGGTCGTTGTGATAATCAGGAACATGCTGGGCCAACCAACTAGTAATAACGTCATCTTTACGATCAATAATTGATTCAAATTCCTCTAATTGAGCATCGGTCATGCCGTCAGATAGACGCGTACCCACACGCAGCTCTAGTTCATCATATGTATGTTGTAAAAAGGCCTTTTTTTGGTCTTCTGGCATAGCCGCGAGGCCCACTTCTTCTAGAAATTTGTCATCGAGTTGAAACATTTGATGCTCCTTAATGTTATCAGTCGCTAATAAACTTATTGTACCATCTCGGGGCTATGCGCAGCTATATTTACTTCAGAGTTCGCTTGACGAGCTCACGGGTAAAGAATTCGAGTTTGTCACCCTCTTCAAGGAGTAGTTTTTTGTCTGTTTTCAGACTGAGACCACACATGTCACCTTCAAATACTTCTTTGGCCTCGACTTGCTGACGTTGCACGCTCGTTACCTCTGCTTCGGCAATCTGCTCATCACCGTGAAATACCCTGGCAATAAGGCCTTTTGATACTTTTCCGCTTGTTACTTCACCGCCAGCAATAACGGTATCTTTAAGAGTACGGAAGATTCCTTTGATAGTCAGCTTACCTACCTCTGTTTCAACAACCTCAGGCGCCAGCATTGCTTCCATTGAAGCCCGAGCATCATCAAGTAGTTCATAAATCACCTTGTAAAGACGTACTTGGACTTTGTCGCGAGCAGCCAACTGTTTAACGGCAGGTGGCAAAACAACGTTAAATCCATAAATAATCGTCGACGCATCCGCTGCCAGTCGAACATCATTCTCCGAAATGTTGCCTACCCCACTTCCAATCACACGAAGAGTAATTTCTCCGCCCGTATCAATGAGTCGTAAACTATCAACCACAGAGGTTAGAGACCCTTGAACATCAGCTTTTACGATGACATTCAAATCCTGTGATTCGTGCTGTTGGTTCATCTTTTTCAGAAGATCAGCACCAGTTACATTGGTGCTCGCAGCATTCTTTTCGTTTTCAATACGTGCAATCGAAACGGCATTTCGAGCTTCCTTTTCGTTCTTGTAGGTAATAAACGTATCACCAAACTGCGGAAGTTCCTTAAAACCAGTAATTGTCACAGGCGTTGAAGGGCCGGCCTCTTTGAGTGTTTTACCTGTAAAATCGAGTAGCGTTCGCACTTTACCATATGCTGTCCCTGCAACCAAGAAGTGTCCAGGACGAAGCATGCCTTGTTCAACCAAAAGCCCTACAACAGATCCACGACCAGTTTCCATGTGTGATTCAATAACCAAGCCTTCAGCGGGCGTATCAATATCGGCCTTTAGCTCTTCTAGGTCAGCGACCAGAAGCACCATATCAAGCAGTTTATCAATTCCGGCACCAGTTTTAGCGCTTACTTCTACCATCACAACGTCACCGCCCCATTCTTCAGGGTTAAGTCCGTGTTCGGTAGCCAGTTGCGTCTTTACTAACTGAGCGTTAGCTGCTTCTTTATCCATTTTATTAATGGCGACAACAATTTTGGCGTTGGCAGATTTAGCAAATCGAATCGCCTCAACTGTCTGAGGTTTGACCCCGTCATCCGCTGCCACGACAATAATCACGACGTCCGTTAAGGTCGCACCGTGCTGACGAAGCGCTGCAAATGCTTCATGGCCAGGAGTATCAAGTAACGTGATGCTACGACCATTACGAACAGTTTGGTAGGCACTAATGTGTTGAGTGATACCACCAGCTTCACCGTCAGCAACTTTTTGTTTCAAAATAGCATCCAGTAAACTGGTTTTACCGTGGTCAACGTGTCCCATCACAGCCACAATTGGGGGCCTAGCGACTGCTTTATCAGATAGTTCGTGAACTTTACGTTCGCTCATTGTAGCAGCGACTTTTTTCTCTAGTTCGACGTCTAGGCCTAGTTCTTCGACAATAATGGTCGCTGTTTCAAAGTCGATTCGCTGGTTAATTGTAGCCACAATACCGTTTTTAAATAGCTCGCCAATTAGCGTAGTTACAGGTAAGTTAAGGGTCTGAGCTAGTTCACCCACAGTAATTGATTCGGCAACGACAACGATTTTCTCTGCCATAATGTGGGCTCCTTCCTAACTTATTTTTTAGCTTTTGTGTTCAAACTCAGTGAAATCTTTCGACTATCTTTTTCAATGTCTAGAACGGTAAATTCTTTGCGCTCGTTCAGAGTAAAGACTTTTTCTGGATCAGTATCATCGCCACCACCTAGTTCACTGACGTGCATCAATGCTTCGACGGCTGGGCTAATCTGGACAAAGGCGCCAAATGGCGTAATGCGAGTAACGGTACCTTCAACTTTGTCGCCAGGCTTAAACTGATCAACTTCGCTCATCCAAGGATCTTCGGATAGCTGTTTGATGCTAAGACTAAGGCGGTCTTTGTCGATTGCGATAATTTTAGCATCGATAGTTTGGCCAACTTTTACGTAATCACCAGGGTTATTAACGCGCTCCCAGCTAATTTCGCTAATGTGTACCAGGCCTTCAATACCTTCAACATTTACAAACACGCCGTAGTCAACAACACCGGTTACAACACCTTGAACGGTGTCGCCAATAGCAAGTTTCTGGAAGCGTGCCGACAAACCGTCTTTGATTGCTTCTTTTTCACTAAAGATTAGCTTGTTTGCCTTGCGGTCACAGTCTAAAATACGAACTTTTAGTGGCTTACCGATCAGTACGTTCAAACGTTGCAAAATTTCATCTTTGTCGCTTGATCCAACTCGTGGATAGTGTTCAGCAGACAGTTGAGAAACGGGTAGGAATCCACGAACACCGTCGTATTCAACCAGCAGTCCGCCACGGTTTGCATCATAAGGAGAAACTTCGATAATTTCACCACTCTCCATGCGAGCCTGAACTTCGTCCCAACCACGATCTTTGGCTGCCTTACGCAGTGATAATAGCGCGTAGCCGTTATCTAGCTCTGGGTCAACGATACTTGCTGTTACTTCGTCACCAATATTAAGGGTGCGTGAGTATCCTACTTCGCGGCGTGGTACCAAACCAATTCCCTGAGCACCCAGGTCAACCAAGACCTCGTGTTTACGAATTGATAAAATTGTCCCGACGATTACTTCGCCTTGTGTTAATTGCTTGACGCTGTCATCACCTTGAGCGAGCAATTCATCCATTGTTATTGTTGAGGCTTTTGTTGCCATAAGTCTAAGTAGACTCCTTCCTTAGTTAATATTTCTTGGGGCGCATGATAAGACAAGCAAACTCCTAGATTGTTACTATTGTACCACTACTGTAAAGAGAAGTCTAGAGGAGGCGTTTAAGGCCGCGTCGCGACAGGATAAACGATGTAGTTGTTCCTACCAAAAGCCCGACTGCGATAATACGCACAATATCCAGTTCAGTACCTGTGGTTGGAAGTGCCGCAGCATTTGTCGCTGCTTGCGAATTGGAAGCATTAGAGGTCGTAGCAACCACAGGAGCAGCCTTCGAAGCAGCTGCAGCGGCAGCCGCCTTAGCAGCGTTCTCTGCATTTTGCTTATTTTGAGCTACTAATTGATTGCTAGCAGCCGTCGCTTGGTCTTTGCGTACCTGTTCTCCATGCTTAACAACCACGAAAACTGTACCAATGGTTGCGACCACTAAAATAATACCGACGATGAAAAATGTAACAATTGAACCTAATTCGCGATTGCCTCGAACTGACATACTGCACCTCTCTCTATAATTTCTGTATTATACCTTGATTTTCCCCAAAACGCAATAGCCCTGATTATGATACACTAGACGCATGTTAGTGACGGTCGACACGGGTGGGACAAAGACATTGGTTGCCAGCTTCTCTGAGGATGGTGTTTTGGGGCAAGTAATTAAATTTGCGACACCTAAAACCACCACACAGTACGTTAAATTGCTCACCGAAACCCTTCTCGAAGAGTACGGTGGCCAAACGGTTGAAGCGGTTGTTATCGCGATTCCTGGGATCATTGAAAATGGTGTTGCCCTATGGTGCAACAACCTTGGGTGGAAGGATTTTGACGTTGCTTCGGCTTTTAAAGGAGTGCTTGGCGACGCTCCGATTCTGGTTGAGAATGATGCTAATCTGGCAGGCCTCGCCGAAGCTCGCAGCCGAAAAACCATTCCTCCCTTTGTGCTTTACTTTACAATCAGCACGGGCATCGGAACGGGCATTATCACAAACGGACACATTGACCCCATATTTCGCCACGGTCAAGGCGGTATGACAATGTTAGAATTTGATGGATCTATGCACCAGTGGGAAAAATTTGCTTCTGGGCGAGCAATTTACAGGAAATATCACAAGTTTGGACGCGATATTCATAGCAAACGAGTCTGGAAGCAAATTGCTGATCGTATCAGTCGTGGCTTTTTAGCACTTAATCCTATTTTACGACCGGATTTGATTATTATCGGTGGCAGTATCGGCGTATACTTTGATCAGTTCATTGGACCGCTAAACGACATTTTAAAACAAAAAATGCCCCCTTACATCGCTGTCCCTAAAATTGTCCAAGCCAAACACCCGGAACAGGCCGTTATTTATGGATGCTACTATTATGCCCTCGACAACCTCACTGATACACCAGCTTAAAACCGACTTTCCTCAGTTTCACTTTAAAAAAGCGAACCGTTTTTTATGGTCGCCTGGCGAAAAAACTGTTTATTACACTGGTTCAAACGATGATTATGCCTTTTTACTTCACGAGTTATCCCATGGCCTCCTAGGGCACATTGAATATAACAGGGATGTCGAACTCCTAGCCATGGAACGCGCCGCATGGGACAAAGCCCAGAGCCTAGCACCAAAATATAACCTAGAGATTAGTGAAGATACCATCGAAACAACACTTGATTCATACCGTGACTGGCTTCACGCCCGCAGCACCTGTCCTAACTGTAAGGCGACCGGTTTACAGATTAAAAAGCGCACTTACAGCTGTCTTGCCTGTCATCACAGCTGGCGCGTCAACGAAGCCCGCATTTGTGCGTTACGACGTTTTTCTCTTTAAAACAAAAACGCCCCTTTGCAGGGGCAATTCTTGTTGAAATCCTATAGATTAGGCTTCAGTTGTTGTACTAGTTTTCTTACGACGACTAATACGGCCACCTTTTGCACCAGCAATACGAGCTAGTTCAGGGTTAGCGGCAAAACCACCAGTTCGGCCGTTACGACCGCCCTTGGCACCAATTTTCGCGTAGAAAAGTGGGTCTTTAGCAAGGTTCTTTTGTGCGGCTAATTTGCCGCCAGCTTTTGTTCCTGCCATAGTATTTCTCCTTATATTAAAAGGTCTCCGCGCTATTACTAACGTAGAAACCCTCGTTTTTATCCCACACATGATATGTGTATGGGTTCATATTAGCATAACATAGGCATTATGTCAATATGTACATAAGCACTTTTTTATTATCATGCTACCGTTGCATATATTCACGGGGTGCGATATCATTATTTAGCACCTGTTTGAATCCGAAATTATGATTCATTCAACAAAAAACGACCCTCTCTGCGAGAGCGGTCGTTTTTTAAATTATCCTTTTATCTGTCTGGCGAGCCTTCGTAGTTCATTGTAGCAATTCGTAGCATTGCACTCGACCTACCTACAGAAGACGATACAACAAGATCAAATTCCCCCTCGTCACGCCTACGAACACCCTTAAAGCCAAGTTGATCGGCATTTTCATCTGTAATATTAGAAATTAGTACGAACCCAATATCCATTTTTGCCCTAGCAACAGCGCGAAATAGACGACCTTTATTTGGATCTTTAGCAAGCACGTCAGCCAGAGAATCCAATTCTTCTATCTTGGCTACTAACTCTGCAACAAGTTCACCCTTAAGAATCCTCAGCACTTCCTGTGAAGGATAAGGTATCTGGTGACCACCATCATAACCATCGGCCATTTCCTCTGGTGAACGTGAGAAATATGTATCTATAAAGGTTCTGGCTTGTTCGTGTACCGATGGTTCAAGGTTCTGATTTGTATCTGTTTCGTTTGCACTCATGAAGATTATCGTATCATATTTACAAATTTATGCAACTAAAGCCAGTTATTTCCTTACTTAAGACCGTGCCATCGCCCAGAGGGCGGCTTTATTCCTTGAGAATTCAGAGTTTGTATTATTTGATAGTTCGACTAACACACTGGCAAGTCCTAACTTTTCGCGAATCCAGTCGTCATAAGTACCAGTTATTGAGTAATCAAAGGCTCCCCCGTTACCGGTCATATCCTGATAACCTGTCATCTGAGCGTACGTAGACGCCAGTGCGTCTGAATCACCACCTTGGTTGGCTATCGCATAACCCGCTTGACTGTGGAATGACATTGTAAGACGAGGCATTAGGCTGGTCGTCAGCGCCGCTATTGCCTGCGTCTCTGGTTCTGACATCGGTGTCGCACCCCCACCGCCTGGTATTGGCTGATTCGTCGGTGAGACGATGTCGGTCTGCCAGTCAGCAGTATCAAAATTACGATTGAGGTCAACGTTGTGTGAGTTATTGCGCCTATTTGCAGCCACGCCATCGGGGTTAACCGCAGGCACCACAACGATTTGCGTACCCGCTGGGATACTGCGTGCATTCACTTCTAGCTCATTAATCCAGGCTAGCATCAACGCGTTGGCGCTCAGTTCGTTACCGTGTATCGAGCCTGTGTAGAGGATTGTTTTGCTGCCGCTCCCAAAGGTGTAGGCTAAAATAGCACGGCCCTCGACGGAGTGGCCAATTGTCGATACGGTGTGACAAATTGTACGAGAACTAAAGCTCCACGCCGTGTCTTGAACGACGCCATACTTACTCTGTAGTCCTGCAGCAATACTAATCGTAAAGTCAGTACAAAGTGGGGCACCTGTCAGACTAACCAGTATTTGATTGGTTGTTTTAGTAATCGTCGCATTAATACCCTTTATGCTCACAAGTTTGGTGACATCCTGAGAGTCTAGAAGTGCCTGATCAAACGTTAAGGCAATGGTTTGTGTCTGCGGTACAGAGATGGTACCGACACTGACGTTTGTCACTTTAGGACCGCCGGATGCACTAAAGTCTACAACATAATCTCGAGTCAGCGTACTGCCATCAGAGGCAGTCAGATTTTTGACAGTCAATTCATAGGCACTACTGCGATCTAGGTCACTCGCAAGAGTCAAGGTCGCCATACTAGCACTAATAACAGAGGTTGTAACAACCGGTGTATGTGTCGTTCCGACAACCTTGTCTAGTTGTACATCTGCCTTTGCAACAGGTTTGTCAAAAGTAACAGTGAACGATTTTGGTGTATCGTAAATGACTTGGCCGTTTGTCACAGACGCGCTGACAACAGAGGTCGCAACAAGCGTTTTTATGTTTTCCTGGACGACTGTAGCAACCTTTTGATTATGAAAAGAACGCACCAACTGTAGTTCGTATTCTTTTCCCTGGGCCAACCCTAATGATGGAACATCACAACTAATATCGGTACCTTTTTGTGGACATGTAGCAGTTTTACCGTTTGCCTCAACTGAATAATCAAACGTGGTATCTATATCACTGAGTGGAATTAACAGTGGTCGACCCGTTGGAACAGGGTTCGCCAGAACTGCAACATCTGCCACCGGAGGCTTTGGCACGGTAAGGGCAAAGGTTGCCTTAGCAAACCAACTGCCAAACGGCGCCACACTTACTTTCGTCACCCCTGCCGTTGGTGCTTTTTCGGCCATAAAACAGGTCTTTAGCGAAGCAAGTGGCAACCCAGCAACTGATAACACCCTCTCGTTGGTCACCTTGAAACCAGAGTTGGTTGTTTGCTGACTGAGGCCGGGCAGAAGCGTTATGGACCGTACACAACTTTCACCAGTGTAAGAAAACTGGACGGGCTGCTCAATAAAATTACTAACTATAAAGAACAACACCAAAAGAGCGTCAAAGCCAATGAAAATCCTTAGCGGAAGTGGTAGCTGACTAAATTTGTTTTTTATTTGGGAAAATTTTTGTTTTATATGTATCATCCCTACCTTTTATTTTAGCACGAACGTTTTCCTTGTTACCAAGAGATAGAAAAACGACCGTCTCTCAGAGAACGGTCGTTTTTGATTGCAACAAGCTTATTTAGGCGATCGATTAATAACACCAGGCACTTTTAGTGGTTTGCTGGTTTGACCCGGTCCTGCACTCATAGTACCTTCATAGTCAACATGTGCGATATATTGTCCAAGTCCATTCTTGCCTCTGTTAAAATAAGGTATCGCAAAACCCGCCTCTACGCCATCCGGCGATTGAGGGCTGTGTCCTGCATTCCATATTTCTAAAGACATTTCATCTCTTATATCTCCCTTTCGAGCACGAGATATACCTTCTTTAAGTCCTACTAGCTCTTCATGACTAAAATGATCAAGTATCCAGGCCTCACGTTCGGGGTGTGGTCCAATTTCCACACTACGACGAACTACAGATGCGAGTTCTGCAGTTGAAGGTGGCGTCTGGGTATCAGACTTATCGATAGGTCGTGTATGATGTCGTTCAAGCATTCTTTATTCTACACTTTATTAGTTAAACTTAAAAACACTTTATCATATTAAGAATCATATGTCAATGTTATACAGAATCAACCTAAAGAAAAAGACCATCCTATTCGGATGGCCTTTTTATAATTCGGCATCGTGCTAGTTTCCCACTTGTGGCAGTATAATCGCCGCTGCTGAGCTTGACTTCTGTGTTCGGAATGAGAACAGGTATTTCCCCAGCGCCATGGACACCGAAGTAAGGTTTGAGAAGCTTTCTAGCCGATATATCAATCGCTGAGTGGTTCTCTAAACCTTGCTTCGATGCCCATAACCAAGTTGGACACGATGATTTGGATGTACGAATTCTCAAAAAACTGACGCGTTGATGATTATCATCAAATACTAGTTAAGTCTACCCTATTACCTCTGTTAATGCAAGCATTAGCATCGGTAATAAGGACATAAAAAGGCGATGGGACTATTAGTACGCTTCAGCTACATGCATTACTGCACTTCTACCTTGCGCCTATCAAACTGATATTCTTTCAGTGTCCTCATAGGGAAATCTTATCTTGAAGTTAGTTTCGTGCTTAATATGCTTTCAGCACTTATCTATTCCAAACGTAGCTACTCGACAATGCAGCAGGTGGCCACAATCGATACACCAGAGGTTTGTCCGCCCCGGTCCTCTCGTACTAGGGGTAGATCTCCTCAAATTTCCTTGCGTCCGTACCGGATATAAACCGAACTGTCTCACGACGTTCTGAACCCAGCTCGCGTACCACTTTAATCGGCGAACAGCCGAACCCTTGGAAGGTGCTCCCCCTCCAGGATGTGATGAGCCGACATCG